>BNJS01000785.1_pt1 | contig 817610 bp, 899 predicted proteins | sample 8540461 | NCBI WGS metagenome assembly BNJS01 (sample SAMD00202454, study PRJDB9452) | human saliva metagenome | isolation source: human saliva | place: Japan | reverse complement strand
AAGTGAAATGAAAGTATCACGGCTTTTGACATGGAAGAAAAGATAGGAGAAAAAAAGCTTAAAAAGAAGCATTCCCGGAGAAAAAAATCGGCTTTTGCTTTTAGTGCGGCATAGTTTGTACTATTTTCTAATTTAACCCGGTGAATTCGATCCTGCATATTCTGCCCGATACGATAAAAACCAATCCGGTACTTCTTTCTTCTTTTTCACGGCAAGCTCCAAAAGAAGGTAAAGATAAAAGGAGAAGCTGTAGGCAAGACAAATAATAAAGGCAAAAGAATAAATAGAACAAATAATAGCCCATATAATCTTAGCTCCCTTCTATAGTTTTTTCTGTATTGGAATCGCTCAAAGGTATGAAGGATTGTGTTCTTAACGAGTATTGCTCGCGAAGCGTGGAGCATCACGCTTGGGCATTTCTCCTAGAGGAACTCATTATCTCTTTGGATTATTAGCGCGGATTCTTCGTTTTGATTCCCCACGAACCAGTAATCACAGATTGTGCCTCCTGTTGCCAGCGTTTGCTCTCTATGTAATACGCCCTTGTTTCGTTCAACCGCAATGTGGTCAATGTCACAGCACAAGGGTAATAAATCAAGATAGCCATTTTCTCTTGCGAATTTTTCCAAAGGGCATCTTGTGAAGTGATAATAAAAGCCGTCCTTATGTCGCTTTTCATCAAAATGAAAATCCCAGGTTTTATCCTGATATTCCGGATGCGCCTCTGCCCATTCTTCCGCCTTATGCATCCTTTCGGCAAATTTCTTCATGTCCGTCTCTTTATTGAAATCTATGGAGCTCATGGCTTTTCTGATGATGCGATTGTCCATAAATGCAGCAATCACTTCTCTAAAATCTTCTACCGAAAAGTTTCCCGCTCTGCATACTGCCAGAAAAACATAGGCGGAGTAAATATTGTGCGCCATAGGATTTTTCTCTCCGACATCTTCCGTGCTCTCCAGCATTTCCCGGTATAAGATACGCCCTTTTTGCAAGCTCTCTTTTGTCTTATCTTTCCCGAACTTTTTTACCATCGGTTTTTTCAAGAATAAACTGAATAAGTTAAAATAGATTCCTTTGTATTTCATTACACTCACCTCGCTAAACTTTTTCATCAATGTAGTTCAGGCTCTGCTATTTAGTACAAACCGTATGAGCTACGTAACTATAGGAATAAAACATAATGAGATAACATAATGAGATAACATAATGAGATAACAAGCAATATTGCATTAGTCTCGTTTAACTAATAGTAGCTTAACACTTTCAGCCATTTTGTCCATGCTGAATTTTCGTTCCTTCATCCTGATGGTTTAAGACAGAATATTTAACTTTTATAAATCCTATGTTGCTTCTTATTTCTTTATAGACCATAGGTAATGACTTTGGTTTTGTAAACTTCGCAGATTTACCTGTATAATGGAGTCAAACAGTAATAGGGATTACCGCATATAGAGGGAGGTCATCTAATGGCTACGGTTTCATTAAAGGCTGCTACTAGAGAGGATTTGCAAGCCATATGGGAAATGCAAATAAAGGCTTTCTCGGAATTATTGGATAAATATCAAGACTATGACATGAGTCCCGGTGCAGAGGGGCTGGAGAAAATCATTGCAAGGTACGAACAGTCTTGGACTGTTTACTATTTTTATTGTTGTTGAAAAATGAAAAATGTCGGTGTCATTCGCGTGATTGACAAGAAAGATACTAGTAGAAGACGAATATCTCCAATCTGGATTATGCCGGAGCATAGAAATAAAGGATATGCCCAAGCGGCAATTTCTGCGGTAGAGAAAATACATGGTTGCCATCACTGGTGCTTGGACACGATACTGCAAGAAGCAGGGAATCTTCATTTGTACGAAAAGATGGGCTATCATCAGACCGGAAAAATGGATAAGATCAATGATCGTATGGATATTGTTTTTCTACGAAAAAGATTAAAGATAAGTTTTAAGTTCGGATTTCTCAACCGGCTTTCTATTCTGTTTGTCCCTTTTTCCGGATAAAAGTCCATCTTGGAAACACACTCTGGTTTAAAAGTGATGTATAAACTTTCAATAAGGTAGAGTGCGCTATGATTATTTTATTGCGTTCCGTAACATAAAATACTAGGATGTTTTTTGAGGAATGTAAGGCAATAAAAGGCAAAGTCAGAGATTATCAGAGCAGGAAAGTATAGGTCTAAAATTACCGGACCTGCAGTAAAAATCATCAAGACATACCAACGGTGGAGGTAAAGTTTATGAAGCATTTTTCATGGATTCTCAGAATCTTTCATATTTTTGTATTATACACTTGGATTGCTTTTATACTCCTACTTCCGGCAAGCCCCGTATTCAGTTTGCAGCTTTATGTCTTATTGAATATCCTATTTGCCCTTGTGTTTAGCGGCTTTTTAATCACTCAGATTGTGGAAGCTTTTAAAATTTTTAAAAGAGGGGATAGTGAACAGAGCATAAAGGCTTTCCTTTTCTTTAAATACAGTTCTCTGCCTGTCGTACTGATTTTGCTGGCCATCTTTCTTGTGGTCTTACTTGGAGGAATAGGGCTTTCCTTTGTGCTACTGGTTCTACCGGCCACCCTATTCATTGCTCCCTTTTTCTTTGCCATGAGCTTAGTTGTGGCACCACTTTTCCTCGGAATGTCTTTTATGGCGGGATTAGCAGGACTTAGCTATGACATTTGCCTGATTTTACTGAGTAGAAAGCAAAAGGGCTGGAAAGTAGGACAATGTATCTTGCACTTTATTTTCCAGTGTATTCCCGGCTTGATATTTTGGACGGTCTGTATATTACCCTGCGATATTGGAACAGGGGAAAAATCTTATCGATTATCACTGCAATTTCTGTTATCTTGGGATTGACGTTTATGCTATTTATGCCTTCTTAAACAAAGACATTATGCATTCTTAGAGAAATACATTATGCCGTTCTCAAGCAAAGATATTATGTATTCTTAAAGAATGACAGTAAAGATAGCATTTTAGAAAGAGAGACAAGATGAGAAATTTATGTTTTTTATTAATCCCAATGGGAATTGCACTATTGATTTTCAGCATTAGAAACATTATCCGATTTGCGAAGGCAGAGCTATTCTTCGAAATGCCCTGTTTAGAGGAAGAGGGAAGAGTTCACCTTCCTCAGGGAAAATACGGGATTTGGCTTAGCGGGAAGAAATTCACGAAATCTCCTCTTGGGAAAATCGGTTTCCAGCTGGTAGAGGAGGAGACAGGGAACAGAGTTAATCTTGCTCCCAATTTGATGCGGACCAGCGTAAGCGGGTTTAGGGAAGCAAGGGTGGAACTCTACTCTTTTTACGTGGAAGAGGGAAATTATACCCTGTCTTTAGATGGAGAAAGTAGCGTGAGAGACAGGCTGGAGGCATCTATCGAAAATCTTCTCTTCAAACAGCCGGTGGATTTGAGCAGCTTTACCGTACAGATTCGAAAAGGAAATTCTATAGCTATGTTTTTCTTAGCCATTTTAGGCATTAATCTTGCAGCTTGGATGATTCTTGGAGGAGTTATGCTTCCCTTTATATTGGCTGAAGTAGGATATTAATATTTTTCCATAACGAATAGTCGACGGTTTGCCTGCTTAGCAGATACAATTGCTCATTTTAGACTTCGAGGTGTTTCACGGGCTTGTACGGAAGCTCTATAGATTGACGTAAAGAGCCAGAAGGAAGACGGAAAAAAATGCCGCTCCGCGAACTGCATTGGTAGTGGAGTAGATATGATAAGCGTCTTCGGAAGAACTGAACTGCATTCTAAGAAGGAGCAAGATTGGGTGGACTATTAAAGCCACGATGATCGTAGCAAATGGCATTTTCATGCATTGATAGAGAGCGGCATGAGCGTCTCCGTTCTTATGGTATAGAAAAACAAAGGTCAAAACATTGACCAAAGCCAAAGAAAGAGAAATAAGTTGGCATCCCGAAGAGCGGCGGAATTCGTTGCATTTTCATATTCAATATGCACTCTTCCCTGAAAAGCCTGCCCGAATTTATAAATCCACTGAGGGACTTCCCGCTTTCTTATTACGCCGATAAGGAGTCGCAAATAGATATAAAAGGTGAGAAGAAAAGAGAGGCAAACAATAAGGCCGAAAAAAAATTCAAAGTTAAAAAAGTTCATTTTCATTATCCTTTACTGATAGAATCATTCCCAAATCGATTGTTGAGCGCGGATTCCGTAGTGAATACAACGCCATTTGTATCAAAATATGCATAAAGACTATAGTTTTTCCATAATGCATAGTCTTTTGTTTGCATAGTCAAAACATAATAGCTTTCATTCTGAATTTCTTTATAGTTAGCGGGTTTTAAAGAGAAAATATCCGTGATTTTTTTGGTTTGAAAGTCGGAAATGGAGAGTGCAGTTAAGTTCACCCGGTTAAATTGGATTTCTGCTAATTGGGCGCAATCTCCGGGGATTTCATAATAGGTAATAGTACAATTCTTTAATGCATCCTCGTCCTTCCAAGTAGGGGTCACACTCATAAAACCGTAGGATTTTCCGTCCTTTGTAATTTCCAGATATTCACCGTAATAAAAGGGGTCATTTCTTTTGTTGGTGACTTTACTTTCAGCGCTTTTCCCTGCAAAAGAAAATCCTGCATCGATAAGCGAAGAGGCCTTTGTGCTGCCGACAATCAGTTTCGTTCCGTCAATTTGTGCGGTTAGAGGGCTTTCCGGAAACCCCATGGTAGAGACAAAGGAAGCCAAAAGGGAGCCGGAGAAGAAGGCTACCCAAGAAAGTGCATTGGTTGTGGAATACCAACGACGGGCTTCCCTGGAAGAATGAAAAGTCATTCTAAAAAACTGAAAGAGGGAATGAAGCATCATGGCTAAAAGCACAATAAGGAACTGTAGCTTACAACATTGATAGACAGCTGCATAGTAGTTTCCGCTTTTGTAATACAAAAAAGCAAAGCTTAGAACATTGGAAAGAAGCCAGAAAAAAAGGAAAATATTGGCATCTCGAAGAGCTGCGGAAGTCGTTGCATTTTCATACTTCACATACACTCTTCCCTGAAAAGCCTGCCCGAATTTATAAATCCACCGAGGGACTTCCCGGTTTTTCTTTACGCCGTATAAAAGCCGAAAATAAATATAAAAGGTAAGGAGAAAAGAAAGGCATACAATAAGAGCGAAAGATAATGCAAATCGAAAAGAATCCACTTTTTCTTTCTCCTTTCCTATAGAGTATTTTTCTTAAGCAGTGTCGTAAGCGAAGAGAAGCCTTGGCATTTAGCATCTGTTAACGGGAACAGTATAGCATTTTTATGATGGGGACGAAAGAAATAAACTGCGAAGCATAAAATGAAAAAATAGGAATCCCTCAACGAAAAAAGAGCGAATCGAACAGTGAAAAACCACAAAGCTCAAAATAAAAAATACTAAGCACGCAAGGAAAAACTTACTCTATTTCAGGCGAATCATGGTAAAATAAACCGATTATTTTTGTAGAGTTTAAAGGCAGCTTGAGGGAAATAGCGGATTTTTTGACTACGAAAGTTTTTAAGAGGAGTGAGAGACTTGCTGAAAATCTTTATTTTAGAGGATGAAAGAATACAACAATCCCGCATTGAAAAGGTGATTAAGGAGCTGATTAGTAGGAAGAGCTTATCTTGTAAGGCACCGGAAATCTTTGGAAATGCCGGGCAGCTTCTTACTGCGATTACGGAAAGAGGTTCCCATCAGCTTTTCTTTCTGGATATTGAGATTAGAGGAGAGGAAAAGAAGGGGCTGGATATTGCGAAAGAAATTCGAAGCAGGGATCCCAATGCCACTATCGTATTTGTGACAACTCATTCGGAATTTATGCCGATTACCTTTCGCTATAAGGTTTCGGCACTGGACTTTATTGACAAAGCTTTGGATGAGGAACATTTTTCCGAGCGTGTGGAGTCGGCTATTGAGTACACGTTGGAAAAACTTGGTGCTACTGTATCGGAGGATTCTTTCAGTTTTGAAACGGCCATGGCCAGAGTGCAGGTTCCTTTTCATAAAATTTTGTATTTTGAGTCTTCGCCTACCGTCCATAAGGTGATTTTACATACCCAGGAGGAAAGAATTGAGTTCTATGCAGGGCTTTCCGACCTGGAAAAGGCGGATTCCAGACTGTACCAATGCCACCGCTCCTTTGTGGTCAATCCGGAGAACATTGTGAAAATTGATAAAGAGGAGAAAATGGCGATATTCGAGAATCAGGAGAGCTGTCTGATTTCCCGTATGAAGTATAGAGGACTTCTGGAACGGATGAAGTCGATGAAGCAGTAAAATATTTTCAGAGAGGAGAAAGTATGGAATCTATGATCAATCTGACAATTGAATATGTGAAAATCGTCAATGTGATGCTATTCTATCGTCAGATTAGCGATGAAAATATGCCTCTCTGGTCTTTTCTCCTTGTTCCGGTTCTTTTTGAGCTATTGTTCTTCTTTTTTCCGCCTCTTGCTTTCTTCGGGTATTTTGTGAGCTTCGTGCTGTACAGCTTTTATCGAAATCGGGAGAAAGACGGAGGGCTGAAGCTTTTTTACGGCCTTTATCCTATTGTTTTAGAAAGTCTGCTGGGAAGGTTGCTGGCCTTCTATGTTTTTCCGTTCTTTGGAATTTCCGTTTATAATGAGGCGAGTATCGGCGGATATGATCTTCTGATTGAACTTCTGGTTTTTCCCCTCTATCTTGTTATTATAAAATCTCTGAAAATCAATTTTCAGGAGCTAAAGGCAGGCTTTGCTCGTGGCTTTTTTCGCCGCTTTTTACTGCCGATTAATCTCTCGATGATGGTTTACACTGTTTTGATTACAGCCTTTTTGATGCTGCGTGACAGATTTTCTTGGGCGGACAGCCTTCGGGGACAGCTGAATAATCTCTATATCATTATCTTTTTCGTGGTGCTTTTATATATCAATGCCGTTTCCAAGGAAAGACTGGAAGCGGAAGTGCTGGAGCAAAAGGATAGTGAGCTAAAGGCACTTTCCGAATACAGTCATCATGTGGAGGAATTATACGGAGAGATTCGCAGTTTTCGGCATGACTATATGAATATCTTAACCAGCTTGAAGCTGGGAATTGAGCGGAAAGACTTTGACAGCATTCAAAACATTTACAATACGGTTCTTAAGGACAGCGGAAAGCCCTTTTATAGCAGTAAATTTGACCTTGCAAAATTAAGCCGGATTGAAAATGATGCGGTAAAAAGTGTCTTATCCGCGAAGCTCCTGGAGGCCCAGAGTAAGGAGATAGAGACTTCTGTAGAGATAGAAGAAGAAATTTATGATTTTCAAATCGAGCTGCTGGATTTCATCAAGATTCTTTCTATTCTCTGTGACAATGCCATAGAGGGATGTCTTACTGCTGAAGATCCGAAAATCGCCATCGCTTTGATTCGTGAGGAGAGAACCCTCATTTTGGTGGTGGAAAACAGCACAGAGGCGGAAAAACTGGAGCTCTCTCCTATTTTTGATAAGGGGTATTCCTCTAAGGGGGAAGGCAGAGGACTTGGGCTTTATAACGTGCGTACGATTCTGGAAAAATATCCGAAATCTCTAATCAGTACCCGCAGCGCCAATCATCTTTTTTCTCAAACCATTCAGTTTTGCATATAGACCTTGGGATTTTTCCTAAGGTCTATTTTTTTCAGAAAAATACCGTTCGCGACAAAATAAGTACCATTCACGACAAGCTTATTTTCTCTTCCGAAACACGTTCTATAATGAGCCTCGTAAAGAAAAAAGAAATGGAGGTTCACTGAGATGTTTAGTGTAGATGAAATCAAGAAATCCTTTAAAAATAAAGAGGTATTAAAAGGCGTTTCCTTCTCCATAGAGGAAGGTGAGAAGGTCGCTTTGCTGGGGAATAATGGAGCGGGAAAGAGTACGCTGATGAAAATCATTGCCGGTCAGCTGGAGGCAAATTCCGGTACCGTGAAAACGGCACTGGATTATCAGACAGAAATCGGCATGATGCCCCAGGGCGATATTTTGATCGATGATTTGACGGTTTCGGATTTAGTACAGCTAAAAAGTTCGATGAATCGAATTGCAATAGATGTGGATAAAGCCTTGGAAAAAGTTTCCTTGCAGGATTTTAAAAAGCAATATGTGGGCGGTCTTTCCGGCGGGCAAAAGAGAAGACTTTCCTTACTGCTCAGCATTTTAAATTCTCCGAAGCTGATTTTTCTGGATGAGCCAACAACCGGAATGGACTTAGAATCCGTAGACCGGTTTTGGAAGCTTCTCGAGAAGGAAAAATATACTTCCGTGATTGTTACCCATGATTTTAACCAGATCGATCATTTCTTTACAAAGGTGATGATCTTAAAGAATGGACGAATTGCAGCAGCTGAATCTGTAGAAGAGATTCACCGGCAGGGAAAAACGATTGAAGAGTTTTATAGAGAAAAGCTTGAAAAGGAGGCCTAAAAATGATTAGCATGATTCAATTAAAGCAGGTGTTACGAAACAGAAGATTTGTCTTATTTACGATTCTTCTTCCACTGGCCTGGTATATGTTCTTATACAATATTCAGGCGGATATGCTACCGAATATTATGCTGGGGATTGCCGTGTTTATCGGTATCATCGGAAACAGTCTGGCAACCTTTAGTAAAAGAATCTCCTCTGACATCGGTTTTTATTCCTTTGAATCCCGATTTTCCAACTACGGGATAAAAAACTATCTTTTGGACCAGACCTTCGTGCAAATCGTGTTAAATGCCTTGATTTTTGTTGTTGTTTTAGGCGCTGCGACGGTATTTGCCAAATTCCCGATTAACGGAAAGCTGGGCATTCAGTTTTTCTTATTGACCATCATGGGGATTTACTTCAGCGTTATCGGCTTTGTACTTGGTGTGAGATTGGATGCCAAACTCATTGATACAGTGGGATTTCCGGTCATTATTCTGGCAGCTTTGACCATTATACCCTTCGCAAGCTTCGGAGCGGAAAGCGGATTTATTTCCCTTGTTGCCAAAGTACAAAGGATTTTCCCGGGCTATTATTACACGAATATGATGAATGCAATCTTGTCCGGAAATGGAATTCAGCTGAAGGATATGCTGCTCTTTATCACAACATTTGTACTGAATATCATTCCTCTGTACTTCCTTGTTCCCAAGGTTAAATTAAGTAAGGCAAAATAAGAGATATTATGCAAAGAAAGTAATTCTATGCAAAGAAAGAATTTCTATGCAAAGAAAAGCGGCGTCCTATGAAAATCCTTCGTTCTTATGTAGCATCTCCGTCACTTCGTTTGCGAAATATAAGGCATATTTCAGCTTTATTGCCGCGTCTTCTATCCGCCATGCCTTGAGACTTTTCTTGTCTTTCGGCACGGCGAAGGAATACCGGTCGTTATAATTTGCAAAATAAATCCGAGACTCGTTACTATAGAAGGAAAACTTGCAGTCCGAAGTCATGTTGTTAAACCATTCGATGACAGTGGGAGTTAAGAACTTCCTTGCGGATTGTTCATCCGTACAGTAAATGTTGTAGTGTTCGTTATGCTGTATATCTTCTACATCGATTTTTTTGCCGCCTTGCATGGTGCCGGGATAATACCCTTGGTTTTCAAAGAGAAGGAAATGCTCTGTCGGAACAATTCGCAATTCTCCTTTAAGAGAGAACGTGTTCTTTATGGAGTAGACTTGTCCGAGAAAGTGGGTAACATCATAGTAACCTTTATTTCCTTTTTCGACGTTATAGGCATATAAATCCACTGTTTTGAGATCTCTTTCATCATTAAGCTCCAGTATTCCGGATTGGATATAGTATTCTGATTTAGGAACCACTTCTTTTACTTGATTCGGAGCAATGTCATGCTCCATATCGATTTCCGATGAAGGATAAAGGGCTTGCAGTATCGGAGCCAGAATGTCACTTTCATAAAGCTTGCGGAGCTTAGCTTTTTGCTTTGCTTCCCAACCGGGACCTATCAGGTTATACAGTAGGACACTGAAAATGTGAAGTGCCAGAAAAAAGATGCCCAGTCTGACGAGGAGCATCATAAGTGCATCTATAAATTCACTGCGGGGAAGAATACCTTCATCGGTAAGGAGCATCAAACTGCTACCGCCAAGAAAGCAAAATAACAAAAGAAGCATGTTTCGAACAAATAATTTTGTACTCTTTCCTTCCAAGTGAGGATATTCCGTATGGCTTTCCAACTATGTTGAAACCGCGCAGTATTCTGAAGTTCATTTATTTTATTTAGTTCTTCCTGACTTAAACCCATTTTTGATCTCCTTTCTTTGTTCTCTCTACCTTGGCTACAATAGTAAAAAAAGTAGTATTCTAGAACTTTTTAAGTATAACACAGGGGAGTTATATTGGATAGGGCATTCGCTTACGCGATGAGGTTGTCGGCCGCAGCTTTTTTCCGGAAAATCCGAAAGAACTACAGTGGAATGAGATCTAAGAGAGGTTTTTTTAAAGTAATTCCAATGAACTTGCACTATATCCTTTATATAAGACGTCTTCATTTATCAGAAGAATACCGGAACCTTCCTTTGCAATATCCAGCATACGCCGTGTAAAGCCGCTTTTACTGAACACGCCATAGATAATCTCATATCCCGGAAAAGCCTTGCGAATTTCTGCGGAACAATCCACTTTTTCTTTTAATGCGAAGTACACCGGTGCATCTATCGGATTTGCATGGTATTTGCACTCACCGGTAAATACCCGTTTGTTCTGATGATCTACTGATACTACATCTATTTCCGTATCACTATCAAAATCATTTAACCAGTAAGAGCCGATACGAGATGGTAAAAAAGGAAATGCCTTATTTCTGCACAACTCCACAAAAATAGACTTACAGATATCTTCATAAGCAAATGCTACGAATTTCTCCCGAAAATCTTTGTGTATTTCATCCAGCACAATCTGCATATTGTCCAATTCCAGTTCGCCTTTATAGGGATAAACATAACGGAACCAGAAACGGATGAAATTATCCGCAATAAAATACAGCCCCTTGCGGGATTTTTCCGGATTTTTTTCAGTAATAGGCGTTCTCTTTTCTATAAATCCCAAATCCAAAAGCGTAGATAGATATGGTGTTAGAGAAGAGCTTTCTTGCCCAAGTATGCCGGCAATCTTACCTAGTTTATGATTGCCGTCCGCAATCGCCTTAATGATTGAAAAGTAGTTTACTGCTGCCATGGACTCGCTTTTTAACAAGAAATTAGGTTCTTCATATAAGAAACCATTTTTAGATAAAACAGTATCTTTGATTTGTTCTTCCAAAGGACGTCCATCTTCAAAAAACTCGAGATATTTCGGAATGCCGCCTGTTATAGCATACTGTTCTACGGCATGATCAAAGGGCATCTTCTGTACAGCGTAGATATCCGTAAAGGCAGTGGAGCTAAGCGTATTTGTGCTGTCCTGCGGCCATATAAAGGACTGTCATAAGACAGGGCATGTTTCTGCATCATACCGATGAAAGAACCTGACAGAATCAGCATCACATTACTGTCTTTTAAAATTTCATCCCAGGCATTTTGCAAAATAGAAGGAAAAGCCGAATTGGTCTTTACAAGATACGGAAATTCATCAATGACAAACACCTTCTTCTCTTCGGGCTTATAGTCAGCAATCACTTGGAACAAATCCAACCAATCGGTAAATGTAGTTTTTTGCAGTAATGTATTTTTTGTTGTACGAGCCGCAACGCCTGCCAATCGCTTCATGCTTTGGTTTCCAACTCTTCTGTGGCAAGAAAATAGAATGCGGTTTTCTCCTTTAGAAATTCTTTAATTAGCGTTGTTTTTCCAACTCGGCGGCGACCATAGATAACCACAAAGCTACTGTCACGATTATATTCCTCTTCCAGTTTACTAAGCTCGCTTTTTCTGCCTATAAATTTCATACATTGGCCTCTTTATTATAAACTAATTTATGATAATCTTGTTTATACTATACAATTGATAAACAGAAAGTCAATATGCTTTAATATGGTGACAGTTGTTTTTTGATGTTGAATTTTGATATTGTAGAGAAGTAGTGCAATGCATGGATTGTCCGAGAAAGGGAAGCTTATGGAAGCAATAAAACTACCTAAGAAGTACAGAGACATTTGCGAAGAAATTAAAAATGGTTCCGCTGAAAGTTTGGCTAAACTAGATGCCTTTGAAGAGAAATTTCCTCACCAAAACCTTGCGGTAAGGGCCGTGGTGGAGTTTTTTGACCGAAAGTATGAGGAGGCGGTAAGCCATACTCTCCTTTTAATGCCCTTTTGGGATGAGTGGTATTATTCCAATGTAGCCAACGAATATATGATGGCCATGTGCTTTGCGGCAAAGAAAATTGGACGGGAAGCGGAAGTAAGTAAAGCTCTTCAAGAAGAGCAAAGCAGGCTAATGGAAGCAGAGGAAGAGAAATGCCTTAAGGGCTCTTGCCAACGATACAATTATTGCAAGATCCTCATGGACTATATGCAGCAGGATATTTTACCGGAATCAAGGAGCAAGGATTATCAGCCGCCAAAAGCACCGAAAACAGCTTCGGAATTGATAGCAGAGGGCAAGCTGAATCCGGAAAAAGACTTTGATCGGAAGAAGCTTTTGAATTTACTTTTTATGAAGGGCAGTCCGGAGGATACAGTGGACTATTATGAAAGAATCAAGGACTTAAATCTTGGGGAACTGTATTACGAGCAGGCCTGTATTTGCTATCGGTATCTTGGACAAAAAGACAAGGTATTGGAAGTGATAGAGCGCTGGGCAAAAAGTAAGCTTTGGGATGTAGCCAGCCCTACGCAGGTTCGCCCCATGAGCTTCTTTACGTATCCCTTTATGCATGAATATTTGGAGAATGAAGAAAGTTTAAAAAGAATTAGGGAAGCTATCTTTGGATAAGCTTAATGAAGGGAAAACGAAGATAATATTGTGATTGAATATAAAAAATGCTAAGACAAAATTTATCTGAGTAATTCATCAATATTTTTCTTTGCATATAATAATCTTCTCACTTCCACTGTATTACCTATTACTACATAGAAAATGGAAAAATTTCTCACATTGATTCTGTAGTAAACTTGCTTTCTCAATTTAGAAGATGGATACTTTGGAAATGAAAGAGGCATTTCCAGCCGCTTGCTAATTGCGAACTCAATATCATCAAGCAAGCGGTGAGCTGCACCGGGATTTTTGAGGGTATTAGAGATATAGTCTGTTACTGCGTATAAATCCTCCTGGAAGATTGGGAGAAAACTTAAGTTATATTTTGCCTTGTTCATTGATCCTTCTCCTTGCAGAAGCAAAAACTTCAGATTTAGAGAGCCGAGTTGTAGAGCTTGCTGCAAGGGCATCTGCTTCATCCAGCTTTTTTTCTGTATCATCGGTTAAGGCGGAATATTGCTCGAGACTCATTAAAACCATTGTTCCATACCCATTTTTTGTAAGAAAAACAGGGGCGTTGGAATTAACAACAACATCTTCAATTTCAGGAAATTTGTTTCTTAAGTCGGAAACCGGACGGATATTAATCATAAGAGTTCTCCTTTTTTTGTTTTTCTATCATAATAATATTGTTATTTTATCATAAAAAGGAGAAAGGACAAGGGAATAGTTATATTTCGAACAATAAATTATCTTTTTGTACAGTATTTGGCTTCGTTGGGAACTGATTACGAGCAAGCTTGTTTGATATCTGTATTTCGGACAGAAACGAATTAGGGAAGTTATTTTCGGATAAGGTTTGAATAAAGATTAGGGAGGAAAAGGATGAAGGAAAACACCGTTAGAGTAATCAAAATCGGTAAGGAAGCCCTGTATGAATTTCTCTATGAAAATATCATCTCGCAGGAAGAAAGTCTCTTGCAAGTGCCTGCTACAGAAGTGTTGAATCGCTTTGCCATGGACTGGGAAAGGGGAGAGTTTATTTTCTTGGCACATCAGGCGGAAGATGCGGATGGGGAATTAATTCCTTTGCCGAAAGAAATCCTGCCGGAAACATTGCTGAAAGCCCTGCCGGAAACGGCAGATTCTTTGCTGGGACGAGGAAAGGTCTATCGGGACTATAGCTTTGAGGAATTAAAAGAGCTTTGTGGAGAGAACGAAGATAACGACGGAAAGTGAGTGTTTTATGAAATATAGGTATTGGAATGAAATGCAACGGAAGCTTGAAGCGTTATATGTTTTGGATAATGCTTTGACAGATCCTTCCGAAGAGTATCTCCGCTTAATTCGAAGGACAGAAGATGGAGATAAGCTTCATTATCGTGTGGATAATGGAGCAGGTGATTCCTTATCCGTGATTTTTACGGAAAAGCTGGTGCTGGTGAAAGGATTCGCGCATGAAAGTGCATTGAATCTGTTTGCGAAAGAACAAGAGGAGCAAGGTATACTTGAGCGGATCTATGCCGGGCTTCCGGAGGAATATCAATCTCTCTTTTCACCAAAGGAAAAAAGAGAAACGACTTTTTTCCTTTGGTATGATGGAGAACTACATCAAAATTCCTTAGCGGAAAATGATGATGGGCAGTGGTTGTTATCGTATGCCTTTGAAAGTTTCGAGAAATTCTGGAACTTTGCCAAAGACTATTATGAACAAGAATTTTCGGAGAGCTTGCTCCGACAACTATATGAAGAGGGAGGGCTTTCGGATAAAGAGTTAGAGGAACTGATTTAAGGTGTGTCTTCCTCTTCTTCCCAGAACAGCTCATCCAATGTTTTCCCCAGTACATGACAAATGGCGAGGCAGAGGCGGATGGTAGGGTTATAGTCCCCTTTTTCTATAGCATTGATGGTTTGCCTGCTGACGCCTACCAGATCGGCCAGCTCCTGCTGGGACAGGTCTTTTCCCGCTCTAGCGGATTTTAAACGGAGATTCTTCATTTTCCACCTCACTCTTCATCATTCTTCATTCGATTCTTCAGTAGCATAAGAATCAGGGCAATGGCAAAAAAGATACTGAGAAGGAGAGGAAGCATAAAGCGGCTGCTGAGCCTTCCGGCAATCCATATTTTATCGGGAGAGATATTCTCTACGGTGTTAAAGACGTTCAGTACACTGAACAGAGCCCATACAGTAATGGCAATCCTTTTATTTTTTTTATTGCTAAGCCCCCAGAAGGCATCGTGGAAAAGGCAGTATCCCATGAGGATCAGTCCCGAGAAAAGAAGAATGGCAAGGGGAATAATCTCGGCTTCCAAATATTTCTCAATCGGCTCGGCAAAAGCAGCGTACAGCATGAGGAGTCCCATGGTGGTGAAAAAGCGTATTGATAGGCCTTCCCGCGGACGATTACCTGCCTTTCATCATAGCAATCCTGTTGTTTCTTACTCAATCTGTTTCGAAAGAGAACTAAGAGGGAACTGGCAAAAAAACCTACAGCGATTCCTAAGTTAAAATAATTCATCGAAAACTCCTTTCATTTCTTTGCCTTCACTCTTGGGTGAAAGCAATATGTATTACAAAATGTCGTAAATACTTTACATGACCAATATACACCTTGTTTTTGATATGTCAAGTATATTTTACAAAAAGACAATCCATAGGAAACTTTCTTCAGGAGTATCCGTCTCGATTTTCTTTACCGATCGTCCATTCTCCCAAAGTTCTGCTACAATGAAACTGTTTAAGAGGATGAACAGAAGGGAAGCATAGATATGGACTCAAAAAAGGAATCTTTACAGTTAAAGACGGAATTCTGATAGCGCATATCGACCGTTTGCTTAAGAGTGAAGAACATAGAGCATTAATAAAGAAACAAAGTGAGGAGTAAGGAAGATGTTATTTTATTTTTCAGCTACCGGAAATACCAGGCATGTAGCAGAGAAAATTAAAGAGCCGCAGGAAGAAATGATATCCATTGAGGAAGCCTGCAAGGCAGAAAGCTATGAGTATACGGTTAAGGACGGAAGGTTTGGAATTTTAAGTCCCACCTATGATTGGGGACTACCCAGCATTGTTTATGAGTTCTTGGAAAAGTTGAAGCTTCGGTATGAAACAAAGCCCTACAGCTTTTATGTGGGAACCTTCTGGATGACAACGGGGGCAGCCTCTTCGATTGCGGATAGTCTTTTAAAAGAAAAAGGTTTAGCCTTGGATGCGAAATTCGATATTCGTATGCCGGATACTTGGACTGTGATTTTTGACTTATCCAATGCGGAAAAGGTTAAAACTAGCTTAAAGCAGGCGGAAGAGGAAATCAATGAGCTTAAGGTATTACTTTCCGAAAAGAAAAAAGGAAAAGAGATGGATTTCACGGTTCCCGAATTTGTAGGAAGGGTGGCGAAAAAGCTTTATGACGGTAAGATGCGAAAGACCAAGAATCTTTCTGTGTCCGATGCCTGCATCGGCTGCACACTTTGCGCTAAGAAATGCCCGGTTCAGGCGATTGAAATGCAGAACAAAAAACCGGCTTGGGTGAAGGAAGACTGCACCATGTGTCTGGGCTGTCTTCACCGTTGCCCGAAACATACCATATATTACGGGAGCGGCAAGGCGACCAACGCCCATGGACAATATACGTATCAAAAATACGCAGGAGAGAAGAGCATGTAAGCGCTTCTTTGTGCTTTGAGAAAAATTTTTTGCTGTCTAAACGTATTTCTCATACCGGCACTGTTCGACGACTTCTTTTCCCAAAAGCGTAATGGCTTTTTGGGGACAGGAACTTATGCAACGATAACACATGGTGCATTTTTCCAGATTGACGGCTTTGCCGTTTTGTATGCGTAGATTTCCCATCGGGCAGATGGAGGCACATAATCCGCATCCAATGCAGTCATCACTGATTTTGAGCTTTTTACTATACCCGGTGGTTTTATTATAAAACCATAATCTTTGTCCGAATAATCCTGCGAGATGAGCCGGAAAGCTTAAGCCTTCCCGGGGATATTTTCCGGTTTGTTTAATCGTGTTTGTTACCTTTTCGATTTTTCTATCCGCTTCATGGATGATTCTTCGGTTTTCTTCTAAAGACTTTTTCAGTAATTTACTGTCACAAACCGCATCCGGCATACGAATCTGCAAACCGCCAAGGATAATTGCACCATATTTTTTTAAAACTCTGGCAAGACACCCTGTTCCATCACCGGAAAATGCTCCCATAGTGGTTATTAAAAATATTTTTTTCCCTTTCCAGACATCCTTATGCCGAATGACAAAATCTCTTACCATAAATGGCACATTGGAAAATTGTGTCGGATAGGCGAGGACAATCTCCTCGTTCTTTCGAATAGCATCTATCGATTTTTTCTCTTCAATGGGAATGCACCTTGCATCGGAATCCAGTGCAGTAAGAAATTTTTGGATGCAGTGCTTTGTATTTCCCGTACCACTTAAAAATACCCCTACCATTTATACTCCTCATATTATTGCTTGAGCTGAAAATCTATTTCACTTTGTTCCCTATACATGAATGGAGTTGGAAATCAATTCTGCTTTCTCCCTTATACAGTAATGGAGTCAAGAATCTGCTCTACTTCCGCTTCAAGATGATCCATGTCTACAGCCCCTTTCATGGTCACGATAGAAGACAGACCGTGCACCAGGGACCAGAGCGCAATTACTTTTGAATGGAGAATAGAAGTACCATCCCGATTCTTGGATTCCTCTTTCCATACTTTTTCTGCGATATTTTTGAATAATACAAACGGCGGATAATTCTCTATATCAATATTTTCTATAGAAAATAGGAACCGGTAATACAAAGGGTTTTCATAAAAAAAGAGGACGTAACTTTTTCCCAAATTGAAAAGAATTCTTGAAGGGGTGGAACAATCTTCCGTGGCTTTCACCAATGTCGAATAAAATCGATGATTCACATAATTACGGACTTCAGACAGAAAAGCCTCCTTGTTTTTAAAATGAGCATAGGGCGCGGCAGGACTGACGCCTGCAGAATCTGCCAGTTTACGCATGGACAGAGCTTCCAGACCATATTGGTCGATATAGGCCAAGCCTTTTTCCACTAATTCTTCTTTTAAATTCCCATGATGGTATGTATCGGATTTCAAAGCACACTCCTTTTTGTTATAATCTATACACTGTTTAGATTATAACACTCAATCTAAACGATGTAAAGATGGAAAAAAATTTATAGGATAAAAACTTAGCGATAGAGACATATTTTCCCCTGAAAGTATAAAAAAATATAAGATAACTGGCAGAGGAAAATGTGGGACAAGATAGAATCCAGCCTGTTCCCTCAGCCATTTTTTTGATAAAATCTATCCGAAGTAATTTTCCCTGTTGTAAATGCTGTATGGAGGAAAAGAAATGGACTATAGAACAGAACACGATTCCATGGGGGAAGTGCAGGTTTCGGTGGAGAAATACTGGGGGGCACAAACTCAGAGAAGCTTTGAGAATTTTAAAATAGGAACGGAGAAAATGCCTACTGAGATTATCCGTGCCTTTGCCATTTTAAAGAAGGCGGCAGCAATCGCCAACAATCGCCTAGGTAAACTGGATGAAGGACAAAAAACTTTGATTTCCGATGTCTGTGATGAGATTTTGGAGGGGAAACTCAACGAGCATTTTCCCCTTGTGGTATGGCAGACCGGAAGCGGAACCCAGTCTAACATGAATGTGAACGAAGTTATTGCCAATCGGGTAAATGAAGTGGCGGGAGAAAAACTTTTGCATCCCAATGACCATGTAAATATGTCCCAAAGCTCCAACGATACCTTCCCAACAGCCATGCATATCGCAGCAGCCCTGGAAATCGAGGAGAGACTTTTTCCAAGTTTGGATACCCTCATTCAGTCCTTTGAAAGACTCATGCAGGAAAATGAAGGCATTGTAAAAACAGGCCGGACTCACTTACAGGACGCCACTCCGATTAGCTTTTCTCAGGAAATCAGCGGTTGGAAAAATATGCTGGAAAAATCGATGGAGATGCTTAAATTAAGCCTTCCCGGACTTCGGGAGCTGGCTCTTGGGGGAACTGCAGTGGGAACGGGACTGAATACCCCGAAGGGATTTGATGTGGAAGTGGCTAAAGCAGTTTCGGAACTGACACATAAGGATTTTAAAACGGCGGACAACAAATTCCATTCCCTTAGCAGCAAAGATGAACTGGTTTTCGCCCACGGTGCATTGAAAGCCTTGGCGGCGAATTTAATGAAAATAGCCAATGACATCCGTTGGCTTGGTAGCGGCCCAAGATGCGGACTTGGAGAGATTTTCCTTCCGGAAAATGAGCCGGGAAGCTCCATTATGCCGGGAAAGGTCAATCCCACCCAGTGCGAGGCGCTTACCATGGTTTCCGTTCAGGTTATGGCCAATGATGTAGCAGTGGGTATGGCGGCTTCTCAAGGTAATTTTGAGCTAAATGTATATATGCCGGTGTGTATCTACAATTTTTTGCAGTCTGTACGCCTACTTTCCGATGCCATGCTGTCCTTTAATCAGAACTGTGTTGTTGGGATCAAGGCGAACAAGGAGAAAATGCAGGAAAATCTTCATCGATCTCTGATGCTTGTAACCTGCTTAAACCCCTATATCGGTTATGAAAATGCGGCGAAGACAGCGAAGAAAGCCTTTCAGGAAAACATTTCTTTAAAGAAGCCTGCCTGCAGCTTGGTTTCTTGACGGAAGAGAAGTTTGATGAAGTGTTTAAACCGGAAGAAATGATATAAAGTATGGAGGAAGAAAAATGGATTATGCGAAGGAATCATTGAAACTGCATTATGAATTAAAGGGAAAGCTGGAAATTACACCGAGAGCCAAGGTGGATAGCAAAGAGGCTTTAAGTCTTGCTTATACCCCGGGAGTCGCTGAACCCTGCCTAGTGATACAGAAGGATGTGGAGAAAAGCTATGAGCTGACCAGACGCTGGAATACGGTGGCCGTGGTAACGGACGGAACTGCGGTTCTGGGCTTGGGAGACATAGGCCCGGAGGCAGGCATGCCGGTTATGGAAGGAAAATGTGTGCTGTTTAAGGCATTTGGAGATGTGGATGCTATTCCGCTTTGCGTGAGAACGAAGGATGTGGAAGAAATCGTGAAGACGGTGAGCCTCCTTGCCGGAAGCTTCGGGGGAGTAAACCTGGAAGACATTTCCGCACCTCGCTGCTTTGAAATTGAAAAGAGATTAAAGGAAATTTGTGACATTCCTATTTTCCATGACGACCAGCATGGCACTGCAGTGGTAACTTTGGCAGGTCTGATTAATGCTTTAAAGCTTACCGGGAAAAAAATCGAAGAAGTGAAGATTGTGACCTCCGGAGCAGGAGCGGCAGGTATTGCCATTATCAAACTGCTCTTAAGCATGGGAGTAAAACATGTGATTATGACGGATAGAGAGGGCGCTATTTATAAGGGGAGAGAGAACTTAAATCCCATTAAGATGGAAATGGCAGAGATTACCAATCTCTCTATGGAAAAGGGAAGTCTTTCTGATGTTATCAAAAATGCGGATGTCTTTATCGGTGTTTCCGCACCGGGAACCCTGAATAAGGATATGGTGAAGAGCATGGCGGAGAAGCCCATTATCTTTGCCTGTGCCAATCCTATTCCGGAAATATTCCCGGAGGATGCGAAGGAGGCAGGGGCTGCGGTAGTATCTACAGGGCGGTCGGATTTTCCGAACCAGATTAATAATGTACTATGCTTTCCTGGCATCTTTAGAGGCGCTCTGGATGTGCGGGCAAAGGACATCAATGATGAAATGAAGGTTGCCGCAGCCTATGCCATAGCGGAACTGGTGAGCGATCAGGAACTTAATGCCGAGTATATTCTGCCGGCGGCCTTTGATGAAAGAGTCAAGGACGCAGTAGCTAAAGCCGTAGCGGAAGCCGCAAAGAAAAGTGGCGTTGCCAGAGTGTAAAACAAAACGGTAATGCCTAACTGTAAAATCAAACGGTAAGAGCAGTCTTGTAAATTAAGCTGTAATTTTGGAATGCTATAGGGCCGAATAGAAGAATGAATTTTATAGTGCAGAAGGGGCTGAAAAAAATAATATAGTTATATTTTGTATATAATTAAGTTATTCTTTACAGCCCCTTTCTCCTATGAGCGGAAATATATTTTATAAACTAAGCTAAAAATTCTTTTCCATTTCTCATAAAGTCAATAAGGTTAATATGCTCAATACCGTTTCGCTGTTGAAGAATAGAGTCTGCAGTAACAACATATTTAGGATAATTGTCCTTAATGGCTTCGAGTGGTTGGTACTCACGGTCTTCGGTATCCTTTGATAATGCAATGGTATAAGCAACTTGAATGTAGGAATAACGCATCTCGTTATTTCTTAAGATGAAATCACATTCCAGCTTCCCTATTCTCCCGACAGCTACAGAATAGTCGTGAGATTTTGCATATATATAGGTGATATTTTCAAGAACAGGACCAAAGTTAATTCTGTTGTCCGTGTTCTGAGCAAAATAAAAAGCGGTGTCAGCTAAATAGTATTTCTTTTCTCCACTTAAGGATTTTTTGGACTTCATATCAAACCTGGGGCATTCGCAAAGAATTTTCGCATCCAACAAGGCTTTAACATATCTTGCAATCGTGGCTTCGCTTATAGCTGTTCCATTTTGTTCAATGGCTTTTTTTAAGCTTTTTAGACTGGTTGTTGCGGCAAAGTTGTTGATGATGTATTTTTGGACTGTTTCAAATGTATTTTTATTACGGATTTTTAGCCTTCTTCTAATGTCTTTTTCAAAAATTTCCTCGATAACACTTTGAACATATCTACGCTTTGCGGCCATATTTTCCAGTTGTATTGTTCTGGGAAAACCGCCTTCAAGAATATAGTTTTGTAATTCTTCTTGTCGGTCGGAAGCAATTTTTTTTCCATAGAATTTTTTAATGCCTTCGTATTCCTCAAACGAAAGTGGGAACATCTCAAATTCAATATATCTTCCGGTTAGTTTTGTCATCAATTCTCCGCTTAGGAGATATGAATTTGAACCGGTAATAAAAATTGACCATTCATTAGACCTACGAAAGCTGTTAAGAATTAGTTCAAAGTCCTTTACATTTTGAATCTCATCAATAAAGATATTTTGTTCCACGCACTTTCGGAACTGATTCCAATAGCTGTTCCAATTGTTCCGGATTTGTAATTTTATGATAGTCCTTACTGTCCAAGTCGAAGAAATAAATATGATTACTAGGAATTCCAGACGATTTTAATTCGTTGGCAATTGTTTCCATAAGACAGGATTTACCACATCTTCGCACACCGGTGATTACTTTAATAATATCGGTTTCGTGATAAAAGTCACGAATCTTCTTAAGGTAGTTTTCACGAGGATACCAAGTCATATTATTCTTCCTTTCTAACTTATTAGTTCATAGTATATAATAGCAAATACAGTACGAAATATTAAAAATTAACGTTGGCAGTTTTGTGAAAAATAAAAAAACGCTAACGTTAAATCCATAAAAATCATTATATCAGAATATTCCCGTACCGGCATGTATTATAGTAAAACAATTGTAAGAAAGGAAAAATATGACTACAGAAGAAAAATTAAAGAAGTATCAGGACTGGCTGTTCAAATGTTCTGCCTACCATATGGCTCTAAATATCATTGATATTGATAAGCAGACTGTAGCGCCTACAGCCGGAGCAGGCTATAGAGATGAGCGTTCCGCCTTTTTGGCAGGGGAGCTTTTCAGTTTAGAGACAGATCCGGAAATTGTAGAATTACTCAAGGATTTAAAGGATGATCCCAAGGTGGATGCGGAAAATAAGCGGGCAATTCAGCTTTATTACAAGCAGGCCTTGGATACCCTTTGCATTCCCAAGGAGGAGTTTGTGGCCTTTGAAAAGCTTTGTAGTGAATCCTTCGATGCCTGGCTTTTGGCAAAATCCAAGGCGGACTATTCTCTTTTTGCTCCCTATTTGGAGAAGGTGATTGAAGGAAAGAAGAAACTTTATGGCTATCGGAACAGCAACCTGTCCATTTACAATCAGATGTTGGATGATTTTGAGCCGGGGATGGACGAGGAAAAGTATGATGCCTTTTTTGCGGCTTTAAAGGAAAGACTGGTGCCTCTTATTCAGAAGGTGACCAAGGCAAAGCAGCTTCGAGAGGATTCCTTGGCCCAAAGCTTCCCGGTGGAAGAGCAGAAGAAGTTTATGGAAGGGCTTTTGGAGTACTTGCATTTTGACTCCTCCTGGGGCTATCAAAATGAGTCCGAGCATCCCTTTACTTCCTGGACCTGTGAAAATGACTGCCGTACCACTACGAAATATCTCGAGAACAATGTGATTTCTGCTATTTTGTCCACGGTACATGAGGTAGGGCATGCCTATTATGAGCATAATATCAATCCAAAGTATGACGGCATGATTTTATCCGAGGGAGTATCTTCCGGAATGCATGAGTCCCAGTCCAGACTTTGCGAAAACTATCTGGGGAGAACTTTGGCATTTTGGAAATATCATTATCCTAAGCTGCAAAAGCATTTTCCAAAGCAACTGGGAGAGGTTTCCTTAGAGGAATTTTATCAGGCCATCAATGTGTCTAAACCTTCCTTTATTCGTACGGAAGCGGATGAATTGACCTATTCATTGCATGTCCTGATTCGTTATGAAATTGAAAAGGGCTTATTTAACGGAAGCATTTCTACAGAGGGACTGGATAAGACCTGGAATGCAAAGTACAAGGAGTATTTGGGCGTGGATGTGCCAAATGATAAGCTGGGCATCTTACAGGATGTGCACTGGTCCGACGGAAGCTTCGGCTACTTCCCTACCTATGCTTTAGGAACAGCCTTTGCGGCGCAATTCATGCAGGCAATGCGGAAGGAATTGGATGTAGAGAGGCTTTTGGAAGAAAACCATTTTGATGAAATCATGAACTGGCTAAAGGAGCATATCCATACCTACGGTTTCCGCTATGAGGCACCGGAGCTTATGAAAATGGTGACCGGAGAAGAGTTTAATGTGAACTATTTCTTGGATTACATTGAGGAGAAATATACGAAACTGTATAAACTGTAAATCAGAAATAAAAAACAGAAAAGCAGCTTTTGACAGAAGCTCTGCTTTTCTGTTTTTTTATTCTGCTACCTTTCATTACAGACTATGAATAGCCGGTTTTAGATTTGGATTTGTGCCATTGCTCTTATTTTATTCCGGAGAATGTTCAAAAAAATATGCAATTTCTATATTGTTAAATTATTGACATTCTATGAAATGGGGTGTAGCATGTGGGGTATGTAAAAGTTGACAGCTCTAAAAGGAGGCAGGAGATGAGATTTACATTACCAAGAGACATTTATCACGGAGAAAATGCATTGGAGGCGCTGAAGACCTTCGAGGGAAAGAAGGCTTTTGTCTGCGTGGGTGGCGGATCTATGAAGCGTTTCGGTTTTTGGATAGGGTAGTACAGTATTTGCAGGAAGCCGGTATGGAAGTAAAGCTGTTTGAAGGGATTGAGTCCGATCCTTCCGTAGATACCGTAATGAAAGGTGCGAAAGAGATGCTGGACTTCGGACCGGATTGGATTGTGGCAATCGGCGGAGGATCTCCCATTGATGCGGCGAAGGCGATGTGGATTAAGTACGAGTATCCGGACTGCACCTTTGAGGACATGTGTAAGGTCTTCGGTATTCCAACGCTGAGAAAGAAGGCAAAGTTCTGTGCGATTTCTTCCACTTCCGGAACCGCTACCGAGGTAACCGCATTTTCCATTATCACAGATTATGAAAAGGGAATCAAATATCCCATTGCGGATTTTGAAATCACTCCCGATGTGGCTATCGTAGATCCTGCTCTGGCACAGACCATGCCGAAAAAGCTGGTGGCGCATACCGGAATGGACGCTTTAACCCATGCTATTGAGGCTTATGTTTCCACTGCAAATTGCGATTATACGGATCCTTTGGCTTTGCATGCCATTGAAATGATTCGGGACGACCTGGTGGATTCTTACAATGAAGACAAAGAGGCTAGAAATGCTATGCATAATGCCCAGTGCCTTGCAGGAATGGCATTTTCAAACGCACTTCTTGGAATTGTCCACTCCATGGCTCATAAGACCGGTGCGGTATTCGGAGACTTAGGGGCACACATCATTCACGGTGCGGCAAATGCCATGTACCTTCCAAAGGTTATTGCCTTCAATGCGAAGGACGAAACCGCAAAGAAGCGCTATGTAAAGATTGCGGACGTTATCGGTCTTTCCGGAAATAACGACGATGATAAGGTAAAGGCTTTAATTGCTTATTTAAGAGGGCTGAACGAGAAGTTAAACATTCCTCTTTGTATCAAGAACTATGGTGCAGATTCTTACCCAACAGAGCAGGGATTTGTTCCGGAGAACATTTTCTTAGAGAGACTCCATGACATTGCGGTAAATGCGATTGCGGATGCTTGCACAGGCTCCAATCCTCGCCAACCCAGCGTAGAGGAGATGGAGAAGCTCTTAAAGTGTTGCTACTATGATACAGAGGTGGATTTTTAAAGAATATCGAAAAGAAAAAAGCATTTGCGAAAACCGTTGTTTCTCAAGTAAAATTGGGATACAACGGTTTTTTAGTAGAATGGATAAAGGTCAAAAGCCCTTGAAAGGCTAGGAGGATATCGTGTCACGTTTTATTGTTTTTGATGTGGAGACACCGAATCGGAAGAACAACCGTATAAGTGCCATTGGCATTACCGTGGTGGAAGAGGGAAAAATCAGCAAGGAATTTTATTCCCTTGTGAATCCGGAAACGGATTTTGACTATTTCAATGTAAAGCTGACCGGAATCAGTAAGTCCAGTGTCAAAGATGCCCCCACCTTTCCGGAATTATGGAAGCAGATTGAACCGCTTTTTTCCGATGGAATGCTGGTGGCTCACAATGCCTCTTTTGACATGAATGTGTTGAAAAACTGCCTTTTGGACTATGAGATTGCTTGGAAGCCCTATGCCCGCTACCTTTGCACGGTGAAAATGGGCAGAAGCCTCTTTCCCGACAGGAGCCATAAGTTAAATATGGTCTGCGAGGATTTTGGGATTTCCCTTCAACACCACCGGGCGGATAGTGACAGCCATGCCTGTGCGGAGATTTTACTTCGTTATCTGGAAGCCGGGGTAGAGGTGAAGGACTTTATACGGACTTGCTCCTTTAAGAAATAAGGAATGGAGTATTGCATAAGTGTTGAGTAAAGTGGTGAACAAAGAAATGCGTAAGTGCTGAGCAAAGTATTGGGTAAAGTATTGAATAAAGCATCATAGTGATTTTGCAGGGAAGATATTATGAAGGACATTATCAAAGACGTTACTAAAGACATAATCAAAGACGTTATCATTAAAGAAGCTCTACCTGAGGATGCGGAGGCAAGAATAGCTTATGCAAGACAGGTGGGTTCGGAAACAGACAATTTATCCTTTGGACAGGAAGGATTTCCAATTTCCGTAGAGGATGAGCAGGAGGCAATTCGAAATTTTTCCAGAGATCCAAAATCGGTATGTTATTTCGCTTGGAAGAACGGAAAGATTGTGGGAAGAGGAGAATTAAGGGCTTTTCCAAGAAGAATGAGTCACAGGGCAGAGCTGGGGCTCACCGTGGTAAAGGCGGAGTGGAATAGCGGTATTGGAAGCGAACTTATGCAAAAGCTTATAGACTATGCCAGGGAAAATGCCCTGGAGCTCATTTATCTGGAAGTGCGAGGAGACAATAGTCGCGCCATTCATTTGTATGAGAAATTCGGCTTTAAGAAAGTGGGAACTTTACCGGCGTATTTTAAGATTGGGGAAGAGTATATCGACTTTGACAGTATGGTGTTGGATTTAAGATAGGGTATACGGAGAAAAACCGGGAGAGGTAGCTTATGCATAGAGAAGAGTGGCCAGCATGTCGGGCTCTCTGTGGTTTCCGGGGATCAAGGAATTTTGCAAAGAAAATGCGATGAAAATTCTGCCGGAAAAGCTTTATTTGTCTATTGGAGATAAAGAGTCTAAAACAAGACATCCCATTTTACAAACCATGCAGGAAAACACCGAAGACTTGCTAAAACATTTTTAAATCTATGGGAATAGAGACGACTTATGAAGTAAATCCGGGCAATCATTTTCAAGATGTAAATCTCCGCTGTGCAAAAGGGATTTTGGAGCTTTTGTAATAAATATGGATGCAAGGGATTATGGGAAGTCCGGTTGCTTTATCACGCGAAATAAACCGAGTATTTTGAGCGAGAGATGCATCTTGTCCGGTAGGGTAAAGGCGGTAAAAGCAAGAGTATAAATAGAAAAGTAGGAGTATAAATAGAAAAGTAGGAGTAGGAGGAAAAATGTTAAATAGTAAAGGTTTTGATTTATGGGCGGATGATTATGACAAATCAGTCGGGCTCTCGGAAGAAGAGAATCGTTATCCCTTTGCCGGGTACAAAAAGATTCTGGGGGATATTTATAAAATCATAATGGAAAAGTCGGATGCAGTAGTTTTGGACCTTGGGTTCGGAACAGGCACATTAACCACAAAGCTATATAAAAACGGATGCACTATTTACGGACAGGATTTTTCCTCAAGAATGATAGAGCTCGCGTATGAAAAGATGCCGGGTGCACATCTCTATCAGGGAGATTTTTCAAATGGCTTAGCGGAGGAACTGAAGCAAGAGTCCTTTGATTTTATTATTGCAACGTATTCTATTCATCACTTAGCGGATGCACAAAAGGTTGTTTTGCTAAAAGATTTGCTTGCACATCTTAAAGATGGCGGAAAGATTCTAATTGGAGATGTCGCTTTTTCAAATCGCAAGGAATTGGCTCAATGCAAAAAAGAATATGCGGATGAATGGGATAATGATGAAATCTATTGCGTTGCGGATGAACTAAGAACAGAATTTCCGAATCTGATTTTTGAGAAGAGGACATTCTGCTCCGGCATACTGATATTAGCAGGATAAAGAAGTTTAGCTTTAAAAACGATGTTCTAACAATAGAGTTGGATACAATATTTCAATATACGAAAGGTGAAGAAAAATTATATTCCGGAGAAGTTCTGTTTTTTGACAGTGATTTAGAGGAATGTAATATTTTGATATTTGATAGGACTGTGTATGAGGGGAGATTTTCCGGAAAAGCCATCGGATTAAAAGAATATATGAAAGAATATGCCCATGCAGAATTTGAAATCTTAACAGAAGGATACTTCGGCTATAGTACAACATATACAGGCTGGCTTTGGGAGAAAGGAAAAGAACCAGTATCGGCTATCCTGTATATTTGGAATGCAGGGGATATGGTTTATAGAATTGATTGCTAAATTGGAATTTGAGGGGGTGAAGTATGGCTTCAAGTAAAGAGTATTTAGATTTATTTTAGAACAACTATCTGATTTGGAAGAAATATCATATAGGTCAATGATGGGCGAATATATAATTTATTATCGTGGAAAAATTATTGGCGGAATTTATGATGATAGGTTTTTAGTAAAGCCTGTGAAGTCTGCAATAGCACTTATGCCAAATGCAAAGTATGAGTTACCCTATGATGGAGCAAAGGAAATGCTGTTGGTAGATGATATTGACAATAAAGAATTTTTAACTGGTTTATTCAATTCAATGTATGATGAATTACCTGTACCCAAACCAAAGAAAAAAAGAAATAATAAAATTTGAAGTTGTGGGGGAAGTGAAGATGGATTTTAATAAGATGATTCCGGAATTATCGGTTTTTTTGATATTAATAAAACAAAAAAATTCTATAGCAGATTAGGATTCAAAAATAGAATACGAACGCAATGATGAAAGGTTTGTTTTCATGTCTTTTCAAGGTAGTCAGTTTATGTTTGAACAAATTCATGATGATGGGTGGAACACAGGCGAATTAAGTTATCCCTTGGGAAGAGGTATAAATTTTTTTCAATAGCAGTCGAAGATGTTGAAGGAATTTATAAATTGGTGAAAAACTCTGAATTTTTGAAATATATAGAGAACTAACAAGAAATCAATATCAAGTTAATGGTGCAGAAGAATCACAAATTGAGTTTTTAATACAAGATCCCAATGGATATTTATTAAGATTTACAAATTGATAAATGCCAATTTGTTGAATTTAGCAAGGCATTATGAGATGAAACCTATAAAACTTGTACGGATATTGTAGGGTAGGAAAAGAAGTATTCCTCTATACTAAAATAAACCGAAAGAAAGGAGGGATTGAAATGAATATTATCAAGTCATTTAACAATACGATTGATTATCTTGAAACAGTTCTTGATGATGAGATTGACGAAAAGAAAGTAACTCAGCTATCCGGATACTCTTATTCTATGTTCAGCCGATTGTTCTCTATTCTAACTGAAACAACGCTATCAGAATATTTAAGAAGCAGAAAATTGACGGAAGCTGCCGTTATATTAAGAAATACGGACGAAAAGATTATTGATGTTGCCTTAAAATTCGGATATGAGTCATCGGATTCATTTGGAACTGCATTTAAGAATTTTCATGGATTTACTCCTTCTGAGGTAAGAAACGGGAAACCGTTCAAATTAGTTTCACGGGTGCAGTTAGCACTAAGTGTAAGAGGAGGAAGAAGCATGAATATTACAATTCAAAAGAAAAAAGCCTTTACGGTTGCAGGGGTAAATGAACAAAGCATCAATTCATCATTATGTCCGAGTGTCTGGGATACGCTGTATGAAAAATATAGCCACGATGAACTTGCAAGTTTGGGAAGCGGTCAAAGTATGGGCGTTTGCCATGATGTGGAAAATCTCAGCACAATAAATTATATGGCTGGTTATATCGTTAATGATGTAGATAAAGCCACAAGTATGGGATTAGATGTTTTGGAAGTTGAAGAAGCAGAGTATGCAGTTGTAGAATTAGTAGGAAGTGTTCCGGAGTGCATTCATAACGGGTGGAAATATGCAATGGAAGTATTCTTCCCTGAGCATGGCTTTATTCATTCAGGAAAACCTGACTTTGAATATTATTATGAAGGTAATATGCACAGCAATGATTATAAAATGGAGCTGTGGATTCCGATAACTAAAGCTTAAAAAACAGGTTTGTAAAGATAAAAGAGATTCCATTTCAAGAGGATTGGGGAGATAGAAGAAGTATGCTGAACATCAGCCAACTGTCTACAAAGTATAGAATTAAAAAATGGAGGAAATTTAAATGGGATTTAGGATATTCATGCTAATCGTAGTTTTACTGATTCCGTTAACTATGCTTTTCTTTGGCTGGCTATTTTTCAAGAGAACACCGAAAGAAATCAATTATATATTCGGATACCGAACAAAAAGATCCATGAGGAATGAAGAAACATGGAATTTTGCGAATCAATAATTTGGGAAAGCATGGTATCTTTGCGGACTGCTTTCAGTACCTCTCTCCGTGATTGCCATGGCCATTGTTTTTGAAAAGGGAACGGAGACAGCGGGAAAATTAATTTACTTTTATGCTTGTTTAACATATTATATACAGCAAGAAAGTAAAAAAGGCGATGATTGTATGACTGATTCTCAGAAAATTCTGGAACTTGCAAAACAGAATAATGCTGTTCTTACAACGGCCATGGTGGTTCATGCGGGATTTTCCAGAGGGAGTCTTCAGCATCTTGTAAAAAAAGGAGATTTAGAACGTTCCGGAAGAGGAGTCTATATATTACCGGAAGCGTGGGACGATGAATTTGTTAATTTGCAAACTCGCTATAAAAGGGGAATTTATGCCTTGGAAACAGCTCTTTTTCTCTGTGATTTGGCGGATAGAACTCCTCTTAAGTTTCAAATGTTTTTTCCTGCTACTTATAATTTATCTAATCCTAAAAAGGATGGCATATTAGCTAAGGGGGCAAAGGAGCCCTTCATGTAGAGGAGAAGCTTAGACCGTATCTAGAGGTACTTCTATGAAAAGTCGGTGGGAGAATTATCAAAAAGACTTTGATTATGCTAAAGGCATTGAGTTTGAAGAATGTTGTAATGCAATTAGCACTTTGTTGGAAAGTTTATAAGAGTCAGTTCTGAGATTTTTATAACTATGAATTTTAGAATGAAGTCTTATTTTGTAGTGTTCTAAAGAACCTATGGAGAAAATATGAGAACAGAACATATTGTCATAGAAGACTATACTCCACAATGGAAGACAGAGTTTCAAAAAATCGTTGCTTCCCTTGGAAATGAAATCTTGACTAAAAGCCTTAGCATTGAACACGTTGGCAGTACCTCGGTGGAAAATTTAGCGGCAAAGCCGATTATTGATATGGATATCGTGATTCCGGATATGTCGGTCTTTCCTGAAATGAAAAGCCTGCTGGAAAAGAAGGGATACCGGCATGAAGGGAATCTTGGAATAGAGGGAAGGGAAGCATTTTTCTATGAAGAGAAACCGGAGCTCATGGTGCATCATTTGTATGTCTGTCCAATGGACTCTAAAGAGCTGAAGAGGCATATTGCTATTCGAGATTATCTCGGTGCTCATCCTCATTTGGCAGAGGAGTATGCCGAAGTGAAAAGGGAAGCGGCCCGGTTGTATCCGAAGGATATAGACAAATATTTGGAGTACAAAGGAAAATTCATTGAAAGCGTTTATCTCCTATACGAAACCATTGGCCTTGAGGGAATGTAGAAATGTCTGTAAGCAGTTTTATTCATGTAAACAAAGCAGAAAATAAGGATTTTGATTTAGAAAAATTCAATAGGGAAATAGAAAGGAAGTATCCGGAGACAGATATAGAGCAGAGTAAGACTGCGTCATTTTCCTATGATATTTGTTGGGAAAATTACGCGGAGCCATATCAGTTTACTCTACGAATGGATAAAAAAAGAACTACCTTTGCCATAGAGTATTTTAATTCTGAGAATAGAATGAGGGATTATGCAAGCTTGATTGTATGGCTCGGCCTGTTTGGATCAAGAACAGGAATTGATTTTATGTGATGAAAATAATGAGGACACACTGATGCTTTCTGCGAATACCTCCGTGGAAGATATTGAGGAGTGGTTAGAAAAGTTAGGAATTTAAGTATGGGAGATAGAAATGGATTTTACGCAGGATAGGAAAAGTAATATTCTTTTTGGTTTGCATGATAGCAGGATAAAGAAGATTCGTTTTCAAAACGGTGTTTTAACCTTAGAACCGCATAAATTCTTTCAATATACGGCAGAGGGGGAAAAAGTATATTCCGGAAAACTTGTGTTTTTTGATACAGATTTAGAGGAATGCAACATTTTGATATTTGACCGGACAGTATATGAGGGGGAATTTTCCGGAAAAGCCATCGGATTAAAAGAATATATGAAAGAATATGCCCATGCAGAATTTGAAATCTTAACAGAAGGATACTTCGGCTATAGTACAACATATACAGGCTGGCTTTGGGAGAAAGGAAAAGAACCTGTATCGGCTATCCTGTATATTTGGAATTCAGGGGATATGGTTTATAGAATTGGTTGCTAAATTGGAACGTGTGAGGATGGGATAATACGGTGAATGAGAAAAATAATGAGATAATTTTATTTGAAACACATGATCAAGAAGTTAAGTTGTCAGTTTCTCTGGAAAATGAGACAGTATGGCTGAGTTCTAATCAAATGGCATTACTCTTTGATAGAGATGAAAAAACGGTTCGTAAACATGTTAATAATGTTTTTAAGGAAAATGAATTAGACAAAGAAAACAACACGCAAAAAGTGCGTGTTGATGGATGTAAGCGGATTGCGGCATCCATTTTTTTGGAATTTCTAGGGAGAAATTACGCATTATTCCGGAATGAAGGAAAGGTAATTAGCGATGTTATGATTGCAGAGTCTAAGCCGGAGGAAAAAGACATAATGATTACTTTGGTTATGAATCTATTGAAGATGTAGATAACTTTGAATTTGAGGGGGTGTTTTTATGTCAACAATTAAAATTGAAAATCTCACTTTCTCATATTATGGCTATGTAAAACCTGTATTTGAAAATGTATCCTTTTCATTTGATACGAACTGGAAAACAGGGCTAATAGGAAGAAACGGAATTGGAAAATCAACACTATTTAAGCTACTTTTAAACCAAGAAGTTTATCAAGGTAAAATCAGCAAAAGTGTTGACTTTATTAAATTCCCACCCAATTTAAGTGATACTTCAAAATTCGGGATTGAGTTATATAAAGAACTCATCTCAGATGAGGAAGAATGGAAATTATTTAGAGAACTTAATATGCTAAATATAGATGAGAGCCTTGTTTACAGAGAGTTTGAAACGCTTTCTAAAGGAGAACAAACAAAAATCCTTTTAGCTATTTTGTTTACAAGAGAAGATGGTTATTTACTTATAGATGAACCAACAAACCATTTAGATATGGACGGAAGAAAAATTGTCAGTGAATATCTGAAAAGTAAAAAAGGTTTTTTGCTTATATCTCATGATAGAGATTTTTTAGATGGCTGTATCAATCATGTTATTTCTCTTAACAGGAATTCTATTGATGTCCAATCAGGAAATTTTACATCCTGGTATGAAAATAAATTGATGAAAGACCAATTTGAAATTAGTCAAAATGAGAAATTAAGAAAAGATATTAAACGATTAAAAGAAGCTGCAAGACAAAGTCATATTTGGTCTAATAAAATTGAAAATACTAAAAACGCTGTGAAAGTATCAGGTGTAAAACCGGACAAGGGACATATAGGTCATCAGTCAGCTAAGATGATGAAAAAATCTAAGAATTTGGAGCATAGACAAAATAAGGCAATAGAAGAAAAACAGAATTTACTAAAAGATATTGAAACAAAGGAAAGTTTATTATTGCATACGTTAGATTATCATAAAAATCCTCTAATATCCGTTTGCGATTTATCATCATATTATGGAGAAAGACAGATATTAAGGAATATCAGTTTTGATATAAAGCAAGGTGATATAGTGGCTATATACGGGGGGAATGGTAGCGGAAAATCAAGCTTGATTAAAATTTTATTAGGGTTACATCACGAGTATTCAGGTGATGTAAAATTAGCAAGTAATTTGAAAATGTCGTATATTCCTCAAGATACATCAAATTTAGCAGGTAGCTTAAATGAATATATTCATAAGCAAGGTGTTGATGAAACATTGTGCAAAACAATTCTTAGAAAATTAGATTTTGCAAGAGAATTATTTGAAATGGATATGAAGAACTATAGCGATGGACAAAAAAAGAAAGTTTTAATTGCTGTAAGTTTGTCAAAGCCGGCTCATATATTTGTTTGGGACGAACCACTGAATTATATAGATGTAATATCAAGAATACAGATTGAGGAAATTATAAAAGAAGCAAATCCTACACTCCTATTTGTGGAACACGATAAGAGGTTTGTAGAAGATATAGCGAATAAAATAATACGATTATAAACTAAATAATAGCTTCCGGCTTGTAGGGGAGAACAAGATGTTAAAAATAAGAGATTTGGCACGAGCCTCTAAAGGGCGAAAGTTCCTAATCCGCAAAGATAGTGGAAAAGGATAGATGAAGATATCTGCGTATAATCATAAAATTTACACAAAGCTATATTGCGCATAATCAAACGCAGATGCTTGTGGCAAAAGGACACAAAGTGTGCTCTTATACGCACTATTTCTATGAAAAACACTGTAACGATATAGAAATGGATTTCATTATATCCAATAACAGTAAGCTGAAATATAAATTGTATCCTATAGAAGTAAAATCAGGGAAAAATATACTACAGCTCGACACCCGCTTCATGCAATCGCTTAGAATTAATTTATCGTTGCACTTGCATACAGTATTGATGTGCTTAAACACATAATATTGCGAAATGGAGGATAATTGTAGCATATGAAGAAAGTAGTATTTATCGTAATGCTTATTCTATTCATGGTAATCGATACATATACCTTGTATCTTGTGTCGCCCGATCTTCTGTTTCCACACAAAAGTATATATGTTACAAATCAAGACGACGATATAGCGGAAAAGGTAAAAGCGTATTTTAGTATTCAATATGAAATTAGTAAGATTGTCTATCGGCAAGGCTTTCCGGATGGCTATTATCTGGATGTCTATGATGTCGGGGGAGAGAAGCACGAAGAATTTGATGATACATTTAATGTTCCTGGAAGTGATACAATACAAGAGTATTTTCGGAATTTAAAGCCGGATACACCCAAATATCTGAGGCTGTTTGAAGCCGAGCTCATAGTTGAGTTTCTTGCCGTTACGGTGATTAGTATTGTGAATCTTAGAAAGAAACGAAAAAAATACCGGTAAAAATACTTTGCGGAAAACATACAATAATGCTTAAGTTAGTCACCGATAATTCTTGCTTTTGAATACTATAATGATAATAGTTTTATATCAATAACTATATTTACTCTGCTGAAATAGAGTGGAGTGGTGTTTTGCTGAAAGGGATATTGTATGAGAAGACATCTTGGTTCATGGAGAAGACAAGTACAAGGTTTCCGTGGAAGATATTGAGGAGTGGTTAGAAATTAGGAATATAAGGATGGGGAGAGATGAGGTCATGCAAAATGGGAATGCGCGCGACTTATCGATATTTAAGTGATAAAAAAATTTAAAAAGAGCTTAAGTCTTATTATGGAATAGAAGATAAGATTCCAGAAGAAATTGAAGATTCCCATGAAGAAGTGGAACTTTCGCTGAATATAGATAAAAAGTGGGATGTACTGCATTTTATGCTTACGGGAGGAAGAAGGTTTGAACCAATAAAAAACGAGCCTTTAAGTGAAGCTGTTGTGGGTGAATTTTCTATTGATGATGCATCAGAGTTTATGGCATACACCGAAAAGTCAAAGATTAAAAAAATATAGTTTTTGCACTCGATTATTTTGATATGAAAAAGGCGTTGGAAAAAAATTCAGTATGGAAGAATGCAAAACTGCCGATTTGTATCCGAATATTTGGGATGATGAGGAAGAAATCGATGAGATTAAAGAAGAAATTATGGATTGTTTTCAATGCATGAAAGAGTTTTATCATCATATTCTGGAAGCAAATGGAAATATACTGATTACGATTTGCTGAAATAGAATTATTCTGGAAGACATAGTTTGATTATTAGGAGGTCTCCTTAAATGGATATAAAAGCGGAATTTTTAAGAATTATGGCTGAACAAACAGAAATAGCCTTGGCAACATCCGTAAATAATGTTCCCAACGTAAGAATAGTAAATTTTTATTTTGAGCCGACTGAAAATATACTTTACTTTTCGTCTTTCAAAGGAAACGACAAAGTGAAAGAAATAAACGCAAATCCAAACGTGGCATTTACCACTATTCCTCACGGAGGAAATGAGCATGTCAAAGCTAAGGGGATAGTGCAAAAAAGTTCCAAGACGATTTTTGATTTTGCTGAGCAATTTATTGCTAAAATTCCGGGCTACAAAGACACGATAGAATATGCAGGAGAATCGTTGATTTTATTTGAAATCAGATTTGATACGGCTGTAGTTACCAAGGATTTACACAGCATTAAAACGTTAAAGCTATAACTTGCCATCGAATATATTGAAAGCCAATGGAAATATATTGAAAGCCAAAGGGGAATGTATGGATTACGATTTGTTGAAACAGTGCAAACAAATTTGAATTTGTAGGGATATGGAGAAAGAATAATGAGCAAAACTACAGATAGAAAGGATTATATTCTTCATCAGTTTCGAAGAACTTGGAATAAGAAGAGCGAGAATTACTGCATCGAACGAATATATAATAAAATTGACAATCCAGATTTAAAGTTCGTAACACAACAAATGTTCAGGCGTAAAGAAAATAAAATAGCCTTAGCAGATTTGTACTTTCCGCAACTAAATTTATCGGTCGAGATTGACGAGGATCACCATAAGTCGCAAGAAGAATTGGATAAAGAACGTACTGCAGACATTCTTAAGAAGATGCGGAGTCTAGAAAACGTGGTTGAATTTGAACCAGAGGAATTAAGAATAAATGCTGAGTCCAGTCAAACGCTTGAATCACTAAACGCACAAATTGATACAGTTGTCGAACTTATTAAAGAACGAATCAATAAACTCACTAAACCATTAGAGTGGGAAGATATCATCAAAACTGTAGATCAAGTAAAAGCTGAAGGTAAAGATATATTCGATGGCAAGATTGCATTGAGGACAATCCAAGAAGTGTCGGAGTTATTTGACAAGGGATATTACGGTATGCAGAAGTGTTACTTCGAAAAGTCGAAAGGATCTAATATATGGATTTGGTGTCCGAAACTCAAGTTAGAGGATGTAATTCAAAGAGTACCTTTTAATAATGAAATATCTCTTGACGGAACCACAATCTACGAATCATCAAAGGAAAACAATAATAAGTTTGTTGAAGCAGTCTTACAAAAGCCAAAGGCAGATCAGAAAAGAATCGTTTTCCCATATTATAAAACGGAATCTGGAGAAATGGCATATGTATTTAAGGGTATATATGTATTAGATCCAGAAGAGACAAGAGAAATACAAAAGAGAGTCTGGGTTAGAGAAGCAAAATGCATTTCTCTAAATCTTTCCAAATAACAAATCCCAGTTTGTAGGGGAGAACAAGATGTTAAAAATAAAAGATTTTACATTTCAAGAGGATTGGGGAGACAGAAGAAGCTGCCTCATGTTCTTTAAAGCAGACCGGGAGGAAAGCGCCTCATGGGCTGTAGATATTGGGTTTAAGCCCGGAGATTTCGAGGGAAATGAGGATTTCCCCTTCTATCTGCATCAATCCCATAGATACCGATAAGAGTGATGTAAAGGAATTGGTGGGGACTACATTTTCAGTAAAGACAGTTGGATTCCGGTAATAGAATCCGCGCAGGATTGGGATAAGCTGTCCTTATGACGGAAAAAGTCATTCAGCGCTTAGCCGCTTTAAAAGAGGATTCTAGTGAATATGTCCGAAAATCCGTGGGCAATGCTTTACGAGATATCAGTAAGAAGTTCCCTGATTTTATTCAGAAATGCTTTATTTTCACCTGATAGTTGCATATAATGAGACTATGAGGTGAAAATATGATAAAAACAACAGCAATGCTCCTAGAGGAGTTAAGTGAATACGGTTCTCCCAAGTCTAAGCTCTCCCGTATGGCTAAGAGTGGTGAGTGCTTCCCCATAACGAAAGGAATATATGAGATGAATCCACACACTCCGGCTTACTTACTTGCCGGCAGTATTTACGGACCTTCCTATATATCTTTTGAATATGCCTTGAGCTTCTATGGGCTGATTCCGGAAGCAGTATATACAGTTACTTCCGCCACATTTGAAAAGAAAAAGAAAAAGAAGTTTGAAACAGCTTTTGGAACTTTCAGTTATCGTGATGTGCCTTCCAAGGCATTTCCTCTTGGTATTCGTTTAATTCAAGAGGGAGAATATTTTTATAGGATTGCCGAGCCGGAAAAGGCTTTATGTGATCAACTGTATACCATTTCACCATTAGGAAATACCAAGGAGCTTTTTCGGCTTTTAACAGAAAGTTTACGTATTGAAGAATCAGAACTGAAAAAGCTGGATGCCTCTAAGGTATGTGCGTATAGTGCAGCGTATCATACCACCAATATTAAAAAGTTGTACTCCCTTATGAGGAGGATTTAATATGAACACAGTAATTGAAGAGATGCTGAAAAGCTATCAGGTGGATAATATATATGATAGAAAAAATGCCATGAAAGAGATTATGCAGGAAATTGTACTTTGTGGCTTATCCCGTGCTGGATTTTTTAAGGAAGCTGCATTTTATGGTGGGACTGCTTTAAGAATCTTTTATGGACTTGACCGTTTTTCGGAGGATTTGGATTTTTCTTTGGAGCAAATAAATTTAGATTTTGATTTATGCTCCTATTTTCCGGTGTTGGAAAAAGAAGTGAAGACCTTTGGCTTGAATGTGGAAATCCAGGAAAAGGAAAAAACGAAAGATAGTAACATTCGATCTGCTTTTTTAAAGGGAAACACAAAAGAACATCTTTTGCTGTTTTATGCGGATGAAAGACTTGTGGGAACCGTGGATAAAAATGAAGTGGTTAAAATAAAATTTGAGGTAGATACCAATCCACCTGCATTCGCTACCTATGAACACAAATATCGCTTGTTACCAGTGCCTTATGAAATCCGCTTGTATGACATGCCTTCTTTGTTTGCCGGGAAAATCCATGCGGTAATCTGCCGTGGGTGGCAGAGTCGCATTAAGGGTAGAGATTTGTACGATTATATTTTTTACCTTTCCAAAGCTGTGACCGTCAATCAAAAAGCATCTTAGAGCACGATTAATCGACAGCGGATATATTTCTGAAAATCAAGAATGTACATTAGAAGAGATTAAAACGATGCTAAAGAATCGTTTTGACAGTATTGACTTTTTGCAAGCCAGAAAGGATGTTGAGCCATTTATTCGCGATACTTCCGTTTTGGATATTTGGAGTTCGGACTTTTTTAAGCAGATTACGGAAGGATTGAAAGTACTATAAGACCATGCAAATTTCACTTTATAGCTAAGTCTGTTTTTTGATTAAGAAAAGGAATTGATTACTAAATGTAAAAAAATGAGGTGAGAAAAGAAATGGAGTTAAATAAAAAAACAATGTTATTGAAAAATGCTTATGATAAACTCTTTTCACAGAAAAAAAGCAGACAAAGGATATACAAATATATTGCTTAAAACAATGATACAGGAACGGGTGAAATGCGCTGCTATAATCTTTTGGAAGGAATTCAACTTTCTTACAATACTTTGAATATGCAAACTACTTATCAAAAAAATAGAGCCGAAGGAGGGTATGTTACAGATTGATCATTGTTTAGAAGGTTGTTATGAATTTATTTTTAGAAAATAACGAGCATGCCTTTTTAGGGAGAGGAGATTTAAGTATTGTTGATCTTGGCAAAGCTTCATTTAAAAAAGTCGTGTATCCCTATGAAGAAATATGTTGGACTTTCACTTTTTATTGATATAAATGTGGCTCAAAAAAATCAATTGATAAATTTTTCCGTATGGAAATATTGATTTGCATAGATTACGAGACAGATTGTGTAAAAAAATGGAGAATCTTTGATTATACGTTCTCGTGATGGAATAAATCATATTATCAATGAATTGTATGAGGTAGATGAAAGAGTAAAACTTCCATACTCTATTATAAAAACGATAGAGTTACTTTTGTTTTTAAGCTTGATAGAATCAAAAGATACAGAACAGTTTTCATCATTTTCCGAACCAATATACAGAGCAACTCAAGAGTGTTATAAAATGATTATAGAAAATCCTTTTGAATGGCTGAAGATAAAAGATTTAGCGAAAAAGTTTGCGGTTTCCGAATCAAGTCTTAAAAATTGCTTTCAATGTATTTCGGGGCAATCGATAGGTGCTTTTTATGAGGACAAACAGAATAAAAGAAGCAGCAATTCTTTTGCATAAAAAACCATACTTAAGTATAGGGGAACTTGCCAAGATGGCTGGTTATGAAAATCAAAGCAAGTTTTCTAAGACGTTTAAAAGTATTATGGGTAAAACTCCAAGTGAATTTAAGTGAGAGCAATTTGTCTTTTTGGAGTTAAAAAATACCCAATTGGTTATAGAGAACTCCTAACATTGCAGGTACACTTAACATAAATGGTGATGTAAGGCACTGGTACACCAGTGCCTTAATTTTTTTCATCAGGGTTAGTTGAAACTAATATAGAACTGGAATTTAGGAGGGAAGTTTATTATGAAGTTAAAAGACATTATTCAAATCACTGTATTTACAGTTATTGCTTTTGTTTTAGGTATGGCTGTATCAATGGGAACAGGAATGTTGGGAACCGTTTCTCTTTATGTTGCAAGCGGCTTTTCTGCACTTGTAATTGCTCCACCCTTTGTTGTAATGGCAAAAAAAGTCAAGAAAAAACCTTCTGCTTTTATCTTTTTTATGTTGTTGTCTGTTTTTTGGTCACTAATGGGATATTGGCCGATGCTTATTATAAATTTAGTAGCGGGCATTGTGGCTGAACTTATCATAGGAAATTATGAAAATGATAAACGAATTGCAGCGGCTATTGCAACAGGAATGTTTATCATTTCAATGCATGCTATGACCTTTGTTAAAGTTTTAGGTCCTGAAAAATTAGTGGAAGTATTTACTGTTTTTTCTCCGGAGCAAGCTCAATATATGTACACATTTTTTACACCTAAAGCAATGTTGATTTCAATTATTGTAAATATTGTTTTGGTCACTTTGGCCGGTTTGTTCGGAATGTATATCAATAATAAATTTTTTGAAAAAAGAAAAGAGAAAGGGATACTTTGATGCAAAAAAACACAGTAAAAGAGACTTGCATAGTAAATAGTATAGTTTTGTTTATCCTCATCGTTTCATTTTTCCATTACACTTTTTTTATTACTGATAAACTTGGCTATTACATTATGATGTCCGTTTCATTTATTTTGTTACTAACGCATTCAAAAAAAGCATTTCTTAGTATGTCTGTAAAGTACCTATTTCTTTTATTGCTTTTGCATTTGTTGGAGAAACTTCCTTATAGACTTGGAGTGGCATCTTTTATAGGTTTACTTTTAATTGGAATAAAACTTTTTCCTATTTTTGTTTTAGGTAGGATACTGATTTCTTTATCTCCACTTACAATAATGAGTTCCTTAAGGAAAATTGGAATTCCAAATGACTTTAACCTTAGTATTACTACGGGACTCAGATTTATGAGTGAGATGGAAATAAGGATTAAAGAAATACGAAATGGTATGAAAGTAAGGGGCTTAAGAATAAGCCTCGTACATCCTGTCCGTTCATTTGAACTTTATCTTATTCCATTGATGTATAAGTGTCTTCATGTAAGCGAAACTTTAACATCTTCCATTATTTCAAAAGGTGCAGAGTATGAAATAAAAAAAACAAGTTACAATCCAACTAAATATAATATTTTTGACTTGATTTGTTTGGTTGTTGCTTTTTATTTAGTATGGAGGTTGTTTTTAGATGCAGAGGATTATAAATGAACATTTTAGAAGTCAAAATCAACAAATTTAAGTATAAAAAAACAGCAAAGAGATTATCTTAAAAAAATTTAAGTTTAAGTGTTGAGCCGGGTGAATTGATTGTTATAACAGGGCTTTCGGGATGTGGAAAAACGACCTTAACAAGAATATTAAATGGCTTAATTCCCAATCACTATGAGGGTGATTTAGACGGAGAAGTAAAATTATTTGATAAAAATTTGCTGGACTACGAAAAAGGTGAGCTTGCAAAATATATCGGCAATGTATTTCAAAATCCGTCGGATCAGTTTTTTGCTACTATTGCGGAGGAGGAAGTCGCCTTTGTCGGAGAAAACTTAGGAATGCCCCTTGAGGAATTAAAACAAAAAACCAAAGAAGCCTTTGAGAAAATGGGGATTTCTGACTTGATGGATAAGAAACTTTCGGAACTTTCCGGCGGACAAAAACAAAAAGTAGCGATCGCTTCCACCTTGCTATATGATACCAAAATTATTTTCTTTGATGAGCCTTCCTCCAATTTGGATTATCAGGGGATTGTTCAGTTTAGAAACATTGTTTGTACTTTGAGAGAGATGGGAAAAACGGTTGTTATTGCGGAACATCGATTGTTTTTTTTGAATGATTTATATGACCGCTTAATCTATATGAAAGACGGGACAATCGAAAGGGTATTCTCTCGTGGGGAACTCACAGAGGATGATTGCAAAAAATATGGATTAAGAGCAATCCGTTATCAGTCTCTTAAAGCACAAAACTCGGATGAAGAGCAAGAAAAGGTTGCCGAGATTGTAGATTTAAATATCCATATTGGGAAGCAGGAACTCATAAAGAATCTTTCTTTTAATCTTCATTATGGAGAAATTATGGCAATCATCGGGAAAAACGGAATCGGAAAAACAACTTTAGGAAGAACTTTGGCAGGCTTAATTAAAAATAAAGGGAAAATAAGCTATGGAAAAACAACGAAAGAAAGATTGAAGCAATCATACTATATGATGCAGGATGTGGATTATCAAATTTTCTTTGATACGGTGGAAAATGAACTGATTCCTAAAAATAAAGTGAAAGATAGTGAATACTTAAAAGAAGTCACTACCTGTGTTCATGCGATTGATTTGTGGGATAAAAAAATGGATCACCCACAAGAGCTTTCCGGTGGGCAAAAGCAAAGGCTTGCACTTGCTACTGCCTTTTTAAGTGAAAGAAAAATCATTATATTGGACGAGCCGACTTCAGGGCTTGATTATAAGAGAATGAAAGAAATAGGAGCTATGATAAGGAAGTATGCCGCTAAGAGACCGGTGATTATTATTACCCATGATTTAGAACTTCTCTTTGAGGTGTGTAATACGGTGCTGATGATTGATGACAAGACTTATAAAAAGATAGCTGTAAAAGGAAATGAAGGTAAAATATCGGATTTCTTATTTGCTCCCATAAGATAAAAATTTTTGGTATCAAAGGAGGATTCAGATTATGAATTTAATCAAACAGTATGTAAAGAACAGAAGAACACTTACATTCAATCCGTTCTATTGGCAGTTTTAGGCGTGGTATCCGGTCTTGCCGCATATATCGTATTAGCAAAAATGATGGTAGGACTGATTGGAAAAAACACAGAATTCGGATTTTATTTGCAATACGGTCTTATGGTATTAGCCGCAATGGTCTTGAAGGAAATCTTTGCGGCGGCTTCCACTTCCATATCGCATCAGGCAACGTTTTATTCCTTAAAAAAGATAAGGGAAGAAATTTCTAAAAAACTGTTTCGGATGCCCCTTGGGAATGTCATGAATATTTCTTCCGGTAAGCTCAAGAATATTATTGTGGATCAGGTGGATTCCATGGAAACAACCTTAGCACATATTATTCCTGAAATGACTGCCAATATCATCGGCCCGATTCTCTTGCTGATTTATATGTTTATTTTGGATTGGAGATTGGCACTTGTTTCCCTGATTCCTCTTGTGATTGGAATGTTCTGTATGAAATCGGTGATGGCATCTTATGGGAAAAAGTATCAGCAATCGGTGGAAATCAATCAAAGAATGAATAATGCAGTAGTGGAATATATCGGTGGAATTGAGGTCATCAAGATGTTCAATCAAAGCGAAACTTCCTATCAGAAATACAGGGAAGCAGTCCATGAAAATGCGGCATTTTATTATCATTGGATGAAAGAAACGATGATTGGTGTATCTGCATACAGAAAAATTTCACCTATGTCCTTGCTTACAATCCTGCCGTTAGGAGTTTATTTCTATTTAAATGGTTCCTTAACAATAGCGACTTTTATAACTATCATAGTACTTTCTTTTGGAACGGTGGAAAATATATTGACGGCGACCAATTATATGGATGATCTGTCCAGAATAGGAACGATTACAAAGGAAATCGGATTGATTTTGGATGCCCCTGATCTTGAGCATGGTAAAGAGAATGTTTCGTTATCCGGTAGTGATATTGAACTGAAAAATGTGGATTTTTCCTATTCGGAAGATAAGAAAGTATTAGAAGGGGTCAGTTTGACGATTGGGGAAAATCAGGTAACGGCATTTGTCGGTCCGTCAGGAGGCGGAAAGTCAACCATTACGAAGCTGATCGCAGGTTTTTGGAATGCAGATGCCGGAGAAGTAAGTATCGGAGGAAAAATATCAAAGAGATTCCGCTGGAACAGTTATCTGAAACCATCTCTTATGTATCACAGGACAACTATCTATTTGATATGTCTGTCAGAGACAATATAAGAATCGGAAAACCGTCGGCAAGTGATAAAGAAGTAGAGGAAATGGCAAAATTATCCGGTTGTGATGAATTTATCCGAGAGTTATCCGCCGGGTATGACACGATTGTGGGAGAAGGCGGAGGACATTTGTCCGGAGGAGAAAAGCAACGAATTTCTATCGCAAGAGCCATGCTGAAAAATGCACCGATTGTTATTTTAGATGAAGCCACCTCCTATATGGATACCGAAAACGAAAGCATTGTGCAGGAAGCCATCAGTCATTTGGTGAAAGGAAAAACATTGATTTTAATTGCACATAGGCTTAGAACCGTTGTCAATGCAGATAAAATATTTGTGGTCGAAAATGGGAAGATTGAAAGCTGTGGACAGCATGAGGAACTTTTAGAAACGTCAAAAGTCTATTCCTCTTTATGGAAAGCTGCGGGAAAGGAGGAGCGTTATGATTACAGTATTTAAGAAAATATGGAACTTTGCGGAAAAGGAACAGCCGAATATACAAAAGTCCATTATTGTCGGCTTCCTTTGTGCGGCATTTAATGCAATGCAAATGGGCGGTGTGTATTATGTTCTCGTTAAAATATTTGACGAAACTCTTTCCATGAAGGATATAGCCATTGTCTTAGGGATTCTTCTTGTCAGCTTAGTCGGAAAGATTATCACACAATATGTTTCTCAACTGGAGCAAACGCATGCCGGCTATTTTATGGCAGCGGATAAAAGACTTCGTATCGGAAACAAGCTGAAAAAAGTACCGATGGGATTTTTCAGTGAATTCAGCTTAGGAAAGATTACAACAATGAGTACCACCACTCTCAGCCAGATTGAAATGCAGGTACCGATGTTACTTGTGCTTGTTTTAGGTGGATTACTCAATACTTTCGTCTTTGCCTTAGCCTTATTTTATTTGCACATAATGGTAGGAATTACCGCATTTTTGGGTATCCTTGCATTTTTTATTGTCACCTATTTTATGGAGAAAAAGTCAAGAGAAAATGCGAGTGAAATCGGTATTGCTCAAACACATTTGACAAAACAGGTACTGGAAACCGTACAAGGAATGCAGGTGATTAAATCATACAATTTAGGCGGCAAGAATAATAAAGAACTGAGCAATGCGTTCGAAGAAAACTGCAATATTACAATGAAACTGGAAAAAACCATGACGCCATATATCGCCTTACAGCGAATTGTTCTTGGAATCAGTATTGCCGCTATTATTATTTATCTGCCAAGTATTACATTGAAGGAGATATGCTTTTGGCAGATGCGATTATGTCTATGATTGCCGGCTTTATTATTTTTGAAGGAATTAAGGCGGCAGGAAGCTCTATGGCGATACTGAGAATTGCAGAGAACTCCATCGACAGCTTGAAATATTTGGAAAAGATTCCTGAAATAAAAGAAGGAGCTGAAACAAGCCCAATCCGTCACCCGGATATTGAATTTAAAGATGTTTCTTTCGCTTATGATGAAAAGACAATTTTAGATCATATTTCCTGTGAGATGAAGAAGAACACCATGACCGCCATTGTCGGTCCGTCCGGAAGCGGAAAGACGACCTTTTGCAATCTGATTGCAAGATTTTGGGATGTAAACGCAGGAGAAATCTTAATGGGCGGCAAAAACATTAAAGAGTATACCCTGCCCAATCTGATGAGTCATATTGCTATGGTATTCCAGAATGTATATCTCTTTGAGGATACGATTGAAAATAATATCAAGTTCGGTGTGCCAAGTGCCACAAGAGAAGAGGTCATAGAAGCTGCTAAAAAGGCGATGTGTCATGATTTTATAGAAGCCTTGCCAAATGGTTACGATACGTTGATTGGAGAAGGCGGAGCCACTCTTTCCGGAGGACAAAAACAGAGAATTTCCATTGCCAGAGCTATGTTAAAAGATGCCCCGATTGTCATTTTTGACGAAGCCACAGCAAATATTGATCCGGAAAATGAAGATAAGCTAAAGGCTGCCATTGAAGAACTGACAAAAAACAAAACCATTATTATGATTGCTCACAGGCTTTCTACCATACGAAACGCCGATCAGATTTTAGTTTTAAATAACGGGAAATAGAACAACGAGGAAATCATGAAGGACTGATGAAGCAGGGAGGTTTGTATAAAACCTTGATAAGCATGAAAAATAAAGCAACTATTTGGAAGATTGCTAATTAGTGTAAAGTTAGCTTCATGATGAAGATGAGCTTGGAAATGTTGTTTGTTCAAAGAAGTGTGATTGATTTTGTAAGAGATTGAATGAAACCGCTTACAGAATATCTATTTTTCAAATTTAAGAAGCAGTATTCTTGATGGCGGTTTTGAAATGAAACTATTTCAAGCCGCCATTTCCTTTTTTATACTGGAACTCGGTGGAAATTTACGATTACTTGCTTTGAGCACGGTGGCAAAAGGAGGATTCACCGTGTTATTATAGACTTTGAAATTGAATTTGTTCGTGAAGCCTTTCCCGTAGCAGGTGATATTGCCATAAAATCCATGATGGGCGGATATCTTGTATGGGACAGAAAGGAGTCTGTAAGTGAGATTACTCATATTTGGTCCGGGAGTGATAGGCTCGCTGTATGCCTCGCTTTTTGCCGAAGCGGGTTTTGATACTACTGTTTATGCAAGAGGAGCCAGACTGGAAACGCTCAAGAAGAAGGGTCTGCTTTATTTGAAAAGAGAAAAAGTTACAAAAGCAAATGTTTCTGTTTTGTCTGAACTCAAGGATAATGACGAATATGATTTTATATTCTTGACAGTTAGAGAGAATCAGTTATATCAGGCACTTAATGAACTGAAAACCAATAATAGCAAATGCATTGTAACAATGACAAATTCTATGGATGACTACAATGAATGGGAGAATGTCTGTGGGAAAGGCAAAATCCTTCCGGCATTTCCGGGCGCAGGAGGAAGGATTAAGGATGATGTATTGGATGCCACGCTTACTCCGAAAATCATTCAACCGACTACCTTTGCAGAGATTTCCGGAATGAGAACGGATAGAGTAAGACGCCTTCTTTGATTTTTAAGCAATCTTCTATTCCATATCAGATAGTGAAAGATATGCACATTTGGCAGCTTTGTCATCTTGCAATGGTAGTTCCTATTGCAGATGCATATTATGAAGCGGATAACCCTGCAATAGCCGGCTATGAACACAAGATTATGTATAAGACAGCAAAAGCTCTAAAACGAAACCTCCAATTTATGAGGAAAACCTGTGGCAAGTTATCCCCATGGAAAATGAATATCTTTTTGTTTGTGCCGCTACCGATATTGACTTTTATTATGTCGTTTGTATATAGAAGTACTTTCGGCGAAAAGTTCATGTATCAACATTCGATAAACGCACCGGATGAAATGAGAGAATTACACAAGAAATTCTATGAGTACATGGAAAATGTTATAAATATAACTGAGGCTGAATCAATGCTTTAGAAGTAAAAGTAATGGAGGAATTTCAAATGGGATTCTGGATATTCATGCTCATTATGGTTTTACTTATTCCGTTAACTATGATTTTCTTCGGGTGGCTACTTTTCAGGAAAACACCGAAAGAAATTAATTATGTATACGGATACCGAACAAAAAGGTCAATGATGAATGAGGAAACATAGAGATTTGCGAATCAATATTTTGGGAAAGCATGGTATGTTTAGAGAAGATAAACAGAATTGACGGAGCTTTTTGAGTGAGATTTGTCAGTGCAAAATAGAAAAAGGCAGAGCAAATCTCTTAAGGAGGTGAGTGGATTTGAAGGAATATATTGCCGCATTAGAACAGGAATTTTCTTCGATAGAAAACGGTTTCAAGACGGAAGAAAGTAGAGCTTTACAGGATTTTCACTCCCATGATTTTGCTTATTGCAAGACTTTGGCATTTGCAGCTTTTCAATCTCCTGCTTATCAAGTGAGAATGTATGGGGTATTTCTTTTCGGCTACTTATCTGAAGATGAAGAAATCCTTCATTTTATGAAGGAAGAAGTTACAAAGGATGAGAACTGGAGAGTGCAGGAGATTTTAGCGAAGTCCTTTGATACCTATTGTAAAAAAATCGGAATGGAAAAAGCCCTCCCCACGATTACGGAATGGCTACAAAGTCCTGAGCCGAACGCCCGAAGAGCCGTTACAGAAGGGCTAAGAATCTGGACAAGCAGAGCCTATTTTAAAGATCACCCGGAAGAAGCCATTCATCGTTTAGCCGCTTTAAAAGCGGATCCCAGTGAATATGTCAGAAAATCCGTGGGCAATGCTTTACGAGATATCAGTAAGAAATTTCCGGATTTCATTCGAAAAGAAGTAGAGAGCTGGTCCTTAGATAGTAAAGAGATCAAACAGGTTTATCACTTGGCAAGTAAATTTATCAAGAAGAATTAATCATACGTGCATAGTGGGGTAAAGTGGAAATGTCCGGAAGAGGTATGCTGCATATCAGCCAACTATCTACAAAATACAATATTAAAAAAAATGGGGGAAGAGGATATCTCCAGAATCTTAAATTTGGAGTACGGTAATCCCCTGTATTTTGCGTATTGTACACCAAAGCCATGTAGGGAAACGGTTCTAAATGATTTAAAGGCATTACCGGAGGGGAAAAGCCTTGAGGACAAATTCTATATCGGCTTTTTTGAAAATGATAGCTTAATTGCCATTATGGACTTTATTCTCTCCTTTCCAAAAGAAGATACGATCTTCATCGGTTTATTTATGATGGACAGTAAAGAGTCCGGAAAAGGGAAAGGGAGCGCTATTATTGCAGAGGCTTTAACTACATGGAAAAGTGAAGGTTATAAAAAAGTAAGGCTGGCCTATATGAAAGGAAATATGCAAAGCAGGAACTTTTGGAGAAAATGTGGTTTTACGGAGACGGGAGTAGAAAAAGAAAATGAGCATGGAATGGCGGTCATTATGGAATGTAACTGTCTCCAATTCCCCGAGTTTCCTTTGGAGGAAAGAATCGAAGTCAGCTCATATCATATGACATAGGAGAACTTTCAGGGCAAGTAATATGAAACTTGAATAAGGGTAGGCGTGGTAATTTCAATATTTACCTTGAGACTTTACGGAAAGAGGTATTTCTAAGCTCATGACAATGTTAAAATGATAATTAATTATTTGTATGTGTGAGGTTCTTTGGATTTTTAAGCATATAAAGGATTTCAATAAGGGAATTCAATAGTTCATAGTAAATGAGAGGTTTTAAGATGGATAATGAAGTTAAAATCTTTGAGGGAAATCAGATTCGTTCACTTTGGGACAACGAGAAAGAAGAATGGTATTTTAGTATAGCTGATATTATTGGTGTTTTAACGGACAGCAAAGATTTTGGAGCTTATTGGAGAAAGCTAAAGCAAAGATTGAAAAAGGAGGGAAGTGAGGTCGTGACATTTTGTCACGCACTGAAATTAAAATCCCCTAAAGATGGAAAAAGTTATAAAACGGATGTAGCTAATGTGCAGGGGATTTTTCGCATTATTCAATCCGTACCATCTCCCAAGGCAGAACCCTTTAAGATGTGGTTGGCAGAGGTTGGAAAAGAAAGAATAGATGAGATTATTGATCCGGAGTTGACGATAGATAGAGCTTTGGAAACTTATGTGCAGAAGGGATATTCCAGAGAATGGATTAATCAGAGATTACAAGCCATTCAAGTAAGAAAAGAACTGACTGATGCTTGGCAAGACCATGGAGTAGAAGAGGGCAAAGAATATGCCATACTGACCAATGAAATATCTAAAGCGTGGAGTGGTATGACAACAAGAGAGTACAAGGACTTCAAAGGATTAAAGAAGCAAAATCTTAGGGATAATATGAGTAGTACCGAGTTAATATTAAATATGCTTGCAGAAGCGGCTACGAAGGATATTACTAATGCGACAAATCCCTATGGATTAGAAGAGAATAGGCAAGCTGCAAGAGATGGTGGTAAAATTGCCGGAAATGCTAGAAAAGAAATTGAGGAGCATACCGGAAAAGCAGTTATTACCTCTCAAAATGCAATTGATTTTGGAAAGTTGATTAGCGACGTAACGAAAGAGCTGCCTGAAAACAGGATAGATAGGAGTAAAAAGAAATGATTAATATCGGAAAGCTGGAGAGTGAATTATAGGAGTCGGCAGATTTACTCCGCTCAGGTTCACCGCTAACATCAAATCAATATTGCATGCCTGTTCTTGGTCTTATTTTATCAATTTTGACAGCTTTTCTGACATTCTTGCTTGGCATAGTAACAGCGTTACTGTATATCGTTATGGTATTCTGCATATTTGGAGCAGTAGTTTCTTTCGTTCAAGGAGAAATCGGAATAGGTATATCCGGATTGGTTATCGGTTTCCTGTTTAGTCCTTATGGACTTCCTATGATAGGAGCAACAGTGATAGCGTTTATCGAATTGATAAATGATAGGATAAAAGCGGTGTAGACAAATTTGAATTTGTTGAGGTGAATATTAGTGAATATAATTTTTGAAAATGGAATTAATGAGTTTAATGGACACGAGTTATCTGCATGGTCCAATGAAAAAGGAATAGATTTTCAGGAACAATGGATGGGACCAACGATAGAATATCCATTAAATTATAGTAAACTAAAAAGTTTAGAAAAATTTATATTCAATTTTTGCTGATAAGGAGTTTATTGGAGTTATTCAACAGGTTAGAATCTATGAAGATAATATACACATAGGAAGATTTATAATAAACCCAAGTAAGACAGGAATGGGATATGGTAAAGAATCATTAAAGGAGTTTATAAATTATTGTTTTTAAAAATGCTGTTATTAAAAGCATTTCTTTTAACTGTATTTGGTTATAATAAAAGTGCGAAAGCATTATATGAAAAGTTAGGATTTAAAATAGTAGAAACCATAAATAAGCCAGATTTAAAATACATAATGAAAAAAAGTATAGATAAATTATCTCTGCAAAATCCCAGTTTGTAGAGGGGGAGAGAAAACGAAATGGACTTATGGGAGCAGATTCAGAATAATACGGAACTCCATACTATGCTTATGCGAGAGTGTGATATTTGCTTTTACAAGCAGCTTCAGGAAATCCAGTTTATGGAGAATAATGAAAACTATTCTATGCAAGCTAAGGCATTTGCACATGATGCAAGTGGCGGAGAATTTGTATTTTTAGAGGATGAAAGTATTGGCTTTATCGGTAGTGAAGGAGAGGTGGGAAGAATTGCGGAAAGTCTTGCAGAGCTTCTGACCTTTTTAATTCACGCAGGAAATCTATTTGACTTTAACTGTAAGAAGATTTATCAAAGGGAAAGCTTGCTGAGAGCCTTTTGCGAAGGCTATCTAGCCAAAATCCGAGAAGAGTATCATAAAGAAAATAAGGACTGGGATAAGATTCGGGGGACGTTGGCGGAAGAACTGTCACTTCCGTTTCATCCGGAGCAGTTGGCGGATGTGGCAATGCAGTTTTATAAAGCAGCGATAAGAGAGCCTTCATTTTCCTGCAAATATATGGACGGTATGGAGGAATACACTTGTGATTCCATACTTTCCGATACGGTAGGGATGTGGGTTAAAGAGTTGACCGGAATGACGAAAGAGGAGATGGAAAACGATCATGAGCATCTATAATTGGATACAGAAAGTGTTCTTTGAGATTTATGAAGAATGGCACATGAAAGACCCGGCTTACGATAGAAATGGATTTCATATTAGCGGAATTGACAATGCACTAAAAGCGATGCATGACGGATATTATACTTATGCAGAGATAAGCCCGTCCCATGCCGTAAAAGGTTGTACGTTGATGAAAGCGGTAGTTGGGAAAAGTAAAGAGCTGGTCAATTTATATTTGAAAATAGAGGATAAAAAATATCTTATTTCCGACTTAAGCTACAGCGATGCCGTAAAGATTATGAGGGCATTTGTAAAGAAGGAAGTTCTTCCCGATGAAAAGACTTATACGGAAGTGATAGGAAATGATGATGCAATCGTAAAACCCGCATTTGAAGAATTAACCAAGCTCCTATTGGCAGACCCCAAAACGGCGCAGCGTTTTCTGAAAAAACACAAGCATGAAAGTATGGAAGATATGGATCATGCCTGGGAAGAGCTTTTTTTCGCGTTAGAGCGGAAAGGAAAAGTGATAGAACTGGATTGGAAAGCAAGAAAGGATAGCTTTATTTCTGCTGTGCGTAAATTAAGTGCCGGATTAAATCTCGAGATAGATGAGAAAATATTGAATGATGAAGAGGATATTCCAAGATGGGGAAAGATTCTGAATGCCGGGTGGACAGAGAATGTTTTGTCTGCCATGGATATAGGAAGTGACAGCTATGCGATGATGGTTCTCAGCAAGGAAGACTTTGAAAAAGCAAGGGAGCTGGCGAAGGTGTTCTTGCATAGAATCGCAGTGATTGAAGAGATGTGAGAAGAGACATGAAAATAGAAAGTCTAAGAATAATCTGAGGTGTAAATAGACATGGAAACGCTAAACAGCATCATTCAAAAAATGGAAGCCGGAATGCAAGATAACGAGGATTTTGAAACCGTTATGATGGACTGCATGGAAGAAATTGAAGAAAACTATAATCAATTAGACTCGGTACAGCCATTGCTCCGGCTGATGGAAAGGCATCCTTTGACAGATTTTGGAAGTCCCGGACCAATCGTCCATTTTGTGGAGAGATTTTATAAAAAAGGATATGAAGAAGAACTTCTTCTGTCCTTAAAAAGAATGCCTACATTGCATACGGTTTGGATGCTAAATCGTCTTATCAATGGAACAGATCAAGCGGAAGTCTATTTAGATATTCTGAAGGGAATTTCTAAAAATACATCATACGATAAGGAAATCAGAGAAGAGGCATTGCACTTTTTGTCGATTCACTAAACTGTAATAGAAAATAACCTTGCTATCGATGTACGAATAGATTTTCCGGAGAGCAAGGGATATTCTGTCCGCAATCTAAAGTATATGGAGAAATTTGAAGAAACCTATCCGGATAGAGAATTTGTGCAGATAGTGTCTGCACAAATTCCATGGTCTCTTCCCTAAAGGGCATTTCATAGCCGATGGGCGTGAGCGAATATAAAGCCAACGGCAGTCTTCCGGATAAGCTGAAAGAGCAGTTGTCGTCGGTTGAAGATATTCAAAAGAGAATCAGGTAAATTGTGCAAGTTACGCTTGCACAATTTAGAAAATGAAAACATAACAATGTAAAAGGATTTTGACAAGCAAATATCTAGGATTGTAAAGACAATTTGATAGACAAGGGAAAACATCTCCAATACTATTCTCATGAAAGGAGGTATGAATTTTGGAACTTGGTAAAAAAATCAAATACTACAGAAATGAGAAATCACTCACTCAGGATAATCTTGCGGAAAGAATATTTGTTTCAAGACAAACTATTTCCAATTGGGAGAATGACAAAAGTTATCCGGACATTAACAGTATTATCTTATTGAGTGAAGTCTTGGACGTATCTGTTGATAATTTAATTAAAGGAGATGTTGAGCAGATGAAGGTTGAAATTAATTCAGAAGAAGTTAAGAAGATGAAGTTGTATTCTCTAATGATGCTAATTTTATTCTTGCTATCAGTGGGAGCACTTTTCCCACTACTTAAATTCATCGGGTTTTATGCCCTTATTCCCTGTTTTGGCTTGTGGCTGAGTGCAATGATATTTGCAATCAAAATAGAGCAAATCAAGAAAAATCATAATATTCAAAGTTATAAGGAAATTGTGGCATTTACAGAAGGCAAAAGATTAGATGAAATAAAGCAAATAGAAGAAAATGCAAAGCGCCCATATCAAAAAATTCTATCGGTACTGCTTACTGTATTCATCACTGTATTCATTTGCGGATTTATGTATATTATCTTTAGATGACATTTGTGGGATAAGGAGGCTGTTTTGCGCTATAGACTTTTCCTTCGAGGCGTCAATGTGTGTGAAGAAAAAGTCATAGAAATTTGGTGCAGTTTGGTACGATTTTTTTAATTATTTTTTACTTCAAGGTATAAAGAAGGCAAAATATAGTTTAATGAAAGCTAACTATTTAAGTTGGAATACGGAGGAAAAACATGAAAAAGTATATGGGAATCACTTTAGCTTTCATTCTTATTTTTGCCTTAACAGCTTGCGGAGCAAAGAAGGAAATCAGCCTTCCGGAGGCAAAGGACATAACGGAAATTGAAATTACGGAAAATCCTTCCGGAAATACTGTAAAAATCACGGAACAGGATAAAATAGCTAAAATCGTGAATGACATCAAAGAAAATACTAAAGATACAGGAGGGAAAAGTTATAATGATCAGCCTACAAACATTATAATTTTTCTGACTGTTAGCTTTTATTATAACAATACGGAAGGGAACCCGGAGGTCATTTATCTATATGAAAATAAAAATAAGACCTATGCTGAACAACCCTATTCAGGAATCTGGAAAATTAAAAAAGAAGTATTTAAAGAGATTAACGGTAAATTAAAGCAATAAAAGGACAATGTAAAAGGATTTTGACACACACTTTAAGTGATGTAAAAGCCATTTGCTGGACGACAGGGGGTATTTTCCCTACAATAAAAATGCTAGGGAGGTGCAGTAGCATGGAGCATGATATTGGAAGTAAGATAAAGGCAGCTCGAATGGAGAAGAAGTTTACACAAGAACAAGTTGCTGAAGTATTGGGCGTGAGTCGCCAGACCATTTCAAATTGGGAAAATGGAAAATCCTATCCGGATATTATCAGTGTCATTAAAATGAGCGAATGCTATTGTGTCTCTCTTGACTATCTATTGAAGGGAGAAGAAAAAATGTCAGGTTATTATGATTTCCTTGAAGAAAGTACGAATGTTGTAAAAAGTACCGGCAATAGAAATAAAATCATTATCATACTTTCTTATCTGTTGATTTGGGCGCTTGCCATGATTGTGTTTTGGTTTTTTACCAGCGGAAGTGATGCTATGGGCTACAGCCTGATGTACCTTTGGATTATCCTACCGGTAACAACATTTGTTGAGTCCGTGCTGATTGGGAAAAATGACTTTTGGGGAAAAGGAAAATGGGGATCTATCCTTTTCTTTGGCCTGATGTATATGCTGGCCGAATATGGAACCTTTAAAATGGCAAACAACATTGCCGCTAACAAGATCAATGCCCCGGACTGGGAAATGATTGTGGTTGGAGCGATAATCTCTACAATCGGTATTTTGCTGGGTTCGTTGTGGAAGAAGAAATACTACAATTAAGGAGGCAGTTTCTTGCAATATATACTTTTCCTTCGGGGCGTCAATGTGGGCGGTAAGAATAAAGTTTCTATGAGTGCGTTAAAAGAAGCTTTATTCCTTGCAGGCTTTGAAAATCCGGAGCCCTATATCAACAGTGGTAATCTGTTTTTCAGTAGTGCGGAAAGTCGTGAGGCTTGTATCTTAAAGATAAGAAAAGTCTTAGAAACAAACTACGATTTTTCAATTCCCTTTGCTTTACTTACCAAAGAAGAGTATCTGGAAGAACAAGCGGCATTACCGGCTTGGTGGGAAGAGGAGTTGGCAAGAAGAGATGTTTTGTTTTATTCCTGTACTATGGAAAAATCCTCTATTCTTCACTTTATAGAGAACGCCACATTTTACAATGAGAAAGTTCATGTCGGGAAACAGGCAGTATTTTGGGGGAAAATGGATGAGGCGGAATATCTAAAAACTACCTACCATAAAAAACTCATGAAGCAGGATTTCTACAAGCAAATTACGATTCGAAACGGAAATACCTTTGATAAGATTGCAGAAATGTTGAGGAGTCGAGAGTGAAAGAGATAGGAAAACGCATTGAACTTTAGGGAACTTCTGGCTACCGCTTAGTATCGAAAAGTTCCCTAAAGAGAAGGCTCTAAAAAGAAGTTGTGGAAGTATCAAGAATAATGAAGTGAACAAAAAACGAAGTGTTCAAAACATCACTAAAGAATGTATACTAGATAGTATTATTCCGATAGTTTCTATGTTTTATTCTTCTATTTTGTTAGTTTATTTAAGGAGGAAATTTTGAGTTCGGAAATCTTTTCTTTTGTTATTTATATGATTCATGCCTGCGCAAACCGTTGGAGGAAGACGGCTGCACAGGTATATTTTGCTTTAAAACAGAGTGGCTGTCTTAATCATTACCTGATTCCGAATTATGATATTTTACATACACAGAGTACTGATTTTGTTGTGAAAGATATTGAAGAATATCTGGCTCAAAAAGAGGTGATAGTATGATAGTATTTCATGGTTCTAATCAGCGTGTAGAAAATCCTGATGTAAAACATAGCCTTCGGAATTTGGACTTTGGTTCCGGATTTTATGTGACCACGGTAAAAGAACAGGCAGAGAAATGGGCAAAACGTAGAGCCGACTTAATGACAGGAAGACCGATTATTAATAGCTATGAGCTTAGTTTGGATAAACAGATTTTAATGTGAAAGATTTCGGAGAGGATTTGGACTCTTGGATTGATTTTGTGTGTAATTGTCGTGAGGGGAAAAAGGATTATTTGCAATTTGACATTATTATCGGAAAAGTTGCAAATGATAAAGTTTTTCGAGTGGTTGATATGTATCATCAAGGAATATGGGATAAAGAAAGAGCGATAAAGGAAATTCGTGTTTATCCCAATTATGACCAGATTGCTTTTATTTCTCAAAGGTCAATTGATGAACTTTTAGAATTTGTTTTAGCAGAGGAGTTAACACCATGACAGAGGAAGCTTTAGAGCAGTTTTATCAAGAAAGTCTTGAAGAAAGATTGATACAGAATATTGCAAAAGAGTTGCATTTATCTTTAGAAGAGGCGATGGACTGTTATTATAAGAGTAGGCTGGCAGGCATGATTCAGGAGGGAAAGGAAGGAGTGCAGTATCTGGATTATAGGGCTTTAACTGCTCTTTTTATGGAAATGGAGAAGGCATAAAATTTCATACTAAGTTTATATGATTTGGAGATTATCCCATGCAAGCAATAAAGTTAATAGGAAAAAATATAGGAGTCATAATACTTTCCATCCTGGTATTCATAATAGGTGCTATTGCGGAAGGTTTAGTGCAAGAATGCTTTTCCGGTCAGTATTTACGCCTTGTCATAGCGGCTTTTGTAAGGATTGCGGTTACCATTGCCCTTGCTTACTTTGCGTCATCAAAGCTACTAAAAATGAGCGCTGAGGAACTGGGACTAAAACTCAAAAAGATAGATATTAAGTTATTCCTTATCTCTATAGCCTTACCGCTTATCATTCTGGTTTTTTATGCTTATGTACTGCCAAGTAAAGCTTACATTGCAAAGCCGGGAAGTTTTTGGATATCTTTGATTAGAAGCGTATTTAGTTTTGGGATTACTGCAGGAATCTGTGAGGAGTTGGTTTTCAGGGGCATGATTTTTCGATACATGCAGAGAACCTTAGGATTAAAAGTTGCAGTGATTCTACCTTCTCTTTTATTTGCCTGTGCTCATATCATGAATATGGAAAGCTTTAATCTTACGGATCTGGTACTTTTAATCTTAGCCGGTTCATCGGTTGCAGTTATGTTTACCCTATTTGCATTAAAATCAGATTCAATCTATCCGGGGGCATTTGCCCATGCAGCCTGGAATACCCTTATCATCGGCGGCATTTTCGGAATAGGGGATACGGTAAATGGTATGGGGAACGATTCCTATATTATCATTCCCATACAGTCTGCAAATAAGCTACTTACAGGCGGTAATTTCGGTGTGGAAGCAGCTCTTCCGGCGATTATAGGATATATTGCAGTTGCTTTAATGATAGGATTTTTAGTAAAAAAGGAATCAAAAAAATGCGCACACAGAATCTAAATATGTGCGTATTTTTTGATTATTTTGAGATTATGAGTATAATAAAAATCAGATACATAGAAGAATATTGTGTGTTTGATATTTTGTAAAGCAGGTATATTGATGGATATTCAAAATCAAGTTAAAAATATAATCATTCAGCAAGGCGGAATAGCTAAATCGGCTGATTTTGTTGCTGCCGGTATTTCCGCTGTTCAAGTAGTATCTTTGTGCAATGTGGGCTTTCTTGAACGTGTTCGTCATGGGTATTACAGCCTTGCCAAACATGATACCGCTTCAGAAGAGCAGTTGCTTGCCAAACTTTTTCCAAAGGGAATTGTTTGTGTCGACTCGGCACTCTTTCATTACGGATACAGCGATTTTGCTCCTCGTAAATGGTCGATTGCCGTTCCGCGCTCTATGTCACGAACAAAGCTCGAAGACAACATTCTTCCCTTGCAGGTATATTATGTTCAGCAGGACATTTACGAGCTTGGCAAAATAAACGATACTTTTAATGGAGTAATGCTGGCAGTATATGACCGTGAACGAACGCTCTGTGACTGTTTCAAATATCGCTCAAGGCTTGATACAGAGACTTTTAACAAAGCACTCAATGCATATGCAAATGATCCGGGAAAAAATCTGCAGAATCTTTCGATATATGCAAAGAGCTTGCATGTGTATAAAAAAGTGACGGAACTAATGGAGGTGTTGCTGAATGGCTGATATTGCCACATCCGTGCTCGCACGACTCAAAAATAAAGCTACTGAAAGCGGCAGAAGCTATCAGCTCTGCCTGCAACTCTTCTGTCAGGAGGAGTTTCTGCGCAGACTGGAAAAGTCCAAATATGCAGAAAACCTTGTATTAAAAGGTGGTCTGTTCATCTATGCCCTCACGGACTTTGATAGCCGTGTTACTGTTGATGTTGATTTCTTGCTCAGGAGGATACCAAACACACCGGAACAGCTCAAGTCCATATTGGAAGAAATCATAGTGACAGACACCGGCAACGACTTCATTACCTTTGAAATCAGGGATGTGGCTCCCATTGCGGTGGCAAAGAAATATGCCGGAATCGGCGCTTCCCTTTTGGCGAAGATCAAGAATACGAAAACTCCTTTTGGTATAGACTTCGGTGTCGGTGATGTAATCGTTCCGAAGCAGGAAAAGAGAAAGATACCGACGCAACTTGACGATTTTAACGCCCCAACGGTCAACACGTATTCTTTGGAAACCACAGTAGCTGAAAAACTGGACGCTATGCTTTCTCTAATGGAATTCTCCAGCAGAATGAAGGACTATTACGACCTTTATTACCTCGCCAATAAGTTCGATTTCGATGGAGCAACGCTGACGAAAGCACTGCATACGACCTTTGAAAATCGTGAGCATCACTTTACGGTGAAGCAGTTCGAGCAGATTATGACCTTCGGTAGCGACGACGCTATGCAAAAAAAGTGGAAAGTCTTCTGCCGAAAGATTGATACAAAGACCGATGATTTTGTTACGGTGCTGAAAACGATAAGAAAATTCTTGTCAGAGCCGTACAATGCAGCGGTAGAGAATAAAGAATTTGTTGAAATATGGTCTACTTCCAACGGAAAGTGGAATCCAAACTGACTTTTCGGGAACAGGAAAATGGGCGTTTAACCTTTTCTTTAGCGCAATGTATTAGGCGGTTGAATATAGCCGTTTTATTCTTCAAAGCTTCCGGCCATATATTTGCGTCCCCAGTCGCGCATGGAATAGATAATGTCTGTAAGGGTTTTTTCTCTCTCCGTAAGGGAATATTCGGTTTTGGGCGGAATCACAGGGTAGACTTTCCTATGGATTATCCCGTCATGTTCTAATTCCTTAAGCTGCTGTGTCAACATTTTGGCGGTGGCTTGAGGAATATATTTTTGTAACTCATTATATCGCAAGGTTCCATCGTGGATGAGATGGCAGAGGATAATCATTTTGTATTTTCCGCCAATTTGAGATAGCGTTGCCTCTACAGGACAATGAAACAATTTTTCTGAATTTGAGATTTTTTTTGTCATTTTTTTGCTCCAAATTCTTCCGGAAATTCGCAGAAAAAGTCAATAAAATCAAGACTTTATCATGGTTTCTAAAAAGTAAGTATATTACTGAAAAGTGAGTATCTTACTAAAAAGTGCATTCTAGCTGGAAGTATATTAACTGTTTAAGATAGCAACGTCAAGTTGGTAAGAAAAAATGATATCCAACAGAGATGAACGCATAGAGCAGAACAAAATATAGTAGGAAGAAAAGAGGGAAAAAATCATGGATTTTATAACACTGGCAAAGAGTCGTTACTCTGTTCGCAATTATAGCGAGAGGCAGATAGAAAAAGATAAGCTGGATAAGATTTTAGAGGCGGCACATATCGCACCCAGTGCCAGAAACAAGCAGTCTGCCAGAATTTATGTTGTGCAAAATACGGAAGGAATTGAAAAGCTTCGTTCTCTTACCAGATGTGCGTATAATGCACCAACGATTCTGATGATTGGCTATGAGGAGTCCGAGCAATATCGGAATGAAATGGAGGAGGGCATTGTTTCCGGTCAGCAGGATGCCTCCATTGTGGCTGATCATATGATGCTTGAGGCGGCAGAGCTGGGACTAGGCTCTGTATGGGTGGATGGGTTCCCAAATACTGAGACGGCAGAAGTATTTCATTTACCAAAGTCTGTAAAGCTGGTATGCCTGATGCCTCTAGGCTATGCTGCGGATGACGCAATGCCGGCACCGATGCACGAGAAGTATAGACCTCTTGAAGAAATGGTGAAGATACTATAGAGAAGAACTCCGGCAGAAGGCTTTTGTATGAAAATGGAGTGATTTTTAGACATCCGAAAAATAATCTGAAAATATCTTAAACAAAACAAGACTTTTTACGGCGACTAATCTAAAATGAGACTTTAGATTAGTCGCTATTTAACATAGTGTTGAGAATAGAAGGACGCAGATCAAATAATTGCATGACTGCACATCTATAGAATAGACAGAAATGGCTTTAGTGCATAGATTGGAAAAGATATGAAAAAAATCAGTAAAAGCATGAAAATCAGTATCATTTTGGGCGTCTTTTTTGGCCTTTTTCTACTCTTTGTTAAACTATGGTTTCAGCTTAGTGTAGAAGACATGATTCGACTTGATGTTTTTCTTCAATAGCATTCGTGTTAATCAATGTTATCATAAATATCTCCTATAATTTATTTTATGGAAGGAGAATAAATGCCCTAACTCCCTTACTTGGCGAAGCAAAGTATGACGAATATTTGGACAGGATAACAGCGATTCGGGACAAGGTGAAATCCAAGCACCTTAGGGCTATTGCAGAGCTGAATCGTACTGCGGCATTGACAGGAAAAAAAGAATATGGTGCAGCAGTGGAAATTCTAAAAGAATTGGAGCCCAGGGTAAAGAAAATGCCTTCTGTAGAGATGGTGAGAAGGCTGAATCTCTGCTTCAACTATTTTTACTTAAAGGAATACAAGGAGGCGGAGACTCTTTATAAAGATAGTGAAGCTCTTTTTGGAAAATACAAAGAGAATGCGTTCTATAAAAAGAATTTTACCATTCTGGATTTGTTTTTGGATCTCTGCTGCTATGGAAAAAAAGAGGGAGTGGCAGAGCGGATTCAGGAAGCAAGAAAGCTGTATTCGGAAAAGCAATTGCAAGAAGATTTTGATTATCTGGAGGGACTTTTGGAAGAAAGGTAGAATAAACGGAAGGTAGAGGGGAAAGAAAGGTATAATGGAAAGATAGCCTTAAAGGAAAGAATGGTAGAAATGAAAGATCAACTTAATGGAGAGATAGGTGCAACGAATGGAATTTTTTCAGGACGAAGTTCTTAGGATGACATGGCTAAGCCGTTTACTTCGTTTAGCTTTAGAAAAGTTAGGTTTGGATGTGGACAGTCGCATCGGGGGTAGTCTGCACTTCTTTGTATATGACTGTATGAAAATTACGCTTTATCTTTGTGTGCTGATTTTTTTCATTTCTTATCTACAAAGCTTTTTCCCGCCGGAAAGAACGAAGAAGATACTGGGGAAATTTCGGGGGCTTTCTGCCAATCTGGTAGCCGCTCTTTTGGGGACGGTTACTCCCTTTTGTTCTTGTTCTTCCATTCCGATTTTTATGGGATTTACGGCAGCAGGACTTCCTTTGGGGGTGTCTTTTTCTTTCCTGATTTCTTCTCCCATGGTGGACTTGGGGAGTTTAGTATTGCTAAGCGGTATATTTGGGATAAGGATTGCTTTTGTCTATGTCCTTTTAGGGCTTTGCCTGGCAGTTATAGGCGGAGTCGTGATTGAGCATTTAGGCATGGAAAATGAAGTAGAGGACATTCTCCGGGGGGTATCGGCTGTAGAGCAGGACATTCCCACATTATCCTTTAAAGAACGACTTTCTTATGCCAAAGAGCAAGTGAAAACGACTTTTCGAAAGGTCATTCTTTATATTCTAGTGGGCGTGGGAATCGGATCTTTCATTCACAACTGGATTCCTAAGGATTGGGTTCTCTCTTTACTGGGAGCAAGGAATCCCTTTGGCGTGATTCTGGCGACCTTGGTGGGGATTCCCATGTATGCGGACATTTTCGGAACCATTCCTATAGCGGAATCACTTCTTTTGAAAGGCGCGGAGCTCGGGACGGTGCTTTCCTTTATGATGGGAGTGACAACGCTGTCGCTTCCTTCTATGATTATGCTTCGGAAGGTGATTAAACCGAAGCTTTTGGGAATTTTCGTGGGGATATGTGTGGTTGGAATCATCCTGATAGGCTATCTTTTTAATGCTTTGCAGACGGTGCTTCCGCTATGATTTAGAAGGGATATATGCAATAGAAAAAGGCAATACTTTGACACTTTTTAGGAGGAGTAATGGAGAAGAAAAAGTTATTTGTTTTAACAGGCTTTTTGGGGGCGGGAAAAACCAGCTTCCTACAGCATGTTTTGGAGGCATTTTCTGATAAAAAGCTTGCGGTGATTCAAAATGAATTCGGAAAAATCGGGATTGACGGAAGCATTCTGCAAAGACAGGGGATTCCAATCAAAGAAATCAATCGAGGTTCCATTTTTTGCTCCTGCCTTCAGTTGTCCTTTGTGGAAGCCTTGGCGGAGCTTGCGAAGAGCGATGCGGAGTTTCTTTTTGTAGAAAGCTCAGGACTCGCGGATCCGTCCAATATCATGGATATTTTAGAGAGCGTGAAGCTGTTGGCGGGGGACGTGTATGATTTTCAGGGGGTAATCTGCCTGATTGACGGCGTGCATTTCCCGAAGCAGGTGAAGGATACGGAAACGGTGGACCGGCAGTTAAAGCATTGTGATGTTGCCATCATCAATAAAACAGATTTGATTTCAGAAGAGCAGTACAAGAAAGTCCTTTCTTTAGTTCGGGAAGTGAATCCCCATTGCCAAGTTTTATCCTGTGTCCACGGGCAGGCGAACTTAAGCTTTATGAAAGAAGCTTTTCTACAGGGGGATTGGGAATTTTCCGAGGAAAGCTTAAATACGGTGGATAACAAACCGAAGACGATTTCTTTACTTTGTTCGGAAAATGTAGAAAAGGGGAGATTTCAACAATTTCTGCAAGCGGTTCTACCGGAATGCTACCGAATCAAGGGCTTCTTCCTTTAGACCGGAGTTGGATGCAGGTGGATGTGGTGGAGGAATTAATCGACTATAAGCCCTGCCCTGAGAGGGAGATTTCCGAGCTGGTATTTTTGTCCAAGGTGGGCCCGAAGGTGATTCGGAGCATTGATGAGGCTTGGAAAAAATATATGGACTCTCCTATGAAATTAAAGAATTAGGCGAGCGGGAATCAGGGAGAGAATAGAAAAAAGCAGGAAAGAAACGCAGAGAAGAAACATAAAGAAGAAACATAAAAAAGAAATACAAAGAATAAATACAAAGAATAAATACAAAGAATAAACACAAAGAATAAACACAATGAGGCACTTGTTAAAGCATAGAAGCTTGAAAGCAAAAAACAGAAAAGGAATTCAGCGAGGAGTGAATATGGAAATTAAGGTAATCGGAGCAGGATGTAAAGAATGCGATACGCTCTATCAAAATGTAGAAGATGCGGTAAAGGAGCTGGGAAAGGATGCCAAAATCGAGAAGGTAGAGGAACTGATCGAGATTGTAAAGCTTGGGGTACTTAGTGCGCCATCCCTCATGATTGACGGAAAACTGGTCGTAAGCGGACGGGTTCCCGGAGTCGGAGAGTTAAAAAAGCTATTGTCTTAAAGGAAGGGGAAAGCATGATACAAAAGGTAAAAACAGTGGCAATTGTCAGTCTTTCCAGCGGTGTTTTGGGAGAAGATTTTGTACAACATGAAGTAAAAATAGGCTTGGAACGCCTACGTCGTTTTGGGCTGGAAGTGAAATTCATGGAAAATGCCTTGAAAGGCTTAGACTATCTGAAAGAGCATCCGGAAAAGAGGGCAGAGGATCTCTTACAGGCTTTTTCCGACGATTCGATAGATATGATTTTATGTGCCATAGGGGGAGAGGATACTTATCGCCTACTTTCCTATCTTTTTGAAGAGGGACAATTGGAAAAGGTCGTAAAGCAAAAGATTTTCCTTGGCTTTTCCGATACCACGATGAATCACTTGATGCTTCATAAATTGGGGATTAAGAGCTTTTACGGGCAGGCTTTTATTCCGGATATTTGCGAATTGGAAGAGGAAATGTTGCCCTACAGCGAAAAATACTTTTTGGAACTGATTCAAAGCGGAAGCATTCGTTCTATTGAACCGAGTCCGGTATGGTATGAGGAACGGACAGATTTTGGACCGAAAGCCATAGGAACAAAGCGGATTAGCCATGATAACGAAGGCTTTTTGCTCTTACAGGGCAATCCTGTTTTTCAAGGAGAAATCTTAGGGGGCTGTATAGATACCCTCTATGATATTTTTGACACAACGAGGCACGAGGATTCTGTTAGCTTATGTAAAAAGTATGCACTATTTCCGGATTTGGCAGACTGGAAAGGGAAGATTCTTTTGCTGGAAAGTAGCGAGAATCAGCCCAATCCGGAGAAGTATCGGAAAATGCTTAAAGCCTTAAAGCAAAGCGGTATTTTCGAAGTCCTTAGCGGTGTGCTGGTGGGTAAGCCGATGGATGAGCGTTATGCCAAGGAGTATCAGGAAATTCTTCCGGAAGTGATTGATAATCCCTCTCTTCCCATTGTCTTTAATCTGAATGTGGGACATGCCACCCCCAGAGCGATTGTTCCCTTTGGCATTATGGCGAAGGTGGATGTTTCTGCCCAAAGAATCAGCTTTTCGAGAGAGTAAGACCGGATTTTGACGAAACAGGAAAGGGAAAGCAAGACACAAATTTTTCACAACTTAATTAGCACTCAATGCTTGACAGTGCTAACAACTTGAGTATAATCATAATCAAGCAGAGGAACAGAGAAGACCGCAAGGACTTTAAAGGTTCTCACGATGATGAAGATTCTTCCCCTTGCTGAAAAAAACGACAAGAAATTAGAAGTCAAAAGAAGAGTATAAGGAGGAAAAAGATATGTTAGCACCTAGCATTTTTGGAGAGAATTTATTTGATGATTGGTTTGATTTTCCAAGTTTCGGAGGTCTTGGTAGAGTAGAAAATAAGCTTTACGGAGATCGTGCAGGAAGATTGATGAAGACAGATGTTCATGAGAAGGACGGACAGTACGATATGGATATTGACCTTCCGGGATTTAAGAAAGAGGATATCAAGGTAGAGCTTCATGATGGCTATCTTCAGGTCAGTGCCGTTAAGGGCTTAAATGAAGAGGAGAAGGATGAGAAAGGTAAACTCATTCGTCAGGAGCGTTACTCCGGCTCTATGCAGAGAAGCTTTTATGTTGGAGACAGCATTAAGCAGGAAGATGTAAAAGCAAAGTTTGAACAGGGCGTTCTGAAGCTTTCCTTCCCGAAGGAAGGGGAGAAGAAGCTTCCGGAAAAGCAACCGATTATGATTGAAGGTTAAGGAGCTGTAAAAATCAAAATAATAAATAGGTTTTCGGCAATATAGGTCTGAATGCGGGGTAGTCTGAGCCCCAATTTCAGACCTATACTGCTTAGAAAACTATTTTGATTTACAGCTCCTTTTATTCTTTATTCTTTAACTGGAATTTAGACACCAAATCCTGTAAAACATTGGCCTGCCCGGACAGCTCCTCGGAGGCTGCGGCAGACTGCTCCGCTGTTGCGGTATTGCTTTGTACCACAGAGGAAATCTGATCCAGTCCGGAGCTCAACTGTACAATGCCCCGGGCTTCATCCTCGGAGGCATCGGAGATTTTGGAAATAATATTTGTAATGCCTTCCGCTTTAGTTTTCACCAAATCCATAGATGCTGCGGTTTCTTCTGTGATTCTTGCTCCGCGAGATACGGCATCCATGGTTTCTTCAATCAAGTTACTGGTATTTTGAGCAGCCTTTGCGGACTTCTGTGCCAGATTTCCGACTTCATCAGCCACTACGGCAAAGCCCTTTCCGGCAGCACCGGCTCTTGCAGCTTCGATGGCGGCATTTAGGGAAAGGATATTGGTTTGGAAAGCAATATCGTCAATGGTTTTGATGATTTTTCCGATTTCATTGGACTTTTCCGTAATTTCCTTCATAGCCAGAGACATTTCTTCCATTTTTGGTTACTGAGTTCTACAGCTTCCACGGAAGACAGACTGAGTTTATTGGCTTCCAAGGATTGTTCTGCGGTACTCTTAATCTTATCGGAAATCTCGCTCATGGTAGCGCTCAATTCTTCTATGGAAGAAGCTTGTTCTGTAGAGCCCTGAGATAGAGACTGTGCTCCGTTAGATACCTGTTCTGCCCCGCTGTTTACTTCGGATGCGGAACGTTTAATCTCCTCCATAGTATTGGATAAGTCGGTAGTAATATCCCTAAGGGAAAGTAGCAATGGTCGATAGTCTCCTTTGTAAAGGCTTTCATCAGAAAGGTCGACACGGAAATTTCCGTGGGAAACAGAGGAGAGCTTTTCGTTTAAGTCCTGCATAATACTCTTAATCTGCTGCATGACTTTCGAAAAGGCCTGGGCAATGGTGCCGATTTCGTCCTGTCGCTTATATTGGATTTCCACATTTAAGTTTCCATCCGATACTTGGTTTCCGACCTTGACCATCATTTGCAAAGGCTTCAAGGAGGAACGAATTAAAAGATTGGTAATCAGCGTCAGTAATACTACACCGCAAAGCACGATAATGGTGGATACGGTAATTAATCGTTTGGTTACTCTCAGGTATTCGTTACTGGAAATGCTCATAAGACTCCAAAGCGTTGTACCGTCCAGCTGTGTGGGAGCAAAATACAGACGTCTGCTTTGTCCGCTCTTATTCTGTAAAACCACATGGAAGGGTTTGTCTTCCTGCATTTTGCCAAGCAGCTCCGGAACATCCTTTTCGTCCAGAGCGTCATTTAAGGTTTTTTCTCTTAAATCTTCTCGGGAACTGTAGAGGAAATTTCCTTGATCGTCCATTACCGAGGTGAATAAACTTGGGAAACGGCTATCCTCCCGAGCCAAAACATCAAAGGCGGAAAGGTTAATTTCGATGGTCACGACACCTTTGAATTCACCATTTACCATAATCGGAGTACAGATGGTGACCAAAGAATACTCCGGATATTCATCATCATGGTAAAGAGAAGTCATTGTTGTCTTTCCTGTCTCCTTGGCGTTTTTGTAATATTCCTTATTTTGGTAGTAAGAATAGGGATAATTTATGATATCTCTGGTTTCTGCACTTTTTACGGTAAGATAGGGGGCATAATCCGTTACGCCGGGAATCAAAACGCCGGGCTCAAAGAAATAGCCTACGCCTGTAACATAGGGATTGCTTTTTAAAGTAGAGTACATAGCGTTCATCATAACGACTTCCGCATTGTACCGGCTGGCGGGAATTTCCTGATTTAAAATGCGGGAACGAAAAGTAGTGTTTTGCATGGGAGTAATCTCCTGCACTTCTCTGTTGCCGTCATTAAATTTATTGATTCTCCAGGGATTGGCGGGAGCGCCTCCTACAGCATCATTTTGATCCCAGACAAAACTGATGGATTCCATCATACTATCGGCTAATGTTTGCACTTGAGTAAAAACCCTTCCGGTTTTCTCATTGGTGATATCCAGCAAATCTTCCATGTTTGTTTAAGTTGGCTTTTACGGATTTACTGCCCATGGTGACGATGGGAACGCTTAAGCTGCAGAGAATCAAAAGTCCTACAATGCCCAAAAGCATCGATAATCGGGAACCTAGGCTTCTGCTTTTTTCCGTCTTCTTTTGTCGTCCTGTTTTCTTCATTTTACATACCGGTCCTTCCTTGAATAGATATATGATAAAAGTCACACAAAAATTGGTGGCATTTTCCACGATTAGGGTTTTTATAGATAAAATATTTGGCTTGAATGGAGATTCATCAGGTAATCTCGCTCTCCAGCGGTACGAGCTCATTAGCCTTTTCGGTTCATTCGATAGATTTTCCTATTTTTATAAATCAAAATAGAAAAGATTGTGCTATACTGTTTTCATCTTTAGAAAACGGCAAGAGAAGAGTTACTCGTATGAGGCAGAGGTTTATGCCTTCTCTTATATTTGACGATTAAGTATAGGTTACGGTAGACTTTTGTTAGTTTAGACTGAAGCTTTCGTGCTTATGAGACAGAAAGAAGATATGCATCTAAGGGCATAAACACGAAGGATATTTTTGTGAAAAACAGAGCATTCTATGGTGGATATTCGGAGCGGAGATGAGAAATAATTCCTTCATCAAAAAACATCAAACCGTCATTCTTTTGTTCCTCTCCATTTTGGTGGGGCTTCTTGTGATGCGCTATATTCTGAGTGATGTAGGACGAGTGCCGAAAAGTGATTATAAAGTGCTGAAGAACATGAGTGTAGAAGTACAGCACGAGGATGGAAGTGTAGATAATTTTCAGAGCTATCTGTTTAATTTTTCTTCCCGAAAAGATCATATCATCATGCATCTTCCCTTGGAATCGGATTGGAAGGCGGAGTATCAGACGATAAACTTCTTTTTTTATAACAGTGTGGTGAAGGCCTACTACAAGGACCAGTTATTGGTGTCGTATGGAGAAAATCTGAAAAGACACATGATTGGACACCTGAAAATCAGTATACCGGTTCCGTTGGAGGCTTATGGGGATGAGGTTCGGGTGGAAATCGATCCGCAGCTGGATATTCTGGAGGATAATTTTGATGTTCCGATTTTGATGTCCAGAGGAACTGAGTTTTATTATCCTATGATTAGTCAGGAAACGACTTATCCTATTTTCGTGATGACCTTGATTGGATCCTTTATCGGAATCATCATTTTTGCTTTCTTCTTTAAGACTCATGTGTATGCCAGTGAGGGAATGTGGCTATTCTCGCTGGTTTTCGCCATTACTCTTTGGCACTTGGGAAATACCGGCCTGGCCTATTTGCTTTTCCCAAGAGAGGATTTAAGTGCGGTTTGCGAGTATGTGGGGATGTATTTGTTACTTCCTACGGCTCCTTTGTATGCCAGCTATGAAACCTCAAGGAAGGTAGTCAGAGAATATCTTAGAGTAGTCGGCACCATTTTCTTGGCCTTCTTCTTACTTTGCCTGATTCTTTATATTTTCCCTACGGGATTTCAGTATACCGGGCATCTCCGTCTGGTACAGACGGCACAGATTGTAATGGTATTTTCCTCTATGGCAAGCCTGCTTTTCCCCGGAAAAAAGATAAAGAATAATTCAGATTATATTTTGGGTTACGGCTTGGTATTTGTGGCTGTATTCGGCATTTTAGAACAGATTAGAATCATTTTGGCCGGCAGTATTACGGAGAAGTGGCCGGGATTCTTGCAAAGCTTTGTTACCACTGGCTTTTCAAAGATTTTAATTCTGCTTTTGATTATTGTTTTTATTACTTCCTACGTATTCAAGGTTATTCTGATTGCCCAGGCCGGCATCGAAGAAAAGCATTTAAAATACTTGGCCTATACGGATCGGCTGACAGGTCTTGGGAATCGACAGTATTTGCAGGACCAGCTGGAGGTTTTGGATCACAGTAAAAAGAAGGACTATGCCGCTATCTTTATGGATATCAACGACTTAAAGCTGACCAATGACCTTTATGGCCATGAGTCCGGAGATCGTTTGATTCAAATGGTGGCAGAGGCCATTCAGGATGCCATGGCAGAGGTGGAAGGCTTTTCCGGAAGAAACGGTGGTGATGAATTCGTCTGCATCGTGTTCCCCGCAAGTGCAGTGTTTGAGGTGGAAATAAGATTAAAGAGTATTTGCGAAATACGAAGGAGAAACAGAATCCGCCCTTCCCTGTAAGCATTTCCATGGGAAGTGCCAGCTATCGAGAGGTTGCGGAGAAGATCCCCATGGAAAAGAGAGAACATCTCACTGTGAGTCATGTGATTCGACAGGCAGATGGAAAGATGTACGACGATAAGTATAGAATGAAAAAAAGTAGAGATCAGGAAATTTCTTTTTAAACAATGGGAAACAAAAGGAAAAGGACTTTGAAAGAAGGTTATGGGGATATCCCCTGTTCTTCCAAAGTCCTTTTTGATGTTAATGGAATTTAGCCGGTATCAGGGCTGGCATAAGGAATATGTTTAGCTCTGCTTAACGGTATTTCTGGAAAGTGATGTTTTGAATCAGGATGGGGTTGGATACAGGCGCATCATCTTGATTGGTTTCCTGAGAAGCAATCTTTTCTACTACGTCCATTCCTTCATAAACCTGACCCAATACCGTGTAGCGTCCGTCAAGCTCGGGAATTCCGCCCACTTCCTTGTACTTTGCTTTTACATTCTCCGGAAGAGATAAAAGAGGAAGGGATGCTTCATTACGAATCTTACTGCACTGCACGATATAGAACTGATTTCCGTTGGTATGGGGACCGTTATTTCCTAAGCAAAGCGCTCCGTTAAAGTTGTGCAGCTCCATGTTTACTTCGTCAACGAAGAAACCGTTATAGCTGGACTTTGCCTCGTCTCCGGAACCATCCAAAGCACCGCCCTGAATCACGAAATCTTTGATGACTCTGGCAAATGGTGTACCGTTGTAGAAGCCCTGCTTGGATAGGGTAATCCAGTTTGTACGGCAATGGGAGCCTTCTCCGGGAAGAGACGCATCTTAATTACTCCCGCATCGGTGGTCATAATGCAAACTTCTTCGCCTCGCTTTGGCTTATCCAACTGGTAGATCTTTACGTCGGATACATCCACGCCCTTATCCTTCCAAAGGATACCTACAATCTTCCATTTGAGACCCTGTGCATCTCCCAGTCTGGCCATTTTCAGAAGGACAGTATGTTCCGTTACCTTGTTCTTTGCTTCGGTAGTCTGGAACTTTAATTCCATGATTCCTCGTAAATCATTGTACTCATCGGTTCCGTTTACCCGATGAAGCACCGGCATCTTGGTATAGGTATAGCGGATATCCTTCTTCCCCTCAAAAGTCCGGAAGTAGTTGCGAATAGCTTCCTTCTCCTCTTCTGAAATATCGGGAACAATGTAATCCTCGATACCCTTATGCTCCTTGATATCCTTGATGAATTCTTCAAAGCGTACTTTTAGTTCGCTTTCATCCCAATGCCGGGACAGGAGCTGCCAGCTTTGTACTTCGTCATCATAGTTTTTGGCAAAACCTGTGACGGCGGTGAGAGATAGGGCAGTCAGCAGTGCACAGCCGAATGCAAGAGCTGATTTCAGGAATGATTTTCTCATAAAGCCTCCTTTCTGTCATGAGAACTTGTGCTGATTTACAATCAATCTTTGTAAATCTGAATTTATATTTAGATAATAATACCAAATATAAACTATTTTTTAAATACTTTAGAGGAAAAATAAATGTATACAGAATGGGGAGGTGAAGCTATAGGAGCGGTATGGTTCAAAACCTACTAGGATAATATGGTTGCTATGAAACAGACTATGGAAATACAGTGGGCATGAAACAGACTATGGAAAATTGTAGTGATGGAACTGACACGGCAAATAGGGTGTGGCATTTCTTTAGAATTCAAGGTAAGATAAATTATTATAATTAAAGCCAAACAGCTGAAAAAATAAGTGGGAGAGATCATGAAGGCAAGGCATTTAGAAATTTTAAAAGAGCAGGGATTTCCGGTTCCGAGGTTTATCCTGGTCTCGGAAAATGAAGAAGTGGACCTATCTTTTTCCGAGAGAGACTGTTTTGCCGTTCGCTCCAATTTTTCTTCGGAGGACAGCGGAGAGCATTCCTTTGCCGGACAGTTTTTAACTCGCTTAAATGTAAAAAGGGAGAAGGTAGAGAAAGCGGTACAGGAGGTCTTTGCCTCCTACGCCGGAAGTTTGGACTATAAAGAAAAGGCGAATAGAGGGAAGGCGGAATACTATTTAAAACAGCAGGGTAAAGCAGAACGTCAGGAGAACGCAGAACAGCAGGAGAATATAGAACAGAAAAAAGCAGACTTGTTGGTAGAAACGGTACTCATTCAGGAAATGCTGTTTCCAGAAAAGTCCGGTGTCCTGTTTACAAAAAATCCAAAAGGAATTCTTAGTGAAATGGTGGTGGTTCTTGGACAAGGTCTGGGAGATAAGGTGGTGGAGGATCAGGAAAATGTACTGACCTACCACTATTTTCCGGGGGAATGCCTGTACCAAGAGGGGCAGGGTACCGGCCTAGGCTTGGAAGAGGATGAGCTGAAAACTTTGTTTAGCCTTGGAGAAGAAATAGAACAGCTTTTTCAAAAACCCATGGACATAGAATTTGCCATTGAAAAGGGCAAGATTTACATATTACAGGCCAGAGCAATCACCACCTTGGACATGCACCTTCCCACTCGGATTTTGGACAACAGCAATATCTCCGAAAGCTTTCCGGGAATTTGTCTCCCTTTAAGCGAGAGCTTTGCCGGAGAAATGTATAGCGGAATTTTCACTTCTTTAGGAAGACGCTTTCTGGGAAAGAGAGTTGCTTCCTATGAGACAGTTTTTCAACGCATGGTGGGGGGATTTTCAGGAAGAATGTATTATGAAATCTCCTCCTGGTACGATATTTTGCGTCTCCTTCCCTTTTCCGGGAAAATTATTCCGGTATGGCAGGGGATGCTGGGGGTATCCAACGAAAAAATATCCTTTTCCAAGAAGAAGCCGGGCTTCTTTTTAAAGTGCAGAATCGCCCTTTTATTTTGCTATTATTTTATAGTTTCCCAAAGGAAAATGAAGGAGCTGGACAAGTTTTTCCAAGAGCGCTATGCCTCCTATAGCAAAAGAGTGGAAGAGGAGGAAGAGGCTCAGGCACTATATCGAATTTTTTTGGAAATGAAGGAAGACCTCTTACGGGAGTGGGATATTACTTTGATGAATGATATGGTGTCCTTTATCAGCACCCATTTGTATGGGAAGAAAACGGCATTTTCCTTAGAAACCATGAAGCCGGTACGAGCGCTTTCCGCCTTAAAGGCGGTAGCAAGAAAGCATGGCGTAGATAGCGAAGAATACCGCAGGGAAAAGAAAAGCTATATTTCTGCCTATGGAGACCGGATAGAGGGAGAGCTGAAGCTGGAAACCAGAACCTACAGAAGCAATGAAGAGCTACTGGACCGGTGGATTTTGGATGCTTTAGAGACGGAAGAGACAGATTTCTCGGAGAAATATTGCGAAGAGACGAGCCGTATGGAGAAGCCCTCCGAGCAGAAACAGCGAAAGTCCTTCCTCTATCGACTTGCCGAGTCCTCCTGTAACAACAGGGAGATTTCCCGTCTTCATCGCACAAGATGCTTTGGTCTTATGCGGCGGATTGTAGATAAAATCGGAGAGAAAACCATAGGCTTTGATGTGTACTATTTGAGTCTTGATGAGTTGAAGGAATTTCTATTTTCCGGAAAGGATTTCTCCCTGAAAATTGCGAGAGAAAAGGAACTTCGAAAGGCCTACGAAATGCTTCCTGTCTTGTCTCGGGTAAAACTCCTTGGAAAGGTGGATAGAGACCCTTTGGCAGGAGAGATTACTGTTTTAAATTATGGAGCGTTTAAGACGAAAGGAAGCAAAGTAGGGAAAGGTGAAATAGCCGGAGAAATGGGGAAAAGCGAAAAGTCGAGTGTTCCATTTTCTGAAGAGCCCAAGAACTTTGAAAGTAAAGGAAAAACGGAATCTACCCCAAGAGTCTTCTTTGGAAGAGGCGTTTCCAAGGGGATTTTCCGAGGAGAGGTTTTAAAGATTAAAAGCTTACAGGAAGTCAGAGCAACGGAGGCTAAGGGGAAAATCCTCTTAAGTTATTCTACGGATCCGGGCTGGTTCCCATATCTCAATATGGCAGAAGGACTCATTACGGAAAGAGGATCTCTTTTATCCCACAGCGCCATTCTCGCAAGAGAGCTGGAAAAGCCTGCGGTGGTCAATATTCCGAATATTATGGAGGAGCTGCAAAGCGGAGACATCGTGGAGATAGATGGGGATTTAGGCATTTGCAGCGTAATAAAACAAAAGGAAAAATAGGATTGCAGGACAAGTGAGAAGGGAAATCTGAAACTTTATTCTCCCACTTGTAATAAAATAGAAAGGGAAAATGAAGAACTATCAAATCAAATTGGTAAAGGAGCAAGGGGAGAAAGCGCAATTTTTAAATCTTCCCGCTATGCTTTATAAAAAGTCCTGTCTTATGCAGGACAGGAAAATGGAGGAGGCGGTACTTTCGGGAAAGCACATCTTAGTGCAAGGAAATCTTCGTTTTCTTCCCTTTCTTTGCGTGAGCTTAAAGGAGGGAAAAGAAAGCGTAGCAGGGCGGATTGCTTTAACGCTGTATGAAGATGAGGACTACGGTTTTGTGGGCTTCTATGAAAGTATAGAGGAAGAGGAAGTTGCCCTTTTGCTTTTAGAAGCTTGTGAAGAGGAAGCCAAAAAAGCGGGGAAGACAGGCTTGAAAGGTCCCATTGATCTTTCTTTTTTTGGAAAGTATCGCTTTGCTTTGGAAGAGAAAGCGCCTTATACCGGAGAACCTGCAAATAAAGCTTATTATCCTTATTTTTTTGAAAAGGCGGGCTTTCAGATCTGTAAGCGTTATGTTTCCAACTTTTATGATGTTTTGGAGCCTTCCTATGAAAATGTAAAGGCAAAGAAGCGCCTGGAACATTTTCAGGAAAAGGGCTACCGATTTTTGCATCCGACAAAAGAGAACTTTGATCGATACCTTTCAGAAATTTATCCCCTTTTAATAGAGCGCTATAAGGATTTTCAAGGTTTTCGGAACATTTCTCGAGATAACTTTGTAAGCCTTTACAGCTCTTTAAAGTATATTGTAGATGAAGAAATGGTCTTTTTGGCTTATGATAAGGAGGAACTGAAGGGCTTTTTCCTCTGCCTTCCGGACTATGGAAATCTTCTGCAAAAGCCTCTAAGTCCGATTCTTCTTTTGCAAATCCTTTTCAAAAGAAGAGGGCCAAGCTGCTACATTCTTTTATACTTGGCGGTGAAGAAAGGGGCAGAGGGGCTGGGGCTTGCCTTTTCCCAGTTAGCCACGGAAGTGCTGAAAAGAAAAAAGGCCAAGTCTATTGCGGCACTGATTCAAAAAGGGAAGGCCAGCGAAGGCTATTTTCAGGATAAATGTGCGGGAAGTAGAGAGTATGTATTGTTAGCAAAGGAGTTTTTGTAAATTTAGATGAAGAACATCACATTTCGACAAAGTGTGCTATGCGCCATTAAGGGACTTTATTTCGGACTAAAGACGGAAAAGAACTATAAATATTATTTGGGGATTAACCTTGCTTTTTTTCTCTTGGATTTCTTTATTTGCAGGTGGATTTGGCTACTTGGTATGCCGTGATTTTATGCTCTGCCGCTGTGTACGGTATGGAGTGTGTCAATACGGCAGTGGAGCATCTGTCGGATTTTACCACCAAAGAACAGCATCCGGAGATTAAAGTGACCAAGGATCTGGCGGCTGCGGGAGTGCTTTGCTTCGGCATTGCTTTCTTCCTGATTCAGGGGATTGCCATAGGAAAATATTTTTTGGGGTAAATATTATTTATGCAGTGGATCATATCTTTATACATCACCATGTTTCCGGTGATTCTGGCAGGCGTTTTCAATATGTTATTTCTGAAAATTCCTTTTTTAAAAAGCCGTTGCAGACCTATTGACGGCGGAAAGAACTGGACAGACGGAAAAAGAATTTTCGGGGACAGTAAAAGTGTTTTGGGCTTTATTTTAATGACGGTTCTTGCGGGCTTACTGGAAGTCTTTTGGGGCTTTCTTTTGCAAGGCTTAGGGCAAAATAAGCGAAGTCTTTTGTACCTGTATTTTGAAAATGCACCTTCCTTTAATTTTCTGATTGGCATGCTTTTCGGCTTTTTATATATGCTCTTTGAACTGCCCAACAGCTTTATCAAAAGGAGACTTTCGGTTTCCGCGGCAGAGCAGGGAGACGGAAGGCGAGGGTTAAAGCTGTTTTTCTTTATTTTGGATCAGATTGATTCCATGTTCGGGATTATGCTTTGTCTTGGCATACTGGTGCATCTTACGCCGGCACAAATTTTATATGCAATTTTCCTTGGGGGACTTACCCATGTTCTTGTAAACTGTCTACTGATTCTTTTTAGGGTGAGGAAATATCTATAAATAGTTGCTGAAGTAGGAATAGTAGGCTAAGAATACATTGTTGCATTAGTTGAGGAAATATTGATGAAGAAAATTTTTCTTGGGGTCTATCATCCCAGTGTGCTTTTAACCTATCTTGGACTTTCCATTTCTTTATACGGAATCTTTTTTTCGAAATCTTTGGCTTTTTTTCTTTGATTTTACTGATCTTAGCCGGACTTTGTGATACCTTTGACGGTATGGTGGCTAACTCTTTTCAAAGAAATGATCTGGAAAAAGCCTTCGGAGTGCAAATCGATTCTTTATCGGACCTCATTTCCTTTGGTGTTTTTCCGGTGCAAATTTATCTTCAGTATTTTGCCAAGTTTGGAATTTTTTCTTTTCTGCTCTCCGTAGTATATCTTCTTTCCGTAGTCACCAGACTTGCTTATTTTAATGCCAGCGGAGGAGAAAAGAGGGAATATTTTACCGGCCTTGCGGTGACCTACGCTTCCTTTTTTATTCCCCTTTATGGATTATTCAGCGTATATTTTTCCATAGAAAAAATCCTTCCGGGAGAGCTTTTATATGCTTTACTGGCTTTTTTCTTCATCTTTAACTTCAAGATGAAAAAGCCGAGTTTGAAAATCCGTATCGGCTTACTGCTTCTAGCGATACTCTTTGTTATTCTTCTTATGAGAAAGCTCTAGGAGGAGAGGACTATGGGGAAAGAGAAAAAACAGAAGGAGCAAAACTCCCCTTCCATTATCGAGAGAAAAACAGGCAGACTGATTCAGGAAGAAGAGTATGGGCAGAAAGCCATTTATTTTTTGTACCATCATTTTCTTGGGAGAGTTCTTCTCAAAATGATTTTTGCCCGCCCCTATTTTTCTTTTCTTCGAGGCTTGTATTACAATAGCTTTCTTTCTAAAAAAGATATTGCGCCTTTTGTGGAAAAATACGGACTTTCCAAAGAGCTTTTAAAGAAGAATTATCAGAGCTTTGGAGCTTTCTTTTCCAGAAAAGAAGCCGTGTATTTACGGGATGCCGGGAAAGAGAATAGAAAGGAAAATGGAGAGGCATGGAAGGAAAAGTTAGGGGAGAAAGGACAGGCGAGAAAGCGAGCTTTCTATGCAACCGCTTCCGGAAAGCTTCTGGCCTATAAAATAGACCAAGAAGGAAAAATCATTTTCCCCGGCAATGAAAACAAAGGGAAATCCAATCCGCTCCCTTTGGAAATCAAGGGGAATTTCTATTCCATAGAAAAAATCCTGAAAGCCCCCTGTCCGGAATTTTTGAAAGGCGGAACGCTATTGGTTTTTCGCCTGAGCTTGCCGGATTATCATCGCTACATTTTCCCGGCAAGGGGAAGACTTTTAAGAACGAAAAAAATCAAAGGAAGGCTGGATAGCGTGCGTAAAGAGGCCGCCCACTTTAAAGCATTTTCCGAAAATAAAAGAGAAATCAGTCTTTTGGAGTTGGAAGGCATGGGAAAAATTCTCCATGTGGAAGTGGGGGCAATGCTGGTGGGGCATATTCATAACCGCATGGGATTTAAACCGTCTTTCGATAAAGCCGTAGAGTGCCATAAAGAAAAAGGGACAGAGTGTTGTGGAGAAAAGGGAAATATTCAAATTGGCGGGAAAAACCATTTGGCTCATTGCTTTGCCGCAGGGGAGGAAAAGGGCTATTTTTCCCTGGGGGGCTCCACTATTGTGGAAATGCTTAGTGATAAAATTGTGATTGATGAAGATCTTTTTGAAAATACGAAGAAAGGCTTGGAAACAAAGCTGGAAATTGGGGAAAGGATAGGCTATGGAAAGGCTTAAACGCTTAAATATTTACTTTAAGGAAATGTATCCCATTGTGCCGAGACTGGGGCTTGGGGTAATGATTTTTCTGGAAATTTATTTTATTGTGCTTTAAATCATGGGGTGGGAAAAGATGTACTTCTTTTCTTTCATCCGGTGGAGGGGCAGTCGGCACTTTACAGTTTTTTTGTGCAGCATGATATTTTAGGCATGCTGATTTGCAGTTTTACGGTTTTTAGCTTCCTGCTTTGGCTAAGAATTGCGGATGACTTTAAGGATTATGAGCTGGACAAACGGCTTTTTTCCTTTCGGCCTCTTCCCTCCGGAAGAGTCACGAAGACCGATTTACGGATTTTTGCTACCATTCTCATTTCCTTTACCCTGCTGATGAACTTTCTTTTCATGAAGAATTTTATCTTCTGCTTTATTCTTTATACCTACGGAAGCTTAATGGCGGTGTGGTTTTTCCAAAAGCATAAGATTGCAAAGTCCTTGCCACTGGCTCTGGTTACCCATAATCCGGTGCAGATTCTTTTAAATCTCTATGTGATTTCCTATACCATTATAAAATACAAATTGCCGATTTTGGACATTACCAACTTTATGGCAGTGCTTACCCTGTATTTTCCGGCTCTTATCTGGGAGATTTCGAGAAAGATTCGGGCGCCGGAGGAGGAAACGGAGTATGTGACCTATTCCAAGCTTTTCGGCTATAAAAAATGTGTCCGCTTTGTCTTTATCTTGACCTGGGTAGACATTTGTACGAACTTCGTTTTGGTATGGAGACTGAGCAGATTGTCCGTTTTCCTGCTTTTCTTAAATGCTTTATGGTGTTCTTACTGCTTCTATGACTATGCCAAAAGTCCGGGGCGTTACCGCATCGTGTCCAAAGTGGAACGATACACCTATATTCAGGAAAGCCTGATGATTTTAACAATAGTGGGATATTTGATTTTCGGAAGAATTTAGAATGGATGTCTTAAATCTTGTATAGAAACCAACAAAATTGTCGAGGATATGTACTGATCCCAAAAGTTAGATTTTTTCTGTCTGACTTTTGGGGTGCAGTACATTTTCAACTCTCTTATTTATTTTCTTATCTCACATAATTATTTCACATGTCCAGGCTCATCAAATTCATTTTTTTCAATAACATATGCCACATTTGCATCCTTATTGATCAAAGAACATATATCTATAATACTACAAAAGCTCTCTGACCGCAAAATTCCGTTAATTTACAACCTTATTCCTACTTTCTATTTTACTTTTCTGATAAATAAGATTATAATAAAGAATATTTATTTTCGGAGGTTTTTATGTCATTTCTATCAAAAAATTGGGCAGGACTGTTAGTCTGTCTGATCATTTCTATCATCTCTTGGGTTTTAGGAGGCTTTCTGCCTGTTGTGGGAGCACCTGTTTTCGCTATTTTTATCGGAATGATTCTCCATCCCTTTCTAACTTCTTATAAACAACTGGATGCCGGTTTGACTTATAGCTCCAAAAAATTGCTTCAGTACGCTGTTATCTTGCTTGGATTTGGACTCAATATCTCTCAAGTTTTCGCAGTTGGAAAATCTTCCCTTCCTGTCATCCTCTCAACTATTTCAATTGCTTTGATTATAGCTTTCTTTTTCCAACGATTTTTTAACCTTGATACAAAGCTAGCTACCTTGATTGGAGTTGGATCTTCTATCTGTGGCGGTTCTGCCATTGCGGCAACTGCTCCTGTCATCCATGCTAAAGAAAAAGAAGTCGCACAAGCCATATCTGTTATCTTTTTCTTCAATGTCTTGGCAGCTCTTATCTTTCCAACTCTAGGTTCTTGGCTCCATCTTTCCAACGAAGGTTTTGCTCTCTTTGCGGGTACTGCGGTCAACGATACTTCCTCTGTAACAGCCACAGCTAGCGCCTGGGATAGTCTTTACCAAAGCAATACTCTCGAGTCTGCAACTATTGTCAAACTGACACGCACCCTGGCTATTATCCCTATTACTCTCTTCCTCTCCTATTGGCAAAGCCGTCAACAAGGCAACAACCAAGGAGTGAAGCTTAAAAAAATCTTCCCCGTTTTCATTCTCTACTTTATCCTAGCTTCTCTGCTTACCACTCTTCTGACTTCTTTTGGTGTTAGCAATAGCTTCTTTTCACCTCTCAAAAAACTCTCCAAATTCCTCATCATCATGGCTATGAGTGCTATTGGTCTCAAAACCAACCTCATTGCTATGATCAAATCCAGTGGAAAATCCATTCTTCTTGGAGCCCTTTGCTGGATTGCTATCATCCTGACTAGTCTTGGCATGCAATTACTCATCGGTACTTTCTAAGAAAAAAGGGAGCCTAAAGGCTACCTCAGAACGTAGACAAACGTCATTTTTGGCGTTTGTCTTTTTGTATGTTCAAAGATATTTTGTCTTATCATCTACTATTCCATCCAAAAAAATCTGATTTAAAGCAAAATAAAAAGGGATATTTCTTATCCATTTCACTAATTTTTTGATATTTAAACACGCCAAAGCAAGCCCAACCTTATCCTCCATTTTGGAATTTCCTTTCTCTCTAGTGTATCTCAAATTATGGTACTCCTTAGCTGTCCCAAAGAGTCATTCGTTTTTGCCCCACTTTTGTCCCATTTTTAAATCATGACATTGGAAATACCTAAAAGTACTTCCCTAAAATCACTTATATATCAATATTTTTAATTACTCTCAATATGAAAATCCTTTCCAAATCCATGTAAGAGGGCATGCCACAACCAAGACCATTGAAAGAATTGCGTAGGCGAAGTTAGCGGGAGCGTGCCCCAATTTCAGACCTATAATGCATAAAATCTCTATCCCCAATGTTGATTCTTTACAACTCCTTCACCTTTCGATTATCAATTTTAAATATAGCCAGCAGGTCAAAAAGTAAGCTGCTGTCTTTCGGATAGGACAGGTATCTTGCCTCCCATAGGGGCGAGAACTTGTCCTTATATTTTCGTAGTCCTGAAAAGGAGTAGAAACGATTGGTAAAGGCGTAAACCAGAAAGGCCAGTTTTTCCTGGAAAAAGCTATGTTCTTCCTGTCCCACATTGGAGAGGGGCGCCATACCCAAATCAAAGTATTCTACGCCTTTTTCTTTAAAATACAGAAAGTTTTGTACGAAAAGATAGTCCATGATGCCGTTGCTTTCTGTGCCCGGATTATAGCGCATGAGATCAATGCTGGCTTCTTTTTCTCCATTACAAATGAGGAAGTTGGAGAAGGCCTGCACCTTTCCCTCGGAATCCAATACGCAGGCAATGGGGGCAAGAGAAAGATAGTTTTTGTCAAAGAAGCCCAGGGAAAAGCCTTTTTCCTGTCTGCCGGAAAGCCAGGCATCAGAAATATTTTCCAGATCCTGCAAAAAGCTGTCGGAAAAAGGAGGATACATTACTTTGAAGGAATAGCCTTTATTTTCCAACTTATTGACTGCGGCACGAAACTTCTTTCCGGATTTTCCTACGAGATCAAAGTCGGAAAGGGGGACCTTTGCAGTCTCTCCAAACTTCATAAATTCATAGCCGTGGTTATGGAGGAGCAGTGTCAAATCCTGCCCTACCTCATAAAAGAGGGGAGTGAGATTTTTTTCCTCCGCCTCTGCGGTAAAGGATGAGATTGCAGCGGGAAAATATTTTTCTTCCCCGATGGGCTCTCCCATGACCACCGCTTTTCCGTCTTCTAAGGCAAATTGAAAAACCACTTTATCCATGCTCTCTTCCTGATAATAGTAGAGCAGCTTATCGCCAAGGAAGGCTAAAGAAGCATCCAGATTGGTGTTGGAAAAGCTATGTAAAAAGTTCTGAAAGCGCTCCTGATTGAATTTTTCGCCGAAGGAAAAATGCTTATCCCTCGCCAGTGCTCCTACGGCAATATAAGAAAGGGCAGGAATCAGAAAATAGGCAAAAAGATGCAGGAAATAGTTCAAAAAAACTGTAAAATAATGGGGCTTCGAGAAAGCATTAATCCTGTGCAGGACTCCCTTATGGAAAATAAGGAAGCCGAGGCTTTCTTTTCCGGTATTTCCACTGGAAAGGTATAAAAGAAGGAGCGTAATCAAAAGGCTCCCTACAATATAGGAAAAATCCTTTAAACGGTCTTCCGAGGGATAGAAAAAGGATGCTCTGGAAAGCTCCTTTCTCCGGATAAAGAGTAGCAGCATAAAAAGGAGGAGATAAAGGCTACTGAAAAGAGAAATGCTTCCCAGATTTATATAGAGAAGACTTACAAGGCAAAGCAGAAGGGCAAAGGGCTTGGCAAAGGCGGCCTTTCTTTTTAAAAGTCTTCCCAAAAGGAAGAAAAGAGAGCCCAAAAGGAAGCTTGGAAACTGCCAAAGTAGCTGTCCCCTGATGGGATCCATTTGCCCAATCAGAGGAATACTATGAATTTCATCGGGAAGAATGGCGGTGGCCATCAGAAAAAAACCGAAGAAAGTTGCCATAAAGTGGCTGATGCCCTGTCCCATTAGGGAGCTAAGCTTCTTCGGTAGACCATAAAATTTCTGATTAATCTGCCCTCCCATACTTTTGATAAAGAAAAGGAGACCGATGGTAAAGGGAATGATGTAATAAAATATACGGAAAAGCAGCAGCCAGCTTGCCGCCTCATTTCGATTTACGGAAAAATGTAAAAGACCGCTCATCATCATTAAATCAAAGCTTCCGAGACTTCCGGGAATCATGGAGACGATACCGATGCAAATGGAGATAAAGAACAACGGCAGGGTATTGGCAAGGGAAACGCTGTAGCCCAATGTTCTTCCACAGTAAAAGAAGAAGCAGGAAACAAAGCCCCAATCGAGGAGGGAAGTTGCGATTAAAGCCAGAATCTTTTTCTTAGATAGATTTCCAAAGTAGGACCAGTTTTTTCTGGTAGAAAGAAAAAGCAAGACCGGAAGAATCAGAGAAGCCAGAAGGAGGACAAAACTGTAGGGTCTTAAAACGGCATTTTTCTGAACGAAAAACAAGAGCCCGAAGGATAGCAGGGAATAGAGGGAAAGCCCGGACATAAAATAAGGCATCACCTTGGAAATGCCCTGCATGGTTTCTTCGCCTTTATCCTCTTCCGTAAAATAACTGTAGCGAAGTCCCACATCCACAAGACCGGCAAAGCCAATCAGGTTGTTTAAACTGTTGATGGTCCAGCTACTTTCTATCAGCTTCCCTAAAGAAATCTTCTTTTTTAGCTCCTTACAGAGGATAAAGTCGTAAAGCATCATCGGAGAAACCGAAAGGATTCCGAGAACCAAGAGACTTACAATTTGAAAAGGAGATAAGCCGCTCAATATGCTTTTTACCGCCTCAGGGGAAATGGTCTTTCCCATTTTAATCAGTTCCAACAGCACCAAAATAGAAATGCTCAGGAAAAGAATGCTCTTTAGAACATTCTGCCATTTTTTGAAAAAAGAAATCAGTTTATTCAAATTTTCCTCCTTACTATGGAAACCGGAGTTTCTTTACTCTATACCCTGCACCATTTTTTCTATTAATCGGTTAAAGTAAGCGCTATCCTTTTTCGGGATGTTATGCCCCTGTCCCCTTCGTTCCAGAAATTTGCCTTTCGGGAAAAGCTTCGCAATAGCCATGCTGTGTTTCCGTTTAATCATATCCCTGTCCCCTACCAAAACCACTACAGGGTAAGGCGCTTTCTTAAAAATTTCCTTCGGCACATCCACATTTTCCCGTAAAAGGGGAGATACTCTGGACTTCCGTTTAAAGGCAGGAAGAAAGAGCCCCAAAAAGCGGTACAGCCATTCTTCCAGATAGCAGGCATAGCGGGGAAGGAACTTTAGACCGGAAAAGGAAATATTTCCGCTGTTTGCCAGAATACCGGCTACTCTCTCGCCGTGGCGACCGGCGTATTCCAGGGCGAGGTTTGCGCCGTCACTGTGCCCCACCAAAAGACATTTTCCTATGGAAAGGGAGGAAAGGAGCTCCTCCAGACTATCAGCAAGGTAAGCAAAGCTTGTTTCCCCCTGCAGTTCTCCGGATTTTCCATGCCCCAAACTATCTACAAAGAGGAGCTTAAAACTTTTCTCGAGAACCCTTTGCTTTGCAAAGTAGCCGCTTTGCAAATTATTTCCATGAAGAAAGACAATGGGGAAGCCTTCTCCCAGAATATCCACATGGATTCGTTCTCCGCTTTTACAATAAAATTCCATTTTGAACTCCCTTGGCATAAATTACATACTTGTTTTATAAGAATGGCACTTGGCTTTACTGGTTTTTATCTAGCGCTTAGTGTAAGTAGATTTTTATCCTTCCGCTTTCTTACAACGTCCATGATGCTGCCGTCTCTTGCTTCGATAATGGCAACTACCTTATCTTCGAATTCCAGCTTGGCCGGTTCACCACAGATCTTGTAGGCAATATCTCGTAATTCCTCAATACTCTTTATGGGAAGCTTAACGGCTTTTGCAGCCTCCAAAAGATCCGGTCGCTGAGGATTAATGGCTATTCCATAGTCGGTGACAACCACATCCACGGTTTCCCCGGGAGTAGTAACTGTGGTTACCGCATTTCGAATAGTAGGAATTCTTCCCTGCACCAATGGTGTGATGACAATAGTGCATTTTGCGCCGACAGCCGTATCCGGATGTCCTCCTTGGGCACCCATCAATTCTCCTTCAGAACTCATCACCACATTGCAGTGAAAATGGATATCCGCTTCCAAAGTCCCTAAAATCACAAAGTCCAATTTATTAACCACTGCACCTTTGCAGAAGGGATCCGCATATTCCTTGGTGCTGATGGAAAAATGCTTCGGATGGGAAATCAGATTCTCGATAGAAGGCAAATCAAAGTCCTGGGTATCCAAAAGACAGGAAACCAAACCCTCATCCAATAAATCGCACATGGGCTTGGACATTCCTCCGGCACCAAAGCCCATACGAATGTTTTTCTCCCGCATTTTCTCCGAAAGACACAGTGCTGTAGCACTGGCTGCTCCGCCGATACCGGTTTGAAAGGTGAAGCCCTCCTTGAAATAAGGGGTAGCGGCAATAAATTCCGCACAGCTTTCCGCCATCATCAGTTTTCTTCTATCCGTCACGGGACGGGCGGCACCGGTAGCGATTTTTTCCGGATCTCCTATAGCATCCACCTTTAGCACATAGTCCACGTCAGTCATACTGATATCTGCCGGAAAATTCGGAAAAGGAACAAGACAATCTGTTAAACCACCACATACTCGGCATACTCCGCATCAATGGCAGAGTAGGAGAGCACACCGCAGTTGCTGTTTCCCCCTACTGCGCGGCAATTTCCGTATTCATCACAGCTTGGGGCTCCGATAAAGGCAATGTCGATTTTCGTTTCTCCCGTTTCGATGGCCCGAACTCTTCCGCCGTGGGAACGAAGAATAGCGATTCCCTGTAATTTACCCTCACTAATGGCTTCTCCAATTTTTCCCCGAACTCCGGAGCTTTCGATATGGGTTACGGTACCGTCTTCCAGCATGGGAACGAGCTCGTCCTGTGCTTTGCTTAGGGAGCTGGCACAGATGGTAATGTTCTTAAAGCCCATCTCATGAATAGCCTGCATAACCTGCATAGCCACCAGGTCTCCTTCCCGAAAATGATGGTGAAAGCTGATGGTCATGCCGTCATGGGCGTTGCATTTTCGCAAAACCTCCTGCAGATCTTTCTCCAGTTTACTGCCCTCGCCACCGATTCGTGCTCTCGCTTTTACTGCTGTCTTTTCATAAGTATAGTCGTCAAAATGTCTGCTTCCCTGAAATACCGTTTTCCCGGTTTCCGCTAAAACCGCATCCGGGATATCTCTCCCCACTGCATTAATCATTTTGTACCTCCTCCAAAGCGCCTGCAGCCTTTGCAAGAGCAAGGATTCTTTTTGCCCCGTCATAAAAGGCGATGTCTATCATTTTCCCGTCCACGGTAAATACGCCGATGCCCTGACTTCGTTTCTCATCAATTTCCTGTACTACTTTTTCGGCAAAGGTAATTTCCTCTGCACTTGGAGTATAGACAGCATGCACTACGGGAATCTGTCTTGGATTAATAATGGATTTTCCGTCAAAGCCCATGGTGTGAATCAGTTCCACTTCCTTTCGGAAGCCTTCCATATCCTCCAGATTGGTATAAACGGTATCAAAGCACTGTATTCCTGCGGCTCTGGCATGAATAATCATCAGTTGCCTTGCACCGCTTAGCTCTACGCCGCTTCCGCTGATTCCTGTATGTAAATCCTTGGTATAATCTCCTGCGGATAAAGCTACCCCGAAGAGTCTCTCCGAGGCATGGCATATTTCTTTCAAATGTACCACGCCCTTGGCAGACTCAATGGCCGCCATAAGAAGGGTGCTTCCGGGAGTCACACCGGCTTCTTGCTCCGCCTTTGCTACTTCCGCTTCTACCAAAAGAATATCCTCCTTGGATTCCGTTTTAGGAATACGAATGCTGTCACAGCCGGCAAAGACGACGCAGCGAATATCCTCCTTCCAAAAGGGGGTATCGATGCCGTTAATCCGCACCACTTTTTCTGCGTTTTGATAATCTACTTTTTTTAAGGCATGAAAGAGGGTAAACCTTGCAGCATCCTTTTCTCCAAGGGCTACAGCATCCTCCAGATCGAAAATCAAGGAGTCCGCCCCATAGATATAAGGATCCTTTAAAAGATTCGGTTTCTGTGCGTTCAGAAACATCATGCTTCTTCGCAGACGATTTTTATGATTCATAGAGCAGCTCCCCCCAAGGAATATTTTCCGTTTTATCCTGACTGCGGTAAACAGCGGCCTGTAATCTTGCCACAAGGATGTGGTCAAAGGCGCCCATGTCCTCTACCTCCACGAGGGCATCCTGAATGCCCATTTTCGTAAGGCACTGGTGTACCAAGGCGACCATTCTGTCTCCGTACTCGTAGAGCACCTTGGACTTAAGCTGCACCGTTCTGCCGCCGCTTCCTTTGGAAATGGTTACCAGGCAATCACATTTCTCGGTGGTGCCGGCACTGGCTGTTTTTTGGATTTCCATAACGACTCCTTTCGACCTTCCATCCCTTCGGGGAATCTGCATTGTTCAAGTACTATACATCTTTTCGTGAAATTATGCTATTCTTCGCCGCATAGTATAGACCTCTTGAAGAAAGAAGGGTGTGATTTTCTTGTGAAAAATATCAGGTAGAGGAAGCCTTGGAAATAAAGGGATATTTCTGTGAGTTCGTTATCCAATTCCATCATGTGAAGAAGTCTGCTGGCTGAACCGGAAGGATGGTTGGTACCTGCTTCCCAAGCTTCTACAGTTTTAATGGAAACGCCCATATAACTTGCAAAGTATTTTTGAGATAGGCCGGTTGAATTTCTGATTTTTTTTATATCATTTGCTTCATATTCTTTGAGAGGAATGACGGTGACTCGATGTCTTTTTAACGAAGGAGTCTCTTTTTTTGCATCTTCCAGTGCTTCATTCAGTCCGTATAAAATGCTGTCGAATACGGTTTTTTTACTCATTATGTACCTCCTCTAAGGTCTTTTTTAGCGTATCAATCATCTTTTTGATTTGATTTCGTTCTGTTATGAAAAGATTGTCCTTTTCTTTCTTTCCATATACGGTAATCAGGTATACCGTCTCTACGAAAATAAAATCTACAAAACAAACCCTTGCCCCTCCGCTTTTTCCTTTTCTACCTATAGAAAGTCTGGCTTTTCGAAGTCCACCGGTTCCTTTCATGATAGGATATTTTTCCGGATGTTCTAGAATACTAAGTTCCAATATGCGTAGGTCTTCATCATCAAAACCTAAGATGTCCCAATTTTTGGAAAATTCGTTGGTCTGAATAAATGTTCTTGTCATAGTGTTATCTCCTGATATGATACACCCTATTTGATAGGGTGTCAAAGAAAATGGAACTGATTTTGCTAAGGGAAAAAAGAAGAATGAATTAAATAAAAGAAGAGTATTGTGATAATGCATGAATCTATACAAAATATTAGGATACGTGACGATAGCCTTAGAAGAGTTATAGAAGATAAATAAGTGTATGGAATACAGTGGAATAATAAGATAAAATACTTGAGTAGGTTTACTTTTTAGAAACTTTATAGAATTGCTTTTTATGTTTTTGAGATTATAGAGAATGCTGTGAGTTCAAGATTTTTTTAAGGGATATAGTATTTGCCTACAGTATAGCACAAAAGGAACAGGGACAAAGGGGATTTCGCAAATCTTTAGTCTGAAATTATGCGATTTCGGGAGGATAGAATGTTAGAAGGATTAAAGAAGTTTTTTGCTCGAAAAGACGAGGCTAAGTCTGAAAATCAAAGGAATAGTGGGAATGGAGTCGATTCCGAGAAGCATAGCAATGACAATGTAGAGCAGCAAGAAAACCATGACAGAGCTGAGCGAACCCGCTTTACTCTGATGGCGGAAAGCTATGCAACTGTAGAGGGGGATTGTTTTTCTGTAGAAGGCCAACTCTTTGGAAATGCCAAAGAAGGGGAGAAAGCTTATGCCCTGCATCGTGATGGAACGATTTCTCACCTAACGATTATGAAGATAGAAGAAAGTACGACATTTGCGGAGCAGGTAAAAAAAGAGGAACAAGAGGAAACACCGGAAACACAAGGGGCGAGAAGGGTAAAGCTCTTCTTCTCTCGAAAAGATATTCTTTCTCCGGACTGGAAATATGCTGTAATCACGGATATTCCCTATCAGATTGAAGCAAATGTGCATCAAGCGGTGGAGAATCCCTATCTTTTAGGCTTAAGTCGCGTGTTTTTTTGAAAGGCAAGGAGAGGGAGAATTTCTGAATCTCTTTTTTAGAGAGCTGGTACGAAGTCATTACCTGGTGGCGATAGAGACAGACGGAAGCCTGCCAATGGGAGAAAAGGATGGCTCTGTAACCCTAAAGGCGGGGATGAAGCTCACCATCCCTCATGTAACGATGGATCGGGGAGAATCGGCCCTTCCGGTGTTTACGGATTGGTTTGCACTGGGCGCTATGGATCAGCAAATGGGGGCTATGAATCAGCAGATGGAGGCAGGATGGAAAAGAGAAACCATGATTGCCGGCTTCCCTCAAATTGTTTCCATGCTTACTAAGGGAGAGGGATTTGTAATTAATCCTTATGGACCACAGCTCTTCTATGTAAGCCCTACACTTATCCATAACCTGATGAGTTCCCCGGGATACCAAAGTGAATTTGGGGAAGCGAAAGTACAGTCCGTGGAAGTGAAGAAAGATACGGAGGTTCTGCTGGGCTATCCGGAGGAAAATGAAGAAGTGGAAGCCTTGCATAGGAGACTTATATCCTTTGCAAAGACACATTCCGAGATTGCAATGTTGGATATGCTTTTAAAAAGGGATGAAAGCGGAACTACTTCTTATCTGATTATTGTGGACATGCCGGAGGAGCATTGTCATGAATGCTTTAAGGAAATCTATGAAAGCTGTCAGGGATATTTTTGCATCAGGGTTCCCTATATGGATTTTTGTGACCTTACAAAGAGGAGATTTTGCAAAGGGAGCAAGGACTGAGGAGCCGCTATATGTAAGGGAATAGCTGTATTTTTTTGAAAAAACAGTTAAAATAGTATAGGCTTAAAGATCGCTTATAAAGGAAAGTTAGAATCGGATAGCTAGAATAGGAAAGCCGGAATTGAAAAAGCAAGAATCAAAGAGCTAAACATCGGATAGCTCGAACAGAAAGGCAGGAGGAAGAAAAATGCAGGCTTTTTTTAAAGAGAAAAAAATATTGAAATTTCACTGAAACGCTACGGGATAGATGCCTTATCCGCTATGGCGCAGGGACTTTTTTGCTCCCTCTTAATCGGCACTATTTTAAATACGATAGGGCAACGCCTCGGAGTTTCCGCATTAACCCGAGTAGTGGCTACTATCGGCGGTGTGGATTACACTGTGGGCGCTATGGCTTCCGCAATGAGCGGGCCGGCTATGGCTACGGCTATTGCCTATGCTTTGCAAGCGCCTCCTCTGGTTCTGTTCTCCTTAATTACCGTGGGCTTTGCTTCCAATGCTTTGGGAGGAGCCGGAGGACCACTCGCCGTACTATTTGTGGCTATTCTTTCCACAGAGATCGGAAAGGCGGTTTCTAAAGAAACGAAGGTGGATATTCTGGTGACTCCTCTTGTGACGATAGGCTCTGGAATGCTGTTCTCCGCTCTTTTGGCACCGCTTATCGGTAAAGCGGCTATACAGGTAGGAAGCCTCATCATGTGGGCGACGGAACTGCAGCCCTTCTTTATGGGAATCCTGGTTTCGGCTCTCGTGGGTATTGCTCTCACCCTTCCGATTTCCTCTGCAGCCATTTGTGCGGCTCTTGGACTCACCGGCCTTGCAGGAGGAGCGGCTGTGGCAGGTTGCTGCGCACAGATGGTGGGGTTTGCGGTAATTTCTTTTCAGGAAAATGGAGTATCCGGGCTTGTTTCTCAAGGCTTGGGAACTTCCATGTTGCAGATGGGAAATATCGTAAAAAATCCGAGGATTTGGATTCCCGCGACCTTTACATCCATGATTACAGGACCCTTGGCGACCTGCATTTTCCATTTTGAAAATAATGGACCTGCGGTGACTTCCGGTATGGGAACATGTGGACTCGTAGGCCCGATTGGTGTATATACCGGATGGCTAAAGGCGGTAGAGGAGGGCGGTAAGTCCGCTGTAACAGCGATGGACTGGATTTCCTTACTGCTTCTCTGCTTTATTCTTCCGGCTATTTTATCCTTACTTTGTTCCGCCTTTTGCCGGAAAATGGGATGGATTAAAGAGGGGGATATGAAATTGGCTTCTTAAAAAAACAGGTAGAAGGAGAAAGCAATGAAAACGAGAGAAGAAGCAATACAATTCGGCTTGTCTTTTCCGGATAGCTATATAGACTGTCCTTTCCGTACGGCGGATTGGGAGCTGATTCGTTTTCGGGAAAATAAAAAGGCTTTTCTGCTTATCTACGAAAGAGATGGTTTCGTGAACCTGAATGTGAAGGTACATCCGGAATGGCGGGATTTGGAGAAGAGTTTATCCTGCGGTGCAGCCTGCCTATCACCAGAATAAAGAGCATTGGAATACAATCCTTTTAGACGGCAGTATTCCTGAGGAAGAGCTTCGGAGAATGATTTCGGAAAGCTACAGCCTCATTTCCGATTCCCCCACAAAAAGGATTTACGAGGCGGTGAAGAAGATCCCCAAGGGCAAGGTAGCCACCTATGCGGAGGTTGCGGAGATGGCGGGAAATAAAAAGATGTCTCGTGCCGTGGGAAATGCCCTGCATAAGAATCCGGATCCGAAGCATATCCCCTGCTTTCGGGTTGTGAATTCCAAGGGAGAGCTTGCTCCTGCCTTTGCTTTCGGAGGAGAGGATGAACAGAGAAAACGCCTGGAAGAAGATGGAGTGGAAGTGAAGGACGGAAAAGTGGACTTAAAGAAGTATGGAATGGAAGTCAAAAATTGAATGCGGACTTAAAGAAACAAAGAAGTAAAATATAAGAAAGCCTGATAAAATGCCAGAATCTTTGTATGCTGAATATCAAGAAAATCAAATCATCCTTCATGTGGATATGGACGCCTTTTATGCTTCCGTGGAAATGCGGGACAATCCGACTCTTAAAGATAAGCCCCTGATTATCGGTGCGAAACCCACGGAGCGGGGCGTGGTGGCAACCTGCAATTATGAAGCAAGAAAATACGGTGTCCGTTCCGCCATGAACAGCAAAGAAGCCTTTCGGCTTTGCCCGAAGGCTGTTTTTCTGTATCCGGATTTTGAAAAGTATAAGGCGGTGTCAGAGGAGCTCCATGAAATTCTGGAAAGCTATACCAAGCAGGTAGAATACATTGCCCTCGACGAGGGCTATCTTGATTTAACCAAGGTGGCCAAAGATTTTTTCGAAGCGGAAAAAATCGGGCGGGAAATTCAAAGGAGGGTTGCGGAAGAGCTGAGGCTTACCTGCTCTGTAGGGATCGCTTATGGGAAAACGGCGGCAAAAACCGCCAGTGAAGAGAAGAAGCCCAACGGTTTCTTTATGATTCAAAGAAGAGAAGATTATGTAGAGCTTTTACGGGACAGAGATGTTCGGGCGCTTTTCACGGTAGGAGCAAAAACGGCGGAAAAACTTCATTCCTTCGGGATTTATACCGTAAAGGATTTGCAGGAAAAAGAAAAGGAAGTGCTTCGTCTTCTGGGAAATCAGGGGAAAATGCTCTTGGAGCTTTCCTACGGTATCGACCATCGAAAAGTGGTTCCCTACCGTCCGGAGGACACCCAAAGCATCAGCAAAGAAATGACTTTTCAGGAGGATGTGACGGACTATTCCTTTTTGGATGATGTGCTGTTTCTCCTATCCTTCCGTGTGGAGAATCGGGCGAAGCGATACGGGCTTTATGCAAGAGGGGTTTCTCTAAAAATCACCTTTGCGGATATGAAAACCATTACCCGTTCTGCCCTCATTTCCGAAAGCACCCAAAGTGCATTTTCCTTGTATAAAAATGCCTCTGCCCTCTTACAGCAGATTCCCAGGCGCAGAGTCCGGCTAATCGGGGAAGGTTTTTATCATTTGGAGGAAAATGAAGGAAGACAGCTTAGCTTTTCCGACATTTTCACGGAAGAAAAAGAGCGGGAAGAAAGAGAGAGGGAAGAGCGCTGGAGGCAAATGGAGGATCGTTACGGCACCCTGTTTCAGGACAGAAAGAACACGATTCTTTCCGGAGAGCGAGTGTATGATTTGATAGAGGAGATGCGAAAGTTCGGAGGAAAAGATTGACATTTGTAACGCGGGAGGTTACGTTAAAAACCAGATGTATAGTGACATTTTACTTTGAAGGACAGGATGCCTATTTAGTGGATTATCAAGATTATCATTGATTGAAGTAAGGAGACCAACTATGAAAAGAAAACCGACACATCCGGGAACTGTATTTTTTGAGGATGTTTTGAAACCATTAAATTTATCGATTACAGAAGCTGCCGGAATGTTAGGGATTAGTAGGAAAGCTCTTTCGGAATTTGTTCATGAAAAGGTTTCTCTGAGCCCGGAAATGGCGATTCGTATTAGTAGAGCCACCGGAACTTCCGTTGAGAGCTGGATGAATATGCAGCAAAAGCTTACCATCTGGGAGGCAGAGCAGAATATTGTCAATAATGTTATTGCTTTTCCGAGTTTGCCTACGGAAAATACAGTGGCGTTATAGAGGGTAAGTGTATGGGAGAAAGCAGAATCGAAAGGGCGGTAGACTATATCACAAAGCTTTTTCAGGGAAATGGAGATGGGCACGACCTTTCCCACAGTTTGCGAGTATATAAAAATGCGATGTCGATTGCTAAAGCGGAAGGGCAGGGAGAAGAGGAAATTATTGCGCTTTCCGCTCTCCTACATGATTGCGATGATCATAAGCTTTTCCATACAGAAAACAATGCCAATGCCAGAAGCTTCTTGCAGGAGGAGGGTCTTTCCGAAGAGCGAATTGAGGAAATATGCAGAAATATCAATTCCGTTTCTTTTAGTAAAAATAGAGGGAGAGTTCCGGAGACTATTGAGGGAAAAATCGTGCAGGATGCAGACCGTCTGGAAGCGATTGGCGCTATCGGTATTGCTCGATGCTTTCAATTTGGTGGAAGCCACGGTAGGAGCTTGGAGAATTCCATCGAGCATTTTTATGACAAGCTTTTACTGGTTTCTAAGGAATTAAATACTCCTTCAGCCAAGAAGATGGCAGAGAAAAGGGATAAGCTCATGGAGGAGTTTCTGAAGGAGTGGGGAGAGGAAATGAATTAAACATTGAAAATATAAAATAGTTTAATTTCCAGCTCATCTCTTAAATAATTCCGAGTGAGTTCCAAGACGGTAGAGCATAAGGACGAGAACGTCATTTTGAATTTCGTATACTAACAACCAATCTGGTTCAATATGACATTCTCTTGTACCCTTATACTTACCGGATAGGTCATGATCTCGATATTTTTCCTCTAACATGCCGCCTTCTGCTAGAATATTTACTACATCAAATAGTTTATTTAAATCTTTATTCTGTTTTTTAGCGAGCTTAAGATCTTTCTTAAACAGATTAGTGAACTTGACTTCGTATTTCATACTTCCAAAGCCGCCTTGAGTTCATCCATAGTTTTATAGGATTTTACGCTACTATCTAAGGCAATACGGCGTCCTTCCTCGATAGCAGTAGCCGTCTCTTCATTTGGAGTATCCAGTTTTAAAGAAAAAGGAATCCCGTTTTCGCGGATAGTTGTTCTAAGAAACATATTAATGGCAGTAGTCATATTCAGTCCCAGCTCGGAGAAAATCTGATCCGCCTGCTCTTTAATATCCTTATCGGTTCTGATGTTTAAATTTGTTGTTGCCATGCAAAGTACCTCCAATTTCTTCTTCCCGATTTACAATTAATAGTTCATTGTCTGAATGATAGGATAAAACAAAATTTATCTAATATCAACATCTTGTCATTACAATATGCATCTTTTACAAGATTTCCTCATAATACGCAATATCCATGACCGCAAGACGCCTGTAACCTTTTTGGGTAACATAAACAGGGCCCTGTGAACTTTCTGTTAAATAATTTATAGCTGCGTTGCATTAAATTTATACCGATGTTATAGTGCACGGACACACGATGGTTCATCCATCTTCACGGGGAATATCCCTTTTCAGAGAGAGTGAGGAATCTTATGAAAGCACACGAAATTTTGAACAACCCCTTTTTAAACAAGGGCACGGCATTTACCATGGAGGAAAGGGAAAAATTAGGTCTTATCGGACTTTTACCGCCCCACGTGCAGACCATTGAAGAGCAGGCGGAAGAAACCTACGCACAGATGCAGACGAAGGCAAATAATCTGGAAAAGCGGCTCTTCTTGATGCAGATTTTCAACACCAATCGTACGCTCTTCTACTATCTTTTTTCTCAGCATCTCGCAGAATTCAACCCCATTGTTTATGACCCGACCATTGCAGAAACCATTGAGCACTATAGCGATCTCTTTGTAGATCCACAGTATGCGGCATATCTGGATATCAATCACCCCGAGAATATTGAGAAGACCTTGAAAAATGCGGCGGAAGACAGAGAAATTCGGCTTATCGTGGTGACTGACGCGGAGGGGGATTCTTGGAATCGGAGACTGGGGAACCAACGGGGTAGACATTTCCGTAGGAAAGCTCATGGTGTATACCGGCGCAGCAGGAATCAATCCCTCCTACGTTTTGCCTCTTGTGATTGACGGCGGAACGAACAGAGAAGAGCTTCGTAACAATCCGCGTTACCTTGGCAATCGTCATGAGAGAGTTCGCGGAGACCGTTACTACGATTTTATTGAGCAGTTTGTACAGACCGCAGAGCACCTTTTCCCGAAGCTCTATCTGCACTGGGAGGATTTTGGAAGAGGAAATGCAGCCAATATATTGGAGAAATATCGGAAGCAGATTCCGACCTTCAACGATGATATTCAGGGAACAGGAATCGTGACACTGGGCGGCGTTTTTGCAGCGATGGCGATTTCCGGACAGAAGCTGACGAATCAGGTTTATCTCTGCTTTGGCGGAGGTACGGCAGGAGCCGGTATTGCCTCCAGAGTCCATCGGGAAATGGTAAGAGAGGGTCTTTCCGAGGAAGAGGCTTACAAGCGCTTCTTTATGGTGGACAGCAGGGTCTGCTTTTTGACGACATGGAGGATTTGACACCCGAGCAACGTCCCTTTGCAAAAAAACGTTCCGTTTTTCCGAATGCAGACAAGTTGACGGATCTTGCCGAAGTGGTACGGACAGTAAAGGCAACCATTCTAGTGGGAACTTCCACTGTACCGGGAACCTTTACGCAAGAAGTTGTAGAGGCAATGTGTAAGAATACGGAGCGCCCCTGCATTTTCCCACTGTCTAACCCGACAGAGCTTGCGGAGGCAAGCGCAGAGGATTTAATCACCTGGTCTGACGGAAAGGCTTTCGTGGCAACGGGTATTCCCGCAGACGATGTGTCCTATAAAGGCGTAAACTATGTAATTGGACAGGCGAATAATGCCTTAATTTATCCGGGACTCGGTCTTGGTATGCTGGCATCGGAGGCGAGCCTCCTCACCGACGAAATGATCGCGGCAGCTGCGGATTCTCTCTCCGGTATTACCGATATTACAAAGCCCGGCGCACCGGTGCTTCCGCCTTTCAAGTATGTGGGCGAGGTTTCCATTAAGGTTGCGGAAGCGGTAGCGAAGAAGGCCAAGGAGCAGGGACTTGCCCGTGCCAAGGAGCAGGATATGGTGAAGGCAGTGCATGACTTTAAGTGGTATCCGAAGTATCAATAAAGGAGGGGAAAATGACTGTATTTCTCACCTCGATTCAGAGCATTATTCCCATTATTGTGATTATTGCTCTGGGCTATATCCTACAGACAAAGGGATGGTTTTCAGAGAGCTTCGGACCGAACCTTTCCCGCCTGATTATGAATGTAGCTTTACCGGTATCGATCTTTGTCTCGGTTTTAAAGTATCTCACTGTGGATAAGCTCATTAGCCTTTCCGGTGGATTGCTGTACACCTTCGGCGCCTTTGCCCTGACCTATGTCTTTGGCTTTTTGGCGGTGAAAGTTTTCGGTGTGCGTGCCGGAAGACGAGGCACTATGATCAATACCTTTGTAAATGCCAACACCATTTTCATCGGCTTACCTTTAAATGTGGCACTCTTCGGAGACGATGCCCTTCCCTATTTTCTGATTTACTATATTACAAATACAATTTCTACCTGGACGCTGGGAGTTTACATCATGACTACGGACAGTGTAGGAGGAGAAAAGAAAAAAGGAACAAAGTTTGACTGGAAGAAGCTTTTACCGGCACCCTTGGTGGGGTTCCTGATTGCACTGGTATTCCTCGTTTTACGGATTCCGGTACCGACCTTCGCAGGAAATACCCTGACCTACATCGGAAACATCGTAACGCCCTTGTCATTAATTTACATTGGTATTATTCTTGCAAAGGCAGGGCTAAAGAGTATCCACTTTGATAAGGATACCGTAGTGACGATTGTGGGACGTTTTATTCTGGCTCCGGTTATTATGTATGTTTTACTCTACTTTACCGGAAAGGGCTTACCCACGAAGGAGTTCAATACCTTCGTGATTCAGTCTGCCGCGCCGGCTCTTGCGGTTCTCCCAATCCTTGCCAGTCAGGGAGACGGAGATGTGGAGTTTTCCACCAATGTGGTAACTATCAGTACGGTGCTGTTTGTCGTTGTCGTACCTGTAGTGATGACTTTACTGGGATAAAGGAAATGAAAAATATTAAGACTTCATTTGGGGCAGTAGCTATGCCCATAAACGAAGGATAGAAAAAGAGCGGGAATCCCGCTCTTTTTTGCAGACTCTGGATAGGATTCTTGTCTGTCCGCTTTCTAGCTTATCCATTAGGACAGGAACATCTACTCCGGCATCAGCCGTTGGCTATTCGCCAAGAAAAATTCATATTGGGCCAGAGGGCACGGACTACATTTTCCGGATACTCCTGATCTATAAAAGCTTTCTATAGCATTTCTTGGCTCCGGATGTTCTTTTCGATCCGTGGCTCTTACCATGACCATGGCGGTAACCATGGAGTCGGAAAGGGAAAAAAATATAGCAATAGCTATTGCCAGCACGGAACCCAGGATAGGCGGTATCTTTTCAATAAACCGGGAAATAGGAGGGTAGGCGTAATGAAACCAAAAGCACAGAAACGATTCCCCAAAAAAATCATAAACAGGAGATTGGTTCTTCCGTCTATGTTAAAGGGCATATGGGAATAATCCCAAAACTTCATGCCAAAGAAAACCTCGGTGAATACGGAGCAGAGATATTCAAAGGCTCCACCAAAGAAGAATCCGGCAATGAAGATGGAAAGATTATTCTGCTTTTTGACCTTACTGAGCACCAGTGTTAGGATAACCGCGCCTAAACCCCAGACAATACTGAATGGACCGAGCACCAAACTGGAACGCCGCATCAGGACGTGGGCTGTCAGAAAGACATAGACGGTTTCAATGATATCTCCCATAAAAGAGGTAATGAGCAGCATCCAAATCAGTTTATAAAAGTGAATTCCTTCGGCAAAAATAATTCCTTGTTGTTGCAGGAATTGATCGGAGGCGGCAATTCCTGCAGATGGAGAAGCTCCATTTTCTACAGAGTTTTCTTCATTTTCTGCTAAAAGACTTGGATATTGGCGGTAAATTCTATTCCAAATACCTCGGGAAATCCATTCTCCTAATCGCAGTTTTCTATTGTGAGCCAAAATTTCTTCCTGCTTTATGTAGTATTTTCTGGGAAGAAGATAGAGCAAAACAATATCGGAAACAAGGGAAAGCAAGAGGAGAGCAGCAAGGAGGTGAACAAGAGAAAGTGGAAGCAAAGAGACCACAGAAAAAAGAAGCGGGTGGAAGCTCTTTAGCAGGACATATCCCGGAATAGTAAGGAGTATAGAGTAAGCAGCAGAGATTTTCAGATTTCCTTTTGGGAAAATTTCCCGGCTGTTCTTATTTTGATAAAATTTATGTAGAAAAAATAAAGATATGTTGTCTGTAAAAATACCATAAAGAAAGGTCATAAATAGTAATCCCGGCGTGCTGACCCTTTTTCCGGAGGATAGGAAAAATTAAGAAAAATCATGATTAGTGCAGGTTGAACCAAGATTGGAAGATTTAAAATTCCAAAATTTCTGTAGCACTGTTCCTTTAGGCTTACAAAAATAGTGGCGGTAATCCAGGCAAAAAAGCCGTAAAAGAAAAAATATAAGACTAGGTCTGTTCCTGAAAATAATGGCATACCCCTTACACTCCTTTTTTTGTTTATTACTTTTTAATAATTTTTCAAAAGAATACTTTTTATACAGTTTAGATATTCTCCAGTCCATAAATTCTATGAAATAGGATAATATTTGTCAAGACATTGTAGTGTTACCCATTATAAGGATTTGGTTTAGTAGCTTTAGGATTCCGGTGTTTATTCGCTAGAACTTGAAAATAAGAAAGGATAGGCATACACTTTATCAGGACAAATTTTCTGCAATATATTTTGTCCTATAACCCAGATTAGTCCTATAGCTCGGTTTTACCCTCTAGGACGAAAATAAAAATGGATTTAAATAGGAGAGGAGCTTTTATTTGCGCGAATTCTTGAAAAAATATGCTTTAGTGCTTCTGATTGGCGGCGTTTTCGAAGCGGTGGCGGTGAGTCTTTGGCTTACAAAGCATAATCTTTTTTATCTTTTAAACTTTAGCTATATCGGAATCTCTTTGTCTTTAGGAATTTTTCTGCTCGGTAGAAAATATCCCCATGCCCGTCGTGTGGTACAGCTTCTGGTGGGACTCTATATGCTTGTTTATTTAGGGCTTATCAACCGGGAAAATATGCAAATCGAGGGCTTCTGGTACTACTTGTTTACCGGTGTCTTCGAGGCCGCTACCATTCATTATGCGGTGGCAAAAATCTTCGGGCCTCTCATTTTTGGAAGAGGCTTCTGCGGCTATGCCTGTTGGACGGCTATGGTTTTGGATTTTCTGCCCTATAAGACGAGAGCCCTTCCCCGGAAAAATATTGGCCGGATTCGTTATCTGACTTTTGCCTTGGCTTTTCTTTTTGTTTCTGCCTTGTTTATTTTGAAGGTAGGAAACTTGGAAAGGATTATGTTTTGGATCTTTCTCCTTGGAAATCTTGCTTATTATCTTGTAGGTATAGCGCTGGCCTTTCTTTTCAAGGACAATCGGGCTTTCTGCAAATATATCTGCCCAGTTACCGTATTCCTAAAGCCAATGAGTTATTTCTCCTTGGTGCGAATCCGTTGTGATGAGAATAAATGCATTTCCTGCGGAAAATGCAAGAAGGTCTGTCCCATGGATGTGGAAATGACCGACAATTCCAGGAAGAGAAAAAACGGAACCGACTGTATCCTATGCATGGAATGTGTAAAGGTCTGCCCGAAGGGAGCGCTGTAAGGGAGCAAAAAGGATAGATTAGGTGAGGCAGGAAATATGAAAATTTTTATTGTAGAAGATGAAGAAAATATCGTAAGGCTTTTAAAGGATGAGCTTATGCAGTGGGGCTATACGGTGGAGTCCGTAAAGGATTTTCAAAGAGTGAGCGATGAAGTGGAAGAAGGAAATCCGGAGCTGATTCTTATGGACATCAGCTTACCCTGCTATAACGGATTTTATTGGACGGAAAAAATCCGTAAATTTTCCCATGTGCCTATCCTCTTTCTTTCGTCCCACAGCGAGTCCATGGACATGGTGCAGGCCATGCAATTCGGAGCGGATGACTATATCGTGAAGCCTATTGATTTATATGTGACAAGGGCGAAGATTCAGGCATTGCTTCGGAGAACCTACGAATACACCGCAGTGCAGGACAATCTTTCCTTTCAAGGCTTGCAGCTGGACTTAGCAAAGGCGGCTCTCCTGGGTCAAGATTTTCGTATTGACTTAACAAAGACCGAACTGCTCATCTTGGAGTGCTTATTCTTAGCCAAGGGAGGCATTTCGAAAAGAGAGGAAATCATGAACCATTGCTGGCAGGGAGAGGATTTTCTGGATGACAACACCCTTTCCGTCAATATCACGAGACTCCGAAAAAAGCTTTCTGCCGTGGGCTTAGAGAATTTGATCCAAACCAAGAAAGGGATCGGGTATTTTTTAGCGTTAGAAAATTAGTGATTAAAAAGGAGGCGGAAAAAAACCACGATGCAAATAAAAAAACTGGATACCGGTGTATCTTCAAACAAAAATCGGATTTATTAGGGTTTTTTTCCTGCTTTTTGCTGTCCCTTTTTCGGAGGGATTTTTTTCTTTGGGCATCTGCCCCTGGAGTTATTTTGTTTTAGGGGCGGAGCTGAGCGGCTTTTTGCTCTTTATCTATCTTGTCCTTGGCTACTTTTCCTTTGTCCGGAAGGAAAGTCTGGAAAAAGCCTTGGAACGGATGGAAATGGAGAAAAAGGAAGAAGAACGCAGGCGGATAGAAGAAAAAAAGGGAGCTTTCGAGTATTTTCTCCTCTGGGTGCATCAGATTAAAACGCCGATTACCGTGTCAAAGCTTCTTCTTCGAAAAACGGAAAGTGAACATAAAAAGAAGCTCGAGGAGCAAATGTTCTATATCGAAGAGTACAGCAACATGGCAATGAACTATTTGAAAATGCAGAACCGTTCCGCCGATATGGATATTCATCCGGTGGATTTGGAAGCCTGTTTAAAACGTTTGTTTAAAAAGTATGCTCCCATTTTTATTGAAAAACAACTATCTCTCCATTATGAGGGACTAAGTGCCGCGAGTAGCGGAGAAAAGGCGGAAGTAATCAGCGATGAAAAATGGCTTTCGATTCTCTTAGAGCAGCTTCTTTCCAATGCTCTAAAGTATACGAAAGAAGGCAGTATTACCTTCTCTTTTGACCGGGAAAGTGCCTCTCTTCGGATACAGGATACGGGAATCGGGATTCCCTCTTCCGACTTAAAGAAAATCTTTGACCTGGGCTATTCCGGCTTTAATGGCAGGGCTACGGAGAAATCCAGTGGACTGGGACTCTATATGGTGCAGAAGATTGCCGGATTTTTGCAGATTTCCGTATCGGTGGAATCTACCGTGGCGGTGGGAAGCTGCTTTACTTTGCGTTTTCCAAACTCCTCCAATCTTACAATTCTGTAAGTTTCCCCCCTTTTTTGTCATCTTAAATAAAGGCAAAAATCGGATATTCGTTTTATACTTCTTCTTGTTTCAAGTCTTCCTGAAAAGAAAAGGAAGTAAGGCAGTAGAAGGGAGTTTAAAACGAATGTCCATTTTAGAATGTAAAAATATCAAGAAAGTCTATCAGACCAAGAATCTGACAACGGAAGCCCTTCGGGATGTGAATTTCTCCGTGGAAAAGGGGGAATTTATCTCGATTATGGGGGAGTCCGGTGCAGGAAAGACCACCCTCTTAAATATCCTTGCTACCTTGGACAGCCCCAGTTCCGGTGTTCTTTTATTAAACGGAAAGGACATGGGGAATCTCAAGAAAGAAGAAGTTTCCGCTTTTCGAAGAAGAGAGCTGGGCTTTGTCTTTCAGGACTTTAATCTTTTGGATCAGTTTAATAACCGGGATAATATTTTCCTTCCTCTTGTTTTATCGGAAGAGAAAGAAAGCCTGATGCAGGAGCGCCTAGCGAAAATGCAGGGGATTCTGGGAATAGAGGAGCTCTTAGAGAAGTATCCCTATGAGGTATCTGGAGGACAAAAGCAACGTATTGCCATTGCCAGAGCCATCATAACGAACCCCTCTCTCCTTCTTGCGGATGAGCCCACAGGTGCTTTGGATTCCGCCTCTTCAGAGATGATTTTACAGCTCTTTCATAAGATTCATGCAGAAGGACAGACCATTTTGATGGTAACCCATTCCCTTAGAGCTGCCTCTTACGCCGATAGAGTTTTATTTATCAAAGACGGCATGGTTTTTCATGAGATTTATCGGGGAAATGAGGAAGGACAGCGTGATTTTATGGAGCGTATCTCCGAGGCACAGCTTGTACTGGGAAGACGTAAGGAGGTTTAGACATGCGCTTTTTTATGGCAAGACGCTTCGCTATGAAAAACCTCCGGGCGAATCGGCTTTTAGAAATACCCTTTGTACTCTCTTCCGGGATTATGGGCATGCTTTTCTTTATCATGGCTTCTTTACTGGAAAATCATTACGTAGAAACCCGTCATAGGGATTTGCCCCTTTTTATCCGAGTCGGTACGATTCTTCTTTGCATTTTTACTTTTGTATTTGTTCAATATGCAGTTAATTTCATGCTGAAGAAACGAAATAAGGAGTTTGCTCTTTATGGCATTTTGGGCTTGGAGAAGAAGCATATCAGGAAGATCATTGCCATTGAATTTTTCTGTCTCTTTGCCTTTATCTTCGTACTGAGCATTGTGGGCGGATATCTCTTTGGGCAAATGGTCTTTCTCATGCTGAATTTCATCATGAAAGACGTGTCGGGGAGGCTGATGGACTTTCCCTTTAGCTTTACTGCCCTGTTCTATACTACGGTTTTGCTCTTTGTCCTCTATCTTTTCACCTTGCTCCGCAGCAGTTTTCGGATTTCCTTTTCCACACCGATGGCACTTTTACAAAAAGGACATGAGGGGGAGGGCGAACCGAAGTCCAGAGTGCTTCTGTCTCTCATCGGCTTCCTGTTCCTCGGCATCGGCTACGGCATTGCGCTCTTTATCCAAGGATTACTGTCTTCCTTTAATTACTTTTTCCTGGCGGTACTGGCGGTGATTCTTGCGACCTATCTTTTATATATTTCCTTTTCCGTGCTGCTTTTGAAAATGGAGAAAAGGCGCCCTTCTTACTACAAGCCGGAGAAGTTCTTAAGCATCAGCGGACTTCTTTATCGTATCAAGGGAAATGCAGTTTCTCTTGCGAGCATTTCCATCTTAAGTACTGGAGTGATTTTGAGCCTTGCCACCACTATTTGTATGTACGCAAATATTCAGAATAAGGGAAACAGCTTATTTTCCAGAGAGTACAGTATGGAACTTTCCCCATTTTCCTATCCGAAAAAGGAAGGGGAAGACTTGAAGCGGTCTTTAAATCAAATGGTGCTGGAAAGCGTGAACGAGCCTTCCCGAGGTAGAGGGCTTATATACCATGGTAACGCTTGCTACCGCGGGCTATGTAGTGGAAGGTCAAATCCTCCCTGTGCAAGGGCAAGAGAACATGGCGAATGCTAAAGATCCCAATATGATTATTCTTTATGATTTAGCCGGCTACAATGCTCGTTTTCAAAAGCACATAACTTTAGGAGAAAATGAGATTCTGCTCTGCAACAATAGAAATACGCCGAAGGAGCCGAGCAGTTTGAAAATCGGAGATCGGGTGTTTCAGGTGAGCGAAATTCAGAATATTTTGCCGGTGGATATGGTGGCTTTAGGAAGCTACGGCATTGTGGTTCGGGATCTTGCTACGATGCAGTATATAGAAAAATATTTACAGCCGGAGGAGCATAGCGGTGATTCTACTGCCATCGAATTTAGCACCCATTGGAACCTGAAAGGGATTTCCGGGGAAGCGTATCAGCCGAAGTATAGTGCCTTAAAGAAACAGCTAAAGGCATTTTCGGAAAAAAATTTCAAGGGAAACTATCTGTATTCGGTAGAAAATAAGGAAGAGTACCTGCAATCGCAATATGAAGTAAACGGCGGTTTTTTATTCTTAGGAGTGCTGATTGGCATCATTTTCCTGACAGGCACGGTATTAATCAGCTACTACAAGCAAATCAGCGAGGGCTATGAAGACAGAGAAAAGATGCAGATTATGAAGAAGCTGGGGCTTTCCGACCGTTTGATTCAGAAGACCGGAGCGGCTCAGATTCTATGGCTGTTCTTCGGCCCCTTAGCGGTGGCTACCCTTCACTGCCTCGTAGCCTCCAAGATTGTTTTCAGGCTACTGGGACTTTTCGGAGTGGGAAGCCTGACCCTTTATGCCGGCTGTTTGTCCGCGGTACTTCTTGTCTTTGCGCTGGTTTATCTTGTGATTTTTCGGCTGACCAAGAAAGCCTATACGCGGATTGTGGAATAGTTTGAAATAGGAAATGTGAGGAAGAAAGAGATGAAAATATTGGGAAAGTTTTTGAAAATTCTGGGAAAAATTGTGCTTACGTTGACAGCTTTTCTTATTGTCTGTATTTTGTTTTATTTTGGGAAATTAAAGTTCGAGGAATTGCAGGCTTATCGAGAAATTAAGGCTGTACAGACGGAGATGAAGCCCCTCTCCGCAGAGTATATACCGAAGAATATTTCTATTCTTTCTATCGGGGAGGTTGCCCATGGCTGTAAAGAGATGCAGGAGCTAAAGCTGTCTGTTTCAAGGAAATGGTGGAGAAACGAGGCTTTACGGCATTTGCCCTGGAAGCTGATTATGGGGAGTGTGCGGAAATAAACCGCTATATAGAAGGGGGAGAAGGAAGCGCGGAGGAAATGGTGCAGAAGTTCGCCTTTCCCATTTACCATACCAAAGAAATGGCAGAGCTCATTTCCTGGATGCGGGAGTGGAATGAAAGTGCTCCGGAGGAGAAAAAGATCCGCTTCTACGGTTTTGATATGCAGGACCCGGAGGGAAGTTATGACTTTTTAAAGGACTACAGCCTGTCTCATAAGCTGACGACCGAAGAAGAGTTTTCAAAAAATCTGGACTGCATAAAGGGTGAGAATTTCAGTTTAAATGCAACGAATGCCGAAGGAGTCATCGCCTTTTTGGACAGCTTAAAGGAAAAGGTGGAGAAGAGTTCGGAAGAGGAAAATAAGGACAAGCAAGACTTTCTGATGGAGTTAAATACCGTTCGCCAAGCGGCGGAAACCTGGCTTTCCAAAGAGGATTCCTCTGTCCTTCGGGACCGGGATATGGAAGAAAATGTGAAGAAAATCCTGGAAATGGAGCAAAAAATCGGTTCCGGAAAGCTTGTTATTTCTGCGCATGACGGACATATTCAGAAGGAAAATCCGATTTATAACAGCATGGGCGTGCTTCTGACTAAGGATTTCGGGGAAGCCTACTATGCCATCGGAACGGACGTGTGGAAAGTCACAGACAATATCAAGGTGCTTGGAGAAGCTAAGAGAACAGTGCAGAGCTTTGTTTCCATAAACCCCTTAGCTGCGCAGGCAAGATTCACAAAGGGAAAGCAATATGCCCTGTATTTTTCAAGTATCACAGACGAGAAAAGCAAAGTCTACCAGCTGATTCATAACCCTATGAATATGTTACAGCTGGGAGAGGGATACACTTTCGTTATGCGATTTTTCCCGAAGTCTTATCGGGTGGAAAGTGAACCTGTTCAGCGCTACGACAGCATGATCTATCTTTATGAGGGAAAGCCGATAGAGATTTTGGAGAAGAAATAGTGACTGGCGAGGCAGAGTATTTCTTGTAAAATAAAAACAAGGCGGAGGCATCCTGCTAAGTAAAAATGCAAGAGCGTAATATGCAAAAGTATGTTATTGCATATTACGATATTGCATTCTATAATATTCCTGGAGAGTATCATGAGTATACGCGATATCTCTTCTCCAGGAGGTGAATTTATGCGTTTTATAGGAAGAGCATTCGAACTAAGAGAATTAGAAGAGGAATACGGGAAAGGCAATTTCGCTTTATCGGTTATTTACGGCAGAAGACGAGTAGGGAAAACTTACCTGATTAAAGAATTTTTAAAAAGAAAAAAAGGCTATTATTTGTGGCACTGGAATCCAATGCACTGATTAATCTGAGTCTTTTGTCACAAGCCATCTATGAAGCTTGCGGGAATCTAAAGGGGCTTCCGGATTTTCAGGATTTTGAGGCGGCTCTTCGCTATTTGTTTGCCTACGCGGAAGAGCATAGAATTGTTTTTGTCATCGATGAGTATCCCTATTTAGCCCAAAGTGCGGAGCATATTTCTTCCCTATTACAAAAACTAATTGATGAGTATAGGGAGAAGAGCAAGCTCTTCTTGATTTTGTGCGGCTCTTCCATGAGCTTCATGGAAAATCAGGTACTGGGCTACAAAAGTCCGCTTTACGGACGACGGACAAGCCAGTTAAAGGTTCAGCCCTTTGGCTATTTGGAAGCGGCCGAGTTTGTCGCTTCCTATAGCGATAGAGATAAGGCCATTGTCTATGGAATCACCGGAGGAATTGCGGAATACTTAAGCTTCTTTGATGAAAATGTAGATTTAAAAAGCAATATTATTCGTAATTTCCTGAAACCCAGCGGAAGATTATTCGAAGAGCCCGATAATCTCTTAAAGCAAGAGTTGAGACAACCCAAGCTTTACAATGATATTCTTTTTGTGATTTCGGCAGGGGCAAGCAAGTTAAATGAAATTGCAACGAAATTGAATATGCAAAGCGGGGGACTAAGTCATTATCTGAATTCTTTATTGGAGCTTGGAATCATTGAGAAGAAAACACCGGTCTTAGACCGTAAAAGTAAGCGCCCTATTTATCGGATCAAGGATACGATGTTTCGCTTTTGGTACTGTTTCGTACAGAAAAATTTGAACTTACTCAATATGGATTTGGGAGAGCTTGTATACGAGAAGCAGATTGAGCCAAAACTCAATGAATATATGGGGGCTGTATTTGAACAGATTGTCATAGAATATTTTGAGCAAAGACTGCGAAAAGGAGAATTGGACTTTCTACCGGAAGATTATGGAAACTGGTGGGGAACAGACAAGATCAGAAAGAAGGAATCCGAAATTGATTTACTTGCTTTTGATGGCAAGGACAGCTATTTGTTTGCCGAGGTAAAGTGGAGAAATCAAAAAATAGATGTGACGGTTTACCAAGAATTATTGGAAAAAGCAAAGCCATTTCCTGCGAAGAATAAAAGCTATTGGCTGGTCAGTCTTTCCGGATTTGAAGACTTTCCTGTTGAGAAAAATACGGAGCGAATCACTTTAGAGCAAATTTATGAGATAGGACGACAAAGTATTGACTCCTTCTATTCAGAAAGCAATATGCGTTCACTGAAAAAATCTATAAAGGAATTGCGTGAGGGCAAGGGAAAAGCGCATGAGCTTATAGAGGTAGAGGATGAGATAAGAATACAAGGAGATAAGCAATGACTTCGATTAATATTACCAAGGCAAGAGCAAAGCTTAATCAGATTGTTTCGGAAGTAAATGAATATTCTCAGCCAATTACGATTACTAACAATAGAGGTAAAAATGCGGTGTTGATTGGAGAGGAGGATTGGAAAGCCATTCAGGAAACTTTGTACTTGAATAGTATTCCGGGGTTGAGCCAAAGTATTTTGGCGTCAAAGGAAGAAGAAATTTCCGATCAACCATCTTTTCAATGAATAGGAGAAATCATGAAACAATCTTTAGAAGAAAAACAGATATTAGCCATGGAAGGCTTAGCGGCAGGGAAAAATTGCGGACAGCTGGTGCTACTTGCATATCAAGAGGAATTAAATCTGCCCGAGGAGCTTCTGCTTTCTCTCTCAGCGGGGCTTATTGAGGGCTTAGGAACCTTAGAGGGAAGCTGCGGAGCACTCGTTGGAGCGAACCTTGTTTTAGCTATGAAAAATAAAGGAAATCCTATGGTACAGGTGGAGGCCGCCCATCTTTTTCAGGATTTTGTTGAGCGCTGTGGAGCCAGCATTTGCAAAGACTTAAGAGGCATAGGCAAAGAAAAGCCTCTTTGCAGCTGTGAAGATTGCATCAAAGAGGCGATTGCTTTACTGTATTAACTTGTATTTTTCTGTATGAGCCAAAGTATTTTGGCGATGAAAGATGATATAGCGGAAACTACGAATTATGATTCGGATGAGGAGTAGCAAAATATTTTTAGAATTCCTCCACAATTTCCACGCTATCCGGTAAGAGCTCCAGATTCACAATGGAGTTTCCGGATAGCTTTACTTTTTTCAGATTGGGCAAATTCCGTAATGCGCTGATATCGGTAATATAGTTATCGGAAATATCCAGCTCTTCCAGAGTGCTGAGCCCCTCTATACAATCCAGATTCTCCAGCTTATTTCCACGAAGTCCAAGCTTCTTTATCGCTTTAAAATGGGAAAGAAAGGCTTTGGCATTGACCGTGAAATTATCAGAATCATCATCCAGGTTTTTGATTTCGGCCTGGGTGAGAATCAGGGTCTCTGTAGTGTTGTTATCTTCCATCTTACTAAGGGATAGGGGAATCTTAGGCGTTTCAGGTGGGCCAATAAGATTTTTATCAAAAATCAGTTCCTTTGCTTTGATACCGGAAAAAAGTCCATGATAGTCTCTCAGACTGTATAAAGCATCTCCCAGAATACTCAGTTTTTCAAGGCTTGGTAAGTCTTGTAAAATATTTTCCCAGTCGTTAGACATATAATCCATGGAACCGGAAACTACCAGAGTGCTTAAAGAGTTCATTCCACGAAGGGGCTCGGCGCTGATCTCGTCTCCATCCAGAAAACAGTAGAGACTCTTAATCGAGGGCATATGGGAAAAATGACCGAGATACCTGGAGTTACAAAGAACTTCCTCCAAGGCAGTTAAATTTTGCAAATCCGGTAGGGAAAAGTCATACTGTAGAACGCCCAGGTGCAGGCTTTGTAAAGCGCTGAGACCGGCAATGGCCTTTCCATCCGTTAATTCATAACAGCTATCAATGGAAAGTTTGTTTAATGAGGGGTGATTGGCTAAACCGTCTAAAGAGAGTATAGGTACGCTCTCGAGCCCAAGAGACTTTAAATTGGGCATATTTTGGGTAAAGTTTAAATCCTTTACAGACATCACATGGGATAAGCTGAGATTCTCTATTTTTGGCATACCGGAAAGGACGGAGATATTTTCCAAGGGGGTATCAGAGGGTCCCGTTAGACTCAGATTTTTACAATTGCTTAAAGTGGCTAAAGGAGCTAAATCCGCAGAGGTAGTAAGGGCTAAATTCTCTAATTTAGGAAAATGCCTTAAGAAAAGCAGCCCTCCCTCATAGTCAGAATTCACCCTGATGGAAAGGCTTTTCAGGGAAGAAAAGGGTGTGAAAATGTCTGTGATTTCCTTTGTTTTGTCGGAGGAAATGCTGTAGGGGACAAGATCATCTCGGAGGTAAATACCGCTAAGACCGAGTATCTGTTCCGGTTTTGCCAAGCTTAGAAAAAGCTCTCTAAAGCTTTCCGAATTGCTTCCTATAGCGGAAAAGTATTTTAAATCTTTTAGATTTTTTAAATCTTGATTGTCTTGACTGTCACTATCGAAGTCCAGGTCTTTTCCCAGTGCCAGATTCTCCAAACCGGTGAAGAGCTGAATCTCCTGCCGAGGAATACTTTCCGTAGCAGGAAAATAAAGAGTCTTTTCATCCACGGGATTTCCCTCTTCATCCAGCTTCTCGGCATAGGAAAAACACCAATTTTCTTCATCTAAATCTTTTGAGATGGACAGGAATTTTAAGGAATTATAGTCTTCCCTTGTGATTTGAGAAAGATTCTTGGAAAATGCCTTCTCCACAAAGGAAATCACTACCAGATCCTGCACCGTGCTACGATATTGGTCGGTGGGAAGCTCTATACCGCTAGGAGAAAAGACTGTTCTTAGTAAAACAAACAGAAGGATTGACATTATCACTACTACAGTGCCCACTGCACAGCTTTGCAAAAGGTATTTGCCTCGTACGTTGTTTGTGGCAGTTCTTTCCTTATTATAATTCACATTTTTTATGGTGATATTTTGGGTAATATCCGGCTTATGAGGCTCCAAATAGACCTTGGTATTACAGAATTTACACTGCACAAATCCTTCCTTCATTCCCTCAGGAACGGATAATTGACCATTGCAGTTAGGACATTGGATTTTGGTAATTTTCATGGATTTTCCTCTTGCTATTATTAACTTATATTTTGTAAAATGAATATTATTTTATAAACAAATTAAGTTTACAAAATGTATAAGGGATATGCAAGATAAGATTAGGAGGAAAAACAATGAGAAGTGTTTTGGGAGATCGTAAGGCAGTATTTGAGGTGGGAGGACGGAAGCTTTGTATTACGGAAGAAGGAATTTCAGTGGAAGGGAAGAAGCCCTTTACTCTTTCTTTTTCAGAGGTGGGAGCCATTCTTCCCATGCGATATTGTAACTCCAATATGCTGTATTCTTTAATTTTCCAAGATCTTCACGGGAAAAATTTAAAGCATCCTGACCTAGAGACCGATACGCAGGGCGGTCATGGGGGACATAATATTGCGGAAACCAAGACCTTGCTTTTGGCCTTTGCCAGAAATAAGTTGGGAGCAGAATTTCCCAATAACATAGACAGTTTGGACATTCCTATCGGCTTTAATTTAAAGGAAAAGGAGATCCGTCTTTCAAAAGGATTTATCACCGGCGCAAAGCACAGTATTCCTTTAAGTGCTATTCGAAGAGTGAAAATGGTAACTAACGGAACCATTTCTCGCTTGGGAATCTATACCAAGGAGAAGGGCGGCTTCTTCGATTTCCGGATATGAGCATTCCTGCAAATGAATTGACCCTTCCTATCTTGGAGGCTGCCATGACCAGAAATACAGGAGCAGGCATTGACTTTAGCCAGGGAGATGGATTTGCACAAAAAACCTCCGAGTTTATGATTATTCGCTTCTTAAGTGCCGAGTTTTTTATCAATGAAGACGGTAGCTTCTCCGGAGAATGGCAGAAGAAAGCTTATGATAGAATCTCTTCCTACGGATATGAGGAGGGAAGCTTGCTGGAGCAGGCTATTTTGCTTTAATAAGAAAATGTCTCCTCCACCTCTTGATAAGGATAAGCCCTGCGGAGTGCCTGATAGCAGGGGCAGTCTTCTTCGTGGTCGTTAATGACACCACAGGCTTGTAAAAAAGAATAGACAATGACGGGGCCGGTGTACTGAAAGCCCCGTTTTTTTAAATCTTTACTGATTGCTTCGGAAAGAGCATTTTTCGCCGGCATTGCTCCCTTTTCATGCCCCTGATAACAAAGACTTTTTCCGCCGGAAAAGCTCCAAAGATAAGCATCAAAGCTTCCCTCCTCTTTTTGCAGGGCTAAAAATGCCTTGGCGTTTTGAATCATGGCTCTGATTTTTCGCTCCGACTTAATCATATTTTCCGTATGCATGATTCTTGCAATATCATCTTCTGTGAATTCTGCGAGCTTTTCCGGGGAAAAGTTTGCAAAACAGCTTCGAAGGGTTTCTCTTTTTCGAAGAATCAAGGCCCAGCTAAGACCGGCCTGCATGGATTCCAAAAGCAAATATTCAAAGAGCTTTTGATCCTCATGGGTGGGTACGCCCCATTCTTTATCGTGGTAGGAAATCATTTCCGTACTGCTGTTTTTCCATTGACAAGCCATAACGCCTCCTTTTTGAAGCATTATAACAGAATTTATTTAAAGTTGATAATAAATAAGCAGAGTAGTATAATGTACTACATATAAGGTTTGTGTATTCTTTGCTTGAATAGTACAGCAAATAATTTTTGAAATAGAGGTAAAATCATGGCATTTTCAATTCGAATGAACGAGGAAGAAAAAGCACTTGCAGAAAGCTATGCAAAGCTTCATGCAATGTCTTTAGGAGAGGCTTTCAAAAGGGCTTTATTTGAACGTATTGAAGAGGAGTATGATATCAGTCTTGCCAATGAAGCCTATCAGGAATATAAGAATACCGGCTGTAAGTCCAGACCCATTGAGGAACTCTGGGAGGAATTGAATCTATGAGCTACCATGTAGAAACAACTGCTCGATTCGATAAAGAGTTCAAAAAACTGGACAAATACACGCAACAGATGATTAAATCTTGGATTGGGAAAAATTTGCAAAATTGCGAGAATCCCAGAGCTCATGGAAAAGGGCTTACCGCCAACAAAAGTGGGCAATGGCGGTATAGAATCGGAGATTATCGTTTACTCTGTCTTATACAAGATCAAGAGCTGATTATCCTTGCATTGACTGTCGGGCACAGAAGAGATATCTACAGTACTTAGGGGAACAGTTATTTTGATTTTTTAAAGCTCCTTAAACTTGCCTTTTCCGCCTCTTTCTTTGTAAACCCTTCATTCATCAGGGCATCTATTAAATCTTCTTTGGAGGTCACTCCGTCCTCCATGTATTCTTTGCAACAATCTCAGCTTGTTCTATCCAGTTCACGTTAATGTGGCTTAGGGCAAAATCCGCTTCCTCTTCTGTGAAGTGGTCGAAGAGCAACTGGGCTTTTAATTTTACTTTGGAAAAGCCGATTTTATGCTTGCAATATTCTTTGGCTTTCTTCCGTGCCTCTTGATTCCAATCTATATCAAGATATTCCAGGGCAAATTCGGCGTCTTCCAGATTGATATCCTCCACGGTAAGCATTTGCAGTAATTCTGTTTGGGATAAGGGAATGGTAGCAAGATAGTCTTTAGCAGTTTGGATGGCCTGTGCTTGATTTTCGCTTAAGCTTTCCAATGGGGGCTTGGTAGTTTCTACGCTTGATGATTCCTTACCTGCCGTGCCACTATCCTTACTTCTTTCTTTGGAATCTGCAGAGCTATTCTCCGGGTAAATATTTTTGGAATCTACCGAACTGTTCTCTATGCTTTCTGAAGAGATTTTCGAAGAACTCTCTACAGTATTCCCTTCTTCATTTTGCTTTGTACAGGATATCATAAAGAAGAGAAAGAAAATGGCAGTAAGCCGGGTAAAGTATCTGGAAGCATGACTCATTTTTGTAGCTCCTTTCGTGGGAGAGAATGGAGAGATTTCTTCATTTTCATAAAAACAAGCTATAATAATTACGGTATAATGTCCTTATAGTAATCTTTGCTTTCTTATTAGGCAAGAACTAGTGCAGTTTAAGAAAAGACTTTTGAAAGAAATGGAGAAACAATGGAAGAATTTAAAACAATGAGACGGTTTAAGCAGGAAATTTCTAAAGAAGAGTGTATTCAAGTTTTACGGGAAGCTCCCAGAGGGGTAATGGCTTTTCATGGGGAAAATGACTATCCTTATGCTATTCCTTTAAACCAGTTTTATGATGAGGAAGATGGAAAACTCTATTTTCACGGTGCGAAAGAGGGACTTAAATTGGATCTGCTTGCTAAAAACAATAAGGTCTGCTTTACCATCATGGATTCGGGATTTAAAAAAGAAGGAGAATGGCCTTGGTATATTCGTTCCGTACTTTGCCTTGGAAGGGTGGAAGCTGTAGAGAATCAGGAGAAGGTGATAGAACAATGCAGAAAACTGGCGGAAAAATTCTATCCGACGAAGGAGTCTATAGAGAAAGAAATAGAAAAAGCCGGGGCAAGAGTCAATATGCTTTGCATGACGATTGACAGAATGACAGGAAAGCTGGTAAAGGAATCCTAAGTCCGGTTTGATTTTCATGGAAGGAGGAGAAAATGAGTCGAAAGGAAGAAATCCAAAATGCCTATCAATCCGTTGGCAGTCATATCGGCTTTTATGATGGGATGATGACCTATGGGAATTTTGCGGGAAAGCTTTTATGTCGTTTGGTGTGGAACATGGATAAGGAGAAAAATCTCTATTATCGGGAAAAGGTCTTATCGTCCATACCGAAGGACTTTTCCGGAAAGCTATTGGAAATTCCTGTGGGGACGGGAATTATGACACTTCCTCTATACAAAGAACTGCCAAAGGCGGAAATTGTCTGCATGGACTATGCAGCGGAAATGATGGCGCCGGCAAAGGAGAGGGCAACTTTAGCCGGCATCGAAAATATTCATTTTCAACAGGGAGATGTGGGTGCCCTTCCTTTCCCGGAGGAAAGTTTTGATATCGTCTTGTCCATGAATGGCTTCCATGTTTCCGGATAAAGAAGCGGCTTATCAAGAGGTATTCCGTGTATTGAAATCGGGAGGAATTTTCTGCGGCTGTTTCTATGTGAAAGGGGGCGTTAAGAGAGCGGATTGGTTTGCAAAGCATATCTATGTGCCGAAAGGACTATTTACACCGCCCTTTGAAACGGAAGAGAGCTTAAGAAAGCGGCTTATGGAAAGCTACAAAGAGGTTTCCGTGGAGAGGGTGGAAACGGTGGCCTGCTTTTCCTGTGTAAAAAAATAATCTCCTTATTGTGACCTTTCCTTTCTATTCTCCGTCTTGATGGGAGAAGGGAGCTAAGGCAAGGCGGAAATTTTGTCTACAGAAGATGTGGATTTTGGCGTATAATGGGAGGTGTAAAAATTGTTTTGTCCTATCGCCGGAAGAGCATAGGAGAAGTCGGGAAAAATTAAGTTTGTCTCAAAGCATGTCTCAAAGAATGGAGAATAGCAAAAAGAATTCCTGATTGTTAGAGTAGAAATAGGGGAAACTATGCTTGTTACAAAAAAGCTAAGCGACAATAATACATGGATTAATATTAACTCGGACGAAATTACCAAGCATTCCAAAGTCTATGAGGAATATGATATTGACCCGAAAACTTTGGAGTATGCTTTGGATGAAAATGAGCATGCCCACATGGACTATGATCGAGAGGACGGAACTGTTACCTTCATTTACAGTGTCTTGGATCTGGAAAAGGATAAGGAATATTATGAGACGGTTCCATTGACGTTTATTGTGCAAAAAAATCGACTGGTGACCATCAGCAATGAAGACAATGTATATATCATTCAGAAGATGTGTGATTATGTGGATGGAAAAGAGAATCTTTCGATTTATACCTTACTCTTTGCAAGCTTGGAAATGATTTCCAATGCCTACTATCCGATTATTGAGCGTTTGGATAAGCAGAAGGATGAGATTAACCATTTGCTTCGGCAGAAAACCACGAAGAAGAACCTCTATGCTCTTTCCGACTTGGAGGTGGGCATGATTTATTTACGATCCGCCGCTACGCAAAATCGTCTTTTGCTGGAGCATATCCAGGCTCATGCCATTTATCGTAGCTTTGATGAAGAAGAGTCTGCACAGTTTGATGATGCCATGGTGGAGGCCAGACAGCTGGTATCCATGACGGACTTACTTTCCAGCGTTGCCCGCCAACTGTTGGATTCCTACAACAATGTTTTAAATAATGACTTAAATAACAACCTGAGTACTTTAACTATTTTTGAGATTTTACTCAGTGTTCTTGCGGTTATCACCGGATTCTTCGGCATGAATGTGCCTCTGCCTTTTATGAATGAACAAAGAGCGTGGATTATGATTTGTGCTGTCAGTGCATTGCTATGGGTGATTTTAACCTGGGTAATGCGCTGGATTATAAGACGCAGATAAATGAATGGATAGAAAGTAAGGAATAAAACGTATTTGAAGCCGGGATTGGGAAATGAAGCATTGGGAATATAGCTTTAGGAACGTAAAATCATAGATAAGGATTCAGAAGGATGGAAGACCAAAAGATTATTACCCTGTATTTTCAAAGGGCGGAGACTGCGATTTCAGAAACCAAAAATAAATACAGCCGCTTACTCCTTTCTATTTCCTATGGCATCTTAAAAATCATGGCAGATGCGGAGGAGTGTGAAAATGACACGTACTTAAAGACCTGGAACGCCATTCCGCCGAAACAGCCGGAGAATTTGCCGGCTTTTTTATCGAAGATCGTTCGGAATCTTTCTTTGGACCGATATGATAGTTTACATGCGGAAAAGCGTGGGGGAGGAGAAGTTCCCCTGGTGCTGGAAGAGCTGTCGGAAGTCCTTCCGGATAAAGCACCGATTCCGGGAGAGGGTAATGAGCTGTCGGAACTAATGGACTCTTTTTTGCATACATTGAAGCCGGAGAGCAGAAATATTTTTATGAGAAGATATTGGTTTATGGATTCCGTATCCGAGATTGCGAAGGAATCCGGCTTTGGTCTTAGTAAGGTGAAAATGAGTTTAAGCCGTACAAGAGAGCAGCTTAAGCTTTTCTTAGAGCAGGAGGGATATCGTTTATGAAAGAGGACAGCAAGCGACTGCTTCGGGGAATGACAGAGGTAAGTGACCAATATATTCTGGAAGCGGAGGCCTTTTACCAAAAGAAGGATGAACAGAACGTTGATAGGGAAAACGAAGTAAAAGAAATTAAAGAAAAAGAAAGCATAGAAAAAGAAAGCATAGAAAATCAAGAAAAAGAATACCAATACAAAGAATGCAATAATGAAGAAGGCGGAAATAGAGAAAGTATAGAAAAAGAAAAGAAGATTATCAAAATGCAAGTAGCTAAGCAGGGGAAATTTATTACCTTTCCTCGGGTTCTGGGCTTTACAGCTTCCATAGCGGCGGCCTGCTTTGTTTGCTATATCGGAGTATTCATGTTTTTCGCTCCCAGAGCAGCCAAACCAAGCTCTGTAATGCTGGAGGGAGCACAAGGGGAGGACTCCGGTGGAACACAGGATAAAGCGGAAGAATTTGCAGCGGAGAATGGAGAGCTGAAAGAGAACTCTGCCGGTATAACCGCCAAGGGACGGAGCGTAGAAGAAGTTGAGTCAATGCAGCAGGCTACAGAGCTTACCGGTTTTACCATGAGTATTCCGGAGGGAAAAGCTCCTTATACCGAAAAAACCATCAGCGTAATCGGAGAGGATATGATTGAAGTGGCTTATTCTAAGGAAGAGCCCTTTGCAGTAGGATACTCCATCCGAAAAGCAAGAGCTGAAGGGGATATCAGTGGAGATTTTACGGAGTATCCGGACATCCGGGAAGTGGATTTCGAAGGAAGGAAAGTCACTTTAAAGGGTGAAGCCGAAACATGCTCTTTAGCATTATGGGAAGAAAATGGCTTCAGCTATGCGGTAAAAGCACAGGAGAAGCCTATGACGGAAGAGGAGATTTTGGAAATTGTAAATGCGGTGGAGTAAGAGACTCGTCAAGGCAATGGAGGAACGTAAAAAATCGAACGGCGAATTTTCACCGTCCGATTTTTTATGAAATATTGTAGAAGCTGCATGTTTCCTATAGCAATATCGTCCTTGAGGCTATATTGCTTTTGAGATTACATTGTTCTTGAAGTTATAATGCTCTTAAAGCTATATTACTCTTAATGCTTTGGAATTATCTTTAGCCCCAGAAGTAATGTCCGGTAATTAAAGAATAAATGCCCATAACCGCTACAACAGCACAAGCTATAATTTGCAATGGACGAATACGTACGCTTGTCCCGTTTTCATGAGCTTGTTTAATCATAAGAATCTGCCCTACGCACATTACCAAGCAGACAAGAGTAACGATAATAGTCATGGTTTGCTGGTTCATTTTACTTCCCCCTAAAAATTAAAGTGATTTGTTTATTCCCTTAAAAAAGAAAATATTAATTTTAATCCTTAAGAATTGTAAGCAGAATACTAATGTCTGTCAAGAGAAATCTTAATCTTTTACGGAAGCTAATTGACTTCTTAGATGATGAATTTATAATAGTTTTGCATGTATAGGATAGAGAGTTTTTCCTATCCCGTAAGTGAGATTATGGAGAAGAAGTAAACGTTACTGTTTATCAATATTTGTAGCAGCTTTCAGGAGGAAAACAAGATGAATCAGACTATTATGATTGTAGCCGGTGTGGTAGTTGTGTGGGCAGTTTTATTTGTTGTTATGATGAGCTTTCAAAAAAAGCGTAAGGCAGGGGAACAGCAATTTAATGCGGATAATGCTTATAAGGCGCTCTTACATTTGTACTGCGATCATGTTGCTATTGACGGAAGCAGCCTTTCTGCATTTTCCCATACGCAGGGAGAATATATGCAGACTATCGTAGCATTGGAGCCGGGACAGCATAAATTGGAAGGTATTTTCCGCTCTACAGAGGCAGGCGTTACAGGCAATAAGAATTTGGTCAGTGAAAAGCTTAGTATTGATATCGATTTGGAAGCAGGGCATGTTTATTCTGCAGCTATGTATTTTTATTCCTCAGAAGATAGAAATGAGTATTACAAGGGACAGACCGGAAAGGCTATTGCAGAAGTGCCTCTTTCTATTGTTAAGGGCAGCGACCAGGTTAAGGCCTATGTCATTGTGTATGAAGAGCAATAAAAGTAGCTAGAGAAAGTGGGGGCTTCATGTGGAAAATAAAGTCAAATACTTTTTTAGATGAAAATGGATCCTGCCACTGGCAAATTAAGAACTATTCGCCCGGTCCGATTTCTTCTTTCTTTGGCCTACTTTTCTTACTGGGAATATTTTTCTGGTTTATAGGCAATTAGGCTTAGATAAGAGTATGTGGCTTCCGTATGGGCTGCTCACTATGTATTCTGCCTTTTGCGTATGGGATATCTACAAATATTTCTTTCTTACTTATATTGTGGAAGCAATTCTGTATGAAGAGGAGATTGTGCTTCTCTACCATAAGGGGGAAAGCCGAAGGATTCCTTATACGGAAATAGGATTTGTGGATTTTCAACTCCATGAGGGTGTGGGAAGTAGAATACATTTTTCGCCCCACTTTAGCCTTTACAAGAAGAACAGCACGTCAAAGATTCTGGATTCCGTACTGTATGAAAATGATTATTTGCTTTTTACAGGGGAAGTAGAACTTCTGGAAGACTATCTTAGAATTAAAGAAATTCTGGCAGAAAAGGGAAAACATTGTGTGGAACCCAGGGAAACCGAAGAGTGCTTTCGAAGAGGAAGGCTTAGCAGGCAAGCTAGAAGAGATATTGGATAAGAAAAGAATCGTACGATTTTCATTGCAGAAATCGTACGATTTTATCGTACTAAGAGAAAAGGAGGAATAACTATGTCTATTACTGCAACGGAGTTACGTTTGAACTTAAGTAAGTACTTATTACTGGCGGAGAAAGAAGATATTTGCATTACAAGGAATGGCAGACCAATTGCTAAATTAGTTTCACCGTATCAAGATAAATTAAAACTTGTAGACGAGTTATTTTCCAGTGTGCCTTCTGATTTAAATTTAGAAGAAGCTCGTGAAGAGAGAATTAAGAGGAGAATTACTTTGGATTGAATAAATATGCAATAAAATGCAATTTCATACATTTTACACATTTCATACACAAGTTAAACATAAGTTTCTGCGATAGTAGGGCGTGTAAAAATCAACCCAATCACAGAAAAGAGGACAGTATGAAAAAGAATAAAAATAAAATGAGTATATGGCTGGCGGCAATGGCGATGAGTATGGCCATCGTAGGATGTTCCAATACAAAGACTGCTACAACAGCGGCAGCAACTACGGCGCAGAGCACAGAGGCGGTGGCAACGAACACTTCCACAAAAACAACGGCAAGTTATTCCGAGGAAGACTTAAATACTTCTTATTCCGACTCCGATACCAAGATTGAGTTGAGTAGCGGAAATGCCAAGATTACCGGTGAGGGTGCAAGCTATACGGATGGCAATATTATCATTACCAAGGCCGGAACCTACGTATTTAGCGGAGAGTTCAACGGACAGATCATTACGGAGGTGGGCGACGAAGACCTGGTACACATCGTTTTCAACGGCGTAAACATCACCAATACGACTTCCTCCGTCATTAACGCAGCTACCGGACGTAAAATTGTGCTGACCTTAGTGGACGGCACCACAAACACCATCACAGACGGCACAACATATAATTATGCAGAGGGAGAGGATGAGCCGGATGCAACCCTCTTTGTAAAGCAGGATTTGACCATTAACGGAAACGGAACCTTGAATATCAGTTCTAACTATGCCACAGCCCTTAAGGCAAAGGACAATCTCATTATCTTAGGCGGAAAGCTGAATATCGAATCGGTAGGAAAGGCCATCAAGGGAACCGACTCCGTTACCATTGAAAATGCGGATATCACCATCAATGTAGAGGATGACGGTATTACCACAGACGGAGCCTTGGTCATCAACAGCGGAACCATTAAGATGGAGAAGGTTGGAGAAGGTCTGGAGGCTGTTACCATTGATATTAACGGCGGAACCATCGATATTGTGGCGAGTGATGACGGTATCAATGCCCGTGGTCTGATTGACGACAGTGCCACCGATGAGGAAAGGAAGCTTACGGAGAAGAAAACCAGGCGGATACTTATTTCCGCATTACAGCCGGTACGGTAAATGTGACAGCCGGCGGAGACGGAATCGACTCCAACGGTCAGGTCTATATCGAAGGCGGCACCTTAAATGTTTCCGGACCTGCTTCCGGGCCGGATGTGGCTTTAGACTTTAACGGAAAGGCAACCATTACCGGCGGAACCTTTATCAGCACCGGTGTGCAGGAAATGTTTGAATCCTTTGACAGCAGTTCCACCCAGAACTTTATCAACGTGTTCTACTCTACTGCAGTAAGCGGGGGAACAGAGGTGAAGGTGACAGACAAGAGTGGAAATGTGGTACTTAGCTACACACCGACCAACGACTTTACGGCAGTGATTCTTTCCTCTGAGAAGCTTGTTACAGGGGAGACGTATACCGTAAGCGCAGGAAGCAATAACGAAGAAATCACGATTTCTGCAGGAGAGAATACCATAGGGGAGCAAAGCAGCGGCATGGGCTTTGGCGGCGGAAACGGTGCTCCTCCAAGTGGAGCTCCCGGGGAAAATGGCGGTTCACTAGCGGAAACGGCTCTATGGGACAGCCACCGGAGAAGCCGACAGATGCTAATGGAAATTAACTGGCTATGCCGGAGCCACCAAATAGTCAGGGCTCTACAAATGAAAGAAATTAATACCGTTTAGAGAAAAATTTTGAAGAAATAATGAAATAGCTATTAGTAGATAGAAAAATAGGGAAGGGCTTTGACTCTTTCCTATTTTTTTATATGAAAATATATTTTTACAAACATATCTTTAATACAGCTCATTACCCATTTCATTTCCGTTTAATCTCTATCTATCTTATATCATACAATATAAAAAAACATATTCAAGTCTTATATAAATATGATGTATTCATTATAAAATTTAATAGACAAAGCTATAGTAAGATTTAACATTTTCTTTTAAGATAAGGAGGGGGATTATAGCTATTTTTATACAATATTTTTAAGCATTAAAGGAGAGGACATGAAAAAAGCAAAACGATTACTGGCATGTACTATGCTTTGTACCTTGGCTTTACAAAGTGTGGCTTTTGCCACAGGCAGTGGGGAGACAGCTTCTACAGTTGCTTTAGAGAGCACAGCGACCAATGGTAGTGTTCCGGAGGAGAATAGGGGCAGTATTACTCGTGTATATTTCGGGGATGATCCAAGCGAGGACAGTATCACAGTTCCTGCAGAAGGAGGAAAACTTAACATCAGCCTAATGCTGGGGAAGGACAATCGTCCTGATGGATATGGAACTCTTCGGGTAAAGGCAGAATTTAAAACAAATGAAGGTACGATTTCAGAAAAGCTTCTGTCTCTTGAAGAGGAAGATTTCTCTTTAAAGAAGGGAAGGAGAAGTTTTTCTGTAAGTATTCCGGAGAATGAAGAGAAGAGCGAAAGAACAATTACCCTCTACTTTAACTGCTGGGGAGATGAGGAAAAATTCCAGGATGCCCCGACTCTAACAATCACTCAAGAGCCCGGAAAAAAAGAACTTGTAAAGGCGGAAATTACGAAGCTTAGTGCCAATAAAACGGAATTGGCTAAAGGCGGAGAAATTTTACTGCACGTTAAGGGAAAAAACCTTACAGAGGACAATCTTTTTGGAAAGGTATACCGGGAAGAAAAGGGAGAGTACATTGAAGATGCAGACTTAAGCGAAAGCTTAAGAGGCGGATGGGAAGGCCTGGAAAACAATAGAACCAAGGCTTTAATTCTTCCGGATGCAGAAAAGGGCATTCAGAAATACAAAGTTCAGGTAGGTACAACAGATGCTCCTGAAGATTTATTTTCCGATGCTTTAGAGATTTCTGTAGGGGGAGAAGAAAGCAAGAAGAAGGTACAATTCATGCCCCGCCTGGTTAGCCTTTCCGATGGAGGACAGAAAATTACCGTATATTTTTATGAAAAGGTTTCTGCAGCAAAGGATATGAATTTTTTGAAGAATAGCATTTTCCTGAAAACGGAGGAGGGCGAGGCCTATGCTCCCCTTACGGCAGAGGATGAGCTGGAATTTGTGGATGAGCATACCTTGGAAATTCGTCTGCACGCTGCTAGGGAGTTTAAACATACCGCGAAAATTAAGGTGGAAGAGCGGAGTATCTTAGACCTAAATCGACAGGTAGAAAACAATCCTTTTGAGAGCTACTTGCAGCAGACCGGTGTAATCAGTGAAGTCAATATTGAGGAGGGAAGTATTCTTTCTTCTGATGGGGGGAAGGTTAGCCTTCGTATTAAGGGACAAAATCTCTCCAAGGATAAGCTCCGTATTAAGATACTTCCGAATAGGGGTTTCAGTGGAAAAGAAGAGGAAAATATCTCTGAGCCTACAGATCTTAAGGTAGAGGCGGATACCGGTTTTTCAGCAAATGCAGAGGAAGCAGAGAAGGAAGGCTTAGTTGTCAGCTTCTCCATTCCGAAAAACGAAAGCAAGGAGATGAAGAGCTTTACTTTGCGTTTATCTGCTGACGGTGGAATGAGTTTTAAGAACCGTTTTTCCAAGCAGGCACTTCCCAATGAAAAGCTGGTTTTGACACAGCTTTTTGAAGGGCAGGATGAAAGTATTCCTGCGATTTCCTTCGCATCCATTCAGTCCTATGGTACCTCCGGAGGCGGAACGGATGTGGTAGATAATACCCATACTGTCAGTCCTACAGGACAGGAAAGTAAGAAGACCTTAGTGCATCTTTACGGCGTTAACTTTGACGAAAAGAAGAGTAAGATTAAAATTGTGGATGAAAATGGCATTACCTGGTACCCGGTAAATGATTCCACTTCTGACAGTGCCAGCAACTTCATTATGATTGCTTTTAACCATACCGGTATTACCGGAAATGGAAACAGTCAGGTGATGGAGGTTATTTGCCCTAATAACTTTAAGGGAGATCAAACATTTACCTACTATATTGCTCCGGACGGGGTGAATTATGATTTACAGCATAAGGTTACTGTTACCGTATTGGACGACAAAGCATCCCGGTAAGAAAGAGCTTTCCGGAAAGAATATTCGCTCTGTGAAAATATCTTATGTGGATAAAGTGGGAACTATTTTAGAGGATCCGGAATATATGCAGGGCTACAATTTTGCTAAGGTGATGTCCTTCGGCATGGTTCCCAAGGTAATTTCCGGATATCAGGCAAAGACCTACCGTTACGGCAGTATTCAGAATAAGAAAATGCAGTGGACCGAAGGGGATGTTCGCATCTTAGATAATTTGAATATTCAAGATATGGCAGAAATTCAATTTGTCTATGAGCAGGAAAATACAGGAAAAGAAGAAAAGCCTAATCTATCTGAAAATTCTGAAGCCTCTCACGAAAAGCAAGAGACCGGTCAGACTTCCGGAGGAGGTTCCGGAAATGGAAACTATCGTTCCTTTTCCAATAGAAGTTCCGTTGCTTCCGTGATAGTTAAAGTGGGAGCGGTACTTGGAGAGAGCCGTGATACTACTCTTTCCGGAACCTGGCAAAAGGATGATAAGGGCTGGTGGCTATCTGCAACTGATGGAACTTATCCAAAATCTCGATGGGCGGAAGTACATTACGAAGGAAGACCTCAGTGGTTCTACTTCGGAGAAGAAGGCTATATGGCCACCGACTGGATTTTCGTGAATGGAAAATGGTATTACCTAAATCCATTAACAGGTGCTATGCATGAGGGCTGGCTCCTTTGGAAGAATCAGTGGTATTACTTAAGCAACGGTTCAGGAGAAATGAAAACCGGAGAGGTAAAAATAGGAGAACAAAGCTATAACTTTGATGAGAAGAGCGGAGCCTTAAAGTAAGAGAAAAATACTTTCCATAAGATAGATGCTCTTTTGCAGGAATAAGAAAAAGGGACTGGAAACAAAATAGTAAATTGTTTTTTCCTGCCCCTTTTGCATTTTCCTAAGAGGAAAAACTAAATTTTAGTTCTAAAGGAATTGACAATGCCGCGTATTGCGCCATAGCCCACTCCGGCTACCGGCCAAATAATCCAGCTGATATCCCAACGCCGTGTAATAAAGCTGTAGGCCAGATAGATAGCCGTTACCGAGCACCAGTAAATTTGCCCGACGGTTTCATTTTTGTGCTCGTCCATCTTTTTCTCTCTTCTATAATCCCCTTGCTCTAAAAGCATATTCAAGGCATCCCAAATAATATTCGTTTTGACAATTAGAAACACGCCAACGGCCACAAAAAGCAGAAGGAAAGGCACGGCAAGAGCGGTATGGAGATCATCTTCTCCATAAATAATCATACTGATAAAGATGGGACTTGCCGCAATGATGCAAAGAAAAATACCTAAAATCATCTGAGAAGTATAAGTTCCCTGGTAACGGGATTTTTTCTCCTGCACCATACCATTTACCCCGTAAGCAGTATTCAGAAGCTCTTTTTCTATATAATGGAATCGATCCCCTTCAATGGAGTTTTTGATAAATAAGGCTACTCCTGCTCCTGCTAAAAGAAAGAGGAAGAGCACACCGATACCTACGGCTTTTCCTTCTGAGAGAGGAAGAAGAGAACTTTCCTGAAGAGTGCTTAAAACAATCAATAGGCTGGGGGGAAAGGATACAAAGAAATACGCCCAGAGCAATCTGGGAAGCTGCTTGATTCTTGTGCGCGAGAAAGGCATTGGCTTCCTCCATGGAAACAGGAACTTCCTTTAGGGAGGATTCCGTATCAATCTTTGGATCTTCTCCCGAGCTGTCCAGCTCAATCTCATCCTTTAAGAGGTAATCCGTACTGACGGAAAAGACCTCGGACAACTTCAAAATCTTATTCATATCCGGAATGGACTGGGCGCCCTCCCATTTGGAAATGGACTGCCTGCTGACCTCCAGCTTCTCCGCCAGATCCTCCTGAGACCAACCGTTTTTCTTTCTTAATTCTATAATCTTGTCTGCCAGTATCATACTCTACTCCTTTTATGATTTTCAGTGTTTACCGGAATTTCCCTTCTCGGAAAATGTCTTGGCTCACTCCGTCTTTACGTCTCTCATACTAGTAAAAAATCCGGTTGCAGGGAAGAAAGAGGGCTTGTCAATTTGACAACCGGCGGTTGCAAAGCCTTGATTTTCCGTGGAAAACGTCATTTTCCGGAAAAGCAAGTTCTACATTTCCAAAACTGATTCAATGCTTAGACGAAGGGCGATTTCCCGGGAACCAATACCGAAGGAACGCATATCGTGTTCCTCTACATTTGCCAAAGAATCTCCGGTGTAGAGCAGACTACCCCATTGAATATCCCGCATCTTTGCCACGGCTGCCAGGGCGGAACACTCCATTTCCACAACGGTACAACCTTCCGACTTTCTATATTCCACCTTTTCTTTGGTTTCCCGGAAAAATCCGTCGGTGGACCAGGTAATTACTTCTTCATAGGGCAAATGATGGGAGCGCAGAACCTTTTCGATAGCCTTTCTTGGGGCTTCCTCTATATCCACGAAGCGGGAGGGAGGAAGATAATGGTAGGAAGTGCCTTCGTCCCGCAGTGCTTTTTTCGGAACCAGAAAAACGCCTTCCTCCTTATGAACCAATACACCGCAGGAACCACTGCTGATGACTTTCGTCACTCCATGGGCAATGAGCTAATCCAGAATTTGTGCGGCAGGGGCGGCACCTACAGGAGCCTGTACCAAGAGGAAGGGGATTCCATTTTCCTCCAATAAAAAAATGGGATATTGCATGGTTGCGGAGAGAAAATGGGTCAGTACCTTTCCGCCATGCTGTAAGGCATATTTTTCTATTGTGTCCTGTAAAAAGGCAAAAACGGCTCTCTCCGGAAAATGCACATCCAGTGCTTCGTGACCCGGCTCTAAAACGGCACTGGGATCGGAATCAAATTCCAGGATGGGGATTTCGTGTTTTTGAATACTCATTTTGGCCTCTATTTTTCTCTTTTTAAAAGGGTTTTATGGTAAAAATAATAGCAATATTTTTTTTATAAAAATCCTAGTATACATGGGAAAAATAAGATATTCGCAAGAAGGAAAATGCTAAGGAAATTTAAATATTTAAATTGTAATGGAAGCATACGTGTCTTGGATAGAAAAATACTTATCCGACTATAATACGGACTTTTATTATCAGTCTCGAGAGTATATTGCTTTGTGCTATAGAGAAGGGGAAATTGTGGAGTAGAAAAGGCTGTAGAGCAGAAAAGCTGTAGAGTAGAGGAGTGGGATAATATGAAAGTACTGGTCATACCGGATGTGCATTTAAAAACTTGGATATTTGATAAGGCGGAAAATGTCTTAAAGTCGGGTAAGGCAGATAGGGCAGTCTGTCTTATGGATATGCCTGATGATTGGGATATGGAATTTCAGATTGATCGATACAGAGCAATCTACGACAGGGCTATTGCATTTGCCAAGGACTATCCGGATACCCTTTGGTGCTACGGAAACCACGACCTAAGCTATCCCTGGGGACGACTGGAAAGCGGCTATTCTCCTTATGCGGAGCGGACGGTTATGGAAAAACTGGGAGAGCTGGAAAAGAGCCTGAAAAATTCCTCTCAAATCAACATTATGCATAGAATAGGTCGAGTTTTGTTTTCCCATGCAGGCCTTAGCACGGAATTTGTAAAAAGCTTAAACAAGAAGCTTTTGGACGGGAATATAGACGAGGTTCTCCATTCGGTAAATACTGCTTCCCAGGATAAGCTGTGGAATGATGAATCGCCCCTTTGGCTAAGAGCATTGGATGTACGGAGAAAGGCATTTCGAGGGGAAAAATATAAGCAGGTTGTGGGTCATACTCCGGTGGAAAAAATTATGGAGCAGGGGGGAATGATCTTTACAGATGTTTTCTCTACGGATAGGGAAGGTACGCAGATTAGGGAATCTGCCATGCTGGTGATAGATTCCGAGACGGGGGTGTATGAGGTGGTAGAGGTTTAAGAAAAGGGCTGGAATAAATGCTTTTCTAAGTAATATAGGCCTGAAATCTAGGCACGCTCTCGCTAAGCTCGCCCAACGGGTAGGGTACTAAGCGAAAAACTGCTGGCATTTGTTTTTCGTGATTGTCGCGGAATTATTATACTTTTTACTGAGGTGCTTGCTATGGAAACAACAAAACTTTGGAATCGAAATTTCAGCTTGGTGATTCTTGCATCTACGATGGGTACTATCGGGGGAATTGCAGGAGGTTTTGCTCTGGCATTCCTGGTTTTCGATGAAACCGGGAGCACTTTGGCATCCGCTCTGATTCTCGCAATACAGCTTCTTCCCTTCCTGTTTATTCCTATCGTCATTGCGCCTATTATGGATCGACTTCCGAGAAAGACTTTTCTGGTCATGGGAGATGTTGCAAATTCCTTTTTGATTTTCGGCATGGGACTATGGCTATTGTTTTTTGACTTTTCCTACATTGGGTATCTCGCGCTGTCTTTGCTCTTAGCCTGTCTCGGGTCGGTAGACGAGTTGGCCTTCACCAGTATTTATCCGGAGCTTATCCCGAAAGGCGCGGAGCAAAAGGGTTACGCGGTATCTTCCATGCTTTATCCGGTTTTAACGGTGATTATGACCCCGTTTGCCGCGGTGCTTTTGGACACGTTCGGTGTGGCATGGATTTTGATTGCGCAGGGCGGACTATCGCTTCTTGCCGCTATTACGGAGAGTTTTATTCGTTTGGATGAAACGGAACGGCATCATTCCGAACCCTATTCTCTTAAGGCATGGGGCTCGGACATACGGGAGGCGGTACAGTATTTAAAGAAAGAACGCGGCCTTTTGGGTCTTTATGAATATATGGCGGTGAGCAATGGTGTTACCTGTGCCTATTCTCCCCTTCTCATCGCTTTTTTCCGTACTTTTCCGGGATTCACGGCGGCAATGTATGCCGCATTTTCCGTGGTGGAGTTTATAGGAAGGTCCATCGGCAGTGCATTACAATATCGAATTAAAATTCCGGATAAGAAGAAGTTTGGTTTCGTGTTTTTTGTCTATCAAACATATTCCGCGATGGATATGTGTTTGCTCTGGCTTCCTTATCCTTTGATGCTTTTAAACAGAGGAATTTGCGGCTTTCTCGGGAGTAACAGCGCCATCATAAGAGATTCAGCCGTACAGAGGTATATTCCAGAGAGACTTCGGTCTCGGGTCAACGCTTTCCAGGGGGTTCTGGTTACAGCCGGCTGTAGTGCATTTTCTTTGGTGATGGGCTTTCTCGGAGAGATTCTGGATTATCGGTTATGCATTACGATTGGCGGAACGTTCACCTTACTGGCCGGTTTTGTTCTGATTTTAGTCAGGCAAAAAGAGGTTCGCAGGCTCTATGAGCCGGATATCAGTGAGGGGACTGGAAATTAGGGACGTTTTAAATTCGGCCCAAAGCAATTTCCAATAAGGCTACAAATTGTATTTTCAAGTGCTATTCTTGAAGAATTTCAATTGTTTTTACGACATGAGCAAAGCCTTGTATATCAAATTTTCTAAGTTTTGACAGTTTTGAATACTTAGAGTTTCCTATTTCTGCTTTTATATAGGAAGGATAGTCTTCAATTGCTTCATAAGGGATATTTTTTAAAAGACATGCTGCTATATGCATGACTTTACAAGCCATAACTGCAGCTTTTTCTGCAGAAAAACGTTCATCATATACGTGTGTGATAATGCTTTTTATTCCTCGCAAATATTTATCGTAATCTTTTCCGTATTGACCTCTTGAGGCAATGGATACAGCGGCTTCCAGTGTATCGCGAAGAACATCTTCTTCGTTGGTAGCGATTCCTCTATACTGTATCTCGGATAAAACGGTTCTAGTGTAAGATTTACGGATATCTTCAAAGTTGTCGATAAAATCCACCAGTGTTGCTACATCATACATTTGCTTAATGATTTCCAGTTCTTTATCTACGCCGAAAGGAATTCCGGTTGTATGAGGAGCAAATGCCGTTAGTTTATCTCCAAGAATACAATCTATGCTTGGAACTCTAACTTCATAGTAAGGCTCTTCCGTAATAATCAAATTATTTTTTATTGGCTTCTGAATAATATTGGAATAGTGATTTTCCTCAAATAGGATGTCTAACAAAATGTAAAAAGGAGCCTCGGATTTGAGAGGAGAGTTATAGTAGTATTTATAGTGTCGTTTTTCAATGCTATTTTTTCCTTTTCGGATTTGACGCTCAATTTTTTTAAAAGGAAATATTTTTCCGGCTTCATTCAGATAATGCTCTATATCTATTTCCGGAGAAACGATGATATCGATATCCGTAGATAAACGCCTGGGTTGATCCAAGAGCAGCATCAGACTGGTTCCTCCCTTAAAGATAAAGGGCATCTTAACCATGCATAGGGCTTCAAGAAGTCCGAAGGCATAAATGCTTCTTTCTAAAATGAAACTGTCCACCATTCGATTTTTCTTTAAACTAAGCACGTGTTCTTTTGTGAAGTTATCTCTTGTTATCATACATCACCAACCTTCAGCTCAATGTTCGTTTTATTTTGAAGGAATTCCCGTAGTTCTCTTTCTTTGTTTCTGCGTCGTGCGTACCGAAACATTTTTACTTGATCGACTTCATATAATGAAAAAATAGCCTCCAAAGCCGCTGGATAATCTCCGAAAGAGAGCATGTCCTTTAGCCGCTTGTTAGCAAATAAATCAACTATCAGTTTTTCAATTGCCAGTTGATGCTGATTATTCCTTCCTTTTGGAGATTCACTAATTAGGCGATCGATGATTATGCTGTTATCGATGCCATAGCGAAGAATCTGGTTTAAATCAGGTTTTAGAAGTACTTTTCCCGCAAATTCAGATACTATTCGCTCGAATACAAATTCGCATCCGTCCTTTTCTACCTCAAGGAAGATGTAATTGCGGCCAATCTGATGATTGAGAAATTCATTCAGCCAGCTGAATTCCCAAATTCTGTATTCAATCAAAGGAAATTCCTCATCCATAATAGAAATTATTTGCAAGGAAATATCGGAGTATTGATTTTCATATTTTATCGTATTCGCTGAATCTATGACTTTTCTATATTGGTTTCGTCCGATATGTTCGAGTTTTGAATTTTCAATCATGTATGAAAGTAATCCTTTAAGCTGTCCTTCACGAAAAAGAGGATCGCTTTTTTGTACCAGCTTTAAGATATCCTGTCTTGAAACGGTATAGTCAGGTAATGCATCCCTAAGTAAATAATCCTTCATCCAGACCTCTTTTCTATAGCGGCAAATTCTTGTTTTTTTGCCGTTATGGTTCACTATATAATATATCCTTAACAGTGAAGTTGCAATGCCATATCGGCAAAATTCTTATATTTTGCCGATATGGCTAAAACCGCTTTTTTTCTTCTTTTTCAGCTTCATTTCAGTTTTTTTTCCTATACTCCAGCCATGAAAGGAATTGAAGCAAGTGCTTCCAACCTTCCTTTCAGGAAACGAAAGCAGACAAGGAGGGATAAGCATGAAAAAGAGGATTGCCTTAATACCGGCTTATAAACCAAATATACAGTTATTGGAATTTGTAAAAGGAATTGAAGAGCATGACATGGATTGCCTGATTGTAAATGACGGTTCGGGAGAGGAGTATTTGTCTCTCTTTCATAAGATAGAACGGGAAACGGAGGCCAGAGTGCTGTCCTTCCCGGAAAATAGAGGAAAGGGTGCTGCTTTAAAGGCGGGACTGGAGTATTTGCAGAAGGATAATGCGGGACTGCAAGGGAATTTTACCCTTATCACCTTAGATGCGGACGGACAGCATTTGCTGAAAGACGCCCTCAATCTACTTTCTGTAGCAGAGGAGAAAAAAGATACTTTGATTCTTGGGAGCAGAACTCAGTCCAAGGATTCTCCCCTTCGTTCCAGAATCGGAAATGGCATTACCAAGGAGGTTTTCAATCTGTGCACAGGGGTGGAAGTAAAGGATACCCAGACAGGGATGAGAGCATTTTCCGGAAAGATGATTCCGGAAATGTTGGATGTTCCGGGGGAACGTTATGAGTATGAAATGAATGTGCTTTTGTATTTGGCAAAGGAAGGAGTGCCTATGGAAGAAGTGCCTATTGAAACGGTATATATCAATGACAATGCGGAAAGCCATTTTGATACGGTGAAGGATTCCTATCGGATCTACAAGCAGATTTTAAAATTCTCTGCCAGCTCCTTAGTATCTTTCCTGGCGGATTTCTTGCTCTACAGTTTCTTCTTCCTGATTACAGGAGGACTGTTTGTATCGAATTTCCTGGCAAGAGTCATTTCCCTACACATAAATTTCTTCTTAAACAAGACCATGGTATTTTCCACGGATGGAGAGAAGGAAGATATTGCAGAAGGCAAAAAGAGGATGGAAAACGCTAGAGTGCAGAAGGGAACTAAGTGGAATCTATCCGCACTAAAGAGCTTTAAGAAGGAAGAGTACTTCTCTTATCTGGGATTGGCGGCATTTATCTTCTTAATTAACAGCTTCATCCTATCGGGAATTGTGGGAAGCTTGGGACTGAATCCCTATCTGGCGAAGATCTTAACGGAAGGCTTGTTGTTCTGCTTGTCCTACTTCGTACAAAAGAAATGGATTTTCGGGAAGAAAAACAGCAAGAAAGCAGGGGTGAAGGAGAAAGAACTTATAAGATCCCGTGGATTAACAAAGACAGAAGCTTCTATGGCATTTTCCGGAAAAATAGATGAGGAATTAGCGGTTTTTGAAGAAGCCTTAAAAGAGAAAAACAAGCAGATTATGCAGGTACAGGCATAAGGAAAGGATAGAAATATGAGAAAATTTAACGGAAAAAAAGCAGGAATTATATGTGGTGTGGCATTGGCTTCATTTACCTCCTATGCCCTCTTGGATACCTTCGTAATCCCTCACCCCATGCAGACGGTATCGGGACAGAACTTAGATTCCAGCGGGTTGTCTATAAATGAAGAGGAGAGTACAGAGGCGGAAAATGCCTATGCGGATAATCTGGATCAGGACGGTTTAAGTTCCAATAACTCCGGACAAAGTGGCTTCCATCAAGATGATTCCGGGCAAAATGGATTTAAGCAAGACGGCTATCATCAGGATGGTGAGAATAACGACAATTACGATGAAAACAGCTCCAATCAGAGCTTTGGCGGAAATGGTGGATTCGATAATGGACAGGGCTTCGGTGGGCCCGGAAATGGCGGACCGGGCGGACATGGTCAAGGCGGCCCGGGACGGGGAGGACAGGGTAGACCCGGTGGCGGAAAGAGAAATTCCGCTTCTACCGGCAATTCCGGCACAAAATCCGGGACAACAAACTCCGGCAGTTCCGGATCCAACAACACAAGCTCCGGAACAAATTCCACTACGAACTCTACTACGAATTCCTCCGGTAGCACCGGTAGTACAAGCAGCACAAGTTCCGGAACGGTAATCGGCACGTACTCTGATAGTAAGAGCAAAATTACCGTAACTCAGTATAGAGCCTATGATAGTAATATTTATGTGGCAGATGTGGAGGTAACAGACGGAACAAGTATTCTTTCCGCATTTGCAAACAATACCTATGGAAGAAACATTACAGACACTACTTCCGATATGGCAGAGGAAAACAATGCAGTTTTAGCGATTAACGGAGACTACTACGGGGCAAGACAAAGTGGCTATGTCATTCGAAACGGTGTGGTATACAGAAACCAGGGAAGTAACGGAGAAGATATGGTGATTTCCAAGGACGGAACCCTTTCCTTCATTTCCGAATCCGACACAACTACAGACTCTCTGATACAGAAGCAGGCTTGGCAGGTTCTTTCCTTTGGGCCGGTTCTTGAAGAGAACGGACAGATAGCCGTTACGGAAAATGATGAGGTAGGTATGGCGATGGCCAGCAACCCAAGAACAGCTATCGGTACTGTAGCCAAGAACCATTATCTCTTTGTGGTATCTGACGGAAGAACTTCTGAAAGTACGGGATTAAGCCTTTACGAGTTGGCAAACTTTATGAAGTCTTTAGGGGCGACAAATGTCTACAACTTGGATGGGGGCGGATCCTCCACCATGGTCTTTCAGGGAGAGGTGGTCAATAACCCTACCACCAATGGAAATAAGATTTCCGAGCGAGCAGTCAGCGATATTTTGTATATCGGAAAGAATTCATAATACTAATAAAGGAGAAAACATGGAAAAGAATCAAGTGGTTTATTATCATTCCTTTAGCGGAAAGGACAATGCAGAAGAAAGGATGGAGAAAATGGAGAAGCTTTATGAAAAAAAAGAGGGGCAACTGTCCTGGAAGTCTCTTCTCCCCATTGGCTTGACAACGATCTTTGTCTTTGCTTTTGCGCAGATTTACGGACTTTTTCTCCCACGGCGTGTACTCAGTGTTTATGAGCTATGCCTTTTTACTCCCCTTAACCCTCATTTTCCTTCCAAAGTTTATCAACCTATGCACAGGCAATCGCCTTTGGAATCTGCCTATGGAAAATGGGGATGAGGCAGGGGAAAAGAAGCTATTCTTCACCTCTTTGGCATTCTTCCTTTGGAAGAGCGGCGTGGCGGTACTTACGGTAGGCTCCATCTATAAAGGGGTATTAGACATTTACGGAACCAGCGGCACTTTTGAATGGATTTACTTGGTAGTGGGAATTTTGGCATTAGTATCCGGAGGAATCGGTGCTTTATTGGCAAAGAAAGCATAAGCTGTAAGGGAAAAATGGAAAAAGGGGCTTGTCGTGTAAGACAAGCTCTTTTTTTCGCGTTGGCAGTGTGGTTTAAGACTATAATAATGGAGTGGTGTTTATAAGTCTATGCAATAAAACTGATAATTTATAAAAATAATCCAATTTCTCTCCTGTGGTTCTCTGGCGTATACTCTTCTTCGTTACAGCTTAAAAAGAGTGGCTTAAGGAGGAAAAAAATGAGAAAAAGCTTAAAGTTCGTGTTGCTCTTGGGAACAGTGGGGGTACTAATGGCTGCCTGCGGAAATAAGGCATCAAGCAATGTGGAGAGTAGTGCAAAGGGTACCGAGCAAAGTACGGAATCTGTTGCCGTTACAGAGAAGAGCACAGAGAAGGCAACAGAAAAGGCAGAGGTTTCCGAAAAGAAGGTGGTAGAGGAACGGTAAACAATACCGTTGACTTATCCAAGTATGAAAAAAGGAAAGAAGGTTCGCCTTTGGATTCCTGTGCCGCAAAGCAGTGAGTATCAGACTGTTGAGGACGTAAAGTATGATGCCGGAAATGCTAAGGCGGAAATGAATACAGACGACTGGGGCAATCAGATGCTTTATGTGGAATGGGATGAAAATGCCGAGCCCGCCGATAGAGTGGTTAAGCTGGATTTACAGGTAAAGAGAGAAGAAATTGTAAGCCCTGAATTAAAGGAGGATGAGAAGGCGGAACTTCCTGATGATGTGAAGAAGTATCTGGAGCCTTCCAAGAACCTTCCCTTAAAATGACCAGGTGAAGAACAAGGCCGCAGAAGTAACTGAAGGAAAGACTACAGATTTAGAGAAGGCAAGAACTATCTATGACTGGGTTATTGCCAATATGAATCGAGATGAGAGCGTGAAGGGTTGTGGAGAAGGCGATGTTTGTGCTCTTCTAGATACCACCATGACCGGAAAATGTACTGATATCAACTCCATGTTTGTAGCCCTTTGCCGTGCATCCGGAATTCCTGCCAGAGAGCATTTCGGAATACGTATCAATGCAGAGGATATTACGAAGAATCAGCACTGCTGGGCAGAATTTTTATTTGAAGGGAACAGGTTGGGTTTCCGCAGATCCTGCCGATGTGTTAAAGGCTGTTTTAAAAGAATAATTGGACAAAGGATCAGGCAGAAACCAAGGAGAAGCAGGAATACTACTTTGGTAACTGCGATGCAGAGCGAATGATTTTGTCCGATGGAAGAGACCTTACCTTGAACCCTGCACAGGATGGAGAGGCTTTAAATGACTTCGGCTATCCTTACGCAGAGGTTGACGGAGTAAAAGCTTGATAACTACACTCCGGATCAATTCGTTTATACCTACAGCTTTGCAAAGAAGGCATAATGCAGTAAAGAAGAGCGTACAAATCAGAATGCTTCTACTGAAAAAGCTTCTACTGAAAAAGCTTCTACTGAAAAAGCTTCTACTGAAACACTTCTATTGAAACACACTACTAAATAGTATCAAAAAACATGTAAAAAGCATTTCCATTTTTCTTTCTGTATAGAGGTTTTTGGAGATGCTTTTTTTCTTTTTAGAAAAAGTCTTGGAAGAGATGCCTTTCTTTCAGAAAGTGAATATCAATAGAGTAAAAGATTTTTTTCAGTTGATAAAGAAATAAAAAGAGTAATCAATACCCCTTCGTGAACATTCGCAGGTCTTTTTTTCCGCTACAATAGAGTGCTATACTGGTAGCAGAATTCCAAAGGGGGACGACAAAATGAATACAGCGCTTTCTGCAAAGGTGAAGGATATTTTTATGGTAAATGTAGGCATAGTGATTGTGGCTGCTGCCGTTTTCTTCTTTCAGGTGCCCAGTCATGTGGCGGTTTCTTCAATTTCCGGTCTGGCCATTGTGCTTCATCATTTTCTGCCCTTTTCCGTGGCGACTTTAGTGATGGCTTTAAATATTATCCTGCTGATCATGTCCTATTTTTTTGTGAGTCACGCATTTGCCTATAAAACAGCCTATGGCACCATCATGCTGCCGGCGGTGTTGCTTTTATTTGAAAAGCTTTTTCCCAATAATCAATCTTTAACAGGGGATGTTTTTTTAGATGTGGTAGCTTACATTTTCTTTGTCAGCATTGGACTTTCTATTCTCTTTAATCGAAATACCTGTTCAGGAGGCCTGGATGTGGTAGCGAAGATGATGCAAAAGTATCTCCACATGGATGTGGGTCAGGCCATGGGACTTGCGGGGCTTTGCATTTCCCTCCTATCCATCTTTGCCTTTGATGCAAAAAGTGTGATTTTATCGGTGTTAGGCACCTATTTTAACGGAATCCTTTTGGACCATTTTATCTTTGGACAGACCATTAAAAAGAGAGTTTGCGTGATTACCACCGAGGAAAAGGCGGCTATTCTTACAGAATTTATTTTGAATCGCATCCATAGCGGTATGAGTATCTATGACATTATGGGGGCTTACAGCCATGAGATGAAGAAGGAAATTGTGGCGGTAGTGGACCGGCAGGAATATCAGAAGCTGATGGCCTTTTTGGAGAAGGAAGATCCGAAGGCGTTTATTACCGTTTATAATGTGGCGGAGATTCATTATACGCCGAAGAAGTGGTAGGGAGGGAAAACACTATGCAAAGAATGGATATGAAAATGATATAAATGAAAACCGGTTACATCATGAAATATATATGTCTGATACAAGGAAGGTTGTGCCGGAGAAGTGGAAGACAGTAATCAGGCATCCGATTATGAAAAGAACATAAAGAATGAAAGATCACTCATTTTACGATAATGTAAATTGGGTGATTTTTAATACATAAAACACATAAAATGTAGAGGATTTTAAAATACATATACAATAAAATGATAATAAATCACATTTAGATGTTGATTATCGAGAAAAAAACTGTATATACTAGAAAGTAGAGAAGAAGGTGAGGTGGCAATCATGTTAATACTATTTAATTTTAAAAATTTCAAATCTTTTAGAGAAGAGGCTACTTTGGATTTGTCTGCGGCGAAGATGACTGAGTTTTCAGACAGAGTGGTGACTGTTGGCAGTGAGAAGATTTTGCCGGTTGCTGCCATTTATGGTGCAAACGCAAGCGGAAAGTCCAATATATACAACGCTTTTGAATATATGTCTGATTATGTTGCAGATTCTTTTAAGTACGGAGATGAGGAAGAAAAGTTTGAAGAGTTCAGACCGACTCCGTTCTTGTTTGATTCAACATCTGCCGATGCAGAATCCAGCTTTGAGGTATATTTTACTTTGCCTGGAGATAAGTCTGAGAGAACTTATAACTATGGTTTCTGTATCAATAAGGAAGGTGTAACGGAAGAGTGGCTTAATTCCAAGGCGAAGACTGCTAGAAAGTACAGTACGGTATTTTATCGTGGAACTACGGACGAGGAGCTTGATTTATCAGGATTTCCTAAGAGTAGCAGGGATAATATTCAGGTAGCACTGGAAAAGCAGGTACTTATTGTCTCTTTGGGAGCGAAGTTGAAGGTTAATAAGTGTAAGGCGATTAGGGATTGGTTCATTGCAAATGAGTTTGCTGATTTTGGTGATCCTTTAACTAATTTTTTTATGTCACGCAGATTGCCTAAGGGATTTGTGGAAGATAAGAATGTTCAGCAGAAAGTGGTGGAATATTTTGCATCTTTTGATGCGCATATCAAAGATTTCAGTATTGAAAAGGTTCCGCAGGAGGGAGAATCTAAGGAAGAAAGATACAAGATTAACGCACTCCATAAGAAGATTGATTCCGATGAAATGGCTGAAATTCCTTTGGGAATGGAGTCTGCTGGAACTTTAAAGATGTTTGCATTATATCCGGAATTGCAGGAAGTATTAGAGAAGGGAAGTGTATTCTTCATTGATGAATTAAATGCTCGTCTGCATCCGTTGCTCGTAAGAAATTTCCTACTAACATTTTTGAATCCGGAAATCAATACCAATCATGCTCAGCTTGTATTTACAACTCATGATACATGGCAGCTGTCTAATCAGTTGTTGCGTCGTGATGAAATCTGGTTTGTAGAAAAGGACGATCGAGGAGTTTCTACACTTTATTCATTGGCTGATTTTGTGGATGAAGATGGCTCTCGTATCCGCAAGGATGAAAGCTATGAGAAGAATTACCTGATTGGAAAGTATGGGGCGATTCCTACCTTAAAGAGCATTGATATATTTAAGGAGGAATGAGTATGGCGAAAAAGGACAGAACGGGTAATAGAAAAACACGAGAGCAGAGAAAACAATCCAGACCGCCGGAATTGGGATACTGTTTGATTGTTACGGATACAGAAGCTACAGAGCGTTGTTTTTTCACTGGACTTCATCAGGCATTGCCGGAGGATGTGAGAAACAAGCTTGTGATAAAGGTTGTAGAGACTAAACTCGTGCAATGATAGATAAATGTCTGGAGCTCACTGCTTATGATGCACAGTATCAAATTCCTTGGATTGTGTTTGACAGAGATCAGGTGCGGGGATTTGACGAGATCATTGCAGAAGCAGTGAGTAAAGGAATACAGGTAGGCTGGTCAAATCCATGCTTTGAGATATGGATGTATACTTATTTTGGCTCGATGCCGGCAATTCAAGATTCGTGGACATGCTGCTCTGAATTTGGACGAATATATGAAAATAAAACCGGGCAGAAGTATTCTAAGGCTGATGAGCAGATGTACAGAAAAATCTGTAAAGCTGGTGACGAGATAAAGGCAATTCAGATAGCAAGGCAGAAACTGGAGCAGTGTAAACGAGAAGGTAAAACAAAACCATCAGAGATGTGCCCGTGTACCACGGTGCATGAATTGGTGGGGGAGATAAAAGAAAAAATACAATAAAGGAGAAAAAAGATGATTGATAAATTGAATTCAGTAATTGAACTAAATGCAGAAAAAGCGGAAAGCTTACGTACTTTTAGTGGAGTAAAGTTATTACACATTAAAAAACAAGTTGAATTGATATTAAGCCATATTGGAGATATGGGGATTTTTTCTGAATATACAAAACATGATATATCCCATATAGATGAAATGCTTAAGTTGGCAGAGTGGGTAATACCAGAGGAGACACAGAAAATAATGACTTCATCAGAGTGGATGATGTTGGTGTTGTCTATATATTTTCATGATATGGGAATGGTAGTTACAAAAAGGGAATTTGAGAATAGAGATAATTCAGATTTTGTTGAGTATAAGAAAAAGGTGTATGAGGGGCAGAATGGTCAGGATTATAAAAAGAAAGTAGAAAAACTTTCTGAACCGGATAAATTTTTGTATCAAGAATTTGTTAGAAAAAATCACGCAAAACGTATTAGAATGTGGATAACAGGCGAAGTTGATAGTTCGTTTGGGTTAACAGAAGAAATTACAGAAGAAATCCAGGAACTTATGAAAAATATAGATAGCTTATTTAAACAAGATTTAGCTATGATATGCGAAAGTCATCATATGGACAATCTAGATGATTATTCGATTTATGATACAAACAAATGTTATGAGTCATCTGAAGGTGGTAGAGCGAACTTACAGTATATAGCTGTGATTTTGCGTACAGTAGATTTATTACATATTACGATGGATAGAACGCCTGCTATTGAGTACAGAGTATTTAGTCCAACAGATCCTGTTAGCATAATAGAATGGCAAAAACAAAAAGCTATAAGGGTGATAAAACCTTTGGAAATGCGTGATGAAGAAGGAAATGTCGATAAGAGCATTCAAAGTGATACTATTTCGATTACAGCATTTTTTGGGGAAGCAAATCAAGCAGAAGCTTTTTTTGCACTAATGGATTATATAAGATATGCTCGTTTACAGTTAAAGAGTAGCTATGAGTTAGTGCAGGCGTCTATAAAAAAGCAAGGAACAACAAATTACTTGTTTCCATGGAAAGACATTGATGATAAAGGAATCAAAACAAAGAATTTTAGTAATCATTTGCTGAAATTTGAATTGGATCAAAATAATATTTTACAAATGCTTGTAGGGCATACGCTTTATAATGATAGTTCGGTTGTTATCAGAGAATTAGTTCAGAATGGTTTTGGATGCTATTAAATTACAAAATGAAATTGAAAAATAGAAATCATACACAAAAAAACAGAAGGAAAAAAATTCTTGTATCTTATGAGGAAGAAAGTAATATTTTATCTTTCTCAGATAATGGTACGGGCATGACAGTATATGATATTGAAAATTATCTTTTACGCGTAGGGAGCTCTAAATACAGTAGTGCCACATTCCAAAAAGAATATCCGGATTTTGTGTCGATAAGTAGATTTGGAATAGGTATTTTAACATGTTTTTTTGGTAGCTGATGACATTGAAATAATCACTTGCTCAAGTGAAAATGAAGAGGCTAACACTATATTTTTTTAGAAATGTAGATGGTAAATATTTACTGAAATCAATGAATAAAAAGATTTACCTAATCATATATCAAATCATGGAACAGAAATTAGATTACATTTGCGAAAAGAAAATTCAATGGAAGAATTAGAATATAATTTGCGTAAGTGGGTGGTATTTCCGTATTGTGATGTTTTGTTAACGATCAATAATTCAGAACCATTGAAAATAGGGTATGTATCGCCTAAAGCGGCATTGGAGGAGTATATTAGAAATAATTCAATGTTTAGTGAAAACATTGTGGTAAAAGAAGTTGAACAAGATGGAATTATTCTAGCATATGCCCTAGGGTACAGAGAACATATTCAGGAATATTCAATGGTTGAGTATAATAGAATGACATATGATGTATCAAACGATAAAGAAAATCTACCGATTCCAATTGGTGTATGCTTTGAAGGAATAAGGGTAGCAGATAATACGCCCGGATACCGTGGTGAAACTTTTTTAGCTATAATGAACAGTTCTAATAACAAATTAGTCAGAACGAATGTAGCTCGTTCTTCAGTGGAAGATAATGAAGGAAAGAATGAATTGTTGAAGATTGTTTATTCTATATATATATATAGAGGAGCAGATACAAATATTTAAAGAAAAAAAGGTAGATCTCTTTCATGGATTTCGTCAGAAATAAGATTCCTTGTTAACCAGTTTGTTAACATGTCTAATTCAGGATTTGGTTCAAATATACTTGAAGATAAAAAGACTATGGAAGATATTTTTGGTGAGATTGATGGTATTTTGTATGAAGAAGACGATAAAAGGCAATTAGTTTCTTCCAGTTATATTCAATCATTAAGTTATGTGAATATGACTGAAAGCAATATGATTAATGCGGCAGAACATCTTTTAAAAAGAAACACAAAGCGATATGTCACTTAGTGGATTAGTGAATACCATTACAAAAAAACAAAGAATTTCGCCTCTAAAAAATTTAATTTGTGATTTTAAACAATCCAATTTATTGCATACTTTAGCATTAAAAAAAGAAAAAAAGTATTTTCTCTATTGATGTTAATAAAGATGAAAAAAAGATAGATATTTCATTGGAAAAATAATGAGGAAAAAAATGGTACAAAAATTGAACTAATAAATAATGATCCGTTCGAACAATATAATATGGTATATATACCTAAGAGTGAAGCATGCAATATAAAAAGGATTAGATAATGATGAATTGGGAGTAAAAAAACACGACTAGGTGTCGTTTTATTATGGGAAAGTGGGATGACCAAGTTTATAGTTGAAAAGTTAAAATTATTCGACATAGATAATTCTGAAATTGATAAATTAGTCGTTCGATTGTTTGTATCTTTAATTGTAAATAAGCCAGTTACTTATTTATCGAAAGATAAAGGTATGGATTTATTTGAGAAGAATTATCATAATAAAGTAGAGAGAGCAATTCTTGAACATATATCAGATGATATTAAAGAAGCATTATGGAGCAAAGTAAGCAGAGAAGAATTGATAAGTAGTATATATTCACAAAAAATGATGATTTATGATTTAAACGATTGGTCTCGAAGGGTGAATTATTCTTTATAAATGAGGACCTCGGGGACTACCTAAAGGGTAGTTGCGGCAAATTTGCAACTGCCCCAATACTCTACTATCCTGATTTGGAAATCCGAGGCAGATCCCTATGACGGACGATGTCTACGATTGCTTTCAGAGAATTATTGCAAATCGCAAGAAGCCAAAGGTGGAGCCAATGATAGACGGCAAAATCGGATTCCTATACCTGGATAAGAATGAGATGCAAATGGTGGCACTTCATTGGGAAAAGTACTTTCAGCATATCAGAGAAAAATATAACAGTATTTACAAAGTACAGATGTCTATTATTACGCCACATGTATGCAGGTATACGTTCTGTTCAAATATGGCTAAAAGTGGAATGAATCCCAAAATGTTGCAGTATTTGATGGGGCATTCAGACATAAGCGTAACACTGAATGTCTATACGCATGTGAATTTTGATGATGCAAAGGCAGAGCTCAATAAATTATCAGCTAATAATTAAGAGGAAATCGACATAAATATTGAGGTGTAAGAACAAAAGAAATACACCTTTTCTTACACCTTTTATATGAAACTTCATGTTGAAATAAGCCAAAATATGCCATGATTTTATCAGTGAATCAAAAATTGTCATTGGTGAAAAAGTCCTGAAAACACTGGATTCTATGGAGGTATACAGTCATGACAAAAATCCTATTCATCTGCCACGGCAATATCTGCCGCAGTCCCATGGCGGAGTTTCTTTTTCAAAAAATCCTGGAGGAGAATGGAAGAACAGAAGACTTTCAAGTATCTTCCAAAGCCACCTCTTCGGAGGAAATTTATCGTGGACAGGGGAATCCGGTCTATCCTCCGGTAAGGGAAATTCTGGAAGGCCTGGGAATTGATTGCAGTAAAAAAAGAGCCTGCCAATTACAAAAAGAAGACTATGAAAATTACGATTATTTTATAGGGATGGATGAAAGAAATCGGGAGAATATGAGTCGGATTTTAGGCGGAGACCCCCATGGCAAGCTTTCCCTCCTTGGAGATTATACCGACCATCCTCATCCCATTGCCGACCCTTGGTATAGCGGGGAATTTCAGGCCTGTTATGAAGATATCCTAGAGGGATGTAGGGGACTATGGGAACAGATTAAAGAGAAGTAAAAGAAGCCGGTGCTGTAGAAATACAGTACCGACTTTTTTATATTTTGTTTAAACCTGTGCGAAATGTGTTTGTTTGTGTGTTTTGCCCAAAATACATGGCAATATTTTGTATTTTTGCTTATTGATAACTTACATAACTAGGGTATAATGCAGATAGTTATTTGTTCAGAATACACAAGAAAGATGGGAGGAAAACAATGAAAAAGAGAGTTTTATCCGCAGTGTTGGCCCTTTCCTTAGGGGCATCTTTGCTGGCTTGCGGAGCAAAGACAGAGGGAAATGCAGGTGATGCATCTGCTAAGGCGGAGGAGGGAAAGTCCGAAGCCGCTGCGGGAGAAGAGAAGGCAAAGGGTAGTGGAGAAACCTTGACTGTTCTTTATATGTCCGGCGTTTATGCAGATGCGGCTAAGTCTATGGTGGATGAATTTGAAGAGAAAACCGGTGCTAAGGTGGAAGTTATCGATATGCCATACACCGAGCTTCACCAGAAGATGCTTTTGGACTTTACCAGCGGTGCGGGAACCTATGATGTGATTGATGTAGCCAGCCAGTGGGATGGAGAGTTCGCCCCTTATCTTACAGACTTACAGCCCTATATGGAGAAGGACGGCGTAAAGGCGGAGGATTTTATTGACAATGTAATTGCAAACTCCGGAAAGTGGCAGGACAAGTACATCGGAATCCCCAATGCCTCCACACCACAGCTTTTTGCTTACCGTACCGACATTTTCCCGAACGGACTTCCGGATACTTGGGAAGCGTACAGAGAAGAGCTAAAGAAGGTAACCAAGAAGGATGAAGGCTTCTACGGTGCTTCCATTTCCGGTATCACCGGACAGCTGGGCGGCGTTTTTGACTATGTACTTTGGTCTAACGGTGGTGCATGGGCGGATGAGGATTGGAAGGTTACCATTGATTCTCCCGAAACCAGAAAGTCCTTAGAGCATTTGAATGCTTTACAGGAATCTTTGGATCCAAACTGGTTAAACTGGGGAACCGATCAGTCTATTCAGGCTTTCTTAAACGGAGATGCAGCGGTTTGTGAAACCTGGCCTACATTGGGCTTGGTACAGGATGCCGACAACCCTGAAAAGTCCAAGGTAGTTGGAAAATGGGCATTGTCCGTAATTCCTAAGGAGAAGACCGGAATCACCCTGCTTTCCGCATGGGACTGTGCAATTCCGGAAGGCTCCAAGAATAAGGATTTGGCTTGGGAGTGGATCAAGATGTATACCAGCCTGGATAAGCAGAAGGAATTCTACGATAATCATGGCATTCTCTCTCCGAGAAAGGCTTTCTGGGAAGAGGATGGCATTAAGGGCACATACATGGATACCGTTCGTGAAGCATTAGATACCGCAAATATGTGGTGGAGAGTGGCGGCTTCCACACAGGTGGACACCAGCTTTAACACTTTGATTTCCGCTTATCTTTCCGGACAAAGTGACTTGGATACTACCGTGAAGGAAATGAAGGCTGCTGTGGAAGAAGCCTTGCAACAGGCTCCTCCTGAAGAGGGAACCAAGAACTATAATCATTAATCTATTTTGTAGAGAAGTATTTTTTGCTTATCTCAAAAAAACAGTTTTAAAAAGAATATGCTAGAAAGTTAGAGGAATACAGTATGAATGGCACAGAAATAAGAAAAGGAAATAGGGGTAGAGGAGAAAGGCTGTGGTCCTGGCTTTTCCTGCTTCCTACCATTTTATTCTTAGGCTTTACGGCCTTGTTACCCCTACTGTATTCCCTCTATCTCAGTTTATTTCAATACAAAATCAATCTTCCCAATGCCGTTCCCAAGTTCATCGGCATTGGGAATTATCTTCGGATGCTTCAAGACAAAAACTTGGGTGTAAGTGTGGGGAACACCGTCCTTTTTGCGGTGGTTTCCGTATCTTTAGAGTTGGTTTTAGGGCTTTTGGCGGCTATGATGCTTTGCGGCACCAAAAGAATTTACCGCATTTTTACTTCTTTGCTCTTGATTCCTATGATTATGGCTCCTGTAGCCATCGGTACCTTATTTCGTATGATGTTGGACGGTAGTACGGGAATCATCAATTACCTCTTACATTTTGTGGGTGTACCCCAAATGAACTGGCTGAGTAATCCAAAAACGGCTATGCCGGCAGTGATTTTTGTCAATGTCTGGCAGTTGATTCCCTGGGTCTGCATCATTACCATGGCAGGGCTTAAGTCCCTTCCGCAGGATGCGCTGGAAGCGGCCAGGGTAGATGGGGCGAAAAATCGTCATATCTTCTTCCAAATCGTGCTTCCCATGATTAGTCCCTTACTGATTATTGTTTTAATGCTACGTTTCGTGGATGCTTTCAAGGTGTTTGACACCATTTATACTATGACCAATGGCGGTCCGGGAAATGCTACGGAAATGCTGCCGAACTATATATACAAGCAAGGCTTAAAGTTCTTTGATGCCGGCTATACGGCGGCTCTGGCCATGGCCTTCGTTTTCTCCATGACCATTGTAAGTTTCCTTTTCCTTCGCTGGAGAAAAGCGGTGGAGGAGCGAGTTTTGTAGTGCATAGGGACAGCAAGATAACTTGTATCATGAAGTCGATTGCTCCTATAGAGACAGTTTTTATGGAAATATGAATGTGAACACAATCTGCGAAAGCAGTGTATCAATATAATTTTACTTGGTGATTTATCAAAGGGTTTAAAGGAAGAAAATGATGGCTAAGAAACATAGAATAGATGCAAATGATTCCATGGTGCATGAAATATTGGGAAATGTGTGGGGAAGACCTTTTCGTATAGTGTTTACCGCTGTGCTGATGTTGCTGGTTTTATTTCCCTTATACTGGCTTTTTTCCAGTGCTTTTAAAATTCGGGCGGAGTATTTGGCGAACCCGCCTCTGTTGATTCCCCATGTTTCACCATGGAAAATATCAAAACAGTGTTGTCTATGAATGGTCTTGGACGACAGTTTATTAATTCCATGATTGTAAGTCTTAGCTCCACTGCCATTTCCTTGCTTTTTGGCTCTATGGCCGCTTATAGTCTGGTGCGAGGAAAGTTCTCTAACTTTACCAGACAGATTTTCGGCCTGTGGTTTATGATTCAGAAAATGTATCCGGCCATTGCAACAGCAATTCCTATCTACCTTGTGATGCGGAAGCTACAGCTGATTGATACCTTACCGGCTTTGATTATTATGAATACCAGCTTTAACCTGCCCTTAGTTATTTGGCTAATGATGGGATTTTTTGCCCAGGTGCCTATCGAGATGGAGGAATCTGCCAGAATTGACGGATGCCATTTCCTAAGCCGTTTCTTCTATGTGGTTTTTCCGGTAACAAAGTCCGGAATTGTGGCAGCAGGGATCCTGGCATTCGTGGGAGCTTGGAACGAATTCCTCTTTGCGGTTATTTTAAGTATCAATAAGTCTAAGACATTGCCTGTAGTTATTGCGGGATTTATTACTGATAAGGGCTTGGATTGGGGACCAATGGCGGCAACTTCTCTAATCAGCCTGTTACCGGTTTTGGTACTGGTATACCTCTGCCAGAAGCAGTTCGTGGAAGGATTAGCAATGGGAGCGGTGAAGGGGTAGAAACATGAAAGAATAAAGATTACCTGTGTAATAAAGGTCTGAAATGGGAGTTGAGCTTGCCCCGATTTCAGACCTTTATTCATAACGAGATATCGCTCGCAAAGCGTGCGATATCTCGTTGAATGGATTATTTTGTTTTTTAGCTCTTGTTTTATTCCAAAATCTCCGGCTCTTCCGTTGCGATATAAGCTTCCAAGCTGTTCTTATCCACTAGGGAGGGGGCGGCTCCTTCTCTTGTGACACTTAGTGCTGCTGCGTAAGCGGCAATACGGATAGCCTGCTCCATAGGATAGTCCAGAAGAATATAAGAGGCTAGGGCACTGATAAAGGCATCGGCTGCTCCGGTGGTATCGATTGCTTTAACTTCCTTGGCGGGATACAGCCCTAATATGCCTTTTCCTTTTGCAAAAAGTCCTTGTTTTCCCAGGGTTATAATCACCATATTTGCCCCTTTTTTTAGAAAGTAATCGGCACACTGTTCTAAGAGGGCTTTATCGCAAGCTTCTTTAGCCTGCATTTTCTGTAGCTTTTTGGAAAGCTGGGATTCTTCCGTAGATAAAAGAATCTGTGCTTCCTCTAAATTGGGGAGGAAGATATCTGTTAAGGCAAGGATTTCCGGGTCTATTTGCCTTATGGAGGAAGGCTTCAATAGGACAGGGAGCTTGTGGCTTTTTGCTAAACGACAAGCGGTCAAGATCGTATCCTGCGGAACTTCAGTATTTAGAAGGCATAGATGACTGTCTTTGAAGATGGGAAGTGCCTCTTCAACATGTTTCTTACTGACACACTCATTGGCCCCGGAAAGGATGGAGACGATGGAATCTCCGCTGTTGTTTAAGAAAATATATCCTTTGCCGGTTAATTCTCCGTGGACACGCTTCAAATAGGCGGTATTGATACCTGCTTGCTTTGCACTTTCGTAAATGGTATCTGCTTCCAAATCATCCCCGACAAGCCCTATAATGCTGGCGTGATGTCCCAATTTGCTCACTCCGATGGCTTGGTTCATCCCTTTTCCGCCTAAATAGTTGGAAGAACGACTGGTCTTGGCTGCCATTCCCGGGCTGGGAAGCTCTCGGAAAAATAGGTAGGAATCAATATTTACACTTCCCAAAACAAGAACTTTTTTTCTTTTAGTCATAGCGGGGGCGGAAATAGATTTAGTGTGGTTTAAATGATAGTCCGTCTGAAAATGCTTTCGCTCCTGTTCTGTATTTTCAGAATGCTCAAGATGCTTGATCAGGCAGGAACCAAGATATTCTCCAAATTCTTCAAAGGGGATTAGTAGGGCTGATATTTCGGAGAAGTTATTAATATTGCTTTGGTGTTTACATAAGGTAAGCAAGGAAAAGTCATTGGGAATATGCAAATGACGGCTTAGTAATCTTTGATAGATTTGAAAGCTACTTTGGAAGTGCAGAGTTAGTACAGCACTAATACTCCCGCAGGAAATATGACGGTAAAATTTTTCATTATCTTTACTGAAAATGAATTCTTCCGTAAAAGGAATGGCATTTTGATACAGGCAGCTTTTGAAACCTTCAATAAATTCATTTCGAATAGGACTTTCCTTTTCTGCCACAAGGGCGATTTTGGAATGTCCTGCTTGAACCAGATTTTGGGTCAAGAATTCCGCCATACTTTTATAGGAAATGGTAGGCAGAAAATCCGGACCGGGAATATCTTCTTCTGTACTGAAAAGAAAGTAGGTTTTTTTACTTTGCTTAAGTTGTGCATTAACTTCGGAAGATGGCTTGGAATTGATAGGATTAAACAGAATGCCGTCAACATTGCTGGAAGCAAGCAAGGATAGGTTTTTTAATTCTTGCGTTTTGTTTAAATGGCTTTCCAGTACTGTTATACCATAACCGTAGGAACGGGCAACATTCATTAAACCTTTCAGGAGTCTGTCGTCGGGAATACAGTCTCGAAAGATAACCCCGAAAATACTGGTTTTTTCGGGATATTGTGTTCTCACAAAAGAGTAAGGTTTATAATTATGAATCTTTGCAAGGGAAAGGACATGCTCTCTTGTTTGGGGGCTGATATTTGCGTCTTTATGATTCAAAATTTTGGAAACGGTAGATACAGACACACCGGCTAATTGAGCAAATTCTTTAATGGTCATACTTTTTCTCCTACTTTAACACTTGTGCTTATCATATAATAAACTTAAGGAATTTAGAACCTTTGATTTCGCTTTTGGGGTGGAGCCTAATATTTTGGAACTTGTTATAATTGTAAGAAACAGACAAAAAAATAAGAGGGAATTGGACGAAAGCAAAAATAATCTTTTGACGAAAGGGATATGCAGTGCGAAACATGTGTAAACTGTATATAAATAATATTATATTTAGTTGAAAACAGATAAAATTGTTGACAGAAATATATTGATATTGACACAAATCTGGCGGATGATATATCTTATGAATAAGAAAATAAGTATAGGAAAACAGTTTCCTATACAAATAATCTAGGTGATGCAAAAGTGTATATTTGTGAAGGAGGAAAAAGAGAATGAAAAAATGTCTGAGTATGATTCTGGCAAGCTTGTTAAGCTGTTCCTTATTGCTGGGATGCGGAAAGTCTGCAAATGAGGTGGCAGAGTCCAATGCGAACAAAACCGAGGCTGCACAGGCTGATTCTAAGGAGGAAAAGTCTTCTGATAAGTCTGATTCCAAAGAGAAAAAGGGCGTTCGTGTTTGTATCGTTTACACAGGTAACTTAGGAGATAAGTCCTACAATGACTCTTGCAATGCCGGTGCGAAGAAGGCAGTTGAGGATTTCGGTATTGAATTAAAGTCTCTTGAAGGTACTACGGCACAGGAATGGGAGGCGAATTTAGTGGCTGCCTGCGAAGAAGGCTATGATCTGATTATTGGTGCGTCTTCCAATATCGCTGATTACATTACAGAGCATGCTCCTAACTATCCGGATGTTAAGTTTGCGGTAATTGATACAACCGTTGATCTTGACAATGTGGAATCCATCAGCTTTGCCCAGAATCAGGGTTCTTTCCTTGCCGGTGCTGCAGCAGCTATGTTTACACAGAAAACTGATATTCCTAATGTAAATGATGCTCATGTAATCGGATGGGTTGGAGGAATGGATATTCCTGTACTCCATGATTTCTACACAGGATATGAGCAGGGTGCAAAGTACATCGATCCGGATGTTACTATTTTACAGGCTTTTGCAGGTTCTTGGACAGATCCGTTAAAGGGAAAAGAATTAACGCTTGCGCAGTATGAGCAGGGAGCTGATATTGTTATGAATGTGGCTTCCGGAACAGGAACAGGAATTTTGGAAGCGGCAAAGGAAGCGGATAAGTATGCTATCGGCGTAGACTTAAACCAGGATGCTGACCAGCCCGGACATGTGGTAACTTCCATGGTGAAGAGAGTAGATAATGCGTGCTATCTTGTTATTCAGTCTGTTGTTGAGGGGACATTTAAGGGCGGTTCCACCCAGTATCTGTCTTTGGCAGAGGGCGGTGTGAGCTTAACTGATTTCGCAGAGATCAAGAAGTCTTTGGGAGAGAAGTTCCCACAGGATATCGTAGACAAGTGCGAAGAACTGTCCAAGAAGATTATCTCCGGTGAGATTGTAGTGGAAAATTATGAAGGTTTCGGTCCGAAAGCATAAAGCCTGAAACTTTGTGTCGGGCATGGGACTCTTTAGGGTTCCCATGCCCTTTCTTTATCAGTTAAATGAGGGAGAGTAATGAGTGAATTTGTTGTAGAAATGAAAAACATCGTAAAATCCTTTGGAGAAGTGCATGCCGTAAAAGATGGACAATTCAACCTGATTAAGGGAGAAATTCATTCATTAATCGGAGAAAACGGAGCAGGAAAGTCTACTATGATGAAACTGCTTTACGGTATGTACCCCATAGATTCCGGTGAGATTATTGTTAAGGGACAGTCCATGGGCAAGTTAGATCCCAAGTTGGCCATTCAACATGGGATTGGAATGGTTCATCAGGAATTTATGCTCGTCAATGATTTGACTGTGTTGGAAAATGTTATTTTAGGTTTTGAACCTAAAAAGGGACTACAGATTGACTTCGATAAGGCAAGAAAAGAGATTCAACACTTTATTGACCAATACAACATGGAGATTCAGCTGGATAAAAAGGTTAGCCAGATTTCCGTGGGAGAAGCACAGCGTGTAGAAATCATCAAAACCCTGATGAGAGGGGCGGATATTATCATCTTGGATGAGCCTACTGCTGTTCTGACTCCTCAAGAAACTAAAAAGCTTTTTGAGATATTAAATAATTTAAAGAAAGAGCAAAAATCTCTGGTGTTTATTTCTCATAAGCTAAACGAAGTTATGGAAATTTCGGATCGTATTTCTGTTATGCGGCAGGGCATGTATATGGGAACAGTATCCAAGGAAGAAACCTCTCCTTTGGATTTAACCAAGAAGATGATTGGCCGAGAAGTGTTCTTGCATATTGATAAGACCTACGAAAAAGCGGGAAAAAGAATTTTGGATGTGCAGGATGTTTGGATTCCCAGCCAAAAGGAAAGCTCCAAAATTCGAGGCTTGTCTTTATATGTAAATGAGGGAGAAATTGTGGGCATTGCCGGCATAGATGGAAACGGCCAGTCAGAGCTGATTGAAGCAATCACCGGTTTACGTCCTGTGGAGAAGGGGCATATCTTTCTGGATGGAAAGGAAATTACCAATCTTGCTCCGAAAAAAGTTCGAGAAGTGGGATTGGCTCATATTCCGGAAGATAGAAATACCCGGGGACTGAACAGAACCATGAGTATTGAAGAAAATTTAGTTGCGGTGGAAGTGGACAAAGCGCCCTTCAGTAGGGGAATGGTAATGAATACAGCTGCTATGGATCGGCATTCGGAAGAAATGGTGAAGCGCTTTGATATTCGCCCCACAGACTATAAGCTACCGACTTCCTCTCTCTTTCCGGAGGAAATGCACAGAAGGTGGTAGTGGCAAGAGAAGTTTCCATGAACAAGAAGCTACTGGTGGCGGCTCAGCCTACCAGAGGAGTGGATATCGGTGCCATTGAGTCTATTCAAAAGACTTTGGAGGAAGCGAAGAAGAATGGTGCCGGAGTGTTACTGGTTTCCACAGAGTTGGAAGAAATCACATCCCTCTCCGATCGCATCATTGTTATTCATGAAGGAACGATTACCGGAGAGCTTAGTGCCGGGGAGGCAAATGAAAACAACCTGGGACTCTTGATGATGGGAGGAACAGTGGAGACAAAGTCGGAGGAAGGGGGCGAGAAGCATGAATAAGTCTTTAAATAGCTTTTTGAAAATATTGTTTACCTTTTTCCTGGCGATTTTGGTGGGAGCAATCTTTATTTTGGCCATTGGGGAAAATCCTATTGATGCCTATCTGGCATTGTTGAAGGGCGCTTTGGGAACAAAGCTGGGAAGAGGAAATGTTATTGCAGGATTTACGCCTCTACTGCTTACTGCAACGGCATTTGCGGTGGCGGCTAAGGCCGGTGCATTCAATGTTGGAGTAGAGGGGGAAGTAATTCTTGGAGGTATTACCGCAGCTTATATCGGTATCAACTGGGGATTTTTGTCTGTGCCTCTTTTGTATCTTGCCTGCTTTACCGGGGCAATTGTGGTAGCTATGCTATGGGCTTGATTCCGGCGATTTTAAAGGCATATTTTAATGTATCGGAAGTCTGCGTAACGATTTTGATGAATACGGTGGCACTGTATATTGGTTCTTATCTGGTTAGCGGACCCATGAGCGCAGGAGTAGCTACTCCTCAGTCTAAGCCTGTGTTGGTAACGATTCCGAAAATCATGAAGCCGTCTTCAGCAAATATGGGTGTTTTCATTGCTATCCTTGTGGTATTGGCAGTCATTTGGATGACTTATAAGACGAAGTGGGGATATAAGATTAGAACGGTGGGAACCAATCCTGCCCATGCGGATTATGCCGGTATTGATTCTAAAAAAGTGTTCGTTGGTGCCATGCTACTTTCTGCAGCACTTGGTGGAGTTGCCGGATGCATAGAGGTTCTTGGTGTGCATGGGTACTATCTGGACGGTTTTGCAAGGGACTTAGGAACCAACGGTATGTTGGCGGCATTAATTGTAAAGTCCAACATGCTATTTACTCCGTTTGTGGCCTTTTTCTTGGCGGTACTCAAGGCGGGCGCTATGGCTATGCAGCAGGCTACCAGTGTGCCTAAATCCATTGTGGATACTATCTCCGCAGTGTTTATTATTATAGCAACCATGGACTTTGTCATTGGTCTTCATAATCGAAGAAAGCTAGAAAAGGAAATAAAAACAGAGACGGCTCCGAATCAGAAAGAGAAAGGAGGGGATAAATAATGTCAGAGAATTTAGGGAAAATCTTTAATCTATCACTGATTTATGCAACCTTCCGTGCATCTACTCCCATTATCTATGCGGCTCTGTGTGCAGCGATAACTCAGCAGGCAAATATTTTAAATATCGGTACTGAGGGAATTATGCTGGTGGGAGCCTTTACGGCGGTGGCTGTGAGCTATTTTACCGGTAGCTGGATGCTGGGAATTCTGGCTGCTATGCTTGGTGGAGCCTGCATTGCCATGATTATGGCGGTTAGCCATATTAAGTACAATTCTGAAATTTGTGCCATCGGTATGGGTGTAAACCTTTTGGCCATTGCATTAACCAAGTTTATGCTTCAGGTATTTTTCCATACCAGCGGAAGCTTTTCCAACCCCTCAATCGTTCCTATTCCCAAATTGCATATGGCATTTTTGGAAAATGTTCCGGTCTTAAACAGCTTATTTAATGACTGGCGATTTACGGAATGGTTTGTGATTATTTTTATTATTCTTTTGCAGTTTATCTTCTATAAAACGGTATGGGGATTACGCCTTCGTGCTGTAGGACAATTCCCTATGGCTGCTGAAACTGCGGGAATTCAAGCCAATGCGGTAAAGTATCAAGCGATGCTGATTTCCGGTTTAATCGGTGGATTGGCGGGAGCCCATTTATCTTTGGGTTATAGTACACAGTTTGTGGAAAATATGACCAACAGCCGTGGCTTTATGGGTGTTGCGGCAATGTACTTCGGCGGTGCAAATCCGGTGATGACAGCGATGGGATGCTTGCTTTTCGGATTTTCCGATTCTGTAGGAGCAAGATTACAGGCCTATGGTATTCCTGCTCAGTTTATTTTAATGATGCCCTATATTGTGACCATTGCGGTACTGGCGCTTTCTATGGCGGTAAAGATTCAGGCTACCAAGAAAAAAAGCAGTCTGCATTAATTACGAATTAAGAGCTATTTTTTTGTAATAGGCGTTAGGATTTAGAAAAGGGAAAAGGAAGATAAAAAGAATGAGTAAAAGGAAAAAAATTATTTTAGATTGTGATCCGGGACATGATGATGCGGTGGCGGTAATGCTTGCGGCAAAGAATCCTAATTTAGAACTGTTGGGTATTACCGTTGTGGCGGGAAATCAGACTTTGGAAAATACCCAGAGAAATGCTTTGCGTCTGGTACAGCATTTAGATCTGAACATTCCGGTTTATGCAGGTTGCGGTCAACCTATGGTAAGAGATAAGGTGATTGCAGGAGATATTCACGGGGAAACCGGTTTAGATGGTCCTGTTTTTGAGGAATTAAATCGGGAAATTGAGGCAGATCATGCTGTTAACTACATCATTAAGACTTTGATGAATTCTACGGAAAAAATCACTATGGTTACTACCGGCCCTATGACCAATTTGGGTATGGCTCTTCGTATGGAGCCGAAGATTGTAGATAAGATTCAAGAAATTGTTTTCATGGGTGGTTCCTATGCCAATGGAAATGTAACTCCTGCTGCGGAGTTTAATATCTTGGCGGATGCGGAAGCGGCTCATGTTTGCATTTCCTCCGGGCTTCCTATTACCATGGTGGGACTGGATGTTACCAGAAAGGCTCTTTGCTATCCTCAAATTGTAGAGCGTATGAGAAAAGTAGGAAACAAGGCTTCTGCGTTATTTACAGACTTGATGGCGTTCTTCTGTAAAACACAGAAAGAAGTTTACGGTTGGGAAGGTGGTCCCTTACATGACCCGATTACCATTGCTTACCTGATTGACCCGACAGTTTTAACGACCAAGGCAATGAATGTAACAATTGACACTTCCAGCTCCCAGTCCTACGGCAGAACGAATTGTGACTATTTCGGCTATATGAAGAAGGAGCCAAATGTCAATGTAGGTATTGATATTGATGTAGAAAAGTTTTGGGACATTGTGGAAGATGGCTTAAAACTATACGACTAATGTGGAAAAGATAGTCGGCAATGGGGTATCTCCGGGAGGAATACAGTGGAAGCTTTAAAAGAGGTTTTAGAAAAAAATAAACAGAAATACATTAATCGCCTATCGGAGCTCGTGGCGATAGACACTCATGATTTGGGGCATGGAATTGATGGTGGCCTGGAAAAACAAGGACAGGATTATATGGTGGAACTCTTTAGGAAGATGGGAGCGGAAGTCACTTTGGATCCTATGAAGGAAGAGGACATTGAAAAATGTTTCTCCCTTTATCAAGAGGGAAATCTGGGGCATCAGCAGACTGATCGATACAATGTTTACGCCCATTTTAACGGAGAAAAGCCCGGTAAGACGCTGATGTTTAACGGCCATATAGATGTAATGCCTGCGGATGAAGTGGAGGAATGGACCACGCCTCCCTTTAGCCCTACGATAAGGGAGGGAAAGCTTTACGGAAGAGGCACAGCAGATATGAAGGGGGGACTGATGGCTGCCACCATGGCGGTACAGCTTCTGCAGGATGCAGGAGTTCCCTTCTCCGGTTCTGTGAAAATCACTTCAGTCTGTGATGAAGAAGGCGGCGGAAACGGTTCCATGCAGGCGATTATGAGTGGACAGAGGGCGGATGGTGTTGTGGTCTGTGAGGGTACCAGTGATGAGTTAATTTGGCGCATATGGGTTTTGTCTTTTTCAGGGTGAAATTGGCCGGGAAAGCATGTCATTCCGGTGCCAAGAAGAATGGTGTCAGCGCTATAGAAAAAGCAATCAAAGTTATTCAGGCTTTAAATGAGAAGGAGCATGAGTGGCTTTTACACTACAAACATCCTCTATTACCGGCTCCAAACTTAAACGTAGGCCTTATCCATGGAGGAACTGCCGGTTCCACTGTGGCGGAGGATTGTATGTTTGAGGTTTGCGTACATTATCTTCCTAATCAGATGAGTCATAATCAGGTAGTAAAAGAATTCCAAGAAGTAGTGGAAAGAGTGGCTAAATCGGATGCCTGGTTGGAAGAGCATTTACCGGAAGTACAGATTACTCAATTTGGCGGCGGTTTTGAGATGGAGGAGCATTCTTTCTTTGTGGATAGCTTTAAACGAGCTTATTCCGAGGCTAGAGGAAAGGCTGTTAAGGTTGTAGGATCTCCTGCAGGCTGCGATTCTCGCTTATGGAGAAATATTGCCGACTGTCCTACGATACAGTTTGGACCGGGAAATCTAGCCCAGTGTCATGCTGTGGATGAATGGCTGGATTTAGAGGCTTACTTGCAGTCTATCTTGATTTATGCGGAGCTTATTTTGGACTTTTGTCAGGCTTAATACAGTGCTTAATATCTATTAAACAGTGCTATTAAAAGGAATGTGAAAGTTTTAAGAACAAATAGTGAATGAAAAGGAGAGTAAGAACATGGCAAAAAAAGTTTTATTGGCAGGTGAATCATGGATGAGTTATACCACTCATGTGAAAGGCTTTGACAGCTTTTATACTTCCGTTTACGAGACAGGAGAGAAGTATATTAAGAGAGCTTTTGAAGAGGGGGGATATGAGTTTACATTTCTTCCAAATCATTTGGCAACAGAAGAATTTCCTTTCAGCTTGGAAGAATTAAAGCAGTATGATTTGATTATTTTATCGGATATCGGAGCCAATACCCTGCTTTTGCCCGGAGCAACCTTTACCCGCAGTGAAATCATGCCAAACCGTTGTAACTTACTTCGAGACTATGTCTTGGATGGAGGTGCTCTCCTGATGGTAGGAGGATATTTGACCTTCTCCGGTGTGGATGCAAAGGGAAAGTGGCAGGACACTGCCGTACAGGAGGTTTTACCGGTACAGGTACTTGCTACAGATGACCGTATGGAGCATTGTGAAGGGGTTCGTCCTGTTTCTGTGAAGGAACATGCTATCTTTGAGGGATTAGAAAAGACCTGGCCAAGAGTTTTAGGATACAACAAGACGATCTTAAAACCCGAGGCAGAACTTTTAGCAACAGTATGTGATGATCCCTTTATCGCTTTGGGAGAATACGGTAAGGGAAGATCCGCTGTGTTTACCACGGACTGTGCTCCCCACTGGGCACCACCTGAATTCTGTGAGTGGAAGGATTACAACCGCTTGTTCCAAAATCTTGCACGTTGGCTGACAAAGGAAGCATAACGGGAGAAGCTATGAAGGTTTTAAATTTTGGTTCCTTAAACATTGACTATGTTTACAGTCTGGACCATTTTGTTCAAAAAGGAGAAACGATTTCCTCTGATGCCTTAAACATTTTCCCGGGAGGCAAAGGCTTAAATCAGTCTCTGGCTTTGGGAAGAGCCGGTGTTGCTACTATTCATGCCGGAGCTGTAGGAAAGGACGGAGAATTTCTCCTAAAACTGCTTCAGGAATCAGGAGTGAATATAGACTATGTGCAGTCCTTGGATAGCGTACAAACAGGAACGGCGATTATTCAAAAGGATAAAGAGGGTGATAATTGTATTATTCTCTATAGCGGTGCAAATCATAAATCAGCAAGGCACAGGTGCAGAAGACTATCGCAAATTTTGCCGAAGGAGATTTTCTTCTATTGCAAAATGAAATCAATGAGATAGACAGTATTATGAAACTGGCCCATGAAAGAGGAATGAAGATTGTGCTGAATCCTTCTCCTATGAATGAAGCAATCTTAGCTTTACCTTTGGAATATGTGGATTATTTTCTTTTGAATGAAGTGGAGGCAGCGCAGATCTTAGGACAGGATAGCGCCGAACGGGATAGCGAAGAAATGGTTAGAGCCTTACATCTTCAGTATCCTACAGCGAAAATCGTTTTAACCCTTGGTGGGGAAGGAGCTCTCTACTTTGACGGGGAAAGCCTTTACCGCCAAAGATCCTATAAAACGGAGATTGTGGATACCACTGCTGCGGGAGATACCTTTACCGGATACTTTATTGCAGGCATTTTAAATGGAGAAACGGTTCCGAAAGCCATGGACTTGGCAGCCAGAGCTGCAGGAATTGCCATTTCCCGATTTGGTGCGGCTCCATCCATTCCCTTGAAGGAAGAAGTATTATCTTTTTCCTTTAGTTAAAAGAAAAATAGTGATCATAAAAAACCGTACGCAAGTGCGGTTTTTTTGTGTGATAAGAGTTTAGGGAAGAGCTTTTATATGGCTTTGCTTTGAGGATAAAGCCTTCTATTTAGTTCTGTGAAGAAAGTTTTGTGGATGGAGGGGATTTTCTACAAAACCGGTAGTTTATTTTAATCTAAATTTACAAATCTGTTTATTTTCGTGTGGATTTTATTGACAGTTCTGTTAAATGTGTTTATATTTTCATTAAATAAACATAAAAGAACATATATTAACACACACTAACATGTATGAATGTATATCCGTTATGGGAGATTTATACGAATGCCCATGTGCACTTATCAAGATAAAGGAACACATAGGAACATCCATTAAGAACTATCAACAAGCGGAGGAGAAGAATGCCAAAGTGTATTGTCATCGCAGATGATTTAACCGGAGCAAATGCCACTGGAGTTTTACTGAAAAAGATGAATTACAGCGCCTATACGGTTTTGAATGCTGAGCGTTTAGAGCTGTCTATGCTGGAGCAGTGTGACTGCGTTTTATATCCTACGGACAGTAGAGGGATTGATCAGGATCTGGCGTATAGAAGAGTTTCCAATGTTTGCAATCTATTGAAGAACGAAGATACCAAGGTTTACGGCAAACGGATTGACAGTACTTTGCGAGGAAACCTGGGAGCGGAAGTGGATGCCATGCTGGAATCCCTTGGAGAAGACTATGTGGCTATTGTGGTGGCTTGCTTCCCCACATCCTCCCGTATTGTTCTCGGAGGCTATATGTTGGTGGAGGGGCTTCCGCTTCATAAGACGGACATTGCCATTGATCCGAAAACGCCGGTGAATAATCCTGAGGTGGCAGAGCTGTTCCGAAAGCAGAGTAAATACCCCATTGCCTCTATTTTGATGAAGGATTTACTGCACGGAAAGCATTATCTTGCGGATTGCATGAAGAAGCTGGCGGAGGAGGGAAACCGCATTATTGTGGTGGATTGTGTAAGCCAGGAAGATATTGATTTGATTGCGGATGCGGTGGAGACCTCCAAGCTAAAGGTCTTGGCGGTGGATCCCGGTGTGTTTACAGCAAGCCTTGTGAGAAAGAGAATTCCTCCCACGGAAAAGAAGGAGAAAAACAAGGTTTTGGCTGTGGTAGGTAGTGTAAATCCTCACACACGACTTCAGCTGGAAGAGCTGTGGCTTTCCCAAAGATGCAAGAACGTTTTTGTGGAAAGCAAGGCGCTTTTGGAAGGGGAAGAGCAGTGGGAGCAGGAGGTCCAAAGAGTGGTGGATGTCATACTGAAGGATGTGGATAAGGATAGAGTCTTCACGGTGACAGGGGACGGTATCTATCCGGAAAATCGTGTGGATCTTGGAAAGCTTGCGGAAAGCAGAGCCTGCCAAATCGAAGAAATCAGTAATAAGATGAATCTGGCCTTTGCGGAGATTGCTCATCGAATCTGTGAGCGGGAAAAGAGCTTTAAGGGAATATACAGCAGCGGTGGAGATGTGACGGTTTCCATATGCAAACGCTTCAAAACTGCCGGTCTTAGTTTAGAGGAAGAAGTTTTACCCTTGGCGGCTCACGGGGAAATGCTTCTGGGAGATTTCCCGGGAATGCATATGGTGACAAAGGGCGGTAGTCAGGGTGGAAGAGATGCCATCATCCGTTGCATTTCCTTCCTGAAGGAAAAGCTCTTTGTATAAAATGGTAAATCTAATAGATTTTACAAAACAAGATTTGCCGGTCTCAAAAGTGAAAATAATGAAAAAGAAGGAGGATAAAATGAAGAAAGCAGTAATTGCAGTACCTATGGGGGATCCTGCGGGAATCGGTCCGGAGATTGTGGTGAAGGCTGTTTCCAAAAAGGAAATCCAGGACATTGCAAAGGTAGTGGTTATCGGAGATGGAAAGATTTTGGAAAAGGCGGTAGAAATCTGTAAAGTTCCCATTCGTTTGCAGAAAATTGAAAAAATAGAGGAATTGGGAGAGGAGAAGGACACCCTTTACTATATGCAAGAGGGCGAAATTTCCATGGCGGACTTTGCCTATGGAAAGGTCAGCGCAATGTGTGGAAAGGCTGCATTTTCCTATATTAAGAAATCTATCGAGCTGGCCAATGAAAGACTGGTGGATGCGGTGGCTACCACACCCATCAACAAGGAATCCTTAAAGGCGGCAGAGGTGCCCTTTATCGGTCACACGGAGATTTTTGGTTCATTAACCAATACGGAAGATCCTCTGACCATGTTTGAGTGTAACGGCATGAGAGTGTTCTTCTTAACCAGACACGTTTCTCTTCGGAAAATGCTGGATATGATTACCAAGGAGCGCATTAAGGACTATGTGAAGCGTTGTCTGGAGGCTTTGAAAAAGCTGGGGGTTACAGACGGAAAAATGGCCATTGCTGGCCTGAATCCTCACTGCGGAGAGCATGGCTTATTCGGAGACGAGGAAGTGAAGGAGATTATGCCGGCGGTGGAAGAGCTGCAGAAGGAAGGCTATCCTGTGGTTGGACCTATCGGGGCAGACTCTGTTTTCCATCAGGCAGCACAGGGAAGATACAACTTCCGTACTGTCTCTCTACCATGACCAGGGGCATATCGCTACCAAGACTTTGGATTTTGATAGAACTATCGCTATTACCAACGGTATGCCGATTTTAAGAACTTCTGTGGATCATGGAACTGCATTTGACATTGCCGGAACCGGCATTGCAGACAGCATCAGTATGGAAGAAGCGATTCGACTTGCGGCAAAGTATGCAGAGGCTTTTAAGCACTAAGAAGAACTGGAAAGACATAAAAATTGGCTTATGCAAATGAGCAATTGACAACGAAGGGGAATAGTAAAGTATTTTTCTAAAGAGGAGGAAAGTATGGTTAATGGTTTACATGGAGAGCAAATGCTCCTGGGCTTGGCAATCGGTATTGTGTTACTGATTTTCATGGTATTAAAGACAAAGATTCAGGCCTTTTTGGCTCTGATTATCACTACCGTAGTGATTGGTGTAATTGGCGGAATGCCTTTGAATACCATCACTTTGGAAAATGGAACGAAGTTCGGTATTTTGCAGTCTATTACCAGCGGATTTGGTAATACCTTATCCAGTATCGGTATCATTATTGGTTTCGGTGTTATGCTGGGAGCAATCTTTGAGGAAACAGGAGCAGCAAAGCGAATGGCTCTTTGCTTCTTAAAGGTATTTGGAAAGAATAAGGAAGAGGAGGCTTTGGCTTTTACCGGTTTTCTGGTTTCTATTCCTATCTTCTGTGATTCCGGCTTCATTATCCTGTCCCCTATCGCAAAGGCAATTTCCAAGGTTACAAAGAAATCTCTGATTTCTTTGGGGGTAGCTCTTGCAGCGGGTCTTGTAATTACCCATACCATGGTTCCTCCTACACCGGGACCCTTTGGGGGTTTGCGGAATCTTCGGCGTGGATGTGGGACAGTTTATTTTATTGGCGCTGGTACTTTCTATCCCAATGACCATTGTGGCGATTCTTTATGCTAGAAAGTATATTGCTAAGAAGTTAAACTGGATTGTTAATGAAAATGATGAGCTTGTGGAGGCACAGGCCGGTAGTGCAGAGCTTGGAAAAAGAAATCAATTTAGGTTCAGAAAAATCTTCCCTCTACATTTTCTTCCTTCCTTCCCATTGTTTTACCTGTCATCTTGATTTTTAATGAATACCGTATTTACGGCAATGAAGCTTATGGACGGATTTTTTTCCATATTCTAATTTTCCTGGGACAGCCTATTGTTGCTGTAGGAATCGGCTTATTGACTGCTATTTTTCATTCTTGGGAAAAAAATATGAGCCGTAAGGAAATTCTGGCTTCCATGGAAAAGGGAATGATGTCTGCAGGAATCATTATGCTGGTAACCGGTGGCGGTGGAGCATTGGGACAGATCATTAAGGATTCCGGTCTGGGAACCTATATGGCAGAGGGAATTACCGCGATGAATGTACCGATTATCCTGCTTCCTATCGTTATTTCCACGGTAATGCGTTTTATCCAGGGATCCGGAACCGTAGCCATGACTACTGCGGCAAGTATTTCTGCACCGATTATCCTGGCTACCGGAGCGAATCCTGTAGTTTCCGCCCTGGCTTGTTGCGTAGGTTCCTGTTTCTTCAGCTATTTCAATGACAGCTACTTCTGGGTGGTAAACAGAACGCTTGGCGTAAGTGAGGCAAAGGATCAGATTCGTGTTTGGTCTATCACCACAACCATTATCTGGGCAGTAGGATGTTTGGAAGTCATTATCCTTAGCTTTATTATGCACTAATTTTCCGAGGATAAATGTTTGAGGATAAATGGCTTGGTTTCTTTCGGGAAGCTAAGCCATTTTTTTATAAAATATGCTAAGATGTTTTCGGAGAAAAGGACCGGAATGAGCTAGGGGAGAAATCATGAAAAAAGAAAAGGTGTTATCAGGAGAACGGCAGCAAAGCATTTTATCCATTTTGGAGAAGGATGGTTCCGTTTCCGTAGATGAATTGGCTAAGCAATTTTCTGTCAGCGGAATGACCATTCGGAGAGATTTAAAATATCTGGAAGAAAAGAACCGGATAGAGCGTTTTCATGGGGGAGCCATTCTGCGGGATGAGGTGCTTTATCAGGAAAAGGAAGTGCAGAATATTGAGGCAAAAAAGCGTATTGCCCAAAAGGCTTTGGAACTTGTTAAAGATGCCAAAGTGATTTTCTTGGATGCGGGAACCACCAATAGGGAACTGGCTCTATTATTAAAAGAGCGTGAGGGTTTGTCTGTGGTTACCACGGACTTAATGGTTGCCGGCGTTTTACAAAGTGGAAAGGGACGTCTCTTTTTCTGCGGAGGAGAAATCCAGAAAAGTACCGGCTCTGCTTTGGGAAGCTATACAGTGAATCAATTGAAGGACTATTCTTTTGATATCGCCTTCTTGGGGGCTTCTTCCATTAATGAAAGGCTGGAGCTGAGTACGCCTACATTGGAAAAAGTGGCTTTGAAAAAGGCTATTTTGCAGCAGGCAAAGCAGGCTGTTTTGTTGGCAGATGCCAGTAAGTTTGAGAAGCAGGCGATGATGAAGATATGCTCCATTCAGGAATTTGATATTCTGGTGACGGATAAGACATTTTCTGAGAAAGAAAAAAAGGAAGTGGAAAAGCTGGGCGTAAGAGTGGAGGGAGTAAATTAATTTTTAAAAGCAAAAGAATAGTTATTATTCAAGAATATTTTTCTATCATGATTTCCATAAAAAAATATTTACCGAAATTAACCTATCTTTTTTTGTGTAGCTTATATAAACTTGATATTCGTTATCTTTTCCATGTTGACAATGAATGGTTTGGCATGTATTCTGTCCTCAGAAAATGAAAAGGTTTCCACAAACCGGCAGGATTCAATTTTTTTATAATATGAATTAGCCCCTGTCTTTTCAAAAGAAAGATGATTGTAGAATAAGGAATCCATATAAGTATACTTCTACCTAATATGATGGCTATTATATAGTGCGGGAAAGAATATAAAATGCACGTGTTGGTAAGTAAGGCATAGAATGGATGGTTTTTATCCTAGAGGATATTTTTTTGAAAAGATATGTAAAGGTTTTCACATTTATGGATAATAAGGAGGAAGCAATGAAAAAAAGAAGTTTAGTTTCAAGTGTGTTAGCAATCACTTTACTGGCCGCAAGTATTTCTGCCTGTGGTTCATCCGGGAACACTGCAAAAACCGATGCAGCAAAAGAAGGTGAATCAGCATCCGGAAAACAGGAGGAAGGTAGTGAGGCACAGGCTACAGGCCAAGGTGATGCTTCCACTGCTGCAGTGGTAATTTGGAGCCCTGCGGACGAGAAGGGAATTGAAGATTGGTGGGCAGAAAAAATCGCTGCATGGAATAAAGATCATCCGGATAAGCAGATTGCCAGACAGGCCATTGACCGTGCGGATTCTTACGCCTATGAGAATAAGATTACTACCGCAACTACTTCCGGAGATCTTCCTGATATTTTGTTTGTAGACGGACCGACAATTTCTTATTATGCAGCCAATGGCACTATAGTTCCTATTGATGATGTATATACAGAGGAAGACAAGAAGGACTTCATGCCATCTTCTATTCAACAAAATACTTATGATGGGAAATTATATGGTATTGGACCAACAGAGTCTTCTGTAGCATTGTATTACAATAAAGACTACTTAGATGCAGCAGGTATTGAATATCCTTCAGACACAGATATTTCTAAGGCATGGACTTGGGATACTTTCTATGAGAATGCTAAGAAATTGACAACAAAAGATTATGTAGGAACAAATATCATCATGGATAAAGGCGAAGGATTAATTTATGCTTTAGAGCCCTTTTTCTATGAAATAAAGCTGATTTCATCAACGAGGATGGTAGCAAGGCAGAAGGATATGTAAATAGCAAGCAGTCTATAGAGACCATGGAGTATTTAAATAAATTCATTCAAGAGGGAATTGCTAATATTGATCCGGTAAAGGATGAGTTTTTAAATGGTAAAGCAGCTACTCTTATTGGAGGTTCTTGGAACATTGCAGATTTAGAGAAGTCAAATCTGAACTGGGGCGTTTCTTATTACCCTGTTGCAAATGATGGTACTGCTGTTTCTCCAACCGGAGATTGGACTGCGGCAATTACTAAGGACAGCAAGAATCCTGAAGTAGCAAAGGAAGTATTACAGTATCTTATGAGTTCTGAGAATGTGGCAGAGTATGCAAGTGCAATTGCAAAGCCGGCTTCTCGTACATCTTCTTATGACAAGATGAGCGGATGGGATGAGGGAGCTAGAAAGCTCTTCAAGTGGCAGCTTGAGAATACAGGAAAAGCACGTCCCAGCACACCTTCTTATTCCGTATTGTCTCAGGGCTTTGCAACAGCAGCTTTAAATGTTTTTGCGGGTTCTGATGCTAAGACAGAATTGGATACAGTAGCAAAAGATTTCCAAGAGGATTATGATACATACTATGCTAAATAATAGTGTGGTATGAAAAAGCAACGTAGAAACCGTCGGGAACCGAATTTTCGGTTCCCGTTCCTTCTATATAGGAGATAGGCTATGACCAAAAAGAGCTTTTCTACACAACAGTTGAGTGGATATTTAATGACCGGGCCGGCAGTAATCTTATTGATGGCATTTTTGATTATTCCCATTATTTTAACTATTTATTTTTCTTTTTTTACCTACCAGGTTATGCGACCGGATAATATTATTTTTTCCGGTTTAAAGAATTACAGTAAACTATTTAAAGACAAGAACTTTTGGCAGGGTTTGCAGAACACGGTGTATTTTACTTTGCTGGTTGTACCTTTCCAAACAAGTTTAGCACTTGCTTTAGCTGTTCTGGTTAGTGCAAGGAAAAAGGGAGTTTCCGTTTTTCGTACGATGTATTTCAGTCCTCAGGTAACTTCCATGGTAGTTATCGCTATCTTATGGATTATTCTCTACAACTCCAATCCCAGTAGCGGACTTATCAATGCTTTGCTGGTGAAGCTTGGTATGAAGCCTATTAATTTCTTAAATGATCCAAAGACGGCCATGAACGCCATTATTTTTATGTCTGCATGGCAAGGAGCAGGATATCAAATGATGATTTTTCTTGCCGGACTCAATGGAATTCCTTCCGATCAATATGAGGCTGCTTCCGTAGATGGTGCAAATAAAGTACAACAGTTTTTATTTATCACCCTTCCGGGACTGGCAAATACAATAAAATATGTCTTGATGATTACCTTGATTCAGGCTATGAAGCTTTTCACACAGCCCTATATTATGACTCATGGAGGCCCACAAAACAGAACCAAAACCCTTGTGTATTATATCTACGAACAGGGATTCCAGAAGGGAAATTTTGGATATGCTTGTGCGGTGGCAGCTATATTTTTCTTTATCGTAGTTGGCCTATCTATGATTGTAAAGAAGTTGACAAAAACCAATTAAGGAGGGAACGATGGGAAATAAACGAAGTAATTCAATCCTTTGGAATATTTTGTTTTACGGAGGAAATGCGGTAATTGGTTTAATCTTTGTCTCTCCTTTGCTTTGGATGATTGCTGCATCTTTTAAACCGGAAATAGAAATTTTTTCAAATATTAATTCCTTACAAACATTTATTCCGGTACATTTTACAATCGATAATTATATTGAGGTTTTTCAACGATTAAATGTTCCGCAAATTTTAGGAAACACTTTTACTTATATTGGAGTAGTGTTATTGGGAGATTTAGCATTTGGCTCCATGGCCGGATATGCTTTAGCAAAGATGAAATTTAGAGGAAGGGGATTGATTCTGACTCTGGTTATCGCATTAATGTCTATGCCGGTAGAGGCAATTTTACTTCCTTTATACATTGAAATGGCAAAATTAGGCTGGGTAAATACCATGGCAGGATTAGCAATTCCTTTCATGATGAACTGCTTTTCCATCTATATGTTTTATAGCTACTTTTTGGATATCCCGGATTCTTTATTAGAAGCTGCAGCTATTGACGGATGCGGTCCAATCAGAACATTCTTCCAAATTGTGCTTCCACTTGCAAAGACGGTATTTGCGACAGTTTTTATTTTAGACTTTGTAGCAAGATGGAATGATTTTATGTGGCCATTTTTAATTACTACCGGAACAGAAAAAAGAACTGTACAGCTTGCCGTGCAAACTTTCTTTGGAACCCAACCAATTCATTATGGTGCAATTATGGCTGCATTAACCTTGGCATCTCTTCCTATGCTGATTATGTATATTTTTATGCAGAAGTATTATGTAGAAGGTATTGCGTCCACGGGAATTAAAGGTTAGAAGGATATAATAAAAAGAGAATATTTTTTCTGATACAATACCTTTCGATATAGAAAAAATAATAGATATGAGTTGTCATTAGGAGAAAGTTATGGCGGGCATTCAGGATGTTGCAAAAAAAGCAGGGGTAAGTATTGGCACGGTTTCCAGAGTATTAAACCAAAGTGGCTATGCCTCTGAAAAGGCTAGAAAGAAAGTGGAACAGGCTGTCCGTGAATTACAATATAAGCCTAATGAGTTGGCGAGAAATTTATTAAAAAAGCAATCCAATATTGTTGCGATTATTGTTCCGGACATATCCAGTGCCTTTTTTGCGCAGTTAGTATCAGTGTGTGAACTAGAGCTTAGAGAAGCAGGCTATAAAACCATGATTTGTAATACTAATGGGGATCGTTCTCAGGAAAAAGAGTATTTAGAGATGCTAAACCGAAATCTTGTAGATGGCATTTTGACTTGTACACATTCTTTACAAACAGAAGGATATAAAGAAGCAAATGGACCGGTAGTTTCCTTTGATACCGTATTTGTACCGGGGCAAATACCTAGAATCACAGTGAACCATAAAGAAGGCGGCGGCTTAGCGGCAAAAGAATTTTTGCGGGTTGGATGTAAAAAAGTTTTACAGTTCCGAGATCAAGAAGCTACAGAGTATTTTCCTTTTATGGATCGTCATGAGGTATTTGAAGAAACGATGCAAAAAGCAGGCGTAAAATGTGAAAACATTTATGTTAAATGGAATGAATTCGCTGATCGATATTTTCAAGATTTAGTACGAGATGTTTATTCACAATACCCGGATGTAGATGGAGTTTTTGGAACAGATGCTTTAATTATACATTTTATGCGTTATGTTCAAAGAAAGGGGAAAAGAATTCCGGAGGATATTCGCTTTGTAGCTTACGATGGAACGAATCTTCGGGATATGATTTTTCCTACATTAACTTGCATAAGGCAACCAATTAAAGCACTGGCAAAAAAAGGTGTAGAGATACTATTAAACAAAATACAAGGAAGCATGGTGGAAGAACAAGAGATTGTTCTACCCGTTGAATTAATCCAAGGCATGAGCACCATGACGGTGAAAGAAAAGGAAAGATATTTAATGGGGAAATAATCTTTCTAAAAGAATGAATAAGAGGAGTAATATGAATAAAATTTCAAAGAAATTATCCCTTGCCCGCTCTTTCGAAAAGGCACATTTTTCAGAGATCCAAAGACAGGAGCGTCCGGGATTTCATTTAAGTCCTGCAATAGGCTGGCTCAATGATCCTAATGGTTTCTCTTTCTACAAAGGGGAGTATCATCTTTTTTATCAATACAATCCCTATAGCACCAGATGGGATGCGATGCATTGGGGACATTGGACTTCCGAGGACTTACTCCACTGGGACTATCATGAGACAAGCTTTGCACCGGATGAAGATTATGAAACCGGGGTATTTTCCGGAACAGCCATTACGGATAAGGATGGTTCGCATCTTATCATGTATACTGCGGATTATAACAAGGCTCCGGATTATTCAACGGATTTATCCGAAAAAAATGGCGTTCGTAGAGAAACCCAGTGCATTGCAAGAGGGGATGGAAGTCAATATCAAAAGTATGAGGGAAATCCGGTGATTTCAGAAAAAGAGTTGCCGGAAGAATTTACGATTGAAGATTTTCGGGATCCGAAGCTTTGGATTGGAAAAGACGGAAAATATTATGCGGTAACCGTAGCAAGAAAGAAGAGTGATAATCTTGGAGCGGCTTTGCTTTTTTCTTCGGAAAATGCTGTGGAGTGGCAGTATTTAGATATGATTAGGGAAAATGACGGAAACTTTGGCGGGATGTGGGAGTGCCCGGATTTCTTTTTCTTGGAAGGTCGTCCGGTGCTTTCTCTGTCGGTCATGAATATGAAAAATACAAGTCCCCTGTTTAGAAATGGAAATTGTACCGTTGCTTTTGTGGGGGAGGAGGCCAAAGTAGAGCCGGATCAAGAAAGTATTGTAGATTTGATAGAGAAGACCATGAAAAATGCCAAGCCCCAGGCTTTGGATTTAGGCTTTGATTTTTATGCGCCTCAGACCATGGAAAGGGATGGACGAACAATCATGGTAGGCTGGATGCAGGCTCCCGAGGCCGGTGGAAATGCTCCTGAGAATGCTAAGTGGTATGGGCAAATGTCATTTCCCAGAGAGTTGTTTTTCCGAGGGGACAGATTGTGCCAGCACCCTATTTCAGAGATTCAGAAGCTTTATAAAGATAGGGTAGAGTTGGAGATTTCCTGTGAAAAAGAAGAGAAAAGCTATGCGGAATTAGAGGGGAAACTTCTGGACCTTAGTCTACAGATTTCGGCTCCCAAGGATTGCCTAAAATATCAAGAAAGTTCTGAACAAAAAGTAGTTTCTGGAGTCCCCAAAGCCTTCCAAATGAAATTTGCAAAGCAAGGAGAAATTTATGTCCTTTGTACATATGATTTTGTATCGGGAATTTTGACTGTGGATAGAAGTCATGCAAGAAGATCGGCCAGCATTTGTGAAGTAAGAAGGATTTACGTGGGATGTTCGGAAGAGCTTTCGCTTAGACTTTTGCTGGACCGTTTTTCCTTTGAGCTTTTTGTAAATGATGGGGAACAGGTTCTCTCCGGTACCCTTTATGAGCTGCCGGAGGAGGCTAAGGAAATCAGCTTCCAAGGAGAAGGGATTCATTTACAGGTAGAAAAGCATGGATTAAAAGAGATTGAGCTTGGGGCACTGTAAAGCATGCACGATAGTAGAACTGATTCTACATTAAGTTCAGTTCACGGAAGAGTTTTTTTCTGTAGCGTTTATCCCTGGAAGCTTTTTTGATATCTTCCAGTCTGCCACTTTCCGCTAAATACCCATTAATTGTGCTAACTTTTCACTGCCTTCTTCTCTGCCTTCTTCTCTGCCTTCTTCTCTGCCTTCTTCTAAGGCAGCTTGGCGATAACGTTCTAAAAGAATATTCATATTTTTGTCTCCCTTCTGCATAAAGTCTGTAGATTTAAGTTCTGCTACTCTTTTGGATAGTATTGTAGAATGCATTTGCTTGGGATCGTTGGTATGAAAATCTTCTGCCAATCTTCCCAAGCTATTATTTTCTATTTTCGAGGTATTAAAGTATATAATATAAGAGCCATCATCAAAGGGCTGGCCATTTTCTTTAATGATTCTTTCAATATGATAGGCTTGTAATTCTTGTTTGAAAATATCTTTAGCTGTAATAAATATAACATAAGTTTTGGGTAATTGCTTGAAATTTTGTCCTTTCTTTAGAGAATGAATATCTATCAGACTGGCGTGAAATCTGGCTCGCTTAGGGATTGCTTCTTGAGAATCATTTTGGATTTCGATGTTATATAGATTGTGCTCTTTGTCCTCGCAGTAACAATCCAAGACAAGAGAATGTCCATGAATATTGGGAGTGTCCTTCTGAATACATTGTTCTTTCAAACGTAAAGAATCATTTTCCATAATAACTTGTAAAATAAATTCAGTGCATCGCTTATCCTGCAATACGATTTTGATAAAGATATCATCCATCAGAGTTAGGGATGATATTATAGCTTGTTTTACTTCTAACTGAGAGCTTGATTTTTGTAATGTGTGTTTCTCTTTTGAATTTTCAGGATTTTTTGCTTGGAATTGTGACATGAGATTCTCCTTTTAGAAATAGGAATAAGAAAAGTCTTAGGAAAAATGAGAAGAATAGACAGGATTATGTAGTGCTATTATTGTAAAGGAGTCAATATAAATATACTAGACTCCATATTCGGATAATATCCGTTAATGGATAGGATAAGGTGTGCAATAAAATATCTCCTCTCATCCAGGGATAATGGACGAGAAGAGATAGTGGAATTTTTATTCACTTCTTTTTTTATCTTTAAGATTGTATCAGAGCAGGCATGAGTGGTCATTAGCCAAGATTAGCCAACATACAGCATTCCCCTAAAGAGTTCATTTTCGTCTTTTCCATTGATATATAAAGTCCAATTCTGTGTATCTCTTTCAACCGGTACTCGGTAGCAAGTTCCGTTATATTGGAATTGACTAAAATCATTTAGGTTAAAAATGCTGAAGTCCTCATTTCCTTCATTATCTATATATTTTTCATCAATAATTCGCATATCCATGTAAGAGGCATTATCCGTATACATCAGTAGGAGATAGGAACCGGCGGGGATAGTTCCCTCTTTTAGCACATTTCCATTTACATCTACTTCCTGAACCGGAACATCTTGAATAGCCTGGATAACATGATTGCTGCTTATTTTGTATCGGTTTCCATCTGGTTTCGGATAAGCTTCCGCATCAATCAACCAGTCTATTTCTACAGTATTGGTACTGAGAAAGCCGTTGTCTTCTGCTCCGCAAAACCCTTTAGCATCCGTAAAATTTTCCTTGAGAAGATGCGTGTATTCGATATTGCCTACATTTTTAAAGTAGTATTCTCTAGCAGATAGGTCGACAGACCAGTTTTCCTCCGGTTTTAATTCCATAGTGGAGAGGTCAATTCTATAGAGTAAAGTTATCCCGTCTTCTTCATATTTAAAGAGGTAAATGTAGTATTTTCCGGACTTTTTGAGAAGATAAGGAGTTCCGTCAATGCCTTCCACAGCTCCACTTTCTCTACTGCCGGAAACGACGGAAATATCCAAATAAAACATTCCCTCTTCTTCCTGTTTTTTCAGATAAACGGGCTCCCGTTTTCCGCTTCCGTCCACATCTACATCCAGATACATATTGTCAAAAAGTGGGATTACATAGTCCTCTTCCTTTTTAGTATATTCTTCGACGAATAGATTCTCCCCTTCATCAAAATATACGGTAAGAACCTTGGGGGACTTAAGAGACCGGCCGGTAAGATCGATATCGGAATATATAGAAACGCCCTCCGCATTTACCGTCCAAGTAAGTGCATCTCCCTTTTCTTTTATATCCTGTATAAGTGCAGGAGGAAATTCCACAGCTGTACCCGCGGATTCCTGCGCTCTTTTTTCAGCCAAAGCAAAGAAGCTGTCTCTGTCTTTTACCACATCGGAAAAAGCCAGTCGTTTTCCGCTTACACTATCAAAATTTACAGAATAGTGCTGATACTCGCTTCCGCTTCCGGTGTAATCTATGGACTTGGAATTTAAAATGCTGACGATGCTCTTGTCTGCTCGAATAACATCACTATTGGTCTTCACTTCAGGAGTATTTCCCAAGTAGTTCGCCACATTCCTTTTGGCCTCTTCTGAAGTATTAGCGATATTTACCAGCTCCGCAAAATCCTTTTGATAGAGATCTTCTACTTCCTTGTTATAGTCTTCAAAGGCCTTTCTCAGGGCATTAAATTCCTCACCCTCTTCCTTTAGCTGTAACTTAGTGCTTTCTATACTATAAAGATAATGATAGTTTGTATCCCTGTGCCTTTCTCCGATTTCTTCTAAAAGGATATGGGGCATTCCCATAACTGCGCTTTTAGCTTGTGCTTCTTTTTCTTCTCCGCTGTCCTTCTGCTTCTCCTGTGAATTACCTGATTCTACCCCTGTTTTGTCCGTCCTGCCAGCTTCTTTTTCTGCCTTTGCACAAGACAGAAAAAGAAAGCTAAGGAGAAGGAATAATACTAAAAGTAGTTGTTTTTTGGCTTTCATTTCGTCCTCCTTGCCTTTTCTCTTTAAGAGAGTTTAGTTATCCTCTCTGCTTTTGTTCCGTACTATTCAAACATTAATTTTTACTATTTTATCATACTTTGTTTTCGTTTCAATATGATTTGAAGAGTAGATGGAACATCAGAGCGTACAGGAACTGGAGGGAACTTAGTTGCGCCGGTAACTAAGGCAAGGAAGGTGGATCTTTATATATATTTTTTCAGTTCCCCATACCCCTCTTTTTCCATTTCTTCATAGGGAATAAAGCGGACAGAAGAGGAGTTAATGCAGTAGCGGAGGCCGCCCAGTTCTCTTGGGCCGTCATGAAAGACATGACCCAGATGGTAGTCTCCACCCTGAGAACGGACTTCTATTCTACGCATTCCCAGACTGTTGTCTTCCAGGTAGCGGATTACTTCTCCTGCAATGGGCTTTGCAAAGCTGGGCCATCCGCAAGAGGAGTGAAACTTGTCTTTGGAGGAAAATAACGGCTCTCCGGTGGCTCTATCCACATAAAGCCCTTTAGCATTTGTATCCCAATAAACATTTTCAAAGGGACGGTCCGTGGCGCTATGCACCAGAACATTGTATTCCTCTTTTGTCAGCTTTTCCTGTAGTTCTTTTTCGGAAAGAGGCTGATATTGCTCTGAATCAATCAATGGCTCATCCGCCAGAGCAAGAGAGATGTGGCAGTAGCCTCCCGGATTCTTATTCAGATAATCCTGATGATATTCTTCCGCCGAGTCAAAGGCTGCTAAGGGAAGCACTTCCACCACCAAAGGAGAGCTGTACTGCTCTTGCTCTTTTTTTAGAGCATTCTGAATGATTTCTTTGTCCCCTTCTTCTACATAGTAGATACCGGTGCGGTATTGGGTGCCCTCATCATTTCCCTGCTTATTTAAGCTGGTAGGATCAATAATCCGAAAATAATAACGCAAAAGATTTTTTAAAGGCAGGCGCTCCGGGTCATAGTCGATTTTTACGGTTTCCGCATGGCCGGTATTATTGTGACAAACCTCTTTATAGCTGGGATTTCTGCTGTTTCCGTTGGCGTAACCGCAAGAGGTAGAGAGCACTCCCGGAATTCTTTGAAATAGGCTTCTACCCCCCAAAAGCAACCGCCTGCAAGATATATGGTTTTCTGCATAGTAACTCCTTTCCGATGAAATTGATTTATAATGAAACGGTTCTGTAGCATTGTAGTTTATAGCTATAACATTTGCTGAAAAAATCCTTAGTTTGATAACCAATAGCTTTACTTTAGCACAAATGAGCTGGCAATCTACAATTTTTCCCGGATTTCCGATTTTTTTAGATTTGTATTCCGAAAAGGCAAACAATGCTATAGTATAGAAAATATATAGAGCATGATACTTTGATAAATACAGAAGCCGGATGTGTATGAATCTGAGATACAGAGGGGTCGGCGCTACAGAAGCAGCGATGTAGGAACTATGGATACAGAAGCAGCGATGTAGAAACCATGGATACAGAAACCATGGATACAGAAACCGGATTTGTTGGAAGCAGAGATGGAAAAAATAGGAATGGAGAATATAGGAATGGAAAAAGAGCTGAAAATATCGTCCTTTTCCGTAGAGGGAAAGAAAGCGACACTGTATCAACCGCTTGAAAGTGTGGTGGAGAAGAAATTAAATCATGCGAATACAAATACCAGTCTGAACACAAATGGTCAGACTATGGAAGCAAGAGCTTTGGGAGGGAAATTATCAGAAGTCAAATCATCAGAAGTCAAATCATCAGAAGTCAAATTATCCCCTCATCTACTGATTCTTCATTGCTTTTCCGAAGAGGAAGAGGCGGTGGTAAAGCTTTTGCAGGGGCAGGAGTACTTTAGCTTTCCACTTCTTTGTATCAATAACTTAAACTGGCAGAAGGACATGTGCCCCTGGGATAGTCCTGCTCTTATTAAAAATGAGAAGGATTTTATTGGCGGAGCGGATGAATATTTGTTCCTTTTAGAAAAGGAAATTATTCCGAGGGCAGTAGAAATTCTTGGAGAAGAGCCTACATATTATGCTTTGGCCGGATATTCCTTGGCCGGTCTTTTTGCCCTATATGCCGGCTACCGAAGTTCTTTATTTTCTCGGATTGCTTCTGTCTCCGGCTCCCTTTGGTATCCGGACTTCGTTTCCTTTGCCAAGGAGAAGAAAATGCTGAGCAAAGCGGAGAGGCTGTATCTTTCTTTGGGAACAGAAGAAGCGAAGACCAAGCATTCCGTCCTGTCCACCATAGAAAGCAAAACCCGGGAACTGGTAGAGCACTACCAATCCTCGGGCTATTGTGTGATTTTTGAGCAAAATCCCGGAAACCATTTTTGTGAAGTGGAGCAAAGAATCGAAAAGGGGATTCGGTGGATTATGGAGTAAAAGGGAAAGCAGAGTAGTGTAAATGAAAGATGAAATCAGATTAGAAAAAGACCGTAAAATAAAGGGAATCATTTCCATAATCCTTTCTGCGGCAGGCTTTGCGGGAATGGCTTTTTTTGTAAAGCTTTCCGGAGATCTGCCTACCATGCAGAAAGCAATGTTTCGAAATTGTGTGGCGGCTTTGATTGCCTTTGTGATGATGCGGCAGCAGGGATTGCATTATTCTGTCCCCAAGGAGCTTAGGATTCCTCTACTTCTTCGTTGTTGTTTTGGAACCTTGGGGATTCTTTGTAACTTTTGGTCAATTACGTATCTGAAGCTGGGGGATGCCAGTATTTTACAGAAAATGGCGCCTTTCTTTGCTATTGTAATGTCTATTTTTATTTTGGGAGAAAAGCCCAATAAGATGGCGATTGTTTCCGTGCTCTTAGCTTTACTGGGAGCAGCCTTTGTGGTGAAGCCCGGGCAGGGAATCGTGGGACTTCCTGCACTGGTGGCACTTTTTGGTGGATTTTCGGCGGGAACGGCCTATACCTTTGTTCGCAAGGTAGGCTTAGGTGGCGTGAAAGGACCGGTAGTGGTCTTTTCTTTTTCGATGTTTTCCGTTTTGGTATTGCTTCCATTTTTTCTTTTGCAATACAAGCCAATGTCTATACAGCAAACAGTATATTTGATTTTAGCGGGCTGCAGTGCGGCGGTGGGACAGATCTTTGTGACCAAGGCGTATGCCTATGCGCCGGCTAAGGAAATATCCGTCTTTGACTATTCTCAGGTGCTCTTTGCGGCTTTATTAGGCTTTGTGGTTTTTGGGGAAATTCCGGACGTTTATAGCTTTGTGGGCTATGCCCTCATTTTTGGAACGGCTCTTTGGAAATGGAAGCAGACCGGATCAGAAAATGCAAGTCCTTTGGAAAAAAGAGTTGCAGATATGAGAGCAGGGAAAAACATCCATGAGCATGAGCTACTTGAGGAAGAATAAAATTCCGCCCTTGAATACTTTATGAAAAAGAGTTATCTTTAATAAAATGTTGCATTTGCAACAAACACATCTTTTATATTGTATACAATAGACTTTGTAAGAAGGATTTAAAGATACAAGACCTTTATAAATCTAAAGTTTAAAGCGTTTCTAGGGCAAAACTTTTTAGAGCTTAAAGAGACTTCAAGAGCAATGTTTTAAAGCTTAAAGCATTTTCAAAATCAAAGTCCTTCGGCAAAGAAAGGAGGCTTATGAAAGAAAAAGTCGGAGAAGTATTTTCCATAGCAAGAGAGAATCCACCGGTACGGGGATGTACCGTATCTAAGCAGATTCATCCGGGAGAAAACGCCGTTATTTATTTTTCCATGGCGGAGAGGACGGATATTAGTGCAGAGCTTTATCCCTATCATAAGCTACTTTTCGTAGCTGAGGGGGAGATAGAAGTTTACGGAACAGGAGAAGGGAAGTTCCTTTCCAAGGGGCAGGCCATTCTCACCCCAGTGGAAAAACCGGTGGGAATCCGTAGTGAAAAGGGTGTAGTATACACAGAAATTTCCATAAGGAGGGAAGATTTTATGAATGAAGCAGTAAAAGCAGGTGAGGTTTTTCGTTTGGCAGACTTACTCCCTTATCAGGAGGGTAAGATTGTAAACATGGATTTGATGCATAATGAGAAAATGAAGTTTGTGCTGATGTCTTTTTCAGAGGGAACCGGTCTTTCCGAGCACGCAGCTCCGGGAGAGGCTATGGTATTTGCTCTGGAAGGGGAGGCAGTGATTCAGTATGAGGGTGTGGACCACGTGATTCATGCCGGAGAAGAGTTCCATTTTGCCAAGGCAGGTCGACATGCAGTAACAGCAAAGGGAAATTTCAAAATGGCTTTGTTAATCAGTTTGGCATAAGAGAACACTTAGCGTACATAAGAGGATTCTTTAGGAGGAGAAAATGAGAAAAGCGGTAAAGGGAAATGTCAGTTGGATAGGCTATATCGACTGGGAACTACAGCATTTTCATGGAGATGATTATTCTATCATCAACGGTTCCAGCCAAAATGCCTATCTCATCGAGGAAGAGAAGACGGTTTTGATGGATACGGTTTGGACACCCCACCGTTTTGACTTCGTGGAGAATCTGAAAAAGGAAATTGATTTAAAAAAGATTGATTTTATTGTGGCAAATCATGGGGAGTGCGATCATTCCGGCTCCCTTACCACTATTTTGGAAGAGATTCCGGATGTGCCGATTTATTGTACGGAAAATGCGGTAAAAAGCATTGAAGGACAGTATGGCAAGAGGGGCTGGAATTTCCACGTGGTTAAGACCGGGGATTCCTTGGATATCGGAAATGGAAAGAAGCTTATTTTCCTGGAAATGCGGATGCTCCACTGGCCGGATTCCATGGCAACTTTTTTAACCGGGGACAATATCCTCTTCTCCATGGATGCCTTTGGACAGCATTATGCGGTGGAGGAGCTTTTTAACGATAAAGCAAATCAATGCGTACTTATGAAGGAAGCTATGAAGTACTATGCCAATATCCTGGCCCCCTTTGCCCCCATTTTACGGAAAAAGCTGGAAGAAATTACGGCTTTGAATCTGCCTATTGAAATTATTGCTCCTTCCCATGGAGCCATCTGGCGGGAAAATCCCATGCAGATTGTGGAAAAATATGCGGAGTGGGCACAGGATTATCAGGAAGACCAGGTGACGATTGCCTTTGATACCATGTGGGAGGGCACCACAAAGATTGCCTACAGCATTGCGGAGGAGATTCATCGGCAAAGTCCGGATACGGTAGTGAAGGTTTTTAACATTTCCAAGTCGGATAAAAATGAAGTAATGACGGAGGTCTTTAAGTCGAAAGCCCTCGCAGTAGGTTCTCCTACGGTGGCAAATTCTATTTTGTCTCCTGTGGCAGGCTGGCTTGAGTTTTTAAAGCAGCTGAAGTTTAAGAAGAAAAAGGCAGCGGCCTTTGGCTGCTATGGCTGGAGCGGAGAGTCCGTGAAGGTTTTACAGGAGTCCTTAAAGGGGGCAGGATTTTCTGTGATTCCCGAAAATATTCGGGCGGAATGGGTTGCCAAGGAAGAGGATTTTGCGGCGATTCCGGCATTGGTAAGCGCATTGTTAAAAGCAGAGTAGGAGAGGGAAGCATGGCTACATACTGTCGAGATTTTGCAGAGGACGAAGAATTTGAGAAAACGAAAACCATGCTTCGCCTTATGCGTGAACTAAATGAAGGAAGGCGCTCCAGGGAAGAAGAGGGATATTTATCAGCTGAGAATGTACGGGCATATTTTCGTAGTAAGCGGAAATGAAATACGATATGTAGTAGAGGGAGAGGAAGTGATATCCTCTCCCTTGCTTTTTATAAAAAACTTTCTATACTAGGAAGGGTGTTTTCTTCTACTGAAAATAGAGAAGAAGTCGGCGCAAAGCTTGGTAACAATAATAAATTTCGTAATAGCTATAAATGCTGAAGGAAAACGAAAGAAATAAATTCTAAAAAGAAAGGCTATTTGAAGAAAAGCATGACAGACGCAATCCTACATCGTAAATCACATCGTATTTTCACTCCTGCTCCTCTGTCCGAGGAGGAAATGGCGGCGATTCAAAATAAAATTTCTGCAATCAATCTGGAAACAGGACTTACGATAGAGTTTGAAGAAGACGGCAGTAGAGCATTTCAGGATTTTCGGAAAAGCTACGGGCTTTTCAAAAATGTTCGCAGTTTAATTCTCTTAAAGGGAAATGCGGGACTTGCCCATTTTCGGGAGAAAATCGGTTTCTATGGGGAAGAACTGGTGCTGTTTGTGGAAGAGCTGGGAATAGGAAGCTGCTGGGTTGGAGGAACCTTTGACCGGGAAAGCTTCTGCTATCCGGAGGATGAGCATATTCAGGCGGTAATTGCGCTTGGACACAGCGGAGAAGAGGGAATCGGTAGAAAACTGATTGGCAGTTTATTCCCTATGAAGAAAAAGCCTTGGCATGAACGCATTTCCGGACAGGATTCTTATCCTCATTGGATTCAGGAGGGGATGGAGGCGGTAGCCTTAGCGCCCAGTGCTTTAAATAAGCAAAAGCCGAAGTTCTTTTATGAGCATGGGGAACTTCGGGCTTCGGTACCGGATAATTACGACATGGACATGGTGGATTTGGGGATTGCCAAGTATCATTTTCTGAAAGGGGTAGGAGAGGGAACTTTCCCCTTTGGAAATGGTGCAAAGTATCAAAAAGAAGAGAATTCTTGACATTCTTAATAGCTTAGGGCAAAATAGCATAACAAAGGAAAAACAGCTCCTGCTTTGCGGGAGTTTTTTCTTTGCCCGGTAGTATTAGGGTAAGAAAGCAAGATAGATCTGCATAAAGCAATCATAAAGCGATCATAAAGCGATCAGAAAGCAACTACAAAACAGTAGTATAGGAAGCCAAGTAGTAAGAGTGGATATTGTAGAGTAAAGGAGCAGTAGGGATGCCATTACAAAGTATTGCATTGATTTTGTTTATTCTCATGTATGTGGTGATGATTGTAAAACAGGAGTGGAGGCTATATGCCATTTGGACGGTGGCCCTCCTTTTTGTAGGATTAGGGATATTACAGAGAAATCCCCTCTACCTCCTGTCTGTCATTAACTGGAATGTGATTATGATGATCGGCGGAACCATGGTCATCGTATATTACTTTATTGAATCCAAGATGCCCAACCGTCTGGCGGAGATTATATTGGATAAATGTTCCAATGTGATGTGGGTTATTATTTTGATGTCCTTATTTGCAGGCTCGGTATCCGCCTTTATCGACAACGTGGCCACGGTTTTGATGATTGCTCCTGTGGGACTTGCCATTTGTAAGAAAATTAAAATCAGCCCGATTCCCATGCTTTTATCCATTGCGGTATCCTCCAACTTACAAGGAGCGGCAACCCTGGTAGGGGATACCACTTCCATTATGTTGGGAGGCTATGCCAAGATGAACTTCATGGAGTTTTTCTTTATGAAGGGAAGACCCGGAATGTTCTTTTCCGTAGAGCTGGGAGCCATGGCCACCGTACCGATTATGATGTTTCTATTTAGAAAATTCCGTCAGCCGGTGGAGGCTACGGAAAAAACCGAGGTAGAGGGATATTTTCCCAGTATTGCCTTGATTGGCGTGGTGGTTTCTTTGATTGTGGCTTCCTTTATTCCCAACACTCCCGGAATTATTAACGGTTTGATTTGCTGTGTTATCGCTGTCATCTGTATGGCGGTGGATTTTCATGTGAAGAAAATGCCGGAAAATCTCAAGAAGTCTTTGCTTTCTGTGGATAGGGAGACTCTCTTGATTTTAATGGGACTTTTCCTTGTGATTCAGGGAATCACGGATGTGGGCTTAATAGATCTTGCGGCGGAGAGTATTGTGAAAATGGGAGGAAATAACCTCTTCCTCTTATACAGCATTATCGTGTGGGGCTCTGTGATATTTTCTGCCTTTATTGACAATATTCCCTATGTGGCAACCATGCTTCCCATCATTACCGGCATTTGCCAGCTCTTACAGATTGAACCCTATCTTCTGTATTTTGGACTCTTGACCGGTGCAACTCTGGGAGGAAATATCACCCCCATCGGAGCCAGTGCCAATATCACAGCAGTAGGCATGTTAAAGCAGGAGGGCTACAAGGTAGGCTTCGGCGAATTTATGAAAATCGGCATTCCCTTTACTCTGGCCGCGGCAGGAACCGGCTATCTCTTCGTCTGGTTTATTTGGAGATAAAAAGCAGCTGTAAAAAATCAAAATAATTTTCTATGCAATATAGGTCTGAATTGGGGCACGCTCTTGCTAGCTTCGCCACGTAGCGGATACTAAGCGAAAAACTGCGATTCTCTTGTTTTTCGCAAGTACCGACGGGCTCAGACTATCCCTCATTCAGACCTATATTGCCGAAAATCTCTTTATATTTTGATTTTTTGTAGCTCCTTTTTGCTTCAAGGAAGATATTTCTGAACTTCTGCCTTCATCTCCGTCCATTTCTTTTCCATATCCTTTACCAGGGCAATCTGGGTTCTGGCACGATCCAGGTTATGTCCCGGTCTTTTCACATGGAAGTAGCTGTCCCCCTGCAAATAGTCGGTGAGGAAGCGCATGCCGCATTCTAAAGTCATAATCTTTGCGCCTTCCGGTAGGGAAAGAATCTCTTTCTCCCAAAGAGAGCTTCCGCAGGCCTCTAAAAAGCCCTTGGTATAGAGGGAAAAGAGGGGAAGAGACAGAGATATTTTGCTCAAATCTTCTTCGTCCTCCGCTCCGGTGTTGGCACCAAAGCGGATGGCATCTCCAAAATCAAAGATGGAAAGCCCGGGCATGACGGTATCCAAGTCAATGATGCAAAGAGCCTTCTCCGTATTGGCATCAAAGAGTACATTGTTTAACTTGGTGTCGTTGTGGCTTACCCGTAGCGGCAATTCTCCCTTTTTTAAAAGCGCCAAAGCATAGGACAAGTCTTTCTCATGGGAGAGGAAAAACTGAATTTCCTCTTCACAATCTTTTTTTCTATCGTATTTATCCTCTTCTACAGCCTTCAGAAAATGCTGAAAACGCTGTGGGCTGTCATGGAAGTGGGGGATGGTCTCATGTAATTTTTCTGCGGGAAAGTCTGAAAGAAGCTTTTGAAAATGCCCAAAGGCATAGGCGCTTTCATAAAAGTGCTCCGGTTTTTCCACAAGGTCAAAGGCCTTACAGTCGGTAATATAGAGATACATTCGGAAAAAATTCTTCTTCTCGTCTTCGTAATAAAGATTTCCGTCCTTAGTTTTGATAATCTGCAAGCTTTCCCGTTCCGGATTTCCGCCTTGCTTTTTGATTTCTTCCGTCATAAAGCGGCAGACAAGGTCTACATTTTCCATCAGTTCCCTGGGCTTTGTGAAGATTTCACTGTTGATTCGTTGCAGAATATAGTTTCTGTCGGCTTCCACCAAAAAGGTATCATTGATATGCCCTGAACCGTAGGGCTTGCAGGATTTTACCTCTCCCTCTAAGGCAAATCGGGAAAGGGCATTTTGCAATTCTTCGTTTGTTAATTTGTTTTTCATAGGACTTCCTTTTCAAAAAATGGCATGGGGAAAAAACTGCAGGTATATACTGCAAGTATTCAATCTTTTATCCCTTTACACCGCCTCCGGTTACTCCGGCAATAATTCGCTCGGAAAGGAAGAGGTAGAGTACAAAGGTGGGTAAGAAGACAATGATGACAGAGGCAAACATCCCTGCCCAGTCTCCGGTATATTTCATGGAATTAATCATGGAGTAGAGTCCAACCGCCACAGAACGCACCTGGTCGGAGTTTCCGAAGATTAAGGAGATAAAGTACTCGTTCCAGACATTGATAAAGTTGAAAATGCTGACAGTGATAATGCCGGGCTGTGCCATAGGCAGCATGATCTGCCAAAAGCATTTTCCGGGAGGACAACCGTCAATGGCGGCCGCCTCTTCAAAGGCTCTGGAAATATTGGCGAAAAAGCCCATCAGGAAAATGGTGGTGTAAGGTACATTGATGCCTACATAGAGGAAAATCAGGGTAAGCTTGTTGGGAATCACATGATTTAAAATGTCCAGTCCTGCTACCATGGCAAAAAGGGGCAGAACAATCATGACCACCGGTACACCCATGGAAGCCACAAAGGCATTTTGCATGAGCTGATTTCCCCTAAAGGAAAAGCGGGAAAGGGCATAGGCTGCCGGTGCACAGACCACAAACAAAAGAAAAACGGAGCTCAGAGAATAAAAGAGAGAGTTAAAAAAAGATGGTGGATACATCGGAATTGACCCAGGCCTTCTCGTAATTCTCCCAGTGAAAACCGGAGGAAAGCAATTTATTGGCAAAGATTTCCTTGGTGGTGGAAAAGCTGGCCAAAACCACCCAACCCAGCAAAATCACGGTGAAGAAAATCCAAATTAAAAGCAACAGATAAGCAGGGGCTAAACGCAGCTCTTTCTGCCACCGTATGGGTTCTCTATAAGTTTTTTCTTTGGAAAAGAATGACATATTGTTTCTCCTTCTTGTTTACGTTCCTATTCTATCTTTACACAGACTAGTTTTACGGACTTTTGAAAAAATGATTTAGCCATCCTGGATTTAGGAATAAGATTTTTTATAACGGAAAATACTTTAGAATCTTAGCGATAGTATTTTCGGCAAATCTAGAACTCCAAATCCTTGTCCCGGAAAAGGCGGTTACAAAGCTGGAAGATTAGGACTACGCAAAGGCTTAAGCAAACCCCTACTGCGGCTCCGATTCCCGCATTTCGCTCCGTAACACTGTTTCCCGCTCCGAAAATCTGCATATACATATAGACCATAGGAGTAATGGTCTGGGTGTCTGCCGTTACCGTGGAGAAAAGCTGGGACCAGACGAAGAAGCCTACGCTGCTGACAGACCACATGGTGATATTGGTATGGAACATTCCCTTTAAAAGAGGAAGGGTAATGTGTCGGAATTGCTGGAGTCTATTGGCGCCGTCTAAGGTGGCAGCTTCAAAGTAGTCTCCGCTGATTCTCTCGATACCGCTGGCAAAAATCAACATATGATAGCCCACCATACCGAAGCAATAGGCAATCAAAAGAGCCATAAACTTATGGTCATTGCTGAGCCATTGGATTTTGGCCAGTTTATCCAGATGAAGCATGGTGAAAAAGCTCTTCAATAAGCCGAATTTCGGGCTGTAAACATACTGGAGCCACATGGTGGCTAAGGCTACTGCAGAAACAATATTGGGAAGATAAATCATGGCACGGAAAAAGCTTTTGCCACGAATGCCGGAGGTTATAATTACAGCAAAAAGAAGGGAAAGGCTGAGCACCAAGATTCCCCCCAAAGCCCAAATCCGGAAGAGATTTCCCATAGAAATCCGGAAAAGAGTGGTGCTTAATAGCTTTTGATAGTTTTCCAATCCCACAAATTGCCATTTTGAAAAGGCATCCGTTACCCCGTCAATCTTAAAGAAACTCATACACAAGGTTCTCAGGATGGGATAAAGAAACACCAAAAGAAAGAGAATTGCCGCAGGACTGACAAAGGCAAATAGTATAGCAGAATTCTTTTTCACTGTAGCCTCCTAAAAAATTGGCTGTGAAAAAGAAGTTTTAGGGCATTTCCCTCCCCAGAGATTAGAGGAGGGCCCTGATTTCCTTTTTTCACAGCGTCAAATGTCGTTTTACTATTTCATTACTTCTGTAAATTCTTTACAAACTCTTCAGCAGTGATGCTGCCACCGCAAAGCTTTGTGAAGTTCTCCTTTAAGATAGGAGTCATATCCGCATTATCTTCTGCGGAAGCTGCCCATGGATAACGAGTCTTTAAGCTCTCCATAACAGGCTTTACAGAGGATAAAATCTCAGGCCATTCCTTATTGTCGCTGTCTGCAGGAATTCCCAAAGACATCTCGGAAAGCTTCTGGTCGTACTTACCCTTGGTGAAGTAGGTGATTAACTTGAATGCATCTTCAGCATGCTTGGAATTCTTGTTGATTGCCAATACCTGTGCTCCGAAGTTTGCCGCTTCAACGCCATCTACTCCATTTTCTACTGCAGGATAGCTAAAGCATCCCCACTGGAAGTTGTCGCCGGCAATGTCTTTCACTTCGTTTGGAAGCCAAGAACCGTTTAAGTACATTGCAGCAGTTCCTGCAGCCAATTCCTGATTCTGCCCAGCCGGCCAAACATTGGAAGCAATGCTCTCGGAGAAATATCCCTTCTTAGCAAAATCTTCGTAAGCCTTAGCCACTGCAAGAACAGAAGGATCATCCCATTTTCCCTCTTTTACAATCTGAGAGGCCTTCTCATAACCGTTGATTCTGGACAGGTGGTATCCGAAGCTGCTTAAGATATAAGCGTCATCACTGGTGATAGGCGCATAGCCCTTCTCCTTGATTAAAGCACAAGCCTTATCCAAGTCTTCCCAGGTCTTTGGTACTTCCTTAATGCCTGCTTCATCGAAGATTGCCTTATTGTAGAAGAAAGCAAATACATTTGGCTGGTAAGGAATAGACTTTAAAGTTCCTCCGCCGACTTCTCTACAAGCCGCGATAAGGCCGGCATTTGCAGTCTTTTCGTAGTCATTTGCCTTTGCCAATTCTTCTAAATCTAAAAGATAAGCAGACCAGGTCTTGTTTACACGGTCGATATCCTCATCGAAAAGGTCAATGTTGGTTCCGGCATCAAGTGCGGGTTGTAATCCCTCACGGATTCCGGTTCTTCCCTTAAACTGAACATCTACGGCAATGCCGGTATCCTTGGTGAAAGCATCAATTGCTTCTTTCAAAGCCTGTCCCTGTGGCTCTGTAGCCTCCCACATGGACCAGTATACTAATCCGTCTCCACTCTGTGCGGAAGCATCAGCCTTTGCGGCTTCACTACCTGCCTCAGCCTTGCTTTCGCTCTTTTCATCTTTCGCACTTTCTTTTGCTTGGCTGCCGCCGCATGCTGTAAGCGCAAGAGCTAAGGATGCCATTACGGCGATGGGGTACAATAATTTTCTTTTCATTTTTTCCTCCGTTTTCCGGAAAAATCCCTTGCTTACTGTAGGGGATTTCCTCTTTTTGTTCTGCTTCTTCTTATTTTTTATGAATTATATAGAAGGAACAAAAACATCTGTTATTTTCTTCTAAGTATAGGGAGAATTTCCTAAATAATCTTTATACGATTGTGTAAAGCATTTGTCCTTTTGGCTGCGCGCTGTCCCGGCTTATCATGTTATGTACTTTTCTGCTTTATTTTTTGTTATTTTTTTACGTATATAGTTTACAGTTTTTCTGCCCTATGCCACTGCAGTTCCCCGGTTTCCAAATGGATTTCCTGTAGCCTTCCCTTTCCGTCATAATAGCCGGTATCTTGAGGCTCTTGACTATTGTTTAAAACTGCAAGCAGTCCCTTTTCCGGATAGGCATGCACTTCACAGTTAGGGTTTGTGGCCTGGTAGAGAGCGTATTCATTTTCCTTACCGCAGCTGTATAAAAGTGCTCGTAAAAGAAGCCTGGTGTTTTTCGGAGAGTAGGGAAGTCCTGCCATATAGATGCCTCGTCCCTTTCCGAAAGCATGGGCAGAAAGGTGTACAGAACCGTCGCTGTATTCCAAAATCTCTGTATCCTTTTCCGTTGCGTAAATGTTTTTCTTACTCTCCCCAAAGGAAAGCTCTTCTTTGGAGAAGTCTTCCAATAGGAAGTGAGCGGTTTTTTCCGTTTTAAAATACTTGTCTGTAGAAAGGCTGAAGCCCAGCTCTTTCTCTACACCGAGGACATCGGAAAGCTGGAAGAAGCTGCCTTGATACTGCGTAGCACAGGGCTCTCCTACACCGATAAAGCCGCCACCCTCATAGACAAATTGCCGCAGCATGGTGCAAAGCCTTTCATTTTGCCAGATTTCTCCACCGGACCAGGAGGTACCTGCATCACCCGCATTCAGGATAACATCAATGTCTTTTGGGATACCATTTTCCAAAAGATCGGTAAAGGAGAGGAACTCCACCTCCACCGCCATACCGGACAGGGCTTCCAATATACCAAAATAGCTGTAAATCTGCTGATAATACAGGGCGTGAGCCACCATGTAAGCCTGCCAGGAGCGAATTTTTCCCCAGGCATTCAGGATGGCTACTTTACATTTGTTGTAGGCCTTCCGCCCCTTTACTTCCTGATGAATTTCTCTAAATTCCTCCGCCACCTTTTCCATGGTGTCCAAAAAGGCGGGGAATTTGTAGGCCAGGCTTAAATATCCGCCGTAACCGATGCGGTCAATGGGACTTCTGAAAATGGCCCGTCTTGCACTGATCCAGTTTTCTATTGCTTCCTTTTCAGGATGCATACCGGGGGAGAAGCTGTCCGGGAAGAAGTAGGGAAGGAAACGCCCTTCGGTATAACGAACTCCGGGAATGTCGGAAATCAGACGGAGAGTAGCACCTCCCCCCACACTTCCCACCACGCTGTCCAGGCCGATGGAGGAAAAATATTTTCCATAGGGCTCTGTACCGATCCAGTTATCTCCCAGGAACATCATGGCTTCTCTACCTTCCTTATGGCAAAGCTCCACCAGCTCCTTGGCTTCCTTTGCCACAAAGCGTTGAATAAAATCCATGTAATCCAGATAAGCCTTGCCGGGAATGCGGAAGGTACTGTTGAAATATCCCTCGTCCACCAAATCCTCCGGCCGAAGCGCATAGCCGTATTCCTTTTCAAAGGCCTCTAATGCATCTGTGGAAACAGTGTTTCCGTAGCCAAACCAGTCCACATATTTTTCCTTTTCTTCATGATTGAAGAGAAGGGTAAAATGGTAGAAAAATGTGGTGAAGCGCACCACATCCGTATCCGGATGCTCTGCCAGCCACTGGCTGAGACAGGATTTAGCGAAGGCCTTACTGTGGGGCTTCCGAATGTCAAAAGGGATGTCTCCGGGCTTATCTCCCCATTGGTTGGTAATGTGGTTATAAAGTTCTGTGGGGTCCCAAAGGGCATAGGCCAAAAAGCTCAGGGTATAACGATGGAAGGGAATAGCGTTTTCCAGAATCAGGAGATACTGATTTCCCTCCTCCGTCTTTTCCGTTTTTAAACTCCAAAGGGAGGGCTCTACCACTTCCCCTGTACTACGGTCTATAAGCTCCCACCATTTTTTCGGATCATGGTCAAAGTCCGGACTTACCTGCTTTGGAAAGAAGCCTTCCATATAGGGGATTTCCAAGTGGGAGGAATAGGCGGTTAGAGGCTTTGACATCAGGTAAAATTGCTGACACTCCTCCGGATGCTTTTCGGCAAATTCATTGTGCCCTCTGGCTACAAAATAGGTGCTGTAAATTTTTACCGGCAGGGTTTTGCTCTTTGGATCCAAATGGGTGCCGTCACTGTCTCTGATGGCATCCGCTCCTAAACGCTCCACCAGTTCCTTGGTTTCTTCAAAAAAATTCTCTTCTCCGGGGAGGGTTAATTGTCCTGTTCTTTTTCCCATAATGCTGCTCCTCTGTATAATTTCTAAATCTACTCCGTATTTTAGTGCAAAAAGCATAAAAAATGGGAATATATATTTGCATGATTGGCGATTTAATTGGTATAATCGAATAGTATAGCGGTGATAGACGACATAAGGGGGAAAGGCAAGTTTGGGGAGGTAAGAATGGATTACGAAAGTGTGTATTTACAGGATTCTATAGAGATTCAGGAACTGGTTTCTCTTCATTATTTTCAATACCATAAAGATTTTGCTTTTCCCGGAGAGGCGCACCCTTTTTGGGAGTTTGTTTGCGTGGATTCCGGAGAAATCACCGCTATTGCCGGGGAGAAGGAGATTCCCCTGAAAAAGGGAGATATTTTATTCCATGAACCCAATGAGTTTCATAATGTCTTAACCAATGGAAAGAGTGCCCCAAGCCTTGTGGTCATCAGCTTTTACTGTCACAGTCCTGCCCTTTGGCATTTTCGCAGAAAATGTCTTTCGGTTACGGAGCAGGAAAAGCGGATTTTATCGAAAATCATTCAGGAAGGCAGTAATGTTTTTAGCGGAAGAATGGATCAACCATATCAGAAGAAGCTACTTTTTTCTTCAGAGCAAAACTTCGGCGGGCAGCAACTCATCCGGCAATATCTGGCGGAGTTTTTGATTTCCCTGTACAGAAGATATTTTTCTTTGCCCTTGCCGGGGAGAAGTACGGAGTATTTTGTGGAAAAGGGAAATCGAAAACGGGAGCTTTATAACAGTGTGGTGGAGTATCTGGAAAGAAGACTGCAGGATAAGCTGACGATTGAAGAGATTTGCAGAGATATGCTTTTGGGACGCTCCCATTTGCAGAAGCTCTTTCAGGAGGTGGGAAGCATGGGGGTGATGGAGCTCTTCCATAAGATGAAGGTGGATACCGCAAAACGGATGATTCGAGAGGGACAGCTAAACTTCACCCAGATTGCGGACCAGCTGGGCTATTCCTCCATTCATTATTTTTCCCGGCAGTTTAAAAAGGAATGTGATATGTCTCCCTCGGAATATGCCCAGTCTATCCGGTCTTTGGCGGAGGAAGCATAAGAGGCAGACAGATAAAGGTATACAGAAGAGAGATATCAGCTTCAGGAGAGCCGATAGGCTCTCTTTTTCAATGAGGGAAATTATACAAATACATATTTAAATTTCCTATAATTATGGCGAATTATAAGTTTTCAGAATTTGTCATGCTATGTATTTTCGTTTATCCTATGAAAAGAAAAATTTTCTTTTTGACACGAATTTTAAGGCTTGTATAGAGGAAAGTGGATAGCGCAATGTTTGATGTTTCTTATTTTTTTTCTGTAATTCCGAAGATTTTCATGAAGGTTCCCGTAACCCTGGAAATCGCTTTAATCGCAACATTTTTCTCCCTGATTTTAGGCATCTTGATTGCCGTTATTTCTTATTATCAGGTTCCGATTTTAAATCCCTTATGTAAATTTTTGGTTTCCTTTATGCGGGGAACCCCCATTGTTGCCCAGCTGTATTTCTTTTACTTCGGCTTGGCGGTTTACAGTGTCTTGGTAAGAGATATGACACCGATTTCCGCTGTGGCCTTCGTGCTGAGTGTCAATGTTGGAGCATTTATGTCAGAAAGCATCCGAGGAGCCCTGATGTCTGTAGAAGAAGGACAGAAAGAAGCGGCTCTGTCTTTAGGGATGACTCACTTTCAGGTGGTATACCGCATTGTCTTGCCCCAGGCAATTCGTGTGGCTATACCACCCCTCTTTAATGACTTTATCAATCTGATCAAATCCAGTTCCCTGGCCTTTATGCTGGGGGTTCCAGATATTATGGGAGCAGCCAGAACGGAAGGTTCCCAAAGCTACCGATACTTTGAAGTCTACGGGGCGGTAATGCTGGTGTACTGGGTTGTAATCAGTTTCTTTGATTTTTTCCGGAAAATAGTGGAGAAGCGACTGAAGGAAGCTTACTAGAAAATCAAAGAAAACTTGGCTATCGCGTAAAAAGCGAAACTTTTGTATAGGGAGGAAGAAAAATGAAGAAAAAGAATTTATGGATTGCCTTGGCTTTGGCTGCATTGGCACTGAATGCCTGCGGAGGAGCGAAGACCGCAACAACTGCGGCAGGAACAGAGAAGGCAAGTGAGAAGGCTACGGAGGTTGCTTCTGAGAAAGCTACGGAGAAGGCAGGAGAAAGTGAGAAAGCTACAGAGAAGGCAGGCAGTGATAGTGCCAAGGTGGAAATCACCAAGGGAAGAACTGTTCATGTGGCGACCAGCGGTGGCGGAGAGCCCTACAGCTTGATTGATGACAAGGGTAACTGGACCGGTATTGATGCGGAAATCTGGAAAGAAATTGGTAACAGAACCGGTTGGACCATTGACGTGATGCAGGCTACCGGCTCCGGAGCAACCTTCGGACAGGTGGATGCGAAGAGAGCGGATGTGGCTGCAAACTGTTATGCGGTAAATGCAGACAGAGTGCAGAAGTATTTGGTTTCCGTACCATATTACGGAGATGCACAGTGCGTAGTGGTTAAGGAAGACAGTGCCATTAAGACCTTTGATGATTTAAAGGATAAGAAGGTTGGCGTATTAAACGGACAGGCAGCTCAGCAGACCATTGAAAGAATGGGACAGGAAAAGGGCTTTACTGTGACCCTGTATGAGGGAGAGAACGGTTCCGCAGGCTATCAGGATGTTCTTTTAGGCAGACTGGATGCCTTGCTTCCACAGACTCCGCAGTCTATAAGTGGGAAAATGCCAGCAACAATAAGCTTCGTTTCTTGGATGAGCGTCTTTATGCTAATGATGTTGCTTACTACTTTGCCAAGACGGATGAAGGCAAGGCATTAAGGAATGAGGTAAATGTGGTTCTTTCCGAGATGCTGGAGGACGGAACCGTGGCGAAGATTGTAGAGAAATATATGTATTCCGACATGACAAAGAATATCATTCCTTACAATAAGCTTGGATTTACCGTGGAATAAGCAGTAAGTAAAAGAGTAAAGCATCAAAAGAGCAAAGTATCAAAAGAGTTAAAGTGCAGAATAGTATGCAAAAAGCAGTATATAGAGCATATGTGTAGAAGTAGGGAGGACAATCCGTGGAGAAAGAAGTACTTATAGAAATCGAACATTTGTCCAAAAGCTTTCCGGGAGGCACAGAGGTTTTAAAGGATATTTCCTTAGAGATTCATAAGGGGGATATTGTAGCCATCATTGGCCCCTCAGGAACGGGAAAGTCCACCCTGCTTCGTTGCTTAAATTACCTTACAGTACCAAGCGAAGGAAAGATTCGCATCGGGGAATGTAGGGTGGATGCAAAGTCCCATACAAAGGAAGAGGTATACGCTTTACGGCGGAAATCTTCCATGGTTTTTCAGCAGTTCAACCTTTTCAAGAATAAAACTGCTTTGGAAAATGTTATGGAAGCCTTAACGAAGGTGCAAAAGATGCCCAAAGCTGAGGCGGAAGAAATTTCCAAGCGACTTTTAGAGCAAGTAGGGATGGGGGATAGAATGGACTTCTATCCGTCCAAGCTGTCCGGGGGACAGCAGCAAAGAGTAGGAATTGCCAGGGCATTGGCGGTGAATCCGGAGGTGATTTTATTTGACGAACCCACCTCCGCCTTGGATCCGGAATGGGTAAAAGAAGTCTTAGCCACCATACAGGAGGTAGCGAAGGAAGGGCGAACCATGATTATCGTCACCCATGAAATTTCCTTTGCCAGACAGGTGGCCAACCGGATTTTATTTATGGAAGAAGGAAAGATTCAGGTGGATGCCCCGCCGGAGGAGTTTTTTTCCGATACCAAACAGGAAAGGTTACAACAGTTTCTCTCTTTTGTCAGGAGGGAAGAGGAGCTGTAGCACAATATATTTTACTTGCGTCTATTTGGAAAGGAGCTAAACATGCAACTTGTACAGGAATTACCGGAGATTTGAGAGCTTTGCGGAGCAGAGAAAGAAGTCCTTCTTAATGGTAAAGGAATGGAAGGATCAGGGGAAGCCTATTGTGGGATCCTATTGTACTTATTTTCCGAAGGAAATCGCCATGGCGGCAGGAGCAGCCAGCGTTTCTCTTTGTTCCACTTCCGATGAAACCATTGCAGAGGCGGAGAAGGATCTTCCCAAGAATCTTTGTCCTTTGATTAAGTCCAGTTACGGATTTGCAAAAACCGATAAGTGTCCCTTCTTTTATTTTTCCGATGTGGTTGTGGGAGAAAGTACCTGCGACGGAAAGAAGAAAATGTATGAACTGATGAGTGAGTTCAAGGATGTTTTCTTCCTGCGCCTGCCCCACGAGCAGACAGAGGCGGCGGTTCAGCTTTATCGTAACGAGATTATCCGCTTAAAGGATTATCTTTCCGAGAAGTTCCAGATGGAAATTACCGATGAGATGGTAAGAGAAGCTACCAGAGTCAATAACCGGGCAAATCAGGCATTAAAGGATTTCTACGGCTTAATGAAGTATGACCCCACACCGATTTCCGGCTATGATGTCTTTAAGGTGCTTTATGGCTCCACCTTTAAGTTTGACAGAGCGGCATTGGCTGAGGAAGTGATTGCCCTGAAGCAGAAGACCGAAGAGGAATATAAGGCAGGTAAGCATTTTGAGAAGCGTCCCCGCATCTTAATTACCGGCTGTCCTATCGGAGGAGCTACCGAGAAGGTAATTCGTGCCGTTGAGGAAAATGGCGGTGTGGTTGTAGGCTATGAGAACTGCACAGGAGAAAAGGCTATCGGCATTCAGGTGGATGAAAATGCTGAAGATATCTATGAGGCAATTTCCAGAAGATACTTGGCTATCGGCTGTTCTGTTATGACACCAAACCACAATCGTTTTAAGAGCCTGGATGAGATGATTACGGAATATCATGCTGACGGTGTTTTGGATATGACCTTGCAGGCCTGTCATACCTATGCTATTGAAACCAATAAGATTCGCCGTTTCGTGAATGAAGAAAAGGGTATTCCTTATCTCAACGTGGAGACTGACTACTCTCAGTCTGATGTAGGACAGTTAAATACCCGTGTGGCAGCATTTATCGAGATGCTGTAATTCCTTTTTGGATATAGTATAGGAAAGGGAAGATGGAGAGAAAATATTTAGGAATTGATATAGGCTCCACAGCAGGAAAGGCGGTGGTTTTAGACGGAAAAGGGGAGATTCTTCAAGCCTTTTCCGTGCCTACCGGCTGGAGTAGCTTTGAAGCCTTAAAGTCTATTGGAGAACGATTGGAAGAGCCAATGGATGAAGAGCACTATGCTTGTATTGCCACAGGCTACGGCAGAAATGCAGTGGCTTTTGCAGGAAAAACCATGACGGAAATCACTTGCCATGCCAAAGGAGCCATGGCTCTTTTTGGTAATGAGGCCATGAATGTGATTGATGTGGGCGGTCAGGATACCAAGGTAATCACCTGTAAGGGAAGAACCGTGGAAGAGTTTTTCATGAATGACAAATGCTCTGCAGGAACGGGAAAGTTTTTGGAGGTTATGGCAAACCGCTTAAACATTTCCATGGAGGAATTGAATTCTCTTGCCAAGGAGCATACCGAAGAAGTAAAAATCAGTTCCATGTGTACAGTCTTTGCAGAATCCGAGGTAATTTCCTTAGTGGGACAGGGAATTGAACGAGCCAACATTGCTTACGGCATTCTGCAATCCGTTGCCGGAAAGGTCGTGCAAATGTTGGGAAGACTCAGGGATCAAAGCCCGGAGGTCTATCTTACCGGAGGGCTTTGTGAAGCGGCCTATTTTCAGGAGATTTTATCGGAGAAAATCGGAAAGCCCATTCATTCCCATAAAAATGCCCGCTATGCCGGAGCCCTTGGGGCTGCGGTTTTAGCCAAGGAACAGGTGGAAAAGGGGAGAATGTAAGTCCGGATACATTGCCGGGATAGCAATACAAGAAGTGCAGTATGAAATTGTTTGGGATATTGGCATTTAAGCCTACGGCAGAAGAATGGATCAAAGAGGCAAATCATGTACAATTTTGATGAAATCATTGACAGAAGACACACCAACGCCCTGAATACGGACGGCTTTCGCCAGTATATTTTCCATGATGACGGAAGTATGAGCTTTCCCTATAAGGATGAGGAATTTATCCGTATGTGGGTGGCGGATATGGAATTTGCTACGCCGGATGTGGTTATCGAAGGAATAGAAGAACGGCTGAAAAGACGGATTTTCGGCTATACCAGAGTTTTTGAACCGGACTATTATGAAGCCTTCCTTTCCTGGTGTCAAAGAAGATACGGATTCAGTTTTCCAAGGGAAGAGCTGGTGATGTCCAACGGTATTATTCCGGCTCTATATGAGCTGGTAGAGCACATTTGTAAAGAGGGAGGGAAGGTACTCTTTTTCACCCCCTCCTATGCTTTTTTTCAATATGCGGCAAAGGCAAGCGGAAGAGAAGTGCTTTGTTCGGATTTAATCAATGAAAATGGAATATATCGCATAGATTATGATGACTTTGCAAAGAAAGCTAAAGAGGCGAAGCTTTTTATTTTCTGTAATCCCCATAACCCTACAGGTCGGGTATGGAGAGAAGAGGAATTGGAGAAGCTGGCTAAAATCATTCAAGAAAATGATTTGTATGTGATTTCTGATGAGATTCACTGCGATTTACTCCGGAAAAATCAAAAGCATATCCCCTTGGGAAAGATAATGCCGGATTATAAGAAATTGGTGACCTGCATGGCGCCCAGCAAGACTTTTAATATGGCAGGACTCATGATTTCCAATATTTTGATTCGGGAAGAAAGACTGAGGATGCTTTGGAACAATAAGCATTATAATTTTGACAATCCTCTGAGTATTGCCGCGGCCCAGGCAGCCTATGAAAAGGGAGAGCCCTGGCTAAGAGAATTACAGGAATACCTGGATGACAACTTTGCCTTACAAAGTCCTATCTGGAAGAGCATTTAGAGAAGGCGAAAATGCAGATTTCAGAAGCGACTTATTTGGCTTGGGTAGACCTAAGCGCCTACTTTTCGAAGGAGGAAGAGCTTCCCCGCTTCTTTGCGTATGAAGCCGGCGTTCTTTTAGAAGGAGGCAATATGTTTGTACAACATTCCGATGGATTTATCCGCCTGAATTTAGCCTGCCCCAGAAGCATTGTGGAGGAAGGTCTAAAGAGGATTTGCGAAGCGGTAAAGAAGAAAAAGGGCTAAAAAAATTTTTTTAGCCCTTTTCAAGTTAAGCTTCTAAAGCCGCGATAGCCTCATCCATATCCAGGAACTTTCTTCCGTCCGGAAGAATCATGCAGGGAATGCCCAGTCTGCCATTTTCAGGATAATCAGACTGAAGAGCCTGCTTCCGAATCTCTGCGTAGCAGTCCTCCTGCTCCCGTAACATCAGATAATATTTCAGAGAGGGGAAGTCCTCCAGAATATTAACAAAATCCACTTCTACGTTTCTTTTCTTCATTTCTTCCAGAATTTCTCTGCATCCCGGACAAAGATGGCTGCCAACGATTTGAACCTTCATAGTTTCCTCCTTTTTAAAGATTTTCTTTTTCCTTATCACTATACGAAAATGTAGCATAGAGTCAAGCGGAAATCCCATTTGACAGGGGGATGCTTTTTGCTTTATAGTTCCCTTTACGAGTGCATATTCTAAGGAGGAAAAATCCTTTAGAAGTGCATGCTATTTAAAGAATCCCAATTTTAGAAAATTCCATTACAAGGAGTAAAGGATGTTTGAAAATTTAGAAGAAGTAAAAAAGCATTACGAAGAAATTATGCATAACCTGACGATTCCGGAGGTGGTTTCCGACATTAGTCAGTATAAAAAGTTGATTTTAGAGCAGACCAGCCTGGAGCCGATTTACAAGGCTTATTTGGCTTTCCGAAAGGCGGAGCAAAGTGAAGAGGAGGCTCTTTCCCTTTTGGACAATGAAAAGGATAAGGAAATTCTGGAGATGGCCAAGGAAGAATTGCAGCAGGCCAAGGAAGACCAGGAGAGACTTACCAAGGAGATTCAGCTTCTCCTCTTACCTAAGGATGAAAATGACGACAAGAACATCGTAATGGAAATCCGCGGGGGAGCGGGAGGAGAGGAAGCGGCTTTATTTGCCGGCTCTCTTTATAGAATGTACACCAGCTATGCGGAAAAAAGAGGCTGGAAGACGGAGTTGGTTTCCTTTAATGAAACGGGCCTTGGGGGCTTAAAGGAAGTGGTCTTTATCGTAGATGGTCACGGCGCTTATTCCCGTTTGAAGTATGAGTCCGGGGTACACAGAGTACAGCGTGTACCGGAGACGGAAAGTGGGGGAAGAATCCATACCTCCACAGCAACGGTGGCGGTTATGCCGGAGGTAGAGGATGTGCAGGTGGAGATTAACCCTGCAGATGTGCGCATGGAAGTTTTCCGTTCCTCCGGAGCCGGTGGACAGCATATCAATAAGACTTCTTCTGCGGTTCGACTGATTCATGAGCCTACCGGCCTTGTGGCAGAGTGTCAGGAGGAGCGTTCTCAGGTACAAAACAGAGAGAAGGCTATGCGACTTCTGAGAGCAAGACTTTATGAAATCGAGTTGGAAAAGCAGCAGTCGGAAAATGCGGCGGAGAAGCGTTCTCAGTTGGGAACGGGAGACCGCTCCGAGAAGATTCGTACCTACAACTTCCCCCAGGGAAGAGTAACGGATCATAGAATCAAGCTTACTCTTTACAATATTGATGCGGTGCTTTCCGGAGATCTGGATCTCTTAATTGACCCGTTGATTACTGAAGATCAGGCTGAGAAACTGGCACGTTTGGAAGAGAAGAATTAAGGAAAATGCCTCCTTTTCTTAATGGGGAAAAGGGGGGATTTTTGTATAATAAAATAGTTTCTTTGGAATAATGAATCGTGCTGATGAAAGTATAGAAGGGGTAAGGAATGGAAGAACAAAGAGAAAGACAGAGCAGAAAAAGGGGAAAGAGTGGGGGAAAGAGTCTCCTTCCTTTTTTTCTGATCTTTTTTTGCTTCATTTTGCTTTTTGCGGGGGCAGGTCTTTTTTACTATGTGAAGAAGTATATGCCCACCAAAGCCAGAGCGGATTTAAACAGCTATTTTTCCGTATCAGGAGACAATGTGGCGCTGTATTTAAACCATGAAAAACAGGTAGAGGATTCCGTACTGACTCTGGGAAGAATGCAGGATGGGGAAGTCTATCTCCCCTATGGCTTTGTGGTAAAGCAGTTAAATATTCGTTTTTATTATGACGATGATGAGAAAACCCTCCGCTATGCCCTGCCGGATTCTGTGGAAATCTATCAGCCGGGAGAAAAGGGAAAGGATGGAAAGCTTCCCTATTTTGTGGACGGGAAAAACATTTTCCTCAGCCTATCTCTGATTCAGTCCCATACTGCCCTGGAAGTAGAAAGCTTTACGGATGCGGAGCATAAGAGAGTCTTCCTTTACAATGCTTTTGGCAAAGAAAAGCAGGCGACTTTAACGGCTAAAGAGGCGGTTCGTGTGCAGGGTGGAGTGAAGAGTCCTATCCTTACGGACCTGGAAAAGGGAGATAAGGTTCTTGTTTTAGAAAAAATGGAGAAGTGGTCCAAAGTGGAAACCAAGGACGGCTTTATCGGTTATCTTCGAAACAGCCGTTTAGGGGATGAGGTGGAGATTGAAAAGAGCTCAGACTTCCAGGCTCCGGTCTATTCCCATAAAAGCATGGGAGAGGGAGTTCATCCCACACTGGCCTTCCATCAGATTACCACTCCGGAAGCCAACAATACCTTGGATACCTTATTGCCAAATGCGGCAGAGAGCAATATTGTGGCACCTACCTGGTATGTGCTTTCCGACAATGCAGGTAACTTTATTTCCTATAGCGATGCCAACTATGTAGCCAAGGCTCATGCAGCAGGAAAGAAGGTATTTGCCACCCTCAATAACTTTGATGCGGGAAAGGTGGATGCCAAGGCGCTTTTTTCTGCGGCAAAGCATAGAAGTGCTTTGATTGAAAATTTGGTAAAGGATTTAAAGGAAAAGCAGATTGACGGAATCAATGTAGATATTGAACTTTTACCGGAAGGTGCAGCCAGAGATTATCTGGAGTTTATGCGAGAGCTCTCCATTGCCTGCCGTACCGATGATCTCTTTTTGAGCGTGGATTGCTATGTTCCCTATTCTTATAATGCTTACTACAATATCAAGGAGCTGGGAGAGATTTGTGATTATGTGGTCATTATGTGCTATGACGAGCATTATGCAGGTTCCGAGGAAGCAGGCTCCGTTTCGTCTTAAGCTACGTGGAGCGAGGAATTGACGAAAGCGCTGCGAAGATGGATAAGAACAGAGTAATTATTGCCCTGCCGTTCTATACCAGAGTCTGGATTACCGATGCAAACGGAAAGCTCCGTTCCGAGGCTCTTTCCATCAAAAAGGCGAAGGAATGGATTACAGAAAAAAATGTTCCTTTAGAGTGGAAAGAGGATATTGGCCAATACTATGGCGTGATTCAGGACGGAAATGAGAAAAAGGAAATCTGGATGGAGGATGAAAAGTCCATGGAAGCAAAGATGAGTTTGCTCCGGGAAAAGGGCATTCAGGGCGTTGCGGCTTGGAAGCTTGGACAGGAGCCCCAGGGATTTTGGTCCATTCTGAATTTAGAAGAAAAGGCTTCATAAAACAGCATGATTAAACAGTAAAAAAGCATTATAGAAACATCTTAAAGTAGAGGCGTCAGGATGAAGACAAAAATCTTTGGACAAGCAGGAATTTCAGAGGCCGCTGAGATTCTAAAGCAGGGAGGCTTAGTGGCTTTCCCTACGGAAACTGTATACGGCTTAGGAGGGAACGGCTTGGATAAGGAGGCGGCAAAAAAGATTTATGCCGCTAAAGGTAGACCCTCCGACAACCCTCTGATTTTGCACATTTCCTCCATAGAAGAGGTCTACCCTTTGGTAAAAGCTTTACCGGAAAAGGCGAAGAAGCTGATGGAAGCCTTTTGGCCTGGACCCTTGACACTGGTACTGCCAAAGTCCGACATTGTACCGAAGGAAAGTACCGGAGGACTGGAAACCGTAGCCCTTCGCTCTCCTGAAAATGCCTTAACCCTCGACCTGATTCGCGCCTGCGGCTTCCCCATTGCCGGCCCTTCCGCGAACCTTCCGGCCGGCCCAGCCCTACAGAGGCTGCCCATGTTTTGGAGGATTTGGGAGGTAGAATTGAGGGCATCTTAGAGGACGGTGCAGTGGGCATCGGGGTGGAATCCACCATTGTGGATTTAAGTGAAGACAGTCCCACCCTGCTTCGTCCGGGAGCTATTACGATAGAGGATTTGGAAGAAGTTTTAGGGGAAAAGGTGGCCATTGACCCGACTTTATTGGGAAAGAGCATGACAGAGGGCTTTATCCCAAAGGCACCCGGCATGAAATACCGGCATTATGCTCCTAAGGCGGAGATGATACTCTTTAAGAAAAATCTGCTTTCTGATCAGAGTCAAAAGGTAAATGAAATACCGTATGGGGAAGAGAAAAAGCTGATAGCAAAATCCATCCTTTCCTACGGGGCGAAGGAACTTTCTGATTGCCCGGAGAGAAAGATTTGGATTCTTTGTGGAGAAGATACTGCTTCCCTATATGAGGGGGATAGTCGTTTTACGGTGAAAATTTTAGGTAGGCGAGAGGAACCCCTATCCATGACCCATAATTTGTTTCGACTGCTTCGGCAGGCGGACGAAGAGGGAGTGGAATTGATTTTGGGAGAGTGCTATTCCGAAGAAGGAGTAGGATTTGCTTTGATGAACCGTATGAAGAAGGCGGCGGGACAAAGGATTTTCTATGTCTAAGGAATAAAGGAAGGGATTGCAAATATAAGAATGAGTCTTTCGTGCATCATAGGTCTGAAATTTGGGCACGCTTTGAATTCCATAGACATAGAAAACTCATAATATGTAAATTGGAAAAATAATTTAAGCCTTTAGTCGAATTGCAAAAAACTTTTATGCTCTAAAGTGTAGAAATCCCATACTCTTGGGTGTATCCTAAAGCTAGAAAGATAGCCTTTTCGGTATAGAAATATTCTCCGGCAATAAGGCTTGGAGAATTATAGAGCGTGGGACGGCGACCTACAGAGAGGGGTGGCTATGAAAGTACTGAAGGAGGACAGAAATATTCACTTGAAGGAACAGATGTTGTTCTCGGAAATATTGGAAGGTTTGAAAGAAATCGAAAAAATTGAACAGGGTGACAAGAAAGAAGGGGCAGCAGAGCGATTTTGCAGCCTCTTTTCTGCACTAGAGGAGGAACTTCATTTCGCAGAGGAAGAAGTTCTGGAGGAGAGGAATCCTGCTTTTGATGAAAGCATTTTACCGAAGGCAGGGGAGCTTCTGGCGGAGGGAGAAAGCCTTTGTTTGCTGGGAATTGCAGAGGAAGATAGGGAAGGCTATATGGAGGTGGAATATGATGCTTCCTTCTTTAAGGCGGCCTTTTCCGATCAAAGATTTTTAAAGAATCTTTGGAACAGCTTCCACTATAGGAATAGAGCCTATTACAGTATATTTTCTTTTAATGGACTATTCTTAGGCTATTGCGGAATCCGAAATCTGCAGGCAAGCCCTTGGGAATTGTGCATTTCCTTGAAAAACAATATCAAGGACGGGGAATCGGCACAGAAAGCTTAAGACTTTTGATGAAGGCCTTAAAGCGCCGTACCGGAGAGTCCGTCTATAGAGGACGGGTAGATGCGGACAATGAAGCTTCCATCGGCATGATGCGGAAGTTAGATGCAAAGCCTAATGGAATCAGTGAAAGTTTTCTCCACGGAGAGAGATTAATGCGTTATCAAAGACAAAGTAAGTACTTGATTGATGAGCGTTTAAAAGAACTTGCTGAGGAATTTGCTGTACCTGCGGAGGAGCTTTTAGGGCATCTTTTGGAGTTTCGGATTGAAGCATGATCTTTTTGACAGGTTTAAGGCATAGTGTTGGAGTTTCGTTTAGGATGAAAAAAGGAATTAAGTTTCATAGTATTTATTATCGCTACTATTTGTTTATCGTTGTGATCCTTCCTCTTCTTTTCCTTTGGACTATTACCGAGAAGAGTGGTGAGAAACTGGAGCTTTTTCAAGGGATGGTTAGTATTGGTCAGGAGGAGATAAACTATATCCTTTCGGGAATCAGTCTCTTTCTCATTTTATTATTTTCTTTTATAGGCTGGAAATGTAGCATTGGTGAGGAGGGGATTTACCTTTGTAAAATAGATTTACTTGTGCCCTGGACGGAAATTACTGCTGTAAGCCATGTATGGATTAATGAAGCCCATTATGTAAGAAAAAAGTTTTTGTTTTATAATCGAAAAACACTGGTAGTTTATAGGAAAGATTATAAGCCGATTTGTATTTACAACATTTCTTTACTTGGCCTATATGCAGTAAAATTTTATCATCCCGAAATACGGACGAATCTAATGACTGCTAGTTTGGCCACAACATTTAATTTGATTCTGAATTCTACTTTACTTTATGGAGTTGTAACGAAATCTTACCAATTCGAAAACACTGTGATTTGGACAATTCTGTATTTCATTAAGGCTTTTATACTTCCTGTGCTAATGCTTGCGGGCCAAAATAAGAAATATGGGAATGCTTTGAAGCATGCCACAATTTATTCTATAAATGCATCCGATGCGATTCATGTATAGGACAAGGAAATGCAAAATAGAAGTACTTATGCAGTACGCAAATCCCCCAGGAACGGCAACTTCTGGGGCGGATAATATTCTCCATCGAAAAGATATACAGTACATGAAGTTGGTTGTGGATTTTGCTAATAGCAAAGGATGTCACCAATAATGTCCACAATGACACCTAATTTTATATAATCTTTAAACGCTACATTATTTCATTACACCATTTCTTGATTTTTTGTCTGCTTATGCTATACTTAGAAACGTAAAAAAGACAGAAGTACTCATGTAGTACGCAAATCCCCCAGGAGCGGCAACTTCTGGGGGATTTTATTCCGTTGTGGCAAGGTGGATTAGACCTTAGGTTGACTACCGCTTACTGATCTCCGTCCAACCATTTGCAGATAAAGTGGCAAACAATACCCGCCAAAACAGAGATTAAAAAAGACAAAAATATCCCCATGTAGCACACCTCCTTTCCGTACCCGTTTAGGGGTGGTAGCGTAATATATCATATCATAAAAAACATAAATTTTATCCTTAATTTAAGTAATGACATGATTATTATTTTTTATCATTAACATATTCTCCAAAAATAAACTCCCCTATAGCCTCTCCCCTGGCATTATGATAAAATAATCAGACAGAACTATATCTAAAAGGAGGTTCAATTATGGAACAGGAAAGCAGAATTGCGGTAATGGCGATTATTGTGGAGAATCGCGAGTCCGTGGATACGCTGAATCATCTTCTTCATGAATATGGGGACTATATCGTAGGGAGAATGGGATTGCCCTATGAGAAGAAGGGAGTAAACATTGTATCCATCGCTCTGGATGCCCCCAACGACACGATTTCCGCTTTGGCGGGAAAGATTGGGAACATCCCGGAAATCAGTGTAAAAACTGCCTATGCCAGCAAGTAAAGTAGCAGATTTGCTTCGTCAGCTACAAAAAACCCATCATTTGTCTTTGGAAGAATATGAGCTGATTCTTTCGAATAGGACGAAAGAGGATGAGGAGCTGGCGAAGAACCTGGCGAAGGAGTGTACCGAAGCATACTATGGCAATGGGGTGTATACCAGAGGATTAATCGAGTTCACCAACTATTGCAAGAACGGCTGTCACTACTGCGGGATTCAAAGGGAAAACCAGGAGGTGGAGCGTTATCGCCTGACAAAGGAAGAAATTTTGGATTGCTGTCGGGAAGGACATCAACTGGGATTTCGTACCTTTGTTTTACAGGGAGGGGAAGATCCCTACTTTACGGATGAGCGGATTGTAGAGATTGTAAAGGCAATCAAAGAAGAGTTTCCGAATTGTGCGGTCACCCTTTCCATTGGGGAAAAATCCAAAGAATCCTATGAAAAGTATTTTCGGGCCGGAGCAGACCGCTATCTTCTTCGGCATGAGACCGCGGATGAAGCCCATTATCAAAAGCTTCACCCAAAGGAATTATCTTTTCAAAACAGGATGCGTTGTCTTCAGAATCTAAAGGATATCGGCTTTCAGGTAGGCTGTGGTTTCATGGTAGGTTCTCCGGGACAAAGCAATCAAAGTTTGGCAAAGGATCTGTACTTTATACAGGAATTTAAGCCGGATATGTGCGGGATTGGCCCATTCATTCCCCAGCACAGCACCATTTTTGCAAAGGAAAAACAGGGTAGTTTGGAGGACACTCTCTTTCTCCTATCCATGTTGCGTTTGATTCAACCGAATCTTTTGATTCCCGCCACCACAGCTCTGGGAACCATTGACAAAAGAGGAAGGGAGCTGGGAGTTTTAGCAGGGGCAAATGTCTTAATGCCCAATCTGTCTCCCACGGCAGTGCGAAAAAAATATCTTCTCTATGACAACAAAATCTGTACCGGTGATGAGGCGGCTCAGTGTCGTGCCTGCTTAAGCCGAAGAATGGAGTCTGTAGGAGCCAAGCTTCTGGTGGATAGAGGAGATGCGAAGAAAGCAAAAGAAGCAAGATATGAAAAAGCATAGAAGTACCGCTTTGTCGCAAAGATGAGAAAGTCGGTATTTGGCGAATTATGCGAAGAGTGAAACACGAACAAAAAATCTAAGAGTCTATTAATCAGGTGAAAGCATTTATGCCTTCCAATCTGAACGGAACGTTAACACATTTTCCTAAAGAGGAATTCGAACCGGAAGAAGGGAGTATTATGAGTACAATCTATAATCCAAAATCGTCTAAAGCAGAAGAATTTATTTCCCACGAAGAAATCCTGGAAACCTTGGCATTTGCCGATGAACATAAGAATGACCGGGCCTATATTGAGTCTATCTTGGAAAAGGCAAGGCCGGTGTATGATGAGAGGGGAAGAGTCCATTGCGATGGTTTGAGCCATCGGGAGGCCTCCGTCTTATTGGCTTGCGAATTACCGGATTTAAACGAGAAAATGTTTAAATTGGCGGAGGAGATTAAGCTGGCCTTTTATGGGAATCGTATCGTGCTTTTTGCGCCATTATACCTTTCCAATTACTGCGTAAATGGTTGTGTTTACTGTCCTTATCATGCGAAGAACAAGGACATTGCCAGAAGAAAGCTTAGCCAAGAGGAGATTCGTAAAGAGGTCATTGCCCTTCAGGATATGGGACACAAGCGTCTGGCTTTAGAGGCGGGAGAGGATCCTGTTCATAACCCCATTGAGTATATTTTGGAGAGTATTAAAACCATTTACAGTATCCATCATAAAAATGGAGACATTCGCCGTGTCAATGTGAACATTGCGGCAACCACCGTGGAAAATTATCGAAAGCTTAAAGAAGCCGGTATCGGTACCTATATCTTGTTCCAGGAAACCTACCATAAGGAAAGCTATGAACAGCTTCACCCTACCGGACCGAAGCATGACTATCGTTATCATACGGAAGCTATGGACAGAGCCATGGAGGGCGGTATTGATGACGTAGGTATTGGCGTACTCTTCGGTTTGGACAAGTACCGCTATGAGTTTGCAGGGCTTCTGATGCATGCAGAGCATTTGGAGGCAGTTCATGGTGTTGGGCCTCATACCATTTCCGTGCCCAGACTGAAAAGGGCCTCCGATATTGATCCCAGCCAGTTTGACAATGGTATTGATGATGAGATTTTTGAAAAATTATTGCCTGCATTCGGATTGCCGTGCCCTATACCGGTATGATTATTTCTACCAGAGAGTCCGAAGCGGTTAGAGGAAGGGCTTTATCCATCGGTATTTCTCAGATTTCCGGAGCATCCAGAACCTCTGTAGGCGGTTATTCCGAAGAGGAGCGTCCCCATGATACGGAGCAGTTCGATGTTTCCGACCAGAGAAGCCTGGATGAGGTGGTAAAATGGCTGATGGATCTTGGCTATCTGCCTTCCTTCTGTACTGCCTGCTATCGGGAAGGAAGAACCGGAGATCGCTTTATGGCGCTGTGTAAATCCGGACAGATTCAAAACTGTTGTCATCCCAATGCCTTAATGACCTTGGCAGAGTTCCTCACCGACTATGCCAGTGAGGGTACCAAGAAGTGCGGAGAAGACTTAATCGAGAAAGAGCTTCTTACCATCCCCAATGAAAAACGACGGAACATTGCCAAGGATCACATCAGTAATATTTACGAGTCCAATAAGAGAGACTTTTATTTCTAAAGCAATATAGAATCTAAGTTAAGCGATATAGGTCTGAATGCAGGGGAGTCTGAGAAGGTACCCCCAATTTCAGACCTATATTGCTTAGAAATTTATTTTTATTTTTCACAGCCCCTTTCGTAGAGGATGTTTTTTTGCGCTTACGGCTATAGCTAAGGCTTTTTACTATAGGAGGAAAAGATGAGTCTACAGGACACCCCTCAGGGGGAGCGGATTCACATCGCATTTTTCGGGAGGAGAAATGCGGGAAAATCCAGTTTTTTTAATGCCATTACCGGACAGAAGCTGTCCCTTACTTCGGAGACTTTAGGTACTACTACCGATCCGGTGCGAAAATCCATGGAAATTCTTCCTCTGGGGCCGGTGCTCCTGATTGATACCCCGGGCTTTGATGATGAGGGGGAGCTGGGAAGCATGAGGGTGGAAAGAACCAAAGAGGTGCTTCGGGAAACGGATATTGCCCTCTTATTTCTTCCCGCAAAGGACTTTCTTTTCGCCAAGGACGTTCTGCCTGCAAGGAAAGAGGAGCAGGGGGAAGGATTTTTCTTGTCAGATATAGAGGGGCAGGAGGAAGTCCCTTTCTTGCCGGAGAAGGAGGCCTCCTACCTTAGACTTTTTCAGGAAAATAAGATTCCCTCCTTCCTTTTGCTTAGTCAGACAGATAAACTTTCTTCCGAAGAAAGACGGCAGATTGAGGACTGGATTTCTCGGAAAAAGGATACGCCATTTCAGGGGATTTTTTTAGTGTCTTCCGAAACCAAGGAGGGGGTAGAAGCAGTAAAGAATGCCTTTGCACCCTTAGCAAGCCTTCAGGAAGAGAAAAAGCGGCTCTTCCACGGTCTGGTGGAGCCGGGAGATTTTGTGGTACTGGTGACGCCCATTGATGAATCCGCTCCGAAAGGAAGACTGATTTTACCGCAGCAAATGGCGATTCGGGACATTTTGGATTATAATGGAATTCCTCTGGTCTGCCAGGTGGAGGAACTTCCGAGAATTCTGGAAAATTTGGGTGAAAAAATCAAGCTGGTGGTTACGGACTCTCAGGCATTTTCCAAGGTGAGTCAAACACTTCCTAAGACTATGCCATTGACCTCCTTTTCCATCCTTATGGCCAGATACAAGGGATTTCTAAGCTATGCCTTGGAGGGCTGTGCTACGCTTTCCACCTTGGAGGATGGGGACAGAGTCTATATTGCAGAGGGCTGTAGCCATCATCGGCAATGTGGGGATATCGGTACGGTAAAGCTTCCTCGAATGTTGGAAAAATATACCGGAAAGAAGCTTCAGTTTGTATATTCGGAGGGCAAGGGTTTTTTACCGGAGGAGGAACAGGAGCAGGTGAAGATAATGATTCACTGCGGAGCCTGCATGCTTAGTGAAAAAGAAGTGGAGAGTCGTTATCAGGACTTTCTTCGAAAGAAGATTCCCATTTGTAATTACGGACTGGCTATGGCGAAGATGACAGGCATTTTGGAACGTTCCATTGAGATGCTATAATAGAATGCAACGAGTAGATTAATAAAGAAATCACTAAAGAAGTCACTAAAGAAGTCAGTAGAGAAATAGACGATAAGCTTCATATCGATAATCGATGCATTGCAGTAGTTAAGAAAGAAGGAATTCCCCTATGGTTAAACTCATTCATACCGCAGATTTGCATTTGGACAGTGCATTTCGCTCCCGCTTCACAAAGGAAGAGGCGGAAAATAGGAGACAAAAGCAGCTTATGGCTTGGAAGGAGCTGCTGTCCTTTGCTGTAGAAAAAAAGGTACAGGGAATCTTGATTGCCGGTGATCTTTTTGACAGTCCGGTGGTTTCTCATGGAACCATGGACTTCTTTCTATCCACTATTGCGGAGCACCCGGAGATTTCCTTCTTCTATTTAAGAGGAAACCATGATACGGAAAATACCTTCTGCTATCAGGAAAACCTGCCGAAGAATCTCTTTCTCTTTTCGGAAAAGGGGAAGAAATACCGTTTAAACGATAGATTACTTTTGGCGGGGATGGAATACGGCACCAAGGATATTTCATTTGGTGAAAATGAAGGGGCTACACAGGGAGCCGGACAAGCTGCCGAACAAGGCGTAGGACAGGAAAATGCACATGGAGCGGAAGCGCTAAGTAAAAGCGAATCTGAGTCGGAGGAGGAATCCAAGTTCCTAAAGCTAAAGGAAGAGGATTGCAATATCCTCCTGCTTCATGGTGCCCTATACCAGGGAACACCCAAGGGGGATAGCTTTCAGGGAGAGGAAGGCATTTTCCTGAAAAATCTGGAAAAGCTTCCCTTGTCCTATATTGCCCTGGGGCACATCCATAAGGGGGGAGAAGGCAGGTTAAATAATGGCGCCCTTTGGGCTTATCCCGGTTGCCTGCAAGGAAGAGGCTTTGACGAGGAAGGGGAAAGGGGATTTCTGTATCTGAAGGTGGAGGAAGAGAAGAAGGAAATTCACAAGGAATTTATTCCCATTAAGCAAGGGGAGTTCCGGATTTTGGAGATTGAGCTTTTGGAAGATGAGGGAACTTTGGCCTGTCTGAAAAAGATAGAAGTGGAAATGGAGAAGGCCGGCATTGCCAAAGAGGACAGCCTTCGCATTATTTTAAAGGGAAAGAAGGGATTGGAGCAGGAAAGAAATCTTCGTTACCTGCAATTACAGCTTCAGGACAGCGTATTTTTCCTGGAAATCCGGGATGAGTGCGAGCTTAGCTGGAATCGGGAAGAAGCCATGAAGGAAAAGAGCCTGAAGGGAGAGTTCCTGCGGGTGCTGGCCGCTGCGGATAATCTTTCCAAGGAAGAACAGGAAGAAATCATTGCCTTAGGAATGGGGCTTTTGCAGGGAGGAGAACTATGATTATAGAAGCATGCCACATTGCCCAATTCGGAAAATGGAAGGATGCGGATTTTTCCTTTTCTCCCGGAAAGAACAGCTTCCTCTGGGACAACGGCTATGGAAAAACCAGCTTTATCTACTTTTTTAAGCTGATGTTCTATGGGGTTTCCGGAGATAGAAAACAGGACTTGGAGGAAAATGAGCGAAAGCACTATATGCCCTTTCAGGGAGCATCCTTTGGAGGACGGATCATTTTCGGTATCGGAGAGAAGCGTTATCGCTTGGAAAGAAGCTTCGGGCTAAAGAAGTCTGAGGACAGCTTCCGACTTTTTGATGAAGACAGCGGGAAGGAATCCAAGGATTATTCCGAAAAATATCGGAGAAGAGCTTTTTTTCTCTGGACGCAGAGTCTTTCCAAAGAGTTTGTATGATTAGCCATGAAGATCTTCATTTTCCATGAACTCCCGTATGCATGCCAAGCTTGGCAATGTGGCGGAGGATCAGGAGGATATGAAGAAGTTCCAGCAGGTGCAGACGATTCTTAAGGATGGCATCAATGCCTTGTCTCCCTAACCGTCGCACCGGAAACATTTTCAAGTTAAAGATGCAGGAAGAGGAATTGTCCTCCGGACTTTACGGAAAAAGAAGCTTTGGAAAATGCAGTTCTTTCTATAGAGAAGGAAGTGCTTTCCCTTACGGAAAAGGAGGCAGAGAGAAAGGAAGAGGGAAAGGCCTTGGAGGCGGAGCTTAGTCAAAGGATTTCGGAAAAAGGATTCTTTGGGGAAGTGGATGTCCTATGCCCAGAAGAAGGAAGAATGGGAAAAAGGCGGAGTATCGTTATGAAAATGCCTTAAAGTGGTACTATCAGGATCGCTTTTCCGAAATTCCCGAGGAGAGAAAGCACTCCTTTGGAAGGAGGAAATGCAGTCTCTTCAGGAGCAGATTCATTCTATAAAGAAGGAAATTGAAAAGGTATCGGAAGTAAGCAGGGGAGAATAACGGTGTAGAGAATATCGGTGTTGAGGCTGGAAAAGAAGGGGGAATAGTGCTGCCCATTGAAGAAGCAAGTGTTCCCGGTGCCAGTCGTGCAAAGAAAGATACTTCGAAGAACGAGACCTTTGGGAATGGGACAAAGGAAATGGGACAGTATGGTACTTCTCCTGTAGTGCTTTTCGCTTTGGCAGGACTGGGACTGCTCTTTGTTCTTCTTTTCTTCGGAAAGCTTTTCGGTATGCCATTGGGACTTCCCTCAGCCCTATTCCTATTGCTGGGGATTCTTTCTCTTAGTCTTTGCTTCTTCCTTTGGTGGAGTGGAGAACAGAAAAAGCGGGCATGGCAAGAAAAGCAGGAAGAGGAAGAGAACCGACAAAGAAAGCAACAGGCAATACGCTTTGCGTCCTTGGAAGAGCTTCTTTCCCGTTTTCATAAGCTGGAAGATATGCAGGATTTAGAAATGGAAGCAGCAGGTCGAAAAGAAGAGTTCCTTCGCTTCGTGGAAGAGGAAGGAGGAGAGCAGACCTTTTCTTTATTGGAAGAGAAACAGAAGGAATGGGAGGAAGGCTCTTCCTTAGAGGAGAGCAGGAGAAAGCTGGAGGCTTTCCGAAAAGAGGAGGAAGAAAGAAGGGAAGAGATTCGGAAGAAACGGGCGGAAAGAGAAGCGAAGGTTCGGGATTTGGAGTTCTTGGAAGAACAGGAAAGACTTCTGGAACAGAAAAAAGAAGAGCGGGAGGCCTTGGAAAAGCGCTACAATCTTTTGCAAAAGACCAAAGCTTATCTGGAAATGGCCAAGGAGCGTTTTGCCCTGCAATATAGGAGCCTATTTTGGAAGCCTTCCAAAAGTATTTTCAGAGCATCTGCACAGAGTCGCTACAATTCCAGATGAGTGAGGACCTGGAGCTTAGCTTTGTAGACAGGGGACTAAGCCGGGAGCAGGGGTACTTAAGTGAGGGCTTGCAGGATCTTTGCCGTTTCTGTCAAAAGCTGGCTATCTTTGATGCCATGTTCCGGGAGGAAAAAGCCTTCTTATTACTGGATGATCCCTTTAGCCATCTGGATGAAAAAAATGGAGCAAGAGCCAGAGCCCTATTGGAGGAGCTGGCTGAGAGCCGCCAGATCTTTTACTTTACCTGTAGTGAGGAACGAAAGCTTAGTGACTAAGATGGATATTCCGGGAAGTTCTCCATTATCCTTCCCCATCATCATTCCAAAAGTTCCCTCCCTATCATATTCTATGAATATAAGGAATTACCGAAAGCCATAAACGAAAGCCGTTATCGAGAGATAGCGGCTTTTTCGTCTTGTTATGCCTTTTCGGGGCAAAAAAACTTATAAAAGAAAAAAATATTTTGCAAAAAGTAGAATATTTTTGATTTTTGCTTATATATTAAAAAAATAACGCGATATACATACATAGCAAAAATAATTTAAGAAAAAAAGGAGCTATAAAAAATGAGGAAGATAAGAAATAGAGGAATTAGAGAAAAGCCCCCGAAGAGGGGAGAGAAAGGCGGAAAAGCACCGCCGGCGGGAAGAGCTTAAGAGGGTAGCTGCAATACACTCTACTCTTTCGAAAATACGGTAAGAGGACCGGGGAACACCCGTGGGAGCACAGAATATACGGCAAAGAGAGTTCAGCACTATTTATGCCTGAACCGAGGGCGCTGAGAAAAAGAAGAGCCCGTGGTGAGATTCCCCCATCCCCTTAAAACTTTATAAAAGCATAGCTCCTTTTTCTAAGGAGAGAGAGAAGAAATTCTTCTTAGTAAGAAAATAAACGAAAGCAAACGAAAGCAAAAAGAGTATGAAAAAACTGTCTGCAAAGACATTTTTTATAAAGAACGCAAAGTGAGGGATAATTAATGATGAAGAAGAACATGAACAGATTAGCAACATTGGCATTAAGCGGAATGATGGTATTTTCCACCGCCGCACCGGTATTCGCGACAAGCACAAATATTGATAAGACCAATCCTAACCTGAACAAGTATTTTGGTAAGGAAGAGGCAAACGTAGGTAAGAGTGAGGCCGGCGGAAAGCTGGAGGCTTTGGGAAATATCGTTTCCTTTGATAAGGTAATCCGTGTGGAGACTGACAACAATGAGATGGTAGACCAGCCGGATGTGGTATGGACATACACCGTTGCAGGAGTCACAAACAACGAGAAGATTAATGTCGGCGGAGCATCCGAATCAGCAGCATTTGAGGTAGGTAAAACAAAAATTGTAGATAAAAATAATCAGGAAATGATTGTTTTAGCCGGCCAGGCTTCTCAGATTGATGAGACCACCAGTGATTTAAAGGCGGAGTTTAAGGCCAACAGCTTTGACCTTGCCGGTACTGAAGGTAGCACTTTGAAGGATTTTAAAGATGGAATAAAAATCAGCTTTAAGCCTGCGGCTTTTGCTACTCCCGGAGTATATCGCTTCGTAGTTACAGAAAATGCTGCAACAGGAGCAAACAGACAAGACGTGGAGGCTATGAAGGTTACCGTGGATGGTGTGGAAAAGCCCTACCAGACTCAGCGTTTCCTGGATGTATATGTACGTTTGAAGGAAGGTAGTGCTACCGGTGAAAGAGAAATCTACGGCTATGTTCTCCACAGTGGAGAGACTTCGGCTACCAGCAATGCAACAGGAAATAAGCATACCGGAGACAAGAACAGCGGTTTTGACGGAGATGGTAATAAACAGGGCAAGAGGGATACTCCTCAGGGATATACCCGTTATACCCCAAGAAAGATTAAGATTGATAAGAAGATTTCCGGAATGATCAATAAGGATAATCTCTTTCCCTTCACAGTCAACCTTTTTCATAATCCAGTCAATGGAGGAGCAGCTTATGACAACCCGGATTTGCAGGTTAAGGTAAAGCTGCCGAGACAAAGTAATTATACCGTTAAGAAGGCAAGTGATATTCCCGGCTTAGGAGCAAAGTTGAAGGATGGAGACTCCTTGGAAATCATCGGTCTTCCCAAAACAACTACCTATAATGTAACGGAGAACAATAACACTGCTTTAACTATTAAGTCTGATGTGCGTTTCTCCGAGGACGTGGCACATGAGATTCCAGATACTGTAACAGCAGTTTCTGAAACAGTATTACCGACAAAAGACTCCACAGAAAGAGGCGAAGGTAAGAGCTTAGTACAGAAGGACAGCCATGTGGCTTACCACAACCACATTGATGAAATCACACCAACCGGTGTAGTACTGACTGTAGCTCCTTATGCCATGATGTTGGCAGTGGCAGGAAGCATGGGCTTCATGTTCTTTAACCGGAAGAAGGAAGAGGAATAAGTCGTCTATCCCTTCTTAGGATAGAGGAGACGGGAAAAGGAAAGCCTTAGGGTTTTTCTTTTCCCCGGATTCTTCCTCATCCCTTTTTCCCAATCCATCCCGGTCATCCCGGATAGATGCGAGATTTTCGGGAACAAAAGTATTGCATGTATCCCGGGATACAAGAGTAGAGAGGCAAATATGAACATTGCGGTGAGAGCGGCAAGGCTGGGAGATCGCATGATTACCGTCTTAGCTGCCATTCTAATGATTCTACTCATGAGCTACGGGGGATTTTCCCTTTGGTACACCTATATGACCATGCAAGAAGGATTTTTAAACAATGACTTAATGTCCTTAAAACCAGTAGTAAGTGAGGATGGCAGTCTAAGCTTTGAGGAACTCTTAGCCTTAAACAAAGATACCAGAGCTTGGATTACCCTGGACGGAACCAATATTGACTACCCTATGGTACAGGGAAAGGATGATATGGAATACGTCAATAAGGATGTGGAGGGAAACTTTTCCCTATCCGGATCCATTTTTATGAGCTATCACAATGCGCCGGATTTTTCCGACCCCTATATTCTGACCTATGGACATCACATGGACAACGGCGGAATGTACGGAGATGTGATGGAGTTCATCGATAACAGTTATTTTGAAGAACATAAGACGGGAACTTTGTATTTGCCCGGAAAGGCAAGGCAGTTAGAGGTTTTTGCCTGTATGGAGGGAGACGCCTATGACCCCTATATCTATAATGTTATGGATAAACAGGGAAATATGCAGGAGTTTCTGGATTACATCAAAATAATGCACAGCAGTATAGAGATATTGGGATGAAAGACACGGATCAGGTAATCAGCTTATCCACCTGTGTATCCGCATCCACCAACGGTAGGATGATTGTCTTTGCCAGAATAAACCCATAAGGGGGGTGAGGGAATTTGTTTCGAAAAAAATGTCAAAAAATCTTAGCGGGACTATGTGCCCTCCTCTTAATGGGGACGGGGAAGTCCACGGTGCTGGTCTCCAGTGCCAGTGAACAGAAGAAGAATTTCGGCTTGGAGAAGCCTGCAGAAGTGCAGATTCCCTTTGCCATCTCTGTTTCCGGAGAAGAGGTTCCCCAGTCAGAGTTCCGCGTCTATATAGAAAGAGCTGTGGAAAGCCCCAATGCACCGCTACCCAACCCCTACATTATGGATCTCCATATGGACTCCGGGGAAGAGCAGTTCAGCTTTGGAAAGATGCAGTTTTTAAGTGAGGGAGAGTATCATTATCGTGTTCGCCAAGAACAGCGAAATCATGAAGGCTTTACCTATGACACCACGGTATACTCCGTTGTGATTGAAGTACACAGTAAGAACAAGGATTACAATGGAAATGAAGTATCTCCTTATCTTTATGCCATTGTCCTTGCGGAGAAAGAAGGAGAAGAGGATAAGTCCGGTAAGCTGTTGTTTAAAAACAGCTACTACCGAGATCCATCCACTCCGTCTCCCGGACCCGGGCCGAGGGAAGGAAATGAGAATCCTCCCGGTAATCCGTCCAAGAATCCCGGCGTTTTGGGAGTGGGTAGAGAAATCCTAAAACCCATCGAGGGAATCATCAGTCAGGTACCCTCCGTCTTGGGCGTGGCAAGAAAGATTGCCACAGGGGATGACAGTGATATGGTATTCTACGGTTTATCCGCCTTACTGGCCATGGGAAGCTTCGGCTTTTGGATCTACCAGGTAAAGAAGCGTAGTGAGGATGATGAAAATCACGAAACAGAAGAGTAAAGAACCTTTCCCTTTCTTGGTTTAGGAGAGAAAGAACGGGGAAGGTTAAAGAAAAACACCTTAGAAAAGAGCTTGCCGAAAGGCGTAAGGGGGCTCCTTCCAAGGTGCTTTTTTATGCTTCACAAGTATTATCGAATGGATTGCGGGAAATCCATTTTCTTGCTCTATCTTTTTGCTGAATTCTTGCTTTATTTCTTTCCGGCTTCTTCCTGTTCATTCAGGTTTTTGGAAACCGTCATTTCCTGATTATCGATATGCTCCTTCATCAGAGCCTTTGCACGAATAATGTCTCGAATCCGGATGGCCTCCAAAATCTTCTCGTGCTCATTAATCAGCGTTCCTCTCTGGGCTTCATCCTTGATATACTCTAAACGATAGCGGTACATCTGCTCCCGAAGATTGTTAATCATCTGAATCAAACGCTTATTGCCGGTGGCATTGTAGATGATGTCATGGTAGGCCTCATCCGCCTCCGCAATCTCCATTTCCGTACCGGTGGCTACGGCCTTCTTAAAACGATCCTCCGCCTCATGTAAGGCAGCCAGTTGCTCCTCGTCGATTCTCTGGCATGCCAGGTCTGTAGCCAGCTCTTCCAAAGCTCCCCGAACCTCCAGCACATCCTGTAAAGACTTGTGAGAAATCTTCGCCACCTCTGCCCCTCGTCTGGGAATCATCAGAACCAAACCTTCCAGCTCCAGCTTTCGGATTGCCTCTCGAATGGGCGTTCTGGAAACTCCCAGCTTTTCTGCCAGCTGAATCTCCATGAGTCTTTCGCCGGGCTTCAGTTCTCCCTTTAAAATCGCCTGTCTCAGGGTATTGAACACCAAATCCCGTAGGGGAAGATACTCGTTCATATTAATGGTAAAATCACTACTCATCTGTTCCTCCTTCTTCTGCCCATGGCTCTGTAAGATATACCTGTTGTGCTAAATGTCGATCCTCGCCATAGCGAAGTGCTTGATAAGCTTTTTCCGCCCAAGCTTTATGCTCCAAAGAAAAGAGGGCGAAGACCGTGGGGCCGGAACCGCTCATTAAAGCCACCTCCGCTCCGTAAGATAGGAGCCGCTCCTTCAGAAGCTGTATTTCCGGTCGCATAGCAATGCTGACTTTTTCCAAAAGATTTCCCATTAGTGGGGTGATTTCCGATAAATTTCCTTTTTTCAGAAAATACAGAAATTTTTCCACATCCGGATGCTCTTCTTTAGGAATGGCATTTACGTTCAGGGCTTCATAAACAGCCTTTGTAGACAGGGAAAATGCCGGTTTAGCCAAGAGAAGAATACAAGCCGGTAAGTTGGGAAGGGGCGTAAGAATTTCTCCTATACCTTCCGAAAGATAGCAGCCCCTGTGCAGACAGAAGGGAACATCCGCTCCCAATTTTACTCCTCTTTTCTCCAAGTCCTCTATACTAAGACCCAGAGCATATATCCGATTCATCAAATGTAGTACGGCAGCGGCATCTGTGGAGCCTCCCGCCATTCCCCCGGAAACTGGAATACGTTTTTCCAAGTGAAAGGATAAGCCTTCCCGGATAGAGAACTCGTCAGCCAAAAGCTTTGCGGCCTTTACCATCAGATTATCCTCTCCCCTGGGGAGAAAGTCCAAATTACTGCTTAAGTGAATGCCGGGAGTCTTCTCCCTTTTCAGAGAAATTTCATCGCAAAGCTTCACGGTATGCATGACCATGCACACATCATGATAGCCATCCGGTCTTTTTCTTCGCACATCCAGGGAAAGATTAATCTTTCCGTAAGCCTGAATTCGCTGTTCTTCCATGCTTCTTCCTTTTTAAAAAAATCCTGTATACAAACGCCACTTTATTGTAAAGGTTAAATTGCATTTTTGCAAGTGCAATCCTTTGTGTTACTAAAGTAGATAAAAATAAAAAACTTCTTGACAGGGTGACAAGCTGTCACTATACTGAGTCGGTACAACTGGTGACAACTTGTCACCACACCGGAGATACAAATAGTGATATCACTATACTGGAGATACCAATAGTGATATCACTATACCGGAGATACAAACAGAGATGATTTTTCACTATCATCTACTTTGGCGGAGGAGGGGGCATGCCCACACAGAGATTTCTAAAATTGGAAGAAGAGAAGAAAAGACGGATTTTGGAAGCGGCAAAAAAAGAATTTTCTTCCTATGATTATGACAAAGTATCCATTAATCGGATTATTCAAGAAAGTGATATTTCCAGAGGGGCTTTTTATACCTACTTCTTGGATAAGGATGATTTGCTGGTGTATCTTTTTGAAGCGGAAGAAAATAAGGCAGTAGGGCACTTCATGGAAATCATGGCACGCAATAATGGGAATTTTTTCCAAAGTATTCAGGAGTGGGTCATCGAAATCGTGAAGATTCGAAAAAAACAAATTGTGCAGGACAGTTTTGCCATGTTCTATCGCTCCGGCTTTTTAAAGAATCTTTCTTTGGCCAGTATGAAAAGTCACATGGACAGGGGAAGACGGGATAATATAGATGTGGTATTAGAAGCAATTCCCAAGGATTATTTTCCCAAGACATTATCGGAGGAGGAAAAGGGCATTGGGATTCAAACCGCATTTTCTCTGGCGTCCTTAAGTCTTTTGCAGTCCTTTTCCATAGAAAAAAGAAAAGAGGGATTATCCGATCCGGAGGATGATAAGGAACAGGAAGCCTTTATTGAACAAATTCTTTATGTATTCCAAAAGCAGATTCAACTCTTGGAAAAAGCGTTAGGAGGAAAAGAGCAGAGATGAAAAAAGGGGTAAAAATTGTAATCGTGTTACTTATCCTTTTAGGAGTGGCATTTTTGGTAGGAAGACGTTTATTAAAGCCTAAGGAGGAAGTAGAGGTCACCCAGCTTCCTTTGGCCACCGGCATTTCCGTGGAAAAGGGTGACCTGTTCATTACAGAGTCTTTGGTGGGTACCATTGAGGCCAGTGAGCAGTATGCTTTGGCTTCCAAGGTTTCCGGAGAGGTTTTGGAAATCTATGCGGAAAATGGTGCGGAGCTGAAAAAAGGTGATAAGATTGCCCGTTTAGACAATCAGAAGCAGATTGATGCAGCAAAATATACTTTGGAGCAGGCTGAGGCCCAGGCGAAGGCGGCAAGTGATGCCAGAAACCGTTTGGCAAGCCTTCAGGCCTCGGGGGATATTTCCGCCCAGGATTTTGAAGCGGCGGATGCCCAGGCAAAGGCTGCGGAAGCTCAGGTAAAGGCGGCGAAGCTGAACTATGATACCCAGGTGGAGTTTGCCACCATTACCGCTCCTGCAGATGGTGTATTGCAAAACAGCATTTTGGTGAAGGATGCCATGATTCCTCAGGGTACTCAGATAGCTAGTCTTATGGGGAAGGGAAAACAGCAGCTTGTGTTTTCCGCAACTGAGGAACTGATGAAGAACCTGTCTTTAGGCCAGGAAGTAAAGGTAGAAAAGGGACAAGAGCAGTATATAGGCTCCATTACCGAGATTTCCGGAGTGATGAATGCCCAGACCGGCCTCTTCACCGTGAAGGCTAATTTAGAGAATTCCTCTCTTCCTGAGGGAAGTCGGGTGAAATTAACGGTAACGAAGGATAGTAGGAAACAAGTAAATCTTCTTCCTTTATCCGTTATTTACTATGACAACGGTTCTCCCTACGTTTATCTTTTGGAAAAGGGAGAGGGTGAGAATGGAAGCATTAAAAAGCAGTTTGTAGAGCTTGGCTTGCAGGGAGAAGAAAAGGTGGAGATACTTTCCGGTCTTTCTGAGAAGGATTTAGTTGTCAGCTCCTGGAATAACGAGATGTATGACGGCGCAAAGGTAAGACTGAAGAGCTCGGAAACAGCGTCTTCTTCTGATGGAAAGACGGCAGGAAAAACAGATAGCAGTACTAGGGCAGTTACTTCTACCGCTACGGAAACCGGAAAGGAGGGCTAAGGATGCTTTCCATGACGAAATTCGTCTTAAGACGACCGGTTACTACCTTTCTTGTGGTAATCACCCTCATTTTCTTCGGTTTTATGAGCTTTACTACCATGAAAATGGAGTTGCTCCCCAATATGAACTTCCCCTACCTCATCGTGACCACCACCTATCCCGGAGCCTCTCCGGAGGATGTGGACGAGCTTGTCACCAAGCCCGTTGAGGAGGAGGTTTCCCTGCTTTCCGATGTAAAGCAGGTCAGATCCCAGTCCAATGAGAACTTTTCCATGGTTATTGTTCGTTACAATTACGGTACGAACATGACCAAGGCCTATGACAGTCTGAAGAAAAAGATGGACGCCATTAAATCCTCTCTGCCGGAGGACACCAAGGACATCAGCATTATGGAAGTGGATATTAATGCCAGACCGGGAATGGTTCTCTCCATCAACAATAAAAACGAGAGTCAGCTTTATAATTATGTAGAAACAATATTAGGCCGGAGTTTGAAAAATTATCCACCGTGGCTTCCCTTTCTCTTTCCGGAGGACAGGAAAGCTATGTAAGAGTGGAGCTTTCCCCGGAAAAACTGCAACAGTATCATTTGACCATGGAACAGGTGGTGGGAATGATGCAGGCTGCAAAGTTCACCTATCCTGCAGGAAGTACAAAGGTGGGAGATCAGGAATTATCTATCAGTACCGCTCAGGACTATTCCACCATTGAGGAATTACGTAAGCTTCCTATTACTACCGGAACAGGAAATACTTTGACCCTTTCGGATTTGGCTACAGTGGGTTCCGCTCTTTCGGATAAAAGCAGTATAGGACGATATAACGGCGAAGAGACCATTACCTTAAGCTTAAATAAGCTGCAGAGTAAGTCGGACATTGCCATGAGTAGAGATGTGAATGCCTTAATCAAAAAACTGGAAGGAAAGAATCCCAATCTGGAAATTCATGTGATTTCCGATTCTGCAGACAGCATTAAGAGCTCCCTGTCCAGCGTATTTCAAACCATGATTATGGCTATCGTGATTTCTATGCTGATTATCTTCCTTTTCTTTGGAGATATAAAGGCCTCCCTAATTGTAGGTTCATCCATTCCTTTGGCGATTTTAGGAGCTGTCGTCTTTATGGGAGCCATGGGCTATAGCTTGAATATGCTGACCCTTTCCGCCCTGGTTTTGGGCGTGGGTATGATGGTGGACAACTCCATCGTAGTATTGGAGGCCTGCTTCCGTGCCATGGACGATTACGGAGAGCAGCAAAGAAGTCTGAGGGAAGCAGCTATTGATTCTGTCAGGGTAGTGGGAGCCTCAGTTTTTGGAGGTACTCTTACCACCTGTGTAGTATTCCTTCCCCTGGGATTTTTACAGGGAATTTCCGGACAATACTTTAAGCCCCTTGGCTTTACCATTGTCTTCTGTATGGTGGCCTCTTTGATTTCCGCGGTGACCATTGTGCCCCTATGCTTTACCCTTTATAAGCCTAAGGAAAACAGCAAGGCGATAGCTTACCGTGGAGTTCGGCTTTTACAGGATGCCTATAGAAACACCATCAGTAAATTTCTACGACATAAAAAAGTAGTGCTTGTAGCCACAGCCGGAATTTTAGTTCTTTCTCTCTTCCTGGCGACACAGCTCAGAACAGAGTTGATGGCGGATATTGATACCGGAACCGTTGAAATCGGCATTACCCAAAAGCCCGGTCTTTCCATAGAAGAAAAGGAAAGGGTAATAAAAGAGCTGGAGGAGCTGGTGGCGAAGGATCCGGATACGGACCGTTATACCGCAACGGCAGGAGGCTCCGCTCTTTCCGCTCTGTACGGAGGAAGCACTGATCCTACGATTACGGTATATCTGAAAAAGGATCGTTCCATGAAAACCAAGGAAAAGGTAAAGGTATGGAAGAAGGCCTTGGAAAACCGGTCTCAAGAGGTTTTAAGCATAAAGTCCGTAAGTGATACCAGTATGAGCGGAGGAGATTACAGCCTCGGCAACAACTATGAAATTATTATTCAGGGATCGGATTTGGAAGAACTGCAAAGAAAGAGTAATGAACTTCTTTCTTTATTACAAAAGCAGAGCAGCCTCACCGGCATTCATTCCAGCCTGGAAAATGCAGCTCCCCTCTTGCAGGTGAAGGTAGACCCCATTAAGGCGGCGGCGGAAGGCTTAAGTCCTATCCAGATTGCCCAGTCCTTAAATACCGATCTTACCGGAAAAAAAGCAATGAAAATGACGGTGGAGGGGCAAAAGGTAGATGTGTGGGTGAATTATCCCAAAGATCAATTCGATAGCTTGGAAAAAGTGAAGTCCATTCGTTTTACCACGCCCACAGGAGCGCAGGTTTCCCTGGAAAGTTTAGCTACTGTAAAGTATGCGGATTCTCCGGCCAGCATTGAACGAGAAGACAAAAAATATCAGGCGACGATTACGGCAAATTATACGGATAGTGCTACCAGCAATACCAAGGCAGAGATTGATGAATTGGTGGGTAAGAATTTAGGAGAAAATATTTCCGTTGTGGCCAATTCTCAAACCCAAAGCATGAATGAAGAGTTTGCGGACCTGTTCCGTGCCATAGCCATTGCGGTTTTTCTGGTCTTTGTGGTGATGGCGGCCCAGTTTGAATCCACCCGATTCAGCTTTATGGTTATGACCACTATCCCCTTCTCCTTAATTGGTTCCTTCGGACTCTTGTGGCTCTTTGACGCAACTCTGTCCATGACCTCCCTTTTGGGATTTTTGATGCTGGTGGGAACGGTGGTAAACAACGGAATTCTCTATGTGGATACGGTAAATCAGTACCGTCAGGAAATGCCTTTGGAGAAGGCTTTGACAGAGTCCGGTGCCACCAGACTTCGGCCGATTTTGATGACCACCCTGACTACAGTACTGTCTATGATTCCCATGGCTATGGGCTTCGGAGACAACGGTGCCCTGATGCAGGGACTGGCCTTGGTAAACGTGGGAGGCTTGGTGGCGTCTACTTTACTGGCACTACTTTTGCTTCCGGTGTACTACATGATTATCTATGGCAGGAAAAAACATATGATAAAAGTTTAAAGCCGGCAGCGCGGCTTTGGTGCATAGCGTAAGGCGATATTTGGCAGGATAGTTGAAACTTATTTAGGAGAAAGAACACCAAAAGTTCACAGGATTGACGATTTTCGTTAAGAAATTCCGAGGAATATTATGTTATAGTAGAGAAGACTCCTTTTCTCTTAGTAGGGGCTGTAAGGACAGTCAACTGTGCTTTACAGCCCCATGCTTAGAGAATCAGAGATTTTTTTTTAGGAGAAGAAGATGAGAAAAAAGGGATATCCTATTAGTTTAGCAATTGTTTTAGCGAGCTTTTCCTTTACCATGCCTGCCATGGCACAGAAGGTACCGGGCTTTTCTGATAATGTTTCCGTGGATCAGATGCAGACTTCCTTTGAACGGCAGCGTTCCGAGGAGGAGTGGGCAAAGCTTCGGGACAATGTGATTTCCTGGGAGGAAATCGGGGACTTGGTCCATGAGTACAACCCTACAGTATCCAGTCTTTGGAGAAACTTCCGGGAAAGTGACAGCAAGGGCAGCTACAATGTCAATGTAGAGGATGCCAGAAATCAGGTGGAAGAAGCCTATGAAAAGGCATTGTCCGCTGCAGACGGAAACAGTGTGGCGGAGGCTTTGGCAGAAATGCAGTATCAGAGCAACAGCAGCAATTTTTCTGCAGATACCGTGGCACAGAATGCAGACCGGGAGATTGCCAAGCTTTCCGTGGAACAAACGGAGCAGAATACTATTGAGACCATTAAAAAGTCCTTCATTAGCAGAGAAAGTACAGGCCTTCAAAAGCAAATCGATGCCTTATCTTTAGCGGATGCGAAAAGCGCACAGGAAAGCACCGAGAGAAAGAAAGCTATCGGAAAGGCTACCCAGATTGATGTGCTGACTGCTAAGGAAGCCTATGACCAGGCGAATCTAAGTCTTACGAAGAACAATTCCGCCTTTGACAAGATGACGGAGCTTTTACGGGTGAATCTGGGCTGGAAGGCAAGTGATACTCCGGAGATGCCCGTAATTCCAAGCCTTAGTGCAGAGCAGCTTACGGCAGTGAATTTAGAGGAAGACAGTAAGACAGCTTTACAGAATAACTACAGTCTTCGGATTTCAGAAAGAAAGTTGAATCTTTCCACAGGAGATGCCAACCGACAGAATCTGACAAGAAGCATTTCCACAGCAAAGGAGAAGATTCAGTCCGATATGCTTTCTCGCTACCAAAGCTTAAAGCAGGCAGAAGAGGCGAAAAGACAGGCGGAACTGCAGGCGTCCAATGCACAGCAGGCTTATCAAAAAGCGGAACGAGGCTATAAGCTGGGAAGCGTAAGCCGTGTGGATTTTGAAAAGGCGAAAAATGCTTCCGATACCGCAAGCCTTCAAAAGCAGCAGGCGGATTTGAAGCTTTATGAAGAATATTTGGATTATCAGGCCGGAAAGAACGGTTTGGCGACGGCAGAGTAAGAGAAAGGATACATTGAATCTTTTATGGAGAAGAAAAAGAATAAGATAAGTCCGCATTTGCTCTGGCTTTGAGCCTTGGACTTCTCTGTCAAAGCTTCCCTGCTTTTGCAGAGGAGAAGCCTTGGGATGTGAATGACAATATCATTTCCTTCAGAGAAATTCCGGATCTTGTAGACCAATTCAGTACTGTAGCCAGGATGGAACAGGATGCTTTGGCGCAAAGTACCGGCGGAATGGCTTCCGTACAGAAGGCGGTAAAGGACGAAAAGGCGGATATTCTTGCGAATTTGCAGGAGAGCATTGACAGCTTAAAGGAGCAGAAGCAGGATAGCACAGATCCTGCGACCAAAGCCTTTTTGCAAAGTCAGATTAATCAGTTAGAAAAGGTAAAGAACAGTAAGAAGATTTTACCGGATATAGACAGCAGTCTGGCTGAGGTAAATCAAGGTTTGGTGCAGCTTTCCGAGACGGAAAAAAGTATGAAGAAGGCGGAAGCCAAGACGGAAAAAGCGGTGAAATCCGGCTTCTATACCGGAAAAAAGCTTTTGAGTGACGGTATGCAAAACCTTTATTTCAGTGCGATTTCTCTGGAAAACAACAAGACCATGCTGGAAAAAAGAGTGGCGATGCTACAGGCAGGCTTAGAGAAGACGGAAAGACAGGCGCGCCTTGGGCAGGCTACGGCAAATGATGTGAGCGCGGCAAGACTTGCTCTGGAAAGTGCTCAGTCGGATTTGCAAAAGGCCAAGGACGGCCTGGAAAGCATGAAGAGAAATATGGGACTGAGCCTTGGTTGGAGCATGAATACCTATTCTAATATTCAGTTCGAAGCCATTCCCGACTACCCGAGAAACTATCTGGCAACAAGAGACTGGGGAAAGGACATTGATTCCGCTTTAAGTCATAACAGTGAATTGGGAAGCATTCTTCGCACAAAGGACAGAAATATCACCGGCTGGACGGAGAAGAAGCAGAGTCAGAAGGAAAAAGAGCAGCAGATTCGAGTTTCCATGGAGGAGCTCAGACGGAATATTAGCGAAGCGGAAGCGGCATTAAATGCGGCGGAATCCGTTTCAGAGCTTTCTCGTTTGCAGAAGGAAAAAGCAGAGCGGATGAATGCTCTGGGACTTTTGGGAAGGGCAGATTTCCAAGGCTTATCCTTAGAAGCCTTATCCAAGGAAAATGCAGCAGACCAGGCAAAACTGGATTATAATCAGGCGGTCTTCCAATATGAAGAAGCGGTAGAGAGAGGGATACTTTCCACAGGGGAGTAATCCCCTCTCTTTTTTTTCTTAAGGAGTATCTCACGGGTAGTGTGGGGTATCTCATTGGACATACGCATAAGGATTTTATGGAAAGCATTATAGAAAGTCTTACGATAAGCCTTATGATAAACAGGCATTCCGAACAGGGAATTCGAAGCGTATTTTTTAAGAAAAGCTTATCCGAATGTGGAGTATAGGAGATTGGAGTGTTTTGTGTTATAACGGAAGAAGCTGAAGAAAAATTCCAATAGCCAGAATGTATGTTCTATGATATAATCTCTCGGCAAGCAAAAAATGAAGAAATAAAGGGAAAGAACAGTAGTCCGGTAAGAAGCTAAAACCGGTACAAGTAACAATACAAAAAGTAAAGGAAGAAAATCATGGCAAACAAAGTAAGCAAGGCTCCTGTAGTAGCATTGGAAGATCGGGATGAAAAGTTAAAGGCGCTGGATGCGGCTCTCAGCAAGATTGAAAAGGATTGCGGAAGGGCTCCGTAATGAAGCTGGGAGATTCCGGAGTGAATAAGGACATCTCCGTAGTGCCCACCGGTTCCTTATCCGTGGATATTGCTCTTGGGGCAGGCGGTTTCCCAAGAGGGCGTATTATTGAGATTTACGGTCCGGAATCCTCCGGTAAGACTACCCTTGCCCTTCATGCAGTGGCAGAGGTACAAAAGCGTGGAGGAATCGCGGCCTTTATTGATGCGGAGCATGCTTTGGATCCCCGTTATGCGCAGGCTATCGGTGTGGACATTGATAACCTCTATGTGGCACAGCCGGATTCCGGAGAGCAGGCCTTGGATATTGTAGAGACCATGGTTCGTTCCGGTGCGATGGACATCTTGGTTGTGGACTCCGTGGCGGCATTGGTGCCTAAGGCGGAGATTGACGGAGAGATGGGAGACAGCCATGTGGGCTTACAGGCTCGTTTGATGTCTATGGCTTTAAGAAAGCTTACCGCTATTATCGCCAAGTCCAACTGTATCCTTATTTTCATCAATCAGTTAAGAGAAAAGGTCGGCGTGATGTTTGGTAATCCGGAGACTACCACCGGTGGACGCGCTTTAAAGTTCTATGCCTCTGTTCGTGTGGACATCCGAAAGGGAGAAAGCATTAAGACCGGTGACGGAGATTTCAGTGGAGCCCGTACCAAGGTGAAGATTTCCAAGAATAAGATTGCCCCTCCCTTTAAGAATGCGGAGTTTGACATCAGCTTCGGTTCCGGTATTTCCAAGGAAGGAGAAATCCTGGATCTTGCGGTAGAAAAGAAGATGATTGAGAAAAGCGGTGCCTGGTTTGCCTACAATGGAGATAAGATCGGTCAGGGCCGTGAGAATGCCAAGGCCTTCTTAAAGAGTCATCCCAGAATCATGGCGGATCTGGAGATTCAGCTTCGTAAGGAATTCGGTTTGAAGGAAGACCCCTATTTGGAAGAGGTTTTGGCCTTTGTTCCGGAGGATGAGGATATGGATCTTACGGTTAGCCTGGCTGAGGACGCAGAGGAATAAGATTTGTTTGAAGAGGGAGTGCGGACTCCCTCTTTTTTTCCTAAAGCTTTATCAAGAGATGCATGGGAGCCTCTTTAGAAAAAAGAAGAATGAAGAGTGCGTGAAAGCCGGAGGAGTAAAGAATAGATAAAGGGAGGAACAGCTTGAAGGAATGGAATCCGGAGGAATTTCTTCGGGAACAGGCAGAGAGAAAGAGGAATATAGAGGAAGAAAAGAAATCGATGGATTTGGAAAAAGAGCTTGCAGCTCCTTTAAATCCTTTACGAAGAGAAAGTCTATCCGAAGAGGAAAGGCTCTATAACCGATGCAAAGAAAGAAGCCTTTATCTCTTAACAGGGGCGGCAAAGACCGAACGAAGACTTCGAGAAAAACTGCAAAAATCCGAGCATTATACAGAAGAAATTATAGAGAGAACCCTTTCCTTTCTAAAAGAATACGACTACATCAATGACTATCGCTATTGTATGCAATATTTGGAGGAAAATGCTCACCGCCGTTCCGCAAAGGATATGCAGAGTAAGCTCTATGGTAGAGGCGTTGACGGATCTGTGATTCGAGAAGCCATGGAGGATTTTCAAAGAAAACATAGAGAAGAGGTAGAGGAAAGCTCCTTTGAAGAGCAAAGAGAAACTGATCCGGAAAGAATTGCTTTAAAGCGTTGGCTGGAGAAAAAAAGCAGAAACATGGATCTGTCGGATTGGAAGGAAAGACAGAAGCTTACGGCCTCCCTCCTTCGAAAGGGCTTTTCTTACAGTATGATTCAGGAGTATTTGCAGCAGGAGGAGTGGGAAACTATAAACAATAGAGGATATATTTTCAAAACTAAGTGAGAAGTTATCACTAGAGTAATACAGATAAAGTATATCGGAAGGTGAAGTTCATGGAGGAATCAAAAGAAAAAAACATTGTAATAGATGAAAATACAATTAAGAAAAAGGTTTTCAATATTAGACATCAAAAGGTTATGCTTGATTTTGAACTTGCTGAAATATATGGTTATTCTACGAAGAGATTTAATGAGCAAGTGAAAAACAATGCTGGCAAGTTTGATGAAGATTTTCTGTTTCAACTCACAAGAGATGAGTGGGAAATTTTGAGGTCGAAAAATTCGACCTCAAGATCAGAGCAGGGATCCGGCGGTAGAAGATATCTCCCCTACGCTTTTACAGAGCAAGGAATTTATATGCTAATGACTGTATTAAAAGGAGAACTTGCCACAAAACAAAGCAAGGCATTGATACGAATGTTTAAGCAGATGAAGGATTTCCTTGTTGAAAACAGTGAGTTTATCGATGCCAAAGCGATTATACAAGTGGCAGCACAGACGGTACAGAATACCAGAGATATAGCAACACTTAATAATAAGATAAGCACTTTGGCATCAAAGGAAGACTTTAAAAAAAGTAATGGATAACTTTATAGATCCGAATAGCTATAAACATTTTCTGCTGATGAACGGAGAGAAGATTGAAGCTGATCTTGCCTATACTACAGTATATAAGTCTGCAAAGAAAAGCATTTACTTAATTGATAACTATATAGGCCTAAACACTGGAATTATTGAGAGCTGCTAAAGATAATGTTGAAATTACAGTCTTTAGCGAAAATTTGAAAAACAAGGATATGCTCACGCGGAGTATTTTAAATGACTTTAAACAAGATTATCCCAACATCCAATTGAAAATAAAAAACGCAGGAACAATGTATCATGATAGATATCTTGCTATTGACTATGGTACAAATCATGAAGCTTTTTATTTTTGTGGAGCATCTTCGAAAGATGCAGGAAATAAAATATCTACAATATTCAAAATAGAAGAGTCTTTAAGAGATATGTATCATGACCTGTTTAAAGGAATGCTAAATAATGCAGACTTACAAATTTAATGCTATACAGGAGGATATTCTGTACTTTATAAACTCTTTAGAAATGAGAACTTGACATATCCTATTTAATTGCGTACAATCAAACCTGTAAAGAAAATCAATAATTACTTTTATAATTGTTTAAGGAGGAATGAATATGTCAGCACCAAATATTACTGCAGCAGAGTTTGAAGAGAAGGTACTACAGTCCAAGGAGCCGGTATTAGTGGATTTCTGGGCAGAATGGTGTGGACCTTGTAAGATGCTTTCTCCAATTATCGGAGAGATTGCAGCTGAGGCACAGGGCTTTAAGGTATACGCGGTTAATGCCGATGAAGAGCAGGACTTGATGGCTCGCTACGGTGTTCGTGCTATCCCAACCTTAATCGTATTTAAGGATGGCCAGGTCTACAAGCAGAATACAGGATTTATTCAGAAGGAACAGGTTTTAGATCTTTTAAAGTAATTTAACGGAGCATATTTCTTTAAAGAAGGAAAGCAGTCTATTCTTTAGGGAAGATGAGTAGTTTGGGTCATAAGATATATCCTCTATAAGGAGGGGAAGAAGAGGGTGACTGCGGTCGCCCTTTTCTTGTAGAAAAGCAGAGTCATAGAAAGGAAAGAAAAACAATGCATGATATTATCATTGTAGGGGCGGGAACAGCGGGATTATCCGCTGCTATTTACGGACTGAGAGCCGGAAAAAGCGTATTGGTTTTAGAGCAGGCTTCATACGGCGGTCAGATTATCAACACTCCGGAAATTGAAAACTATCCGGCTATCCAGAAGATTTCCGGTTTTGAATTTGCTACAAACCTTTATAATCAGGCGAAAAATCTGGGAGCAGAGTTTGCTTTTGAAAAGGTTGAGGGAATCGAAGACAAGGGACAGTTCAAGGAAGTAAAGACCAAGGACAAGAGCTACGAAGGAAAAACCGTAATCCTTGCTACCGGTGCCAAGAACAGAAGTCTTGGAGTAGAAAAGGAAGAGGAACTGGTGGGAAAGGGCATTTCCTACTGTGCAACCTGTGACGGAATGTTCTACCGTGGCAAGGTGGTAGCGGTAAACGGCGGCGGAAACACAGCAGTGGAGGATGCTACCTTCCTTTCCGACTATGTGCAGAAGGTTTATGTGATTCACAGAAGGGACGAATTCAGAGCGGACAAGGCGGAAGTAGATCGTTTGGTTGCAAAGCCCAATGTGGAACTGGTTTTGAATTCCACCGTAAAGAGACTGGAAAGTGATGCCTCCGGTTTGACCGGTGTTGTAGTGGCGAACAAGGATGGAGAAGAGAGAACCCTGAAGGTGGACGGTTTATTTGTGGCCATCGGACAGGCGCCGGACAATCAGGCCTTCTCTGAACTGGTAGAATTAGACGGTAAGGGATACATTTCTGCAGGGGAAAGTACCTTGACCAAGACTCCCGGCATTTTCACCGCAGGAGATTGTAGAACCAAGGCTATCCGTCAGCTGGCAACAGCAGCTTCCGACGGTGCAGTGGCAGGACTTGCAGCAGTAAGTTATATCAACGAAAAAGGACTATAAATGAAAGCAGATCACGACTTAAGTTTGAGACTGGAAAACCAGCTTTGTTTCCCTCTTTATGCATGTGCAAAGGAGGTAACAAGAAAATATAAGCCGTTTTTAGATCCCTTGGGTTTGACCTATACCCAGTATATTGCCATGATGGTACTTTGGGAGAAAAAGGAAGTTCGGGTAAAGGATTTGGGAGAAGCCCTATATCTGGATTCCGGAACCTTGACGCCCCTTTTGAAAAGATTGGAGCAGAAGGGATTACTCACACGCTCTCGCAATCAGGAGGATGAGAGAGCCCTTTGTGTGCGCATTAGTGCAGAGGGAGAGGCACTAAAGCAAAAAGCCTTGAGCATTCCGAAGGGGATGCGGGCTTGCATATCTCTGAGCGAAGAGGAGATGCAGGTATTGAAGAAATTATTGCATAGAACCTTAGAGGGATTGGAGGAGGACTAAGGTCCTCCTTTCTTTTTGTTTTTCCGCTATCGTTCTTCTGAAAGCTTTGGTAAATAGGGAGCAGTGAATTGGTCGAGACAAGATTGGAGGAATAGATGGCAGAGTTTGATTATCTGGTAGTGGGTGCAGGACTTTTTGGCGCTGTTTTTGCTAGAGAGGCAAAGGAACGGGGGGAAGAAGGTTCTGGTCATTGACCAAAGGAATCATATCGGGGGAAATGTTTACAGCTATGAGAAAAATGGCATTATGGTTCATCATTACGGTGCCCACATTTTCCATACCAACAATGAAGAGGTTTGGCAGTATGTGAACCGCTTTTCGGAATTTAACCGCTTTACCAATGCCCCCATTGCCAACTATAAGGGAGAAATCTATTCCCTTCCCTTTAATATGTATACCTTCAATCGGATGTGGGGAGTTACCCGCCCTGAGGAGGCCAAGGAGAAAATTGAGGCAGAACGGAAGGCCGCGGGAATTAGCGAGCCTAAGAATCTGGAAGAGCAGGCTATTTCCCTGGTAGGCAGAGAAATCTATGAGAAATTGATTAAGGGCTATACAAAAAAGCAGTGGGGGAGAGATTGTAAGGAGCTTCCGGCTTCCATTATCAAAAGACTTCCGGTACGTCTAACTTATGATAACAACTACTTTAACGCCCTATATCAGGGAATTCCCAAGGCGGGCTACACCAAGCTGGTGGAAAATATTCTTTCCGATATCCCCGTGGAACTGTCTCAAAACTTCTTTGAGCATAGGGGAATGTGGATGGAAAGGCGGAGAAGATTGTATTTACCGGTCCTATTGACGCTTTCTACGAGTATTCCTTGGGAGAGTTGGAATACAGGAAGGTGGACTTCGTGGTGGAAGAGCTTCCTGTAGAAAATTATCAGGGAAATGCAGCGGTAAATTACACCGATGAGGAAAGCCCCTATACCCGCATTATTGAACATAAGTGGTTTACCTTTGGAAAGGATCAGGAGGGAAAGGATATTCCCACAACCATCATTTCCAAGGAATACAGTGCAGAGTGGAAGAAGGGGGGAGGAACCCTATTATCCGGTAAATGATGAGAAAAACCAGGCTTTGTATCAACAGTACAAGGCCCTTTCCGAAAAGGAAGAGAAGGTACTTTTCGGCGGCCGTTTGGGAGAGTACAGGTACTATGACATGGATATGGTGATTGCCTCCGCCTTAGACTTTTCCCAAAAGCAATTAGGATGAGTGTCGGGTCTGCGAAGTTTCATTAGATAAGGCTTGGAAAAGAGCAGAATAGATTAGTGGATATAAGCATAAATAGTCTTTATATCACAAGTAGCCTGTATCATAAGTAGTCAATAATATAAAAGCTATTATCGGAAAGGAGGAGACTATGAAACCCATAGGACTTATGGGGCGTGTGGCGGTAGGATTTGTGGTAACCACCCTTTTGCCTATTCTTTTGTTTTATCTCTCCTTTCTGAAAATTCTTCGTATAGGACAGGGGATTTTTATCCTGATTTTTGCGGGATTGTTTTTTATCGCTTGGATCTATAACGGTATTGTAAGCCTGTGGATGAACTGAAAAATGCGGCGAAGCGTATCGGAGACGGAGACCTGGACTTCAGTTTGGAGGCGGAAAGTCACGATGAGTTCGGAGAGCTGACTCAGGCCTTTGAGAAAATGCGGATTCGCCTAAAGCAAAATCAAGAGGAAAAGCTAAAGGACGAGCAGGAAAACCGGGAGCTTGTCACCAATATTGCCCACGACTTAAAGACGCCCATTACCTCTATCAAGGGCTATGCGGAGGGAATCCTGGACGGGGTAGCCTCCACCGAGGAGAAAAAACGAAAATACATCCAAACCATTTATCATAAAGCGGTGGAGATGAACCGCCTGATTGATGAGTTGAATTACTACGCCAAGATAGAAACCAATAGGATTCCCTATCATTTTTGCCAGTTGCCCGCCTTGGAATATTTTCAGGATTTCAGCGTGGAGGTAGCCATGGACCTGGATGCCATGGGCTATCAGTTTGAAACGGATTTTCTGCTGGAAGAATCTGTGGAGGTGATTGCGGATCCGGAGCAGCTAAGAAAGGTACTGAACAATATCATTTCCAATGCCATTAAATATATGGACAAGAAGGATCCGAAGATTCGCTTCGTACTTTCCGATGCGGGAGACTTCGTAGAGGTGGAGATTTCCGATAACGGAAAGGGAATCGAGAAAAAAGATTTACCCAATATTTTTGAAAGATTTTTCCGAACAGATGCCGCCAGAAATACGGAAACCGGCGGATCCGGCATCGGCCTATCTATCGTTAAAAAGATTATCGAAGACAGTGGCGGCAGAATCTGGGCGGAAAGCGAACTGGGAGAGGGGACGAGTATCCATTTTGTTCTACGAAAATGCTTTCCCCAGACAAGAATCCATTAAGACAAAGTAAATAGAGAAGCAAGAAAGGAAAGTTTATGGAAGAGAAGAAGAAAATTTTGATTGTGGAAGACGAGGCAGCCATTGCAGAGCTGGAAAAGGATTACTTGGAGCTGTCCGGTTTTCAGGTGGAGACCGAAGGGGACGGAGAAAAGGGCTTGAAGAAGGCTTTGGAAGGAAATTATGACCTTTTGATTCTGGATTTGATGCTGCCGGGAAGGGATGGCTTCTCCATTACCCAGGAAGTACGAAGCAAGAAGGACATCCCTATTTGCTGGTTTCCGCAAGAAGAGATGATATTGATAAGATTCGTGGTTTAGGCCTTGGAGCGGATGACTATATGACCAAGCCCTTCTCCGCCAGTGAGCTGGTAGCCAGAGTGAAGGCCCACTTGGCAAGATATACAAGACTTCGGGACAGCGGTAAGGAGGAGAATGAAATCATTGAAATCCGAGGCTTAAAGATTGATACCACTGCCAGAAGAGTATTTGTAAACGGAGAAGAGGTGCCCTTTACCTCCAGAGAGTTTGACCTTCTGGCCTTTCTTGCGGCTCATCCAAACCGGGTATACACCAAGGAAGAGCTGTTTCAGGAGATTTGGAAAATGGAGTCCATCGGAGATATTGCCACCGTTACCGTACATATCAAGAAGCTTCGTGAGAAGATTGAGATGGAAAATGCAGTGAAACCCCAATACATTGAAACAATCTGGGGTGTGGGATATCGTTTTAAAGCATAGGAAATAGAAAAAAGAGTTCGGAAAAGAAAATCATTAAGAATCAAGAGCACTTCCCGGCATAGTCACTTTGCACGCAGGGCACGCTCTCGCTAACTTCGCCTTCGCAGGGGTACTAAGCGAAAAACTGCAGTACCTTTGTTTTCCGCAAGTACCCGCGGGCTCAGATTGCCCTGCATCGCAAAATAACTATGCGGAAAGTAAGCAATGATTTTATAAAATTGCTTTTTTCGGGCTCTTTTTTTCTTGTTCATTTCCTATACTTTTAAAGCGATTTTTTTCTTTGTGTAGTGGTTTGTGAGGAATCTCTGATTTTAGCTGAATTTACCTGTTTCCTCCCTTTACTATCATTTTATTCTTGTTTATAATGACGGAGTATGATTTTCGTATTTTATCACGAACAATCTGACAACTACTTCAAATGACGGGGATGGAAAAAATTTTTTTCATTTTCCCTAATCTATTAAGGAGGATTCAAAATGGCAAGAAAATGGGTTTACCTTTTCAAAGAAGGTGATGCAGGCATGCGCGAGCTTTTGGGCGGTAAGGGAGCGAACTTGGCGGAGATGACCAAGATCGGTTTACCGGTTCCTCAGGGATTTACCATTACTACCGAGGCTTGTACACAGTACTATGAGGATGGCAAGACGATCAATGACGAGATTCGTGAGCAGATCGATGCACACATCCTGAAAATGGAAGAGATTACAGGAAAGAAGTTTGGAGATCATGAGAATCCATTGTTAGTGTCCGTTCGTTCCGGAGCAAGAGCTTCCATGCCCGGTATGATGGATACCATCTTGAACCTTGGTTTGAACGAAGAAGTAGTTAGAGTTTTAGCGGAGAAGTCCAACAACCCAAGATGGGCTTGGGACTGCTACAGAAGATTTATCCAGATGTACTCCGATGTAGTTATGGAAGTAGGAAAGAAGTACTTCGAAGAGCTTATTGACGAGATGAAGGCAAAGAAGGGCGTTACCCAGGACGTTGATCTTACTGCAGAGGACTTACACGAGCTGGCTGAGCAGTTTAAGGCAGAGTACAAGTCCAAGATCGGTTCCGACTTCCCCTCCGATCCTAAGGAGCAGCTCTATGGCGCTATTATGGCGGTATTCAGAAGCTGGGATAACCCAAGAGCCAACGTTTACCGTAGAGACAACGACATCCCATACTCTTGGGGTACCGCTGTAAACGTTCAGTCCATGGCTTTCGGAAACATGGGTGACGATTGCGGAACCGGTGTAGCATTTACCAGAGATCCCGGAACAGGAGCAAAGGGATTATTCGGTGAGTTCTTAACCAATGCACAGGGAGAGGACGTAGTAGCCGGTGTTCGTACTCCTATGCACATCAATGAGATGGAGCAGAAGTTCCCTGAGGCTTTCAAGCAGTTTACAGAAGTTTGTCAGATTTTAGAGAGAGAAGCACTATAGAGATATGCAGGATATGGAGTTTACCGTAGAGCACGGAAAGCTGTATATGTTGCAGACCAGAAACGGTAAGAGAACCGCTCAGGCAGCATTAAAGATTGCTTGTGATTTAGTAGATGAAGGAATGCGTACCGAGGAAGAGGCAGTTGCTATGATTGATCCTCGTAACTTGGACACCCTTCTTCACCCACAGTTTGATCAGAAGGCATTAAAGGCAGCTACTCCTCTTGGAAAGGGACTTGGCGCATCTCCCGGAGCTGCTTGCGGTAAGGTTGTTTTCACTGCTGACGACGCGGAAGTTTGGGCAGCACGCGGAGAAAAGGTAATCCTGGTTCGTTTGGAGACTTCTCCTGAGGATATCACTGGAATGAAGGTGGCTCAGGGTATCCTGACCGTTCGTGGCGGTATGACCTCTCACGCAGCCGTAGTTGCAAGAGGAATGGGAACCTGCTGTGTATCCGGACTTGGCGACATTGTCATGGACGAGCAAATAAGAAGTTTACTTTAGGCGGAAAGACCTTCCACGAGGGAGATTTCATCTCCTTAGACGGTTCTACCGGAAATGTTTATGACGGCGTTATTCCTACTGTGGACGCTTCCATTGCCGGAGAGTTCGGAAGAATCATGGCTTGGGCAGATAAGTACAGAAAGCTTGCCGTTCGTACCAATGCAGATACTCCACAGGATGCTAAGAAGGCAAGAGAGCTTGGTGCAGAGGGAATCGGACTTTGCCGTACAGAGCATATGTTCTTCGATCCGGAGAGAATCTTCGCTTTCCGTGAGATGATCGTATCCGACACCAAGGAAGAGAGAGAAGAAGCATTAGAGAAGATTCTTCCCTACCAGCAGGGAGACTTCGAGGCACTCTATGAGGCACTTGAGGGCAATCCCGTTACCATCCGTTTCTTAGATCCGCCTCTTCACGAGTTCGTTCCACAGGAGGAAGAGGAAATCGAGAAGCTGGCTAAGGCAAAGAATAAGAGCGTACAGGAAATCAAGGATATCATCACTTCCCTGCACGAGTTCAACCCCATGATGGGACACAGAGGACTTCGTCTTGCTGTTACCTATCCTGAAATTGCCGTTATGCAGACCAAGGCAGTTATCCGTGCGGCAATCAATGTACAGAAGAAGCATCCTGATTGGAAGATGAATCCGGAAATTATGATTCCTCTTACTTCCGAAGTGAAGGAGTTCAATGTTGTTAAGAAGGTGGTTGTAGAGACTGCTGACGAGGAAATCAAGAAGGCCGGCGTAAATCTTGCATACCAGGTAGGAACCATGGTGGAGATTCCAAGAGCTTGCCTCACTGCGGATGAGATTGCGAAGAATGCAGACTTCTTCTGCTTCGGAACCAACGACTTAACTCAGATGACCTTCGGCTTCTCCAGAGATGACGCAGGAAAGTTCCTGAATGCTTATTATGACAACAAGATTTTTGAGTCTGACCCATTTGCAAAGCTGGATCAGGTAGGTGTAGGAAAGCTGATGAAGATGGCTATCGAATTAGGAAAGCCTGTAAATCCGCACTTACACGTAGGAATCTGTGGTGAGCACGGTGGAGATCCTTCTTCCGTTGAGTTCTGCCACGATATCGGACTGGATTATGTTTCCTGTTCTCCATTCCGTGTGCCGGTAGCACGTCTTGCTGCAGCACAGGCGCAGATTAAGAATCCAAGAAAGTAATCGGATTTTCGGTTTAAGACTTAGATAAAGTCAGTACAACACAGTGCTAAGACTGATTGTACTTTCCGAAGAATGAAATACAGAAAAGGCGTATCCTTTAAGGGATACGTCTTTTTTATTACGGGGGAAAAGAAAATCTTAAATTCAAGATTTAAGGAAAATGTGATAGGATAGTTTAGAAAATAAAGCTTCTAAATCAAAAATAATTATTGCAAAGAGTTGTTCATATATAAGTGAAAAATATTTTGAAGTGTGTGGTAAGGTGTAGAAATCGCTTTTTTGCAGGCTTACCTTAGGAGGAAGGACTTTGTTAAAGATTTTTTTTGGAGAAATGGAAAATGCAATTTATACGCCCTCGATATACTTTAACAATCAATATGAGGATGAGTGGCTGGAAGAGGACTTGGCAAAGGCAATGATAGAAGATGTGGATCAATCTAAGGTGGTTAGTAGTCATCTTATTGAGAGTCCGGTATTGGGCCCCATTCCCCCTGAAAGGCTTTCCGGGGGAGTAAAGACCCTTTTGCTGATGGCTTTTGATGATAGCGGTCATGTTTAATGGTTCAGCTTGCGGAGACAATTGCGCCAAGTGGATTTCGACCATTGGAACTCATAAAGATTTGACAATCAACCTTCATCACATCATGGATTTTAGTACGGTGGAAGGATTTTTCGCATTTATCATAAATACCGGAAAAATGGCAGAGAGCTATGAGGCGTATTTAGAGGAGGCTATTAAGATTCCTTTGGAGGATTTCTAAAATGAAGGGAATGCACCATATTGTTATACAAAATAAGCGGATTCGATTTGCATTTTCTATAAAAAGAAATATCACTATTATCCGAGGAGATAGTGCTACAGGAAAAACGACGCTTTTCTCAATGATTGAAGAATATGGAAATCTTGGTAAGGATTCGGGCGTGCAGATTCAATGCGATAAGGCCTGCGTAGCTATATCCGGGAAATACTGGCAGGAAACACTGGAAAATATTCATGATTCCATAGTCTTTGTTGACGAGGATAGCAAGTTTTTAAAAACTAAGGATTTTGCAAAAAGAATTCGTAATTCCAATAATTATTATGTGCTGATTACCAGAGAAAATTTACCTGCTTTGCCTTACTCCGTGGAAGAAATATACGGGATTCATTGTTCAGGAAGATATATGGATACAAGGCAGATATATAACTTGTTTTATAAGATTTACTCGGAGACAAATCCCGGAAAGGTTTTGATAAAGGCTTTAGTGACAGAGGATTCTCAAGCAGGATTTACCTTTTTTTCTCAAGTTTCCAAGACAAGGGGAATTTGCTGCGAAAGCGCAGGGGGAAAAATCTAATATTCTAGGGATTTTACAAGAAAAACTGCTTGATAAAGAGCAGAAGGAAACTTTGGTGATAGCAGATGGAGCGGCATTTGGACCGGAAATGGCTCATATTTCTCAATTACTTAGAGGAAATGTAAATATCAAACTCTATCTTCCGGAATCCTTTGAATGGCTCTTATTGTATGCAGATATTTTCAATAAACCATTCATTCGTAAAAGGCTTGAAGAAGCAGAAAATTATATTGAAAGTGAAAAATACTTTAGCTGGGAAAGATATTTTACGGACTTACTTATGGAAGAAACAAAAGATTCCCCTTATCCTTATGACAAGTCGAATCTGAAGGATTTTTATCTTCAAGATAAGATTGTTCAAAAAGTGTTGGAGGCAATGGCACCAATCAGCTTGGCTAAAGAATAGATGTATCAAAATAATAAGGTTCTTATAAAGTCTCTAAGATAAGAGAATCTGATTCATAAAAAATTGCTAAAAAGTCCGTTCAATGCTATACTGCTTTAGCATATAAGATGTGAGAGAATATATAGGAAAATTAATTTTTAAGGAGATATCATGTTGAGAACAAGAAGATTTTTACTATGCCTTCTGGCATTATTTTTTCTGGTATCCTGCAAACCCAAGTACGGAGTGAATTCTGCTCCTGTTATGACTACGGCAGCGGCGGATCAAGTCATTCTTATCGATTTCGACCAGATTTCTGACGATGTGATAGAGAGCATGGATCCTGAGGATTTCCCTTTTGTAAAGAATCTGACGATTTCCGGGAGTAATGATACCCATACGGTGGAAGTTCATGCAGAGATAGTGGATAATGTCCGCAATGAAGCACTGACCATTTTCCTGGATCAGCTGATGCGGGAGATTTCCAATGCGGCGGCGGTACAGGATTTCCGTTATAGTAAGTCCACAGACGACAGCTATGGAAGCTTCTTCCAAAAATACGGTGTACACTATGTAATCACCAAGGGAGAAGAGACTGTGGAGGATGTTACCGTGCAGCCCGGAGAGAGCTTTCCCTTCACTGCGTAAGAATAACAAAATCAGCCACTCGGAGCAGGAAAAACGAGTTTTCGTTTCATCGCCCGGGAAAAAGAGCAGCAGAACTTTTTAACAACAAGTACAAGGACTGTAGCAATAGGAGAAATCATTCTTCATGGAAAATACTAAGGACAAGATGTCTAACGAAAATATAGACAATCAAGATAGGGGAAAAGTACCCCAACGAGAAAAGAGAGGGCAGGGTTTTCAATTAGAGCATTGGCATATCATTGCTTTGGGACTGATGCTTTATGATTCCCTTGCCCTCAGCTTTTCCTATTTGATTGCCCTTTGGCTTCGCTATGATTTACGCTACAGCACCATTGATACGATATATATAGAACGTTGGAAAGCATTTCTTCCCTTCTACATTCTAGGGTCACTGGCGGTTTTTTGGTTTTTAAAGCTTTATAAAAGCATCTGGCGCTTTGCCAGTTACTCCGAGCTCCTTCGAGTAAGTATGGCCACCGTCATTTGCTCCTTATTTCATATCATCGGCATCACGTTTTTTTGGGGAAGAATGCCCATTTCTTACTATGTAATCGGTGCAATTCTTCAGTATCTGGCGGTGCTGGGAATCCGTTTTTCCTATCGCTTCGTCTTGCTCCTTCGGAAGGTGAATAACAAGAAAAACCTGCATAGAATCATGGTAATTGGGGCAGGATCCGCAGGACAAATGCTGATTCGTGATATTCATCGTTCCGGAGAAGTGGACGGCACTGTGGTTTGTATTATTGACGACAACAAAAATAAGTGGGGAAGACTCATTGACAATATCCCTGTGGTGGGAGGAAGAGAGAGTATTTTAGAGGCGGTGGAGAAATTTGCCGTGGATAAAATCTTCTTAGCAATCCCTTCCGCTACCGTTTCCCAAAGACGAGATATCTTGCAAATCTGTAACGAAACCACCTGTGAGTTAAAAATCTTCCCGGAATGTATCAGCTTGTGACAGGACAGGTCAGCGCCAGCGCCATGCGGAAGGTCTCCGTGGAGGATTTACTGGGGAGAGATCCTATTAAGGTGGATCTTCGGGAAGTGTTTTCCTTTATTAACGGAAAAACCGTGCTGGTTACCGGCGGGGGAGGCAGTATCGGTTCTGAGCTTTGCCGGCAGATTGCGGCTCACAGTCCGAAGAAGCTGATTATCTTCGATATCTACGAGAACAATGCCTATAGCATTCAGTTGGAGCTAAAGGAAAAATTTCCGGAGCTGGATCTTTTGGTTTTAATTGGTTCTGTACGAGACTCCCGGAGAATGTTCCAGATCTTTAAAGAGTATCGACCGGAAATCGTTTACCATGCAGCCGCCCATAAGCATGTGCCCTTAATGGAGGACAGCCCCTGCGAAAGCATTAAAAATAATGCTTTAGGAACCTATAAGACAGCCTATGCGGCAATGGTAAACGGCTGTAAGCGATTTGTGCTGATTTCTACAGATAAGGCGGTGAATCCTGCCAATATCATGGGGGCAAGTAAAAGACTTTGCGAAATGATTATCCAGGCTTTTGACAGCAAGATTAAGGCGGGACGGGCTCAGGATATTCCTCAGCTTTTCACCCATAAGGGCATGGAGAATGCGGACAAGGACGGTACAGGAGCGGTTTTTCAGGATATTCAGACGGAATTCGTGGCGGTACGCTTCGGAAATGTGCTGGGTTCTAACGGCTCCGTCATTCCCATATTTAAAGCAAATCGAAAGGGGAGGGCCGGTTACCGTAACCCACCCGGATATTATTCGATATTTTATGACCATTCCGGAGGCGGTAAGCCTTGTCTTAGAGGCGGGAACCTTTGCCAAGGGAGGAGAAATCTTTGTGCTGGATATGGGAAGCCCGGTAAAGATTGATACCCTGGCCAGAAATCTGATTCGTCTCTCCGGATTCAAGCCGGATATTGATATTAAGGTACAGTACAGCGGCCTTCGCCCGGGAGAAAAGCTATACGAAGAAAAGCTGATGGCGGAGGAGGGCTTGCAGAACACCGCCAACGAGCGTATTCATATCGGAAAGCCCCTGAGCTTCGATATTGATGCCTTCCTTGGAAAGGTGGACGACTTGATGGAAGCTGCCTATAAGAACAAGGAGGATATCCGGGAAATGGTGAAGGATATTGTGGAAACATATAAGCCGGCGGAATAAGGAAAAGTCTTAGGCAATATCTATATTCTTGTGAAAAAAGAGAGCAGAATGCTAAGTGGAATGCTAAGAAGAAATAAGTTTGTAGAATGAGAAGCTGGGAAATAGGAATCTAAAAAACAGGAAAATACAAAACAGGAATCTACAAAATAGGCACAAAGCGAGGGAGACTGTAAGCAAGAGAGTGGAGGAGTTATGCGGAATCATAAAGATAGCAATCAGAAAGCTTGGATAGCGCTTATCCTGGGAGGATGTCTGGCAGGCCTTACCCTCTTACTTTCCCTGTGGAAAAAGAAATCCTGTTCCTCAGAACTTCCCAGCGAGAATAAGAAGCCTTGTCGGGAAAATAAAAAGACTTCTATTCTTCGACATAAGAAACGAGAAAATCAATCTTCCGAATACCGGAATCCCTTTGAGGGAAAGAAGGTTATATTCGTGGAAAACCCTTTTGAAGCGGAAAATGCAGACGGGGTAAGAGGGCATCTGGAAGCGGTAGGAGACAGTGACTATATTCCTAATTTCTATACAAGAGTTATTAAAAGGGGAGGAGATACCATCCTCTCCGCTTTTGCTTTGATTTTACTCTCTCCGGTTTTTCTTTTCCTCTCTGTTGCTATATTTTTGGATGATCCGGGACCTATCTTTTTCACCCAAAAGCGTCTAGGGAAGAACAAACGCTATTTTCCTCTGCATAAATTCCGCAGCATGAAGATGTGTACCCCCCATGACACCCCAACCCACATGCTGGAGAATCCGGAGCAGTATATCACTCGCATGGGTAAATTCCTTCGGGCTCATTCTTTAGATGAGCTTCCCCAGATTTGGGATATTTTTGTGGGAAATATGTCTATCATCGGGCCAAGACCGGGTCTATGGAATCAGGATTTACTTACGGCAGAGCGAGATAAATATAATGCCAACGATATCCAACCGGGACTTAGCGGTTGGGCGCAGATTAACGGCAGAGACTCCATAGAGATTCCGGATAAGGCTAAACTGGACGGAGAATATGTGGAGAAAATCGGATTTCTTATGGATCTGCGTTGTTTCTTCGGAACTATCTTTTCTGTGCTACGAAAGGACGGCGTGGTAGAAGGGGGAACGGGACAGTTGAAGCAGGCAGGACATGTTGATAAGGATAAAGACATGTCGGAACTAAGCTCCGGTTTGAAAGTAAAGCAAGATAAGCAAGCTATTCGTATTTTAATCACCGGCGCTCATTCCTACGTAGGAGAACAGGTCGAGCAATATTTAGAAGAGTATAATCAAAAGCTATTTCCCGATTATCCTGCATCAAGACGATATTTAATAGACACGATTAGTTTATTTGGAGAAGAATGGAAAAAGATAGATTTTTCTTCCTACGATGTGGTTTTTCATGTGGCAGGGATAGCGCATCAGGATGATGACACAAAGGGAGTAAAAAAAGTAGCTCATGGAAAAGACTCAAAGGATAAGGAAAATAGTCCGGAGGCAAAGTATTATGCGGTAAATCGTGATCTTGCGATTGCATGTGCAAAAAAAGCAAAGGTGGAAGGTGTTAAACAATTTATTTTTATGAGTTCCATGATTGTATATTCGGGGATAGAGCAAGATTGTATTACTTTAAATACTCCTATGAAGGCTTTAAATTATTATGGAGATTCAAAGTTGCAGGCCGATTTGGCTTTACAGGAAATGCAATCAGATCAATTCAATGTTGTTATTCTTCGTCCGCCTATGATTTATGGAGAGGGATGTAAGGGGAATTACCCGAAAATGGTCAAATTAGCTAAGATGCTACCATTTTTCCGGTAGTAGGGAATAGGCGCTCGATGCTTTATATTGGAAATTTGGCCGAGTTTATAAGGCTCATGATTGAAAACAAGGAAAGAGGAGTGTTCTTTCCTCAAAATAAAGAATATGTTGATACAGGGGAAATGATTCGGGAAATTGCAAGAGTGCATCATTGTAAATTATTACCTGGATTTAAAATTCCATTAAAACTTATGCAAAATCTACCGGGAAAACTTGGAAAATTGAGTAGAAAAGCATTTTCGTCTTTTTATTACCAACAAGAATGCTCCAAATACAAAGATAATTATCAGATTTTTTCTCTAGAAGAGTCAATAAGGAAAATAGAAGAGGAAAGAACGATGGGGTGAACAAGAAATGTGTGGAGAAAAAAGGTCAAATATACTGGTTTCTATTGTGACGGTTTCTTTTAATAGTGAAAAAACGATTAGAAAGACAATCGAATCGGTTTTGAATCAAACCTATCAAAATATCGAATATAGAATTATAGATGGATTATCCTCAGACAATACGGTTTCAATATGTCAAGAATATGAGGATGCTTTCCGGGAAAAAGGAATAACGTTTGTTATCAGTTCTGAAAAAGATAACGGTATTTATGATGCAATGAATAAAGGCATATTTGCTGCAACGGGAGATATTATTGGGATTATTAATTCTGACGATTGGTATGAGTTAGATGCTATTGAGAGTGTGGTAGACAACTATAAAAAAACAAATTTTGACTATCTTTATGCAAGTATTAATATAGTTAGATCTGATGGTAGTATTTTGATCAAGCGCTCAAAAAAGGATTTTTTTCCTACTAGTAGACATTGGAATCATCCAACTTGTTTTGTGAAAAAGAAACTTATATAAGGAACTGGGGAAATTCAAGTGTAAGGGCCTATATGATGATTTTGATTTTTCTTCGAGTCAGGAGGAGTAAGAAAAAAATTGTTGTATTGAATCAAATTCTTGCTAATTTTAGAATAGGTGGAGTAAGCAATCAGAAAAAGTTGGAAAAGTTGTAAAGAAAGAATTAAAGAGAGATATTGTTGCTATATTCAAAATCATTATAGTTCGTTATATTTTTTTGGAATGTATAGGAACGGAATTGGTTAAATTGGTGATGATATAGCAAGATGTTCGATGGTCTTTGAGTTGATTTACTGGTTAGGTGAACATGATAAAAAAGTTTAATCCCCAAAAACTAAATTTTTTTAAAATTACTTAATGGTATGTTGGGTTTGTTTTTCTTAAAAAAACAACTAATTCTACACTTGATATAAAAAAAGTTGCAAGAAAATTTTAATTATTGATCCAACGTTGATTGGGGATATAGTGATGTTAATTCCTTTTTTGCGGATTATTAGAAAAAACACAAAGGACGCAAAAATAACATTGGTATGTAACAAATGGGCAAAGGATATTTTGCATAATCAAGGTCTTGTTGATGGTTTTATTTTTTTGTAGATAGTAAAAATCCTAAATAGTCCATGGGCTTTCATTCGAAATATCAAGTATTTAAAAACAGTATATAGAGAGATTAATAGGGAAGAGTATGATGTATCAATTGAACCGAGAGGTGATTTAAGATATATTATGTTTATGCATTATTGTCGTGCAAAAAGAAAGGTTAGCTATAACTATACAGGGGAGAGAGATTACTTACAGATATAATTATTCCTTCAAATTCTGTGAAACATTTGGTTGAGGATAAACTTTTTTTGGCTCAAAAGATAGGATGTGATTATGAAGAGAGCGATAAGTATCCTAAATTATATCTTGATGATGATGAAATAGAAGAAAATGATAGATATAAATTAGAACATCAATTAATTGGTAAAACAATTATTGGTATACATCCGGGAGCTAGCTTGGAAATAAAACAATGGAAACATTTTGATCGTTTGCTGGAAAGGTTAAATAATGAGAATACAGTTTTTATTATTTTTGAAGGACCAAAGGAAGAGGAGGCTGTCGCTCGCGTCAGAAATAGTGCGATATCTGTAAAAGCACAATTTATTACTAGTAAAACGGACATCCGAACTTATGTGAGAAGATTGGCAATATGCAATCTGGTTATATGTAATGATAGTGGTGCGGGGCATATTGCTGCTGCATTGGGGATTTCGACTTGCGTGATTTTTGGACCAATTGATCCGGAATTGGCAAAGCCATATGTAGAAAATGAGTTTAAAAAACTTAGAATTATCTCCAAAGATTTAGGATGTAAGCCATGTCTGTCTACTAGCTGTAAACACAATAAAGAGTGCATTGATGGAGTCACTACAGAGGAAGTTTTTACAAAAGTTATGTCATTACTGGATTGAAACAAGCGAATAGTTGGAATGAGCAGGTGGGAAAATGTATGATTTTCAGAAAGTGAATAAGAAAAAAATATTGGTTGTAGGCGATATCATGATTGATACCTATTACACAGGAGATGTAAGCAGGATTTCACCTGAGGCGCCGGTACCGGTATTTCGGAAAGAAAATGAGCGAAGCGTTCTTGGGGGTGCGGCTAATGTGGCTGCAAACCTTATAGCTGCTAGACAACATGTTACAATGATGTCCATTGTTGGAAAGGATGAGAATGGAGTAAAGTTATTATCCTTGTTACAAGAAGCAGGAATAAGTACAGAGTTAATTATAGAATCAGATAGAAAAACAACGGAAAAGATAAGATTTTTTTAGCTATAAATAATCAACAGGTACTAAGACTGGATATAGAAGATAGTATTCAAATTTCTAAAAAGAGTGTAACTTGTTATTGAGAAAGCTCGAAAAAAATTTAAAATCTTTTGATTTAATATTGATTTTCCGATTATTTGAAAAGGTTTACTGACTTATGAGCTAACCCAGGGGATTATTTTACTGGCGAAGAAAAAAATAAGATTCCGGTCATTATTGATGTTAAAGATAGAAATATTGAAAAATATAAAGGTGCTACACTTATAAAGCCAAACAGAAAAGAACTGGGACAGCTTACGGGAATGCCGACAGCAACAAAAGAGGAATTGATTGAAGCGTCAGAGGTGCTGCGAGAAAAATGCGATAGTGAATATATACTGACAACTTGTGGGGCGAAAGGAATGGTCTTAATTGGTCGAGATCAGCCATACTTCATTGAGTCAGTAGGTAGAGAAGTCTTTGATGTTTCCGGAGCAGGGGATACGACAATTGCCTATTTGTCTACTTGCATGGTAAATGGATTTTCCGTTTCTCAATCTGTTGAGATTGCAAATTATGCCGCAGGTATTCAAGTATCAAAAGTTGGAACATCTTCGGTGTACTGGAAGGAGATAGAGGATTATCTGGCAAATGAAAAAGATCTGTTTTCTAGCAAGCTTATAAATGAAAATAAGATACAGAACTTTAGAACAGAGCATGCAAAAGAAACGATTGTCTTTACCAATGGGTGCTTTGATATTCTCCATGTAGGACACGTAAGATACTTGCAAGAAGCGGCTAAATTAGGAGATAAATTAGTTGTTGGTTTAAATAGCGATGATTCAGTTAGGAGACTGAAAGGAGAGGAAAGACCTGTTAATAAACAATTAGATCGAGCTGAAGTTCTTTGCTCACTTGGATTTGTAGATTATGTAGTGATTTTTGAGGAAGACACACCCTATGAATTGATTAAGGAGATTCAGCCTGATGTTCTTGTTAAAGGTGGGGATTATATACCTGAGGAAGTTGTCGGGAAGGACATTGTGGAAAACAGAGGCGGTAAATTGGTACTTATTCCTTTTGTAGAAGGAAAGTCAACTTCAAAGATAATCGAAAAGATAAAACAATAGGAGAGTAAAAATGATTATTGTAACTGGTGGAGCCGGTTTTATAGGTTCATGTGTGGTTAGGACTCTTAACGATCTCGGAAGATTTGATATTGTCATTGTTGATAATATTGCTTCAACGGAAAAATGGATGAATATCAGAAATAAGAAGTTCATCAAATATGTCCATAAATCCGCTTTTTTGATGGAATTACCTTCTTATGAAAACGTTGAGGCAATTATACATTTAGGTGCGCAGTCCTCTACCACAGAAAAAGATTTTGATTATTTATGGAAGAATAATTTTGAATATACAAAAGATTTGTGGGATTACTGTGCCGAGAAACAAATTAGTTTTATTTATGCTTCAAGTGCTGCAACATACGGAGATGGAAAATTTGGTTTTGATGATAGGATGAATATTGATTCTCTACTACCATTGAACGGATATGGATATTCCAAGCAGTTATTTGATTTATGGGTAAAATACCAAGCGACTCATTTTCCGAAACAGTATGTGGGATTGAAATTTTTTAATGTATTTGGTCCTAATGAATATTTTAAGGGCTCAATGGCCAGTATGGTTTTTCATGGTTTCAGACAAATTAAAGAAACAGGGAAAATTAAACTATTTAAATCTTGTAATTCGGAATATAAGGATGGAGAACAACTCAGAGATTTTGTCTATGTAAAGGATATTTGCTCAGTTATTACCTGGTTATTAGACAATGATAGCCTTTCCGGTTTGTTTAATGTAGGAACAGGAAAAGCAGAGAGCTTCAAGGCTCTTGCAGAGGCTACGTTTGATGCCTTAGGAATAGAACCTAATATTGAGTATATTGATATGCCGGAACACTTAAAGGAAAAATATCAGTATTATACTAAAGCAGAAATGGAGAAGTTAATTTCACAGGGATATTTAAAGAATTTTACACCTTTGAAAGCTGCTGTAGGAGAATATGTAGAAGAGTATTTGGCGAGGAGTTATGCGATTTTTTGATGGAAGGAATTCATACATATGGTTTTGTTTTTATGCATAATGATTTCACTCATGATTTGCTCTTTTACTGCTAGAAAATGCGTATCTATTTCTGGGGTAAAGGTAAATCATACCTTACTGTTTTCTGCAGGGTTTTGGTATTATCTTATTTTCCCTATTATTGTAGGAGAAACAATTCCGCAAGTTGGAGGAGACTTATGGGAGAACTTGTATGTTGGTATACCACAATCCAAGGTTATAGCATATGTGAATTCACTGATTGGTTTATACGTTGTTTTTATGCTAAGTGACACGTTGCCAGTTAATAAACTCAAAAAAGGGGAATACGTTTTTGCAAAATGGACATTACAAAAATGGGCATTACTATGTTTATTCTGTTTTTTGCTTATGGCTTACAAGTATAAAACGGCCTTATTTAAGGGCTATACTCCGTCACAGGGAATAACAAGTTATGTTGGACCAATGTCAGCTATTTTTTTGGTGGGCTTTACGATATATATTATTCGTTCCTTAAAATCTAGAACAGGAGTTTTTTATAGGGATTTTATAAATGTTTATTTGGTTGGATATTTGATGATGGCGGTTATACTAATGGGATTGGGTGGAAGACTGTATGTAGTAACAAGCATTGTCAGTTTAGTGGTGATTTTTTCTAGCTACTATAAACCAATTCGTCTAGCTAAAGCGGTTCTCCTTCTAATTACGGGATTAGTTGTAGTAGGGGCTATAGGTTTATGGCGAATAGGGATGGACTTTTCTATCATAAATGGATTGCAATTGATATCATTAGAAAGTGTCTTTACATCTTTTTCACTAGTATACTTTTTAAAAAATTACTCCATACCTATCTTAGAAACACCCATTCCTTTATTGTCTTCCTTTATAAATTTAATTCCATCGGCTATTTTCCCTGATAAAGGGAATCTTATATTGGATTTGCCGGATATGGGATATGAAATTTTTAGTCCACATGGAGCATTGAACGTGTATATGTCACTGATGTGTAATTTTGGGTATATAGGAGCCTGCCTTTTTGTTTGCTTTTTAACGTTGGCATTGAGAACGTTGAGAGAACATAAGAATGATATATCTAAACTTATATATGCCTGTGTTAGCGCTAATTTAGTCTTTACATTTTTTAGGGATCCTTTTTCGGTTTCTATTGTCAAAAATATTATTGAATTCTCCTTCTTGATACCGTTGATTGTTTTGGGGTTGTGTTCATTACAGAATAATCGTGGTAAGGTGATAACTAGAAGATCTAGTTTTAGAAAATGAATCCTTCTAGAAGAATTAAAAGTCTAGACAATTGTTTAATAGGAATTATATTTTTTGAATTAGAGTGACTTTGTCAATATTATTTAGTTGGAAGAACAAAAGCTTAATGATAGTTAAGTAGATAGAGGATAAGTTATGAAGATTATTGCAAAACTATTTTGCCACAATACCATGAAATACCAGAGAATAACTTTTTGGGGGAAAAGGATATACTAGATTGGGTTGCCGTAAAGAATGCAAAAACCAGTACTAGAAGGACAAATTCAACCGAATGTACCATTAGGAAATCATTACTATCAATTAGATAATGCGGATGAGATTAAAAGGCAGGCTGAAATAGCAAAATCCCATGGAGTGTATGGATTTGGTATTTACCATTACTGGTTTTCTACAAATAGTTACTTACTTGAAAGGCCTGCGGAAATTATACTCGAAAATAAGGAGATAGATATTCGATTTTTGTTTTTGTGGGATAATAGCACATGGAAAAGAACATGGAGTAATGTAAAGAACGCAAATGACTGGGCTCCAAATTATGATGCTAGCAAACCTAAGAATGCCTCTGAAACAGGTATTTTAAAAGAGCTAAAATATGGAAATGAAAGAGACTGGGAAATACATTTTCTTTATTTGCTACCATTTTTTAAAGATGAGAGATATATAAAAATTAACGGTAAGCCTGTGTTTGGGATATTTCAACCACAGAATGATTTTGACACGATAAAGAAAATGACTAATTATATGGAGATGCTAGCACTTAAAAATGGACTTCCTGGGCTTCATATTATGATTAGAGATGATAGGAGACCGTATGATTTTCCGAATAAGTTTAAATATAGCCCTTTTGTTCCATGTACCTTCTTGCATTATATAAAGTACAAGATACGACAGTTTTTGTCTAAACAAAATAATAAGCCTTTAGTGGTTCAATATGATGATTGCTGGAGAGAGATATTAAAGGAGGCAAAAAAAGCAGGAAGGAATACTTATCTAAGTGGTTTTGTAAAATATGATGATACACCAAGGAGAGGTGCTAAAGCAAAAATTGTAGTTGGTGCATCTCCTCTTAAATTTAGAAAGTACTTAAAAGAGTTAATATCGATTTCTCAAAAACAGGGAAAAGAATTAATTTTTTTAACGGCGTGGAACGAATGGGGAGAGGGAGCTTATTTGGAACCGGATGAGGAAAATGAATATTCATATTTAGAGGCAATAAAAAGTCTATTACTAGAAAATGGTGAAAATGAATATTAATTTGATGGAAAAGGAGTGAGTTGAAATAATGAATAGTTGTATTATTTGTCCTATATATGAAAAGAAAGAGATTTTAATTATGCCCTAGAGTTCTACCAATCAAAAAAATACAGTATGGCATCAAGGAGGATATTTATTACATTTTTTCTTATGAAACGCACAAAGAACACTTTGAAGAGAAATTTAAAAAGATGTTTCCTGATGAAAGTCTACTTTCTCTGGTTATACCTGACAAGCTAAATCAGTATAAGAGTCCGGTAACGGTAAAAAAATTATTTGGGGTTTTTAATTTATATGAAAAGTATGATTATATAGCGGTCGTAGACTGTGAGTGCCTGTTTATAAGGTCTACGAACATTACGGAAGTGTTGGATATAATTTGGAAAAAACAAAGCTTTTTAGTTTGTAATAAGTCCTATTTGTTGCATGATATCTTAAAAACAACAGTATATATGCTTGGACTTGAAAATAATCAGGAATTAAAAAGAGATACAGATAATTATTTATTAAATTGTTGGTTTAGTGATATTCCGGTTTATTGTTCGAAGAATGTTAAAGACTTTCATAAGTGGTTATATTCTCGGCCTAATTTAGATGACTTGTTTAATGAGCGTAAAATCACAGATTATTATCTATATATTTTGTATTTATATTTAGAAAAAGGCTATAGATTTCGTAGGCTTAATTACTGGTCTCCATGGGGGATTATGGAAGATGTTAGTTTCACGCATCCTAAATCCTGTAACTCTATTGAGAAGGAAATAGGAACACACTGGACTTCTAACCCTACATCGAACAATGAAGATGCCATAATACTTTTTCACCGAGACCATCAGGTTTCAATGGAACAATTTAAAAAATTTTTGAGAGAGAGTAAGTTGAAATATATAGGAAGGAGATATGTGCCCTTCTTGATTAAAGTTAAAAACTGGTTAAAAATATGAGCAAAAATTTAATACGCTACAATGCTATAATGAATTTAATATTATCCTTGTCCCAGTATATTTTCCCAATGCTTGCCTTTTCTTATGCATCAAGAATTATTGGCGCAGAAGGAATAGGGAAGGTGTCTTTTGCTATATCTTTTGCCTCTTATTTTTCTATGTTTGCAGCACTGGGGATTCCGACATATGGTATAAGAGCTTGTGCGGAGGTTGGGAATGACTATGAAAAACTAAAAAAAAGTGACCATGGAGCTTATGACTATAAATTTCGCGACAAGTATTTTCAGTATCTTGGTTTATTTACTTTTTGTTTTTTCAATAGATAAATTAAGAGATAATAGTCTTTTTCTAGTGATTGCAGGGATTAATATTCTTTCAAATGGGCTTCAAGCGCAATGGTTTTTTCAGGGCATTGAAAAGTATGGATATATAACGAAAAGGACTCTTTTTTTTAGAACTTTATCGTTGGCTGTGATTGTTTTGTTTGTTCGTAAATCAAGTGATGCATTGTTTTACTGTATAGGTCTTATTTTAGTTGAGCTTGGATCGTTTTTGGCAAATAATATATATATTATTAGATTTTTGGGATTTACACATACATGTTATCAGGATATTAAGAGGCACTTTATACCGATACTGTATTTTTTTGCATCTGCTGCAGCTATTAGTATTTATACAAACCTGGATGTTGTAATGTTAGGCTTTTTATCAACGGACACAAATGTAGGACTTTATAGTGCGGCAAATAAAATATACAGGGTATTTAATAGTATCATTGCAGCGGTCTTTACAGTCTTTGTTCCCAGAATCATTGCGCTCAGGTCCTCGAATGAGAAGGATGAAGCAGATAGCATGATTAGAAAAGGATTTTATCTGGTGGAGCTGATGGCTTTACCCATAAGTTGTTATCTGATTTTCATGTCTGGACATGTCATTGATATAGTTGTAGGAAGCAATTTAGCTCCAGTTCAGCTGCTCTTTCTGCATTTGGGTTATGTAATATATTTGTCGGTTTTAGTGGAGTTATTATTAATTTGATTATGATTCCATTGAAGCATGAAAAGTTTAGTATGTTTGCAATTTTCTTTGGAGCAATTGAAAATATTGTGTTAAATGTATTTTTTATTACTAGACTCGGAATGATGGGAGCTGTAATAGCAACAGTTGTGACGGAATTGTCAGTTTTAGCTTTTGTTATTATTTTTGAACGAGACATTCTTAGTAAAGATATACCTCGATATTTTTTTTTCAGAGAATGTTTTTTGTTTTTGCTCATTGCTTTTGTGACTTATATCTTGCATATCATTGTAGGAGAAAAAGGAATTCTTTTCCTTATTCTATCCTCTGTTCTTTGGGGATTTAGTATTTTAATAATAATGATATTGGCTAGAAATGAAGTTATGGATTCATTTGTTATCACGTTGATTAAAAAGATACAGAGAAAATAGGAGTAGTATAATGAAAATATTAGCGCACAGAGGATATTGGAATAAGCAGATAGAAAAGAATTCACCGGTAGCTTTAAGAACTGCTTTAGAAAAAGGTTATGGATTTGAGTCGGATGTTAGGGATTATGCCGGAAAAATGGTAATTTCACATAATATAGCGAATGCTTCTTCTCAAGATGCTGAGGAGCTATTCCAATGGCTTGATGAGTTTCACGACCAGTATTGTTTTGCAATAAATATTAAAGCAGACGGGTTAAAGGATATATTGCAATCATATTTGGAAAAATATCATATATCAAATTATTTTTTGTTTGATATGTCAGTTCCTCAGATGATTGAATTTAGAGAAAAGGGACTAAAATTTTATACACGTCAGAGCGAAGTGGAAGAACCAGTGCTATATAAAGATGCTGAGGGTGTATGGATTGATGGATTCTGGTCTACTGAGTGGATTACGGAAGAATTGTTAGGAAGACATTTGGATAATAGAAAAAAGATTTGTCTTGTATCACCGGATTTACATGGTAACATGGAATATAGAAAATTTTGGGAAAAGATTCGCAACTATAAACTAGACTTCAATGCAATTAGTTTGTGCACTGATTACCCGGATGAAGCAAAGGAGTTTTTTTGATGAGAAATAAAATCAAGGCAGTTCTCTTTGATATGGATGGTGTATTGATAGATGCAAAGGATTGGCATTATGAAGCGTTAAATAAAGCTTTAAAATTATTTGGAATAGAAATAAATCGTTATGATCATTTGACTACATTTGACGGCCTACCTACAAAGGTAAAGTTGGATTTGCTTAGTAAGCGCTTTTATTTGCCTGAAGGATTACATTCTTTTATAAATGAAATGAAACAGTCCTATACAGCTGAACTAGTTTATCAGCGTTGCCATCCGATGTTTCATCATGAATATGCATTATCAAGACTAAAAAGAGAAGGCTATAAAATTGCAGTTTGCTCGAATTCTATTCGAAATACAATAGAACTTATGATGGATAGAGCCGGGTTAAGTTCATATATTGATTTAATCATTTCAAATGAGGATGTAAATAAGGCTAAGCCGGATCCGGAGATGTATAATACAGCAATCCGGAAATTTTCGCTTGAACCGTGGGAATGTCTTGTAGTAGAAGATAACCCTAACGGTATAAAAGCGGGGAAAGCCAGTGGGGCTTTTGTATTGGAAGTTGCAACAGTATATGATGTTAATTATGAAAATATATCTAAAAAGATAGGAGATTGTGAAAATGATTAATATTCTATTGCCCTCTATGGGAACATCCCTGTTCTTTAAAGATTCATATTTCCCTAAATCCTTAACTGAAATTAATGGTAAAACCATGATGGAACTGGTTGTTGATAATTATAAAAGTCTCGAGCCGAAGAACTATGTTTTTGTATTTTCCGAGGAAGATTGTAGACGATTCCACCTAGACTCGTCGGTTAGAATATTATCTCCTGCATCTAAAGTAATAAAATTAAATAATCAGACATCGGGTGCGCTTTGCACTTGTTTAATGGCTCTCGAATATATTGATAATGATACTTCTTTAATTATTGCCAATAGTGATCAAATTATAGAAACAGACTATACTGAAGTGCTAGGATATTTTCACCGGATGAATGCAGATGCGGGAGTGATTACATTTCCCAATATACACCCTCGATGGAGTTATGCCCGTTGTATGGGAGATGAAGTATTGGAGGTAGCTGAAAAACGACCTTTATCAAAAGATGCGATTGCAGGGTTTTATTATTTTAAGAAAGGTTCGGATTTTGTTGAAGCGGCAAAAAATGCTTTGTTCAAACAGAACCATCTTGAGGGGAAATATTATATCTCTGCTTCTGTCAATGAGTTGATTCTTTTGGGGAAGAAAGTAGGATGCTTTGAAATAGAAAAGGAACAGTATAAATCCTTTTATTCCCCGGCAAAAATCAAAGAATATGAGGATGGTCTAAAATGAGAGTGGAGCAATTAAAGAATATGAAAGCCGGATGGTTTATTGGGAATTTTGAACCATCTCTATTTAAGACAAATGATTGTGAGGTTGCTGTAAAAACATATAAAAAGGGAGATAAAGAATCTAAACATTATCACAAAATTGCTACAGAATATACTGTGATAATAAAGGGAAAAGTAAGAATGTTTGATCATATCTATGAAGAAGGAGATATTGTTGTTGTTGAACCCGGAGATGCAACAGACTTTGAAGCTCTGGAAGATGCGATGAATGTAGTGGTAAAAATGCCCGGTGCGAATAATGATAAATATCTTGTAGAGGGGGTAGAATTATGTTGAACATTGTCATTCCAATGGCTGGAAGAGGTAGTAGATTTGCTGAGGCTGGGTATCTTATGCCCAAGCCTTTAATTGATGTGTTTGGTCATCCGATGATTGAATATGTTACAAAAAATATCAGACCCAATTGTGAACATAGATTTATTTATATATGCCAAGAAGAGCACTTAAATAAATATGGATTGGCAGAAGTCTTGGAGAAAATGTCTCCAGGATGTACTATTATTACTATAGATCATATAACTGAAGGTGCTGCGTGTACTGTTCTTTTAGCGGAGAGATATATCGATAATGATGATGCATTGATGATTGCAAATTCCGATCAATTTGTGGATACGGATATTAACGAATACCTTGCTTCTATGAGAGAGAAAGATGGCTTAATCATGACTATGCCGGCTAATGATCCAAAGTGGAGTTTTATCCAATTTGATGAAAATTCCAATGTTACTATGGTTAGAGAAAAAGAGGTTATTTCTAATGAGGCAACGGTTGGTATTTACAATTATAAGCAAGGCAAAGACTTTGTGAAATACGCGCATCAAATGATTGATAAAAACATTAGAGTTAATAATGAGTTTTATGTAGCGCCTGTTTATAATGAGATGATTAAAGATGGGTTCAAGATTGGATTTTGTAATGTTGGTGCCAGTATGTACGGGCTTGGAGTTCCTGCTGACCTTGAATTTTTTATGAGCCAGGAAGTAAGTAAGAGGGTATTTTGAGGGAAAAAAGATATAAAAAAAGCAATTGTATGGAAAGGGCAAAATATAAAGGAGATATAAAGTGAGGAGAGCATTCATTACAGGTGTAACAGGACAGGATGGAAGTTATTTAGCCGAATTTTTGTTAGAGAAAGGTTATGAAGTATACGGAATGATTAGGCGCTCTTCCGTGGACTATAGAGAGCGTATTGCTCATTTGGAAGGACAAGGTAACTTTTATCTTAGATTTGGTGACTTGGGAGATTCCATTAGCCTTGTTAAATTAATTGGCGAAATAAAGCCTGATGAAATATATAATCTTGCTGCTCAAAGTCATGTGCAGGTATCCTTTGATGTACCTGAATATACTGCGGATGTTGTTGCGACCGGAGTTCTCCGAGTTTTGGAAGCAGTTCGCGTTTGTGGATTGGAAAAGACATGCAGAATTTATCAAGCTTCTACATCAGAACTTTATGGTAAGGTAGAGGAAGTTCCACAGAAAGAAACCACTCCTTTTCACCCTTATAGTCCGTATGCTGTTGCCAAGCAGTATGGATATTGGATTATAAAAGAATACCGTGAGGCTTACGATATGTTTTGTTGTTCGGGAATCCTTTTCAACCATGAATCTGAAAGACGTGGAGAAACTTTTGTTACCAGAAAAATCACCCTTGCTGCAGCCCGCATTGCACAGGGATTACAGGATAAATTATATTTAGGAAATCTGGATAGTTTAAGAGATTGGGGATATGCCAAGGATTATGTGGAGTGTATGTGGTTGATGCTCCAAAATGATAAGCCGGAAGATTTCGTGATTGCAACAGGTGTACAACATTCAGTGCGTGAGTTTGCGACACTGGCTTTTTACTATGCCGGTATAGAAGTGGAGTGGCAAGGAAGCGATATAAATGAGCGAGGGATAGACAAAAGTACCGGAAAAATCATAGTGGAAGTAAGTCCGACATTTTATCGCCCGACAGATGTTGTTAATCTGTTAGGGGATCCGACTAAAGCACGGACAGAATTGGGATGGAATCCCACGAAAACCAGTTTTGAAAACTTAGTTAAACTTATGACCAATCATGATATGAATAAGGTTGCTTCTGAAAAAAAGTAAAGAGATTGGAATATGTCTATATAGCGAATATTAAAGAGTGAAAGTGATAAAGGTAGAGGAAATGATGAACAAGGGTGCTAAAATATATGTGGCTGGGCATAGGGGGATGGTTGGATCAGCTATTGTTCGGGAATTACAGCGACAAGGATATGGAAATATTATTACTAGGACGCACCAGGAATTGGATTTAACACGCCAGTTGGAGGTTGAAGAATTCTTCAATTTGGAAAAACCGGAATATGTTTTTCTTGCTGCGGCTAAAGTGGGAGGAATTATTGCGAATCAAGATGCTTTAGCTGATTTCATGTGGGAAAATATGATTATGGAAATGAATGTGATTCATTCTGCATGGGAAAATTCTTGTAAAAAGTTGGAGTTTCTTGGCTCATCTTGTATTTATCCTCGGATGGCAACGCAACCGATGAAAGAAAATTGTCTTTTGACATCAGAATTGGAAAAAACGAATGAAGCATATGCTCTGGCAAAAATATCAGGATTAAAGTATTGTGAATACTTAAATCGTCAGTACGGAACGGATTATATTTCCGTGATGCCTACGAATCTTTATGGGCCGAATGACAATTATCATCCTACTCATTCCCATGTTCTTCCGGCCTTGATTAGACGCTTTCATGAGGCTAAACAAGATGGAAAAACAGAAGTTACTTGTTGGGGAGATGGGTCACCGTTACGGGAGTTTTTATATGTAGACGATCTTGCCAATTTATGCGTGTTTTTGATGAATCATTATAGTGGTAATGAAACAGTCAATGCCGGAACCGGAAAAGAATTAAGTATAAAGGAATTAACAGAATTAGTTGCAAAAGCTGTTGGATATACAGGGAAAATACTATGGGACACATCCAAACCGAATGGTACTCCCAGAAAGCTATTAGATGTATCCAAGGCAGAGAAGTTGGGATGGCATTATAAGACAGAACTGGATGAAGGAATCAAGCTGGCTTATATGGATTTTTTACAGAATCCGCTACGGGCTGAGAGATAGAGTGAATTATTATTTAAAATTATAAGAGCTCTGTATATTCGTGTTTACAGTAGCTCTTTTGCTTTTTTTTAACATAAATAAGTATTTTTACATTTGTTATACTATGTATAGAAGTATGGAGTATAAAGAGATATGAATATTATCCTATTATCGGGAGGATCAGGAAAAAGACTTTGGCCTTTATCGAATGATATCCGATCAAAGCAATTCATTAAAATTTTCAAACAAAGTAATGGAACTTATGAATCAATGCTTCAGAGGATGTATCATAACATTAAAGAAATTGACAAAAAGGGTTCTATCACTATTGCAACCAGTAAATCACAAGTATCAGCTATATTTAATCAGCTTGGAGAGAATGTAGGTATTTCTGTTGAACCATGCAGGCGTGATACTTTTCCGGCTATTGCACTTGCTTCGGAGTATCTAAAAGATGTTCGCGGAATAGGCCTCGATGAAGTGGTTATTGTATGCCCGGTAGACCCTTATGTAAAACGAGAGTATTTTGAGGCACTTCAAAATTTAGCTATTCAAGCAGAAAAAAATGAAGCCAATTTGGTTCTTATGGGGATAGAGCCGACGTATCCGAGTGAAAAATATGGATATATTATTCCGAAGAGTAACACAGCTACAGCCATGGTTTCGACATTCAAGGAAAAACCCACAGTAGACTTGGCTCAACAGTATATAGAAGAAGGAGCGCTTTGGAATGGGGGAGTATTCGCATTTAAACTTTCATATTTAATTGATAAAGCTCACGAATTAATTGACTATATCGATTATGAAGATATGTTAAAGCGATATGAAAGTCTGCCTAAGATTTCTTTTGATTATGCAGTAGTAGAAAAAGAGAAGAAGATTCAGGTTCAAAGATTTCAAGGAGAATGGAAAGATCTGGGAACATGGAATACTCTTACCGAGGCAATGGAAGATGCTGTTTTTGGCAATGGAATCTTGAATGATAAGTGTAAGAATGTCCACATAGTAAATGAAATGGATGTCCCCATTCTTGCTATGGGACTTCATGATGTTGTTATCTCTGCTTCTCCGGAAGGAATCTTGGTGTCGGATAAAGAACAAAGTTCTTACATTAAACCTATTGTGGATAGCTTTGAACAGCAAATTATGTTTGCAGAGAAAAGCTGGGGGAGCTTCAGGGTGATAGATGTAGAAAAAGAGTCTCTTACTATCAAAGTGACTTTAAATCCGAAACACTCTATGAATTATCATAGTCATAAAAATCGTGATGAAGCATGGATTGTTATTCAAGGAAGCGGAAAAGCTATTCTGGATGGCGAAGAGAAGGAGATTCAAGTTGGAGATGTTCTTACGATGCATGCAGGTTGTCGTCATACAGTTATGGCGACGACTGAGCTTAAACTGATTGAAGTACAATTAGGAAAGGACATCAGTGTCCAAGATAAAGAAAAGCATTCACTCTAACTAAAAAATATTAGCGACTGCTATTATGGGAAGGGAAAAGGATGGATTACAGGTCGGAATATCAAGCATGGTGTAAGTATGCTACGGAAGATGATCTTCAAGCGAATTTATTACAATACGGTGAAGAAGAAATTAAAGATGCCTTTTATCGTGATTTGGAATTTGGTACAGGGGGGCTAAGAGGAATTCTTGGAGCTGGAACCAATAGAATGAATGTCTATACGGTAGCAAAAGCGACACAAGGTCTTGCTAATTACTTATACAAAAAACATGGAAATAAGGCCTCAGTAGTTATAGGATTTGATAGTCGTTTGAAATCTGAATTATTTGCAAGAACAGCGGCATCTGTTTTTGTGGCAAACGGTATATATGTTCATCTGTGGCCTAAACTTAATCCGGTTTCCACAGTTTCTTTTGCAACAAGATTTCTTGTTGCTTCTGCGGGAGTGATGATTACAGCCTCTCATAATCCAAGCCAATATAATGGGTATAAGGTATATGGCCAAGATGGTTGTCAAATTACGACAGAAGTCGCAAAAGCTGTACTTTGTGAGATGGAAAAATTAGATATCTTTAAGGATATTAAAAAACGGAATTTTGATTTAATCTTTGATACAGACAAAATTCAATTCATTAAAGAAGAAGTTCTTACGGCTTTTCTTGAAAAAGTGAAAGGCCAGACACAATTATATGGAGAGGAAATCGATAAAAATATATCTATTGTCTATACACCGTTGAATGGAACAGGATATATTCCTGTTACAAGAGTATTGGAGGAATCCGGATTCAAATATCACAGTAGTAGAAGAACAAAGACTTCCGGATGGAAACTTTCCAACTTGTCCATATCCAAATCCTGAAGAAGCAGAAACCTTAGCGCTGGGCTTGGAGTATTGCCGAGAAATAAAAGCAGATATATTACTGGCTACAGATCCAGATTGCGACAGGGTGGGGATTGCAGTTAAAAATAAGCAGGAAGAATATGTCCTTTTATCCGGGAATGAAACTGGTATACTTCTTTTAGACTATATATGTTCGCAAAAAGAAAAACATAAAAAAATGCCTAAAAAGCCTGTAATGTTTAAAACCATTGTCAGCCTAGAAATGGCAGAGGAAATTGCAAAGCATTATGGTGTTGAAAGTATTGATGTTTTAACAGGATTTAAGTATATAGGAGAACAAATTGGATTTTTAGAGAAAAAAAATCAATCTAGTAGATTTATTTTTGGTTTCGAAGAAAGTTATGGCTATCTTTCCGGAGACTATGTGAGAGATAAGGACGGTGTTGGGGCAAGCTATCTTATCTGTGAGATGATTGCTTATTATAAGAGTAAAGGTATTGAACTTTGGGATAAGTTACAAGACTTATATAGGATGTATGGATATTACTTGAATACACTTCATAGCTACCTTTTTACAGGGGCTTTAGGTGCTGATAAAATGAAAATAACTATACAGAAATTCAATGATAATTTGAAAGTAGGCGGAGAATTTGCAGGACTGAAGATTACTAATATTGTGGGACTATTCATTCGGTGTTGATGGACTACCAAAATCAAATGTTCTAAAAATTTGTATGGAAGAAAAATGTTCTGTGATAATAAGACCAAGTGGTACAGAACCAAAATTAAAACTGTATTTTTCTGTTAGAGAAGAGAATTATGAAAAAGCTAAAATGGAAGAGCAAAGAATACTACAATGTATAAATAAGTATTTTGATTAAAACACTTGAGTTTAGAAAGAGTAGTTGATACATATTTCTGATAAATTAGAGCCACTGCATCTGATATCAGAGCCGGCTATCCGTGATTGGGGAGCCACCCAAAAGGTGAATCCGCCGTTGATATATCCGATACCCGGAATGGTCATGATAACTGAGTCATTGAATTTCATGATATCAGTCATCTCTTCTTCAATCTTGTTTAACTGGCTATCCAGTAACTCGATCTGCGCAATGGAGTGAGTTATCTGAATAGATAGAGCACTGTCAGATGTACCGACAGATTTCCGTGCAAGAACTCTTAATTCTTTGGCCTGTTCTCTTGTGAAGTGGCCATGCGAGTTTTTCATCAGTAGACTTGCGAGATGAGTCATGTGCATGGAAGCAATGGCCTCCGATGTAGGAGCCTCCTTCAGGAGGGCATAGACAGACTTCTGATGCAAACTGGATTTAAAAAAGTATTGGAGCTCAGGAAAGACCTCATCAATATAGGCTGTAAGCTGAATTTTCAGCCGAGTCCGTTGCTTGATGGTTTTCTGATAGAAGCGCCCCATGGCCTTAAGATCCATAAGATCGAGGTCATAAAAGGTATAAAACCGGTAGGAACCTTGCATCATAAGTGTTTTAGCAATGATGCATGTGTCGACCTTATCTGTCTTCGTTTTGCGAATGTTATTCCTTCGCAAAGTAGAAGTCATGATGGGTTCAATACACACCTGGAAATTTTCAGAGACAAGGCATCGAACAAGGTTGTCGCCATAGTGTGCCGTTGATTCAAGACCGATGATGCTGCTGTCGGGCTTTTTGTTAAGAGAAATGAGCTTCTAGACCAGCATTTGGAAGCCATTAGCGTCATTTGTAAATTTGAACGGCTCAATGAGTACTTCACCATCAGACGAGATTGCTGAGGCGAAATGGTTAAGTTTGGCAATATCAACGCCAACATAGATTATGAGGTTGTACCTCCCTTCCTAAAGTCTGATACCGTGATATCCACTAATCTGTATTATCGTAGACTTGCGTGAGATAAGTACTCGAGGGAAAACCACTATGACACATCCAACTAATAAACAATTCAGATACAGCTAGCGGCAATACACTTCTTCGAGTAGTCAAAGCTACGTAATAAGATCAAAAGTACACAGTATCTGAATGTATGGAACCACGATATTAAAAAGAAAGGAAATTGGTGTTTTTGCTTCTGAAAACATCATACAAGAGATTTATGAATTATTGTACGGATAGACCAATTAAATCCATGGAAGAGGATTTACTGGGAAGAGTAACTTTTTCCAATAATTTTGCTGAGGCAATTAGTGGATATGATGGTAAAGATTGTTTGGTAATAGGCTTATTTGGGAGTTGGGGAACTGGAAAAACTTCAGTTATTAATATGGCACTGGATAAAATCAATCAAATCAATCAAAATGGAATTAAGAAACTTATTGTTATGAATTTTTCTCCATGGAATTATTCAGACCAAAACAACCTCATCAGTCTATTTTTTAAGTGTTTAAAGGAATGTATCAATCAATCAAATAATAAGGAGCTTAAGAATTATGTGGGATTAGCGTTATATCAATATGCTGAAGCTCTTGCAGCAGTAGTACTCCCATATAACTCTGTTTTAGCAATAGCATTAAAAACCTTTGGCTAAATTTATAGGATCATATTTAATGAAGGAAGTGAGTTTAGATAGGGCCAAAAAAAAGCTTGAAGAAAAATTACTTGATGTTGAAGCAAAAATAGTTGTTGTAATAGATGATATAGATCGACTAACTAATAAACAAATAAGAGATCTTTTTCAGCTTGTGAAACAAGTGGCAGACTTTCCTAATGTGATTTACGTCTTAGCGATGGATAGAGATATAGTTTGTAGTGCTTTTGTCAGAAGTTCATAATTTAGATGGAAGAGAGTACTTGATAAAATTATTCAAATTCCATTTGAAGTTCCAACGATAAAAAATCTAAATTAGAAAAAAATATTTTGGATAAAAAGTGGATGATATGCTTAAGGACATTTGCAACGAGCCAACTGAAAAAATAGAGGGTAATACTATCTGGTATGCAATTGTATATTTATATTGTATAAAAGCCGTACATAAAGTCAATTAGAGATTTGAATAAATTAGTGAATGTTTTTCGGTTTTAGATATGATGTATTAAATCAAGAAGTTTCTACAGTGGATTTATTGGGGATTACAGCTGCAAGTATTAGAACCAAGTTTATATAAATGGATTCGAAATCATAAAATTGAAGTTTGCAATGGGAAAGTTGAAAAAAATTAGGGTTGAAAGAAAAAAATGATTTTCGCATGCTATGTTCCAAAAGAGTTTATGGATTTAGGACTAAATCCAGAGGTTGCAATAAAAAGTGTTTCAATTCTATTTCCTCAATTTTCCAAGTCTGTAAACGAAAACATTTTTCATCAGTATTCAAATAATAAAGTAAGAACTATTTCGGACGAAAAAGGGTTTGATTTATACTTTTTATTTGACTTAGAGGAAGTAAAAGTTTCAAAAGGGCATAATATATTCTTTGTATTTACCTATTTCATAAAGTAGAAATATATAATAGAATTATGGAAATTAATAGACGAGGAGATATAATTATCTTTGTGGAAGAAATAACAGCATTGATTGATAATATTCCAAGTGAGCGCATAGAAATTATTGCGTCAGTATTACTTGATCTAATGCCCGAGCTGCAAGCTGAACCTTTACATTTTTGTAGAAATAAAAAAATAACATAGCATTTCATAATCTTATAGAACTTGTACGTCAATTAGTTAGTAAAATTAGAACTGAACAGGAAAGATATGAGTTTATTCGTCTGAGAATAGATCATGCAAATGCAATTGAATTAGGTATAATGGCATATTTTATTAGAGTAATTGAGAGAAATTATGAGAGACCTATCTCAGAGTTTAAAGATAAGAATAATCTATATGTTAGTCTAAGACACTTGGAGGATTTAAAAAAAAGTTATGTGGAAAAAATCCGTAGTATAACTGCAAAAGAAGACCTTTTAATGTCACCTGATTATTTTGTAATGTTTTAAATTATGGGATAAATTAGATCGGGAGGAGTACAGATATATTTAGAAACTTTATTTAAAAAAATAAGATTAACATCCTTAAGTTTGTATGCAGGTTTTCAACGATGCAACATATCGATGAAATTGTGGGACAATACTGTTGGACTTTTGATTTTCAATCTTATTTGGAGTATTTTTTTCAGAAGGAGAAGTATGTAAAATAATCCATAATCTCGATATAACTCAATTGAAAAATGTTTACGAAGGAAGAACAAACAATTCTAGCATCATTTGTTTTTAAATTATTCTACTGAGAAGAAAAAACGTATAATGGTATAGAGGTTATTCAATTAGTTGATAAATGGAATAGTACTAATAGAAAATCATGATGGTTAGTCAAAGAATTAAGTTAGCGCTTAATTTGAATAAGATGGTACACAGCAAATTTTCACTCCTTGATTTAAATATGTACTATTGAGTTGAAAAGAGTAGAATTTAGGTAAATGGTAAATAACCTGTCATCTTTTTTCTTGCCACAAAAGTTGAGATAATCGCAAAAAGTGTGAAAAGTTGAACGCACTTTTTCTACTTTGCACACTATCTCAGGGAGGAATTCAAGATGGACACAAAACTTGCTACAAGCAGGATGCGAACAGGGCAATGGGCTGAAATTATTAAAGATTGAGAGTGGTTTAAAAGTAGATGACTATTGTGCACAGCATGGCCTCTCCAGAAATACCTACTTTTACTGGCTTCGAAAGGTAAAGGAGGTTGCCTTTACGCAGGGTGAATTTGTAGAAGTATGGCATTGATAGGAGGTTTCATCTGAGTATTCAATTGCTCAATCACTAGATTTATGTTCATAAGGAGATGCAGTACCATAGAAACCATCTAGGAGGAGCTATTCTCAGGAGGAAAGTGATAAATGATTAATATTATTTTAGAAAAAGATGATAAATCATGGCTTCGTATTAATCCGGCGAAAACAATATTTTGGACAGGCGCTGGTATCAGTTGTATACCTCCTTCATCTCTGCCTCTCGGAAATGAACTGACAGATGCGTATCTTGAAACTGCTCTTGGGTCTAAATGGAAAGATTTTGTGGCTCTATGGAACAACAATTTTCCACAAATAATGAATTCCGTTAGAAATGGGAAATTCTTTTTTCCTGAAAAAATAGGGAAATTTACGTCAAAAGAAGTAGACAAAATGGAAGCTAGGGCTCGTCCCAGACTTGAATATATCATTGGAGAAATGGATAAGATGGATAAGTATTTCAATGCTATCCATTTTAATAAAGCAAGCAATAAAAGGTTGTTTAGTCGAGAATCATCACTTGCGGCATTAAATAAATTTGCTATGGTTAAGCCTTGTATTTATCATTATCGTTTAGCAGACCTCGCAAAAGCAGGGGCAGTAATGATAACAGCAAATTTTGATACAGGTATTGAGAATGCTTTAGGTGTAGATGCAACAAAAGTAGAGAGGAAATATAATACTCCAGCCATATATAATGGATATGGAAATTATATTTTTCATTTTCATGGTGTTGCAACTGACGACCCGAATAATTTTGGGGCAACAATTAATAATATGTCCAAGGGATTGGATGAAGATTTTGAAAATCATATTAAATCACTGTTTGAGAATGGATATAATGTTGTGTTCGTGGGATATGGTGGTGTAGACTTCTTTGATGTAGAGCCATTTTTCAGGGGGCTCGATAAGGGGAATTACACAGGAAAAGCAATTTATCTTCAGTATTGTCATGGGGTTAAAGATGCCGAAGATAAACGCAAAGAGCGGGATAAGACTTATGATTATTTGCTAAAGCCATTTCAGAACCAGTGTGTTGTATATGGTGACACTGAAGATTTCTTCCAGGCATTGTTTGGCGTGTATTCATCGATAACCACATTAAATATTGAATGCGGAGCTTTTAAGGCTACAAAAGATGAGTTAAAAAAAATAGTAAAAGAACAAATAAATGAAGAGACTTATTATTTTTTAAATATGTTTCGGTTATGCTCACAATTAAATATTAATCCAGGCAGGTTTTATCCAAACTGGGTTAATAGAATTAAGGAAATTTTTGATATTTGGGAAAAGGACGGCACTAATACGTTGAAAAATATGACCGTTATTAGAGGTCAGAAAAATGATGGCATTATTGATGATATTTACAGCAATAATTGGCATGATGCTGAACTATTTGCAACTGGCATGACTAATAAACTGAGGCCTTATATTAAAGAATGGGATATTAAGCATAAAACAATAATGTTGAAAGCTAATCAAGCGTTTTGGTTTCTTGGCATACCGTTGCCGAAGCACATAATTCAGCATAATGTGGATAAAACAGAAGAAATACTAAGGAATAAACGTGTGGACGACTATAGCTCAGATATTAGCCGAGGCACTGTAATGTATCTTTGTGGAAATCAAACCAAAATAGCTATCTTGTTATACATGGCTAGTAGAGGTTTAATAAAATGTAGATTATTATTTCTGAAAGATTGTATAGAACGACTGTTACAATATCCTTTTACTCGCTTTAGGTATAGAACACATTATTTGAGCTTATGTCGACAGATGGCATATATAAATGCTACCTTACATAAAGGTCAAAATGGCTTTGAAGGAGATATCCAAAAAGAGTGGGATATATGTATGCAAACTCCTATTCTGTATGAGGCTGGTCAAGTACTGAATTGTAGACTAATTCAAGCTAAGCTATATGGTTTGTCTGATGGCACTAAAGAACTAAAAATGATTCGAGAAAGAATATTGGACTTAAGGAAAGCAAAATGAAGAGAGGAGAGCTAGCGAATCATAAATGGTAAATAACCTGTCTTTTTTCTTTCCGCAAAAGTTGAGCGCACTTTTTCACTTTATAAACTTTTCCCACTTTGCACACTATCTCAGGGAGGAATTCAAGATGAACACAAAACTCGCTACAAGCAGGATGCGAACAGGGCAATGGGCTGACATTATTAAAGATTTTAAGGAGAGCGGTCTAAAAGTAGATGACTACTGTGCACAGCATGACCTATCCGGAAATGCCTATTTCTACTGGCTTAGAAAGGTAAAGAAAGCCGCCCTTTCGCAGAGTGGATTTGTGGAAGTGCATCAACAAGTGGAAGTTTCCTCCTGCTATCCATCTCCAAAGTTAACAGTGTCCGTAAACGAAATAGTTTTAGGGATTGACGAAAACACGCCGATGGATTTACTGGCAAATGTTATAAAGGTCTTGAAAAATGCTTAATGATGCTTCCGGATTCAAACACATCTACCTCTGTACAGGATATACAGACCTTAGACGCGGTATTGATGGTCTGATTGCAGTAGTCAATGCCGGTTTTAAACTTGATCCCAGGGAATCAGGCTCCATCTTTTTGTTCTGCGGTCGAAGATGTGATCGTATAAAAGCTCTACTGTATGAAGGAGACGGTTGGCTACTTTGCTATAAACGATTTACAGATGGAAAGCTACAGTGGCCACGCAGTACCAGTGAAGCCCGCACTTTAACCCCTCAGCAGTACCGATGGCTCATGGAGGGGCTTTCCATTGATCAGAAAAAGGCCATTCTTCCGGTAAACCCGGAGCTTTACTAACTCGGTTTTCCTACTTCTTTTGCAAGAAAAAATGTCAAAAAAAGAATAAAAGAAAATCCTTGAAAAAGTATCTAATTTGTTGAAAGTTGTGTTTTGTAGACTTATAATAGAATCATCTAATGTGGCGTTTAATCATGTATCCACTTCATTTCAAGATGGAGATGAAATAGAAAAATTTTCATATAAAGATGGGAACTCCTTGCTTTTATCCCTTTGCAATATGGTAATTACACCGTTGCTGCTCAACCTAAAGTGCGGGCTGAAGTTATGGTGCAGAATTCAAAGAGTATACCTAAAGAGATGAAGGGTAGATATGATACACTGATTACATCTCCACAGTATCCAAACAGAATTTCTTATATCAGAGAGCTTAGGCCATACATGTATTGGATGGAATATCTAAAAACAGCATAAAACGCAAGTAATCTCGATTGGAGTACGATTGGTGGGACATGGGGATCAGCAACGAGCAAGCTCTCGACTTGGAAAGACAGTCCGATTTATTGCCAGATTATCTGTTTGACATTGCCGATAAAATTGCAATTGCTGACTATAAATCAGTAGGATTAATGTCAAGATATGTCCTTAAATATTTTGACGACATGGCAATGCATATGCAATCTGTGTTTGAAACAATAAAGGAAGGTGGATCAGTTCACTATATTGTAGGGAACTCGAATTTTTATGGTAATGTAGTGCCGTCTGATGAGTTGTATAAAAGCATATTAGCTAGAGTGGGGTTTAAGGATGAAGGCTCAATAATTGTTCGCAAACGCAACTGTAACAAATCGCTTTATGAGTATTGGATTTCTGCTAGAAAGTGAGGGAAGGGGAAATGAATTAACCCAGTTTGCGGGACAAAGCGAATTAACAATACATTTTCATAAAGACTCATAGTGTTAGCGAAGGAGAAAAGCACAGAACCAGAAAAGCAGACTAAATCAGACAAATCGAATATATTGCACTGAAAAAATCGAAGCATGCGTTACGACGGCTCTATTTTAGATAACAGAAGTATTGTTGGTAGTGAGAACAATTCTTTGTATCACGAGTTCCCATAGTATATGCATGCTTGAGATAGGAGTGGATGAGTTCAAAGAAGACCCACAAAATAGGATTTTCAATCAATCTAGAGAGTTGGTTTGCTTTCTCAAGGTTTATATGTTATTGCTGGAGGTATGAGTGTTTCTGCTCGTCCTTATAAAAACCCATCGATAATACTCTAAAAATACAGTTGGATTCATTCATGTTTGAATATTCAAATAATGGAAAGAGAACAGAGGTACAATTAAGCAGTGAGATAAATAGAGTTGACCAATGTAAACTATAAAATGAGGTGGAGAATATGGATATTTCTTTCTGCGTAGACACTGTTGATAAAATTGAAATTGGTTTACTAATGCGAGAAGAAATGTTCTTGCTCTACTCGGGTTATTCTGAATGGGTTGAAAAATGTTTAAAAGAAAAGCGGACTGTTATTGCAGCAAAAAGCAACAATCAAACTATTGGAATTATTGTGCTTAAGCATAACAATGAGCTGTTAAAACTATGCCAAATATTTGTCGTGGAGGAGTATAGGGGAAAAGGCATAGGCAGAGGATTACTGCTATTATGTGAGAAAGAAGCAAGGCTAAATAGTGCCCATGGAATGTACGCGACTGTAAATAAGAAGAACACGACAATGGAATCTTTTCTTGAACGGAATGGTTTTTCTCCTGTTAATATTTCTTCCTCTGATGAAATTGTATATGAGAAGCCACTTTTTTTTGCTCAAAAGAAGCAATATGTTTTAATGTCCCTTAAACCAGAATACTGGAAATTAATTATGAGTGGAGGTAAGTCTTTAGAGTTAAGGAAAGTTGCATGGAAGAATGTCAATTTAATGTCGCCATATATTTAAGCCGTCCAATCTCAAGCATAGTAGGATTGGTATCGGTTAACAATATAGTAAAGAAGCCGATAACTGTCATACGCAAATGTATGCTAAAAAGACATCGCTATTTCGGAATTGGAGTTGAATAATTATATTGGGGCTAGGGAAGAGGGAACAATAATATATATTAAAAGAGCCACAGAATTTAAGAGTTATATCACGCTAGATGTTTTGTCTATGTGTCATCCTCCTCAGAATTATTGTTATCTGACAGTAGGACAGTTTAAAACACATACTACTAAATGCGACGAGGGATTATGAAAGAGTATATTAGGGTTAATCAAGCTGAGTTATGATGATCTTGCTGAAGAATATGCGGAGCGTGCGGATAATAAAAGTTCCTCAGAAGAATCTGAAAGTAATCTTTTGTAAGTTCATTTTTAAATACAGTCACATTGCCGGATGATGCACTAGTCCTAGAGATAGGGCCAGGTGCTGGTAAGATTTTACAGTGCTTTTCCAACCTTGGGGTTTATACAATAGGGGTAGAGTTGTCAGCAAAAATGGCATCACTTGCTCATAAAACATCGCCGCAAAGTCCAATAATTATTGGAGATGTTCTGGAGATGGATTTCGTTGAAGGACAATTTGATATAATTTATCTAGGAGCATTGATTCATTTATTTCCACAAGAGGACGCGATGCTTTTAATGAGCAAAGTATCTCGTTGGTTAAAACCGACAGGTAGAGTGTTTGTCAATACAACTTGCAATGATGAAACTCAAGAAGGATTTTACGAGAAAAAAGACTATCATGCGCAACGCAAGCGATTCCGAAGACGCTGGACTGAATCATGTTTCAATGATTTTGTGATTGCTAGCGGGTTTTTAGTATTGGATACAATGTATACAGATGAACATGATAGAGGGAAGAGGTGGGTAGCTTATGTCTGTAAAAAGGCATGATTTGGTGCTTGACAATACAGTTGCATTTGACAATTTTGTTGTTGAAGAAGTTCACATAGACGGAAATCCTGAGATTGGTTATCAGATTGCGAGGCGCAAGCACTGTGTTATTATGCTTCCGGTTGTGAGTGATGGATTTGTTATGATAAATGAATTTAGAATTGCTTTAAATAAAAACATCCTGCAATTTCCAGCGGGTAAAATCGAGATTAATGAAACTCCAGCAGATGCTGCAAAACGTGAATTAAAAGAAGAAACCGGATATGAATTCACGAAGTTGGAATATATGGGGGATTTTTATTCCGCACCACAGTTTAGCGATGAAAAATTCTATGCGTTTTGGGGAATGGCTGAAAAAGTTGGAAATAAACTACTTACAGCGAGAGAAGAAATAGAGGTTACTTATGTTACATTCGATAAAGCACTTTGGGCCTTTGGTAATAATATAATAAAAGATGCAAAGAGTATTGTTGCGTTTGATATGTGGAGGAATAGATGTGGAACGATTTAGAAGATTACTATTTTCTTTTCTAGCATTGTTGTCTGAGTATATAACCTTAATTTCCACAATCTTGGCAACGTCATATATACTCATTTCAAGTCAATATAAAGAATATTCCACAGAAGTATTACTGCTTTGGGCTATATCACTACTTGGACTAATTGCTATATCAATTGCTACTGAGAAGTCATTCAAACTTCGTAAAATTGAAAGAGGAATCAATGAGATTAAACTCAACATAAAAGGAGGTGAAAATTCCTTAGATAAATTGTTTTTTGCTAGACGCAATCTTAGCCCGCTTGAGGAAAGGCTTAATGATTGTTCTGATTTAATTATAACTGGTGGATCTTTAGCACGATTATCAGACGAATATTATGGCCTGTTCGAAAATAAGCTTAATGAAGGATGCTCCATCGAGGTGATTTTGGTGAAACCGAACACAGAGGCCGCAAGACAGCTTTGCAGAAATATAGTTTACGAAACTTCTGATTGCGATATATATAGTCGTAAGATTTCGGAGTCGATACAGCGTTTTGCGGAGCTCAAACGTAAATTTCCTAAAGGAATGAAAATTCTCTTATCAGATTTGGTGCCCCCTTTTAGCATTATGGCAAAGAATCTCAACAAAGAAAAGTCGATTATTCAAGTTGAACTATATTCTTATGCAGTCCCAACAAGAGAACGAGTAGAATTCAATGTTGAGATAGAAGATTCGAATACGTATTCGTTTTTTGCTAATCAAATTGAAGTGCTACGGGAAAATGCGACTGAATTTGAAATGTAACAATGATAGCAGTAGGAGATATTATAAGTTATTTGAATTGCATGACATTACAGGTTGTAGATAGTATGGTCATATCAGTATTTTCAATGGATCTATTTGACTTGATGTTGATGACGGAGTGATATTATGAGGAAGCTGTTTTCTGTTATCAGACTCTTGTCAAGCTGTAAAGATATAGGAAAAGGCTCCTGGTGTTGTATATATGTTTGAGGAAACTTATGCAAAGTGTTTGATGCTGTTATCGATCCACAGGGCTCTTTGCTGATTGTATCCTCGTTCTACATAAACCGTCAGCGGTATCTAACTGATTAACAATGTAACAAAGAGGCTGTGGTTGGGAGCCTTACAAGAACCGTCACGCGGTAGGAGAGCAAAACCAATCCACAGCATCAGATAACAATAGTAGCTGATTACCAAGAACAGGTAAAGAAAAGCTACAACTTAATAATACGAGGAGAGCGGTCTAAAAGTAGATGACTATTGTGCCCAGCATGGCCTCTCCAGAATTGCTTACTTCTACTGGCTTAGAAAAGTAAAGGAAGCCGCCCTTACGCAGAGTGGATTTGTGGAAGTACGGCAACAGGTGGAGGTTTCCTCCTGCTATCCATCTCCAAAGTTAACAGCGTCCGTAAACGAAATAGTTTTAGGGATTGACGAAAACACACCTATGCATAAGAAGCTTCTGCGTAGGAAAGCATGCCTGGCACATCATCGATTCCGTCAGAGGAGCCTCTGCCAGTGCCCTTCTATACAGCATTGCGGAAAGTGCAAAGGCAAACCAACTAAAGCCCTACGAATACTTTACATACCTACTAAAGGAACTCCTCAAATATCCAAGAGAAAAAGTTCCGGAGGAAGAACTGAAAAAACTGATGCCTTGGTCGGAGGCACTGTAAATGGTAAATAACCTGTCATCTTTTTTCTCTCCACAAAAATTGAGATAATCGTGAAAAGTGTGAAAAGTTGAACGCACTTTTTCCACTTTATAAACTTTTCCCACTTTGCACACTATCTCAGGGAGGAATTCAAGATGAATACAAAACTTGCTACAAGCAGGATACGAACAGGGCAATGGGCTGACATTATTAAAGATTGTAAGAGAAGCGGTCTAAAAGTAGATGACTATTGTGCCCAGCATGGCCTCTCCAGAAATGCTTACTTCTACTGGCTTCGAAAAGTAAAGGAAACCGCCCTTACACAGAGTGGATTTGTAGAAGTACGGCAACAGGTGGAGCTTTCCTCCTGCTATCCATCTCCAAAGTTAACAGCGTCCGTAAATGAAGTCGTCTTAGGGATTGACGAAAACACGCCGATGGATTTGCTGGCAAATGTTATAAAGGTCTTGAAAAATGCTTAACGACGCCTCCGGATTCAAACACATTTATCTCTGTACCGGATACACAGACCTTAGACGAGGTATTGATGGTCTGATTGCAGTAGTCAATGCCGGTTTTAAACTTGATCCCAGGGAATCAGGCTCCATCTTTTTGTTCTGCGGTCGAAGATGTGATCGTATAAAAGCTCTACTGTATGAAGGAGACGGTTGGCTACTTTGCTATAAACGATTTACAGATGGAAAGCTACAGTGGCCACGCAGTACCAGTGAAGCCCTGCACTTTAACCCCTCAGCAGTACCGATGGCTCATGGAGGGCTTTCCATTGATCAGAAAAAGGCTATTCTTCCGGTAAAACCGGAGCTGTACTAGCTCGTTTTTTTTAAAGTTTTTTTCGAAAAAAACGTCAAAAAAGAATAAAAAAATCTCTTTAGAATCTTGGAAAACGGCTAAAAAAATCAAGACTTTTAGCCGTTTTTTTGTGCTATAATGAATTCATGAAAAAAATGACGCCTTAAACAGAACGAAATTGAATAGCCTTTCCAAGGATACCCTCATTCTACTTCTCCTTCAGCAGTCGGAAAATTTCCAACTTTTATCCGCGCAAAGTAGCGTGATTCAAAAAGCAGAATGAGCAGTTGATTAAACAAATCGAAAGCCTTAAGGAACAGCTTGTTATACTGACAAAACCACCGTTTTGGTAGAAAGACGGAGGTTTCTTCTCAGATTCCCGGACAGCTTTCTTTTAGACTTTGGAGATCAGGCTATCCTAAATGAGGTGGAGCTTGTTGTTGCAGAGAGCCTTCCGGAAGAACCAACGATAGAGGAAGTCGTTGTCCGAAAAGAAGCGTACTAAAGGAAAAACGGGCTGCAAATCTTGATTCTATTGAAGTGGAATCGGTTTGTCATGCATGCACGGAAGAAGAACTGACGAAACAGTTTCCTAAAGGCTGGCATGAACTTCCGGACGAAGTTTACAATGAGCTTTCTTTATACTCCTGCAAAGTTCAAGGTTTTGGAACATCACGTCAAAAGTCTATGCAGGAGATTGTGATAAAGGCGGAATCTTGAGAGCCAAAGCGCCAAATCGGCTACTTTCCCACAGCATTCTTACCCCGGAGCTTGCGGCAGCTGTATTTAATGCAAAAGTATGTTAATGCAATGCCCTGAACCGTTTGTCAGAAGAATTCCTTCGTAATGATGTAAATATTCCCAGACAAGACATGGCCGGTTGGATGATTCGTCTTGCTGATTACTATCTGGAGCCGGTGCATAAGATGATGAAGGCTGAACTTCTTCAGTCCCATCACGTGCATTGTGATGAAACTCCATTCATTATGCCGGAGCATTCCAAGGAATATATGTGGGTATTTCATTCTCCGGAAGGACCGACTTCTCCCCCTGTCTTTTTGTATGAATACTTGGGAGGTCGAAATGGTACCGTCTTGGAGAAGTACCTGAAAGGATACAAGGGAACTCTGGTGACAGACGGCTATCAACCCTATCATACACTCATGAAAAAGGATGGGGAGCTCAAAGTAGCGGGCTGCTGGGCTCATGCCCGCAGAAAATTTGCAGAGATCATAAAAGCAACCCGAAAAGGGCAAGTCCTGACTCCGGCACAAGAAGCCGCCTCTGAAGCTATCCGCATGATTGACATGATTTACCATCGGGACAATAGCTTTAAGGAATCATCTACAGAAGAGAGGCTAATAAACAGGCAACAGACTGTAGCGCCATTGGTAGATGCTTATTTTGCGTGGGTGAAACAGACTCGCAATAAAATATGCGGTAGTCAAAAGCTTACAGAGGCTCTGAATTACTCTTTTAACCAGGAGCCCTATCTTCGAGTATTCTTGCAGGATGCTTTAATCCCTCTGGATAATAATGACGCAGAGCGAAGCATAAGAAGCTTTTGCGTTGGAAAGCATTCCTGGCACATCATCGATTCCGTCAGAGGAGCCTCTGCCAGTGCTCTTCTATACAGCATTGCGGAAAGCGCAAAGGCAAACCAACTAAAGCCCTACGAATACTTTGCATACTTACTAAAGGAACTCCTCAAATATCCAAGAGAAAATGTTCCTGAGGAAGAACTGAAAAAACTGATGCCTTGGTCGGAGGCACTACCGGATAGCTGCAGGAAGAATAAAACAAGGTAAAGAAAAATCTGCCAACCTGAGAGCTGGCAGATTTTTATTGAACGGACAGGTTATTTACCATTTACGAGGCACTACCGGATAGCTGTAGAAAGAATAAAACAAGGTAAAGAAAAATCTGCCATCCTGAGAGCTGGCAGATTTTTTGAACGGACAGGTTATTTACTACTTTACGTCATTTACCATCTATTCAAACTCAATCTCTTCATTAACTTTTTGGTGAATATCCACTCTATTAACAACATCGATTACATTTACCAGCCAACCATTTAGTGTACAACTTCTGATAAATTCATCAATTCTATTAACTCCATTCATTTCTTTGAGTGTTACAACAACACCAAACCTAACTCCTACACCATCTTGAGGAGCTAATCGGTTATTTGTTTTTATTTCCATGCCCCAATTCTTATTTCTATAAGAGTCTTTTGGTATCATTCTTTTTGTAGCACTCTCTGCGATATACTTTACATTGTCCCATTTTCTAAACTGCTTTCTGGCTTCACCTTCCAAAAGATAATTTCTTTCTCCTTCTAAGATGTCTTCTGTATTCTGTTTATCCCCCTTAATATCCTTGATTTTTTTATCATCCCCTATTCGCCCAAAATGTAAATTCAATTCCGTATTTGTATAATCAACACCTTGCAATCTATCACACAATGGAAAAATAACACATCGTAGCCTTCGCAATATATGGATACTTATTATCTTTTTAGAGGAACTGGAAAATCGTAGTTATAAGTATTCCATTTTTTTCGCTAATGTCTGATACCACAAATTTAATTTCATCATCTTTTTGTTTGAATAATATCGTTTATATGAATTGGAACAACTCCATGCCCATATAAAGCAACTTCCTCAGGAGTCGGTTTTTTTCATCCCAACCTCTTGCTGCATCAATAATCATGGCTTTTTGCAATTTCTCTATTAAGTCCTAACACATCAATTAAATAAGACAATTTCCTCGCAATCCAAGGTGCAGCATAAGAAGTACCGGCAACACTTGCAGCCCCTAAAGGTTCGCAAACCCTAATGTACTCTTCTTCACTGCCACCATAATAACTCACATCAGGTTTTTGCAAAGAAAGATAATACTAATCCTTTACGAGCATATTTAGTAGACAGACCATTCTTACTAACTGAATTTACAACTATGCTATTAACAGAATCTGCCGGAGAGCCTATTTTTACTATATCTGCACTTGGTTTATTTGTTCCTGCCACAACAAATATTACATTGTTATCGAACTGAATTTTATCTAAGGTCGCAGCTTCAGCAGAAATAAAGTTGTCATTAATTTCCTGATTACTGCCAAGTGAAATATTCCAGACTTTTATATCTGAATTATTTACCACAATACTCTTTATTTTCTTTATTATTGAAAATGAAGAAAATTCAGCACCTACCGCTACTCCAAAATGCCTAACTTTAAACCTTCCGCAGCCATCATCCAACCAAGGATTTAATCTGGCTCCATCAACAATAATAGAAGATACTGCTGTCCCATGATTATAATCTTTTGGATTTTTTGGTATATCTTCTGAAACCATATCATGATATTCAACCCAATCGCTAAAATAAACACTTTCATCGAATAAGGTATCTATCACTCCAATCGTAGGTTCAATAGTTGGGGATGGTATAGTTACCATTTTTGTTTGATACTCATTGATAAAATCATCGGGTGATAAACTTGACAAATCAACGGTTGCCATTGAAACAAGATAGGGTGCCTTTTCAAAAAGTACTTCTACCTGATTTTCATCTAAGTAAACCGTTTGATTATCTAAAATTCTGCTACTTAAAATATCTATCCCTAATCTTTCAAATAATAATTTTGTATCTTTTCTTACATCATACAAAGTTATAATACTTTTGCTTTACATCCATTGTGGGTAACTCTATTTCAAAGGAATCAATATATGATGCATCTGCAATCACTTGTTTGAATGTAGACATACTTACAGAAAGTTCTTTAAAAACTGCTTGATTAACAATGTTTTTTTATCCTCAAACATGTTTTTGTTAATATTACCTGCAAATTTTTGAGATAATATATCGGAAGTATCTGTAAACAACTCTATGCTTTTTAGTCAAGTCATACTCATCAAGAAAAATATGTGATAATATGTTTACTCTTATCTCTATTAAATTTTGCCCCAACAATTGCATCATTAGAAGCAGTTCCTTTAAAAAGTCCAGAAATCCGATTACTTTTTGCAACAATCTTATTATAATAAACACTAAGCAAAATTCCTTCAAACGGCTTTGTTTCTTTATCCCAGAATTCTTTAATCTGAATTAGCTGAGATCTTAATCTTAATAAATGCTCTGTACTGACTTCTACTTTCCCATTCATGGTTATGCCTCCACGCATACCATTTTTACTGGCTTGCACAAAGCGTTTCCCTTTTAATTCCACGACATTATTCACTATCTACTTCCTCCCTCTTTAACTTTCTTGATACTGAACTTTTAGACTCACCTTTTAATTTTTCTATTTCCCTTACAGTAAGTCCTTCTTCATGAAGTTGGTTTATATCCTTTTGATCCAAACTCCCTATCAAACTATTGTATAATCTTTTCAAATAATCATACTCAGAACCAACATCGCTAAATGCAAGAGATGTTTTTATAATGTTTTTTAATTCCCCGGGATAAGGTATTTTCTTTGCTGTCTTTAATATTTTTTTAAATAATCTTGTATCCTTGGATATTCCTTTAAAATTCTTGATAAATGAAGAAAAAAATAATATTCAGCAACTTCTATTAAATCCTCATCACTATACCTATTGAAATTAATAACAGCATCAAATCTCCTAATTAATGCTTTATCAAAAATTTGAATATAGATTAGTTGTTGCAATAAGTACAATCTCTTTATTAAGGTCTGTCAGTCTATCTAATTCTCTTAAAATTGTAGATGTTACTCTTCCCATCTCTCTAATATCATTAGAATTAATTCTATCCAAAGCAATAACATCAATTTCATCAAATAAAAACCACAGCCTTATTTGCATTTGGAAGCATATTTATTTCTCTAAAGACTTTTATTATGTTTTTTTATTAGTCTGTCCCAACTTGCTATCTATCAAGTTTTTCAAAAATCCACCCTAAAAAGAGATCTATCCAATAATCTTGCAACATTTTTGGCTGCTTCTGTTTTTCCGCTTCCCGGTAATCCTTCAAATAAAAATTTATTAATACCAACATTATGGTTTACAGCGTTAATAATACCTTTTATGTCTTCTGTTATTTCAAGTGGTAAATTTAAAGCCTCTAAATTTCTTATTTCTACTTGTTTTAAAAAAATTCACTTTTCAAAAATCACTACTTTGTGGTGAATATAAATTTGATTCAGATATTAACCCCATAATATATTCAGATAACTGATAATCTCCTATGCTATCAAAATATCTTGCTATTGCTATCGCCTCATTTCTAAAAGGATTTTTCATTCCTTTCCACATGGTATTTTATTAAATTTAAAAACATTTTGTTTTTCATATTGCCATACCTCCTATTTTTCTTTATAATCATACCACAAATCGGGACACGGTTCTATGGTTTTTGGGACAAATATTTAAAACCTTAATTTTCTCTATCAAAGGTTATATTAGTAATCATTCATGAATAAAAAGAGCCGGTGCACTCCTTGGTAGAGTGCATCGATATCTACAAGTCGGCAAAAAATACAAAATTTGCCGACTTACAGTTGACTTATACGATTATCAGTAAATACTATCCCGATTTTGACAGTCTACATAGTAAAAAAGCCCTGTAATCGTTGAAATCAAGCGGTTTACAGTGCTTTTTCTTTGTTATCAGATATGCGTACAGATTTTTATTTTTTAGTCTGATGGCAAATATTTCTCATTTTTCTATAGTGACTATCTGCATAGAAGTATTAATTCCAAAGGCTTTTTCTAGATCGTCTGTAAATTCTGTTTTTGTATATGTCGGGATAAATCCTCTGCCTTCAATCTTTAGAAAGTTCATATCTTTTAGACCACGTAACAGCTTTTCGCATGAATACTTGCTTCCAAGTTGTTTATCCAGGTATCTGTAGAGAATTAATGAAAGGAAGCAAATCATAAAGTGTGCCTTAATCCTATCATCTCTGTGAAGGTATACCGGCCGTGCTTTGAATTCACTTTTCATAATGCGAAAGCATTCCTCGATTTGCCAGCGTTGTTTGTTTACTTCAATGATAGCTGAAGCATCATCTTCCAAGTTAGTGCATACAGCGTAGAAACCGTCATACTGTTCTTCTTTTCGGATGACATCTTCATTGAGTTCTAAAAAGCTCTGCTCGGCCAGCTCCCCCTCCGGCGTGACACTGTTCTTTTTAACAAACCGTTTGAAATCGGTTTGGCGGTTGTGGTCTATTTCTTTGGGATTATTGGTAATAAGGTTTTGGGCACGATTGATTTGTCCGCTCCGAACGTACCTTAGATAATCCCTGTATTTGATGGAATAGGATACAATCAGATGTTGTTCAAGTCCATTTTCATTTATCCACCGTTCTTTGTAAAAGATTTTTTCTCTGTCTTTTTCTTCGTCCAGTTCGGAAATGTCATACTTTTGCATACTGCCTTTTAGACGCCAGTCTTTAGAATCGAGACACCATTCTTTCAGAAATCCTTTTAACTTCTTTATGGATTGTGTTGTGATAAAAACCACGATTCCCCTTGGAGTTATATTTGCGGTTGGATAAGGCTGAAAGACCTGCATCCGTACATACGACCAGTCTCAGACAAGGAAAAAATCTTCAAGAAGCTTTTTCCAAAGGAACCATTGTCGTTTGTTCATTGGTGTTGCCGGGATTGACACTGAAGGCAAGAGGAATACCGTCACTGTCCATAAAAAAAGTCCCATCTGAACAATGGGAAGAGGCCGGTTTTTCTTTAGAGGCTCCATACTGTTTTAATCCATCTGCTTTGCTCAAGCTCAAAAAAAGTAGTTGGTGCAGTCATAGTAAATCACTCCGGTTTTTTTCTTTTTGAAATCTTTTAAGCTGTTCCGATAAAGTGTGGACTGAATGTAATCCGACTCTTCATTAATGATGGATAGGGAACGGTAAATATCTTCGAGAAAAAAATCCGGTTTTTTTCTATAAATCTTGAAGAAAGAGCGAAGGAAGATAGTTTTGAAGAAGGATAAAGGATTCTTGTAAAGAGCAGCCTTGAAAGAATTGAATTGAGGTTGTACTTAAATCCATGCTTTCTGGCAATAGCTTTGCAAATCTTATCAAAAACCCAACTGAAAAATAAATATCCTGTAGGAAAAAGATAGCCTCCATTGAAGAGCCTCTGATCGTTCTGAGTGAGAGGAATTGAGGGATCAAACGAGATCTCAATAGGTTTATTCATTTCAGCATTCTTATTTAAATTGGCGACGTATTCTTTTGCCCATGCAAGAGCATCAGAAACACCATGTTTTTTACAGATTTCTTTTTCGTTTCCCAGTTTTTTTCGACGGTTACAGTCGTACGTTTTTTTATTGATATAAGCAGATTTAATAACAGAGTAAGAAACTGAGTGAGCAGATTTAGTGGCTCTAAGTCTCATAGGCACCTCCTTTAAAATTAACTTTATTATAACACAATACGTAACAAGACGCAATACAAAGAACATAAGTTTGTGCAAAAAAATAAAGGCTTTTCAAGCCTCTCGATACTGTTTATGTTATTTTAGGTGTCAAAGTTCCGACTGATAATCTCCTATGCTATCAAAATATCTTGCTATTGCTATCGCCTCATTTCTAAAGGATTTTTCATTCCTTTCCACATGGTATTTTATTAAATTTAAAACATTTTGTTTTTTCATATTGCCATACCTCCTATTTTCTTTATAATCATACCACAAATCGGGACACGGTTCTATGGTTTTGGGACAAATATTTAAAACCTTAATTTTCTCTATCAAAGGTTATATTAGTAATCATTCATGAATAAAAAAAGAGCCGGTGCACTCCTTGGTAGAGTGCATCGATATCTACAAGTCGGCAAAAAATACAAAATTTGCCGACTTACAGTTGACTTATACGATTATCAGTAAATACTATAACTGTAAAACGGCAAAAAATAAAAATTTTGCCGACTTGAAGAATATCGAGGTAGAGTAAAGAATAATATGGTACATAATCTTTTGCATCAAAAAAACTTCTCTAGAGAAGACTTTATTACTGCTTTTCAGAAGAAAAATAAAAATGGAAGGAAAGACTCAGGAAGATATAATTTTCAGAAGTTGTTGGAGAATGGGGATATTTATCGCGTAGGTAGAAATAGCTATCGCATAGCAGAGGATTCGAAGAGAAATTACTCTTATCTATATTCGGAGTTATCGTTAGAACTTGCAAAAAAGATTGAGGAACAATATCTGGGACTTGATTTTCGCATTTAAGGATGGGATTGTAATATGCTGACATAAATAAATTTTACAGGTCGTAGTTCCAAGCGTTGAGTGCATACTGGGAGACAAGTTGACCGCTTTTGCACCACATACGGTAGGTGTTCGACTTCGTGACGATTACTATAAATAAACAATTAAATAGATTTCATTTTGTGAGAAATGCTTATCATTTTTGCAATTTTGCCGAAACTGTATGTAGTATAGAATATCTTCAATCTTCTGTACTGCATACAGTTTTTACTTTGCATTTTTGCAAAATAAGTTTAAGCGATGCCCATTCCTAAGAAATATGATTGGAAAAAGATTGTTAGTTTCTATCCTAGGAAATTGGACTCGCTAATAGAAGGAGAAGCATTATGGGATGGGATCAGGACAGTCAAGTCATGGACGGCTTGGCAGAACATAGAGCTTATAATACAGCTGAAAGACATTTACAGAAGCTTGTGCGGAAACATACACAAAAGTATAGTGATAAAACTATAGGAGCAAGAAAGAACGGGAAACATCCCTTATCTGTTTTTTCTCGCTCCTTTATGCTGTCTATTCCTCTGGCTCTGAGTCTTCCGTTCTTTTCCTTAACTGCCCAAGCAGAGGGAAAATGGGTGCAGGCAGAGGGACAGTGGCAGTATCAGGTGGAAGGGCAGAATCAGAAGGGCTGGAAGGAGATTTCCGGCAGCTGGTATTATTTTGATCCTCTTACCGGGAAAATGCAGGATGGCTGGATTCTGGCAGATGGAAAATGGTATTTTTTGAAGACGGATACCGCAAACTGGGGAAAGATGGCTCAGGGCTGGATCTGGGTGGACGGCTATTGTTATTTTCTGAAGGACAATGGAACAATGGCTACTGAGGAGAGGACTCCGGACGGATACAGCATTTCTGCAAATGGACAGTGGGTTCAGGATGGAAAGCCGGTACATGAAGAAGGAAAGGGCCTTTCTTCCCGGCGTTCTGTGCAGGTAGAAAAGGAAATCAAGGCAGGTGCTGCAGAGGGACAGCAGATAAATGCAAATGGAGAAGAACAAAATTCCATAATTAAGGGTATTGCCGGCTTCGGTGGAAGTGGCGGATCCGGCGGTGGAGGCGGCTTTAGTGGCGGTTCAAGTTCCGGCGGCGGAGTCGGCTTTAGTGGCTCAAATTCCGGCGGTGGATCGAGCTCCGGAGCTGGGCTTAGTTCCGGCAGTGCTTCGGGTTCCGGTACAGGCTCTGGCAACGGTTTGCCTTTCAGTAGTCTCGGCCTTCCCTTTGGTTCCGGTAGTGGCTTCGGTACCCCAGACACCGGCTCAAAGCCAAGCCTCGGTTTCATTGAGCGTCCATCCGATAATGAGGGCAATACCGAAGAAAATACAGGCTTTACCACTGAAGCAACGGAAGAAGAAAACACATTTTCCGAAGAAGAGTTGGCAAGAAGGGCTGAAAAGCAGAGAAAGCAGGCGGAAAAAGAGCTGGTCAATCGAAAGAAGCTTTTAGAGAAAATTGAAAATGGGAAAAACAACAATGTTGTGGAATATGAAACAGAGGAGGGCGAAAAGCGTATTGTACTTTTTGTCAAAGGGGTAAATCCTCCTGCATTGGGAGAAAATGGGGATTTTCGCAGAACGGAGGAGCATGGATACATCGACTATAAAGCTCCCTTCGAAGAAGGACGGGGCTATTTTGATGTGAATAAGGCTCCCTTTGGAAAGAATAAAGAAGTTGATCAAAATCTTTGCTTTGCGGCAGCGGCCAGCAATACACTACATTGGTATTTGCAGGAAAATAGAGAGGTAATCGAAAAGTACATCGAAGACAATGGAGATGTTAAGAAGACAGTAGGAGGAACCACTTACAGCTTGAAGGAAATGCTAAATCAGGTGGTGGAGCAACAGGAAAGCCTAATTTACCAGTATTTTAAGGAAATATACGGAACCAATAAGACAGGCTTCTACACTGTGCCGCTCATGGACCTTTTCTTAAACGGATATACTCCAAAGGACGACAGAAGAAGCAATATAGAAGATAAGAATTTACATCCGGATGGGAGAGGTGGTTTCTTACACGGCATTTTGGGCGGAAAGCTGCAAACCGGTTTACGGTCTGTGAAGGATGTAAAGGATATGGGGGAGAGCTTGCAATATTACTTGTCCAATGGTTTTGCTCTGTGTCTATCCTATAAAACCTTTAGCTATAACCATGTGGTTACCCTCTGGGGAGCGGAATATGATGAGAGCGGTCTTCTTCGTGCCGTGTATGTGACGGACTCAGACGACCAGGATGAAACCGGACATGAAACGGATGTGGCCATGAAGCGTTATGTCGTAAAGGGTAAGGGAAATCTTAGTTTTCTCAGTAATGCCATCAGCGAAGAGGCGAATGGTGCGAGAATAAATAGTTTGCAGTATTTGCGTTTTGGCGGTGAAGCTGATTTGGAAGATTAAGAAAGAATATGAGAAGCGAACTCTTGCAGGCTTTGCAAGGAATATTGTCTTGAACAAAAAGAGGAGGGGGATTAGCCCTCCTCTTTTCCGTAAAAATCATGATCCGATAATTCACGCCAGGTTAAGTACATTTCTTTATAATTCTTTTTTATAAAATTTTGAATAAGGCGAATGTCTCTCTGGGAGAGAATACCGCTATGGACTACTGTGGTATCTCCATTTTCTTTTTATCCTGTAGCTTCACGGATTTTCACCTCCTTAATATGAGATAGAAAGGAATCGACATCATAAGAAAGGTCTTCCAGAATAGGGACTAAATCAATATATTCTTCCATTTCAGCTAATCCTTTATATTTTGCAATTACAACCAAATAGCCCGCATCCCATTCTATGACTTTCTGATATTTTTCTAATCGAGGAGAGGTCATAAAGCGGATAACATCTTCTTGAAATTGAAAAATGCTATAGCTTCCGGAATTGCTTAGAAATGCCAAATTTTTTCTTTCTTCCATTCTCTTCTCCTTGTGTATTCTACGGTTTATATATTTTATCACAAAAACATATAGAGAGTAATAGTCTGATAGAAAAGAAGCTTTAGCTTTAGCCCAAAGTTAAGAATCATAAGAGGAGGGGGATTAGCCCTCCTCTTTTCCGTAAAAATCATGTATTTTTTCCTTGTAAAGACTGCAAATATTCAATGGCTTCATGTACATTGGAAAAAGTGAGACATTTTTGACATAACCACTGATTTCGTTCGTCTGTGTCCTCTAAACCGGGCATTCCCTCTTGTAATAAACGGAATAGAACTTTTTTGGAGTTATCCATGGCAGTAGGATAATGTTGTGCTATTTTTGTCGTGATCTCACCGTTTCCCTTTTTGTAATTTGCTTCGTGTTTTAAGAGCTTATTCATAATCTGCTTCTTTTCAGCTACAGTTTGAACAGAAGGACTATATAGTTCATAATGTAGTAAGAGCCAGTATTCAATACAGGCACTTGTCATCAGGAGACGAACCTTAATATTTGGATTTTTTCGTAAGCTACGTAAACGCTTTATGATTTTGATTCGCTCATTCCAAAATGGACTATCCTCTTTTTCTACATCAAAGAAAAACCATATTTCATCAGTGACTTCAGTATTATTTTTGTATCTTGAATCGTTAGCAAATTTATTTTTGGCATATTCGAATAAGCCGGTAGATTTTGGACAATTTAAAATAGCAACATCCTGAAATTCTTTTTTGAGAAAGTCGGTGTAGGCTTGCTCGCTTTCACCCTCACAAAATACTACAATATAAGGTTTTTCGATCCTGGTCTTAGTATGACGAGGCATTATTCGACCTCCTCAACTTCAATATTAGGGGTGGCACCATATTTTCCAACCAGATACGCCTTACGGATATTGTCACTGGTCCTGGTGGAGAATTCACTGATGCTATAAAGTTCGGAAGAACCGTCGCTATTCTTTTTGTCTGCAAAATAAATCTGATCTTTTCGCAGGTATTCCAGGTTTAAAAGCTCTGTGTTATGAGTGGTAAAAATGAGTTGGGCTCCATTTTTGTTACTGTCTTTACTTTGAAATTTTGCGACAACGAAGTTGACCAATTGAGGGTGGAGTTCCTTTTCCAGTTCATCTACCAGTAAAACGCCGCCGCATCGCAATGCTGATTCAATGGCGGGTGCAAGAGCCATAAGCTTTCTGGTGCCATCAGATTCATCAGAAAGATCCAGGTAAAAATTATCTTTTTTCCCGTCTTTCTTAATGCCTTGGTGGCTTGCTTGAGCAGAGACTTCCTGTAGTTGCAGTAAAATGGTGCCGTCAGAGGAGGTCTCAGAGAGTGCACGTATAAACTGTGATAATTCAGTTTTGAAGTCTTCCGGAATATCCATTGGAAGAGGTCCATCTGACCGAACTTCCTTATTGTTGATTTCGAATTGAACATCTAAAATGCCTAAGTCTGCAGCCTTGGCATAATCAGAAATTGCTTTTAGCATCAGCTTATCTTCTGCATATTCTAAGATTTGACCGGGAATATCGGAATAGTCACGAGAAAAATATACTTCATTTCGAAACCACTGCATGGCTGAAACGCATGCTGCGTCATTCATAGTACATGCTACTGAGAAAAACAGTTGATTTTCTGCAACCATTTTCCCGATTAAAGTTCTTTTAGCTTTATCTTCTGTGAAAGAAAAGTCTTGCTCTTTTCTTTCAAAAATGAGGGCTTTTTGTCCTTTGGGAGCATGGTATAGATATTCTGAAAAGATTTTTTCTCTTGTTGCTGAAAAACCATACCAGTAACGAATGCCGTTAGAACTGTAAACAAATTCAAATTCTGTAGGGTCATTTTTCGAATAATCATTTAAGGAAAACGGGCGAACCGGAATGGTGGCACGATCATGCTGAGTCCTCTGTGCATTTCGGATAAATTGTACGGCAAGCCAGAAAGCTCGAATGACGTTACTTTTACCCCCTCCGTTTTTTCCGTATATTGCACAGGATGGGAGTAACTTTACTTTAGAGGATAGAGGGATAAGCGACTTTTTAAAAGAATTAATACCGCTTGCTTCCATAGATAATACGGTTTCGTCTCGAAAAGAACGGTAATTTTTAAAACGAAATTCAATGAGCATATTGACTACCTCCATAGATCATTTTTAGTGATAATAGCATCATGAAATACGAAATACAATAAAAAATATCAAAAAAATTGATTTTTTTAATTCCTGATTTCACGTTCTTGCTATTCTTGTTATCTGGTTTTTCTGAAAAGATAAGATTTCTTCAGAGGAAATACCTTGCAAAGGAAAGGATTCTCCTTTACTCTTAACGATAGCTTTTTCATTATTTTGTAAAGGGTGTGAAAGTGTCTATAGTATGAGAAAAGCACTAAGGCAAATAAAACGGATAGTACCATTAGAAAAGTTTGAGTTTAAACTAAGCAATAAAGGAGATTAACTATAAATGAAGAATTGGAAAAATGAAGCGGAGGCCAGGGAAGAGATTAAGGCTTTGGTGGCGGAGTATTACCACAGCTTTAAGGCGCAGAAGAAGGATTTTCAGCCGGGGGACAGAGTGAGCTATGCCTCCCGTGTATTTGATGAGAAGGAAATGCTGTCTTTAACGGATGCCACTTTGGATTTTTGGCTCACCACCGGACGCTTTGCGGATGAGTTTGAGAAGAAGTTTGCGGAGTGGATTGGGGTGAAGCATGCCTATTTGGTAAATTCCGGCTCCTCTGCGAATCTCTTGGCTTTTATGACCTTGACCGCACCGGAGCTGGGAGAGCGGCAGATTAAGCGGGGAGATGAAATCATTACCGTAGCCTGCGGCTTCCCCACCACGGTAACGCCTGCTTTGCAGTATGGGGCTGTACCTGTTTTTGTGGATGTGACCGTGCCCCAGTACAACATTGATGTTCGCCGTTTAGAGGAGGCCTTGTCCGAGAAAACCAAGGCGGTGATGATTGCCCATACCTTGGGAAATCCCTTTGATTTGTCGGCGGTAAAGGCATTTTGCGACAAGCATTCTCTCTGGCTTGTGGAGGACAACTGCGATGCTTTAGGCAGTCGTTACACCATTAACGGAGAAACAAAGTTTACAGGGACCTGGGGAGATATCGGAACCAGCTCCTTCTATCCCCCTCATCATATGACCATGGGAGAGGGTGGAGCAGTATATACCAACAATGCCCAGCTGTCCAAGTTGATTTTGTCCTTTAGAGATTGGGGAAGGGACTGCATTTGCCCCTCCGGACAGGATAACTTCTGTAAGCACCGCTTCCTTGGGCAATACGGGGAACTTCCCAAGGGCTATGACCACAAATATACCTACAGCCACTTTGGCTATAATCTGAAGGTTACGGATATGCAGGCAGCGGTTGGTGTGGAGCAGCTGAAGAAATTCCCAAGCTTTATTGAGAGGCGTAAGGAAAACTGGGCCTTTTTACGGGAACAGTTAAGCTCTCTTTCTGAGGATTTGATTCTTCCGGAGCCTGCGGAAAATGCAGATCCCTCCTGGTTTGGTTTCTTGATTTCCGTGAAAAAGGATTCTCCGGTAAAGAGAGATGCTTTGACTGCCTATTTGGAGGAAAGAAATATTCAGACTCGATTGCTGTTCTCCGGAAACCTGATTAAGCACCCCTGCTTTAACCAGATTCGAAACACCGATGCGTATCGGGTGGTGAGCGATTTAACGGAAACCGACTATATTATGGAGCATACCTTCTGGATTGGCGTTTACCCCGGAATGACAAAGGAAATGCTAAGCTATATGGCTGAACAGATTTCCGCAGGGGTAAAAGCGTTAAAGGGAGTATAGGATCAAGGACAGTTTTTGAAAAATGTAGATAGAGTCTGGACAGGATTATGTTTGTCCTTTTGAATTGGGCAGTAGACTGTAATGGTCTGCTGCCCCGTTTTTTATATGCTTATTTTTTATAAAATCATAGCTATAAAGCTAAGGGGCAGCAATCAATACACTTAGTTCCGTAAGCCTGATAAGTCTGCTGTTATACTGCTCCTTTATTCTTTTCCTGCTTCCGACCGATAATCTATTGGAATAATAATTCAGTAGAAGCAATGATTCCATAGGAACATTAATCCATCAGAAACAATAATCTAATGGAAATAATGCTCTAATAGAAATAATGTTTGAATAAAAACAAGTATCCAAGGAATAGAGGAAAGAATAGATCATGAAGATGAATCCATATCAAAGACGGGAAGAAGAATATAGAATCTTAACAGAGAAAATGCAGCAGGCTCATAAGCCCTATGCCATTATCAAGGCGCGCGTTATTTTTGATGAGAAAAATTCGGAATTTTATGGAAAAGGCGGAGAGTTGAAAAGTGGAGACAATCTCCTCCCTATTCCTGCTTTACGTGGCTTGGCCTGCCTGTTTCTTTTATTTTTATGCCTGCTTTGCAGCATTTTGGTTCATGCGGAGGAAAGAGAGCAGGGCGTTTGGGTTTATGAAAACAAAGAATGGGGCTATCACACCAAAGCCGGTACGCCTTTAACCGGCTGGATTTCGGATAAGGAGGACTGGTACTACATCAGTCCCCAAAGAGAAAAGCTGCTGGTCGGTTGGTTAAAGGATGGGGAGCAGTGGTATTTTCTCAATAACAGAGAGAAGAATCTTGGGAAAATGATGAAGGGCTGGGCTGTGATTGACGGCTACGCCTATTATTTCGGAAAACGGCAGTATGGCAGTAAATACCAAGGTGGAGGGTCAATATCCTGTCAATGATCAGGGACAGTTCCTTGGATCAAATGGTCAGCCTACGTATTTTTCCAAAAGCACCTATAGAACAAAGCCCAGTATTGTGCTGGATGAGCTTTTGGCTAAGGCAGAGGCGGAACTCAAAGAAAATTCCGTTCCCAGAATTACGGCTCTTCCCAATGGAACCTTTCAGGCTCACTACGGAAATACCATGATGGGAATCTATGTCCCCGGTCCGGTAAATCCCTGGCAGGAAAAGGTGGAAGTGGACATGGCGCAGTACGACTTAAAAGAAGAGGATCCCATTGAAGTCCCGGATGAAGAACAGCCGGAGGACGAAGGCGAAAATGACGATGAAGAAGAGGAAGTAGACGAAGAGGCGGATGTGGCGAAATAAGATAAGGATATAAAAAACCAAGCGAATTGAATAGCTTTTCGACAATATAGGTCTGAAAGAAGGGGTAGTCTGAGCCCGCGGGTTCTTAGCTTTTGTTTTGTAAAAGCTTAGAACTCCTGCAGGGCGAGGCTAGCGGGAGCGTGCCCCTGATTTCAGGCCTATATTGTACAGAAAACCAATTTGGCTTTTTCATCCTCTTTTTGATTCCAGCGGGAGCGTTCCCGTTGGGACTTGCCTATCGCACTATAACCGAAGCTATTTCTTACTTTTCTCTTCAGCCTCCTTTTTTCTTTTCCTTTTTTCTGTTTATGGTAAAATTTCCAAAAGATTGTTGTTATTTATGGGAGGTCTTCATGGAAGAACAAAGAGCATATAGAGTAGAAGAACAGGATCAGGATAGTTTTGGAGAGGTTATCATTGCGGATGAGGTCATTTCCATCATTGCCGGCATTGCGGCAACGGAGGTGGATGGCGTGGATTCCATGGATGGCGGCTGGTCCGGAGCCCTGGTTTCTCGTATGGGAATTAAGGATCTGGCTCGTGGCGTTAAGGTGGAGATTTCCGGTGAGGAAGTGGCTGTGGATTTGCGCTTAAACATTTGCTACGGTTATGCGATTCCCGAGGTTTCCAAGGCAGTACAGGAAAGAGTGGTTTCCAGCATTAACAGTATGACCGGTTTAACGGTTAGAGAAGTCAATGTTAAGATTTCCGGAGTGGTGAATAAAGAGAATGAATAAGAGAGAAGAAAGAGACCATAAATTTAAACTCTTGTTTTCCACCTTATTTTACCCGGAAGAGGGAAAACAGGAGCAGTTGAGCCATTATTCCTATAGCAAGGAAGAGGATGAGGACTTTTTACTTCCGGAGAAGGAAGAAGAGCATCTTTCTGAAGAAGAGGAGGCATTTTTGTCTCAGGAAGTCATGAAGATTTTAGAACGGCTTCCTCATTTGGATGAGCGAATCAATGCGGTAACAGAGGGCTGGACCACCAGCCGTATGTCAAAAACAGATTTAACCGTTCTTCGTTTGGCCTTGTACGAGCTGGAGTATCAGGAAGAAACCCCGGATAAGGTGGTTTTTAACGAGGCGGTGGAGATTGCGAAGAAGTACGGGGGAGCGGATTCCGGCTCCTTTGTCAATGGTGTCCTGGCTCGTATCACCGGAAAGCAGGGTGAGGGAGAAGAGAAGGGCAAGTCTTCTAAGAGCAAATCCGGAAAGGCGGAGAAAAAGTCTTTCCATATCGTAAAATCAAAAGCTAAAGATAGTAAAGCGCCAAAGAGAGGATAGAATTCATCCCAAATCACAATTTCACTGAGGCGATTGCTTTATTTATGGGGAAAGTGTTCCCCGGGCAGAGACTTCGCCCTTTAGAACGTCTGAAGCGCATGCCTTGCGGAGAAAGTGCACTTCGGGCGGGAGCTTTACCTTGAAATGTGACGGGATATTACAGCAGCCTATGGCAAATAAAGAATATACGGTTAGTCAGGTAAATCGCTATCTGGCACGAATGATGCAGGAAGACTTCTTCCTTTCCCACATTACCGTCAGTGGGGAAATTTCCAACTTGAAAATGCATCCTTCGGGACATATTTACTTCACCTTAAAGGACCAGGCTTCGCAGCTTTCCGGCATTATGTTTGCGGGAAAGAGGGCGGGGCTTGCTTTTCCGTTGGAAAATGGAATGAAGGTGCTGTGTTCCGGCCGTATCGGTGTTTATGAGGCAGGAGGCAGTTACCAGATTTATGCGGATTCCTTTCAAAGAGCGGGACAGGGAGACCTCTATCTTCGCTTTGAGGCGCTGAAGAAGGAATTACAGGAAATGGGGCTTTTTGATGCTATGTATAAAAAGCCGATTCCCAAGTATGCCAGAAAAATCGGTATTGTTACCGCAAGCTCCGGAGCGGCGGTGAGAGACATTATCCAAATTGCAAAGCGGAGAAATCCTTTTGTGGAGCTTTTTCTCTATCCTGCCTTGGTACAGGGGGGAGGGGGCTGTGGCTTCCATTTGTAAGGGGATTGCCCGTCTGGACCAGATGGGCTTGGATGTGCTGATTGTAGGTCGAGGCGGCGGTTCCATAGAGGACCTTTGGGCCTTTAACGAAGAGGCAGTGGCAAAGGCTATTTTCAATGCGGACACTCCCATCATTTCCGCTGTGGGACATGAAACGGATACCACCATTTCGGACTTTGTATCGGATTTACGGGCACCCACCCCCTCTGCGGCGGCGGAGCTTGCGGTTTTCGACTATATGCAGTTTGTGGATGATTTGGCAAGCTATACCTATAGCTTCCATCAAAGGATGGAGCGGATTATTCAGAAAATGCGTCAAAGGGTTAAGGAGGAGGAGCTTCGTTTTTCCGTCCTTCACCCAAGGAACATTTTACAGGGAAAACAGCATAGAATTTTGGATTTGGGAAGTCGTTTTCAAAGGCAGATGGAACTATGCATACAGGAAAATAAATCGGCGCTTCTTCCCTACCGGGTATTCCCTCAGTGGATGGAAAGAAAGCTTACAAATGCCAAGGACAGGATGGGAGAGTATCAGGTATTTCCCCACAAGATGAAGGAAAAAATTCTTCTTGCAAAAAACAAAGAGGAGCGGTATCGACATTTTCCAAGGCTCATGGAAGGGAAGCTGGAAAAGAAGAAGCATCAGTTAGCTATTCTTTCCGAGCAATTCGATGCCCTTTCCCCCCTGCGCCTGCTGTCCAAGGGATTTTCCTATGTGCAAAGGGAAGACGGTAAGCGAATGAGTAGTGTGGAGCAGGTGAAAATGGGAGAGATTTTACAGATTCATTTCACGGACGGCACTGCCAAGGCCAAGGTTTTGGAAAAGCACAAGGAAGAACGGCTTGGGGCGGAGAAGCCGGAGTAATAGAGGCTTGGATTGGAAAAGCCGAAGGAATAGAGGTTTGGGCCGGAAAAGTTAAAGCAATAGTGGATATGCATGGAAAACTCACGAAATAGAGCTTAAGTATAAAAGCCGGAGCAATAGCAGCTTGGTATAGAATAGGAGAAACGCCTAGAGAAAGGAGCCTGTATGGGAACAGAGGAAAAGAAAGTAGAAGAGCAGAAGCTGAAGAAGGCGGAGAAAGAACAGAAGGAAAAGAAGGATTTAAACGAGATTTTTGAAAATCTGGATGGACTTTTGGAGAAGATGGAGGGCGAGGATAGCTTGGAGAAAAGCTTTGCCATCTATCAGAAGGCAGTTTCTTTGCTGAAGGAAGCCAATGAAAGCATTGACCAGATTGAAAAGCAGGTGAAGCTTTTAGACAGTGAGCAAAAGGGTGGCTTGGATGCTTAAGGAGAATCAGGTGTTCGAAAATGCAGAGAGGAACTCTTCAAGAGATGGCATAGAATCTGAAAAGGTCGGCTTATGGGGAATGAAATCCATTGAGAATGGTGCTAATGCTGCTCTAAATCCGTATTCCGTGGAAGAGGGATTTCAAAAGAGAAGGCAGGAAGTGGAAGCTATTCTGACTGCATTTTTGCCGGAGGAAAGGGACCTGCAAAGACCGGAATAGAAGCCATGAACTACAGTCTTATGGTAGGCGGAAAACGGATTCGTCCCATCCTGCTTCGAGAGGCCTTTTTGCTTTTCGCCGGGGAGGAGCGACAGAAGCTTTTCCTACCCTTGGCTGAAGCTTTTATGCTGGCCATGGAGATGATTCATAGCTTTTCCCTTTGTCATGATGACCTGCCTGCCATGGACAATGACAAGTATCGTAGAGGAAAGGAAGCTACCTGGTACCGTTTTACGGAGGCCCAGGGAATACTGGCAGGAGATTCTTTAAGTCTTTATGCCTTTCAATGGGTACTGGAAGTTTTGGAAAAGGAAGGGAAAAAGGGTAACAGCGTGGAACTTCTTTCCCCTACCATGCAAGGCCTTAAGATTTTGGCCAAGTCCGCCGGGATAGAGGGGATGATTGGGGGACAGGTGCTGGATATTGAAAAAACCGGACAGCCTCTGACGGAGGAAGAGCTTTTCTTTATTTACAAAAAGAAAACCGCAGCCCTCCTTTCCGCTTCTTTAGAAATCGGCGCTTTGCTGGGGGGAGCCAATTCGGAGGAACAGGAGAAGCTGGCTACCTTTGGGGAGAAAATCGGCCTGGCCTTTCAGATTCGAGATGATATTTTGGATGAGATTTCCAGCTTTTCCGAGCTGGGAAAGCCTATCCACTCTGATGCGGAGCAGGAGAAAACCACGGCTCTCAGCCTTTATGGCGTGGAAAAGGCGGAGGCCATGGTGGAGCAGTATACGGAAGAGGGTAGAAGCCTCTTGCAAAGCTTGAATCGAAATGCGGTAGATGGGGAAGCATTGGATTTTCTTCTTTCCTTTAGTCAGTATCTTTGTTCCAGAAGGAGCTAGGAGAAAAGCTGTTTTGCTTTCATAAGCGCCTTCGAAAATGATGGATATTCTTAAGGCACGATGGAAAAAGTCTATGGGAAGAGGCAATAAGTTCTCTTTAGTATGAAAGAAGTAGGAGATTTTTCATGATATTAGAGTCAATTCATGGGGCGGAGGATATAAAACGTCTGTCCCTTTCCGAACAAAAGACCTTGGCCAAGGAGCTGAGACGCTTTATTTTGGAAAAAACCTCCATGCATGGTGGCCACTTGGCCTCCAACCTGGGGGTGGTGGAGCTTACCATTGCTCTTTTTCATAGCTTAAATCTGCCACAGGATAAGCTGGTGTGGGACGTGGGACATCAGTGCTATACCCATAAGATTCTTTCCGGAAGAAAGGATGACTTTGACGGGCTTCGACAGCTGGGAGGAATCAGCGGTTTTCCTAAACGAGAGGAAAGTCCCTATGATTGCTTTAATACCGGTCACAGCTCCACCTCCATTTCCGCAGCTCTGGGGATAGCCCAGGCTAGAGATATTTTGGGAGGAAAGGAAACGGTGGTGGCGGTCATTGGTGATGGAGCCCTCACCGGAGGCATGGCCTATGAGGCTTTAAACAATGCTTCGAAAATGAAGAAGAACTTCATTATCATTTTAAACGATAACGAAATGTCTATCGCCAAGAATGTGGGGGGGATTTCCACCTATCTAAACGGCATTCGTTCCCATGAGAATTACACCCATTTTAAAGAGAATTTTGCGGCAGGGCTTTCCAGGGTGCCTATCCTTGGGCCAAGTCTTGTGGATCGTTTGAAAAATACCAAAAATTCTATTAAACAGCTTTTTGTCCGGGGCATGTTTTTTGAAAACATGGGCATCACCTATCTGGGTCCTGTGGACGGACATGATATTAAGGCCTTGGAAACGGTGTTACAGGAAGCGAAAAGGGTGGATCATGCGGTGTTGATTCATGTGGTCACCAAAAAGGGAAAGGGCTATGTGCCGGCGGAGCAGTCCCCCAGCCATTACCATGGGGTAAGTCCCTTCCATTTGTCCACCGGAAAGGACAAGGCGGAAAGTACAGGACTTAGCTATACCAAGGTCTTTTCTCAGATCATGGTGGAGGAGGGCCGGAAGAATCGGAATATTGTAGCCATTACCGCGGCTATGCCGGACGGCACCGGATTGGATGCCTTTGAAAAGGCCTTCCCCAGACGCTTCTTTGATGTGGGGATTGCGGAAGCCCACGGTGTAACCTCTGCGGCAGGGATGGCCAGCATGGGCTTAAAGCCGGTGATGGCGGTATATTCCAGCTTTTTGCAAAGAGGCTTTGATCAGCTGGTGCATGATGTTTGCCTGCAAAAACTGCCGGTGGTTTTCGCCGTTGACCGGGCGGGACTGGTTGGGGCGGACGGAGAAACTCATCAAGGGATTTGATCTGTCTTACCTTCGCCTCATGCCCAACATGACGGTGATGGCACCGAAAAATGCTCGGGAGTTACAGGAAATGCTTCGTTTTGCCTTAGCCTTTTCCGGCCCAATCTGTCTTCGCTATCCAAGAGGGGAGGCTTATCAGGGCTTTTCTGAGCAGCAGGAGGAAATCCTTTTGGGGAAGGCGGAGATTTTGAAAAAGGGAGAGGGCATTGCCCTTTTGGCTCTTGGCTCCATGGTGTCCACCGGAGCCCATATTGCGGAAAAGATGGAGAAGAAGGGATACAACTTAACGCTTGTGAATGCCCGCTTTGCCAAGCCTATTGATACGGAGATTTTGGACAGGCTTGTGGAAGAGGGACATCACAGCATCATTACTTTAGAGGAAAATGTACGAAACGGCGGCTTCGGTGAGGCTGTCCTGGAATATATGAATGCCTGTCATCCGGAGATAAGGGTGGAAACTGTGGCTCTTCCGGATGCCTATGTGGAGCACGGAAGCGTTTCCGCTCTTAGGGAAATCTTAGGCATTGACTCCGACAGCATTATCAGGAAAATGCAGGAGAAGGGGATTTTTAAAGCGTAAAGGAGAAAGCATGGCTGGAAAGAAGGAACGGCTGGATGTTCTTTTGGTGGAAAGAGGGCTTATGGAAAGCCGGGAAAAGGCTAAGCGAGCCATTATGGCAGGGCTGGTTTTTGTCAATGGGGAAAAGGAAGATAAGGCCGGCAGCAGCTTTCCGGAGGACGCGGAGATTCTTGTGAAGGGAAAGGCTCTTCCCTATGTGTCCAGAGGGGGCTTAAAATTAGAGAAAGCCCTAAAGTCTTTCCCTATTTCTTTGGAAAATAGAGTTTGTATGGATATCGGTGCTTCCACTGGAGGCTTTACGGATTGTATGCTTCAAAACGGAGCGGTGGAGGTTTATGCCGTAGATGTGGGCCATGGACAGCTGGATTGGAAGTTACGAAACGATGCAAGAGTGCATTCCATGGAAAAGTGTAATATTCGCTATGTGGAGGAAGAGGACATTTTAGCACTGGGAGAAAAACCCTCCTTCTTTTCCATAGATGTTTCTTTTATTAGTTTAACCTTGGTACTTCCTGTAGTGAAGAAGCTGGGGAAGCTTCCTTCTCAGGTAGTTTGCCTGATTAAGCCTCAGTTTGAGGCGGGAAGAGAACAGGTGGGAAAGAAAGGCGTGGTACGGGACATTGCCGTGCATCAGGAAGTGATCCGAAAGGTACTGTCCTTTGCTTCTTCCATCGGTTTCTTGGTGCAGGGCTTAGACTTTTCTCCCATTAAGGGGCCGGAGGGAAATATCGAGTACCTTTGCTTTTTGGAGGATAGAGGAAATGCTGAGGAGGCATTATCGGAAGCTTGGGAAGATGAGCTTATGCGAATTACGGAAGCTTCCCACCAGGATTTATAGTTTTGACCACTGTCCTAATTAAGACATATCGTTTTCGTAAAGTTTACAGCAAGCTTTATAGCTGAAATAAAAATTCATTGTAGAAATTCAAGTTAAAATAAAATTTAGTGCAGGGATAAAAGCTTAAATAAAATTCATTGCAGAACTTATAGTTTAAGCAAGCTAGAGGAAGATATGCTATACTAGAGAGGAAAGAAATACATGAATTTGGCACTCATTGTGAATCAAACAAAGCCAGAGGCAGAGAGCTTCCAGAAATCATAGAAGAAGAATTAGCGAAGAAAGGCATTCTTCCCAAGATTTTTTTGAATAAGGATTTTTCCAGAGAGGATTTTGTGGGGATGGATTGCCTGATTACCTTGGGAGGAGACGGCACGATTCTCCATACCACCGGAGTTTTACAGGGAATGCCGGTTCCGATTTTAGGAATCAATGCGGGACATCTTGGTTACCTTACGGAAATTCGCCAGAGAAGAAGAATTGCGGAAGCTATAGAACGGCTTGTGGCCGGGGATTATGTGGAGGATCGAAGAGCTATGCTTTCCGGCAGCATTTTCCGACAGGGAAAGGAGATATTTTCAAGGTCTGCCTTGAATGAGCTTTTACTCTCCAGAGTGCGAGGGGTGTCCATACATCATTTTCAGGTCTTTTGCGACGGGATGGAAATGGTTCACTATTCCGCAGACGGAATCATCATTTCCACGCCTACAGGTTCCACCGCCTATAATCTTTCTGCGGGAGGTCCCATCATTTCCCCGGAAGCGCCGGTATATATCATGAATCCTATCTGCGCCCATTCCTTAAATGCCAGAGCAGTGGTTTTGGATAATCGGAGAACCCTGGAGATTGTGATGGAGGGGGGAGATCAGGTGCTGTCCTTTGACGGAGAGGCTCCTATCGAACTTTTGGCCGGAGATGTGGTGCGAATCAGGAAGGCCAAGGAAGAAACGGTTTTGATTAAATTTTCCAAGGAAAGTTTTCTTCATACTTTACGAGAGAAGATGGCAAACTTATAAGAGAGGTTTTTGATGAAAAAGACAAGACAGGATAGAATTCTTTCTTTAATCGAAGAACAGGATATTGAAACCCAGGAGGAGCTGGCTAAGCAGTTACAGTTGGAGGGATACTCTGTAACCCAAGCTACCGTTTCTCGGGACATTAAGTCTTTGCAGCTTACGAAAATGCAAAAACACGGCAAGATGGTTTACCAGAGCCTTTTAAAGGAGTCTCCGGAGAGAGATTTGGAGAAATTTGTCCGAGTTATGCGGGATGGCACGGTATCCATGGCGGTGGCAGGTAATATTTTGGTCATCAAAACCCTTTCCGGTATGGCAAATGGAGTGGCTATGGCTATTGACCAGCATCATTTTTCGGAGATCGTGGGAAGTCTTGCGGGAGATGATACCATCTTCTGTGTAACTTCCGGTGAGAAGGATAGTCAGGCTTTAAAGGATAGCATTGAAAGCCTGATGAGAGGCTAGCACATAAGGAGGAAGGCATGCTGGATCGACTGCTGGTAAAGATTTGGCCTTGATAGAGAAATCCGTTGTAGAGTTTTCCGGCGGCTTAAATGTCTTAACCGGAGAAACCGGAGCAGGAAAGTCTATTTTGCTTGGCTCCATTCAGCTGGCTCTGGGGCAAAAGGCCAATAAAGACCTGATTCGTCATGGAAAGGAACAGGCCATTGTGGAGCTGGACTTCTCCTTAACGGAGGAGGAAGTGCGCCGGATTCAAGCTTTAGAAGAGGATTTAGAGCTGGAAGAGGAAAGACTTTTGATTCGCAGGAAGATTTCTGAAAAGAAGTCCGATATTCGTGTCAATGATTTAGGGCTTACTCTGGCTAAGCTTCGGGAAATTACCGGCGGTCTTTTAGATTTGCACGGACAGCATGAGCATCAAAGCCTGCTTCGAGAAGGCTCCCATTTGGAGATTATCGACGGCTTTCGGAAAAAGCAGGGGGGAAAGCTTTTAGAGGAAGTGGCGAATGCTTACCATTTGCTACAGGAAAAAAAGAGAGCCTTGCAGAAATTTTCCCTAAAGGAAGAGGAAAGAACAAGGGAGCTGGATTTTCTGGATTTTGAGATTCAGGAGCTTGCGGATGCCCATCTTTCCGAGGGGGAAGAGGCGGAACTTACTAAGGAATACAGCCTTTATGAAAATATGGACAGGCTGAAGAGCCTGCTTCTTTCCGCAAAGGAAAGTCTGGAGGAAATGGATTTTCACCGTCCCATTCAGGCGGTGGAAGAGGCCAAGGATTTTGATGAAAGCTTAAAGGGGCTTTCCGACAGCCTTTATGATTTGGAGGCGGTGGGAGAAGATTGTCTCCGCTCTTTAGACCATTATCTGGACCATGCGGAGGTGGATGAGGAAAAGCTCTTTACCTTGGGAGAACGGCTGGAACAGATTCGCAGAGTCATGATGAAGCATGGAGGCACGGAAGCTAAGGCTCTGGCTGCATTGGCCAAGAAAGAGGAAAGAAGAACTTTTCTTTAGACTATGAGAAGGACGAAGAGAAGGCAAAGAAGGCCATAGTGGAACAGGAAAAGCTCCTACGAGAGAAGGCAGTACTGCTTTCCAAGGAACGGCAGGAGGATGCCAAGGTATTAGCTAAGCAAATCCAAGGGGAAATGCAGGAAATGGGATTCCTGGACACCAAATTCGAATTCCATTTTCAGGAGAAGAAGGAGCCTACGGAGAAGGGCTTGGACGAGGTGGAGGCCTATGTGAGCTTGAACCCGGGAGAACCTCTTCGACCTCTTCGGGAGGTGGGCTCCGGGGGAGAGTTGTCCCGTATTATGCTGTCCATCAAGACGGTACTGGCGGATACGGAGGGCGTTTCTACATTAATTTTTGATGAGATTGACAGCGGAATTTCCGGAAGAACCGCGGAGAAGGTGGGAGAAAAGCTTCAGAAAATTGCGAAGAATCATCAGGTGATTTTGATTACCCACCTGCCCCAGATTGCGGCAAAGGCAGACCATCATTTTCTTATTGAAAAGACGGTGGAGGAGGGTGCCACTCACACCAGGATTCATCCCTTGGAGGAGAAGGAATCCATAGAAGAGCTGGCAAGGCTTCTTGGGGGAGATGAGATTTCGGAGGCTTCCCTGGAAAATGCCAGAGAGCTGAAGGCTAAGTCCAAGGCGAAGAAGGCTAAGGTTTCGAATGCATAGAATGAGGAAGCAGTGTGGCGATTTTGGAATAGCAAAATAAGCAAATACATGTATCGGCTATAGATAAGAATGTAGTTGAAAAGTATCGGAAGAGCATGTGATATTTAGGAAGGAGGATAGGATGAAAAACATTTTATTTCTTGCATCAGAGGCAGTTCCCTTTATCAAAACAGGAGGTTTGGCGGATGTGTGCGGTTCTTTACCCAAAGCTCTGGATTCCAATTACTTTGATTGTAGGGTGATGATTCCCAAATACATGTGTATTCCTGAAGAGAAAAGGAATGAACTAAAATACAAGACGCACTTCTATATGGACTATTTAGGACAGTCCCGCTACGTAGGAGTCTTAGAACAGGAAGTAGACGGGATTCTCTACTACTTTATTGACAATGAATATTATTTTTCCGGAAACAAACCCTATGGAAACTGGTACTGGGACTTGGAGAAATTCTGTTTCTTCTGTTATGCGGCTTTATCAGCCATTCCTCTTTTGGATTTTCATCCGGATGTGCTGCATTGTCATGACTGGCAGACCGGATTGGCCCCGGTTTTATTAAAGGATCGTTTTGCGGGAAGTGAATTTTTCCGTTCCATTCGTTCCGTATTTACCATTCATAATCTTCGCTTCCAAGGGGTGTGGGATATTAAGACCATTAAACGCTTTACCGAGCTGTCGGATTATTATTTCACACCGGACAAGCTGGAATGCGATAAAAACGGTAATCTCTTAAAGGGCGGTTTGGTTTATGCGGATGCCATTACCACCGTCAGCAAAACCTATGCCAGGGAGATTCAATATCCCTTCTTCGGGGAGGGCTTGGAAGGTCTTTTACAGGCCAGAGACCATGACCTTAGGGGAATTGTAAACGGGATTGACTATGAGGAATGGAATCCGAAGCGAGATCCTTTCTTGCCTGCCCACTACGACTCTGCTTCCTTCAGAATGGGAAAGCCAGAGGTGAAGAAAGCCTTACAGGAGGAGCTGGGCTTGGAGCCTGATCCGAATTGTATGCTGATCGGCATGGTTAGCCGACTAACGGACCAAAAGGGTCTGGATCTTTTAGTAAGAGTTTTTGATGAAATCTGCCAGGATAAGATTCAGTTTGTGGTTTTGGGTACAGGCGAGGACGGCTATGAGAATTTCTTCCGTCATTACGCATGGAAGTATCCCAAGAAGGTTTCTGCCCAGATTTACTATTCCGAAGAGAAGAGTCATAAAATCTATGCAGGCTGTGATGCCTTGCTGATGCCCTCTCTGTTTGAGCCCTGCGGTCTTTCACAGTTGATTGCCCTTCGCTACGGCACGGTTCCCATTGTCCGGGAAACCGGAGGCTTGAAGGATACGGTAGAGCCCTACAATGAATATGAAGGAAAGGGAACAGGCTTTTCCTTTTGCCAATTACAATGCCCATGAAATGATGGCCGGCATCCGTTATGCGGAGCAGGTGTATTATGACCATCGGGAGGCTTGGGAAGAAATGATTGCCAGGGGCATGGAACAGGATTATTCTTGGAAGAGTTCCGCTCTTCAGTACCAGGAGCTTTATGACTGGCTGGTGGAGAGATAAATACTTTCAGCGAAAGGTAAGGTACTAAAAAAATAAAGCTGGAACTGCTGTATCTAAAGTATAGAGAAGGTATTAAAACGTAGTGGGCTGTAATGATAAAAGGAAAAAGCCGAAGAAAGGAAACATAGAAAAGGCATGACGTTTCAAGAGCAACTTTTAGACAATTATTTATTGATCTCAGCTCTGCTATCCTGGTTTGTTGCCCAGGTTTGTAAGACAGCGATTGATGCTTATTTTAATAAGGGAATAAATTGGGAGAGAATGACCGGTTCGGGAGGAATGCCCTCCAGCCATTCTTCTACAGTGGTGGCTTTAGCCACGGCGGCCGGGATTTCATACGGGGTGGATAGCGCTATTTTTGCGGTGGCTCTGGTTTTTGCTGTTGTGGTAATGTATGATGCCACCGGAGTCAGAAGAGAAACCGGAAAGCAGGCAGTGATTTTGAATCGTCTCTTACTGGATAATCCCTTTGCCTGGACCGGTAAGGAATTTGAAAAAAAGCTAAAGGAATATGTGGGGCATAGTCCCCTGCAGGTTTTAATGGGAGCCATTTTGGGTCTTGCCATTGCAGTAGGAATGGGGTATGTCTATGGCTATTTTGGATAAGAAGAAAAGGATAAGGCGGTTTTTCTGCCTTATCCTTTCCCTGCTTTTTCTTCTAAGCTCCTGTAAGGGAATTGCCATCAGCGGAAAAACGGAGAATATCCCCGGTTATACTGATGCACAGGCCATGATTGTGGTGGGCTCTGAGCGAAATCGGATTCAAAATGTGATGGGGAAGGAAGTTTGGGATCTCCCTGTAGCCGGACAGGTGGAAAAAACTTACGGAGAATATTTCTTAGCAAAAACCAAGGAGTTTCTGCAGGATATCCGTACTTTGAATCTAATGGCGGAGGAAAAGGGAATTATTGCCAACGGCACGGAGATGGAAAGCATTAGAACTGCGGCCAATGCCTTTTACCAAAGTCTCAGCGAAGAGGACAAGGCCTTTTTTGGAAACTGTAGTCTGAAGGACGTGGTGGATATGTATGTGGCCTACTTTGTGGCGGAAAAGACGGCAAAGTCCCTTTTGGCCAACGTGGATACGGAATTAAGTGCGGCGGAAGCCAAGGTGATTTCTGTGGAACAGATTGTGGTACAGGATGAAAACCTGGCGAAGGAGCTGGAAGAAAAGGTAAAGCTTGCCGGAGCCAATTTCTCCTATTATGCCAGACAGTATTCCGAGGATCCGGAATTGCAGAAGAACTTGGCCTATGGAGAAAGGGAGGATGAATACGCAAAGGTGGCCTTTTCCTTAGAGGACAATGAAATCTCCTCCGTATTTTCTCAGGATGGAAAGTACTACATTTTAAAATGTCTAAGCTCCTATGATGAGGAGGCGACCAAGGAACGAAAGGAGAGGTTGGAAACCGCTATTCGCTCCCTGCATTTTCAGGAAAGCTACGAGGCTTATCAAAAAGAGCATATTGTCCGCTTCCGGGAACCCTTCTGGAAGGAAATTGACCTTCATAGTCATGAGGGAAGCACTGCGGATTACTTCTTTTCCTATTATCAGGAGAAGGTGGCGGAGGCGAAATAGGAATAAAAATGGGATAGCCGGAGCTATCCCATTTTTAAAATTTAAAATATTTTAAAGTGCAGCAACAATTCCCTGATCGTTGGCGTAAATGGTGGCTACACCGGCGGCATTGGTCACCACAATTTCTTTATAGCTTCCTTCCTTTAGGAAGTCTTCTTTTACCTGTTCTGCCCGCTCAGGAGCATTGACATGGGTGATTACCAGTCGTTTGTCCTTTACCGCTTCCGCACCCCCGGCACGCTCAACAGCTAACTGCACCATTCTCTTTAAGGCCTTCTGCATACCTCTTTGCTGGTCCAACTTTACAATGGTGCCGTTTACCGCACCCATAACGGGCTTAATGTTTAAGGCGGAAGCCAAGAAGGATTTTACGGCGGAAAGCCTACCGTTCTTCCGTAAGGTTTCCAGGGACTCCAGTACGAAAACCGTTACGATGTCGTTACATTTTTTCTCGATAATATCTACTACTTCCACAAAACCGAGACCGGCTTCCTTACATTCCCGAATATCCAGGCAAAGCTTGCACTCACCGGCGGAAGCGGACTTGGAGTTAAACAAATGAATCTTCTTAGGAGAATCTTCATGGGACTCCGTATAGAGATCAATGCCGATTTTGGCTGCCTGATAGGTTCCGGAAAGCTGGTCGGAAAGGGTTACAATATATACCTCATCCGCATCGGATTCCTCAATGGCCTTCTGAAAGGCCTCCGGAGAAGGACAGGCGGTCTTCGCCCCGATGGAAGATGCAGCCATTCTTTTGATGAAATCTGCCTGATCAAAAGCTTCATCATCCATGATTCTATATTCCCCGATTTCCAAGCTTAGGGGAACCATACGAAAATGAGGATCGGCCTTCATTTCCGGTGTAAAATCTCCACAGCTGTCACAAATAATCTGATATTTCATAGGGTTTTCCCTTTCTAAGTAGTTTTCAATACTACATCCATTATAGGGCAATGCGGAGTACTGTCAAGGTATAGCCGGATTCCGGCCTTTGATTACTCTCTTTTTGTTTTTTATTCACTGACAAAATCTTTACTTTTATCCACTGACAAAATCTTTACTTTATTTACATTCTTTGAATTTCCGCCTGAATCATTTTTCCCATCAGCTCGGAAAAATGCTCTAAGGACTGGACCTTCGCAAAATTTCTGCCGAAAATCTTCTGGGCATTGGGAACATCCTTGTCCTTTCCGGTGTAGGCCAGTAGTACATAGATGTTTTCCATGTGGGCTTTATGCACCATTTCCTGAATGTCGGTAATGGCCAGATCTCCGGAATAGTTTCTGGCTTTGTTTCTTACCTCCAAAAGATCGTTGGGAGTTAAATCCGTAAGCCAGATTAGCAGGCGATGGGAGGCAGTATTTTCCTTTAACTGCTCCAAAACAGCGGAAAGTGCCAGTCCGTCCCGGTTCGCACCGGTGGTGAAGTAACGGAAAATTTCCTGTTCTTATTCCGTTCCGTATAATCCCGATAACGATTCAAAACCGTATAGCCGCTCATGGAGGAGTAGCCGAAAACCCGAACCGGAATTCGGCAGTTGTCCAAAGCCTTTGCCAGAATATAGCCCTGTTGGGATACGGTTTCCATCCGATGAATCTGGGAGGAAGAGGCATCCAGCAGTAAATCCACCGTGAGAGAGCCTTGACTGTCTGCAATTTCCTTTTGGAAAATTTTATTGTGGCCCTTTAGATATAGGGGTTTCCACAAAAGAGAAGGAATCAATTTGCCCTGATTGGAAAGGACAGGACTTGGCTCCAAGCTGCTAAGAAGCGCATTTTTCAACATCTGACTTAGTCTGAAAATCTGCGTCTGGTTATAGCTTTCTTCTTTTTCATAGGCCTGTTCATTTTTCTTTCGCTGGGCTTCCATTTCCTTTCGCATCTTCGCCGCGAAGCCCTTCAGATGTTCTTCCTCCTTGCCGTTGGTAAAATACAGCCTTGCCCCCTGATGATTTCCGGTGCAGCAGGCTTTTTCCATAGCTTCGGATTTTTTCTTATCAAAAAGTGGCTGTCCGAAATAACTTTGAATGTATTTTCGGAGGCCCTCCTCGGTGATTTTTTGGTATTTTTCGGAGGCAGTTTCCATATCCCGGCTGTCCGCCCCTCCCTTGCTTCGCTCTAAAAGTCCTAAAACCAGCTTTTTTGGACTTCCGGAGGAACTTCCATTTTCATCCTTTAGCCAAAAGAAAAGGTGGGGAATCTTGAATTCCCGCTTTTTCTTCTGCATGGCAGCCGGAAGACCGGGGAGATAGGTAAAATATTTTTGTAAGGTCTTGGAAAGACTTTGAATCCATTCTTCGGTATTCAGCTCCCCGGAAATTTCCACTTCTTTTAGAAGCTTTCGATCCACCAGATCCGGCAGACCGCAGTCCTCTCCCAGGCTGTCTTATAATGTCCTTCTAAGATCCAGCCTTCTCGGCTTTCCGCAATACTGGGAATAAATTCCTGAAGCTTCCGTTTGCAATATTCTCTACGAAGGAGAGCCAGACTTTCTCTTAGAGGACTTTCCTTTTCGAAGGTGGCATTTTCCAAAGCCAGCCAAAAGAGCGTTTCGTAGGTTTCCTGCCCCAGAGTTTCGTGAAAGGTGCTGTAGAATGCCGTTAATTTCTTCCAGTCAAAATGCGTATAGCTGGCACCAATGATGGTATTCCAATACAGGTCTGCCTTGCCTTCGTAGTCATACATACGGTAGCCGGGAGAGACCTTATAGTTATGGGCACCGTTCCAAATCATATTGGCAGCCCGTTTTTTTTCAAATTCTGTCAGCATCATAGGAAAATACGCTCTCCGGAAAGCTCTTTAGGAATTCTGGCATCCAGTAAATCCTGTACCAACTGTCTTTCGTAAAGGTCAAAGGACTTATTTACCAGTCCCATTTCCAAAGCCTTGGATACGGATAAGCCCTTCTGCATTGCTTTAATAGAAGAAATTAAACCTCTAAGGTCTAAGCTCCTGCTGGAAATTTCACCCCCAGAAACCTTTTCCTGAATTTCAGAAAAGAGGAGGGCAAACTGCTTTCTGTATTCCTCCGATAAGTTCGGAAATTGCTGCTGCAAAAGCTTATCCAGATTCTCCGCGCTGATCACCGGCATGTGGAGCACCAGAAAACGGGAAGCTAAGGCCTCATTTACCTCTCTGGTTCCTGCATAACCGTAATTCATGGTGCCGATAAAGCGGGTAGCTTCATGCAGGGGGAACTGGCCGTAGCCCGGCAGGTCGATGCTGTGACGGAAGTCCAGGGTAGCGTGCAGTACCGCCAAGGATTCATTTTTCGCCATATTGATTTCGTCTAAGATGCCGAAGCCCCCACGAAGGGCACACTCCAGAATCGGTCCCTTACGAAGCTTCACTTCTCCTTGGGAAAAGGTATCGCTACCCACCAGGGAGGAGGCGTCTGAATTGACATAAAGGGAAATATCCCATTCCGGACGGGAAAATGCCAGAGCCAGTCCCTGGGCTAAAACGTTTTTGCCCGTGGCCTTAGGACCGTCCAAAAGCAGGTTTGCTCCGGAAAGCAGGGCGGCAATGGCGGCTTCCCAGATTTCCTTTCCGTAGTACAAATACTCCATTTTCGGCAAACGCTTCTCGTCCTCTTCTTCCAGCTTGTAAAAGGAACGGAAGGAGCGCAGCTCCTCTAAAAGCTTCTCCGAAATACCTTCTTCTTCTAAAAATGTCAAAATATCCTTCATTTTCTATCCCCTATCTACTTTTATTATTCTTTCTGACGGCTATTTTACCGCAGTTTAGTACAGAAATCTAAAAATTCCTAATCTTTTATGTGAATAGCACAAAAAAATGAAAAAACTATCCTTTGATTTTAGAGGATAATATATGTGTACAAAATACAAAATTGCTATTTATTTAACAGATTATCGCCAATAGAAAGGAAATTTAGGCAAATAAACTATAATAAAGTACTTATTGATTTTGAAATAAATAGATAAAATATTGAAATTTCTGTGAACAAGGTGTATTTTTAGTTTTGCTAAAGATTGAGAAAAGAAGGGGAGGATTACTTATGGTTACCTTTATGATCGGCCTTGTGATTCTCATCGTCGGCGGAATGGCTATGGGTCGCCTTTGCGATCATGTATTCCAGCCGGACGACAGAGAGACACCGGCTTACGCCAAGCAGGATGGTGTGGATTATGTTCCGATGCCTACTTGGAAATGCTTTAATTAACTTACTGAACATTGCCGGAACAGGACCTATTCTTGGACCGATTCAGGGTATTTTGTTCGGACCGATTGCACTGCTTACCATTCCTATCGGAAATGTTATTGGCGGAGCGGTACATGACTACTTTGCAGGAATGATTTGTACCCGTGACGGCGGAGCCCAGATGCCGGAGATGGTAAGACGTTATACCAACAAGGCAGTGTTCTGGATTTATGATGTGTTTGTATGTGTGCTTTTACTCTTGGTAGGAACCGTTTTCATTTACACACCCGGAGACATTACCGCAACCCAGGTATTCGGCTTCAGCGGTGCGCCTACAGAGGCTTCCACCTGGATTATCTACGGTATTATTTTCGCATACTACTTAATTGCTACTGTATTCCCCATCGATAAGATTATCGGAAGAATCTATCCTATCTTCGGTGCAATCCTGGTATTCTCCGCAGTAGGTGTATTTGCTGTAATGGTAATTTTCCATTACCCGTTAGTAGAGATTTTCGGAAACTGGAATACTCCTTCCTTTAACTATGGAGATTATTTCTGGACACAGAACTTTTTCCCGATTTTCTTCGTAACCGTAGCCTGCGGAATTCTTTCCGGATTCCACTCTTCCCAGACTGCTCTTGTAGCAAGAACCATTAAGAGTGAGAAGGACGGAAGAATGACTTTCTATAACATGATGGCTGTAGAAGGCTTCATCGCCATGGTATGGGCGGCAGGAACAATGGCATTGATTCAGTTCACTGCAGACCAGGGCGGAATCAGCATGGTATTTAACGAGAAGGCAGGAACCTTCCAGTACATGATTCAGAAGGCGGGAGAGTTGGTTGCTATTTCTCCAACCTCTGTAGTCGGTGTAGTTTGTAGAAGAGCTTAGGACCTGTTGGCGGAGCAATAGCACTTATCGGTATTATCATTCTTCCCATTACGTCCGGAGATACTGCACTTCGTGCATTACGTCTTACCATTGCAGATACCTTCCACATTAAGCAGGACAACAATTTCAGAAGATTAAGCCTTGCCATTCCAATCTTTATCCTGGTAGCAGGAATCCTGGTTTGGGCAAAGTTTGATCCTAAGGGATTCTTGGTTCTTTGGAGATACTTCGCATGGTCCAACCAGACTATGGCATTATTTCCCTTGGCTGCGGCAGGTGTTTATCTCATGATTAACGGAAAAGCAAAATGGGCATGGATGCCACTGCTTCCCGGTACCTTCTACACCTTCGTCTGCGCAAGCTATATCTTAAATGCAAAGCTGGGCTTTGGTTTAGGCTGGCCAATCGCCTATGTGGGCGGTGTAGTTGTGGCTGCAATTTACCTTGTTCTTACTATCATTAGAGGTAAGAAGGGCGGCACCACTCCTGAGCCTACCGTAAAATAATGGCTGAAAGTGTTCCATATTTGGAACAGGCAAGTCCTTTTTGATAAGGGATAGTCGTTTAGATGAACCGTGTCTGAAAATGATTATATAAGGATGAATTGAAAGATTGATTGCTTCGGAAGAGGCAGTCAATCTTTTTTTATACATTTTTTATAAATTAAAAATTAAGTATTTATTGATTTTCTCTTAGGATATGGAGTATATTTACTTTGGATTTTAATAATCATCTGTAGGCAGGATGGGAATCGGAGGGAGAAGACGATTCCCTGTATTTAGTCCGGTCTAGTCGTACCATAGCAGAAATCAGGGAAGAGAGTTGTAGCTACTATGGGACAAAAAAATTACCTAGTAAGGGAGAATGAAAATGAAGAAAAAGAAACTGAAAGTACAAGTAGCTGCACTCGCCATGACAGGAGCCATTGCAGCTGCACCATTGACCGTAAGAGCGGAAGAAGCAAGCACGACAGCACCGGCGACTGCAAGCACAAGCAGTACAGAAGCATCTGCCACTGCCGCAGCTCCTGCAGTAAGTACAGCGACCACGCCTGCGGTAAGCGGGACAACTGGCGGAGCAAGTACAGCAACAGCAAGTACTCCTGCAACAGGCACAGAGGCGACCGCCGGTACAAGCACAGCAACAGCAACAACCGGTGCTGGAAACGGAACAGCAGCAACAGCGACCACGGAAGCGTCAGCCCCGACAGCGGCAGCTACCCCGGTTACCGTAGTAGAGGCACCGGCAGATCCTGCCACTACAGTTCCCAACAATGTGGATACTGTAGTGCCGGATGATAATAAGCAGGGAACGGATATTGTTGCAAAGGCCTTCCCAATCATTGATGTTGATACATCTATTACACCGGAAGAGGCTAAGGGAGATGGAACTATTGGAGAAAAAAATCCCAGTATACCGGCAGTAATCGGGCATGTGAAAAATAAAGATGTCGTTATACAGGGAGACCTGTCCATTGCAAAGGATGACAGCACAGACTTCGACAGTACATCTGCTGCTGCACATGAGGTAAATAAAGAGGACAGCTATTCCTTAAAGGCTGACTTGGATGTTAATGCTGTAAACAATGCTATCAATGCTTCAGCAAAGCTGAATTTTTTGATGAGCCGTGTAAAAATTGATACTATGGAAACCGGCCTTCGTTCCACCTTTGAGATGGGAAGGGACTTAGAGGGAAGCTTCCACCTACCTACAGACTTAGAGGATGCTAAGAAGCACTATGAGCTAAGTTCAGCAGACGGTAGTCCAATGATGTACCGTATTAATTATGCCAATTCCTCCTTTGCTAAGGATAGGGTTAGTATTGCCATGGACTTGGATTTAAGTAAGTATGATAAGCCAAAGTCGGAGATTAGCACCTTTGGTAAGTTGAATAATTTGATTAACAAGTCTGCAAAGAAGATTCAGTTAATCATGAAGGGGATTAAGTTTCATGCGGCACATGGCAATGTAGAAGAAACAGAAACTGCCACAGAGAAAACCACAACTGCAGAGGGAACTATTCGGGGAACTTTAGTAGGCTATATGAAAGCGGATGTGAGTCTTGGAATTAAAGGTAAGGCCTCCTATGTTTGGGGGGGCTATCCAGAATGAGGAAGGCCGTGACTTTGTAGCAGGTCGTGACAGAGTAGCCGGAAATGATAGCGGAAATAATAAGGTGGATCTTACCGTAAAAATGACTACTACTGAAAGCAAGGTAAAGCCCGTTGAGCCTGTACAGCCTGAGGAGCCGGTAAAACCTGCAGAACCGGTAAAGCCGGAAACTCCTGAAGTACCTGTTCAGCCTGCACAGCCTGTGACCCCAGTAGCGCCAAGTAACGGCGGCGGAAGAACCGGAGTTACACCTGCTACACCAAGTAGAACGACTACCCCCGGAACCGTTTTGGGAGAGAACCGTCCTACCGCTTCAACTCCTACAGCTCCTGTTGGAGAAGTTTTAGGAGAGAATCGTGTGGCTCCTGTAGCGGAAGCTGCTGAGGAAAAGAAGGGTGTGGTTCTCGGAGAATCCCGTCCAAGCGTAAAGGGCGTATCCGACCGAGCATCCGTAGCAACCGGAGATTATAACTTCACAGGACTTTGGGCTTCCCTTTTCGGAATTTCATTAGCATCCTTGGCAGGCTTTGTGGTACTTCAGAAGAAAAAAGAAAATTAATATGCCGATAATCATTTTTTCTGTATCTAGCACATTTTACTGTTAATACGGAAAAACATGAATATCATTAGAGGAATAATAAACCGTTGTAGAACATGGAAAGAACAGTTCTGCAACGGTTTAATTCTTAACGAGTATCGCTCGCGTAGTGTGCGGTATCTCGTTTTGTGTATCAAGAATTGACTTCATTATATTTTTTCTCAGTAAAAGTGAATGACTGTGAAACCAATAAGTGGAAGCGACAGATGCAGTATGGGCGTGAAAGAGGATAATTTGAGATTGCAAGAACTACGAACTCAGTGAAGCGAAGGACTGTAAAAAACAATAAGTGGAAGCGACAGATGCAGTACAGCATGAAAGAGGGGCAATCTGAGCCCGTCAGTACTTACTGAAAGCAAGCAAAGCGAAGCTTGAAGTTAGTACTGCTACGAAGGCGAGGTTAGCGGGAGCGTGCCCCGATTTCATGCTGTACTGCATCGGAGCGTCTCTCATCAATGAATCCAGTCCTTCACACCGCAGGGCGAAGTTAGCGGGAGCGTGCTCGATTACATGCCCATACTGCATGGTCGCGCATCCTTATCATTTTCCCAGACCTTCACCTCATCCCCCTTCTTGACAGCGCCTGCCTATTGCACTAAGATTTTCCTATGTTGTTAGAAGAAAGAGGAAAGCAAATGGCAGAGAAAAAATCAAAGATTCCACACAATACAGAAAGGCCGGTTCTGATTACAGGCCACAAGAATCCGGATACGGATTCCATTTGTGCGGCGATTTCTTATTCCCGTTTGAAGAATAAGATTAACAATACAGACCGGTATATCCCTTGTAGAGCCGGAAATCCCAATGCGGAAACCAGCTTTGTTTTAGAGCATTTTAAGGTGGACGCTCCTCTTTTATTGGACAATGTAAAAACCCAGGTTTCCGATATTGCCTATCGGAAGACTCCCGGAGTTTCTAAAAATATGTCCTTAAAGCAGGCCTATCAGATGATGAGAGACGGTCATGTGGTCACCCTTCCGGCGGTAAACCAAAACGGCATTTTGGAAGGTCTCATTACCATGTCCGATATTGCCAAGTCCTATATGAATGTATATGATTCTGCCATCATTTCCACGGCAGAGACTCCTTTTAAAAACATCCTGGAAACCTTGGAAGCAACTCTGATTACCGGAGATGCCAATCGAAATTGTCAGGACGGAAAGGTGTTGATTGCGGCAGCCAATCCGGAAATGATGAACTACTATATTGAACCCCATGACATTGTCATCCTGGGAAATAGAGCAGAGAGCCAGCTTTCCGCCTTGGACAATGGTGCGGATTGTATCATCATTTGCGAAGGCGCCAATGCCTCCCCCACGATTAAAGCCCTGGCGGAGCAAAACGGCATGATTATCATGGTAACCTCCTATGATGCTTATACGGCGGCAAGACTGATTAATCAGTCCATCCCCATTAGCTTCTTTATGACGAAGGAAGGCATTTTAAGCTTCGAAGAAGAGGATACGGTGGATGAAATTAAGGATGTGATGGCGAAGAAGCGGCACAGAGATTTCCCGGTTATCAGTAAGGACGGTCGATATCTGGGTATGCTTTCCCGTAGAAATCTTTTAGGTGCCAGTGGAAAACAGGTTATTATGGTGGATCATAATGAGCTGGGACAGGCATTGGACGGCATGGAAAATGCGGAGATTCTGGAAATCATCGATCATCATAGACTGGGAACCATTCAGACCTTGGGACCGGTGTATTTTAGAAATCAACCTCTGGGTTGTACCAGCACAATTGTGTACCTGATGTATCAGGAAAATAAAGTGGAAATCGATCCACAAACCGCAGGCTTGATGATGTCCGCCATCATTTCCGATACCCTCCTTTTCCGTTCTCCTACCTGCACCAAGACCGATGAGATGGCAGGAAGAGCGTTGGCGGAGATTGCCGGAGTGGATATTGAAAAGTATGCTATGGAAATGTTTTCCGCCGCCTCCGATTTAAAGCAGAAGACGGATCGGGAGATTTTCTATCAGGACTTTAAGACCTTTACTGCAGGGGATATTCATTTTGGCGTCAGTCAGGTAAGCTCCTTAAATGAAGAAGAGCTTCTTTCCTTAAAGCCCAGACTCTTCCATTTTGCGAAGGAGGCTTTAGGAGAAGAAAATCTGGACATGGCCTTTGTGATGCTCACCAACATTTTAAAACAGGATACTCTGCTTCTGGCTGTTGGTCATAGAGCGGACAGCCTGATTCAAAATGCCTTTTTGCTGGAGCCCAAGAAGGAAAGCTTTGATTTTTCCGGAGAAGAGATAGAGGGCTTTACCGCTGTGCTGGAAAATGTGGTTTCCAGAAAGAAACAGCTTATTCCGCCCCTTAGCCTCTATGGGGAGCAAATGTAAGAGAAAATCCGGATTTTCAGAACGAAAATCTGAAAAGAAAAAGTATAATTTTCAGAACGAAAAGTAGACGAGAGAAAAGCCGGACTTTATGGAAGAAGACCGGAGTAGAAAAAGTGGACTTAAAGTAGGAACATCAGAAAGCGGAAAGGATAGTCTTATGAATATTTGTTTAATCGGAATGCCCTCCAGCGGGAAAAGCGTCTTAGGGGTATTGCTGGCGAAAAAATTAGGCATGTCCTTTCTGGATATGGATTTGGTGATTCAGGAAAAGACCGGACAGCTGCTTCGGGAAATCATTGCAGAGCGGGGAAGGGAGGGCTTTCTCCTTTTGGAAGAGGAAGTGGGAGCAGAGCTCTCCATGAACAATACGGTTCTTGCTCCGGGCGGCTCTATTTGCTACGGAAAGAGAGCTATGGAGCATTTACGGGAGAATTCTTTGGTGATTTTCTTGGATGTGCCTTTTTCCGAGGTGGAAAAAAGAATTGGTGACCCGGTGAAAAGAGGGGTGGCGATTCCCGATGGCTTTACCCTGAAAGACCTATATAACGAAAGAAAGGCCCTCTACCTGCAATGTGCCCATGAAATTCTGAATGAAGAGGGCTTAAATCCGGAGGAATGTGTAGAGGCTTTGGTTCGTATTGCGGAGAAATACAAAAAGTAGATTCCTCATAAAACAGGTTTTTGGGAGAAGGTCAGAAAGCTTCTTTGACAAAAGGTTCAGAAAGCTTCTTTGACGAAAAGTTCAAAAAGCTTCTTTGACCAAAAGCCTAAAAATATAAAAGAAATGGCGGAAACAGAGGTTCGTATGGAAAATATCGTACTTGCTTTGCTGGCCCATGTGGACAGAGGAAAGACCAGTCTTTCGGAGGCTCTTCTCTATGAAAGCGGAAGAATTTCGGAAAAGGGCAGGGTAGACCATGGAGATAGTGTTTTAGACAAGGACAGTCTGGAACGAAAAAAAGGAATTACGATTTATGCAAAAAGCGTTTATTTTACCAAGGAAATAAGCGTTTTTTTCTTTTGGATACTCCCGGACATCAGGAGTTTTCCTCGGAGATGGAACGTTGTCTTGCGGTTATGGACTACGGCATCCTGCTGATTGACGGAAATGACGGTATTCAAAAGAGAGAGCTGCAGCTCTTTGAAAGAGCGCGAGAGAAGGGAATTCCTCTTTTTTTGGTGGTAAATAAAATGGACCTTTTCCAAGGGGATAGGGAAGCTTTGTTAAGAGAAATACAAGAGGCCTTTTCCTGTGAGGGGATTATCAACTTTTCTCCCTATACTTTTTCCGACTTGGCAAGATTTTTACAGGAAGAGGATTTTAGCCGGACAGTAGCTTCCAAGGAGAATGCAGCTTTAGAACAAAAGGAAGCTCCAGAGAAGAAGGAGGCTATAGGACAGAAGGCAGTTCCTTCAGAGGACTGTCAGGACTTTCTGGAAAATCTTGCTTTATTATCCGAAGAGGGAACCGCGGAGTATCTGGAAAATGGACGGCTTCCCCTTAGCTTTTTGCAGGAAAATATACAGGAGAGAAAGCTTTTTCCTCTTTTCTTCACCTCTGCATTAAAGCAGGAGGGAATCACCGAACTTTTTTCCTGGATTTTTGCTCTTTGTCAAATGCCGGCCTATAGCGAGGAATTGCGGGGAATTTTATATAAGATTAGCAAAAGTCCGGAAGGAAGAAGAATCGGAAGAGCGAAGCTTTTGGGGGGGAGCCTTTCCTTACGGCAGGAATGGCGGCCTTCCGAAAAGGCTTTGGAGTTACATTTGGAAGGGGTAGAAGAGGAGGCAGTAGATAGCGTAGAGCCGGGAATGCTTTTTACCATGCCGATTTCGGAAAATGCGGGTCTTGGCTATTTTCCGGTGGATGAGCATAGTGAGAAAGAGAAGGAAGGCTATTTTCCTACCCTTTTATCTCTTGAAGGAGAGGAGATTCTTTCCTATCGAAAGGATTTGGAGGAGCTGCAAAAGGAATTTCCGGAGTGGGGGATTACTATTTCTTTGGCAGAAAGAGGTCACTGCCCAGCTGTCCGGAAATCTGCAAAAAGAACTCCTGACGGATTTGTTTGCCAAGAGGCTGGGAAAGAAACTGCATTTTTCCAAACCGAAGCTTCGTTATGGGGAAAGCCCCCGTAGAGAAGCCTATGGAAGGGGAGCTGTGCTGGAACCCGGGCACAGGATTTCTCTCCTTCTTCGTTTAATTCCTATGGAAGGAGAATTCCATCGGGAGCAGCAGAAAGTAGGGGAGGAGAAGCAGGAAAATTCCCAAAAAAGAAGTATTTTTTCCATTGAGAAAATGGGAGAGCTTCCGGAGGAATGGATTTCCCGTCTGGAAACCGAGTGGGCAGAGGAACATTTTTCCGGACCGCTCCTTTCCGGTCCCTATGAGAATTATGCTTTGGAAATTACCAACTTAAGCTTTTCCAGAGGCTCCGCCTATTATGTGGATTTTCAGGAGGCGGTGTATCAGGCCTTCCGCATGGCCCAAGCCACAGCAGGGGTTCGGCTGTTAATGCCGTATTTTTCCTATGAAATCTCAGCCTCTCAGGAGAAGCTGGGAAAGATTTTGCAGGAAATTGAAAGGCAGAAGGGGAAGCAGGAGGAGCTGCTTTCCGAAGGAGAAAGCTATCAGCTGCTGGGAAAAATCCCCGGAGCAAGTCTTTCGGAGCTGCAAAGCTTTGTGCAGGAAGAGGGAGAAAGCTTTTCCTTCTCATTTTCCTCTTATCAGGAAATGGAAGAGGAACAAGCCTTGGTGGTATTGGAAGAGCGTTTCGGGATTCCGGTGGAGGAGCTTCCCTTAAGTTCTGCAGGAAAGCTTTACTATGGGGAAGAGCTTCTTTCCGAAGAGTCTTTAGGGCAGGACGGATGGGAGGAAAATGCTTCCGGAGGAAAACCGGGAGACTCCTCTTCAAAGTTTAATGCTTCCGCTTCATTACAGCTTAAAAATCAGGGGGAGCGCCCGGAGAAGAAGAAAAAAGCCGGAGAAGAGACCCCTTCCTTAGAGGAGGAATTGGAGGCGATTTTTGAAAGAACCTTCGGCCCCTTAAGAAATCGAGGACAGGAAGCCATTCGTACCGAGCAAAAATTGTTTTTATCCAAGGAGAAGGAAGCTCGTCTGGAGGAGGCCAGAGCCCAGTACGCCAAGAAGGGCAAGAAAAATAAGCGGAAAAAGATTCTGGTGGACGGCTATAACTTCCTTTTTGCAAAGGAAGAATGGAAGGCACTGGCGCAAGCGGATTTGATGGCGGGAAGAGAACAGATTCTTCCCCTGCTTTCCGAATATGCGGCCTACCATGATGTGGATTTGTATTTGATTTTTGATGCTTATCGGGTGAAAAGCAATCCGGGGAAAACCTTGCAGCCGGATCCCCGAATGCAGGTGATCTTCACGAAGGAAGGAGAATCGGCAGACTTTGCCCTAAGTCGAATGGCCAATGATTTTTCCCAGTCCGGCTACCCGGTAGTGGTGGTCAGCTCCGACCAGGCCGTGCAGATTCAGGGCTTTTCCGGAAAAGGCGCCATTGTGTATTCTTCCAAAGAATTTGCCCTCCAAGTAGAAGACATGAAGAAGCGTATTTCCGACTCCCTCTAAAGCAGTAAGTAGATGGGGGGAGATGTAAATTGTATAAAATATGATTTTTTATGGAGTATAGGTCTGAAGGCGGGGCACGCTCCCGCTAGCCTCGCCCTACAGGGGTTCTAAGCTTTTACAAGACAAAAGCCAAGAACCCGTGGGCTCAGACTGCCCCCTATTTCAGACCTATATTCCATAAAATCATTTTGTGCAAAACAATTACATCTCCCCCATCTACTTATTTTTTATCCACTCATTGACGAAATACTCTTTAGATTTAAGAATTTGAATAGTAGAGAGAAATGAGGGTAAAGGATGAAATGGGATAGGAACTGTTCTTTTCAGAAGGATAGGACAGAAATAGAAAAAATAGAAAAGAGCAGCTTGGAAAGAGAGGATTGGGGATCCTGCAGCGATTCAGCCCCCTTTTTTCGCCGAGCGTTTTGGGCCTTGCTCCTGATTTTTTCCTTTTTCTTTTTGACGGCATGTTCCGGTACAGGACATCCCGCCATTATGAAAAGCAAGAGTAATAAGATTGTATTAACTTACGGCTTATTGGCGAACAATGATGATTACACTTTGCAGATGACCAAGCGTTTTGCCAAAGAAGTGAAGGAAAAAAGCCGTGGGAGGATAGAGATTAAGATTCTTAGCCCCAAGGACAAGGATAACGACCTGGCTTTGTTGGAACGGTTTCGCTCCGGTAATCTGGATATGGTAAGACTGCCCCTACCTTCCGCAAAGAAGCTTTCTGCAAAGATCTCTCTCATGGAGCTTCCCTATCTTTTTGACAGCGAAGAGGAAATGTGGAATGTTTTAGATGGTGACAAGGGTGCTATTTTTCAAGAGGATTTTCAAAGCAAGGGAATGGAGCTTTTGGTGTGGCATTGTCTTGGCTTTCGGGATTTTTATACCGTGGAAAAGCCACTGACCTCTGCAGCGGACTTTGACGGATTGATTTTAGGAGTGGAGGAGGAGTCTCGCATGGGAAGAGCTTTGCAGCTTCTTTTCGGAAAAACCAGAGAGCTTCCGCAAGATAAAATCTATAAGGCGTTGCAAAGCGGAATTGTGGAGGGTAGTGAAAATACTATAGAGGAATTTGCCCGGCAGGAACACAATCTTTCCGCCAAGTATTTTTTAGAGGATGATCACAGCCCCGTTTTAGATTTGCAAATTCTTTCTTCCAGAGCAAGAGAGAATCTGTCGGAAGAAGATCTGGCTTTGCTTAGGGATGTGTCTTTTTCCATGGCTTTACAGGAAAGAGCTTACGTGAAAAAAATGCGGGTGGAGCTAAGAAATAAATTAAGTAAAAGAGGAGTACTCTTCTCTCATTTTTCCAAAGAAGAGAAAGCCAAGATTGAAGAGCTTTTAGCACCCCTTTATCAGGAATCCACAGAATCGGATTTTTTGCGAAAGCTGGGAAAAATAGATTAAATAAAGAATGATAAGTGTTTAATATAAGAGGATTGACAAGTTTCCTCTCCTCTGTCATAATACTGCCTTGAAAGATAGATGCAACTAACTAAAAGCTTTGTATTATCTGTCAAAAGGGCTACGATGTTAGCATAAGCATCAGCATCAGCCTATCCTAGATAGGAGGGTGCTTTTTGCGTGTTAAACAACTCTCCCTTGGATAAGGGCTAAGATACCTTACGGTACTGTTGTTCTCCTGTGAGGAATACTACAAAGCGAAGCAGTAATGCGTAGAAGAAAGGGGTATTATGAGAAAACATTGGATTCTTGGCGCTTCCGCCATCATTTTAGCATCCTCCGTAATGGCTTGCGGAAAGAAGCAGGATACTGCCACCACAGCTGCAGGATCGGAGAAGGCTGCGGAAAGCACTGCAGCTCAGGCAGAGAAGTCTGATTATGTCTTTGTAAAGATGACCGTTCCCTATGCGGACTTTTATTACGGAGAATTAAAGGATATTGCTCCGGAAGAGGGGAAGGATTTAAAGGCACAGCTGGATGCGGAGGATAAGGTAACAAAGGACGGCTTCCGGGAGACAGGAATGTATGACAGTGCCAGCTCTCCTACTAAGGAAAAGGTGGAGAAGTTTGTGATGGCGGACGGTGCCGTAGAGGGAGAAGGCTCTGTCTATAAGGGAATTAAGCACGTGAACGTTGCGATTCCGAAGTCCCTCTATGAGGATGCCAAGAAGGCATTGGAGGAGAAGAAGGAAAGCAAGAATGCTCTTCTTACTTTGATGGGGGCTATTGAAAGTGAAGTCAGCACTGAGCCTAAGGAGTATAAGGTATTAAACTCCGACGGAACTCTTTCCAAGACGCAGGGAACTACAAATGAAGCGAAGGACACCGAAGCGGATATTACCACCACTTCCTCCTACGGAAATTATGAAATCGAAGTCAGCGGTTTGGATATTGACTCTGAAATCGTACAGGCTGCGATTCTGGAAACCAAAGACGGCGCAAAGTACGGCTTAAAGCATGAGGACAATATCTGGGTAAAGCCGGAGGAGCTGGCATTTTCCGCTGTGGCTTTCGAGGACACCAACCATAAGGCTCAGAAAGAGTTTAAGCGTTTTGAAGATATTCAGGACAAGGACATTGTAAAGATTACCTACTTCTTAATGGACGAGGATGATGTGGAGGTTCCCGTAAACCTTCATGTGAAGAAGATTGCTCCTGCTGAGTACAAGGTTAGCGGAGATGAGAAGGTAAGCTACAGTCCGGAAGGCACCAAAGTGAATTATCAGCTTTCCACCGGAGAAGACAGCTACGCTCTTGGCAAGGTTATCAGTAGGAAGAGTGAGGTAAAGGGGGAGGTTAATACAGACACCGCCGGTGTTTTGGTACTGCCTAAGGAAATGACTCCCGGAAAGTACCAGCTGGTATTCTCTAATGACAAGCTTACCGATGTATCCTTTAAGGTACTGGTAGAATCCGGCTTAAAGGCGGAGGACTTCCATTTTGAAATAACAAGTTAAGCCTTGCGGAAAACGCAGATCAGCTGACTATCGCAAACTACATTGCTTCTACGAGCTCCGCAAGCATCGGAGAGCAGGAGTTTAAGGGCGGTTCCGGAAGAAGATTCGGAAAGAACATTTTCAATGAAGACGGTAGCGTAAATACTGAGGCGAGCTACAAGAAGGACGGTCAGGAAGTAAAGTACTTTGACGGCCCCGGAACCTATCCTGTAAGCATTAAGGCAGACGGATATCCTGAAGTGAAATTCGAGGTAGTCGTACAATGATTGTGATTCTTACTTTAATATGCAGTTTAGCATTTTTCCATTTCTTTGGAAAAGCATTAAAGAAGAAGCCGGCAGTATTGTATGGAATTTGTATCCTCCTTTCCTTGGTAAGCATTTTTTATCCAAGGGAGGGAGGACTTCCCTTTTTGGACTTCTTTTTTAAGAAAATCATGCAAAGGGGTGTGCTGGCAGGCTCTCTCTTTATCTGGGTGATGCTGGCACCGGTGCTTCCCAAGAGCTTTTCCGGAAGAAAGACCATCTATCTTCTTCGAGGAGAAATGGCTATTTGTGCCTCTTTGATTACTTTGGCCCATAACCTGGCCTTTGGCGGAAAATACTTTGGCGCCTTATTCTTTGGACAGGGGCATATCAGTCTGATGGAGCTTCATGCGGCTATCGTGTCTTGCCTCATGATTCTTTTGTTAATTCCGCTAACCATTACCTCCTTTCAGACCGTTCGGCGGAAAATGCAGGCAAAGAGCTGGAAGAAGTTGCAAAACTGGTCCTATCTTTTTTACCTGCTTTTGTATTTACACATATTCTTTATTTATCAAGGGGCGCTGATTCGGGGAAAGGGAGACTATTTCTTTACCCTGATGCTTTACAGCTTCATTTTTGGATTCTACGGATTCTTACGGATTAGGCAGTATAGAATGCAAAAGGAAGGCAAGGAGAAAAAGACATTTCCTTTGCTTCGTATCGGGGGGATTTTACCCATTGTTTGTCTTTTTCTAAGCGGCTTTTACAGTGCCGGGAAATACCGCGCCGCACTGGAGGCAAATGTAGATAAAATCAGAGCACAGGAAACTATAGCGGAAAGTAAGGAAAGTGCGGACAATGCAGCGGAAAATAAAGGAAGTGTGGAAAGCATCGGAAACGGGGAGGAGAAAAGTGATTCTTCTGAAAGGCATTAGAAGCTAGCGGGGATAAAGCCTCTGCGAATTCCTCGGATGGTTCTTCTGATTCTAAAGGTTCTGATGCAAACAGTGCATCCGGAGCCTATAAAGACGGAGAATGCTTTGGAAAGGCTTCCGCCTACAATGGCAATGTGGAAGTGAAAGTCACCATTTCAGGCGGAAAGATTACTGCCATCGACATTGTGAAAACCAAGGACGATGAAGAATATTTCTTTGACGCACAGAAGAAGGTGATTCCGGAAATTCTGGAAAAGCAGAGTACCGACGTGGATGCGGTGGCAGGAGCCACCACCAGTAGCGAGGGCATTTGCCATGCGGTGGAGAAGGCCTTGGAGGAAGCAAAGAAGTAGTCAAAAAGTCTTCTTGTAAATCTTGTAAAAACAGCATTTTCTTATATAATGAGTTCTGTATTCATTCTTAAAAATAGAAGAATACAGAACTTTTTTATTCTTAACAAGTGGCGCAGGCGAAGCCTGAGACGTCTTGTTCATAACGAGATATCCCTCGCAGAGCGTGCGATATCTCGTTGAATGTCTTTTGCGGAGCATGTGTTTTCTAATATTTTCCAAAGGGAAGCTTAGGAGAGTGCTACGCCGCTGTAGAGGATGCCTTTTTGGGGGAACATATATGAAAAAAGCTATGCTTTGTATCAGTATCTTGACTATAATTTTCAGTCTTTCTGCCTGCGATGATATTAAGATGGTACAAAATTCTTTTCAGAAAGAGAAGACAAGAAACACAGAGCAGTTGGGAGACCAACCTATGGATGTATTTAAAAAGGGAGATCTTAAAATGGAATATGGAGAGTACAATACCTATATGTACTTCAGTAATTTTCTGGCTGCTCGTTATCACTACATTTCAGTATTTTATTTTCAGGGAGTTCGTAATGAACCGGAGTTTCATTTGGTGGAGGGGGAGGAGTATCTTAAGGAAGGCTTTACCCCGGAAGAGTTTGACTTTATCCGACATGTTATGAAAATAGCGAATGGAGGGACGCATTTCCCTGAGGTGGATAAGCCGGTGAAAACCCTGGCTCCTTTAATCTTAAAGACTATGGAAATTTATAACGAGGCAGCAGCTTATGGACAGGCGGAGACCTATAAAAATGATCACTATGAAGGGGCAAAGGAAATTCACAGCCGTCTTTTCCCATTGGTAGAGAGTTCTAAAGCTCCATTGTCGGAATATAAGAGGGCTATTGATGAGCTTTCTTCAAAAAAAATGGAAGAGGAAATCCGGGCAATGAAAGAACGGGGCTACATTATCCGTTATAACATGTTAAAGCTGTTCTCTCTACGAAATCAAATTATGGATGAAATAATAAATCAAAATCTTGTCCAGGAAGAGATGATAAAGCTGGATTTATCTAACATTCGTCCTGCCTATGAGGAATTTCTGGCTACCCTATCGGATTTCGAAAAAATGATAGGGAATCGGAAAGCAATTGATGCGGAATTGTTTACTGACCCTACTATTTCTGAAGATTTGTCGGAATTTGTCAATGATTCCAAAGAGTTTGCAAAACAGATTCAGGAAATGATTCGTAGGATAGACGAAAATGAGCCATTTACAGAGAAGGATTATGGGCAGACAAATGTAGATGGCAGCTTTTTAAAGATAGATTGGGCATCTATTAATATGGTTCAAAGCTACAGCAAAGTCATAAGCTAAATAAAGCTTTTGCTTTTTGCGAAATTCTTTCTGTTTCTTGTAAAAAATTTAAATTTTTGTATAATTAGTTCTGTATCTTTTCTTAAAATAAAGGAAGATACAGAATTTTTTTGATGAGGAGAAAATGTATGAAAAAAATCGTTTTAGGACTTGGCGCAATTGCCTTAGCCCTCAGTCTTTCCGCCTGTGAAGACTTAAAGATGGCGCAGAATGCTATAAAGCAGGAAAAAAGCGGAGAGAGCAGCGGGGACAGCAGTGATTCCGGGAATAACCCCTTGGATGCTTTAAAAAAGAACCTTTCCGTTGATTCCGGGGAAAGCGACGATGAGCTGACACAATACAACAATTACGTGGATTTCAGTAATTTCCTAACCGGTAATTTTGAAGATAATATCGGCAGATATTTTGAGGGAGTAGAGCCGGAGACAGAGTTTAAGGTAATAGAAGGCGGACATTATACTACGGTCAGCTTTAGCGATTATGACATGGAGCAGGTACAGCACTATCTGGATCAGGCCAATGCAGGAACCAATTTCCCCGACTTGGATGAGCAGGTAAAAACTTTGGCTCCTATTGTACTGGAAACCATGAAGGTTTATAACGAGGCGGCCAGTTATGGAGATTTGCAGGCCTATAAGGATGATCAGTATGCCAAGGCACAGGAAATTCATAGCAGACTTTTCCCCTTGGTACAAAGCTATATCGATCCGGCAGATACTTATACCGCAGCCATTCATAGCCTTTCTGTGGAAAGACAGCAAGAAGAAATGCAGAGAATGAAGGATAACGGCCTTACGATCCGCTATGATATGCTGAGAATCATGGATCTGAAAAATCAAATTATTGACGCCTTTTCTGAGCAGCCCAATGTGGCGGAAGCCAATATTGCCGACCTTGATTTGACAAAGATACGTCCTGCGTATGATGAGCTGGCTACCCTGCTTTTGGAATTTGTGCCTCTTTCCAAGGATAAAGATGCTGCGGAGAAGGAAGGCTTTGATAACAACTATTATGTTACTACCTTTGCAGATGCTGCCGGAGATTTTAAGAAGCAGCTTCAGGAGATGATTGACCGGAAAGAAAGCGGAAAAGGATTTTCCGAGAATGACTTGCAAATTTTATGGGCTACCGATGGAAGCTTCCAGAAATCAGTGAGGCCGCTTCCAAGATGACGGAAACCTATAACAGAGCAGTCGGTTAAAGATTCCTAAAGATGTCAGTTAAATACATTTAGAAAGATATCAGTTCAATAAATTTATAAAAACGTCGCTTAAATAAATTTATAAAAAGACCTTGACGAGAAAAGTCAAGTTGTGTTAAATATTAGAACTATAAAACCGTTGAGGTGGAGATAACGTTAAGTATGAGCTCACAGAGAGTCCGGGAAGGTGAGAGCCGGGCAGAACACAGCTTAGCAAATGGACCACTGAGGGCATGGTCAAAGGAGCAATCCGAGTATTCCATGACGCGTAGGAATGCGTTAGTTTCCGGAGGTATGTTAGTACCTTGCTAAGAGCACGAGTGAATCGTGAACTAGGGTGGCACCGCGAACTTTATTTTTCGTCCCTAGCAGAATTTTTATTCTGCTGGGGTTTTTTTATTTTCAAAAATGGATTTTGGAAATTTTTAAGACAGTTTTTTGATAAAAGGGAAACGCATTCAAGAGTCCTTTTGATAAGAGCAAAAATAACTTCCCATGCAGATATGACTAGTTAGAGAAAGGAAGAAAATGATGATTAGACCAAGTCTTGTGGAAATGGAAGCCTACCGGAAGGATGAAAGCCTTCGCCTGCTTCCCGTCATGAAGGAGATTTTTTCAGATTTCATTACTCCCATTACCGCATTGTCCATTTTGAAAAATATTTCGCAAAATGTCTTTTTACTGGAGTCCATGGAGGACAGAGAAAAATGGGGGAGATATACCTTTCTGGGCTATGATCCGAAGCAAAGCATTTCCTGTAAAAACGGAATCGTAGAAAGCTCCGGCTTAAAGCTTCCCACCAAGGATCCCAAGGCTCTAATCCGGCAAATCCTTCAAGAGCACAAGGCGCCCAAGGTACCCGGGGCCCCTTCCTTTACCGGAGGACTGGTTGGATACTTCGCCTATGACTTTATCCGGTATGAGGAGAACAGCCTTCATTTTTCCGGAAAGGATGAGGAGGACTTCCAGGATTTGGACCTGATGCTCTTTGATAAGGTAATCTGTTTTGACCACTTCCTGCAAAAGATTTTCCTGATTGTGAATATGTCCCTTTCCGAGGGCGAGGCGGGCTATAAGAGAGCGGTTTTGGAATTGGAAAATATGCACAGACTCTTAAAGAGCGGGGAGCAGAAGAAGGAAGAGCCCGGCAGATGCCTAAGCGACTTCCGCCTCCTCCACAGCAAGGAAGAATATATGCAAATGGTGAAGAAGGCCAAGAGACATTTGAAGGATGGAGACATTTTCCAAATCGTCCTCTCCAACAGGCTGGAAGCGGACTATGAGGGAAGTCTTTTGGAAAGTTATAGGCACCTTCGTTGCTTAAATCCCTCCCCCTACCTTTTCTACTTTTCCAGTAAGGACTTGGAGCTGGCAGGAGCCAGTCCGGAGACTTTGGTGAAGCTTGAGGAGGGCATTTTGCAGACCTTCCCTCTGGCAGGAACCAGAAAGAGGGGAGGAACAGAGGAAGAGGACAAGCGAATCGCCATGGAGCTTTTACAGGATGAAAAGGAAGTTTCCGAGCACGATATGCTGGTGGATTTAGGCAGAAACGATATCGGGAAAATCGCCAAGGTAGGCACTGTGAAGGTGGAAAAGTACCATGAAATTCAGCGCTATTCCCATGTGATGCATATCGGCTCCACCGTAATGGGAGAGCTTAAGGAAGGCTATGACGCGCTGGACTGCGTTTCCGCCGTGCTTCCTGCCGGAACCCTAAGCGGAGCACCGAAGATTCGGGCCATGCAGCTGATAGACGATATAGAGCAAAACCGTCGGGGCATCTACGGGGGAGGAATCGGATACATTGATTTCAACGGAAATCTGGACCTCTGCATTGCAATCCGCTTTGCCTACAAGAAAAACGGAAAGGTGGGGATTCGCTCCGGAGCAGGCATCGTGGTGGACTCCTCCGAGGAAAAGGAATTTGAGGAGTGTAAGAATAAGGCCCAGGCCATGGTAGAAGCCATTCGAAGAGGGGAGGAGGCAGAATGATTCTTTTAATTGATAACTATGACAGCTTTACCTTTAACCTATATCAGATGCTGTCCCAATACGAGAGGGTGGAAGTGATTCGAAACGACGGGAAAACGGTGGAAGAAATCGAAGGCATGAAGCCGGCAGGAATCGTTCTTTCTCCCGGACCGGGCAGACCGGAAAATTCCGGCATTTGTCCCCAGGTGATTCGTTCTCTTCGGGGAAAAATCCCTATTCTTGGGGTTTGTCTTGGAGAACAGGCTATCTGTCAGGTCTATGGGGGTACCGTAAGCCACGCCATAAAACCCATGCACGGCAGACAGTCCGAGGTGGACATTGTGGAAGACTCGGAGCTTTTTAAAGGTCTTGGCCGGAAAATGAAGGTGGCTCGCTACCATAGCCTCATTGCCGAGGAGGAAAGTCTGGAGGGCACAGAGCTTCGGATTACCGGAAAAACCAAGCAGGAGGAAGTGATGGCGGTGGAAGACAGGGAGCGGAAGGTTTACGGCGTACAGTTCCACCCGGAAAGTATCATGACCAAGGACGGAGCGAAGATTTTGGAAAACTTTGCAAGGATTTGTAAGGGAGCATAAGGGTAGAAGCAAATGAGCATTTTAGAAGAAATCGCAAGGGAAAGAAGAAAGGCTGTGGAAGAGGAGAAAAAGCTGCTTTCGCTTTTGGAGCTGGAAAGACTTTTGGATGATGCATCAAGCCTAAAATCTTCGGAAAGCGTGGGGAATAGCTTTTACCAGGCCTTAGCCAAGGAGGGATTATCCATTATCGGAGAGGTAAAGAAGGCCTCCCCTTCCAAAGGCATTATCGCAGAGGATTTTCCTTATTCACAGATTGCAAAGGACTATGAAGCTGCCGGCATAGACGCCATTTCCTGCTTGACGGAGCCTAAGTATTTTCTGGGGAAGGACCAATATTTACAGGAAATCGCACAAGCTGTTTCGGTACCGGTGCTTAGGAAGGATTTTCTGATTGACCCCTACCAAATCTATCAGGCTAAACTTTTAGGAGCGAAAGCCATTCTCCTGATTGTTTCTCTTCTTGGGGAAAGGGAATTGAAGGAATTTCTGGGAATTGCCGAAAAGCTGGGACTGGATGCCTTGGTGGAATGCCATGATGAGGAGGAAATTCGCTGTGCTCTCTCTGTAGGAGCGGAGATTATCGGGGTAAACAACAGAAACCTAAAGACCTTTTCCGTAAACATGGAAAACAGCCTATCCCTAAGAAATTTGGTACCAAAGGGGCAGCTCTTCGTGGCGGAAAGCGGAATGTCCAAGCCGGAAGAACTAAGGCTTTTAGAGGAAGCCGGGGTAGATGGGGTTTTGATTGGAGAAAGCCTGATGCGGGCAGAGAGCAAGAAGGAAAAACTTCAGGAATTACGGAGCCTATTGAAATAAGAAATAATCTACAAAAAAAGGAATTATGCGTAGAAAAGTAGAAAAGCCGGATTTGTTTAAAAGATAGTTTTTGCCAAAAAGAGGATTTCAAAGGAACAGAAGTAAGGGAAAGAAAGGAGCAAATATGCTGCAAGAATGTATCAAAAAACTGGTGTTGGGAGAGGATTTAAGCTTTCAGGAAAGTTACGAAAGCATGAATGAAATTCTGGACGGGAAAAGCTCTCCGGTGCAAAATACTGCCTTTCTTACGGCTCTGGCCTGCAGAAAGCGGGAGGAAGAAAATATTACGGAAATTACCGCATTTGCCAAGGCGATGCGGGAGCATGCCACAGAGGTAAAGCATGAGGGCATGGAGGTTTTGGAAATCGTAGGAACCGGTGGAGACCACAGCAACAGCTATAACATTTCCACCACCTCCGCCTTGGTAGTAGCTTCTTTAGGGGTAAAGGTGGCAAAGCACGGAAACCGGGCAGCCTCCTCCAAGTCCGGCACCGCGGATTGTCAGGAAGCCCTGGGCATTAACATTGTACAGGGCAAGGGAAAAAGGCGGAGGAAATGCTGAAGAACACCGGTCTTTGCTTCCTCTTTGCCCAGCACTACCATACCGCCATGAAGTATGTGGGTGCTATCCGTAAGGAATTGGGCTTTCGGACCATTTTCAATATCCTTGGGCCCCTGACCAACCCCTGCAAAAGCCGGATGCCATGCTTTTGGGAGTTTATCAGGAAAGACTTTTAGAGCCTATGGCGGCGGTGCTGCATCACTTAGGCGTTAAGCGGGCCTTGGTGGTATACGGAGAGGACGGCATGGATGAGATTTCCGTTTCGACAAGACTTTGGTTTGCGAATTAAGGGATGGACAAAGCCGAATCTTTGAGATTGCTCCGGAGGACTTCCATTTGGAAAGAGGGAAAAAGAGGAGCTTTTGGGGGAGATGCGGCGGAAAAATGCTGCAATTACCAAGGGACTTTTGGCCAATGAGATTCAAGGCAGCAAGAAAACGGCTCTTTTGTTAAATGCGGGAGCAGCCCTCTTTATCGCCGGAAAGGCGGAAAGCATAGAGGAAGGCATTCGCCTGGCGGAGGAAGCCATCAGCAGCGGAAAGGCATTGGCCTTCTTGGAAGAGTACAGAAAAGCTTCCCAAAACTAAGCAGGGACAAGTGCTATAGCCTGTGAGGAGCATCATAAAGCATCGAGGGCTGAAAGGAGTTGGCGTGAAGGTCAAGTACTGAAAGGAGTTGGCATGGTCGTCAAGTACTGCGGTATCACAAAGGAAGAGGAAATTCAGCATTTGCAAAAGTTTCCCATAGATTATGTGGGCTTTGTCTTCTATAAGAAAAGCAAACGCTTTGTGGACAAGGAGCAGGCAAGGCGTCTTAGGGAAAAATTGAATTCTTCCATTCCCGCGGTGGGAGTCTTTGTAGAGGAAGAGATTCCGAAGATTTTGGAGCTTTTGCAGGAGGGGATTATCCAGGGGGTTCAGCTCCATGGAGAAGAAGAGGAGTCCTATGTTCTTACGCTTAAGGAGAAAATGAAGCAACTTAGGGGGGATTCCTTTCTCTGGCAGGCCTTTATCTTAAAAGAAGAAAAGGATATAGAACGGGCAAATGCCTCCCCGGCGGACCTGATTCTTCTGGATGGAGGGAAAGGGGAAGGCAAAGAGGCGGAGGCAGGGCTTTTACAAAAGATTCATCGTCCCTATATCTTGGCAGGAGGACTTTCCCCGGAAAATGTAGTAGAGAAAATCAAAGCATTTTCCCCCTATGGATTGGATGTCAGCTCCGGAATCGAGGAGCAGGGGGAAGATGGTGTCCGGAAAAGTCCGGAGAAGATGGAGAGTTTTATACATTTGGTGAGAGAATATGAGAAGCAGACTTTGTGAAGAAATGAAAGCAAAGAAGATACAATAAAGATGCAAAGAAGTAGCAATGAAGATGGAATAAAGATGCAATAAAGATACAAAGAAGTAGCAAAGAAGATGGAATGAAAGATACATCCGGAAAGGAGTAGTATGGCAGAGAAAATCGGACGTTTTGGGATTCATGGAGGACAGTACATTCCGGAAACCCTGATGCAGGCAATAGAAGAATTGGACAAGGCCTATACAGAGGCTAAGGCGGATCCTGCATTTCAGAAGGAGTTAAGCCGTTACTTAAATGACTATGCAGGACGGCCCTCCCGTCTGTATTATGCGGAAAAGATGACGAAGGATCTTGGAGGCGCCAAGATTTACTTAAAGAGAGAGGACTTAAACCATACCGGAGCCCACAAAATCAACAATGTTTTGGGGCAGGCCTTGTTGGCAAAGCGCATGGGAAAGACCAGACTGATTGCGGAAACCGGAGCAGGACAGCACGGTGTGGCAACGGCAACGGCAGCAGCCCTTTCGGCATGGAATGTGTGGTTTTCATGGGGCAGGAGGACATTGAGCGTCAGGCCTTAAATGTTTACAAGATGCGTCTTTTGGGAGCGGAGGTGGTTTCCGTAAAGACCGGAACTGCTACCTTAAAGGATGCGGTGTCTGAGGCCATGAGAGAGTGGACGAAGAGAATTTCCGATACCCACTACTGCCTCGGTTCCGTTATGGGACCTCACCCCTTCCCCACTATGGTCAGGGATTTTCAGGCGGTAATTTCCAAGGAGATTCGGGAAGAAATTCTGGAAAGAGAAGGAAAGCTTCCTGCGGCAGTATTGGCCTGCGTGGGAGGCGGCTCCAATGCCATCGGTACCTTCTACCATTTTATTCCGGATGAGGGGGTAGAACTGATTGGCTGTGAGGCAGCAGGACGAGGGGTGGATACAGAGGAAACTGCCGCTACCATTGCGGTAGGAAAGCTGGGCATTTTCCATGGCATGAAATCCTACTTCTGTCAGGATGAATTCGGACAGATTGCCCCGGTGTACTCCATTTCCGCAGGACTGGATTATCCCGGAATCGGACCGGAGCATGCAGCACTCCATGACAGCGTACGGGCAAAGTATGTACCGGTAACGGATTTGGAGGCGGTAGAGGCCTTTGAGTATCTTTCGAAAATGGAGGGAATCATCCCGGCCATTGAATCCGCCCATGCCATTTCCTACGGCATGAAGGTGGCGAAGGAGAAGAGTAAGGAGGAAAGCATTGTCATCTGTATCTCCGGAAGAGGAGATAAGGACTGCGTTTCCGTGGCACGTTTCAGAGGGGAGGACCTGGTAGAATGAGAAGCATAAAAGAAGCATTTGCAAAGGGAAAGGCGTTTATTCCTTTCATCACCTGTGGAGATCCGGATTTGGAAAGCACCAAGAAAATGGTGAAGAGCATGGTGGAAAATGGAGCAGACCTGATTGAGTTGGGCATTCCCTTCTCCGACCCCACCGCAGAGGGACCGGTGATTATGGAGGCTGACCTTCGGGCCTTACAGGGGGGATGCACCACAGAGAAGGTTTTTCAGATGACCAAGGAGCTTCGGCAGGAAGTGGATGTGCCCTTTGTGTATATGACCTATGCCAATGTGGTTTTCTCCTACGGCAGCAGAAAATTTATGGAAAAGGCCAAGGAAGCAGGAGTTTCCGGCCTGATTCTTCCGGACGTGCCCTATGAGGAGCGGGAAGAGTTTTTGCAGGATTGTAAGGACTTCGGCATTGCCCTCATTTCCATGGTAGCCCCCACCTCCGAGGATCGTATCGCAAAGATTGCGAAAGATGCGGAAGGATTTTTGTATATCGTCTCATCCCTTGGAGTTACGGGAGAGCGAAAGGAAATTACCACGGACCTGTCTTCCCTTCTGAAAATGGTGAAGAGCCACACGGAGATTCCCTGTGCCGTCGGTTTTGGTATCTCCACCAGGGAACAGGCAAAGGAAGTGGCACAATATGCGGACGGCGTGATTGTAGGTTCCGCCATTATGAAGAAAGTCCATGAGAATCCGGGGAAGGAAGAGGCCGTACTGGGAGAGTATGTGGCTTCGATGGAGTCGGTGCTATAGTGCCACCGTCCGGTAATGAGTTTCTTTCTTTAGGAATAATATCACCGTCCGGTAATGAGTTTCTTTCTTCAGGAATAGTATCACCGTCCTTTGCAATGAGTTTCTTTCTTCAGACACGTTCTCACTAACCTCGCCTCGTAACAGTACTAAGCTGAAAGCTTCGTGAACTTGCTTTCAGCAAGTACTGACGGGCTCAGATTGTCTTCAGAAAGAAACTCATTGCCGGACGGTGGGGCACATTTCTGGGCTGGAGAAAAATCTTCTATGTTCGGCTGGGACTAGATTGTCTTCAGAAAGAAAACTCATTGCCGGACGGTGAGGCACATTTCCGGGCTGGAGAAAAATCTTCTATGTTCGGCTGGGACTAGATTGTCTACAGAAAGAAACTTTATTGCCGGACGGTGGGTCACATTTTTGCACCGGAGAAAAACTCTCTCTTGGGGTGATTGAAACTAGCCCTCTTCAAAGAATCCTAATATCAGGATTCCTAAAACCGCCAGTCCAACGGCAAGGTACTGGGCTTTGCTAAGCTTTTCTTTTAAGAAGATTCTGGCCCATATTACGGAGAAGAGGCAGTAGCTGGAAATCAAGGGTGCGGAGGCAACAGCATTTGCTCCAATGGCATAGATATAGGTGAACTGGCCTATTGTTTCGCATACGGCAGCTAAAAATTTCGGTCCTTCCGTAGGAAGGCTGAACTTGGTCTTTTTTACAAAAACCAAATAGAAGAAGAGGCAGACTGCCAGAGTACAGAAGGTGTATTCATAGGCTACATTTGCAGAGGCTTCCGGAATTTTTTCCAGAACCACCGCGTCTAAAAATGTGCCCAGTCCGTCAATGATGCAGTAAAAGATGGGGAAGAAAATGGCGATAAAGCTGTTTACATATTTATCCTCCACCTTTTCCTGCTTCTTTTTTCGTTCCGCATCCTCACGCTTTTTTTGCAGATAGGAAAGCAGGTAAATGGCAAAAAGATCCTTCAGGGGACCCCAGCTTGGAAAAGAAATCCGAACCGGACCAAAAAAAGATAGAAATTAATGATAAAATAAACCACATATCGACTCCTTTTAAAGAATTTTCATGTTTTTTTCACTACTTTTATATCAAATACTGATAAATAAAGATTTTAAAAATTAAAGTAAGAGCTTGTTTAATTCCTAGTAAAACAATAGGAATAATAACATGGAAGCCTTATTCTGTATAGGGATATTTAGTTGTTACACTATAAAAATTTGGATAGTTAAAAATATTATTTATTCAAATCTTGCATAAACAAACGAAAATATTTGAAAAACATATATAGATATACAGCATTCTGACTAAGTATTATGATGATAAACGAGTGTCGTAACAAAACTGTGGGACCACTCCCGGTCAGCACAGTCGTTTTTTTATGGAGGTACAATGATGTCAATTTATTGTGAGGCTAGAAATTTTGCAGAGAAATTCATTGATCCCTATAGCACAAAGGTAGATGAAGAAGGAGTATTTCCTGTAGAAGCGTTTGCAGAGATTAAAAAATCGGATTTTTTAACTCTGCTCATTCCTAAGGAGCAGGGAGGCTTAGGCTTAGGAATTCAGGAGCATGTGGAAGTTTGTAGAGCTTTTGCGAAAAGTGATGCAACAACCGGACTATGCTATATGATGCATAATGTGGCTTTGACAGTGGTTTTATCTCGAGGAAGTGAAGAGATGAAGCAGAGAATTGTCAAAGAAGTGGTAGAAGAAAGAAAGCTTCTGGCTCTGGCTTACAGTGAGCTGGGAACAGGAACCCATTTCTATATTTCCGATTTGAAAGCGGAAAATGATGGAGACAAGAAACTCCTTAGTGGTGTAAAGAGCATGGTAACTTCTGCAGAGCAGGCTTCCTATTATCTGGTTTTAGCTCCATCAGATGTGGAAGGAGCTATTGATAACTGGTTAGTTCCGCTGGAGACTCCGGGATTAAAGTTTGAACAAAACACCTGGCACGGTCTTGGGATGAGAGGAAATGTTTCCTGCCAGATGCACTTGAACAAGGCAGCTGTTTCTGTAAACAACAGAATCGGTGAGGAAGGTGCCGGACAGGAGCATGTGTTTAATGTTGTAGCACCTTACTTTATTGCAGGACTTGCAGGTGTATATTCCGGTCTTGGGGAGCATATGTTAGAGGTAAGTATTGCCCATGCAAAGGAAAGAAAGTATACCTCCGGAACTTCTTTGGCAGAGATTGAAACCGTTCAGATTCATCTGGCGAAGATGTATAATCTGGTGAATTCCTCCGTTTGCACAGCAAAGGAAGCGACCAGAAGTGCTGCAGCAGGAGAAGCAGATGCCTTGGCCAAGATTTTGTCTGCTCGTATTATTGCCTGCGAAATGGTTATTGAAGCCGGAAGACTGGGCATGAGAGTTGGAGGTGGAAAGGCTTATAACAAGGTCGGCTGCATGGAAAGACTCTTAAGAGATGCTTATGCAGGACAGATTATGGCACCTAGTGCAGACGTTCTTACCGTTTGGCTCGGAAAAGCTATTACAGGTTTGCCTTTAGTATAAGTTTTTAAAGCTTTAAGAAAGGGAGAGAGGAACACTAACTCTTCCTTTCTTTGATTATGAACTATTGCTCGTGTGGTGTGGGGTATGTCGTTTCTTTAAGAGGAACAGGAGGAAAAGACTGTTGGATTTGACCGGGTCTCATTACTCTACTGTACTTCGAAAATTTACCGGATGATATCAAGAAAAGAGGATAAAATGGAAAAGATAAAGTTAGGGGCAGTCATTTATGCGCCAAAGGTAACTGTTATTTGGGGAATTATTCAGGAGTTTTTCGAGAAGGAAAATTGTCCTATTGAACCGGTTTTTTATAAGGATTATAAGAGTCAGGTGGACGGACTGATGAGTGGGGAAATTGATATTGCCTGGAACTCTCCTTTGGCCTGGCTGGACAGTTATTTACGCAGCAAGGGAGAATGTTTAAACGGCTCCATGCGTGATACGGATCAGGATCGTAAAAGCTACCTGGTGGTAAGAAAGGACAGGGGCTATCAGACTATTTCGGATATCAAGGGAAAGACTATCGGATTTGGCGCCTATGACTCTCCTCAGGCACGTTTGATTCCCATTTATCATCTGCATAAGAATGGATTGGAGTTTGAAAAGGACTATACGGAAAGCGCTTTGATATCGGTCTTGGCCTCCATGGAGACCATGTGGGAGGAGAGCTGGATGCGGCAAAGGCTATGCTTTCCGGTGAAGTAGACGGAAGCTGGATGCTGGATTTAAACTACAAGGCTTGGATTTTAGACGGAACCTTGGATGAAGCACAGGTGCAGATTTTATCCGAGACAGATTTCTTTGACCATTGCATTTTCACCGGAAGAGCGGATTTTTCTAAAGAAGCCTTTGCCCATTTTACAGAGGTTTTGCATAAAATGGATTATAAGAATCCCGCCCATAAGGAAATGATGGACATGGAAGGTTTGAAGGCGTGGGTACCGGGAAGAACCAAGAATTTTGAGCAGATTAAGAAGGCCAATGAGTACCTGCATTTTTTTGAGAAGGAGAATGCATGAGTAAGCACTTTCTCCCCTTTACCAGCTCCCTAATTGGGAGTATGCCAAGAACTAAGGAATTGCTTTCGGGAAAACGTCGCCTGCAAAACGGACAGCTTTCCCAAGAGGATTATGAGGCCATACTTCTCAGAGAAACGGAAGAAGTGATTCGTTTGCAGGAAAGAAACGGAGTAGACATTCTTACCGGGGGAGAGTTAAGCCGGGACAATTACGTTTCCTTTGTGGCGGAAAAGCTGGAAGGCGCCGATATGATGAGCATGGCGGACATGCTGCCTTACATGGAGGATAAGCAGGGCTTTGAAGAAATTCTGGATACCCTGGATGTACCCGCAGTCAGCATTAAAAATGCCATTTGTACCGGGAAAATCAAAAGGAAAGAAAGTCTTTTAAAAGAAGAAATCCTTAGAATCCGGCAGTTTTCGGATAAGGAGCTTAAGGCGACTCTTCCGGGGCCTTACCTGATGACCCGTTCCATGTGGCTTCCGGCCCTTTCTTCCAAGGTCTATGACAGCAAAGAAGAGCTGGGGAAAGATGTAGTGGCTCTTCTAAAAGAAGAAATTGAAGAGCTTAGGCAAATGGGGGTATCGGTGATTCAGCTGGACGAGCCGGTGCTTACAGAGGTAGTCTTTAGCAAGGGGAAAACCAGATCCTTTATGTGTGCCGCCTTGTCAGAGAAGAAAGATCCTACAGAGGAATTGGAATTTGCCGCATCTTTGTTGAAAGAAGTGGTAGATTTTATGAAGGAAAAGGAACTTTGCAGCGTTCTTCATGTTTGCAGAGGGAACTGGAGTAAGAATGAGGGAATTCTTTTAACAGGCTCCTACACACCTTTGGTTCCTTTATTTGCCAAGGTACTTCCTTCGGTTTTGGCCTTGGAATACTCCACTAAGAGGGCTGGAGACTTATCTTCCCTTTTGGAAAATGCTGCAATTCGTGAAAATTGTATTCTGGGCTTAGGAGTGATCAATCCAAGAATTGATGTAGTAGAATCCGGGGAAAGCATAGTACAACGGGCGGAGGAGGCATTGCAATATCTGCCCAAGGAAAGACTGTGGCTAAATCCGGACTGCGGCTTTGCTACCTTTGCCAATCGCCCTGTAAATGAATTTCCCTGTATTGAGGCCAAATTAAAGGAGTTGCACAGAGCCCAGGAATTTTTACGGAAAAAGTATTAGGAGGAAGCTTGTGGAAAGCCATGAATATGAAATGCACCATCAGGACTTACGCTATCGCGGTATTGTAAGGCAGGATGGTCAGGTTCAGGTTTATATGCAAAACCATTGTATAGATTCTTCTAAGGAAATGGAGTTTGACAGCAAAAAAGATACGGATACCTCTGTGAACCTTTTCTGTGCAGGCCTGCTTTCCGGAATTCTTCATGGTATTTGCAGTTTTATGAAGAAGGAAGGGAATCCTCTGGAGGATGTGGAAGCAAAGGCGAGGGTGGTTTTAGACCACCCTCTATCCTACTTAGGGGTAAAAGGATACGAAGAAAGCCCGAGAATCTCTAAAATTACCATTGACCTGTATTTCTATAGCTTTTTGGAAGAGGAAGAGGCGATAGAACGGTGTCGGGAAGCCTTGAAGAAGAATATTTTGTATCAAACAATTCTTCAGGCGATAGAGATAGAGCTTCGTTACCATAGTTCTCTTTAAAGAAATTCCATTGTAGCGTTACGATTTTTGAAACAACTCGAGTAATGCAATTTTTGCCATGGTCAGAGTAATGTGTTTTGCCATAATCCGGGTATTATGATTTTTTACAAAACTTGTGCAGTTTAGGCCTCTATGTTAAAATGGCAAAGGAAAGGGAGGTCTATTTCCATGAGTGATTATAGAGAAAAGAAGAATGCCCGCCTGCTAATGGCGATACACGGTTTACAGGCTGAGCCTAATCAGCAGTGGGAAGACCGTCTGATGGATGCGTTGAATCATCATACAGAGTTTTATGTGCCCATGCGTACTGTGGGAGAAGGTCAGGAAAGAAAGCCTGCCTTTGCCGTAGTAGAGGATAAGGACCACAATCATTTTTATGTTTTGTTTACTTCACAAGAAAAGGCAAAGCATTGGACTAAGGGTCTGGAAACCCATGCCGTTTTAAGCTTCCACCAGGTAGCTTCCATGGCTTTGGGCGACCCCAGAATCTCCGGCTTTGTGATTAATATGAATACCGAAAACTTTATTCTGTGGCGTCAGTTTATCGTAAACTGCTTCCACCAGAATCAAGCGCATTTGATGGGACAGGATCCGGTGCAGGTTTCCGATGCTATTGAGTTTTCCGACCCGGTGGGAGACACCAAGGAACTGGAAGAGGCTCTGGCAGAGTATATGCGGGATGACCAGAATGTTACGGCCGCTTACTTGGTGGGAGCCCGTCAAAATGATAAGGAGTTTAACGTTTGCATCGTAAGTCATGTAGGCAGCATTCAGCCTAGCTTCTCCAACATTTCCGTATTGGGAAGAGATTTTGGCGGAAATACACCTCTAGCGGTAATGTCTTATCAGAATAAGAAGGCGGAAGACGCGGTTAAGGACAGAATGCCCTTCTACAGAAGACCTTTCGTTTTATAAGCCGGAAAAGATGGTATATCTTATAGAAGATAGAGAGAAGCAGACAGAAAAGTATTCTTGAATATAAGTGTTCTGTGATATAGGAGTATTAGACAAAGTAGAACAAACATCAGAAACAGAAGAAAAGCCAATTAGGAGTCCGTTTTTTCGGACTTCTTTTTTGTTATCCTAAACTCGTAGTAGATGCTTCAACGAATATAAAACAAAAATAAAAACAAACATTTATTCGAGAATATCTATTTACAAAACAAATGTACTGTTTTATAATATGAAAAAGCTAATCCGAGAGGAAGCGAGGAGGAGAAAATGATGAAGATTACGTTAAAAACTTTTGAGATATTTGTTGCTTGTATGTTAGGATTCGGTCTGGTAGGGATGCTGTCGATCCTTCCTCAGGTAAGATGGATGGCGTACTTTGCCGTTGTGGCTTCCCTGTTCTTTTTATGGCAGATTGAAGAAGAAAAGAAGAGAAGAAAGAAAAAAGTACAGTTCTATAAGAAGATGGGAAAGATTATTGCTCGTAGACTCCATGAAAGTGCCTAGGTAGATGGGGTACATATAGCTTGGTGTTTGTGACAGCGTATGATACTTTGTTTTAAGATAGTAAGCATAGCGAAATATCGGAATGTATATAGAGATTTTTTAAAGCGGAAAAGCTCTTGGAAGGTCTTTGATAAAAGAAAAAAGTTGCTCGATTGAGCAACTTTTTTTGAACTCTTATTCATAATGACTGTCCTGCATAAAGCAAGACATCTTGATTATTCAGCTGTGATTGCTCCGGTTGGGCATGGCTCTTCACAAGCGCCGCAATCGATGCAAGTATCTGGATCTACAACATACTTTGTTGGGCCCTCAGAAATTGCCTCTACTGGACATACTGCTGCACATGCTCCACAGCTTACGCACTCATCACTAACTACGTGTGCCATAATGGTTCCTCCTTTTTAATGATAAATAGACTAAGTGTAACTTCACCTCCCAGTAAAGTCCCCTATATTCTAAAGCATTTGTGGAATATTGACAAGAATTTCTCAGAATTCCCTTGTTCAAAATAAAAACCAGCGGATTGTACCTGTACTATCTAGCCATTTTCTTAGTATCTATTTCGTTTCTATCTTTGGGTGTTTGAAGAAGCGTTCACAACAGGTGTTGTCAAACGGATATGCTCTTCCGGTTGAACGTTACACTTTAGTTATTGAGTTTGGAAAAGGCTTTGGTACTTCGAATCTATGTAATATGAGAAAGTTTTACCTTACTTACCAAAAATGCGACACATTGTGTAGCAAATTGATCTGGTCACAATATAGGTTGTTGATGCGTGTCCAGGATGAATTGAAGCGAGAGCTGAATCTGGATGATTTTCAGAAGCTTGAAGAAGAAAGTAACTTTTAGAACATACCGGGGAAAAAACCATAGCCGAAAGCTTTGGAATCCAGTATACTAAGTCCTATGATTTTAAATATTTCTAATCTAAGTAAATCCTATGTAGGACAATCAGTATTAAAGGAAGTATCTTTTCATCTTGAGGAAAAGGAAAAGGCGGCCATTGTGGGAATCAATGGTTCAGGAAAGACTACGTTACTCCGCTGTATTCTGGGAATTGAGGAGGCAGATGAGGGGGGGATTGCATTTTCCAAAGATAAGAAGATGGCTTACCTTGCGCAGCAGCATGCGGATATGGAACAGGAGGACGAAGAATACGAGTCTCTTTCCGGAGGGCAGAAGACCAAGAAGAGATTGGAAGAAATCCTGATGGAGAAGCCCGACCTTTTGATTTTGGACGAGCCCACAAACCACTTGGATATCGGCTCTATTCAGTGGCTGGAAAAAGTCCTAAAGCGCTATGACGGGGCTGTTCTTTTGGTGTCCCATGACCGATACTTTTTAGATAAAATCGTAACCAAAGTGATTGACCTGGAGCGGGGCAAGGCTCGGATGTACCAGGGAAATTACACCGAATATGTGGAAAAAAAGAAAATGATTCGAGAGGCGGAGAGAAAGGCCTATGAGAATCAACAGGCGGAAATCAAGCATCAGGAAGCGGTTATTGAAAAATTAAAGCAGTTTAATAGGGAAAAAAGCATTAAGCGGGCTGAGTCCAGAGAGAAGCTTCTGTCCAAGGTGGAGCGACTGGAGCAACCGGAGGATTTGCAGAATGAGATGCGACTTTTGTTTATGCCCAGAGAAGCTTCCGGAAATGACGTCTTGGTTGCAAAAGATTTAGGAAAAAGCTTTGATGGCAAAAGACTATTCTCCCATGGGACTTTTTCCATTCAAAGAGGGGAGCATGTAGCGGTAATCGGAGATAACGGTACCGGAAAGACCACCCTTCTAAAGATTTTAAATGGTTTGATTCAGGCGGATGAAGGAGAGTTTCGTCTGGGTTCCAAAGTGAAGATTGCTTATTATGACCAGGAGCATGCTGTTCTTCATATGGAAAAGACGCTTTTTGATGAGATTCAAGATACCTACCCGGATATGAATAACACCAGAGTTCGGAATGTACTGGCGGCTTTCCTTTTTACCGGGGATGATGTGTACAAAAGAGTGGGAGACCTTTCCGGTGGAGAAAGAGGCAGAGTGAGCTTGGCAAAGCTTATGCTTTCCGATGCCAACTTCCTGATTTTGGACGAGCCTACCAACCACTTGGATATTCAGGGAAAAGAAGTTCTGGAAGAAGCTATCCGTAACTATGAGGGAACGGTTTTATATGTTTCCCATGACCGATATTTTATTAACCGAACAGCTACCAGAATCATGGAGCTTTTTTCCAATCGTTTTGATAATTATATCGGAAATTACGACTATTATCTGGAAAAGAAGGAAGATGTCAGAAGCTACGGTGACAGCCTGCAAAAAGATGTAGTACAAAACACTTGGGTAGACCCTGAGGAATTAAAGAAAGCGCAGGAGAAAGAGGCAGCCAAGCAGGACTGGGCTTCGCAAAAGGAATATGCCGCAAAGAAAAGAAAATGGGAGACCAGCCTGAAAAAGGCAGAGGAAGAAATTGCCCGCTTGGAAGAAAAAATCACGGAACTCTCCACCGCCATGGAAGAGGTGGGAAGTGATGCAGGCAGGCTGATGGAGCTCCATAAAGAGCAGGAAGCCGCAGAAGCCTCCCTTCAGGAGCAATATGCTATCTGGGAAGAAAGCTCCTTAGCATTAGAAGAGCTAGAAGAGGGATAAATAAGGGACTGTAAAACTTCAGAAAAGAGCAGGATAGTTTTTATGCAGTATAGGTCTAAAATCGGGGCACGCTCTCGCTAAGCTCGCCCAACGGGTAGGGATACTAAGCGAAAAACTACATGCTATTCGTTTTTTGCAAGAGCATGAAAAAGTTTCACATTGTATTGCATTTGTTTGCAAAAGTGATATAATCCCTATAAGAAAGCAGGGAGGTGAAAACCATGGCAAAAACGGCGAATATCAATGTCCGTATTGATCCGGAAACAAAAGCGAGTGCGGAACAGTTATTTTCAAGCTTTGGAATTACCGTAACCGATGCCATCAATATTTTTCTTCATAAATCACTGATGGAGGGAGGACTTCCTTTTGAAATGAAACAGCCTCGTTTCAACTTGGAAACGGAAATGGCGATGGAGGAAGCAAAGCTCATTATGGCAGGAAAAATTCCCGCCAAGCGTTATGCCTCGGTACACGAATTATTGGATGTGCTGGAAACGGACGGTGAATAATGTTAGAGCTTGTAACCACAGGTGCCTTTCGCAAGGATTTGAAACTTGCAAAAAAACGAGGCTATGATCTGTCTTTGCTTGAAACGGTACTAAATACTCTTTTAGAAGAAAAAACCTTGGATCAGCGTTATCACGACCATGCTTTAATCGGAAATTATATCGGGTTTCGAGAATGTCATATCCTGCCGGATTGGCTGCTTATTTATGCAGTAAATAAATCACAGCTGATCCTCACAGCTTCAAGGACGGGGATGCACTCCGATTTGTTTGGGAGATAGGGTACATCTGTTTTCGCAGATGTACCTTTTATATTGGCCCGCCTTACTCTACATCCTTCATACTCAAGGAAATCTTCTTCCTGGCCACATCCACAGACAAGACCTTCACCTTCACAATATCCCCAAGCTTTACCACATCCAATGGATGCTTCACAAATTTCTTGGAAAGGGCGGAGATATGCACAAGGCCGTCCTGATGTACCCCGATATCCACAAAGGCACCGAAGTCAATGACATTTCTCACGGTTCCCTGGAGAACCATACCTTCTTTTAAATCTTCCAGTTCCAGCACATCCTCTCGAAGGATGGGGGCGGGAACATCTTCTCTTGGATCTCTTCCCGGCTTTGCCAAAGCTTCAATAATGTCCTTTAAGGTATATTCACCCACGGAAAGCTTCTGCTCTACCCCCCTTTAATCCGCCGGGGAGGGCGGAAAGGATTTTTCCCATTTCCTTTCCCTTTCCGGAGAGGAGTTCATTTTCTGCAATTCCCGCCAATGCCAGCATTTCCTTAGCCACGCTGTAGGACTCGGGATGTACGGAGGTCATATCCAAAAGCTCTTTTCCCCCGCGGATTCTGAGGAATCCGGCACTTTGCTCAAAGGCCTTCGGCCCTAACTTGGCCACCTTTAAAAGCTCTTTTCGGGACTTAAAGGCACCGTTTTCTTCTCGAAAAGCCACAATGTTTTTGGCAATGGTCTTGCTGATTCCGGAAATGTAGGATAGGAGAGAGGCGGAGGCAGTGTTTAAGTCTACTCCCACCTTATTTACACAGTCCTCCACCACCTTGTTTAACTGATCGGCCAGCTTAGTTTGGTTCATATCGTGCTGATACTGCCCCACACCGATGGACTTGGGATCGATTTTCACAAGCTCCGCCAAGGGGTCTTGCAAACGTCTCGCCATGGAGGTGGAGCTTCTTTCTCCCACATCAAAATTGGGGAACTCCTCTGTGGCCAGTTTGCTGGCAGAATAAACGGAGGCACCTGCTTCATTGACAATCACATATTTTACAGGGCTCTTTGCTCCTTCAAATAGTCGGAAATAACCTTTTCCGATTCTCTGGAGGCGGTACCGTTTCCTAAAGCGATGATGTCCACATGGTGCTTTTGAATCAGCTGGTGAATCTTGGCCATAGATTCCTTCACCTGGTTTTTAGGGGGAGTGGGGTAAATGACGGTGGTATCCAGTACCTTTCCGGTGGCATCCACCACGGCAATTTTACAACCGGTACGAAAGCCCGGATCCCAGCCCAGCACAACTTTTCCGGTAATGGGTGCCTGCATCAAAAGCTGCTTTAAGTTATCGGAGAAGACCAGGATGGCGCCGTCCTCCGCCTTTTCTGTCAAAATGTTTCGGATTTCCGTTTCAATGGAGGGGGCAATCAGACGCTTGTAGGAATCGGCGATAGCTTCCTCCAGATAAGGCCTGCATTTTCCTTTCTTACTGACTTGCAACTGCTCTTCTATATAATGAAGGATTTCTTCTTCGGGAAAACGGAGCTTTACGCTGAGAATTTTTTCTTTTTCCCCACGATTTAAAGCCAGAATACGATGTCCCGGAATGGATTGGATTTTTTCTTCATAGGAAAAGTAATTTTCATAGGTCTTACTTTCCGGCGTTTCTTCCTTTTCCTTTAGAGAGGAGCAAATGAAGCCCTCCTTCAGGCTCTTGTTTCGAATCCATTCTCTTAAGCGGGCATCCTCGGAGAAGTCCTCCGCCAGAATATCCTTGGCATAGTTTAAGGCATCCGCAGCAGTAAGCACTTCTTTTTCCGGGGAAATGTACTTTTTCGCCTCCGCTTCCGGATTAGCACAGGGTAAAAGAAGGGCCTTCGCCAGTCCTTCCAGTCCCTTTTCTCTGGCAATCATGCCTCTGGTTCTTCGCTTTGGCTTATAGGGAAGGTACAGGTCCTCCAGACGAACGGCGGTATCTGCGGCCAGAATTTCCTTTTTCAATTCCTCCGTTAATTTTCCCTGCTCCTCAATGCTATGGAGAATACTTTCTCTACGCTCTTCCAGCTTCCGAAGATACTGTAGCTTCTCCTCCAGATTTCGCAGCTCTTCATCATTTAAACCGGAGGTCAGCTCCTTACGATAGCGGGCAATAAAGGGGACGGTATTCCCCTCATCCAAAAGCTGTACCGCCGCCTCTACCTGTTTTTTCTTTAAGGACAAATCCTCGCTGATTTTCTGAATAATATCCATATTTTTCTGCTCTTCTCCTTTTTTCGATTTCCTCCTTGCAGGATGCTGTCCTATGCATTAGACTCTGCTATCCTTCTATTAAGGAAGAAATAGCTTTTACCATTCCAAAACTAGTTCAAAAATTCTGCCTAAGTATACAATAGCTTTGTTTTTTTCGAAAGAGAATCGCCAAGATTTTCCTGAAGCAGAAAAGGCACCCGGGAATAAATCGATAATACGTATTTTATTGGGCCATCATATGTATTTACCTGAGGAACCATACGCATTTTCCTGAGTGCAATAGAAAAAAACTGTTCACGGCGTTATACTGTAAAGGAAAACTAATCACAGTGTTATACTGTAAAAGAAAACTGTTCACGGTGTTACACTGTAAAAGAAAACTGTTCATGGCATTATGCTTAAAGAAAACTTGAGTTCGAGAGAAGGGAAAGGAGATTTTATGGAGTTTCGGAATATCGGAGAGGATTATGTGGTACGTTTAGACAGGGGAGAGGAAGTGATGGAATGTCTTACAAACCTTTGTGAGAAGGAGGGCATTGCCTTAGCCAGCATTTCAGGAATCGGTGCTTCCGATTGTATGGAAGTGGGACTTTATAATGTTTCCGAGAAGAAATATTATCCCAAGGAGTTTACCGGAGAAATGGAAGTTACCTCTTTAGTCGGCTCTGTAACGGAAAAGGACGGAAAGCCCTATCTGCACATCCATGCCAATGCCTGTGATGAAGAGCTTAGAGGCATAGGAGGACATTTGAAAAAATGCAGAATTTCCGGAACGGGAGAAATCTTCCTTCATACCCTGCCCGGCAAGGTGGGAAGACAGGAAGACTTAAAGGGACAGACCGGACTGAATGTTTTTTCCTTTGAATAAATCTTTAAAGCTTTGAATATTGTTATCTGTATATAGCTTGCGGGAAGCATAGTGGTTTCCAAAGCTTTTCTGTTACTAGGCTTCTGTATGAGAAGAAAAACAGTCTGAAATACTGTTAGAATTGACTAACCTCCTGCTTTTATGGGAAACTTCTTAAGAGCAGTGAGGGAGTAGCATACGCGAAAGCGCAACAAGTCAACATACTGGCGGGAAGCCTGGCTTGTTTTAAAATGCGAGACTCATGTATAACGCAAGCTATACATGGAGTCTGTCATAGGATTTTTAAGGTATAGCGAGCAATCGTTATACCTTTTTTATTCTTAACGAGTATCGCACGCGTAGTGTGCGATATCTCGTTTTCTTAGCGAGTACCGCTAATGTATCGCGGGGATCATTTTTAATGAGTGTTACCGGTGATGTGCGGGAGTTCTCGTAGTGTAGGAGCAGTGTGGAAGAATTACATGAGTAGGATTCGACTTGGGTTGAGAATCAGAAATCAAAAGTCAGGAGATTTATGAAGTTTATCATCAACAGTTTTTTATTGGGAGCAGGGTTGGCTATGGATGCGGTCACGGTTTCCATGGCCAACGGCCTGGCGGAAAAAGGAATGCAGGAAAAGAAGAGGTGGTCGATTGCAGGAGTATACGGCTTCTTTCAGTTTTTGATGCCCCTTTTGGGCTGGATTATGGTACATTGTTTGTTACAGTATTTTCAGAAGCTGGAAACTTTGATTCCCTGGATTTCTTTAGGACTCCTTCTTTATATCGGTGGGAAAATGCTGCTTGCCGGTATTCAGAAAAAGGAGGAAGAGGCGGAATCCATTCTGACAAAGAAAGATTTACTGCTTCAGGGAATCGCCACCTCTATCGACGCCCTTTCTGTGGGCTTTACTATCGCAAGCTATACTCTAACGAAGGCAGTTTTGGCTTCTCTGATTATCGGAGGGGAAACCCTTATCCTTTGCTACTTTGCCATCGGTATTGGGAAAAATTTTGGAACGATTCTTTCCAATAAGGCGGAAATCCTGGGTGGCATTATATTGATTTTGATTGGATTGGAAATATTTTTCTTTTAAAGAGGTTTAGCAAATGAAAGAGGCGAAGATGAAAGATAAAAGACAGTTTAGTGGAGGGGAGGATCCCTTTGCGAAAGCGCTTCTTTCCTGGTATGACGAAAATAGGAGGATTCTTCCTTGGCGAGAAGAGCCGGGACCTTATCACACTTGGTTGTCCGAAATTATGTTACAGCAGACCAGAGTGGAGGCGGTGAAGGGCTATTATGCCCGCTTTTTATCAGCACTTCCGGAAATTTCGGACCTTGCGAATGCGGAGGAGGAGAAGGTATTAAAGCTTTGGGAGGGATTGGGCTATTATTCCCGGGCGAGAAACCTGCAAAGGCGGCAAAGAAGATTATGACGGAATACGCCGGAGAAATGCCGAATAGCTTTCAGGAATTAAAGAAGCTTCCCGGCATCGGAGAGTATACCGCCGCAGCCATTGCCTCCATTGTTTATAAGGAAGAAATTCCGGCGCTGGATGGAAACCTGCTTCGGATTTTTGCTCGTTTAACAAGCTATCCCCAGGTGGTATTGGAGCCGGAGGGAAAGAAGCTTGCTTTTTCTTATTTTCATGAGAAAATGCAGGGGATTGACCCGGGGGATTTTAATCAGGCTCTTATGGATCTTGGCTCAGGAGTCTGCCTTCCCAAGGGGGAGATTGGCTGTAAGTCCTGTCCTTTGGAAGAATTTTGCAGTAGTGCCAAGGCCGGAAATCCTATGGACTACCCCAAGCTTCCGGAGAAAAAGAAAAGAAAAGTGGAGCAATACAGCATTTTCCTGATACGGCATCAAGAGGAGCTTTTGTTGAAGAAACGGGAAAATAAAGGCCTTTTGGCAGGGCTTTACGAGTTTTATAAGCTGGAAGGGCATTGCTCGGAGAAGGAAGCCTTGGAAGCGGTGGAAAATTTAGGCTTACGTCCCTTGCGAATCAAAACTTTAGGTGAGGCAAAACACATTTTCACCCACAAGGAGTGGGAAATGATAGGCTATGAGGTTTATTGCGGAGACTTTCAGGAGGAAGGACGTCAAGAGGAAAGATGGCCAGAAGAAAAGGCCGTCATTTTAAGAGAAAGTTTGATTCCGGGGGAGAGCGGTAAAGCTCAGAAGACTTGGAAAAAGCGGGGTTATCGCTTCTATAGTAAAGATGAAATCCACGGAGAACTCAGCATTCCCTCTGCATTTGCCTACTATAAGCAGTTTTTATAAATTTGGCAGAGTGAAATTCGGCTTCGATAAAGTGATTTAGGAGTTTACAGCCAAAGAAAGGAGGGAAAGGTGAAAAAGTACATGGAGCTTTACCGGGAAATGCGGCAGGACATTGTGGAAGGTCGCTACGGTTTTTCGGAACGCCTGCCCTCCAAGCGCTATCTTTCCGAGGAACGGGGCATTTCCCTGATTACGGTGGAACATGCACTGGCACTTTTGGAGGAAGAAGGGTATATTGAGGGGAAGGAACGAAGCGGTTACTTCGTTTCCTATCAAGAGGGAGACGTTTTTCCTGTCAGCAATAAGGAAGAGGAAGCCGGTTTTATAGATTTTTTTAAAAGAAAAACCGCTGTTTCCAAGGAGCAAATGTCTTACCCCACCATTGCGAAAGCGGTGCGGAGAGCCATGAGTAAGTATCAGGAGGAGATTCTGGAAGCCTCCGAAATGCAGGGGAAGTATTTTTTAAGAAGAGCGCTGAAGGAATATTTGCGAAGAGGACGGGGAATCTTTGTGGAGGAAGAGCAAATGATTCTGGGGGCCGGAGCAGAGAATCTCTATGCCCTTCTGGCACAAATCCTGGGGGAAGAAAAGCGCTTTGCCGTGGAATCTCCTTCTTATGATAAGATGCAAAGGATTTATGAAAGCCATGGCATTCAGCTGGAGCTCCTCCCCATGGGAAAGAACGGCATTGAAAGCGCCGCTTTGCAAAAGGCAGAAGCCAAGGTACTTCATGTGACGCCCTTCCACAGCTACCCTACGGGGATCACGGCGGATGCCTCCAAAAGACGGGAATATCTGGACTTTGCCCATAGAAACGGGGCGGTTATCATTGAGGATGATTATGACTCCGAGTTTTCTCCCTTGGGCAAGCCGGAGGATTGTCTCTTTTCCATGGAAGCCGGGGAAAATGTCTTTTACATGAACAGCTTTTCCAAAACCATAGGCCCGGCCTTTCGTATGGCGTATCTTTTACTGCCGAAGAAAAACTTGAAAGAAAATCTGGAGAAAATCTCCTTTTACTCCTGTTCCGTACCGGTGCTGGAGCAGTGCATCCTTACGGAGCTTTTGGAAAGCGGAGAGTTTGAACGGCATATCAATAGGGTAAGAAGAAGCAGAAGGATAAGAAAAAAGAGTAGGGAAGAAGAATAAAGAAGCAATCAAGAATATTGCAAAATAAAAATGACGAAGGTATCAAGAATACTGCAAAGTCAGAACGACGAAGGTATCAAGAATACTGCAAAGTCAGAACGACGAAGGTATAGAGAGTAAGAAGACATAATAGAAAAGGATTTAGGGTGAAAAAATGGGAAAACACGGAGTTTTGTTACGGATATTTAAGCAGTATCATATCGAATGGATTTGGTATCTCAGTAAGGAAATGCGTTATTTAATCTTTTTTGCGGCAGGCATTTTTGCCATTGACCAGCTTTTTAAACATGCCATAGACGAGGAGCCAAAGGAAAATTTTCCCAGAGATTTACCCGGCTCAAAGGGTCTTGTACAGATACGAAGAGCCCATAATCCGGGATTTTCCATGGGAAGACTGGAGAAGTATCCGAAGCTGGTGAAGACCTTGTCCTTACTGGCTACCCTCTTCCTGATTTTTGCCTTGCCTTATATGAGTATTCTTCTGGGAGACGGTTTCTTTTTGCAAAAATGGGGTACCGCCATGGTCATCGGCGGGGCCTCCTCCAATACCTATGACCGCCTGATTAAAGGAAAGGTGACAGACTATATCAATGTTCGTGTTCCCTTTTTGAAAAATGCCATCATTAACATAGGAGATATTGCCATTTACTTGGGAGGAATGCTCTACGGGATAGGTGTGATTGTTGATTTACTGAAGAATAAGTAAGGAGAGATTTTTAGCGAAGCTTATTTATTTAAAAAAATATGAAATCAAATTGTACGAAAAGAAAAAGCATAAATAATAGTGGAATAAATTTCTTTTTTTAAAAAAATAATAGTAGAAAAAAACCTAATCATTTTGTTAAAATGGGGAAACAGCAGGAGAAAAATCCATGAGTTTTTGACAAAAATTTATGGTTTCACGAGGGAGGAAGATATGAATACTATGTTTATGCTGGTGCCCGTATTGGGCGTATTGGGTCTTTTGTTCGCTTTTTTTCAGGCACAGAAGATTCAGAAGGAAGAATCCGGTAACGAGAGAATGCAGGAAATAGCTCATGCGATTGCAGAAGGAGCGCAGGCATTTCTCTTTGCGGAATACAAGATTCTTCTTTTTTTTGTTTGCAGCCTTTTCCTTTGCATCGGTTTAGGAACAAGAAGCTGGCTTAGCGGAGCGGCGTTCGTCTTCGGTGCTTTGCTTTCCACATTGGCAGGATATTTCGGAATGCGTTCCGCAACCGCAGCCAATGTTCGTACAGCAGAGGCGGCAAGACAGTCCGGAATGAAGAAGGCTTTATCCATTGCCTTTTCCGGCGGTTCCGTAATGGGAATGTCCGTGGCAGGCTTCGGTATTTTCGGTTTGGGACTTTTCTACTACTTCACTAAGGACGTAGGCGTACTTTCCGGATTCTCCCTGGGAGCTTCCAGTATTGCCCTTTTCGCCCGTGTAGGTGGAGGAATCTATACCAAGGCGGCTGACGTTGGAGCAGACCTTGTAGGTAAGGTTGAGGCGGGAATCCCTGAGGATGACCCCAGAAATCCTGCAGTTATTGCGGACAATGTAGGTGATAATGTAGGTGACGTTGCGGGAATGGGAGCTGACCTTTTTGAGTCCTATGTAGGTGCTTTGGTTTCTGCTATGACTTTAGGTGCACTGGCTTTTCAGGATAAGGGAATTGCCTTTCCTCTGCTTCTTGCAGGATTATCTTTACTGGCTTGTATCTTAGGAAGCTTTTCCGTAGTTATGATTGGTGGAGAGGATCCCAGTAAGGTATTAAAGACTGCCAGCTACTCTGCTGCAGTGGCAGTTATTGTTTTTGCTTTTGGACTTTCTAACTATTTCTTCGGAGATTTCCATGCGGCTTTGGCCGTTACGGCAGGCTTGATTGCAGGATTATGTATTGGTGCCATTACCGAGTATTACACATCCTCCAGCTATGCTCCTGTAAAAGAAATTGCGAAGCAGTCTGAAACCGGATCGGCTACCAATATCATTTCCGGTATGGCTATCGGAATGCGCTCTACAGCTATTCCTATTTTATTGATTTCCGTAGCAATTTTTGTATCCTTTAGTCTTTTGGGACTTTACGGTATTGCTTTATCCGCTGTAGGTATGCTTTCCACAACGGCAATCACCGTAGCGGTAGATGCTTACGGACCTATCGCCGATAATGCGGGCGGTATTGCGGAAATGGCAGGTCTGGAAGAGGGTGTTCGTAAGATTACCGACCAGTTGGATGCTGTAGGAAATACAACTGCAGCTATGGGTAAGGGATTTGCTATCGGTTCTGCAGCATTAACAGCTCTTGCATTATTTGCATCCTATGCGGAGGCTGTACAGTTAAAGAGCATCAATGTTTTGGACAGTAGGGTATGTATCGGACTCTTTATCGGCGCTATGCTTCCCTTCCTTTTCTCCGCATTTACTATGAGCTCTGTAAGTAAGGCAGCCTTTGCCATGATTTCCGAAGTAAGAAGACAGTTTAAAGAGAAGCCGGGCATTATGGCGGGAACAGATAAGCCTGACTATAAGACCTGCGTAAGTATTTCTACCCGTGCGGCTTTAAGGGAAATGATTGTTCCCGGTGTACTGGCTGTTATTGCACCGCTGGCTATCGGATTACTTCTCGGTGCAGAGGCTCTTGGCGGACTTTGGCAGGATCTTTGGTTTCCGGTGTTATGATGGCAATCTTCATGTCCAACTCCGGTGGAGCTTGGGACAATGCTAAGAAGTATATCGAAGAAGGACACAACGGCGGAAAGGGTTCTGAGACCCATAAGGCAGCTGTTGTAGGAGATACAGTAGGAGATCCTTTCAAGGATACCTCCGGACCTTCCATCAACATTTTGATTAAGCTGATGACCGTAATCGCATTAGTATTTGCTCCGCTCATTATGACTCTTGGCGGAATTTTATAAAAGTGCTATACTATGAGGAGTATTCTTTATAAGTTTTTTATAAAGAGCAGTCAAAATGGCTAAAAAACTCCGACATTTAAATAAACTTTTGTAAAAAAATTAAAGCAATCTGTGTATCCTCTTTGGAGAAGATGAGGAACAGAGTCTTTGAAAAATTCAAAAATTGTCAGATTAGAAAAGCCATTTGTCCGAATTCGGATAGATGGCTTTTGTTTTTAAAGAGTGACTTTGGATGCAGGAGGAGGTTTTAGCAAAACAGAAGAGGAGGATTTATATGAAAATCAAAATTGGCTTAGTGCCAAGACTAATCATTGCCATCATCCTGGGTATTTTGGTTGGTCAGTATTTCCCGTTGTGGTTCTGTAGAGGGATTGTTACCCTTTCAGGCATTTTCAGCAGCTTTTTAAAGTTCGTTATTCCTTTGATGATTCTTGCTTACGTTACCATGGGAATTGCGGATCTGTCTCAAGGAGCAGGGAAGCTCCTCCTTATTACCGTTTGTATCGCATACGGCTCCACTTTGGTTGCCGGAACAGCATCCTATGTGGTATCCAGCAACCTGTTCCCCAGCTTTATGTCTCCGGACGCTCTGGATCAGATTGCAAAGACTGCGGATAATTCCGTTTCCGGATACTTCAGCATTGCTCTTCCCCCATTGTTGGATACTCTTTCTGCAGTGGTTTTGGCATTTATTTTGGGACTCTGCCTGTCCAATATGAAGGGAAAGGAAATCGGATCTGACCTTTACAATACCATGAAGGATTTCTCCGGCATTATTGATAAGGTATTGCATACCGCCATTATCCCTCTGCTTCCCTTATACATCATGGGAACCTTTGTGGACATGACCTACTCCGGTAAGACCTTCGCGATTTTAAGCATTCTGTGGAAGGTATTCTTAACCGTAATCTGCATGCACTTGATCTACATCACTATCCAGTTCTTTATTGCAGGAACCGTTGCCAAGAAGAACCCGATTACTTTGATTAAGAATCAGGTTCCGGGTTACACAACTGCCTTAGGAACCCAGTCCTCTGCAGCAACCATTCCGGTAAACCTGGAATGCGCAAAGAAGGACGGTGTTTCCGAGCAGATTCGTAACTTCGTGGTACCTCTTTGTGCCAACATTCACATGTGCGGATCCATGATTACCATCACAGCTTGCGCTACCGCCGTATGTCTTATGAACAACCTTCCGATTTCCATCGGAACCGTTGTACCCTTCATTATGACTCTGGGTATCGCTATGGTGGCAAGCCCCGGTGCTCCCGGCGGATCCATCATGACAGCACTTCCTTTCCTCTATATGATTTTCGGTAAGGAAGCAGGAGATCCCAACGGCCCCATCTGTGCCATCATGGTGGCTTTATACATCACCCAGGACTCCTTCGGAACCGCTTGTAATGTATCCGGAGACAATGCCATCGGTGTTGTAGTCAATGAGATTAACGAAAGACTCTTTGCGAAGAAGGCGTAAAGAATTAACCGCCTGCGAAAGCAAATCTCGAGATACAGAGCTTTTTTGGATTTGGAAATATTTACAAAGAAAATATAAACAAATCATAAGAATTTGAAGAAAAAGGGAGTGTACTTACTATACTCCCTTTTTTTCTATTATTGTTTATGGTATATTTTACTAGGAAATAAAGCAATTTTTAGATAGATTTTGTCGTTTGGAATAAGCGGGGGAGAATCAGAAGTATTGCCCGTTGTTCCCGGATGGAAGAAAATACCGTGTTAAGTTGAAGCTATCATAAAACACAAAGGAGAGCTTATGAACGTTTTTAACATTATCGGTCCGATTATGATCGGGCCAAGCAGTTCCCATACCGCAGGTGCGGTTCGTTTGGGAAGAGTAGTAAACAAGGTGGCAGGCTCGGATGACTTTAAGGAGTTGGACATCGAGCTGTCAGGTTCTTTTGCCAGAACCTACAGAGGGCATGGTACGGACAGAGCTTTGCTTGCCGGAATTATGGGCTATCACAGCTATTCCGAAGAGATTCGGGATGCTTTGCAGATTGCCAAGGATAGGGGAATTGATTATCGTTTCATTGAAAATGATATTCCCGGGGCTCATCCCAATACCGCCCGCATTCATTATGTCCTTCGGAACGGACAGGAGGGTACGGTAGAAGGTGCCAGCATCGGAGGCGGAAATATTCGTGTAGATGTGATTAACGGCCTGAGAGTGGATTTTACCGGAGAAAGCAATACCATTCTGGTTTTGCATCGGGATAAGCCGGGCATGATAGCGTTGGTAACCCAGATTATGTACGATAAATATAAGGATTTGAATATCGGAAACTTCCGTTTAAGCCGTCCGGAAAAGGGTGGAATTGCTTTAATGACCATCGAAATAGACCAGATGCCGCCGGAAGAACTGATGGACGAAATCAATAAGCTTCCCAATGTGGAGAATGCCTTACTGATTCGTGCAATTTAGTGTTCATTATAGCGCATTTATTATAGCGCATTTATTATAGCGCATTTATTATAGAGAATTGATTAGATACAGCATTGATTAGATACAGCATTGAATAGATAGAGCATTCATTAGATAAGCTGCGAGACTATTTGGTGGTACATTGGCTACCAAAGAAAGGTCTAGGGCAGGAGGAAAAAATGATTAAATACGATACAATTAAAGAAATATGTGATAAGGCAGAGGCGCGGGGAATCAAAATCAGCGAACTTTGCCTGGAAGACCAGTCAGAGCAGATGGGGCTTCCTAAAGAAGAAATCTACGAAATGATGGAGAAGAATTTCGATGTGATGGTGGATTCCGTTGGAAAGGGAGGGGATAAGAACCTTCGTTCCACTTCCGGTCTTACGGGAGGAGAGGGAGCAACCATGCTGGAGTATTCTCAGAAAGCTCAAGGCGGTTTGATGGGAGAGTTTATGACCAAGGCTATCGGCAGGGCGATGTGCGTATCCAACTGTAATGCAGCCATGGGTAGAATTGTGGCAACTCCCACTGCCGGATCCTGCGGAATCTTGCCGGGCTGTCTGGTTTCTATGTATCAGGACAAGGGATATAACAAGAAAGACATTGTTATGTCTATCTTTACCGCAGCGGCTTTCGGTATGGTCATTGCCAAGCAGGCCTCCATTGCCGGTGCGGAAGGCGGATGCCAGGCAGAATGCGGTTCCGCCTCCGGTATGGCAGCAGCATCTTTGGTGGAGCTTATGGGGGGAAGTCCCAAGGCTTGCGGGGATGCTTTAGGAATGTCCTTGGTGAACCAGATGGGACTGGTTTGCGATCCGGTGGCAGGCCTTGTGGAAATTCCCTGTGTAAAAAGAAACGTATCCGGAGTAGTGATTGCCTTTTCCTCTGCGGATATGGCTTTGGCAGGAGTAGAGCTGAAGATTCCCGTAGATGAATGTATTGCGGCGATGAAGTCGGTAGGAGACAGCATGTCCAGCGCCTTGAAGGAAACCGCCATGGGCGGCTTGGCAGCAAGCCCAACAGGAATTCGCTTAAGAAAAGAAGTCTTCGGAGAATAAGCAATAGGGGCTATAAAATTCAATTTTAAATACAGTTTATGCAGTATAGGTCTGAAAAGGGGTAGTCTGAGCCCACCGGTACTTGCGAAAAACGAAGGCACTGATGTTTTTCGCTTAGTATCCGCAAGGACAGACTTTTCATCAGAAAAGTCGTCCTGTTGTAGACCAACTTCCGAAGGAATTTGCTTTGCGAAGCAAAGTGAGCAGTAGACAACAAGTCTACTGCTCAGTCAGGGCGAGGCTAGCGAGAGCGTACCCCAACTTCAGACCTATACTGCATAAATAACTATTTTTATCGCCCTATTGCTTTTTTTATGGAGATTTCTTTTTTCTTAAGACTTATTTCTTTATACTTTTTTGACTAGCCAAGGGGAGGACTAGGGCGTACAATAGTAAACACTAACATAAAGAGAGGAAATTGAGGACATGGCGATAAATGCACAGAAGAAAATGCTACCGACAGCAACAAAGCAAAAAGGAAGAAGCGGAAGAAGCTTAAAAAGCAATTATTTTCAAAAAATTGCCCTTGGGCTTCTTTTTTCCGGTATTCTGACATTTTCTCAGGCAGGGAAAGGCTTTGCGCTGGATCGCTTTCTGGCGGGAACCCATGGAAACGGTATTCCCATCGGAGGAAAGACCATAGAGGAGGCCAAGGCCTATCTGGAAGGGGCATATAGTCAGAATTATGTCCTCTATCTTATAGGAAGAGAAAAAACGGAGGAGATTTCCGGAAAGGATATCGACTATCATTTACAGGCAGCTACCAATCTTCCGGAAATTTTACAGAAGGAAGCGGAAAGTGGAGCCCAGGGAAGTCCGGACCAAAGAATCGATTATTCCTTGGAAGGCAGTACCGCAAGCTATGACACCGTGAAATTGAAGGAAAAGCTGGAAGCGCTTTCCATGGTTAAGGATGCCAAAGAGACCAGAACTGCCAGCGTGGTGAAGGAAAACGGAGTCTACACCATTATTCCGGAGCAGGAAGGAAATTCTCTGAATTGGGACAGACTTTGGGCAAGGGTGGAAAGAGCTCTGCAAAGAGGAGAGAATACGATTCAGCTGTCCGATGACGGAATCTATGATGCCATCACCCAGAGAAAGGCGGATTTAGAGGGCAAGGTTGATGCCATGAATAAGCTTTCCTCTGTGACGATTGTTACCAACATTTTAGGAAATAAGGAAAGCTTGACGGGAGAGCAGCTACAGGAGATGGTTACCGGCGTGAATGCTTCCGGACTAAGCTTCGATGAAGAGAAGCTTCTGGCTTATGCCCAGTCTTTGGAAAATAAGTACGGAAATCTTGGAAATACCGTGTCCTTCCATTCTGCCAGCGGAAAAGACATTGCCATGAATACCCCCTATGGCTTACACATCAACGTGGCGGCGGAAAGGGATGCGTTACGGGCTGCCATTTCTTCCCTGCAAAGCCAGGAGAGAGAGCCGGTTTATGCTTATAGGCCTGCACAGTATGCCCAGCCCCAGTTTGGAAATACTTTCCTGGAGATTGATCTGGGATTGCAGCATGTGTATTACTATGAAAATGGCGCATTGACCTGGGAGAGCCCTACGGTAACCGGGATGCTTACCGAGGATCGTGCTACCCCTAGTGGTGTATTCTTCCTAAAAGGAAAGGAAACCAACAGAACCCTGAAGGGAAAGATGGTGGACGGAAAGCCGGAATATGAGGCTCCTGTGTCCTATTGGATGCCCTTTAACGGAAACATCGGTTTACATGATGCGACTTGGCGTTCCAAGTTCGGTGGAAACATTTATGTGAAGAATGGTTCCCACGGCTGCATCAATCTGCCGAAGAACAAGGCGGCAGAGCTTTTTGCCAAAATCCAGAAGGGATGCCCGATAGTGGTTCATCCATAAAGAGAAAGAAAGTAAGAAAGTAAGGAAGTAAGTAAGGAAGTAAGTAAGGAAGTAAGTAAGAGTGTAGTTATCGGAGGCTTAGGGCTTTCGTTAACTACACTTTTTTGCATTTTTAGAAACCGTATTTTTTTTTCGAGGGGTGTCTGTATCATTATTTTTTCCTCCCGGGGCATAAGAAAAATAATGATAAAAAAGCTGGATAATAAAAGGAAAATTGTTTAGAATAATGTCCTTACAAGAAAACTCAGCACAGTGTGCAATGCAGAATATAGAGTGGTATAGAAAAGGGGTGGCTATGCAAACAAAGAATATTATGGTGAGAAGGTATATCGGAATGCTTTTGGGGGTGCTGGTGATTTCCATCGGTATCGCCCTGTTTAAGGAGTCTCATTTGGGAAATGACCCGATTTCCGCCTTAAATATGCGCTTGGCAGAAATCTTCGGGATTTCATTGGGACAGCAGAATATGATAGCCAATGTGCTGTTTCATGGTTCAGCTTGCTTTTGGACGAAAGTATATCGGTGCGGGAACCTTTGCCAACGGCATCTTGGTAGGCTATATCGTGACTTTCTTCTATGAAATATTTACAAAGCACTTCGGCTATGCAGAAGAGCAGGGTTTGGTAGTACAGTTGATTTGGGTAAGTCTTGCGGTGGTGGTGACCTCCTTCGGCGTTTCTCTATACCAGACAGCGGATCTGGGGGTTGCACCCTACGATTACCTTTCGTTGGGCTTAAGAGATAAGACTAAGAAACATTATTACGGATGCAGAATGTTAACAGACGGTTTGGCGGCTCTTGGCACTTTTCTTACCGGAGGACTGGTAGGAATCGGAACCTTGGTTTCCGCCCTTTTCCTGGGACCGATTATTCATTTCTTCGACGTGCATTTTTCCGAGAAATGGATTGGCTATACCCCCAGCGGTGAAAAGGCGGAAGAAGAGCGGGATTTAAAGAAGGAAAGCAAAGAATAAAGAGAGAAGAAAAGTAAAGTTTAAGAGAGATAAAAAGCAAGGAATAAAAAAGAGAAAAGCATGGAATCAAAGAAAAGAAAAAGTATTAAGAAGAAATTTTCTTATGACTAAAAAAATGGAACTATTTTACCAAAGAGACGTAAAATTGCTTCTAAAATAAGAAAATGTCAGAATTTCGTAAAAAACACGGGATGAAAATGTAAAAACACTAGGCAGTTTTGTAAGAATGCGTTAGTGAATCTTCATCTTGTGTTTTTATTTTCGCCACATTTTCTCCCTAAAATGGCAAACTGTAACACAAACCATAAAGGAGAGTTTATGCAGGACGCGAATTTTACAGTAAAGAACAATAGAACAGAAGAGGGAAATTCCGTAAACGGGAATTTAGGAAAAGCGAATCGGAAATTAATGAGAAGAAGCGCTCTTAAATTTGGGAAGAAAGGCTTAGCCCTTGCCCTTGCTCTGATGAGTTTGAGCATGAGTACTGCTTTTACAGCTTCCGCAAGTCCAAAGGAAGAGGAGCTTTTGGTATTTTCCGAGGAGGGTGCTATCATTTCTCAGGAGGATCAGTCCACTACTTTATTTTCCGACGATGTTTTGGTGGGAGATACTGTCAGCAGAAGTCAGCAGATTGTAGATTATGCAACCCAGTATATCGGCAGACCTTATCGCTACGGCGGAGTAAGCCTTCTTCACGGATCGGACTGTTCCGGCTTCTTAATGGGAATCTTCGGACACTTCGGCATCGGCCTTCCCCATTCTTCTGCGGAGATTGGAACCTTGGGAACCAATGTAGGTTCTTTGGCAAATGCGATTCCCGGTGATGTTTTGGCTTATGCAGGTCATGTAGGAATCTATTTAGGAAACGGAAGAATGCTTTCCGCATTGAATTCCCGCTCCGGTGTAACCATAGAATCTGCAACCTATAAGCCTATAAAATCCATTAGAAGGTTCGTATAAAAATATTTTTCTTTAAAAAATAAGAAAATCGCTTATACTCTATATCATACCGCCGATATTACTATCACAAGGATAAAATTCCTAAGAAAATTATCCCTCAAATAGTTATCAAGTTCTCCTAGTAGAATGTGTGTGATAAAAAAGTCCACGAAAGTGGCAAATGCGGCAAAAAGCCCCGGAATGCTGAGCTTATCAGCGTCCCGGGGCTTTTTGTATCCGGATGTTTTCGGAAAGTCTTACTGAATTCTGAAAAACTCTTACAGTTCTCTGGACGGTATTGCATTTGCCCTTGAAAAGCTGATAAGCTAGCGAAGTTAAAGATGATGGAGGAAGTATGGAAATTCAGAAGAAAGGGCGAAGAGTCGCCGTCCTTACTGTCTTGTCTTTGAGCCTTATTTGCGGACAGAGTGTAAGCTATGCCGCTGGCCCCGGGGACAGTTTGGGAAAAAATGCAGGGAACAGCACAGGAAGCAGTACAACAAGCAGTACGCAGAGCAGTATGAGCCAGAGCAGCACCACTTCGGGGGCTTTGGATTACTCCGGTTGGTACGGTTATACCAATGCGGACGGCTCCGATTTAAAGTATCTGGAAAAGGGAACCGAGGTTTCCAAGTTTCAGAATGAAAACGGCCCCATTGACTGGGATGCGGCGAAGAAGGACGGATTGGACTTTGTCATGATTCGAATCGCCTACGGCACCAAGGAAGACGCCTATTTCGATGAAAATGTCAAGGGAGCCCAGAAGGCCGGAATCAAGGTGGGAGCCTACCTTTGCTCTACCGCAAAAAATATGGACGATGCCTTGGCAGAGGCCAAGCTTACCGTAAAGAAGATTAAGCCCTATAAGTTTGAATATCCGGTGGCCTATGACCTGGAGGTCGGCTCCATGCTTTCCGACGGTCTTTCTAAGGAAGGGCTTACCGCCATGACCAATGCCTATTGTAAGAAGGTGAAGGATGCGGGCTTTATTCCCATGGTCTATGCCAATAAAACCTGGCTGACCAAGCACATGAATTTATCGGATTTGCCCTATGACGTGTGGTTTGCGGCTTATCCCTTGGATCGGGTGTATCGTCCGGTAGAGGGAAGTGCAACTACCATTTGGCAGTCCAGTGAAAAGGGTGTGGTACGAGGCATTAAAGGATTGGTTACTACGGAATTTTCCTGGAAGGCTTACGGCGGGGGCAACCCTTCTGAGAAAAATGCAGGAAAGTCCGGCGGCGCTTCCGGAAACAGCTCCCAAAATGGCGGGAATTCTTCCAATAATTCCTCCAATAACGGAAAGAACAGCAATAATTCCAATAATGGAAATTCAGGAAAGAACGGCGGCAATAAGAGCGGCAACAATTCCGGCGGTGCTTCCGGAAACAGCTCTTCCAATGGGGGCAATACAAGCCTGAATAAAGAAGAAAACAGTACCATCAGCACCGGAGGGCCTGAAGCAGAATCTCAGGCTTCCGTGGAAAACGGTTGGGTGCAAAATACTCCCGGAAAGTGGCAGTATAAGGAAGGCGGAAAGGCTGTTACCGGTTGGAAAAAGGTATCGGATAAGTGGTACTTTATGAATTCCGACGGAAATATGCAGACCGGCTGGGTGAAGGATCAAACAGCTGGTATTTCTTAGATGACCAGGGCGCAATGCGTAGCGGCTGGATCAAAGATAACGGAAACTGGTATTTTCTGAAGGACAGCGGGGCAATGGCCAAGAACTGGCAGAAGGTCTCCGGAAAATGGTATTGGCTTTCCGAGGACGGCGCAATGCGAACCGGCTGGAGAAATCTCAATAATGTATGGTATTATATGGAGGATTCCGGCGCGATGGTAGCGGATACCACGAGAAACATTAACGGCGTGGACTATCGTTTTGATGCCTCCGGTGCATGGCTTCCTTAAGAATACAAAGCTCCCGGTGAGTAATTTACAAAAGATAGAATAAAGCTTCCGGTGAGTAGTTTACAAAAGATAGAATAAAGCTTCCGATGAGCGGTTTTCCTAAAGATAATACAATACCCTACTATCGCCGATGAAGATAAGGGAAAGAAAGGCTTCTCTTAAGAAAATAAGACGTTTGAAGAAAGAACATTAAATCCGAATGGAAATCATACGCTTAGAGCAAGGACGTACAGTTCGAAAGGGAATAAAAAATAAGAAAGAGGATAATACTATGCTAAAGAAAAAAGATAGCTTTTTCAAAACAGCAGGAAAGAAGGCTCTGCTTTTGGGGCTGGCAATGGGTGCTCTATGGAGCATTCCTGCATTTGCGGAGGATAAGCCGGTAAGCCGTGTGCAAATCGACATCAGTCCCAGTGAGGATTTGGAGCTGGAGTCCGGAAAGACCTATGCCAAGCCTGAGGCTGTGGCGATGGACAGCGGCTATGAGGTTTCCGGATTTTCCATTGACGGAAAGAATCAGGGCTCTCCCAAGAAGCCCTATACCTACACCATTTCCGTAAAGGCGGAGGGGGGGAATGTCTTTGACGACAATACCGTGGTAGAGGTTCGTGGCGCTTATGAAATGGCGGTAACCGAGAAGTCCAAGACAAGCATTAAGCTTAAGGCAAATGCCTATCCCTTCACTATTTTGAAGGAGCCGACAAACTTTACCCAGGACGGAACTTTGATTCGTTGGGGAAAGGTGGATTACGCTTCCGGCTATGATGTAGTGATTTACTACACCACCAAAAACGGAGACGACAAGGTAGCGAAGAAGTCCGTAAACGGTACCAGCATTAACGTGAAGTCCTATTCCGAAAACGGAAAGGAATTTGATCATATCGCCGTAAGAGCAAAGTATGACAAGAAGGACGATTTGGCCCAGTATATTGCGGATTCTCAGTATGTGGAGCCCTCCGGAGATGTGGACGGAGAGTATTCCGATGACGGCTACATTTTCAACCTGATTACCTTGAAAGCAAAGGGCATTAGCAAGGGAAGCTTCAAGGAATACAGTGCCAAGAAAAAGAAGAAGACTGCGGCAGAGAAGGCTAAGGACAATAAGAAGAGGCCTTCCAATGATTACTATGGAAATAACGAGGACAGCAGTAATGCTTCCGGCGGCCCCTCCGGCAATGTTTTAGGCTGGAGACAGAACGGAGAAGACTGGTATTTTGAGGAGAACGGTCAGCTTTCCAAGGGCTGGAAGCAGATTAACGACCGGTGGTATTTCTTCGATGAGGATGGAAAAATGCTTACCGGCTGGAGAAAGATTGGTGAGCAGTGGTACTATCTGGATCAAATGCAACAAGTGCCGGTGCGATGCTTAGCGGATGGGCATTTTTAAATAATCAGTGGTATTACTTGGAGCCAAAGGCCGAGGGACAGGGAAAGATGCTCAGCGGTTGGCAGGAAATCAACGGACAGTGGTATTATTTCCAGCCGGAGAATGGTGCAATGCTCAGCGGATGGCAGAATATCGGAGATAAGTGGTATTTCCTGAATGTGAATAAGGAAGGTGTTCCCGCAGGCGCTATGCTGAAGGATACCGTACAGGATGGCTACACCATCAACGGGGAAGGTGTTCGGCAATAAGCAAAAGTAGGAAGAGAATTGTAACAAAAGCAGATTTTTCTCTGTCTTTATACAAAGAAGCAGGTATTCCTGTTTTCTGCTTTACAATAGAGTGTGAAATTCCTCCAGCAAGGAAGCGAAATTTTTTCGTCGAGGAAGCTACTTGTCGAAGCAGGGCAGGATGGGATATAAAAGCAGTTTGTATCATAAAGGAGTTAAAATGAAGAAAAAAGCTTTAGCGATGGCGTTATTATTAAGTGGAACTTTGGCTTTCCACGGACAGGCTTTTGCGGATGAGTACAGTAACGGAACCATTCAGGGAGAAGCACTTCCCAATGTGGTTCATGGTGTAAATCAGCAGGCTTCCGGGAGCCCCAAGGCACCCTGGCAGGATGCGAGCTTAACCCAGGCGGCGAACAACGGATCTACAGTTAGCAACAGTACTGCAAGTAACGGTACAGCAAGCAATAGCTCTGCTAATGCAGGAAGCTCCTCAGAGAGCAGTACCCAGGGCGCTACTACCAGCAATGCTCCTTTAAATGTGCAAAACGGCAGCTCTACCCCAACTTATACCGACAGTACCATCGGTTTGGGCGGTGCCAGCATTACCATGATTAAGGGAGAGCAAAGCGGACAGCAGATTTCCATTGTGATTGAAAGCAATGACGGCAGCTTAATCGTAGTGGACGGCGGTTTAAAGACCAATGCTCCTTACCTTGCAAAATACATTAAAGACAGAGGTGGAAAGGTGGCTGCCTGGCTCCTTACCCATCCCCATGAGGACCATGTAGGTGCTCTTGCAGTAATTCTTGAGCAGCAGAAGAAGGAAGGTCATCCGGATTATTACAACATTGATCCGGGACAGATTTACTACGGCTTTGCGCCATTGGCTTACTATGAGCAGTATGAGCCGGCTCACCGTATTCCGATGATGAAGGAAATTATGGAAGACCTGGCCCAGTACGACAGTGCAAAGCGCCATGAAAGCTCTCCTGCCGGAACCAGCTTCACCTATGGCAATGTGGCGGTAGAGGTTTTGAACACCCCCTATTCCATTCCTATCGACACAGGAAACAACAGCTCCGTTTGTTATATGATTACCATTAACGGAAAGAAGCTTCTGATTACCGGAGACCTTCCCTATGAAGCGGCCGGAAAGTTGATGGAAGAAAGAGGTGCCGATAAGCTTAAGGCGGACATCGTGCAAATGGCTCATCACGGACAGCACGGCGGATCCTTCGCCTTCTATAGTGCCGTACATCCCAGATATGCTTTATGGCCCAGCTCTCAGGAGCTTTGGAACAAGCGTAAGGATGCCTTCACTGAAGATCAGGAAACCTATACCGTGGCATTAACCAAGTTTTGGATGAATAAGCTGGGTGTGGAGAAGAACTTCGTTATGGCGGACGGAAACTGGGTGCTGAAGTAAGGCGAAAAAGCCCTGTGTCCATAGAGAAAAAGCGCTGTATCCTAAAGAAATAGTTTTGTATCGTTAAAGAGAAAAAGCCTCGTATCCTTAGAGAATACTTGCTTTTTCACCAAAGAATCTTTATACTTAATAGAAAGTTTTTTGGGAAAGGATAAAAATATGGAACAGTGGAATGTAGAAGCTTTCAGAGATAGAGCAAAGAAGTTCACGGAAGATGCAAGAGCATTAAGCAATGATTTTCAATATGCCATTGGCTTAAGAGAGAAGCAGAAAGAAGGAGAAGATATGAAGAAAAAGATTTGTACCGTACTGGCCATCATCGGTGGAATCATCGCTTTTTGCGGACTGGCTTACGGCGTATATCGTTTGCTTGCTCCGGATTATCTGGAGGATTACGAAGACTACGATGACTTAGAGGATGATGATTATCTTACAGAAGAGGACTAATCTGTCGGATTTGAAATGACTTTGAGCGAAAGAAAAAAGAGGCAATAGCCTCTTTTTTTTATACAGAGCTTGGTGGAGATTGAAGATTATGATATCCGATTCATCTCAATGCAATATTTAAAGTGTGGTCTTTTTTTACTTTTAATTGTTGGAATCCAGCGTATATAAAACCTGGAAAGACATAAAAAAGCATATGAATGCACCAAAAATGGTGCGAAACAAAACTATTTATGCTATACTACGGAAAATAAGGAGGTCTTATGATAGGAGAAAATATTCGAAAACTAAGACATGCACAGGGACTTACCCAACCGGAGTTTGCGGAAAGAATAGGTGTTTCTCGCAATAGCTTAAGTCGATATGAAAATGGAAGCAGTCCGATTTCGACGGATATTATTGATCGGATTTGCCAAGCGTTTCAAGTTTCTTATAGAGAAATAGTAGGAGAAGAAAAGATGATTAACCCGCTGGAAGAATACCAACTTAGCTCCAAAATAGATTTATTTAAAGAACGGGCAGCATCTATTCTGGCCAGACTTTATCATTTTCAAGATAAGCATGCTATAGCTTTTGATGACGAGAAAAATCCATGGGTTTTACTGGGAGATGATTTGTCTATGATTATACAAGATAAAATCTATTCTATTCAGAGTGTAGAAGAGCTAGAGCGATATCAGGGATATTTGGATGGCATTGAAAGAATGTTGGATTTGGCGGAACAACAGGTGGTAGCGTGATGGCGTTAGAAAGCTTTAGCGAGTCTGATTTTTCCCTTGCTTTAAAACGAAATATTCGTGCACTGACAGTAGGGAAATTCCCTAGTGGACATCCTGAAGCTATCTTACTTGGGGGACAAAGCGGTGCGGGAAAAACGCTTCTTCATCGTATTAAGAAAGAGGAATTTCAAAGTAATATTATCATTATTGATGGAGATTTATTTCGTTTTCAACATCCGAATTATGAGGAACTATATAAGCGATATGGTAAGGATGCTATACAATATACCAATGCCTTTGCCGGGAAAATGGTAGAGGAACTCATCCTGGATTTGAGTGAAAAGGGATATTCGTTACTCATTGAAGGAACATTACGGAATTCGGAAGTTCCTAAAAAAACTGCGAAGCTTTGAAATCCAGAAAATATCATGTTTCTTTAGTAATCATGGCATGCAAGCCGGAACTTTCCCATCTCAGTACAATAATCCGTTATGAGGAAATGTATAGTATTGATAAATTTCGAGCGAGAGCAACAGAAAGAGCAATCCATGATGAAATAGTTCAACATTTAGTTAGCAATATTGAAATATTGGAACAGGAAAAAATCTTTGAAAACATTCAGGTATATCAAAGAGACTCTTCTTGTGTGTATGATTCAGAAATAGATTCCGGTGAAGCGTCGCAAAAGGTAAAGGAAATTCTATTTGGACAATGGAGTTTGTTCGAAAAGGAAATGCTTAAGTCGGAAGAAGAAAGATTAAAAAAATTACAGGAACGAAACGGTAATACAGAAGAGAGTAAGGATAGTTTCCTTTAAGAAAGGGTCAGGAGAAATGGAAAAAGAAAATATAAACATAAACACAGAACTAGCTATGCCTTCGCAGGAAAAGCACTGGTGCCAAAATCAGGATCGTTGTGGTGGCTGCTTTTATCAGGAAATCCCTTATGAAGAGGAAGTAGTGAAAAAGGAGCAGGAGATTCGAGACTTGTTTGATCCGGTGATTCAGGGAGACTATCTTTTTGAAGGCATCATTTCCTCTCCTAAGAAGGAGGCCTATCGGAATAAGATGGAGTTTTCCTTCGGCGATCAGGAAAAGGATGGTCCCCTTTGCTTGGGACTGCACCAAAAAAGAAGCTTCTTCAACATTTTAAATACGGAAGACTGCCGCCTTCCTCACCCGGATATGGGAGAAATTTTACTGGCTACAAGACTGTATTTTCAGGAGCAGGGACTTGTCTATTATCATAAAAAGCGCCATGAGGGCTATCTTCGGCATCTCCTAATCAGACGGGCGGAGAAGACGGGAGAAATCTTACTTTCTCTGGTGCATAGCACCCAGCTTCCCGCAGAAGAGGAAGAAAAGATTTTAAGCGGCTGGAGAGATAGACTTCTTTCCTTGGAAAAGGAAGGGAAGCTGGAAGGAAGCTATGCGGGCATTTTGCATACGAAAAATGACAGCCTGGCGGATGCGGTGATTAATGAGGGAACAGAGGCACTTTACGGAAAAGACTATTTTTATGAGGAGCTTTTGGGCTTAAACTTTAAAATTACGCCTTTTTCCTTCTTCCAAACCAATACTCTGGGTGCAGAAAAGCTCTATGCCAAGGTACAGGAGTATTCCAGCTTTTCCGAAAATGCAGAGGAAAAGCCGGTGATTTACGACCTTTACTCCGGAACCGGCACCATTACCCAGTTAATGAGCAAGGTGGCCAAGCAGGCAATCGGGGTGGAGATTGTGGAAGAGGCGGTGGAAGCTGCCAAGGAAAATGCGAAGGAAAATCAGGTGGAGAACTGTATCTTCTATGCCGGAGATGTGCTGAAGGTGCTGGAGGCAGGGCAGGGGGAAACAGAGCTTCCCTATCCGGACTTTATTATTGTGGATCCCCCAAGAGACGGGATGCATAAGAAGGCCTTGGAAAAAATCATTTCCTACGGGGTGAAGCGGCTGGTTTATGTGGCTTGTAAGCCGAAGAGTCTGGCAAGAGATTTGGAAGCTTTGCAAAATGCCGGATATAGAGTGCAAAAATTGTGTGCTGTGGATATGTTTCCCAGAACCAATAATTGCGAAGTGGTGGCGTTGCTGGAGAAGGAGGAATCGTAGAAATCAGGTAATCATAAAAATGCAGCAATACGCAAAAATTTTACGAGTATAATTGATTTGATCCTTGAATGTGGAGACCATAGCGTTGCTACAAAAAGAGGAATTGTGAAAATCCTCCAATTTAGGCAGTTTTACAAGCATTTCGTCTTTGTGGAAGACGCTGATGGAGGAAGAGTTGCGGAAGTATACGCTCGAGGACATTCATGCGGGGCTAGCTTCCGATAATCGGGCTTGTTACGCTGCTCTTGTTTCACTGAGATCATTTGATTCAAGATAATACTACCGGGGCGTATCCCGGAGAGAAGGGGAGGAAACACATGTTAAAGTATTTGATCATCGGCGCGGGCGGGGTCGGCGGCACACTCGGCGCCTATATGCTTCGCGCGGGACTTTCGGTGAGTTTTCTGGCACACGGCAAGACCTTGGAGGCACTTAAAAAGAAGGGACTCGCGCTGGTAAAGGACAGCGGTGAAGAGACTTTTTCGCCGGTCGCTGCGTTTGATGAGACAAGTTACAGCGAGACGCCGGATGTCATTTTCCTCGCGCTGAAGTCCTATTCGATTGACAGCGTCCTGCCGTTTCTAGAGCGCGTCGCCACGGAGCACACGGTCATCATCCCGCTATGCAATGTCTTCGGGACGGGAGAGAAGTTACAGAAAAAGTTGGAGAAGCCGCTGGTCACGGACGGCTGTATCTATGTGATGGGCAATGTCGAGGAAGCGGGCAGAATCCGTCAGCTCGGCAGCTTAATGCGCGTGGTTTACGGCGTCCGGAAACCGGAGGAGGCGTGCCCTGTCCTCGAGGAAGTGAAGGCGGATCTCACGCGGGCGGGTGTCGAAGCGGTGCTGAGTGACAACATCCGCCGCGACTGCATGAAGAAATTTGCCTACCTCTCGCCGCACGGTGCGGTCGGCACTTACTTCTATATCACGGCGGCGCATTTGCAGCGCGAGGGCGAGTACCGGAACTTTTATCGCGGCCTGGTACGCGAAGTGCTCGCGATTGCGGAGAAGATGGGCATCGCCATGGACGGCTACAGTGAGGCGGACAGCCTGAAGGTGGTGGACGGACTTGCGCCCGAGATGACCACCTCGTTTCAGAAGGATGTCGTGGACATGAGGAAGTCCGAGGTCGACGGGCTTATTTATGAAGTGCAGCGCCTCGGGAAGCGCTACGGGATCGAGACGCCCTATTACGATGAGGTGATTGAGTCCCTGCAGGCGCGTAGCGTATTGACATTTGTTTTAGACAACCTATAATCCCGATTTTGACAGTCTACATAGTAAAAAAGCCCTGTAATCGTTGAAATCAAGCGGTTTACAGTGCTTTTTTCTTTGTTATCAGATATGCGTACAGATTTTTATTTTTTAGTCTGATGGCAAATATTTCTCATTTTTTCTATAGTGACTATCTGCATAGAAGTATTAATTCCAAAAGGCTTTTTTTCTAGATCGTCTGTAAATTCTGTTTTTTTGTATATGTCGGGATAAATCCTCTGCCTTCAATCTTTAGAAAGTTCATATCTTTTAGACCACGTAACAGCTTTTCGCATGAATACTTGCTTCCAAGTTGTTTATCCAGGTATCTGTAGAGAATTAATGAAAGGAAGCAAATCATAAAAGTGTGCCTTAATCCTATCATCTCTGTGAAGGTATACCGGCCGTGCTTTGAATTCACTTTTCATAATGCGAAAGCATTCCTCGATTTGCCAGCGTTGTTTGTTTACTTCAATGATAGCTGAAGCATCATCTTCCAAGTTAGTGCATACAGCGTAGAAACCGTCATACTGTTCTTCTTTTCGGATGACATCTTCATTGAGTTCTAAAAAGCTCTGCTCGGCCAGCTCCCCCTCCGGCGTGACACTGTTCTTTTTAACAAACCGTTTGAAATCGGTTTGGCGGTTGTGGTCTATTTCTTTTGGGATTATTGGTAATAAGGTTTTTGGGCACGATTGATTTGTCCGCTCCGAACGTACCTTAGATAATCCCTGTATTTGATGGAATAGGATACAATCAGATGTTGTTCAAGTCCATTTTCATTTATCCACCGTTCTTTGTAAAAGATTTTTTCTCTGTCTTTTTCTTCGTCCAGTTCGGAAATGTCATACTTTTGCATACTGCCTTTTAGACGCCAGTCTTTAGAATCGAGACACCATTCTTTCAGAAATCCTTTTAACTTCTTTATGGATTGTGTTGTGATAAAACCACGATTCCCCTTGGAGTTATATTTGCGGTTGGATAAGGCTGAAAGACCTGCATCCGTACATACGACCAGTCTAGACAAGGAAAAATCTTCAAGAAGCTTTTTTTCCAAAGGAACCATTGTCGTTTGTTCATTGGTGTTGCCGGGATTGACACTGAAGGCAAGAGGAATACCGTCACTGTCCATAAAAAGTCCCATCTGAACAATGGGAAGAGGCCGGTTTTCTTTAGAGGCTCCATACTGTTTTAATCCATCTGCTTGCTCAAGCTCAAAAAAGTAGTTGGTGCAGTCATAGTAAATCACTCCGGTTTTTTTCTTTTTGAAATCTTTTAAGCTGTTCCGATAAAGTGTGGACTGAATGTAATCCGACTCTTCATTAATGATGGATAGGGAACGGTAAATATCTTCGAGAGAAAAATCCGGTTTTTTTCTATAAATCTTGAAGAAAGAGCGAAGGAAGATAGTTTTGAAGAAGGATAAAGGATTCTTGTAAAGAGCAGCCTTGAAAGAATTGAATTGAGGTTGTACTTAAATCCATGCTTTCTGGCAATAGCTTTGCAAATCTTATCAAAACCCAACTGAAAATAAATATCCTGTAGGAAAAGATAGCCTCCATTGAAGAGCCTCTGATCGTTCTGAGTGAGAGGAATTGAGGGATCAAACGAGATCTCAATAGGTTTATTCATTTCAGCATTCTTATTTAAATTGGCGACGTATTCTTTTGCCCATGCAAGAGCATCAGAAACACCATGTTTTTTACAGATTTCTTTTTCGTTTCCCAGTTTTTCGACGGTTACAGTCGTACGTTTTTTATTGATATAAGCAGATTTAATAACAGAGTAAGAAACTGAGTGAGCAGATTTAGTGGCTCTAAGTCTCATAGGCACCTCCTTTAAAATTAACTTTATTATAATACAATACGTAACAAGACGCAATACAAAGAACATAAGTTTGTGCAAAAAAATAAAGGCTTTTCAAGCCTCTCGATACTGTTTATGTTATTTTAGGTGTCAAAGTTCCGGTATTGACTTTTGTTTTAGACAACCTATAATGAAAAATGAACAACGGGGAGCTCGTTGAGAGCTGAGAGTGGATTGAACAATCCTGACCCATAACCTGATTTGGATAATGCCAACGTAGGGAAATAGTCCGCTAAGGGACAGGTACTTATGATTCTTCATTCAGAATCTCATGGGTCCATAAATTCTACGCTATCCTTTTTGGGGATGGCGTTTTTTTATTCCACTTTATTCTACTTATATTTCTCTTGTGCACTGTGTGAGGCCTCATTTGTCAGGAAATAAGAGGGTTCGCCTAACAGGAAATATAAGCCCTCGTCCATCAGGAAGCCGGCAAAGTAGTGTACAGAAAGAAAGGAGCTAAAAAGTGAAGGAATGTTTGGAAAATGTCAGAAAGAAAGGTCCATTGGTTCATAACATTACAAATTATGTAACGGTAAACGATGTGGCAAATGTAATTCTGGCCATAGGTGCCAGTCCGATTATGGCAGATGATCGGGAAGAGGTGGAAGAAATTACAGCGATTTGTGGTGGATTGAATATCAATATCGGAACCCTGAATCAAAGAACCATAGAGGCCATGCATTTGGCAGGAAAGAAAGCCAATACTCTTCAACATAAAATTCTCTTGGATCCTGTGGGAGCAGGAGCTTCCGCCCTTAGGACGAAAACGGCTCTTTCTTTGATGGAGGAAGTGCATTTTGATGTGATTCGGGGAAATGTCTCCGAAGTGAAAGCTTTGGCATTGGGAAGCCAATCCACCAAGGGCGTAGATGCGGATTCTGCAGATGTGGTGAGCGAGGAAAATCTTCCACAGATGCTATCCTTTGCAAAAAAATATGCCAAAAGTTTCGGTACTATCATCGCCATTACAGGGGCTATCGACCTGGTGACAGATGGGGAGAGGGCTTACGTTATTCGGAATGGGTGCCAAGAAATGAGCAGGATTACCGGTACAGGCTGTCAGCTTTCCGGCCTGATTACCGCATTTTTAGTGGCTAATCCGAACAAGGCCTTGGAGGCAGTTGCCGCAGCCACCTGTACCATGGGGCTTGCCGGAGAAATCGGGAAAGCTCATTTGCAGGAAGGGGAAGGAAATGCCAGCTATCGGAATCGCATTATAGACGCTATCAGCCTGATGACAGGGGAGGAGCTGGAAAAAGGAGCAAAGTATGAAATTCGATAAAGACTCCCTCTTGCTGTATGCGGTGACGGACCGACATTGGCTTAAGGGAAGAAGTTTAAAAGAAGATGTGGAGTTTGCCCTTAAGGGTGGCGTAAGCTTTGTCCAATTACGGGAAAGGAAGACATGGCTCTAGACCATGATGCCTATCTTCAAGAAGCCCTGGAAATAGGAAAGCTTTGCAGAAGCTATGGAGTTCCCTTTGTTTTGGATGATGAGGTGGAATTGGCTATAGAAGCGGATGCGGACGGCGTTCATGTAGGCCAGGAGGACATGGAAGCGGGAAGGGTTCGAGAGAAACTGGGAAAAGAGAAAATCCTGGGAGTATCGGTACAGACCGTGGAGGAAGCCATTCTTGCCAAGGAAAGAGGGGCGGACTATCTGGGAGTGGGGGCAGTATTTCCCACAGGATCCAAAAAAGATGCGGTGGATGTGAGTTTGGAAACTCTAAAGCGATTTGTGAGGCGGTGGATCTTCCGGTGGTGGCTATCGGCGGCATCAGCAGAGACAATGTGATGGAATTAAAGGGGAGCGGGATTGCAGGAATAGCCGTGATTTCTGCGATTTTCGCAAAGCCGGACATAGAGGAGGCTACAGTGGATTTACGGAAGCAGTGCCTGGAAATGCTATTTCCGGAAAAGGAAGGATAGGAGATTTAATCTTCCCGTTGGCAGGAAGAAAGTTAGATCATCAAATAATCAGGAAAAAGCTGGAGCAGAAAAGTGCTCTTAAAAGAAAGAAGGTAGGCAAATGAAAACAGCATTAAGTATTGCGGGAAGTGATTCCAGTGGTGGTGCCGGTATACAGGCGGATATCAAAACCATGACCATGAACGGCGTTTATGCCATGACCGCCATTACTGCCTTAACGGCACAGAACACCTGCGGTGTGAGAGGAATTGTAGAAATAAGTCCGGATTTTCTGGGGCAGCAGTTGGATGCTGTCTTTGAAGACATTTTTCCGGATGCGGTAAAGATTGGAATGGTCTCCTCAACGGCACTGATTGAGGTAATCGCGGAAAAACTGAAATTCTATGGGGCAAAGAATATTGTTGTGGATCCGGTGATGGTGGCAACCAGCGGTGCGCGTCTTATAGAGGATGAGGCTTTTGATGCCTTAAAAAGAAAGCTTCTTCCTTTGGCAACGGTTATTACTCCAAATATTCCGGAGGCGGAAATCCTGACGGATACCGGGATTAAAGATGCAGATGCGATGGTGCAGGCCGCTTGCAGCCTTTCAGAAAAATACGGATGTTCTGCGCTGGTAAAGGGAGGGCACAGCATTAATGATGCCAATGATGTGTTGTTTAAGGCAGGGGAAAAAAAAAAAGAAATCTGGTTTGAAGGGAAGAGAATCCAAAATCCCAATACCCATGGTACCGGTTGCACCCTGTCCAGCGCCATTGCTTCCAATCTTGCCAAGGGAATGGAATTGGAAGAGGCTATAGAGAAGGCTAAGGCCTATCTTTCCGCTGCGTTGGCGGCTATGCTGGATTTAGGGAAGGGTTCAGGTCCCTTGGCCCATAATTTCAATATTTCAAGTGAATTGTAAAAACGAAAAGGAGAGTATAGAAATGGAAAATGTAAGAAAACAAAAATTTGACGGATTTGCCAATCTTTATGACGAGTGGTTTATGAAGAACGAAAATCTATTTACCAGTGAACTGAGACTTTTTGAAAAGGCTCTAGGAGACATTCAGGGGAAGAAACTACTGTCCGTGGGATGTGGAAGCGGACTTTTTGAGAGTTACATAGACAGTTCCCATATTGAAGGTGTTGAACCGTCAGAAGATATGGGGAAAATTGCGGAGAAGCGGGGAGTCAAGATTCTTCAGTATGGCCTGATTGAGGATGTGGAACTAAAGGAGGAAAGCTATGATATAATTTATTTTAACGGAAGCTCCAGTTATATAGAGGATTTAAGTCCTGCTTACGGAAAATGCCTGAAGGCTTTAAAGAAGGGAGGAAAATTAATTCTTTTGGATGTTCCCAAGGAGAGCGCCTTTGGCTTTATGTATCTTCTGGCAAAGAGCGTAAATAGCTATGAGCACGAATACTTGAAGGGTACCATGCCGGAGCTACCTTATCCCCTTGGCTTGGTCTCCGCGGGAGTATGGCATACTACGGAAGAGAAAATTAATGTTTTGAAAAGCCTGGGTATTCAAAAGTTTTCCTTCTACCAGACCCTTTTGAAAAATCCCATGTATACCAATGAGGAGCCGGAGGAAGTAGTCGAGGGCTATCAAAGCGGTGGATATGTAGCCATTATTGCGGAAAAATAAGGAAGAACTAAGAAGAACTAAGAAGACTAGGAAGAAAAAAGAAGAAATATGGTGGGGTATGGCGAAACTATCGGAACTTCTTTATGAGAAGGCAGAGAGCCTTTGGCTTTCCTCTATGGAAGAGCCTTTTTTGGTAAAAATGGCGGAAGGGACTCTGAATCAGAGTCTCTTCGGTAACTATATGCTACAGGATTATTTTTATCTTCTGGAGTATATTAAAATTCTTAAAGAATTACGTTCTCTTGCGAAAAATCCTGCAATGCAGCGTTTTATGGAGGAGATTATTTCCGTTACGGAGATGGAGTGTTTCCTGGTTCACGTCCCGGAAATGAAGAGGCTGGGCATAGGGGATGAGGAGATAAAAAAGACTAAAGCTTGCCGGGTAGTCTGTAACTATACTTCTTATATCCATAAACAAGTCAAGGAGGAGGGATTTTTGGCCGGTCTTACGGCATTGCTTCAGTGCTCCTGGAGCTATGCGTATATAGGGCGAAAAATGACGAAAAAGTATGGAGGCACAATACAAACATCTCCGTATAAAGCATGGTTTGACGCCTATTCAGCAAAAGAGTATGTAGAGGCCAATCAACTGTGGATAGACAGCTTGAATAGAGAATGGGAAGCGGTAAGATCTGAGAATGAAAGTCAAGATGTGGAAAATACAGAGAAGCTTTGTAATATTTTTCAGAGATGTGCAGAATATGAATTACTATTATGGAAGAGCCTATATCAATTAAGCCCATAAGGAAAATGTGTAAGAGGAGGTGGTGGATTTTGATTAAGGGAGTAATATTTGATATAGACGGAACCCTTCTGGATTCTATGCCTCTATGGAATAATTTAGGAGAGCGTTATCTTCAGAAATTGGGCTTTACTGAAGAGGAGACAGAGGGGCTTAGCCAGAGGATTTCCACTATGCCCTTTGCAGAGGGAATTCATTATATAAAGAAGGAATATTCTCTGGCTATTTCGGAAGAAAGAATTCGAGAACAGCTTCAGGAGATGATAGCAAAGGCTTATTGTGATGAGGTAGTCTTGAAAGAAGGAGTCAAAGAATATTTACAATTTCTGAAGGAGCGTGGAATTCCCTGCATCCTTGCAACAGCAGGAGATGCTTCTTTGGCTACCGTTGCCCTAAAACGGCTTAAAGTATGGGAGGAGTTCCAGGGACTTTTGCTTTGCGAAGAATTTAATACCTCCAAGCGGGAGGCAAAGATCTATTTTTTGGCGATGGAGCGACTTTCCTTGTCCAAACCGGAGGATGTATTGGTTTTTGAAGATGTGCTCCATGCTATCAAAGTGCTAAGCAGGCAGGCTTTCAGGTTTGCGGAATCCTGGATGAAGCGAACAGGGAAGATTGGGAGAAGATTCAGGAGGTGGCAGACTTTACGGCTAAGGATTTTTATGAACTTGTCTATTTTTCTTGACTGCGGTGGGTAATAAAAGATTGACATCAATTAGTATATTTGGTAGCTTACTTGTAAGGTTTGGTAATTCTCAGCCAATAAGTGGGAAGCGATAAGGTTTGGTGATCAGCGACCATGATAGCTGATGATAAAGGAAGGGAGGCCTTATGGCCTCCCTCTTTTCATGAAGAAAAAGTGTTTCTATTGTGAAAAAGTTCTCTGAATCAGTTGGAATCAATAATTAGAACAATCGAATATTTCCTCAAAATATTCTCACTAAATCATTATCCTGTAGCAAAATTGATGATTTTATGGTAATATTCCAGATACAATTAAACATTTTGTACAGGAGGATTTTTTATGAAGAAAAAATTATGTACCGTGGCAGTATCGCTTATGGTAGGTCTTTCTCTGATGGCATGCGGAGGAAATGCAAAGCAGGCTGAGTCGGCAAAGGGCTCTGAGGCAGGAACAACGGCGGCAGCGGAAGAAAAGGGAACTGATTCTGCTGAGAAGGCTGAGGATGTGAAGGGCTCCGGAGAAGTTGTAGTGTATTCTCCCAACTCCGATAGCGAGATTGCAGCGGTAGTACCATTGTTTGAGGAGAAGACAGGTATTAAGGTTATCATTCAGTCTATGGGAACCGGAGATGTTCTGGCAAGACTGGAAGCGGAGAAGGATAACCCTCAGGCAGATGTGAACTGGGGAGCCATCAATATGTCTTTCTGGATGGGACAGCAGGATTTATATGAGAAGTATGTTTCTCCCAATGATGCGAAGTTACCAAAGGAGTATCAGAATCCTAACGGATATTTTGAGTATACAAAGCTTTCCGGTTCCGCAGCTCTTCTTTTAAACAAGGATGTTTTTAAAGAGCTGGGACTGGATGCGGAGAAGTTCAATTCCTATGAAGATTTACTGGAGCCGAAGTTAAAGGGACACATTGCCATGGGAGATCCTACTAACTCTTCCAGCGCCTGGGCAGAGCTTACCAATATGCTTTTGGTAAAGGGTAAAGAACCTTATGATGATGCCGCTTGGGATTGGGTAGCAAAATTTGTAGATCAGCTGGATGGAACTATTCTTTCCTCCTCTTCTCAGATTTACAAGGGAACAGCTGATGGGGAGTATGCAGTGGGTGTTTCTTACGAGGATCCTTGCGTAAGCTTATTGGAAGATGGTGCTGAGAACTTGAGAGTTGTTTACCCCTCTGAAGGTGCTGTATGGTTACCTGCCGGTGTAGCTATCGTAAAGGGTGCTAAGAACGAAGAAAATGCCAAGAAGTTTATCGACTTCTTGATTTCCGAAGAAGGACAGGAAGCTCTGAAGGATACCACCATTCGTCCGGTTATGACCTCTGTGGAAAATACTTCCGAGTTTATGCCTCCATTCTCCAAGATCAAAGTAGCTTATGAAGACATTAAGCTGGTAGCGGAGAAGAAGGAAGAGTGGCAGAATCGTTGGCAGGAGTTAGTAAAAAAGTAAAGAGTTAGAATAGGGGCTGTAAAAAATAGTTTCAATATTCTATTTTTTACAGCCCTTTTTGTAAAGGGGAAGATTTTATGAGCGTGAATATTCGAATCCAAAATGCAGTAAAGAAATATGGGGACAATGTAGTTATTCCGGATTTGTCCTTAGATATTAAAGAAGGAGAGTTTTTTACCCTGTTGGGCCCTTCAGGCTGTGGAAAAACGACTTTGCTGCGTATGATTGCAGGCTTTAACTCCATTGAGGGTGGGGATTTTTATTTTGGTGATAGAAGAATTAATGATTTAGACCCTTCCAAGAGAAATATCGGAATGGTTTTCCAAAACTATGCGATTTTCCCGAACATGACCGTAGAAAAAAATGTGGAGTTCGGTTTAAAGAATAGAAATGTATCCAAGGAAGAAAGAGCGGTGGAAGTTAAGAAATTTCTGAAGCTGATGCAGATAGAAGATTTTGCGGAGCGTATGCCGGAGAAGCTTTCCGGAGGACAGCAGCAAAGAGTGGCATTGGCAAGAGCTCTGGTTATTAAGCCGGATGTGCTTTTGATGGACGAGCCCTTATCCAATCTGGATGCCAAGTTAAGAATCGAGATGCGTACCGCTATTAAGCAATTACAAAACAGCATCGGCATTACCACTGTTTATGTTACCCATGACCAGGAAGAGGCTATGGCTGTGTCCGATAGAATTGCGGTATTTAACCATGGTGTGATTCAGCAAATCGGAACGCCCAAGGCTTTATATCAAAGACCGGCCAACCTCTTTGTGGCGAACTTTATCGGTCACAGTAATGAGCTGGGAAGGAAGCTTGACAAAGGAAAACGGTCAAATGGTGGTTTCCGTTTGTGATGATTATTCCTTTGTTTTAAACAATGTGAAGGAAGAGCATTGTCAAGATGGAGTGCTTCCTGTGAAGCTTGCAGTAAGACCGGAGGAGTGGATTATTCAGGAAGAAACAGAACCGGGTATAGAAGGAACGATTATCGACAGCATATTCTTAGGCTTAAATACCCACTATCTGATTCAGTTAAGTAACGGTAAAGAAGTGGAGGCGGTGAAGGAATCCGAAATTGACTCTATTTTGCCAAAGGGAAAGAATGTAAAGCTGCAGATTAAGAGCCATAAAGTCAATGTTTTCTTGGAAGGCGGCAGTGAAAATATTCTCCAGGGCGTGATGTAGGGAGAGGAGAAAACGGATGAAAACAAAGAAAAAATGGGAAGTCTGGACCTTCATCACGATGATCATCTTAATCGTTTACCTGATTTTTATGATCTATCCCCTGTCCACCCTCCTTCGAAATTCTATGATTTTAAAGGAAGGCGGCGTAGGATTTGCCAATTTCCAAAGCTTTTTTGCAAAAAGCTATAACTTGCAAACGATTTATCATTCCTTTGCAGTGAGCTTTTGTGCCACCATTATTACTTTGATTGTAGGAATTCCCCTGGGGTATTTTCATAGCTTTTATAAGATTCGGGGACAAAAGATTTTGCAGATTTTTATTATCCTCTGCGGTATGTCTGCCCCTTTTATCGGTGCTTATTCCTGGATTCTTCTAATGGGAAGAAACGGTTTGGTTACCCAGCTCTTTAAAAATCTCTTCGGGATTAAGTTGCCTACCATTTACGGATTCCGAGGCATTATGATTGTAGAGTGTATGCAGTTATATCCCCTGGTTTTCCTGTATTTCTCTGCGGCTTTAAAGAACATTGACAATACCCTTTTGGAAGCTTCGGAAAATATGGGCTGTTCTGGATGGAAACGCTTCCTTACTTTGGTGATTCCTCTCTGTGCACCCTCCATTATTGCCGCAACCCTAATGGTATTTATGCGTGCCTTTGCAGACTTTGGAACTCCTCTGTTTATCGGTGAAGGCTATAAGACCTTCCCGGTGGAAATCTATAACTCCTTCATGAGTGAGACGGGATCGGATAAGCATTATGCATCGGCGGTGGCTGTGATTGCCATTGTGATTACCACCATCATTTTCCTGATTCAAAGATTCATTAACAGCCGTTTTTCCTTTTCCATGAATGCCTTGCATCCTATTGAGAAGAAGCCGGCAAAGGGAATCAAAGGAGTACTGATTCATCTGTATTGCTATCTTGTGGTGATTATTGCCTACGCCCCTCAGGTTTATGTGATGTATACCTCCTTCCTGAAAACCAAAGGAAAGAGATTCCTGAAGGAATTTTCCGTACAGAGCTATATTGATGCATGGAAGTTCTTGGACAATGCCATTCCTAATACCTTCATTATTGCCGGAACCTCCCTGATTATCATCATTATTCTGAGTATCATGGTGGCTTATCTGGTAGTAAGAAGAAACAACTTTGCGAATAAGCTGATTGATACCTTGTCCATGATTCCTTATGTTATCCCCGGATCGGTTGTAGGTATCTCTCTGGTGCTTGGTTTTAGCAGAAAGCCTATTGTACTGGTGGGAACCTTTGCCATTATGATTGTGGCCTTGGTGATTCGAAGGAACTCCTATACCATACGTTCCTCCATCGCTATTTTACAGCAAATCCCCATGTCCATAGAGGAGGCAGCGATTTCTCTGGGAAGCAGTAAGATGAAGGCATTCTTTGCGGTGACCATGCCAATGATGATTAACGGGATTCTTTCCGGAGCCCTGCTTTCCTGGATCAGTATTATTACGGAGCTGTCTTCCGGAATCATCCTGTATAACTATAGGACTACAACGCTGACGATTCAGATTTATACCTATGTTTCCAGAGGTTCTTACGGAATTGCGGCAGCAATGGCGACCATATTGAGCTTGATGACCAGTATTTCTTTGATTGGACTGATGCTATACTCAAAGAATAAAAATGTGATGTTCTAAAGGGAAAAGGAAAAGTCCCTTGGAAAAGTTGGAAAATTCAAAAAAAGTCCCTTGAAAAAGTTTAAAAACTCAAAAAAAGTCCCTTGAAAAAGTTGCTTTTTACTTCTATCATTAGCATAAATCAGTCTTGTAGGAGGGGAGTATGCTAAAAAGGAAGATTGAAAAGCAACTTTTAAATTGGAAAAACAGTAAGGAGAGAAATCCCCTCATTCTGAAGGGGTGTAGGCAGTGCGGGAAGACCTGGTCTGTGAATGCCTTTGCCAAAGAGCAGTATAAAAACGTGATTTACCTGAATTTCTTTGAAAATCCCAATTACAAGGAGATTTTTTCCAGTGCTTTAGAGGTTGATCATCTCACGATGATGATGAGTGTATTTCTGGGGCCGGACATCTCTTTTGAAGCGAATGAAACGATTATTATTCTGGACGAGATTCAAGAATGCCCGGAAGCTAGGACTTCTTTAAAATTTTTCAAGCTGGATGGACGTTATGATGTGCTGTGTACCGGTTCTTTGCTAGGCGTAAAGGGCTATGGAGAAAGGCCGGCTTCCATACCGGTGGGATATGAAAGCATCTTGGAAATGTATCCCTTGGACTTTGAAGAGTTTGTGGGCAAATGGGATCAGTGAAGAGATTATCAACATGCTTCAAGGCTATTTGCAAAGAGAAGAAAAAATTCCGGAAGCTCTACATCAAAGATTGCGAGAGCTTTTACTTCAGTATATTGTTGTGGCAGGCATGCCCAATGTTGTCCAAAACTTTGTAGATTCCAAGCAGATGAATCTGGTTTTACAGATGCAAAGGGACATCCTTCATTCCTACCAGGATGATATGTTGAAATATGATGAAAAGGCGGATAAAGGAAGAATTCGAGACTGTTTTAGCTCCATTCCAAAACAGCTCAGTAAGGAAAATAAAAAATTTCAGTATTCTCTTGTGAAAAAGGGAAGCACTGCCTCTCAGTATCTTGGCAGCCTACAATGGATAGAGGATGCAGGTATAATCAGCCGTTGTTATAACTTGTCGACTCCGGAATTGCCCCTGTCCGGAAATGCCATACCGGATATTTTCAAAGTGTATATGAATGACACAGGTCTATTTGTGGCGATGCTGGATGACGGTACCCAATTCGATATTTTGCAGGGAAATCTTTATAGCTATAAAGGCGCGATTTTTGAAAACCTAATTGCCGGAATATTTCAGAAAATGGGAAGAAAGCTTTACTATTTTCATAAAGATACCGGTTTAGAAGTGGATTTTGTGATTCGTTATCAAGGGAAAGCGAACTTAGTGGAGGTGAAAGCCTCCAACGGAAACACGAAAAGCACGAAGACCATCCTGAAATAAGGATAAGTATCATGTGGAACAGGCTATTAAAATCGGAGATTATAATCTGGGACGAGAAGGGGAGATATTGACGGTGCCGCATTATATGGCGTTTTTGCTGAGGGGAGTGTAAGGAAAGAAATAAAGAATTTATACTTCGTGCAATATAATATATCTTGAAAGAATCTAAGTGACGAAATATAACCTACGTAATTATAGGTTTGATAACAATTAGTATATTTGGCAACTTGTTTAATAAAGGTTAGTGATTCTCAATCGACAAGTGGGAGACAATAAAGTCAGGTAATCAGTAACTATGATAGTTGCTAATAAAGAAGGGGAGATCGTGAGGTCTCCCTTTTTCATTCGCAGCCTAAGTTAATTGTAACAAAGTGCAAAGAAAAATAATGAAACAGTTGAAAATATAATGAAACAACTGAAACAATATTGACTAAGATTAAACATTATATACAATAAAAATCTATAAATTACGATTATTATTTACATATAATACACTAGAAAGAAGAGAAACATTAATATATGGCAAATAATGATAGAAAAGAAATTTCAGCAACAATCAGAGATGTTGCCAAAGCTGCCGGCGTTTCCCCTGCTACTGTTTCAAGATATTATTCCGGAAGTAGCGTAGTAGGAACGGAACTTAGTAATCAAATCGAAAATGCGGCAGAAAAGCTTGGCTATATTCATAAATATAGAAAAAGAAAGGATAGAGGGGTTATTGCTCTGTTGCTCTCGGATTTAGAGCTATCATTTTATGGAGATGTAGTAAAAAGAAATTTTAGAACAGTTATCAAGGTATAGGTATCGCTTGATTATCATTCCGTATTCCAATGAAGAAAGTGACTATAAGCATTTTATTACGGAAATGAATATCGAAGGTGTTATTTATCTAGATGAAAATATTAACCCGGATATTTTAAAGTATATTCATTCAAAAAACATAAAAACCATTATGTGTGGCGGTGTTTCCCAAAATGATAAGGTGGAATCGGTACATGTTAATGATTTGCTTGCGGCCTACGAAGGGATGAAATATCTTATCAAGTTAAAACATGAAAGGATACTGGTTCTTTCTGATTTTGAGAATAAAATAGGATCTACTTTTCAAAGATTAATGGGATGCAGAAAAGCCTTAGAAGAGTATTCTCTTCAAGGTCAAGAGGAGCTTATTGCTTATGGGAAAATGACTTATGAAATGGGATATCGTTTGACTGAAAAAATGCTTAAAGCAAAAAAAGATTTTACCGCAGTGTTTGCATTTAGTGACGAGATGGCAATGGGTGCCATTAAAGCATTAATTGCAAACGGCTTAGAGGTTCCAAGGGATATTTCGGTTTTGGGCTTTGATGATATAGCTTTTGCAGAAAAATACAATCCGCCATTGACTACGATTCACCAACCTATTAAAGCCTTTGTTACACAGTGTTTGGATTTTTTTATGAATGAAACAGAGCATAAAACTTTAGATATTATGTTCCCCTTTAGAATAATAGAGAGGAGCACATGTGCGGAAAATAAAAGGGTATAGATATAAAAGAAATGAATCCAAGAGAAAGGAGAAATAAATGCCGAACTACCAAAGAATACTTCTTTTTAGAACAATAAAGATCATTTTATTAGCTGTTTTCACTCTAATATCGATTGCTCCTTTGGCATGGATTTTACTTTCTTCCTTTAAAACAAATCGAGAAATTATGCTTTCTGCATTTTCGCTTCCTTCGAGCTTTGATTTTAAAGGATACCGAGTTGCGCTGGAGGTGTCTCCAATACTTCGGTTTTATGGAAACAGCCTAATCATTGCTACTGCAAGTACAATATTAAATCTTTTGTTTGTGTCCATGACCGCATATGTATTTGCAAGGTTCGAATTTAAAGGAAGAGCCCTTATGGCGTTAATGATTTCTTCTTCCCTATTGATTCCAAGCTCTGCACTCCTTATGCCGATTTACAGGATAATGGTGAGTATTCATCTGTTTGATACGATTATCGGATTGATTTTAGTGCATACTGCTTTGGGGTTACCAACATCCTTCTTTGTTATTCGAAGTTACTTTCAAAGTATTCCGAAGGAATTGGAAGAGGCGGCATATATTGATGGCTGCGGATATATGAAAACATTTTTTGTAATTGTACTTCCGTTGGCGAAGTCAGGATTGTCTACCGTTGCCGTGTTGCAGTTTTTAATGTCATGGAATGAATTTATGTTTGCCTTGGTTTTGACAAAGTCAGAAAAAGTAAGAACATTACCCTTAGCGCTAAATTATTTTACTACGCAGTTTTCGTTCAATTATACGGCACTTTTTGCAGCCCTTACGATGGTCATTCTTCCCAGTATTATTATTTATATTATCTTACAAGAACAAGTGACGCAAAGTATGGTCACCGGAGCGATAAAAGGTTAAGGAAGGAGAAATTATGAAAAAAGTAGTTAGGAAGTCATTGTCTCTGCTATTAGCAGGAACGGTATGTTTTGGAGGGCTGACAGCTTGCTCTCCTTCTTCAAAAGAAGCATCCGGCACCGAAGCAAAGGGGCAAGAGGCAAGCAAAGAAGGTCAAGTAGAAATCACCTTTGCCACATCCTGGGTTGGGGTTAGCTCGTCAAAGGAATGGTTTCATAATAGACTGGACGCTTTCAATAAGGAATATGGCAGTGAAATCAAAGTGAATGTTGAGGAAATTGCCGGAGATCAGGCTTATGTAGATAAGATGAAAGTCTTGTACAGTTCAGATGCATTGCCGGATGTGATTGCGGCAGGAGGCTATAACTTAATTGATACGATGCAGGATAAATTTGTGGATTTAACACCTTACATCGATGAAGAGTGGAAAAATTCCATTGATGAAAAATGCTGGGAAGTCAATTCTCGTGATGGGAAGATTTACGGGGCTCCCATTTCTAAGCAGGTTATCGGCTATTTTTATAATAAAGATTTGTTTAAAAAGGCGGGTATAGAAAAACCTGCAAGCACTTGGGAAGAGTTTTTCCAGAACTGCGATAAATTAAAGGCTGCCGGCATTACTCCTTTATCTATGGATACGGCAGATTCCGGATGGGTAACTTCTCTTATGCTTGGTGCCATAGTTGGACAGACCGAGGAAGGGGAAAGTTTATGAATACAAGCCTTCCCAAGGATTATAATCAAGAATATTTTGTAAATGCGGTTTCTGATATCCAAAAGATGTTTAACGAGTATACCTCTACAGATGCCATTGGCGGTGCTTATGAGAATGCAGCCGGAAATTTCTTTACGGAGCAAACTGCTATCATAGCGAATGGACCTTGGATGGTGGGGGATTTTTATGACACGGATAAGGTGGAAGAGGGCTTTGCAGACAAGATTGGCGTAGCTGCTTTTCCCGGAGATCTTATGTATGATGCAGGAAAGATTGGTTTTAATGTAGCGGCTAAGACAGAAGAAAAAAGAAAGGCAGCAGCTACTTTTGTGAAGTTTATGACCAATGAGGACAGTCAAAAAGCTAATGTGGAAATTACCGGTGAAATTCCCTGCTTAAAGAAAGAAGTAGACTCTAAGGTATATCCGTTGGTTCAGGAAACCATCCACTTGGCCAATACAGCAAAGAGACATATCAATGACTTTCAGTCTTTATGGTTTGCCAATGTAGTGGATGAAGTGAGCGTGGAATATCCTTTATTGGCTCAAAACAAGATTACTGCGGAAGAATTTGCAAAAAAATTAACGGAAGCAGCCCAGAAGAATCAGTAAAATATAAGCTAATTGATGATGCTAAGACTGTTTCCGGCAATAGGAAGGTGAGGAATACTATGCAATCAAGGAACAAGAAATGGATGATTATACTTTTTTTCTTTACCGACAATGATACTGTTTATGATGTTGTATCTTGTTCCTATGCTCATCGTGTTTATAACTTCCTTTTTTGAGTGGAAATCCGGTGGTGTATTTCATCCGGTGGGGCTCAAGAACTATCTCCTTGGCTTTACAGCAGATCCCAGAATGCTTCAATCTATCTTTAACACAGTGATTTGGACTATATTGCAAGGCATAATTCATGTATTTATAGGAACAGTTTTAGCATTGATATTAGCCAAGCGTTTTCGAGGATGGAAGATTTTTAGAACCATTTTTATGATTCCCAATGTAATCTCCTCTGCGGCATTAGCGGTTATCTTTTTAAATGTTTTTAATGCAAAATATGGACTGGTAAATTCTTTTTTGTCATCAATACTAGGTAAGCCAATTACGAAAAACTGGTTTTTTGATCCGAATAGTGCCTTTTTTACGGTAACAAGCATGTGGTTACTCTATTCAGGTATGATTGTCATTATCGTTCTTGCAGGGCTGTTTTCTATTCCTGAGGATATTTATGAGGCGGCAAAGATTGACGGTGCATCTGATTTTGTTATGGACATCAGCATTAGATTGCCTTGATTCGTCCGGTCCTTGGGACAGCGGTAATTATTGCGGCTACAAGTATGCTAAGAGAATTTGAGTTAATTTTCTTGACGACAAATGGAGGCCCGGGAGATTTAACGTTAAACTTGCCGCTATATTTGTACAAAACAAGTCTGAAAGAAAGTAATTATGGTTATGCCAATATGATGGGCGTTGTACTAATCATCACCGGAGTTCTATGCGTATTCTTTATCAATAAAATATTCAAGATGAATGAAACAGATATGTAATGGTTTGCAAAGGAAGGAGTTTTGTCATGAAAATAGCGGTTATAGGCGGTGGGGGAGTAAGATCCATCTTTTTGGCAAAAAGCCTTATGCAGCAGGCAAAAAGATTAGGAATTAAGCACATCGTTTTCATGGATAACGATTCCAGAAAGCTCAATATCTTTGGGAAAATGTCTGCTAAGATTGCCAAGTTAATTAACCCGGATGTAGAATTTGAAATCACAAGCAATCCGGAACTTGCCATTAAGAATGCAGATTACATTATCACTACTATACGAGTTGGTGGTGATGAGATGCGAGTTCGTGATGAGAGAGAAGCTTTATCCCTGGGAATCTTAGGACAGGAGACAACCGGAGCAGCAGGCTTGTCCTTTGCCATGCGCTCAATCCCTGCCTTACAGGAGTATTGTGAGCTGGCGAGAAAAATAGCCTCTCCGGATGTTAAGATATTTAATTTTACGAATCCGGCAGGAGTGGTATCTCAGACTTTAAGGGACTTGGGATATGATTTTACCTTTGGTATCTGTGATGCTCCAAGCGGCTTGCTGAGATCCTTCGCTAAGTTATATGATGTGAGCCCGGATCGAATCACAGGAGACTGCTATGGCTTAAATCATCTTTCCTACTTTAATAGTATAAAATTGGATGGAAAGGAGATCTTACCGGAGCTCCTTAAGAATCCGGATATCTATAAAAAAACGGATATGCGAGTGTTTAAGCCTGACCTTGTAAATCACTTCTCCTGTGTACTAAATGAATATTTGTATTATTTTTATTTCAGAGAGGAAGCGGTAGAGAACATTCTAAAAGCAGGAATTACAAGGGGAGAAGTTATCAGAGACATCAACGAACAGATGCTTCAAGAACTGGAGAAAATGGATGTGGATCAAGACTTTGAAGCTTGCCTGAAAGTTTTTGAAAAATGGTATGGGAAAAGAGAATTGGCCTATATGTCAAATGAAACAGGTGTAAAGAGAGAAGAGTCAGAATACCATTTTGATATTTACTCTCCTGATGAAGGGGGATATGCCGGGGTAGCGCTTCGGTATATAGAGGCTGTAGGTGAACAGCAGGATAAAGAAATGATTCTCTGTGCGCCAAATGAGGGCGCTATTCCGGGATTGCGGGATGATGATGTTGTGGAGCTTACATGTACTATTCATAAGGGGAATATCTTGACACATAAGGTTAATCCTGATCCGATTCCCATGACCTTGATTCGACAAGTAAAGAATATGAGAGGTTGGCATCCTATGCGATAAGGAATCGGAGTATCGCTGCAGCGATAGATGCGCTAATGGTGCATCCACTGGTAAACTCCTATTCTTATGCTAAAAAGCTTGTGAACAGATACATTGATCTTAACCAGGACTATATTGGAGGGTGGCACTAATGAGCTTTGTGGCAGGTGTTGGAGTTTCCAATTTGGATATGATTTATACCGGAATAGGACGCCTTCCGGAAGAGGGAGAAGAAGTCTTTTCGAATGATTTTCGGCTTTGTTTAGGTGGTGGAGTTCCTGCTACCATCATTAATTTACATCGTTTAGGCGTTCCTTCTAAATTTGCTACTTTTCTTGGAAAAAATATGTTTTCCCGCTATGTTGAAGAGCAATTCAAACAATACGGCGTAAGCTATACCAATCTTTATCATGGGGATAAAAATCCTATATGTATTACTACTTCCATGGTAACAGAAAGAGATAGAACGTTTATGTCCTATAGGGAAGAAGTAGAATTTGACAAAAGATTGCAAGCACAGATTTTTGAATATTTAAAGGATGCAAAAATCGTAACGATGCATTTTGGGCTATTTGATGTATACAAGAAGTTAAAGAAATTGGTTGTACCTTGGTTTTGGATAGTGGTTGGGATGATAATATGTCCCTGGAGCAGTATCAGGATTACCTTAAGTTAGCGGATTATTATCTTCCCAATAGAAAAGAGGCATTGAAAATAAGCGGACAATCCACAATAGAAGAAGCATCCAAGGTACTTAGTGATTTCTTCGAAGATGTCACGATAAAATTAGACCGTGATGGTTGCTATCATTTTAATAGAACAGAGAAAAGTTCTCGGCTGATACATACCATTCCGGTGGAAAAAGCGGTGGACTCTACAGGGGCAGGGGATGCATTTTTAAGCGGATTTCTTTATGGCTTAGTAAAAGGGGCGAGCATTTCAAAATGTATTAGCTATGGAAATGTCATGGGAAGTGCTTGTGTGCAGGAAATTGGCTGTTTGGGAGCCAGTGTGAGTGAGAAGGAACTGGTAGAGTTATCCAGATATAATGAATCTGATTGATTTTGAAAAAAGCTATTATGGGAGATGAGATAGTTTGAGGCGGTATTTACCGCCTCTTTTTGATTTCGTATTGACGTTGTTAACTTTTCTGTTGTATCAAAGGTAAATGGTAAATAACCTGTCATCTTTTTTCTATCCATAAAAATTGAGATAATCGTGAAAAGTGTGAAAAGTTGAACGCAGTTTTTCCACTTTACAAACTTTTCCCACTTTGCACACTATCTCAGGGAGGAATTCAAGCTTGATCCTACGGAGTCCAACTCCATCTTTTTGTTCTGCGGTCGAAGATGTGATCGCATAAAAGCTCTCCTCTATGAAGGAGATGGTTGGCTTCTTTGCTATAAACGATTTACAGATGGAAAGCTACAGTGGCCGCGCAGTACCAGTGAAGCCCGTACTTTAACCCCTCAGCAGTACCGATGGCTCATGGAAGGGCTTTCCATTGATCAGAAAAAGGCCATTCTTCCGGTAAAACCGGAGCTTTACTAGCCTGTTTTTTCAAGTTTGTTCGCAAGAAAGAACGTCAAAAAAAGAATAAAAAAATCTCTTTGAAATCCTTTGGGAACGATATCTAATTATATTTATATGATATGATTATTATATAAACCAAGGGAATTATGAATACTGTTTGTGAATAAGAGATTTTTAATTACTAATTAGTAGAAGGAGAATAAGATGGAAGAAAAGGGATTAGGAGAAAATAAGTTAGTAAGAGATTTATCTAAGGGAGTAATTTTAGAGGAGTATGTAATTAAATTTTTTTAAAAAGAGTATAACTTAGATAGTTACGTTACAATCACTGAGTTTTCAAATACGCTAGTTAAGGAACTAGAGAATATTTTATTTTTATTAGACTCAAATGAAATTGATTTAATAGGGGTACTTGATAATCTACAGATTATATTAAAAAGAATTTGAAGTTATTTCTTTCAGATATGATTTAGATAGTAAGGTTTTTCAAGAAGTTGAAGACAGAAATTTCATCATGGTTTAACAAGGAAGAGAAGTTGAAGGCAGAGATTTCCTTACTTATTAACCACGAAGAAAGATTACTGGAACATGACTTGTCAGTGAAGGATGATGAACTAAAAACAGAGTGATATTGAAAAAAATAAAAAGAAAAAAATAGAAACAGATATTAGAAGAATTATTTCAAAAAGTGCTAGATGCTATTGCCGAATATCAAAATGTTCAAATTAATGATATAGACACAATTGTTCAAATTATTAATAAAAAAATTATAGTATCACTGACAGAAATAAGAGAAATCAGGTGTTTCTTTCTCATGCGTTTGTCGATAGATTATTTACGTTAGGGTTATTTTTTTATATTTTTTTATGAACAAAATGTATACCTATATATAGATTGGATGCACCATCCTAAAAAAATCCGAAAAACTAAAAAAATTAAAAAAATAATTTAATGCGAGAAATACAAAAATTCTAAGCAACTACTATTTCTAAGAACTTTAAATAGTGAATTAGCCCTTCAAGGAGGAAAAAGACAAATTCGAGAATGGTGCGCATGGGAAATTGGAACTTTTGATTTTAAGACAAATGGATTAGATCGAAGTCGATTTTATATTGATAGATTTAGACAGAACAGACAATCAAAAAGTAGAAGTCAATTGATTCAAGATTTTCAACCTCTTCTGGGGATTAAAAATGGGAGTCTTTTTAGAAAGGAAAGAATTTATAATGAATAAGGAACAATTTATTGAAAAATTTGCAAATGCTATTCATGAGGGAAATGCAGCGATTTTTGCAGGTGCAGGAACATCTGTGAGTGCTGGTTTTGTTAATTGGAAAGAACTAGTACGGCCTTTCTCTGAAGAAATAAATCTAGATGTTGAGAAAGAAACTGATTTAATTAGCGTGACTCAATATTATATTAATTCTAAGCAAAACAGAGGTCCGATTAATCAGGCAATAGTTAACCAGTTTTCAAGCCAAGAAGCAGAGACATATGTAATGAATTTGTTAACACGTCTTCCTATTTCAACATATTGGACAACTAATTATGATATAGTAATTGAAAAAGGTTTGGAAAATAACAATCGTAGGGCTGACGTAAAGAGGAAGGAAACTAATTTAACATACAGTATTCCTGATAGAGATGCGGTCGTTTATAAAATGCACGGAGATGTATTTTTACCTGAAGAGGCAGTGATTTCAAAAGATGATTATGCAAGGTATAACGACGAACACTCCTTATTTGTAACTGCCTTACGAGGTGATTTGGTTTCTAAAAATTTTTTGTTTGTTGGATTTAGTTTTGAAGATCCTAATTTGGATTTTATCTTGGGAAAATTACATGTTTTACTAGGAGATAATCAACGAGAACATTTTTGTATTCAAAAAAAGGTATCAAGGTCTGATTTTAATGCTCCAGGAAAAAGTGAGGAAGATATTAATAATGAATACAATTACGCTTTAACCAAACAAAATTTAAAAATCAATGACCTGAAACGTTATGGTATAGAGACAGTTTTAGTTGAAGATTTCTCTGAATTACCTCAACTAATATTAAAAAATTGAGAAGGAATACTTAAAAAAATACAATATTCATTTCAGGTAGTATATCAGAATTTAATACAACTTGGAGCCAAGAAAAATGTAAATCAATATTGTTATAAGTTGTCTAATTTTTCTTGTTTCCAAAGATTATAAGATTATATCAGGATTTGGCCTTGGGATAGGGAGTAGTATTATTAATGGAGCTCTTGATAAAAATATATAAAAAGTAAATATAGACATGTAAATGAGCATCTTAGTTTGTTTCCGTTTCCACAATATGAAAAATGGGGAAAAAAACTTTAGCTGAGCGTTGGACAGAGAATCGTAAAGAAATGATTAATTCAGCTGGAGTATGTATATTTATCTTTGGTAATAAAAATAGATACTAATGGAAATGTAGTAGATGCAGCGGGGATGTTGGAGGAATTTAGTATAGCTAAAGAAGCTGGAAAAGTTATAATTCCAATTGCTTCTACAGGATTTACTGCAAAAAAGAATTTTTGAAGAGATGAAAAAAATTCAAAAACAATATAGCTATCTAGATCAATATTGGGAAATACTAGAGAAGGAAAAATGATTGGAAAAGAAGTTTTTTTCTTCAATTGATAAAATTATTAGAGGAGCACAATTATGGCGATAAAAAGTATTTATTTCATTTCGTTTTAGTGATGGGAAATATATTAAAGATGAATTAGTTGATTTATTTGATGAATCTACTGAGATAATTAATAGATCAGAAGATGTTGATAGAAGCAAAATGAGTGAGGACACTATTCAGGAATATCTGTATGAAAAGTTAAAAGATACATCGGTTACAATTGTATTATTAACTCCTGATGCAGTTTCTTATAGAAAGAATTGGGTTGGGAATTATGATGATTGGCTTTATGATGAACTTAGATACTCTTTAGAAGATAGAAAAAATAACAGAACAAATGGCGTAGTGGCAGTATATACTGATGATGCTAAAGATATGATACTAGAAAGCAGTTCACACTATTGTTCACACTGCCAACAAACTAAATCATGTAGAACTTTGAAATATTTTGACAATTTAGCACGAAAGAATATGCTAAATATTAAACCTAATTTTAAAAAAAATCCATGCAATAATCTTTTATAGTGACAAATATGATTCGTATATTTCGTTGGTTAGTTTAGAGGTCTTTAAAGAAAATTATAAAAAAATACATTGATAATGCAAAAGAGAAAAGGGACCGACTAGAAGAGTTTGAAATAAAGAAGAGAATGGATTAAAGGTAAATGGTAAATAACCCGTCCGTTCAATAAAAATCTGCCGGCTCTCAGGCTGGCAGATTTTTATTATCTTTTATTCTTCCTACAGCTATCCGGTAATACCTCCGACCAAGGCATCAGTTTTTTTAACTCCTCCTCGGGAACATTTTCTCTTGGATATTTGTAAATGGTAAATAACCTGTCATCTTTTTTCTCTCCACAAAAATTGAGATAATCGTGAAAAGTGTGAAAAGTTGAATGCAGTTTTTCCACTTTACAAACTTTTCCCACTTTGCACACTATATCAAAGAGGAATTCAAGATGAACACAAAACTCGCTACAAGCAGGATACGAACAGGGCAATGGGCTTGAAAAAGTTGTGAAAATTAAAAAGAGTCCCTTGAAAAAGTTGAGAAAAATCAAAAAAGTCCCTTGAAAAAGTTGTTTTTTACTTCTATCATTAGCATAAATCAGTTTTGTAGGAGGGGAGTATGCTAAAAAGGAAGATTGAAAAGCAACTTTTGAGTTGGAAAAATACTAAGGAGAGAAATCCCCTCATTCTGAAGGGGTGTAGGCAGTGCGGGAAGACCTGGTCTGTGAATGCCTTTGCCAAAGAGCAGTATAAAAATGTGGTTTACTTAAATTTCTTTGAAAATCCCAATTACAAGGAGATTTTTTCAGCTGCTTTAGAGGTTGATCATCTCACGATGATGATGAGTGTATTTTTAGGACCGGAGATTTCTTTTGAAGCAAATGAAACGATTATCATACTGGATGAAATCCAAGAATGCCCGGAAGCAAGGACTGCTTTAAAATTCTTCAAGATAGATGGTCGTTATGATGTATTATGTACCGGCTCTTTGCTGGGCGTAAAAGGTTATGGAGAAAGACCGGCTTCCATACCGGTGGGATATGAAAGCATCTTGGAAATGCATCCCTTGGATTTTGAAGAGTTTTTATGGGCAAACGGGATTAGTGAAGAGATAATCACCATGCTTCAAGGATATTTGCAAAGAGAAGAAAAAATTCCGGAAGCTTTACACCAAAGACTGCGAGAGCTATTACTTCAATATATTGTTGTGGGAGGAATGCCCAATGTTGTCCAGAACTTTGTGGATTCCAAGCAAATGAATCTAGTTTTACAGATGCAAAGGGACATTCTTCATTCCTATCAGGACGATATGTTGAAATATGCTGAAAAGGCGGATAAGGGAAGAATTCGAGACTGTTTTAGCTCCATTCCGAAACAGCTGAGTAAGGAAAATAAAAAATTTCAGTATTCTCTTGTGAAAAAGGGAAGCACTGCCTCTCAGTATCTTGGTAGCCTGCAATGGATAGAGGATGCGGGTATAATCAGCCGTTGTTATAATTTGACGACTCCGGAATTGCCCCTGTCCGGTAATGCCATACCGGATATTTTCAAAGTGTATATGAATGATACAGGCCTGTTTGTAGCGATGCTGGATGACGGCACACAATTCGATATTTTGCAGGGAAATCTTTATAGCTATAAAGGCGCGATTTTTGAAAATCTTATAGCCGGAATTTTCCAAAAAATGGGCAGAAAGCTTTATTATTTTCATAAAGACAGCGGTTTGGAAGTGGATTTTGTGATTCGCTACCAAGGGATGGCTACTTTGGTGGAGGTGAAAGCCTCCAACGGAAACACGAAAAGCACGAAGACAATTCTGAAAAATAAAGATAAGTATCATGTGGAACAGGCTATTAAAATCGGAGATTATAATTTGGGACGAGAAGGAGAGGTATTGACGGTGCCACATTATATGGCATTTTTACTGAGGGGAGTGTAAGGAAAAGGATGATTGTGGAGGAATTGAATTTATAAACTGTAGCAGTTAATAGAAGTAGAATAGTCTCTATACAGTCGATCCTTTCTTTTCCTCGTCAATGGTAAATAACTCGTCCGTTCAATAAAAATCTGCCGGCTCTTAGGCTGGCAGATTTTTATTATCTAGTTTTATTCTTCCTACAGCTTAGATAGTTGGACAATTGTCCTTGAAATGCTCTTTCAAATAGGATATCATTAGTTCGGATAAAACGAAATAATGAAAAGGAGACTTTGACATGATCGTATTAGACTTTGAGCTAAAGGGAATTTATGGATTCAATGATTTTCATATCAATTTTAGTTATCCCAAAAAGATTGTCAATTCGATTATCGATCAGGAATATCTGAAAGGAAGAGAGCGGTTTCGCTATAAAAAGGCTGTAATTCTTATGGGTGCAAATGCTACAGGAAAGACCAGCCTTGGAAAGGCTTTGCTTCGTATTTTCGGATATATGACTGATGGAAATCCAACATCGCTGTATGAGATGGTTTCAGGCGATAAGGGATACTTCAGTATTGATTTTGTAAATGGTGATTACCGCCTGCAGCGGTTGTCAGCTCAGATTGATGCTTCTAATCGGGAGATTGACATTCGGTATCAGACCGCAGACATTGATACGATGGATTCGTATGAAAAATGTGTAAAAAAGCTGAAAGATCAAACAATAGAGGCAACCAGAACCGCTACAGCACTTAAGAAGTTGGTAGGTGCTGTTCGATATCGTTTTGCATATCCTGAAATAGAAAAATCTTTGAAACTTACAGGTGCAAATAAAAGCAGTTTGTTGAAGACACTGCGTGCTGTTATTGGAACGCTTGATCCTACATTACAGGACGTTAGTTTATCAAAAGATTTGAAGGATACCTTTATTATTCGGCGCGGTGGAACGGAAATCATCATTCAGGAAGGTAAACTGCTGAATCGGGAGATACTGTCCAGTGGTACAGCAGAAGGAATAGATGTCGCAATGTTCCTTGCTGCAATGGCGACAAAAGAAAGCAGTTTCTATTATTGTGATGAACATTTTTCTTATATTCAGAGCGATATTGAAAAACGGATTTTCGGTATTATGCTGGATCGTATCGGAGACGATGAACAGTTGATTTTCACAACGCATAATACAGATATGCTGGATTTGAACCTGCCGAAACATAGTTATGTGTTTTTGCGTAAGCATCTGGAGGAAGGTGTATATCAGGTTTCTGCTGTTTCTGCATCGGATGTACTGAAACGAAATACAGACTCTTTACGTTGTGCGGTCGAGAATGATGTGTTTGCCTCGCTTCCGCAGGATTCCCTTTTGGACGAGTTGGAAATGGGGTGGGAAGATGTCTATTCAGGCGGGAACGACTGTCGTTTTGGTATTTGATACTGATGTGCCACAGACATCAAACCTAAAAAGTGATTTTTCCGTAGCTTTTTTTATTCCTCCACCTCTCCGATGATATACATGGTCATTCTGGCGGTACAGAAGAGCTTATCTTCCTCGTCTTTAACCGTCACGTCCTGCACCACCGTGGTTTTTCCCTTGTGCAGAGCATTACATTCCACAAAGAGCTTTGTGGCTCCCGCCGGGCGGACGTAATTAATGTTGCCGGAGAGGGTGACATTTTTTACTCCGTAGGCATAGGCGGCCATGCCGGAGGCAATATCACAGAGGGTGTAAAGGGCACCGCCATGAACGGCACCATAATGATTCAACATTTTCTCTGTAGCTTCAATGCTGTAGAGGCAGTGTCCCGGCTCGATTTCTAAAAGCTCTATCTTGTCAAAGCCGGATAATTCCTGAATATGGGCACGAACGCCCTCCATTACCTTTTCTCTCATTTTCATCCCCTTTTTACATCCCTATGTGCGGAAGAAATAGATGATTCTTCTCCGCACCGGATTTATCTATACATCAGAATTGTTTTGTAAAATCCATAGCGAATACGGATTTCCGGGAAAATGCTGAACGTGCTTAAGCCGTTTCGGGCATTTAGTATAGCATTTCTTTTCCATAGTTAAAATGCCTAATTGGGCGATTCCTGTTTTTAATATTTGCTTGAGTCAAGGGAAAAGTTTAAGTTATTTTACTTTCGTATAGAATCTATACGAAAAACTCTAATTTTTTGCAAAAATTCTATAAACGTAAGAAAAATTCCTTTTCAAGAAAACGAAACTACAGTAGTATGTGAACTGGAAAAAAGCTCTATTTTTTTGAAAAGGAGAATGATTATGAAGAAGCCGGACAAAAACAAGATGGGAAGAATCGGGAAGATGCTTGTCTTAGGAACAGCTTTACTAAGCATAGCAACCCCTATGGCTACTTTTGCCAAGACCGATAGAGTGGATACTCCGGGAACCTGGCGGAAGCAGGGAGAGAAATGGCAATTTGTCAGAGAGCACGGTGCGCCGGAAAAGGGATGGCTGGTGTATAAGAATGACTGGTATTATCAAAGCCCTGTTGAGGACGTCATGGAAACAGGCTGGCTGAACCTTCAGGGAAAGACTTATTTTCTCAGTACGGAAAATAATGCAAGCTTCGGTCATGTTGTAACGGGCTGGCAGTGGATTGACGGCTATTGCTATTATTTTGAAGAGGCGGATCAGGCAGATTACGGTGTTCTGTTCACCGGTGGAAAAACCAAGGATGGCTACTATGTGGATGCAAACGGTCGTTAGCTAAACGGTGCAGGAGGAGAGCCTGTTTATATCAGCGGCAAGGGATTGACTGCAGCAGTGTCCGAACAGCAGGTAGCCGGTGTCAGCCGTAGTATTCCTTCCGGAAATGCAGGTCAGGTAGCCGGTGTAAGTCGTTCCGGCGGCAGTTCGTCCGGCGGTAGCTCTTCCGGCGGATCCGTAAGCAGAGGAGGCTCAAGCAGCTCTTCCGGCGAATCCACAAGCGGAAGCGGCTCAAGCAGTAGTACCGGCAACTCCACAAGCGGAAGTACTTCCGGAGATAATACAGGAAATACAGGAGCTAACGCCGGTGGAAATAACAGCGGAAACAATACCGGAAACAATACCGGTAACAGTGGAAATACCGGAAATACTGCTTCTTCTTCAAACCTTCCGAAGGAAGAGGATGGAAAGCCGGAGGAGAAGCCCGGCACCGGAGACAACGGCAATACTGAAGATAAGCCCGGCACCGGAGACAACGGCAATACCGAAGAGAAGCCCGGCACCGGAGACAATGGCAATACCGAAGAGAAGCCCGGTACCGGAGAAAGCGGAAAGCCGGAAGAGAATCCTACACCGGAACAACCTGAGGAAAAGAATGTTATTAAGCTGGTGGGAGAAGCCAAGGTTAATCAGGATGTGAAGCTTTATGTGTCTAAGGATATTATGGACAGCCTCGATTCTATTTTTATTGGTGTTCAGCCTATCTTAGCAAAACCTCATAGAGAGTTTGAGCCTAGCTACTCCTTGGATCGAGAAAAGCAGATTCTGACTCTTCCCAAGAGTCTATTTAAGGAAAGTAAAAAGTATACTATCAATGTCCAATCCGGAGGTATTCAGCCCTTCCATGATATTACAATAGATGTAAAAGACGATGTGGCAGTCCCTTCCACAGAAGAAAAAGATGATCCGAAGGTTCAGGATAAGGGAATCTCTTTAGGCATTTTTCATGCAACTTTATATGAAGAAGCGGACTTACATGCCTTCCGTCTTACCTATGATCCCGGGAAAGGAATGCCGGAAAGCCATGGTGGACAACGCATCTGCAGTACGTAGAGGTTAATTCAACCCTTTATGAAAGAGTAAACTCCGAAAAGGAGTTTTTAGAGAAGAAGGATGTGTATTACATTGTGCCTGAGGATGCAGAAATAGGCGCCAATACCATTCTTTTGTCTGATTCCGCTTTTAAAAATAAGGAAAAGTTCGATCTTAGGTTGGAATCGGATAATCCCATCCAAAGTATAAATTGGTTTATGGCAGAGTAATTCGAAGCGAAGGATTTTATTGTATTTTCATTCCGGCCGAAATATAGTAAGGAAGAAGTGACAAAATATGCTCGGAATTCTATGCTAAGCTAATGCAAGCCTTTTGCCTTAGGGGAAAGGGTTCATTTAGCGGCAGAAGGCCGGAAAGAGAGTACTAATGGAAGATAAAAATCTGGATCAAAAGCTTTCGGACAATCATCCGGAAGAAACGAAAGTATTGGATACGAATACAGAAGTAGCAGACAAGCCAAAATCAAAGAAGAAAAAGAAGCAAAGCTTTATTCATTATCTGATTCCCACGGTGTTGTTTATTTCCATGATTGTCTTTGGAGGCTTGTTCCTCCGGGACTTTCTGGAATATCGGGCGGCGGAGGATGAATACGCTTCCCTGCAGGATCATATCGTGATTTCCGAGGAACCGAAGAAGGAGGCGCCAAAGAAAGAGAAGGCCAGTGAGGACGAATTTGATGATGAGGTAGAAGAGGAGCCTGTAGATTTGCTTCATCCTCATTTTCAGATTGACTACGGCGCTCTCTCCGGGGTAAATGCTGATTTCACCGCAGTTTTGCATGTGCCTGCCCTTTCCATCACCTATCCGGTGGTGAAGAGTAAGGACAATGAAGAGTATCTGCATAGAACCTTTGAAGGAAAGGCAAACTTTGCCGGATCTATTTTCCTGGATGCAAATGCCAAGGGAAGCTATGATCATAAGAACACATTCATTTTCGGTCACAACATGAAGAATGGAACCATGTTCGGAAAGCTGAAGTATTTCCTTCGGGATGAGCAGCTGGCAAACAGCAATCCTTACGTCTTTCTTTGCAGACCGGAGGGGATTACCCGCTATCGTATCTTTAGCTATTATTTAACGACGGTGGAAAGCCCCATTTACAACGACTTCGAAGGGGACAAGGGCTATGATCAGTATTTGAGTCTGGTTCAGAGACTTTCCTCTTATAGAAATTATCCCAAGGACAGTATCGACTTTCTCAGCGGCCGGATATCATCACTCTGTCCACCTGTTCAGGACCTTCAGGAGGAAACCAGCGCTTTATTGTACAGGCGGCTTTGGAAGAGGTGTATCAGAACGGTTAAGTATATTCCGTTTCTGCGTAGAATGGAGAAGGAAAGCTCCTTGTAGCAAAGAACATAGAAAAGCGAATATCTAAACAGAAGAAACAGCCTTGCCTGTGTTTTTCCATTTTTAGCTTTCATAAAGAGAAGAATGGATTATATCACAGGGCTAGGGCTGTTTTTTGATGTTTAGGTGTAATACTTTTGAAACTGTTCAACAGTCTATAGTATGAAAAAATTTTTTGATGGAAATCATGTTATGCCTTAAAAAATCAAGGATACTGAAGGAGTTAGCCCCTAAAAAATATTAAGAAATAACAGCTTAAAAATCACAGATATAATTATTTTTTTAAAAAAATAGTTTGAAAAATGCTTATACAAATTAATAAACGAGGCGATACATTAAACAGAGATAGAAATTCCACTAGAAAAACAAGTATCTCTTAAATAAAAATAAAGATTTTGTTTATCGCCCAGTATAAATTATGAATGCACTCTCAGAACTTATATAAATAAAAGTGATAACAAATTCAGAAAAACTTTTAAGAAAATTGTTGACATAGCAAAGGAATATGCTATAATCCAAATTGTAAGTCATTTGGAACTCTTGCGCAGGGGACGAGTAAGAGGATCTCGACTTACCAGCAGATTCTGACCGGATCTGTTTGAGCAAAATCGGGGAAACCCGGTGACGCAAAGCTATAGGGCCTGTAATATGGCAGCCAGTTGCGATCTTCCAGTATGAAGATGTTACTCAACAAGTAAACAAACTCATTTCATCGAAGATTACGGTTAGCTGGCAACTAGAAAGGGAATTCTAGATGTCGGTTTTTTTATTACTCGAAAAGAAAGTATGGATTTTTTCTTTTCATCATATGGTGTCACCGTAAGATACGGTAGGACATCGGCAAACCCGGGGAAATCCGGCGACGCAAAGCTATAGGGACTGTAAAATGTCAGCCAGCTGCAATCAAGAATCCCCTGACCAGGGTGAACTGATTCTGCTTCCTGACTCCCTCTTTATGAAGGAGTTATCACATGAAAAAGTTAGTTATCAAACTTGTTGTACTTACAGCATTATTTACCGCATTTTTCGCTATGACTGCATTCGCTGCAAAGGGCGATGCTAAAGCCGCTTTTACTAAAGTTAACGAAATCAGAGTTGCAAACGGCCTTCAGCCACTTACTTGGAACTTCCAGATCGAAACGCAGCTAAGGTAAGAGCTACAGAAATCGTTAGAAGCTTTTCTCACACAAGACCTGATGGATCTGCATGGTACACAGCTGACCCAAGCGTTCTTTACGGAGAGAACTTAGCACAGTATTTCGATGGCGCTGATGAAGTTGTAGTAGCTTGGATGAATTCTCCGGCACACAGAGCAAACATCCTTAAGCCGGAGTTCAAGTCCGGAGCTATCTACACTGTAGAAGTAAATGGCGAAGTTTACTGGGCACAGGAATTCGGTATCTAAAGAAGAAGTATAAAAGAACTGAAAACGAAATTGAAAAATTTGAAAAAATTGAAAGAGTATGTAAGGGAAAGAGCTACCGAAAAATCATCGGCAGCTCTTTTTCGTGATAAAAATTTTCTTTTTATCAAAAAAATGAAAGGAATTGCAAAGCTTGCTTTTTTTATGATAGAATACAGTACACCGTAGCAGTACCGGCAATACTTCATAAAGGGGATAGCGCATGGATAGCAAGGAAATTCGAAACGGAACATTTATCGTACAGGTAAAATACACGGAGAATGAGACTTGGCAAGGAAAGGTTACCTGGGCAGAAAAGAATAAGAACCAGTATTTTCGGAGTGCTCTGGAGATGCTGAAGCTGATGGACAAGGCTCTTACCGAGGAAGATTTCCCGGATGAGGAAGAAGAGGAATAAGGAAGCCGGGAAGGCAATCAGATAAGTTGAAAAGCTTAGTTGTCAGAGACTGTTGCGAATCAGGCAATAGGACAGCGGTGAAGGAGACTATGGAAAATCAATTGGAAAGGCTTTATGCCATAGACTTATTAGGTATTCTGGTACATAAGTATCAGGATGGTCAGCTTGAGGGAGAAATTATTCATCAATATAAAGAGGAAAGTACTCCCTTTTTTGGTGTACTGGATTTAATCAAGGAGATGGAGTTTCAGTACGATGAGTGGGACTATCCCCAAACCTCCACCAGAGACCGGAGCTTTCGGAAAAGAGAGAAGTATAGCTATCCCAATCGTAAGGGGAAGAAACGTCTTCCGGATGAGGCGGGAACTTTGGAGAAGTTCCCCATTATTCAGAAAAGAGGGAAGGTGAGCACCTTCTTTATTCATACCAAATATCGGCAAAATGCTACCTGGCAGGGTGATATTTTTCGTGTGGAGGAGGAAGCCTGCTTCCCCTTTAAGAGTGTACTTCGGATGCTTCAAATCATGGACCGGGAAATGAGAAAGGATCAGGGGAAAGATGCATAAGAGGGCTGCTTTTTTCGGCAAGCTTACTATTCTGCCTCTTTTTTTGTTTGTCCTGTTTTTGCCTTCGCCTTAAGTTCCTGTGGAAAGAAGAGTACCGGAAAGATTCAGGGCAGGGAAATCCGTTTGGGGATTGACCGGGACAATGCGCCCTTTTCTTACCTTGATGAGGAGAAAAATCCCGCCGGCTTTGATGTGGAGTTGATAGAAGCCATTGCCAAGCTGGAGGGCTTTACCGTGAAATTTGTTCCCATGAATCCTTCGGCTTTACAGTCTGCCGTGGTGACCGGCACCATTGTAGGGGCTATGGGAGGAATTGAAATTCGGGAAGCAAAGCAGCTGAGCTTTTCGGAAGCCTATGGAAGTTCTACTCTGGGACTTTTATATGGAAAGCAGTCTTCAGAAACGAAGGGGCAGTCATCTGTACCCATGGGCAGGTCTTCGGAATCCGGGGATGAGCCTTCGGTATCGGAGAAGCAGTCTTCGGCATCGGAGCAAATGCCTTCTTTACAGGGGAAGAGCATCCTGGTCAAGGAGGGAAGCGGTACGGCGGTTTTTCTGGAAAGTATCCGACAAAAGGAAGGTTTTTCTCTGCTGGTGGTGCAGGAAAACCAAGATCTTATCCGGGAATGGCTGGAAGGAAAGGGGGATTTTATTGCGGAGGATCTTCCGGTTTTGGAGGCCATGAAGGAAGAAATTCCTACAATCGATGAGACGGGAAGGATGGAAGACTATCTTCCTCCGGATCTTTTGGGCATCAGCGAATTTGACGTGCAGAAAGAGAAAAATAGCAGAGCAGGGCAGAATATAGAAATATTTTCCCTAAAAGAGGAGCAGCATTACGGCCTGATGGTGGGAATGGGGCAGAATAAAGAGTTGCTTCGCGCCTTTGTTCGGGGGCTGAAAAAGATGAAGGAAAATGGAGAGTGGGAGGCACTTACGAAAAAATATTCTCTTTTTTCTTCCAATTTAAATCCCCAGTAAAATGCTATGAAATACTTGACAGGGAGAAAAAAAGCTGTTAGCATAGCAAACAATTCAGTCTGATGAAGGATTTTTTGGGAAAGGATCGTTGGCAAGATGAGAAGAAACAGAACAGAAATCAATATGATGAATTGCTGCTGTTGCTGTTGCCGTATGCATAGTCATAGGGCTTTTTGCCGTGCCAGCTGATTCTGAGGATATTTTGTGGATATATTTCAGCGAGCTGTTTCGGCAGCTCGCTTTTTGTTTCTAAAACAATGGATTTTTAAGGCATTGACTTTCTTAAAATAGAAGGGGACTTTCATTTTTAAGAAAAGTAAAGAGTTCTAAGGGGGAGAGAGTTTTGGATATTGCATTTATCAAACAGTACATACCGATGTATGTGGAGGCGGGAAAGCTTACCCTGGGCATTGCCTTTCTGGGGATTTTGTTTTCCTTACTGATCGGTCTTGCTGCCAGTTTGATTTTATACTATAAGATTCCGCTTTGGCGGAGGGTGGTACAGGTCTATGTGGAGCTTAGCAGAAATACGCCCCTTTTGGTGCAACTGTTTTTCCTTTATTTCGGTTTACCGAAGCTGGGAATACGTTTCAGTTCGGAGCTTTGCGGGGTTATCGGCTTAAGCTTTCTGGGGGGAGCCTATATGACGGAGGCCTTCCGTTCGGGACTTTCCACCGTACAAAAGATTCAAAAAGAATCTGCCCAAAGCTTGGGGCTGTCTAAAGGACAGATTATGCGTTACATCATTTTCCCGCAAGCCTTATCGGTTTCCATTCCGGCTATCGTGGCAAATATGATTTTCCTGATTAAGGAAACCTCGGTATTCAGCGGAATCGCCCTTGCGGATCTGATGTTTGTCAGCAAGGACTTGATCGGCCTGTATTATAAGACGGAGGAAGCCCTGTTGATGCTGGTAATTTCTTATCTTATCATGCTTCTGCCCCTCAGTATTTTGGGAAATGTTTTGGAAAGGAGGATGCGCATTGCTTATGTTTAATATTTTACTCTCGGCAAATGCAGAGAAGCCTCCGGTATATACCATTCTTTTTGCGGGGAATAATTTTCAACGTCTTTTGTGGGGGCTCTTTGTTACCCTTCGAGTCAGCCTGATTGCGGTTTTGCTTTCTCTTCCCCTGGGTATTCTTTTCGGGCTTTTCATGAGAAGAAAGGATCCCATAAGTCGGGGAATCAGCCAGCTTTATCTGGCCTTTATCCGGATTATGCCGCCGCTGGTTTTATTGTTTTTGGTCTACTTCGGAACGGCAAGGATTGCGGGCTTTCATCTTTCCGGAGAAGCCTCCGGAATTCTGGTCTTTACCCTCTGGGGTACGGCGGAAATGGGAGACCTGGTTCGAGCGGCTATCGGCAGCATTCCCAAGCACCAGAAGGAAAGCGGTAGGAGTCTTGGCCTGAGCTCTTGGCAGATTTATCGCTATATCATTATTCCTCAAACCGTAAGACGCCTGATTCCTTTAAGCATTAACCTGATTACCAGAATGATTAAAACCACTTCTTTGATTGTTTTGATCGGTGTAGTGGAGGTGCTGAAAACTGGGCAACAGATTATTGATGCCAACCGTTTCCAATATCCGAAGGCCTCCATTGTGATTTATGCGGTGATTTTTTTCCTGTACTTTATCGTGTGCTTCCCCATTTCCCAACTGGGAAAATATCTGGAAAAGAAGCTTAAGATATAGCCTGAAGAAAAAAGAGTTATAAAAACGGTTTAGCAAGTTTAATCGTGGAAAATGTATAGAGAAAGGAAACTATGGAAGAAATCGTACAAGAGCAGCTTTTAGAGATAAAACATCTGGAGAAAAGCTATGAGGATGACAGCCCCGTATTAAAGGATATTTCTTTATCGGTGAAAAAGGGAGAGGTGGTGGTGCTTCTGGGACCCTCCGGCTGCGGTAAGTCCACCCTGCTTCGCACCATCATGGGACTGGAGCATATCCAAGGGGGAGAAATCCTTCTGGAAGGAAAAAATATTGTGGGAAAAAGTGAGGAGGCTCGAAAAGAGCGGCAGAATCTGGGCATGGTTTTCCAAAGCTATGACCTCTTTCCCCACATGAATATCATGGAAAATCTTCTTCTGGCGCCTATGAAGGTGCAGGGCAGAAAGAGGGAGGAGGCTGTGCAGGAAGCCCGGGAGCTTTTGGCCAGAGTCCATCTTTCCGACAAGGAAAATGCCTATCCCTCCATGCTTTCCGGAGGCCAGAAGCAGAGAGTGGCGATTATTCGTTCTCTGATGATGCATCCGAAGCTGATGCTTTTTGATGAGGTCACGGCGGCTCTGGATCCGGAAATGGTTCGAGAGGTTTTGGACGTGGTGATGGAGCTGTCGGAGCAGGGCTTAACCATGCTGATTGTGACTCATGAAATGGGCTTTGCCAAGGCGGTGGCGGACAGAGTGCTGTTCCTGGAGGGGGGAAAGATTGTAGAAGAAAATACCCCGGAGAACTTTTTCCAAAAGCCCGATACGGAGAGAGCACAGCAGTTTTTACAAAATTTTTCTTACGTGTCTCATAGACATGTTGGAAGATAAATGTTTATTCCGGAGACCCGGAGAGAGGAGAAAATATGAAGAAAAATGTGATTTTTAGCGGAGTGGCGATTTTAGCAGCCCTTTCCCTGGCAGCCTGCGGAGGCGGAAAGAAGGCGGAAGAGGGACAGACTACTGCAGCTGCGGAACAGGGTTCCCAAAAGGCGACAGAGCAGGCAGGAGAAAAGGCGGAAGCGAAGACTGCTGAAACCGATGGAAAGTCCAGCTTTAGAACCGTAGATGAAATCAAGAAATCCGGTGTGATTCGTATCGGTGTGTTTACGGATAAGGCACCCTTTGGTTATGTGGATGAGAAGGGCGTAAACCAGGGCTATGATGTGTACTATGCCCACAGAATTGCGGATGATTTAGGGGTAAAGGTGGAATTCACTTCTCTGGATCCCGCTTCTCGTGTAGAGTATGTTTCTACCGGCAAGGTGGATATTACTCTGGCGAACTTTACCGTAACCAAGGAAAGAGCGGAGAAGGTGGATTTTGCCCTTCCTTATATGAAGGTGGCTCTCGGTGTGGTTTCTCCGGACAATGCGGTGATTAAATCTGTAGATGAGTTAAAGGGAAAGACGCTGATTATTGCCAAGGGAACCACTGCGGAGACTTATTTTGAGGCAAATCATCCGGAAGTTAAGCTGCAGAAGTATGATGCCTATGCGGATGCTTACAATGCACTTCTGGACGGAAGAGGAGACGCTTTCTCCACTGACAACACCGAGGTAATTGCTTGGGCTAAGTCCAATCCGGGCTTTACCGTAGGCGTTGAGACCTTGGGAGACTATGATACCATTGCCGCTGCAGTGGCTAAGGGTAATGAGAGCCTTCTGAACTTCCTGAATGAGGAAATTGAAACCCTTGGAAAGGAGCAGTTCTTCCATAAGGATTATCAGGAAACTCTCGAGCCTGTTTTCGGTTCCGATACCGATCCGGACAGCATTGTAGTAGAGGGCGGAAAGCTTAGTTAAATTGTTCTTTCGCTTTACGGTATAAAAAATATTTTTGTAGAAAATAATTAACATTTAAGCAAAATACAAAAAGAGAGAAAAGAGGGGATTATATCTCCTCTTTTTTTTGACGATAGAGGTAAAGCAAAGGTTTAAACTGCTTCCTTCAGGGAAACAGCTTGGAAGGACAGCAGGAAACAGTTTCGATGGATGAGCAAGGATGCTCTGTTGCGTGGGAAGGAGTCAAATTGAATACAGAACAAGAACTTCTTCCGGGATGGATGAAGGAAAAGGAAAGCTTAGGCAGTATTTTCAAGGATCCTTTAAGTAAGACCGTAAAAAACCAGGCCTTTCGGGACTTGGCTAAGCGGTATATGGAAGTAGGACAATGTGCGATTTACTTCAATATTATAGATTTTAAATTATACAATGAGCGCTTCGGCTTCGAGGCGGGAGACGCTTTGATTCTGGCCATGGCGAAGATTTTGAAAAAATATTTTCCTTATGCCCTGATTACCAGAATGTATGCGGATCAGTATGTTTTATTAACCCCAAGTTCCGGACATTATGAGGCGATATCCAAGGTGAGAGCCGCTATTCAAAAGCTGGATCTTCCCATGGCTTTGGATTTTAAAGCCGGAATCTGCTTTGTTCGGGAACAAAAGAGCATCAGTACGCTTTGTGATAAGGCAAAAATCGCCTGTGACAGTATAAAAAAAGAACGGGAAATTTTTTCTCGCTATTATGATGAGGAGCTGGGACAGCTTCTGACCAAACAAAGATATATTGTGGATCATATTGAGGAGGCTATGGCAGAGGGCTATATCAAGGTCTATTACCAACCGCTGGTAAGAGCTTTGACCAAGGAAATCTGCGGTTTCGAGGCCCTGGTGCGCTGGGCGGATCCCCATTACGGCTTCCTCTCTCCTGCGGAGTTTATTCCGATTTTGGAAGAGTATCATTTGATTCATAGGCTGGACCTGTATGTGCTGGAGAAAATCTGTCAGGATTATCAGAAAACCAAGGAAGAGGGGGGCAGTTTGGTGCCCGTTTCCTTGAATCTTTCTCGCATGGACTTCGAGCTTTGCGACGTTTTCCGGGAACTGGAAGAACGGATGACGAAGTATCAGGTTCCGAGGGAGATGCTGACACTGGAAATTACCGAGTCGGTTTTAAACAAAAGTCAGCTGCTCATCAGCAGCCAGATTAAGCGCTTCCATGAGGCGGGCTATAAGGTTTGGATGGATGATTTCGGCTCCGGCTACAGCTCCTTGAATATTTTAAAGGACTTTGATTTTGACCTGTTGAAAATCGATATGCTGCTTCTTCGGGAATTCAATGAGAAGTCCAAAAAGATTGTCAGCTCCATCGTGGATATGGCAAAGAAGATCGGCATTCGCACCCTGGCAGAGGGTGTGGAAACGGAGGAACAGCTGGAGTTCCTTAGGGAAATCGGCTGTGAGAAGCTGCAGGGCTACTATATCGGAAAGCCCGCCCCCTATCTGGAAAGTATTATGCAATGTAGGGAAAAGGGATTTCCCTTTGAGGCGGCCTGGAAGAGAAAGTACAACGATGATCTTGGCAATGTAAATCTTATGGGAACGAGCTCCTTTCATAGCGGAAAGGAACAGGATGCCGGGGAGGAAGAAGGCTTTCCTTTAGCCATTGTGGAGCGAATGGGAGATCGAGTGGAGTTTCTCTATGTGAATCCCCCCTTTGAAAGGGAATTGTCCGTAATGGAAGGTTTAAATTCCGGCGTAGCCCAGGAGATTCTTAATAACAGGGAAGAAGAGATTTATCGGAGTATTCGTCATTTTCTGGATGACCTGTCCAAGGGCTTGGACACCGGCTTGGATACCATGGGAGGCGATACCTTTTTTGCTATCCGTGGAAAAGAAATCAGTCATATTCCGGGGAGAAATGCCTACCTTGTGAATTTGCAGGTTTTCCAGGGAAATTTCTTAAAGCTGAAGCAGAAGAAAATGATGGAAAGAGTCAAGGACTTATACCGGGGCTATGAGCTTGTGCTTTTGACCGACCCGGGCAGAGGCGCTGCGGAAATCCTCTATGAGAAAGAAGGGGCTTATTCCTTCTCTATGGAAGGAAAAATTTTGGAAGAATTTGCAGGACAGGTACTTTCCAAAGAAGAAAGCAAAAGGTTTTTCCGCTTTTTGCAAAAGAACAAAAGGATTAGGGAAAGTGAATTTGCTAAGGAAGACTTTTTCCTGGCAAAGAATCCCGGAGGGGGCACCATGGTTTTGATGGTCAGCCTGAAACCCTCGGAGCTTGAGCAAAAGGGAAATATTTTGGTGAGCATCCGAAAGATTTATAAGGATAGTATCGCCGCATTGATTCAAAAAACTCTTTGGAAGAAAGAGAAAAAGACAAGGAAGAGAAGTAAGGGAGAAGAAGTATGTCTTATAAGGATATGAAGTTGCGTAGTAAGTTTATTTTTACACTGGTTCTCATGACGATTATGGTCACACTCTTAATCGGCTTGGCGCAATTCTCATTTTTGAAGATGAGTGACATGATGGTAAACGACTTTGTGCAGATTGAGTATGACAACATGAAGTCTCAGATGAGTATGCGAAAGGATATCCAGAGTATCAATAAGCGTTTACTTCTGGCCATGTATGATCCTAGCAACAATCCGGTAAAGGAGCAGAGAGAGGATTTTGACAGTCGTTTCAAGGATATGCGAGACAGGCTTTCCAAACTGGAAAATACACTGGAGGATAAGACCTTATTAGCAAACCTTTCCACTGCAATGGATGCTTTGGAGAAGGACAGCTATGCTCTTCTGGATCTGCTGGATAAGGGGGACACGGCAGGAGCGATTGCTTTTTATCAACAGGGCTTTAATGCGGTAACCTCCGAGAACTTTGTATCCGCTCTTTCCGCTGTAGGAAAGCTTTCCGATGAGCACTCTGAAGCGAAGATTCAGGAGGCCAAGGATATGCGGTCAAAGGAAAGTATGCTTTTGGGCGTGGTCTTTGTCATCGTAATTCTTCTTTATGTCTTTGCCTTCCTGAAGCTGCAAAGAGATATCACCGGAAGAATCGGTACGGTTTCCAAGGCAATCAAAAGGATGCGCAGCGGTCATTTAAATATTGCTTTTAATAAGAAGTATATCGGAAGTGACGAGCTTGGAGAGATGGTGGACGACTTCTCCGCCCTGTCCGGGGAATTGAAGAAGATTATTACCGACATTTGTGCGGTATTATCCGAGATGAGCAAAGGAAACTTTGCGGTACAGTCCATGGATGAAATATGTATGTGGCGGATTATGCCAGCATTTTACAGTCCTATAGAGAAATCAACCAGAACTTGAAGAATGTTTTCGGCTCCATCAATCAGGTGGCGGCGGATGTTGAGTCCGGTTCCGAGCAGATTGCCAACGGCTCCGTAGCCCTTTCTCAGGGGGCTACGGAGCAGGCCTCCACCTTGGAGGAGTTAAGTGCCAGCATTTATGCGCTTTCCACAAGAATCAGTGCCCAGGCACAGAAGGCGGGCAATATAGAAAGCTATTTCGGAGAGGTTTCCGAGAAGATTTCCGATGAAAACCAGCAGATGGGCGAGATGCTCCTGGCTATGGAGGAAATCGAGGATAAGTCCAATCAGGTAGAGCGTATCATCAAGGCCATTGATGACATTGCTTTCCCAGACCAATATTCTGGCACTAAATGCAGCCATCGAGGCGGCAAGAGCCGGAGTTTACGGTAAGGGCTTTGCCGTGGTAGCGGATGAGGTTAGAAACTTGGCAGGAAAGTCCGCGGATGCGGCTGCAGAGACCTCTGTTCTGATTGAGAGCACCATCAATGCGGTGAAAAAGGGTGTAAATATCGTGGATCACGCCGCAAAGACACTGGGAGACGTTATGGACGGCTCTGAGAAGAGTAAGGAAATGGTAAGCGAAATTGCCGGTTCCATGGTAACGGATGCGAAATCCATTTCTGAAGTAAGTAAGGGCCTGGAAGAGGTTTCCAAGGTGGTACAGCAAACAGTGCCACTTCCGAGGAAAGCTCCGCTTCCAGCCAGGACTTGAATGAGAATGCGGCTTCTCTGAAGGAGATGATTTCCCGTATTCAGGTTTAAAAAAATAATTAATTATATAGAAATAAAAAGATATCTTCTATATAATAGCGGTATTGTTATAAGAATATACAGGTAAACTCCTCTTGGAAAAGAAGGGGAGTTTCCTCTTGGAAAAGAAGAGGAGCGTTTTTAAGGCTTTGGAAAAATAAGGAAAAGGAAAGCCTTTGGCTAAACGACCGGAAAGAACAGGGGAAAAGGAGGAAAGGCCTTATTTTCCCTTGCTCTAACAAGAAAGGAGTAGATATGAAAAAAAGAATGGCAAAAAAAGAATAGACAAATTTTCCCTGCTTTTTGGGGGAGAATTTGTCTATTTTCATGAGTAAAAATGTAAAGGGCAAGCAGCTTTTTTATAAATTAAGTTTTTCCTTCCTTTTCATAAGAAAATGCGAAGATTTTCAGGAAAAAAAGGGGAAAACAGAGACTTGTCATTACGGAAACAGTTTGTTATAGTACCATGGATTTAATATTAAAAAAATCGTAAATTCAGTTCTTGTGCTTATTTTTCCTTTTGGGAGAAAATAAGATTTCCCGTAAGTGTTCGGGAAGAGCTAAGAAGTGAATCCGCGTTTACTGTATTTAGGAGGAAAAAGGATGAACGTTTCAGATTTCATCAGTCCCTTATCATCTTGGAAGATTGGAAGTGTAGGGAGCATTGACCAGGGAACTCAGGTAGGAGGAACAGAAGGCGCAAGACTTTTTAAGGACGTGTTTCGTTCCGCCATTGACAATGTAAAGACCAGCCAGCTGGATGTGGAAAACAAACAGTATCTCCTGGCTACAGGACAATTATCCGATGCCCACAGCTTACCCATTGCGGAGGCGAAGGCGCAAATCAGTTTGGATTTATTGGTATCACTCAGAAATAAGGCGTTGGAAGGCTATAATGAATTGATGAAGATCAATTTATAAGGATCAGGAATAGGAGAGTTTGCAAGTGCAAAAGCTCAAGGAAATGTGGCAGAATCTGTCCGCTAAATCAAAAAAATTACTAGGCATCATTGCGGGAATTACCGTAGTGGTTATTGCCGTTGCCGTCTTCCTCTTGGCAAGAGGGCAGAAAACCGAATATCAGACTCTGTTCTCTTCCTTAAGTCAGGGAGAGGCACAGCAGATTGTTTCTCTTTTGCAGGAACAGAATGTCCCTTATCTCTATGACGGAAAGTCCGGAGCCTTGAAGGTACCCTCCGAGTCTGTGGATACCTTAAGAGCACAGCTTTTGTCCAAGGGCTACCCGAAGTCGGGATTTGCTTACGACATGTATATCGGAAACTCCGGTCTTATGACCACCGAGTCCGATAAAAAACAATATACCCTGTATGATTTACAGGATCGTTTGGGGGCGACCATTCGCCTCTTTGATGGAGTTCGGGACGCCAAGGTTACCATTGCCGAGGGAACGGATCAAACCTATGCCATTGAGGATGAGAATCCGGTACAGGCCAGTGCCAGCGTAGTGGTGACCATGGAGGAGGGACAGAGTCTTTCCGAAAAGAATGCGGAAGCCATTAAAAACCTTATTGCAAGGTCGGTAAAGGGAATGAACTTTACCAATGTTTCCGTTTTCGATGCAGTACCATGGAAGAGGTGGCTGCAGATGCGGGAGACAGTGCCAGCGGTTCCGGTACCAGCATGGCAAACCTGACCACTACGGTGGAGAACAATATTGCCAACAACATTAAACGGGTATTGGGAAAGATTTACGGAGGAGAAAACCTGGCGGTTTCCGTAAAGGGAACCCTGAATATGGCGAAGCTGATTCAGGAGAACACTCAGTACACCGTACCGGAGAAGACAGAAGCCACGGATAAAAGAGGCTTACTGAGCAATGAAGAGGTGGCCGGGGAAAATGCCGGAAACAGCGGAGAAAATGCTGCCGGTGTTGCCGGGGCGGATGCCAATGCGGACACCCCCCGATATACCACCCAAAACGGAACGGCTACGACTACGGACAATTATTCCAACTCCAGTGCTACCAGAGAGTGGCTTTACAATGTGTTAAAGGAGCAGAAGGAAATTGCTCCCGGTGTGTTGGAGGATGCTTCCGTGGCGATTGTTATCAATACGGATGACAACAGTATTCCGGAAAGCGATTTAATTAACCTGGTGGCAGATGCTGCGGGAATCAAGCGGGATGAGGCAGCGGATAAGATTACCATCCTTCGTTCTCTGAATAAGACCGCGGTACAACAGACTACAGAGGAGAAGCCGGCAGAAGAGCCTAAGACTCTCCTGAACCAGTTCCCGTTATGGGCACTGATCGGAGCGGCGGTATCCGCATTCTTACTGATTTTGATTCTGTTGATTTTGATTCTTCGCGGAAGAAAGAAGAAGAAACTGAAGAAGTTGGCACAGGAAGAAATGGAAAATGCAGCAGCACTCAGTGTAGAGCAGCCTACGGATGAAATCACGCCGGTAGAGGAAGTTGATGAAGATGAGCTGACTGCTGAGGGCAAGATGGCTCACGGCATGAAGCTGAAGAAGAGTATCGGCGAATTTACGGATCAGAACCCGCAGGTAGTGGCAAAGCTTATTCAAAGCTGGATGAGAGAAGAGGAGCAAAAACCTTGGCAGAAAAAACAGCACAGATCAACAAGAAAAAAACAAGCTAAACCCATTGATGAAAAATCAGGACTTTGTCCCAAAGCTTACAGGAAAACAAAAAGCTGCCCTTGTGGTGGTGTCTTTGGGCTCCGATCGTGCCTCCCAGATCTACAAGTATTTGGGAGAGCATGATATCGAGGAGTTAACCTTTGAGGTGGCGAAAATGGGAAAAACCACCAATTCCATGGTGGAGACTACCTTGGATCAGTTCTATCGTCTTTGTCTTACCCATAAGATGATGACAGACGGCGGTATGGACTATGCCAAGGCGGTTTTGGAAAAGGCCTTCGGAGAGTCCGCGGCCAAATCCCTTTTGGACAGAGTTTCCCAGACCTTGGCTTCCAAGCCCTTTAACTTCTTTGCAAAGGGAGATCCCAAGGCCCTGTTATCCTTGCTTCAAAACGAGCGTCCTCAGGTTATCGCCCTGATTCTTTCCTATATGGAGTCGGAGCAGGCGGCCCAGATTTTGGAGAACCTGCAGGAAGCAAAGCGTATTCCTACGGTTATGGCTATGGCGAAGATGGACAGAGTTTCCCCCGGAAGCCATTTCCATCGTAGAAGAAGAGATGAAGCGAAAGTTCGATACCATTATCACCAGTGAGGACAACATGAACCTGGGTGGTATTGACTTCGTAGCGGATGTGATGAACCACATTGACAGAAGTAACGAAAAGAAGATTTTTGACGAGTTGGATGTTACCGACCCGGATCTTTCTGCGGATATCAAGGACAAGATGTTTGTCTTCGAGGATATCCTTACCATGGACGACCGTTCCGTACAGAGATTTATCCGGGATTGTGACTCCAAGGATGTGGTATTCGCCTTGAAGACCGCAAATGAAGAGATGAAGCAGATCTTCTTCAACAACATGTCCAAGCGTATGGCGGAAACCGTTAAGAGTGATATGGAGAACTCCAGAAATGTCCGCTTGAAGGATGTGGAAGAGGCGCAGCAGCGTATTGTTAACCTGATTCGTCTCTTAGAGGATAAGGGAGAGGTAATCATTAATAAGGGAGGCGATGAAGACAATGTTCTCGTCTAAAAAAGTGATTCGCTCGGCTAGCAATAGCCAGCTTTCCTCCTTTTTAGAGAGCTTGGAAGAGCCGGAAGAGATTCAAGAGGAGGAAATGGAAGAATTTGCTTCCTCCGAAGGAGAAGGAGAGGAGGAAGAGCCGGAAGATGCTCTTCCTCTTCCCGAAACAAAGGCAGAGGACCCCTACCATGAGACCTTGCTGCATTTGGCTTTGGAAAAAGCCCAGAGAATTATGGATGCAGCGGAAAAGGAAGCTAAGCTTTTAAAGGAAAAGGCGGAGGAAGAGGGCTATCAGGCCGGCTTTCAAAAGGGCTTAGAGGCAGGAAAGGCGGAGGCCGAGGAGAAGGTTATGGCGGAGCATGCGGAGGAAATGGAGAATTTTCGGATGGACATGAACCGAAGCCTTCGTATGGTAGAGGATGCGAAAAACGGAGCGCCTTTACCGTTATATGGATGAATTAAAGGATGTGGCTATTGCGGTGGCGGAAAAGGTTATTCTGGTCAGCCTCCGTTCCTCGGGAGAAGTTATTCGAAGGATGATTTTTAAAAGAGGCGGAGCGCATCAAGAAGACCGCATGGCTGAAAAATACATATTGACCGACTGGATTATGAAATGCTGGTGGAGACGGATGGGGATGTGGCCAATGAATTAAGCCAGATTTTCCGACAACATCAAGTTTGTGATTGTGGAGAAGGAGGAACCGGGAAAAACTGATTCTGGAAACTCCGGATGAGATTGTGGATGCCAGCATCGACACCCAGATGGAAAATTTGCGAGAGAGATTGGGACGATTGGATGCCCAAGAGAGTGAGTAAGGGATGTATGAAAATATTCTTTCCACGATTAAGAAGATGGATACCGTGGAGAATATCGGAAAAATCGAGAATATCGTAGGAATGTCTATGGAAGCCTCCGGCACCGGAAAGTCCAGTATCGGAGATATTTGCATGATTTATAGTGATGAGACGGAAAGCCAGGTGGCCGCGGAAGTCGTGGGCTTCAAGGGAGACCGGGTACAGCTTATGACCTATAAGACCTCTGTGGGCATTACATCAGGCGCCTTTGTACGGAATACAAGAAGGCGCCTTCGTGTTCCTGTGGGAGATTTTTTGAAGGGCAGAATCATTGATGCCCAGGGAAATCCCATGGATGGGGGAGAACCCTTTCCGGAGAGTGATTTCTATACCGTAAACAATTCCTATATGAACCCCTTGGACAGACCGCCTATTCGAGAGAGACTCCACTTCGGGATTAAGGCCATTGACGGCTTAAACACCGTAGGTAAGGGGCAGCGTATCGGCATCTTCGCCGGATCCGGAGTAGGTAAGTCCACTCTGATGGGCATGATTGCCAGAAATGTAAAAACCGACATTAACGTCATCGCCCTTGTGGGAGAGCGTGGACGAGAAATTTTGGAATTCGTGGAAAAGGATATGGGAGAAGAGGGAATGAAGCGTACCGTGCTGGTGGTAGCTACCTCTGACCAGCCTGCCATGCTTCGTTTAAAGGCTCCTCTTGTGGCAACTACTATTGCGGAATATTTCCGGGACAGGGGCATGGATGTGCTTTTAATGATGGACTCCTTAACCCGTTTTGCCATGGCTCAAAGAGAGATTGGTCTGGCTACCGGAGAACCTCCTATTGCCAGAGGCTATACTCCTTCGATTTATGCGGAGTTCCCCCGCTTACTGGAGCGGGCGGGAGCTTTTAAGAAGGGCTCCATCACCGGCGTATATACCGTGCTGGTGGAAGGAGACGACACCAACGAGCCTATTGCGGATACGGTTCGTGGTATTTTGGACGGACATATTGTGCTGTCCCGTGCCCTGGCTGCGGAAAACCATTATCCTGCTATCGACATCGGTATGAGTATCTCCCGATTGATGGCGGAGCTGGTATCTCAGGAGCACAAAAAATATGCCAGCAGAATGAGAAATACTCTGGGACTTTACCAAAAAAATGCGGATCTTATCGCCATCGGTGCTTATAAAAAGGGCACGGATCCCAAGCTGGATGAGGCGGTAGACAAGTATCCCGCCATCAATGATTTCTTGATGCAGGGAACGGGAGAAGCATTTTCTTACGAAGATACGGTTATGCAAATGAAGGAAATTACCGATATTGGATAAGGCAATTAAATTTTAAGATGCAGAAAGGCGGGAACCAAATTGAAAAAATTCAAGTACAGTTTGGAAACAGTCTATCAATTTAAGCTTCAAGTCTTAGACAAGGTGAAGGAAGAGTATGCCATTAAACAGCAGGAAGTTTTGAATCAGCAAAGTCTGATCAATCGCCTTCAGGAAGAGTTGTTTCACTACGAAGAGGAATTTGAGCGGGTGAAGCAGGAAGGCGCTTCCATCGAAACCATTATGATGTATGTCAATGGCATCGAGCGAATGGAAAAAAACGTATAGGGAAAGAGAAAGATGAGCTTATCCGACGTACCGTTATTGCCGAAGAAAAGAAGAGAGAGGTGATTAAGGCCAACGTAGACACCAATGCCTTCGAGAAACTTAAGGAGAAAAAAACTTGAGGAGTATCGTGTTCAAGGACAGAAGGCAGAGGAACAGTTTATCGAGGAATTCGTCTCTCACGCAATGAAGGCATAGGTACAGGAGAGTATATGGCAGAGATGACAATTCAAAAAGTCAAGCCTTTCCCGTTGGAAAAGACTTAAACAAGGGGAAGTCCTTGGAAGATAACAAAGCTTCCCTTGACTTTAATGCGTTTCTTCGCTCCTCCAAAGAGGATACAGTGAAGAATGAGGGAGACAGAAAGAACAAATCCCAAGAAAACAGTGAGAAAAAAACAGAACAGAACAGTATAGAAAAAGACCCGAAGGAAGCAAAGCTTCAAAAGGGAGAGAAGAAGACAGAAAAGAAAGAGACAAAGACCGAGGAGCAGGACAGCTTACAGGGAGAGAAGGCGGCAAGCCTGGTTTCCGAAAAGCAGCTTCTATTCCAAAAAGATCAGTTGATGGCAGACATCAAGATTGCCGGAGAGGAAGGTGCCGTTGACGCGGTTTCCGACCTTACGGCAGTAGCTGAACCGGTATCCATTCCGCTTACAGAAGAAAGCGCGCTTGCTACCGTTCTTCCTGAAGTAAAGGAAGAGACTACGGCCTTAGCGGGAAATGCTACAAAAAAGGATTTTTCCGATTTCTTACAGGAAGATTCTAAGGACGCAAAAGACACTAAGACTGTAGAGCTCAAAGAAGGAGCTTCCCCGGTGGGGGACAAGTCCCTTGTGGAAGCGCCTAAGGAGGAAAATATCATTCCTTCTCAGCGTTTGGAAGAGAAGCTTTCTCAAAGAGCAGAAGAGAAGAAGTCCGGAAAAGAGGAAAAGCTCGACAAAGTGGATGGGCATGCCGGACAACAGATTTCCCTACCGGGAAGTCAGGAAAAGCTTTCAGAGTCGGTTAATGCACCGGTTCGGGAAGAAGCCGTGTTACATAGCTCGGAAGCGAAGCTTCCGGAGGATGTGGCGGAGTTCTTATCCAATAAGGCGGAACTTCAGCATGGCGAAATTAAGATTGAGTTAGAGCCCAGAAATCTTGGACAAATTACCGTAAAAGTCAACTACAGCGGCGGCAAGGCAAACATTGTCATTACCGCGGAAAATCCCAAGACCCTGCATCTTTTACAGACCGGTGCTGAGGATATGGGAAGAATCCTGGAGCAAAAAACAGGAGAACTCACCAAGATTGTGGTACAGGAGGAGCAGCATGCTCCGAGTTTCCAGCAGCAGGGACAATCCAATTCCGAGAATAAAGAGGAAGCGGAGCGTCGGCAGAGGGAACAGCAGGAACGGGCGCAGCAGGACAATGCAGAAGGCTTCCTGCAAAGAATGCGTTTAGGACTAGCCCAATAAGGAGAAGATATGGCAGAAATTCAAGGTGTTTCTTCCGCAACCAGTCCCTATGAAAAGGCGACTTACAGTGCGAAGTCAAATGATAAAAATACATTATCCATCGAGAGCTACTTTAAGCTCTTGTCTGCCCAGCTTGCAAACCAGGACATGACCAGTCCTATGGACAACAGCGAGATGATGGCGCAGATGACACAGATGGCCATGGTACAGAGCTTAGGAACCATGACCACCAATATGAAGCAGGAAATGGCTTTGACCAAAACCAGCTATTTGGCAGGTTTAATCGGTAAAGAGGTTTCTGCAAAGGTTCCGGAGGCGGAGCAAAAAGCAAATCCCGATGCGCCTAAGGAAAAATCCGGCGTAATTGCTTCCGTAAACCTTACGGGAGATGAACCCAGCTTCCGTTTAGAGGGAGATGTTACAGACTATCCTCTGGAAAGTCTTTTGATGGTGCGTAAGGCAGGAACCGCAGCGGCTACTACCACCACCGGTTCGGCTGTAACAGCACCGGGCGCAAGTACAGGTACAACAGCAGCCGGCGCAAGTACAACAGCAGCCGGCGCAACAAGCGGCACAGCCGGCACTTCCGCAACAACAGCAGAAGCCATGGGGCAACAACGAGCCCCGTATCCGCTACAGCAGGCAGTGCTACAGCGGCACCTGCAGCTTCGGCACCCGGCACAAGTGCATCAGGAACAACAGGCGGTGCATCTACAACAGCAGCAGGCAGTGCTTCTGCACCCGCAACAACAGGAACAGCAGCTACAACAGCTACAACAGGAACAGCAGCTACCGCCAATCCGGCAGGAGCCTCCGTTCCCCCTGCAGTAGCATCTGGCAGTGCAAGCTCCTCCGAAGTTGGCCCCCATGTGGCTATTCTGGAAAGAGAAGCGGCAGCTCATTCTGCAAACAATTAAAATTAAAATTTAATTTTTATTTCTTTTATAGATTTGAGAAACTTAGCCGATAATAAGGAGTAAGTTTCAAATGCGCAAAAGCGCCATTCATTATTTCAAACTCACTAGTTGAGGAAAGGACAAGAATATATGTTAAGAGCAATGGATTCTGCAGTAGCAGGTTTGAGAGCACATCAGAACAAGTTAGACGTTATCGGTAACAACATCGCCAATGTTAACACTTTCGGATTTAAGTCTCAGGGATATAGCTTTAAGGATACAATGTATCAGACATCCAGTACTTCTTCAGGAGGAAAGCAGGAAGCCAGCGGTAATGCTACCATCGGTGGTGCAAACCCCGCTCAGTACGGATACGGTTCCTTAACCGGATCAATTGCCACTGACTTTACTTCCAGTACACCATCCTATGTAGGAGGCTTCAATGCTTCCATCAACGGATCCGGATTCTTTGTAACCAGCGCATCCAATAAGGAAGTTACCCTGGATCCTGCAAATACAAAGACAACAACCGCAGAGATGAAGAAGAACAACTTCGCATATACCCGTGTTGGTCAGTTCTCTGTAGATGCAAACGGATATATCGTAGATGCAAACCATAACTTCGTATACGGTTTCCAGCCTGACTCTTTGACAGAGCCTACCAAGTACGGAGACGGCGGAAAGAAGCTGGTTGCCCTTCGTGCACCCGCAGCGGACAATACCGGAGCGGTAGCTTTAACCGGTAGCCCTGTATTCACAGGATTTGCCGCACAGCTGAAGTCCGTAGAAATCGGTGCAGACGGAATTGTTAAGGGAATTATTGATAACAAGACTCCGGGAACCGGTGGAGCACCTGCACAGGTTACATCCACATCCATCGTTTTAGGAAAGGTGGCAGTTGCTTCCTTCCAGAACCAGGAAGGTTTGACCAAGGCAGGAAACAACACCTTTAATGCAGGAGTAGGAGATAACACAGGATACATTTCCGCAACCATGCCCGGTGAGGGTTCCACCCCCTACCCTGATGGCCGGATATTTGGAAGCATCCAACGTTGACTTGGCAAAGGAATTCTCTGACATGATTACCACTCAGAGAGGTTTCCAGGCTAACTCCAAGATCATTACCGTATCTGATGAAGTTCTTCAGGAACTGGTAAATATGAAGAGATAAAACATAAGCTAAGGCTTTCCTGAGTTGGAAAACAGAATAGATTGCTTCTGAAAAGAAGAAAAATCCGTTTCCAACAAAGGAAGGCTTCTGCTGTGTAAGTAGACGAAAGGAGGAAATCATGATACGCCTAACAAAATTAAACGGGGAAGAAGTGTTTTTGAATTATTTCAAATCCTTTACATTCGCCGCATTCCGGAAACCAAGGTAAAGCTGGCAAACGGAGATTTCTATCTGGTAAGAGATAGCGTGGAGTCGATTATTGAACAGGTTCAGGGTTTCCTAAGAAAGTGTCTTACTTTTGAGGACAAATTTCATGAGGGAGAAGACGTACATGAAATTAAGGGGAAAGAAAGAGAAGCTTAGGAAGAGCGTATAGGAAGCAAGGAGGCTAGTCAATAAGTATGGACATTTCAATGCTGTTAGGCTGGATTATCGCTATTGCCTTAATCATTAGTGGTATTACCATGCCGAAGTTGGGGAACTTCTGGGATGCACCCAGTGCCCTGATCGTAGTTGGAGGAACAATAGCGGCGTTAATCGCCTGCTACCCATTCCGAATCATTAAAGGAAATTCCGAAGCATATCGGAATCTGCTTTCGAGGAGGAAAAAAATATAATGTACCGCAAACCGTGGATGCCCTGGTGGATTTGGCTTTGATTGCCAGACAGAGCGGTTTGCTGGCTTTGGAAGAAAAGGCGGAAGAAATCAAGGAGCCTTTCTTTAAACAAGCCGTAGTCATGATTGTAGATGCCAATGATCCGGATAAGGTACGTGCCTCTCTGGAACATCAGGTAGAAGATATGATGACCAGACATGAAGAGGCGAAAGGTCTTTATGTAAAGGGATCCGCTCTGGCGCCGGCCTTCGGTATGATCGGAACCCTGGTAGGTCTGGTAAACATGTTAAAGGGTATGGACCTTTCCGGTTCCGGCGGCGGAGCCAGTACCCTGGGACAGGACATGGGTGTTGCCTTAATCACCACCTTCTACGGTTCTGCCATGAGTAACGTGCTTTTCCACCCCATTGCCCAGAAGCTAACCATCAAGGACAATGAAGAGGTTTTATACTGCTCCATTATTATCGAAGGTGTTATCGCCATTCAGTCCGGAGATAACCCCAAGGTTATCCGGGAAAGACTTTTGGCTTCCCTTGCCCAGAAGCAGCAGAAGAAGCTTTTGGCTAAGGCCGGAGCGGCAGGTGGAGATGCCGGAGGAGGAGACAAGTAATGAAGAACGAGGTGGAGGAGACGAAGGTGGATCCTGGATGGACACCTACGGGGACCTGGTTACCCTCTTAATGACCTTCTTCGTGCTTCTTTACTCCATGTCCAGTATCGACTCGGCAAAGTGGGATGTGTTTGTACGTTCCATTTTCCCCAACGGACGCCCGGGAGATAAGTCGGCGGAGCAGATTATTATTAACGGTCAGGCCACCAATAAGGATGAGCCTGCCGGAGAAATAGGAGACAGCGGAGCCCCGGAAAATACGGTAGATCCAAACAATATTAATGAATTGTATCTACAGATTGCCCAGGCTTTGAATGGGGCAGGTATTGACGGCGTTGAAGTTTCCCGTGGACAAGATTACACCTTTGTGGTATTTAAAGATAAGGCATTTTTTGCCGGAGACAGCTCGGTAATTACTCCACAAGGACAGGAGACTTTATCCATATTTTGTGATACTATAGCACCAGATGCAAACAAGCTGTCTCAGGTTAATGTTATGGGTCATACCGCCCAGGCAGATCCGGAAAGAGCCAATAACCCGAGAAACGATAGAATCTTGTCGGTTATGCGTGCAGCGGAGGTTTGTCTCTTCATTCAGGGAAGAGGAATCATCTCTCCGGATAAGCTGGTCAGCATCGGTTACGGACAGTTCCACCCTATAGCGGATAACGCTACATCGGAGGGGAAGAGCCAAGAATCGAAGAGTGGAAATTTTGCTTATTGACGAAGGCGCAGAAATCCGTAATATTAATGAGTACTTCGAGGAGTACTACAGCGGAGCCAATGCGGACAAAACCATCGTTACGGATGGTGTGCCGGAGAATATTAAGGCTGAAGAAGCAGGAGGCAATGCTGCTCCCCAGGAAGGTGCTGCACCCGCAGAGGGAGCTGCTCCCGCCGGAGAAGGAAGTCCCGCAGCCGGGGCGGACAGCGCAGGCGCTGCAGAGGGTGCGGCAAGCACAGGATCCGAGGCAGGCGGCCAACAGGCCATGGCCAAAGAAAAGACACCGCAGGTTGCCGGTGTTTCCCGAGAAATTCCCGGGGAAAAGGAAGAGAACAGTATTGCAGGAAACATCAAAAAAATACTGGGAGACTTCTTGAAAGGACTTGGAGGAAAAGCTAAGTCTTAATCCTTTAGCAGGGCTAAGGGAGTATGAGAAAGGGGTTATGTAAGAAAAGCGCGATTTTCTTACAGTAGGAAGAAGAAGAGGTTATTGAATGGCAGACGTCTTATCCCAAAGCCAAATTGATGCGCTTCTGAAATCCATGCAGGACGGACCACCCAAAGAAGAAAAGGTGGAAGAAAAACCTGCAGAGGTTTTGGAAACAAAGAAGAAGAAGTGCAGAAGGAAGAAGAAACGTATAGCAAATACGACTTCTACAGTCCGAGAAAGTTCACCAAAGATAAAATTCGATTATTGAGGAGCATCTTCGATAATTATGCAAGAATTTTAACATCTCAGGTGAATGGTATTTTCCGTACCATGACGGACATTACGGTTTTAGAGTTAAGAGAGACAAGATACTACGAATATGTCAATGCCTTCCATGAAAATGACTGTATGACGATAGTAGACACCTATGTGCAGGACAAGGGAAAGAGCAATGTGCCCATGATGAGTTATATCTCACCGGGACTTACCCTGACTCTGGTAAGCCACATGCTGGGAGGAAGTGATACTGTTATTAAGACGGAAGACGATTATCGTTATACCGATGTGGAGATGGCTCTGTACAAGAGAATCATGGAATACATCGTCCATGCCTTGGGAGACGGTTTCAGCAATTACATTAACGCAGAGTTTAAGATTGCAAAGATAGAGACCAACCCCTCCATGGTACAGGAAGTCGGATTGGATGAAACCGTAGTGCTGGCAGTGATGAATGTGGATATTTCCGGTTTAGCCATGGAAAGAATCCGAATCTGTCTTCCCGGAACCCTTCTGGAACATATGTTTAAGATTATTGATAACCGGAAACATCTGGCCAGAGGTTTTGCTTACGAGAACAACCAAGATACCATTATGGAACATTTGAAGGCTTCCAGCTTCCCGATGACAGGACAGCTTGGCGTTGTCAAGTTGGACATTGAAGATCTCTATCACTTGAAGGTGGGGGATGTCATCGACCTAAACAAGGCGAAGAATTCCGCTGTAAAGCTCTATGTAGGAAGACAGCCCTGGTTTACCGGAAAGATGGGAGTATATAAGAAAAACATTGCCATTCGGATTGAAGACCGAATCATCCAAAAGGAAGATAAGGCGATGGAAGCGCTTTCCGATGCGGCAGCAAAGGAAGGGGAAACGGAAGAAATTCCGGAAGAAGAAATTTCACCGATGAATGTGATGGCACAAGACATTCAGGATTTACTGGATCCGGAGCCTTCTCTGGATGATGAGGAATAAACTGGTCTTAAGGCAGGAAACTGTCATAGAGATATAAACAAAGCTTAGAATAAGGATAGGAGAAACGAAGATGGCAAAGATTTTGTTAGTAGATGATGCAGCGTTCATGCGAATGATGGTGAAGAACTCCCTTACAAAGGGCGGCTTTGCTGATTGCACCTTCGTGGAAGCACAGGATGGCATGGAAGCAGTAAAGAAGTTTGAAGAAGAGAATCCTGATCTTGTGATCATGGACATTACCATGCCCAACATGGATGGATTGCAGGCTCTGAAGAAGATCAGAGAAGCACATCCTGATGCAAAGGTTGTAATGTGCACCGCGATGGGACAGGAGAGCATGGTAGTGGATGCGATTAAGTCCGGAGCAAAGGACTTCGTTGTTAAAGCCCTTTAATGCGGAGAGAATTACCTCCACCGTTAAGAACATTTTGGGCGGCTAAAAAAGAGTAGGAGCAGAGGAAGAAAATGTCATTTTTAAATTCATTCGATATTAGTGCATCAGGGATGAGCGCTCAGAGAGTCAGAATGGACATTGCGGCAGAGAATATTGCCAATGTGGATACCACCAGAACCGAAGCAGGCGGTGCATACAAGAGAAAAGATGTAGTACTAGAAAGCTTTGGAGAACGCTCCTTCCAGCAGGCTCTTCGAAATGCGCAAAATGGCAAGGGCTTCCGGGGACAGCATGCGGGAGTTCGTGTTCAGGGTGTCATTACCGACGATCGGGAGATGAAGAGGGTTTATAACCCCAATCATCCTGATGCGGATGCGCAGGGCTATGTAAACTACCCCAATGTGGATATTTTGAAGGAGACGGTGGACTCCATGTCTGCCACTCGTTCTTATGAAGCCAATGTTACCGCTTTGAATGCCATGAAAACCATGGCACAAAGAGCGCTGGACATCGGTAAGTAAGAAGGGGCGATAGGAACAGGAAACTGAGAATTAAAGGAGTAAGTTAGATGGGTGCGAATAGCTTCAATGAAATGGAAATCGATGCCATAGGCGAGATTATGAATATCAGCCTTGGGGCGTCAGCAACGGCAATATCCACTCTTCTTGGCACTAAAGTTAATATTACTACTCCTGTTGTGCAGGTGAAAAACAAAGAAAACTTTGAGTTTCGGGAATTAGAGCCGGCAATAGGAGTTGAAATTGCATACGTTCAAGGAATTGATGGCAGAAACATCATGATGTTTTCCCGGAACGACGTTCGTATCATCGTTTCCATGATGATGGGTTCGGAGATACCGGAAGATGAATTCGTCATGGACGAAATCAACGCCAGTGCGATTCGTGAGGCAATGAACCAGATGATGGGAGCTTCGGCTACCGCTCTTTCTGAGTTCCTGGGAACAACCGTAGATATTTCTACCCCCATTTCTTACGAAATCACAGACGGCGCTGCATTTAAAGACAAGTATTTCGAAGGGAATGAAGAGAATGTTGTTATCCGCTTCACCCTGGAAATCGAAGATAACTTAAAGAGTGAATTCTTAAATATCATGTCTGTGGATTTGGTAAAGAAGCTTTTGAAGCCCTTTACCGCCCAGTTTGGTATGGGAGAAGAGGAAGATGATGAGGTGGTTGCCAGTAGTGAGGAAGCTGTATCGCCTCAAGTAGAAGAGTCTGCAGCGGAAGCACCGGCTGCGGAAGCTCCTGCGGCAGAGGAAGCTCCGATGCCGGCAAAGTCCGGTCCTATCGACCAGGCAACGGCGGATGCTTTACTGGCCAGCTTACTGGCAGAGCAAAACGGAGAGGGCGCCTCTGAAACGGCAGCCGCTCCTGCGGCAGAGCCTGCAGCTGCTCCGGAACCGGTAGCGGCAGCACCTGCACCGGTTGCTGAACCGGCAGCTCCTGCACCACAGCCTGCAGCTACTCCTCAGCCTGCACAGGCCCAGATGGCTCCCCAGATGATGACTATGCCGCAGGGCGTGGCTTATCAGGATCCTCTTACCTTGCAGCTCTTAAACCAGATGCAACAGTCTCAGACCCAGATGCTGGAATTGATTCGGGATATTCAGACAGCAAAGAATAAAGACACAAGACCTTCCGAGCCATCCTTAATTAAGCCTTTGAATTCTAAGGAATTTGAGAATGAAGGTGGAAGTGGGGGAGAAAATCCCGACAACAGAGAAATGCTGATGAAGGTACCTTTAGAGATTTCCGTAGAGATTGGAAGGACCAGAAAGCTGGTAAAGGATATCTTAGACTTTACCCAGGGTTCTCTGGTGGTACTGGACAAGATGGCAGGAGAGCAGGCAGACCTCTACGTAAACGGAGAGTGCATTGCCAGAGGAGACATCGTAGTTGTAGAAGAAAACTTCGGTATTCGTATCACCGAGATTTTGAAGAAAGACATTAATCAGGAGAGCCTATAATGTTTCAACAGGATATCATCTCCCTTGTGTCCGGTTTTTTACTCTTCTGTCTCTTCCTTTTAGGAGCTTGGGCTCTACATCGTTTTATCGGAAAGTACGGAAGAATGTTCCAAAAAAGTCGATACATGCAAGTGGTTGACCATATACAGGTATCTCAGGACAGACAGCTGTTTATCCTTCGTTTAGAGAAGGAGAACCGCTGTCTCCTTGTGGCGTCAGGACCTGAAGGAATGAGACTCATTACCGAATTGCAGGAGGACTATGAGGGAGAGAATCCCTTAGGGAATGGAGAAAGCTTTCTTTCCGTATTTCAAAAGGAAGGGGCAAAGCTTTTACAGAAGAAGCTGCAAGGAAAGAATGAAGTAAAGAATGCCGCCGGCGCATGGAATGGGGAAGAGGAGAAAGCTTCCGCTTCCGATTTGGATAGTGAGGTATAAGGATGAATGAATTATTGTCGGGATTAAATGGCGGTTCCGTTCCTACCCTGGAACTGATCTACTTATTAACCCTTGTGGCTTTACTGCCTTCCATTGTGATTATGATGACTTCCTTCACCAGAATCATCATCATTTTATCCTTTACCAGAAACGCCATGGGTGTTCAGCAAACCCCTCCCAACATGGTTTTGGCGGGGATTGCTTTCTTTTTGACTCTCTATATCATGAGCCCCACCCTGAATAAAATTAATGTGGAAGCTTACGAACCTTATAAGAAGGGAACGGTTACCCAGGAAGAAGCTTTAAATATAATGGGGAAGGATATGAAGGAGTTTATGCTCCGGAATACGGAAAAGGCCACCCTGGATCGTTTTGTATCCATGAGTAAGGTGGAGCTGCAAAAGGATCCGAAGGATTATCCCTTAACCGTGGTCACCCCCGCTTTTATGACTTCGGAGCTGAAAAGAGGCTTTACCGCCGGCTTTTTGATTTACCTGCCCTTCCTCTTAATTGACGTGGTGGTATCTACCACCTTGATGGCTATGGGTATGGTAATGTTGCCTCCCGCCATGGTGTCTATGCCCTTTAAGCTTTTGCTTTTTATCACCGTAGATGGATGGAACCTGCTTTTTTCCAGTGTGGTCAACAGTTTCCGATAGGGAAAGGGGAAGAAAATGCTGGATAGTGCGGAAATTTTAGATATTATGAACCAAACCTTTATGCTGTCCCTAAGGATTGCCATGCCCTTCCTTTTGGTGAGCATGATTTTGGGTATCGTGATTGCCATCTTTCAGGCGGCAACCTCCATCAATGAGCAGACGTTGACCTTTGTTCCGAAGCTTATTGCCATTATTATCATGCTGACGGTTTTGGGAGGAACCCTCTTAAAGACCATGCAGGATTTCTTTACCATGATTATGAAAATGGTGGCAGGAGGATAATATGCTGGTCTTATTTTCCTTTATTGTCATGCGAATGACAGAGCCATTGCCTTTAATCCGATCTTTGGAAGAACGGATTATCCCCGTCGTGCCAGGGCAGCTTTGATTTTTATGCTTTCCGCCATTTGCTATGTGCATATCGGCGGAGAGCTTCATCATATGCCGGGAAGTATTCTGGAGTATGGCTTTATGCTTTTAAAGGAGCTTTTCGTAGGTTTCTGTCTGGGCTTTGCCATGGAGCTGGCCTTTACCTGCCTGCGTTTTGCCACATCCATTATGGACTTTTCCATGGGCTTAAACATGGCCCAGGTTTTCGACCCCCAAAGCGGATCCCAGGCTACAGTGAGTACGGGACTTTTCTACGGTTTTATGATGCTTTTATTTTTTTCCATGGACGGGCATCTGCGGTTTTTGGAGCTTTTGTTTCAAACTATTGACACCCATCCCTTTGGAGGAATTTCCATCAAGCTTTTATTGATGCCGAAGCTGATGCTTTCCCTCTTTGTGGCTTCCATGAAGATGGGCTTGGAGCTGGCCTTCCCGATTATGGGCTTGGAGCTGATGTCCGAGATTGCTTTGGGTATTCTTATGCGTATAATCCCTCAGATTAACATTTTCGCGGTGAACTTCCAGCTGAAAATCATTCTGGGCTTTTCCATGCTTTACTTCCTTTTGATTCCCATTACGGATAAGATGAAGGACTTTATAGCATTTGCCTTTGAGAGTCTGAATAAGGTCATGGGACTGCTTTAGAAAAAGTTATGAGATTGCTTTAGAAAAAGTTATGGGATTGCTTTAGAAAAAAATTATGGGACGCTTTAGAAAAAAGTGGAAAAGGGCTCGAAAATTTAAGAATCCGTAAAATAGCAAGAGAAACAGCCAAGTTTAAGCAAAGGAAAAAACAGCCTAAAATCAGAAGAATTGAAATAATGAATATTTTTAATTTTTCTTTTGATTTTTCAGGGGAAAAGCATAAGCTGAATTAAAAAAAAACTTAAAAACTAGTGAAATTGCCTATAGACGAATTGAAATGCATTAGCTAAACTCATCAAGATGTAAAAGAATAGGAATACTGGGGAAAGAGAGGGTTAACAGTGGCAGACGGCGACAAGACCGAAGCGCCTTCCGAAAAAAAGCGAAGTGACGCCAGAAAGGAAGGTAATGTTTTTCAAAGTAGAGACATTGTCACTGTAGCGGTTTTATTCGGCGTGTTTTATGCTGTCCGCTTTATGATGCCCTTCATCTATAAGGATTTGAGGAATTTTCTTTCCTATATTTTAGAACTTTTAGATGAGCCCAGCCCCATTTCCAATAAGCTGTACCTGCGCTTCACCTGGCTTTTTGTGAAGTCCGCCATGCCTTTGCTATTGGTGACCATGTTTTTGGGGGTAATAGCCAGCCTGGTACAGACCAGATTCAACATCAGTTTTAAATTATTAACGCCTAAGTTTTCCAAGCTAAACCCCATGCAGGGCTTAGGAAGGATTTTTTCCAAGAAAAATGTAGTGGAATTATTGAAGAATATTTTGAAGATTATTATTCTCATTAATTTCCTCTATTCCATCATTAAGGCGGATATCATTCCCATTGCCAAGATGGTGCACATGGACATTCAAAATTCCAGCCTGGCCCTGGTGTCCATGATGTTTGACCTCATTACCAGGGTTTGTGGAGTCTTTTTGATTATTGCCCTTTTTGACTTTATGTATCAGAAGTGGGAATATGAAAATAACTTAAAGATGACCAAGCAGGAAGTAAAAGACGAGTACAAGATGCTGGAAGGAAATCCGGAAATCAAGGGTAGAATGAAGCAGCAAATGCGTGCCAGAGCCAATCAGCGAATGATGCAGCAGGTTCCGGACGCGGATGTGATTATTCGAAACCCGGAACACTTGGCTATTGCCATTAAGTATGATCCGGACAAAAACACCGCCCCGGTGGTTTTGGCAAAGGGACAGGATGAATTGGCCCTGAGAATTGTGGCTGTAGGAGAAGCCAACGGCGTAACTGCCATTGAGAACAAGCCTCTGGCCCGGGCAATGTACCCCCTTTGTCATGTGGGCAAAGAAATCCCCGGAGATTTTTACGGGGCTGTAGCGGAAATCTTAGTGTATATCTACCAGAAAGAAAACAGACAGGATATTTTAGAAAGAGCGAAGGAAGATAACAGGGATGGTTAAAAACATTTTGCAAAATGGAGTGGTACTTTTCGTACTGGTTCTCATATTGCTCCTCATTATTCCCCTCCCCGCCATCATGGTTGACGTGGCGATTGTGGTGAATATGGCCATTTCCATGATGATTCTAGTGATTACCATGACGATTCGGGAACCGCTGGAATTGTCTATTTTCCCGTCCTTACTTTTAATTACCACCCTTTCCGTTTGGGAATCAACGTTTCCACAACCAGAAATATCTTAACCAACGGAGGTTCCTCCGGAGCGATTATCAAGGCCTTCGGAGACTTCGTGGTACGAGGAAACGTGGTAGTAGGTTTGATTATTTACCTGATTATCGTATTGATGCAGTTTATCGTTATTACCAAGGGTGCGGAGCGTGTATCCGAAGTAGCAGCCCGATTCAAGTTGGATGCGATGCCCGGTAAGCAGATGGCCATTGACGCGGATCTTTCCTCCGGTATGATTACGGAGCAGCAGGCCAGAGAGCGAAGAGAGAAGATTCAGAGAGAATCCGACTTCTACGGTTCCATGGACGGTGCTACCAAGATTGTAAAGGGAGACGGTGTCATGTCTCTCATCACCACCGCCATTAACCTGGTGGGAGGAAGTATTATCGGTATCGTTCAGTCCGGACAGCCGGTGGCTACCGTGCTTTCTACCTATTCTATTGCAACGGTGGGAGACGGTCTGGTAGGACAGATTCCTTCTCTTCTGATTTCCGTTTCCACCGGTATGATTGTAACCCGTGCAGTATCCGAAGGCTCCTTAAACGAGGACGTTTCCAAGCAGTTCACCCAGCAGCCCCGTTCCATGATGATTACGGGAATTGCCATGGGCGTACTGATGCTGATTCCGGGAATGCCGATTTTACAGATTCTTCCTGTTGCCGGAGGCTTTATTGCGGCAGGCTACTTCCTGGAAAAGAGAATCAAGGAAGAACCGGAGCGGGCAAGGACGGAAGGGGAAGGCTTGTTACCCAGTATGGAAGCACCTCCCCAGCCCCAGGAAGCTCAGGGAGAGGCTACTTCGGCTCCTGCGGAATCCGAGGAGGATTACTTCAAGGATGTTAACAATGTTTACAACCTTCTACAGGTGGAGCCCATTGAAATGGACTTCGGCTACAGCTTGATCCCCTTGGCGGATGAGTCCGTAGGAGGAAGATTGATTCAAAGAATCGTCATTTTCCGAAGACAGTATGCCCAGGATATCGGCTTTGTAGTACCCTCCATCCGTCTAAGAGATTCCTCCAGCCTGGGAACCAATGAATACAGCATTAAGATTAAGGGTGAGGAAATCGCCAAGGGTGAAATCCTGACAGATTATGTCCTGGCTTTGGAGCCGGACGACGTGGAGGATGCCATCGACGGTATTGAAACCATTGAGCCGGCCTACGGTATCCCTTCCAAGTGGATTCGACCGGAAACCGGGAGAGGGCGGAGCTTTACGGTTACACGGTAATCGATCCTTTGTCCGTAATGCTTTCCCACTTATCGGAGACCATCAAACGGCATGCCTATGAGTTGATGACCAGACAGGAAGTGGTTCGTCTGGTGGAAAACTTAAAGAAAACCGCACCGGAGCTTTGTGAAGAAGCCTTTCCGGGAGTCATCAGCTACAACCTTTTGCAAAAGGTACTGACGACTCTTTGCGAGAAGGGGTTTCCATCAAGGATTTGGAAACCATCGTAGAGACCATGTTTGAATGTATCAGCGAAACCGGATTGCCGGTGAAGGATACGGATCAGATTGTGGAAAAGGTTCGTGCTTCTTTAAAGAGAACCATTACCAGAATGTATTGTGAAGACGGTAACATGAAGGTTATTACCCTGGATGCAGGCCTGGAGAGAACCATGGTAAACTCTCTGGCCAGAGGAGAAAACGGCCTTTATCTGGCCTTAAGCCCGGAACTCTTACAGAGTCTGATTCGTCAGGTGGCGGAGGAAAGCAGGAAGTTTAATAATTTATCCAGTCCTCCTTTGATCCTCACCTCCCAGGTGATGCGCATTCATTTCTATCATTTGATAGAGCAGTTCTATCCCAATGTGCGGGTGCTTTCCTTTAACGAGGTAGCCAGCAACGTGCAGATTCAGGCCATCGGAAGCCTTCGTTTGGAGGATGACCTGGAGGAAAAGGGAACCGCTTAATTTAATAAAAAAATTTTAAAAATCTTACTTGAGACTCTACTTGAAAAGACCTAAATGCAGGAGTAAGAAAAAGAGTAGAGTACGAAGGGAAAGAGGGGTTGAGATTGAACGTGTTGAATTATTCCCAACTGGAAGAAAAATCAAATGAGGAGCTTTTTGCCCTCTATAAGGAGACCGGCTCCCAAGAGGTCAAGCAGGAGCTTACTATGCGCTATGTTTATATCGTGCGCTCTATTGCTTATCAAATGCGGGAAATGTACCATGATTTCATGCAGACCGATGATATCGTAAACGAAGGCGTAATCGAAATCATGCGGGCTATCGAACGCTATGATGAGAGTAAGGACAATAAGTTCGAGACCTTTATTTCCCGACGTATCCGGGGAATGGTTATTGATATGATGCGGAAAAATGACTGGCTTCCCCGAAATTTCCATAAGGACAGCCGTTCCATTGAAACCGCCACGGTAGAGCTGAACAATCGTCTGGGAAGAGCCCCTACGGATGAGGAGCTGGCAGACTATTTGAATATGAACGTAAAGAAGCTGCAGAAGATTCAGAGAATGAGCAACATGGTCAATGTGCTTTCTCTGGATATGACCTACGATGAGGGAAATGAAACCCTCCTGCAGATTCCTTCCGAGGATCACAGCACCCAACCGGAATTCAGCTTTATGCAGAAGGAAAATGTCCGCGCGCTTACAGAGGCCATTGAATCCTTACAGGAAAAGGAAAAACTGGTTATTTCCTTATATTATGTGGAAGAATTGAATATGAACCAGATTGCGGAGGTAATGGAAGTATCTCAGCCCCGCGTATCCCAGCTGCATAGCATTGCTATCCGCAAGCTGCGGAAGTATATGGGTGAACATGGAGAGGACTAAGCGTTTGCTTAGTCCTTTTTTTGATTTCCCCCTTAATATTTTCCCAAAGCCTGTCGATATAAGAGAGAAGATTAAAGATTCTTGTCTACAGAAAGGAAAAGGAATGTATCAAGGATTCTATGACTTAGCCTCCGGGATGATTACCCAAAGGAGAAATCTCAACAATATCAGTAACAACATGGTGAATATCCAGACCGCGGGATATAAGAAAGACACCATGGTGAGCAGCACCTTTAAAGAAGAAATGATGATTCGAACCGGAAAATACAATAAGAAGGGACCTGAGGATTTGGCGATGGCTTCCAGAATCAAGTCCGCTTCCAAAACCTATACGGATTATGAGCAGGGTTCCTATGAGCTTACGGACGGCATATACGATACCGCCATTTCCGGAAAGGGATTTTTTGCGGTCAGCACCCCCCAGGGAACCCGTTATACCAGAGGAGGCGCCTTCTCCGTGGATGAAAACGGCGTGTTAGAGCTGGCGGGAATCGGAAAGGTACAGAGTGAGGAGGGACACGATATCGTGCTTCCCAATGATAACTTTGCCATCGATCCGGACGGCTCCATCTTTGATCCCAACAGTACGGGAAACACCAGAACCGTTTACGGCACCCTGAAGGTGGTGGATTTGCGGATTATAACGCTTTACATAAGGAGGATAACAACCTCTTTTCCACGAACCAGACGGAGCTTAAAAAGCCGGCAGACAGCAGTATCAACTGGAAAATGCTGGAAAAATCCAATGTAAACATGGTGGATGAAATGACGACCATGATGAGTTCCCAAAGAGCACTGCAAAGTGCGGCACAGATGCTGAGGATGTATGACACGGTGATGTCCAAAGCCAGCACGGATGTGGGAAGAATTTAATATAAGGAGAAACTAAGATGAATATGTCCTTCTATGTGGGGGCTCTGGGAGCAGATGCCAGCCAAAAGAAGATGGGAGTTATTTCCAACAACCTTGCGAATATCAACAATACCGCTTTTAAGCCGAAAAATGCTATTTTTTCCGAGCTGATTAACTATAACTTAAACGATTCTTCGGAAGCGAAGACCGATTTACAGGCAGGGGCGGGAACCACAGTGGTTCGTACCAATACGGATTACAGTCCGGCGGCTTTTCATACCACAGGACAGCCTAACGATTACGCCATCGGAAATGCCAATGCTTTCTTCAAGTTGCAGGATCCTTCCTCCGGGGAGATTACCTATACCAGAAACGGACATTTTCATGCAGGAGAAATGCCGGACGGAAAGTTCTACCTTTTTACAGAGTCCGGAAAGCATGTTTTGGATGAAAACGGAAAGAAGATGCTGGCGGATGACACTGCTTTAAAGGCGATTGAAGCGGCAGGACAGACCGGTGGAAATACGGCAAATGCCAACAATGCCACTGAGGAAGTAAAGCAGAAAATTGGTGTTTATACAATCAACTATCCGAGCCGATTAGTAAATAAGGGCGATAATGAGTTGGCGATTCGTCCGGGAGACCAAAACAACAAAGATTCTGTAATACAGAATCCTATTTTGGAGTCCGGAACACTGGAAAGCTCCGGAACCGATATGGCAAAGGAGATGACCAGACTGATTGAAAGCCAGAGAGCCTTTACTTATGCCTTAAAGATGGTTCAGACCTCCGATGAAGTGGAAGGTACCATCAACCAGCTTAGAGGATAATAGCTAAGTAAGAGCCAAGTAAGGGTTTACGCATTCTTGCAAAGCAGAGGAACCAAGGAATGGAAGGAAAGAGAATCCAAAGGAGTGGAGTAAAGAATGAAGATTAATCGTTATGAAGACATGAACCTTCAGGAACTGGATGTGATGAAGGAGATTGGAAGTATAGGAACGGGACATGCAGCAACGGCCCTTTCCCAATTACTCCAAAAAGAAGTACGGATTACCATTCCCCAGGTGCAGATTTTGGGCTATAACGGGGCGGTAAAACGTATTGGAGATGAGGAAGAAATTGTCGGAGCAACTCTGGTACAAATGTCCGGAGATTTAAACGGCTTAATGCTTTTCCTCTATGACCGCAACTTTGCCAATACGGTTTTGGAAAAACTGTTGGATAAGAACTACGACAAATTTGCCGAGATGGATTCCATGGCCTTTTCCGCACTGGCGGAGGTGGGAAATATCGTCATTTGCTCCTACATCAACGCCTTCTCGGATTTGGTGCATGTGGACTTAAATCTGTCGGTGCCCAGCAGTACAGTGAATATGCTGGGAGGAATTCTTACCGTTCCCATGGTGGAGTTTGGCTATGAAACGGATAAGCTGATGTACTGTAATGCGGAATTTGTCATGGATGGCAAAAGTCTTCCCTCGTGGCTTTTGATGTTACCTGATATAAGCTCCTTGAATACGATTCTGGAAAAGCTGGGAGTGTAAACCATGCTTTTGGAGAAACAACTCAAGGTAGGGATTGGCGACATGAAGCTGACCCGAGGAGAGGGAGTGATCATTACCTACGCTTTAGGCTCCTGTATAGGACTGGCCTTTTATGATTCTTATATCAAGCTGGGGGCACTACTTCATATCATGTTGCCGGAACAGGTCAATTTATCGGATCCCAACGTATTCAAATATGCGGATACAGGGATTAGGGAAACCCTCCGGAAAATGGCAGCCTTCGGTATGGTGAAAAGCCGTACCACGGTGAAAATCGCAGGAGGAGCCAAGATGTTCGAAATCAGCGGAAATGCGGGCTTCGGAAATATTGGACAGCGAAATATTGAAAGTGTTAAAAAAATTCTTCGGGAAGAGGGAATACAGCTGGTGGCGGAAGACACCGGCGCAAATTATGCAAGGACCATGAGTCTGGACACCGGAACGGGGGAAGTATTGATACGGACCTACGGACGGGATGATGTTCGGATTTAAGGATAGATAACAAACTGTAATGCGGGCAAGAGGCTAGTCCCGGGTTCAGGGAAGAACGAAAAGGGAGAGGATTATAGAAATGAAGAAGAAAAACGAAAGGAAGGCATTTTATTAGAGTCCGGAACCAACGAAATTGAGATTATGAAGTTTCGTGTTCTGGGAGAGTTTTACGGAATCAATGTGGCTAAGGTAAAAGAAATCATGATGACTGAGAAGATTAAGCCTATGCCCCATTCTCATCCTTCCGTAGAGGGATTTTTTAAGCCGAGAGAGCAGCTGATTACCGTAATCAACCTGGCGAACTACCTGACCGGCGCTACACCGGAGCAGGGAGCAAGAGATCTGTTCATCATCACTCATTTTAATAAAATGATGGTAGCTTTCCGTGTGGATTCTATTGAGGGTATCAGCCGTATTTCCTGGCAGAGCATCCAGAAGCCGGATCGTACCTTGGCAAATGGTGCAGAATCCGTGGCTACCGGTATTGCCCAGTGCGATAACCAGCTGGTTACCATCTTGGACTTCGAGAAGATTGTTGCGGAAATTTCTCCGGAAACCAGCATTCAGATTGAAGAAATCGAGCAGATGGGTGAAAGAGACATTACCACAGCACCGGTAATCATTGCGGAGGACTCTGTTCTTCTTCAGAAGATGATCGGTACTTCTTTACAGAAGGCAGGCTTTAAGGATGTTAAAATCTTTAACAACGGACAGGAGTGTTGGGACTATCTTTCCTCTCTCAAGAACGATCCGGACCTTTACAGAAAGGCAAATGTCTTAATCACCGATATTGAGATGCCTATCATGGACGGACATCGTCTTACCAAGCTGGTAAAACAAGATATGCGTCTGAAGAGAATTCCTGTTGTAATCTTCTCTTCCTTAATCAACGATCAGATGCGGGTTAAGGGAAAAGAAGTAGGAGCGGATGAGCAGCTGACCAAGCCGGAAATCGGCCACCTGGTAGAGGTTTTGGACGTTTTAATCAAGCGCTTCTTGGAGTCTGAGCATGCAGGCTTCAGAAATGAAGAGTAATCAGGAAAAATTTCACTGAACGGTAGAGTAGTTTGGAAAGTTTTATGGAACGGCAGAGTATGACGAGTGGCTTATACTGAACAGTAGAGAATGTTAGAAAAATTTCACTGGACAGAAGTGAAAAGATATAATAAGAATTGAGATGGACCAAGGACGGAGGAGCACTTTCAGGAAGAAAGAAGTTCTTTCGTCCTTTTTGTTCAATATACTATACATTGGATTTTGAATTGGGTATAATGGAGGAGATAAGGGATGAAGATTAAAGGATTTATGCAGAAGGAGACAAAGACTCTTTCCCGAAACGGAAAGGACGCTTTGTCCCGTTGTCGCTTTTCCAAAAAGGGTGCGGCTTTCCTGTTCGGTCTTTCCGCATTGTGTTATCCGTAGTGCCGGCCTTTGCAGAGGTCAGTGCTTCGGACGGAGAATGGGTGCAGCAGGGAGAATCTTGGTATTTTATGCTGGGACCGAATACTCCTTTGGAAAATGAGTGGATTAACTATAACGGACAGTCCTACCATATCGGAAGCGGCGGCCTGATGACCACAGGAAAGTATGTGGATCCGGAGGATAAGACAGAGTATTTCTTTGATCAGGACGGAAGACTTTTGGAAGAAGAGTTTTCCAAGGACGGTAAGACCTATATCGGGAAGGAAGGAAAAGAGCTTGTGAACTTCAATAAGTATCGTCAGATGCTTAGGGAAGAGCTGGAAAAGGACAAGACCAAGGACTTCGGAAAGAAGCAGGCGGTGGATGTGGCTGATCCGGAAAGCTCTGAAAAGACTCTCACCGGAGAGGAAGTTTTTCCAAAATCCTTTGCCTTAATCGATATGGATCAGGACGGCTATAAGGACCTTGTCCTTTATAAAGAAGCCGTGGAAGAGGGAAAAGAAGAACCGAAATCCGTATTATCCGTTATCCTCTATCAAGAGAAGTTACCAGAGCAGAAGGGAAGTTCTGTAGCACAGAACAAGGAGAGAAGCCTTGCGGCCCTTTTAGAAGAGGAAGCCAACGGCGCTTATCAGGTAGAACTGAGAAAGAACAATTTAACGGGGGAGCCGGTAGTTTATCGGCATAACGGGAACAGCGATTCCATTTTCCGCGTCACAAAGAATGCGGGATTGGAGCAGATTTTCTCCCTGTCCACCGGGGCAAATGCCTACGGAGACCCGGAGTATCGTTCATTTTCTGACAGTATCTCCCAATCCTTGTACCAAAGTGAGCTGCTGACCCTGAAGAATCAGTACGGGGAAAGCTATCCGGGAAAGCGTTTTAATCTGGATGAGGCAGGTATCACCGAGGGCTTAAAGAACTTTACAAAGGAAGAACTTTCTTTCTATTCATCACAGGAAGATGCATAAGAAAAATCTTTTCCCTAAGCATGCTGTTTCGTTTGCTTAGTCAGGATTTTTTGATGCAGGGAGGTTCATTTTGTCAATCATTATCACAGTATCCAATCAAAAGGGAGGCGTAGGAAAAACCACCACCTCGGCAGCCATCTGCGCAGGACTGGCAGACCGTGGAGCGAAGGTTTTGGGCATTGATTTAGACCCACAGGGAAACTTAGGCTTTTGTATGGGCTTAGAGGGAAGCAACCCCACCACCATATTGGATGCCTTACAGGGCAAGGTTCGGGTGCAGCAGGCGATTCGTCGGCTGAAGAAATGCGATATTTTACCCTCCGACATTTCTCTTTCCACCACAGGCCTGGAAAAGCTGGCGCCCGGAAAGCGGGAAGTGGCTTTAAAGGAAATGCTGCAACCCCTGATGGATTACTATGATTATGTGGTGATTGATACTCCCCCGGCATTGAATTTATTAACCATCAATGCCTATGCCGTATCGAATTTCTTAATTATTCCCATGTCCTCTGACATCCTGTCTTTGGTAGGATTGTCACAGCTAAGGGAAACCATTGATACGGTAAAACAGGGGCTTAATAAGGATTTAAAGGTCTTAGGGATTCTTTTGAACAAGTTTGACAAGAGAACCACTTTGGCAAGAGACGTGGAGGAAATGGCAGGAGGCCTAGCGGAACAGATTTCCACCAAGGTTTCGAAACGAAGATTCGTCCCGGAGTGGCCATTGCGGAAGCGCCGGCCCATGGGGAAGATATCTTTTCCTACAACAAACGTTCTCCTGCGGTAACCGATTACGCAAGATTCATTGAGGAAATCGCAGAGGATATCCATTTAAGAGAGGTGATCGGATAATGGCTACAAAGAAGACAACGAAATCCAACAAAACATCCCATGTGTTGAATTTATTAACCTCCGCTCCTGCAGCGGAAGAAGGGGTAGAGCAGGCAGGGGGAAGTGCTCAGGCAAGTGCCGGCGGGAATGCTTCCGGCGGGGCAGGAGTAACGCTTGATCCCAATATGCTTTCCGACTTCCATGAGGCGGCAAAGAAAACCAAAGAGGCTGCAGAGCACTTTGACGGTGCGGTAAGCAACTTCCAATCTGCTGTGGAAAACTTCGATGTGAAGGAAGAGCAGATGAAGGAAGAACATAAGAAAGAAGCCGAGAAGGCAGAAAAGCAGAAAGAGGAAAAGCAGAAAGAAGAGCTTCAAAGAGCATTAGAAGAGGAAAGCAAGGCGGAGAATCAGGAGAAAGAGGAGCCGGCTTCCCTTCCTTCCTACAAGAAGAGCAAGATTACCGTTATTGATGAATCTTCCGAAAACGATAAAATCACCAACGAAATTCAGTTGAATCTGGAGAAGAAGCTTCTGGCGGAATATGATGAGCCGGAACCCGAGTTCCACATTGTAAATGTGATGCTGGATATCCTAAAAACCAAGGATGTAAGGGGCCTGATTCAGAAGCACGGAGGCTGTACCTGTGATAAGTGTATCGCCGATGTGACCGCCCTTTCTCTCACCCAGCTTCCTGCGAAGTATGTGGTGCTGGATAAGGATAAGACTTCTCCCATGATCGGTTTCTATCAGAGCAAGTACCAGTCCGACATTTTTGTAGCAATGTTGAAGGCTGTACTGGAGGTTAAGATGCATCCTCACCATGATCCGAACAGAGGTAGAGATACCACCAAGTTTGATGCGGAGGAGAGAAAGAATCTGAAGAACAGTCAGGGGATTGCGTAAGGATTTCTTTCTCGGTAGCAGTTTAGAGATAAGCGAAATAAGCGAAATAAGCGGAATTATCACATTTTCCGACGTTTCTTGATTACTACAAAATCCCGAAATTGATTCAAAAAATTATATAAACAATTTATATTTATTTAAGGGCTTTCCGAAAGGAAAGTCCTTGTTTTATTTGTATTTATAATGATACAATTATTCCCAGTAAATAGATGGGATATGAAAGAAATATCCCATTTAAACCGGTACAGTTAGTAAAGAAAGGAATTTTTATGGCATACGGATTACAGGAACAGTATGGATTGTTTATTGACGGAGAGTTTTGCGAGAGTTCGGATAAGGCGACTTTTACCACCTATTCTCCTGCTACAGGAGAGGCATTGGCCAAGGTGGCTGAGGCCACAAGAGAAGATGTGGATAGAGCAGTGAATGCGGCATGGAAGGCTTTTGACAGCTGGAAGAAGCTGGATAAAATTCAGCGTTCCAAGATTCTTTTGGATATTGCGGATGTGATTGATAAAAACAAGGAGCATCTGGCAAAGGTGGAGAGTTTGGATAACGGAAAGCCCATCCGGGAAACCATGAATATTGATGTTCCCTTTGCGGCAGACCACTTCCGTTATTTTGCGGGGGCTATCCGTACGGAGGAGGATTCCGCCAATTTCTTTGATGAGAATACTCTCTCCTTAATTATTCGGGAGCCCATCGGCGTAGTGGGACAGATTGTACCCTGGAACTTCCCCTTCCTGATGGCGGCTTGGAAGCTGGCGCCGGTTTTGGCTTCCGGATGTTGTACCGTTTTAAAGACCAGCTCCGCCACACCCCTTAGTGTATTGGAATTGATGAAGCTGATTAAGGATATTGTACCGAAGGGCGTAATTAACATTATCTCCGGTGCAGGCTCCAAGTCCGGACAGTATATGCTGGAGCATAAGGGCTTCAGAAAGCTGGCCTTCACCGGTTCTACAGAGGTGGGCTACAGCGTGGCAAAGGCTGCGGCAGAAAAGCTGATTCCCGCAACCCTGGAGCTGGGAGGAAAGTCTGCCAATATTTTCTTCCCGGATTGTGATTTCGATATGGCTATCGACGGTTTACAGCTTGGTATCCTCTTTAATCAGGGACAGGTCTGCTGTGCAGGCTCCCGTGTCTTTGTCCATGAGGACATTTACGACCGCTTCGTAGAGGCTGCGGTAGAGCAGTTCAATAAGGTGAAGGTGGGAAATCCTTTGGATCCGGATACCCAGATGGGATCTCAGGTGAACGACAAACAGGTAGAAAAGATTCAGTCCTGCGTGGACATCGCTGTACAGGACGGCGCTAAGATTGCCTGCGGCGGAAGAGTCTTTGATGAGGGAGAGCTTTCCAAGGGTGCCTTCTACAGACCTACTCTCTTGGTAAATGTAGACAACAGCATGAAGGCGGCAAGAGAAGAAATCTTCGGACCGGTAGCGGTTATCATCAAGTTTAAGACAGAGGAAGAAGTGATTGCCATGGCAAATGACTCCGACTTCGGCTTGGGCGGTGCAGTATGGACCAGAGACATTAACCGGGCTATCCGGGTATCCAGAGCCATTGAAACCGGAAGAATGTGGGTCAATACCTACAATGCCATTCCGGCAGGAGCCCCCTTCGGCGGTTACAAGACCTCCGGCGTGGGAAGAGAAACCCATAAGGTTATCCTGGAGCACTACACCCAGATGAAGAATATTTTGATTAACCTGAAGGAAGAGCCCTCCGGCTTCTATCCGAAGAAGTAAAATACGAAATATCTAAACAAATTTCCAAATAAGTAAACGAGATATCGCACACTGCGCGTGCGATATTTTTTAAGAATAAAGAATAGGGATGTAAATAAATGAAATTGCATTTATTTACATCCCTATTTTGGCCTTAACGATTACCATTTTAAAACAGGGGGTATCGCCAATAGCAAAGTATGTGGCATCTCCCTGATAAGCAAAGAGCAGTGTAAGAGATGGGAGCCCTAGTTACCTTCCCTCGGTATAGGTCTAAAAGAGGGGCAATCTGAGCCCCGCCGGTACTTGCTGAAAGCGAGCAAAGCGAAGCTTGAAGCTTAGTATCCGCTGTGTGGGCGAAGTTAGCGGGAGCGTGCCCCGACTTCAGACCTATACCGAGGGAAGGTGATACTCTTTCACGATTTACATCCCTCTTTCTAATTCCTTATAAACTCTCAAAAAACAGCCGATATTGGTATTGATAAGTTAGCAGAAAGAACGGTGTGGAAGGGAGTCCGACGTTCCCATGGCTTTTCAGAGAGAGAAAGATTCTTAGGGAAAGTTTCATTTTCTCTAAAGGCGTGGACTTTCTCCAAAAAGACCTGCTAGCTCGATAAACTAAAGAGAGAGAGGATGAATCATGTCAGGTTTATCAACAAATTCAACGTCCGGTACATCCAGTTTGGGAAATACTGCCCTCCGTGGTTTTGGAGGAATGTCTTCCGGAATTGACCGAGACGCATTAATTGAACAGGCAACAAAGGGTACTCAGTCTAAGCTTACCAAAGCAAGACAGGAGAACACTAGAATGGAATGGAAAAGAGATGCTTTTCGTGAGTTATCGGATAAGACCATAGCATTACAGGATGATTTTTTATCCTTTGCCTCCAGCGACTCTATTAAAAGCCCGGAATTATACGAATCCAGTGTAGTGAATCCACAGGGTGATGCTGCGGCAACCAAGTTTATTACCGCTTCCGGTCATTCGGATTTGACAAAAAATTTAAAAATAAAAGCGGTTACTAAGCTGGCAACCTCAGAGTCCATTGTTTCCGATGTGAAGGGCAGTGCTTCCGCCATTAAAACCGGAATTACCGCAGATGCCTTAGCAAATGTTGGTAATGTAAAAACCAGTAGTTTGGTAGGAAAATCTTTGCAACTTGGCAACTATACTACTAAAGGAGTATTTCAGGAGAAGGCCAGCTTAAATTTCCGGAAAGCTATAAGGATGACGACGGAAAGACCGTAGAAATCGACTACACCGGAGATAAGCAGAAGTTAGTAGACGATTTAAACAAGGCAGCAAAGCAGGGAAATGTTAAGCTTGGAGAAAATGAGTTTTTAAGCTTCAGCTATCATCAGGGTTCTAATCCCGGTGAGGACTATATCCAGATTAACGGTGGCACATCTCAGTACGTTATCAAGAAAGAATCTTCCGCGTTAGAGTCTTTGGGGTATAAGGCTCCGGCAGCAGGAAGTACTCCTGCCGGAACCGGTTCCGATGCCTACGGTGTAAAGATTGCAGACTTTAACAGCAGTGCCCAGACAGAGGGAAAGTTTACTGCTTCTTCCGTTAAGCAGGGCGGGATGCTGGATTACTTAAAGGATCAAAAGCTCACTGTCAGCTACGGTGGTACAAGCCAGGAGATTTCTCTTTTGACCGATGCGCAGAAGCAAAGCATTGAGGCGGCTCACACCGGCACAAGTGCCAGTGATAACCAGAATCGTTTGGATGCGGTAAAGGATGCTATTCAGCAAAATCTTAACAATGCCTTCGGTGCCGGAAAGATTGTGGTGGATTCTTCCACAGGAAGCATCACCTTTAACAGTGCCAACGGAAAAGATACCGTATCTGTAAGCTCCTCCGATGCACAGGTAAGAGCAAATCTGCAAATCAGCAAGAATGCATCCAACAAGGTTACCACCAGCAGCTCCATCATGGATATTCTGGACAAGTTGGGACTTTCCGATTATGTAGGAAACAAAGCAGGTTTGGATGAGGCTCTTTCCAAGTTCAAAATTAACGGTAAAGAAATCAAGGGAATTACTTCAGATAGCACCGTACAGGATATGTTGAAGAAAATCAACGATTCCGATGCGGGAGTGAAGGCCAGCTATATGGAAGGCTCCGGACGTTTTGTATTGATTCATAGCGAAACCGGTTCCGGAAGAAGCATTACTTTGGGAGATGCAAACAATGCCAACGACATTGAGGATAAGCTCTTTGGTGCAACGGCAAGCGGTGGCGGACAGGTTAACCACGGTACCGATGCGGAAATGGTATTGACTACGGAAACGGCATCAATGAAACCGTTACTTCTTCCAGCAATACCTTCAATATTGATGGGGTGAAGATTACTGCCAGCGGTAAGTTCGGCGTAGAGCTGGATGCTTCCGGAAATGCAGTAACTAAGCCGGATGGTTCCTACAAGTTTGACAGCTCCAAGGAAGTCAGCTTTACCGCTAAGGCGGATGTGGACAAGGCTACCGCTACCATGAAGAAGTTTGTAGAGAAGTTTAATGACTTGGTAAGCTCTGTAAATACCCACGTGAAAACCAGACGTACCAGCGGATATGATCCTTTGACGGAAGCACAGAAGAACCAAATGAGTGAAAAATCTGTTGAAAACTGGGAAAAGAAGGCGAAGGAAGGAATTCTTTACGGAGAAAGCTCCATCAGAAACTTCAGCGATTCTTTACAAAGTGTTATGACGCAGATGATGTCCGACTTAAAGGTTGCAGGGCTGGATTATCAGGATATGGAAAAGATGGGCTTATCCCTTTCTACAGATGCTTTTGACGGTGGAAAGCTTAGCTTTGATGAGACAAGTTCAAACAGGCTATGGAAACAGAACCGGAGAAGGTTGCTAAGGTAATGATGGGACACAATGGTTCCAAGGGAATGGCAAAGATTGTAGAGACTACGGTTTCCCGTTACGCTACCCGTTATGCTTCCAGAAATGGCGGATCTTACGGAGAGCTGATTAAGGAAGCCGGCTCCAACAAGGTTACTCTTTCCAACACATCTTCCGTAATTTACGGAAAGTTAAAGGAAAATTCCGAAGTGGTTGAAAAGCTGAAGACTATGCTAAGCAATCAGCAGGATCGTTACATCAAGCAGTTCTCTCAGCTGGAGAAGTTAATCAGTAAGATGAATACCCAGTCTTCTTACTTAAGTAGTTTGTAAATCGTAGAACGAAGACAAAAAACAGAGTTGTAAAAAATCATAAAAATAAAAAATTTTCGGCAATATAGGTCTGAATTCGGGGTAGTCTGAGCCCGTCGGTACTTGCGAAGAACAAGAGAAACGCAGTTTTTCGCTTAGTATCCGCTACGTGGCGAAGCTAGCGAGAGCGTGCCCCGTTTAAGACCTATATTGCTTAGAAATTTTTTTTGATTTTTTACAGCTCTTTTTTTGTGCAAAGTTTCCATTTACAAAATACGGGGTAATCCAGTACAATCTTAGCTTTGTGAAAAATAGAGTTGTAGAAAGGAGAAAAAATGAAAGAAAAGAAAAAATTATCTTTAGCGATGCAGATTTTTATTGCTTTGGTTTTGGCGATTATTGTTGGTTTGTTATTACAGGGACACAGCTCCATTGCTGAGAATTATATTAAGCCCTTTGGAACGATTTTCTTGAATTTGGTAAAGTTCATCGTAGTGCCGGTGGTACTGTTTTCCATTATGTGCGGTATTATTTCCATGAGTGATATTAAGCAGGTGGGATCTGTGGGCTTGAAAACGGTGGTATTTTACCTATGTACCACTGCTTTTGCGGTAAGTATCGGATTGTTCTTCGGAAGCATTTTCCACAATCTGTTTCCGGTAGTTGCCACTACGGATTTAAGCTATGAAGTAAGGGGAGTCTGTCTTTAATGGACACCATTGTCAATATCTTCCCCTCCAACTTCGTCCAGCCCATGGTGGAAGCCAATATGTTACAGGTTATTGTGATGGCGCTGATTTTGGGCTTCGCTATTATTTTGGTAGGAGAGAAAACCCATAGAGTGGTCAGTGCCTTCAACGATTTTGATGCTATTTTTATGAAGTGTATGGAAATGGTATTAAGCCTCTCTCCGATTGGTGTGTTCTGTCTGCTTTGCCCGGTCATTGCGGTAAACGGACCGAAGATTATAGGTTCCTTGGCAATGGTACTTTTAGCGGCCTATATTGCCTATGTTGCTCATGCCGTAGTAGTGTACTCTCTTACAGTAAAGCTTATGGGAGGTCTTTCTCCGATAAAGTTCTTTAAAGGAATGCTTCCGGCTATTATGTTTGCCTTTTCTTCCGCTTCCTCTGTGGGAACTCTTCCTATTAATATGGAGTGTACGGAGAAGCTGGGGGCTAAAAAGGAGATTGCAGCCTTTGTACTTCCCTTGGGAGCCACCATTAATATGGACGGAACTGCGATTTATCAGGGAATTTGTGCAATCTTTATTGCTTCCTGTTACGGTATCCATCTGACTCTTGGACAGATGCTTACCATTATTTTAACGGCAACCCTTGCTTCTATCGGAACCGCAGGTGTTCCCGGAGCCGGTATGATAATGTTGGCTATGGTGCTTACCTCTGTAGGTCTTCCGGTGGACGGTATCGCCTTAGTGGCCGGCGTAGACCGTATTTTTGATATGGGAAGAACAACTGTAAATATTACAGGAGACGCGGCTTGTACCATTGTAGTTTCTAATATGGAAGCAAAAAAGCAGGCAAAGCTTGCGGCAAGGTCTTAAGCCTAAGCATCCTACGTAGGAAATTCATCCGATTCCTTTATTTTTTGTGAAAATCCTTTATACATTTCCACATATCGGACGACATATTATAAGACAATAAGAAGAAATCTTCGGAGTTGAAAATATGTGTTCCGTAGGACAAAAACCTTTGGAAATGGAGATTGTATGAACGATTATCAAAAGAAGTATTTAGAGCAGAGTATTATGCAGATGAGTCAGGGCGAGCTGTTGGTTTTGACCTTTGATGAAGCGATTAAGAGTCTTAAGAAGGCCAACCTTGCTTTGGAAGACAAGAACTATGAGAAGTTTGAAGAGGCATTAAAGAAGGCAAATAAAGTGATTCGCTATTTGCATCAGACCTTGGATATGGAGCAGCCTCTTAGCCGTGATCTGGCAAGATTATATGATTTTATTACCTTCGATTTAGGCTTGGTACAGGCCGGAAGAGAGAGAAGACAAGAGGAGCTTCCCAAGCTGGTTGACATTTTATCCGATCTTAGAGATGGCTTCCTGGGGGCAAGTAAAATTGCCAGAGATACGCATATCCCGAAAGAAGCGAAGATTGTGGGATAAGAAAGGGGCTGCCTATGCAGCTCCTTTCTTCTGTGTCACGGAAAGGAAGAATCATGGAGAGAAAAGAGAATCCGCAACTGGAAAAGCTTGCGAGCCTATTTCAGAGAAGATATAATATCGTCAGCGAATTAAAAAAAGAGACTGACGAGCTTTCTGAAGCCATGCAAAGACAGGATAATGTAAGTGTGGACTTATTATTGGATTTGCGACAGGAGGCTTTAAATAAGTTAGAAAACAACTGGGTGGAAATGAATCTTTTGGTGGAAGAGGAAGAAGAGTTAAGAAGAATTTTTCAACGACTTCTACAGGAAGATCCAAAACATAGTGCGGGCTATCCTTTTTTGGAAAGAAGAATTCTGGAATTGAGAGGAAAAATTGACGAATCGGTAGGATTCATTAAAGAAAGAGATGCCAGAACTACAGCCCAGGCCTTACAAACCCAGAAGTTCTTGTGGGAGCAGATTCCTGCGGAGCTAAAGGAAGAAGTGGTGTAGCTTTATTTTCTAATGAAGGAAATAAAAGATAAAAAAATTGATATATCAGCAGGTTGTTCAAGGATGAGAAAGGATTGCAAGGACGGCGATGAATCGTAGTGTATATGAGGGTAAGTTTTTAATTAATTTATTGGGGAGTACTTTACGACAGGATGATTCCTTCCCTGTGATGCGAAGAATGAACTGGGGCAGACTTTACCGTATTGCTGATTACCATGAGCTTGCTTCGGGAATTTACTTGGGGATGCTTTCCGCAGGTGCCAGAGTGCCCTCTTTGTTCGGTGAAAAATTTTTCCATCGGTATCAGGAGGCAGTTCGCTACGGTGAGATTTATGAGTCTTCCGAGTTGGAAATTCTGGCAGCTTTTCAGGCGGTAAAGGTTCCGGCTGTGGTTTTGGAAGTGCAGCAGTACGGCGACTTTATCATTTGCCGGAGACAGCGGCCAATTCCCCTCTTCGCCTTTATATTCCGGAAGAACGGTATTATATGGCCAGGGGCTATCTTTTTGACTTGGGCTATGAGACAGATCAGTTCTATACCGGCTTTGGAGAGCACATGAAGAGGGCGGGAGGATTTCAGGTGGAAATCTATCATCATTTGCCCTTCCTGACCAAGAATTACAAAAAACACATGAAGTCTCTTCTAGACAGAGCTTATCCGGATAAGAAGTACCCGGTGTTGAAGGTTCTGTCTTTGGAAAGCAGTTATATGTTCCGCATGGCGGAGGCTTGCTATCATTTCTGCACAGATAACTTAAAGATTCGTGAGCTTTTGGATCTTTATCTGTTCTATAAGCTTTTCCATAAGGACATGAATAAGAAATTCCTGGATGCCAGAATCAAGGAGTTGGATATTTCTTTATTGTCTCAATCCTTGTTGCATATGGCGGATATGTGGTTCAGCAGTCGTAAGGACTCTTTGTTCCCCTATCCGAAGGACAGCATCAGTCTCTTTGATGACATGGAAAGTCGTATTCTTTCCAACGGTATGGTGGGAGCGGACAGCATTCCGGAGGCGGCCAAGCTTCGTAAATCCATTAAGGATGCGGAAAATAAAGAAGAGCGGGCTGCTAAGTGGAGAAAGTGGAAGGAAAAATGGAAGAATCGCTTTGACGGCATAAAGAAGCAGCTTCGTTGGATTTTCCCGGAAAGCTCCTATATGAAGAGTCTCTATCCCGGTCTGGAGAATGCGCCATTCCTGCTGCCTCTTTACTGGCTCAGGAGAGATTTTAAGCTGATTCGTATTATGATGCTGCCGGATAAGATTGAGGAAAAGCAGGGAGAGAACGGCGGTGAGAAGTCTTCGGAGACCAAGGGGCAGAGCACCGGCGGAGTAGGCTCCATTGAGGCCATGAGCTATCAGGATGATCCCTTCCGTAAGAACGGCAGAAAGAAAGTCTTCTATAAAGGAAGAAGAAATAATGAGTCCGAGGGCTTGTCCATGACCAACAGTGTCGGGGAAAGCGAGGCTGAAGAGGAAGAACTTCCCTTATACAAAGACACTGCCTTTTTACAGGAAGAGGTGGAGGAAGAAGATCTTCCCTTAGAGAAGGATGAGAATCAGGAGACAGAAGGAAGTCTATGGGACTTTAAAGTTCCTCCCCGTCTTGCAAAGGAAGAAAAGCGCCCTGAAGTCGGAACAGGGAATAGGGCAGAGCCTATATTAAGTCCTGAAACGGAAGCTTTACTGCAGGAGGCCTTTGCAAAAATGGAGGCTATCCAAAAAGAAGAGAAGGCCAATTCAGAGGATGCAGAGAGCAATAAGAGTGCTGCCGGTTTATCGGAAGAGCAGGAAAGATTGGCACTGGCCATGCTTTCCGCCATGCTTCCGGAGGAAGAGGTTTCTCCTTTAGAGGAGAAGCTCTCGGAGACGGAAGAAAAGTCCTATGGGGAAGAAAAAATGCAAAATGCGGAAACACCTTCTAAAAAGGGAGAGACTCTTCCGGATTTCGGCATGGTTTTAAATGCAGTTCATCAGACGGATAATCCGGGCAGGGTAGAGCAAAGCTTGGATACCGAGCCGGTGGAAGCTGAAAAAGCCCCAAAGCGGAGAAAAAATAGAAACAGCCGAAGTGGATGGCAAGGAAGTCAGTGTGAAATCCTGGTCCTTCCCTAAGGATGAGAAATAAACGAGATAGCACATGCTATGCGAGAGATATTCCTTAAGAATTGGAATGCGAAAAAAGATAGGCGATAAGAGCTTTCTTTTTTCGCATTTTTTCTTACGGAAAAGAACTTTGAAAAAATTGGAAAAAAATTTTTTGGAAAAATACTTATTATTTAATTTTTGCCTCCGATATATATACTGTAGCAAGAATAAAACAAAAAAACTTGCTACAAAACATCTCTTCCTTAGGAAGAGGACATTGGTCTTCGGACCGTAACAGCCAAAAGGCAAAATCAGTCGAAAGACAAGAAAAGGCAAAGAAAATTCTTCTTTTCTGGCGCCGGAAAAGGAGATTTGCATAGGACAGGGAGGTTCTGGCATGCCGAAATCAGGAGGATATTACTATGGTTATTCAACACAACATTGCAGCAAACAACGCTTACAGAAACCTTTCTTCTAACGCTTCTAACGGACAGAAGAACTTGGAGAAGCTGTCTTCCGGTTATAGAATCAACCGTTCTGCAGATGATGCAGCAGGTCTTGCTATTTCCGAGCAGATGCGTTCCAAGATCAACGGTCTTGATCAGGCTACTGCAAACGCAAGTGATGCAATCGGCTTAATCCAGACTGCTGAAGGTGCTTTAACAGAGACTCACTCCATGTTACAGCGTATGGTAACTCTGGCTACCCAGTCTGCTAACGGAACCTACAACAGTACCGCTCGTGCAGCTATCGGAGAAGAGGTTACTGCTTTGAAGGCAGAAATCGACAGAATTGCTTCCACCACTGACTACAACGGTGTAAAGCCAATCGCTTCTACTTCTAACATCACTGTTCAGATCGGACCAACTTCCGGAGAGACTTTGGAAATCACTGCTGCAAAGATGGATGCAGCCAGCTTAGGTGTTAGTGCAATCTAGTGTCTACAGTATCTGATTCTAACGCTGCTATTACCGCTATTAACAAGGCTATCAACACTGTATCTACACACAGAGCAAAGCTTGGAGCATCTCAGAACCGTCTTGAGCACACCATCAACAACCTTAAGACCACAAACGAGAACATGACTGCAGCTGAGTCCAGAATCCGTGATACGGATATGGCTAAGGAGATGGCAGCTTTCACTAAGAATAACATTCTTAACCAGGCTGCACAGTCTATGCTTTCTCAGGCTAACCAGCAGCCACAGGGAGTACTTTCTCTTCTGAGATAAGACTTTCTAAGAAAGCTACTGAAAATGCAAAAAGAAAAAGATCGGAGCGAAGGCTCCGGTCTTTTTTTACTTATAGAATAAAACGGATTTTTATTGTTCGGGAAGGTATGAAGCTTGCCGGTTTGGGGAGAGAAAAGAAAAAATGTAATTAAGACACAAGTTTTTCAAATACATACTTATATTTTAATATTTTCCTCCGATATATATACTGTAGCAAAAATACATTAAAAAACTTGCTACATAACGCTCTTCCTTAGGAAGGGGACACCGGTCTTCGGACCGTAACAGCCAAAAGGCAAAAAATCAGTCGAAAGACAAGAACAGGCGAAAAAAAGATTTTTTCTCTGGCGCCGGAGAAGAAGTCCCAGCATAGGACAGGGAGGTTCTGGCATGCCGAAATCAGGAGGATATTACTATGGTTATTCAACACAATATTGCAGCAAACAACGCTTACAGAAACCTTTCTTCTAACGCTTCTAACGGACAGAAGAACTTGGAGAAGCTGTCTTCCGGTTATAGAATCAACCGTTCTGCAGATGATGCAGCAGGTCTTGCTATTTCCGAGCAGATGCGTTCCAAGATTAACGGTCTTGATCAGGCTACTGCAAACGCAAGTGATGCAATCGGCTTAATCCAGACTGCTGAAGGTGCTTTGACAGAGACTCACTCCATGTTACAGCGTATGGTAACTCTGGCTACTCAGTCTGCTAACGGAACTTACAACAGTACCGCTCGTGCAGCTATCGGAGAAGAGGTTACTGCTTTAAAGGCAGAAATCGACAGAATTTCTTCTACTACTGACTACAACGGTGTGAAGCCAATCGCTTCTACCTCTAACATCACTGTTCAGATTGGACCAACTTCCGGAGAGACTTTGGAAATCACTGCTGCAAAGATGGATTCCGCATCCTTAGGAGTCAGCGCAATTTCTGTGTCTACAGTATCTGACTCTAACGCTGCTATTACCGCTATTAACAAGGCTATCAACACTGTATCTACACACAGAGCAAAGCTTGGAGCATCTCAGAACCGTCTTGAGCACACCATCAACAACCTTAAGACCACTAACGAGAACATGACTGCAGCTGAGTCCAGAATCCGTGATACGGATATGGCTAAGGAGATGGCAGCTTTCACTAAGAATAACATTCTTAACCAGGCTGCACAGTCTATGCTTTCTCAGGCTAACCAGCAGCCACAGGGAGTTCTTTCTCTTCTGAGATAAGACTTTCTAAGAAAGCTGGGAAATACTTTCAAAAAACAAGGAAAACCGGGGCCGGTAGGGGCTCCGGTTTTTTTATGCTGTAAAAGATAGATTAGGGATAAGATAAAAATAGGATTTATTGCTTACAAGACAAAACTAAGGCCAGTACCATAGGGAAAATGTATAAAACTATGAAGGAAAGTATGGTGAAAAAGCCTTCTGTGAGCCATGGCGTTTTTATGTTAGAGTAAGGAGGAGTATTTGGACAGAAGATATAGGAGGAACTCTTATGGCTTTATCATTTCGAGAGAAAAAAGACTGCGCCTACGACGCCATTTCCCTGGGAGAAATTATGCTTCGTTTAGATCCGGGAGAAGGACGGATTCGTACCGCAAGACAATTCAAGGTTTGGGAAGGTGGCGGAGAATACAACGTGGTACGGGGGCTTCGACGCTGTTTCTCTTTGAAAACTGCGGTAATTACGGCATTTGCCGCAAATGAAATCGGATACCTTGTGGAAGACTTTATTTTGCAGGGAGGCGTGGATACATCCTTTATTCATTGGGCAAAGACCGATGGAATCGGACGGAGCTGCCGAAATGGACTCAACTTTACAGAGCGGGGCTTCGGGGTAAGAGGTGCCAAGGGCTGTTCCGACCGGGCAAATACCGCCATTTCCAAGCTGAAGAAGGAAGATATTGATTTGGATAGAATTTTCGGAGAGCTGGGGGTTCGTCTGCTGCATACCGGTGGAATTTATGCGGCTCTTTCCGAGCAATCAGGAGAAACTATGCTGGCGGTGATGGAAGCGGCAAAGAAGCACGGCACGGTGATTTCCTACGACTTAAATTACCGTCCTTCCATGTGGGATGCTATCGGCGGTGTAGAGAAGGCTCAGGAAGTGAACCGGGAAGCGGCCAAGTTTGTAGATATTATGATGGGAAATGAAGAGGATTTTACCGCCTGCCTTGGCCTTAATGTAGAGGGACAGAAGGACTTAAAGCATTTGGATCCTAAGGCCTATGGGAAAATGCAGGAAGAGCTGGTAAAGCTTTATCCCAACTTCAAGGTGGTGGCTACCAGCCTTCGTACTGTGCATAGCGCTACGGTAAATGACTGGTCCGGCATTTGCTATGCAGAGGGCAAGGTGTATGAGGGAATGTCCTTTCCGAAGCTGGAAATCTTTGACCGTGTGGGCGGGGAGACTCCTTTGCTTCAGGACTTCTGTACGGCTTAATGGAAAAGGGCGATCCTGCACTTGCCATTCAATATGCGGTTTGTCACGGTGCCCTAGCCATGACCACACCGGGAGATACCACCATGGCCAGAAAAGAAGAAGTGGAGGCACTGATGAAGGGCTCCGGCGCCAGGGTGCTTCGATAGGATAAGCCGGGGCTTGGCGTGGTAATTTAAGGGGAATAAAAAAGGAACTGCAATACAATTAGAGTTTGGTGTAAATTTTTGCAGTATAGGTCTAAAATAGGGGCAATCTGAGCCCGCGGGTACTTGCGAAAAACGAATAGCATGAAGTTTTTCGCTTAGTATCCCCTGCTGGGCGAGGTTAGCGAGAGCGTGCCCCGACTTTAGACCTATACTGCAAAAACTAATTGACTCTTTTCTATTGTATTACAGCTCCATTTTTATTCCACTGTCACGGACTTCGCCAAGTTCCTGGGCTTATCCGGATCGAAGCCCTTTAAAAGGCTCACTTGGTAGGAAAGGAACTGGAGGGGAAGCACCAAAAGGCTTCCGGCAAAGAACGGATGAGTCTTTGGTACGATAAGATTATGCGCAAAGTCCTCTTCTTCGATAGCAATATCTTCCATCCTAATAGCAAAGCATTTGGCTCCGCGACTTCGTACCTCATGGATATTGGAAATGCTCTTTCCCGCAAGTTCTTCCTGAGAAAGAAGACCGATAACCGGACTGCCCTTTTCGATTAAGCTGATGGTGCCGTGTTTTAATTCTCCACTACTATAGCTTTCGCAGTGAATATAGCTGATTTCCTTCAGCTTCAAAGCGCCCTCCATAGAGATGGCCCAGTCCAGACCTCTTCCCAGGAAGAAAATATTGTCCGCATCCTTTAGTTCCTTTGCCATAGGAAGGATTTCCTGATCAAAGGAAAGACATTGCTGAATTTTTCCCGGAAGAAGGAAAAGCTCTTCTGTTAAGCTTCGAGTCTCTTCCTTGCTGATTTTTCCCTTTGCCTTAGCCAAAAGCAGGGAGAAAATGTAGCCTGCCGCAAGCTGACAACTGTAGGCCTTGGTGGTGGCTACCGCAATTTCTGGGCCTGCCTGGGTGTAAAAGACGAAGTCGGATTCTCTGGCAATGGCAGAGCCTTTCACATTTACGATGGAAAGGGTTTTCGCCCCTAATTTCTTGGCTTCCTTTAGGGCAGCCAAGGTATCCGCAGTTTCTCCGGACTGGCTGATACTGATAACCAGTTCGCCCTTTTCCAAAATAGGGTGGTTATAGCGGAATTCACTGGCCAGCTCCACCTGCACCGGAACTCTGGCCAGGCTTTCGCAGACAGATTTTAAAACCCAGCCTGCGTGATAGGCGGAACCGCAGGCAATTACCCGGACTCTGGAAATCTCCTGAAAATCCTTTTCCGTCATGGAGAAGGCTTCATAGGAGAATTCCGGATTTTCCGCATTTTCCGCAGGCTCTTCATTTTCCTGATTGCAGGCATAGAGCAGGGTATCCTTCACAACCTTGGGTTGCTCAAAGATTTCCTTTTCCATAAAATGCAGATATTCTCCCTTATGAATCTGGCTCTGACTAAGCTCTGCAATAGTGGAGGAACGTTTTACTTCCTCACCGTTTTTGTTATAAATATGGATTTCCTTTTCGGAAAGGCTTAGAATCTCTCGATTTCCACAGGATAGATTTCATTGGTATAATCCAAAAAGGCGGAAACATCGGAAGCCAGATAGAAGGCATTTTCTCCCTTTCCCACAATCAAAGGGCTGTCCTTACGCATGGCATAAAGGGTATTTGCATCCTCCTGAAACATGATGGCAAAGGCATAAGAGCCCTTTAATTCCTTCTGTACGGAGAAGAGGGCCTTTAAAATATCCTTATCCTTCCGGTAATAGTATTCCATCAGGTTTACCGCTACCTCCGTATCCGTGTCGGAGTAGAAGCTATATCCCTGTTCCTGCAAAAAAGTCTTAAGCTCTGCGAAGTTTTCGATAATACCGTTATGCACCAGCACCACTTCCTTATGCATGGACAGGTGGGGGTGGGCATTTTTTTTTCACTGGCTTTACCGTGAGTTGCCCAACGGGTATGTCCTATTCCCATAGAATAGGGAAGTTGGCAGTCCTTAGAGGCTGAAACCTTCTTTTTTAATTCTTCTAATTTTCCTACAGCCTTGACCATAGTGAAAGGCTGAGAGTACAAAGCGATTCCCGCAGAATCATAGCCTCTGTATTCCAGACGGGAAAGACCGGCCAGAAGAATATCCTTTGTATTCCCCTGCCCAACAAAACCAACAATACCGCACATTGTAATTTCCTCCTATTTGATTGTTTTCGGTGCGGAGAAAGCTTTTGTTACGATTTTGATTTCGCTTTTTTTCTTTCCCTAACGATGCACTACTCCGAAACAGCATCCGCCGAATCTTTCGATTACTGTTTACCTCGTCGGCTTTCGGATTCCTAAAGCCCTGGCGCTAATTTTTCTTTTTCCTCAGAAAGAAAAATTTGTGTTATGATACCATGGTGAAAAAGAACTTGGAAATGCTTTTTCGAAAAACTTAAAGAAAAATTCTTTTTCCGGAGGAAAAACCTTGACATTACAAGGAAAATTCTTTAAAGTGATAAGGCTGTTATTACAGCGGAACAGAAGCAGGGCAAATGCCCGGGCTACATTAAATACTGAAATCAGTCCCTTGACTGGACCAGAGTAAGTAGCCTACACATAGGAGGTTGTTATGAATTCATACGTAGCAAAGGCTTCTACTATTGAGAGAAAGTGGTTCGTAGTAGATGCAGAGGGGGAAGACACTCGGACGTCTTGCATCAGAGATCGCAGCAGTACTTCGTGGAAAGAGAAAGCCCACATTTACTCCGTTCTTAGACTGTGGTGACTATGTTATCGTAGTAAACGCAGAGAAGATTACCGTTACCGGTAAGAAGCTGGAGCAGAAGCTGTATCGTACTCATTCTCGTTATGTTGGTTCCATGAAGGAAACTTCTTTAAGAGATATGAGAGCAAACAAGCCGGAGCAGGTTATTGAACTTGCCGTTAAGGGAATGCTTCCCAAGGGTCCTTTAGGTAGACAGATGTACAAGAAGCTTTTCGTGTATGCTGGTCCGGATCACAAGCACCAGGCTCAGCAGCCAGTTGCACTATCAATCTAAGGGAGGATAAAAAATGGCTACAAACAGAAATTACGGCACAGGCAGAAGAAAAAGCTCTGTAGCAAGAGTATATATTATGCCAGGAACAGGTAAGGTAACCGTAAATAAGCGTTCTATCGACGAGTATTTCGGATTAGAGACATTGAAGACCATCGTTCGTCAGCCACTTGTGGCAACTCAGAACGAAGGAAAGTTGGATGTTCTTGTAAACGTTAAGGGTGGCGGAACCACAGGTCAGGCCGGTGCAATTCGTCACGGTATCGCAAGAGCACTTTGCGAGATGGATAGCGATTTCCGTCCTATCTTAAAGAAGTCCGGTTTCTTAACCAGAGACTCTCGCATGAAGGAGAGAAAGAAGTACGGATTGAAGGCAGCTCGTCGTGCTCCACAGTTCTCCAAGAGATAAGAAAAGACATATTCAGTATGTGGGACTCTCCAAGTTTTTGGGGAGTCTTTTCTTATCCCGTAAACTTGCGAGTTGCTCGCCCAAGGCTCGCAACTACTCGCGGTAAGATGCCAAAGGGCATCTTACTCATCGCTCGTACAGTTTCAATCCCGATTCCAACCCTACTATTTATCTAAGAGCCAATCAGATAGATTCCTGACCTGAATACCGTTGTAGTTTCCAATAGTTAATCGGTCACCGGTTAAAATAACTTTTTTGTAGTTATCACGGATATTGGTCAGTGGTTTCAGTTCTCGGTCAAAGGTTTCTTTTGCGGTCATATCTGCGGTGACCTGGAAGTAGGTATAGGCCCCCTGTTTTTCTGCAACGAAATCAACCTCAGTATTACCAAGCTTTCCAATCATCACACGGTACCCTCGACGCAGGAGCTCAAAATAGACGATATTTTCCAGCGAAAATCCAAGATCGTATTGGCTGCGAGGCAAGATAAAGTTTCGCAAACCTAAATCTACAATATATAGCTTACGATTAGCTTTCAGGAGCTGTTTTCCAACGATATCGAAACGTTCTGCAGAATAGAAAATAAAGGACTCTGTAAGAGCCTCAACATAATCACTCACGGTGTTAGGAGAGATTTTTCTTCCATTTGAACTCAGATAATCAGTAATGCTCCGGACAGATATCGGATTTCCGATAACACCGGACAGATATTTTGCGATGGTTTTTAGTAGAAAGATATCTGAGATTTTCCTTTTCTCCGGACTCTTTTCTTTCCTCGCTTGCCGATCTTCGATATCTTTTACAATTACTGTATTGTAGATACCCTCCAGATAAGTTTCGAGTTTTTCTTGCGTGCGATCCATTGTGGCTATATAGGGAAGTCCCCCAACCCGCATATATTCTGTCAGACCTCGCTCTTGATCCATTTGCAAATTTCAAGAAATTCTTTGAAGGATAGAGGAAGCATTTTGATTTCGACATATCGACCGGTTAATAGTGTAGCCAGATCTCCGGAAAGCATATAAGCATTGGAACCGGTAATGTAGATGTCCACATCGGTTTTTATATATAGACTATCTACGACTTTTTCAAAGGAAGGAACCTTCTGAATTTCATCTAAAAAAATATAAGTCATCTTCCCTTTACATAAGCGATGTTTAAGATAGTCATAGAGCTTTTGATAGTCCTGCAGCTCTTCATATTCCAAATCTTCAAAATTAATGGAAATAATTTGTTCATCGGAAATATTATTAGCTTTTAACCATTCTTGGTACTGCATAAGCATTGTGGATTTTCCGCAACGACGGATACCGGTGACAACTTTGATGAGCTGTTCATCCTTCCATTGAATCAGACGATGCAAGTATTCTTTTCTTTTAACCAATGCAATCACCTCCATAATATAATATTCTAATATTAGCGCAAAATATGGAACAAAGCAATTTTTATTCCGAAATGGGAACAAAATGATAATAAATACAAATATATTCCAATATTGGAATATAAAATTATGATGTGTATGTTTCTAAAAAGGATAGAATCGAAATTTTTGTATTTTTCTACAAACAGCAGAGAAGATTTTTGGAACATTTTTCTTAATAAGTTTTTAAAATGGATAAAAAAATCTTGTTTTTTAAAAAGCATAGGAGTATTCTACTTCCATCTTTCAGAGATACGTTATTCGGTTCTGAAAGCAAAAAAAAGAAAAAATGTTTTTTTCTGCATAGGCAGAAGAGAGGAGACTATTATGAGAAAGATGGTTAGAGGATTATTCGTACTTGCAGCAATGACAGCAGCTCTTACAATGGTAGCTTGTTCCGGTAAGAAGGCAGAGACCACTGCAGCAGCTGAGAGCAAGGTAGAGACTGAGGCAGCTAAGGAGTCTATGAAGGCTGACGAGAAGAAGGATGAGAAGAAGGATGAGAAGAAGGATGCTAAGGAGACCACTGCAGCAGCAGAAGAGTCCGAGAGCACAGAAGAGTCTTCCAAGTAATTTTTGAAAAACTATAAGGGGAGCCTGTGAAGGCTCTCTTTTTTGTTATTCGCAGATAGAGTATTGTCAGGAGGGGCACCATGAAAGAAGAAAAGAAAATAGAAGGAAGCAATATTTTCCTAAAGGAATGTATTACGGAAATTGAGAAGGCGGTGGATTTGGACAGTATCACCGTGGAACGGGCGGTGTTCGGTCTCTTTTTCTCCGGTGTGAAGCTGTCCACAGGCCATGGGGGCTTATGCTTTACGCCGGTAAAGGAGATTCCGGAAGCGGTATGTTGTCCAAGCTCGGCGAAGGCTATGCCCTTTTCCGGCAAGCTAAGGGGAAGAGGGGCTAGAGCCTATCTTGAGGATATTTTCTCAGAGAATATCTTAAGAAGAACCTTGGGAATTGCCACCTTAAATGCGCTCAGCACCCTGGTATGGGACAAAACGGAACATCCGGAATATGAGCTTTTACTTGGTGCGGATGCTTTTGATGAAATCGACGTAAAGAAATATCGGAAATCCGTAGTGGTAGGGGCCTTGGTTCCCATTATTCGAAAGCTTATGCAGGAAAATGCGGATTTTCATATCTTGGAAAAGGACAGCAGAACCTTAAAGGAACGGGAAATGCCCTATTACCTTCCTCCTGAAAGAGCCGGAGAATGTGTGCCGGAGGCAGACTTACTGGTGATTACCGGAGTGACGATTTTGAATGATACTTTGCCGGGACTTTTGGCCATGGCGAAAAAAGATGCAGAGATTCTGGTGGTGGGACCTACCGCAAGTATGCTTCCGGATTGCCTTTTTTCCAAAGGCGTTACAATGCTTGGGGGTATTCAGGTGACTAAGGCGGATGCGCTTTTGGATATCATCAGCGAGGGAGGATCCGGCTATCATTTCTTCGGGAAATATGCGGAACGAACCGTGTTGAGAAAAAAATAAAGGAGAGGAAATTTTTATTCATAACGAGTATCGTGCGCAAAGCGTGCGATATCTCATTTACTTTTAAAAATTTTACAAAAAAATATTAAATAGATATACTTTTTTGCGTATTTTTGATACACTACTGGGGCGATTTGTCGGTTTTCGGTAGGAAAAGAGTGTTATAGTGCCGAGTTCCGCTTTGTAAAAGCTTTAGGAGGAAAGGAAGAGTATGAAGAAAAAGATTTATCCTATTATCGCCCTGTCATTTGCTATCATGATGAGTGCCTGTGGCGGTAAGAAAGCAGCAGAGCCCAGCAGTGTAGAAAAGGAAGAGACAGAAAAGGAAACAAAAGAAGAAACGGAGAAGGAGGAGCCGGTCAGATGAGCGCCGACGGTCTTACCGTGCAGACAGACGGAAATGGAGCAGGACAGTATGTGGATGCAGAGAGAGGACTTACCATCCAGAGAAATACCGATGGTTCCGGACAATATGTGGATGAGCAGAAGGGAATCACCTTACAGGTGAATTCTGACGGTACCGGACAGTATTCCGATGATGGACAGGGCATTACGCTCCAGGTTAGCGAAGGTGGCAATGGAATCTTCACAGACACAAAGAAGGACATTACCATGATGGTCAGCGATAATTCCACCAGCTATACCCAGGGCTCTATCGATATTGATGTGATGCCGGATGGAAGCGGAAAGTACTATAACAGTGAGACCGGTTTGACCATTAAAAACGATGGCCAGGGTAAGGCAGTGATTACTCTGGGTTACGATAAAAAGACCGTAGATGCCAAGCCTATGGATAAGCCCACCAAGCTGCCAAAGCTTTCCATGGTTCCTGCAGTACCAAGCCTGGAGGCCAACAGCCTTTTAATCACCTTGGATTCCGGCGTGCTTTTCGATGTGGATAAATATGATATTCGTCCGGATGCGGAGAAGATTTTAAATGATTTGGCAACGGTATTAAAGGAAGCGGGAATTACCGCCTTCCAGATTGACGGACATACCGACTCTATGGATACGGATGAACATAACCAGGTGCTTTCCGAGAACCGTGCAAACTCCGTAAAGAGCTATTTGGCATCTCAGGGTGTGACTGCGGAAATCACCACCCATGGCTACGGGGAAAGTCGTCCTGTTGCTACCAATGATACCGCAGAGGGAAGACAGCAGAACAGACGTGTAGAGATTATCGTTCCTACTGCATAAGAGAATAGTATTAAAAGCCAAATTGCTTAAAAGCTAAAATTGCTTTAAAGACCAATTAATCTAAATCAAAAAAGAAATTAAAGATGTAAAAAACGGGAGTGTAACATTGCGAATCGACCCTTAGAGAGTTCGGATTGTTGCAGGAAGCTATAGCTTCCATGGTTTTTTACATCTTTTTTGTTTTGAATGTTTATGTCGGATGAAGAACGGGAGAGTTTGCTTTCATGACTATCGTGGAAGATGTTGGAACAGTCTGTAAAAAATATGCCGGAATTTTTGAATATGAAGGGCTGATTTATACACTATTTATAAATCCAATAAGTCTATACATTTATCACGATTATAAATATCTAACAAAAAAAGTGATTTATACTATTGATAAATTTAGCGAAAAAGTATAATAATAAAGAAGGCAAAATAAAAATTATCATAAAACACCGTTTTGATTTCGAAAAACCGACATTTTTCCTAATTATATAGAAAAATCTCGGAAGAAAGAGAAACAGTACAGAAGGAGGAGAAAAGTGAAAAAAAACTTGGCTAAGCTACTTCCCTTGCTACTCTTGTCCGCAGCCCTGGTAGCCTGCGGAGGAAGCAAGGCGGAAGATAAGGGAACAGGAGCATCTACAGAAAAGGCACAAGAGCAGAATGCTTCTTCTGATGGAGAGAAGAAGGTAGAGGCAAATGCTTCCGGACAGAAAGACAGCTTCACCTACATCATTGACGGTGACCCGGGAAATACCCTGAATCCTTTAACAGCAGATGACCGCTACGGTCTTATGACCTGCCATGCAGCCTATGCACCTGCTTATCATATTTACGGAGACGGAACGGTGGATTATATTCTGGCGGAGAGCATGACTGCTTCTGAAGACGGTCTTACTTTGACGATGAAGTTGAAGCCGGATTTAAAATGGAGTGATGGGGAAGCATTAACAGCGGATGATATTGTTTTTACTTATGACACCATCAACAGCTTGTCAAAGAATCTTTATATCGGGGATCAGCCTATAAAGGTGGAAAAGCAGGATGATTTAAGCGTTCTTTTTAAGCTCCCCTCTGTTTCCGCCAGTGCTATGGAGATGCTTTCCGATGAGGTCAGCATTATTCCTAAGCATATCTTTGAAGGTAAGGAAAATACGGATGTTTCCTTATTAGAAGATAAGGTGGTGGGTGCAGGTCCCTATGTGCTGGAGGAGTATAAGACCGGAGAATATTTGAAGTTTAAGCCAACCCCAACTATGCCAAGGGTAAGCCTTATATTGATACCTTGATTTATCGGGTAATTGACAAGGGAGATACCGCTACTTTGGCTATGCAGAACGGAGAGGCGGAAGCCATGGTATTGTCTCCGGATATGATTGAGCCTTATCGGGAAAATGATGCCTTCACCCTATACAATTATAGTGAAGGTCGTGTGCCCTATATTCGTTTGAATACCGCTTCCGACAATATGCAGGATAAGTCCTTCCGTTCCGGCATTTTCCATGCCTTAAACAGAGAGGAAATTATGAAGGCGGCTTACGGAGATCCGGATTACTATCATTTAGGCTATTCCTTCCTGCCCTATGATAACCAGTTCTACAGCGAGGATGTGGAGAAGTGGGATCAGGACTTGGAGAAAGCCAAGGAAGAGGTAAAGAATGGCCCGAAGAAGCTGACTTTACTCTACCCGGCCAATACTCCTATTTTAGAAAGAGAAGCCTTGGCTATTCAGGCGGAATGTAAGGCTGTAGGTGTGGAGGTGGAATTGGCGAGCCTGGCAGATGCGGCTTACTACAAAGCTACCAAGGACTTGGAGAATAAGGACTATGACATTTTCCTGGGAGGCTATGTGATGGGCTCCGATCCGGATACCTTCGCCATTCTTTTCTCCTCCGAGAAGGACAACAACATGAATTACCACAATACGGAAATCGACAAGTTGTTTAGAGAGGGAAATAGTACTTTGGATCTGGAGAAACGTAAAGAAATCTATAATAAGGTACAGCGATTGGTAACGGAAGAGGCAATTTACTATCCTTTGGGTACCAATTTAAGAACACTGGTTACCAAGAAGGATGTGGATCCGGAAGAAGCTCAGCTTGTGCCTATCTATACCTTTGGAGATTTATCCAAGCTAAAGTTTAAATAAGTTTATAAGCAGGAAAGTAAGTGCTGTAGCAAAGCTGTGAGTATTTTAGCAAGTAAGCAAGTGCTTTATTTTTCAAAAGAATAGAACAAGTAGAAAAGAGGCAAGAAAATGGCATTCTATATCGGGAGAAGAATTTTGCAAAGTATTCCCCTGCTCCTACTCATTACCCTTTTGTCCTTTGGACTTATGAATCTGGTTCCCTATGATGCGGTGGATTCCATAGCCAATTCCAAGATGACGGAGGCGCAAAGGGAGGAAAAAAGAGAAGAATACGGCTTAAATGATCCCATGCCAGTGCAGTATTTTCGATGGCTAAAAAATATTCTAAGGGGAGAGTTCGGCAACTCTCTCCTTAGTCATACCCGGATTATGGATGATCTACGGATACGAATTCCAAACACTATCCTTTTAGTGCTTCCCTCCTACCTTACCGCCTACTTTTTGGCTATGGCAGTGGGGCTTTACAGTGCCAGCCAAAAGGGAAAATGGCAGGACAAGCTTTTGGACAGCCTTTCCACCATAGGTCTTGCGGTACCCAGCTTCTGGATTGCATTGGTGCTGATTTATTTTTTTGGCTATCATTGGAAGCTTTTTCCTTTATTAGGAATGCATACCATTGGGAAGGAAAGATACATCCCGGACTTTCTCCATCATCTTTTTCTTCCTTACTGTGTATTGGTGATTGCTTTTTTTCCGGATTTAATGCGTTATGTTCGTTCTTCCGCATTGTCGGAATTAAGGCAGGACTATGTTCTGGTGCAAAGAGCTTTTGGCGCAAGTAAAAGGGAGATCCTTTTTCATCATGTGGCAAGAAATGTCTGTCTGCCTATGATCAGTAAGTTGGGCATGTCTCTGCCCTTATTGGTGACGGGGGCGGTGATTACAGAATCCGTTTTTTCCTGGCCGGGGATAGGGCTTTATTTTGTGAAGGCGGTGGATGCACTGGATTATCCTATTGTCATGGCGATTTTGCTCTTATCCGGTACCTTGGTGATTCTGGGGAATTTACTCTCGGATATTTTGTATTGTTTGATTGACCCGAGAATTTCACTTTGGAAGAAGGAAGGATAAGAAAATGCAAGCAAGCAGAGGTAAAGCGTTTATCAATAGGATTTTAAGTCATCCCCACAGAATTTTAGCCAGTATTTTTTTAATAGGCTTCAGTCTTTTGGCTTTGGCTTTACCCCTTCTTCCCTTAGATCCGGAGGGGCTGGATGTGATCCACAGTCTGGCAAAGCCCTCCCTGCAACATTTTTTCGGGACGGATGAGGTGGGAAGAGACTATTTTGCCAGAGTGCTCTACGGGGGAAGAGTTTCTCTTATGGTCGGTTTTCTGTCAATGGCTATGAGTATCGGCTTGGGCGTCATGATTGGGCTTCTTTCCGGATATTTCGGAGGCGTGGTGGATTTCTTTTTTATGCGTCTTGTAGACGTCCTTTCTTCCATCCCTTGGATGATTTTGGTGATGGTTTTCGGTATGGTTTTTGGAAGAGGTCTGCTTTCTCTTGTCATGGTCATCGGGCTATTAAGCTGGATGGAAACAGCAAGAATCATTCGAGGAGAGGTCTTAAGCCTAAAGGAGCGGGAATATGTGCTCTATGCCCGTTTTCTGGGAATTTTTCCCTTGCGAATCCTTTTTAGCCATATTTTCCCCGGAATTCTTCCCACTATTATCACGGCATCCACTGCGGCTATCGCTTCCTCCATTATGGTGGAGAGCGCATTAAGCTTTCTGGGACGAGGTGTTACCGCTCCGATGTCCAGCTGGGGAAGCCTTTTACAGAACGCCCAGAAATTTCTGCAAAAAGCGCCCCACATGGCGATTCTTCCGGGAATTTTGATTATTATAACGGTTTTGTCTTTCCATCAATGGGGAGAGGCTCTTAGGGAATCGCTTCTCTTAGAAAGGGAGTAGAAGATGCTTTTGGAAATTGAAAATTTGCAGGTGGAAATACCCTATGGGAAAATGAAGGTCTATCCGGTTTCCGGCGTCAGCTTTTCTCTGGAAGAAGGAGAGGTTTTGGGAATCATTGGGGAGTCCGGAAGCGGAAAATCCATGGCAATGAAGGCCATTATGGGATTACTGCCGGAAAAAGCAAAAGCTTCTGCCCGGAAGCTTTCGTTTCAAGATTTGGATTTACGAAATCTGACGGAAAAGGAATATCTGCCTCTTCGAGGGAGCCGTATGGCTATGATTTTTCAAGAACCCATGACTGCGCTGAACCCCTTGATTCCCATCGGAGAACAGCTGAGAGAGATTTTTGAAAGACAAAGGAAGAAAAATGGAAGCTCTGTCAGGACTAAAGATAAGGAAGCATTTTCCGACATGGATGCTCCGATACAGCCTTTGACAGCTGGCAATTCTTCCGGGGCATTTTTAGGAATCAAGGATTCAAAAAAGGATTCCAAAGAAAAAGCGATTGCTTTACTTGCTTCCGTAGGGATTCCCAATCCGGAGGAAAAATATAAGCAATATCCCCATGAGTTTTCCGGCGGTATGCGGCAAAGGGTTTTGATTGCCATGGCCTTATCCTGTTCTCCGGCCCTGCTGATTGCGGATGAGCCCACCACTGCTTTGGATGTGACTTTGCAGGCCCAGATTTTAGACCTTCTTTTGGAAGGGGTAAAAGCGAGAAGCACAAGCTTGATTTTGATTAGTCATGATCTTTCTTTGGTAAAGGAACGCTGCAAACGCATTCTGATTTTATATGGAGGGAAGGTGATGGAGGAGGGAAGGGTGGAAGAGATTTTCCAAAGTCCTAAACATCCGTATACCAAGGCCCTTTTAGCGGCAATTCCCAGTATGGAAAAAGATAAGGAGGAAGCACTGGTAGCTATCGAGGGAAATCCCCCTTCGATTTTAAAGGAATTTACCCGTTGTCCCTTTTATGAAAGGTGCAAGGAAAGAGTGGACGCCTGTCAGGCAGCCCTGCCGGAGGAAGCAAGGATTTCCGAAACGCATAGGGTATTCTGTCACAAGCTTTCTTCCGGAGAGAAAGCGTAAAATAATTTTATTATGTTGTGAAGATTAGGGTGAAAAAATGAAAGAAAAGGAGCGGATTCTTTCTGCCAGAGGAATAGAAAAGATATTTTATCAAAGGGATTTTTGGGGAAGAAAAAAGATTGCTACCCATGCGGTACAGGAGGTGGACCTGGACCTGTATAAGGGAGAATGCTACGGTTTGGTGGGGGAATCGGGCTGTGGCAAAAGTACCCTTGGTCGTTGCCTCTTGGGTCTTTTAAAGAGAACTGAGGGAGAAGTTTATTTTCATGGAAAGGAAGTTAGAAAGGATGACCAAAGGGCCATACGGAAAATGCAGGATAAGATGCAGATTATCTTTCAGGATCCCTATTCTTCTTTAAATCCCCATTGGACCGTAGAGGAAATTTTAAAAGAGCCTTTACGACGTCAAAAGCTCTCCCGTACAGAAGAAGAGACAAAGATAAAAAAGGCTTTGGAAATGGTGTCTTTAGCGGAAGCGGATAGAAGAAAAATGCCCTATGCCTTTTTCCGGCGGACAGAGACAAAGAATCGGAATCGCCAGAGCCTTGATGGTAGAACCGGAAATTATCCTTTGCGACGAACCGATTTCCGCCTTGGATGTGTCCATACAGGCTCAGATTGTGAATCTGCTAAAGGATTTACAGAAGGAGCTGGGGCTTAGCTACATTTTTACGGCTCATGACTTGGCGATGGTTCGCTATATCAGCGACAGGATTGGCGTAATGCAGGCAGGGAAAATTGTGGAAGAAGGGGATTGTGAAAGTATTTTTCAAAATCCTCAAAAAGAATACACCCGGACTCTGCTGTCGGCAGTTCCCGGGTGGTGTAGAAGGGAAGGCTAAAGGGCTTATAACGATTTTCCTTCCTGAAAATATAGTAGTAATACTTATACCTGCAAAGCTTAGTCCGCAAACTCGGTGTGGGCTACCTTCCATTTTCTGATGGCAATACTGAGCCAAAAGCTGTAAATTCCCAAGGTGATAATGCAAAGCAGGAACCACTTAATCCACTGCAGAAAGAGGTTAGTGGCTTTGCCGGTAAAACGAAGGCGATGCCCGTTAATGACGGTGTGGGATATTTCCCAGTTATAAATCATGCAGATAGCCCAGGGAAAGCAGATTCCAAAGGTACATACTGTGATAAGGCTTCCTAAAAGTGACCATCCGATAAGCTGCAATAAACCGCCGTCAAAATAAGATTCTCCCATAATTACTCCTTTTCTTTAAAAACGTAAAATTCTCATAAATTATAAAGAAAATAAGTAAAAAAAGCAAGTTCCGTATTTTATGCACAGATTGTACACCCGGGAACTTGCTTTTTGGAGTATCTTATTCTTAAAGTATCTTATTCTTAAGGTATCTTATTCTTAAAGAATCCCTTTTAGGCGGATTCTTTATCCGTTCTTTTTCTCCAACTGCTTACTGATGGCAGTGGCACAGGCAATATCTCCAATCACATTGACGGTGGTGGCACCCATATCTGCCAGAGTATTTACGGAAATATACACTCCCAAGATTTGGTTGATGGGAAGTCCTGCCATGGGAGCCAGGGCGGCAAAGGCGGCAATAGCCCCGCCGGGCACTCCCGGAGTTCCGATGCTGAGCAAGGTATTTGCGGCCAAAACCGTAATCATGGTATCCAGGTTTAGCGGAATACCCAGGGCGGAAGCGAAGAAGCTGATCATAAAGGACATCAGAATACTCACCGCATCCATGTTAATAGTAGCTCCTAAGGGAAGCGTTAAAGAGGCCACTTCCTCCGGAACCTCCAAGGACTCCACCGCACATTCAATAGATAGGGGGAGAGTAGCGTTGGAAGAACAGGTGGAAAATGCATTCAAGCTAGCCGGAGCAATAGAGGTGAAGAACCTGCCTACAGGAATCTTTCCGATTACTCTCACAATTCCTCCATACACGATCAAAGCATAAAGGGCAAAGGTAATGTATAAGGCCAGCATAACCTGTCCCAGCTGCAGAACCGTCTTGATACCGTTACTGTACATTACCGTAGCCATACAGGCAAAAACGCCGATGGGAGTGAAAAGCATAATCTTCGAAACGATAAAAATGGAAATATCATGAATGGAGGTACAAAGCTTCACAAAGGGCTCCGCCTTTTCCTTTAGGGAGAGGCAGGCAAGTCCCATAATGATGGCAAAGGAAAGCACCTGCAGCATATTTCCCTCGGAGAATGCTGCAATGGGATTGGAGGGGATGATATTTTCTAAAGTTCCCAGAAGACTTTTAAACTCTACCGCATCCACCTTCACGTCTGTAGCGACAATTTGGGCTCCCACGCCAAGATGGAGAAGCCCGGGGAGGAAAAGTCCCAGAGTGCTGGCGAAAAGGGTGGTTGCCGTAAACCACAAAAGAGAATAGAGGCCGATTTTTCCGGTTTTGGCAATGGAGCCGATACCCATAATGCCGGTCAGTAAGCTACAAAATACCAGGGGGAAAATCATCATTTTCAAGGAAGACATATAAATAGTGGCAATCAGATTCAGAGGGGTGTAGAAAAATTCAGGCATAATGAGTCCAAAGATTAAACCCAAACAAAGCCCTAAAGCAATCCAAACCGTCTGCTGAATACTCAGCCATTTTTTCTTTCCCATACTAACTCCCTCATTTCAGTAAATATATTTGGAATCCTTCTTTCTATAAAAATCGAGAAAAGTATTGCAGGTCAAGATTTACGGTTTTCAAAAGTTCTTATTTCTATAGAAAAAAACGTCCTTTGTAATGTTTCTATCCTAAAGAAAAGAGGCGGTATTGTAAAGAATAGATTTCTTTGAACTGGATATAGAAAATAGTTATATCTAAAGAGGGGGAAGCTCGGGCGGATGCCAAACAGCAATTTTATGCGTATGGTACTGATTTCAGGGCAACGTGATTCCGTAAGGAAAGACGTCGTTTTAAAGAAAAGGAAAGTATAGATGAAAGCCAAGCAAAATTTTATGTGTATGGTACTGATTTCGGGGCAATGTGATTCCGTAAGGAAAGACGTCTTTTAGGAAAGGGATGGCGTAGACAAAAGCCAAACAGGAATTTTATGCGTATGGTACTGATGACGGGGCAATGTGAGCCCGTCTGTTCTTAGTGAAAGCAAGCGAAGCGTAGCTTGAACTTAGAACAGCTACGAAGGCGAGCTTAGCGGGAGCGTGCCCCGAAATCAGTACCATACTGCATAAAATGTTAACTTCACTATAATTCCTTTCTCAGAAACGACTCTTTCTTACTGAATCAACCTCGGCTTCCCGTTCTGCACCAGACAAAGTCCTCTTGGAGTAATCCGAATCTCCGGAATTACCGGCAAGGCCAGGAAGGATAGGCTGATAAAAGGATCCATGCCATTGGGTACCCCCATTTCATGGGCTTTTTTCTTCATGTTTTCCAAATGCTTGCTGGCTTCCGTGAAACCGCAATCACACATTAATCCCATAATAGGAAGGGCCAGAGAATCGTAAACCTTTCCTCCCTGCACCAGCACAAATCCACCATGCAGGCGGATGAGTTCATTGACGGCTAAGCACATATCCCGGTCATTGTCCCCAATCACAATCAGGTTGTGGGAATCATGACTGACGGAGCTGGCAATGGCTCCCCCATGGATGCCGTAGCCCTGGCAGATGCCCAATCCGATTTTTCCGCTTCCCTTATGCCGTTCTATTACGGCGATTTTCTGATATTCCGGATATTCTTCTCCGGTAAAATTGCCGCAGCGTTTCAGCATCACCTGTAAACGTTTGGTGGTAATCTGCCCTTCTTCCATGGCAATGACATTTACTTCCTGCTTGGAAATGGGTAAACGAAAAGCCTTTTCTTTAAGAGGAGAGAGGTGAACGGTTTTCTTCAGCTTTGAGGGACAGCGGGGAATGTGTAAATGCTCGGATTCCACTACTTTCTTTCCTTTATGATATACAGCGGTGATTTCGACCTTTTCCAGATCGGAAATCAGAAGAAAATCCGCCTGTCTGCCCACAGCGATAGCCCCCAGATGAGATAGGCCGTAACATTCCGCGGTATTAATGGTGGCCATTTGGTAGGCGGAGCAGGTGGGAAGCCCCAGTGCAATAGCCTTTCGAATGGCGTGGGAGATATGCCCCTCTCTTATGATATCTTCAATGTGCTTATCATCGGTACAGAAGGAAAATGCTCTGGTATCGATTTTGTGAGCCAGTATTCCCTTAACCAAAGCCTCTAAATTTCTTGCGGCGGAGCCTTCCCGGATATGGATATGCATTCCCGCACGAATCTGCTCCAGGGCATAGTCAAAATCCACCGCCTCATGATCTGTTTGAATGCCGTTTAAGGCATAGGCCTGTAAGTCTTCTTTTGGAAGAAAGGGGGCATGACCGTCTAAAACATGCCGGGAAAACAGCGAGAGCTTTTCCATCATTTTCTTTTCCCGATGAATCACGCTATAATCATCCATTACCTCTCCAAGCCCTAAGATGCGGGGATTCTCCAGATATTCCTTCATATCCTCTGCGGAAAAGACAGCGCCGTTGTCGTCAATCTCCGTGGAGGGGACACAGGAAGGAAGCATCACAAAGACATTGGCGGGACTTTTCTCGCTTTGTTGTAAAATGTAATTGACCCCCTCTTTACCGGAAACATTGCAGGCTTCATGGGGATCCACAATAAAGCAGGTGGTTCCCTTTAAAGCTGCCAGAGTGATTAATTCATGGGGAGTCACCATGGTGGATTCCGGATGCAAATGGGCATCTATAAAACCGGGGACCAGAAATTGTCCCTTGGCATCGATTTCCTTCTTGCCCCGATATTCCCCGATTCCGGCGATATAGCCCCGGGAAACAGCCACATCCCCGGAATAAATACTGCCGGTAAAAACATCCAGAATGCGGGCATTTTTCATAACCAGATCGGCTTCCTTTTCCTTTAAACAAACTTTCGAGAGAATTGCTTGTAATCGATTATTCATATTTATGCCCCCTATAAAAAAATAACTAATAAATTAGCTTATTCGAAGAGTGTTATACTGATTATTGCATAAATTCTTCTTTTGCGCCATAAGATATTCACCAAAAGGATAAAAAACTCTCTCATTTTGACCCTGTGTTCCTATGCAAAATACCCAAGATGAAATGTATTTATTGAGAAAAAGTGTAGAAATGAAAATATTTGGTGTTCTTTTACGAGACTTGATGTACAATCTCCTTTATAGCGAGTAAGTTTAGTAAGGGGTGTTGTCGAAGGAAGGAGACATTGCAAAAGCAGCAAATGGAGTAAAATAGAGGGCTAGGGAGGCAAAACATGATTGAGGACGAGTAGGAACATGTCGTGAAGTCACTACCCGTTTTCATATACAGTCTATTTTTTTTCATAGGGGGACGACAGATGGAGAAATTTTTTAAACTGAAAGAAAAGAACACGGATGTAAAGACGGAGGTCATTGCGGGAGTCACCAGCTTTATGACCATGGCTTACATCTTGGCGGTGAATCCCAGAATTCTTGGGGCTTCCGGAATGGATGCGGGATCTGTTTTTACCGCAACAGCCTTAGCCTCTGCCCTGGCCAGCTTCTTTATGGCAATTCTGGCAAACCTTCCCTTTGTGCTTTCCGCAGGTATGGGATTGAATGCTTATTTTTCCTATACGGTGGTATTGGGGATGGGCTATAACTGGGAAACGGCGTTGGCAGCAGTTTTTGTAGAAGGCATTATTTTTATCCTTTTATCTTTGACCAATGTACGAGAGGCAATGTTCAATGCGATTCCTAAGAGCTTGAAAGTTGCGGTAGCTGTGGGAATCGGCTTTTTTTATTACCTTTATCGGTTTTCAGAACGCTCACATTGTTGTGGACGGAGCTACACTGGTAACTCTCTTCTCTTTTAAGAAGTCTATTGAAGCGGGAAGCTTTTGCTTCTGAAGGAATTACCGTGATTCTGGCGTTAATCGGTGTACTGGTAACTTCTATTTTGGTAGTAAAAAGAATATCAAAAGGCCACATCCTAATCGGTATTATTGTTACTTGGATTTTTGGGTATTTTTTTGTCAGTTGACAGGCCTTTATGTTCCTAATCCTGAGGCAGGCTTCTACAGCTTGATTCCAAGCTCCCTGATTTCTGTACCCAGCTCTATTGCGCCCACCTTCTTTAAGATGGATTTAAGCAATGTGTTTTCTTTAATTTCCTGGTAGTTGTTTTTTTGCTTTCCTTTTTGTGGATGTTTTTGATACCTTGGGAACCTTAATCGGTTGTGCATCCAAGGCGAATATGCTGGATGAAGAGGGAAAGCTGCCTGCTATTAAGGGCGCTCTTCTGGCGGATGCCTTAGGAACTACAGCAGGCGCTGTTTTGGGAACTTCTACTATTACGACCTTTGCGGAATCCGCATCCGGTATTGCAGAGGGAGGAAGATCCGGTTTGACAGCATTGGTGACGGCGGGACTCTTCCTGGTATCTCTATTCCTTTCTCCGATTTTCCTTGCTATTCCATCCTTTGCTACAGCACCGGCTTTGATTGTTGTAGGATTTTTCATGATGCAGCAGGTAACGAAGATTGATTGGGAAGACATGGTAAAGGCTATTCCCGCATTTATCTGTATCTGTGCTATGGGCTTTACCTATTCCATTTCCGAGGGAATTGCTTTCGGTATCATCAGCTACACCGTGCTTCATCTTTTCACCGGAAAGTCCAAGGAGTTGACACCGCTGATGTATGTACTGTCGCTCATCTTTATTTTGAAGTACATCATGTTGTAAGCTTCATATAAGGAGGAACCCATGGAGTATTTGCTTCGAGGAGATATTTGTTACAGTGAGAATTTAAAGACCCTGATTTGTAAGGAAAATGCCTATCTGCACATAAAGGATGGGTTATGCCAAGGGGTTTATGACAGTCTTCCTAAGGAGCTGTCTTCTGTGGAAATCAAGGATTATTCCGGAGATTTAATTCTTCCGGGAATGGTGGATCTCCACTTACATGCTCCTCAGTATGGTTTCCGGGGGACCAAGATGGACTTGGAGCTTTTGGATTGGTTGAATGTCAACACCTTTCCGGAGGAAGCCAAATATCAGAACTTGGACTATGCTGAAAGAGGCTATCGGGATTTTGTGGAGGACTTGCGAGAAAGTGCCACCACCAGAGCGGTAATCTTTGCTACTCTTCACAAGAATGCTACCTTGCTTCTTATGAAGCTTTTGGAAGAGAGCGGTTTGCTTTCCTATGTGGGAAAGGTCAATATGGATCGAAATTCTCCGGAGTATTTAACGGAGCATACTGCGGAGGAATCCCTTAAAAACACCAAGGAATGGCTTTCGGAGATTCCTAAGGAATGGCAGAACTGTAAGCCGATTCTTACGCCGAGATTTACCCCTACCTGTTCGGATGCTTTGATGGAGGGTTTAGGAAAGCTGGCGAAGGAATACAAGCTTCCGGTGCAATCCCATTTGTCGGAAAATCTGGGAGAGATTGCCTGGGTAAAGGAGCTTTGTCCCGACGCAAAGCATTACGGAGATACCTATGACCGCTACGGTCTTTTGGAAAACAGCATCATGGCTCATTGCGTATATACGGAGGGAGAAGAGCTATCTGCCTTAAAGGCGAGGGGAACGATGATTTGCCATTGTCCCCAGTCCAACACGAACCTTTGTTCCGGAGCGGCTCCTATTCGCTATTTCTTAGAGGAAAATGTGAAGGTCGGCTTGGGAACGGATGTGGCCGGAGGAGCAAACCTCTCCATGCTAAGAGCCATCACCGATGCCATTTCCGTATCAAAGCTTCGTTTCCGCCTCATGGATCAAAGTCTTGTCCCCCTTACCTTGGAAGAAGCTTTCTGCTTGGCAACGCTCTCCGGGGGAAGCTTTTTTGGAAAGGTGGGATCTTTTCTCCCCGGGTACGAAGCGGATGCTTTAGTCTTCCATGAAAAAAGAAGAAGTGTTCGAAAGCAAACGGTGAAGGAGCGCTTGGAAGTGCTTTTGTATACCGGAGAAGAAAGTGCCCGCCTGCAGGCGAAATTCGTACAGGGCAGACAGCTTTTTTAAAGGTTAAGAACTTCTTTTGCGGAATAAGAGTTTTTTGGAAAAAGAAGATAGTTTTGCGTAGGTATAAGGAAGGAAGAGATAATGAAACATTTGGGCTTTGTGGTGATGGCCTCAGGCTGGAGCAGACGCTTCGGAAAAAAATAAATTATTGGAAAGAATAGCGGGAAAGCCCATGATTTCCTATACCTTTCATACCTTATCCCATTTTTTTCTATAATTATCAGGCGGTGGGTTCTCTTTCTGAACGAATTCAGGACAGTGATGCTACGGTGCAGGAAAAAGAAACGGGGAAAGGGCGGGAAGATTGTTCTGGATACGCCTTTGGTAGTGACTCGTTTTAAAGAGGTGGAACAGCTGGCCAAAAGAAATGCATTTTTCCGTTTTGATGCATGAAGAGAGTGAACAGAGTGATACCATTCGTGTAGCTCTTTCCTCGGAACAAAGCCAAGTCCTGGGATGCCTGCATGTTTTTAACAGGGGATCAGCCCTTGCTTTCTGAGGAAAGCCTAAGAAATCTTGTAGATGCTTTTTCAGAGAATCCGGAGGAGCTTTACCGTTTGAGCTATCAGGGGGAAGGGGGGAATCCGGTGATTTTTCCAAAGAAGTACTTTGAAAATCTGCGGAATTTAACCGGAGATCATGGTGGAGGTGTGCTTTTAAAATCCGGCATGATTTCGGTGGAAGAAATTCATAAGATTCCGGTGGAAAGAGAATTTGAGCTTTGGGATGTGGACACGGAAGAAGCTATTCTGAAGATGGAACAGCTTCTTCGGATGCGATTATAAAAATTATAAAAAACGGCTTTAAACGAAACCCATATTTCAAAAAATATATCTTTACAAAAGAAGTACTTCGGGATGAGCGGATCCTTCTTTTAAAGATCCGCCACAAACCATTTTCCCTAAAGCCATTTTGTAAGAAAAGAAGCAGTTCTTCTGCTTCTTTTTTTGTGAGACAATCTAACTGATTCACAAAAAGGCAGTCCCCCAGGTTTTCTTTACGAAAAGCCTGCAAGAGAAGCTCCTTAGTCAGTAGAGTGTCGGGGGTTAAGGATGGAGTGAAAAAGTTTTGGAAAATTTCCACTCTGTGAATGACTTCAGAAATAGGTTTATGAAGGGCGGAAGCGCCGAACACAAGTACAGTTCTTTGGCTCTCCTTAGGAATCTCCGGCTCATTCCGGCCATGGGCTTTTCCGGGTAATCGTTTAGAGCCGTCCGCCTCCACCAAGACAAAGTCTGCCATTTGCTCAATGGCAGAGAAGGGCAGGGGAAAAGGAGAAAGCTTGCCATTTCTTTCCAGAGTTCCCAAGCATAGAATGGGATTTTGGGACTTATCCCATAAGGATAGAACTTTGCTTTGAAGGAGCGTTTTCGAATTTTCCAAAGCTTCTTCGGAGTGAGTATCTTTACCGGGAAGTAAAATTTTTTCATTGAGAGTTAAAATATTTTTATTGATGATTGAAACATTCTCATTGGAAGTTAAAGCATTTCCATTGAGAATTGAAATATTCTCATCGGAGATTGAAACATTTTCATCTGAGAAACAGATATTTTCACAATGAGAAAAGGGGAGGATATGAGTGGAGGTAGTGAGAAGCACGGAGCCCTTTTGAGACAGCTCAAGGGAAAGGGACTTTAATAGGCTGCTTTTTCCTCCGCTTCCAATAATGGCGTTGACTCCTTTTTTTATGCCGAGAGCTTCCGACAGAGGAATTCGAATAAGTTTACTTTGCGGATTGTCACCGATTTGTCCTTGCTGTTTCGTCAAAGTGTCTCCTTTCTTATGAAAACCTGTTTTATCCAAGCGGCTTTCTATCCATTTGCTTACAGTTTTGCAAAAAAACTATGTTCTTTTTAAGACTTATGGTAGAATCAAAGTCTGATAGCGTGAGGGTTTTTGTCATAAAAGCTCTTACAGGAGTTTTTATAGCTCTATAAGTTCTTGTCTGATGACATTATAGCTCTATAAGTTCTTGTCTGATGACATTATAGGTGATATTTTCTTTTTTGCCAGAAGATTTGTTTTTCTGAAAGGAAGGTTTTATGCTCGTATTTATCCGGGGAGCAGGAGATTTGGCAACGGGAATTTCCATTCGGCTGTATCGTGCGGGGATATCCGTTTGCCACAGTGATTTGGCGATTCCCACAGCAGTTCGGAGAAATGTTGTATTTTCGGAAGCGATTCGCTTGGGGGAGTGCAGTGTGGAAGGTATTACGGCGGTTCGGGCGGAGAGCTTGGAGGAAATACATGAAGCAATTTCCCAAAAAAAGGTTCCTGTGGTTGTGGATGAAGGAAAGAGCTTTCTGAACAGCTTACAAGCGGATGCTGTGGTGGATGCAATTCTTGCCAAGAAGAATCTGGGAACCTGTATGGAGGATGCAAGACTTGTTATCGGCATAGGCCCCGGATTTACTGCCGGCGTAGATTGCCATGCAGTCATAGAAAGCAAAAGAGGCCATGATTTGGGAAGAGTGATCCTTAAGGGATCCGCCATTCCCAATACCGGCATTCCCGGAATCATCGGCGGATATGGGAAAGAAAGGGTGCTTCGGGCACCGGCAGAAGGAATCTTGGAACAAACTCTTCCCATCGGTACTTTGGTGGAGGCCGGAGATATTTGCGGAGTAGTAAACGGTATTCCTATGCGGACGGAAATCTCCGGAATTATTCGAGGAATGTTGCAGGAAGGCATTTCCGTATTTCCCGGTATGAAGGCGGGAGATGTGGATCCCAGAGGTGAGGCGGTGGAATATCGGAATGTTTCCGACAAGGCAAGAGCTATCGGAGGCGGCGTACTGGAGGCTCTACTGCATTTTCTGCCTTGGGAGCTTTGTAAAGAGTAAAATGCTGTAGAGATAAGGAATTACAGGATTTAAGATAAACAAACGAGATATCGCACGCTTTGCGCACGATACTCGTTATGAATAAAAAGGAGAACTATATTTTATGGAAAGAGAACTGCAAGAAGAGGTGGTTTTGGATTTACCCGGATTACTGGCTTTATGTTTACGGAAAGGGATATGGATTCTTCTTGTTACGGTGCTTTGCGGTTTAGCCCTCCCTTCTTTTAAACTTTATAAGGCCTTGAAAAGCCAGAAGGCGGAAAGTCAAACGGAAAGCACGGAGGAAAGTGCGGAGAAGAAGGCGAAGGAAAAAGAACAGTCCTTGGAGTATGCCGGAAATGAGCGGAAAAGACTGGAAGCTTTGCTTTCTTCAGAGAGAGAAAGCTTGGCGGATTCCGCTTTGATGAAAATTGATCCTACTTCCTATGGGGAAAGAGATATCAACCTTTATCTTCCTTTAGAGGAGGGAGGACAGACTCTCAGCAATCAGGAAATTGCAGCAAGGCTTTCTGCGGTAAGTCAGGCCTACAGTGATGCTTTACAAAGCGGTACATTTTACAGTGATATCGCAAAGCGCCTGGGGGGAAAGGTAGCAGAGAAAGATTTATCGGATCTCATCTATGTAGAGGGAAATGAGAAAAGTGCTATTGTTTCTGTCTATCTTGTGGGAAGTACGGAGAAGCTTGCCAAGGAAATGGGAGATGCGGTTCTTTCGTATGTAGAAGAAAAAAAGGCGGAATTGGATGAAAATCTTCCTGCACATAAGCTGGAAATTCTTTCGGATAACGTTTACACAGCTAAAAACAGTGGAAACTATAGTCCGGACAACAGCCAGCTTCAGAATGTACAGAACTTTCCGCTTTTGCAAAGGCAGCAGCAAAAAATAGACAGAGTGGAAAAGCTTTCCACACTCCTTACCGACTGGAAGAAAAAGGAGAAGGATGCAAAGGGAGAGGAAGTTCTGGGAACCCAAGGGATTTCCAAGAAAACCTTAGTCAAATATGCTATTTTGGGAATTTTCCTGGGAGGCTTTTTGTCTGTAGCAGTGATTACCGTACCTTATCTTTTCACTAAGGAGCTTCCCAGAGAGGAAGATTTGGAAATGTCCTATGGCCTTATGGTTTTAGGCAGTAAGAAGCGTTATAAAAAGCAGGGGCTCTTTAAGAAATGGTCCGAAAAGCTTGCCGGGGAAAATGAGCGATGTGAAACGGAGGAAGAACTGTTCCGCCTTTCCAAGGCAAATCTTACTTTGCTGGCGAAGGAAAAGGAAATTCAGGAAGAGATCCTCTTTATCGGTGCAAAAGAAGAAATGAGAGAAAAGCTTGTACAGAATGTAGGAGAAGGAAATCCCCTTTCTGCAAGAGCTACAGAGGACATTTTGCAAAGTCCGGAAGGAATACAGGCCCTATCTGAGCACAAATATCTGGTTTTAGCCTATCCGGCACAAAGTGACTTCTTAAGCTTCTTAAAGACAAAGAAGAAATGTGAAGCATTGGGGAAAGAAGTCCTTGGTGTAATTTTATATTAAAAAAAGGGAATGTAAAAATCAATAAATAGAGTTTTATGCAGTATAGGTCTGAAACTCGGTGCACGCTCTCGCTAGCTTCGCCACGTAGCAGTACTAACTTCAAGCATCGCTTCACTCGCTTTCAGTAAGTACCGGCGGGCTCAGACTACCCCCCCATTTCAGCCCTATACTGCATAAAAATTTACTCTATAATCCTGATTTTACATTCCCTTTTTAATATAAAATTGCTCTTAAGAGATAGGGTATTAGTTTTCGCCGGTATCTGCAGGATGCTCAGTGTTAAAGTCTGCTCCGTTGACTTCCCCCTGCTTTGGCGCAACTCCGGTGGAAGAACCGGAAGCGTGTACCTTATACTCCTTGATTACGCCGTTCTTTCTCTGCTTCTTTTTTACAGTAGTGGTTTTTTTAGGACTGGCCTTTACTTCCACGTCCTTGGTCTGTACTTCACCGTCCACAACCCAAGCACCGTTTTCATCTACGGTGTAGCCGTCAGGAGTGGTGGTGGAGAGTAATGCCCAACCTTCCTGGTCGAAATAATAGCACTCTGCTACGCCGTCATTGTTTCCGTCTAACCAGAACCAGCCGGAATGAGCATAGGAATGATCTTCATTTTCATACCACCAACGGTTGCTGTTCGCCTCCGCACCCTTATTCCAGTTTGCCATGGTGGGAATGCTGGAAAGAAGGCTTAAAGCCATCATTGCTACCGCTATTTTCATTTTTTTTCATATTTCACCTCATTAAAATGGACTTGGGATCATCATAGAATCCCTTAAACTCTGCATCATTGTAACGACTAGAAAAGAGAAAGACAATAAAGAAAATCTTAAGGATAAAATGTTTTTTATTAAGTAGAGAAAAGATTTTTTCGTTTTTTTCTCTATCTTTACCTATGAGAAAAGAAAGGGTATAATAGGGCACAGCGTATTTTTTTAGAAAGAGGAAAGATGAAGAAAAGAAAATCAATACCAGGGACGATAGACCAGTATCTTCGGTGGCCCATTTGGCTTTCTCTCCTGTGGATTCCTATTTTAATTTCGTTAAGCTTTATCGATTGGAAGGCGTTTTTTGTCCTTCTCTTTTTTGCTGTAGTATATGTTTGCTTTGTTCTGTATCTTTATCAGAGCAGAAAGTCCAAGCTGATGTCCTCCCTTTTGGAATTTTCCTTAAAGGCAAATGACAACAACGCCAGACTTTTTGAAGAGATGCCTACGGCCTATTGTATTGTCAATGAAGAGGGAGGAATTCTCTGGGAAAACAAAGCCTTCCATCACATCTTACAAAAAGACAGCGGGGTAAAGAAGAATTTGCTTTCTCTTTTCCCCAATATTCAGAAAGAGATTTTGACGGAAAGCGGAGCGGTTTTGGAAGTACATTCTTCCTTTAAGGACAGAAAGTACTGCATCGATCTGATCCGTGTGGATTCCTTGCAGGATGCGGAGCCGGAATCCCTTACCTTATCGGAGGAGACTCGTTTAATCGCGGTTTACCTTCGGGATGAAACGGAAGAATTGGAATTACAGCAGAAGTTGGATGAGGAGAGAATCGTATTAGGTCTGGCCTATGTGGACAACTACGAAGAGGTTATGGAGCAGATTGAAGAGGTGAGAAGATCCCTGCTTACTGCTTTAGTAGATCGAAAGATTAACCGTTATATCGGTTCAGCCAACGGTGTAGTAAAGAAAATTGAAAAGGATAAATATTTTTTCATTCTTAAGCAAGCTGCTTTGGAAAAAATGATGGATGATCGCTTCTCCATTCTGGAAGAGGTGAAGAAGGTCGATGTGGGAAATGACCTCTCCGTAACCCTCAGCTTAGGAATCGGCTTCGGCGCGGGGGATTATGCCCAGAACTATGAATATGCCAGAACCAGTATGGATATGGCGCTGGGCCGTGGAGGCGACCAGGCAATAGTCAAGACCCCTGAGAAGTTAAACTTCTTCGGCGGAAAGAGCCAGAGTACGGAGCGTGTTACCAGAGTAAAGGCCAGAGTGAAGGCCCAGGCCTTCCAGGAGTTAATCGAGTCCAAGGACAAGGTGCTCATCATGGGACATATCAACAGCGATATGGACTGTCTGGGTTCCTCCGTGGGCGTGTATCGTATGGTTACCGCCCTGGATAAGAGAGCTTATATTGTACAGAACGGGGTAACCCCCACCATTTTACCCTTAAAAGAGCGTTTTCTGGAAAATGAAGACTATCCGAAGGATATGTTTATTGACGGAGAAACCGCGAAGGATTTGGTGGATAACAACACCATGCTGGTGGTGGTGGATTGTGACAGACCGTCCATCATTGATGAACCGGAGCTTCTTACCATGGTGAAGACCAAGGTGGTTTTTGACCACCATAGACAAAGCTCCGAAACGATTCAGGGAGCGGTATTAAGCTACTGCGAGCCCTATGCCTCCTCCGCTTCCGAGTTGATTGCGGAAATGATGCAGTATATTCGGGACGGTATCAAGGCAAAGCCCATTGAGGCGGACTGTATGTATGGCGGTATCGTGATCGATACCAGAGAGTTACCAACCAGACCGGTGTAAGAACCTTTGAGGCGGCAGCGTATCTGAGACGTTGCGGTGCGGATATCACCAGAATCCGAAAGGTATTTCGAGAGGATTTCAGTGATTATCAGGCCAAGGCGGAGGCCATCAGTCGGGCGGATATTTACCGGGATTTCTTCGCCATCAGCAGTGTTTCCTGTGAAGGCACGGAAAGCCCCACGGTACTTTGTGCCAAGACGGCCAACGAGCTCTTAAATATTCGGGGAATTAAGGCCAGTGTGGTCTTAACCAAGGTAAATGATGTAGTGTTCATTTCTGCCCGTTCCATTGACGAGATGAATGTGCAGGTTTTAATGGAAAAGCTGGGGGGCGGAGGACACCGCACCGTGGCAGGAGCCCAGATTAAAGAGGGCGAAGTGGCAGACTGCATTGTGCAGGTCAAGAAGGCCATTGACGAGATGATTGAGGAAGGAGAAGTAGAGTAATGAAGGTGATTTTGTTAAAGGATGTAAAGGCATTAGGAAAAAAGGGAGAAATCGTAGAGGTTAGCGAAGGTTACGGAAGGAACTTCATTTTACCTACCAAAACCGGCGTACCGGCTGATGCAAAGAACTTAAATACCTTGAAGCTGCAGCTGCAAAATGCGGAAAAGCTGGCAGAGGAAAGACTGGCAGAGGCTAAGGAATTAAAGGAAAAGCTGGAAGCCATTAAGCTGGTGTTCACCATGAAGGCGGGAAAAGACGGAAGAGCCTTCGGTTCCATTTCCACTAAGGAAGTACAGGAGGAACTGAAGAAGCAGCATAAGCTTACCGTGGACAAGAAGAAAATGGAGCTGGATGTACCGATGAAGAATTTCGGCGGCTATGACATTAAGGTGAAGCTGCATAAGGATGTGGAAGCAACCCTCCATGTCAGCGTTCAGCCACAGGCTTAAAACAATTACTCATTACCTTTTAGCCACGGGCTTAAAGCAATTAGAAGACTTCTCTCTTTTTCAGAAAATGATGAGGAAAAGGAGAGAAGTTTTTTAGACCGAAAGTAGAGAGGGAAGAAAGAATGGCAGAACAGGAAGAGCGCCTGGTACTAAGAACCGTACCCCATGCCAAGGAAGCGGAGGAAAGTGTCATCGGTGCTATGATTCGAGATCAGGATGCGGTGATGACCGCTTTAGAAATTCTGGTGCCGGAGGATTTTTATAACAGACAATATCATATTTTGTTTGATGCCATGCGGGAAATGTCTTCCGAGGGCGTGACCATTGACTTTGTCAGTTTGCAGGAGCGTCTACGAAGAAAGAAGGATGTACCGCCGGAGTTTTTTTCTCTGGAAACCCTTAGAAATTTGGCGATTTCCGTTCCCAGTGTAGGAAATGTGCGTCTCTATGCGGAGATGGTAAAGGAAAAGTCTACCCTGCGTGCTTTGATTAAAACCAATGAAGAGATTGCGGAGCTTTGCTATAGCGGGAAGGAAGATTTGGAGACCATACTGGAAAGTACGGAGAAACGGATTTTCCAGCTGTTGATGCAGAAAAACAACCGGCAATTTGTTCCCATTGATGAGGTGGCGATGAATGTGCTTCGACGAATCGAAGCCGCATCCAAGCAGAAGGAATCCATTACCGGTGTGCCCACCGGCTTTATTGACCTGGATTATCGAACCGCCGGACTGCAAAAATCGGATTTGATTCTGATTGCCGCCCGTCCTTCCATGGGAAAAACCGCCTTTGTACTCAATATCCTGGATCATGTGGCGGTAAAGAAACGGGAGCCGGCCATGGTGTTCTCTTTGGAGATGTCCAAGGAGCAGCTGGTAAATCGTCTGCTCTCTCTGGAAACCTCCATTGATGCGGATAAGCTGCGAAAGGGAAATCTTACCGATGAGGATTGGGGAAATCTGATTGAGGGAATTGACCGTATCTCCCATGCCAATATGGTGATTGATGATACCCCCTGGAATCACGGTTTCCGAGCTTCGGGGCAAATGCCGTAAGATGAAGCTGGAAAAGGGCATTTCTCTGATTATGATTGACTATTTACAGTTGATGAGTGGAGAAAGAGGAAAACGTTCTTCGGAAAACAGACAGCAGGAAATCTCCGAAATATCCCGCTCCTTAAAGGCCATTGCCAGAGAAATGGATTGTCCGGTGATTGCCCTGTCTCAGCTCTCCCGAGCGGTGGAACAAAGACCGGATCATCGTCCCATGCTTTCCGACTTAAGAGAGTCGGGAGCCATAGAGCAGGACGCAGATATTGTAATGTTCTTATATCGTGATGACTATTACCACAAGGATTCAGAGACCCCCAATGTGGCGGAGGTTATTATTGCCAAGCAAAGAAACGGTCCCATTGGAACCGTTACCCTGGGATGGCAGCCCCAGTATACAAGATTTGTGAATGCAACAAGAGAGAAGCACTAGATAGATATAATAGGGAAAAGCTTATGGCGGATTTATTCAATAAAAATGCAAGAGAAGCTGTAGAGGCAATGGTGCAGAAGCCGGAGTTTTCAAAAGAAGCTTTGGGGGAAGAATATCGTAAGCTGGAAGCGGAGGGTTTCCCTGATGGGGATAGGATTCGTTTTATTTCTGCTCTTGGAAATAGTGGCGAGATAGCTTATCATTACCAGCTAATCTGTAAGGACTGGGAAGAAGAGACGCAGCTTTTCTTAGAGAACAGTTTTGATTGTCATGGAGAAGAAGGGCTAAAGTTTTTATGGGAAAAGCTTTGCAAGATGATAGAGCAGGAGAAAAGGAAGAGAGCATTTACTGCCTATTTGATGGCAGTATGTCTTTCCAAGTTAAAGCATAGAACGTTTTATACTTCCTATTGTGATTACTTGGCAGTTTTTTTGACCGAGCTTTTGGAAAAAGAAGGAGAAGCCTTTCTTCGTTCTAAGCTAATTATTGCCCTTGGATGGGTGGGAGCTTCCAAGGAAATCGAAGTTCTTATAAAACAAATGCATAGCGATTCGGATGCTCTTTGCAGGGCTTGGTCTGCCACAAGTCTTATGCAAATGTCTTTTCATCGGGTGAATAAGGCAGTATTACAGGAAGGAACAAAAGCGGCTTTTGCAGGAGCTATTTCGGAAGAAAAGGATGCCTATGCCTGTGGACTGATCTTGGAATCCGCACAAATTATATTTGAGAAAAAGTGGATTACTACCTCTGCCCTAGAAAATATAGAGCTTGAAAAAATAGAGAAGGCAAAGAAATCCGCCCTTAGATTTTTATATACGAAGTAAATAAAAGGGAGAAGTAAATCCTTATTAGAAGGAAAACCGGGAAAAAATCATCAAAGAAACAGCAAAGAAACAGCAAAGAAACAGCAAAGAAATAGCAAAGAAATAGCAAAAAAATAGCACAAGAAATAGAGCAAATGAAATAGAGTAAAAGAATTCGTTCTATTTAAGCTCTAAGCTCTCCGCATTGTACCAAAGAAAGCCATTCTCTTTACAGTATTGCTCAATCTCTTGGCTTAATTCGGAATTCGCATGATATTCTGTGAGATAGACTGAAAGGCCGGCAGTTTTTGCTTTTTTTCAAATATTCTTCATAATAAGCTTTGGTTTCTTTATCCTGGGAAAGATAGGGAGGGCTTGGAAAAAAATCGATTTTGGTGAAGACGCATTCCTGGTTCACCCCATCAAAGAGGCTTAAAGCGCTACCATCCTCTATGCTTTTTTTGTACGAAAGTATCACCTCCATTTAAAAATTAGAGGGAGGGAGTATTGCTTCAGCCCTGTCAAAATTGCTTTCAGCCCCTGATAGATTTCCTCTTTGGGATATTGATAGTAAATGTCTGTGTTATCCAGAAAAACCGTCTAAGCCCATGGCGGCATATTGTTTTCCTAAGCTGTTGATTAGAAAAATCCTGCCACTGTGGATTACTGACATCCATCCAGTATTCTTCCTCCCAGTTTTCATAGGGCGCCAGACTATCCTTTTTAAAATCTTCATAATAGGGGCGGAAATTTTCCAAGGCACAGATGTTCAGATAGCCGTAAACCTTTGTGCCTTCCGCCTTGATTTCCCGAATCTGCTCGGGACTAAAGTTAGAAGGCTCCAGAACCACCATGCGGTAGTTTTTCAGCTTTTGAAGGGTTTCTTCATCCTTCTCCTCTTTTCCGGTATTCCCGCCAATTCCAAGAAATACTCCATAGTCCTGTTTGGGGCTTTCAGCCTTTGTACAGAAGCTGAGCGTAAGCAAAAAGAAAACACAAAGCAACAGGGAGGGGAAAAAGCTGATTTGTGTTTTCTTTATTTTCATGGGTTCTCCTTATTATATGATTCCCTTCAGGAGGGCTACTAAATTGCCGGATTCGTTCGTGTCTTAAGCCGGATTTCCAGGAATCAATCTGTACTTGCTTCTATATTCATTTTCAGGAGCATCTTCCTGTAGTTTCCATCTTATTCTACTACCCGATATTCCTTTAGTACATGGTCATCTTCAAAAATCAGGGGTTTGGCACTTAAACCGTCGGCATCCTGGTCATAGTAGCCCATTAAATAGTCATTGACCTCTTGAAGGTTGTTAAATTCATCCACCTGATAGGGGAGCTCAAAGGCCAGCTTTTCAATAAAGAGATATTTGTCTCCGTCCTGAACCAGAACCCCCACATGGCCTACAAATTCCTGCACCTTATTCTTGCCGTCATCCATGGTCATAAAGACGGAAATCATATGCATCTTGTCATTATGGAAAGAGATTTCTTTTTCCTTCCAGGATTTCTGAATTTCCTCGGTCAAAACCTTGCTGTCCTTCGTATTTGTTACATCAATGTAGGAGAAGAGGGTGTCGAATTTCTTCTTATCTTCTCCGGTGAAAATGTTTTTTGCGGAAATTGCATCAAAATCCGAAAAGAGCATAGTGGTATCCCCGGGAGTCTGGTTTCCTACAGAGATAAAATCTCCCATCAAAGAGTAGGCGGTAATTCTACAGTTTCTACCTACATATCCCCCTTTATCTAACCATGCATCCACCAGCTTATCTGTATCCAAGCTTGGAAATGCCTTGTCAATGGTGGTCATCTTTTGTACAAGATTGTCCTTCCCGACAGCATTGTTATATTCATCCACAGCGGCAAAAAATGCTTTGATTTTCTCATCTTTCAGACCTGCATTTTTTAAAGCATTGGAAACCCGGTCTCTACTTTCCTGATCCACCAGATTGGAATATTTTAAGGAGAGCTTTGCCTTACTTACAGGTGTAAGACTGTCGGAGACGTCATTGCCTTGTGTGGTCTCTGCTACAGAAGTCTCATTGCCTTGTTTGTCTCCGCTACGGAAACCTCATTGCCTTGCTTAGTCTCTGCGACTGCAGCAGTACTTTCCTTTTTGGGGGAAGTTCCTTTATTTCCGCAGGCTACGGCAAGAAGGCTTAAGCCAAGCAGAAAAATTCCAAATTGCTTTTTTATCATAGAAGACCTACTTTCTGAAAATGTACTATAATACTCTCAGGCAAGTCTTTGCCGGAGAAAGTTTGCTCATTATGGAAGACTGTAGTTTTCCTCTTCAGGTTACAAAGAAAGGAGAGTATTGTATCTGAATAGTTTTTTTATAGATTGTTTTCCGATAGAAATTCCTTTCGACGCTTGTATACTGAATACCGATTTTGGACTTATAAATCATCTATACAGTGAATTAAAAAAATATTTATAACTTTTTCTATACAATAAAAAAATATTTATTTCACTATTTTATAAATGATTTTTTTATACATGTTATCATCTTAAATATTTCTGAAAATGGGTAATTCAAATTGCAAAAGTACCGATAAAATAGTATGATGAATGCACCGATAAACTTTTTTTCAGTAAGGGTAAAAGAAGTTTATTTTGGAGAAGGAGGAGCCATGAAAATCGAGAAAATTGATGACAACTCCATCAAATGTACTTTATCCAGTTTGGATTTATCTTCAAGAAATATAAATCTAAGGGATATGACCTATGGCTCGCAGGCTGCTAAGCAGCTCTTTAATGAAATGATGTTGAAGGCAAAGGAAGAAGTGGGATTTGCAATGGACAACACCCCTCTGATGATAGAGGCTATTCCTTTACAGGGTGGTGCGGTTCAACTCATTATTTCTAAGGTGGATGATCCGGAAGAATTAGATACACGTTTTTCGAAGTTTTCCACCGCAAGCAACGGACAAAACGGCTGGATTTCAGAACTGGCCACCCAGATTCTTGAAGGCGCTCACGGACTGATGAAACAGTTGAAGGAGACAGAAGACAACAGTGATGAGGAGTTAGATGCTTCTCAGACGGAGACTAGACAGCAGGAAAAGAAAGAAGAAGGGCTTCGCTTATACCGTTTTCAGAGCTTAGACAGAGTGATTGATGCGGCGAAAGCAGTTCATGGCATGGATTTAGGAAACAATAGCCTTTATAAAGACGTGGATAAGAAGGAATTTTACCTTTCTATACATAGTAAGAATGAAGATATGGAAACGCTAAATCGCGTGGCAAATCTTTTGCTGGAATACGGAGAAAGATTACACGGTAATATGGCTAGTGAAGCCTATTATCAGGAGCATATGGAATGTTTGATTCCCAATTCTGCATTGGAGAAATTACAGACAGTTTAAATCCCTTACAAAGTAAAGCAGATGTGATATACTGGTAGCTGCCAATTCTTAAGAAAAGAAGGAGGAAGGCTATGGACGAAATTACCAAGGATATGAAAATCGGTGATATTCTGGCTTTAAATGAGCTGATTGCACCGTTTCTCATGCAAAACGGCTTAGGCTGTGTATCCTGTTCCGCATCCAGCGCAGAGTCTTTGGAAGAAGCTTGCGAACTCCATGGCATTAACGTGGAAGATTTGACGGAAGATTTAAACGATGTTTTAAGAGAGTATTTGGAGACACAGGAAGCATCACAGAACGGATAGGAATTTTTAAGAAGAAAAGAGGAGTAGTTTGGCAGGATTTGCCGGGCTGCTTTTTTTCTTCCGGGGACTGTTACTTTGGTATTGTTTTGGGCTATAAGTCAGGAATTTCGGGATTTTCCATGGGAGAAATATACTGAAATAGCGTGAAGAAAATTTTTTTGAAAAAAATCGAATTTCCTGTTGACAACTAGGAATTCAAAGTGTATTATAGCCTCAGTTAGATAAAACTAACTGTTGTGAATTTACAAATACCTGGTTTGTAAACTTCATAACTGCCCTGTGTTCGTGTCCTCCTGACCATAAGCACGACACAAGGGAAATCTCCTGAAATAAATAGACTCAACTTAAGTGTCCGTCCACAAGACGGGAAGAAAGCAGAAGGCGCTCACCTTCTGCTTTTTTTCGTTCTTAAGAAGTATTGCAGGCAGGGGAGGATATATTTCCTTGTAAAAATTAGAGCAAAGGAAGTCCCATCCCTTTGTTATAAATTCAAAGAAAATGACGATATTAAATAGAAGTATTGTGCAAAAATTAAAAATCAAGAACTAAATTAGGCGATTTAGAAAGGACATTCGGTAAAAATGTAATGCGGAAGGCTTTCCGGAGGAAAAGACGGAAAGCAATACGGTGGAATGTCTGTTGAAGGGAGTAATTATGAAGCGCTTTTTAGCACTATTTTTGGCCGTATCTATCGGCTTACAGAGTTTTACTGCTGTAGGAGAAAGCTCAAGTCTTGTAGGGGATAGTGCCGTTCTGAACGAAGAAGCCGGGGAGAAAGGAATTTCTTCCGGGGAGGCCACTGCATTGACCCGGGAAAGCGGAGAGGATAATGGGGAGGAGTCTAAAGCGGAGGAAAGCCAAGAAGCAAGTTCCGAAACAGAGGCAAGTGCCCCGGGAGAAACAGGAGAATCTCAGGAAACTCTTGAGGCTCAAAGCAGGGAAGTGAAAGAACAGGAAGGACTTTCGGTAAAAGAAAGTGCTAAGGAAGCGGAAGGCGAAGAGACGGAAGTGGAAGCACTTCCTACTTTGTCTTACTCTATCATCGAAAGAAATGAGAAAAAGCATTTTCAATATAAGGATGAGGAGATTACCGTAAATGCCGAGCTGGAATATCCGGAAAGTCTGCCTAAGGGTGTTGTATTTTTGGTTCGCCCGATTTTAGAAGAGGAACGAAAAGAGCAGTATCAGGCCTATAAGGCGGCTTTACTGGAAGCTAAAAACGAAGAGAAAAAAGACATAGAGAATATGGAAAGTACCGGAGAAGAGAGCTATGTACTCCATGACCTTAGACTCTATGATGTAGGCTTTTTTCTTCAGGAAGAAAAAACGGGAGATTGGGAAGAGGTTCAGCCGGAAAAAGGAAGGGTGAAAATCGACTTTACCTTAAAGGATAGTTTGGAAGGAGAGGGGAAGCTACAGGTAACCCACCTTCCTATTAAGCAGGAAAAAAAGCAGGAGGGAATCAACAGCTTAGAGATTCCTAACCTGCAGAAGGAAGATATTCTTGTGGAGGATCTGGAGATTAAGGAAAACAAGGCCTTCTTCAGTAAGAAAGAAAGAATTCAGTTTAGTCTGGATAGTTTCTCCACCATTGGAATTTATAAAGGAGAGGTCAATGCCACAGATCATATTTTAAATGATGTAAAATTTACTTTAAATAACATCAATGTACAGCTGAAGAACAGGGGAGGACAAAAGGATTTTCAGCAAGTTGGAAAAGAAGGAAATACCGTTAGCTGGAAATTAAATGAGAATTACTCTCCCTATGAAGTGGAAAACTTACATATGGATATCCGCTTTGTAAGACCGGGAGACAGTTTTACCGTAAAAAAATGGAGAAAAAAATTCTCTTTAGCTTCCCTTCTATTTTACGGGCAAAAGGAGCGGGTACCTATTACAATACCGGCTATCCCGCTAAAAAATTCTATAAATTTACCATCCGGGAGAATCCTGCCACCAGGAATTGGGAGCTGGAAGTGGAATTCTTAGAGGATTTTGAGCTTTCCGCTTATGGGGAGATTAAGGGAATCATCACCTTGGATTTTAGCCTGGACTCTACCAAGCTTACGGAAAAGACGGATAATCCGGTGGAGATTTCCTTGCCGGAACAAAATTATAAAATCATTCTTCCTCCCCTGCCTTCCGTGATTTCCGGGGTAAAGAAGGTAGCGGATGCCCAGCCTGCCAAGGGACAGGTAGCGTGGAATATTACTGTGGGAGAGGATTCTCCCGGTGTTGCCTTAAACGGTTTAACCGTTACCGACAGCTTTCCAAGCAATCATCAGGTCTTTAAATCGGCCACCTGGTTGGGAAAGAAAGATCCCTTAACCGGTCAGGATATGACTCTCCAAATGACGGAAGCTTCGGGAGGCGGAAGTGGTATGAGCACCTACAGCTATACCTTCCCGGAGAGCGGAGAAGTGATTCGTGCTCCCCAGACGATTCGGATTGTTACCGGCATTCGGGGAGAGGTATATAAGGATAAAAATGCCACTACCCTTAGAAATAACGTGAGCTTAAGTCATAAAAGTGAAGCTCGTCTTCCCAAGGATACGAGCAAAAGATCTACCTTTGCTTTAACCACTATTCCGAAGATTAGCTTAAATAAGAGCGGAACACAGGTTAGCGGAAATCGTGTCCGTTGGAAAATGGACTTTAATAACAACAGAGCGGCAGCCTATCAAGCCAGAGTATTGGATAATCTGGGGAAGGGCCTTACGCTGGATGAGAGTAAGGGAATCACCATTCGCTATGGGGGTAGAGAAGCCACCGTTCTAAAGCCCAATAACAATCATGTGAATCTGGCGGGAAGAGGCTTTGGAGACGTTAATGATGTATCCTATACCTATAGTAAGGGCACAGGCCCTAATGGGGGAGATACCCTGACTCTTGCCTTCGGTACCCGCTTTAAGGAGCCCTACAGCATTGAGTTTGATACTCTTGTTGCGGAGGATTTTCCTCTACAGGGAAGCGGAACAGACACAAGCATTGGGAACAAGGCCCAGGTGGTAGCTACCTACCCCACAGGGGACGGGGTAGGAGGCGGAATTTCCGAGGAGCTCTTTAATGAAACCCCAACCATTTCTGCTCCCTTTAAATCTATTTTCCTGGAAATCAAGGGAACCGGAACGGATTTAAGAAAGGCGCTTTTAAACTGGAGAGTAAAGGCCACCACCAAGGAAAATTATGAAAAATTAAAGCTGGTGATCAACAATGGACAATTCCATGAATTTAACAGCCTGGATCTTCGCTATGGAGAAGGGGCTTCCGCCTCTAACCTATTTGTGGATAAGGCAAGCAGAGACAAGCTTGTGAATCAAACACAGACGGAAACCATTATGGCAAGCGACGGGGTTACTCCTATTGCTACCTTAAACCTGACATATCTTCCCAGCACCGGAGCTCCGGCAGGGGGAAATGTGGAATTAACCGTAATCCGAAACAACGCAGTTCCTGTAGAAGAGCGTTTTGATATTGGCTTACTGTCCTGGAATCACGATTCCAAGGCACTGTACTATATGACGAGAAAAGATGGAAATCATTACTTTGGTAGTAATGCCACCCTGTCTCTCTATACCCATAAGGAGGATATAAACCCCTTTAAGACGGTGAGGTCTGTGGCGGATCCTCAGATGATGAGTCAGGATATGCTGAGAAAGACGGTGCAAAGCTTTTACGATGATGAGCAGAAGCGTGCCTATTTCCGTTTCCAAATTACGGCAAATGCCAATCGTATGGAGGATTTGAAGAACTTTGTATTACAGGATGACCTGCAAAATATTTTCAAATACCAAAAGCCAAACGGACAGACACAGCCTTTGGATTCCAAGTATTTTACCATTACCACGGCATCGGACAGTAAATATCCCACACTGGCAAGAATCGGAAGCGGAACTGCGGAACAGATTGTATCCGGCAGTGAGCTGACGGTAGATAATGTGGCGAAGAGGGTAGAACTGAACTTACAAAATCCTTTAAGTGATACTCTGTACATGGATATTTATGTTTATCTGAATCAGGAAGGGCAGGATGTTCTTTTTGAAAATACCAATGCGGCAGGGCTTAATTTACAGGAAGCCACCATCAGCACCACCAATAGAGTGACCATCACCTCTACCAGCTTTCCCACCTACCTAAATGGCGGAAATCCGATTGTTCATGACGCAACAGCCTCAGGAACCGGAAAAACCCAGGTGATTCCCAATAAGATCTTGGTCAAGGAGGGAGAACAGGGTAAGGCAGGTTCCCGCTATCAGGGTGTTATGAACTGGAAGGTGCTGATTAATCCTCTGGGCGGAAATATTACCGGAGGAACCGTACTGCTGGATAAGATTCCCAAAGGGCTATTCCTGGATATGAAGTCCATTAAACTCTATAGAGTAAAGCATCAGGATCATTCTATAGAGATTAACGGAGATGTAAATGATCCCAACAATGCCACACTAGTGCCAGATACGGAGTGGGAAGCCAAGCGACTTCGTCATTTTGATGATCTGCATGACCTGGTGACGGAGCTGGAAATCACTTTAAAGAATTCCACTACCGATACCTATGTTTTGGCTTATTCCACGGATATTACGGCGGATATTGAAAATACGACACCACCTTTTGTAAATGTAGTATATGTGAAAAAGGCTTCCGGAGCCCCGGATTCTATTGCGAAAAAGTCGATAAAGGCCCAGTCCTTTGACTATTCCACCGGCTCCAAGAAGGTGCGCTATGTCATTAATAAGAAGGATTCCCTTGCAGATAACAAGGTAAGTCTTCCCCTGGCAGGAGCGGAGTTTGGCCTTTTTGAAGAGAAATACTTACCCTTTTTGAAAACGGCAAGTAAGGATGCCCTTCTAGGTATGGCCCATGACTACGGCGTTACCGATGCAAAGGGACAGGTGCGTTTTTCCGGTGAGGCGTATGATTCAAATTTTCCTACTGAAAATATTTACTACCTGATGGAGATGGAAGCTCCTACAGGTTATAAAAGAGATAGAAGAATTTTCGGACCCTATAAGGAGGAAGCGGGAAGGCGAGAAATCAAGCCGATTTACGAAGGAAAAGAAATTTCCGATGCATTCTATAACTTTAGAGAAAGGGAGGAGTACAAAACCGGTTCCGCAGAGATTAAGAAGATTTACGAGGAAGAAATCCTCGTCTTCCTAAGGTTTCCTATGTGGCTAAAGGAAAGGGAGATAAGACCGGTTATAAGACAAAATTTAAGTTTTATATTAATCCGGATCCGGATATGAAAGGGGATTATTTTAAGGAATTCCCTATGGTGAAGGTAGACGGAGAAGACGGCGTATATGAGTATCCTGCCGGTATCGGCTTTGGAGAAAGCGCTGAGGTGGAAACTGCTCCTGCGGTGGCAGTACCGGACGGACAGGGAGGTTTCACTTATGAGGGAAGCCTTCAGTTAAACGGCCTACCCTGGGGACAGTATGCTTTGGAAGAGATTGATACGGAAACAGGATATCTGCTCAGCGATCGTATTGTCTTTAATGTAGAGCGTGAGAAAACCCCTAACGGCACTCCCGTAAGCAGCAGTACCCTGAATTATCAGGGAGAAAAGGACGGGGAAAGAGTAGTTCTTCGGAATTACCCCACAGTCTTCTCCTTTGAAAAGAGGGATGGAGAAGGAAACGTTCTGACGGGAGATGCTCTGAAGGGGGCAAAATTCCGTATTACAGGAAAGACGGAGGATTTCCTGCAAAGTAGGGATGCTTCTTCCCGTTATACCTTGCACAGCGCAGGAAACGAGTCCTATATTCTTCTTACAGAAGAGGAAATGAAGAAGGACGGCGGTTTACTGGGTGTCTTAAAAACAGGAGTGGAGTATCACTTTAGCGAGGAAGTTCCTCCAAGAGGCTATGAAAAGGGGCCTGCAATTCCATTTACGATTAATGCCAATAGCGGAAATCTGGAATTGAAGCAGCCGGCCAATGCTTCTTCGGAGGCAGGATTTTATAGCTCTGACGGCGCAAAGTTGATTTTGAAGGATAATCCTACCCGAATCTTGATTTCGGAAGAGGATCAAAATGCTTTTCCGGTATCTCATTCCTCTTATAAGCTTTATCTTGCCAACAGAGATGGAAGCAAAAAGAAAGAGAATCCTGCATTTTCCTGGGATAATGGGGAAAATACGGAAAAAACCCTGGAGAAGCCGGTGGCCGGAGAGTACTACCGTGTGGAAAGAACGGCTCAGTCCATCCTTTATCAAAAAAATGCAACAACAGACTATGCGCTTTTTAGTCTGTCTAAGGACGGAAAGAGCATCGAAGCGGTGGAAAGCCACGGCATTACACTGGAAAAACGGGCGGATAGAAGTCTGATGGTGAAGGCAAAGCGAATTCTTGCAGAAGGAAGCTTAACAAAGATTGACAGAATCGATGAAAAGGCTTTGGAGAAGGCTACATTTGCCCTCTATCAGGTAAAGGACAGCGGAAAGGCGGACAAGGCAGAGGCTTTGGAGCAGGGCAGAAAAATTGCCGACTTGTATCCGGATCTTGTGCTGAGAAAGCCGGAAAATGACCTTTATCTGGGTGATTTTACGACAGATGGATCAGGAAAGCTGTCTACGAAGGATGGGGGCAATAAGCCAAATCTTTCTTATGAAAATAAGCCTCTTTCTCAGGGGCTACCCGTGGGACTTTACTATTTCGTGGAGACCAAGGCGCCTACAGGCTACAGCATCGAAACGGAGCAATCCGGACAGGAGAAGAAAAAGTACTTCTTTGCGGTTCGCCCGAAGGAGGATGGAAAAGCAGTGCTTGCCCGTTCTCTGGAAAGCGTTTTGGAAACAGAGGCAGGACTTCCGGAGACAGCCAACAGGGAAAAACCGGGATTTGCAAAAAATACCAGAATTCCGGGAACCTTAAATCTTGTAAAGGAAGCGGAGCATACCGGAGAGAAATTATCCGGGGCTCAGTATGGACTTTATTTGGATGCAAAGGGAGAAAGTCCTGCAAAGGACAGTAGCGGAAAGCCTTTGGTAAAGGAAAGTAATGAAGAGGGTCGCCTAAGCTTTTCCAACTTGGAATGGTATCAGGACTATTATGTGAAGGAAGTAAAGGAGCCCAGAGGCTATCGACTGGATCAGAAGGTCTACGGTCCCTTCCGTTTTTCCGCAAGGGAACTGGAGAAGGAAACTACTCAGGTGGATAGAGTGACCGGAGTTCGTTTCAACCATTACGGCATTGACCCTCTTCTCAGTTATCACGAGAAGGACAAAAAGCGTGAGCTTTGGGAAAATGAAGAGAAGCTGAAGGGACTTAGGGTGAAAATAAAAGGTCTTTTCAAGGGAGAAACGGCAGTTAGCGAAAAAACCTATACCACCGATGAAAACGGAGGCTTTACCGTTGCAGGAGATTTGGTGGCAGGAGAGGATTACAGTATCCTGCCGGCCGAGAACCTTCCTGCGTCTTTACATCCCATGAAGGAGTTGCATTTTCAAATTGACAACCAGGATAATTTTGTGGTGAAGAAGGGAGAAGATTCTCAGATTTTCTTTGTGAAGGACAATGTTTTGGAACTTCCCAGAGAGAGAACTGTTTTCCAGCTTTCCACAAGAGTGCATCATGAAGAAGCCGGCAGATCGGAGAATGCTGTCCTTCCGGGAGTGGAATTTATGCTCTATAAGGATGCGGCAGGCACGGAAGCCTTCAGCGGAAAGCTGGTAGTCAACGGGAAAGAGGAGGAGATTACAGACGGTATTGTAAAGACCCTTTTAGGAAAGCCTGAAAACTTGGATTCTTCCAAAAAGGGATATCTGATGCAGAAGAATAGACTCTATCAGGAGGGAACTTTACGCCTCCACGGTCTTCCTAAGGGAGAGTATTATCTGAAGGCGGTAAGTCTTGGAGAAAGGCTTCCGGAGGAAAGAAATGTGGACTTTGAGGAAGAGAAAACAGCTTTTTACAAGCTTTCGCTTACTGACACGGAAAGTCATTTGGAAGTGCTATCCTCTTCCGACATCGAAAAAGCAACAAAGGCTGAGGACGGCTATCATTTGCAGTACGGGCTGAAGAAGGCGGATTTCTCCTTCCATACTACAGACTTTAAAACAAGAAAAGAGGACATCACAAAGCAGACTTATGCTCTCTATGTGGAAAAAGGACTGGGCTATGGAGAAGCTTGTGAAGGGAGAGTTTTCAGAGGAAGACAGCATCATTAGCCGAGACAGTTTCAAGGATAGAGAGGCTAAGCCGGAAATCAGCATTGAAGGGAAAAAAGTATGTTTTACTCTCTGTGCAGGAAAATGATGATTTCGGAAACTTGCGCTTCAAAAAAACCTTACCCGTGCACAACGCTATGCTATTTTTGAATGTGACCAAGGAAGAAAAGTACCAGGATCCCACGGAAGCTCTGGTTTTCCAGCCTTCCGATGAGGGAGCGGTAATTATCTCCTATGGAAGAAACCACAGAATTCCCACAAGACCGAAGTTTTCCGGTCTCTACAGTATAGGAGAGGCCCTTTATCTTAAAGACAAGCAAGGACTCTATCATAACTTGGGGAAAAGACGGTGTGCTGGGAGAGGGAATTCCTCTTACGGAAGAGCTTTAGGTTCCAATGGTTACTTTACCAGAAGGAAATGAACCATGGAGGAATCGGTGGTGCCGAGTCGGAAAAGCATAGCTTTAAACCTTCTGTCCATCAGGGGGATACGATTATTAACGACACAAGAAATCCCTATAATCAAAATCCCAATAAGCCCATTCCCGGAAATCCGGGAAAGAGACTACTCTTTGTGGGCTTGGATGCGAACGGAAACCCGATTTATGTACCGGTGGATATTCTTCCGGGGGAGGTTCGGCGTTATATTGAAAAATACGGTATTCCCATTCCTTCAGGAGGAAACAGTCAGGTTTTAAAGAATCGTATTGTTCGATTGGATCCGAAGAAAAAGAAGAAGGGAGAAATCGGAAGCGGTTACAGCAGAGACGATTTAGCCCAGAGATTGGGAGCAGTTCTTGGAAAAAACCGAGATCTCTCACAGGAAGATTTGGAAGAATTGCAAATCATCGGAGAGTATTTGGCGGCCATCCGAAAAGGAAGGGTGGACAAATACGGAAGGGCGATAGCCACCGGAGATATGTCTACCATGGTCCTGAATTTCGGACTCTTCGGCTCCAGCCTTATGCTTCTTTGTGCCTATAGCTTATGGGAGAGAAAGAAGCTGGAAAGAAAGAGAAGAAGAGTAAGAGCGCGGAAGAGAAAAAGAGTATTTTGATAAGCGTTCTATTTAAAGAAAAAACTTAAAGCAAAAGGCTTAAAGTAAAAGGCTTAAAGTTAAAAGCTTTAAAGGGAATAGCGCAAAGTAAAAAGTGTATTCGAGGTATCCTGTATTATTGAAAGGATTCCACGGATACACTTTTTTTATACTTGACGTTCGAAAGCTTGGGTTTTATGGTGGAAGAGAAAAAAATCAAAATGTAAAGAGACAGACTAGGATGAAAAAAAGATAGAAAAAAAGATAGAAGAAAAGCAATAGAAAAGAAAAGCGATAAAAAAGATAGATAGCGAAGGAAGGTAGACGGAATGGGATTGGCATTAATTGAAAAAATCATCGCCTTGTTTTTGATGCTCTTTGCGGGCTTTGCTTTGGTCAAAAAAGATATTTTAAAGAAGGAAGACAGCCAAACCCTGTCCAAGCTATGCTTGTATTTGATTTCCCCCTGTGTGCTTTTCCATGCTTTTACGGTAGAGGTTACGCCGGAACGGCAAAGAGCCTTTTTCCTCTGCGGAGTATTGGCACTGGGAATACAGGGCTTTTTTACCCTTTTTATCTTTTTCTTGGATAAGATATTTCCCATGACAGTAGTGGAGAAAACCGCAGTGATCTATAGTAATTGCGGTAATATCATTATTCCGATTGTAGCCTATGCCTTGGGAGAAGATTATTTGATTTATATTACCGCCTATATCGGCGTGTATAATATTTTGCTTTGGACTCACGGGATTTCCCTGTTTAAAAGACAGCTAAAGAAGGAGGGAAAGAAAGGGGACTTTGCAGATACGGTTACGGAAAATGTCGGAGAAGCTTCTGTTTCAAAAAAGATTTCCGGATTTTTAAAAAATCCCAATATTTTAGCAATCATTTTTGGTTTTCTTTGCTTCAGTTTTCGGATTGACCTTCCCAGACCTTTGGGCCAGGCCATTAAAGATATAGGAGGAATGATTGGCCCGGTCAGCATGATGGTCACAGGTATGGTTTTGGCGAAAATGCCTGTTGCTCGATTTTTTCAGAATAAGAGACTGTTTTTTGTGACCTTTCTTCGCATGCTGTTTTTCCCGCTTTGCTTATTGGCTTTTTTTAAGCTGGGAAATATCGCCAGTCTTCTTCCCATGGGGAAGGAAATTTTTCTTGTGACCTATCTCAGTGCCATTGCCCCCAGCGGAACCAGTGTGAATCAGTTTGCTATCATCTATGAGCAGGATGCGGAATACGCCAGCTGTATTAATATCTTTACCACGCTGGTAGCGATTGTGACCATGCCCTTGTTTGTCTACCTCTACCTATGGCTGATATAATACGAGACTATAAAAAATATTGAAAAGTTAATTATGCAGTATAGGTCTGAAGTCGGGGCACGCTCTCGCTAGCTTCGCCACACATCGGTACTAAGCGAAAAACTGCGTTTCTCTTGTTTTTCGCAAGTACCGGTGGGCTCAGACTACCCCTTTTTCAGACCTATACTGCATAAAAAATAGTTTTTAATATTCGTTTTTTATAGCCTCGTTTTATTCTTCTCCTAGCATTACGGAGGTAGACTTCACAATGGCAACGGCCTTAGCACCTACTGTTAATCCAAGGTCCTTGACAGCTTCTAAAGAGATGGTGGAAGTGATGGTTACGCCTTCCTCAATCTCCAGCTTTACGATGGCGTTCACTGCGCCGTCTTTAATCTCCTTAACAGTTCCCTGCCACTGGTTTCTTGCGGAGATTTTCAGATTGTCGTTAGCCAGCATTACTTCGGTAGCTTTCACGAAGATGCAAGCCTTCTTGCCTTCGGCAAGCTTTAAATCCTCGATAGCTTCCATAGAGATGGTGGAGCTGACACGGTTTCCTCCGGGAGTTTCCAGCTTTACAATACCGTTTACGGCACCCTTACGAATTTCCTTTACAATTCCATGAAAATGGTTTCTTGCACTAATCATTTTTCTTTCCTTTCTAGTCTCATTATGTTGCATAGCCCAGTCTACAGGGAAAAAGAATAAATTGCCAGTGAGCTATCTGTTTTTTAGATGATTTTTAGAAATCAACACATTCTGAAATTATCGGAACTTATAGAGTTTCGGAAGCCATAAGAAATAGGAAGTCTAATCATTGGCCTTTAAATATTGGTACACCTCTCTTTTTCCGATGCCCCTATCCTTCGCCACCATTTTCATAGCCTCCTTTTCTGACAGTCCCTTATCCAGGTATTCCTGCAAATGCTCTTCTATAGATAGCTCTTCCCATTGAGCCTTAGCTTCTTCCTTTTTCTTTTCTAAAGACTTTCCTTCTATAGCAAGAGCAAATTCTCCTCTGGGTTCTTCTTCCTGATATTTTTCTATCGCCCGATCTAAGTCCAGATAAAGGAGCTCTTCATACTTTTTGGTTAGCTCTCTTGCTAGGGTAATTTTTCTATTTTCCCCGAAGGCTTCTCTAAGGTCTTCCAAGGTTTTTCGCAAATGATGGGGAGCCTCATAGAGAAGGATTGTTCGTTCCTCGTCCTTTAATTGGGAGAGTAGTCGTTGCCGCTCTTTTTTGTTGGCCTTTTCTGTGGGAAGAAAGGCTTCGAAGCAAAAGCGTCTGGTAGAGAGGGCGGAAAGGCTTAAGGTCAGCACAAAGGCGGCAGCTCCCGGAAGACTTTCTACAGGGATTCCTTGCTCAACTGCCTGTTTCACCAGTTCTTCTCCCGGATCGGAGATACAGGGGGTTCCCGCATCCGTAATTAGGGCAATATGTTTTCCCTCCAAGCATTGTGCAATTAGTTCCCTTGCCTTTTCCACCTTATTAAACTCATGGTAGGCGGTCATGGGAGTTTTAATCTCAAAATGATTTAAAAGTTTGATGGAGTTTCTGGTATCCTCAGCGGCGATAAGGTCCGCTTCTTTCAGGGTACGAAGCACTCGAAAGCTGATGTCCTCCAGATTGCCGATGGGGGTAGCACATAAACTGATTTTTCCGATGGGCATAATGGTCTCCTTGAATATATAAAAATTAAGGATTTATTGAATAAATCGAGCTTGGATTGCAGCTCTCATATCCGTTAATGGATAATATCCGAATGTGGATAATAGGTATTTTATCATACTTGTTTTATAATAGGGAAAGAAGCTTTTCTCATCATTTTATCCATCTTATTTTTTTATTCTGATAATCTTATATTAAACGATTTATTTATCTAAAATCATTTACTTTTTTTATTCTTTTCAACTTCTGAAAATCTATCACAGAAAGGAGCTTCCCTTTATGACTCAATCAGCTAAAAAAACTCAAACTTTCATCATACAGACAAGAAAGATATGGAGGACTTGGAAAAACGCAAAACCATAGAATCCTTCACCTTAATGGATGATATTTTCATGAGACTTGTATTTGAGGAAAAGTCTTGCACGGAATATGTTTTACAAGTTCTAATGAATAAAAAGAGTTTAAAAGTGAAAAAGCAGTATGTACAAAAAGACCTTCCTAATTTGCACGGTCATTCTTTGCTCCTGGATTGCTTTTGTGAAGATGATCAGGGGAATTTGTATAATATAGAAATTCAAAATTCGTCCCAAGATGCCGGACCTAAAAGAGCCAGATATCATGCCGCGTTATTGGATATTCATTATCTGGGAAAAGGGGAGGACTTTACGCATTTGCCCGAAAGCTATATTATATTTATTACAGATAAGGATATTTTCAAAGCAAAGAAACAGCTTTATCATATCGAAAGGAAGATAGAGGAAATAGGAGCTGATTTTCAGGATGGCTCCCATATCCTATATTTTAATACAGAGTGCAAACAGGATAATACCTTAGGGAATCTTGCCAAAGACTTTCATCGGGAGAATCCTGAGGAAATGCAATCTAAAATTTTATCGAAAAGAGTAGCTTTGCTGAAATCAAGACGTTTGGATAAGAAAGGAGAGCAAAAAATGAATTTAGTGTTAGAGCAGTACAGACAAAAAGCATTTCGGGAAGGTATTGAAGAAGGCATGGAAAAAGGCGTTGAGAGTGGAAAACAAAGGATGGCTCTTCTTATGGGAATCCTTGCCGAGAAGGGCAGGGTGGAGGACATCAAAAAAGCTGCAGGGGACAAGTTATATTTAGAAAGCTTACTTTCCGAGTTTGGCTTATAAAATTAGTCTTTTTGCCTATGGAGAACTCTGCTTTTCTATGGCGGAAAGTTTTCCCCTATGGTAGAATGTAACTGCTTATTTTTTTATTCTACCGGCTTGCAAACTGCGATATTCCAAAAGAGGAGAGGTGCTATGCAAAGAACAAAAAAACACAGCTCCATTCTCAGGGAGTATCCGCTGCCAAGGCTATATACCAGTGTCAGCACTAAAGAAGAAAGCCTTAAAGTTGAGGCGGACTGGCATGACTATTATGAGCTGATTTATTTTCAGGAAGGCAGCTTTCAGCTCTATCTCAATTTGAAAGAGATCAATATCGAAGAGGAGTGTTTGTTTTTGATTCCCAAGGGCTGTGTCCATCGCTTGTATGCTACTTCAGAGAAGGCGGTGGAACATTCCCTGTGTTTTTGCTTAGAGGACTTCTGCTTTTCGGAGGAGGATATTCTGGAGCAGGGATTTTTCAGAGAATTAAGAAAAGAAGAACACTTTTTTCCTAAAGAAATCAGCCTGTCTCATTTGGGATTTTTGGAGATGGTACAGGGCTTTCGGAAATTTACAAGTTGTTTCACCAGCACGGGAAGAAAGAAAGTTCTGTTTCCTCCAGCAATTCCTATCGTCTGGAGAGACTGGCGGACCACATGATGGTTAAGGGGGGCTTGTTGCAGCTCTTTGCCATTATGGAAGGTATGGGGATGATTTCGGAAAGGCGTTTGGTGGAAGAGGAAAAGCAGGTGATGTTTATTAAAACCAGTATTGAATATATTCGTGAGCATTATGCGGAGAAAATTTATATTCGGGATTTAGCAAATCTTTGTCAGTTAAATGAGCAGTATTTTACCCGTTTTTTTGGAAACAATGTGGGGATTTCCCCACTGGAATATATAAATCGTTACAGAGTAGAAAAGGCGGTGGAGTTACTTTCCAAGGGAGAGGATAAGGTTTTGGATGTGGCCAAAGCCACCGGCTTCCACAATCAGGGGAATTTTATCAAGATTTTCAAGAGCATTATGGGAGAGACGCCCCACCAGTATAGAAAGAGGTTAGAATGACATATTATTATCCTGCGGTAATTCGGAAGAAAGAAGATGGCTACAGAGTGGATGTAATTGACTTGGAGGATTGCTACGGCGAGGGAAAAACAAAGGAAGAGGCCTTGGAGGACGCTCGTTATGCCGGTGTGAACTGGTTGCTGGTGGAGTCTGAGGAGTCTATGGATTTCCCGAGACAGACCCATTTGGATGACATTGTTTTGGGAGAAGGAGAAGAGAAGACCATGCTGGCGTTCCTTATGCCTAAGGAGGGCTGGGACGAGTAGAAGTCTGTTTAACTTGTTGAAGATAAGAAGCTGTTACCCCTTTTAGGAGAAGACTGGGAACTCGGAATCTCCCCTTGCAAGACCTTCGGAATTTTGCTATACTCTGTCGGACGTAGAGATAGGAAAAAGGAGGATAGGGTGAATAAAATCGTTCTTCGCAATGGCTTTGTTTACAAAAAGGAAGGAATCGTAAAGGCTGATCTTTTGATTTCTGAGGGAAAACTATTTCTTCAATTCTCTAAAATGGACGAAGAAGGTGCCACTGTTTGTGACGTGGATGGAAAATTAATAGTTCCGGGCTTCGTGGATGTACATGTACATCTGCGGGAGCCCGGTTTTTCTTATAAAGAGACCATCAAGAGCGGATGCAGAGCGGCTGCCCATGGGGGCTATACGGCGGTTTGCGCTATGCCGAACTTAAATCCTCCTCCTTCAAATATAGAGAATTTGACTTTGGAAATGGATAAAATTCACGAGGATGCTTGCATTGCCGTGTATCCTTATGGTAGCTTAACAAAAAATCAGAGCGGAAGAGGGGAGTTATCCGATATTTCGGAATTGGCTCCCTATGTCATCGGCTTTACCGATGACGGAAAGGGTATGCAGGATGACTGGCTGATGCTGGAGGCCATGGTACAGGCAAAGGCGGTAGGAAAAGCCGTGATCGCCCACTGTGAGGATGAAAGGGAATTAAACCCGGCGCTTGTATTCATGAAGGTATGTTTGCAGAGGCTCACGGCTATATCGGCATCAACAGTGCTTCCGAGTGGAAACAGGTGGAAAGAGATATTCATCTGGCGGAGGAAAGCGGTGCGCAGTACCATATCTGTCATGTTTCCACCAAAGAATCCGTGGCGCTTATTCAGAAGGCTAAGGAAAAGGGACTGCCCGTATCCGGAGAGACCGGCCCCCACTACCTGATGTTTACTGATGAGGACTTACAGGAGGATGGCTCCTGGAAGATGAATCCGCCTATCCGCAGTATAGAGGATCGAGCGGCTTTGATTAAGGGCATTCAGGAAGGTGTGCTGGACTGCCTGATTACAGACCATGCCCCCCATAGTGCGGAGGAGAAGGCCAAGGGCTTAGACGGCTCTTCCTTCGGAATCGTGGGCTTGGAAACTGCCTTTGCCTCCATGCTGCACAACATGGTGCTTCGCAATCCTTTGGATCAGGATCCGGAACGGGTGGACTTTAGAAAGGCAAAGTGCAGTACGGAAGAGCTTTTCAAGGATGGCGGAAAAAAGGCTTACGGCGCCATTTCTTTATATAGACTTATGGAAATTATGTGTACCAAGCCAAGAGAGCTTTTCCCTATTCGTGGACCCAAGTATATTGCAGAGGGAGAAGAAGCGGATCTTGCCATTTTAGACTGTGAGAAAATCTATCAGGTAGACCCGGCAAAGTTTTACTCCATGGGAAGAAGCACTCTTTTCTCCGGTATGGAGGTTCAGGGGGAGGTAGTGAAGACCTTTTATGAGGGGAAAGAGATTTATGATAGAGAAAAGGGCTTCTTGGAGGACTAAGCTCTTGCTTCAAAAGAGTGAGTAAAAGCCCTTGGAATATTAAGGAATTGCAAAAAACAGTTGAGTCAAGGTTTTGGGAGTAAAGGAGTAAAAGAGGGAAGATGAAAGAACGGGAGTTTAAGATTTTAGAGAATCGTCCCCTGGCAAAGGATGTATATCTTTTGAAGCTGGATGGGGATTGCTCGGCGATTCATAGACCCGGGCAGTTTGTGGAAGTGGAGATTCCGGGAAAATATCTTCGCCGTCCCATTTCGGTTTGTGATGTGGAGGGAGATCAGCTTACGCTGATTTATAAGGTACTGGGACAGGGCACAGAGCTTCTTTCCTATAAAGAAGAGGGGGAATATCTATCCCTTCTAACCGGTTTGGGAAATGGCTATGACTTAAGCCGGGTTCCGGATCATCCGGTGCTTTGCGGAGGTGGCGTAGGAGTGCCTCCCCTTTACTACCTTTGTAAAAAATTGGTACAGGAAAAGAAGCACCCTATGTGGCTTTAGGATTTAGAAGTAAGGAAGATGTTTTCTTCGAGGAAAAGTTCCGTGCTTTATCCGTACCGATTAATATCACCACGGAAGACGGCTCCTATGGAGCCAAGGGCTTTGTAACGAGCATTTTGGGACAGCATGACTATGCTCTTTGCTGCGGGCCTGAGCCAATGCTAAAGGCGGTGTATCAAGAGGTAAAGGACGGACAGTTCAGCTTTGAGGAAAGAATGGGCTGCGGTTTTGGCGCTTGTATGGGTTGCAGCAGGAAAATGAAGACCGGGATGAAGCGGATTTGTAAGGACGGACCGGTATTTTCCTATGATGAGATTCTATGGTAAGGAGGGGAGAAAAATGGTGGATTTAAGAACAAAACTCTCTTCGCTGGAGTTGGACAACCCTTTGATTCCTGCCTCCGGCTGTTACGGCTTCGGACAGGACTTTGCGCCGCTCTATGACTTAAATATTTTGGGCTCCATTTCCTTTAAGGGAACTACGGTGGAACCGAGAGAAGGAAATGCCCTGCCCCGTATTGCAGAGTGCCCCATGGGAATGCTGAATTCTGTGGGCTTGCAAAATCCGGGGGTTAAGGTGGTGGTGGAAGAAGAGCTTCCCGCCTTAAAAAAGATATTCCATAAGCCGCTGGTTGCCAACATTTCCGGCTTTTCCTTCGATGAGTTTTCTATCCTTGCGGAAGAGATGGATAGGGTGGAGAATGTAGGGCTTTTAGAGGTAAATATCTCCTGTCCCAATGTGCATAACGGCGGTATGGCCTTTGGAACTGATGCTAAAAATGTGGCGGAGGTTTGTAAGCGGGTAAAGGAAAAAACCAAGAAGCCTGTCTATATGAAACTAAGCCCCAATGTGACGGATATAACGGAAATGGCAAAAGCGGCGGAAGCAGCAGGAGCCGACGGCATTTCCCTAATCAACACTCTCTTGGGAATGCGGATTGATATAAAAAGAAGAAGACCGGTTTTGGCCAATAAGGTGGGAGGTTACTCCGGACCCGGGGTCTTTCCCATTGCTCTACGGATGGTCTATCAGGTGCGAAAGGCTGTGCAGATTCCCATTATCGGCATGGGAGGTATCGCCTCTGCCGAGGATGTAATAGAAATGATGATGGCGGGAGCCAGTGCGGTGGAAATCGGGGCGGAGAATCTGGTACACCCCTATATTTGCCGGGATATTTTGGAGAATCTTCCCATTCTTTGTGAGGAGTTGGGAATTTCCTCTTTACAGGAGATTATCGGAATTATTGATTAATGGAAAAAGTTTTTTGCTTTGCGGAATAAGAAATGAAGATATAGCTTTTGCGTAAGTCAGACAGAAAGGAAAAACCATGGGAAAAGATGTGATTGTAGCTTTAGACTTTCCGACAGGGAAGGAGGCATTGGACTTTTTAGACCTCTTTCAGGAGGAAGAACGGAAGCCCTATGTTAAGGTAGGAATGGAACTGTTCTATAGCGAGGGACCGGAGATTGTACGGCAGATTAAGAAGCGTGGCCATTCTATCTTCCTGGATTTAAAGCTCCATGACATTCCCAACACCGTAAAGGGAGGTATGGCCTCTCTGAAAGCTTTAGGCGTGGACATGACCAATGTGCATGCTTCTGGAGGCATCCAAATGATGAAGGCGGGATTGGAAGGGCTTTCCGGGGGGAGAGCATTTACCCATCCTGATTGCCGTAACCCAGCTTACCTCCACCGACCAGAGGATGATGGAGGAGGAGCTTTTGATTCCGAAAACCGTGAAGGAAGTGGTACTTCATTACGGGGAAAATGCCAAGGCGGCAGGTCTTCACGGAGTGGTTTGCTCCCCCCATGAAGCAAAGGAAATCCATGAAAGAATCGGCACAGACTTCTTAACGGTTACCCCCGGAGTGCGTTTTGCCGGAGGAGAAGTGGGTGACCAAAAGCGTGTCATGACTCCGGAGGAGGCCAAGAAGGTGGGCTCCGACTATATCGTCATGGGACGGCCCATTACCAAGGCGGAGAATCCGGTGGAAGCCTATCGGGAGGCAGTACGGCAGTTTTGTGATGCCTAGCTCCCAAAACGCAAGTGTAGCATGATAGAGATTGTGAGACATCAAATATAGAAAAGTGTATAAGATAGAAAAGCGTATAAGATAGAAAAGGAGATATTATGGGAAGAAAAGAAGAGATTGCAAAGGGACTTTTATCCATTCAGGCGGTATTTTTACGGCCGAAGGATCCTTTTACCTGGGCGTCAGGGATTCATTCTCCGATTTACTGTGACAATCGTCTGACCCTGTCTTTCCCTAAGGTGAGAAGACAAATCGAAGAGGGCTTGGCTGAGCTTGTAAAGGAAGAGTTTCCCCAGGCAGAGGCACTTTTCGGAACCTCTACCGCAGGAATCGCTCATGCGGCTATTACCGCAGAGATTCTTGGCCTTCCCATGGGTTATGTTCGTGGCTCCGCAAAGGATCACGGAAGACAGAATCAGGTAGAAGGAAAGCTTAGTAAGGGAGACAAGGTAGTCGTTGTGGAAGATTTGATTTCCACCGGAGGCTCCGTACTGGACTGCGTAAAGGTTTTACAGGAAAATGGAGCGGAAGTTCTGGGGATTGTCAGCATTTTCACCTATGGCATGCAAAAGGGAAAAGACAGACTGGCAGAAGCCAAGGTAGTAAACCACTCCCTTTGCGATTTGGATGCCCTTCTTCCTGTGGCGGTGGAGCAGGGGTATATTGAGAAGGAGGAGCAAGAAAAGCTGCTTCGCTTCAGAGATAACCCCTCTGATGAGTCCTGGAGAGAGGCATAGAGTTAGTCTTCGATGTGGAGTTAGGATCAAGGAAGAGATGAGGCAGAGAAGATAGAAAAAGTGGATTTCGCAATGGTTTATAGGTAAAAATAGGAAAGGAAAGAAAATGGCAAAGGAAAATCGTAGTATTATTAACATCTTGGATTTGAGCATTGAAGAGCTGGACCATTTGATGGATCTGGCGGATAAGATTGAGAAAAACAAAGAAGAGTACTGGGACAGATGTAAGCATAAGAAGCTGGCAACTCTCTTTTTCGAGCCTTCCACAAGAACCAGACTTTCCTTTGAAGCGGCTATGTTGGAATTAGGCGGCTCGGTTCTGGGCTTTGCCGGAGCCAGCAGTTCCTCTGCAGCCAAAGGCGAAAGTGTAGCGGATACCATTGAGACCGTCTCCAACTATGCGGACATTATCACCATGCGACATCCCAAGGAGGGAGCGCCTGTGGTAGCGGCTAATCATACCTCCGTACCCTTTATCAATGCGGGAGACGGCGGACATTTTCACCCCACCCAGACTTTGGCTGACCTTTTAACTATCCGGAGATGTAGAGGGGAGCTTTCCGGCTTAACCATCGGTCTTTGTGGAGACTTGAAGTTTGGTCGTACCGTACATTCCCTGATTGACGCCATGCTCCGTTACCCCAATAACCGCTATATTCTGATTTCTCCGGAAGAATTGCAGCTTCCGGAATACGAAATTGAAAAGCTGAAGGAAGAAGGAGCGGAATTCATTCAAACCACTGACTTAGAGGGCTCCATTCCTGAGCTGGATATTCTTTACATGACCAGAGTGCAGAAGGAGCGTTTCTTTAACGAGGAAGATTATCTTCGTTTGAAGGACATTTACATCCTGACCAAGGAGAAGCTGGAAAATGCCAAGAAGGATATGGCGATTCTTCATCCCCTTCCCCGTGTAAATGAGATTTCCGTGGCAATTGATCAGGACGAAAGAGCCAAGTATTTCTACCAGACGCTTTGCGGAAAGCAGATGCGCATGGCTTTGATTCTGTATCTATTAGGATTGGATCAGTAAGAAAATGAAAGCTTGAAAGAAAGCTAGAAAAGAGAACTAGAAAAGAAAACTTTAAGAATAATCATTGGAAATGACTGAAATGTTTGATATAGGAAGGAAATTAAGTTTCTTTAATATAGAGAAAGGATAAAAGATGAAGATTGACGGAATCGAAAACGGAATTGTATTGGATCATATTAAGGCCGGAAAAAGTATGCTGGTATACAAATATCTGGGCTTGGATAGCGTGACAAGCCCGGTGGCTTTGATTCAAAACTGCCATTCCCAAAAGATGGGCAAGAAGGACATTGTAAAGATCGCGGAAAATATTGACTTGGACTTAAATGTATTAGGCTATATCGGACCGGGCATTACGGTAAACTATATCCAGGATGGAAAACGGGTGAACAAGGCTACTCTGTCTTTACCGGATACCTTAAAGAACGTTTTGCATTGCAAGAATCCCCGTTGCATTACCTCTACAGAGCAGGAATTGCCGCACATTTTTAAGCGAATTCAGGGGCAAAAAAGACAGTATCGTTGCATTTACTGTGATACAATTGCGAAAAATGACGATTTTGAATAAGAGATGATAATAGCGTAAAAGCTTTTTTTAGCGAAGAAAAATTTCAAATCGCAGAAAAACCGAAAGCGAGATATTTAATTCAATGAGAATAGGAGAGTAGGATGGAGAAGAAAATTTTAGACAGAAGAAGAGCGGGACTTTTGATGCCTATATTTTCCTTGCCGGGGAAATACGGTATCGGTTCTTTTTCCAAGGAGGCCAGAGCCTTTGCAGACTTTTTAAAAGAGGCGGGGCAGAGCTATTGGCAGATTCTTCCCTTAGGCCCCACGGGCTATGGAGATTCCCCCTACCAAAGCTTCTCCACTTTTGCCGGAAACCCCTATTTTATTGACTTGGAGCAGTTACAGGAGGAGGGCTATCTTTCAGAAGGGGATTGTGCAGAGCTTTTGGAGGTATCCGAAAGTCAAATTGACTACGGTATGCTTTACGAAAAGCGTTATCCTGTACTGAAGAAAGCTATGGACCGCTTTTTCGAAAAGCTGAATACTCCGGCAGGACAGGAAGAAAAAAAGGCTTTTCAGGACTTTTGCGAGAAGAATTCCTTCTGGCTTTCTTCCTATGCCCGTTTTATGGAAGGAAAGCTTCCCTATCCTAAGGAGTTTCACGAAGCCTGCCAGTACTTTTTCCAAAAGCAGTGGCTGAGCTTAAAGGCCTATGTGAATAGCCTGGGGATTCAGCTGATTGGAGATATTCCCATCTATGTTTCTCTGGATTCCTCTGATGTGCTGGACAACCCCTCCCTGTTCCAACTGGAAGGGGGAAGACCCAAGGCGGTGGCAGGTTGCCCTCCCGATGCCTTTGCTGAAAATGGACAGCTTTGGGGCAATCCTCTCTATGACTGGGAAAAGCATAAGGAAACAGGCTATGCTTGGTGGATTTCCAGAATGAAGCACTGCTTTACTCTTTATGATGTGGTAAGAGTGGACCATTTCCGGGGATTTGATGAGTATTATTCTATTCCTTACGGGGATGAAAATGCGAAAAGGGGCCACTGGGAGAAGGGGCCGGGAATGGACTTGTTCCATGCCTTAAGGAAAGCCTTGGGAGAGCAGGCGGTGATTGCGGAGGACTTGGGCTATGTCACCGAGTCCGTAAAAAAACTGGTGGAAGACAGCGGATTCCCCGGGATGAAGCTTCTGGAATTTGCCTTTGACTCCAGAGAAAGCGGAGACTATCGTCCCAATACCTGGACGGAAAATACGGTTTGCTATACCGGAACCCATGATAATCAGGTCTTAAAGGACTGGTTCCTGGAAGTTGAGGATGGGGATAGGCAGATGGCGGCGGACTATGTGGGAAAGACTGTGGAAGAGCTTCTGGCTATGGATTATGTGGACTTTTTTATTAAACTGACTTTAAATGCCAAGTCCAATACTGCGATTATCCCCTATCAGGATTATTGTCACAAGGGGAAGGAAGCCAGAGTGAATAAGCCCTCCGTTTTGGGCTGTAACTGGAGCTATAGATTTCAAAAGGAAGATTTCACCAAGGAAATGGCGGAGAAGATTCGTGCCTTCTGCGAGGAAAGTAATAGAATCTAAAGAGCTCTGTTGTATATTTCTTCAGTCTGAAGCTATAGCAGTTTGAGCCGTAAGGTATAAAGTAGAATATAAGGATAGAGAAGACGGGGATAGATGAGAGAAGAAACAAACTGCGCTAAGGATATTGAAAAAAAGAAAGGTTTAGTGGCCTTTGACCTAGACCATACCCTATTAGACCATAATAAGGGGGCCATTACCCCCTCCAGCTTGGAAGCCATTAAGCTCCTGAAGGAAAATGGCTATCTTGTGGTGCTGGCTTCCGGCAGAAATATGTATGATCGCTATTCCTTCGATTATTTGAAAGAAATCGCTCCCCATGCTTTGGTGCAGATGAACGGTACCAAAGTGCTTTTGGATCCCTTGGGGAAGCAAGAAGTTTTGATGCATAGCGTCATGTCCAAAGATTTGCTGGAACGATTGATTCGCTTCGGAAAAGGAGCATCATATTGCTCTGGGAACCGCCATAGAGGATAGGGATTATTTCACGGAAGAGGAACAGGTGATACAGTACGACCTGAATTTTATGCAGGAAAGCGACAGAAATTTCGTTCCGGTGGAGGAACTCTTAAAAGAGGAGGTTTCTGCCCTTTGCTATTGCGGTGGAGTAGAGGGGGCAGAGGCTCTTAGAAAGAATTTTCCGGAGTTAAATGTCTTCCCCTTTAGCAGAGACACCGGGGCTGACCTTTTGGAAAAGGGCTATAGCAAGGCCATGGGCTTAGAGAAAATCGCTGAGGTTTACAAGATTCCCGGAGAAAAGACCGTTGCCTTCGGGGATAGCTTTAATGATGAGGAAATGCTTCTTTGGGCAAATGTTGGCGTTGCGGTAGGAAACGCTATTCCCTATATCAAGGAAAAGGCGGATATTGTGGCAAAACCCATTTGGGAGGACGGTATCTACCTTACGCTAAAGGACCTTGGGATGATTTAAGAAGCAAAAAGGGAAAAGTATCGAAGTCTGTACTTTAAAAAGTATAAAGAAAAGTATCGAAGTTTTTGCTTTCAACAGTAACAAAGAGCAGTAATAAATAGCTATTCTTAGGACGAGTAACGAGGAAAATATGATTAAAGAAGCCTTATATTATCAAAGAGGAAACAGCGGGGAAGAGGCGGAAAAAGAGCTGATTGTATTGGAAAAGCGGGAGCTAACCGAAAAGGAAATAGAAGAGTTTGTAAAAAAATGGGGAGGAAGCTATTCTTCCCTTTTTTGCTACAGACTGTCGGAATCCTTCTTCTATCCGGAGGGAGGCGGACAGCCCTGTGACAGAGGAAGCATTGCAGGAGCAGAGCTTCTCTTTGTGGAGGAAAAAGATGGAGAGCTTTGGCAGTATACAGAAGCGGATTTTCCTGAGGGAGCAAAAGTCCTTTGTAAGTTTGACGTAGACTTTCGAAGATGGCAGTCGGAAAACCACAGTGCAGAGCATATTTTTTCAGGTCTTGTGACTCAGCATTTTCCCTATAAAAACAGCGGTTTTCACATGGAATGTTTCGGGGAAAAATCCCACTGACCGTGAGACTTTGACGGAGAATTCAGCGAGAAGGAATTGGAGGAGCTGGAGCAGGGTGTGAATGCCGTTATACGACAAAATCTTCCCATAAGAGAAATTTATCTGGAAGGGGAAGAAGATACGAGTTTGGAAAGAAAGGATGGCAGTATTTCTTTTCGACAAAAGAAGGCTTTGGAGGGAGATATTCGTATTATCGAAATTCCCGAGGTGGATTCCTGCGCCTGTTGCGGAACCCATCTAAGCTTCACCGGAGAGATTGGGGTATTTACCATTCTTTCCTATGAAAAGCATAGGAAGGGCTGTCGTTTAACCATGCTGGCGGGAGAGCTGGCTTTTCTTGCTTTGGAAAAAAAGCTAAAGCTCTTATCCGGCTTCGCCCAAAGTCTTAGCCGACCTTGGACAGAGATTCCGGAGGCATTTCGGAGTTTGCAGGAGAAAAAATCTTTGAAAAGGAAGAAGAAAAAGAGGGATTTTAGAGGCAGGGAATCCGGCTTTTTGGAAGAAAAGATATTGAAAGAGCTGGAAGAGCGATGGAAAGAAATCGAAGATGGAGAAGGTACTGCAACGCTATTGCTGGGAAGCCCTCTAAAGGATAGCTGCTTTTCCTACTACGGAAAGAAGCCCTACCTTTTTCTCTACCTGTCCGAGCTGGGGATGAAGGACTTGCAAAAAATCTGTGACAGGCTAAGACTTTCCTTCCCTTTCCCTCATTTGCCTTGGAAAAAGGAAGAAGGCTTTTTCCCTGGTGGCAGGAAGCAAAGAAGAGGATATGCGAGTCTTTGGAAAGCTAATGGGAGAAAAAACTGTCTTTCCGGGGAGGAGGACAGAAGGAGATGATTCAGGGAAGTACTGCGGCAGGCTTTCAGGAGATAAATGCTTTTTATTGAAAGAATTTTTATAGGGAAAAGCCAAGTTTTTTTCTTGTTGAAATTGAAAAAATCTAAAAACTATACTTAAGAAAGGACAAGAAGAAAAAGTACTTTTCTTCAAGAACGAATAAAAAAATTTTTCAGGAAAAAGGAGTGTTCCATGACAGAGAGAATCAAGGGATTGAAGGGTAAACTCATTGTATCTTGTCAGGCGCTGCCGGAGGAGCCCCTACATTCCTCCTTCATCATGGGAAGGATGGCCAGAGCGGCAAAGATGGCAGGGGCAGGAGGCATCCGGGCCAACACCAAAGAAGATATTGCGGAGATAAAGAAGGAAGTGGAGCTTCCTATTATCGGTATCGTTAAGAGAGATTACGAGGATTCGAAGGTATATATCACTCCCACCATGAAAGAGGTGGATGAGTTAATGGAAGTTGGCGTAGATATCATTGCGATTGACGCCACCATTTCCAAAAGGCCGGGAGGGAAGAGCCTGGCAGAATTTTTCAAGGAAATAAAGGCCAAATACAAGGATCAGGCATATATGGCGGATTGTTCCACGGTAGAAGAAGCCATAGAAGCGGATCGCCTGGGATTTGACTTTATTGGCTCCACCATGGTGGGGGTATACAGAGCAGTCTAAGGGAGATCGAATTGAGGGCAGACGATTTCCTGATTCTTCGGAAAAATGATTGAGAGCGTAAAGCATCCGGTCATTGCCGAAGGCAACATCAACACTCCGGCAAAGGCGAAACGCGTTATGGAACTTGGCGCCTATGCGGTGGTTGTTGGTTCTATCATCACAAGGCCGCAGCTGATTGCGGTACCCTTTGTGGAGGCACTCAAAGAATGGGAGGAGAAACAATGAAGAAAAGAATCTTAGCATGGGGAGCAGCATCTCTGCTTCTGGCAAGCAGCTTGGCAGCTTGCGGACCAAAGGCTACGACAGAGACCGAGAAGAAGGCGGAATCCGGAAAGGCAAGTGAGGCCGCTTCCGAGAAGGCCGAGGGAGCTTTCGAGGATGAGGCATTAAAGGCTGATTTAAAGCTTTACACCTATCCTATCGGAAAATGGGGCGACAGCGCATCCGTAGACAGCTTGCTTCAGAATTTTAACGCAAAGTATCCGGATATCCATGTTACCGTAGAGTATCTGGACTACCAGAGCGGTGACGACCAGGTAAATACCGCTATCGAAGGAAATGCGGCACCCGACCTGATTATGGAAGGACCGGAGCGTTTGGTGGCAAACTGGGGCGCAAAGGGATTGATGGTAGATTTGGCGGATCTCTTTGAAGATGATGCGGCAAAGGATATCTATCCCAATGTAGTAGAGGCTTGTAAGTCCTCCGAAGGAAAGTACTACGAGTATCCCTTGGCTATGATTGCACACTGCATGGCTATCAATAAGACCGCCTTCGAGAATGCAGATGCATTACAGTATCTGGACTTAGACAACCACACCTGGACTACAGAGAATTTCTTCAAGGCTGTGAAGGCTCTGCATGATAAGGGTCAGGAAAATGTTGTAGCAGTTTACTGCGGCGGACAGGGCGGAGACCAGGGAACCAGAGCTTTGGTGAACAACCTGTACGGCGGAAAGTTTACCAACAAGGAGCATACCGAGTATGCTGTAGATTCTTCCGAGAATGCACAGGCTTTAGAAGAGCTTGTGAAGGCAGAAGGAATCAACTTCGATCCGGCTTTGGTTGGAGGAGATGAGATAACCCTTTTCAGAAACGGAACCCTGGCAATGTCTCTTGCTGGAACTCTGCTCAGCAGAATAACAAGGACAACGGCGAAGCGGGAAAGACCAACAACGGCGATGAAATCATTCCTATGCTTTTCCCTGCAAAGGACGGAAAGGCAGAGCTTTGCGGAGGAATCTGGGGCTTCGGAATCTTCGACAACGGAGACGAGAACAAGGTGAAGGCTGCAAAGGCATTTATCCGTTTCATGGCAAACGATGCAGAACAGGCAAAGCTTTCCGTACAGACTACAGGTTTCTTCCCTGTACATAAGGATCTTACAGACGTTTATGAGGGAACAGAGAACGCAGAGACTATGAAGCTTTTCACAGAGAAGTTCATGCCTTCCTTTGGAGACTACTATCAGGTGACTCCGGGCTGGGCAACTGCCAGAACAGAGTGGTGGAACATGCTTCAGAGAATCGGTCAGGGAGGAGATGTAAAAACAGAATTAACCACTTTCCAGACCAATGCAAAACGCGGCAGCAAAGGCATAAAAAGGCATAAATTTGTAGCGCTATCCAGCATGCAAGCTTATAAAAATGTTTTAGAATGTATTTGAGAATCATTCGAAACATTTGTGAAGAAGAATAGGCTCCGGAAGGCTCACCCTTTGACGGGAAGCCTCCGGAGTTTTTTGATTAGAGGAGAGAAAATGGACTACGTACAAAGCAATCGAAGCAAAATCTTAGCCCAAAGAGAAACTCGCTCTGCCTATTTATTTTTATTACCCAGTCTGGTGTTCTTTCTGGGCTTCGTGATTTTCCCCATGATTTTGTGCGTCTATACCAGTTTCTTTGATGCCACCATGGGAAAGAATGTGGCAGACCAGTTTATCGGTTTGAAAAACTATACAGAGCTTTTCGGAGACAGCATTTTCCAAAAAGCACTGAAAAATACCTTAATCATCGTTTTGGTATCTGTTCCGACGGTGGCGATTTTTTCCCTGTGGGTGGCTTCCGCTATTTATAAGATGAAGGGACCGGTTCTTTCCGCCTTCCGCTGTATCTTCTACCTGCCTGTAGTAACAGGCTCCGTAGCGAGTTACCGTGGTATGGAAATGGATGTTCCATAATTACTATGGCTTGTTTAACTATGTGGGAACCCATACCGGCGTGTTGGAGAAGAATATCAACTGGCTGGGAGATGCCCGTTTTGCCCTGCCCTGTATTATTCTAATTTTATTTACCACCTCCGTGGGACAGCCAATCGTCCTCTATGTTTCCGCTCTTGGAAATGTGGATGATTCCCTGGTGGAGGCGGCTTCCGTAGACGGTGCCACCAATCTTCAGCTCTTCTGGAAGATTAAATGGCCCCAGATTATGCCTACCACCCTTTACATTTTGGTCATTACCACCATCAACAGCTTCCAGTGCTTTGCCCTGATTCAGCTCTTGACCTCCGGTGGACCGAACCACAGTACGGATACGGTAATGTATTATATCTATTACACAGCCTTTAAGCTTTATCGTTACGGCTACGGCAATGCTATGGGTGTGATTTTGGCGATTATCATTGCCTTACTCTCTGCATTACAGTTCCAGTTGGCAAAAGAAAAATAGGAGGAATTTATGCATAAGACAAAAAATCTTTATAGCTTACTTAGCCTGTTCCTGCTAATTCTCCTGGCTTTTTTCTTTCTTTTTCCCTTATACTGGATAATTACAGGATCTTTTAAAACCGCCCAGTCCATCAACGGCACAAGCCCGGACTGGTTTCCAAAAGAGTGGGTACTATTGAATTACCAAAAGCTCTTTTCCCGTCAGCCCACCGCCCTCTTTACCTTGAGTATACCCTTTAGCGGAGCTTTCTCCGGAACAGGGAAGGATATTGTGCTGATGACAGGCCCGAAGGTGCCGGGAGCGGTACGTTGGCTTTTAAACACGGTGTTCATGTCCTTATCCGCCATGATTTTAACCTGTGTAACCGCCTCCATGGCAGGCTACGCCTTGGCGAAAAAGCGTTTTAGAGGAAGAACTCTTTTGTTCACCCTGATTGTATGTGCTATGGCTCTTCCCAAGCAGGTTATTTTGATTCCTTTGATTCGGGAAATGTCCTTTTTGAAGCTTTACAACAGCCTTTTGGCAGTCATCTTCCCCACCGTGGGATGGCCCTTCGGCGTGTTCTTGATGAAGCAGTTCTCCGAGGGGGTACCCGGGGAAATGCTGGAAGCCTCCCGCATTGACGGAGCCTCTGAAGCCAGAATCTTTAGCCAGATTGTACTGCCCATGATTAAACCGGGAATCGGTGCCTTGGCAATCTTTACTTTTATCAACAGCTGGAACGACTACTTCATGCAGTTGATTATGTTAAGCAGTACAGAGAACTTAACCATTTCTTTGGGAATCGCCAAGTTACAGGCGGAAAATGCCACAGACTTCGGTATCATCATGGCAGAGCTGCGGTGGCGGCAATCCCGATTTTAATCGTATTCTTAATGTTCCAAAGATATTTTACCCAGGGTATTGCCATGGGAGCCGTTAAGGGATAAAAATGTAAATGTAAGCCGGTGGGATTCTTACAGTATCCTGTTTATTGTGCCGACTGAAATATCAAGAGGGTTGTATTAGCCCGTAAAAGGAGATAGATATGACAAATGTAGAGAAATTTCAAGGAATTTTACCGGCCTTTTATGCCTGCTATGAGGATAATGGAGAGGTGTCTGTAGAAAGAACCAAGGCCTTAGTTCGTTATTTTATTGAAGCCGGTGTGCAGGGCTTATATGTCAACGGCTCTTCCGGAGAGTGTATTTACCTTTCCGTAGAGGATAGAAAGAGCATTTTGGAAGCGGTAATGGCGGAAGCCAAGGGTAAGCTTCGTATTATTGCCCATGTGGCTTGCAACAACACCAAGGATTCTGTGGAACTGGCGAAGCATGCAGAAAGCTTAGGGGTAGATGCCATTGCGGCAATTCCTCCCATTTACTTTCGTCTGCCAAGCTACAGCATTGCTGAGTACTGGAATACCATCAGTGCAGCAGCACCTAATACCGACTTCATCATTTACAATATTCCCCAGCTTGCCGGGGTAAGCCTTACCAAGGAATTGTTCATGGAAATGAAGAAGAATCCCAGAGTGATCGGAGTAAAGAACTCCTCCATGCCTGTTCAGGACATTCAGAATTACAAGGCCTGGGGTGGAGAGGATTTCGTGGTTTTCAACGGTCCGGATGAGCAGTTTATCGGAGGAAGAACTATGGGAGCCTGCGGCGGAATCGGTGGAACCTATGGGGCTATGCCGGAGCTTTTCTTAAAGATGAATGCACTTCTCAAGGAAAACCGTATAGAAGAAGCGAGAAAGATTCAGTTTGCGGTAAATGAAATTATCACTTTACTTTGTAGTGGTCACGGTAATATGTATGCCATGATTAAGGAAGTACTGAAACTGCGCAAGGGCTTAAATGTGGGCTCTGTAAGAAGTCCGTTAAGTCCTTTAACAGAGGCGGATTTGGAGATTGCAAAGAAGACTGCCAAGGTCATCGATGAGACAGTAGCGCGCTTCGTATAAAAGATTTGCCTGTTTTGTAGAGTTTCTTGGAAACTTTACAGAGCAGGCTAAAAGTGATTTTAGGGGACATTCCCCGGGAGCCGCTTTAGATAAACAGCTTAAACGGAAAGAAATTAAAGGAGGAAATATGGCTGGGGCAAAGACCATTGTATGTTTTGGAGATTCCAATACCCATGGTTACAATAACAAAAACGGAAAGCGTTTCAGCGAGCATGTGCGTTGGCCCATGGTTTTACAGGAATTATTGGGGGAGGAGTATCTGGTACGGGAAGAAGGCTTATCAGGCCGTACCACTGTTTTTGAAGATCCCTTGTACGAGGGTCTTTCCGGCGTGAGTATGATCCGCCCCATCCTTCTTACCCATGAGCCGGTTTCCCTTTTGATTATTATGCTGGGAACCAATGATGTAAAGGAGCGTTTTTCCGCTACTGCGGAAAATATTTCCAGAGGGCTGGAACGTTTAATCCGAAAAGCCCAATCCGTACAGGAAGCCTTTACAGAAGAAAAGCCGAAAATTCTGATTATTGCTCCCTATCCCATTGATCCGGAATATAAGGATACTATCGTAGGGAATGAAATGGGAAAAGACTGCTGTGAAAAGTCCAAGGCCATTGTTCCTCTGTATGAGGCGGTGGCAAAGCGTACCGGCTGTGCCTACCTTTCGGCACAGGATATTCCGGGAGTGGAAAATTACCCCTACGACTATATGCATTGAGCCCTGAAGCCCATAAGGCTTTGGCGGAGCATCTGGCACAGTGGATTCCCGATTATTTTTCAGAAGAAGGAAAGTAGGTAGCGGTATGGAAAAGCGATATTTTGCCCTGGACATCGGAGGCACCAAAACAAAGTATGCCCTTTTGGGAGAAAAGGGAGAAATCCTTTCTACTTATGAAAAGGACACCGAGGCCCAAAGAGGCGGTTCCTTTATTCTGGAAAATGTTAAGGGAGAAATCCGTAGAGTATTAGCGGAATTAAAGGGAAATCCGCCGGAGGGGGCACAAGCAGATACAAAGGTAGATGCAAAAGCTGAGCGAACAACAGAAGCCAAAACAGAGCCACTTCTATTCGGTATCTGTATCTCCACCGCAGGAATGGTGGATGAGATAAAGGGAGAGATTATTCATGCAGGACCCCAGATTCCGGAGTACAAGGGATGCAAGTGGAAGGAAGAGATAGAACGTACATTTTCCATTCCCTGCGAGGTGGAAAATGATGTAAAGTGCGCAGGACTTGGAGAATATTCCTTTGGTAGCGGAAAAGGGACAAGTTCTATGCTTTGTCTTACCATAGGCACCGGTATCGGCGGTAGCTTTATCTTAAATGGAGAGGTCTACCATGGCACTTCCCATTCCGCTATGGAAATCGGCTATATGCAGATTCCCGGTGGAATGTTCCAGCGTATGGCCTCCACCTCTGCTTTAGTGAAGAGAGTAGCCAGCAGAAAGGGAGAGCCGGAAGAGCTTTGGAACGGAAAGAGGATATTTGAGGAAGTGGCAAAGGAAGATAAAATCTGTCTGGAAGAGTTGGATAGGCTTTGTGATGCTCTGTCCATTGGACTAAGTAATCTGTGTTATGCTTTTAACCCGGAATGTATTGTGCTTGGGGGAGGCATTATGGAGCAGAAGGATATCCTGCTTCCTAAGATTTGGGGACACTTACAGGAGCATTTGGTGCCTATTGTGGCGGAGAACACCCGCTTGCTGGCGGCCAGCCTTGGAAATAGGGCAGGATTGCTGGGGGCTTATGTGCATTTTCATAACAGGCAGAAGGGTAAAGCCTAAAAAAACCCCAAAGCCTAAAAACCTCAAAGCCTAAAAACCCTAAAGTCTAAAAATCATTAGTTTAATCATCAAAAGCTTAAAAGAGTTAAAGCTTATTCCCCATAGGGAAGCTATCAAACTCTTAAAAAATAGTGCATGCTTTAGATGAAATAGTGCTTTGTTTGAGAAGGATTTAAGATGGAAAAATATTGTATCTTTACAGAAGAAAAAAGTTCACTTTAGCCTCCGTGGAAGTGGAGGACGGGCGCTTTTCTGCGATTCATGAAAGAGGGAGCTTTCCGAAGAGGAGGCTTTTTCCCTGTCCGGAGGACTTTCTCCTGCTGGGACTGATTGACATTCATTTTTCATGGCTGTTTTGGGAGAGGATTTTTGTGACGGTACCAGAAAGGCCCTGCAGACTTTAGCAAAGTATGAGGCGGAGCACGGCATTACCGTCATTTGTCCGGCAACCCTGACCTTGGCTGTGGAAGATTTGGAAAAAGGTCCTTTCCTTAGCGAAGGAATATCATGAGGAAGGCTTAAAGATTGGAGAGGCCAGACTCCTGGGCATCAATATGGAAGGCCCCTTTATCAGCCCGGTGAAGAAGGGGGCGCAGAATCCCAATTACATTTTGAAATGGGATGAAAAGCTTGCGGAGCGCTTCTTACATTGCTCCGGAGGCCTGGTAAAGTATATGGGCTTGGCGCCGGAGGAGAATCCTGATTTCCAGCGTTTTATTCCAAAAATGAGGGGAAGGTGAAGATTTCCCTTGCCCATACCAATGCGGATTTCCCACGGCCTGAAAGCCTACCAGGCAGGAGCCAGTCATGCGGTACACCTTTTCAATGCCATGACCGGTCTGGATCACAGAAATCCGGGAGTTGTGGGAGCGACCATCGAGGAAAAGGAAGTATTTGCAGAGTTGATTACGGACGGCATTCATGTGCATCCTGCCATGGTGCGTTTAGCCTTCGAGGCATTGGGTGAGGATAGAGTCATTCTTATCAGTGACAGCCTTCGTTCCACCGGAATGCCGGACGGGCTTTTATGACCTTGGGGGCAGGAAGTGGAGAAGAAGGAAAGCACTGTACCCTGACATCCAACGGAGCATTGGCGGGCTCCGTGTCCAATGTTTATGACTGCCTTTGCACGGCGGTAAAGGAAATGAAGATTCCTCTTAGAAAGGCTATTACAGCAGCCAGCCTAAACCCTGCCCGATCCTTGGGGGTTGAGAAGGACTACGGCAGCATTACGGTAGGAAAGCAGGCGGATTATCTGATTGTGGATAAGGACTTAAAACAGAAGGCCGTTTATCAGGCCGGAAAAAGATTATTTAGATCCTATACAACAGCAAGATTGGGGAATGAATAAAATTACTAAAAATGCAAAAGAAAATGTAAGAGGAATAGCATTTGACGAAATCTCCTTCCAATTCTATAGTTAAAATAGACTTATTTATAATTCATAACAAGTATCCTTGCAAAGCGTGGGATATCTCGTTTTAGAGAGATTGGGAGGGGAAAATATGAATACAGAAAATCAAAAAGCCATGGCTATACAGAAGCGTTAAGAGCACTTTGTGTCTGGCTTTTTCTTGGAAATTGTACTTTCTTATTTTATGCCCTTTTCTGATGAGGGGAATCAATTAGGGATTGGTTTTCCCTATACCTATCTTTATATACAAAAACAGGGAAGCTTGGATTTTTCTCCTTTTTTCTCTACTGCTTTAAATCCGTTGAGACTGATTATAAATCTTTTCTTTTTGTACCTTTTATTAAAATTCCTCTCCTGGTCCTGGTGTTTTTTGGAACTAAATAGGAAACAGAACTAGGAGTTCCGGTGATAGTTCTTCTTAAAAAGAGGAAACAGAATTGGGATCTTTCGGCGGTGGTTCTTCTCAAAAAGAAGAAAAATGAGAATTAACTCGGCAAAATCAATGGCTTAATAAGAGTCTAAAAATAAAAAAACAATAAACATTGTCACTTTCGGAAAATAGAACTTGCCAAAAACTCTCTTCTATAATAGAGTAGCTGAGGATTTTAGGACGGATAGAGTAAAGTTTTAAAAGGGAGATTCTATATTTTAAGGAGAGACAAATGAAGGGTTTTTTAAAAGAGTTTAAGGAATTTGCTTTAAAGGGAAACATGATTGATTTGGCAGTCGGCATGATTATCGGTGCTGCTTTTACCGCATTGGTGAATAAGCTGGTATCTGACCTGATTATGCCATTGATTTCCTTGATTACAGGAAAGATTGACTTTGAAAACATGTTCATTCCTTTAGCAGGACAGACCACCAAGGTTTACACTGAGGCCGTTGAGCAGGGTGCGGTATTGGCATACGGTTCCTTCATCACTGCGGTAATCAATTTCCTGATTATGGCTTTTGTGGTATTTGTCTTCGTTAAGCAGATGAACAAGTTAAAGAAGGCTGAGCCGGAAGCAGCACCTACAGAGAAAGAGTGTGAGTACTGCAAGACTATGATTCCTATTGCGGCAACTCGTTGTCCTCATTGCACATCCAAGTTGGCAGGATACGCAGAGTCCGTTTAAGAATACGGGAAGAAGAGGGAAACCTCTTCTTTTTTTGTAGGAAAGATAGAAACGGTATGCAGAATATAGAGTAGAATAGGGCAGAAAGAATTCCGGAGGGGAACTATAAAAACAGAAGGAAAAAGGTATTTTCGGATCTGTGTAATACAATAGTGAGGAACGGGATTCCGGATTCAATGAGATAGAGTAGGTTTTTAAGGGAAAATCAAGAAAAGGGTGGCAAAGGATGTATGAGATTCAAGAAAGAGTTCGTTATTCCGAGGTAACGGAGAAGGGGGAAATGAGCATGTTTTCCGTGGTGAATCTTTTGCAGGATTGTTCCACCTTTCATTCTCATGATGTGGGAATGTCCATTGAAGTTTTTACAGAAAAAAGCATAGAGCATGGCTCTTGAGCGCTTGGAATATTGAGCTATATGCCCTACCTAAGCTCTATGAGAAGCTTTCCATCGGGACGTCTCCCCACAATTTCCGGGGGATTTTCGCTTATAGGAATTTCTGGATTCAAAATGAAGCAAGAGAGTTCTATGTGAAAGCAGACAGCGAGTGGTTCAGCTTTGATTTGGAGAAGGGACGTCCCGGAAAGATTACGGAGGAATTGATTGCGCCCTTTAAGGAACGGGAGGATGTGTTACATTTGCCTCCCCTGCAAAGAAAAATTGCTTTTCCGGAAATCTATCAGGAGGGAGAACTCATTCCCGTTGTGCAGGATTTTCTGGATACCAACCACCACATGAACAACGCCAAGTACATTGCTTTGGCGGAGGAAGTTATTTTCCAATGTACAGGAAAGCCGGCTATTCTTTTCACCGAAGGAGAAGAAAAAGCCGATTCTAAGAGAGAATTTTATTCCATTCGGGCGGAATATGTGAAGGCCTATACTTTAGGGGACAGTATTTTCCCAAGGGTAGCAATAGAAGAGGATAGAACGGTTGTAGCCTTTTATAATCAGAATAAGGAGTTATGTTGCCATGTTGAAATTAGGAAAAATCCAGACGCTTAAGATTCTTAGGGAAAAGGATTTTGGTGTTTTTGTGGGAGAGGAAGGAGGAGACAGCGTGCTTCTTCCCATCCGCCAGGTTCCCAAAGGGAAGACCATAGGGGATGAGGTCTCCGTATTTTTGTATAAGGATTCCAAGGACAGGTTAATTGCCACCACCAAAAAACCTTATCTTGAAGTAGGAGAAATCGGAAGACTGCGGGTCAGCGATGTAAATACCATCGGCGCCTTTGTGGATATCGGCTTGGAGAAGGATATTTTGGTGCCCCACAGAGAGATGCGTTATGCCTTAAAGAAGGATATGGAGGTGGAAATTTACCTCTATGTGGACAAGACCGAGCGTTTGGCCGGTACTATGTATACCAAGAAAAAAGAGGATGCCAAGCATTTGACGCAGGAGGAAATAAATGCTTCCCGTTATGAAAAGCTGGGAGAGCAGATTGAACGGCTGATTGAGGAGAAGTTTGAGGGGCATATCCCTTATACGGATAAGACCGTGGATCCGGAGCAGGTGAAAAAGGACTTCGGCGTGTCAAAAGCCGCCTTTAAAAAGGCTATTGGCAAGCTTTTAAAGGAAAAAAAGATTAAAATTACCAGAACGGCAATTTTTAAAATTTATCAGGATTAGCAACAAAGAGGGGGGATTCTGCTAAAAATCTCCTCTCTTTTTGGGCAGATTGACATTTATTTAATAAAGGAACTCTATCTTGTACAAAATTAGGAGCATTTTTTCGGAAACTTAGTCTATAGCCAGAAAGAGGGAAAGTAGATAGAATACTATTAGCATAAGTATGCGAAAATCCTGGAATTCAGATACCGGTTTTCTGCTGAAAAGAAAGCATAAATCATATTTATAGAAGGAGAAACAGCATGGCAAGTGTGCAGCTCAAAAATGTGGTAAAGAAATACCCCAACGGATTTGTGGCAGTAAAAGATTTTAATTTAGAGATTGAAGATAAGGAATTTATCATTTTCGTAGGACCTTCAGGATGCGGTAAGTCCACTACCCTTCGTATGGTGGCAGGACTGGAAGACATCAGCTCCGGAGACCTTTTTATCGACGGAAAGAGAATGAATGATGTAGAACCGAAGGATAGAGACATTGCCATGGTTTTCCAGAACTATGCATTATATCCTCATATGACTGTATACGATAACATGGCCTTCGGACTGAAGCTTAGAAAAGTACCAAAGGATGAAATCGATAAGAAGGTGCATGAAGCTGCAAGAATTTTGGATCTTGAGCACTTGCTGGACAGAAAGCCTAAGGCTCTTTCCGGAGGACAGAGACAGCGTGTGGCTATGGGACGTGCCATCGTTCGTCGTCCGAAGGTATTCCTGATGGATGAACCTCTTTCCAACCTGGATGCAAAGTTAAGGGCACAGATGCGTGTAGAGATTGCAAAGCTCCACAAGTCCTTAGAGACTACCATCATCTATGTAACCCATGACCAGACCGAGGCTATGACACTGGGAACCAGAATCGTAGTTTTGAAGGACGGTTATATTCAGCAGGTAGATACTCCGGAGAACCTTTACGATACCCCCTGCAACAAGTTCGTAGCAGGATTTATCGGATCTCCCCAGATGAATATGATTGATGCGGAGTGCACAGAAGAGGGCGGCGCTGTAAAGTTAAGCTTTGCAGGAAACACCATCACCTTAAATGAAAAGAAAGCAGCTGCTTTAAAGGATAAGGGCTATATCGGAAAGACTGTCACATTAGGAATTCGTCCTGAAGACTTACATGACGAGGAAGATTATCTTTCTCAGCATGGACAGTCCGTGATTTCCGCAGAAATTCGTGTATACGAGATGCTCGGAGCGGAGACCTTACTCTACTTCGATATCGGAGATGCTTCCTGGACCGCAAGAGTGAATCCCAAGACCAAGGCAAGAACAGGAGATACCGTTCGCTTTGCTTTGGATGAGAACAAGATTCATATTTTCGATAAGGAAACAGAGCAGACTATTACCAACTAAGAGAATTTGGATTTGTAGAAAAGCAATAAAAGTTTTCTGAAAAACTGGTAAAAAAGACAGGAAAAGAACTTTTCTTTCCCTGTCTTTTTTTAAAATGCTTGAAAATTGGAAATAAACTGATTATAGTAATGGGGAAAAACGATAAGGTTGGGAGAAGAGATAAGGTTGAGACGTGATTGGAAAGGCTACATTCTTCCCCCCGGTGTAGTTCATGAAAGAATGGAGTAGAGATGATTTCAAATCAGGTTTTGCAAAGTACAATTGATTCCTTAAAGGGAATCGCCAGACTGGATATTGCCATTGCAGACATTGACGGAAAAGTATTAGCCACAACTTTCCAAGAGGATAGGGATGTATCCGAGATGGTCGTCTCTTTTGCGGCCTCTCAGGCGGATTCTCAGGCAGCAGGAGGCTTCCAGTTTTTTAAGATTTTCGATGAGCACCAGCTGGAATATGTTCTGATTGCCCATGGAGATACGGATGATGTATATATGGTAGGAAAGCTTGCCGTATTACAGATTCAGACTCTTTTAGTGGCATACCGTGAGAAGTTCGATAAGGACAATTTTATTAAGAACCTTCTTTTAGACAACTTGCTTCTGGTAGATATTTATAACCGGGCGAAGAAGCTTCATATCGAAGTTGGCGTTCGTCGTGTAGTGTATATGGTAGAGGCCAAGGATAACCTGGACGGTTCCGCGCAGGAGGCTTTAAAGAGCTTCTTCTCTTCCGAGCCCAAGGATTTTGTGACTGCGGTAGATGAGAAGAACATTATCGTGGTGAAGGAGCTTGCTCCGGAGGATGATTATAAGCAGGTGCAGAAGGTTGCGGAGAGCATGATGGATATGCTGTCTTCCGAGCTTATGCTTTCAGCAAAGATTTCCTACGGTACCATTGTGAACGAGATTAAGGAAGTTTCCCGTTCCTATAAGGAAGCTAAGATGGCTCTGGAGGTAGGAAAGATTTTCTTTGTGGACAAGGAGATTATTGCTTACAATGCCCTTGGTATCGGTCGTTTGATTTATCAGTTGCCGATTCCTCTTTGTAAGATGTTTATTAAGGAAATCTTTACGGACGTTTCCCCGGATGATTTCGATGAGGAAACTCTGTCCACCATTAACAAGTTCTTCGAGAACAATCTGAATGTATCCGAGACTTCCAGACAGTTGTATATCCATAGAAATACCTTAGTGTATCGATTGGATAAGCTGGATCGTTCCACAGGACTGGATTTAAGGGTCTTTGATGACGCCATTACCTTCAAGATTGCCCTCATGGTTGTAAAATATATGAAGTATATGGAAACTCTTGATTTTTAAAGCAGATTTTCCCAAGAACGCCAAGAGCTGAATAGCTTTTGGCGTTTATTCTTAACGAGTATCGCACGCGTAGTGTGCGATATCTCGTTTCTGAAATGGAGTAATAGGCAGTTAGGAGAAATAGATGGACGCAAATGAGGAGAAGCATTTGAGGGAAGAGGAATCAAGGCAGGAATCTGAGAAAGAAGCATCGGGGTTGGGGCCGGAAGAAGTGCGGATAGAGACATCGGTGCCGGAGACGGAGGAAGTGCGGATAGAGACATCAGGGCAGGAGACGGAGGAAGTGCGGACAGAGACATCGGGGCCGGAGACGGAGGAAGCGCGGATAGAGACATCGGGGATGGAGGCGGAGGAAGCGCAGAAAGCCGGGCCGGAACAGAATAAAAAAGGGCTTTGGAAGGGAGTGGTATTTTTCTTCCTTTGCTTTACCCTTTCCTTTGTTCTTGGTGCGCTTTTGTGCTATTTTTATTTCTTCGGATTTCCAAAAAGACAAGAAAATCAGGCCATTCATAATGGAGCGGCCAGTTCTTCCACCCTTTCCGGCTCCAATCTGGAGAACTTGGAGTCCATTAACCTTCCAAGAGTTACGGAGAAGCTTAGGAAGATTCAGGATTTGCTGACGGACAGCTACCTTTATCAGGAAAATGGAAAAGATGCGGAGGAGATGATTTACAAGGGCTTTTTGACAAGCCTTCTGCAAGAGGATCCCTATGCTGCTTACTATACAAAGGAAGAGATAGAGGAGACTAGAAATCGTCAAAAGGGAATATACAAAGGAATCGGTGCGGCGGTATCCGAAAAGGAAGGCGGCCCCTTGGTAGAGTATGTTTATCCCGGATCTCCTGCGGAAAAGGCAGGTCTTTTGGCGGGAGACATTGTGCTGAAGGTGGACGGCATTTCCGTGGAAAGCCTTAGCCTAAACTATATTGTGGAGAATCTGATTCAGGGTTTGGCGGGAAGCTCTTTGGAAATGGTGGTAAATCGAAACGGTGAGGAAGTCACTCTGCGGATTACCAGAGGAGAGGTGGTCATTCCCGGCTCTGAAGTTGGAGATGTGGCAGAGATGTTGAAGCTTCAGAGCGGAGCTGAAAAGCAAAATGAAACAGACCCACAGAAGAGTGAAGAACAGCAGCCTGATGTAAATCGGGATGTCTTAGCCAAGCTAAAGCCTGGAGATATCGGTTACCTTTCCTTAAGGGGCTTCTATATGGAGGCGGTGGATTCCTTCATTTCCCAGTATGAATCTGATATTGATGGAAAGAAGAAGGCTTTGATTATCGATCTGCGAGGAAATCCGGGGGGTGACGTGGAAGCGGCAACCAAACTGCTGGATTACTTTCTGCCGGATCATTTGCAGAAGCCGAAGAGAAAGGATAGCCAGCCTTTACAAACGCAAGAGAACAGTCCTGAAACAAGCAATGCGCAGGCTACCGGTACAGAAGGGAGTAACACACAGTACGGTGGAGAAAGAGCTTCCGCATCCGTCTTGGAAGTCACGCCCAATCCCAATCGTCAATTTGAAAAGGATAAGACCCTTCTTCTTTATACGGAGGACAAGTGGGGAAAGGGAAAGGACTGGTATGCCAAGGACGGACACGAAGTGGACCTGCCCATCATCATTTTAATGAACCAAAACTCCGCCTCCGCTTCGGAGCTTTTTGCAGGAACCATGCAGGATTATGACAGAGCCTGGGTTTTCGGAACCCTGTCTTACGGAAAGGGTATTGTGCAGACGGTACGAAGCTTCCCGGACGGATCTGCGGTGGAGTTTACCACCCATTACTACTTTACGCCGGCCGGGCGAAACATCCACAAGAAGGGAATCACGCCGGATCTTACGGTGGAAATGCCGGAGGCGGATCAATTCACTTATCTTCGGGACAGAACAAAAGACCTGCAATTAAGAAAAGCAGCAGAGAGTCTTTATATTAATTTTATACACGATAAAAACAGCCCATGATATACTCAGTTCATCAGAAGATGAACAGTAATGGATGGTGAGGCATGGTATTTTTTATCGTTAATCCCCGAGCGGGACAGGGAATGGGGTTACGACTTTGGGAGAAAATGAAGGAAGAGGGAAAGTCTTTGTTGGGAGAAGAAGGCTTTTCCGTTTTCTTTACGGAAAAACAAGGAGATGCCAGACTCTTTGCCAGAGAAATCACCAGAGAGATCAATAAAGAAAATCATAGAGAAATCACCGGAGAAAATCCTAAAGAAATCCCAAAAGAGCTTCATAGAGATTATTCCGGAGAAAGGAACAGAGAAGCAAAAGTTGTCTCTATAGAGGATAGGATTTGCGTCATTGGCGGAACCGGTACCTTAAATGAAGTGATTGACGGGGCTATGCTGGACAACAATTCCTTCCCGATTTCCTTTTTGCCGGTGCATAGGGATAACGACTTTGCCAGAGCACTGCAAAAGGGCTATAAGATTCCGGAAAGTCTTTCTGCCCTTTTTGCCAAGGAAGAGCGAAAGGTAGATTACGGTATTGTAGAGGGTGAAAGAGGACATCGGCGTTTTGTGGTCAGTGTGGGACTGGGCTTTGAGGCTGCCATATTACAGGAGCTTCTTAGTATGGGTTGCAGCATTTGCCCCAAGGAAAAACAGCGGATTCGTTCCAAGGCTCTTTCCTATTTTTATGCCTTTGTGAAAGAATTAAAACGGGCAAAAAAAATCAAAGGAAGCATTCTTCTGGATGGAGAGGAGCGGGTGGAGTTTCAGCATATCCTATTTTTATCCATTCATAACCACCCCTATGAATCCGGCTATGCTTTGGGATGCGGAGCTTCCGGAGAAGACGGTGTCCTGGATTTATGTTTGGTCAGCACCAAGAAAAAGCTGCGATTGCTTTACATTATGTTTGCGGCACTTTTCGGAAAGCATAAAAGTCTTCCCGGGGTGCATTGCTACCGGTTTAAGAAGATGGAGATTCATTTGGAGCAGGAGGTGGCCTTCCATGTGGATGGAGAATCCTTGGGAAAACAAAAGGATCTCTCCATTTCCTGTATGCCCGGAAGATTGCGGCTGCAAATTTAAAGCAGATGGGAAGAAGATAGACATAAAAGACTGTTTCTTGAGGTTTCTGGAAAGGGTTTAGCAGAGATAAAAAGCTTTAGCAGAAATGAAAAGATCTTAGGGAAAGGAAAGGGAAAATGAGAGTTGGGCTGGGTTATGACGTACATAGGCTGGTGGAAGGAAGAGACTTGATTCTTGCGGGAATAAAGATTCCTTATGAAAAGGGACTTTTGGGACATTCCGACGCGGATGTGGTGCTGCACGCTTTAACCGATGCCATCCTGGGGGCAGCAGCTCTTGGAGATATCGGAAGACATTTTCCGGATACGGAGGAACGATATAAGGGGATTTCTTCCGTCCTGCTTTTGGAAAAGGCCTATGCTTTGGTACAGGAGAAGGGCTATACTCTGGGAAATACAGACATTTGTATCCTACTGGAAAGACCGAAAATCAAGAATTATATTCCGGAGATGGAAGAATGCATCGCCAGGGCGCTTCATTGTGAAAGAGGACAGATTTCCGTGAAAGCCACAACGGAGGAAGGCTTGGGCTTTACCGGAAGGGGCGAGGGGATTGCGGCGAAGGCCATTGTCCTTTTGGAAAACCGTTAAAACTATGGTAAAATGAAGGGGATTCTCGGAAAAGAAAAGTTCTTCGGAAGTTTTATGCATTGTCACAAATTGAACACAATATCTCATTAGAATAAAGAGATATTTTTTATATAAGATAATGTTTCAGTAGGCGGAAGACAGTGTTTTTCTGCAATATTTTTAACGGGAAAATGTTTTAAGGGGGAGAAGAGATGAAACGTTTTATTGGGATAGTCTTTTCGGCTTTGCTTTTCGGAGTGATTGCCGGAACTTGTATGGTGGGCATCAATTACCTTGCTCAATCCAATGGGATTTATCATATTCTGGCGGAGGGAGAGCTTTCTCAGGATAATGAGGCGAATTCGAAGCAAGACAGTACTCAGGAATCCAAGGAAGAAAAGCAGAAAGAAAAGCAGGAGAAAAAGACCAGCGCTTCCGATGTAGAGAAGGAAAAGACGGTGGTGCAGGCGGATTCCGGCTCTGTCAGTCAGGTGGCTAAGGAGGCTATGCCTTCCGTTGTAGCTATTACCAATATGATGCGTTATCAGGAAAACGGTTTTTCCATCTTCGGCGATATCCAGAGAGAAACCGAGTATCCTGCCAGCGGTTCCGGTGTCATCGTTGGAAAGAATGAAACGGAACTTTTGATTGCCACCAATAATCACGTGATTCAGGACTCCAATTCCTTAACCGTAAGCTTCATTGACGACAGTACCGCCAAGGCTCAGGTGAAGGGAACCGACGCCACGGTGGATTTAGCCCTTGTTTCCGTGAAGCTTTCAGACTTATCTCAGGAAACCAGAGATAAGATTAAAGTGATTGAAATCGGCTCCTCCGATGCTATGGAGGTGGGAGACCAGGTAGTAGCCATCGGAAATGCTTTAGGCTATGGTCAATCCGTAACCAAGGGAATCATTTCCGCAAAGGATAGAGATGTGGAGACGGAAGACGGAACCGCAGAGGGATTATTACAGACGGATGCGGCTATCAACCCCGGTAATTCCGGCGGAGCCCTTCTGAATATGCAGGGAGAATTAATCGGTATCAATGTGGCCAAGTACTCCGACACGGATGTAGAGGGTATGGGCTATTCCATCCCATCCTCCAAGGCGGAAAGCATTTTGAAATCCCTTTCCACTCTGGCCACCAGAGAGGATGTTCCCAAGGAAGAGCAGGGTGTGCTGGGCGTACAGGTGAAGAATATTGATGCCCAGACCGCAGAAAGCTTTGCAATGCCTAAGGGTGTATATATCTTTAAGATTTTAGAGGATACCGGAGCACAGAACAGTGAGCTCCAGGAAAGAGATATTATTACCAAGCTGGACGGACAGGGCATTGCCACTACTGCAGATTTGAAGTCCCTTCTCTCTCCAAGTATCGTATAGGAGAAGATGTTACTTTAACTGTAATGCGTCAGGATGGCAGCGGTAAGTACAACGAAGTGCAGGTACACGTTACCCTTGGAAAAGCCAACGCAACAGATTACGGAACATCTAACGGCTCAGCATCCTCCGGAGAGCAACAGCAAGGCGGTAATTCTCAGGGAGAGGCTCCGCAGGGCAATGCACCGGAAGGAAATTCCGGGGACAATGGGGAAAGCTCCGCACCATCCAAGGAGCAAGAAGGAAAATCCAAGGGAAAGCAGAGAAGATCCAAGGAGGAAGAGGATTTTTATAAGCAGTTCCAGGACTTCTTTAATGAGTATAAGAGATAAGATTTAGCAGTTTAAAGAGATTTATTTTCGGATAAGCGGCAGATTAGTAAAAAATAAAAGTAAAAGGATTATAGAAAAGTGGTAAGGATAGACTTTTCTATAATCCTTTTTCTTGACTTTCCAGTCCGAAGAGATATACTTTAATTACTAAACTATACAACTATATATAATAAATTGTACAAAAAAATAATATGAGGATATATCAATGAGTGAGGATTTGAAAGAACTATTCGGACAATATGGTGGAGTAATGAAGACTTCGGAACTTAGAGAATCAGGAATTTATTACAAAAGAATTCAAAATCTTTTGGAGCAAGATAAGATAGAGCAAATTAGAAGAGGATATTATCAATACATACAGGAAAGCAGCTTTTCAGAAATTCCTATTTTAAAAGCGTTATTTCCTGATGGCGTCCTGTGTATGGAATCGGCATTAGACTACTATGGATATACAGATAAAACGCCCTCTGCATGGCATTTGGCGGTGGACAGTAATAGTGGTCGAACAAGATTTTATATAGATTATCCTATTGTTAAACCACATTTTATTAGAACGAATCGCTATAATCTTGGGATAGCTGAAGTAGAGATAGACGGAACAATTATGCAAATATATGATAAAGAACGAACAATTTGCGATGTATTGTTTCACCGTAATAAGTTGGATGCAGAAATTTTCAATACAGCTATTCATCGGTATGTTAAAGAATCCTCAAAAAATGAAGCAAGGTTAATGAAATATGCGAAGCTTCTACGAGTTGAGAAAAAGATTAAGGAGGTGCTAGGGATATGGCTGTGAAAAATATGGCGGCTTCTATTCTGACAAGACTTAAGAACCAGTCAAAACAAGAGAAAATTCCATTTCAATTGATTCTTCAACTTTTTGCACAAGAAGAATTTTTGAGAAAGCTGTCACGCTCTACCTATGTTAATCATCTTATTCTAAAAGGCGGAATGTTTATCTATACATTAACAGAGTTTGATTCCAGACCAACAAGAGATATTGATTTTTTACTACGGAATCTTCACGGAAGCTTGACAAATATAGAACAAGTATGAGAGATATTTGTAATGTTGTTACAGGTAATAGTTATATTATATTAGATGTTATAGGTACAGAACCAATTTCGGTGGAGAAAAAATATCCGGGAATAAGGACGAATTTTATAGGGAAAATTGAACGAGTTCGCATTCCTTTTTCGATAGATATTGGAATTGATGACATTATAATTCCCAATCCAATACAAAGACATATAGTGACCAGACTACCGGAGTTTGAGCCTCCGTTGGTTTATACATATTCTTTAGAAAGTACCATTGCAGAGAAATTTGATGCAATACTACAGAGAATGTCCGGAACAAGCAGAATGAAAGACTTTTATGATATTTATTATTTATCAGGTATATTTGATTTTCAGGGGAAGATACTTACTGAAGCTATAAGTAAGACATTAATTCAGAGAGAAAGAGAATTGACTCAAGACGCGTTCGACGATATTTCTACTTTTAAAGATAATGCCTTTCTGCTAAAACAGTGGAGAGCTTTTGAGCCTGCTAGAAAAATAAATCTAAGCTTTGAAGAAGTAATTCAACGGTTGATTTATTATTTGGAGCCAATCTATCAATGTATATTGGAAAATACGCTTTATACAAAGAACTGGGATTGTGAACATCAAGCTTGGGTAGAAGTGAAGTTCAAAGATGATATTTGACATATCCAATTTTCCAGACGCTGTCTGGAAAATTAACTTGGTCACATCATTTAGAACTTTTGTCTATAGAAGATAATGACAAGCGTAGTTTTAATGAGAAAGAAACAGAGAATGCTAGTTGGTCTGTAAGAGAACTAAAACGTCAATTATTTCCCTGCATTTCTTGACGAACTGTGGGAAAAACTATACACTAAAACCATATTTGTCCTCATTTATGAGAAGATTGTCTTCGTAGAAAGGAAGCAAAGCTATGAAAATTTATAATACCATGTCGAAGCAAAAAGAAGAGTTTGTCCCCATTGAAGAGGGGAAGATTCGGATGTATGTCTGCGGCCCCACGGTTTATAATTTAATTCATATCGGAAATGCCCGTCCTATGATTGTGTTTGACACTTTCCGTCGTTTTATGGAATATAAGGGCTATAAGGTTTGCTATGTCTCCAACTATACGGATGTGGACGACAAGATTATTAAGACTGCCATGGATGAAGGTACAGATTGCTCTTCCATTACGGAGCGTTACATTTCCGAAGTAGAAAAGGATATGTCGGATCTGAATATTATGGAGGCTACCGCCCATCCCAAGGCCACGGAAGAAATTCAGGGAATGGTGAATCTCATCGATGTGCTGGTAAAGAAGGGCTTTGCTTATCCGGTGGACGGTACGGTGTATTATGACACCACCGCCTTTCCTTCCTATGGAAAGCTGTCTCATAAAAATATGGAAGATTTACGTTCCGGTCTTCGCGAACTGAAGGTTTCCGGAGAGGAGGAGAAGAAGAGTCCTACAGACTTCGTGCTTTGGAAGCCTAAGAAGATGGGAGAGCCTTACTGGAATTCTCCATGGAGCGAAGGACGTCCGGGCTGGCATACCGAATGCTGCGTAATGGCGCCGAAATATTGCGGAGGCGCGTTAGATATCCATGCCGGCGGTGAGGATCTTGTTTTCCCTCATCATGAAAATGAAATTGCCCAGTATGAGGCGGCTCACGGCGAGCAATTTGCCCGTTACTGGATGCACAATGCTTTTATCAACATTGACAATAAGAAGATGTCCAAGTCCCTGGGAAATTTCTTTACCGTAAGAGATGTTACTTCCCAGTTTGACCCCATGGTGCTTCGTTTCTACATGCTTTCCGCCCATTATCGTAGTCCGCTGAATTTTTCCAAGGACTTAATGGAAGCCGCCAAGACTTCTTTGGGAAGAATTCTTACCGCGATTTGGCGTTTGCAGGACTTTATCCCACGTTTGGAGGAGAAGGCATTTTCCAAGGAAGAAGAGGAAAATGTGAAAACCGCAGAAGGCTATGAAGCTATCTTTTCCGAGAAGATGGAAGACGACTTAAATACAGCGGATGCGATTACACAGATTTTTGAGCTGGTACGTCTTGCCAATGCCACTGTAGAGGAGCATTCCTCCAAGGCTTACGGCGAAGCTTTGTTACAGAAGCTGGAAACCTTAATGGCAGTTCTTGGAATTCGTACCGAGAAGAAGGAAGAAGAGCTTGGTGCCAAGGTGGAAGCTTTGATTCAGCAAAGACAGGATGCCAGAAAGAACAAGGATTTTGCCAAAGCGGATCAGATCCGTGACGAGCTTTTGGCTATGGGTATTCAATTGAAGGATACAAGAAACGGTGTGGAATGGCAGAAGATTTAATGGCAGAAAGTTTAGAGAATCTAAGCTTTCAGCAGAGCGAAATGGAGAGTCGAAGCGTTAAGGAGCAAGGCTCTTCAGGGATACAAACCGAATGTGCTATGACAGCGGAACTTTTGCAGAATACATTATCCATCGAGCAACAAGGTATTAACGATGAAGCTCCGAACTTATCCCCTTTGGCTTTAGCTTATGTGGGGGACTCCATCTATGATTTTCGGGTGCGAGATTACCTTTGCAGAAGATATCAGGAAAACCTGAATCGGGTAAACAGCAGAAAGACCAGGCTGGTTTGTGCTAAGGCCCAGTCGGATTTGATGGGATATTTAATAGAAGAAAAGCTATTAACGGAAGAGGAGCTTTCCGTTTATCGAAGAGCCAGAAACCATAAGTCCCAAAGCCACTCCAAAAACTCCAGCATTACGGACTATCGGAGAGCCACCGGATTTGAGGCATTTTTGGGCTATCTTTATTATGCCGGAAAGATTTCCAGATTGATTAGTCTGGTGGAGAAGGGCTTGGAGCACTTACTGGCAGAGAATGAAGCCAAGGAATAAGTAAAGTTATAAAGAAAGTTATAAAGAAAGCTATAAAGAAAGCTTATAAAGAAAGATATAAAGAAAGCCATATAGAAAAGCTATATAGAAAAGCACTTATAAAATGTCAGAGTATAGAAATAGGAAGTAGTAGGAAAGAGGAAGAGAATGAGAGAAGAGGGATATACCCTAATCGGCAGAAATCCGGTACTGGAAGCCTTTCGTGCCGGAAAGACCATTGACCGCCTGTTTATTCAGGACGGTTTAAAGGACGGCCCTATTTTAAGTATTCTTCGAGAGGCGAAGAAGCAGGATTTGGTGATTGACTTTGTGAAGAAATCCCGTTTGGATGAGATGTCCTCCGGAGAAACGCACCAGGGCGTTATTGCCTACCTTTCCGCCTATGAATATGCGCCCTTGGAGGATTTATTACAGGTGGCGAAGGATAAGGGAGAAGCGCCTTTTTTCTTTCTGTTGGATGGAATCGAGGATCCCCATAATCTGGGGGCGATGATTCGTACCGCAAATCTTGCGGGAGCCCATGGGGTGATTATTCCGAAAAGAAGAGCGGTAGGCCTAACCGCAACCGTAGCCAGAACCAGTGCCGGAGCTTTGAATTATACCAAGGTTTGTAAGGTGACCAATCTGGTGCAGACCATGGAAGAGCTGAAGAAGGAAGGGATGTGGTTTGTCTGCGGAGACATGCGTGGGGAAAGCATGTATAAGCTGAACCTGACCGGCTCTATTGGATTGGTACTGGGAAATGAAGGGGAAGGGGTTTCTCGTCTGGTAAAGGAAACTTGCGATATGCAGGCCTCCATTCCCATGAAGGGAGAGCTGGATTCCCTCAATGCTTCCGTGGCCTGCGGTGTTTTGGCCTATGAAATTGTAAGACAGAGGCTGTTGCAAAATGGATAAAGTTAAGGCAACCTGGAAAATTCATGAAAAGCTTTGGTTTTTTTGCCCTCCTGATATTTTCGGGGGGCTTTTATGGTGGATACACTTACAGTCTTAGAGGACAGGTATTTGCCAATGCCCAGACGGCCAATCTTGTCATTATGATGTTGTCTTTGGGAAAGGGAAAATGGGGGAGAGCCCTGTATTCTTTGGCTCCCTTTACCGCCTATATGCTAGGTGTGATTTTATCGGAGTATATTGGGCAAAACCATAAAAATCTAAAGAAGAGAGATTTTGAAGAGAAAATTCTCCTTTTTGAGTCGCTGGTTTGCTTCCTTGTGGGGCTGATGCCGGCGAGTTGGCCGGATCAGTTATGTCAATTAAGCTTAAGCTTTATTTGTGCCATGCAGTTCAACATCTTCCGGAAAGCGGAGGGAATTCCCATGGCCACCACCTTCTGCACCAATCATATTAGGCAAATGGGAAGTCATCTGACCCAAGCCTTATTTTTCAAAAATGAAGAATCCGCACGCCTTGCGAAGAGACACGGCACGATGATTCTTGCCTTTGCTTCCGGCGTTTTGTCTGCGGTGCTTTTGTCAAAGGTTTTCGGGCTTTACTGCATTTTCGGAATGACGATATTACATCTCTTCCTCTGGGCTAAACTGCATTTGGACAATAAAAGCTATGAAGAGAGAGCAAAAAAGCTAAAAGAAGAACAAGGCAGATAAAAGAAGAGCTAAAAAGATAAAGGACGAACGAAGAAGATAAAGCAAGATATAAAACGAGATAAAAGAAGATAGAAGCTAAAGGAAGAACAAAGTAGATAATAGAAGAGGAGGAAGGAGAAAGTGGGAGCCAATGAGAGCTTGTAGCAAAGAAAATTGTTGGGAAATTGACGGAAGAACCGGACTTTTCGGCCTTTTGGGCAGTCCGGTGGAGCATAGCCTTTCTCCTGCCATGCATAACGAAGCCTTCCGCTTGTTGGGAATCAATGCCCGCTATCTTGCCTTTGATTTACAAAAGGAGGATTTACCGGGTGCATTACCCGTTTTTCGGAAAATGAAGCTGCAGGGCTGTAATCTCACCATGCCCTTAAAGGAGGCGGTGATTCCCCTTTGTGACAGCATTTCCAAGGAAGCAAGACTTGCCCATTCGGTAAATACCTTGGTTTTCCGGGATAATGGAGAGATTGAGGGGCACAGTACAGATGGTAAAGGCTTCTTTCGGGGCTTGGAAGCAAAGGGACTTGCTTTAAAAGGAAAGAAGCTCAGTCTTTTAGGATTAGGAGGTGCCGGTAAGGCCATCCTTAGCTATGGCATCGGCACGGAGCTTTCGGAAATAGAAGTACTGGTTCGAGAAGCAAGTAAGAGAAAGTACGAAGACTTTGTAGAACGATGCGAAAAGGAATCCGGAAGAAAGATTTCTTTAAAAAGCCTGGAAAGGGATTTGGAAGAATCCTGCGGGGGCAGTGATATCCTGGTGAATGCCAGCTCCGTAGGTATGAAAGAGGACCGTTCCCTGGTAGAGGATAGTCGCTGGCTTCATAAGGGGCTTTTTGTGGCAGATTGTATTTACCATCCCTTGGAAACGAAGCTTTTACAGCAAGCTAAGGAACAGGGACTAGCCTATATGAACGGCTTACCCATGCTCTTTTATCAAGGGGCGGAGTCCTTCCGGCTATGGACCGGAAAGGAGTTTCCGGAAGGGGAGGTCTATGCCCTTTTGGAATCAAAGGTCGAAGAAAGAGAAGGATAGAGAGTAAAACAATTATGTTATTGCTTTTCTGCAGTATAGCTTTGTACACGGGGCACGCTCTCGCTAACATCGCCTCGTAGGGGTACTAAGCGAAAAACTTCAGTGCCTTCGTTTTTCGCAAGTACCCACGGGCTCAGATTACCCCGTATCACAAAGCTATACTGCGGAAAAGCCCACAGATTATTTTTGGTTTTAGATTCTATCCTTCTCCATCTGTAAAAACATTAAACCGCTCTATGCCCTTGATTCATAAGGGCATAGAGCGGTTTTTCTTATGTCATACTATGCTACTTTAATCTGCATAATCTCTAAAATTAATAGCCATGTCAGTCCGTAATAGCTTACCACTCCCACCAGATCGTTGATGGTGGTAATCAATGGGCCGGAGGCTGCCGCCGGGTCTACGCCGATCTTCTTAAAGAAGATGGGGACGACAGTTCCTACAAAGGAGGAAATCACCATAGCCAGTAATAGGGAAACACCGATACAGAAGGCGATTCCGATGGATACATGGAGGGGCATGTGCTTAAAGAAGTAGATATAAGCCCCGATTCCCACCAAGGAGAAAAATCCCAGAACCAAACCATTAATGCCGCCGATACTCATTTCCTTTACAATCAGCTTCAGCTTGTCGCCGGCCTTTAGTTGCTCATCCATTAAGACACGGATGGTTACCGCAAGAGACTGGGTTCCTACATTTCCCGCCATATCCAAAATCAGGGATTGGAAGGCCATAACGATGGTGAGCTGAGCCACCACGGTTTCAAAAAGTCCCACTACGGTGGAAACCAAAAGTCCCAGGAACAAAAGCATAATCAGCCAGGGAAGACGTTTCTTTACACTATCTCGAATGGGCTCATTTAAATCCTCTTCTGCAGAAAGACCTCCCAACTTAGCGTAGTCTTCCGCCATCTCGTCATCGGAAACCTCCAAGATATCCTGGGCAGTGATGACACCGAGAATTTCCTTGTCCTCTCCCAGTACGGGAATGGAGTTTTCAGAGTAAGCCTTGATATTTTCCAAGCAATCCTCAATCCGCTCATCCGCATAAACAAAGGGGTAGGCGGTTTCGGTAATGTCCTCAAGCTTGGTATCCTTTCTAGCGATAATGATATCCTTTAAATCTACGGCACCGTAATAGGATTCATTTTCATCCACCACATAGAGGGTGGAAATATTGTCATGCTCCGCAGCCTGCTCAATCAAGGAACGCATAGCTTCCCGAATGTTCAAATTGCTTTCCAAAGACACAAAATTGGTGGTCATACGGGAACCGATTAAGTCCTCGCTATAGGATGCCAAAGACTGTAATTCTTTCGATGCTCTAAAGGCATGCGAGAAATCCAAGCCTTCTTGATATCCGGTTCGGTTTCCTTTAATAAGTCTACCGCATCATCCGGCTCCATCTTTACCAGAATGTCAGCAGCCTTTTGCGCATCCATTTCCTCCAGATATTGCCCTGCATCCTCTGCATATTCCATCATTTCCGCAAGGCTTTCCATATCCAATAAGGAATAGAAAACTTCCCGTTCTTCTTTTGTCAGCTCAGGAAGACAGGAGGCCATATCATTGGCATGGTAGTCTTCCAAACGCTCTTTCTTTACCGCGGGATCATCCGGCCCCCGCAAAATATCCAGAATTTCCTGCTGGTAATCCTGTAAAAATCTCTCTTCTTCGTTCATGTAAGCTCCTTCCCAAAAAACTATGGACACAGGGAAAAGAACTTATGATATTTTCACGATTTATCCGATCAGAAGGAAGGATTGATAGATATTCACAAATCCCTGCCCCATGGAAATATCATAAGTACTAGGATCCGTGTCGTCGCCGCTTTTCATTTGCATTTTCCTTCCTTTCTCTTGAATTCAGCAAGTAAAAACTCGCATAAGCCTGTGTAAGTGTATCACGGAAGAGAAGGTGGGGCAATGGCTTTCAGGAAGAAAAAGTAAGAAGTTCTATATAGGTAGGAAAGCAAGATATGTTCCGGAGAAGTCATCGGTTTACGAAATGCTAGAATCGGTTTTCGTCAGCAGGAAATGACTCATATCATGGAAAATATTCTCTATAACGAATTGATGGTAAGGCAGTTTTCCGTGGATGTGGGGGTAGTATATGCCAGAGAAAAAAACGAAAAGGGGAATTCCGTTCGGACTGCTCGTGAGATTGATTTTGTGGTAAATTCCGGAGGAAAGAGAACATATATTCAATCCGCCTATGCTATGCCCACAGAAGAAAAGACGGAGATAGAGCTTAGACCGTTTTCGCTTACCGGCGATTCCTTTCCCAAAATTTTGGTACGAAGAGATATCGGAAAACGTTGGTATGATGATTATGGAGTTTTACATATCAATCTGATTGATTTCCTCTTGGATAAGACGGTGATTTAAGATTTTTTCTGTTGCTCTATAATTTCATTCATAACATTAGATTAAGACTAAGAAGCCAATAAATGGTATAGCTACGCCATTTATTGGCTTCTGTTCCATGTCAAAAAACCTACTCCATTTACGGATATTATCCGAATGTGGAGTATAGGTGATTTTGAATGAAAGTCGTATACTAGGATAAAGTTCATGTTTCTATACATAGTATTCTCTTAATCTATTATTTCTTTTCACTACAAGGAGGGAACTCATGCCTAAATCTAAAGTTGAAAATGATATTGTGGAAAAGCAAAAAATCATTTCCTCTCTTACGCTCATGGATGATTTATTTATGAAAGTGGTTTTGCAAGATAAGGAATGTACAGAATATATTCTGCAAACTATTATGGACGATTCTACATTAAAGCTGAAAAGACAAAGCCTTCAAAAGAATTTATCGAATCTTCATGGACATTCTTTGGTTTTAGACTGCCTCTGCGAAGATAGGGATAATAATATTTACAATATTGAAATTCAAAATAACATTTCCGGAGCAGAGCCTAAGCGAGCGCGTTATCATGCCGGTTTAATGGACATGCACTATCTAAAAAAAGGAAATCATTTTTCGCAATTACCCAAATCCTATGTTATATTTATTACAGCAAATGATGTGCTTCATGGGCAACTTCAGATTTATCATATAGAAAGAACAATACAAGAATCCGGAAAGCCGTTTTGGGATGAGTCTCATATTATTTATTTTAATACATCCTATGTAGATAATAGTCCCTTGGGGAAATTAGCAGAAGATTTACATGCAACAGAAACAAAGCAAATGAATTCAGATATATTATCAAGGAGAGTTGCACTACTAAAAAATGCAAAGCCAAATGAAAAAGGAGGCAAAGAAATGAATGTTTTATTAGAGAATTATAGAAAAAGCCCTCAAAGAAGGAATAGAAAAAGGAATAGAAAAAGGAATAGAAAAAGGTAGGGAAGAAGAATATATTGCTAAACAAAAGGTAATACAATTAATGGGATTGTTAGCAGAACATGGAAGAATTGATGATATTAAGAAATCTTCTATAGATCAGGACTATCTACAATCTTTGCTCTTGGAGTTTGGCTTATAAATAAGTCTTATAATAATAGAGAGGAGTAGGAAGATGGCAAAGGAAGAAGCTTCCATTAAGAAGAAAACTAACTTGGAGATTACTATTGAGGCTTTGCGTGAGGTAGAGCAGCTAAAGAATACACCAAATAAAAAAGCTATTCCCCATTTGCTGGATTATTAAAAATTAATATCATCCCTCTTTTTTGTCGAAATACTTCCGTTGAAAAAATTTCTACTTAATAAGAATAAGGCACTGTGGAGGAAAGACTAATCGAGAAGAAAGGATTCCTTTGCATGCTTTTCCAAAAATAAAAAATTAAAATAAAAATGCATTTTGCGAAAAAACTTTCTATTATAATTTTTTCAAAAAGGCCGATATTGTAGTGTGAGAAAGAAAAGGGTATTTATTTAGTACTTTCTCGGACGGCAATACGGCCCATTTTTTTGGAAGAAATTCCGGAAAATCTCGTGAAGCCGGAGAGAATAGAGAAAAAAAGAGGGATGACAAATGAGAGTACTTCGCAAAAAAGAAAGGAATAAGGTCCAAAAGAATTGGAAAGCCAAGCTTTCCATGCTTATGGTACTTTGCCTTGTTTTAACAGGTTCTCATGGACTCGTGCTATCGGCAGATGCACAGGAAGAACAGGGAGGTTCTCCAAACAAAGAAGAGCAGTTTGGAAGTAAGGATAATTATTTAGAAGCTGCTGTCAATCGTGTAAAACTGCATTTTAATGGAGATAGTCTACGAGAATTGGCGCAACAGGCTATACAGGAAGGTGAGCCTGTTTCCTTGGATGAAGGAGAGATGAGCTACAGTAGGGATGCAGAGATTTTAGATCAATACCGTGGAATTTTTTCTAAAGACAAAGAGGTTTATGAAATTCCCTTGGATGAGGCGGTTGATGGAATGTCGAATTTGCCAATAGAAAATGGTGGGAAAATTCGTGCCTTTGTAGAGCTTGATCCGGTAGAGCAGAGAGGAAATTTGGAGAAAACAGGGCTAGATCAAGTGGCTTTATTTTCTAAAGATTCTTCCTTTACCACACTTTTGTCCGGGGTTAAGCCGGAGTGGTTTACTGATAGTATTCGTTTTTCTGAAGAGAATCATAAAAAAACAAATGAAGAATTCCAGAAGAAAAATGAAGTTAATAATACCACAACTGTAGGAGCAGGAGAGGAGCAAGTCGCTTCCCCTAGTGAATTATCTACTTTCGGAGAGAGTCAAGCATCAGAAGAGGGCGGAACTCTCGGTGAGCTTACGTCGGTAGAGACTTCTACAAAAGAAACTGAGGAAAAGGAAAATGTCATTCCCGGAAAGCCGGACTTCATTTCTGATGTTTTTAGTAGAAAAAATTATCAGATTCGTGGAACCGAGTTGATATATTTTCTTTATGAAAATGCGGGAGAGGAAGACCTTACATATCAGCTTCTGGTAGATAAGAATAGTTATCCGAAGGTAAAAGTGAAAAGTCAAAATAAAATGGCAAATCAGATTTTACAGGAAGTAAAATCCTTTGGATTAGGACAGGATGAGTCAAGAAAAACCTTGTACCAGGAGATGAAGGAAAATCTGGATTTATATGCTCCTGAACTTCGGACAGTACAGGTTCAAGAATATAGTTTAAATGAATTGGGAAGAAACAGCCAAAATAAAGAAGTAGAAGGATTCGGAACAGTGGAGGTTTTCTATGAAAAAGAGGCATTTTCGGAGGAAGTACAGCTGGAAGTGCAGAAGTTAAGAAAGCCCAATGACGTAGAAACTGAGGAAGAAAACAATACAGAAGTTTTAAAAGAAAAGGAAGTACAGGCTTTAAAGAATAGGGGAATCTATGATAATTCTCTTTCCTTGGATATTCACTTTGTGAATAAAGAGGGTGTAGAGGTTGAACCACTTCTTCCTGTATCTGTGCGATTGTATATTTCTAAAGATATATTGCCGGAGGAAGTAGATCAGAAGGATATTGCTATTCATCACCTTGTAGAAGAAAAAGATAGTGGCAATATCGCTTATATTGAAACAGTTTCTGATACTAAGGGCAGTAAACTTGATACAGAAGAAAAACAGGAAAGTAAAGAGGACAAAGCAGAAAAAGAGGAAAAGCAAAAACAATCCGATACAGACACTGAAGAAATCATTAGAGAATTTAAGGTTGACAGTTTCTCTGTATTTACGATTAACTGGGGGGAAGGAGCCAGTGCCAAGTGGCTTGCATGGTTTTATTACTTGGATGGAGATTACCAAGAAATTGGGCCAAGAAGAGTAATTGATCTTTCCCAGTATCCGGAAAACTTTTCATTTTGGGTAAGTAAGGATTGTCCATTAAATGCCTATTATCCCAACAAGGACATTGTTACGGGGTATCCGGATATTCCCGGATATAAGCGTCATACAATGGTTTATCCCGGTGCAAAATGGAAAGATAGAAATGATAGAGAACAGGTGGTTTGGAATGATCCGATGATGTACCTCACTTCTCTCGCTACAGTATTTCTACAGCACAATATAATAAGTGGGGAAAAAATAGTGTGCGCCAGAGGAGTCAGTGGAACAATTATCACGGAACATGTTATAAGTATTACTATTTCTTTTATCAGCTTGACCAGGCACCAAGAACCCATAGCTATCAAGAAAAGCAAGCCGATATGCGACAGGAGAAGTTTATTACAAAAAATACAGATGGCAGTTATGACTTAAGTCTTACCGCAGAAGCTATTGCGGAAAACAAGGAAAAAACTCCCCTTAGATGTCATCTTCGTCTATGATCGTTCTTCCTTTATGGCATTTCCGTACAATTATTCTATCAATGATTGTCTACAGAAGCCGGATGATAATTTATATAAGCCCAATGACAGTAATAGTCGTCATACTAAGGGACGTGAAATTATCAATAGTTTGGTGGATCAGCTTAGTAAAAATCCAAATTATGATACTCACTTCGCCCTCTCTACTATGGGAGGAAACAGAGAGGTGACATATGAAAAAAAAAAACAAGATGGCAATATTAAAGTTACGACTGACAATGAGGGTGTTAAACACCTTACAATCACGGATGTAAAAGATGAGCCTTGGAATGATGGAGGAATGGTGTATGGTTTTACCGGAGATAGTACTAAGTTCAAAGAGAAGGTAAACGAGATCACATTGGAAACAACCCGCGATAGCGGTTTAAACTACGGTGCAGGATTATCCGGAGTAAAAGATTTTCAGGACAAGAAAACTGAAGGAAGTGGCACCGTTGCCATTCGTTCTAATTCTAAGAGAATCGTAGTAATGCTTACTGCCCATGATCCAACCTATTCTTATATTGAACCGAATGAATTTCCGATTAAGGATGCAGAGGGCAGACAACTCTATGAAATGGAAGCTTACTTGGGAGGTGCTTTTGGCCTTAACTTTGGGAAGTATCGTTCTAATTATCCCTTAGGAGATGGATGGTCCTATGGTGGTGGAAGAGCCTATCAAGAGCATGCTATGACCTATGCCAGAGGAAAACTGGCACAGCTTGGGGATATTGATGCTTTTTATTCTATAGGTTTAGGGCCTTTTAATAACTGGAACCATCTTCAGCTTTTAACGGCACAAGGACCAAAGTGGTTTATTGCAGGACATCCTAAGGAACAACCTTTAGGAACAGGTGTTGAGAAAGAACTTATCGATGCAAGCGATATCAATAAAATTCCGGATATTATCAAGAACCTTAGGCAAAAATTCAGAAGGTTAGAATCAATACCTTTGAAATCTGGGATCAGCTTAGTGAGAATGTAGAGCCGAACTTTGATCCCGATAATCCTACGGATAGAGCAGCAAAGCTTCGTTGGGAGGTTTGGAAAACTGACGATGATGGAAAGCCTATTGCCGGAGGAAAGATAGCAGCTCCAAAGTCTTTACCGGAATTCCAGGGATTGAAAGATGTGCAGATTGAGTATGATAAGAACAATCATATTGTAAAGCTAAAAGCGGACACAACAGATGATTTCAGTATGCCGAAGAATTATCAGTTCCGTCTGGTTATTAATGTTAAGCCGACCATAAAAGCCTATGAGAAATACCAAAAGAATTTTATGGACTACTTTGACAAGGAAACAGAGCGCCAGATCATAGCGTCAGGCGGTGATATCGGTTATCTGGATAATGTTAACGGTTCCAATACTTCCGGTACAAGGACTCCGGATAGTACTTCAACTGTAAAGCTGGGAGATATAAGAACAGACCAGTGGTATCTCTACCAAAAGACACCGGAGGAAACTTTCCATACTTCCTCCCAAAAAGACGGTTTTTATTCTAACGAAGGTGCTTACTTAAGTTATGTTCGCTATAAGAACAATAATACAAAGGAGGATTCACCCAAGAAGAAATACCAAAAGCCTGTAGTTCAGATTGAACCGGCTACCCTTAGAATTGTAAAGTCCTTCGTGGGAACGACCAGTTCTACCGAAGAGTTGGAGCTTTTAAAGAATATTTCCTTCATATTGAAGGAACAGATTCCCGGAAGTACCAATTATCGAGAAGTAAAGCGCTTTACAATGACAAAGTCAGCTACCAGTTCTGCTTTGGGATATCTTGTTTCAGAAGAGTTAAATGGAACTAAATTGTCCGGAACCGGTAAAAATTTAACACCGGAAAATCCTGCAGGTGCAGGAACTTTACAAGCAACAATGCAGGGGGGAAAGAAACAGTATGTTTTAAGCATTAATGGTCTCATTCCCGGAAGAAAGTATCAGGTGGAAGAATCCATTAGTGCTTCCGGACAGAATCCTGTCATTGGAGGATCACAGCTTCATTTTAAGAAAATGGCCATTACTGCCGGAGACGTTAGCAAAGTCACTTCCGGAAACTATGAGATTGCTACCGTGAGCATGGATAAGAATGAAACAAAACAAATCAACGTGCAGAATACCTATGAACGGGAGGATAGACAGGTTCTTCGAATTGAAAAGCAGGTAAGTGGAGAAATGGCAGATAAAAATCAAGTTTTCCCCTTCCGATTAAAGCTTTTTAAGGCAGAGAATCAGCCTATTACACAGAGTGATTTCGATTCCATTAAAGCAGATTTCCCTGCGGCAAAAAAGAGTGCTATCAGCTTTGATCCTGGAACTGCAACCATCAGTTTTAGCTTGAAGCATGATCAGGCTATAGAATTCTTATTGCCAAAGACTTATTACTATATGGCAGGTGAGAATCCTTCAGGATATCTACCTTCCGTAAGTACCGGTTATATTTTAGAACAAGCAACCGATGCCCAGGGCTTCCGTTTCACCAAGAAAAAACTATTGGGAAGAAACGCGGATGGTTCAAAGCAAGTTCTTCAGTTTAGAAATGTGAAAGACCCCATTTCTCCAACAGGAGTAGTGGAAGAAGCAAGACCACTTGCTATGGTTTTCACAGCATTTATCCTCTTCTCCGGAGCTATTGCTTTCGGCATGAAGAAGAAAGAAGAGACCTAAAGAAACATAGGCTCTGTAAGTAATAATAAGTAGTATAAAAAGTCCTCGGACAGATACTCTGTGAAAGAGTATTGTCCGGGGATTTTTTTATTCTTAACGAATATCGCACGCGTAGTGTGCGATATTCATTTTCGCTATTATTCAATCATAAATACGAATATTCATTTTTGTGATTGAATAATAGTAAAAAAATACGATTATAATAGGGAGCAAAGGAGGTGATTCCGTGGAATATGAAAGTGAAAATAGATTGATTTTTAAAGATGCAGATGACTTTGAAGAACTTCGAGCCATGAACCAGAATTTGACTTTTTCGGCAATGGAAGAAAGCTTTCAAAAGAGAAATATTCCTTTTTCTGAAGAAATATTTACTTCTCTTGGATTAAGGAATCCGGCAGATAAGCAGTATACCAATCTGGCATGGCTTCTTTCGGACCAATGCCAACATACTCTAAAGATTGCCGTGTTTGCCGGAGAGGACAAAAGTATATTCAAGGATAGAAAGGAATTTTCAGGATCTATTTTCCGGCAATTAGAGGAGGGTTATGCCTATCTACAGCTGGTGAATCGAACTGCGGGGAGATTTTCAGGCTTAGAAAGGATTGACTTAACAGACTATCCGGAGGAAGCTTTGCGAGAAGCTTTATTAAATGCCGTGATTCATAGAGATTATAGCTTTAGCGGAAGCATTATAATCAATGCAAATGATGCCTGTATGGAATTCATTTCTCTTGGGGGCTTACTGGCAGGTCTGAGTAAAGAAGATATTTGCAATGGAATTTCTCTACCCAGAAATAAAAAGCTTGCAGAGCTCTGCCTTCGTTTAAAGTTGATAGAGTCTTATGGGACAGGGATAGGAAAAATATACCGGGCTTATCAAGACTGTGATCGAAAACCGGAACTGATTATTACTCCCAATACTTTTAAACTTATTTTACCAAATAGGAATAGCGAGCAAGATAAAAGTGAAAAAGAAAGGAAACGAAAGTCTACTTATTCCTATCCTCCTATTTTTCCTAGCTATGACAACAGACTTATGGAACAGGAGCGTAGCTATAAAGCACTCTCTTTACAGAAAAAAACTGTGCTCTCATATCTTGAGGAACATAAGAGTATGAGTGAAAAGGAGCTACAGGAACTCCTACAGATTCGAAAGACAAGAGCCTACTTGTTAAGCCGGGAGATGCGTGAGGAAGGCCTGATCGTGATAGAAGGAAGAGGAGAGAAGAAGAGTTTTCGCTTGAAAACCTAAAATACGGTAGTTTTTCGTGTCTACTTTTCTTGACTGCTACAAACTTTAATTACAATATAGAAAAAAACGGTAGTTTTAATTACAATATAGAAAAAAACGGTAGTTTTCTGCATTTTTTTAATGTTGATAAAACGGTAGTTTATTAGGGTTTTCAATCTTCATAAATCGGTAGTTTTTAGCACTTTTAATCTTCTTAAAACGGTAGTATACTATGTTTTAACCATTAAAGATAAGAAAAAACGTGATTTGCGGAGATAAGCTATGTTTAAAAGAAAAGCATTTGACAAACTAAAATATTGGAAAGAGAAAAAGGCACCGAAGTACTCTGTCCTTTTAGAAGGAGCAAGACGAGTTGGAAAGTCAACGATTGCCGAGGAATTTGCAAAACAGGAATACAAATCCTACATTAAAGTGGATTTTGCCAATGTCAGGAAAGAGATTTTGGATGTGTTTGAAGATATAGCAGATCCGGATATCTTTTTCCTCCGATTACAGACTGCAACCGGCATAAGCTTGTATAAAAGGGAATCTGTCATTATCTTTGATGAGATTCAGCTTATGCCTAAGGTTCGCCAGGCTATAAAGTATCTTGTTGCAGATGGAAGATACGATTATATAGAGACCGGATCCTTAATCAGCATCAAGAAAAATGTCAAAGATATCGTGCTTCCCTCTGAGGAAATAAAGATACCCATTTATCCGATGGATTACGAAGAATTTATGTGGGCAATCGGAAATGATACCTATTCTGTTTTGCGGGAATTATATCAGCGTGGTAAGGCAGTGGGGAATTCCTTAAACAGAAAGCTGATGCGGGATTTTCGGATTTACATGGCTGTGGGAGGAATGCCCCAGGCGGTGGAAGCCTATGTGGAGGGAAAGAATTTTCAGGAAATTGATGAAGTAAAGCGAGAAATCATTAATCTGTATAAAGATGATTTTTTCAAAATTGATGGCACAGGACTAATCGGAAGAATGTATGATTCAGTTCCTACCCAGTTGGCAACAGGCAAAAGAAGCTATGTTATCTCTGCGGCTACCGGGAAAAAGAAGATTAATAAAGATTTAGAGCGCCTGTATGATTTATTGGATTCAAAGACTGTAGTGGCTTCCTACAATGTCCTTAATCCAAGTATTGCATTACCCCAAACCAGAGACAATGATACCTTTAAGCTGTATTTAGCAGATACAGGCTTATTTACTACCATGATTTTCAATTCTTCCAAAGAGACGGATGAGAATATTTATAACAAGCTATTGAGTGATTCTCTTCCTGCGGATTTAGGATATGTATATGAAAATGCTGTAGCGCAGATGATTACGGCTTCCGACCAAGGTCTTTATTATCATGCTTGGAAAAAAGATAAAACTTCTTCTTATTATGAGATTGATTTTTTGCTTAGCACAAAAACGAAACTCATTCCCATAGAGGTAAAATCCTCCGGTTTAGGCAGTCATAAATCGATTATAGAGTTTCAAAAGAAATATTCTAAATATATTGCGAAGAAAATTCTTTTGTCCCAAAAGGATATGGGCAATGTGGAGATGCTGAAGCTTTATCCTATTTATATGCTACCGTTTATTTTGGAAGAACTGTAAACGGGATATTAACAGGGGTAAGATTTAGCTGCATTGGATTAAATGCTCCAATAGGCCCACACGATAATTAGTAAAAATTTTGTAATAATATCTAACTTGACATATAGTCCTTTTCCATGTAAATTTTCTGCATAACTAAATATCGAAAACCGTTGAGGTGGAGATAACGGCAATGATGCCTTTACAGAGAACCCGCGATGCTGAGAATCGGGTAAGAAACAAATTGTCAAATGGACCACTGAGGGTGCAGGGAAACGGATATTCCGGAGTATTCTGCAACGCGTAGGGATGCGTGAGTTCCCGGGGATATGTTTGTATCCTGCTAAGCGGCACAGCGGAAGCTGTGAAACAAGGTGGCACCGCGGATAAATTGAATCTTATTCGTCCTTGGCAAAGACTATTTTCTTTGCCGAGGACTTTTTGTATTTACCGAGACAGAAAAGTCTAAGATATTCTGTAAACAAGTTTATAAGAATATCGCAGACTTTTCTGAATCGCCCCTGACATGAGCACAGAAAGCCGAGTATCGGCTTGGAAGCGCGAATGTCAGGTAGGAATCGTGAAAGCACAAAGTGCGATGATTCCGTAAATACTATCAGCTCTTTGGCTAAGAAATTCACCATTCACCACCCTGCTAAAAGGCAGGAGAGAAAGAGGAGGAAAAAACGATGCAGCTGAATAATGTGGATTTTGAAACTTACTTTAAGAACTACCCGGATGCCAATGGCTACTTCGGAAAGTACGGCGGAGCTTACATTCCTGAGGAATTAAAGAAGGCTATGGCGGAAATCGACCATGCCTACCAGACGATTTCCAAGTCCAGAAAGTTCATTGCAGAGTTAAGAAGAATCCGTAAGGAATTTCAGGGTAGACCTACACCCATTTCTCATTTGGAAAGACTCTCCGAGAAGATCAACACCGGGGTACAGCTTTATGTAAAGCGTGAGGATTTAAACCATACCGGTGCCCACAAGTTAAATCACTGTATGGGTGAGGTGCTTTTGGCAAAGTACATGGGCAAGAAAAAGGTGATTGCGGAGACCGGTGCGGGACAGCACGGTGTAGCTTTAGCTACTGCGGCAGCCTACTTCGGTATGGAATGTGATATTTACATGGGTGCTGTGGACATCAAGAAGCAGGCCCCAAACGTAGCCAGAATGAAGATTCTGGGAGCAAGAGTGGTGGAGGTGAAGGAAGGCCTGGCGACTCTGAAAGAGGCGGTGGACGCTGCATTTGCCGCGTATATGAAGGAGTATAAGGACGCTATCTATTGTATCGGCTCCGTGGTTGGGCCTCATCCTTTCCCCATGATGGTAAGAGATTTTCAGAGTATTGTGGGCATCGAAGCCAGAGAGCAGTTCCTGGAAATGACGGGAGAACTGCCGGATGCCATCGTGGCCTGCGTGGGCGGCGGTTCCAATGCTATGGGGCTTTTCTCCGGCTTCTTAAATGATCCTGTGACCATTTATGGTGTGGAGCCTTTGGGCAGAGGAACAGCTCTTGGAGACCATGCAGCCAGCCTTACCTATGGAGAAGAGGGGGTTATGCACGGCTTTAACAGTATTATGTTAAAGGACGAAAAGGGTGAACCTGCACCGGTATATTCTGTTGCCAGCGGTTTGGACTACCCATCCTCCGGCCCTGAGCATGCCTTCTTACATGACCTTGGCAGAGTGAAGTACGATGTGGTCAATGACGACGAAACCATTGATGCCTTCTTCACCCTTTCCAGAATGGAGGGAATCATCCCTGCCATTGAAAGCTCCCACGCAGTGGCCTACGGTATGAAGCTGGCAAAGCAGATGAATAAGGGCTCTATCCTCATCAACCTTTCCGGAAGAGGAGATAAGGATATGGACTATATCTTAGAGAGATATGGGATCAGATAATTATGAGTGATTTACAAAATCTAACAAAAGAGTTGTTAAAAGACAAAGAATTTAAAAAAGAATTTGAAAAATTAAAAGCTGAACGTGAGCGAATCTTCCCTTTAAAGAGCAAGGAAAGGAATATGATCTTAGCTTGAAATCAACAGAAGATTAAATATTTTTAGACGTATAAAGGGTCTGAAATAGGGCAATCTCTCAGCTAAGTAAATCTTGTAGCGAGCGAAGCCCATTTTCAGACCCAATATAATTGGTGAGTGATGTATAGGTATTTATTCTATAAACGATACATATCCTCTATGCTGATTAGCTTGCAGTTCTTTGCATTATCTTTTACATACTCTGTAAATCCTCCCAGAGAGAAAATACAGATTAAGGGATGAGTGGCAGGAATATATTTGATTTTTTCCAAAAGCTTTTCATATTCCGTCTTATCAAAGGGGGAATTTTTAAACTTGCATTCACCAAGGAGAAGAATATTCTTACCACTTTTTCCCAGTAAGTCAATTTCGATAGGGATAAGCTCTTTTGATTCGTTCTTAACGGTGTCTTGAAAGTCTGTTATTTCCGTAAGGATAGGGAAATCATCCTTCCCGGCATGGAGCATTAGAAATTCCTTGGCCATCTTTTCGAAAATTTTACCCATAAAATCATGCAGATTGTTTTTTACATGGGTGTAGTAATAAGCGGCACCGTTTCCTGCATTAATCAGGCTGGTGGCTCGGTTTACATAGCGAAACCAAAATTCTGTCATACTGTCATTTAAAACATAGTACGGTCTTTTTGACATTCTTTTTTCTAAAATTTCAGCATTGCATAGAACTTTTAAGGGGTAGTTGATGTCCTCGGTTCCTACAAATCCTCCGATTTCGTTATATTTGGTGTGACCTGTGGCTACAGCGGATATAATGGAGTTATAGAGTCCCGGGTTTTGTTTTTCGCTGCTGACAATCGTTTTAATCTGTTCTTCGGAGAAATATCCTCCAATTGAATAGAATTGTTCCAAGATATTTTCTTCTAAAGATAGACTCGGATTAAATTGTTCTATATATTTGGCTACGCCGTTCGTTAGCCCATAGGCTATCGCTTTGTCCTCCAAGCTATATTCTTCTAAAAACTCTGCAGTTTCCAAATAGTTAAAGGGCTTAAGTTTAAGTTCCAGATTACTTCTTCCATGTAAAGGCGCAGATTCTGCCAGAACCTCGTCCTTCATAAAGCTTACAAGAGAGCCGCAGAGGATAAAGAAAAGCTGTGTAGATTTCCATTTTGTATCAATAATTTTTTGTAAGACAGATTGAATATAGGTGCATTGCTTGGCAAGATAGGGGTATTCATCAATAAAGAAGATGATTCGTTCTTGTTCTGCCGATTTTCCGATATATTCGAAAAGGGTTTCAAAACTGTTAAAGCTGATATTTCCTAACAGTTCCGGAGCCAATGCGCTAAGGACTGCCTCTGTCATTAAGGAAAGTAATTCCGTTTCTCCCCGTTCTACAGAGGTAAAGGAAATGCATTTGCAATCCTGTTCTTTCATAAACTTATTGATTAGCATGGTCTTTCCGATTCTTCTTCTACCGTAAAGAACGGTCATCATAAATCCCGGAACTGCAAATTTTTTACGGAGAATTTTTAGTTCTGCCTGTCTTCCTCGAAAGATTTCTGTCATCATTTTTGGCTTTTTCCTTTCTGTACTATAGTCGGTGGTAGTATGCAAACTAAATAGTTTAAAAATATTTTAGTGAAATAAATTTCTGTAAAATCAATTTCAGTGAAATTGATTTCGGTAAAATACATTGTATAGGATTTATTGGAAAGTGCAAGAGGGAGGAAAAAAATAGAGATAAAGGAAAAGTGAGGATATAGAATAATCCTTATATTTATTTTCGTACTAATATAATATACAATATTAGTACGAAAGTAGGTGAGATAAATGATGAGCATAGAGAATATTGTGGATGAATCGGGAATTTTACTGGCAAAAGATGCTATAGAGGCAGGCATACCCAAATATATCTTATATAGGTATATAAAAGAAAAAAAGTTTGAAAAAGTGGCGTATGGAGTTTATGTTTCTCCGGAGACATGGGAAGATGATCTCTATATATTATCTCTACGTTGTCCCCAAGGTGTATATTCTCACGATGAGGCACTATATTATCATGGCTTAATTGATAGGGAGCCCATGCAAAGAACCCTTACAATTTATACTGGGTACGGTACGTCGCGCTTGGTTGCGGATGGGATAAAGGTATTTACAGTAAAGAAAGAGCTGATGGATATCGGTAAAGAGTATGTTAAAACATGTCAGGGTCACGAGATTCCAATTTATAACCTAGAGCGTACAATATGTGACTTGATGCGATCGAAAAGTAGATTCGAGATACAGGATTTCCAAACAGCCCTAAAGACGTATGTTGCAAGAAAGGATAAGAAACTGAATAAACTTATGGAGTATGCGCAAGTTTTTCATGTGGACAAAAAAATTAGAGAGTATATGGAGGTGATGTTGTAATGGCATTAACCGGAGCGCAATTAAAGGGTAAGATAAAAAATTTGGCTAAAAAAAATAATGCAGATGCGCGTATTTTGCTTCGAATTTATATGATGGAAAGATTTCTTGAGAGAGTAGCAGTATCTCCTTATGCTGAAAATTTTATTATAAAAGGTGGTATTCTGGTTACCTCTATGCTGGGAGTATCAATGCGCTCAACAATGGATATAGATACATCTATTCGCCATATAAACCTCTCGGAACAGGTGGTTTTAGGTGTTATTTCAGAAATAGCTAAGATTAATTTGCAAGATGGAGTAGAATTTAAAGTTAAAAATGTTTCCACCATCATGGATGAAATGGAATACGCGGGAATTCGGATTGGCATAGATGCATTTTTTGATAGATTAGTGACGGCAATTAAATTAGATATTTCTACAGGAGATGCTATTACGCCAAGTGCCATTAAGTATGATTATAAAATGATGTTTGAGGATCGTTCGGTAAAATTGTGGTCCTATAATATGGAGACAATATTTGCTGAAAAAATTCAAACTATTCTTGCTAGAGGGGTATTAAATACAAGAATGAGGGATTTTTATGATGTATATGCACTTTCTAGTTGCTATGAGAATAATATCAATCCAATTATCCTAAAACAGGCATTTATAGCTACTTGTAATCACAGAAACACAATTGATTTATTGAGTCTTGGAAATGAAAATATTGAGCGGTTAGTGAATGATACTGGTTTAAATTATTTGTGGAGCTCGTATCAGAACAAGTATGATTATGCTGAGGGAATTTCATTTGAGAACGTAATTGATAAAGTGATTAAAATTTATAATATGATGAAATAATTCATTATTCGGGAAAGAGGAGCATAGCGATATTATAAGACACCTTCGAAAGCATATAGGGAAGGTAAAATGGAAAGCAAAAGTGAAAAAAACTGATTGACAGTTCTACTGCTTTATGGTATTTTAGCAATGTTCTGAATTTATTCAGGATGCGCTGATGTAGCACAGTCGGTAGTGCGTCGCATTGGTAGTGCGGAGGTCACGGGTCCGATTCCCGTCATCAGCTTTTTCTTAACTGCGGAAGACTGGCTTGTTCAGCTTCCGCTGATTTTTTATCAGGGTTTTTCTCATTTTTACAGGAGGGAGTTCGTTATGGAAGCAAAGATTAACGTGGAATATCCCGTAATAGACGTTTTTGCCACCGGGAAAAACATTGAACGTTTACGGAAGGAAAAGGGCTTGAAGGTGAAGGATATTGCCCTTTTTATGGGATTTTTAGAGCCACAGGCCGTGTACAAGTGGCAGCAGGGGAAGGCTTTGCCCAGCTTAGACAATATGTTTGCATTGAGTGTGCTCCTGGAAGTTCCCATGGAGGAGATTTTGGTGAGGAAGTCCGGAGACAGCTTGGAGAAGGACAAGCATCTGGCTGCATAAAATTTATTTTAAGGAATTACAGAAAACTACTCGAAATTTTGAGAAAAATAGGTATAATAGATAAGTTCAGTAAAGAAGCGATTAGTAGGAGTGTGGAATGGAAAACATAATGAAACCAGTCTTGGAAGTGAAAGAGTTTGTAGAGGAGCAGGGATATGCTCGTTTCGTTTGTGATTCTTTAGCAAAGGGAGAGGCTACGGTTCTCGGGAATTCCTTAAGAAGAATTCTGCTTTCTTCTATGCCCGGATCTGCTGTCAGTGAAGTAAAGCTGGATAGTGTCTATCATGAATTTTCTTCTATTCCCGGGGTAAAGGAAGACGTATCCGAAATCATTATGAATTTGAAGAATCTGGCACTTCGTTATACCGGTAGCGGAGAGGAGCCTGTGATGGCCTATGTGGATTACATGGGAGAGGGCGTAGTCAAAGCTTCCGATATTAAGGTGAGTTCCGAAGTGGAAATCATGAATCCCGACCTTGTCTTAGCACATTTATCCGGTAAGGATGCCAAGATTTATATGGAAATGAAGGTCAGCAAGGGAAAGGGCTATGATGGAGCCAATACCAGAGATCACAGCGATCTTGCTATCGGCGTGATTGCGGTGGATGCGATTTATTCTCCTGTAAAGAAGGTGAATGTCTTCGTGGAAGAGAAGGGGAATACAGAGCGTTTGATTCTGGATGTGACTACCGACCGGACCATGATGCCGGAGGAGGCCGTATCTTTGGCAGCTCGTATCCCTACAGACCCATTTGCAGCTCTTTATGCACATGGATACCTCTGCAAAGGAGCAGGGTGCTGCTGTTTCCAGTCAGGAGGCAGGAAGAGATGAGTTGAACAAGAGCATTGATGAGCTGGAGCTCAGTGTTCGTTCCTACAACTGCTTAAAGAGAGCGGGAATCAATACGGTGGAAGACCTTTGTGCCAAGACCATGGATGACCTGATGAAGGTGAGAAACATGGGAAGAAAGTCTTTGGACGAGATTTTAAATAAGTTGGAAAGTATGGGATTGTTCCTGTCTTCCAAGGCGGATTAATAGGATGGGCATCGCTTTACGATGCCCTATTTTTTTAGCTTTTTTTAAAATTCTATGGTATGATAGCGAGGAAAATTTAAGGCCAAGATTCTTGGAGAAGAAAATGGATGGAAAGAAGAAAGCAATTTTGGACTGAGCAAAGGAAGAGGGAATACATCAGGGAGGCTGAGGATAACCTTTTCATTGTGGCGGGCCCGGGGACAGGGAAGACCACCCTTCTTTCAAAAAGAATATTAAATCAGATTATGGGCGGTGAAAGGCTTTCCCATTTTCTTTTGCTGGCCTTTACGGATGAGGCGGTAGCGGAATTTAAACAAAAGATAAAAAAGCATTTGTATCGGGAAATTGCGATTAACAAAGAAATGAGTCATCGTTTAAAGCGAAAGGTATATGGCATTGACAGTATGCATATCACCACTTTCCGAGACTTTTGCCTCTATGTTATTCATGTAAAGGAGCATTTTCAGAAAGCTTGGAAGAGGGAACAGTACATCGGAGAGGTGGAAAAAAATGCCTGCCTACAGGAAATCAGGAAAGCAGTGCAAAAATCTACGGAACTTAAGTCTACGGAATCAGAATATTCTTTTATGCCTTTGGAGGAACAATGCTATAAAATCTTGAAAGAGAATCCCAAGCTTCTGCAGATTTTACGACGGGATTTTACCAAGATTTACGCGGATGAATTACAGGATTTGAACCAGACCCAGCTGGATATTCTTCTCCTTCTGTCCACGGATAAGAAGGGGAAAATGCGGCATAATTGCCTTTTCATGGTGGGAGATCCCAGACAAACCATCTATCAGGAGGAGGAAGCGGAACGACAGGTTTTCTTCCAAATGAAGCGGCGCATGGAGAAAAAACGGAACGTTAAGGTTCTTTATCTTAATGAGAATTATCGTTCCAATGCGGAGCTGGTGGAATGGATTAATCGACATTTTCGGAAGAGAATGCCCGCCTATCATGATATGAAGGCTTGCCAAAGGCCGGAGTTTTTGCAAAATTCTCCTCTCCACGGTGTTTTTCGCTATCCTTCGGAAAAGGATAGTCTAAGCGCTTTGCAGGATTTGATGGGGGCATTGTTAAAGTCTTACCCGGATTTACGGGACAGAGATTTTCTGATTTTATCCAATGACAAGGAGAAAGAAGCAGATTACAAAGAAGTCTTGAAACCCTTTGGCTTTTCGGAAGCTTCGTTGGATCATATGGTTTTGGATGCCCATGCTGCCAAGGGCTTAAATTCGAATATTGTGATTTTGATGGAAACCGGCGGAAACAGCTGTGCGGAAGCCAGATCCAAGTATACCAGTTTGGAATATGTGGCAGTAACAAGAGCAAAGCATGCCCTCATTTTTCTGGAAGGAAAAGGAGAGGAGCAGTGGTTTTGCGATAGTCTTTACAATATGGAAGAGCTAAAAGAAATCCCCTTTCCGGAGCCTTAGCTTCCCTCTAGCCTTTAGGGCCGGGCGCTTAGGATAGGAAGAGGGGATTTTTTATTTTTAACCACGACTGTTGATGAAAGACAAGAAATTGTGAATGCAAGCTTTAAGCTATGAGCTAAAGTGTAAGCTGTTTAAGCCTTGGAAAGAAGAATAAGCTGGAAGGCGTGATACGCCAGATTCAGCGGCTCAGGCAGAAATTTATCTACCAAAGCTTCAATAATGACTTCAGTGCCAAGCTTCTGCTTTAACTTCGGATTCATCTTCTTATTCCCGCGAAATTCCTGAACAATTTCCTGACTGGAAGGGAGAAGATGAACATAGATACTATCCTGCTTGGGAAGCTGTTCTGCCAGAAAACGGACATTGCTATAGGGAATCTTACGAAGGCTTTCTAAAATTGCCTGTTTAGAGCCTTTAAAAAAAATTCGAATGCCTGATGTTGCAGGATAAATCTGAATTCCGGAAATCTGGGGGTGACTGGCTAATATTTGACTTAAGATTTCTTCCTCCTGAGAAGTAATCCGGCTTACCCCTAAACGAATTCGGAAGGAAGCATCATTTTCATGGACTAACTGATAAAACATGGAAATTTTTTTCTCCTTTTCATTGCTGATTCTATGGACTCTATACTATAAAAAAATAGTTTTGTTACAACTAAGTATCTTTTGTATTATACCCTAAATTTTGATTTCTGCATCAAAAAAAGACAAGACATTTCTTTTTTTCCTTTAGATTTTTACATTCCTTTTTAGAAATTTTTTCTAAAGAATTGAAATACAAAGCCCGGTTTTTGTGCTATAGTTTTGCCATTGTAAAGAAATCGCAACGATTTACGCAATGAATGAATGGAATCATGGATTGTTGCGGGACAGAAAGGAAAAGAGAATAGTATGAGAGAAGTACAAAACATTATTATTGGATTTGGTAAGGCCGGAAAAACATTGGCAGGCTATCTGGCTAAAAAGGGGGAGAAGACGGTTTTAATCGAGGAAAATCCCCTTCGTTATGGAGGTACCTGCATTAACGTGGCTTGTATTCCTTCAAAGTCTTTAGAGAATAGCGCCAGAGAGTCCGCTGCGCTGGGGGGAGAATTCTCCGAGAAGGCGGAGCGTTATCAGAAGGCTATTGAGGAGAAGAGAAGACTGACCCATTTCCTGAGAGGAAAGAATCTGGAAAAGGTACAGGGGGCCGGTGTGGAGGTCATTGACGGCAGAGCCTCTTTCCTGGATGAACACCGTATTCTGGTGGAAAGTGCTAAAGGAGATGAGGAAATCCGGGGAGAGCGTATCTTTGTTAACACCGGAGCTAAGACCATTATCCCAAAGATTGCCGGAGTAGAAAGCTCTAAGAGAGTATATACCAGTGAAAGCATGATGGAGTTGGATACTCTGCCTAAAAACCTTGTGATTATCGGCGGGGGCTATATCGGCTTGGAGTTTGCCTCCTACTATCAAAACTTCGGTTCTACTGTGACCATCCTTCAGGATAGCAATGACTTTATCCCCAGAGAAGACCGGGAAATGGCTAAGGCTATCGAGGATAATATGGAAAAAATGGGTATTACTCTGTGCAAGGGCGTAACTGTACAGGAAATCAAGGATCAGGAAAAGGAAAGCTTGATTCTGTTCCAGCAGGGAGGAGAAGGAAAGACCATTACCGCTGATGCGATTCTGGTAGCCACCGGAAGAAAGCCCAATGCGGAGAATCTTGCTCTGGAGAAGGCGGGGCTTTCCTTGACGGAGAGAGGAGCCATTCCTGTGGATTCTTCTTTAAGAACAAAAGTACCTCATATTTTCGCTATGGGAGACGTGACCGGAGGAATGCAGTTTACCTATATTTCTTTGGACGACTTCCGTATCGTAAAGGCAGCTTTAGAGCAGGAAGCTAAGGGAGAGGGAACTGCTCTTCGCAGCACGGAAAACAGAGGGGCTATCCCCTACTCCGTATTCCTGACGCCGGCATTTTCCAGAGTGGGTATTACGGAGGAAGAAGCAAAGGCACAGGGCAAGCAGTATCGAGTAGCAAAGCTTCCGGTAGCGGCTATTCCCAAGGCTCAGGTTTTGCGTCAGACCGCAGGCCTTCTGAAGGTGATTATTGAAGAAGGAAGCAATCTTATCTTAGGGGCTCATCTTTATTGTCCGGAAAGCTATGAAATGATTAATCTGATTAAGCTGGCCATGGATCAGAAGATTCCGGCAAATGTGCTGGCGTCTCAGATTTATACACATCCTACGATGACGGAAGCTTTTAACGATCTTCTGGGGTAAGTGATTGCTGTATTCATTATAAAGATTTGCTCTGATGACGTATGGTCTGTAGTGGGGCATGCTCCCGCTAACTTCGCCTTTGTATTTAGTCCTGTTCTTCGGCAATATATTCTAAATATTCTTCTTCGGTGGCGAAACGCATGATTTGTGTACCGACCTTTGCAACATAGCTATAATTTTCGTAATACATAAGGAACCTCCTGATATTATGAATGAAAAAGGAATGAAGGGGTAAAGAAAGAGGAAACTTCGAAGGGAGTTTCTTTTTTCTTTTGAAGATGTTCTCGGAATGCTTTAGACATCTTGTTTGTATGGATGTATTATGACATTTCAATAGGGTGATAAAACGGACTTAATAATGGCAAATGCTTATTAGTTTCTATGGAGATGAAAGAGATAAGAAATGACTTTTTGGAGAGTCGGAAAGTATTCCGGGACTGGCCGAATTTTTTTGAAAAGGAGGGCGGAAATTCGAAAGAAATTCATTATATAAATTTCCGGCTTCGCCGATAAATAATCTAGCGATGGTTATTTTACCTATCTACAAATAGAAGAGGAAGGAAAAAAATGGCAATTCATATTCAAGATTTTGCAGGAAAAGAGCAATTTCAATCCATTTTATGCAGTTGGGCTAAAGGAACAGGATTGGAAGCAATGGTACAGTCAGTAGACGGAAAAACCGTATACTATGCTGACGGTGAGGAGAGAGAGCCAGGGAAGGCAGACGCTTTAGATCGCAGATCCCAAGAATTCGGCTCTTCTTCTATTCAGTGTGAACTCCAGTATGATGGAGAAAAAGTGGCAAGCCTTTATCTGAAAGAGGATAAGGACGGAGACAGAGATAGACAGGAGGCTGCATTAAAGCTTCTTTGCCTCACTCTCGAAGAGTTCGTAAAGGCAGAAAGCAGCGTTGGACGTTTTGAGGAATTTGCAAACCGTCTTTCTGCAGGAATTACCGAAACCCAGAGTTTGGTAAAGGAAATCAGAAAGAGCACCAACGACTTAAAGAGCATTCAGAGCAGACAGAAGATTCTTGCTTTAAATGCAAATATCGAGGCGGCAAGAGCCGGAGAACACGGCAAGGGCTTCGGTGTGGTAGCAGATGAGGTTGGAAGACTTTCCGACTCCAGCTCCGCAGTAAATGAGAAGATTTCTTCTGTAGTTAAGAGAATTGCTGAAGTTGTCAGCAGCTTAAGCGGAGAAGAATTAGAAGAGCAGGCGTAAGGCCTAAGGGAAATACCATCAAAAAAAGAATAGTGAAGCGTTTTTTCTTCGAAGGATAGGGAAGAAGGAATAGCTTACAAAACAAAATGTGAAAAAGAAGCGAGGGAAACTTCGCTTCTTTTTTAGTTATTACATCGGTATGATGTATCTGACAATACAAAGTTATAGATCTATTTTTTGCTATCACCTTCCTTTGGTGTGCAGTGGTTATGGTGGCCCAGGCCTTTAAGGATAATGATAAAAAGCATTATGCAGCAATAGCAGTGGCAATGGTCCCTCCCGTTGCCGACTATATGTATAGCCAGATTACAGGAGCACTAAGCCTTGCCAACCTGCAAACTGCGATTCAAGTATCCGGCTTTATCCATAGGGCGTCTCTTGGGTTCTATCCCACTACGCAATATGCAATAGGCTATCTTGTTATTGCCATCTTAGCCTTTATCTTCCATGCAGGAAGAACGAGCTGGTTTAAGGCAGTGGAAGTTTTTGAATACGTATAAAGAGAAAGAGATAAAAAATAAAGAGATAAAAAGATAAAAGATAAAGATATAAAGAGATAAAGAGATATAAAGTGATATAAAGCGTAAGCAAGAGATATTATTCTTAATAAAGGTCTGAAATCATAGGGTTTGTGTGCCCTGATTTCAGACCTTTTCTATTCTTTATGAATATCCTCTGTAGGAAATGCGCAATATTATTTTAGACAAGTATCATTTGCTTTCCCCTGCGGGATCTTGTTTATCTTCCGTAATTTCTCGGACTGCTTACGGCCCAAAGTGGTCCGCCACCGTCGTAGTTCTTCTTTAATTCTCGCATTAGCTGTGCCGGATCCCATTCCTGCTGGGTTTTCTTATAGCTGTTGGGATCTGCGATAGATACGGTACCGTTTGGATTTTGCTTAGTAATAATTACGAAATGTCCGCCATTGGTTAATGCACCCTTACCCATCAATGCTACTAGAATATGTCCGCTGTTTAAAAGCTCAGCTACCTTTGCAGGGGTTCTTTCCTGTACCGAATCCACCATTAAATCAAAGGCGGAGAGGGCAGATGGGATATAGTCATGATAAGAACCGCTTTGAGGAGCATAGAACTTATAATGAGAAGACCATTCCGCCATTTCTTTCGGGGTAATGCTTCCATTTACATTTCCGAAGGAAGACACAATCATTGCCACGGTAGTTGGTCCGCAGCCGTATTTACTGATAGAGTCCTGTCCGCCATAAAGATATTTTGCCCAATGACTGTCATGCTGGTTATAGTAGGACATTGGTCCCATAGCGGTATCTAAGAAAACATTGTAATCATTAAAGGTAGAACTTCCGTAAAACTGGGAAAAAGAATCGGACTTTACGGGAAGACCGCCAACATTGCTGACGTCCGCTGCAGATTCCTCCACTGTTTCCGGGGTGTTTAAATCTGCCACAGGCTTTGCGGCATTTGCTGCCGCAGCAGTATTTTCTGCATTTTCAGAGCCTGCTTCCTGGGCAGGGGCAACACTTTCCTTAATGTTATTTTTTACCGTTTTTTTGTTCTGTCCGTCTACAATTTCCGTAATCGTTTCCGTACTTTCTTCTGTTGTGGATTCCGCTTCTGTAGCACCTGAGCTTTCTGCATTTGCTGTAGTTGCTTCTGCAGAACTGCTTTCGTCTGCATTAGCGGAAAATGCAGTGGAGTCGGAACCTCCCTGACCGCCACTGATGTTATTATTATCAGCACTTCCCTCAGCAGGTACGGCTCTGTCTCCGCTACTGTCTCCGTCACTTACTGCGCCGGCAATTTCATTTTCCCCTAATACGGCAGGTGCCTGCTCATAATTTCCGTTATAAAAAACCTCTTGAAAACGACTTTCAGCGGTGAGAGTGCTTTTCTTATGTGCTTGCTCCTGCTTTTTTTCCGTTACATAACCCTGATAGGCAATGGCGGAAAAGCTGACTGCCATCACGGAAAGAGATGCGGCCGCTGCGATTCCAAGTTGCTGGGCACTGGCTGCCCCTAATTTACTTAATCCTGTTCCGATGAACCCCATGTTATCTCCCTAAATATATACAAATCATTCTAAAAATTTCCAAAAAAATCATGGCCTCCCGGTTCAGGAGGAACATTCTATACTTATGTATCGGCAAAAAAAGAACAGGCTATAAAGAGAAAGCCTGTTCTTTTTAATTGCAAATATTAATATTTAACAAACAAATAGGGAGATTGTGCGTTGATTCCTCTGTAGAATTCTACAGAGAAATTTCACCGTGAAATTCTGTAAGGCTGATGATAGAACCATCTTGTAAGGCTGATGTTAAAACTCTCTTTAAATGCCTACTAATCGGTATTAGCTGAACCGTAGCCTTTGGAGTAGATATTGAGGAATCTGTTCCAGATTTCCCTGCTGGCTTACAGCCCCCAGCTTGTAGGCTTCCATGGGCATTCCATAGACCACAGAGCTTTTTTCATCCTGTCCCAGGGTATAAGCACCTTGCTCGTGCATAGCCAAAAGCCCTTTTGCACCATCCTTTCCCATGCCTGTCAATAAAATGCCGATGGCGGAAGCCTCATATTGCTCAGCAACGGAGTGGAAGAGTACATCTACGGAAGGACAATGCCCTGAAACCTTCTCTTCCTCGGTGCAGGAAACTCTGGCTCCTAAAACATCCTTGTGAACTCGCATTTGCAGACCTCCGGGAGCAATAAGACAAAGTCCCGAATAGAGCTCGTCTCCATCCTTTGCTTCCCGCACCTCCATGGCGCATAGACGATTCAAACGCTCTGCATACATTTCCGTAAAAACAGGAGGCATATGCTGGGTAATGACGATAGGCGGCAGATTTCCCGGCAACTCCTTTAATACGGCAAGCAGCGCTTCGGTTCCTCCTGTAGAGGCGCCCATAGCAATCAATTCAATATGCTGTTTCTGATCCTGATACTCCATTTTCTTCCCCACAAAATAAATATTCTGTGGATAGTATAGCACGAATTAACACTTTTATCAGCTAGGAAAGAGTGCATTGATTAAATGCCAGAAAGAAGGTTATAGATCAACGTCTTTTAAGATAATGTCAAGCATTTGACGCGGTGTAACAACATAGGATTTATTTGGGAAATGTTTGATATTGCCGGTGACAAGCCATGTATCACTTTGCTTACGTTGCTCCATGACAAGCTCATAAAATATCACATCTTTAGGATCCGGCAGTAAAATATTTATTGGACTTGAATCAATATAGAGCCCTTTCAAACGAAAAGTTTGAATAATGTCATTGATGATTTCTTTACTGAAATGAAATTTTGGTCGGGAAAGAACACTTAGATATTCTGATTCTATCTCATTGTTCAAAACTGGTGTAATCATATCCGTAAATACTAGCTCTAAGAGACTACCAGGAATCGAGTGATACTTTAAGAGGGCAGATACGAGAACATTTGTATCAATTACAGCAAAATATTTCATAACATACTTACTTTCTTGCCTCAGCAATTTCTGCGTTAATTTCTTCAAGAGTCATATCGGAGATACCGTATTCTTCAGCAATTTTGCTGGCTTTTTTCAGGGCATTAATGCCGGGATTGTTTTCAGGACTGATGTTCATACTGAAAGGAATTCCATTTTCTTGATTAAGTCTAGCCATACACATTCGAAGATATGCAGGTAGAGAAAGTCCTAACTTATCTAAGATTTGTATTGATTTTAGTTTTTCTGTATCCTCTGTTCGAAACTGCACTAATGTACTAGCCATGATTTTACCTCCATAGAAATTAGAATTTACTAATCTCTATATTATAGGATTTAAAATGCAAAATGCAATCGAATGATTACATTGTAGAATTTTTTTGTTGCCTATTAATCAAAGCTAAAGAGAATTATATATCTTTTTCAAGTCACGTTTATAAACTTTATTCAACGAAAGTTAGTAAACGTTTAAAGCCCGAACTCCTTCAGAAGCTTTTCCCGGTAATCTTCATCGTAAGAAACTCTCTTAAGATCATCCATACGCCCTGTTTCCAGTAGACGACCAATCAAAAGTGCTAAGTGATTCTTCCCCTGTTCTATACCTTCTTCTACTGCTTTTTTTCTATACTTTTCTAATAAGACATTCATCTTCTTTTCTCCTTCCCTATCTAATTTACCTTCCTTTAAAGAAGATACTCTGCGAGACAAAACATCAGACTGAATTTCCTTAGGATTAGCTTCTTTAAAGTCTTTAGCCAGTTTTCCTAATGAATTGTCATCTTGTCTTGCTGTATTGAAATAAAGGAAACGAAAAATCACCGATGTTTTTCGAGAATAAATTCATGAGAAGGTAGTTTAAAGCCCAAACTCCTTCAGAAGCTTTTCCCGATAATCTTCATCGTAAGAAACTCTCTTAAGATCATCCATCTGTCCTGCTTCCAGAAGTCGACCAACCAAGAGAGCCAGACGATTTTGTCCCTTCTCCATACCTTTCTCTATACCTTCCTCTACTGCTTTTTTTCTATACTTTTCTAATAAGACATTCATCTTCTTTTCTCCTTCCCTATCTAATTTACCTTCCTTTAAAGAAGATACTCTGCGAGACAAAACATCAGACTGAATTTCCTTAGGATTAGCTTCTTTAAAGTCTTTAGCCAGCTTTCCTAATGCATTGTCATCTTGTCTTGCTGTATTGAAATAGAAGATATGGGAACCGTCCCGAAATAAGCTACCGGACTTTCTGATAACTCTTTCAATCTGGTACAGTTGTTCTCCCTCTCCCAATACATCTTTATCTGTAATAAATATAACATAGCTTTCCGGCAATTTGGAAAACTTTTCTCCCTTCTTAAGGGTATGCGTGTCCATAAGTGCAGCATGATAACGAGCCCTTTTAGGAGTTGCTCCGGCAGATGAATTCTGTACTTCGATGTTATAAAGCAAGCCCTTCTCATCAGTGCAAAGGCAATCCAAGACTAAAGCTCTTCCATGCAAATTGGGCAGCCTCTTTTGAAGTCTTTGTTCCTTTAACTTTAAGGAAGATTTGTCCAAAATCGTTTGTAGAATATACTCCGTACAAGCTTGCTCTTCCAGAACTACTTGCATAAAGAGATCATCCATCAAAGTAAGAGATGCTATGATTTTTTTCTTTTCCAGAGCATCCAACTTTTTTCTTGTATTCTTTGATTTTGCTTCTGAACGACCGGATTTTTTTGCCTTTGCATTAGTAGAATTTGTTATTTTCATAAGTCACCTGCGGAAAATTAGAGTAATAGAAATGATTAATGAGTAAATTTAGATTTTTTGAATAAATAAATTGAAACGAGAATATCGAAGTGAAGAATCAAGTTAAGATTGGACTTTAGAAAATTTAAAAAAACACTTGAATCTTATTGCTAACTATCTTACTACCAGAATAGTGATTCTCCTATACTCCACATTCGGATAATATCCGTATATGGATAATCTAAAAGTATGGTTGATGAAATGGCACAGCACATCCTTTCCATTCCATCCTCACCCTTTGGCATATCCTAATACATAGGAGCACTGCACATCATCCCCTTCACTTATATTTGAGAACTAAGGAACACTGTCTATCCCTTTCCCACAAGGCAATCTGAGCCCCTCGGTACTTAACAAAAGCGAGCGAAGCGAAGCTTGCGTTTAGTACCGCTAGCCGGGCGAAGTTAGCGGGAGCGTGCCTTGTGGCTAGAGGGTGGCTAGTGCTCCGAAGCTCCCTATATATGCACTACCCTTGCGTTTAGTACCGCTAGCTGGGGCGAACTTAGCGGGAGCATGCCTTGTGGCTAGAGGGTAGCTATTGCTCCGAAGCTCCCTATATAAGCACTACCCTTGCGTTTAGTACCGCTAGCCGGGGCGAACTTAGCGGGAGCGTAAAAATAAAAAAGCATATCCTCATCCAAAAGATAGAAGATATGCTTTATCACTTGATTCGTATTGTTAATCATTCTCTTTATAAAGCGCTTTTCTTAGCCCTTATTTTTCATCCTTCCGATAAATCGCAGGCTTCACATAGGTATAAGGGCAAGTGGCTTTTGTAAGTCCCTCGGAATGGCCGATAAAGAGGTGTCCTCCGGGGTAAGTCACATCATAGAAACGCTTTACCAAGGCGTCCTTGGTGGGCTGGTCAAAGTAAATCATAACATTCCGACAAAAGATTAAATCAAAGTCTCTCCTTAAATTTGATGGGAGACATGAGATTAAAGGGGCGGAAGATAACATTTCTTCGAAGCTCCTCGCTTACGGTGTAATATCCGTCTTCAATGGGAACAAAATACTTGTTTTTCCAGCTCTTTGGAAGCTTTTCCAAGCTTTCCGGAAGATACTTGGGGTTTTCCGCCTTGGATAAGACATTTTGAGAAATATCCGTAGCCAGGATACGAGTGTCCCAATTTCCCCCTAACTTTCCAAAGTACTCTAAGAGGTACATGGAAATATTGTAGGGCTCTTCTCCGGAAGAGCAACCGGCGCTCCAAATAGAGAGCATCCGGTCATTCTTATGTTTTTCTGCTAATTGGGGCATCACTACATTTTCCAGATAATCAAAGTGAGATTCCTCTCGCATGAAGTAGGTGTAATTGGTGGTGAGCTTATTCAGCAGGGTAGTCATCATATCCTGGTCCTGTTTTTGGATAACGTCATTCACATAATCGTGAAAGTCCGTATATCCCCGGCTCTCCAGGATAGAAGAGAGACGGCTTACAATCAAAGGCTTTTTACGCTTTAGGTCAATGCCGAATTTCTCCTGCATAAAGGTATAAAGCCGCTTAAAGTCCTCATCAGATAAATCGTTCATAAAATCCCTCTTATACTACTTCAGAAGTAGAGGAGGATTGCACTAAGGAAGCTGCGTCAAAGGACATAGCAACTTCTCCGCTATCTAAAGTAAGCATGCCGTTGCAAAGCTTCTGACGATTCCGTAAAGGAATGGGCTGTACTTCGCTGGTGTCAATGTCGATAACCTGACGTACCTTATCTACGATGATACCGATAGGTACGGAATCAATATTTAATACGATAATGCAGGTCTTGGAGGTATATTCCTCGGCTTCTCTGTCCATTAGTAAACGAATGTCCACAACCGGGAGGATAGAACCTCTTAAGTTGATGATTCCCTTTACATAATGGGGAACCATGGGGAGAGCAGTGATGCTATGATCATTGATAATTTCAATGACATAGCTTGTGCTCATATACATTACCAATCCGCCGGATTCGAAGGTTAAGCAACGCTCTGCATCGGTTAAATCTTTCTCGTCCTGCTTGTTTTCTTGATTTTCAACTTCTTCTAATAATTCTTCTTGCATCAATTCTTCTGCCATGCTGCTTCCCTCCTTAAATGTTTTCAATGGCTTGAGAGTACAAGCCTAGCACGTCTAAGATGATACAAATGTTTCCATCTCCTAAGATGGAGCAACCATTAATACCACTGGACTTTAAGTCATACGCATTGAAGTAAGCGGGGAGTGGTTTTACCACAACCTGCTGTTCTCCGATTAAGTCATCTACGAATAGGCAGCAAGACTTGTCTCCGGCCTCTACCCAGATGAGAACACCGTCCTGTAAATCGGTGTATTTTCCTTCGATGCCGTAGAAATTGTTCAGGCGAATGATAGGATAGAAACATCCATTCTCTTTACCATCTCATTTCCGTTCTCGTCAAATACGACTTCGGAATCATCTACCTTGAAGGACTGACGAATATTTACGATAGGAATGGTGAAGATGGTATCTCCAACATTTACCTTCATACCGTCCATAATAGCCAGTGTAAGAGGAATCTTCATGGTGAAGGTTGAACCCTTACCGATTTCACTGGAAATGCTGATGGTTCCTCCAACAGACTCCAGATTCTTCTTTACTACGTCCATACCAACGCCTCGACCGGAGAACTCGGTTACTGCGGTATTGGTGGAGAAGCCGGGAAGCATAATCAAGCCCAAAGCTTCTTTCTTGCTGTATTCGGAACGAGGCTTGTAAAGAATTCCCTTTTCCTCGGCCTTGTCCAAAAGCTTTTCCGGATCCATTCCGTAACCGTCATCCTGAACGGTAATGATAACTTCGGAAGAAGTGTGGGAAGCGGAGAGGATTAACTCACCCTGAGAATCCTTACCTGCTGCGATACGCTCTTCCTTGGTTTCTTCGATACCGTGGTCCATACTGTTACGGACAATGTGCATCAAAGGATCCTGAATGCTATCTACGATTGTCTTATCCACTTCGGTATCTTCACCGATGATGGTAAGCTTAACGTCTTTTCCAAGCTTTTGCTTCATATCACGAACGATACGGTTCATCTTCTGGAAAACACCGGAGATGGACACCATTCGTAAGCTCATGGCGATATCCTGAAGATCGTCTGTTAACTTACGAAGCTGTCTTGCAGACTTCATGAAGTTGTCCAGACTTTCCTGAGGCAGCATACGAAGAACAGGAGAGGAGGTTACCATAGATTCGGTAATAACAATTTCTCCTACCAGATCGTTTAAGCTGTCCAGCTTCTGCAGGTTTACGGAAATCAAGCTCTGCTTTACAGGCGCTGCAGCCTTTTGCTGTGCAGTCTGCTGAGCCGCTGCAGGCTCTTTACTTGCCTTTGGTGCGGAGCTGCTTTCCGCATTTGCGCTCTTAACCTCAGCCTTTGCCTCAGCCTTTGTTGCCTCTACCGGCTCATAGGAGAGGATATGGCTCTGCTCCCGTAAGATTTTCTCACCCTTTTCGCAGTCCTCGTCACTATCGAAGGCAAGGAAATCCTTCATCGATAATGGTTTGTGCTGTTTCCGGATTGCTATCCATATCTGCAGGATAATAACGGAACTCTAAGTCAAATTCCTTGATTGCATTTACAATCATAAAGGCACGAAGATTTTCCATGCCGATTCCTTCATCTAAGAAGACATGAATGAATTTCTTAGCTTTATCATCCTTCGGAAGATTGCGATTCTCACCGGAAGCCTTTGTGCTGTCTGCCGCTTCTACAACAGGAGCGGAGTCAGCAGGAGCTTTTCCGGAAATCTTTGCCAAGAAAGCATTGATGGAACCTGCAAATTCTTCAACATTGTTATCCAGCTCTTCGCCGGCCTTTACCTTCTCCAGTCCGCTACGAAGAAAATCCTCAGAACGGAACATTAAGTCGAAAAGTTCACTTTTCTGGTCTCCGCTTAAAGAATCAATTCCCTTATCACGAATAAAGAAGAACATGTCTTCAATATGGTGAGCGATATTGGGAGAGAGGAGTGAACTCCATCATGGCACTGGAACCCTTAATGGTGTGCATGATTCGGAAAATTTCATTTACGTCATCTGTGGAGAAATCCCCTACCTTTTCGTCTGCGATAAGCATTTCGTCCAACTTATCCAGGAGCGCTTCTGTCTCCAAGAGATAGGTGTCCAGCATTCCTTCCATTGTACTATCCATAGTTTTACCACCTTTTCCTATTTACTAAACTGTGTTCTGTTGCACAGCAGTATCCTCGTTATCTATCGGCAAAATCCCTACTGCCATAAGGCAAAGTTGGAAAATGCCGAAAAAAAACACTGCCCTTTCGGCAGTGCTTCTATTCCCATTTCCTCCATAAAAGGGAGAAAAACTCAGTATTCCAGAAAAGTTCGGAAGCATCCTTTCTTCCTGAAATCATCATTTTCCTCTTCCTATCATCCTATGGAAAAGGGGCTAGAAGCTCTTCGCTGCTGCCATAAGTCTTCTTAAGTCATTGTTTACAGAGTTTACCATATACTGGTAAGCGTAGGTGGTTTTAACAAGCTCCACCTGTTCCTGATCCATGTCCACGTTATTTCCATCTAGTCGACTGGATTCGTTTTTTGTGCTGTGAATTCTTGCCCTCTGGGATTGTATTGCATTCCCGATGGCGACTTTTTCCGTCCACCCTGCTCCGCAGTAGAAATGCGGTGGAGAAGTTCATTCTCAAAGGTGAGATATTTTGACTTGTAATTCGGAGTATCCACATTGGCAATATTGTTCACCGTAAGATTCTGCCGTCCCCAGAGTAAATCCAGGGTCTTCTCCGTGAGGGCTACTCCATTTCCATAAAATAATGACATAGCTATCCTTTCTCTCTGTTTTTTAGCTCAACACAATATCGGACAGTTTTGCTTTTTTATAAGAGAAAAGCAGATTTTTCTTTTTGCTTTTTTTAGAATTCTGTCTTCGCTCTTCCTGTTTTCGTGTTGTGCCATTTCTAAGTCTTATTATCCTTTGTCGGATTTTAAAAATCTTTCCATATAATAAGAAGAAAGTTTTTTGCATAATAGCATTTTCAGAAAGAAAGTACAAGAAAGCTTCCGGAATCTTTTTCACTGACTTCTTAAAAGCTTTTAACTGCCTCCTTGAATCTTTTCAGCTGTCTAGGGAAATTCTTTGATAAAACGCTAATTTCCTTATATAAGTATGGGCTACGCCGATGAACCTATGTGCTTATAAGATTTACAATAAAAATAGGAGTTCGAAATTCAAGGAGGAATGAAAAAGTGAAGAAGAAGCAAGAAATGAAGGGTTCTTTATTGGAGAACCTTGGGTTAGGGCAGAAAATGTCAATTATCATCGGGATTTTGACCTTCTTGCTTTTATTGGCATTACTGTTCTTTTTGATACATAGCTTTAGATTATCTATGTATAAGAAGGTAGATGCCAGCATGGCGGAAAGGGCAGAGCAGGCTTCCTATACCCTGGATAACTTAATGACCAAGCTGAATGCCACAGCCGATAATATTGAGGAAAGTATCAGCTTCGTGTTTGACCAGCATGATGAGGTGGGAGGCGTTCCCGGTAATCCCTGGACCATTAACGATGAGGATGGGAATCCCCAGAGCATTACCCCTATGGAAAATGTAGCTTTTCGAAGCCGTGTGGTAAATGCTTACCTTCCTGCTTCCCGTTACAATGCGGAGGTAGTGATTTTAAATGCGCTGTATGCAAACCTTAAGACGGAACCGAATCTGGCAGATATCGGTATTTTATTTGAGCCGAATGCATTTTATCAGGGGATAGAGAATTACGCCCCTATTCTTTCCCAAGAAGATCTGGATAAAAGAGCGATTACCAACCATCCTTATTCCAATTATCAGGATGAAATATATTATAAGGCGGTAAAGGAAAAGGGATCTACCTTTATTACACCGGTTTACGGAGATATTACAAAGCCGGAAGAGAGAATGTTTGCGATTTATCATCCTATTATGAAGGACAATCAGTTTTTGGGAAGCATTCTTTGGATGTGAAGGAAGATATATTACTCACGGCAAGCAAGACCGATGAAGATTATTCTTCCATGTTTGTAAACATTATTGATGGGGAAGGTTTAATTCACAGTAAGAAAGAAACAGTAAATGGAAAGACTTTAAAAGAGCTTCTTCCGGAGAAGGCAAGTACTGCCATTGCCGAAAAGATGGAATCCAAGGAAGCCTTTGCTCTTAATATTGTCAATGAGAATGGACAGGCAAGAAGAGAGTACTATTATCCTATTGATATGGAAGGCAGTACCTGGTGGACAAGACTCAGCATTTCTCATCAGGATTATAGTAAGGAAGTGGACAGATTAAGAAATGTGGGAATTGTAGCAGGATTTAGTACGGTATTTGTTCTTGCATTTGCATGCGCCCTGTTGATTGGCTATTTCTTAAAGCCCCTGCAGAAGGTGGTAGAGGTAGGAGAAAAGTTATCCGTAGGGGATTTTGACATGAATCTTTCCTATAAGAGCAAGGACGAAATCGGAAAATTAATGCATTCCATGGGAGATGTAGTTTCCAGAATTCGTTCCATTATTGGAGACCTTTCCGAGAAATTAAATCAACTTTCACAAGGAAACTTCAATGTGGAAATGAATAATGTGGAGTACTATAGCGGTGCCTATCGTCCACTGTTTGATTCCATTCAAAATATTTCCACAGATCTTTCCGGTACCATGGCGGAGATTCAGCAGAGTGCGGTACAGGTAAATTCCGGTGCGGAGCAGGTAAGCTCCGGTGCCCAGGGATTGTCTCAGGGTGCTACAGAGCAGGCTTCTTCTATCGAAGAGCTTTCCGCAACCGTAAATGATATTTCCGAGCACATTAAGAAGACAGCAGAGAATACCCGCCTTGCCAATGCTGAGGCACAGAATGCCGGTAAGGAAGTAAGCAACTCCGATAAGCAGATGCAGCAGATGAAGGCTGCCATGGAAAACATCAATGAAAAGTCCGGAGAAATCAGTAAGATTATCAAGACCATTGATGATATCGCTTTCCAGACTAATATCCTGGCGCTGAATGCGGCAATCGAAGCGGCAAGAGCCGGCGTAGCAGGAAAGGGCTTTGCGGTAGTAGCGGATGAGGTAGGAAATCTGGCACAGAAGTCTGCAAATGCGGCAAAGGATACTACCATGTTGATTGAGGAGACACTTCAGGCAGTAGAGCAGGGAACTGTTCTGGCAGACAGTACTGCAGAATCCTACAGAGAGTGGTTAGCGGAACTGGAAAGGTGACAGACCTTGTAAATCAGATTGCAGAAGCCTCTGTGGAGCAGTCCAGAGCGGTAGAGCAGGTATCTGTAGGAATCGATCAGATTTCCTCTGTAGTACAGAGCAACACCGCAACAGCGGAAGAATCCGCAGCAGCCTCCGAAGAGCTGTCCGGACAGGCCAATATCTTAAGCAATTTGGTGGGAAGATTTAGACTTCGAGAGGAATAAGAAGAAGCGAAAAAACAGTTTTCACTTATATATGCTTGAGGATGGTCGATGAATCTAAGAGTTCTTCATTAAAAAATGATTTAGGAGCACGAAATTCAAGGAGGAAAAAACAATATGAAGAAGAAACAAAAGGCCACAGGCTCATTTTACGAGAACCTGAAGCTTAGTTAGAAAATGTCCTTAATCCTGGGTTCATTGACCTTTGTGATTTTATTGGGATTGCTATATTTCCTGATTCACAGCTTTGAAATTGCCATGGATAAGAGAATCGATGCCAATATGGCGGATAAGGCGACAGAAGCATCTTCCGATCTGAGCGATTTGATGACAAAATTAGATACCATTACGAACAATATCGAGCAGAGTATCAGCTTTGTCTTCCAGCAAAATGATGAGGTTGGCGGAGTAGCCGCTAACCCATGGAAGGTTAGAGATATCGAGGGCAATGACCAAACGATTACCCCTATGGAAAAGGCGTCTTTCCGCAGCCGTGTGGTGGATGCGTACATCCCGGCTTCCCGCTACAATGCCGAGGTAGTAATGCTGAACACGCTTTATTCTAACATGAAGGATGATGACAATCTGGAGGATATCGGTGTTCTTTTCGAGCCCCATGCCTTCTATCAGGGAATTGATAATTATGCGCCTCTGCTTCTTAGAAATGAAGTGGAGAATAGAAGAATCATGAACTTCCCCTATGAGAAGTATCAAAATATCGCTTATTACACCGGAGCAAAGGAGAAGGGGGATACCTATGTTTCCCCGGTTTACAGTGATACGGTAGACCCCAGCAAGAGAATGTTTGCCATCACAAAGCCTATCATGAACAACAATCAGTTTGTGGGTGCTATTCTTCTGGATGTAAAGGAAGATATGTTACTTAACATTAGCATGGAGGATCCAGCCTTCCCCTCTATGTTTGTAAATATGATTGATGGAGAAGGCCTGATTCACAGTAAAAATGAGGAAGTAAACGGAAAAACACTGGAGGAGCTTCTTCCGGAGAAGGCTTACAAAGCCATTTCCGAAAAGATGGAATCCAAAGAAGCCTTCACATTAAAGATTGTGAATGAACATAATCAAGAGAGAAGAGAGTACTATCATCCTATCGATATGCACGGTAGTACTTGGTGGGTTAGATTAAATATTTCTGAAAAAGATTATGACAAAGAAGTAGACCGATTGGTGAATATCGGTACTGTTGCAGGTGTGGCAACCGTAATTCTTTTGGTACTTGTTACAGCGATTTTGGTTACTCGTTTCTTAAAGCCTTTGCAGAAAGTGGCAGAGGCTGGAGAAAAGTTATCTGTAGGTGACTTCTCCGTGGATCTTTCTTGTAAGAGCAATGATGAAATCGGTGTTCTAATGCATTCCATGAATAATGTGGTGGAGAGAATTCGTTCCATCATCTCCGATCTTTCCGAGAAGCTCACCGAGCTTGCCCATGGAAATTTCAATCTGGAAATGAAGAATGCGGAATACTATAGCGGATCCTATAGACCTCTCTTTGATTCCATTAACAATATCACAGCGGATCTTTCCCATACAATGGCGGAGATTCAGCAGAGTGCAATTCAGGTAAATTCCGGTGCGGAGCAGGTTAGCTCCGGTGCCCAGGGACTTTCTCAGGGTGCTACAGAGCAGGCTTCTTCCATCGAAGAGCTTTCTGCAACGGTAAATGATATTTCCGAGCATATTAAGAAGACAGCGGAGAACACCCGTCTTGCCAATGTAGAGGCGCAGAATGCCGGCAAGGAAGTAAGCAACTCCGACAAGCAGATGCAGCAGATGAAGGCTGCCATGGAAAACATCAATGAAAAGTCCGGAGAAATCAGTAAGATTATCAAGACCATTGATGATATCGCTTTCCAGACCAATATCCTGGCTCTGAATGCGGCAATCGAAGCGGCAAGAGCCGGCGTAGCCGGAAAGGGCTTTGCGGTAGTAGCGGATGAGGTAGGAAATCTTGCCCAGAAGTCTGCAAATGCGGCAAAGGATACCACCATGTTGATTGAGGAAACCCTTCAGGCCGTTGAGCAGGGAACTGTCCTTGCAGACAGCACTGCAGAATCCTTACAGAGAGTGGTTAGCGGAACAGGAAAAGTAACCGATTTGGTAAATCAGATTGCAGAAGCCTCTGTGGAGCAGTCCAGAGCGGTAGAGCAGGTATCCGTAGGAATCGACCAGATTTCCTCCGTAGTACAGAGTAACACCGCAACAGCGGAAGAATCTGCAGCGGCTTCCGAAGAGCTCTCCGGACAGGCCAATATCTTAAGCGACTTGGTAAGACGCTTCCAGTTAAAGGAAGATTAATGCGCAGAATCGCTTGGACAAAGTAACAATTACAGTTTAAATGAGTTATTACTGATTTAACGAGTGATACTCTGAAATACAAGGAATAGAGAGTCTCTTATAGAAGGCTCTCTATTTTTTTCATTTATAATAAGTATCGAATATAAAGTATAAGATGGTTCTTATTGGGAATTTGAAATTCTATTGCATTATGGGACTGAAATAATGACAATCTTATTCTACCAGTACTTACTGAAGGTCGATCAAGTGACGGCCTATGAAAACAATAAAAGAAGCGATGATGCAGTACAGGCCTGAAATAGCGGCAATCTGAGTCCGCCGGTACTAACTGAAAGCTAATCAAGTGAAGGACTGTAAAAATCAATAAAAGAAGCGATAGATGCAGTATGGGTCTGTAATAGGGGCAATCTGAGCCCGTCGAAACTTATCGAAAGCCGGCGAAGTGAAGGACTGTAAAAATCAATAATTGAAGCGAATGATGCAGTATGGGTCTGTAAGAGGGGTAATCTGAGCCCGTCGGTACTTGCGAAAAACACAGGAACTGTGTTTTTCGCTTAGTATCCGCTACGAGGCGAAGTTAGCGAGAGCGTGCCCCGATTACAAGCTCCATACTGCATCATCGCGAAACTTCTGAATATTTACAGTTCTTCACTACGAAGGCGAGGTTAGCGAGAGAGCGTGCTCCGATTACAGCCCCATACTGCATCATCGCGGAATCCCCATTATTCCATCGAAAAAGTGTAGACAATAACAATTATTCGATGGAAAAAATGTAATACAACAACATTATTCCATCGAAAAATGCAATTTATTTCTTTCTCTATCTCTATGAAAATGCTAAGATAGTAGCGGAGGACTTAATCATGGAGAGAAATGTATTTTTACAATTGAAAACATGGAAGGATAAGAAAAACAGAAAGCCTTTACTCCTTACCGGAGTTCGTCAGTGCGGAAAGACATTCTTGGTCAAGGACTTTGCTAAGAAAGAGTTTACAGATTTTGCCTATTTTAATTTTGATGGAAATGAGGGACTTCATTCTGTTTTTGATTATGACTTTGATGTAAAGAGAATTTTAGACGAATTAGGGACAGTAGTTTCTCAAAAGAAAATTATTCCCGGAACCACATTGGTTTTTTTTGATGAGATTCAGGACTGCCCTCGGGCAATACAGGCATTAAAGTATTTTTGTGAGGATATGCCGGAATTGCATTTGATTGCGGCAGGCTCCCTTTTGGGAGTGGCCTTACGACAAGAGGGGATTTCCTTTCCGGTGGGGAAAGTGGATCGTATTGAGATGTATCCTATGAGCTTTGAAGAGTTTGTCCGAGCTGATGGCGGTGAACGATATTTGGAGGGGATTAAAAAGCATCCGTTGGAAAGAGAGCTGCCTTCTTTATACACAGAACCTTTAGAGAAATACCTGAAGAATTATTTTATTGTGGGAGGAATGCCTGAGGCGGTACAAAACTGGGTAGATAGTCATGATTATAAAGCTGTGGAAGAAACACAGGACAGAATTTTGCGAGATTATGGGGATGATTTTGGAAAACATACCACAAAAGACACTGCAGTAAAACTAAGGCTGATTTGGGACTCTATTCCAACACAGATAGCAAAAGAAAATAATAAATTTATTTTTTCTCATGTAAAACAGGGAGCACGGGCAAAGGATCTGGAGGATGCCTTGGAGTGGCTTGTCAACGCAGGGATAGCCGGAAAATTAAATTTGATTACCACACCGGAGATTCCTTTGGCAGGAATGGCAGATCATTCTTATTTCAAAGTGTATATGTCGGATGTGGGGCTTTTTGCGAAGGAAGGCACGCCTTAATTATAGGACAGTGCTGGAAGGGAATAAATCCTATATCAGCTTTAAAGGTGCTTTAACGGAGAATTATGTATACGGAACTTCAAAGTATGGGAATTGATGCCTATTTTTGGCGCAGTAATGCTAATGCAGAGTTGGATTTTGTTACGGACTATGAAGGCGTTTTGCTTCCCGTTGAAGTGAAATCAGCGGATAATACTAAGGCAAAAAGTTTACAGCTCTTTTGTAAACGGTATCATCCTAGAATGGCAATCAAAACTTCTCTGAAAAATGTGGGAGATAATCAGGAGGGAGAAACGCATATTTGGTCTATTCCTCTTTATACGCTTTTTCGCTTAAAGGAGTACTTATATAAAAGAAATGAACTGGTAATTTATTCATCTAAATCAAACAGAGATTTCTTTTTTTAAAAGATAATCATAAAAAGATTGTTCAATCTATAAATTCTTCTTATGCCTTCTTGAAAAAACGCCGATTTATACCGTGGCTTATTAACGTGACAGAATAAAGCAGATACGGTGTAGAGATTGTTTTTTCAAGGAGGAAAGAACAGAATGAAAAAGGGTATTGGGGTAGAGAAGAAGCGGAAGCGTTCTTCCATTAGTACAAAATTATCGATGATTTTGGGAATTGCCAGCGTTTTGGTGTTTTTGGCCATGAGTGTGGCAATCATTAAGACAGGGGAGCATTCCATCAGCTCGGCTCTGGATAACAACTTAAACGATAAGGCCACCATGGCCATCGGAGATTTGCAGCAGGTTATTTCTCGTTTGGAGTCTATTTCCATGACTCTGGAAAACGGCATTCACAGCATGCACAGTCAGCATGACGGCATCGGACAGGCGCCGGAGAATCAGTGGGTGGTAAAGGACAGAGCTACCGGAGAAGTAGTCAACAATCCGGGTATGGGAGCAACCACCTTCCGTTCCAGAATTGTAAATGCAGAGCTTCCTGCTTCCCGTTACAATGCGGAAACCGTGATTTTGGATTCTTTACAGTCCGCCTTAACCGACAATAAGGATTTGGTAGGAGCAGGAATCTTCTTTGAGCCAAACGGCTTCTCCGACAATGTTTCCGATTACGGGGTATACATGTCTGCAGAGGATTTGGAAAAGAAGGGGGTTATGGCCTACCAGTACAGTTTTTACAAGGACTCTTCCTGGTATAACGGAGCAAAGGATTCCGGAGAAATGGTATTAACCGATGTGTATAGCGATACCCTTCATCCGGATATTCAGATGATCAGTTTGGGAAATCCTATTACTGATGAAAACAATGCCTTTGTGGGGGCGGTTATTCTGGATATCAACACCAAAGTATTCAGCACCATTCAGCAGACCGATGAGCGTTTTCCCTCTTTGGCAACCAATATCTTAGATGCCAACGGAAGCTTTTTGTACTCCATGAAGGAACAGGCTATCGGCAAGAAGCTGGAAGAAGTATTGGATAAGGATACCTATGAAATGCTTCGCCAAAAAATGGATAAGGAAGAAGCTTTTACCGCTACGGTGGTGAATGCAGAAGGGGTAAAAGAAAGAATGTACTTCCGTCCCTTGACCATTCACGGTTCCACCCTTTGGTCCATGATCAGCATTGCCGACAGCGAATTTATGGCAGCAAGAAACCAGTTGGTCATCATGTGTGCCGTTTTCAGTATTGTAGGTCTTATGATTTTGATTGCCATCAGCTACTTCCTAATTAAGAAGGCTTTAAATCCATTACAGGGAATTGCATTGGCGGGAAAGGCTGTTGCGGAAGGAAACTTCGATGTGAAGGTTTCCTACGATCAGCAGGACGAAATCGGAGACTTGGCCTCTGCTATCCAGAGTGTTATGCAGCATGTTCGGGAAATTATATCCGACCTTTCCGAGAAATTGGGAGAATTGGCGAAGGGGAATTTCCGGGTATCTTTAGACAATACAGAACAGTATCCCGGAGCTTATCGACCTCTGCTTACTTCCTTACAGGAAATCACCAATGACTTGGATAAGACCATGTCCGAGATTAAGACCAGTGCCAAGGAGGTTAATGCCGGTGCTGAACAGGTAAGCTCCGGTGCCCAGGGACTTTCTCAGGGCGCAACGGAGCAGGCTTCTTCTATTGAAGAATTAAGTGCTACCATGAACGACATTTCCACCCAGATTAAGGGAACTGCGGAAATGGCGGTGAAGGCTTCCGGACTTTCTCAGAGAACAGAGGAGGCGGTAGGTCTCAGTAACCAAAAGATGGAAGAAATGTCCAAGGCAATGCAGGAAATCACCGAGAAGTCCAATGAAATCAGTAAGATCATTAAGACCATTGATGATATTGCCTTCCAGACCAATATCTTATCCTTAAATGCGGCTATTGAGGCGGCAAGAGCCGGTGCAGCAGGAAAGGGATTTGCAGTGGTTGCGGATGAAGTAGGAAACCTGGCCCAGAAGTCTGCAAAGGCAGCCCAGAATACTTCCAGTCTTATTGAGGAAACTATCGAGGCAGTGGAAAAGGGAGCCAAGATCACGGAGGAAACCGCAGAATCCTTGACAACCGTATCCAACCATGCGAAGGATATTAACGACATTATTACAAACATTTCCAGTGCATCGGAGGAGGAAGCTAGAGGTGTTTCTCAATTGACTATGGGAATCGATCAGATTTCCTCTGTGGTACAGAGTAATACCGCAACGGCAGAGCAGTCTGCGGCAGCTTCCGAGGAGCTTTCCGGCCAGGCCAATATCATGAATGATCTGGTAAATCGTTTTCAGCTGAAGAACGAGGACTAATTAAAAAGACAGCCTCTTGAGAAGCTGCAAAGCCCTGTTTTAGGGATAATGCAGAGCTCCAAGGGGCTGTTTTAATTTTTAAGGAATATCTCTCAAGAAAATACCTTATAAAAAGGGCTAAGTCGGACGATGAATTAGAGAAGAAAACAGGAAGTAGTATTTTTCAAGGAGGAAAAACACAAAATGAAAAAAAGAAGCAATACCACTGGGACATCCTTTTGGAAAAAGATGAAGCTCAGTACAAGAATGTCTGTGGCAATAGGACTTCTTAGCATAATTTTAATGGCAGGCTTAAGTATTGCTATTATTTCCATGGGAAGAACCGCAATTTATGGTGCTTTACGGGGAAATATGGATGATAAAATTCGTTTAGGAATTGCGGATTTGGATAACGTGGTTACCCAGGCCGAGGTTACAGCGAATACTATTAAAGAAGGCTTAATCAGTATTTATGATCAAAATGATATGGCGGGAGGAGTTCCCTCCAATCTTTGGACCATTGAGGATGATCAGCACAATATTTTAGAGCCCACCAATATGGCAGGAACCATGTTCCGTTCCCGAATTGTGGATGCGGCGATTCCCGCCAGCCGCTATAATGCGGAGACCACCCTTTTGGACTCTATTTATTCTTCTTTAAGCAATAATGATACTTATGTAGGAATCGGTGTTTTTCTGGAGCCGAATGCTTTTTATCAGGGCATCGAAACTATGCCCCCTACATGAGCAGAACCGATGCGGAGAAGAGAAAGCTGATGGTTTACCCCTACAGCATGTATTCTCAGAAGGACTACTATTTAAAGGCAAAGGAGAATAAGGGATTGAACCTGACCAATGCCTATGAAGATGAGAGTGCAACAGGGGGATGGATTGTATCCGTTATTGAGCCGATTATGTATAAGGATGAGTTTAAGGGAATCGTCATTATCGATATGGATATGAGTTCCTTTGAAATCATTGAACAGAAGGATGAGCGATTCGAGAGCTTATACAGTAATGTTTTTGATACCAACGGTCACATCATGTTCAGTATGAACGAAGAGGCCAAGGGAAAGCAGTTAAGCGATATTCTTCCTGCGGACAGCATGGAAAAGCTTCAATCCTATCTGGATCAGGGAGAACCTTTCAATACACACATTGAAAATGAAAAGGGAGATTTGGTGCAGTTTAATGCCCGCCCATTAAAGATAGAGGGCGTAACCTGGTGGGTAGCCATCGAGGTTTCCGAAAAGGAATATACTAAGGCAATCAGTAACATGATTATGTTGGCGGTTCCCCTTTCCGTTCTGGGAATTGCTCTCTTGGTAGGATTCAGCTATTTCTTCATCAAGAAGTCTTTGAATCCATTAAAGAAGATTGCCGATGTGGGAGAATCCGTGGCAGAAGGAGATTTCTCCAAGGAAATCAACTACCCTTACCAGGATGAAATCGGACAGATTGCCAAGAGTATGGAAAAGGTTGTGGAGAGAATCCGAAGCATTATTCAGGATTTGGCAGGAAAGCTGGAACAGATTGCCAAGGGAAATTTCTCCTTCGAGTTCTGGAATACCCAGCTTTACAACGGAGAATATGAGCCTCTGCTGAACAGCCTTTATGATATTTAGATGACTTAAATGTCACCATGGGAGAGATTCAGAACAGCTCTCATATGGTAAACTCTTCCGCTATGCAGGTTAGCGGCTCCGCCCAGTCCCTGTCACAGGGAGCAACGGAACAGGCTTCTTCCATCGAAGAGCTCAGCGCAACCATGAATGATATCTCCGTAAAGATTAAGGAAACAGCGGAAATGTCCCAGCATGCTTCCGGACTTTCCAAGGAAACCGGCAGTGCGGTAGGAACCAGTAACCAGAAGATGAACGAGATGTCCAGAGCAATGCAAGATATCACCGAGAAGTCTCAGGAAATCAGCAAGATTATTAAGACCATTGACGATATTGCTTTCCAGACCAATATTCTTTCCCTTAATGCGGCTATTGAGGCGGCAAGAGCGGGAGCGGCAGGAAAGGGCTTTGCGGTTGTAGCGGATGAGGTAGGAAACCTTGCCCAGAAGTCTGCAAAGGCAGCCCAGAACACCTCCAGCTTAATCGAGGAAACTATTGAGGCGGTAAATAAGGGAGCAAGAATCACAGAGGAAACTGCAGAGTCTCTTTCGGTAGTATCCCAGAAAACCGAGAAGATTAACGGTATTATCACCTCCATTTCTTCCGCATCCGAGGAAGAGGCAGAGGGAATCAAGCAACTTACTACAGGTCTGGATCAGATTTCCTCCGTTGTGCAGAGCAATACCGCAACAGCAGAAGAATCCGCAGCAGCTTCTCAAGAGCTTTCCGGACAGGCAGACCGCTTGAACGAATTGTTAGAGAAGTTCCAGTTAAGAACAGAGCCATACAAGAGAGAATTGAACGGTTTTGCTGTAACAAAGAAGGAAGAGCCGACTCCTGTAGAGGTGGAAAATGTAGAGCTTGCTACTACTGAACTTCGGGCTAAGGCAGTTCCGTCAAATGTAAAGACAGAAGTGGCTCCGGCGGTAGAAAAAAAGAGTAGCTGCTCCTGTAGTAGAGAAAGTAAAGAATACTCCTGTAATAGAAGAAGTAAAGAATACTTCTTTTGTGGAGAAGGCAAAAGCAACTCCTGATACAGCAAAATTAGAAAAGCCAGTGGCAAAAAAAGAAGAGAAGACTGCTGAAACAAAGAAAGAAAAGCCTGTAGAACAAAAGCTTGAGAATCAGGTAGAAGAGAAGCCGACAGAAGCGAAGGAAGATAAAGCGGTAGCTAAAACCGAAAAAAAGCCTGAAGCTAAAACAGAGGTAAAAGCTGTGGAAGCAGATGAGCTGAAGGAGGAAGAAGCTCCTGTTAAGAAGCCGGTAGAAAAGAAAAAGGCAAAAGCTACAGCACCGGCTGTAGAAGAAGGACAGGTTTTAGTGGATATCAGCGGTATGGATGGTATGGATTTATCCCAGATTCCTATTCCCGGAGATGCTCACTATGTACCCCAGGATGGAGCAAAGAAGACTCCGGTTCAGAAGCCGGAAAAGCTTTCCACCGAGGAGAAGGCGGAAAGAGAAGAGGCTTTAGCCAAGGATTTAGGAAAGATTCGGAAAACCGAGTATAAGAGAAGTATCTTACCGGATGATGACAAGTATTAATTAGTCAGTATTTTTGAAAGAGGACCAGAGCCATTGTGTGCCGGTCCTCTTTTTCTCTGGTCTTAAGCTGTATCAGCGGCGTAGCTGGGTAATCTTTCTAAAGTGCCGGGAAGAATAGGCTTCAGTATTTATCACTTGTATAGCAGGAGTATTCGAAAGACCGTAGTAAAGGGGAAAGTAAAACTTAAAAATAAAGGAAAGCACCTAGATTTTTATATAAATTGCGCAAAAATCCCCCTTGGAATTTGTGCAATTTTTGTGTATACTGTTGCATATGGAGAAGAAAAGATTTGCTGACGGTGTTTTAACCACCCTCTGTTATGTAGAGAAAGAGGGCAAATGGTTAATGCTTCACCGGAATAAGAAAAAGGAAGATATTAATAAAGGAAAATGGATTGGTGTAGGAGGACATTTTGAAGCGGGAGAAAGCCCGGAGGATTGTCTTTACCGAGAAGTTTTCGAGGAGACGGGACTGCATGTCCTGAGCCATCAACTAAGGGGAATTGTAAGCTTTTTCTATGGAGAAAAGGATTGCAGCTATATGTTTTTATTTACGGCCGCACTGGAAGAAGGTTCTTTAAAGGAATGTTCGGAAGGGGAACTGCAATATTTTTCCTATGAAGAGGTGAAAGCATTACCCCTTTGGGAGGGAGACCGGATCTTTCTGGAATTGTTGGCAAAGGGAGAGGGATTTTTCTCTTTAACTTTACGATATGACCGGGAGGGGAAGTTGTTGGAAGCCATTTTGGATGGGAAAGAGAATTTGCTCTCATCCTAAATGCCGAAAATTTTCCCATTTATTAAAAAATTATAGTGTCATACAAAATGTATTATTGCTATTAATGACAATGCCGATATTTTTTTGTACAAAAATACGCATGGGCTATGGGAGAATGTAAGGGTTAAGGAAATGAAGAAAAGTATAATACAGATTTTAGAATTGCCGGTATTACTGACCATGGCACTAGGGCTTTTGGCCTGCGGTACCAAGGTAGTCAGTTCTACAGAAAGCCCCTTTAGCAAAGAAAGGGGCGGTTTTAGTGTGAAAGAAGAGCCCCTGGAAATCACGGTTTGGACCTATTTTTCCGGTATTCAACAGGAGGCCTTTCAGCGAACGATTAATCGCTTCAATGAAGGTCGGGGAAAGGATATCGGCGTAGAGGTGAAAGCCTATAACCCCGGTTCTACCTTGGATTTACAGAATAATTTACATGGGATAAACCAAAAGAAATTGGATCAGGGAGATTATCCGGATATTGTCAGCTTGCACACCGATACAGCGATGATATTGGAAGAAGAAGGGGTTCTTACTGACCTGGATTCCTATTTTAGTAAAGAGGATTGGAGCGCTTTTGTGCCCAGTTTTATTGAAGAAGGACGATTGGGAAGGAAATATGGAGGCGTAAAGATTTTACCTGTGGCCAAGTCCACTGAGCTTTTGTTTATAAATAAAACTGACTGGGACAGTTTTGCGGAAGCTACCGGCACCACGCTTTCGGAATTAAGGACGAAGGAAGGATTGCTTCGGGTTGCGGAAAAATATTACCAATACACAGACGCTCTTACGGAAACGCCGGATGACGGCAAAGCGTTCTATGGCATTGATGATTATGCGAACTATATGCTGGTAGGGGCGAGAGAGCTGGGCGTGAATCTGATTTCTGTAGATGAGGAAGGAAATGCTAAGGTGCAATTCCCTAAAGAAGTGATGAAAACCTTATGGGATAATTTATATGTTCCTATTATTAAAGGCTATTTCACCTCCGAGGGGCGCTTTCGTTCCGATGATGTGAAGACAGGGGATATTTTAGCCTATACCGGTTCTTCTGCTTCCAGTGTTTACTTTCCGAAGGAAGTGATTATTTCGGATCGGGAACAACATGCCATCACCAATCTTGTTTTGCCGGCTCCTCACTTTGAAGGCGGGGAAGAGATTGCGATGCAGCAGGGAATCGGCATGGGAATTGTTCAGGGAATAAGAAGAGAGTAGAGGCTTCCGTTCAATTTTTAAAATGGCTGACCAGCTATGAGGAAAATGCCCAGTTCGCTCTTTCTGCGGAATATCTTCCGGTACGAGTAGACAGCTTTACCGTGGAAGCTATTGATAAGGAGAAGGGGAGCGGTATGGATCCTTCTTTGGAAAAGGCTTTATCCACCATGTCTTCCAATACCTTGTATTTTACCCCTTCCATCATTAATCTGGCAGAAATTCGAAAGGCTCTGGAATATGAGCTGCAGGATAAGGCCCTGTCGGATCGGTATAAGATTGAAACAGCTATGGCTTCCGGTGTGGCCAGAGAGGATGCTATTGCGGAGTATGATAATGATGAGAATTTTGAACAGTATTATGAGACTTTAATAAATGAAGTAAATTATTTGTTGTCAGATGATTAAGACTCTTTGCTAAGGCGGGGAGCGGAAGTTGCCAAAGGGTGAGTATGAAGAAACAACCGATTTTTACGAAAATATTGATTCCTTTGATGGGTTTGGTTATCTTAGAGATTTTAATTTTGATGGTTTCGATTTATGGTCAGGGCTTGTTTTCTCTGATTCATAAAAATTCCCAAGATATCATTGAAAGTCGTGTGGAAGCAAGACGAAATTATCTGGAAAGCCTGATGGTGAATCAGTGGATGAATGTCAGCCAAACCGTGCAAAAGATTAATCTTTTGGCAGATGGTCTGGTGGATGCGGGAAAGATGGATATCGAGGCTATTGATGATAGCTCTGAAAATGCCGCTCCATTCCTAAGTGCAGTCAGTATGGACTTAATCAGTATGATGCGTACCAATCACGTTACCGGCGTTTTCATGATATTAAATGCGGACAATCTGGAAGAAAGCATGAAGTCCAAGAAATATATGGATAAGCCGGGCCTGTATTTTCGAGATTTGGATCCGGAATCCAGAGCCAGTTCGGAAAACCTGGATTTACTGATTGAACGCTCGCCCCTTTTGGTGGTGAGAAATACCCAGATTGCCACCGATAAGACCTGGAATACCAGCTTTCAATTCGGTACGGCGGATGTGCCCTACTATGACTTTTTATACGAACCTACCCAAGCGACCTTTTACAGTAAGCCAGAGATGACCTGGGAGGATATGGGCTTTTGGAGTAAGCCCTATACCTTATTCGGCGAAACCAGAGAAGCCATTGCCTATTCAGTTCCCTTACGTCTTTCCGACGGACGGGTGTATGGCGTCTTAGGGGTAGATATTTTGGTGGATTATTTGAAGCAAAACCTGCCTTCCAGAGAGTTGGACAGCAGTGGAACGGCCTCTTATTTTCTCAGTATTCATAAGACGGGAAATTCTGAGGGAAGCAGTACAAGCTATCAGGATGTCATTCAGCTCAATTCGATAGAAGCTACGATAGGAGAAGACCGGGAAGGGAAAGTTGTTTCTGATAAGAAAAACTATTTTACCTTCAGTATGCCTTTACATCTTTTTTCCACAGTGGGACCCTTCACCGATGTGGAGTGGCAGTTGGGAGCAGCTATTCCCTATAAGACCATGAACCGCTTTGCGGACCGGATGACCTTCGTCATGTCCGTTACCATTATTTTGACTCTGGGCATCGGAATCGTGGGAAGCCTTGTGATTTCCCTGTTTTTGCAAAAGCCTATTCGTAAGCTGGCGTTGGCGATTCGCAGTAATAAGACGACGGATAAACTTCGCTTAAAGGAAACCGGCATTTTGGAGATTGATCAAATGTCGGAGGCTCTGGAAGACCTTTCCGACCGACTCTTGCAGGAGCAGAGAAATCTGCAATACGAAAGAGATCATGACTTCCTGACAGACCTTTACAACCGAAGAGCCTTTGGTCGAAGGATCCGGGAGCTTTTGGAGAAAAAGGGTGGAGGAAATTCCATCGGTGCTTATATCATGATGGACCTGGATAATCTGAAAATTGTAAACGATACCTACGGTCATGAATATGGAGACAAATATATCCGCTGTGCTTCCGATGCCATGAGAGAAGGCTTGGGGGATGAAGCCATATATTCCCGTATTTCCGGAGACGAGTTCAATGCCTTTATCTTTGATGAAGAGGGCAATCGGAGCCGTATCAATGCCTTGATTGAAAGATTACAGGAGACCATTGACAACAGCTTCATCATGCTTCCGGATGGAGAAAAGAAGCAGCTCCGTCTTTCCGGCGGTGTGAGCTGGTATCCTGAAGGAGGAACCAATCCGGATCAGCTCCAGAAAAATGCGGACTATGCCATGTATGTTGTTAAGAAGACAACCAAGAGCCAGATTCGTGTCTGGAGTGAAGCTACGGATTTAGGCAAGGAGAAGGAAGAAGAGAAAGAAGAAAAGAAGGAAGAAAAGAAGTAGATAGAAAAGAAAGAAGATACAAGGCTAAAGCAAGGAGAAGAAAAGAAGGAGCCGGAGTCTAAGCCTAAAGCTTGACTTTTCCGCCATTAGGCAATAAACTGTCGGTTGAAAAGCGAAGATGGCGCTCAGTACAAAGGGAGAAAAGATAGCCTAGAGAGAGGGACCTTGGCTGAAAGTCCTTTCTATCTTCCCGATGGAATTTTCCCGCCGGAGCTGTTTTTGTGAAGGAGAGTAGCAAAAACCGTGGAATACGTTACATTCAAAATGAGGGTTCGGTTCTTGGCTTAGAAGAAAGAATCGAAAAACAGGGTGGTACTGCGAGCAATCGTCCCTGTCTGTTTGAGAACAGACAGGGGCTTTTTTATTACTAAAAAAGAACAACTCTAAAAAGGTTCTCAAAAGAAAGCGGATTTCCTTTGTAAAAGGAAGAAAAAAAGTTCAAAGTGGAAAGGGAAGAGTGTATGGATCATCAAGTATTGCAAGAAATTGTAAAACGGGCAGAGGAACAGATTGCAGGTTCCAGGGATTTGACAGCTTTAAACGACATCAGAGTACAGTTCTTAGGGAAGAAGGGAGAGCTGACCGAGGCGAAGAAGCTTTTAAAGGATCTGAGTCCGGAGGAAAGACCAAAGTTTGGACAGCTGGTTAATGAAATGTTCCAAAAGGTGGAGCAGAGCATTAAGAGCCATGGAGAGGCCTTGGAAAGAAGCCTTCGGGAAGCAAAAATGCAGGAGGAGACCATCGACATTACCCTTCCTGCCAAGAAGATTCGTTATGGACATCCCCACCCCAATACTTTAGCTCTGGAAGAGGTGGAGAAAATCTTTATCGGCATGGGCTATGAGGTAGTAGAGGGACCGGAGGTGGAGTATGACAGCTACAACTTTGAAAAGCTGAATATTCCGAAAGGACATCCGGCAAGAGATGAACAGGATACTTTCTATATTAATTCCAATATTTTGCTTCGTACCCAGACTTCCTCTGTACAGGCAAGATATATGGAGACTCATAAGCCGCCTATTCGCATGATTTGTCCGGGAAGAGTTTTCCGTTCCGATGCGGTGGATGCTACTCACTCCCCCTCCTTCCACCAGATTGAGGGATTGGTTATTGATAAAAATATTCATTTTTCCGACTTAAAGGGAACCCTGGATTTGTTTGCCAAGGAGCTGTTCGGACAGGATACCAAGACCAAGCTTCGTCCCCACCACTTCCCCTTTACGGAGCCTTCCGCTGAGGTGGATGTGTCCTGCTTTAAATGTAAGGGAAAGGGCTGCCGTTTCTGTAAGGGAGAGGGCTGGATTGAGATTTTGGGCTGCGGTATGGTACATCCCAAGGTTTTGGAGAGCTGCGGCATTGATTCCAAGGAATACAGCGGTTTCGCCTTCGGTGTGGGCTTGGAGAGAATTGCCCTTTTGAAGTATGAAATTGATGATATGCGTCTTTTGTATGAAAATGACCTGCGTTTTCTGGAGCAGTTTTAAGAGTTAGGGGGAAAATATGAATACATCCATGAATTGGCTGAGAGCCTATGTTCCGGGACTTTCCATAAGCGGACAGGAATTCCGGGATGCCATGACATTGGCAGGAAATAAGGTAGAAACCATGGAGGATTTGGGGGAGAATCTGGAAAAGATTGTTACCGGAAAGATTCTTTCTTTGGAGAAGCATCCGGATGCGGACAAGCTCTCCATTTGTCAGGTAGATATCGGAAACGAGCAGATTCAGATTGTTACCGGTGCTCAGAATATGAAGCAGGGAGACGTGGTTCCTGTGGTTTTGGACGGGGGTAAGGTTAAGGTTGCCCATGACGGCAGTAAGCCTAAGGAGGGCGTGGAAATCCGTGCCGGAAAGCTAAGGGGCGTTCCCTCTAACGGTATGATGTGCTCCATTGAAGAGCTTGGAGGAGAGAAGAATCTGTTCCCGGAAGCACCGGAGAGCGGTTTATACATTTTCCCGGAAGGAACTCCGGTGGGAGTGGATGCGGTAGAGCTTTTAGGCCTTCGAGATGTTTTGCACGAGTATGAGATTACCTCTAACCGTGTGGATTGCTTCTCCGTACTTGGTTTGGCAAGGGAGGCGGCGGCAACTTTTAAGCAGGCCCTTCAGTATCCAAAGATTGAAAAGCTTGGCAATCAGGAGGATGTTTCTTCTTATTTGTCCGTGGAGTTAAAGTCTCCGGAGCTTTGCAAACGTTACACTGCAAGACTGATTAAAAATGTGCATTTTGCTCCTTCACCCCTTTGGATGCAGATTCGTCTTCGCACCGCAGGGATTCGTCCTATTAATAACTTTGTAGATATCACAAACTATGTGATGCTGGAGCTGGGACAGCCCATGCATGCCTTTGACTACGACACCATCAAGGGACATAAAATCATTGTGGAAAGAGCCAAGGAAGGGGAAAGCTTCACCACTTTGGACGGCGTAGAGCATGAGCTTAGCGACAGCATCCTCTGCATTAAGGACGGGGAAAGAAGCATTGCTTTGGGAGGAATCATGGGAGGAGAGAATTCCATGATTACCGATCAAGTGAAAAATGTGGTATTGGAGGCGGCTTGCTTTGACGGCACCAATATCCGTCTTTCCGGAAGAAAACTGGGACTTCGTACGGATGCTTCTGCTTACTTTGAAAAGGGCTTGGATCCAAACCTTTGCGAAATGGCTATGGATAGAGCTTGTACCTTGATTGAAGAGCTGGGAGCCGGAGAGGTAGTGGGAGGAATGTTGGACTGCTACCCTGTAAAGCGGGAGGATACCAAGCTTACGGTTTCCGTATTTGATATCAACAATCTTTTGGGACTTTCTCTTTCCGTAGAGGAAATGAAGAAGATTTTGACTGCCTTGGAGATTTCCGTAGAGGTAAAGAATGGAGCAAATGGGGAGGAGCTTTCCCTTGTTATTCCAAGCTTTAGACAGGACTTGGAGAGAATGGCGGATATTGCGGAGGAAGTTGCCCGTTTTTACGGCTATGACAAGATTCCCAGCACCCTGCCAAAGGCTGCTACTGTGGGAGGCAAGGCTAAGGATTTACAGTTAAATCAGAAGCTTCGTCATTTGGCTGAGGCTTTGGGCTATTCCGAGAGCTATTTCTATTCCTTTGAGTCCAAGAAGGTTTATGAGAAGCTTTTATTCCCTAAGGACGCTATGGAGTGGCAGCAGATTACCATTGCCAACCCATTGGGAGAGGACTTCTCCGTTATGAGAACCAGCTCTGTACCGGGAATGTTACAGGCATTAAGCCTAAATGAGCATCACAAGAATAAGAATGCCAAGCTTTTCGAAATGGCTAAAATTTATATCCCCAAGGCGCTTCCCTTGACAGAGCTTCCGGAGGAGAGAATGACTTTAACCCTTGGTTTTGCAGGAGAGGGAGACTTCTTCAGCTTAAAAGGAGAGGTAGAGGAGCTGCTTCGCCAGTCCGGCTTACAGGGTAATTTCCACTATGATAAAGATTGCGAAAAGGCATTTTACCATCCGGGAAGAAAGGCAAATATTTCTTACGAAGGAAAGCTTTTAGGCTCCTTGGGAGAAATTCACCCGGAGGTATTGCAGAACTTCGATATGAAGGAAAAGGCTTATGTGGCTATTCTGGATTTAGAGGCTTTATACCCTCTGTCCGGAGACTTTAGAAAGTATAAGCCGGTGGCAAAGTTCCCGGCGGTTACCCGTGACTTCTCTCTCTTTGGTACCGGTAAATGTGATGGCCGGCGACCTGGAGGATGCTATCCGAAAGGGCGCGGGAGAGCTTTTGGAGAAGATTGAACTCTTCGATATCTATGTGGGAGCACAGGTACAGGAGGGCTACAAGTCCATGTCCTATAAGGTCAGCATCAGAGCCAAGGACCACACTCTTACCGAACAGGAGATTGTAGGATGTACCAATAGTCTTTTGAAGGCATTGGAGGAGAAGGGGGCAAGACTGAGGGATGCTTAAGCCATAGCCTCGTAGTTATATAATGGAATAAAGATACGCAAAAAGCCGAGGGGGATTCTTCGGTAGACACGCTTTCGCTAACTTCGCTTACGTAGCGGTACTAAGCTCGAACTTCGCTTTGCTCGTTTTCGCTAAGTACCGACGAGCTCAGATTGTCTACCTCAAAATCCCCCATCGGCTTTTTGCTTCCCGAATTCCCGGTAAAAACTACTGCGGTATGGCTTATAGTACTAATCTTAAGGGGAATTTCTCGGTAGACATGCTTTCGCTAACTTCGCTTACGTAGCGGTACTAAGCTCGAACTTCGTTTCACTCGTTCTTGCTAAGTGCCGACGAGCTCAGATTGTCTACCTCAAAATCTCCCATCGGTTTTTTGCTTTGCTATATCTATACTAAAACTACTGCGTTATGGCTGGCGGCGTCAACCGAGGGGGATTTCTCGGTAGACACGCTTTCGCTAACTTCGCTTACGTAGCGGTACTAAGCTCGAACTTCGTTTCACTCGTTCTTGCTAAGTACCGACGAGCTCAGATTGTCTACCTCAAAATCCCCCATCGGCTTTTTGCTTTTTCAAGTCTATTATAAAACTACTGCGTTATGCCTGGCGACGTCAACCGAGGGGGATTCTTCGGCTTTATCTGTTGAAAAGCTTTGGAACTCATGTTAAAAATATTCTGTTGAGTCATATTGGAAGGAGTGCTTATGGATATTTACGGAAAGAAGAGAAATGAGTTACTGGCGGAAACGGTTATTAAGGGCTTAAAGTCTCGAAATATGACAGGCTATTATGCCAAGGATAAGGAAGAGGCTTTGAAGCTGGCTTTAGACCTGATTCCCAAGGGCAGCAGCATTTCCATGGGCGGTTGTATGAGCGCTATGGAGATTGGCTTGGTGTCTGCCTTAAAGGAAGGGGAATACAATTTTATTGATAGAAGTCAAATGGAGCCAAGGGCGGCACTGCTTGCGGCCTATGATGCGGATGTTTTCTTAGCCAGTGCAAATGCCATGACGGATGATGGAGTTCTGGTAAATATTGACGGGAATTCCAATCGAGTATCCTGCATTGCTCAGGGACCGAAGAAGGTGGTGTTTATTGTGGGGATACAGAAGATTTGTCCTGATCTGGATAGCGCTATGAAGAGAGCCAGAAACGTGGCGGCTCCCACCAATACCCAAAGGTTTGATGTTAAAACACCCTGTAAGGTAACGGGAAAGTGCTCGGATTGTAAATCTCCGGATACCATCTGCTGTCAGATTTTAATTACCCGCTTTTCTCGCCATACAGATCGTATTCATGTGATTTTGGTGAATGAGGAATTGGGATTTTAGACTTCGGCGAAATTTTGTTGAAGTGTTGTTAAGAATGTTTTTCATCTAGCTACATTATAATACTTTACTTTTACGCTCTCATAATATGGAAGCGAAAGCGTAAAGGTAAAGTAGAATAATTCATTATAAGCAATATTTATTATAAAAAAGCTACTATAGGAGTTCTGAACTGCCACAAAAGTTAGAGTTCCTACAGTGGCTATTTTTTTTATCTTTTAAAGTTTATGGGAGGATATTATAGTTACAATTCACCATATTATAACATTATTATTGTATTATAACATAAATAAAGTTATAATACGTTTTAGTAGTTATGGAGGAATGAAATGGAGTATATAGAGCGGATACTTGATATAAAAACAGAATATAAGGATTGGGAAGATAGAAAAAAAATACCATATTTTCTAACAGATCGCTATTCTTTTAAAAAGGCAAAGTTGGATGAAACAAATTGTCTCTTCATGTATATAAAGGGAAAAATGGAAGATATAGTTTCAGTGAAAAAGCATGTACAAAAACTTGCTGAAATAGTGAATATTCCTGTGGTTTTAGTGCTTGATGAATGTCTACCCAGACAAAGGGAAAGCTTAATAAAGGCAAGAATTCCCTTTGTGATGGAAGGGACGCAGATATTTCTTCCTTTTATGGGAGTAGCATTGCAAGAAAAATTTAGCAAAAGAATGTTAGCTCCTAGAAAAATCAGTCCTGCGGCACAGGTTTTATTTTTATATTTCCTATATAGTGGAAAAGAGGAGATTAGTCTCAGCGAGCTGTCAAATCATCTATCCTATTCATTGATGACTATCAGTAGAGCTACAAAACAGCTGGAAGATGCCGGAATTATTAAAAGCCATAAAAGAGGTGTTAGCAAGTTTGTTACTTCGGAATTTTATGGAAAAGAATTATTTACAGTTGCAGAAAAAGTTTTAATATCTCCGGTAAAGAAAAAGTTGTATATTGAAAGAAAAGATTTGAAGGATGAATTCTTAAAGGCTGGAATTTCCGCATTATCAGAATATTCCATGCTAAGTCCTTCCAAAATAGAGACTTATGCTACTATGCAATTTTATGGTAATAGCTATGAGTTTATGACGGACATAGATAAAGAAATTCAGCTGGAAATATGGCATTATGATCCAAAGCTGTTTGGAATGAAGGGGAAGATAGATGCTCTTTCCTTGTATTTAAGTTTAAAGGATAATGCGGATGAACGCATTCAGATTTCTCTTACAGAAATGATGGAAGCATTTTGGAGGAAGAAATAATGATTCCCACGAAGGGAATCATTAAAAAAGATATCTCTGAATTTTTATTAAAGATGGAAACTGAAGAACTGGATACAAAACAGTTAGTCTGCGACAGAGTAAAGAAGAAATCATTAGGCGTTTAAAGAACTGTTACTTAAGAGATGATAGAGGAGATTTGTAGATTCCCTATCTGTTCTCTATACTCTGATATTCGCCTTTTTGAATTCCTTTTCCAATTCCCTTCTCTGGGCCTTTTTCTTCATATCTTCCCGCTTATCATAAAGCTTTTTACCACGGCAGAGTCCCATGTTCAGCTTAACAAGGCTTCCTTTAAAATAAAGGGAAAGGGGCATAAGGGTGTAGCCCTGTTCCTTGATTTTACCCAGAAGTCTATGGATTTCCTGCTTGTGCAGCAGAAGCTTTCTGTCTCTTAGGGCATCCTTATTGAAAATGTTGCCCCGCTCGTAGGGGTTGATATGCATGCCTACCACAAAGCATTCCCCGTTTCGAATCTGACAAAAGGCCTCTTTAATGGAAGCCTGCCCCAAGCGAAGGGACTTTACCTCGGTTCCGAAAAGCTGAATTCCACATTCAAAGCTTTCCTCCACAAAGTAGTCATGAAAGGCTTTTTTATTGTTGGTGATTTGCTTAATGCTTTCCTTAGTCAAGACTATTGCCTCCTTCTGCATCTTCCGGATAGTAGGGAAGAAAATCAATACTTCTGCTGAGAGTGTCCACGGCATAAACGGAAATCCACATGGAGTCTCCCATATGGAAGGACTTTCCGCTTGCCTCGCCTCTAAGACTGATTTCCTCCTCATTGAAAATGTAGTAATCCTCTGTCATAAAGCGAAGAGGAATCATGCCTTCAATGCTATTCTCTAATGTAACATAAATGCCGTACTGGGTTAAGCCGGAAATTCTTCCCGGGAAGACTTCTCCCAAGAAGTTCTTCATGTACTGGCATTTTTTCAGCTTCATGCAATCCCGTTCCGCTTCCTCTGCTCGTCTTTCTCGAAGGGAGCTTTGAAGAGCGACTTCCGGCAGAATCCGCTCATAGTGCTTGCGCCGTTTCTCATTTTCCTGATAGGCGATATTTTCCTTGATGATACGATGAATCTGCAGGTCCGGATAACGACGGATGGGAGAGGTAAAATGGCTGTAATACTTACTGGCCAGTCCAAAATGTCCCTCCGGTTCCGTGCTGTACTTGGCTTGCTTTAGGGAACGAAGAATCATGCTGCTGAGCATGGCTTCCTCCGGTTTTCCCTTCATTTTGGAAAGTACTTCCTGCAAAGCCTTCGGTCTAAGGCTATCCGGATCCTTTGCCTTCAAAATGTAGGAAAAGGAGGAGAGAACATGGGAGAGATTCTGCCATTTTTCCCAATCCGGCTTTTCGTGAATACGGTATAAAAAGGGGATATCTCTCCAGTAATATTCCTCTGCCACGGTTTCATTGGCAATGAGCATGAATTCCTCAATAATCTTATGGGATTCTTCTCTTTCCTCTGCACAGATTTTGGAAATATTTCCATTTTCATCAAAGTATACCTTGGATTCGGGAAAATCAAAATCCAAAGCCCCTCTGGCCATTCTGGATTTTCGAAGAAGTCTTGCCAGCTCCCGCATTTTCGTAAGAAGCTCCCGGAAGGGCTGATAGGAAAGCTTTTCCTCCGGATCCTCCCATTCCTTATCCTCTAAAAGCGCCGTAACCTTGTGGTAGGACATCCTTTTATTGGAGCAAATGACGGAGGGGGTGATTTCGTGGGAAAGGGGGCGACCTTCCCGGTCAAAGTCCATGATACAGCTGAGACATAGCCTGTCCACACCCTCATGGAGGGAGCAAATGCCGTTGCTTAAAGCCTTAGGCAGCATAGGAATTACCCGGTCTGTCAGGTAAACGGAGGTGCCCCGCTCCAAAGCTTCTAAGTCCAGGGCGCTTCCTTCCTTCACATAGTCGCTCACATCCGCAATATGTACATAAAGGCGGTATTCTTCCTTCTCCGGAAAAATATTCCAAAGAAATGGCATCATCCAAATCCTTGGCATCCTCTCCGTCAATGGTGATGGTGGTAAGCTTTCGAAAAATCCTTTCGCCCCGGCTCTTCAGCCTTTTCAGGGGAAACCGTATTGGGAAGCTGATTGGCTTCCAAAAGTACATCCTCGGAGAATTCCTCCGGCAGGGAGAAGGAGCGAATCACGGAAAGCACATCCATTCCGGGATCATTTTTATTTCCTAAAATCTCCTTCACTTCTCCAACAGGGCAGGAGAGAAGAGGACTGATTCTTTTCCGGGGAATTCGCCCTTTGGGGACTTTGTTTTCCTTGGTAGCCCCATAAGAAAGAATTTCTACGATGACCTTATCTCCGGGAACAGCACCCTTATCTCTTCCCGGGGAAATCAAAATGCAATCCGGAAGCTTGGGATTATCCGGGGAAAGATAGAGCCCTTCCCGTTTCTCCTTCACAAGTCCCAGCACTTCCTTATTGGCACGTTCTAAAACCTTGCTGATTTTTCCCTCGGCCTTACTGCCGTTTTCCGCCCGTTTTGTAAGGATGACCTTTACCAGGTCTCCGTCCATGGCATTACCGCTTTCCCCCTTGGGAATATAGACCTCTTCTTCCTTTTCACTTAGAGAAACAAAGCCGAAGCCTCGCCTGCTGGCATGAAAAGTGCCCTTTTGGGAAAAACTTTCCGCCCTACTGTATTTTCCCTGCAGGGAAATGCCGATAACGCCCTCCTCCTGCATCTCCATAAGAAGCTCCTGAAAGTCTGCCTTTTCTTCTTTTGGCACACCAAGAAAGAAGCAAAGTTCCTTTTCCTTCATGGGGTGGTAGCTTGGATCCTTAATCAGATCCAATATAATTTTCTTTAACTTATCCCTTTGCTCTTCCCGCATTTTACTCCTTTTAGTCTTTAATTCCTTTTATGGTTTACAAGTGTTTTCTGTGAAAATTTGAGGAACTGTCTGAGGAACTGTATGAACTCCCGTTATCCTGCCGCGTCTGTTTTTCTGAATAAATTATCTTTGGATATGAGAAAAAGCCTGCATAAAATGCAGGCTTATCATACAGAGGAATAAACTTACCAAATAATGTCCAGCGCCAATGCTACTGCGAATAAAGCAAAAGCGGCAAACTTAGTAAACTTCTCCAGGTTTCCTTCTACGGAACGACCTCTATTCTTCTGCCAATAGCTGTCTGTGGTACCGGAGAGAGCACCTAAGCCCTGACTCTTTCCCTCCTGCATCAGAATAATGGCAGACAATGCTAAGCCCAGCAATACAAATACAATAACCAAAAAAATCTTCATGGAAAACCATTCCTTTCAAATTTACATACCGACTGAGTATAGCATGATAGGGACAGGAGAGGCAAGTATTTTTTATGGAAAAACAGTGCTAAAAACAGTAGCAAAAGTATGCCTATATCTAAGTATCTTTGCTATAGTATTTTGAATTACTTGTTGCCAGGAGCATGCTGAACAGTGATAGTTAAGGCTTGGCTATAAACTTGCAAATGGGATTTCCCTTGGAAGAGAACTTTTCCTCATATTCGGTCATCACATTTCCCTCATTCAGGACAGGATCATGGTGTAAATCTCTTGTATTTGCCAAGATTTGCCAGTGACATTCCTCTAAACTTTCCAAGGAATAGGTGAAAAGATCCTGATTATCAGTTTTCATTTCCACGAAGGCGTCTTTTGCCAGAATTTCTTTGTAAATCTTTAAAAAGACAGGACTGCTGAGTCTGCGATTTGCCTGCCTTTTTTTAGGCCAGGGATCAGAGAAATTCAGGTAGATTTTACCGATTTCCTCCGGAGCAAAGACATCTGCCAAAAGTCTGGCATCTATACTGATGTAGAAAAGATTGGTGAGTGTAAGCTCCGGTTCCTGCTTTTCTCGCCTTTGAATCGCTTTCAGTAAAACGCTGTCGTAGCGCTCAATGCCGATATAGTTAACCTCCGGATTTCTTTTGGCCATTTCGAAGATAAACTGTCCTTTGCCCATACCGATTTCGATGTGCAAAGGATTGGAATTTCCAAAGAGCTTTTTAGAAAACTCTCCCTTGTACTGTTCCGGATTTGACAAAACATAGTGAGAATTTGCTACAAAATCTTCGGAACCTGGGATATGACGTAAACGCATAGGTACTCCTTTATAGATAGTTTTAGATTGAGGAGGGAAAGCAATATCTAAATGTCAGAACAAACATGAAAACAAGATCTTCAAATTTTAAAGAAAAGGGATGTTGATTGAGGAAAGCTTCAGCATCACCTGGAAAGAATGCTTGCATTCTTTCCGTATTGCGTAGGACAAGGCGGTGCGGTCGGAAATGCTTGCATTCCCGCCTGCGCCACCTTTGTCCTACACAAAAATGTGCGGAGCACATTTGGTGATGCTTAGTAAAGAAGCAAATGAATACCGTGCAGTATTCATTATCTATTTGCTTAAGAGTTTCTTGAACTTCCAAAAACTCTTAAATTATTCCTCTTGCCCTTTTTTCTTTTCCTTGATTTTTACTGTTTTTTTATACCTTACCGGCTCTCCTCCTAATCAAAATTAAGATTTTCTTTATAGGATAGGAACAGTGCCTATGGTATCATAGAACAGCGTTTTCATCTATAGAAATAAGAGGTACAAAAATATATGCAAGATCATATACGGAATTCAAAATTATTCCATAGAGGACTTTCTCTTGTCTTAGTAGCCGGTCTATTGGGGCTTACTGCTTGTGAGAAGAAGCTTGGCGCTGAGGAGCAGGCTGCTTCTTCTTCGGATATTGTCCTGACAACTGAAGCGGAGTCGGAAGGTGTGATGGCCATTGCGGCTCTCGGCTTAAATGCCAATGTGCTTCCCTCTATTGAAGGAGTTACCATTGACGGACAGGCGGAGGACTTAGCACCGGTCAATCTTACCGTAGGTGTAATTAATTCTGTTGTTAAGGATTTGCAACAGAGATTGATGAACCTTGGCTATATGGAGGAGGATGAACCGACCACCTATTACGGAGATGCCACATCCAAGGCGGTGCAGTATTTCCAAAGACAGACAGGACGGAAATGGACGGTATTACCGGTGTAGACACCTGGGATGCTCTAATGTCGGAATCCGCTCCCCATTATGCGGCAAAGCTTGGCTTCCAGGGAGACGATATTACCAAGATTCAGTACCGTTTGTATAACCTGGGATACCTTACGGAAAGCGGCCAGATTAACGGAACCTTTGATCAGGATACGGAAACTGCGGTAAAGAAATTGCAGGAAGTCAATAAACTGACGATAGACGGAACAGTGGGCCAGACCACTTACAATCTTCTATACTCTGATGAAGTAAAGGCTAATATTATTGCCCTTGGAGAACAGAGTGAGATTGTAAAAAAATACCAGAATCGTCTGATTGCGTTGGGATATCTTTCCGGAGAGGCGGACGGAAATTTTGGACTTAGCACGCAAAATGCCATTCGTGCTTTTCAGTCCAGAAATGACCAGGTTGTGGATGGCTACCTCGGCCCGGATACCAGAAGTCTTATGGACTCTGAAAATGCCAAGCCCTTCGGTATGCGTCTTGGTGAACAAAGTGATGATGTAAAGAATATGCAAAATCTTTTGGTAAAATACGGCTATCTTCCTCAGGATAAAGCCTCCGGCTATTTTGGAGAGCTGACAAAAGATGCGGTTATTGCCTTCCAGTCCGTGAACGGTTTAGGAACAGACGGAACAGCAGGAGCGAAAACGTTGCAGCTTCTTCAGTCCGGCACAGCCAAGTCTAAGCCGAAGCCAAAAGCAAAGGCGAAGACACCAAGCCGTGGTAATGGAGGCGGTGCAGCCGGAGGAAATTCCGCTCCAGCAGGAAGAGGAGATACCGGATCCGGCGGAAGTATTTCTTCCGGTGTGGGCGGTGCAACTGTTTCCGGATCTGCAGGATCTTTGATTTCCATTGCCTCATCCAAAATCGGTTCCCCCTATGTATGGGGAGCCAAAGGACCGAATTCCTTTGACTGCTCCGGATTTGTATACTGGTGTTTGAATCAGGCGGGCGTGGGAACCTCCTATATGACCTCCTCCGGTTGGAGAAATCCGGGACGATTTAAGAAAGTAAGTATGGGAGAATTACAGGCAGGAGATATTGTGGTGGTACGAGGACACGTAGGCATTTATGCCGGAGGCGGCTCCGTTATCGATGCATCATCTTCCAACGGCCGAGTGGTGCATAGAAGCCTATCCGGCTGGTGGGCAAATAACTTTATAACTGCATGGAGAATCTTCAGCTAACAGCAGTTCAGGCCTGTAAAGAGAGAAAACTGATTCCGCAGGAACTGGCGAGAAACTGGGGAAGAGAAGAATTTTAAATCAATAGACGAAGCGACAATGCAGTATAGGTCTGAAAAAAGAGGTATTTGAGCCGGTCGACACTTGAGGTGAGCTGACCAAGTGAAGGACTAAATAATCAATAAACGAAGCGATAGATGCAGTGTGGGTCTGAAATAAGGGGTAATCTGAGCCCGTCGGTACTTGCGAAAAACACAGGAACTGTGTTTTTCGCTTAGTATCCGCTACGAGGCGAGGTTAGCGAGAGCGTGCCCCGATTTCAGACCCACACTGCATCATCGCGAACCATCTGAATTTTTATAGCTCTTAGCTACGAAGGCGAAGTTAGCGAGAGCGTGCCCCCATTACAGACCCACACTGCATCAGAGCGTATTCCCGATTTCAGGCCCACACTGCATCATCGCGAATCCATACAATGTTTACAGAATTCCAATAGAAAGACTGGACGAAACGGCATTTTTCCCTTATCTTTAAAGGATAGAAAAAGAGATAGCAAAAGGATAGTCAGTACATTCCTTTTTTATACAATAGCCACCCGAAGGGAGAGACTTATGGGAAAGAAAACAACGTTGGTAATCATGGCTGCGGGATTGGGCTCCCGTTATGGTGCGGGCATTAAGCAGTTAGCCAAAATCGGTCCCCATGGAGAGATTATCATGGATTATTCCGTGCATGATGCCTTGGAAGCAGGCTTTGAGAAGCTGGTTTTTGTGATTCGAAAGGATATTGAGGAAGACTTCCGGGAAATTATCGGGAAGAGAATCGAAAAGATTGCGGATGTGGACTATGTTTTTCAGGAAATCACTGCACTGCCTGAGGGATTTCAGTGCCGGAGGGGCGTACAAAGCCCTGGGGAACAGCTCACGCATTAATGCAGTGCAGAAAGCAGGTGCAGGGGCCCTTTGGGGTGATTAACGCGGATGATTTCTATGGAAAAGAGGGCTTCCGCCTAATCAATGATTTCTTACAGGCGGATAGAGCGGATTCCGGGATGATGGAAATGTGTATGGCAGGATATCATTTGGTGAATACCCTTTCCAAGTACGGCTCTGTAAATCGTGGAATCTGTCAGGTTAGCGGGGATGGCTACCTTCAATCCATTTCCGAAACCTACAATATTGAGCGGAAGGAAGACGGCATTTTGCGAGGAGAAAATCAACAGAAGGAAGTTGTGGAGCTGCAGGAGGATGCCATTGCTTCCATGAACATGTTTGGACTTCCGGAGCATTTTCTGGATGTACTGATTGAAAAATTCCCTTCCTGGCTGGAGAAATACGGTAAGGAAGCGAAGTCTGAATATCTGTTGCCCAGAGAGGTGGATTGCCTGATGAAGGAAGGAAAGGCCAGAGTAAAGGTTTTAGAGGATCATGACCGTTGGTTCGGTGTGACCTATCAGGAAGACCGTGCATTGGCGGAAGAAGCTTTACGGGAATGTATCGCAAATGGCTTATATCCGGAACAGTTATATCGCTAAGGGCGTATATTCGGAGCAGTTGTATCGCAAAAGGGATACATCCCAAAGTTATATTGCTAAAGGAATGTATCCGGAGCAGTGATACCGTTAAGTTAAGATAGGGAGTAGGCTTGGCGGATCGGGAAAGAGAATCAAGAAAAAGGAAATTAAAGCAAAGGGTCATCATAGGAAGTAAGGCGGAAGAAGGTCTTGAAGAAGAGCTGCAGGAAGAAGGAAGAAGGGCAGAAGACAATCCGTTTTCTTTAACTGCGAAAAACTTTTGGCTTCCTTTTTTGTTGATTCTTTTCTTTCTTTTTGCGGTAGGCTTTTTCTTTTATGGAAGAAGACGTTTTGGACAAAAAGAACTTCTATGGAAGGACAGTCTGGAAGAAAGTAAGGATGTAGAGGAGGAATACAGCTATTTTCCTTACAGGGACGGTGTAATTAAACTCAGTAAGGACGGGGCGAAATATGTTTCTTCCCAGGGAAAGGTGCTTTGGGATCAGGCCTTTGAAATGGGGAGAGCCCTGGTTTCTGTTTCCGGAGATTATGCTGTCATCGGAGAGCAGGGCGGTACCAGGCTGTATATTTTTTCTGCCCAGGGACTTAGCGGGCAGGGGGAAGCCCCCAGTACCATAGAAAAATTACGGATTTCCGAAAAAGGTGTGGTTTATGCACTTTTGTCGGAGGATCAGGGAACCTATATCACGGTATTTTCCAAGGAGGGCAAAAATCTGGACATCGGCATCAAGTCGGTGATGTCGGGAGACGGTTATCCTATGGATTTATCTGTTTCTCCGGATGGGACGGAGCTTTGTGTGGCATTTGCCCATTTGGAACAGACCGCTGTGAAATCCAGAGTGGTTTACTATAATTTTTCTTCCTTAGGGAAAAATGCCGGTGCTGACCGAGTGGTAGGGGGCTTTACCGATGATTTTTCCGGCGGCATTGTAGGAAGAGTGCATTTTTTTACTGATGAGGAATCCTTTGCGGCGTATGACGGAGGCTTGGCTTTCTTCTCCACGAAAGTAAGAACCAGCCCGGAGCTGAAGAAGAAGGTGGAAATTCCGGAAACGATTCGGATGATTTCCTATGACCAAAACTACCTTGCAGTTCTTACGGATCAAAGAGGAGAGCCCCAGGAGGATGGAGGAAAGTCCGGGGGCAAAGATGGCGCAAAGGGCGGCAATACTAAAGACCCGAAGAAAAAGAAACAAAGTCCTGTAGCAAGCGGAAGTACCCTTACGGAAAGCAAAGAGAATTCCGGTAAAGAAAAGCAAAAGACGAAAGTCTCTTCCGGAAGTAAAAAGAAAAAGCAGGAAAAACCCTATAGACTTTTGATTTTCCGAAAGACTGGAGAGAAAATTCTGGATAAACCCATAGACTTTATGGGCAACAATATGGAATTAAGTCAGGATAAGGTGATTCTCTATCAAGAGAAATATTTTAAAGTTTATGATTTTCAAGGCAGACTGCGTTATAATGGGGAGACCGAAGAAGGTTTGCAATATATTCGTTCTTTGTCAAAAATTCAGTTCGGGGGAACGGATTTATTCTTGGCATATCGAAACAGAGAAGAAGCTATTCGGGTAAAATAGAAAAAGCTTCAGCCATGTGCTTATAGAAGCATTCAGAAGAGTAAGGTGTGTAGCCGGCTACAGAGGAGGGATAAGATGAATCAATATTGCGTAGGCATTGATGTAGGGGGAACTTCCGTAAAATGCGGTATTTTTACCTATAACGGCGTACTGTTGGACAAATGGGAGGTGCTCACCAGAAAGGCGGAGCAGGGAAAGTTTATCCTTCCGGATGTGGCTGAGGAGTTAAAGAAGCATTTGGCGGAAAAGACCATTGCCTATGAGGATGTGGCAGGAATCGGGATCGGTGTACCGGGACCTGTAGAGCCGGACGGGCATGTGCCTGTTGCGGTAAATTTAGGCTGGAAAGACATTTATCCGGCAAAAATCATGAGAGAGCTGATGGGCGGAAAGATTCCCTGTGCAGTAGGAAATGATGCCAATGTGGCGGCCCTTGGAGAGCTTTGGCAGGGAGGAGGAAGAGGTTTCTCCGATATGCTGATGGTAACTTTGGGAACCGGCGTAGGTGGCGGTTTGATTCTGAATGGCAAAATTGTTACCGGAGCTCATGGTGCAGGAGCGGAAATCGGACACATCCATGTGCGGGATGTGGAGGGAGAGCGTTGTGCCTGCGGCGGTATGGGCTGTCTGGAGCAGGTGGCTTCCGCTACCGGAATTGTGAAGGAGGCAGAGCGTTTTCTTCGGATGTTCAGAGATCCTTCTTCTCTTCGGATCTATGGAAAAGCCCTTACCGCAAAGATTGTTTGCGAGGCGGCTAAAGAGGGAGACATTCTGGCCAGCACAAGTTTAGAATGCAGTATGCGTTATCTGGGGATTGTTTTGGCACAGGTTTCCATGATTGCTGATCCGGAGGTTTTCGTTATCGGTGGAGGCGTTTCTCGAGCAGGAGACTTCCTTTTACAGATTATTAAGAAGCATTACGAGGAGCACACCCCGATTTTAAACAAGAAGGCTGAGCTGATGCTGGCTAAGCTTGGAAATGATGCGGGAATTTACGGCTGTGCAAAGCTGATGCTGGATAAGGAATAAGTTCGGCAAAGAGTAGAAAGGGATAGAATGAACCAAAAGGTCTTAAAGACATTGGAGTTTTACAAAATCATAGACCGATTAGTGGAGGAGGCGGACTCTTCTTTGGGTAAGGAGAAGCTGAAGGCCTTAGAGCCTTCTTCTTCCTTTTTAGAGGTGGAGCAGAGTCTTTCGGAAACAGAGGCGGCTCAAGACCGTATTCGTTTAGGGGGTGGCATTTCCTTTCGGGGAATCAAAGAAATCCGCCCCTATTTTTCCCGTTTAGCCTTATCCACAGCCCTTTCCATTCCGGAGCTTTATGACATTATCCTGATTTTGGAAAAGACCAAAAAGGCGAAGGAACAGGGAGAAGAGCGGGAAGATGCTTTGCAGGAGTATTTTCGGGCTTTAGCGCCCTTGGATGAAGTTCGAAGAGAGCTGCAACGCTGTATTCTTTCCGAAGAGGAGCTGGCGGATGATGCCAGTCCGGAGCTTTCCCATCTTCGCAGGAAGGAAAAGGGCTTAGAGGAAAAAATCAATCAGGAATTAAATCGCATTTTACAGCATAACCGTTCCATGCTACAGGATCCGGTCATAACCCTTCGAAACGGGAGACACGTGTTTCCTGTTAAGGCGGAATATAAAAATGCTTTCCGGGGAATTGTTCATGATGAAAGTAGCTCAGGGGCTACTCTTTTTATGGAGCCCTTCTCCATTGTCCAGCTGGAAAATGATATGCGGGAGCTTTTGTCTTTAGAAAAGAAGGAAGTGGAGAAGATTCTTTTACAGCTTTCCCTTTCTTTGGCGCCTTTCACGGAGGAACTGGGGGAAAATGTAAAGATTTTAAGTCATTTGGACTTTGTCTTTGCCAAGGCAAAGCTGGCCAATAAGATGGACGGGGTAAAGCCTATCTTGAACCAGGAGCGAAAGACGGTGCTTTTGGATGCCCGTCATCCCCTGATCCCCAAAGACAAAGTTGTGCCCATCAGCATTCGCCTGGGAGATGACTTCAGCCTTTTGGTGATTACCGGCCCCAACACGGGAGGTAAGACGGTTTGCTTAAAGACCCTGGGACTGTTCCAGCTCATGGGGCAGGCGGGACTCTTTATTCCGGCCTTCCAAGGCTCCAGCATTACGGTGTATCGAGAGATTTATGCGGATATCGGGGATGAGCAAAGCATTGAGCAAAGCCTTTCCACCTTCTCCTCCCACATGACCAATACGGTGAGGATTTTGCAGGGGGCAAGGGAAGACTGTCTCTGCCTTTTTGATGAGCTTGGGGCGGGAACGGATCCTACAGAGGGAGCCGCATTGGCTTTGGCGATTTTGGACCACCTCTTCCAAAAAGGGATTCGGACCCTGGCCACCACCCACTATGCGGAGGTGAAGCTTTACGCCCTTTCTACAGAAGGGGTGGAAAATGCCGCCTGCGCCTTTGATGTGGAAAGCCTGCGCCCCACCTATCATTTGCTGATCGGTGTGCCCGGAAAGTCCAATGCCTTTGCTATTGCGGAGAAGCTTGGTCTTCGAAAAGATATCATTGCTTCTGCAAAGAATCGTTTGGGAGAGGAAGACCTACATTTTGAAGATGTGATTGCGGATTTGGAAAATACCAAACGCCTCGCCCAGAGGGAAAAGGAAGAAATCGAGCGCTACAAGGCGGAGGTGGAGAGCTTAAAGCAGCGTGCCAGAGAATCCACCAAAGGCATTGAAAAAGGAAGAGAGAAAATCCTGCAAAGAGCCAGAGAAGAGGCTGCTCAGATTTTACGGGAGGCTAAGGAAACCGCCGACCAGGTGGTGAAGGAATTACGTCGGCAGGAGGCAGGAAAGAGCAGTGCCCTAGAGGGAGAAAAGACCAGAACCAAGCTGCATCAAAAGATGCGGGAAAATGATGAGGCCCTGTCCGCTACCTTGGTAAAGGGACCCTCCCAGACTATTTCCTTAAAGAAGCTTGCCATTGGAGACAAGGTAAGGGTTTTGAGCATGCACGATATGGTGGCAACCGTTACCACCCTGCCGGATAAAAACGGAATGTTTACCGTTACTGCCGGTATGCTTCGCACTAAGGTTTCCGCCAAGGATGTGGAATTTATCCAGCATAAGGAAAAGGAAAAGCCGGAGAAGAATCAGGGGAAAGTCGCTTCCATTGGAAGAGGAAAGGTGCTTGGCATCTCTCCGGAAATTAATTTAATCGGAAAAATGACGGCGGATGCGTTGCCGGAGTTGAATAAATATTTGGATGACGCCTTTTTGGCCAGACTGCCTCAGGTACGAATCGTCCATGGAAGAGGTACCGGAGCCCTTCGAAAGATGGTGCAGGAATGCCTAAAAAAGAATAAGCATATCGAATCCTTCCGTTTAGGAGAGTATGGGGAAGGCTCTGACGGCGTCAGCATTGCTTTCTTTAAGAAGTAGAAAATCTTTGATAGAAGAAAAAGCAGGAGCTGCTTGAGTTCCTATACAGATTGAAGAAAAGAGTAGGTCTAGAAAATTTCAGAATATTGAATATTGGAAGATAGTAGAAAGGAGGAAGCATGGCGGAGAAACAAAAAATCTTGATTGTGGATGATGACAGCTCCATTGCAGAGCTGGTTTCCCTGTATTTGGAAAAGGAGTGCTACGATACCCGAATCTGTGAAGACGGGGAAGAGGCCTTGAAAAGTCTGGAAAAAGAGCCGGTGGCATTGATTATTTGGACCTGATGCTTCCGGGAATAGATGGCTACGAGGTTTGCAGAAGGATTCGCACAAGCTCCAATGTGCCCATTATCATGCTTTCCGCAAAAGGAGAGACCTTTGATAAGGTGCTGGGCTTAGAGCTTGGGGCTGACGACTATATGCTAAAGCCCTTCGATACCAAGGAACTGGTAGCCAGAGTGAAGGCGGTTTTACGAAGAAGCCAGCATGTCTTTTCTCCGCCTTTGGAGGAAGAGAAGGAAAAGGAGGGCGGAGAGGACCTTTTACGAAAGGGCAAATACATCGCCTATGAGGACCTGGTGATTAACCTTAGCAATTATGCGGTGCATTATAAGGGAAAGGCTATTGACATGCCTCCCAAAGAACTGGAGCTTTTGTATTTTTTGGCCAGCTCTCCCAACCAGGTTTTTACCAGAGAACAGCTTTTGGATCATATTTGGGGCTATGAGTTTGCCGGGGATTCTCGGACGGTGGATGTGCATATCAAGCGACTTCGAGAGAAGCTTCCCCAGGTGGAAGAGTGGGAGATTTCCACGGTTTGGGGCATAGGCTATAAGTTTAGATTAGGATAAAGACGTAAGACATAGCTTAGACCGGGATGGATATTTAAAGAGTCAGATGGTGATCTGCTTCGAGCAGGGATTGCAGAAATCGGTGGCTAAGCTTAGAACGGAATGAATAGAAGAAAGCAGGAGGGAATTTGGGAAAACGATTATTTATCAAATTTATCATCGCCTACCTGCTGTTTTTTCTCTTTGGCTTTCTTTTTCTTTATTTTTACGGAGAAAAGGCTATCGGGCAGAATTTATACCGAAGAGAGGGGCAGGAGCTTTACAGTGAGGCTACCAGGCTTGCCAACTACTATTCCAAAGAGGAAAACGGAGCCCTTTCTCTGGATAGACTCAGTAAGGAGATGGAAGGAAACATTCATAGAAGCAATGTGGAATGGACCTTGGTGGATAAGGACGGGAAAATTCTACAGCATAAGGGGAAGGATAATCTGAGCGGAAAGACTGTGGGCGATTTTGATCCTACGGAAAACGGTGGAAAAATTGCTTTCCGGGGCAATCTTCACGGTTTGCTACCCGAGGAACATATCTTTGCCCAGGCACCGATTCAGAGAAATTACCAAAATCTTGCCTACCTGATTTTGCATAAATCCGTAGCGGGAATAGAGCAGGAAAAAGCCATGCTGCTCAGCATTTTCTATAGAGGCTTTCTGGCTGTGGCAGTCCTGTCTCTTTCCATTTTTTTCGTTTTTTATTTTTGGGTTTATCGACCGCTGGGGAAAATTACGGCAGGGGCGGTACACTATGCCGCAGGAGAATATTTGTATCGGATTTCCGTCGGTGGAGGGGATGAAATGTCCTACCTTGCGGATACTCTGAATTTCATGGCGGAGGAAATTCAAAAATCCGATGACTACCAAAGGCAGTTTATTGCCAATGTTTCCCACGACTTCCGCTCCCCGCTAACCTCTATAAAGGGCTATTTGGAGGCCATGCTGGATGGTACCATCCCCAAGGAGGCGGAGGAAAAATATTTGCTTCGGCTGATTTCCGAGACGGAGCGCCTGAGTAAACTGACTCAGTCCATGCTGAGCTTAAACAAGCTGGATCAGGGAAGCTCCTTGAACCGGAGCAACTTTGATCTAAACCGAATGATTCGGGAGGTTTGTGCCAGCTTTGAAATGCAGTGCCAGAAGAAAAAGCTGGGTTTTTCTCTGGTATTTGCGGAGAAAAAACAGATGGTACATGGGGATTATCCGAAGATTCAGCAGGTCTTTTATAACCTTTTGGACAATGCGGTAAAGTTCTCCAGGGAGGATTCGGAGATTCAGATTCGGACGGAGCAAAAAGGCACAAAGGTACTGGTGGGCATTAAGGACCAGGGCATCGGAATACCCAAGAAGGATTTGGGGAAGATTTGGGAGCGTTTTTACAAGACGGACATTTCCAGAGGAAAGGATAAAGCCGGTACCGGCTTGGGACTGGCCATTGTAAAAAGTATTATCACCGCCCACGGGGAAAACATTGACTGTGTTTCCACGGAAGGCGTGGGGACGGAATTCAGCTTTTCGCTTCCCGCAGTGGAACGGGTGGAAGAGTAAGATAGCAGGGCTTTAGAGGAACGCAAGATGGAAGAACATTTTATTCGAGAGAAAATCGTAGGTCCTAAGGGAAAATGGAAAAAGAGGCTGAAGAAGGCGGTACTGATTCTGCTTTCCGGAGGACTTTTTGGTGCAGCAGCGGCCTTTTCCTTCTTTTTATGGGGAAACGCCTTTCCCAAGGAGAAAGAGAGCAACCGAAGGAAAGCATTGCCCTGGTGGAAGAAAGTTCTGAAGCGGCATCGGAAAGTGTGGCGGAAACCGAGGCCATTGAGGATGTAGTACAGTCAGAGTTGCAAAAGTTTGATTTTTCCGTATCCAGCTATGACAGTCTGATGTCCAATGCCAAAACGCTGATTTCCGAAGGGGAAAAATCCTTGGTAGAGGTCAGTATTCATACTCCCGGAGAAGATTCTCTCAGCGAAGCAAACCAGCATTGTACCGGGGTGATTTTAAAAAAGACCAAAGAAGAGGCGGTGATTCTCTTTCTGGGAGAGGCCAAGGACGGGGCAGGCTACGAGGTCACATTTAATCGGGAAAAGAAGCTTCCGGCTACTCTACGGGGAAAAAGCGGCAGGGATCGATGGGTGGTTCTCACCGCAGAGCTTTCGTCCCTAACGGATAAGGAATGGGAGAAAATTCAAGAAATGCCCAGAGGAAATTCCAGACTTCTGCAAAAGGGAGATACGGTACTGCTTTTAGGCTCACCCCTGGGACAGGCCTATTCCTCGGCTTTAAGCACCATCGGTATTTTGTCCTATGACAAGGCTTCGGAGGATAGGGTTTGGGAAGAAATCAAGATGCAGTTCTCCGGAGAAGAAAACAGCACAGCCTTTGTTTTAAACACAAAGGGGGAATGGGTAGGCTTCTACACGGAGGCGGAGGACAGAAAAGCAGGAAGACAGATTATCGGAATATCCGATGCTTTAGAAAGTCTGGAACGACTCAGTAATGGAGGAATTCTTCCCTATTTCGGTGTAAAGATTCAAAACAGTTCCAAGACTATGCAGGAGCTGGGAATTCCGGAAGGAGTTTATGTCACGGAGGTAGTGGAGGACAGTCCCGCCTACTCTGTTGGAATTCTCCCCGGGGATATTATTAAAAAATTGAACGGAAAGAGCGTTGATACAGGCAAGGCTTTTCAGGATACTTTGCAGGAACAGGCGGAAGGAGCGGTTGTTCCCGTGGAACTTCTCCGTTATAATGGTAAAGAGTATGTAGAGTTAGTGCTTTCTTGCCCGATACAGGCAAGGTAGGAAGGAAAAAATATGGAACGAGTTCCTAACCCCAATCGCTTTATTGAGAATTTCCGAGATGGGCTTCGGGTGAATAATGTGTATCTTGTGAAAACCAAGAATGCAGCGGTGACGAAAAATGGAAAGGAATACTTGAATGTCTGTCTGCAAGACAGAACCGGCACCATTGATGCCAAGGTATGGGAACCCAATTCTCCGGGAATATCGGACTTTTCTCCCATGGACTATGTGTACGTGGAGGGAAATGTCAGCATTTACAACGGAGTAAATCAGCTGAGTATTCAGCGCCTGTCGGTGGCTTCCGAGGGAACCTATGCGGCGGAGGATTTTTTGCCGGTCAGTAAGCATGACCGGGAGGAAATGGGGAAGGAGCTCTTTGCCCTGATTAAGACCGTACAAAACCCATATTTGCAGAAGCTGTTACAGAAGCTTTTTGTGGAGGACAAGGAATTTTACAAATGCTTTTCCTTCCACTCTGCGGCAAAGTCCGTACACCACGGCTATGTGGGGGGGCTTTTGGAGCATACCCTGTCTGTTGCCAAGCTTTGCGACTTTTACGCAAGACACTATGGGGATATCAATAGAGACATTTTGTTAAGCGCGGCTCTTTGCCATGATATCGGAAAGACCAAGGAGCTTACGCCTTTTCCGAAAAATGATTATTCCGATGAGGGACAGCTTTTAGGGCACATCTTAATCGGCTACACGATGCTTTCGGAAAAAATTCAGGAAATTCCCGATTTTCCGGAGAATGTGAAGACAGAGTTTTTACATTGCATCCTGTCCCATCACGGAGAATTGGAATACGGTTCCCCCAAGAAGCCGGCTACCATGGAGGCTTTGCTCCTTTCCTTTGCAGACAATACGGATGCCAAGCTGGAAACCATGCGGGAGTTTATCGAGCAGGGAGAAAAATCCGGAAAAGCCAGGGGAAGCCAACGGTTGGGTAGGCTTTAACAAGCTTTTGGACAGTAATGTAAAGAAGACTTCTAACTAAAAATTCTGTAGAGTGAATTCTGTAGAGTAGATTCTGTAGAGTAGATTCTGTAGAGTAAATTCTGTAGAGTGAATTCTGTAGAGTAGATTCTGTAGAGTAAATTCTGTAAGGTGGATTCTATAGAGTCTTGTCATTAAGAGCTATAAGAGTCTTTGTAGTTAATATTTATAGAGTATGTAAAAGAGGATTTTGTGATTCAATTATTTTTAGGAGATAAGGTGCTTCCTTTCGAAGCGGACATTCGGGAGCTTTGTAAGGCATTTTACTCCGGGAGAAGATTTCCAGATTCATAGCAGTCAGGGCATTCGCCTGATGGAAACTACCCAGGAGGAGAAAAATGCCTTTAAGCGGGCGAAGGAAGTGGGACAGCCCACAGAGGTAAATAAAAAGAGCTTAAAGCATAAGCCGGAAGAAAAGAAAAATCGCATTTTAACAGAGGAGGGGATTCTCGACCCTTCTCTGTTCCTCTTTTCTCTGGAAATCACCGGAGAAGAGCTTAGCTTTACCGGAGATAGGGGAAAGGATAAGTCGATTTTAAAGGCGTATCTTTATGATATTTTGGAAAAACAAAGCGGAAGAAGCCTACCCTGGGGAGACTTAACCGGCATTCGTCCGGTAGGACTTTGCCGAAAAATGCGGGAAGAAAAGGGGCAGAGTCCCGAAATTTTGTTCCCTGCTCTAAAAGAAGAGTATCGTTTGGAGGGGGAGAAGGCGGAGCTTTTATATAAGATTTCTTTGCAGGAGGAAGATATTTTACAAAGGGCGGAAAAGGCTTATGGAAAAAGCATTTCCGAAGGTTACAGTCTTTATATCAATATTCCCTTTTGTCCTACCCGTTGTGCCTACTGCTCCTTCCTTTCCATGCCTATGGGAAGTTTTTCCGAAAGGATGCCGAAATATCTTTCTCTTTTAGAGGAGGAAATGCTTTTTGTGCTGCGAGAAATGGGGGAGAAAAGAGGAAAGCAGCTGCAAAGCATTTATATCGGTGGCGGAACCCCAACAGCCCTAAGGGAAAAGGATCTGGAAATCCTGCTTTCCTTAGTGGATAAGCATTGTTTTTCCAAGGGAAAGGGCGCCATAGAATATACGGTGGAGGCGGGAAGACCGGACTCCATTAATCGGGAAAAGCTAAAGCTTCTACAGGATTTCTCTGTGGACAGAATTTCCATTAACCCCCAAAGCTTCCATCAGGAAAGTTTAGATATTATCGGAAGAAAACATTCCGTGGAAGAGGTGAAGGAAAAGTATGCCTTGGCAAGGGAATTAGGCTTTGAGAACATTAACATGGACTTAATCCTAGGCTTACCCGGAGAGCATTTGCAGCAGGTGGAGGAAAGCCTTTCCGAAATCTTACGCCTGGCGCCGGACAGCCTAACCGTACATTCCCTGGCGGTAAAACGAGCTGCCAGACTGAAGGCGGAGGAAAATCATTTCCGGGAAATCTATCAGGCAGGGGGAGAGGCGGAAAGCTTTTCCCTGGACAGAGAATTCTCTATTCCCTATCTGCCTTCCTTAAAGAAGCGACAGGAGAGAAGGGAAATCGAGTGGATGATGCTTTGCAGTATGGATACGGCGGAGAAACTGGATTTACAGCCCTACTACCTTTACCGACAGAAAAACATGGCGGGAAATCTGGAAAATATCGGTTTTGCCAAGGAAGGAAAGGAGTGCCTTTACAACATTTTCATGATGGAAGAGAAGCACAGTGTCTTAGGAATAGGGGCAGGGGCTTCCAGTAAGATACTGTTTCCGAAAGGTCGAATCGAAAGAACGGACAACGGAAAGGATATGCATTCCTACTTAGAGCGCTTTCCGGAGTATTTAGAGAAGAAACGGAGACTTTTGGAAGAGGAGGAACTTCGGTAAAAGGGGCTGTAAAAAAACAAAACAGTTTTCTAAGCAATATTGCCGAAAATCTATTTCTTATTTTGATTTTTACAGCCCCTTTTATGGGCAAAGAGGATTAATAATCCGGAGTAAAGAAACTTTGAATATGGTCGAAATAGTAAGGGAAAGTGTGTATAAAATGCAATAATTCCTAGAAAAAAACTAGGAATTATTCTATACTACTCTTGTCCAAAGCTTTTAAGGAATGGGGGAAGAATTCCCGGAAAGGATGCAAAATGAATATTCAAGAGAGAAAAGTAGGGGTTATCGGTTGCGGATTCGTAGGAGCGAGCTCTGCCTTTGCCTTAATGCAAAGCGGACTGTTTTCCGAAATGGTTTTAAACGATGCGGACAGAGCGAAGGCGGAGGGAGAAGCACTGGATATCAGTCACGGACTTCCCTTTGCAAAGCCTATGAAGATTTATGCCGGAGACTATGACGATTTAATGGATTGCTCCATTCTTGTCATTACGGCAGGAGCAGGACAGAAGCCGGGAGAAACCCGTTTGGATCTGGTGAAGAAGAATGTAGGGATTTTTAAGAGCATTATTCCGGAGATTGCCAAGAGAAATTATGAAGGAATCCTTCTGATTGTAGCCAATCCGGTGGATATCTTAACCTATGCGGCGGTAAAACTTAGCGGCTTCCCGGAGAATCGGGTATTCGGCTCCGGAACCGTATTGGACACCGCAAGACTGAAATATCTTCTGGGAGAGCACCTTTCCATTGATAACCGATCCGTGCATGCCTTCATTATCGGAGAGCATGGAGACAGCGAGATTGCCGCATGGAGCAGTGCCAATGTATCCGGTATCCCCTTGAACGATTTCTGCGAACTTCGGGGGCATATCGAGCATGACGAGTCCATGAGACGCATTGCGGAAAATGTAAAAAACAGCGCCTACGAAATTATTGAAAAGAAGAAGGCTACCTACTACGGTATTGCCATGTCTGTTCGAAGAATCTGTGAAGCCATTATTCGAGATGAGAAATCCATCCTGCCGGTTTCCAGTATGCAGCACGGAGAATACGACATTCATGATGTGTCTCTTTCTGTTCCTGCCATTGTGGGAAGAGGGGGCGTGGAAAGGGTAGTATCCATTGAATTAAGCCCGGAGGAGAAAGAAGCATTACAGGCTTCTGCGGATACCTTAAAGAAAGTTATCGGAGATGCTCTGTAAAAAGTCTTACCTGAATCGGGGATTTTAAGGAGAGTGCCCTGTAAAGAGATAGTTATTCCATTTGCTATAGCCTAAAGAGGATGCCTACGACCGGTATCCTCTTTTCTTGCACTTTTTTTCATCTTCCTTTATACTTTAGCAGAAAAGGAAGGAGATAGTATGGGATTAGAATTCATTCATAAGTTACCCTCTGCATCGGAGGTAAAGGAACAGTATCCGTTGTCTTCCGAGCTGATTGCTCAGAAAGCGAAAAGAGATGAGGATATTAAGGCGATTTTTACAGGAGAAAGTCACAAGTTTTTGCTGGTGATCGGGCCCTGTTCCGCAGACCATGAGGATCCTGTACTGGAGTATTGTCACAAGCTTAAAGAAATTGCCAAAGAGGTGGAGGACAAGATTTTAATTGTTCCCCGTATCTATACCAATAAACCGAGAACCACAGGAGAAGGCTACAAGGGTATGCTCCATCAGCCGGATCCGGAAAAGCGTGCCAACCTGATTGAAGGGATTTTTGCCATTCGAAAGCTCCACATGCGAGTTTTGGAGGAAACAGGCTTCAGTACCGCAGATGAGATGCTTTATCCGGATAACCTGTCCTACCTGTCCGATATGATGTCCTACATTGCGGTGGGAGCCCGTTCCGTAGAAAATCAGCAGCACCGTTTGGTGGCTTCCGGGGTGGATGTTCCCCTGCGGCATGAAGAATCCCACCTCAGGAGACTTGGGAGTAATGTTAAACTCCATCTATGCAGGACAGCATGGCCATGAATTCATTTTCCGGGAATGGGAAGTAAAGTCCTCCGGAAATCCTTATACCCACGCTATTATGCGAGGCTTACAGAATAAGCATGGGGAGATGGTGCAGAACTACCACTATGAAGACTTAAAGCTTTTACATTCTCTTTATGAGGAGCGGAATCTGGTGAACCCTGCGGCGGTAGTGGATACCAATCATTGTAATTCCGGAAAACAGCATAGAGAGCAGCTTCGTATTGCTCAGGAAATCATGCATTCCAGAAAGTATTCCCAGGAGCTGGCCAACTTTGTGAAGGGTCTGATGGTGGAGTCCTATCTGATTGAGGGCGCTTGTAAGGTGGAGGAACATATCTTCGGAAAGTCCATTACTGACCCCTGTATCGGCTGGGAGGATACGGTTCGTTTGATTTCCAATGTCTACGAGTACGAGCAGCAGACCAAATATTAATACAGCACTGCAAGAGCGGTTTGATTTTTGAGGGAATGAATGCAAGGGAGATACCCACACTATTGCCGGGATACTCCTTAAGAACGAGATACCCCGCGCCGTGAGAGGGATGTAAAATCAGGCAGGATTTTTCTTTTGAAAGAAAGACAGATCCTGCTCAGTCAATGATGAGAAAAGGAAGGAAGCAGTATGGGAGTTTACGAAGAATTACAAGAGAGAGGATTGATTGCCCAGGTTACAAATGAAGAAGAAATCCGAAAGATGGTTAATGAAGGAAGGCAATCTTTTATATTGGCTTCGACCCCACTGCGGATTCTCTTCATGTAGGGCACTTTATGGCGCTGTGCCTGATGAAGCGTTTGCAGGCAGCAGGCAATAAGCCTATCGCCTTGGTTGGAGGCGGAACCGGTATGATCGGAGATCCTTCCGGTCGTTCCGATATGCGGCAAATGATGACCACCGAAATGATTGATCATAACTGTGCCTGCTTTAAGAAGCAGATGAGCCGTTTCATTGACTTCTCCGAGGGAAAGGCATTAATGGTAAACAATGCGGACTGGCTTAGAGATATGAACTTTATGGAGTTCTTGCGAGAGGTAGGTCCTCATTTTTCCGTAAATGAAATGCTGAGAGCCAGATGCTATGTGAACCGTCTTTCTCAGGGACTTTCCTTCTTCGAGTTTTCTTATATGCTGATGCAGGGCTACGATTTCTATCGTCTCTATGAGGATTATGGCTGTAACATGGAGTTCGGCGGAGATGACCAGTGGTCCAATATGCTGGCAGGAACAGAGCTAATTCGTAAGAAGCTGGGAAAGGATGCCCATGCCATGACCATCACCCTGCTTACCAATAAGGAAGGAAAGAAGATGGGAAAGACCGCCAGCGGTGCGGTTTGGCTGGATGCGGCTAAAACCAGTCCCTACGACTTCTACCAGTATTGGCGAAATGTGGATGATGCGGATGTAGGAAAATGTCTTCGTCTCCTGACCTTCATTCCTATGGAAGAAATCAAGAAGATGGATGCCTGGGAAGGGGCAGAGCTGAATAAAGCTAAGGAAATACTGGCTTACCATTTGACAGAGCTGGTACATGGTGCGGAGGAAGCTAAGAAGGCGGAGGAAGCAGCCAAATCCTTATTTGCAGGAGGCGGAAATTCTGCAAACACCCCGAAGTGCGTCCTAAAGAAGGCAGAGTATCCTGAGGGAATCGATATCTTGAACCTTTTGGTTGTGAGCGGTTTGGCACCATCCAAGGGAGAAGCCAGAAGAAATGTGCAGCAGGGCGGAGTAAGCTTTGCCGGAGAGAAGATTACAGATATCGGAAGACAGCTATCCCTTTCCGAACTGGAGAATGAGCCTTTGCTCCAGAGGGGAAAGAAGAGTTTTATGAAGATTGTGTTGGAGTAATAGCAAGTATAAAAAGAATAAGCCTTTCATGCAGTATAGGTCTGAAACTAGGGCACGCTCTCGCTAATCAAGCTAGTGGTGAAGTACTGTAAACAATTAAAAGAGCACGCTCTGATGCAGTACCGGTCTGTAATTGGGCACGCTCCCGCTAACTTCGCCTTGACTGAGCAGTGGTTTTGTTACCACTGCTCACTTTGCTTGTGCGCCTAGCGGCGCACGTTTCTAACGGGTTAAAGTCCCGAATCCGCCCGGTAGTGGGAAGGATATAGCCGAAGGCAAGGGTGTCGAGGGTGACCTCGAATCTGAAGGAAGCTGGATATGAGGAAGATACTAACTCATGGGCAAATCTCTGGTCTGACGAACAGAAATCTCATATGAGGTTATGCATGAGGATAAGACTGCAAGACAAGCCAAAGTCCAATAACTACACGGAATCATGCATGATAGATGAGGCAGATATATGGAGAGGAAGAAACGTGTGGTACCTAGGGAGGTCTGTGTGATATGCCTCGAAAGAGGTAACCATTGTCCAAAGCAATGCTGAACACACAGAAGTCAGCAGAGGTCATAGTAGTCGAGAGACAAAGGACCGAATCAGTAGGAGTCTCAAGTATGACTGAGAAAGGAGGAATGACTGGTTATGGCAGAAAACATTGAAAACAATGGCTGTTCGCAAAGAGATAGTGCGGAACATGAAGGGTATGCGAAAGCGCGTAGTCATTCAATCTGATATGGAAAGAAAGAGGCAGTGCACAGCCGAAGCTCTTAGAAGCGATACTGCATAAAGATAACTTTAACAGAGCGTATAAGAGAGTGAAGGCAAACAAGGGAGCACCTGGAATTGATGGTATGACCATCGAAGAGGCACTTCCTTATCTTCAGGAACATCAACAGGAGTTAACTAACCGTATCTATCGTGGAAAGTATACTCCGTCTCCAGTAAGACGAGTTGAGATTCCCAAACCAGATGGTGGTGTGCGAAAGCTTGGCATACCAACAGTGATAGACCGTACACTTCAACAGGCGATAACACAACAGTTAGTTCCAATCTATGAGCCACTTTTTACAGACGGCAGCTACGGTTACCGTCCAAACAGAGACGCAAAAGGAGCAATACTTAAGATTAAGGAGTACGCTGAACAGGGCTACACATATGCGGTAGTTCTAGATTTATCGAAATATTTCGATACAATCAACCACGAGATTCTTATCAACCTTCTGAGGAAAAATGTTAAAGATGAACGTGTGGTGCAACTTATCAAGAGGTATCTGAAAAGTGGCGTAATGGAAAATGGAGTGGTTATTGAAACAGAGGAAGGGTCGCCACAAGGAGGGAATTTATCCCCTTTGCTCGCGAATATCTACCTCAATGAGTTCGACCGGGAGTTTTTGAAAAGAGGTGTCCCATGCATAAGGTATGCAGATGACATAGTGCTTCTTGCGAAAAGCAGAAAGGCATCAGAGAGACTCTTAGAGAGCAGTACGAGGTATCTTGAGGAGAAACTGAAACTTACAGTGAATCGAGAGAAAAGCCGCACTGTCAGTGTATTTGCAATCCGAAATTTTAAATTCCTTGGCTTTGCACTGGGAAGGAACAGAAGTGGCATATATGTCCGAGTTCATGCAAAGTCTTGGGAGAAGTTTAAGTCGAAACTGAAAGAGCTTTCTTCCCGTAAGCGCTGTCAGTCAATCAAGCCGAGCCTAGAAAGAATCAAGGTATACGCAAGAGGGTGGCTTAACTACTATGGAATAGCAAGTATGAAGAGCAACATGAATGATATCAACGGATGGCTCTATCACAGAATACGTATGTGTGTATGGAAACAATGGAAATGTGTGCGAACCAGATACCGAAACCTGAGGGTCATGGGAGTTCCTCAAGACCTAGGGTGGAAAACGGCAAACAGCAGACGAGGCTATTGGTTTACAACACATACAGTTGTCATGAACATGGCAATGACAAAAGAAAGACTGATAAACAGTGGCTTTACGATTTAGCCACAGCCTATCAGTCTGTGCACGTCAACTATTGAAAGCGCTGTATACGAGAACCGTACGTACAGTGCTGTGAGAGGACGGCGGTTAGTCGCCGCCTCCTACTCGATCGCAAAGCAAATTCCTTCGGAAGTTGGTCCTCGTCCAGGAGGTACTTTTCTGAAGAAAAGTACCTCCTTATCAGTACTAACTTCAAGCTTCGCAATGCTCGCTTTCAGTAAGTACTGACGGGCTCAGATTGCCCCTATTACAGACTGGTACTGCATCTATCGCTTCTTTAATTGATTTTTTACAGTTCTTCGTTTGAGGTGTTTTTTGTGTGTTTCGTGGGCTCAGATTGCCCCCTTTTCAGACCTATACTGCATGAAAGTCGGCTTTGCTATTTTTATATTCACTGATTACTCTAAGTTGAAAAATGCAATAAAATGAAAAAAGATGAGGGACACGGTTCCCTCATTTTTTGAGAGTCTTATGTTTGGTGTGGTCTTTAGGGATACATCGGATTTTTTTTATTTGCATATTCAAGAAGAAAAAAAGAGGAGATAAAGGTTATCTCTCCATCTCCTTACCCATATAGATTCCATAGTTTTTGCGTATCTTGTAAAGCTCCTCCTTTGTGTGAATTTTGGGGGTATTAGCTTATCCCTAACAAGCTAAAACTTGATAAAAAAAGAAGCGGATCCCGAAGGGCTGCTTCATCAATTTTTCCTAAGTGTCCGTACACTTACTGTGCTTGCTACAAAAGAATGATTATGGTAGCAAGCATTAAGCAAGTTTTAAATGTATATTTTTATATTATACCAAATGAGGGTAAGTAATATCATCAGAATTGAAAAAAATGCTTTTAATATGACAACATATGTCAAGTTAATACGATATAATAAATATAGGGAGATGTTAAGACGATGAAAGATAATAGGCTATTTAGGATACTATATTATATTTTAGAAAAGGGAAAAGTTACGGCAAATGAACTTGCAGATAAATTTGAGGTATCAGTCAGGACGATATATAGAGATATTGACTCTATCAGCAGTGCAGGTATTCCCATCTATGCGTTGCAAGGAAAGGGCGGTGGAATAGAAATTGCTGAAGATTTTTGTGCTTAGTAAATCATTGCTGTCTGAAAATGAGAAACAGCAAATTATGTCAGCTCTTCAAGGATTGGATAATACCGCGATACAACATGAGAATGAGCTTCTAACAAAACTTTCCGCACTCTTTAAAATGAAAAATACCAGTTGGATAGAGGTTGATTTTAATAATTGGCAAAACAATAAGCTGTATGAACAAACATTTAATGATCTTAAATCTGCAATTTTAAGTAAAAACATTATTTCATTCACATATTTTAGCAGCAATGAAAAAGAAACAAGTAGAAGAGTTAAACCCGTTAAACTACTTTTCAAGAGTCAGGACTGGTATCTATATGCTTTCTGTTTACTTAGAAATGATTTTAGATATTTCAAATTGTCCCGGATAAAGAATTTAGAAATCCATACTGAAAAGTTTGATGACAACTTTGAAGATGCAATACTCAAGAAAGAAATGCCACACGAGAACACAGTGCATATAAAAGTTAAGTTTGATCGTAAAGTTGCTTTTCGAGTATATGATGAGATAAACGGAGAAATCATAGAAGACGATGAGGGAAATTTATATGCTGAAATAGAAATACCGAATGACTATAATTTATTCAATTATATTTTTTCTTTCGGAGATGGGGCAGAAGTATTAGAGCCAAAAGAGATACGAATGCAGATTAAAGAAATGATAAATAAAATGGCGGGGAAATATATAATATGACAAATAGTGTCAAGTATCCTCCTGCATAATTTAATTAATCAAGATGCAAAGGGAGGATTGGATAATGAAATATGAATGGAGAAAACAAGAAAAGAATCTTTATGGTGTGAAGCAGACACCTATCATTGTAGAAGCGCCAAAGCAAAAATTTATTTTGGTAAAAGGTAAAGGAAATCCGAATGAAGTAGATTTCTCAGACAGAATATCCGCATTATATTCTCTTGCCTATGCCATTAAAATATTGTTTAAAAATATAATGAAAAATAAAACTGATAACGAGATTACAGATTTTACGGTATATCCGTTAGAGGGATTTTGGAAAAAAGTAAATGGAGAAGAGTTTGATAAAAACAAACTGGAATACACATTGATGATTAAACAACCTGCTTTTATTACACAAGAGATATTCGCAAAGGCACTTGAGAATATAAAAAAGAAAAAGCCTGACGCATTGTATGATGAGATAAGTTTTAGAAAAATAGAAGAGGGTAAATCTATTCAGATTTTACATGTTGGAAGTTATGATGATGAGCCAAAATCATTTGAACAGATGGATGAATTTGCAAGAAAACTTGATCTTACAAGAATAGGTGATTTTCATAAAGAAATATACCTAAGTAATAAAAACAGGACATCAGAAGAAAAACAAAAAACTATATTAAGATATTCAGTGAAGTAGGAGGTAACGATGAACAAGATTACTTGTATTTGTTTAGGTGTGAAAGATATGGAAAGGTCAATCAAGTTTTATAGAGATGGTTTAGGATATAAGACTGATTGCAGAGAAAATAATCCGTCAGTATGCTTTTTTTGATACTCCGGGAACAAAGTTTGAACTATTTCCTTTGGAACAATTAGCAAAAGATATTGATGAAAATAATCCACCAAAAGGGAATGGATTTTCAGGAATTACATTAGCCTACAATGTTGAACATAAAGAAGATGTAGAGACTGTAATTGCATTAGTAAGAAAAGCAGGTGGAAAAATTGTAAAAGAGCCACAGGAAGTTTTTTGGGGTGGATATCACGCATATTTTTCGGATTTAGATGGATACTATTGGGAAGTTTCATGGGGACCGAATTTTCAATTTGATGAAAATGGATTGCTGAAATTTTGAGGATAAATAGGGAAAGAGTATGCCATAAAGTAAGGAATATTTGATTTTGAAGGAGGTAATCATAGTGAATGAATTTAATGAATTTGTTCGTGAGATTTTTTCCGCAGCAGGTGATATTGTCATAAGATCCATGATGGGCGGATACCTTATATATTTTAACGGTAAGCTGATAGGTGACATTTGCGATAATGAACTATTTTTAAGAGAACGCCGACATCGGACAAACTTCTTGCAGACTCAGAATTGCGTTATCCGTATGAGGGTTCAAAGACATTGATGTATGCATTCGACAGATTTGAGGATATGGATTTGATTACTGAACTACTGAAAGGTATGTATGAGGAACTGCCAGAAAAGAAACCCAAGAAAGCTAAATGAGACAAACAAGCTTCAGTTTGTTGAACTTAGCAAGGTATAAGTTTCTATGAGATGAAGCCTATAAAATTTGTACGTATACTGAAGTTTGAGTTAGGATAAGCTTGGCATAATATAATTTATATGCTATTCTGTTACCAGATAAAACTCATAGAGCGTGAGTATAAAGAAAGCTCAATAGAAGATTTGGTCATAGAGCGTGACCAAGTAAAATAAAAGAAAAGCTCACTGAGAAGACAACTCCTGTTTACAGGGGTTGTCTTTATCATAGGAGAAAAGATGGCTAAGAAGAGGTTTGTATTTTTATCAAATGAATTTTATAGTATATATACTGCAACCGAATATCCAGAAATGGAGCAAAAGCATAACAGACCATATATTCAGGTTTGTGTTGAGATAGATGGTGTTCAATTTGCTATACCTTTGCGGTCTGGTATAAACCATCCCCATGTTTTGTGGACTGATAAAGCTAATCATTGTGGAGTTGATTTTTCAAAGGCAGTTGTAATTAAAAAGGACAGCTATATTGATATGAATATAGAACCACATTTAAGGCAGAAAGAGTTTGATGCTTTGCGAGGAAAAGACTATAAGATTAAGTGTAAAATGCAAAAGTACATTAAAAAATATAAAGAAGCAAAGCAGGATTTGAGTAAGCCTGTAAATCAGAGACTTGTACAGTATTCAACTCTCCAATATTTTGAAGAAGATTTGGATATTGATTAAATTTATGAAAAAAATATACCAGCTAATGTGTATAAAATAGCTAAAAAGCCTGTGACGGGATATAAATAAGGCACGGGTTATTTCTGGGATAAAAGAGCAAAAACAGTGTGTACCAGACAGTACCAGAATGAAAAAGGCTTTAATATTGCTTGAAAAATGATGGAATGTATGAAAAATGACCGATGTTCAGAAGCGCTCGAGTAGGAGAAGCAAATATGTTACTGTTATAAAACGCTTGGAAATACACGGATTTGGCGCTTTTGAAGTAGTAAAATTTTCTAAATGATACTATTTTGATACTAAAAAGTTGAAAAAATAGGTTCAAAAAGGAGTTGTTGAATTAAGTGGGTTTTACGAGCGATACTTATTGACCGAAGGGCACTAAGGTAGGTAAATAATTTTAGAAAGCCTTCCGTCTTTTATGGTGGGAGGCTTTTGTGGAAAATAGAGAATGGTAGATTAGAAGTTGTGGAGTATGAATGAATATAAGAATTAGAAAAATGACAGTCAGTGATTTGGAACCGCTTTACACACTTTTGTCGAATTCGAAAGTAATGCAATATCTCGAAGCACCCTACACAAAAGAGCAGACCGAGCAATTCCTCTTTCAATCCGGTCTTTCTGAGACACCATTGATATACGCAGTTGAAAAAGATAACGACTTCATCGGATATGTGATTTATCATGATTACGATTCAGAGAGTGTCGAGATTGGATGGGTTTTAGAACCTTCCTTTTGGGGGCTAGGGATTGCATCATGCTTGACATCAGGTATGATAGCAAAAGCTAGAAACTCAGGTAAACAGGTAGTGATTGAATGTGTACCTGAACAAAAAAGTAGTATTCGGATAGCTGAAAAATATGGATTTCAAAAGTGTGGTATTATCGATGGACTGATGATATATCGTTTGTAGAGGTAAATCCCTGTCTGTCGGGATAGGTAAATTAGAAGCTATGTGTGTAATGAAGTATTTGGAGGTATATGAAATAATATGATTAATGAAATTAAGGGTAATAATATTATATTGCGTGAGCAAAAAATCGAAGATGTGAAATTCTTTATCTACTGGTATAATCAGCCACTAGTCATGTTTCAATGTGGCTTTACAAAACTTACTGATGAATAAGCTGAGAAAGAGAGGATATGGAACAGAAGTTATTAGACTTATGCTGAGACTTGCTTTTGAACACTATGAAATGAACCGGGTGGCAATAAAATATTAATCCCGATTTGTCGGGCTAATTCAGTAAATTATATAATGAAAGCACATGACTTTAAGACCAAAAATCTTTCAGCTATGTGCTTTTTCTATGCCTATTTTATATCCGTAAATGGTAAATAACCTGTCATCTTTTTTCTCTCCACAAAAATTGAGATAATCGTGAAAAGTGTGAAAAGTTGAACGCACTTTTTCCACTTTATAAACTTTTCCCACTTTGCACACTATCTCAGGGAGGAATTCAAGATGAATACAAAACTTGCTACAAGCAGGATACGAACAGGGCAATGGGCTGACATTATTAAAGATTGTAAGAGAAGCGGTCTAAAAGTAGATGACTATTGTGCCCAGCATGGCCTCTCCAGAAATGCTTACTTCTACTGGCTTCGAAAAGTAAAGGAAACCGCCCTTACACAGAGTGGATTTGTAGAAGTACGGCAACAGGTGGAGCTTTCCTCCTGCTATCCATCTCCAAAGTTAACAGCGTCCGTAAATGAAGTCGTCTTAGGGATTGACGAAAACACGCCGATGGATTTGCTGGCAAATGTTATAAAGGTCTTGAAAAATGCTTAACGACGCCTCGGATTCAAACACATTTATCTCTGTACCGGATACACAGACCTTAGACGAGGTATTGATGGTCTGATTGCAGTAGTCAATGCCGGTTTTAAACTTGATCCCAGGGAATCAGGCTCCATCTTTTTGTTCTGCGGTCGAAGATGTGATCGTATAAAAGCTCTACTGTATGAAGGAGACGGTTGGCTACTTTGCTATAAACGATTTACAGATGGAAAGCTACAGTGGCCACGCAGTACCAGTGAAGCCCGCACTTTAACCCCTCAGCAGTACCGATGGCTCATGGAGGGCTTTCCATTGATCAGAAAAAGGCTATTCTTCCGGTAAAACCGGAGCTGTACTAGCTCGTTTTTTAAAGTTTTTTCGAAAAAAACGTCAAAAAAAAGAATAAAAAAATCTCTTTAGAATCCTTGGAAAACGGCTAAAAATCAAGACTTTTAGCCGTTTTTTTGTGCTATAATAATTCATGAAAAAAATGACGCCTTAAACAGAACGAAATTGAATAGCCTTTCCAAGGATACCCTCATTCTACTTCTCCTTCAGCAGTCGGAAAATTTCCAACTTTTATCCGCGCAAAGTAGCGTGATTCAAAAGCAGAATGAGCAGTTGATTAAACAAATCGAAAGCCTTAAGGAACAGCTTGCTATACTGACAAACCACCGTTTTGGTAGAAAGACGGAGGTTTCTTCTCAGATTCCCGGACAGCTTTCTTTAGACTTTGGAGATCAGGCTATCCTAAATGAGGTGGAGCTTGCTGTTGCAGAGAGCCTTCCGGAAGAACCAACGATAGAGGAAGTCGTTGTCCGAAAGAAGCGTACTAAAGGAAAACGGGCTGCAAATCTTGATTCTATTGAAGTGGAATCGGTTTGTCATGCATGCACGGAAGAAGAACTGACGAAACAGTTTCCTAAAGGCTGGCATGAACTTCCGGACGAAGTTTACAATGAGCTTCTTTATACTCCTGCAAAGTTCAAGGTTTTGGAACATCACGTCAAAGTCTATGCAGGAGATTGTGATAAAGGCGGAATCTTGAGAGCCAAAGCGCCAAATCGGCTACTTTCCCACAGCATTCTTACCCCGGAGCTTGCGGCAGCTGTATTTAATGCAAAGTATGTTAATGCAATGCCCCTGAACCGTTTGTCAGAAGAATTCCTTCGTAATGATGTAAATATTCCCAGACAAGACATGGCCGGTTGGATGATTCGTCTTGCTGATTACTATCTGGAGCCGGTGCATAAGATGATGAAGGCTGAACTTCTTCAGTCCCATCACGTGCATTGTGATGAAACTCCATTCATTATGCCGGAGCATTCCAAGGAATATATGTGGGTATTTCATTCTCCGGAAGGACCGACTTCTCCCCCTGTCTTTTTGTATGAATACTTGGGAGGTCGAAATGGTACCGTCTTGGAGAAGTACCTGAAAGGATACAAGGGAACTCTGGTGACAGACGGCTATCAACCCTATCATACACTCATGAAAAAGGATGGGGAGCTCAAAGTAGCGGGCTGCTGGGCTCATGCCCGCAGAAAATTTGCAGAGATCATAAAAGCAACCCGAAAAGGGCAAGTCCTGACTCCGGCACAAGAAGCCGCCTCTGAAGCTATCCGCATGATTGACATGATTTACCATCGGGACAATAGCTTTAAGGAATCATCTACAGAAGAGAGGCTAATAAACAGGCAACAGACTGTAGCGCCATTGGTAGATGCTTATTTTGCGTGGGTGAAACAGACTCGCAATAAAATATGCGGTAGTCAAAAGCTTACAGAGGCTCTGAATTACTCTTTTTAACCAGGAGCCCTATCTTCGAGTATTCTTGCAGGATGCTTTAATCCCTCTGGATAATAATGACGCAGAGCGAAGCATAAGAAGCTTTTGCGTTGGAAAGCATTCCTGGCACATCATCGATTCCGTCAGAGGAGCCTCTGCCAGTGCTCTTCTATACAGCATTGCGGAAAGCGCAAAGGCAAACCAACTAAAGCCCTACGAATACTTTGCATACTTACTAAAGGAACTCCTCAAATATCCAAGAGAAAATGTTCCTGAGGAAGAACTGAAAAAACTGATGCCTTGGTCGGAGGCACTACCGGATAGCTGCAGGAAGAATAAAACAAGGTAAAGAAAAATCTGCCAACCTGAGAGCTGGCAGATTTTTATTGAACGGACAGGTTATTTACCATTTACTTATATCCGGCGGAATCTTAGCGGATATACCTTTTCTATAGAATTTTACAAGAAAGAATTAAGGATAGAATACTGAATAAAGATAAAGAACTTGGAAATATTATTGATATTAAAAATAGTCAAAAAGTAAAGTCAAGCAAAGGCTATGAACACTGGGCAACGAAACACAATCTTAAAACAGCAGCGTCTACACTTGTTGAAATCAGGAATAAAGGTTTTAATTCAATCGAAGAATTGGAGCGTGGCATCAGCCGGATCTCCATTGAAAAGAACGAGTTGAAACAAGAATTTGATAAGCTGTCATTGGAGCAAAAGAGGATAAAGGAAGTCGTTAAACATATTCAAATTTGTATTAGTAAGAGAGAACATTACGAAGGTTATAGTAAAAATCCAAATGACAGAATTTATATGATGATGAACCGAAAAGATGTGGAAGCCTATCAGAAAGCTTATGAGGAAATAGATATTTTTCTTAAGCAATTACCACACTTGAGACATATGGTATTGGGAGAGTTGAAGACAAAATCGGGTAAAAATCTTTTTAGAAAATTAAATGAGCATTCAAAAGAATTGCAGGCTAAACAAGAGGAAATTGCAAAGAAATATAATGCGTTATCAGTAAAATATGAGGAGTTGAAACATCTGAAAGTTAATATGAATGAGTATCTTGGTAGAGATAAGAGGGAGAAAAAAAGAGTCAGTTATAGAAAAAAATAGTAGATATAAGGAACAAGATAAGAAAAATTTCTAAAGAGAAAAAGAAAAGATGAAAAGAAGTAGAAAGATGAATTTATATTGCGGTAGACTATGTTTTTCTTGAAAATAAAGAATCTTGACAAATATTGAATTTTAAATTTATTATTAAATATAAATTCAGTATTGGAATAGAAAAGAGGTGTGCTATGGCACAAGTATTAAAAGAAGAAGTTAGAAATAGAATACTCGAAGCAGCAGAAAAAGTGTTTTTATAAAAAGGATTATAGAGGTGCCAAATTAACAGAAATTGCAAAAAGAAGCAGATATTCCTGTGGCACTCATTTATACCTATTTCAAAAAAATAAGGAAGTTTTGTTTGATGCAGTAGTAAGTTCTAGTTTATATAAATTTCGAGTCAGCCTTTGACGAGGAAGAGTCTTTGGAAAAAGGTTCCGCTTCTGAAAGGTTTGATGAAGTTGGAGAAAATTATATTCATGAACTTTTAAAAGAGCGTAAGAAGTTAATTATTTTGATGGATAAAAAGCTCAGGAACGAAAACATACAGAAGCAAAAACACAAAACTCATATCACAAATGCAGGTTCATATTGAAGTAAGTTTAAAAAGACAATCAAAAGAGGAATATGATCCAATGCTTGCTCATATTTTAGCCAGTAACTTTACAGAGGGGCTTCTTGAAATAGCAAGGCACTATCAAAGTGAAAAGTGGGCAAAAGATATGCTAAAACTTATTGCAAGGTGTTACTACAAGGGAGTGGAATCCTATAATTAGCACTAAAAATAGACTTTGCGTAATCAGCAAAGTCTTACTTTAAACCTAATACTGAATCAAAAATTCAATATTATTCAATTTTTGAAAGGAGCGTTGTTCATGCCGGAAAAAGAATTAAGGAAAAAAAGTGATTGGGAAAAAAATGGTTTATCCAATTCACTTCTTGCTTTAAAAATAGTATGTGATTTGATACCACAAATCTTACTCGTATATTTGATTAGTTCTTTAATTACAAAACAATATTAGCGAAGATAATTTGAAATATATTTTCTTAGGGAATCTTTATATCATTTGCATTAAAAGGCGTGTTTTATTATTTTGCAACAAAGGTTGCTCATGAGAAAGCATACGAAAAATTGACAGAACTTAGGATAGATATTATTGGTCATTTAAAAAAACTAAGTTTAGGATTTTTCAAAGAACATAATACCGGGGAGCTTACGAACATTGTTCAGCATGATGTAGAACAAGTGGAAGTATACCTTGCCCATGGTCTTCCGGAAATAATGTCAGTTACACTTCTGCCTACCATTATTTTTGTAGCTATGATTTTTGTGGATTGGCGTCTTGCACTTGGTATGATTGCCGGAGTTCCACTCATGTATTTGGTAAAAGTTCTTTCACAGAAAACAATGGATAAGAACTTTGCTATTTACTTTAACCATGAAAACAAGATGAGAGAAGAGCTAATGGAATATGTAAAAAATATCTCTGTGATTAAGGCTTTTGCTAAAGAAGAGGAGATTAGCGAAAGAACATTAAAAACGGCAAGAGAGTATATTTACTGGGTTAAAAAGAGCATGGGAGCAATTACAATTCCAATGGGACTCATTGACATATTTATGGAAATTGGAGTGATAATTGTCATGATTTTGGGAAGTATCTTTCTTTATCAGGGGAATATTACAACGCCTAAATTTATCCTTGCCATTATTTTATCATCTGCGTTTACAGCATCCATAAGCAAGACAGCCACTCTACAACATTTTTCTATTGTGTTTAAGGAAGCTCTAAAGGCGATTGGAAAAGTTTTAACCGTTCCACTTCCAAACAAAAAGATAGAACAAGGTTTAGAATTTGGAAACATAGAATTTAAAGATGTGAATTTTGCATACGGAAAAGATGGATTTGAGCTTAAAAATATCAATTTGACTTTTAAGAAAAATAGTATGAATGCCTTTGTAGGAGCAAGTGGTTGTGGGAAAAGTACCGTATCTAATTTGCTTATGGGATTTTGGGATGCTGACAACGGACGAATAGAAATAAATGGGAAAGATATAAAAGGATTACAGTCAGGAAAAATATTTCAAATCTTATTGGAAGTGTGCAACAGGAGGTCATCCTTTTCGATTTAAGTATTTTCGACAATATTGCAATCGGGAAACTTAATGCGACAAAAGAAGAAGTCATAGAAGCTGCCAAAAAAGCGAGATGTCATGACTTTATTTCAGCATTGCCAAATGGATATGAAACACGAGTAGGTGAAATGGGAGTTAAGTTATCCGGTGGAGAAAAACAAAGAATCTCCATAGCAAGAATGATACTTAAAAATGCATCGATTTTAATATTAGATGAGGCAATGGCAGCTGTTGATAGTGAAAATGAAAGACTAATTGGTGAAGCGATTGATGATTTAAGTAAGGATAAAACCATCATTACAATTGCTCATCATCTAAATACGATTAGAGATTCAGACCAAATTATAGTTATGGATAAGGGTGTTGTTCTTGATGCAGGAAGCCATGAAGAGCTGATGAAAAGATGTGATTTTTATAAGGATATGGTTGAAGCACAGAACAAGGTAGATAGATGGGATTTGAAAGATAATAGTCTTTCACGAGCAAGGAACTGAGTGGATTGCGAGTGTACGGAGGTGGTAACAGAAAATGTTTAGAGAAATGTTAAAACTACTTACAAAAAAACCGGCAAGAGAGATTTGATTATATCAAGTGTATTCTTTTGCCCTTTATGGACTAAGCTCCATAGCCATGATTGTTATCGTATTTTCTATACTGTTCCAAATCTTTGATGGAACGAGCTTAGCAAGCCTATATAAATATTTTATTGCGATTGGATTACTTGTAGTCTTCAAAGGTATTTGTAATATGGTCGCAGATATGAAAAAGCATAGTGCAGGTTTTGATATTGTTCAGCAAATCAGAGAACGCATGATTATCAAATTAAAGAAATTCAGTTTGGGATTTTATACCAATGAAAGACTGGGAGAGATTAATACAATTTTACACAAAGATGTTGATAATATGTCCCTTGTTGTAGGACATATGTGGTCGAGAATGTTTGGTGATTTTTTGATAGCTGCAGTCGTATTTGTTGGTCTTGCAAGTATTGATTTCAAACTTTCTATTATTATGGCTGTATCTGTTCCGATTGCACTTATCTTTCTATATCTGACAATTAAGCAATCTGAAAGAATTGAAAATCAAAACAACTCAGCACTTCTTGATATGGTTAGCTTATTTGTTGAATATGTTAGAGGAATACCTGTACTAAAGAGTTTTTCAAACAATAAGAGCTTGGATAATGAGCTTATGAATAAGACAAAAAAGTTTGGAGAAACAAGCAAAGCAGCTTCAAGATTCAAGGCAAAACAGTTATCTATATTTGGGTTTTTTTACTGGATATTGGATATTTAATTCTTTTAATCGCAGGAGCAATATTTGTTGTAAAGGGAAGTCTTGATGTACTTCATTTTATTATCTTTGCAGTAATTTCAAAAGAGTTTTATAAGCCGTTCGCTTCTATGGAACAACACTATATGTACTATGTTTCGGCGATAGATAGTTACAAAAGACTTTCAAGAATTTTATATGCAGATGTAATCCCGGATAAAGTGAATGGAATTGTTCCGAAAGATAATGATATAGCTTTTGAAAACATAGATTTTTCCTATGAAAAAAAGATGAATTTAAAATGGAAAAATTGAGCTTTTCTATTGCTGAAAAAACAATGACAGCCTTAGTTGGAGAATCAGGTAGTGGAAAGACTACTATAACCAACTTGCTTCTAAGATTTTATGATGTGCAGAAAGGAAAAATTACACTTGGAGGTGTGGATATTAGAGATATTCCTTATGATGAGCTTTTAGATCGTATCAGCATTGTCATGCAAAATGTTCAACTGTTTGATAACACGATTGAAGAAAACATCAGGGTAGGTAAAAAAGGAGCAACGAAAGAAGAAATCATTGAAGCTGCAAAGAAAGCAAGGATACATGATTTCATTATGAGTTTACCAAAAGCTTATGAAACGGATATTGGAGAAAATGGTGGGCTTCTTTCAGGTGGACAAAGACAAAGAATATCTATTGCAAGAGCTTTTCTAAAAGATGCACCGATTTTAATTCTTGATGAAATGACAAGTAATGTTGATCCTGTAAATGAATCTTTGATACAAGATGCCATTACAGAACTTGCAAAGAATAGAACTGTACTTGTTGTGGCTCATCATTTAAAAACAATTCAAAAAGCTGACCAAATTCTCGTATTTCAAAAAGGAAATTTACTTGAAAAAGGAAAGCATGGGGAACTTCTTGAGAAAGATGGTTACTACACAAAATTATGGAAAGCTCAATATGAGGTGTAACCATGATTTTGTTAAAAGATGTTTCTTATGAATGGGAAGATGGGCGAACTGCTTTAAAAAATATCAATCTTGAAATTAAAAAAGGTGAATTTGTTTTAATTTCAGGGAAAAGTGGAAGTGGTAAAAGCACTCTTGGAAGTGTAATGAATGGTCTTATTCCACATTATTACAAAGGCAAAATGCAAGGAGAAGCCTTTGTGTCCGGAAAAGATATAAGCAAATTATTACTTCATGAAATAGGGCATATTGTAGGGACTGTATTTCAAGATCCAAGAAGTCAGTTTTTCACGACAACGACAGATGAAGAAATAGCTTTTGGGCTTCAAACCATCTGCAAATCAAGAGAGGAAATCAAACAGAGAGTAGAAGAAGTATATGCAGAGCTGGATATTCCGGAACTGAAAGGAAAATCTGTTTTTGAATTATCAAGCGGACAGAAACAAAAGATAGCTATTGCAAGCATCTATGCGATGAATCCGAAAGTTTTAATTTTAGATGAACCTTCAGCAAATTTGGATATGAAAGCAACATTTGACCTGTTTTTAATTTTGGAGAAATTAAAGAAAAAAGGAACAACGGTTGTTCTAATTGAGCATCGTTTGTACTATGTAAAGTCTTTATTTGACCGTTTTCTTTTGATGAAAGATGGAGAAATTGCACAGGACTTTGAGTCGGGAAGAAGTTATCCATCTTGAAGGGACATTTTGGGATGAAAATGGACTAAGAACTCTTGAATTAGAAGAATACAGGATAAGTGAGAAGAAAGATTCATATCAATTAAATGATGAAAGTATTAGTGGAAAAGGCTTGAAATTTTGTTACCCAAGTACAACTAAGGTTGGAAATAAGCAAAAACAGTACATTTTAAATCATCTTGATTTCAATATGGAGTGCGGAAAAGCCATTGGTCTTATCGGCTTAAATGGTACCGGGAAAACTACCTTTGCAAGGGTAATTTCAGGACTTGAGAAGATAAAAGAGGGAACAATATGGGCGGGAAAAGATAAGTCGCTTAATCATAAAGATTTAATGGATATGTCATATTTTGTATTTCAAGATTCAGACTATCAGTTATTTTCGGAAAGTGTACTTGATGAAATGCTGCTTGGTATTTCAAGTAAGGATAAAAAAGAAAATACTCAAAAGGCAAAGTCTATTTTGAATGTACTTGGCTTAGACAAATACATTGATAAGCATCCGTTTGCTTTATCAAGAGGAGAAAAACAAAGACTGACAATAGCTTGTGGAATGATGAAACAGGCAAAGATTTTCATCTATGATGAACCAACATCAGGTTGTGATAAAGACTCAATGCTTTCCGTCGCAAAATCTGATTGAAGAACAATTGAAAAAAATTGGGACAACAGTTTTGGTAATAAGTCATGATTTTGAGTTTTTTTAGCAAACACAGTGAGCAAAGCTATGGGTAATGGGAGATGGAAAAATAGAAACTGTTTTAGATATGAGTGAAAGTAATAAATTTCTCATATTAGACAAGATGAGAGGAGGTAGAGAGCTTGTCAGATAGAAAAACTATAGATCCGAGAATAAAACTTACTCTACTTCCAATTGTTGGATTTACGAGCTTTTTTATAAGCGATACAATTCTACTTTTTGGACTGATTGTCTTCGCCTTTTTTCTGTATGTATACAGCGGTATGTGGAAAAGAGCATTACGCTTTATCTTGTTTTTTGTGCTTTTATACTGCATAGAGTTAGGGCTTGGAAAGTTTTGTGAAAGCAAGCATCGTATTTGCAATATATATGTTTATTTACTTTGCATCAAGAATGACCTTAATCGCTATGTTTGGCGGATATATAACAAAGACTACAAGTGTAAGTGAAATGCTGGAAGCGTTAAATAGAATGAAAGTACCAAGAAGCATTGGCATACCTTTTAGTGTTTTACTTAGGTTTGTACCAACTATAAAAATAGAACGCAAGGCATTAAAAGAAAATATGAAGATTCGAGGAATTGTAACAAGCAGATTTTTCCCATTGCTACATCCAATTAAATATATGGAATATACGCTTGTTCCGCTTTTAATGAGAATGATTAAGATTTCAGATGAACTGTCAGCTTCAGCACTTATTAGAGGACTTGATAGTGATGAGAAGAGGGTAACATTAACAGAATTGCGGTTTAGAAAAACAGACTTAATGATTGGACTATTAGGAGCTTTGATGATTGCTCTTGTGATAGTAATACAGAAAATTTATTAGGAGAACTTTTATGAAAAACAAATTGAATGGCCGTGATTTTATTACAATCGGAATTTTTAATGCAATTGGAATTGTCATATACATGGCAGCCAGCTTTGCTATGGCAACAACAGTTATAGGAGGATTTATTGCTTCAGGAGTTAGCTTTATGATAGCTGCTACCGTTTATATTCTTATGGCTGTAAAAGTTAAAAAGAAGGGTGTATTTACAATATCAGGAACGCTTCTTGGTTTAATTGCATTGTCAGGAGGACATTTGCCTCATGCAGTCTTTGCTGTAATCGGTGGAATGATATGTGATTTGATTATAGGAAATTATGAGAGCAAGGGAAGAATGATTATTGGATATGGAACATTTGCATTAGCAGATTTTTTAGGAACAGTAATTCCTGTAATTTTATTCGGGACAGCTTCTTTTGTGGAAAGAGCATCAAAATGGAAAATGAGCGAAGCACAAATAAATGAAGCATTATCTTATTTCAAAGTTTCGTGGGCAGTAGGATTTGGTTTGATAACTTTTGTTCTTGCTTGCATAGGAGCATTTGTTGCAACAAGGATACTTAAAAAACATTTTGAAAAAGCAGGAGTGATTTAATCAATCTTTGTTTGTGGGGGAAAACGGTTTCCTATTCCGGACAGGCGGTTTCCACTTTTTCGGAATAGCGGCTCTGCCGTACCGGAATATTCAGCCGGAATAATCATGTCCTTTCATTTTTCTTTAGTAAAAACAATTTCACTAAGTGATTTTTTCTTGGAAAATTAGGTCAATAAAGATTTAATATTTTAGAAAGCTTAATTATATTGCAATTTTTTTAGTTAAGTGCTAAAAACTAACACAATAGACAATAGCATACGGGTGAAAAGTACGGCAGACCATTGTCTTCATTGAGAAGGCATTGGAAATTTGGATTATTTTTTTGAAGGCAGCATATCTCCAATGTATTTCTACAATCAAGCCATTTGAAAGGGGTGATTCTTATGATTAGTTTCCTTTTGCAATATCCTTATAGTAGAGTATTCATTTTGGCTTTGGTAATTGGACTGATTTACTTTATTTCTCTGAGGAGAGCGTATAGCTCCGGACATCGCTGGGGATTGATTGGCTATATAGCATTGCTTGTGCTGATTTATCTTATTCCTCATAGCATAAGCCATAGGGATTTATCCATCCCGCAGATCCTTCAGAATATTGAGTTGAATCCGTTCTTGTTTTTGAGATACAACATGCTATCCAATCTTATAATTGTAGTATCATTTCTTCCCTTACCGGGAGTTCTCTTTTCAGTAGTGAAGGAGAAAAAGAAGGTACTTCTCTATGCGGTATTGATTGGATTTGGTATTGAATGTATTCAGCTTCTTTTGAATATCCTATTCCATTCCCCGATTTTTGTGGTGGATGTTAATGATTTAGTCTTGTATACCTTAGCAATTTTTATCGGATACTCTCTGTTCCTTCTTTTACAGAACAGAAATATGTCCATGCCTCTGGGGACTCAAAAAGCTTAAGGTATAATGGACGATTCAAGAATTAGAATCTCTTGAATTCGTGAAGAACATTTCAAAATTCCAAGTTCTTACGAAAGTTTTACAAAACTCTGTATCTTTTTCCCCGTGGATTGTCATGATAACGAAAAACGGATATACTGATAAAGCCGGTGAGATACCGGCTTTATTTTTCATTGTGAGGGGTAAGTTCTCTATGTTAAAAAGAGTTTCATTATTAATGATATGCCTTCTTGGCGTTTTATTTTTTTCCTTCTCGGCTTTTGCGAAGGGACAGTTACAGCTTCATGTAGATTATGTGGAAGGAAAGGTAAACGATCCTGTCAGTAAGTCTGCCAGAGTAGCTTACATTGTTCATGAGAATCCGGTATTCTCCGTATCCGGTAAGGGAGAAGTAGAGGTTGTTGCTTACAAGAACACCTACCTACAGGATGAGGACAAGGGTGTTCGCAATCGTTTATGGAAGAAGACTGTAAAGGACGGAGAGCAGTTTAGCTTTATTCCTGAGGAAGAGTTCCAAAATGCTGAAGAAGAGGGAACGCTTTATGGACTTTCCGATTGCTATGTGTTGCGGATTCAGGAAAAGGGTAGCCCGGACTATCAGGAGGTTTTTGTAGGTGTTGTAGAAGAGAATACCTTTAAGGACTTCCAGGCGAAGGCGAAGGAAAAGGAAGCACGATTAGAACAGAAGATGAAGGACTTAGGTCCTGCGGCTAAGAAGACCGCATAATAAAAGAAGGAAGAGAGGAAGAATATCCAATCGGATGGATTCCTCTTTTTATAGTAAAAATATATGTGAATCAGGAGTAGGATATCATATCAAAGTAATCAAGAAACATCTCCGAAGTCAGGTTAGAAGTCTATTTAAATTTTATAGAACAAGATGGTATGATTCAAGCTATAGAACGCTCAAAACAAGAGGAAATCCTTATGAAAAAAGTATTGCTTTTAATGAATGCACAAAGTGGACAGGGGAAGGGAAAGGAGCTTTGCTATCGGGTGGTAGAAGGTCTATCTTTATTAGGCTGTATCGTAACGGTCTTTCCTATTCTTCCCAAGCATAAGAACTTACGAACGGAAGAGCTGATAAAAAAACTAGGTAAAGATTTCGACTTGATAGTTTGCGCAGGAGGAGACGGAACGCTACATTATCTTATGAATGCCATACTGAAGGAAAAGCTGGATATTCCCATGGGCTATATTCCCTGCGGCTCCACCAATGACTTCGCCCACTCTTTAGGAATTCCCAAGGATTTAGAGGAGAATCTTCGAGCCATGGTGGAAGGAGAGCGTTTCTCTTATGATGTGGGGAATCTTCAAGGGAGATTTTTTAACTATATTGCAGCCTTTGGAGCCTTTACCAAGGTAAGCTACGGGACAGACCAGGAATTAAAGAACAATTTGGGACATTTAGCGTATTTGCTGGAATCTCTTCGTACCTTACCGGAAAATATGAGCCAGAGCATTCCCTTGAAAATTTCTGCTGAAAATTTTTCCGAAGAGGGAGAGTATATTTTTGGAGCCGTTTCCAATTCCTATTCCGTGGCAGGCTTTTCAGGTCTGCCGGGACAGAACCTTCAGGAAAAGATGAATATAGATCTGGCTGACGGAGAATTCGAGGTTTTACTGATTCGTTCTCCGAAAAATATCGGAGAGCTGGGGGAGATTGCAGGAACCCTCCTTCGGGGAGACATCCCGGAAGACCATCCTTATGTGAGTTTTTTTAAAACCAATTATCTGGAGTTTCAAGGGCAAAAGCCGGTGGATTGGACTTTGGACGGAGAGTTTGGGGGTGCCTATAAGACAGGAAATATCGAAATACATAAAAAGGCAGCAGGGATTATGCTTCCTAAAATAAAGAAGGAATAGTTTCACTTCCGGATACCAAAGAATCCCCAAAATCAGGCAGAAATGAAATCATACCGCTTGATTTTAGGGATTCTTTTATCTCGCTGGAACTTCTTTTATACAGAAATATGACTATCTTTCTTTTTATTTCGCAAATTCCTCCAATGCCGCCGGTATGGTGGATTGCAGGTACCGCAAGATAAATCGGATACATTCCTGCTTATTAAAGGGGGACTTTTTTTGAAGATATAAGAGCAGAATTTGTGCAATGCTGGCGATATAGCTGTCCACCAGCGTATCCAAAAACTTCTGCTCGATGCCTAAGGGATTGGAAGTTTCCGTTATTTTTCCCCCATTCATCTTCAAGACATCCTCCATTCCTTTTTCCATGGCCCAGGAGATTACTTTACGGAAGTCCTTATTTAAGAAACGAACCAAAGCATCCCTACCCATGGAATCATAGACACAGTTTACAAAATGACGGTTCTTCTCAATGGAATCAAAAACCAGAGCAAGGGAATTCTCATAGTCCTCCTGATTCTGAATTTCAAAAATCAATCGTTGGCTTTCTTGTGTTACCATCCATTCCAAAAGTCCGTAAATATCCGGAAAATAATAATAAAAGGTCTTTCTATTGATGCCGACCTTTTCAATCAGCTCCCGAACGGTAATCTTTTCCAGAGGCTTTTTTTGTAAATAAAATTCCAAGGCTTCCGCCAACTGTCTTTGGGTTCTTTCCCTACACTCTTGTTTTTTCATTTTTATACCACATATGTCCCATATTGTCCGTTTTTTTTCCTTTGCCAAAGGCTTAGGATAGCTACTGTTGCTCATGGCTTTCTTTTTAGTATAGCAAAAAAAGGAGAAAAACAAAGAAATAAGCATTGAAATAGTATGAGTAAAACAGTATGGGGAAAGGTTTTGAAAGCAGAAGTGCTTTAAAGACAAAAGTAGCATTGGAATCGTATAGAACAGGGAGGGTACAAGCATGAAAAATCAGAGAATTTACAATAGAGCAATAGCAAGCAATCAAAACGGTAATCAGAAGAATACTCGAAATGGTAAGCAAAGGAGCAGTGAAAGGAATAAGCAATGGAAAAGAGCAGTTTGTATTGCTCTTTGTTTAAGTCAGGTCCTTGCCCTGTCCATCTCGGCTTTGGCAGAGGTGCAAAAGCCTCGCTATCACGAGAACTACTATGCCTTATTAAGCCCCACCGGAGAATTCAAGCAGGGCTCTTTGGTAAGAGAGTATGAAACTAAGGGCTATTCCAGTCTTACAGATTACGGAACTTATGAAAATGTAAAAAATCTTAGCAACAGTGTAGCGGTAGAGTCCAATGGAAATCAGCATACCTTAGACCTGTCCAAGGGAAATGTAGACTCTCTCTTTTTGGAGAGGGAAACGTCAGAACCCTACGGTCTTTTGCCTTGGAGTATTCAGATTCGCTACGAGCTAAATGGTTTGGAGGTACAGCCGGAAACTCTTGCGGGAGAGAAGGGCTTGGTGAAAATTCATGTGCAGTTTAAAAAGAATCCCAACGCTCAGGATTATGCAGCGAAAAACTATGTGCTGATGGCTAAAAGTAGCTTTAGCGCAGAGGACATTTTATCCCTAAAGGCGGAGAAGGCTCAGGTGGTATCCTTGGGAGAGAAGAAGGAAGTGATTTTCGTCCTCCTTCCCGGAGAGGAAGACGACTTTACCATTGAGGTGGGAAGCAACTCCTTCAGTTTTTCCGGTTTACAATTTCAGATGGCTCCCCTTCGTTCCTCTCAGGTGGAGAAAATTACGGATTTACGAGAGGCAAAGGAAGAGTCGGAGAACTCCTACCGTGCCCTGAAGGATGCAGGAAACAGCCTTTTGGATTCCTTGGATGCCTCTCAGAAATCCGTGGAAGCGATGCGGAAAAACATTAACAACAGTGAAGCTCTTCTTCGGAAGACACAGGAAGAGGGAAGAGCTTATCAAAACAATAGAGACCAAATCTATCAGGATATGGAGACTGTGAATAGCAGCATCAGCCCTCTTACGGAAAATGTGGAGGATTTCAACGGACTGAGTCGAGATACCAAGAACAATATTAGCGAAAGCCAGAGCAATATGAATCGTTTGCAAAATGCCATGCTTGAGCTGGAGGATTCTTTGGTAGCCCTTCGGGGAGATGTACCCGGTCAGACAGAAATTGATAAGGCACAGCAGAGTCTTAGTCAGGTGGAAGCCTTACTTTCCGCAAAAAAGCAGGGATCCGTACAGAACAGCTTAGCGAATTTATCGGCTAAGCTGGAGGGCTCTCCTTTGAAGGATCAGATTATGGCTCTGGTGCAGGAATATATTTCTATGCAGGCAGAGGAGGCCGGTACAGAGGCGGAGATGCAGAAGCTTGCAATGGAAAAGCTAAGTCCTGCCTTAAAGGAATTTTCCTCCAATGCCCATTCCGGACTGACAAACTCTAAAGAGAGTCTTTCCGTTTTGGAAGACAACATTGAAGATGTGAAGAGATTGCAGGAAACCCTGAAAAGCTATGCGGAGAAGGGAGAGGAAACCGGCAGGAACTTAAACACGCTTTTGGAGAACAGTCAGAAAACCATGGAGGATTTACGAGGAACCCTGCAAGAACAGGATGCTTACCTTCGGGGAAAGAGAGAGGAGGCCTATACTTCCATTGAAAACAATTTAAATGCTACCGAGAAAATGCTGAAAAACGGAGAGGCTGTTTTGGATTCTACCGGAGCTGTTCGTAATGCCAAGGGAGAGTTGGAAGCCCTTGTGGAGAAGAAGTGGGATGAAAATGTAGGGGAAAAGTCCAGTGTTTTGGAAATTGATCCTAACAGACCCATTGAGTCCTTAATGCCTTCCGAAAATGACAATATTGTGGATGTGGCTGTGACCTTACGTACCGAAGAAATCAAAGAAGTAAAGGAAGAAACGGTAAAGACTAAAGAAACGAAAGAGCCTAGCCTCTGGGATAGACTGAGACAAGTGGCAAACAAGGTATGGAAAGGAATCACCTCTATTTTCAAAGGAGGGAAGTAAATGAGTATAAGCGAAAAATGTGCAGATTTTATTGTTAAATATAGAGAAAAAAATCAGTCGAGTTTTCTGGGGGCTCTTAGGCATTTCCCTGATTCTTTGCCTCTTTGTGCAGGTGAATTACGACTTGAGTAAATATCTTCCGGAGTCCTCCCTTACTCAGCAGGGAATTCAGAAGATGGAGGATAGTTTTGGCTATCCTGGAACGGCAAGAATTATGCTGAAGGATGTTTCCATGGGAGAAGCCCTTTCCTATAAGGAGCAGATAGAGCATATTTCCGGCGTAGACCGGGTGAGTTTTTCCACAGGCTCCAAAAGTGCCTATGCTCCTGAATTTATGGAAGAAAAGGAGAAGGAAAAGGATTTAGATTATAAAGATGGAAACGCCTTATTTCATGTAGTCTTTGTAAAGGGAGACAGTGACGTACAAACAAAGAAGACCCTTAGGGAAATCGAAAGCCTTTTGGGAGACAAGGCGGTATATGCAGGACTTGCGGTACAGAGTAAGACGGTGGAGGAACAGGTTAGTAGCCAAATGGGCTTGATTTTAGCTCTGGGACTTGGCTTTATTTTCCTGATTCTGATTATAATGACCAATTCCTACGGAGAGCCTTTCCTATTCCTGATTACCATTTTGCTGGCGGTGGGACTAAACCGGGGCACCAATGTGTTTCTGGGAAAGGTATCTTTTATCACCAATAACGTTGCGGCAATTTTGCAGATTGCAGTATCCATGGACTATGCCATCTTCCTGCTTCACTCCTTTGAAACCGGTCTTGAAAAAGGGATGGATAAGGAAAAAGCCCTGTCCTATGCGGTAGGAAAATCCTTAAGCACGATTCTGGCATCTTCTCTAACCACTGTGGGAGGCTTTTTGGCTCTCTGTGCCATGAGCTTTGGAATCGGTAAGGATATGGGAATCGTGCTGGCAAAGGGTGTGGTGTTCAGCCTTTTAACGGTTATTTTCTTTATGCCGGCTCTTTTACTTCGGATGTGGAACTTTGTGGAAAAGACCAGACATAAGCCCTTTGTGCCCTCCTTTAAGCCATTGGCAAAGCTTGCCTACAGGCTTAGTCCTCTTGTACTGATTCTTACTATTCTTTTAGTTTATCCCTTAAATATTATGCAGGGGATGAATGACTTCCGCTTTAGTAATGGTGCGGTGGTAAAGGGAGAAGGTACAAAGATTTCTGAAATGGAAGAAGAAATCAATGGGGTTTTCGGAGAAGAAAATCTTTTGATTGCTATTTATCCGGAGGGAAGAAATGACAGAGAGAAGGCCTTGGGAAATCTTTTAACTTCCCTTCCTTATGTGGAAAATGTGCAGTCCTTAAGCTCCTTATTACCGGAGGGAGTACCGGAATTTATGGTACCGAAGTCCTCTTTAGATTTAGTCCGAAAGACGGCTACAGCAGAATGGTTATTACCCTAAATCTTCCCGGAGAGAGTCAGGAGTCTTATAAGGCGGTAAGCACCATTCGACAGATTTTAAAGGTATATACCGGAGAAGACAGCTATCTGGTGGGAGATACCACCGCCACTATGGACATGGAAAATATCCTTCGAACAGACAATGCCAAGGTGAATACCCTGTCTATGATTGTGATTTTTCTTGTGGTTATGCTTTCCTTTAAGTCGGTACTCTTTGCTATTGTAGCCATGATTCCTATCGAACTGGCCATTATGAGCAATATGTCCTTCTCCTTCCTGGAAGGCACCAATATGATTTTTATCGGCTATGTTATCGTGTCCAGTATTCAGCTGGGCGCAACAGTGGACTACGCCATTTTGACCTTGGATCACTTCAAGGAGGAAAGAGAGGAAAAAGAGCAGAAAGGAAGCCATTATTGCCTCCATTGAAAAGAGCCTATCCTCCCTCTTTGTTTCCGGAACGATTTTGGCGGTGGTCGGCTATGTGATTTCCTTTATCTCCTCCGTTCCGGCCATCGGACAGCTGGGAAAGTTGATCGGAAGAGGCGCCGTATGCTCTCTCTTCTTCGTAATCTTCTTGATGCCCTCGCTTTTAGGCATTTTGGATAGAGTACTGATTTTCGCAGAAAAGAGAAAGAAGGCGGTGAAGAATAAAGTGGCCTGCTCTGCAGCAGTATAGACCTGTATTAGGGTCATGCTTGCACTCAGCAGCCTTTCGTAGTGAAGGACTACAATTATTATACAAGATACGCTTTGATGCAGCATATCCCTGTAAGTGGGGCACGCTCTCGCTAACCTCGCCTCGTAGCGGATACTAAGCGAAAAACACAGTTTCTGTGTTTTTCGCAAGTACCGACGGGCTCAGATTGCCCCTTTTACAGGGATATGCTGCATCAGTCGCTGAAACTTGTTGTTTTTATAGTCCTTCACTTCCTCACTTCCGACAAGTACCGGCGGGCTAAGATTGCCCTACCTACAGACCTATGCTGCATTAGGTGGCTTATTACAGCCCTTCAATTTGTCGCGGAGGATTTGTAAAGGGCATGAGGCTTTTGCTATAGAGAGAATAAAATGAATTTTGTATAATACTGTTGCACAATCAGTGAAAACTTGTATATGCACAGGAGATTCATTATGACGAGAGAGGAAAGAGCAGAAAAGTGGTTTTCCAATATATCCGGTGCTGAATCCATCAGCATAGAAAGCAAAATAGAAATATGTGATAAGGCTGCAAAGAGAATGATGATTATCATTTTGGGCTTATTGACTTTAGAGTTCATTTTGCTATTCGTTGTAGGAGGAGAAATCTTCACTAGGGTAGCAGACTTTTTGAATCGCATTTCGGAAGGCGGACATACGGGAAATCACTCTCAAGGTCTTGCACTTACAGGAATCATTGTGTTCTTACCTGTTTTTATAATCCCTTTGACGGCTGCTTTTAGCTATAAAAATAATTATCTTAAAGCTGAACTGGCTAAGATTGTGACCAGTAGAGAAAATACTGCTGGCAAAGAGTCGGCTTTGCCAAGTTTTACTAAAGAAAGTGAAAGCGATATTCTCCATTTTGATACTTTGAATTTCAAATTAGCGATTATTCAAGTCTTGATGTATGACCTGCATTTGCTGAAGCCGGAATTTGATATCTATGATTTTGCCGACCATTATGAAGGAGAAAAGATCGATATGGATAGCGATATCATTATTGAACCTGCGATGAATTTCTTTAAGGAAATGGAAATTCCAAAGAACTTTGCCCCCTATGTGGAAATGCTCTATATGGACGGCGGGAATGATGTGTATATGAACATTATTCCCCAGTGGGACGGAGAAGACGAGAGTTTTGACCTAAATGAAATCACTTTGGAAGAACTACAGCAATTTCCAAATCTAAAAAAAGCTAACCTTATGAGCAGTGATTTTGATAAGGTAAAAGAAGTATTCGAGGCTGCAAATATTGCAGTAGAACCGCTTTAACAATGAAAACAAATGATAGTATTAGCAAAGTTGGTAAGGAGATATGTAAAGTATGGGAGCGTTCTAAGCTCTGAGGCAGTGAAGGACTATAAGAATCCCAAAGCTAAAGCGATTGATGCAGTATAGGCCTGTAAAAGGGGCAATCCAGTCCACCGCACTTACTGAGCACAAGAGCAATGAAGAGGACTATAAGAATCTCACTATGTCGCAATAAGCCATGTGATTAAAAAGCTTGTCAGAACCATCTTTCGGATGGAAATAACCCATACGTCATATCAGCCTTTATAAGTTAAATTAGCTCATAATCTTTTCTGAGAGCATCATCGCTGATGCTCTATTCGTCATACAGTTTTCAATGTATCTAATCTATCTAAAAATACGTTTCCGTATTTTATTCTAAAAAAATCTTAATCTTATGCTTGACTATTAATAGTTAGTCTTTCGTTAAAATAAAAAAAGAGATATCATTTCTGCTATCCCTTTCAAAGTGTCACAATTAAAAATTTTAAGTCTTTTGAAATATCTTCTATATTTCTATAATGATTTTCTATTTCTTCTTGCTTCTTTCTTTTTAATTGTTCTTCTCTTCTTCTATATTGTTTTCTTCTTCATTTGTTTTTTCTACACACAAGATTAAGGTATCTCTATGATATTGTTTTACCTCTTCGATTGTTGTTCCATCTAAAATGATTTTATCAGATTCAACTCTAGCTATTCCAGGTCTATGCATTGATGTAAAACTTGGTGGGTAATTCCAATTTCTTAAAAACAATTCAGACCATGTGCTAGTTGGTTTGCTAGATAATCTAAAATGGATTCTATACAAAGCAGAACCTCTTGTTCCATCATTTTTTGGCAAGGTAACTTCATTTGTTATAATGCCCACTATTTTTATATCGTCTCCCTCAATTGTTATTGGTTCATATTCATCAACATAATATGGTCTTATACCTACTTTAGGTTTCTTTTTAACTTTAAATATTGATGCAATAAGATCCTTATATGAATCTTCATTAAATGGATTACCTCTTAAATCTATTGCAAGTTTTCCATCTAGGTAAGTAGGCAAAGCTGAATTAAAATCTCCTTGTCTAATGACTGGAATAAACTTCCTATCATTGTGATTATTGTAGAGTTCCGCAGATATTATATGACTTTCATAACCTACACCTTTTTCTCTATTATTAGCTTTCCTTTTATACTCTTCAGTGCAAATTATAATTACATAATCACTATCTCTTATCGAGCTTTCCATAAATTTTGGAAGTCTATCCCCTGGACTTACATCATAGCTATCTATTATGGCTTCAATACCATCTGCTAACAATTTATCTGCTAGAGATTTAACCCAATCAGAGTGTTCTTTGCTTTCCCACGAATATGATATAAATACTTTTTGGAATATTGTTTTCTATCATTTAACACCTCATTAAAAATAAATCTTCTAGCCTTTTTCCAGTTTTCATTATTCATTTCTTTTTGTGTAGTTTGTATTGTTAATATAAAGTCTTGTATCTTTATCTCTAACAAACCCCCAATTTATTTTTACGCCTATATGCGTAATCCTTAAAAGCATAGAATTTATTTTCGATTTGCTCATCAATATTTTCCAGCTGACCTTTCTTTACCATATCCTTAAGTTTCCTTGAATTAGTTTTTCTTTTTTCACTAATATAATCTGCAAGTGGTTGGCTTTTTTCATCGGCATCTTCTATAATCTTTTTCATAGCTTTTTAAAAATAGCCTTTGCTGAATACTGAGCCACTTTTTATCGTAAATGGTAAATAACCTGTCCGTTCAATAAAAAATCTGCCAGCTCTCAGGTTGGCAGATTTTTCTTTACCTTGTTTTATTCTTCCTGCAGCTATCCGGTAGTGCCTCCGACCAAGGCATCAGTTTTTTTCAGTTCTTCCTCAGGAACATTTTCTCTTGGATATTTGAGGAGTTCCTTTAGTAAGTATGCAAAGTATTCGTAGGGCTTTAGTTGGTTTGCCTTTGCGCTTTCCGCAATGCTGTATAGAAGAGCACTGGCAGAGGCTCCTCTGACGGAATCGATGATGTGCCAGGAATGCTTTCCAACGCAAAAGCTTCTTATGCTTCGCTCTGCGTCATTATTATCCAGAGGGATTAAAGCATCCTGCAAGAATACTCGAAGATAGGGCTCCTGGTTAAAAGAGTAATTCAGAGCCTCTGTAAGCTTTTGACTACCGCATATTTTATTGCGAGTCTGTTTCACCCACGCAAAATAAGCATCTACCAATGGCGCTACAGTCTGTTGCCTGTTTATTAGCCTCTCTTCTGTAGATGATTCCTTAAAGCTATTGTCCCGATGGTAAATCATGTCAATCATGCGGATAGCTTCAGAGGCGGCTTCTTGTGCCGGAGTCAGGACTTGCCCTTTTCGGGTTGCTTTTATGATCTCTGCAAATTTTCTGCGGGCATGAGCCCAGCAGCCCGCTACTTTGAGCTCCCCATCCTTTTTCATGAGTGTATGATAGGGTTGATAGCCGTCTGTCACCAGAGTTCCCTTGTATCCTTTCAGGTACTTCTCCAAGACGGTACCATTTCGACCTCCCAAGTATTCATACAAAAAGACAGGGGGAGAAGTCGGTCCTTCCGGAGAATGAAATACCCACATATATTCCTTGGAATGCTCCGGCATAATGAATGGAGTTTCATCACAATGCACGTGATGGGACTGAAGAAGTTCAGCCTTCATCATCTTATGCACCGGCTCCAGATAGTAATCAGCAAGACGAATCATCCAACCGGCCATGTCTTGTCTGGGAATATTTACATCATTACGAAGGAATTCTTCTGACAAACGGTTCAGGGGCATTGCATTAACATACTTTGCATTAAATACAGCTGCCGCAAGCTCCGGGGTAAGAATGCTGTGGGAAAGTAGCCGATTTGGCGCTTTGGCTCTCAAGATTCCGCCTTTATCACAATCTCCTGCATAGACTTTGACGTGATGTTCCAAAACCTTGAACTTTGCAGGAGTATAAAGAAGCTCATTGTAAACTTCGTCCGGAAGTTCATGCCAGCCTTTAGGAAACTGTTTCGTCAGTTCTTCTTCCGTGCATGCATGACAAACCGATTCCACTTCAATAGAATCAAGATTTGCAGCCCGTTTTCCTTTAGTACGCTTCTTTCGGACAACGACTTCCTCTATCGTTGGTTCTTCCGGAAGGCTCTCTGCAACAGCAAGCTCCACCTCATTTAGGATAGCCTGATCTCCAAAGTCTAAAGAAAGCTGTCCGGGAATCTGAGAAGAAACCTCCGTCTTTCTACCAAAACGGTGGTTTGTCAGTATAGCAAGCTGTTCCTTAAGGCTTTCGATTTGTTTAATCAACTGCTCATTCTGCTTTTTGAATCACGCTACTTTGCGCGGATAAAAGTTGGAAATTTTTCCGACTGCTGAAGGAGAAGTAGAATGAGGGTATCCTTGGAAAGGCTATTCAATTTCGTTCTGTTTAAGGCGTCATTTTTCATGAATTCATTATAGCACAAAAAAACGGCTAAAAGTCTTGATTTTTAGCCGTTTTCCAAGGATTCTAAAGAGATTTTTTTATTCTTTTTGACGTTTTCGAAAAACTTTAAAAACGAGCTAGTACAGCTCCGGTTTTTACCGGAAGAATAGCCTTTTTCTGATCAATGGAAAGCCCCTCCATGAGCCATCGGTACTGCTGAGGGGTTAAAGTGCGGGCTTCACTGGTACTGCGTGGCCACTGTAGCTTTCCATCTGTAAATCGTTTATAGCAAAGTAGCCAACCGTCTCCTTCATACAGTAGAGCTTTTATACGATCACATCTTCGACCGCAGAACAAAAAAAGATGGAGCCTGATTCCCTGGGATCAAGTTTAAAACCGGCATTGACTACTGCAATCAGACCATCAATACCTCGTCTAAGGTCTGTGTATCCGGTACAGAGATAAATGTGTTTGAATCCGGAGGCGTCGTTAAGCATTTTTCAAGACCTTTATAACATTTGCCAGCAAATCCATCGGCGTGTTTTCGTCAATCCCTAAGACGACTTCATTTACGGACGCTGTTAACTTTGGAGATGGATAGCAGGAGGAAAGCTCCACCTGTTGCCGTACTTCTACAAATCCACTCTGTGTAAGGGCGGTTTCCTTTACTTTTCGAAGCCAGTAGAAGTAAGCATTTCTGGAGAGGCCATGCTGGGCACAATAGTCATCTACTTTTAGACCGCTTCTCTTACAATCTTTAATAATGTCAGCCCATTGCCCTGTTCGTATCCTGCTTGTAGCAAGTTTTGTATTCATCTTGAATTCCTCCCTGAGATAGTGTGCAAAGTGGGAAAAGTTTATAAAGTGGAAAAAGTGCGTTCAACTTTTCACACTTTTCACGATTATCTCAATTTTTGTGGAGAGAAAAAAGATGACAGGTTATTTACCATTTACCTTTTATCTCAATATTTATAGCCTTATTATTAACTTCATCATTTACCATATAGGTGACCTCCTTTCCGGGAAAAATAAAAAAGCGGCCCAGACTTTTACATCTGAACCGTTAAAATTTTAATTCTATAGTTTTTTATTATTTTTAATTTTATTACTGTTGTGACGTACTTTATAAATTATGTTTCGCAAACTTTTGTTTGCTTTTTAATGCCTTATTGATGGTTTCTTGAATAAAAGGACTACAGCATTTTCCCAAAGGATTGTTAATTTCGCACTTTCCATTTTTCATTGCCCCTGTAAGTCTAATAATATCTTTAATATTCTTTGCACCATCATCTAAAACAGCGTTTATAATTTGTTGCTCTGTAACTTGGTTGCAATAGCATATATATTTGGGATTTGCATCCTTTTTAAACCATATAGGAACTTTTACATCTTCCTTATAAAAAACTCTTTCATTGTTTAAGTTATAATACACGACATCACAATCTTCATTCATACATAAATAGTAAGTTTCTTCATCTACAACCTTTCCCATAAGGTTTTCTGATACCATATGCTTTACAGTTATATTCTTAACCTTTTCTCCTCTTTTGTGACATTTGGGGCAATTTGCTTTTTCTTCCACTGTACCAGTGGTTTTTTGTATTGAACCTCAGCAAGATTGACTTATCTTATTTTCTTGACTCACTTTATTTCCTCCTTTCTAAAAAATATTTTCTTCATTTTATTCCACCTCATTTCTATGAATTTCTATAACATCTTCAATTCTGCAATCCAATGCCAGGCAAATCTTTTCTAATGATTCTAAGTTCACATAAGAGTTTTTGCTCATTCTAGAAACTATGTTACTTGTTATGTTTGCAGCTCCTTTTAAGTCTTCTTTGTTCATTTCTCTTTCTACCAATAAGTGCCATAATGGTTTATAAGAAATTGCCATATTATTACCCCTTATCCGTTTTATTGTTAAGATATATTATATCATAAATAGGCTGATAAGTCACTTTAGCCTATTTTATACTTGTGCTTGCGTTAGTATTTATTGAGATAGTCCTTGTTTTTTTCCTTGTCCCACTTGGAACTGCTCCAAATCCCTGAACCATAGAGCAGTGAAGAACTGTAAGAATTCCAAAGCTGAAGCGATTGATGCAGTATGGGCCTGTAAAAGGGGCAATCTGAGCCCGTCGGTACTTGCGAAAAACATAGAAACTGTGTTTTTCGCTTAGTATCCGCTACGAGGCGAGGTTAGCGGGAGCGTGCCCCACTTACAGGCCCATACTGCATTAGGGCGTGGCTCTATATCGCTTATAGTCCTTCACCGCGAAGGGCGAAGTTAGCGGGAGCGTGCCCCACTTACAGGTCCATATTGCATCAGAGCGTGATTCTATATCGCTTATAGTTCTTCGCTACGAGGCTTCCACCTTGATTCGTTCCACAAAACCCTCTATAATACGCCTTGTGCTTTAAGCGAGCTTAAGAATAGAGAGGGTATTACTATGTGGTTAATTGCAGGATTAGGGAATCCGGAGAAAAAATATGTGGGCACAAGACACAATGCCGGTTTTGCGGTGATTGATGTGCTTTGTAAGGAGCTGGGAAATCTGTCTTTGGAAAGCACAAAATTTCGTGGTGCCTATACCAAGACCAGAATCGGCAGCGAAGAGGTACTTCTTTTAAAGCCCCTAACCTATATGAATCTTTCCGGGGAATCCATCGTGCCTCTGGCTCAGTATTTTAAGATTCCCAAGGAGCAGATTTTGGTGCTTTCCGATGAGATTTCCTTTGCCCCCGGAGACATTCGCATCCGGAAGAAGGGTTCTGCCGGAGGGCATAACGGGCTGAAAAACATTATCGCCCACCTGCACAGTGAAGAGTTCCCCAGAATCCGCTTGGGTGTGGGAGCCAAGGGAGAGAAGGAAGATCTTGCCCACCATGTGCTTTCTCCATTTTCCAAGGCGGAACAGGCGGAGATGGAAGATGCCTATGAGAGAGCGGCAAAGGCCTGCATTGCCATTGTGGAAAAGGGCATTGATCAGGCTATGAACGAGTTCAACCAAAAGAAGAAGGGAAAGGAAGAGGCTGATGCATAATCTGGAAAAAATGCCGGAGGAAGGCATTCTTCTACCGAAAAATCCGGCGAGTAAAACCCGGATTTTTTTTGAACTTACGGAGGCTTTGGAAAAGAAAGAGCCCTTGTTTGTGGAGGGAATTTCCGACTCCCTAAAGTCCCTTCTGGCTCTTTGCTTTCAGGGAAAATGGATTCTTTACCTTTGTAAGACGGAGGAGCGGGCAAAGGAGATTCTTCAGGACGGTAAGATTTTTGCAGAGAACTGCGTCTTATTTCCGGCGAAGGACTACCTCTTTTATAAGGCGGATACCAGAGGAAACTATATCAGTAGAGAGCGAAGTGAGTGTCTTAGGCAGCTGGTGGAGGAGGAAGAGGGAGTGCTGGTGACCACTCTTCCGGCAATGCTGGAAAAGTTGGAGGGAAAAAATGCCTTCCGCCAGGCTGTGTTTACGGTGCAGCTGGGACAGACTCTTTCTCTGGAGAGTTTGCAAGATAGTCTTCATTCCCTTGGATATCAAAGGGTGGACCAGGTGGAGAGCAGAGGAGAGTATTCCCTTAGGGGAGGAATCCTGGATGTCTTTTCCAACCAAATGGAGGAGCCTCTTAGAATAGAATTTTTTGATGATGAGGTGGACAGCCTTCGGTATTTTTCTTTGGAAAGCCAGCGTTCTTTGGAACAGGTGGAGGAAGCCAATATTTACCCGGTGTCCGAGCAGGGAAAGCCCTCTTCCTTAAAGGCTTTTTCTCTTTTGGATTATCTTCCTAAGGATTGTCTGGTGATTGTGGATGAGCCGGTGAGAGTTTTGGAAGAGGGAAAAAGAGTAGAGGAAGAATTTATCGCCTACTTTTCCCAAAGGGCTGAAGCGGAAGCAAATCAGGAGAAGGATCAAAGGCCATTAGACCTTTTCTCTGTGAGGACTCTCATGGAGGAATGTGCTTCCCGCCCCATTTTCTTCTTTTCCAGCCTTGGAGGCATTTCCGAATGGAGTGAGGTCTTTAAAGAACCGCTAAAATCCATTCCTTTGGAGTGCAGAGAAATCCCCTTCTACGGCAAGCAGTTTGCCCAGTTTAAAGGGGATATGGAAAAGTATAAGAAGGAGAAGGTGCGGATTTCCCTGTATTCTCCTTCCCAAAGCAGGGCCTCTCGTCTTGCGGAAGAGTTAAGACAGGAGGGGCTTTCCGCCTATTGTCCGGATAGACTGTCGGAGGACAGGGAAGAGGACACGGAAAATGCGGGAAGCATAAGGGTATTGCCCCGGTATCTTCGAAAGGGCTTTTATTTGCCTAAGGAAAAGCTTCTGGTAATGACGGAGCAGGACCTATATGGGCAAGTCTTGCCGGAAGAAAACGTCGGAAGAAAAAGCAGGTGGAAAGCCTCCATATCGGTTCTTTGACGGAGCTCCATAAGGGAGACTATGTGGTGCATGAAAGCCACGGTATCGGCATTTACGAGGGCATTGAGCGAATCGTAACGGACGGCGTCAGCAAGGACTATTTAAAGATTCTCTACGGAGACGGAGGGAATCTGTATTTGCCGGTGAATAAATTGGATGGTATTGAGAAATATGCCGGAAAGGAGGCAAAGGCTCCTAAATTAAATCGCCTAAACGGTTCAGAATGGCAGAAAACCAAGTCCAAGGTTAAGGGGGCGGTGCGGGAAATCGCCAAGGAGCTTTTGGCTCTCTATGCCAAGAGGCAGGAGGAGAGAGGCTACCCCTTTGGAAAGGATACGGTTTGGCAAAGAGAATTTGAGGAGGCCTTCCCCTACGAGGAAACCGGAGATCAGCTTCTGGCTATTGAAGCCACCAAGGAAGACATGGAAAGTGAGAAAATCATGGACCGTCTGGTTTGCGGGGATGTGGGCTACGGAAAGACGGAAATAGCCCTTCGGGCAGCCTTTAAGGCGGTGCAGGACTCCAAGCAGGTGGCCTACCTTTGCCCCACCACCATTTTGGCCCAGCAAATCTACAACGGCTTTGTGGAGAGAATGAAGGGCTTTCCGGTGGAAGTGGGAATTCTTTCCCGTTTTCAGAGCCAAAAGGAAGTCCATAAGACGCTGGAACAGCTTGCAGGCGGAAGAATTGATATCTTAGTGGGAACCCACAGATTGCTTTCCAAGGATGTGCATTTTAAAAATCTGGGGCTTTTGGTGGTGGATGAGGAACAACGCTTCGGGGTACAGCATAAGGAGCGCATCAAGTCCTTAAAGGAAAATGTGGATGTGCTTACCCTTTCCGCAACCCCTATTCCCAGAACCCTCCACATGTCTTTGGTGGGGATTCGAGACCTTTCCATACTGGAGGAAGCTCCTATGGACAGACTTCCCATCCAAACCTATGTGATGGAAGAGGAGGAAGGCACCATTCGAGAGGCCATTTCCAGAGAGCTTCGGCGAAACGGTCAGGTTTACTATGTGCATAATCGGGTGAAAAGCATAGAGGATACGGCGCTTCGCCTGCAAAAACTGCTTCCGGAGGCGCGTATTGCTTATGCTCACGGGCAAATGGGAGAGAAGGAGCTGGAAGAGATCATGCTTTCCTTTATTGCCGGGGAAATTGATGTACTGGTTTCCACCACCATTATCGAAACCGGACTGGATATTCCCAATGCCAATACCCTGATTATTCAGGATGCGGATAAGATGGGACTTTCCCAGCTTTACCAGATTCGAGGCAGGGTGGGAAGATCCAACAGAACCTCCTATGCATTTTTACTGTATAAAAAAGGAAAAAGCCTTACGGAGGAGTCGGAAAAGCGCTTAAAGGCTATCCGGGAATTTACGGAGCTGGGCTCCGGCATTCGTATTGCCCTAAGAGACCTGGAAATCCGCGGGGCTGGAAATGTATTGGGAGCAGAGCAGCACGGCCACATGGAAGCGGTGGGGTATGAACTCTATACCAAGCTCCTTCGCCATGCGGTGCTTCTGGAAAAGGGAGAAAAGCAGGAAGAGGAGGACTTTGAAACCCAGCTGGATGTGGATTTGGATGCCTTTATTCCGGAAAGCTATATGGAAAATGAGGAGCAGAAGCTGGAGGCTTATCAAAAGATTGCCCTTTTAAGCAGTGAAGAAGAGAAGATGGATTTGGAGGATGAGCTGACAGACCGTTACGGAGATCTTCCCTATCAGGTGGAAAATCTCTTCCAGGTGGCAAGTCTAAGAAATTTGCTTCATAAAATAGGAGTAACGGAGTGCAAGATTAAGAGGGGAGAAATTCACTTTTTGTTCTTCCCTAAGGCGAAAATCAATACCGCTGCCATCCCTGCCTTGATTTCCGGGTCCCAAGGGGAGATTCGTTTTGTAAATGGAGAAAGTCCCAAGCTTTTATACAGAAAAAAGAATTTACGGGATTTGCCCAAGATTCAGGAAAGTATGGAAAAGGCAAAGGAGATAGCGGAAGCTCTACTACCATAATGTAGGATACAGCTTTAAAATTTGCAGATAGATTTCAAAGAAGCGGTCGAGATTTTTAGCCATATTCCCACGTTGCCCTAAAAACGAAAGAAAAACTATCAAAATTTTTACTAAAATAGGGAAAAAACATAGGAAATCTTAGGAATTACAAGGCTTTCGTTGACAGGAGAAAGGGAGAAAGTTATAATGCACTCGTATGTGGGGCTTTGTGCCCCAAGTAACAAGACTACGCCGAAAAATCGGCGATTATGGAGGATGAAAGATGAATAAAGTAGATTTGGTTTCCGCAGTAGCAAAGCAGGCAGAGTTATCTAAGAAGGATGCGGGATTAGCAGTTGAGGCTGTTTTTGATGCCATTTCTGAGGCTTTAGAGAAGGGAGATAAGGTTCAGCTTATCGGTTTCGGAACTTTCGATGTTTCTGAGAGAGCTGCAAGAGAGGGACGTAACCCAAGAACCGGAGAGACTATGAAGATTGCTGCTTCCAAGGCTCCAAGATTCAAGGCAGGTAAGGCTTTAAAGGATCGCGTGAACTAATTTCATGCGACTGGATAAGTATTTGAAGGTATCTCGTCTCATAAAAAGACGCACAATTGCTAATGAAGCCTGCGATACCGGTCGAATATCTGTTAACGGGAAAGTGCAGAAGGCTTCCTACGACGTGAAGGTAGGAGATATCATCAGCATTCGTTTCGGAGAAAAAGCAGTAGAAGCCAAGGTATTGTCGGTGCAAGAGACTGTGCGAAAGGATGAGGCGGCAGAGCTATTTCAATATCTATGAGAAAGCAAGAGAAACAGAAAAGAAAAGTGTTTAAACATGGGGTTACTGTCCTGGGATTGTTCATGGTGGTAGCCCTTCTTGCTATTGTTATTTTTGTTCGAGGCAGAGAGCTTACGGAGAAAAATAAAAATTATCTTGCTATGGAAGAGAGTTTGGCTGAGGAGTACAGTAAGGAAGAGCAACGAGCTAAAGCTCTGGAAGAGAAAAAGTCTATGTGAAGACCAAAGAGTATATCATGGAAGAAGCAAGAGAGATATTTGGATTGCAGATGCCGGATGAGATTATTGTAAGGCCGAAAGAGTAAAGACTGAAAGAGGAAAACCGTATGTCATAGTAGACTTTATCTATGTCATAGGGTTAGGATTAGAGAAAAGCGAAAGAGGAAGATTCTTCTTTCGTTTTTCCTTTGTATACAGGGATAAAATGAGAAAAGGAATCGATACCGAGCTATTTTTACAAGTGAAAAAACAGCAGTGGATACGGGAAGGGGAGCAGATTTTGCTGGCTTTTTCCGGCGGTGCGGATTCCATGTATCTTTTGTATTTTTTAAAGGAATTACAGAATCATCTTTCTTTTTCTCTTAGAGCTATGCATGTGCAACATGGCATCAGAGGGGATGAAGCTGTAGAAGATGCCACATTTTCAAGGCAGCAGGCAGAGCTATATCAAGTGCCTTTTTTGGAATATACTTGTTCCGTACCGGACTATGCCGAAGAAAATAAGCTGGGAATAGAAGAGGCGGCAAGGGCACTTCGCTACAAAGCCTTAAAAGAAGAAGCCCTTCGTTGGCAGGCGGAAAGCGACCGAAAAACAAAAAATTGCCTTGGCGCATCATATGGATGATCAGGCGGAAACGATATTGTTTCATTTGATTAGAGGGGCGGGATTTTCCGGAATTAGCGGCATGAAGGCGGAAGGCATTCTTTCTGAGGTTCAGGACAAGCTTAATAAAGACGCTACAGACATTGCTATGAACAAGACTAAGGAAGGGAATCAGGAAGACTGTATTCCCCTTATTCGCCCCCTCCTGTCTTTACGGAAAGAGGAGATTCTGAAGCGACTGGAGGAATTGGGAATTCCCTATCGGGGGGACAGCACAAACCGGGACAAAAGCTATGCCAGAAATTATCTTCGTTTGGAAATTTTACCTGCTTTGGAGAAGATTAATGCCGGAGCGGTTAAGCATTTGCTGGAGGCGGCGGAGCTTTTTTCGGAAACGGAAGCCTATTTTCAAGAAAAGGCGACAGAATGGATAGAACGATACGGAGAACGGAAGGAAAGCTCTACGGGAAAATGCATTTCTCTGTCTATTCCTCAATTAAAAAAGGAAAATGCCCTTTTTCGCAGAGAAATCTATAAAGAAGCCATTTTCTTGTTAAGGGGCAATACCACAGAATTTGGAAAGCTACATTACCATGGAATTGACCGCTTGTTGAAAAGGGGAAACGGGGGCAGACTTTCTCTCCCGAAAGGGGTAAAGGCGGAAGTGGAACAAAAACGACTGCTTTTAGAAAAGTTTTATAATCCGGAATTTTATAGGAAAATAGTAAATGGGGGACTCAATATGGAAAAAGAAGAAAAAATCCGAGTACTGTTTTCGGAGGAGGAAATTGAAAAGCGGGTAAGTGAACTGGCGGAGGAGATTGGAAGAGATTATGCCGGAAAGGACCTGCATTTAGTCTGTATTTTAAAGGGGGCGGCTCCCTTTATGTGTGAGCTGGCGAAAAAATTAAACAATCCCGGAGTTTCCATGGATTTTATGGCAGTCAGCAGCTATGGTTCTCAAACCCAAAGTTCCGGAGTAGTAAAGATTGTAAAGGATTTGGATGAGCCCTTGGAAGGAAAGAACGTTCTATTGGTGGAGGACATTATCGACACGGGAAGAACCTTACACCATTTGGAGCATTTGCTTCGGGAAAGGCGTCCCGCTTCTTTGGAAATCTGTACTCTCTTGGATAAGCCTGAGAGAAGAGAGGTAGAAGTAGATGTAAAATACAAGGGATTCTGTGTTCCGGATGTTTTCGTTGTGGGCTACGGCATTGACTATGCCCAGAAGTATAGAGCATTAAACTATATCGGAGAAGTGATTCTTTAAGTTTCAAAAGTTTTGATAAGAATTCGGGAATGGCGGTATCGCTTTTTTCAGGATTGGGGAAGTAAAGGAGGATTTCCGAAATGGAGGAAAGAGGAATCAATCGAGAGGCCTTATACAGCATAGGAAAGGGGTTTTACCGGGAACCGGAGGAGAGCCCGGCCTTTTCGGATGTGACCATTCGTTTTCGTACCCTAAGGGAGGATGTAGACAGGGTTTTGGTTTATCTTCCGGATGAACAGCAGATTTATGCGATGAAGCTGGAAAGCAGCGACCACTATTTTGATTACTATGAAATAGAAATCAAGCTGAAGGATAAACCCTTACATTATTATTTCCGCATTGAAAAGGGAGAAGAGATTATCCATTACAACCGTTTAGGGGTGACGGAAGATTTGGACATTCAATACGCTTTTTCCGTTTTTCCGGATTTTTTTGTTCCGGACTGGATTAAAGGCGCTACTATGTATCAAATTTTTGTGGACCGTTTCCGAAACAGTGACGGAAAGAACAATGTAGAGGACAGGGAGTATATCTATCTGGGACGTCCCGTGGTATCGGTTTCGGATTGGGATGCCCCTGTAGAGTCCTTTGATGTACATCGCTTTTATGGTGGTGATTTGGAAGGGGTTTGGGAAAGCTGGATTATCTGGAGCATTTGGGGGTGGAGGTTCTTTATTTCAATCCGCTCTTTGTGTCTCCCTCCAATCATAAATATGACACCCAGGATTATGATCATATTGATCCCCATTTGGGAAGAATTGTGAATGACGGGGGCAAGGTGCTTCCTAAGGGGGAAACGGACAATAGAGAAGCCTCCAAGTACAGTATTCGCAGTACGGACAAAGAGAATTTAGAGGCCAGTGATACCCTATTCTTACTTTTTGTGGAGGCCTGCCACAAGAGGGGAATGCGAGTGATTATCGACGGCGTTTTTAATCACTGCGGTTCCTTCCATCGCTATATGAATGCTTCCTATTTCTACAAAACCGATGAAGGCTCACCCTATCCTAAGGGAGCTTATGAAAGCTATTACAGTCCCTATCTGGATTACTTTCATTTTGCGAAGGAAGAAGAGAGCGATTGGCCGGAAAATGACAGCTATGAAAAGTGGTGGGGAAATGATACTCTGCCGAAATTGAATTATGAAAATGCTCCCAAGCTGGAGGCGGAAATCTTAGCGATTGCAAAAAAATGGGTTAGTCCTCCCTTTTCCTGTGACGGCTGGCGTCTGGATGTAGCAGCTGATTTAGGGCACAGTGAAGCCTATAACCACAGATTTTGGAAGAAGTTCCGAAGAGCTGTGAAGGAGGCCAATGAAGAGGCGGTGATTTTAGCAGAGCATTACGGAAATCCCAGTGCCTGGCTGAAAGGGCAGGAGTGGGACAGCATTATGAACTACGATGCCTTTATGGAGCCGGTCAGCTGGTTTCTTACCGGTATGGAAAAGCATTCCGACCGGGCTGAGCCGGAGAAATTCGGAGATGGAGAGCTTTTCTTTAATACCATGCGTTATAACATGGCGAAGCTTCCGGAAAATGCCTTGGATGCTGCTATGAATCAGCTGTCCAACCATGATCATTCCCGCTTCTTAACCAGAACCAACAGAAGAGCCGGTAGAATGAAGGACGGCTTTGATGATGCGGGAATCGGCATTGACTTCGGTCTTTTCCGTCTGGCCAGTATGCTTTTGTTTACCTGGCCCGGAGCCCCAACCCTGTTCTATGGGGATGAAGTAGGCGTATACGGATGGACAGAGCCGGATTGTCGTAGACCTTACCCTTGGGGAAAGGAAGATTTGGAGCTTTTAGAATATCATCGCTATCTGATTTCCCACAGAAAGGCATCCACCGCCCTCAGAACCGGAAATCTTATGCTTCTGAAAAGCGGAAGAAACTGGGTTTCCTATCTTCGATGCAGTGAAAATCAAATCGCTCTGATTATTATTTATTGCGGAGATGAGGACTGTACTTTGGATATCCCCCTGTGGAGAGCATCCGTTACGGATAAGATGGAGATTCGAAGAGTGCTGAAAACCGATGGAAGAGGCTATAATGCAGGCCAAACCAAGCGCTACACGGAAAATGGCATCCTTTCCAGTAGGTTGAGGGCAAAAACCGGAAAGATATATCTGATTGATTTTTAGACTTTACAGAAATTAGAAAATACAAGAATTAGAAAACGAGATATCCCACACTAGCGTGCGATACTTGTTAAGAATAAAAAAAGAGCTACAGAAGAGATTGGAATTCAGTTCTGTAACTGTATAGCCGGTCTACCGATAGGGGCAATCTGAGCCCGCGGGTACTTACGAAAAACGAATATTATGAAGTTTTTCGTTTAGTATCCCCTGCAGGGCGAAGTTAGCGGGAGCGTGCCCCTAAGGTAGACCCGGTATACAGTAAAGAACGAAATCTTTTCTGTAGCTCTTTTTGTTTTGTTATTCGGATACCACAAAAGCCGAAAGCTTATCTTCCACGAACTTAAGGCGCTCTCCAGGTACGGAAAGCTCATGAACCTTTCCCACTCCGAGATACAGAATTCCTAAAATGGATTTTGCGTCTACGCAACGGTTTCCGTCGCATAAATCCATATCAAAATTGAAGTCTCCTGTAACCTCCACAAATTCGTTTACACTGTCCGCATTGGGAATCATAACGTGTAATGTTTCCATTCTTATCCTCCTTGATGAAATAGACCCTTATCCTGCTATTTTTTTAAAAAAATTAAATTCATATAGTATTACGACAAAGCGAATAAAAAAATAATAGTATTGCGTCATGAATTTTATCACGGCTTCTTTAGGAGAACAAGAAAGATATTCTAAAAATTCCGGGACAATTCCTAAAAAAACTATTTTTTCTGTCTTTTTCGTTTTTCAAACATCAGGTCACGCTTTGCCTTTTGTTCTCGGCTAAGGTCCTTTGTGTGCTTTAACATTCTTTTTCTTCTTCTGGCTCTGTAGAATTCTTCCCTTCTTTGGAAAAGATAGAGGAAGAGCAGAGAAAGAAGCACCAGAGCAAAAATGGCAAAAAGAATCTGAAGCACCCGTACAATAGGCTTTTGCAGGATGATTTTTCCTGCCTTCTTATCGAAAACAATGGGGGCGTGGTTTGTTTTTTCCACGGCTGTGGATTCTTCCGCTTTGCTTTCGTTTTCCTGACTCTCCATGGCTACAGAAATCTGCTTTGGAATATTTTCCGCCTTCTTTAAAGAAGTATTGGGAAGGTCCTTGCTGTCTTCCTCCCTTTTGGAATCCTCCAGATACACATAAGCCGTGCCCACGGTCCTTCCATCGTACTGATAAAGGATCTTGGCTACCTTTCCGCTGGCTTTCTGCCTCACTGATATCGTAGGATAGGGTAGAGGCGATATCCGTTATGGGAATATTTTTGGGAAGACAGATTTGCTCATCTCTTCCTACGGTAAAATGCAAAGCTTCCACCAAGGGGAGCCCGTCTACCGTCCAGGGATTTTCCAACTGGGAAAAGCGTGGATCGTTGTTTTCCGCAGGGTAAGAGTTAAAATTGGCAAAGCCGAAATCAAAAAGTTTTTTGCTGTCCCTATATTGCGAGTTATGACCATTTAAGATTACGCAAATTAAGGTAGTATCCCCTCTTTTGCAGGCTGTTACCAAGGTGTTTCCGGCAAGAAGGGTATATCCGGTCTTTCCGGCAAATACACCGCTGTAATACTCCTTGTTGCTTTTTTTCATCATCTTATGGTGGGCATAGATGGTATTTTCCGGGGCATTGGGATCTGGATACTTAATCAAGGGACCGTGAGTATATACCTGGGTGGCATCAATCTGGCAAAATGTCGGATTGCTTATGGCGTATTGCATGATTTTTGCCATATCCAAAGCACTGGTGTAATGTTCCGGATTGTTCAGTCCGGAGGGGTTGGTAAAATGAGAATTTGTACAGCCGATTTCCGCAGCCTTTTGGTTCATCAGCTCCGCAAATTTTTCGTTGGAGCCGGCCACATGCTCTGCCAGAGCATTGGCACAGTCGTTGGCGGAATGAAGCAGCAGGGAGTAAAGACAGTCTCGAACACTCAGCTTATCTCCCGGAGATGCGGCAATGACAGTGGAATTGTTTTCCAGATTTCCTCTGGTGGCTTCCTGGGAAAATGTGACCTTTTCTTCCAGATTTTCTACATGCTCCAAGACAACGATGGCGGTTAAAACCTTGGTGATGGAGGCGGGAAAGTAGTGGGTATTCTCATTTTTGGCATAAAGAATAGTGGATGACTTGGCATCCATCAGCAAAGCACCATCCGCTTCGATTTGATCGGTGCAAGCAGGCCAGGTATCTGCAAAAGCCTGTTTGGAAAATACAAAAGAGAAAAGCATGGAAAAAAGCAGAACAAAATAGAGGCTTTTTCTACTGTATCGACACAGGTCATTTTTCAGAGATTGTTTTATCTTCTTCAATTTACAATTCCTCTTTAACTAAAGGGAAGGAAAGGGAAACCTTATACAAATCCCCGTCAATTTCAATCTTCATTTTACCGTTCATCAGCTTGGTCAGACTTTTCGCAATGGACAAGCCAAGGCCTGAGCCCTCTGTGCTTCGGCTTACGTCTCCTCGAACAAAACGTTCCGTTAACTCTTCCGGAGAAACGTTTAAGGGGGCTTCTGAAATATTCTTCATGGTAAAGGTAGCCTCTTCCTCGTCCTTTTGCAAATCTACATAGACTCGGCTGCCCTGTAAAGCATATTTACAGCAGTTGTTTAACAGATTTTCCAGTACACGGAAAAGCTGTCGACCGTCCGCCAGAATCAGAATATCCTCCTGGGGAAGGGTGGTTAGCACCTGTAAGGAGCGGGCCGCCAATTTGTCTTCGAACTCCCCCAGACTTTGCTGCAAAATCTCCGTGTAGTGAATCGGGATAAGCTCCAAAGAGATATTTCCGGAGCTGGCCTTGCTGGCTTCCACCAAATCCTCCGTCAGATTTTTTAAACGTGCGGACTTTTGTTCCAAAACGGCGATATATTCTTGGACTCTGGGACTTTCAATATTTTCCCGCTTTAAAAGATCCACATAGCTGATAATGCTGGTAAGGGGGGTCTTTAAATCATGGGAAACATTGGTAATCAGGTCGGTTTTTAAACGCTCCGCCTTAACCTGCTCCGTTACTGCCGCCTTTAAGCCTCTGCTGATGGAGTAGGAATAGTAGTCGATGGAAATCAAAAGGAAGAGCAGTAGCAGGCTAAATCCCAGATGTAAAAGGCTTTTTTGGTGGAAAAAGCAGTAAAGATTATAGCCGAAAAGTCCGATGCCCAGGAAATTCGGAAGAACGAAAAGCAGGACACTGTATAGTCGGGAACGGGCAAAGCCGCTGGCGGAGAGGGTACTCTCCAGAAGACTCCAAATTCTTCTGCTATAGGAAGAAGAAAATAAAATTCCCTTTCGCATCTGCCGTACCAAGGAAAGCAGCAAAGGCAGAAAAACTGTGTAACGAAGGGCGAAAAGTCCCATCCTGTGGAAGAAGAGGGGTTCCGGTAATTTTCCCAGCACCAGAATCAAGCTGTCGAAAAAATATCGGTTGAAGACTTCTGCAAAAAAGAACCAAAAGACAGATATAGCCAAAATGCCTTCTAAGGGCACCCGGTCAATGGCATAAAGAATCATTTGCCGATTTTCTCCCCGACCGGTATGTAATAATAGAGAAGCAAAGCTAAACACAAAGGCTATAAGACTTCCGAAGAAAAGCACTACGCCCAAAATACTCAGGTTTCTTCGAATGCTGTATTCCTCCATCATGATTTTATATTGGTCATGAACAGGAAAGGAGGTATCCACCCCTGCAGCAAAGACATAGGAACCGTCCTTATAAGGGTCTCTGGCCTCCAGAAGAGGCACCAGATTGGAAGGAATCGTTTTTAAATTGCTTTTGATTTCCAAAGAAGAGGAGTCTGTAAAAACATATTTTCCCAGCTTTTGAATTTTCTCCGCTGTGCCGTCATTTTCATTATTATAATAGGTGGAATTATTGCCGTTGCTATAGGCCACATAAAAATGGAAATTGGACCCCTGATCAAAATATCGGGAGCGAATCGCATAGTATTTTGCCAAATAGCTCAGCGCTTCCTTTGACAGTCTTCCCAGACTCATAAAACCGTCAGCGGGGCTGGCAGGCTGGTAATCCGGAAGATAGCACGGTAAATGACTTTAATCTGGTGCTCTTTTTCGTCCTGTTCCTTGGTGACGGTGGCGGGACCGTCCTCCATGATTTCATTTTTCTCATTTAAATAGTAGCCCATGGAACGGGCATACTTAATCAAATAGTCCAGACTGTAGGAACGGGTAGCGCCGTTACTTTCACTCTGGGCTATGGTATGGTTTAAATCCAGGGTTCCTCTTGTTTCAAAAAGATCCCGCAGATCAATATAATCAAAGATATCGTTGATGCTTTCCGAAACCGCACTGTCGAAGCTGGAGGAAGAAAGGTAGTTCTTCTCCTGCAAAAAGGCAATGGTATCACTTCCCTTGGGGGCAAAATGCAACAGCACCAGACTGATGGAAAAGAGAAATAAAATGAAAAAATGGAGCAAAAAGGGCAGAAGACGTTTCATGCTTAGTCCTCGCTCTTTCCCTGCTTTTCGATTTTATAACCCACACCCCAAACCACCTTCAGGTATTTGGGTTTTCTGGAGTTAATTTCAATTTTTTCCCGAATATGACGGATGTGCACCGCTACGGTGTTGTCCGCTCCGATGGCTTCCTCGTTCCAAATAGAGGTATAAATTTCGTCAATGGAAAAGACTTTTCCTGCATTTCGAACCAGAAGAAGGAGAATATTGTACTCGATGGGGGTAAGCTTTACCAATTCGCCGTCTACGGACACTTCCTTGGTATCATCGTTAATCACCAGACCGCCGCAGCTGTAAATGGCTTCTCCCTTAGATTGTTCATTCATATTGCCAAGCTGGGTGTAGCGGCGAAGCTGGGACTTTACTCTGGCCACCATTTCCAAGGGGTTAAAGGGTTTGGTGATATAATCATCCGCACCGATATTTAAACCGAGAATCTTATCGGTGTCCTCGCCCTTGGCACTTAGGATAATGATGGGGATAGAGCTTTTTCTCGAATCTTCAAGGTGGTACGGATACCGTCCAGACCGGGCATCATCACGTCCAGGATGATAAGATCCACATTTTCCTTTTCCAAAATCTTTAAAACATCATATCCGTCAAAAGCCTTAATCACCTGATATCCTTCTCCGGTAAGATAGATGGAAATGGCTTCTACAATCTGTTTATCATCATCGCAAACTAAAATCTTTTGCATAAGAATCTCCTTTACTCAAAAGTTATTTCCTACAGAGTATAGCAAAGCTTTTAAGAAAGAGAAAGGACAAGCAAAAGTCTTTAGAAAAAAATAAAAAAAAAGAATGTTGCTCTTCCAACATTCTTTAGAACTGCGCCCTCAGGGACTCGAACCCTGGACAAATAGATTAAGAGTCTACTGCTCTACCAGCTGAGCTAAGGGCGCTTGTTTCCGCCGTTTTCGCGGCACCCGTACAATATACAAAACTTCCGAAAACTTGTCAAGAACTTTTCTAAAAAAATTTTTTTTAAGAAAAAAGAAGGCAATTCTTCCGGTAAAAAGCTTCCATCAAAGAGCTGTCTTCATTACTGCTAAAAAGCTCTACCTGACCCTTTTGCATTTCCTCCTTCAAAAGACCCCTCTCTTCCAAACGGTGCCGGGTTTCCTTGGCTGTGCCCTCCGCTCCGTCAAAGAATCGAACAGGATAGGGCAGGGCGTTTTGAATCTGTTCCTTTACAAAGGGAAAATGGGTGCAACCTAAGACAATAGAAGAAACGGCTTCATTCCGATAGGGGAGTAAAAGCTGAGAAAGATAGTCTTCCATTTCCGGACTGTCTCCTTTTCCTGCTTCCAAGAGGCGAACGATGCCCGGGGAGGGGAGGAGAAGAAATTGGGAAGAATCTCCAAAACGGGAAATCAGCTGGTGGAGACGCTCTCCTTTAAGGGTATGCTCCGTAGCCATAATCAGAATCTTTTTGTTCGTTTTGCCGGGTTCAAAAGCTTCTTGCAATGCCTCCACCGCGGGTTTTACCGCAGGCTCCATGCCGATAATGATATCCTGCGGAAACAGCTCCCGAAGATAGGGGGCAGCGGCGGAGGTGGCGGTATTACAGGCAATAACGGTGGCTTTTACCCCTTTTTCCTGTAGAAAGCGATAGGCGGAAAGGGAAAGAGAACGTATTTCTTCCTCTGTTTTTTCTCCATAGGGGGCATGCTTTTGGTCTCCGTAGAAAATAAAGTCTTCTCCGGGAAGCTCTTGCTTAAGCTTTCTTAAGACGCTAAGCCCGCCAAGACCGGAATCAAAAATACCGATAGCCTTGTCCTTCTCCATCTTCGTCTTTTACCTCCTTCCCCGGTATATTCTTTATCTTTTTTATATTCTGATGAACTATTTCTTCTAAAGCTATGGCGTATAAACGCTCGGGACATCTTATTTATTAAGACTGTTTTTGAAGTGTAGCATAGCTTCTTTGGGATTGCAATTTTAGCCTGAAAAACCTATACTGCAAAAGATAGAAAAACAGTGGGACAATGCATCCCATAAAGCAGGAGGTTTTCATGAAAAGTGCGGATAAGGTGAGTGTATCGGAGCTGATTAAAAAGGAAAATTTAAAGAATCTCACTCCGGAAATAGATACGGATCAGATTTACATGACGATTCCGGATGTAAACCGTCCTGCCTTACAGCTTGCAGGATTTTTTGCCCAGTTTGATTCCGAGCGTGTGCAGATTATCGGAAATGTGGAAACGGCGTATTTGATGCGGATGGAAAGACCGGAGAGAAGGGCAAGATATAATGAGATTACCAAGTATCCTATCCCCTGTATTATTTATGCCAGAGACATTGAACCGGATTCCTGTATGATTTCCGCATGCCAGGAGGCCGGCATCCCTCTTTTATCCAGCCCGAGACCTACTACGGAGCTGGAGGGAGAAATTATCCGTTGGTTAAAGGTAAAGATGGCACCGATGATTACCGTCCACGGCGTATTGGTGGATGTGTATGGAGAGGGTGTCCTCATCATGGGAGACAGCGGAATCGGTAAGTCGGAGGCCGCATTGGAGCTGATTAAAAGAGGACACCGTCTGGTCAGCGACGATGTGGTGGAATTAAGAAAGGTTTCCGATGAGTCCCTAGTGGGAACGGCACCGGACATTACCAAGCATTTTATTGAACTTCGAGGAATCGGCATTATCGATGTAAAGCAAATGTTCGGTGTGGAATCGGTGAAGGACACCCAAACGTTGAATATGGTCATTAATTTGGCGGAGTGGTCCAAGGAGAAGGACTATGACCGTCTTGGATTAAAGGATAACTATATAGAATTTTTAGGCAACAATATTATCAGCTATGATATCCCCATTCGTCCGGGAAGAAATGTGGCTATCATTGTAGAATGTGCCGCCATTAACAACAGAGCCAAGAAGATGGGATACAATGCGGCACAGGTGCTGTATGAGCGAGTGACCGCCAACATGAAGAAACAGGAAGCGGAAGATTTTTAGGGAAAAGAGAGTAGGATGGAGCATAGAACGGAACAGAGCTTAAAGGACTATACCAGCTTTAAGGTTGGCGGAAAGGCAAAGGACTTTTATATTCCCTCCAGCGTAGAAGAAGTACAGGAGCTAGTACGGGAATTATACAAGGCGGGCCGCCCCTATCTGATTTTGGGGAACGGCTCCAATCTCTTGGTTTCCGACGAGGGTGTAGAAGAAGCTGTGATATTGCTTAAGGATAATCTATCCTCATGCAGCATAAAAATGCAGGAGGACGGCCGGGGACTTTTGGAAGCGGAGGCCGGATGTACCTTAAAGAAAATGGCGGAAGTTGCCATGGAAGCCGGCTACACCGGCTTTGAGCCGCTGTCCGGAATTCCCGGAACCCTTGGAGGGGCAGTGAAAATGAATGCCGGGGCCTATGGAGGAGAAATTAAGGATTTCTTTTATCAGGGACTCCTTTTAAATGGGAAGGGAGAGCTTCAAAAGAAAGCGCTTTCCGAAATGGATTTTTCCTATAGACATTCCTGTCTTTCGGAAAATGATATTTGTCTAAAAGCAAGCTTTCTTTTGGAAAAAGGAAATCCTGCGGAAATCCGAGAAAAAATGCAGGATTTTCAAAGACGTAGAGAAGAAAAACAGCCTTTGGATATGCCTTCGGCAGGCTCTACCTTTAAAAGGCCGGAGGGGGACTATGCTTCCCGCCTTATTGAAGTCAGCGGCCTAAGGGGCTTTCAAATGGGAAGAGCGGCAGTGTCCGAAAAGCATTGCGGCTTTGTGGTGAACCTGGGGGGCGCCGATGCCAAAGAGATTTACCGACTGATCAGGGAAGTGATTCGAATTGTGGAAGAAAAGCAGGGAGTGCGTTTAGAAACAGAGGTAAAGCTGTGGGGGAGATTTTAATTGTAACCGGAATGAGCGGGGCGGGAAAAACCGTTTGTCTGAAGCATTTGGAGGACTTCGGTTTTAACTGCATTGATAACCTGCCCATCGGGCTTATGAATTCATTTTTGGAGCTTTTACTTTCCAGCAGGGAAAATGAACAGAGGACAGCTTTAGGAATCGACAGCAGAAACGGAAAAGAGCTTTTCGGAACTGGAAAAGATTATTGAAAACTGGCGGGAAGAAAAGAAGGTACCCTTTCGTATTCTTTTCCTGGATGCCGGGGATGAAGTGCTGATTCAGCGCTATAAAGAAAGCAGACGAAGCCATCCTTTGGCAAAGGATGGCCGTATTCAGGACGGAATTGCAAAGGAAAGAGAAAAGATGGCCTTTCTTCGGAAGAAGGCGGATTTGATTATCGATACATCCAGACTCTTAACGAAAAATCTCCGGCAGCAGTTAAAGGAGATTGTGCAGGAGGAGAAAAAGTATCAAAATCTTCAGCTGTCCATTCTTTCTTTCGGCTTTAAATATGGGATGCCGGAGGACTTGGACTTGCTTTTTGATCTTCGATTTCTGCCAAACCCCTATTATGATCCCAATCTACGGAATCATACCGGGGAAGAAAAGGCAGTGCAGGATTTTGTGTTTTCGGATGGAAATGCTCAAATCTTTTTAGATAAGCTGGTGGATTTGTTTCAATTCCTCCTTCCCCTTTATGTAGCGGAAGGGAAGAATCAGCTGGTATTGGGGCTTGCCTGCACCGGAGGAAAGCACCGTTCCGTCACTATGGCGGAAAAATTGTATCAATCCCTAAAGGAACATGCGGATTATGGAATTCGACTGGAACATAGGGATATAAGGAAATGATATAAGTCCTCAAAAAAATATAAAAACTTCATAAAAAAACAGAAAAAAATAACGAAAAAAACAGCGTAGAAAAATTACCAAGAGACAAAAGTGATGGCAGAAGAAAAACAAGCGAAAAAAAGCTTCTTTTTTTCCCGGAAAGTGAAGGAGGAGCTTAGGAGAATAGACTTTACAGCATTAGAAAAAACCTTTAAAATTAGGACAGATGATGAGAAGGGAAGAAGGGAAAAACTACGGCAGGTTTTTCTTTCCAACGCTTCTTTAACTAATCCCCAAAAAGAATATCATTTGGAATTTGTTTTTTCTAAAGAAGAGGAAGGCAGAGAAGTAGAAGAAATTCTACGGCATTATTCTCTACATCCCAAGCAAGGAAAAAGAGGCAAAAACCGGATGGTATACCTAAAGGATGCTTCGGAAATCGCAGATGTTTTAAAGCTCTTAGGGGCAGTGGATGCCTTGATGGAATTGGAGAATGCCCGCATTTTAAAGGAGGTCAGCGAGAATGTTAACCGGCGCGTGAACTTTGAAGCCGCCAACATTAATCGCACCGTGAAAGCCAGTTTAAAGCAGCAGGAAGAAATTCAATACATCGAGGAAGTCTTAGGACTGGATCAACTGGAGAAGGCCCTGCAAGAGGTGGCAAAGCGTCGTTTGCAATATCCGGATGCTTCTTTGGAGGAGCTTGCACAGGGATTAGAGCCCCCTATAGGAAAGAGCGGGGTGAATCATCGCCTGCGTAAATTGGCCAGAATTGCAAAAGAACTTCGGGAGGAACAATCCGCTACGCATAAGAAATAGGATTAAAAAAAATAAAATATGCAAAAGAGGAGCTTTCCTCGCAAAGGTACATTGGTTAGGCCTGCATTTTCAAGACAATTTAGACAGACAGCTTTGGAACTGAGGATGGAGTGAGGACACTCTGCGTTTAGGGAGCTCAAATGCACCAGGGAGGCACAGACCATGAAAGACAGTAATGTAACCGTTAACTTATCAAACAAAACAGATGATCATCCGGTGGCGATGCTCGTACAGATTGCCAGTCGCTTTCAATCCAGCATCTATATGACGGAGGGAAGCAGAAGGGTAAATGCAAAATCCATTATGGGGATGATGGCACTCGGCATTAATAACGGCGCAGAGCTATATGTATCTGCAGAGGGAGAAGATGAAGAGGATGCGATTTCAGCAATCAGCGGATATCTTCTTGGAGAAGCGATTTAAACAGAGGAGCTCGGAAACGGGCTCCTTTTTCTATACAAAAAGACTAGGCAATCCGGAAATTAGCCTGTACAGTATAGATAGAAATTGACAGCGCTTATGGAAAAGTGATTACAGTAGCATAGTGCTTACTTAAAGTGCTTATGGCAAGTGTATATATAGAAGGATAGAAAATGGCATTTACACACTTACATGTACATAGCAGCTATAGTTTGTTGGATGGCTCCGGAAAGATTCCGGAGATGATTGCCAGGGTGAAGGAGCTTGGAATGGACTCCATTGCCCTTACAGACCATGGGGTTATGTACGGTGTAATTGACTTTTATAAAGAGGCAAAGAAGCAGGGGATTCATCCGATTCTGGGATCGGAGATTTATTTAAGCCGTTCCATGGAGGAACGCTTTATCCAGAAGGGAGAGGCCAGATACTATCATCTGGTGCTTCTTGCGGAAAATGATACAGGCTATCATAACCTGATGAAGCTGGTGTCTCTGGGCTTCACCGAGGGCTATTACTATAAGCCCAGAGTGGACTACGAAGTTTTAGAAAAGTACCATGAGGGAATCATTGCCCTGTCTGCCTGCCTTGCGGGAGAGGTATCCAGAAATCTGCGACTTTCTCAGTATGAGGAGGCAAAACAGGCGGCACTCCGCTATGAAGGCATTTTCGGAAAGGGGAATTTCTTCCTGGAAATGCAGGACCACGGCTATGCGGAGCAGAAGCTGGTGAATCAGGGCATGCTTCGTTTGCATGAAGAAACCGGGATTCCCCTGGTGGTAACCAATGATATTCACTATACCTATAAGGAGGATGCCAAGGCTCATGACATCCTGCTTTGTTTGCAGACTGGAAAAAAACTGATGGACGAGGATAGAATGCGCTATCCCGGGGGACAGTTCTATATCAAAAGTGAAGAGGAGATGGAAGAACTGTTTCCTTATGCCAAGGAAGCTTTGGAAAATACTGCGAAGATTGCCAAGCGTTGTCAGGTGAATATTACTTTCGGGGAATATCATTTGCCGAAATACCCTGTGCCGGAGGGCTATACCGCCTACAGCTATTTGGAGGAGCTTTGTCTTAAGGGGCTGGAGAAACGCTACGGTGAGAGCCGGCAGGAAAATAAGGACAGGCTCTACTATGAGTTAAATACCATTTCCGATATGGGCTTTGTGGACTATTTTTTGGTGGTTTGGGACTATATTCATTTTGCCAAAACCCACGGCATAGCGGTGGGGCCGGGAAGAGGCTCTGCGGCAGGCTCCATTGTGGCCTATGCTATAGGCATTACGGATGTTGACCCCATGGAGCATCAGTTGCTATTCGAGCGATTCTTAAATCCGGAACGTGTAACCATGCCGGATATAGACGTGGACTTTGAATACGAAAGACGGCAGGAAGTTATTGACTATGTGGGAAAGAAATATGGAAAAGAGCAGGTCAGCCAGATTATTACCTTTGGAACTCTGGCAGCAAGAGGGGTAATCCGAGATGTGGGAAGAGTATTGGACATTCCCTATGCCAAATGTGACCAGCTGGCAAAGCTTGTACCAAACGAATTAAATATGACCTTGGAAAAGGCGCTGAGTGTTAGTAAAGAGTTAAAAAATCTTTACGATACGGAAGAGGAAACCAGGCAAATGATAGATATGTGCCTTCGTTTAGAGGGACTTCCCCGGCACAGCTCCATGCATGCGGCAGGAGTGGTAATTGCCGGAAGTCCGGTTTCCGACTATGTGCCGCTGTCCAGAGGCTCCGACGGTTCCATTACCACCCAGTTTACCATGACCACCATAGAAGAGCTGGGCTTATTAAAGATGGACTTTTTAGGGCTTAGAACCCTGACTGTGATTCAGGATGCCCTTCGTTTTATAGAGGAAATCACGGGGTGAAGCTGGACTTGGACAAACTGCCCTATGATGATGCCAAGGTTTATGCCATGCTTTCCAAAGGGGATTGTGCCGGCGTGTTCCAGCTGGAATCTGCGGGGATGGTAAACTTTATGAAACGATTACAGCCCTCCTGCCTGGATGACATTATTGCGGGAGTGGCTCTGTATCGACCGGGCCCCATGGACTTTATTCCGGACTACATTGCCGGAAAGAAAAATCCTGCTACCGTACACTATGACTGTAAGGAGATGGAATCCATCCTGAAAAATACCTATGGGGTCATCGTGTATCAGGAGCAGGTTATGCAGATTGTGCGTGACCTGGCAGGCTTTACCATGGGCGGATCGGATCTCTTACGAAGAGCCATGTCCAAGAAGAAGACCTCCGTCATGGAGGAGGCAAGGCAGAGCTTTGTCTACGGCAATGCCAAAGAAGGAATTGCAGGCTGTATTTCTAAAGGGATTTCCGAAGAGGTGGCAAACCGGATTTATGACAAGATGATTGACTTTGCCAAGTATGCCTTTAATAAGTCCCATGCGGTAAGCTATGCCCTGCTTTCCTATCAAACCGCCTATTTAAAGTATTACTATGCCCCGGAATTCTACGCCGCCACCATGAGCTCCTTTATGGATAACACGGTGAAAACTGCAGAGTATATCGAAGTGGCCAGAGAGCAGGGCATAGAGATTCTTCCTCCGGATATTCAGTTGGCGGAGGTGGGCTTCTCCGTGAAGGAGGGAAAGATTCGTTACGGCCTTTCCGCGGTAAAGGGCGTAGGAAGATCCGCTGCAGAGCAGATTATTCTGGAAAGAAAGAACGGCCCATTCCGAAACTTTGAGGATCTGGTCCAGCGACTAAGTCAAAGAGGTATTAACAGAAGAGCCATGGAGTCTTTTATCCATGCAGGAGCCTTTGACAATCTGGAAGGAAACAGAAGGGAAAAGCTGGTGATGCTTCCGGAGGTTTTGGAGGATTTGCAGAAGGGGAAGAAGGACCAGATTGCAGGGCAGATGAGCCTTTTGGATCTTTTGGGAGAAGAGGCGGAGGAAAGACAGGAATTTGAGCTGATTTTTCCGGATTTGGAAGAATTTCCCAAGGCTGAGCTTCTGCGAAATGAAAAGGATGCCTTAGGTGTATATCTTTCCGGACATCCTCTGGACAGCGACAGGGCGCTCCTAAAGCAGCTTTGCAGCAGAAGAGCCAGAGACTTCTCTTTGGAAGCGATAGAGGAAGAGAAGAATCTTGTGGACGATGAGCATTGTACCGTAGGAGGGATGATTACCGGCATTAACAGGCGGATTACCAAGAAAAATGATATGATGGCCTTTGTGACCTTGGAAGACAATACCGGCTCCATGGAAGTGGTGGTATTTCCGAAGACCTACGAGCTTACGGAGGAGCTGATTCAGGAGGACAGAAAGGTCTTTGTCTACGGCAGAGTGCAAATGAGCGATGAAGCCAACGGAAAATTGATTGCGGAAAAAATTATAGCTTTTGAAAATTTGCCGAAAGAAATTTGGTTGCAATTTTCCGACAAAGAGGCCTATCTGGAGAAGGAAAAAGAAGTTTTGGAATGTCTGTCTCAAGAGGGGGGTGAAAGCACCGTGGCCATTTACCTTCGGAAGGAAAAGGCTATTAAGCGCTTAGGGAAGCTTTATGCTGTACAATCTTCCCAAGAATTGTTGGAAAATCTTGCAAAAATTGTAGGTCCGGAAAATGTGAAAGAACAGCTAAAATCCTTGAAAAATGCTTGAGGATAGAGTAATATAATGTACTTGTTCAGAAATAAATACATGGCGGAACACGTGGTAAGACCGGTATAGAGAAACGGTAAAGAATAAAATCAAAACAGTAAGGTAGATTGGAGGCAGTTATGGCAGGGAAAGCAGTAAAAACAATTGGTGTTTTAACTTCCGGAGGAGATGCTCCCGGAATGAATGCGGCGATTCGTTCCGTAGTAAGAACCGCGATTCACAATGGCATAAAGGTTAAGGGAGTTATGCGTGGTTATGCAGGACTCTTGGAAGAAGAAATCAAAGAATTGGACAGCCACTCTGTTTCCGATATTGTCAGCCGAGGCGGTACCGTGCTGTACACCGCAAGATGTAAGGAGTTTACCACTCCTGAAGGTCAGAAGAGAGGTGCGGAGATTTGTAAGAAGCACGGTATTGACGGCATGGTGGTTATCGGAGGAGACGGTTCCTTCATGGGAGCCGGAAAGTTGTCCGCTTTAGGCATTAACACCATCGGCGTTCCCGGAACCATTGACTTGGATATTGCCTGCACAGATTACACCATCGGCTTGATACTTCTATCAATACCGCTATGCAGGCTATTGATAAGATTCGAGACACTTCTACCTCCCACGAGCGTTGCTCCATTATCGAGGTAATGGGAAGACACGCAGGCTATATCGCTCTTTGGTGCGGTGTGGCAAATGGTGCGGAAGAAATTCTCCTGCCGGAGAAGTATGATGGAGACGAGCAGGCCATCATTAACCGCATTATTGAAAGCAGAAAAAGAGGAAAGAAGCATTATATCATTATCAATGCGGAGGGAATCGGACATTCTTCCTCCATGGCAATGAGAATTGAGGCGGCAACCGGTATCGAAACCCGAGCTACCATTTTAGGACACATGCAGAGAGGCGGATCTCCAACCTGTAAGGATCGTTACTATGCTTCCATTATGGGCGCTAAGGCGGTGGAACTGCTTTTGGCAGGAAAGTCCAACCGTCTTGTGGCTTATAAGAAGGGTGAGTTCGTGGATTACGATATTCAGGAAGCACTGCGCATGAAGAAGGATATTTCTGAGGAGCAGTATCGTATCGCTCAGCTTCTGGTAAGATAAGAGGAAATCTTTAGAATTAGCTTCTGGTAAGATAAGAGGCAGTATTTAGAATAAGAGGGAAGAAGTCGGAAGAAATTTCGGATTCTTTCCCTCTTTTTTTAATGAGCATCGCCGGTGTAGTGTGCATTGTCTCACTTTATTCTTAATGATTATCCCTCGCGTAGTGTGCACTAGCTCATTTTATGTTATGATGGGACAGGCAAAAAATCCGAAAGGAGCAAAAAAATGGACGAAAAAGCGATGAATCAGGATGCCTTAAAGAAAGAGGAAGAGAAGGTGCTTTGCGGTGCCAATTCCTATAGAGAACAGTATTTTTTTAATCCCCGCTTTTCTCTTCTGCCTGAAGAGGTACAGGAAAGTCTGCAAAAAATAACCGTTACTTATACGGAGGAAATCGGCGGCGTGTTTCTGATGCAATTCGGAGAAGAGGGAAGGCTGGAGCTTATCAGCATTGCGGAGGAGACGGACTATCTTTATGACCCCATAGGGGCAGAGCTAAAGAAGAAGCAGATTCAAAAGGACTATAAGGAGCTCTTTTCCAAGCTGGAAGAGTATTATGCGGGATTGCAGAATCTGGAGAAGAAATAAGGGAAGTCTATGCAATGTTTCAGTATCCAGGGAAGAAGTAAGGGGAGTCTATGCATTGCATTAGAGTAGAAAGAAGGACAATATCAAATACTTAGTTGAAAAGAAAAATAGAAGAAATCGTGAAAAGTCACGGAATAACCGACTTTTTCCTATGAGGAGGCCTTGAATAAAAAGAGAAGAAGAGGGGAGAAAACCTCTTTCAGCCGATTTCCTTAAAGGACTGCAAGCTTCCGGGAAATATCCTGATGGCGCCCATGGCAGGGGTGACAGATCTTCCCTACCGTATTCTTTTGTAAGGAAATGGGTTTAAGTTTATCTTTTACGGAAATGGTGTCAGCGAAAGCCATTTACTATGGCAATCAAAATACCGATTCTTTGCTTGAACACAAAGGAGGCCGGGACTTGTATCGGCACAGCTTTTTGGCTCGGATCCAGCCTTGATGGCAGAAATGGCCTGCCGAATTGAAGAGGACTTTGACGGCATTGATGTGAATATGGGCTGTCCCGTGCCCAAGGTGGTACGGAATCAGGAGGGTTCAGCTCTAATGACGAATCTTCCCTTAGCGGAACAGGTTTTAAGTACCATGGCAAAAGCCTTGAAGAAGCCACTTACAGTAAAGTTTCGCATCGGCTTTACGGATGATGCCATCAACGTGGTGGAATTTGCGAAAATGGCGGAGGCCTCCGGGGTGGCTTCCGTGACCATTCACGGCAGAACCAGAGAGCAATATTATAGAGGAAAGGCCAATTGGCAATATATTAAGGAAGCCAAGGAAGCCGTGAAGATTCCTGTCTTTGGAAACGGAGACATTTTCCAAGAAGAGGATGCTCTGGCCATGCTCCTTTCCACCGGGGTGGACGGTATTGCGCTGGCCCGGGGAATTCAAGGAAATCCCTTTTTGATACGAGCCTGCGTCAGCCTTCTCTCTGAAGGGAAGAAGCTTCCGCCGGTGAGCCTTTCGGAAAGAAAGGAAATGATGCTTCGGCATCTAAAGCTTATGGTGGAGATTAAGGGAGAGCATCTGGCTCTCTTGGAAATGCGAAAGCACCTTTCCTGGTATATGGAAGGTCTGGAAAATGCAGCCCGCTGGCGACAGAGGGTGAATACGGAGAACGATTTGGAGAAGGTATTCCAAATGGTTAGGGAATTATAGCGGAAAAACATTGACTTCTCAAGCTTCCGTTGCTAGAATACTACATCGAATCATTGGATGAAACGGCTTCTGGATCTCCAGAAGCCGTCATTGCAGTTTTAGAGAAAGGGCAGGATATCAGGTGGCTGAAGAAAAGAAAAACCTCCTTACCAGGGCAGGATTAAATAAGTTGGAGAGTGAACTTCATAATTTAAAGGTAAATAAGAGACAAGAGATTGCAGAAAAGATTAAGGAAGCTCGGGAACAGGGAGATTTGTCTGAGAACGCTGAGTATGATGCAGCAAAGGATGAGCAGAGAGAAATCGAAGAAAGAATCGTTGCCATCGAGGCCTTGTTGAAGAATGCGGAAGTAGTGGATGATGCGGAAGAAGGTACCATCAATATCGGATGCAAAGTCAAGCTGTTTGACAAGGAATTTGATGAAGAAGTGGAATACATGATTGTAGGTTCCACAGAGGCAAACTCCTTGCAGGGAAAGATTTCCAACGAGTCTCCCGTAGGTATGGCTTTATTGCATCACAAAGTGGGAGATGAGGTTACGGTAGAGACTCAGGCGGGAGTTTTGGAATATAAGGTACTTTCCGTGGAGAGATCCAACGAAGAATAAATCAGTGAAAAAGGATTCAGTGAAGAATCATTCAGTGAAGCATCATTCGATGAAGGTATGCCTTAGAGAAGATTTCAATCAAAATATAATGAAACAATAATCGAACAGTGCAAAGAAAGGATAGAAGGATGGGAGAGCAGGAAAAGCAAAAGGGAAATGCACCGGTGGACATGAACCACATTTTAAAGGCCAGATATGATAAGTTGGCAGAGTATCAGGCAGCTAAGGAAGATCCGTTTGAAATCACCAAGGCTGAACAGACCCATCATTCTACTGAAATCAAAGAGAATTTTAAAAGCTTAGAGAATCAGCAGGTAGTGATTGCAGGACGTATTCTTTCCAAGCGTGTCATGGGTAAGGCCAGCTTTATGCATTTGCAGGATAGAGATGGCAGAATCCAGGTTTATGTAAGCCGGGAAAGTCTTGGAGAAGAGGAATACAAGAAGTTTAAGAAGCTGGATCTTGGCGACATCGTGGAAGTTAGAGGTTATGTTTTCGAAACCCAGATGGGAGAGATTTCCGTTCATGGAGAGAAGATTACCCTGCTTTCCAAGTCCCTCTATCCCCTTCCTGAGAAGTTCCACGGTTTAACCGATACGGACACCCGTTATCGTCAGCGTTATGTAGACCTGATTATGAATGAGGACAGCCGTACCGTTTTCATGAAGCGTTCTCAGATTCTTCGGGGGAAATCCGTAACTTCCTTGCAGGAAGAGATTTCTTGGAGGTGGAGACACCGATGTTGGTGGAAAATGCCGGCGGTGCAGCAGCTCGTCCCTTCGAAACCCATTACAATGCCTTAAACGAGGACGTAAAGCTTCGTATTTCCTTGGAGCTTTACTTAAAGCGTCTGATTATCGGCGGCATGGAAAGAGTTTATGAGATTGGAAGAGTGTTCCGTAATGAGGGAATCGACACCAGACATAATCCGGAATTTACCTTAATGGAGCTGTATCAGGCTTATACAGACTACGAGGGAATGATGGAGCTGACCGAGTCCATGTTCCGTTATCTTGCAGAAAAGGTTTGCGGGACTCTGCACATCAGCTACCAGGGAACGCCCATTGATTTGGAGAGTCCTTTTCGTCGCCTGACCATGACCGAGGCTATCAAGGAATATGCAGGCATTGACTTTGATCAGATTAAGACCTTGGAAGAGGCCAGAGCTTTGGCGAAGGAAAAAGAGATTGCCTACGAAGAGCACCATGGTATCGGAGACATTGAAAACTCTTCTTCGAGGAATATTGTGAGGAGAAGCTGGTACAGCCAACCTTCATTATGGATCATCCGGTGGAGATTTCTCCCCTTACCAAGAAGAAGCCTTCCGATCCTTCCAAGGTAGAGCGTTTTGAGCTCTTTATCTATGGAAGAGAGATGGCAAATGCTTATTCCGAGCTAAACGATCCTATCGACCAGAGAGAGCGTTTCAAGGCACAGGATGCTTTGGCGGATGCGGGAGATGAAGAGGCAAACCACACCGACGAAGATTTCCTGCATGCTATGGAAATCGGAATGCCTCCAACAGGAGGAATCGGTTACGGAATCGACCGTCTGGTAATGCTTCTTACCGATGCGGCTTCCATCCGTGATGTACTGCTCTTCCCTACAATGAAGTCCTTGGACAAGAAGGATGAGGGAAAGAAGGGAGAAGAGGGTGAGGCAGGAAATGCCAACACCGGTTTCTTTACGCCAAACAATAAGATTGATTTCAGCAATGTGAAAATCGAGCCATTGTTTGAAGAGTTTGTGGATTTCGAGACCTTCAGTAAATCTGACTTCCGTGCAGTAAAGGTAAAGGATTGTGTTCCGGTAGCAAAGTCCAAGAAGCTCTTACAGTTTACCTTGGATGACGGAACCGGTACGGACAGAACCATTCTCTCCGGTATTCATGCATACTACGAGCCGGAAGTGCTGATTGGAAAGACCTTGATTGCCATCACAAACCTTCCCCCCAAGAGCAATGATGGGCGTAGAGTCCTGCGGTATGCTGCTTTCCGCTATTAATCAGAAGAAGGATAGTGATGAGGAAGAATTGCACTTGCTGATGGTGGATAACCATATCCCGGCGGGGGCGAAGTTGTACTAAAAATCAAATATAAAGTTGAAGCTTTGACAGCACAACTAAATAGAGAGAGGGACTGCAAGATTGCAGTCCCTCTCCTAAGTTAATCTAATTTTTGAAGACATTTTAGAATTTTATCTATAGCATCCTCGGTGGTTATATCAAGCCAGTTCTTTTCGGATTTTTGTAAATTGTTTAAATATTGCGAGTTATGGAATATACTACGGATACGATTTAACATATCGTCTTTGGAAGATATATGTAATGTAGGATCATCATAAATGTATTTGGGACAGGTTATTTACCATTTACTTTCAAAACTGTCAAAGACAGACTTATTTGTCATGTCAAAAAATGACACCTATACGCCCAAATAGTCCCCTATAACATTTATTCTGTAACAGTTATTGCTCCTTTTTAGTAGAATAAATGTTATATTTCTTTTATTCTGTAAGACTAAGTGCAACTTACATAATTTTACTTTTTTTAAGTTGAATTAACATTTACACTTCAGCAAAAAAATGAAAAAAATAGTTTAGAAAGATTGAAGTAAAATTCTTGAATAAAACTTTTACGAATCCATATGTCGCTATGTGGAGCAATAAAGAAAAAATATGGTGGAGAATAAAAGCCATGTTTTCAGATAGGAGAATAATGATCAGATTTGAGATAATAGATGAGAATACAAAAAATCTGGAAGAAATAAAACAACTTTATTTTGATGCCTTCCCTTTTGAAGAGAGAATACCTTTTTATATCATGGTATTGGTCGGAAATGACAGAGGTGTGGAGTTTTTGTCAATTTATGATGATGATAAATGGCTCGGATTTATACATACATTGGTGGGAGATGAGCTTTCATATATTTTCTATTTTGCTATAGAAAATTCATTGAGGCAAAGCGGATACGGAAGTAAAATATTGCGTGAGTATAAGAAGATACATCCAAGGCTTTCGCTGGCAATAGAACCGGTTGAAGAAGAAAGCGATAATTTTAAACAGAGAAAGAAAAGACTGGATTTCTACAGAAAGAACGGTTTTGAAACTCTTGACACCAGAGTTGTGGAAATGGGTGTAGAATTTGAATTGATGGGTGCCAGGGGTATGGAAATAAAGGAAAGTGATTACAGAAAACTTGTAAAAAAATTCTTTGATTCATTTGAACAAAAAAAGGTGTTGTCTGTAAAAGAGATGAGAGATGCCGACAGCTATACAATTGCAAATTTTGTAGACAGTAAGGAGTTAATGTACAGGGCAGGTGAGGCAATATTCTATGTAGGTGACTGGAATATAGGTGATAAAGTACTTGTAGTTGCCGGAAGCGGAAATAATGCAGGTGACGGATATGTGGTTGCAGATCTGTTAAATACGGAAGAAATAGAGGTAGAGATTCTTTTGATAAAGGATAAGTTCTCGGAGGACGGACAGTATTATTTCGATATTTGTAAGCAAAACGGTATAAAGTGTAATGTTTTGGATGAAAGCATGGACTACAGTGCTTTGCTTGAAAAATTTAATTCATATGATTATATTCTGGATTGTATATATGGCACAGGCTTCAGCGGTGAGGTAAAAGAACCGGTATATTCTCTTATAAAGGCTATAAATGATTCAAATGCAAGTGTGGTAAGTGCCGATATAAACTCAGGAATGAATGGTGATACAGGGGAGTCGGATATATGTGTGAACTCGGATATTACAGTAAGTATAGGATTCTTAAAAAAAGGGCTTATTACAAATGAAGCTTCAAAACATATAGGTGAACTTATAAATATGGATATAGGTATAGTAATTGAAAAACAGTAATAGTAATTGAAAAACAGTAATAGTAATTATGTAGTTACACGGTATAAATAGTGTTAAGAAAAGTGTTTCAATTTATTTTATAAACTGATACACTGCGTTAAGACGATATTAACAGCCAATTTTATAAGTGAGGTATGCATGAAGAAAATTGGAACCACAATAGTAATTGCTCTTATGTCAGTTGCGTTACTAACAGCCTGCAAAAAAGCAAGGCGGATGAGGAAGAAAGATTTGTAAGTTCGGGCAACTATATTGCAAAAAAATATTTGGAGGAGATTGATTAAAAAGGGTATGTATCGAACATGCTCTTTTTTGTATGTCAGAATGACACGGAACGTATGTGGTTGTTCAAGTAATGGAATATAAAAAAAGCTATGGTAGCTTTATTTGAGAGAGTTAATTATTAATATAAATTAATTGAGTAATAATAAATAATTATAACAATAAAGATGTATGTAAAAATCACGAATATGATAGTCAGCATTGACGACCTCGTTCCAAGGAATTATAATCCAAAAATATAACAATAATATTATCAAAAACAGCTCATACTATATCCAAAATATACACAATGGAATCCAAATGTATTTTTGATATGCATTGTGTTTGGAAGAAATGATGGGAAAAACTTTTCTTGGATGCATGAAAGTAGATGATTAGGAACTAGCTGTGAGGTGAATATATGAGTCATCTTTTAGAAATGCGAAATATCAGTAAAGATTATCCGGGAGTAAAAGTACTGGACGATATTTCCTTTAGTGCAGAAGGTGGTGAAGTCCTGGCACTTATGGGAGAAAATGGAGCCGGAAAATCTACTCTGATGAAAATTCTGATGGGCATTGCTCAAGCAGATCGGGGAGAAATCTTTCTTGAAGGCAATAAAGAGCAATTTCAAAGTCCCAAGGCTGCTATGGATAAAGGAATTGTCATGATTCATCAGGAACTGAATGTACTCTTGGATATGGAGGTTTCTGAAAACATTTTCCTGGGAAGAGAAATCAAAAAGAAGGGAATTCTTTCCCGCGTTGATATGGATGAACAACGGAAACAAGCACAGGCATTTTTGGATTCTGTAGGGATAAAAATTGACGCAAAAGACTTGATGAGGAATCTTTCTGTTGCACAGATGCAGTTGATTGAAATTGTAAAAGCCATTTCTGTTCATGCTAAAGTAATTATTATGGACGAACCTACTTCGGCAATTACAGAAGCAGAAGCTGCAATTCTTTTCGAACAGATAGAAAAGCTGAAAAAAGCCGGTGTTTTGATTATTTATATATCTCATAAGATGGATGAAATTTTCAAAATTTCAGACAAAATCGCAGTACTTCGTGACGGTCACCTGATTCGTGTAGATGAGACCAAAAACTTTACAGAGGAAGATTTAATCCGTGCAATGGTGGGAAGAGAGCTTCAGGATGTTTATCCCAAGAAAAGCAATCATCCCGGCAAGGTGCTATTTGAAGTAGAAAATCTTGCAAGTGGAAAATATGTAAAGGATGTCAGCTTTCAAATAAGAGAAGGAGAGGTTGTGGGATTTGCCGGTTTGGTAGGCTCCGGTCGAAGCGAGACAATGGAAGCACTCTTTGGCGTTTCCCCAAGAGAAAAGGGTAAACTTCGCATTAATGGCACAGAAATAGAAATTCATAATCCCAAAGATGCTATTCGCCATAAGATTGCATTTGCTACGGAAGATCGCAAGCGATCAGGATTGAATTTGATTGGAAGTATAAAAGAAAATGTAACAATGGTGTCTCTGGCGGAAAAAGTAAGTAAACATGGCATTATTCAAGACAAAAAAGAAGGGGAAGTTACTGAGGAATATATCAAGAAGCTACGTATTAAAACACCAAATGGGGATGAGCTTGTAGGAAATTTAAGCGGGGGAAATCAGCAGAAGGTGGTTTTAGCAAAGTGGCTTTTAGGAGAGCCGGAAATTATTATATTTGATGAACCTACCAGAGGAATAGACGTTGGTGCAAACATGAAATTTACGAACTGATCAATGCTTTGTCGGAACAAAAGAAAGCGATTATTGTGATTTCTTCAGAAATGCCGGAATTGATGGGAATTTGTGATCGTCTCTATGTAATGTCTGAAGGATATATCACCGGAGAGTTGAACAAAGATGAGTTTAACCAGGAAGCAATCATGAGACTTGCATCTGCAAGAAAAGGAGGAATGACACAATGAATCGCAAAAAAATAAACTTCAAGAATTACGGTATATTTGTTGTTTTTATAGTGCTGGTAATCATTCTGATGATACTTTCCCCTAATGCTTTGCTAAACCCAGAAATTTAATTAACGTGGTAAAGCAAGCATCTATTAATGGCGTTTTGGCATGTGGAATGATGTTTGTTATTATTGCCGGAGGCATCGATCTTTCTGCAGGATCTGTTGTTGCATTGTCAGGAGTTGTTGCGGCCTATCTTGCTCAGATGCAAGGTCTTCCCATATTTGTTCCGATTCTAGGAGCACTGGGGACAGGCGCACTGATAGGGCTGGTTAATGGATTCGGAGCAGCCTATGCGGAATTACCGCCCTTTATTATTACGCTGGCAACCATGTCCATTGTGCGAGGTGCAGCGCTGATCCTAAGTGGGGGTTCTCCGGTATTTGGATTACAGGAGCAGTTTGAGGGAATTGCAGGGATTTCTATTGCAAATGTGATTCCGATTTTGGTGCTTTACTTTTTACTCATTGCCGTATTTAGTGGATTTATCTTGAATAAAACAGTTTTTGGCCGTCATGTATATGCTATCGGCGGAAACAGTATTACGGCAAAAGTTTCAGGAATCAATGTGAAGAGTATGCTACTTCGGGTTTATATCATTTGCGGAGTATTTTCCGGCATTGCGGGTTTACTGATTGCATCAAGAACTATGCAAGGCTCCCCCCACGGTTGGTGTAGGCTATGAAATGGATGCTATTGCTGCAGTGGTTATCGGCGGAGTAAGTATGTCCGGTGGTTCGGGAAAATGGTATGGAACCATTATTGGTGCATTACTTTTGGCGTTGATTAGTAACGGATTAGATATTTTAGGGGTTTCATCCAACTTTCAACAAATTATCAAAGGAATCATTATTGCGGTCGCTGTATATCTTGATTTAAGAGGTAAAAAGACGAGCGCATAAACAATATCTTTCAAAGGAGGAAATTATGAAGAAAAGAATCATTGTAGGCTTATTTCTTGCTGTGTCATTGATGATGACCGCTTGTGGAGGAGCTTCCGACAGCAAAAGCACTACTGTAGCGGAAACAAAGGCAGAAGCTGAGGCAACTACAGCAGCAGGCAAGGAGGCTTCGACAGACAAACAGGAAGTTTCTGATGTTGTAAAGGATGCTAAGGCAGAGCAGTTTAGCGGGGCGAAAAATGAGGAAAAGAAGTCTATGGCACTCTTTATGTCTCATATGACAAATGAGTTTGTAAAGACTTTATCCTCTTCCGTACAAAAAGAAGCGGAAGAGCTTGGCTACACAGGAGATTCCTTCAAAATCTATGATGGAAAGAATGACGTAGCAACACAGGTGAGCCAGATTGAACAGGCAGTGACACTTGGCGTAGACGGAATCATCATTGAGCCGGTATCTACAGACGGTATCGTGAAAGCGGTAAAGGATGCGGAGAAGGCCGGTGTAAAGTTGTTATATTAAACCAGAGAATCAGTGATCAGAATGCTGCAGATACCTTTGTGGGAGCAGACAATGAATCTACAGGTGCTGCTTTGATGAAGAAGGTTATGGAAGATCTTGACGGAAAAGGAAATATTGTTGAGCTTCTTGGACCTATGGGATCAGATGGACAGGTTGGACGTTCTAAAGGTTTTGATTCTGTCCTTGCAGAGTATCCGGATGTAAAGGTTATTGCATCAGACAGTGCGGACTGGGATACGGCAAAGGCATTAACACTTACTGAGAACTGGCTTACATCCTCTGACATTCAGGCTGTTGTGGCTCAGAATGACGGTATGGCTGTTGGTGCGGCGCAGGCAGTTAAGGAGGCAGGACTTACAGATAAGATTAAGATTTATGGTGTAGATGCTACCTCTGATGGATTGAATGCCATTGCTAACGGTGGTATGACAGGAACAGTTTCTCAGGGAACTGAGGATCAGGGTAAAATTTCTGCAGACCTTTGTTCTAATTTGATTTATGGACAGTCTGTTCCTAAGGAAGTTATTGCAACGAATGTAGTGTATACCAAGGAAAACGTTAATGAAATTTTGAAGAAATAAAAAAGCTAAGAATAAGTTGAAGAGCAAATTCGTAAGAGTTTTTGAATGTTATGAATTAAAATAGTTTCGTATAAAGATGAAGAGGGACTGCAATTTTTGCAGTTCCTCTTTTGTGCTCATCTGCTCAAAGAAGTTATTGGGAAGATTTTCTTGACTTGATATATATTGCAATATATATTGTGGTATATATCATAGTATATTTTATAAGTAAAAGGAAGGTGATCGATATGATGACTGCAAAGGTTTTTAAAAATGGAAGAAGTCAGGCAATCAGACTTCCTAAGGAATGTCGGTTTTCATCAGATGAGGTAATGGTAAATAAGATAGGGGATATTGTTATTTTGCTTCCTAAACAAAACAAGTGGGATTCGTTTATGAAAGCAATAGATATGTTCTCCGATGATTTCATGGCGGATGGAAGAACAATAGATAAAGTGCAGGAGCGTGACGAGCTATGAGGTATATGCTTGACACCAATATCTGTATTTATGTAATCAAGCATAAGCCGGAAAAGGTATTTCAAAAATTACAGACTATTCATCCGGAGGATGTGTGTATATCATCGGTCACTTATGCCGAATTGGTGCATGGTGTAGAAAAGAGCGCGGCCGTGGAGAAAAACAGATTGGCACTGTCTATGCTTCTGGCGAATATGGAGATTCTGGATTTTGACGTGGATGCGGCTGATTGTTATGGAAAGATTAGAGCAGACTTGGAGAAAAAAGGAACACCGATAGGCCCTCTCGATATGATGATTGCAGGCCATGCGCAGTCTCTTGGATACACAGTTGTAACGAATAACGTGAAAGAATTTTCCAGAGTGAGTGCTCTGAAAATTGAGAATTGGGCAGAATAATTCATTTCAGTCATATTGTGAAGAAGAGATTATGTTTTACAGCGGATGAAGTTTACTTCATCCGCTATTTTTTATCCGGAAAATTATAGATATGCAGTTTTATCCCGCGGGATATTTTGAGCGTCAAGAAAATATAAGACACAAGAAAATATAAAGCATTAAGAACAACAGTTGACATTTGAACTAAGTAGTATTATAAATACAATTGATAATCAAATTATCGATAACTTAATTATCGAATTAAGTTTATCCGCTATACAGCAAATATGAAGGAGAGAGTATATGTCAAACCGTGATACCAGCATTGACCCGAGGCTTTTGGAAAGTGCTCGTAAAGAGTTCATGGAAAAGGGATTTATAAAAGCCGAACTGAAAACAATCTGTGAGAATGCAAAGATTACAACAGGTGCGGTTTATAAACGATATAAAGGGAAGGAAGAACTGTTTAGTGCCGTTGTCGAAGAAGCGGTAGCCACTTTAGATCGTTTTGTTTCGGAACGAACGGATGTGGACTTTTCCTCTATGAGCGACGAAGAAGTGAGAAATACATGGATTATGCAGGAAAAATATATCTTAGATGTGTTCCGAATTCTATGGGATATTCGAGAAGAATTTGTATTACTTTTAGAAAAATCTGCCGGGACGGTACATGAAAACTTCGGGCATGATTTTGCTTTTCGCATGACGCACGCCTATAAGCAATATTATGAAGAGGCAAAAAAGAGAAATATTGCCAAAGCGGAGATTTCGGATCAGGAAATGCACGTTCTCTGTACGATATTCTGGACCTCTATTTACGAGCCTTTCATTCATAAGATGTCTTGGAGAGAAATTGAAGAGCATTGCAAAGTGCTATGCAGATTCCTTGATTGGAAAAAGGCAGTAGGAATCCTGGATTAGTCTATTTTGGTCGTCGAGAGACGGCTTAAATCAATAGCATAGTTAGCTAGAAGTAATCTATTAGGATTTTCTTAACACAATGATATGAATATGAATTGAATCAACTAACTAATGTGAATCGTAATAACGCAATATTTCTGCCGGTAAGAATGAAATAGAAAGGAGAGCACAATGTTTAAAAAAGTGGCTCCCTATATGGGAGAATACAAGAAATACACGATTCGAGCAGTCATCATGATGTGCATCGGGATTATAGCAAAAACGATGCCCTATTTTTTCCTGTATCAGATTGTTTCTCCCTTGACAAAAGGACAATCAATCAGTTTGGGATATCTGATGCTCAGGGTACTCGGAGTACTTTTATCGGAGATGATTTATTCTTTCGCCTATGTAAAAGGACTGATTTTTTCCCATATCAGTGCATACAATACCTTGAAAAATTTAAGAATATCTCTACAAGGAAAACTGGAAAAACAGTCTCTCGGAAATATAGAGAGCCTTGGCACCGGTCGCATAAAAAAGATATTTACAGAAGATATTGATATGATCGAGCTTTTACTTGCTCATGCTATTCCGGAAGGAATTGCCAATATTTCGATTCCCTTTGCCATTCTCGTTCTGATGTTTGTAGTGGATTACCGTTTAGCTTTGCTTTCCCTTGTTCCCATCCTTGTAGGAATCTTTGCCATGGGCATGATGATGAAGCAGGGCAGTTCCAAAATGGATGCTTACTATGAATCTGCTGCCGTGATGAATAACACGATTATTGAATATGTAAATGGAATGGAAGTGGTGAAGGTATTCAATAAGGACGGCGATTCTTATAAAAGATTCGGAGAAGTCGTAAAAAACTACAGAGATTTTACCCTTTTATGGTACAGAGCTTGTTGGCCATGGATGGCGATGTATTCCAGTGTTTTGCCGTGTCTCGCCCTTCTCATCCTTCCGGTAGGCGCATTCTGGGTTATCAGTGGAAGCCTTGCTTTAGATAAACTGATTTTAGTGCTTTGCATGTCTTTGGCAGTCGGTCCGTCTTTTATGAAGGCGATGCATTTTGCAGGAAATTTTCCGCAGCTGAATTATAAAATCGCAGAGCTGGAACATCTTATGGATAGACCGCCTCTTAAAGAGGGAAGTGCAAAGTTTAGCGGGGGGAATAGGGATGTTCAGTTTGAAAATGTCAGATTCGCTTATGGAGAGAAAGAGGTTCTGCATGGTGTAAGTCTGGAACTTACGCAGGGAACAACAACCGCTCTTGTGGGAGAATCGGGAAGCGGAAAGTCAACACTGGCTAAGCTTTTAGTGCATTATTATGACTTAAGTGACGGGAAAATCCGAATCGGTGAACAGGATATCACAGACCTGTCTCTGGAAGCGCTGAATAATGAGGTCTCTTATGTTGCGCAGGAGCAATTTTTATTTAATACAACACTTTATGAAAATATTCTTATCGGAAAGCCCGAGGCGAAAAGAGAAGAGGTACTGAAAGCGGCAAGTAGAGCGCAGTGTGATGAGTTTCTGAAGAGACTTCCTGACGGAATAGAGACCATGGCGGGAGACGGCGGAAAGCAACTGTCGGGAGGAGAACGCCAGAGAATTTCCTTGGCACGTGCGATTTTGAAGGATGCGCCGATTGTGGTTTTGGACGAGGCTACCGCCTTTATGGATCCTGAAAATGAAGAAAAATTAAATGCTGCTCTTGATGAAATTACAAAGAATAAAACGGTGCTTGTGATTGCGCACAGACTTTCCACGGTGAAAAATGCGGATAAGATTTGCGTGATAAAAGAAGGAAAGTGTATTGCAGCCAATAAGCATGAGAAGCTCCTGGAAGAATGTCCGGAGTATAAGAAATTCTGGGATGCCTCTGTAAGTGCAAGCACATGGAAGATTAAGGGAGGAGAAAAAGCATGCTAAAGATACTGCATAGAATCGTTTGTATGACAGGAAAATACAGTTCCCGAATCAGAGCTTCGTATATTACTTCTTTCATCAAGGGGATTATGATGAAGGCACCGTTAATCTTCAGTTTTATTGCGATCAGTCTGTTTATGAAGGGGCAAATGCAGGAAAAGATATGTCTTTATCTTGGAATCGGTCTTGTTCTTTGCATAGCAGTGGAAGCGGTTTTTGAGCACATCACGAATGTTCTTCAATCTGCAACAGGATATGAAGTGTTCGCGGATATGCGAATGAGACTGGGAGATCATCTCCGGAAACTTCCGATGGGATACTTTACAGAAGGAAATATGGGAAAAATAAGCACAGTTCTATGTACAGACATGGTGTTTATTGAAGAGTGCTGTATGACTGTTTTATCGGAGCTGGTAACTTTTATGATTTCCCAAGGTCTTATGACGCTCATGATGTTTGCTATGGATGTACGATTAGGGATAGCTGCTCTGACAGTGATTATCGCCTTTGTCATCGTTGGAAATTGTATGATGAAAACGACCCTTGCCCATTCCAAGACGAAGCAGGAGGGAAGTGAATCGCTTACGGAAGAAGTTTTGGATTTTGCCGAAGGAATAGGGATTATCAAGTCCTTTAATATGTTAGGAGAAAAATCCAAAAGTCTTTCCGCCGAATTTGAGAAAAGTTGTAGGGAAAGTATTGACTTTGAGAAAAGCTATGGGCCCTGGGCGAGAGCCTTATACCTTACCTACGGGATCGGTACATCCTTCATGCTTGCTGTAGCAGGCCTCTTATATGCGAAGGGAGAAATGGCGCCGGACTATATGGTGGGAATGGTATTGTTCTTATTTGATCTATTTATTTCCATAGAGAGTTATTATGGTCAAATTACAAGACTTACGGTAACAGCGGCCTCTTTAGACAGAATAGAAGAGGTTTTTCAAGCGGAAGAACTGAAAGACGTCGGTGATCAGGAGTTTTCTGAAAGTACAAAGGAGACAGAAAATGATTCGCTTGTGGAGTACAGCGATGTAAGTTTTGGCTATACAGGAAAGAATGTGCTGAATCATATCTCCTTTAGCATGAAAAAGGGGGAAATGACGGCTCTTGTAGGACCGTCAGGTAGTGGAAAATCTACCATTGCCTCTCTTCTTGCCAGATTTTGGGACATCAAGGAGGGGACGATTAAGCTAACGGCAAAGACATCAAAAATATTTCCTTGGGAAGATTGATGGATCAAATCAGCATGGTGTTCCAGAGGGTTTATCTTTTTAAGGACACAATCTACAACAATATCGCCATGGGTCGACCCGATGCTACAAGGGAAGAAGTAGTGGAGGCGGCAAAGAAGGCAAGATGCTATAATCTTATCCGCTCGCTTCCGGAGGGCTTTGATACGGTAATCGGGGAAGGCGGCGCCTCCCTTTCCGGCGGAGAGAAGCAAAGAATTTCCATTGCCAGATGTATACTGAAGGACTCGCCCATCGTTATTTTAGATGAAGCAACAGCAAGTGTGGATGCGGATAATGAACGGGCTATCCAGGAGGCGATTTCGGAACTCTGCAAGAATAAGACCCTTCTTGTCATTGCCCACAGATTAAAGACCATAAAGGACGCGGATCAGATTCTTGTTGTATCGGACGGAAAGATTATAGAGCGCGGAAATCATGATAGACTCATGGAAGAAGACGGTATTTACGCACGGATGGTCTCCGTACAGGCATCTTGAAAAAGAAAATGAGAAGAAGAGAACTCCGGGGCATCTTATCTTGTTTAGGACAATTATAACCCCGTTGATTATCGGAATCATATAATGACCTCTGTGCGAGAACGCACAGAGGTCATTCATTATATAGTTCGTAACAAGATGTAGCTTACAGGTTGTGCTTCGTTCTCCTATTGGTAGCCTCTATATATACCTGCTCGTCTGCTCGTGCGGAAATAACGATGATTTTCATCACAGTGGCTGTGTATTCGACTTTATAGACGACTCGGATGCCGATATCCCGAAATTTGATCTTCAGAAGATTTGTGAGATTGGTTCCGCTCTTATTTCCGAGAGGTTTTCCATAACCGCCCTGCTGAACGGGGAGCGGGTTCTCGCTTACCTTATCAATTCCTTTGAGGACGATAATTTGAGCACTTCGATCCAGCTTTTTCAGATCTTTTTTGGCCTCTTCCAAATATTCAATCTGCCAGCTCATTCAATCACCACATCCCCTGCGGCAGCAAGCTCGGCCTCACTGATATTAAGTTCAGACATCACTTCTTCACGGGAAGACGTGGAAGAAGAATTTTCTTTAAGGCGTCTTGTTGCCTCAAGTAGCAAAGTATAGTCTTCTTCAATCTCGCTGAGACGTTGAAATTCAGACGGAGACAGGATAATAGCCGCCGGCTGGTTGTTTTTAATACGATGAGCTGGTTTTCGTTATGAAGACGATCAAAGATTCTGGAAGCCTGACCGCGGTTAAACTGTGTAATAGGAACAAGACTGTCGAGAATATCTGCTGTATATGCCATAGTAATTACCTCCATTTGTCTCTATTATAGGCATGTTAAAGACGAGAATCAAGATAAACATTATTAAATGACGATGAAAAGTAATTACAATAAATCGATATAGCATGTATTGTCGGAAGAGAGGCGCTTGCTTTTTCTTCCATCATTATCCGGATATCAGACATGGAATTCAGTTTTCAAAAACAATATTGAATAGGAAGACTTGGGGCTGTAAAAATCAAATTAATTTTCTAAGCAATATAGGTCTGAACTTGGGGCACTCTCTCGCTAGCTTCACCTGACTGAGCATGGGCTCGGTAGCCCATTGCTCACTTTGCTTCGCAAAGCAACTTCCTTCAGAAGTTGGTCTTGTACAGGACAACTTTTCTGATGAAAAGTTTGTCCTTTCGTAACGGATACTAAGCGAAAAACTGCGATTCTCTTGTTTTTCGCAAGTACCGACGGGCTCAGACTACCCCGCATTCAGACCTATATTGCAAAGAATTCCTATATTATTTTGATTTTTACAGCCCCTTTTTTCATTTTTTGTAAAAATGATACTGATATCACGCTTTGTGAGTTTCTATATGAAAAAAATGCAGATTGGAACAAAAAAATCATCCTATATCAATAATTCTGATAATCTTCCGACTTAGTAAACAATATTCTTCCGATTTATGGATATCGAATGGGGATTTGCGTCAAAAATGCACTTTTACGAATGGGGATTTGCGCAGAATTTAGCTTTCGATAAGTGGGGATATGCGTAAAATCGCGGTTTCCCTCTATGTTTAAAGAATTAGGAAAAATAAAAAAAGAAAGCAGGAATACGTGTCATTGCATGGTCAATTGTTTTTTTGGTTTTTCTGGATAAAAAATGCAGATTGGAACAAAAAATCATACAAATATCTTGATTAAAGCTCGATTTAGAATATAATCTGTTTTATATAGATGAAAAAAAGGTTCCATTCTGCAAAAAAATCATGGAGATTGATATGCTACCAAGAAAGCAATATGTTAATGAGTTAATGAGATTAAAAGAGAACGGAAGAGTTAAGATTATTACCGGTCTTAGACGAAGTGGCAAGTCTGTGCTTCTTTTTGACTTGTTTCGCCGGCAACTCTTAGACGAAGGAGTTGTTCAGGAACAGATTATAGGGATACAGTTGGATGATTTGCGAAATATGAAATATCGCGATCCACTTCATTTGGATGAATATATTAGAAGTCAAATTACAGATGCAAAAAAGGTTTTTTATGTATTTATAGATGAGATACAGCTGGTTTCCGAAGTAAAGAACCCCTATGTGGATAATCAGGAAGCTAAGATTAGTTTTGTAGATGTGATTCTGGGGCTTTTGAAGATAAAAAATGTGGATGTCTATGTGACCGGCAGTAACTCTAAAATGCTTTCGTCAGATGTGCTTACACAGTTTAGAGATAGAGGGGATGAGATTAGAGTGTTTCCTCTTTCTTTTGCTGAGTTTTATGATGCTTATGAAGGAGATAAGCGGGAGGCCTGGCAAGAGTATTACACCTATGGCGGAATGCCGATGACTTTGGAAATGGATACGCATGAACGGAAAAGTAAATATCTTCGAGATCTATTTGAAAGAACTTATCTTAAGGACATCATGGAGAGAAATAAGATCAAGAACGACGAGGAGGTACTGGCTATACTTCTTGATATCCTGGCATCCGGGATTGGTTCATTGACAAATCCCGGTAAACTGTCCAATACCTTTAAGAGTGAAAGAAATATATCCCTTGCACCGGATACCATTGATAGATATTTGCGTTACTTTGAGGATTCCTATCTGCTTCAAAAGGCAAGCGTTATGATGTTAAGGGGAAAAAGTATATTAAGACACCGTCCAAATATTACTATACTGACTTAGGATTAAGGAATGCCAGACTTGGATTTAGACAAATCGAGGAAACACATTTGATGGAGAATGTTCTCTATAACGATTTGATACGGCGAGGCTTTGATGTAGACGTCGGAGTAGTCGAAATCGCAACTATGGAAGAGGGGAAAAAAGTACGGAAACAATTAGAAGTGGATTTTGTGCTTAATAGGGGAAATGACAGGTACTACATTCAGTCGGCACTAAGCATTGCAGATCCAGAAAAGAAAAAGCAGGAAATCGCATCTCTCCTCAGAATACCGGATTCTTTTAAAAAGATGGTTGTGGTCAAAGACTACTTGAAACCGTGGAAAGATGATAATGGAATCCAGTATGTGGGGATAGAGCATTTCCTTAGGGATGAAAATATCCTTGTGGGATGAAATAACGAATTCCCCCTTTGGCATGAGAGGAGCACGTATGAGAGAATTTAAAAGCATATCCGGCCTGTATGACGGCAATTTAGCCTTATCCATAGCACCGGCCCTCACCCCCAAAGGGATAGAGGAAAATCCATTGTTTTTTCATGGAGAAATCGTGAATCCTACTATTATTGCTGGTGGGCTTTTGGTTCTTGCGGATATTGTGAGCACAAGATATTTTCAGTATGTGCCTGCAGCGCAGAAGGATCCCGTGCTTTCCGCTCAGGGGGATAGGCTAAGAGCGGAGTGCTTTTCCGCTTGTAACGGTGTTTATGCAAGGCTGGATGTATTTCAAACTGCCTTGGATGGAGAAATTCTTTACGGAACTACCAATGTGGATATAGGCGTCAAGCTAAGACAAGCCCTTTGTAAAATCAAACAGGGAGATAGATTAAAGTTTCTTATCGGCGATGAGGGCTGGAAGAGCTTGCACAGTAAGAAACTTTCGGACGGAACTTTGCTAACGGATATTCTGATTGAGCGCCCCGTGGAAATGCCGGATCGCTGGATTCGAGCTCTGGGAAATTGCGCTGTGCTTCATCAAAAAATGAAATACAAATTCCACCTTGAAGGAATGCAGGCAAAGGCCTTTATTGCAGGGCTTCCGCCTGTTACCGGAAAGGAACAATCCGGATGGCTCTGCCCCACAAAAACCGGTGCAATCTTAAAGCTACGGGAAGAAAAAGACAGCGTCTATATCAGCGGTCTTCATAGGCTTAGTGCACTGAAGCGTCTCATGAGCCATGTGAACAGGATTAACTTTTATGCTCCCGAAGGGACTGCTCCCGGGCAAATGATGATAGAAGTTTGTATGAGGGGTGCAAGCATTACCCTGAGCCTTACGGCGAAGAGCTATGAAGGCTATTCCGGAGAAGGGGCATTGCTGGAGGCACTTTCAGACTTAGAGACTTTGGAATGTGCCGACAGAATTGATAATGAATTGAATTTTGAGCCAAGAATTAAACTTGAAAAAATCTCTGCATCCTTAGGCGCGGATAAGAAAAATGTTCATGATGCTATGGAGCTTCTGGCTGTTTCCGGAAAACTGGGCTTTGATGTCCATGAAAATGCATTTTTCCATAGAGAGCTTCCGGATGACCCGGATAGAGTCTTAAAGGACAATCCGAGACTTGTGGCGGCAAAAAAGCTCATGGAGGACACCGTTTTTGTGGAGGATTCCCTTTGGTATGTGAAGTCGGGCGAGACAAACTACAGAGTGATTTACCCGGAAGGATCCGGAGTGGAAAATGCAAAATGCACTTGTACATGGTATTTAAAGCATAAAAACAGCAGAGGCCCTTGCAAGCACATTTTGGCGGTGAAATTAAGACAGGGACTGTAATTCTAAGCAGGCAAGCAAATAGTCTAAGGACTATAACTTGGCAAGTAATATAATCTAAGGGCTGTAAGCCTGTAGGGTGACAAGGGGATATCGTTCGGCTGGAAAGTATATAAAGGGAGTTTAACATGGCGAGCAAACTGGAAAGGGCTGTTGCAATCTACCGTTCTTTGGGATACGAGGAAACGACTTATGATAATATCTTAAGCCTTGGAATAGGAACGAAGGAAGAGCAAGCTATTGCAAGGGATGGGCTTAAATCCGGAGAATGGGTACAGGTCAAACAATTATCCGAGAACAGCTACGGCTTTGCTCCGGTTGTGGATGTAGATCTGAAAAAGCTTGCTGTCTTTGCCGTTCGTATCGGTGTGGAGGCGAAGAGGGCGGCAAATGTGATAGGTCGGGGAGATGAGATTTCGCTTCAGGCAATTATGGCCAGGGGAGAGAACTATGCAGTGAATTTCATTTCCGCTGCCGAAAGCGGTAACAGGAGGGCATGGGAGCATTCCCTGTCCGTCCTTGGTATGCTCTGCCTGAAACTGCTGCACAGGATGAATCTCCCTATCCCGGAATCCGTGGAGTATATGAAGGACTGGGCAGCAGCCTCTTCGGTGATATTGCTGGGGGCAAAAAAGGACTATCTCTTCGATGATAGCTTTACGCTGGAGAAGGAAGAAATTCTGAGAAGATTTTTAGAGCATATCGAAAAGGGAATTTCCCTGAACATGCCAGGAACAGGCCCCTTTCCCGATTTGCTTTTCTTTGGAGTGGAGAATCATTTGCTTAGTAAAGAAGCAGCAAAAGAGTATATCTTTGATGCGCTTTATATTGCGAAAAGACCCAGCGACAGAAAAGCATGGGCAGAGCTTTTGGATAAGCTTGGCTGTACAGAAAAGGATTTCCTTGAACGAGCGGAAAATCTTATTCCGCTACTGGGACTGGGGGAAAGCCCTCTTATAGAGCGATTTGCCCCTGTTCTTATAGAAAATATCTCCGAGGAACTTCTGTATCCGGTATTGATTTCCTGTACTTCGGCTAAGGTCAAGAAAACGAAGAAGATGCTTTTAAATTCGCTTTTAAAACGAGAGAAGCCAAAATCTGCCAATGACTTTGCTGAATGGCTTTCCCTTTATTTGCAGAATGGGGATAAGAGCATTGCCGGCCTTGCAGAAAAATTGTCCTTGTCCTGGGGGCTAGTGTTGGAACAGGAAGAGAGCACAAAAGAATTGCAAGGTTTATGGAGAGAAAGTCCTAAGCTTTGGGAAGTTCCAAGATTTAGCTTGGGAGATAAAACGGCGGAAAGCTTAACGGACATGGTTGCCCTGCTTTCCGATAGAAAGGAGTGCGTGGAAGACCTTCTTTTTGAACAGTTCCTTGCCTTGGCAAATCAAATAGCATACAAAAATCCTGAAGAAGCCAAAATGAGTCTTCTGGGAATTCCCAACAGCGATTCCGGTACTTTGTGGACATTGGGAAGATGGGCAAGAGGAATAGAGACCAAGCCGGTGGAGGAAAGCCGGCAGAGGTTTTGGCAGGGGGGAGAAAGAAATTGTAAAGATAGAGTATCGGGAACTTTTAACCATGCGAAGAGAGAACCTTTTTCGTACCATGGGACAATGGCCCTACTTACTCAGCACCCCAAGCTTTGAAGACTTAAGCATTTCCGTAGAGGATTTCCTGGAGCGGCTAAGCCTATACCGAGCGGAAAAATTCTCCTATGTATCGGAGCCGGATTTACAGCTTGCGTTAACACGGTTGGATATGGAGACATTTTCACAGGAAGAAATAAGCAAATGCAAGGAAGATAGAAGTAAATGCACGGAAAAGCTAAAGGAAATTGACTTGAAAATTCAGCTTCCCTCCGGAGAATTTTTGCAGGATGAAGAGGGAAAGGACATTTTGCTGGGGGAGTTGATTGCAGCTTATTTGCAAGACCCCTATGTAGAGCCGGTGTTTTTCCCGGGAGAAACGCCCTATTGGAAGGTGGAATTAAAAATGCCGGAAAGCCTTAGGGCAATGCCTTATAGGCTGTCTTACAGTCATAACAAACTGTTTTCGATTTTCCCGAATTGGGGAGATTATACCCTTACGGCGGTGCATAGGGATTTTGAAGTTTATCATGGACAAGGCATCATTTTACGACAGCTGGCAAGAAGGAGAAAGCCCTTAAGTAAGGGGGCGCTGATGAACTGGATTGCGGTATTTGGGAAGCTCAGTGATGAAAATGCGGGGGATGCGCTAAAGGCAAACCGGGAAGCATGGGAAAGAGGACTTTGCTTCCGGGGATAGCGGATATTTCCTATCTGGACTGGAGCGGCGGAGAACTGTCCAACCTGGCAAATCTTGCTGCTGCGATGGACTTTATGGCAAATGAAGGGATGCTGAGTTTAGTTTGGAAAGCAGCTTGTGACGCTGTGGAGCAATCCTTAAACTCGCCCAGAATCCTGGTAGGAACTGCGGAGATTGTAAAGCTTTTAAGAGATTATCTGGATGAGGTGATACTTGCGGTAGAAAAAAAGCTTGCCCCCAAAGAAGCATTGGAAATGAAGGCTATCCGCATTTTGGCAGGAAAAAGCGGCTCCTCCAAGGCGGTATCTTATGCAAAAGAAATCCTTGAGAAATTAGGAACTATAGAAAATACATCAAAAAGTAAAACAATAGCTTCCGTAGAGACCCCCGCCCCCGCCGATTTTGAGAAAGTATGGCTTCCTTTACTGGAAGGAAAAAGAACTTATAGAAGACCATGTTACTTTTCGGGTAAAAGGACTGGAACTTCGAAAAAACGAAAAAGTTTTTCAATTCGACCTGGATTTGCCGGAGGATTCGTACTGTTCCTATCAGGTGGTCATTGCCGGATGGTTGTATGGTCTAGCTCACGAGGGACAGGTTTCAGGAACTAGGGTAGACCGTAGGGGAGACCAAAACGATAAAATAGACGCTGAAAAAGAAGTATGGCTTCATTATGATAAGGAAAAAGGGAAGATTGTAGTTAGCGAATTTAGAAACTGGCGAGGAGGAAATAAAGCGCCCCTGGAAGGGGAGGCTACGCCCTATTCCAAACTGTTTTTAAGCTTTGCTGTAGCGCTCCTGGCCCAGGATGGAGAAAGCATTTATGGAGCAAAGAGTTTGTTTAAAGAATTGGTCCAAGCTGGTACATTATCTTTAAAGACAGTGAGGGAAATTACAAGACTTCTCTTAAGCTATGAAGAAATCAGTCCTGCCAAGCTTGTGCGAATTGCGGAAAAGGAGAGAGAGCTTTTAAGCATTTGCTGGGGCATGCTTTGGGAATGTATAAAAGATGCGGGAGCAAAAACGGTGGAAACAGGAAAACCTCCTGCATGGATCAATAGAATATTAGATATTTGCATCTATTATGGAGTATATTTAAGGGAAGCTGCTAAAAGAGGATATATTTCGAGAGAAGATGCCCTGTGGCCAGGGCTTTTGGAAATGGCAAACTGCGGTGCAAAGTCTACCGCGGTTAAAAAAGCGAAGGAGCTTGCGGAAATCTTGGGAATCGGCTAAATATAGAGTTGGTAAAGTAAAAAAGGAGTGTAAAGCATGGAATTACTGGATTACTTAGCATGGAGAAATGATGTTCCCCTATCGCTGTCCCCCTTTAACGAAGTGGACAATGTCATATTTTCCTATTTGTCTTATATCGAGTTTGGGAAGTTGCTGGAAGAAAAAGGGGATGGCTTTTTCGATTTAAAGGAGCAGTATGAGCATTTTTGTGAAAAGAATTCCATGGAAGAAATCAAGACCGCAGGACAGTTCACGGAGCGAGCACCGCTATTGCTGCAAAAAATGATGGAGGGAGCGCGCTTTCAGGATACAAAGGTCGGGTATTATGTGAAGGATTTTGACAAGGATACGGTAAAACAATTTGCCGCCCTTTGCTTTTTACTTCCGGATGGCACTAACTACGTTTCTTTTCGAGGAACTGACGAGACCATTACCGGTTGGCGAGAAGATTTCCTGATGAGCTGCAAATCGGAAACCGCAGGCTCCAAGGAAGCGGTGAGCTATTTCAACAAGGTGGCTAAAGCTTTAGAGGGAAAGTTAATTCTGGGAGGACACTCGAAGGGTGGAAACTTCGCCATGTATGCGGCGGCCTTCTGTGAACCAGAGCACAAGGAACGCATTGTACAAGTTTATAATAATGACGGTCCGGGCTTTCGAGAGGAGATTATTCAGTCTCCGGAATTTCAGGAGATACTGCCTAAAATTCTTACCATTGCACCTCAGAGCTCCATTATCGGGCAACTTCTGTCCAATCCCGCAGAGCAACATGTGATTCATAGTACGGCAAAGGGCATTTTGCAGCATGATGCTATGACCTGGGAAGCGGAAAAAGATTCCCTGGTCTCTTCAGAACTGGATGAGCTTAGTGAGTACACGAAAACTACCTTGGGAAGCTGGCTGGAAAGCATGGACGATGAGACCAGAGAATCCCTTTGTACTACAGCATTTTCCCTGATTGAAAGTACAAAATCGGAGACCTTTATAGAGTTCTCCGGAAATTTAATGAAGAACATGGAAACCATCTGGAAGGAGATGGGCAAGCTTCCGGAAGATAAGAAAAAAGAAATCATGAATGCTTTAAGCAAGTTGATAGAGAGCAGTAAGCAAGCCGCCGTTTCCCAGATTAAAAGTGGCGGACAGACGGTGATTAGTCAACTACAGAGTAGCGGACAAGCACTGCTTAGCCAGATGCAAACAGGCAGTCATGCGGCCATTAGTCAGGTGATGGGAAAGACAAAGGAGGAAGGGGAGAAGGTGTAAAGATAAATCTATCTAATTTAAACTTTTACAAAGCACGATAATATCAAATCGTGATTTAGTAAATCATGATTTGATATTGAATGAAACATTATTTACCGGAAAAGATAGTAAAGAAGTCTTGGCGGACTTTCTTGCTTCCAAGACGGGACAAGCTTTGTGTGATGATACAACAAAGCTTTGGTGGACCGGCCCCTCCTATATAGCGGAAATGTATTTGGAGGAGATTGCTATGACACAATAGGCTTTATTGTGCATCGGCAAACTTTAGAAAAGGAATTCTAACGGAAAAGAATCTTTGATGGATAAGGATTTACAGCAAATAACATTCTAGAGTAGAAGAGATAATATTGTAGTGTAGAGATATAAAACAGGGTTAATGGATACCGGGGTGGTGTTCATTAGCCCTGTTTTTAATGAGTATCACTTACGGAGTGAATGGGTATCCTTGTCACACAATTACGCTGTACAGAATTATGATATTTTGCTGAAAAACTTTAAATCAGATAAAACCGTGTATCAGGTATAAGCAATAGCTTAAAAAAATAGAGATAAAAAAATTTTTTTGAAAAAAAGATGTAATAAAAATAGTTGACAATAAAATCTGACCGAGCTAAATTGAGTGCGTCAAAGATGTAATAAATAAAAATTACAACAAAGGTTGATTAAAAAAACTATTACAGAGCTTTGACAAGACTGAAAAAGTAAAGTTTAGGAAATCACAGTCTAAGAAACCAAAGAAAAATAGTGTATAGAGGAAAGCTTCCTCGGAAAGGAAAGAATCATGGCAAAGATCGCAGTAGTAGCAGCAAACGGAAAAGCAGCAAAGAAAATCATTACAGAGGCAGGAAACAGAGGTTTTGAAGTAACAGCATTTGGAAGAAGGGCGGAAAATGATACGGATGCCAAGAACTATATCCAAAAAGATATTTTGGAGCTTACAAGAGAGGACTTAAAGGGATATGATGCAGTGGTAGATGCTTTTGGCTCATGGACAGCAGAAACCCTTCCTCTTCATAGCAAGACAACACAGCACTTGGCAGACATCCTCTCCGGCACAGATGTAAGACTTTTGGTGGTAGGAGGAGCCGGATCTCTTTATGTAAATCCGGAGCATACGATTCAAGTAGCAGACGGGGAGAACTTCCCGGAAGCCTTTAAGCCTTTGGCACAGGCTATGGCAGCAGCACTTTCCGAGCTTAGAGAGAGAAAGGATGTGAAGTGGACTTACATCAGTCCTGCAGCTGACTTCCAGGCAGAGGGAGAGAGAAGTGGAAAGTATATCCTTGCCGGAGAAGAGTTTACATTAAATCCCGCCGGAGAGTCCGTGATTTCTTATGCAGACTATGCCATAGCTATGGTGGATGAAATCGAATCCGGAAAGCATATTCAGGAAAGAATTTCCGTAGTAAAAGCGTAAGTCTATATAAAATCTATATAAATAGAAAGGAGCGGTGCCCATGTTTTTCTTTAATAGAAATACCGTACAGTATCCCGGGGAAAATATTCCTTACGAAGAGCAAGTTCGTAAATTAAAGGAAAAAATTCAAAATGTGGAGGCTATTGTATTGGGTGCCGGCTCCGGATTGTCTACGGCAGCGGGTTTGACCTACAGCGGTGAGCGTTTTCAGAAATATTTCTTTGACTTTGCTAAAAAATATCCTATTCAAGATATCTATTCCGGGGGGTTCTTTCCCTTTGAAAGTCCTGAGGAATTTTGGGCTTGGTGGAGTCGTCATATTTACTTTAATCGTTACATTGATGCCTCCTCGGATGTTTATGGAAATCTCAAAAAGATTGTGGAGGGAAAGGATTACTTTGTCTTAACCACCAATGTGGATTATCAGTTTCAAAGAGCCGGCTTTGCAAAAGAAAGGCTCTTTTACACCCAGGGGGATTACGGGCTTTTCCAAAGCTCCCGTCCTACAGTGGCTAAGACCTATGACAATCAGGAAATTGTGGAGAAAATGTTGGAAGCCCAGGGCTTTGTCCGGGATAATGTGGGGATATTTCAGCTGCCGGAGGATAAGAAGCTGAAAATGTCTATTCCCACGGAGCTTATTCCCATTTGCCCGGATGACGGACTCCCTATGGCTATGAATCTACGGGTGGATGAAAATTTTGTGGAGGATGCGGGCTGGAAAATGGCGGCAAAACGCTATCAGGATTTCCTGCATAGTCATAAGGGAAAGCATATCTTATACTGGGAACTTGGGGTAGGGATGAATACTCCTGTGATTATTAAGTTCCCCTTTTGGCGATATACCGAGGAGAATCCCAATGCTTACTACGCCTGTCTGAATCTGGGAGAGGCGGGATGCAGCGAAAAAATTGTAGATAGAAGCATTTGCCTGAATGCGGATATAGGAAAGGTACTTAGAGATTTGCTATAGGGAAGCTTTGAAAGGAGGAGCACAATGAATCAAAGTGAGAGAAGGATATGGCTGATTCAGGAATTGCAGAAGGAAATGCCGGAGTATGCCCATTATCCGATTCCGAAAACTGAGGAAGAACAGTGGAGACTCCTCCGTGGACTCTTTAATGTGAGAAAACCAAGAGAAGCTTCAGAGGACTTTCTGAAAATGCAGGATACTTTTTTACAGGAAATGACCCGTGAAAAGGGGGTAGTGGATGGAAATAGTCTGGAAGCTACCGCTTTGGACGGAAGGCTGGTGCTTTGGCAAGGGGATATCAGTACCTTGAAGGTGGACGCCATTGTCAATGCCTGTAACAGTGCTTTGCTGGGCTGCTTTATTCCGAACCACAACTGCATTGACAATGTGGAGCACAGCATGGCAGGGGTGCAGATGCGCTATGCCTGTTTTCGGCAAATGCAGGAACAGGGTCATGAGGAAGCCACCGGCCAATGTAAGATTACGCCGGGCTATAATCTTCCGGCAAAATATGTACTCCATACCGTTGGACCGATTGTGCAGGGAGAACTGACAGAGAAAGAAATAAAAGAGCTTAAATCTTGCTATCGGGCGTGCCTTACGAAGGCTACGGAAGCAAAATGTAAGTCCGTTGCTTTCTGTTGTATTTCCACAGGTGTATTTATGTTTCCCAAGGACAAGGCGGCAGAGATTGCGGTCTGTACGGTAAGAGAATGGCTGGATGCGCATTCCGATACGACAGTGGAGCGAGTTATTTTCAATGTCTTTACCGATGAGGATAAAGAGATTTATAAAGAATTGTTAAAAGGATAGGTAGAGTCTGCCCAATTTCAGAGCTATAGCTGTAAAAAATAGCTTTAGCATTCTATAGCCCCAATTTTTGTAATAGATAATCTTGCAAAGCCATGATGTAAAATGTAAAATTACATCATGGCTTTTTGCTCCTTTGGAAGGTGATGTAGACAAAGCTTGTAATATGTAGACAAAGCCTGTGATAAGGAGACAAAGGCAATGCTGTCTGTAGTTGGAGTTCCGTCGGGCGCATAATGGAGATTAGATATAATTTTTTTAGGAGGATCTATGCAGGTTTCAACCAAATTTACCATTGCCTTACACATTTTAATTGCGGTGAAATACTTTGAAGAAGAATATAAGCTTACCAGTGATTTTCTCTCTGCCAGTATCGGCAGTAACCCGGTAATTATCCGAAACATAATGTCTCAGCTTCGGGAGGCGGGAATTATTGAAATCAAACGTGGCCCGGGAGGAATGCATATCACAAGAGATTTAAAGGATATTTCCTTTTTAGACATTTATCAGGCGGTGGAAACCAGTGGTCAGGGAGAGCTTTTCAACTTCCATGAGAAGCCAAACCCAAACTGCCCCGTAGGAAAAAATATTCATAAAATCTTAGATGAGAGTCTTTTGGAGGTGCAGAAAAAGTTTGAAGAAGAACTGAAAAAGCATTCCGTGGAAGAGGTGTATGAGAGGATGGGGAGGAAATAATATATGGAATCACAATAGAATTAATTTCAAAAAAAGAATGTAGCAATGTAGCAATGTGGCTATATTCTTTTTTTGTATTGCATTGGACAGACAGGTTATTTACCATTTACACCGCTCTGCCTCCGCCCTCTAAAATACGTCTTTTCTCGTACGCTTTAAAAATGATAATCTATGCCACTCTGCTTTAGAATTGCGTTTGCTGTGTGCCTGGATTTTATTTTTCCGTCAACCGTAAAATTGTTGTTATTTATAGGACTATGCCAAATATCATGGTCGCCCTTTCCGTGTCTGACAAGGAAACATCCGTTATCGGATAATATTTTTCTTACTTTCTTTTCATACTCAGCCATTACGCACAAACCTCTTCCACTCTTTCAGTTACAAATGCTAGTGTGGCATGCTCCATAGGCTGATGATTCAACTTTAACAATTCGGGCACTGTCATGCGCACCCTCTCGATGAGTACATCAAGCGAACCGCTTTCGAGAACGAGGCCTTTTATATCTTCGCTTGTAGCTACCCATACACTTGCGTCGGTGTCCCATAATAAATTTACCGTATAATTCATTTTTTTCCCCTTTTTAATTAAAGTTTAAAAATATTTCCCTGTTTCTTTTATCTACAAATTCAATCTTTAAATCACAGCCCAGTTTTCCCGCTATAGTTCGTAAGTCAGATTCTCGAAAATCGTCTTTCTTCAAAAGGTTACTTGTATTTTGGACTGATTTTCCTAGCAAACCTGCTAACGCCGTTATTCTCATATCCTTATATATGAGAATCGACTTAATTTTTCTTCGCTACCATTTTAATCCCCCTTTATTTGTATCTACTATATAGTATATGAATAAATTTAACAAGTGAAAAAAATAAATTGAAAAAAATTGAAAGTTATGCTTTGAACTTAAATTACATAGTGTAATATTACATTAATCACAAAAAGAGCTTAAATCCTGCTATCGGGCGTGCCTTACGAAGGATACGGAAGCAAAATGTAAGTCACTTGCTTTCTATTGCATCTCCACCGGCGTATTTATGTTTCCCAAGGACAAGGCGGCAGAGATTGCGGTAAGTACGGTAAGGGAATGGCTGGATGCGCATCATGAAAGTACTGTGGAAAGGGTTATTTTCAATGTTTTACCGATGAGGATAAAGAGATTTATGACGAGTTGTTAAAAGGATAGGGATGCGAAGGAGGATCTATGCAGGTATCAACCAAATTTACCATTGCCTTACACATTTTAATTGCGGTGAAATACTTTGAAGAAGAATATAAGCTTACCAGTGATTTTCTCTCTGCCAGTATCGGCAGTAATCCTGTAATTATCCGAAACATCATGTCTCAGCTTCGGGAGGCGGGAATTATTGAAATCAAACGTGGCCCGGGAGGAATGCATATCACAAGAGATTTAAAGGATATTTCCTTTTTGGACATCTATCAGGCGGTGGAAACCAGTGGTCAGGGAGAGCTTTTTAACTTTCATGAGAAGCCAAACCCAAACTGCCCCGTAGGAAAAAATATTCATAAAATCTTAGATGAGAGTCTTTTGGAGGTGCAGAAAAAGTTTGAAGAAGAACTGAAAAAGCATTCCGTGGCAGAGGTGTATGAGAGGATGGGGAAGGGATAAAGCACTTTCAAAAGATGAAAAAAATTATAGTTTTGAAAATGGTTGAAAAACAAAGATTATAGACAGAATACATTATCTAAAAAGTTTGAATTTAGAATCATTAGAGGATATAGGAGTAAAGCTAAACATTAGACCCAAAAGGCCTATCGTATAGTTTTACTCTTTTGTAAATGAATTTACAATGAAATCAAATAAATATATTAGAAATACACAATATAATTTGATGAAAAATAGGTGTATATGTATATTTACTCTATATTCCTAAACTGATAATATATTAACATAACTTGGAAGCCAAGTTTAAACATATACAGCTAAGTTTAATGGGACAATAAAGTAGTCTGGCTTCCCATACGATTACAATAAAAGGAATGCTTTTGAAAATATGAAAGTGCAACTCTTATCTAAATTTCCTGTGGATGCCTCTAATCAACAGTCTGAAACTCCTAACTATGTAAAGGCCTATGACAATTTGTATCGACTGATTATAGAGGGGGTAATTAAAGATGGAGATAAGCTTCCCAGCGAAAATGCTATGGCAAAGCATTGGGGAGTTAGTCGTGGAACCATTCGTATGGCTATGAAACGATTGGAAGAGGATGGTTACATTAATAAAAGTCAGGGTAAAAGGGCAACGGTTGCCACCTATGCCATGCATAAAAGAAATTCAATCAACTGGCTATACAATTTATGTTTAGAAGATTCTAAAGAGCCTATCACAAAGGTTCGAATGAAATGTAAGTATCAAAAGTGCGGCAAATACGTGGCGAATGAGATGGGGAAAGAGAATAGCGGCTTTTTAACGTTGGCAGTTGTTCTTGAATATTATCAGGAAGAAGAGCAGGTTGCTATTTCAACGGTTATTTTCGATGCGCATTGCATTGAAAAGTACCATATCGATATAGAGAATAAAGAATTTATCAAAAAGTTTGCCTCCGAAGAGATTTATAAATTATCTAGGAGAGCAAGGACTGTACTTAGCGTTGTTCAGTCTGAAGGAAGCAGTAAAATCAAAGGACTTTCCGCAGAAACTCCTGTAATTGTTTTTGAGGAAATTCTGTTGGGAGAGAATGATACTCCACAGTTTTACTGTAAACATCGTCTGAATGCGTTGAAATATCGCTTTTCCTTAGAGCGAAAAGCACCATTTTAATGAAGACACTTTGGGAGGTGTAGGTCATGAAGAAAAGTATTGTATCATTACTAACAATGGGCGCTCTTTCCGCAATGTTAGCAGTAGCTGCTACCGGATGTGCAGGAACCGGTAAGACGGAAGGAACAACAGTAGGCACAACGGCAGCAGGACAAAGTACAGCGGAAAAGAAGGAGAATGAAGCTTCACAACCGATGGAAAAGGAAAAAAAGCGGTTTATCTGGTTAATGGAAGTCTTGGAGATAAGGGATTTTTTGATTCCGCAGCTAAGGGGATGGATCTCGTACATAAAGACCTTGGTTGGGAAACCAAGATTGTGGAAATGGGTAGAGATGAAACCAGTTATGAGAGTAATTTCTTGGATGCAGCAGATCAGGATTGGGATTTAATTGTAGCCGGAACCTTTTCCGTCAGAGAGCAAATTGAAGAAACCTCTGCAAAGTATCCGGAGAAAACCTTCCTTGCTTTCGATTGTGCAATTAACAGAGATGTAGCAACAGAAGGCAATGTACTGGGGATTACCTATAACTCCAATGAGGCATCTTATCTTGCAGGCGTAATGGCAGCAAAGATGTTGGATTCCGGAGATGCAAAGATTGATGCATCCAAGAGAGTCCTTGGATTTGTAGGTTCTATGGACAGTGCGAACATCAATGATTTCTTAGTAGGCTATATTGAAGGCGTAAAATCCGTAGATCCGAGTATTCGTGTATTAACCTCTTATGTTGGTAGCTTTGAAGATGTACCAAAGTGCTTGGAGATGACGACACAGCTGTATAACCAGGGAGCACAGATGGTTTATGCTCCCGCGTCTCAGAGTATTTTAGGAGCGGCAACAGCGGCGAAGAACTGCGACAAATACCTTATTGCATGTGATCAGGATCTTTATACGCAGTTGAAAACAGATCAAGCTGATTTGGCGGCAAATATCATTACCTCTACTTTGAAAAATGTGGGAGAGTCCATTGAGACAGCTGTAAAAGGATTGGAAAGTGGAGAAATGAACGGAACACAAGACTATGTCATGGGCTTAAAAAGCGGAGCAGTTGGTCTGGCTGAAAATGAAAACTATGAGAAGCTTGCATCTGATGATGCTAAAAAAGCAGTAGAAGATGCAAAAAAGAAAATTATCGATGGCGAAATCAAAGTAGATAGAGCGGTTGATATGAAAACAGAAGACGTTGCGGCTTTGAGAGACAGTATGAAATAAAGCGATTTAAACCGATTCTCACGCACCTTGCCCCTGGGAATGGTTGCAAGGTGCGTTTTTAATGGGAAATTCAAAGTTTTGTGGGACTATTCGCCTTGAACAAGTGACATAGGAATAAGCCGGTATTCCGGTTAATCATAATAAAAGTGAGGTTGAGATGGAGCAGGATATCAAGGGAAAAGGAGAAATACTACGATTAGAGAATATCGAAAAAATCTATCCTAATGGTGTAATGGCTAATAAAGGTATAAACTTTTCGGTCCTGGAGGGAGAAATTCATGCTCTATCCGGTGAAAATGGAGCAGGAAAGTCCACATTAATGAAAATTATCTTCGGAGAAGAGCAGCCAAGTTCCGGAAAAATTTTTATTCATGGGGAGGAAAAAGTCATTTCTTCCTCAGAAGTAGCGATTGAGCTGGGAATAGGAATGGTACATCAACACTTTATGTTGGTCCCCTCTCTGACAGTAACAGAAAATATTATTTTAGGAATGGAGCCTTGTAAGCGAGGCTTTATCGATATGGAATCAGCTTGTCGAAGGGTAGAAGAATTAAGTCAAAAGTATAACTTGTTGATAAATCCTAAAGCAAAAATTCGAGACCTTACGGTAGGGCAAAAACAGAAGGTGGAAATATTAAAGATTTTATATCGAGGTGCGAAACTTTTGATTTTTGATGAACCGAGTGCCGTGTTAACTCCTCAGGAAACAGAAGAACTGTTCGTACAACTAAAAACTTTAAAGAAGGCAGGATATACCATCATTTTCATATCTCATAAGTTAAATGAAGTAAAAGAACTTTGTGACAGAATTTCAATTATCAGGCAGGGACGTTTCATGGGCGTTTTTCATGTTTCGGACGTAACAGAACAGGATATTTCTAATCTTATGGTAGGCCGCGAGGTGCTTCTTACTACAGAGAAAGAACCGGCAAAGCCAGGAAATATTCTGCTATCGGTGCAAAACCTAAGTTTCTATGCGGAATCCAATAAAAGCTATACTGGATAAGCTGTCTTTTGATTTGAGAGAGGGAGAAATCCTAGGTATTGCCGGGGTGGAAGGAAATGGCCAGAGGGAATTAGTGGAGGCTTTAACCGGTTTACTGAAATACCAAGAGGGTTCTATCAAAGTTCAAGGAAAAGATATTCAAAAGGAATCTGTTCAGAAAATTAGAAAGCTATCTGTTGCGCATATCCCGGAAGATAGAATGATAACCGGTATGGCTCATTCTTTATCGATTTTAGAGAATGCGCTTTCCGATAAAATGGATCTGCCAAGGTTTTCTAAGCGTGGAATTCTGAAGGAAAAAGAGCTCAAGAAATATGGAGAAGAAATCACAAGAGATTATCAGATTTTTTGCAAGAATCCCGATGTACGGATTGACTCCCTTTCCGGTGGAAATATTCAAAAGGTTGTACTGGCCAGGGAACTTTCTTCATCACCCAAAATTATTATTGCTAACCAGCCTACCAGAGGTGTGGATGTAGGGGCAACGGAATTTATCAGAAAACGTTTAATTGGAATGAGAGATAATGGAAGTTGCGTACTTTTAATCAGTTCGGATTTAAATGAAATTTTGGGGCTTTCTGATAGTCTTATTGTACTTCACGAAGGAAAGATTGCAGCATATTTTGCAGATACTTCTTCGATTTCAGAAAAGGATTTGGGAGCCTATATGCTGGGAATTCAAAAACAATCGGAAACGGAAATTCGGGAGGCTGTTCATGGATAGTAGTAAAAAAATAAATATTATAGTGGATCTAACTAAACTATTGGTGACGATTTTGGTGGCCTGCGGTTTGGTGGTTATCGTCGTGTTTGCCACAAGCTCCGATCCGTTTAATGCTTTTTTCAGCTTTTTTGTGGGCCCCTTTACTTCTGCAAGAAGAATAGGAAATATTGTGGAGGCGGCTTGTCCTCTTGTGTTTACTGCTTTAGCGGTACTGATGATTTTTGGAGCAGGACTTTTCTCCATGATTACAGAAGGAGCTTTCTTTTTCGGTACCTTAGGAGCACTGCTGGTTGCTTGCGGATTACCTCTTCCTGTAGGATTGCATCCATTTGTTGCCTTGGCAGTGGCCGGGATTTTTGGGGCGCTTGCAGCCTTTTTTCCAGCTGTTTTGAAAATGAAGTGGAATGTATCGGAAGTAGTGACTTCTCTTATGCTGAATAATATCATTCAATTCTTTGTGCTGTATTGTATCAGCTATTACTTAAGGGATATGAGCAGTTCCTCCTTGCAGTCTGTTCCTATGCTAAAGACTGTAAGACTGGCAGTACTGATTCCGGGAACAAGAATTCACTTCGGTGTTTTTCTGGCACTTCTGTCCTGTATTTTTGTTTACATTCTTTTGTATAAAACAACTTTCGGAATGAAGCTTCGCATCACCGGAGACAATAAAATTTTTGCTAATTATTCCGGAATTAAAGCTCCCTCTGTGATGTTGATGGCACAGATTGTAGCAGGAATTTTAGCGGGAGTTGGAGGAGGTGCAGAGCTTTTAGGAATGTATACCCGCTTTAAATGGACAGCCTCTCCCGGATATGGTTGGACAGGTATTGCGGTAGCCTTGCTTGCAAAAAATAATCCTTTGCTGGTTCCTTTTGCAGCCCTTTTTATCGGTTATTTAAATGTTGGTGCAAGTATTATGGCAAGAAGCAGCGATGTCAGCAGTGAGGTAGTACAACTGATTCAGGGAATCATCATTTTCATGATTGCTGCAGAAGCTTTATTTGGTAAGTGGAAGCAAAAAATGATTGTGGAAGCGACCAAAAAAGAAGAGCAAATGAAGAAGGAGGCTGCCAATGTTTAGCTTTAAATTCACTATAGATTTCCTTTTTATGTGGATTAGAGTAGCTACTCCGATTTTGTGGGCTGCTTTAGGGGCAAGTATTTGTGAAAAAAGTGGAGTAGTTAATCTTGGACTGGAAGGAATCATGCTGATTGCAGCACTGTTCGGAGTCATCGGAAGTGCTTTTGGTGGCGGATTGTTTTGGGGAATTGCAGCGGGTGTTTTATCTGCGGTTGTGGTAAGTGTACTATTTGCATACTTTCATCTGGTTTTAAAAGCAAATTCGGTTCTTTGCGGTACTGCCATTAACACTATTGCGGCAGGCCTTACCGTATTTGTTTTACAGCTTTTAACAGGAGAAAAGGGATCCAGTTCCTCTTTGAATAGCTTCCAATTTCCGACATTAAATATTCCCATAATAGAAAATATTCCTGTATTGGGGAGAATTCTATCCGGACACAACATTCTTACGTATATGGGGCTTCTAATGGTGTTTTTAATACATCTTTTTTTCTATCGCACACCCATTGGACTTCGTATTCGAGCAGTGGGAGAGACTCCAAAGGCGGCAGAAAGTGTGGGAATTAACGTGGTTCGCATTCGTCTTCTTGCTATTCTTTTATGTGGAATAATGGCAGGCTTTGGAGGAATGTATCTTTCCATGGGGTACTTGCCTATGTTTACCAGAGATATGGTTGCGGGCCGTGGCTTTATTGCTCTTGCGGCAAATGCTATGGGGCAGTCTACGCCGATAGGAGTGTTGGTTTCATCTTTATTATTTTCCTTCTTTGACGGATTATCCAACATTTTACAAATGCTTAGAATACCGGCAGAATTTATCCAGATGCTTCCCTATGCCGCAACAATTCTGTTTTTAACATTGTATTCCATTAAAAAATATATGGTGAAAAGTAAGGGAGAGTAGATTAAATGAAAAAAATGCTGATTGATTGCGATACCGGAATAGACGATTCCTTGGCAATTCTCTATGCACTAAAGAGCAAAAGTCTTCATATTGAAGGAATTACTACAGGCTTTGGGAATACCGGTGCTTTACAGGCTGCTGAAAATGTTTTAAGACTGATTCAACTGGCAAATCCGGGATACGAAATACCGGTGGCAACAGGTGCAGAAGAGACTCTTTTAGGCAAAAAGGAAGACTACCCAATTCATATTCATGGAAAAAACGGGATTGGAGATGTGGAACTTCCAAAGTCTAATCAAGTTTTATCTAAGGAAAGTGCTTGGGAAATGATTGTTCGAAAGGCAGGGGAAATGCCGGGGGAACTGACCTTAGTTACCTTGGGGAGACTGACCAATCTGGCTAAAGCTTTAGAATTGGATCCTAAGTTACCGCAGAAATTAAAGAATGTAGTAGTAATGGGAGGATGCGTTAAAGCGCCCGGGAATATCAGTCCCTACGCGGAAGCCAACATTGGTGGAGATGCAGAGGCGTCGGACATTGTTTTTCAAGCAGGCTTTCATATGATGGTGGTAGGGTTGGATGTGACTACAAAAACTTACCTTCATGGAGAAGATTTGGAAAAACTTGGTAAGTACTGCAAAGAAGAGAACCTACCCATTGTCCGGTATTTACAGGAAGCGTTAAAGCTGTATTTCCGTTTCCATCATGAAACAATGGGAATGATGGATGAAAGCGTAGTTCATGATCCCCTTGCCATGGTACTGGCAGATTGTCCTTCCTTAGGTACTTATAAACTTTTCAGTGCAAGAGTGGATACTACGAATTCCGATACTAGAGGCATGATTAAGATTGATGAAAGATTCTGTTCCGAAATTCAAGGAAGTGAGATTTATTTTGCCTAGAGGTAGACGGGAAACAGGCGGTAAACAGACTTCTTTCTGTTTTTTAAAGTGTAAATCGGGGAAGAAATATGAGTAAAATAGTAGTCATTGGAAGTTTAAATATGGATCACATTGTTCATGTGCCTCATATGGTAAAACAGGGAGAAACCATTTTGGCAAAAGATGATCTGCGATTTGTTCCCGGAGGGAAAGGTGCAAACCAGGCCTATGCCATAGGAAAACTTGGGGGAGATGTCTGTATGCTTGGAAAAGTCGGAAAAGATGAAGCCGGAAAAAGTATGATCCGAAATCTTTCAGAAGTGGCAGTGGATACTTCCAAGATAGAATTGTCGGATGCATCAACGGGAACTGCTTGGATTTGTGTTAATGAAGAAGGAGATAACAGCATTGTGGTAATCCCCGGAGCAAATAAACAAGTAGACATTCCCTATATTGAGAAAAATCTATCCGAGATTCAAGAATCGGAGATGCTTATTTTACAATTGGAAATTCCGATAGAAACTGTTTGCTTTGCGGCAAAAGAAGCAAAACAAAGGGGGAAATTAGTGATTTTGGATCCGGCTCCTGCGCAAGTAGCGCTTCCTGTTGAACTTTTCTCTTATGTGGATATTCTAAAACCTAATGAAACGGAATTAGCTATTTTAACAGGAATGGATGCATCTGCCAAAGTGGAGGATATGGTTAAAGAGCTTAGAAAACTATACAAAGGAACTCTTGTCGTGAGCATGGGAGAAAAGGGGGTTTTGATTGATGATAGAGAGCATTCTTCCAGACTGCCGGCCAGAAACTACGGTTGTGGATACCACTGCAGCTGGGGATAGCTTTGTAGCCGGAATGGCACTAAAACTTGTGGAGAATAAATCCTTGGAGGAAGCGATAGAGTATGCACAAAAGCTTGCTTCCATTGTAGTTTCCAAAAGTGGAGCACAAAGTTCTATTCCTACAGCTGAAGAAGTGGAGGATCTGGGATAGACTAGGAGGAATCATGGCAGAATATTTCATAGAAACCGCGTTGCTAACCCATGGCTTAGTTTCCCTTGGAGAGGAAGAAATCCTATCATTGTGGCCCTGGAAGGATAAAAAATTAGTTTGGTTGGAAAATGGCAAAATCTGCCATGGAACAATGGAAGAATATTTTCCACTTCGAAGAAGGGCCAAAGAAATCAAGAGAATCGATAGAGAAATTTTGCCTAAGGCCATGGCGGAGAAGGAGAATGGCTGCTTGACCGCTTCCGGTACGATAGCGGTTGCAGAGCTGTATGGTGTTCCTGTAGCGGTAACTGCAGGTATGGGAGGTATCAGCAGCTATATTCACGGAGAGACTCTGTGTCCGGATTTGCCTGCCCTTGTAGAAAGTAAAACCATTCTAATATCCACCTCTCCAAAGGATGTGGTGGATATTAAAAGCTCTATCGATTGGTTATTAAAGCATCAGGTAAAGATACTGGGCGCTCGCTATGATTACTGTTCCGGCTTTATGTTTGCAGGAAAGAAAATACCTCTCTCCGGAATATTAAAGAAAGAAGCTGTAGTAAAACCGCACACTCTGATTTTACAGGATATCAAAGCAGAGGAACGCGTCAAAGACAGGGCTATTCTACAGCAGGCCTTGGAGGCAGGACTGAAGGCTCAGGAAAGAGGAGAGTATTTTCATCCGGCAGCCAATGAAGTAATCAATCGGATGTCCGGAGGCGTGGCTGGAAGATTACAGCTAAAGTCCTTGATTGAGAATGGGAAGCTGGCTGGAGAAATTAGGGTGGAATGATACTAAACTCAGAAAATAAATAGGAATTTAGAAGCATATAGGGAGATTCAGAAAAACTTCTTTGTGGGTAACACAAAGGAGTTTTTTGTTTGCTTATCTACAGGGGGGTATGACGATGTAAACGGAGGATTATGTGCTGTATATCGAGAAAATGCTTAAAGGTGATTCCTATAAATGAGTGCTTGTATGGTAAAACAGAATAATAAAAGCTTAAGAACCTATGATATTATAAATAAAACAGGAACTTAGATTTAAGTGGGATTTATACAATTACGTTAGAATCATGAACTTTTAGGTATATAGGCTTTGTTGTGTTTTGTGACTATTTGTAAAAGTGGAGTTTGAGAAAGTTGGGGGGATATGAGAGAAATCTATATTTCTGATTTGGACGATACTTTGTTGGATCCGAAAGCTAATTTACCGGAATATTCAAAAGTCCTTCTCAATACACTCATGGAGCAGGGGTTATGCTTCACTGTGGCTTCTGCAAGAAGTCCATTTTCAGCATTGCCTATCCTGGACGGATTAGTGCTACGGTATCCTCTGGTCTTACTGAATGGAAGCCTACTTTACTATCCCGAAAAGGAAAAAATAGTACATAGTACAGTTCTTCCAAAAGATTCTGTGGCTAGAATTATTGAAGCGGTTAACAACTATTGTCCTCATTTCTTAATCGTAGGGAAAGAGGGAAACAACATAGAGATGCAGTATTTCCAAGAGGATAAGGAGTATTGGAATTCTCTTGTGGACTATTCCTACTTTCAGCAGAAAAATAATTTTTCTTTAGAAATTCTTAGTTCAAAAGAAGAGATTAATAGACGTACTGCTTTATATGCCTTACTTTCCTTTGATGAACCATTGAAATTTGATGAATGTAGGTCTTTTCTTCAAGAAGATAAGAAATTATTTATAGATGCCTATAAGGATCGATATTTAGAGAATAGATGGTATATAGAGATTTTCAGTAATGAGGTTTCAAAGCAATATGGTATCCAATGTTTACAAAAGCTTTATTCTTTTGAGAAGTGGATAGCCTTTGGAAATGGAGAAAATGACCTTTCTATGTTTCGACAATGTGATGAAGGAATTGCAGTAGCGAATTCCTGTAGTGCATTAAAGGCAGTGGCTTCAGAAATTATAGGAAGTAATGTGGAAAATGCAGTAGCTAAATACCTTCAGAAGCGATTTCAACGCGAATGATATCGCAATGATGCTGCTATTAAGTCGTGCAAAATTCAAAAGGCTTATGAGTAGCAAGAATAGAAAGCTAGAGTACTTTGAAAATAAGGCAGTGAAAAAACAATAAGATAATAGTGATACAGCAATGCGAAAGGAGGAAAAAGAATGGGAGGTGGGAGAAGTAGGAAGAATAACTTAGCCTATTTGTTTGTGATGCCGTCAATTTTCCTACTTTTTGTATTTACCCTTTATCCTATTTTGAACCTTATTTATCTGAGTTTTTATGAGTATAACCTGATTGGGAAAAAGAAGTTTGTTGGTTGGAAAAATTATTCCGTTTTATTATTTTCTAAGACGGATTTTTTACAGGCCATGAGAAATACCATGGTCTTTGCTTTAACGGTTTTACTTCTGTCCATTTTCTTAGCGGTTTTATTGGCTATGTGGCTACGAAAGGATAGCTTTCTTAATCGACTTGTGCAGAAAAGTATTTTCTTTCCTTACTTAATATCTACGGTGTCTTGTGCTTATATTTGGTCGTGGATGTTTGATATGGATAGGGGGATCCTAAATTATCTACTTAGCTTATGCCATTTAGCGAAGAGCAAATGGCTAAACAGTTCGGAAATGGCTATTTTTTGTGTGGCTGTAGTAGCGGTATGGAAAAGTCTTGGCTATTATTTATTGATTGTACTTTATGCGATTAAGGCCATACCCAAAAATATTTTAGAAGCGGCATCTTTGGAAAGTAACAACAGTATTTTAATTTTTTGGAAGATTATTTTCCCTATGATATCTCCCCAATTATTCTTTCTTGTGATTACGATTACGGCAAATGCGTATAAAACCTTTGATTTAGTAAAGGTAATGACAAATGGAGGACCCGGGATTTCTTCTGATGTTTTGGTGACGTATATTTACAGACAGGCCTTTGAAATGAATGCGAAAATAGGCCTGGCATCAGCTTCTGCAACGATTCTTTTAGGCATCACCATTTTTCTAACCTTTAGCTATTCACGATTAATGTCAAAGCAGATTTTTTATCAATAAAAAGACTTGAAAAGGATGGACTGTTGTTAATGAGGATATTGATAAGGAAAAAAGAAAAGATTCAATTTTCAATTGCACTCATAGCGAATGCTATGCGTAAAGTGTGGGATATCTTGTTTAAAGTCTTTATGTTTGCTTTCTTTTCCTTTCCTTTGTATTGGATGTTCAGTACAGCCTTTAAAAGCTATAAGGAGTCTATTTTGTTCCCTCCTTCTTTGATTCCGGGGAAAGTAGAGCTTTCAGCTTTTACGGAAGTATTTCAAAAAATAGATTTTTTGCATTTTGGAAAAAACTCGATTTTGGTTTCGATTTCTGTGGTTCTTTTACAAGCTTTAGTGAGTGTTCCTGCAGCCTATGGCTTTGCAAGATATTCCTTTAAAGGGAAAAAAATGCTGTGGGGAATTGTAATATTATCTCTCATGATTCCCTTGCAGATTACGTTTATTCCTGTCTATATCCTTTTTGCAAAGATGAAAATATTGGGAACCCTTTTACCACAGATTTTACCTTTTATTGCAAATGGTTATGGAATCTTTTTGATTCGACAGTCTTTTTTACAACTGCCCAAGGAACTGATGGAGTCGGCATATTTAGATGGAGCAGGGGAAAAAGAGATATTCACCTATATTGCGATTCCTCATGCAAAAGCAAGTATTTTGTCTGCTATATTGATTAGCTTTATTAGTACTTGGAATTCTTATTTCTGGCCCTTTGTAATGACCAATAAAGAAAGGAATATGCCTCTGACTCTTGCTATGCAACGCTTACAGGATGCGAATCAAGGAGTAGAGTGGCCAACTCTTATGGCCGCAAACAGTATTTTAACCTTACCGGTATTGATTCTATTTTTATTACTTAGTAAACAAATCCTTTTATCCTTTGGATATCAGGAAGAAAAATAAAGGAGAAAAAAAGTATGAGAAAAAACATTTTCAAAATTGCAGCTGTAGGCGGACTTGCTATGATGCTTGTAGCCTGTTCTACAGGGGGACAGAAGGAAGGCGTGGCAAGTACAGAAGTAAAGCAAGAAGAAACAAAACAAGAGTCGGAAAGTAAGGAAAGTACCGGACAGCCCATAAAAATTACTTTTTGGCATGACAGAAGCTCCGATACTGACAGCCAATTTTTGAAAAAACAGGTGGAAGAGTTTAATCAGAGCAATGGAAAAGGAATTGTTGTAGAAGAGGTAGCAAAAGGATATTTGGATGATGTACAAGCTGCGGTCACTACTGCTATTGCTGCGGGAGAAGCTCCGGTTTTAGCGGATCTTTCTTGTAACGGAATTCCAATATTTGCCTCTGAGGGTGTTCTTGCAGATATGAAGCCCTATATCGAGAGAGACAAATTTGATATGAATAATGTAGTGAAGGAATTACAGGATTATGTCTACTATGAGGATCAAATTGTTTCCATGCCTTATACTAGAGGTACTGCAATTCTGTATTATAACCAAAATTTGTTTAAAGAGGCAGGATTAGATCATGCTCCCGGTTCTTTGGAAGAACTGAATCAGTATGCTAAGGAGATTTACAAGAAATCCAACGGGGAGATTCAAGGCATAGGTTACACTATTGAGCCAACATATTATCAGCACTATTTGTTACATTCTATCAATGGAGTAGGTTTTATTGACAAGGACGGAAATAGTGCAAGTTGTTTAGAGGATGGCTCCATGGAGAAGCTCTTAAAAGATTGGTATAGCTGGACAGAGGAGGGCTGGTGTGCGATTCCTGCGTTAGAGAAGGCCAGCTCTGTAATGCAAGAAGCATTTTATAACCAAAAACTGGCAGCTTTTGTTTCCAGCTCCAATAGAGCAACATCTATTAGCAAAAAGGCAGAAGAGGCAGGGTTCCCTCTGGGAATGGGAGCCTCTGTAGGCTATGGCGGATATGCTGCACCCTTGGGGGGCGGTTCAGTAGGCATTATTGCAAAGGGGCATAGTGAAGAAGAAATTGCTGCAGCATGGGAATTCGTAAAGTTCTTAATGGATGATAAGCAGGTTGTTGCAAATCATATCGAAACTGGCGTGCTTCCGGTAACCTACTCCGCAGTAGAAACAGAAGAAATGAAAGAGTTTTGGGCCAAAGATGAAAATGCAGGTTATAAGTTATCTTATGAGCAGGTAAAGGATGCTTCTGCACCGTCGATGTCTATTCACACCTCTGAGTGGACAAGTGCGGTTAAATCTGCATGGTCAGAATTGATTCAAGCCAGAGATATTTCTGTAGAAGAGTGCATCAACAAATTAAAAGATGAGGCAAAGGAGATTTTCACTACGAGTTAAGTAGCTAGATCTACGAATATGAAATAGAATGTAAAAAGGTGCCATGGTTTAGACTGTGGCACCTTTTTAAGTTGCTGGGTTTGAAGATAGAGATTTAAAACATAAAACTCATTGAACTCTTTGCTTATTGGTATAGTCAGAGCTCTCTGTAACATATGAAATATACATGAAACATATGAAACAATATTGACTAAAAATACTCAATAGATATAATTATTCACAAGATGTTATTGTGATAAATGCATAAAAAATAGATTGCTAATACATAGTTACTAAAGGATTATTCCAAATGAAGAATAATGTGAAGCAAGGAAATTCTGCAACAGTTAGGGATATTGCAAAAACAGCTGGGGTTTCCCCCGCGACTGTATCAAGATACTATTCAGGAAGTTCAGTGGTAAGCAGAGAATTGGCCAGCCGCATAGAGGATGTATCTGAAAAGCTTGGCTATGTTCATCAACATAAGAGACGTAAAGAAGGAAGAGTGATTGCAGTTATGCTTCCCGATCTAGAGCTTATGTTTTATCGTGATGTACTGAGAGAGATTTTTGCCCAGTTGCCCCGATACCAATATCGTATGGTGATTATTCCCTACGAAAAAGGGGAGCAAGATTATAAAAGATTTTTTTCGGAAATGAATATTGAAGGTGTTATTTATCTGGATGAAGAAATAGATTCGGAAATTTTGCGTTATATTTTGTCTAAGAATATCAGAACTGTGATGTGTGGTGGACCTGCTACGGACAACAAGTCAGAGATGGTACATGTAAATGATATGTTAGCAGCATATGAGGGAATGAAGTATCTGATTCAGTTACATCATGAAAGAATTTTAATTTTATCTGATTATTCAAATAAACTAGGCTCCACATTTCAGAGGCTAGTAGGTTGCAAGAAGGCTATGGAAGAATTTGGTTTGCATATAGTTGAAGATCTTTTTGCACATGGAAAGATAACCTATGAAATGGGATATCGTTTAACGAAGAAAGTTTTAGATAAACAGGTGGACTTTTCGGCAATCTTTGCTTTTAGCGATGAAATGGCTATGGGTGCCATTCGTGCATTGCAGGAAAGTGGTATACAAGTACCGGAGGATGTGTCTGTTCTAGGCTTTGACGATATTTCCTTTTCGGAAAAATACAATCCGCCTTTGACGACAATACATCAGCCCATTCAGGAATTTGTTACGCAATCTTTAAATTTTTTTTTAGAAAAAGAAGAAAGAAACAAAAATGTAGATATCATATTTCCTTTCAGAATTATTGAAAGATCTAGCTGCCAGGAAAACAGGCAGAAGTAAATACATTTTATAAAGGAGGCTTTATGAAAAACAATTTATCTATGGAAATGCAAAAGCTTGTGGGTGCAAATACGCTACGAGGAATTGCCTATGGAGTACTGGCGGGTGCACTAGTGCTTACTGCAGGATGCGGAAAGAAAGAAGAGGAACAAACGAATCTAACTCTAGCTATTTGGGATGAGGCACAGCTTAGTGTAGTTCAGGAAAATGTAGATGCCTTTAATAAGGAACATGAAGGGAAAATAAATGTTAGTGTACAACAGATTCCATGGGACTCTTATTGGACAAAATTGGATGCCTCTTTAGAAACCAATGAGGCACCGGATGTTTTTTGGATGAATGTTTATCTTACTAAGTATGCAGACCATGAGTTACTCCATTCTTTGGATGAATATATTGAAAAGGATAAGCTTGATTTATCCGTTTATGCATCGGGAAGAATAAAGGCATTTAATTATGGTGATAAGCAGTATGCCCTTCCCAAAGGATTAGATACCGTAGTTTGTGCCTTAAATAAAGACATTTTCCAAAAGTATGATGTGGAACTTCCCAAAGAGGGATGGACTTGGGACGATATGCGTGCAACTGCAGATCAGCTAAAGAGTGCAATCCATGAGAAAGGTGGAAGTGAATATCCTATTGTAATGGAATTGGATGGACAACCTTCTTGGATTAATTTCTTGTATCAAAACGGAGGCTATTACCTTAGTGAAGATGGAAAAACAACAGGTGCTGCATTGCCGGAATCTCAGGATGCGATTCAGCAGGTTGTTGATTTGATGGACAATGGTCAGATGGCACCCTATGAGGTACTTTCCGAGAGTAAGGGAACAGACTTATTTGTTTCCGGTCAGGCAGGTATTGTATTCGTTGGTTCTTGGAAAGCAAGTGTATTGGAAGACAGTAAGCTAGCTCAAGATGGAAATGTTCAGCTGATTCAGATGCCGGCTATGGCAAAAAATAATTATTGTACAATGGGTGGACTTGGCTATGTAATGAGTGAAAAATGTAAAAATAAAGAGGCGGCATGGGAATTTATTCGTTATATTAGCGGTGAAGAGGCAGAAACGCATGAGGCAGAGAAGGGAATCGATATTCCGGCCTACTTATCTGCTCAGGATGCTTATGTTAAGAACTTTAAGAATCTGGATGCTCAGGTTTTTATGGAAGCAAGTAAAACTGGTTTCCCCTATCCTTCTAACGGTAACTTTGATTGGACTTCTTTTGTGGATGATTCCATGCAGGTGGCTTTTGCGAAAAAGCAGAGTGTAAAGGATGCATTAGAAGAAGGCGCTAAAGGCACAGGAAGTATTGGATGAACTGTATAAATAAATTTATGTAAAGCGAAGAGAGCAAGAGAAACTTGCTCTGCTATGAGGATGTAAAGATGAAGAGGGAAGTAAATAGAGTTAATCGCAAAGATAAACAGGAAATACTTGTGGCGTATTGTTGCATCCTTCCTATGTTTCTAGGGCTATTTATTTTCTATATACTTCCTTTTTTTGAAAATGTCTTTTTTAGCTTTCGAAAAATGGGAACCTTTGGTAATGGTGTTTTTATCGGCTTAGAAAATTATCGAAAATTGCTTCAGGATGATGTATTCTGGATAGCTTTCAAAAATACTATTTTTTATGCCATTGTAGGAGTTCCTATAGTACTTTTTGCTTCAGTTTTTTTGGCTAATCTTTTGAATAAAGAAATGCGAGGAAGGACAGTTTATCGCACTCTTCTTTATATCCCTGCAATAACCATCCCTGCAGCTATTGGAATTTTATGGCGATGGATATTAAACTATCAGTACGGAGTTTTAAACTATCTTTTAGAAAAAATAGGACTATCACGACAAGCTTGGCTGGGAGATGTGAACTTGGTACGATGGTCCATTATTCTGGTTTGTGCCTGGTCTATGATTAGTACTTATACCATTATTATGCTGGCAGCTCTACAGGGAATTAATAGGGAGTATTATGAGGCGGGAAAAATTGATGGGGCAAGCAATGGGCAGCTATTTTTTCATATTACGCTACCAATGTTATCTCCTATGATTTTTTTCTCATTCATCATGATTACCATTGGGATTTTACAGATTTTTGACTTCATTTACCTGATGGTGGATAGGAAATCTCTGGCTTATCAATACAGTTACAGCTTAGTGACTTACTTTTATGAGTGTGCTTTTACAAAAAGCAGTATGAGGGGATATGGAGCGGCAATTTCCGTGGTATTAGCTCTATTAATTTTGTTTGTCACCATTATTCAGATGCTGGTCAAAAAATATTGGGTAAAAGAAGGGTAGGACATAAAAATGAAGATAAAAGTAAAGAGCGGAGAGAGCTTGGGATCAAGCATTTTAAATCATTTGTTCCTGCTGATAGCGGCATTTTTTGCCTTTGGTCCATTCCTTTGGATGTTCTTAACTTCTATCAAAAGCTATGAAGAGACGATTCGGATTCCGCTGAAATTCTTTCCTACCGTACCGAAGTGGGATAATTTTGAGATAGTTTTTTTCGAAACTACAATTTTCTATTCTGTATTTTAATACCTTTTTTGTGACCATCCTGATGATAGTGTTTCAATTATTGGTTGTAACACTTTGTGCATTTGCTTTTGCCAGACTAAATTTTCCTGGAAAGAATTTTTTGTTTTTGTTTATGCTGGCTTTAATGATGGTTCCCAGTCAGATTTTTATTATTCCAAGGTTTAAGTTAATGGTATCTTTGGGACTTAGTAATACCCTAGTGGGTCTGGCATTACCGGGAATTTTTAATATTTTTGGTGTATTTTTAATGAAACAATTTTTTGAAACGATTCCTAAAGAACTGGATGAAGCTGCCAGAATTGATGGGGCAGGTTATATGACAATTTATTGGCGGATAGTTATTCCTCTTTCCAAGTCCGGTATCGTTACATTGGCTATTTTAACCATGCTTGGTTCCTGGAAGGATTTAATGTGGCCTTTAATAAACAACTCTCTAAGAGAGAAGATGACTCTTGCGGCAGGTCTGGCGATGTTGATTGGGGAACATACAACCTATTATGAGCAGGTTATGGCGGGGGCGGTGATTGCGGTACTTCCTCTCATAGTTATTTTTATTCTTTTTCAAAAGCAATTTGTAGAAGGAATTGCCTATAGCGGCTTAAAGGGCTAAGGAAGGAAAGAAAGATGATTTTTAAGTTTCCAATTAATGATGCGCATATTCACTTATTTGATGTCAAAGCTATAGAAGAATGCATTGCTATGGTGGATTTTTGTGGCTATAGCCATTGGAATTTTTTGGCGTACACCATGCTTGATCATAAAGGATGTTTTGCAAATAATTTACTTGCTGCTTTGATGAAATTAAAAGAAAAGGGTAGATGTAGAGCCTTCGCTTCTTTTGATTATGCCATGGATTTTACTGTGCCGAAGGCGGAGGAATTAAAAAGGCAGATTCAATTTTTTGACTTGGCAGGATTTGACGGAATAAAAATGTTGGATGGGAAACCCTTTGTAAGGATGAGACAGGGGATTCCTCTAGATGCGCCTAACTATGACTTGATGTTTGATTATGCGGAAAAATCTCAGATGCCTATTACCTACCATATCAATGATCCGATTGAATTTTGGTACTGGGAGAAATTACCTGAATGGGCCAAAAAGGAGAATAATTTCTATGGAAATGGTACATATCTGCATAAATGGGAGTTGGATGAAGAAGCATTTGGCTTTTTACGGAAGCATCCGAAGCTAAATATTGTTTTGCCCCATTTCTTTTTTGTTTCGGATCAGCCGGGGCTGTGTAGTGAATTGTTTCATCATTATGCCAATCTCCGTTTTGATATCACTCCTGGGTGGGAAATGTTTGAAAATTTTGCAAAGGATTGGGACTATTGGAGAGATTTTTTTGAAAAATATTCCGATAAAATTTTGTTTGGAACGGATACCTTTTTCGGATCATTGGAAAGAGACAGTATTTTGCTTAAGACGAGTGCTGGAAACAGAAGAGAAATTTATTGCTTTTTGAAGAAAAATTGTAGAGGTCTTAATCTTAAAGACGAAATATTACAAGACTTGTATTTTAATAATTACCATAATGTGGTTCGGAACATAGAAAAAACTATAAATGTGAAGATGGTTTTGGAATATGCGGATAGCCTGTATGAGAGAATTCCAAAGGATGGAAAAGAGAAGGAAAATCTAGAAATTTTGGAATACTTGAAGAAGGAAATTGCAAAATATGCATAAAATGGGAGATTGTGTATGAAAACATATGATTTTAAAACATTTTCCCAGATGACCTTGGATTTGATATTCAAAGGAATGAATAGAATGCCCTCGCCAGGAGAAGAAGTATTTTCTCAGGAGTTTATGATGCAATTAGGAGGAGGACCAACGGTAATTCCAATTGTATTAAATTCCCTTGGAAAAAAAACCGCGCTGGGTACTTTTTGGGGAGAAGATGAAGAGTCAAAATTGTGCGTTCACTTGATGAAAAGCCTGGGATTTACAAATTATACTAATTTTTATTCAACAATAGAAAGAGGAAAAGGCAAAAATCCTTTGGTTGTATCTTGCGTATTTTCTTGGGATAGAGACAGAGGTTTTGTGACACGAAATGATGAAGTCTGTGAAGAGAGCTTACCGGAAGAGACAGTGTATCAGTACTTGAAGGATGCGAAGGTTGTTTTTGCACCAAAAGGACATTTTGAAGTAACTAAACGGTTACATGAAGAAGGAAGTATTATCGTTAGCGATACAGGTTGGAAAGATGACTTGAACATCAAAGATTTTGTGAAAATGCTTTCCTTTGTAGATGTATTTACCCCTAATGATAAGGAAGCTATGAAGATGACAGAAACAACTTCTGTGGAGGAGGCTCTTAAAGTTTTAGGGCAATATACCAGACTTCCTATTGTTACGATGGGAAGCAGAGGTTGTGCTTGGATGGAGAATAATACTTTAAGATTCTCTGAAGCCATATCATTTCCGAAATCTATAGATACTACAGGTGCAGGAGATAATTTTTTGGCGGGAGTTATTTATGGAATACTAACAAGCGATAAAATTTCTAATTGGCTAAAACTAGGAAATATTTTTGCTGGGTATTCTACTACAGGACTTGGATGCTACCAAAGTATGGTTACCGGAGATATAATCCGACAATATTATCCGGGGAAATTGTAAGCGAGGGATATAAAATGAAATTGACAGTTATTGGAGGCGGTGGAGTCCGTTCTTTATTTTTGGCAAAAAGTATTGCACAAAAAGCTGAATCTCTGCGTATTACTGAGCTGGTATTTATGGATAATGATGAGGAAAAGCTCAGGATATATGGTGGCCTTGCCCAGGAAGTGAGTAAGAGAATAGCACCGAAACTGGACTTTGTCTTAAGTAAAGATTCGGTGGAAGCCATGAGGGATGCAGACTACATTATCACGACTATTCGTGCCGGTGGGGATCATATGAGAGTTCTGGATGAAAGAATTGCTTTATCCCATGGTCTCCTTGGACAAGAAACTACCGGTGCAGCAGGGTTCTCCTTTGCAATGCGCTCTATTCCGGCTTTGCTGGAATATTGCAAGTTAATAAAACTTTATGCAAAACCAGAAGTTAAAGTTTTTAATTTTACTAATCCTGCAGGAGTAGTTTCTCAAGCTTTGAGAGATATGGGCTATGATTTTTGCTATGGAATATGTGATGCTCCCAGTGGAATGCTACATCAGTTTGCAAAACTCTATGATGTGGACGCGTGTTCTGTAATTGGAGAGTGCTATGGTTTAAATCATCTTTCCTTTTTTTCCTCCATTAAAATTGAAGGACGAGAGGTTCTTTCTGAGCTTATAGATAGAGAAGATGCCTATGTAAAAACGGATATGCGTTTTTTTGAGAAAGAGCTTCTACAGAATATGGGGATGATTTTAAATGAGTATTTATATTATTTTTTCTACAGAGAACAGGCGGTGGAACATATTTTACATGCGATTCAGACAAGAGGCGAAAGTATAGCATATATTAATCAGCAGATGACGAAGGATCTTTCCGGTTTGGATGTTCATCAGGATTTTGAAAAATGTATTCAATGTTTTGAAAGGTGGTATGCCCTTCGAGAAAACGCCTATATGTCTGCTGAAACCGGCATTCATCGTGATAAGCCTTGGTCTTTTGACTTAAATTCACCGGATAATGGGGGTTATGCAGGAGTAGCTCTTAAATTTATGGAAATCATGCAGGAAAATAGAAAAGGAACTATGATTCTATGTACTCCTAATCAGGGAGCTATTCCATACTTAAAGGATGAGGATGTTGTAGAAATTACTTGTGAAATTAGTAAAGAAGGGGTAAAGCCGCATAGGATTTTGCAAGCTGACGAAAGAGCATTGTCTTTAATTCGTCGTGTCAAGGAATATGAAAGACTTGCTTCCCGTGCAATTTGTAAGCGTTCTATTCAGGATGCAGTAGACGGTCTTTTTGCTCATCCACTAGTTGCCTCTTATTCTTTAGCAAAAAAATTAGTTGAGCAATATCTAATACTTAATGCTGAATATTGTCAGGGATGGAAATAATCATCATAGATGCCGTATCTGTTAGATTGGCTAAAAAGAAGATTTTTGTCGGTTATATCGAACAAAAATCTTCTTTTTGCTTAAATATCAAAGTATAATATAAGCATATATTCTTTACCTCTAAGAGTAATATATACAAGCGATTTAATTAGTGAGATTAGGAGAGCGTATAGCTTTTTATTGAAATAGTATTACCTCTAATCTAGTCAGTTTTAACGGACTCTATCCTGCGTAAAATACATTTTAGAGTAAGCAAAGTAAAAATACCCATTGCTGAAATAGAAAGGATGGTCTTTGCCATGGAAGAGATGTATTTTACAATTACGGGATGCAATCATTATTTTGGTACGGAGTTTTTGAAGGAGGGCATGAAGCTAAAGCTGGAGAAGGAACCGGATAATAAATTCGATTCCGAGGCTATTTTGGTGAAGATAAAAGGCCTTGGAAAGATTGGTTATGTGGCCAACAGCCCTTATACGGTGAAGGGAGAGTCCATGAGTGCTGGAAGACTGTATGACAAGATTGGAGATAAAGCCAAAGCCAGAGTTGTCTTTTTGCTTCGGGATGGAGCCCTTTGCAGAGTTACAGATTGCGGACTGGGGGAAAAGTTAGCATTATAGGAGGTTTCCTATGTCGAAATTTGCTTCTATATTTCAGAAGGTATTGATGTCATTTTCCTATCGGGGAAAGGAAATTTTCAAGCCCTTAAATACCGGGCAGATTGATGAAAGAGTAAGTGCTGTCCGGGAATGGGTAGCAAATGTCTTTTTCTATACGAAAAATGGCAAGACCATCATGATTGATGCGGGCTACAACTATGAGCGTCTGGCGGAGAAGATGAAGTGGCTGGAACTGGAGCCTGCTTCCATTCAGCATATCCTGCTGACCCATTTGGATACGGATCATGTAGGGGCGGTGGAAAGGGATAGTGCAGGACTTTTTCGGAATGCCAAGCTCTACCTTGGGAGAGACGGAAAATAAATATTTGAACGGAGAGGCTCGGCGAAGAGTCTTATTTGGGCATTATAAGCTCTCTATGGTGAAGACGGACAATGAGAAAAGGCTCCTGAAAGATGGAGAAGTTTTCTATATTGATGATATCAAAGTGGAGGCTATCCTGGTACCGGGACATACCTTCGGGCATTTGGTATACCTTATTGATGATGCCTATCTTTTCACGGGAGATACCATTTGGTTTGGACCGGATGGAGGCTATAGCTTTTTAAATTCTTTGGCTGAGGACAATGAGCTGGCGAAAAGCTCTCTTGTAAAGCTGGAAAAGATAATAAAGGAGAGAGGAATTTCTCCGAAAATTATTAGCGGACATACCGGCTGGACAGATGATTTGGACTTTGCGTTTCGACATAAAGATCAGATTTGTAACTCCTTAAAGAAGCAAAAGCCCCATGACCCCATGGCGCCCTATGATGCCTATGATGAACGGGAGGATACCGAGAAAAAGGCAAGAGAAGAGTGGCTTCCAAAGGCCAGAGAAATAATGGAATAGAAATATAAGCATAAGGAGCGACAGCATGGTAGTTGTTTTTGAATTTCTTAGCCGGGAGCCTATTGAAAATGTCATTACCGCAATGAATTTTCAAGTGGATAGGCTGGTGTTTTTTTCGGAAATCATGAGGACATTATTTCTCAGAAGGAAAAGACGGAGAATTTTTTGAGAAAATACTGTGCTGTGGAAAATATTGTCTTTCTGCCCTTGTCGGGAAGCAATTTGCAGTCGGTTTTGGAAACCATGCGAAAAGAAATCGAGCTGGAACTTAGCAAAAAAGCCAAGCTCTTTTTCGACATTACCGGAGGAGAAAGCCTGATGCTGGTGGCCTTTGGTATGCTGTCCCGGGAATATGAAACACCTATGCACATGTACGACATTTTCAAAGGAAAGCTTTTGGAATTGAATGCGGAATCATTGCATTACAATGAGGTGAAGGAAGAGCCTTTCAACAGAGATAAACAGAATGATGAGGTAAATGCTTATGAGCCAAATGTTGAGTTCCTAAATGATAAACAACATAAAGGCATCAGTAGCATTGCGACCAAACGAACTATTCCCATGACTCTGGATAAGCTGATTGAAATGCATGGCGGTGTCATTAACTACAAATTACAAAAGGATATTAAAGATGTTCCGGACGAGGAGAGTAGGGAAGATATTTTAAAAATCCGGAAGGTGATGAAGCAACATTCGGAGCATTGGAATCCCTTTTCCGAGTTTTTAAGAGAAAACATGAGCCCTGATGAAGAGGGGCGAGTGTATCGAAAAGAAAGTACGGTACTGAAGGCATTGGCGGATTCTTCCAATAAGCTAAAGTCTGCTCATAAGTTTTATCAAATCATGGAGGATTTGGCTCGGGCAGGAGCGATTCTTGATTTAAAACATTCCGAGGGAAAATATCAATTTCGCTTTAAGAACAAGGCGATTAAGGGATATCTTTGGGATGGAGGCAGCATTTTAGAGCTCTATACCTATTTGCAGGAAAAGGGGCATAGCGATGAGTGCCGGGTAGGAGTGCATCTGGATTGGGATGGGGTGCTGGAAGGCCCTGCCGGAATTGATGTGTTAAATGAAATCGATGTCCTGTCTCTTCAGGGCTATATTCCCAGCTTTATTTCCTGTAAGAGCGGAAAGCTATCTCCCCAGCAGTGCCTGCATGCCCTTTATGAGCTGGATACGGTAGCACATCGCTTTGGCGGAAAATATGCCAAGAAGCGACTGGTGGTGACAGCGGAGATGAATGAAGTCTATCAGGAGCGTGCCTTGGAAATGGGAATAGAGCTGAAAGTGGAATAAGAAACCTTTGCCGTGACTTGGGCGTAAAAAAGGATTGGTTTTTAAAATATCTGTATTGTACGAAAAAAGGTAACTGTTTATGGAATGGGATGATTTTAATGAAAGGGCTGAAAACTGGAGCAAATCCACTTTAATCCAAAGAATTTCCTCTTTGAAGACGATAGGAGAGGCTTGGGAGATTTCTGATATTGCAGAACTTATAAAGGATCAGGAATTAAATGCGAAGCTGATAAAAAAAGCGATGTCCTTAGGAGCGAAATTTCCCTTTGAGGATATTGTGAGCTTTGAAGGCCTGGTATCCAAAGAAACAATCTGTCAAATGATAGACTATGCCTAAATCATGGAGAAAGCATAAGTACAGATGAAATCTTGGGGTTTGAAGGAATCGTAGATCAGGATACCTTGGATATGCTACTCCATTCCATGGTGAATCGAAAGATTTCTCTTAACGCGGATGATTTACTTGACTTGGATGGCGTGGTATCCCAGTCGGTGATAGATCGGGCTGCTCTGGCTTCGACACTGCAATTTTCCAGAGATGACATGGCGTATTTAGAGGATGTGCTGAGCCCGCGAGTGCACCGAGCTCTTTGTGAGAAAAACGGTCTCTATGAAATGGATGGAGAATATAGAAAGCTTGCGAAGTCTCCTGCAAAGAAAAACAATAAAGCTTCGGAAGCTAAGAGCAAAGGCCTTTATGAAGCTGCCCAAACAGACAGCAGTATAGATAGCAGTACAGATAGCAATACAGAGGGAGAAGTCCCGGGAATTTCTTTGTGGACATTACTTGTTGCTCTGATTAGCTTTCCTTTTACCCTGCTTTTTAAGATCATTCGGATTTTTGCTTTTCTCAGTTTGTTTAGCGGAAAGAAGACGGAAGAATTTCGTGTCGGCGATCCGGTTCTGGTACGATATAGCCAGACGGAAGGTCGCATTATCGATATTAACGGAAGCCTTATTATGGTATCCATGTATGACGGAGGCAAGGTGGATTCCTATCAGGCTTATGAACTTGAGAGAATATAATAAAGAAAAAATAGCTTCGTTTTGGGGGAAAAATATCCCAAAGCGGAGCTATTTTCTATATTTTTTAGAGAAAAGAATTTGAAAAACAAGCTTTGAATCAAAATTTTGCAAAAACAAACTTCAAATTAAAAAGCTATTTGTACTTATAAAATCCTTCCCCTGCATTAACTCCAATTTTACCCTCTGCCACATACTTTTCTAAGATAGCCTTAATCTTTCCGGGGACACTGTCCGGATCCTGAGACTGGGGATTGTTGGATACGATGTTTAAGGCGGTATTTAAGCCTACGATATCCAGAATCTGGAAAGGTCCGAGAGGAGAGCCGGTGCCCAGTCTCCAGGTCAGGTCAATGGTGGCAGGATCTGCCACTTTCTTGGCCAAAAGCATTTCTCCTGCGCTTAAGAAGGGAATCAGCATGGAATTAAGGATGTAACCGGGCTGTTCCTTATGTAAACGGAGGGGAATCATTTTAATTTCAGAGGCAAAGTTCGCCACTGCCTCATAGGCTTCTTTGGAAGTTCCATCATGACCCATGATTTCAGCGGTATTGCTCTTCCAGATGTTATTGGCAAAATGGATAGCCAGATAGTTTTCAGGTCTGGAGAGACAGTCTCTAAACTGGCTGGGCACCATGCTGGAAGAGTTTGTGGCAACAATGGTATTTTCCGAAAGGAAGGGATCGATAGCCTTATAGAATTCCCTCTTTGCCTCAGGATTCTCCGCCATACTTTCAATAATTAAATCTGCATCCTTGCAGGCTTCGGAAAGGTCGGTAGTAAGCAGAATATCCTTATGGGCTCTTTCTACATTTTCCAAAAGCTTGTCGATATCCGCCTCTGTAACAGAAGAAGAGTCAGGAATTAATCCTCTGGAGAAGCTCAGTCCCTTTCCCAGGTTCTTTTTTGCCTCTGTCAGCTCATTCTTATAAATCGTATAAAGTCTTTCCAGCTTCGGCTTGGTTCTCTGGATAGAGTCCTCACTTCTTAGCCAAATCTTTACGGAAAATCCGGAAAATGCAGTTTGAAAAGCAATTTGGGAACCCAAAACTCCACCGCCGGCTACTGTAATATTTTTAAAACTCATAACGACCTCCATTTCTATCTTAAAAAGATATTTTGAAATTAAATTGTGTAAAAATATATTATAGCAGGAAGTTAATGAAAGGAAAGAGGAGGGAAGAGACTTTATAATTATTTCATTTTCTAGGAGTCGATATATATTTGTTTTTACAAAGGCGCTAAGGTGTTGCGTAACTCCAACAATAATGTGGAGCTATTTTTGTTACGTAATATTTTTCTATTCAGTATATAATAAAAATTAATATTTAACAGAAAATCGAGAAATGAAAGCAAAAAGTATTTTTAATAAATAAACCGCGGTATTGTGAGACTCTGTTTACTTTATCGTATTGAAAAGAAAAAAGTACTACCGGAAAAGAGCGAACGAATTCTTAGAACTTTGCGGCAAGAGCTTTGGATTTTCTTGTCGTTTAAAATAGCAAACTCATAAGGAGGTAAAAATGAATGTAGCGAAGAAGTGGGGAATGGCAATGCTGGCTCTGGGACTAAGCATATTTATGGCTTTACCGGCATTTGCAGGAGAATGGGTCTATGATGGTCCGGAAAATTGGAAGTGGTGGTACAAGGAAGCGGACGGAACTTATCCGAAGGACAGCTGGAAGCAAATCGATGGAGAGTGGTATCACTTTGATGAATCGGGTTATATTGATATCGGATGGAGAAATTATCCTAGAACAGAAATGAAAAAAGTTTTAGGAAGCATGATGGAAGTTGATATTGACCAGTGGTACTACATGGATGATTCCGGGAAAATGCTGAAAAACCAAAATTATATTGGAGGATACACAGATGAAAGCGGTTTACTGCATTTTGATCATGTGTCTGTAGATGCAAGTGCTTATGAGCGTTATGTAGGCAAAAATAATGCAGGAATCCCTAAGCCTTTATCAGAAAACGCAGAGTATAAAGAGGATATAAAAAAATATGATATGGTAGGAACACCATTGGAGGGAGATGGACTTGGAGGTTGGAGATATCCCATCACAGATTATCGAAAAGATTTTTTCAAGGTTGTAAATCAGAAAGCGATTCAGCTGGAGGGCACTTATCAAGTTCCTCTTTCGAAGGAATTATATGAAAGAGATAAAATATTTATTTCCTACAACCTTTGGCAGATTCTCGCGAACAATGATTTATCGGCAGGATATTTGAATTTTGATATTAAAAATAATGTAGCGGACATTGAATTTGAAGGATATTACTATATGTCCCAACAAACCGACTATCAGGAATAAAATAATAGAATTTATTTAAAGCTCAGGCAGTAGTCTTTCTACTGCCTTATTTTTAGTTTCTTTGAAACCGGAATAGAAAAATTAGATTCTTTATAAATCCTATGCCGAAGCCGATAAAGTAGGTAAGCAAAAATTGGTAAATAAAAACAAGTAGGTATATCTTAGAAGAGATGCAAAGGAGAGGCATAAAAGATTACCTGCTAAAGTATGGAGTGATTTTTATGAAAATAAATTTAAAATGGAGTTTTTTCTTTCTATGGTCTTGCCTGTTTATCCTAAGGTTTTTTATGAAAAGCTTGCTTATTAATAATGGAGAGGCATTTATCCTAAGATTTCTGGGCCTTTTAGCTCTGGCATTATTGTACGGACTTTTTGTCCGTTTTACAGTGCCTTTCAAAAAAGAACAAATCAAAATTTTCAGAGGAATTTTTGTCCTGCTTTCAGTTTCTACGTACTTGGAATATTATATTTTTTATTTACCCAACGGCTTTTTGACAGAGGGAATTCTTAACATTCTTATCGATGCACTGCCTATGGTATTACTCTGCGGTATGGCATGGGGCATTGAAAACAAGCTTTGTATAGTCTTGCAAAATATTTATAGAAATAAGAAGAGTATCTATACGCTATGGAATAAACAGCTTATTCGCTTAACAGAAGAGAGTGACAGGAAAAAGGAGACAGTTTTTCCTGCTTTTTCTATTCTTAGTATTGTATTTTCTCTTGTACTCTTATACTTCTTAATGGAGAATAATTTTGCTTTATGGCTTGCATCCTTTTCCGCTGTCCTATCTGTTTATTTTCCCCAATGTATGAGAGATAAAAAAATCAATTGGAAACAGGGACTGGCTTTTGCCTGTCTTGCTCCTAGCTGTTTAAGTGTATTTTTTTATCTCTATCAAATGCAGGAAGATCAAATTTCCCTATCCTTTTTTCTGAAGTTTCTGATTGAACAAGTTTTAGGAATCATTGAAGCCATAGTAGTTCTTGTTCTATTACAAAAAAACGAAACACTCTCTACAAAAGAGGAAGATAGTTTTATCAATGAACAGATTGCTACCAAAAGTCTTTAGGATAAAGTATTCAAAATAAAGAGCCCGGTATAAAGTAAATAGTATCTAGTAAAGATGAAGTCTAATCACTAGCTTCAAGCATAAAAGAGTTGGTAATAGTTAGATATAGTAGATAGCATTTACGCAAGATAGGTCTAAAAGAGAGGGAATCTGAGCCCATCGGTGCTTGCGACAAGCTGACCAAGTGAAGGACTATAAAAATCAATAAACGAAGCGAAAGATGCAGTACAGGTCTGTAATAGGGGCAATCTGAGCCCGTCAGTACTTACTGAAAGCAAGCAAAGCGAAGCTTGAAGTTAGTACTGCTACGAAGGCGAGGTTAGCGGGAGCGTGCCCAAATTACAGACCTGTACTGCATCGGAGCGTACCTTGATTATTTACAGTTCGTCGCTACGAGGCGAGGTTAGCGAGAGCGTGCCCCATTTACAGGGATATGCTGCATCAAAGCGTATCTTATATAATTAGTCCTTCACTACGACGAAGGGCGAAGTTAGTGAGAGCGTGCCCCCGCTTTGAGACCTATCCTGCGTAAATGCGTTTTATATTTAATTTACAACCCTTTTATGCAATACTCCTTGCAAGTTCCAGTAAAAATTGCGATAATAACCATTAAAAAAAGCTAACAAATTTTATTTTATAAGGATGGAACTATGCAGGAAAATAGAACTTACTATAAAAAGAAAATCGTACTGGGGTTGTTTATTATTACCGTGATTTTCGGACTTCAAACCCTTTATACCTATTACAGTGCCAAGATTTCCGACCCATTACAGCTTCTTTCCGCGGTTTTATACGGCACCATCAAGCTGTTCTTATTCGTTTCTCCCATTTCTGCGGAGGAAAAATCCAGCATTTTTTATGAGTTTGCCAAGTGGATGGCGCCGATTCTTACTTCCGCCTTCATCTTTACCCAGATTTCCAACATTTTACTCCATGTGAAAAATATGCTTCTGAACAGAACCAGCATGCATCATGTACTGGTTTTTGAAAACACGGAGATGGGGGAGACCTTGATTGGCAATCTGATGAAGGAGAGTACGCCCTATAAGATTTCTTTGATTACCAAGAATTTTTTGGATGACCGTTTGAAAAATAAATATGAGAAGAAGGGGATTGCCACCTATCAGATTGATTTTGAGCATTGTGATGAAAATGAAGTCAGGGAGCTGTTTTCAGCTTTGCATATCCATCATGCCAAGTATATCTTTTTCTGCTCGGACAATGATCTGGAAAACTATGCCCTTTATGCCAATGTGATTAAGCGCATTAAACCGAGACGACCCATTACTTGCTATGCGAACTGTAGTTCCAATACGGTGGTGGGCTATATGGAAGAGCTGCTTTCCGAGGAAAGAAAGGGGGAAGAGCTTCTCAAGAAGATAGACACGGTGCATTTTAACCAAAAGGATTTGACCGTACGGATGCTTTTGGCTGAGCCCGCTGTGAAGCATGGTATTTTAAAAAGTCTGGAGGGGATTTCAGAGGATAGTCATATAGCGGATTCCATAGAGAACAGTCATCATTCGACGGATTCTACAGAGAACCGTCATCATACAGTGGATTCCATAGAGAACAGCATCAAGCCTCTCCATGTATTGCTTTTTTCCGTAAATGAATTGACCCTTCCGTTACTAAAGCAGTTGGCTAACGATGCTACCACTTCCTTAACGAGAAATCCGAAAATCAGCATTTTAGAGGAAAATGCTTCCCAAAGAATGCAGGAGCTTTTGGATTTAAACGCTCCGGAAAGGGAAGGATTACTAAGAGCGCTGGAGATAGAATGTATAGACTTAGGCCATGAGCAAAGGAATTTACAAAATTATCTAAGGGGCTGGGAAAGGAAGAGAGCCCAAGTCTTATTTTCCTGATGCAGGAGGATGTGGTGAAGAGCCTAAAGGCGCTTAAGCTGATGAATCGGTACTTCGGGCAGGTTCCCAAGGTTCTTCGGAATATTTCCAATGTGGATTTGACCCATGTGCTTCCCAAAAGCAAGGAGCAGATCAAGGTTTTTGGAGACCTTTCGGAGATTATGACCGGAGAGATATTGATTCGGGAAGCTCTGGATAATCGGGCTAAGCAGTTTAATGAGGCTTATAATAAGGCCTCGGGAGCAGCCGGTATGGGAGAGGGAACAGCTTGGAATGAATTGTCTTATGTAAAGAAGAACTCCTCCAGACAGTCTGCCACTCACGCCGGTATCAAAGAGGAAATTATTCGTAGAGTCCTTTCCGGAAAATCGGAAGAGGAGATTTCCGCCTATTTATCGGAAAAGCTGGAGGAGTTTAAAAAGCTTCAGGAAGCCCAAAAGCTTGGCGGAGAAACTGGAAAAGAAGAGTTTCAACAAAATTTTAGACGCTACCTTTTAGAGAATCCTTTACTGGATTTTCTTTCCAGACTGGAGCATAAGAGGTGGTGTAACAGCTACTATGCCATGAACTTCCGCTATGGAGATAAGAAGGATGAAAATCTAAAGACTCATCCCTGCTTAATCGAGGATTGGGGAGAGGTTATCGGGGAGAAGTTTGACATTTGTCACCCGGAATATGATTTGCTCTCTGTCTTTAGCCTCTTCCGAAAATAGGAAAAGCTAAAGGGCTATAAAGTAATCATTAAATAAACCATACAGAAAAGAGGGGTAAGAATGGAAAAAGAATTGGAACAAAATGCTCCAATCGCTGAAGAAGAAAAGCTGCAAAACTACAGAAAAGATGATGATGCAGAGGAAATGGAGAAGGCGGCGAAGGAGTTTAAGGAAAAGGAATATAAGTTTGATGCCTTTATCAGCTATCGTCATGTGGAGCCGGATCAGAGTATTGCGAAGCAGCTGCATCTGATGATTGAAAGCTTTAAGCCTCCAAAGGAATTTTATCAGGACGGTAAGAAAACAACCTTCCGTGTCTTCCGAGATAGAGAGGAGCTTGCGGCAAGAGACCTAAGCAGCTCCATTGAAGAGGCCTTGGCGGAAAGTCGGTATTTAATTGTGCTTTGCTCCAAGAGAACGCCCCTTTCCGAGTGGTGTGAGAAGGAAATTCGTACTTTTAGACAGCTTCACGGAGATGAGCGCATTATTCCGGTGCTGATTGAGGGAGAACCGGATGAAGCATTTCCCGCACCTTTGAAGCAGTTAAAGCGAGGGGCGGATCAGAGCCTTGCGGATGTACTGGCTGCGGATATCCGTCCGGATGAAGTCTTGCGAAAGGATTTCCCGGGCTATGAGGAAGTTCAGAAGAAGGACAGCGCTAAGCTGCAAAACCTGACAAAGCAGGCCCTTCATTTGCTGAAAACCGAAAAGTATCGTATTATGGCAACCATCTTAGGCTGCACCTTTGGAGACCTTAAGCAAAGGGATAAGGAAAGAAAGAATCGGCTTATTCTGACCATTTCCTCTTTGTCCGGAGCGATATTCCTGCTTTTCAGTATTTTTATGTTTAATGCCTACCAAAAGGCGGAGCAGGCCAGACAGGAGGCGGTGCAGTCCAATGCCGGCATTTTGATGAAAAGCTCCCAGGATATGGCCAAGGAAGGGGATTACTTAAAGGCCGCTTTAGTGGCGGAGGAGGCGATGAAGCCTATCGGAAAGGGCATGAAAGCGTATAAGCAGCTTCAATCCGAGAAGATGAGCATTTTCAATGACGTGATTTATCACAGCGGTGCTTCTACCTTGACTTCCATTTCTACGAAAAATAAGTTGACCTTTATGGCTCTCAGCAATGATGAAAAGCTGGTGGCCTTCGGTCTGGGGAATGATGAAACAGCCATTGCCAAGGTGGAAAATGGAGAAATTATCAAGAGATTACCGGGACATAGCCAACAGGTAAAGCTTTTAACATTTTCCAAGGATGACAAGCTTTTGGTTTCCGCTGCTTTTGATAACAGCTTTATTGTCTATGATGTGGAGACTGGAGAGGAAAAGGCCAAGCTGGAGATTCCGGGAGTCCCTATGCTGGGGCGTTTTTCCGGGGATAATTCACAGTTTTTCTATGTAAGCTTTACCAATACTTCTGCGGACTTTTACGTTTTTGATGCCAATACCTGGCAACAGCTTAGTACATTTTCTATCCAGGAAACGGTAAAATATGCGGATATTAAGAGTGATGGTTCAGAGGTGCTTATCACTTTAGGCAACAATGATGAAAATCAGCTGACAAGGAGAAGCCTTAAGGATGGCAGTGTTATTTCTACTATTGATCGGATAGGAAGAACTTCTTTAGATGGATCCAATTTTATGATTCCTTACAAATCCGCCTTTTATTCCAATGACGGGAAGTCTATCATTTTGTTAACGGATGACGAGCTTCAAAAAAAATTTCTTTGGAGGATAATCAAGTTCTCTTCAGTGAGAAGATCATCACTGCAAATACCTTGAATAAGCCCTTAGTGGAAAGTGAGAATGGGGAAAAAATTGCTATAAACAGCTATGGCAAGATCCTGATTCTCAATGGAGAAACCGGAGAAAGCATAGATGAAGTATCTTTTGGTGACTTGGATTTAAAATATTTTGCGTATAATACAGAACAAAACATGGTTGCAGGCTTTGGAGAAGCAGGGATTTACTCCATTTGGAAGGATAAGGTGATTACGGATGACAGGCTGTATCTGGGGGGGATAGCACCTTCTGAAATCTACTTCTTAAAGGATGGCAGCAAGATTTTGACCAATTCCCATGAAGGCCAAAGCATTAAGATTATTGATACCAAGTCCAGAATTTCCTCGGAGCCGGTGCAGGGCAGAATTATTGCATCCTCCAATGATTCCTCCAAGCTTCTTCTCTTTAACGGGACGGATTTCCTGCTCTCCACGGATAATGGGAAGACCGGGAAAACCATCACCAATGAGAACACGGTGATTTACGGCTTGATGACCAGTACAAAACAAAACGTTCTGTCCAACGACGGAAAATACTATGCCTATGTCGGGCAAATGGATAGCGGAAATCCCGGACTGGTACTTTACAATGTGGAAAGTCGGGAATCCAAAACAGTGGAAATCCCTTCTGCCTATCCGGCTCTACGATTTTCCGATGATGGAAAGAAAATCTATTTGCAGGATAAGAAGGAAGGCTTAAAGATCTATAGCGTTGAGGATTTAAGCCTGCTGGATACTATCCCTGAAATTACGGATTCTTCCTTGAATATCTTAGTTTCTGAAGACGAAAAAATACTTCTAGTAAATCTTTTTTCGGGAACTGCCTCTCTGTATGATTTGGAAACGAAGCAGCATCTAGAGGATATTCCCGGTGAGGTGCTGAACCTTAGGCATCAGGATGACGAAATTCTCTTAAAGGGCATACAGAACAATACGGCCTTTACTTGGAGCAGTAAGACCGGTCTTAAGAGCCTGGACATGGATGAAGCGCTCACCCAGACGCCGGTAAGCTTCGATGATGTAAATCTGTATAATGAAAAGGAAAATCTGCTTCTTCTGATTCGAAATAATGATACGGAGCGAAAGGCCTATGTGGTGGATTTGCCACGGGACACCTGATGATGAGCTTCACCCCTTCTGTAAAGCGCTATCTTGTCAATGGGCATATCTCGCCGGAGGGAAATGTGATTATGGTGGATCAGAGCTTTAATACCATTACCGCAACGGACAACTCCGGAGTTCAGGACTATATGACTGCGGCGGTGTACCATATCCTGAGCGATGAGGAGGTTTCTGCAGAGGTAGATAAGATTCTTGCAGGAAGAACATTGACACAGGATGAGAAGGTACAGATCGGTATCAGTACGGAATAAGTCGATTTTGATTGTGGATATTGCTTTCCTGCAAAGCCATTCGAAAGGCTGAATTATACTGTACCCATAACAGTAGACAGGGAAGGTTTGAATCCCCCCACAATAATGGACAGATGGGGAGTTATAAAAGCATTTTAAAAGTAAAATAGCCAAGGAGCTGTAAAAATCATAGCTTTTCGCCGAGGGTAAAAAAAGCTTTTGATTTCTACAGCTCCTTGTTTATTCGCTAAATATCGGCTAAAATAGAATAGAAGTAAAAAATAGCCGAAAATACATCGAAAAAAGACATCAAGAAAAGATATCAAGATAAAATATCAAGATAACATTTTTATATAGAAAAATTATCGCTGTCGTGGAATAGGAGGAGAGTATGCTTTATATCACAAGAAGCTTGGAAAAAGTCGTTCTGCAAGTCACTAAGGAGTATCCGGTTGTTTTAATATCCGGCCCCAGACAGGTGGGAAAAACTACCATGCTGAAAAAGTTAATGAAAGGCACAGATAGAAACTATGTGTCTTTAGATGACTTACAGGAAAGAGCACTGGCTAAGAATGATCCGGAGATGTTTTTACAGTTGCATAAACCGCCCATTCTTATCGATGAAGTGCAATATGCTCCTGAATTATTCAGTATGATTAAGCTGATTGTGGATAAAGAGCACAGAAAAGGGGATTTTTGGCTCACAGGCTCACAAATTTTTGATTTAATGAAGGGAGTACAGGAGTCCTTAGCGGGAAGGGTAGCGGTACTATCTCTTTCTTCTTTATCTCAGACGGAGATCTATGGGGGCGAGGACAGTCCTTTTCAGCTGGATTTAAAGCATTTAACGGAGCGAAAAGAAGGCAGAACTAGCGCAGATTTGCAAGAGATTTTTCGCAGAATATTTCAGGGATCAATGCCGGCTATTGTGAGTAAAGAGCTAAGCAACAACAGCATTTTTTATGGTAGCTATCTAAGTACCTATATCGAAAGAGACGTACGAAACCTTTCCGATGCTATTGATTCCTTAAAGTTTTTACGTTTTCTAACCGCTGTGGCTGCCAGATGCAGTCAAATGTTGAATGTCAATGAAATAGCCAGAGATGCGGATATTAATCTAAAGCAGGCAAAAGACTGGATGGAGATTTTGGAAACCTTGGGAATCATATTTTATCTCCATCCATACTCCAATAATATGCTAAAGCGACTTGTGAAAACGCCTAAATACTATTTTTATGATACAGGCTTAGTTGCTTATCTCACAAAATGGAGTAGTCCGGAAACCTTGGAAAACGGTGCCATGAACGGGGCAATTTTAGAAAATTATGTGGTATCTGAAATTAGAAAAAGTTATCTGAATAGTGGAAAAGAGCCCTTTATGTATTATTACAGGGATAAGGACGCCAGGGAAATAGATATTGTATTGGAGCATGATGGAGAACTGAATCCTATAGAAATCAAAAAGTCCGCAAATCCTGCTCCGGAAATCCTGAGAAATTTCTCTGTTTTGGAAAAGACCGGATTGAAAAGAGGAAAAGCTGCAGTTATCTGTATGAAAATGGAACTGTCAGCCTTTGATCAGGAAAACTATATTGTTCCTGTATGGCTGCTATAAATGCAAGAAAACCTCATATTCAATCCCGAACAAAAGTGCTTGCGGATTACAACTTAATACCCGAATAATACGACCCAATAATCGTTTCCTCTTTCATCCATATAATAGCCCGCGCCGAAGTGCTGGAATTCTCCCTTACTCATAATGTGATTATGTCCGGCGCTGGCAATCCAAGCATTTACGGTTCTTTCAGGAGTCTCGTTGTTGTGCGCAAGAATTTCTCCGTACACATCCGCTTCATCCAAAACGGAGCCCCCCTGGGGTCTTGTATGGGAAAAGCTGACAGCGCATTCCTTAGCTCTGATATCTGCAATAGAACTTAAACGTTCACTTTCTGCTAAAGCTTGCAGGTTTTGTCCGGCCCTGAATTGGTTGATTCTATCCATTGTTTCTTGTTTGTAGGATGAACCATCCTGTCCTGATGCGGTATCGGTCTCGCCCGTAGTATCTTCCTGTGACTCCCTTGTTTGCACAACGGAATCTACGGTCCAAGCACCATTCTCATCTACGGTGTAGCCGTCGGGAGTGGTGGTGTCGGTATACATCCAACCGTCGGCATCAAAATAATAGCACTCGGCAACACCGTCATTGTCGGTATCAATCCATTGCCAGGTGGAGCGTAAATAATTTTCATGTCCTAAATCGTACCACCAGGCATCCCTGGAGCTTCCCTTAGTAAAGCCTACGGAAAAAGAGGGGAGTGCGGAAAGCAAGAAGGCAACAGAAATGGCCAGCAGAAATTTCGCCATGAATTTGTGCTTAGAATTGCTTGGAGTCTGAAAGGGATTTTCTGAGACTGCTTCTGTTTCTGAAATCTGATTTGTAAGGCCTACAGTTTGATCTATTTCGACGGAGGAATTCTCCGAAATTGTATTTTTAAACTGGAAAAATTTTTTGTTTTGACATCCTATCATTGGCATATGGACTCCTTTCCGTGTATGCATATTAATGCATGAATAAAGGCAAATCAATAGGCTTTCGCAGATGTCAAAAAACCGTAAAATAAAAGTGAAAATCTATGAAGACAAACCTAATATTTTGGTAAGGATAAAGCATTTTTGATTACAATATTTAGTCAATTTTTCTTAATTTTTGAACTAAAATAAATCTTAAGAATAGTGATAATAATGAATACTTTAAGGGACTGTATTTTATAGAAATTAGAGTAAACTGCGAAAAAAAGAATACTCTTGTCAGAAAATGCTCCCTTAAGTAGAATAAAGCGAAAAGCGAAAAGCGAAAAGCGAAAAGCGAAAAGCGAAAAGCGAAAAGTAGGTAATGCCATGAGTATGAAAGGGAAAATAATGGAAGAGCGTATTGGTATTTTGGTGTTTGGTGCAGTTTTTGTGGACATTAAGGGCTATCCTTTTTCTTTGTATCGTCCGGATGGGAGAAATGCCGGAAAGGTTGTGAAGGTTCATGGCGGTGTGAGTCGAAATATTGTGGAGGATATTGCAAATGTAGAGCTTCGCCCCACCTTTATTTCCGTTGTGGATCAGGATGCTATCGGAGAAGAGGTTATTCAGAAATTAAAGCGGCATAAGGTAAATACCAATTATATTCAGCGCATTGAAGGGGGCTTAGGAACCTGGCTGGCAATCTTTGATACGGAAGGGGAGCTTATGGGCTCTATTTCCCAAAGACCGGACCTTTCCAAGCTGGAAGAGGTACTTGTAGAGCACGGAGACACACTTTTCTCCCGTTGTGATAGTGTGATTGTGGAAATCGATATGGATTCCAAGCTCTTAAAGCTGATATTCCAGCTGGCAGAGAAGTACAAGAAGAAGGTGTATGCCGCTGTTTCCAACATGTCCATCGCCTTGGAAAGAAGAGACCTTTTGAAGACTACGGCCTGTATTGTTTGTAACCAGCAGGAGGCAGGGATGCTCTTTTCCGAGGATTTTGAGGATATGAATCTGGAGGAGATGGCAAGCTCTCTTTCCTCCTATGTGGTAAAGGCCCAGTTTCCCCAGATGATTATGACTTTAGGGAGTCAGGGAGCTATCTATGCGGAGCAAAATGGGCATTTCGGGCATTGTAAGGCGAAAAAGGTTCATGTGATCGATACCGCAGGAGCAGGAGATGCCTTTTTTGCAGGAGTGGCCATGGGACTGACTTATGGCAAGAATCTGATGGAATCCTGTGAAATCGGCACAAAACTGGCGGCTTCCGTCCTTGGTACTTCGGAAAATGTAAACCCTCGCTTCCTTCCGGAAGAATTGGGGCTTAAAAGCTTGGAAGATTAAGAGGAGAGTTTCAAAATGATTTCCATCATTGTTGCTGTGGCAAAAGACGGTGCAATCGGAAAAGGGGGGAAGATGCCTTGGCGGATCCCCGGAGAGCAACAGCAGTTTAAGGAGCTGACCACCGGACATGTGGTAATTATGGGAAGAAGGTCCTATGAGGAAATCGGGCATCCTCTCCCTAACAGAAAAAATATTGTTGTGTCTAAGACTAAAGTTTTTGTCGGGGAGAACTTAATTACCGCAAAATCTTTAGAAGAGGCTCTAAGTTTAGCCGGAGAGGAAGAGATTTTTATTGCCGGAGGGGCTGAATTGTTTCAGAAAGCCCTGCCTCTTGCAGATAGAATCTATATAACCTATGTGGATCTGGAAGTTCCGGATGCGGATCGATTTTTTCCGGATTTTCCGAAAGAAAAGTATATGATTGTGGAATTGGAAAAGCTGGGGGGAGAAATTCCTTATCATAGGTTTCTGTATACGAAGATATAAAGCCAAAATAAAAGTGAAGAGTAAGAGGGATTAAGAATGCTGGCAAGAAGAGTAAGGGAAAAATTATCGGAGGGTTCTCCTATTCGAAGAGCTTTTGAAGAAGGAGAAAGACAGGCGAAAATTTACGGTCGAGAAAATGTATTTGATTTAAGCATAGGAAATCCGGGGGCGGAGACACCGAAGAGCATTCGGGAAGCCATGCTTAGCATTTCGGATGAAAATCCCCATTTACTGCATAGCTATATGAGTGATGCCGGCTTTTTAGATGTTCGGGAAGCCATTGCAAAGGATCTGGAAAAAAGGGTGCAAAGCGGAGAATTTCTTCTGAAAGAAGAGCGGGAAACTAAGGAAAAGAAAGACAGTTTCATTTTTCTTCGGAGAACATTTTGATGAGTCATGGGGCGGCAGGAGCTATGAATGTTTTGCTCTATGCCATACTGGATCCGGGAGACGAGGTTATTGTTTTTAAGCCTTATTTTCCAGGGTATAGGAGTTTTATTGAGAATTATTACGGTAAAATGGTGGAAGTGGATTGCCATGAGGAAGATTTTCAGATTGATTTTGAAGATTTAGAGAGAAAAATCAATGAAAAAACCAAGCTTATTATTGTAAACTCTCCCAATAATCCCTCCGGGTGCATTTATAGTCTGTCCTCCATTCAAAGGCTGGCAGAGACCTTGAAGAAAAAAGAACAAGAATTCGGACATAACATACTGCTTTTATCAGACGAACCATATCGGGACCTGTGTTTTGATAAAGAAAAGCTTCCCTTTATCCCTTCTTTTTATCAAAATACTGTAATTGCTTATTCCTACAGTAAGTCCTTATCTATTCCGGGAGAACGAATCGGTTATCTTTTGATTCCCGATTCCGTGGAAGGTGGAAAAGAACTTATGCAAGGAGCCAGAAATGCTACGGGATCTCTGGGGTATGTAAATGCCAATGCATTTTTTCAAAAAGTGGTAAAGGAGTGCTTAAAGGAAAAGGCTCCTGTAGAATTTTATGAAAAAAATCGAGAAATTCTCTACAAAAGTCTGCTAAGATTCGGTTTTTCTGTTGTAGAGCCTAAGGGAGCCTTCTACATTTTTCTAAAAGTTCCCAAAAGACCGGAAGAAACTTTCTTAAAGTTGGAAGAATGTAAGGAAATATCCAAAACAGAAAATGATAAAACCGGACTGTATGATGAAATAGAATTTTTAGAAAGAGGAAAGGCGCAACATATCATGATGGTGGGAGGAGCAGCCTTTGGTATGCCGGGATATGTACGAATTTCTTTTTGCGGAAGAAGAGAGACGATAGAGAATTCTCTTTCGGCTTTTCGGAGCTTAGCGCAAAGCTACGGTTTGGTATAATTAGCTAAAGCTAATAAGTTTTCGATATTCAGGCGCTTTATCCGCCTCTGAGATGACTTCGTAAATGCTGTCACAGTCCTTATCCATCCACTCTTCCTTCCATGTATCGGCATAAAAACGGATGCAGGTACCGCAGGACGAGGAAAGGCTTCTGGGAACCGGTTCCAGACTGTAACGGATGCCTCGCCGCATCCAGCTTTTTTCCACTCATCATGGCGGAAAAATGGGTGTGAAAACTTGCAATATATTCTTTCATAAAAATCTCCTAAAGGAAATGGGCTCGATTTCTCTATCGATTTGTGATATGGGAAGATTGAGCCCATTTATTAATCTAAACGAGTAACGCTTACAAAGCGTGTGGTATTTCGTGCTTAAGTAGAGGTGTAGCGAGGCCCGGGCATTTTATTTTTTCAAAATAATCTTAAAATCCTCTCCCTGCTTTTCGTAGGAAACCTTATAGCCCTTTCCTTCTCCGAAACGGGTGATATTTTCCACACAAACCATGCTGTCTACCAGGATTTCGCAATCCGCTCGGGGTTTTTTTCTCAATACTTTCCTTTGCCATTACTACAGGTACAGGGCAGGAGTATCCTCTTGCGTCTACCATAATCTACCTCCTTCTAAAATCTTCTGATGAACATCTTCTCTTATCGAAACTAGCGAAAAGTTCAGGCAGTTCCGTCATTTATAAAATAGTATTTTTGAATCATTTATTGCTTAAGCCGCTGCCTGTCCCGGGTTTTTTCTGGGAAGATTCAAAACGGAAACAATCAGCAGGATAAAGAAGCAGGCAATCACTGCCACCTTTCCGTAGCTGGAAAGACCGCCCAATACAAATTCCTTGGCATCATTTAAGGAATCGGGATTTCCGGCGAGCTTGAAGTTATGAGCAAGACCTGCACCTACAATCATTCCCAGAACGGTTACCATGGAATCTCCGTTTCCTTCTGCGGAAAGTACCAGCTGTCTAAAGGGACATCCTCCCAGAATTACGGAAGCCCAGCCAACCAAAATCATGCCTAGCAGGTTCCATAAATGATTGCTGTGGGAAATGGGCTGAAGAGGGAATCCGGGCTTAAAGCTTCCTAAAGCCAGGTTTCCAATCAAAACGGTAAGTAAAATTACAATAAAGCCGGATAAAAGACGGGTATCTCTGAAGAGGATAAAATCACGGATTCCTCCAACGGTACAAAGTCTTGCCTTCTGCGCTAAAGCGCCTACGATAAGCGCCACTACAAAGGATGCCAGAATAGGAGCATGCTTTGCGCCCGGTCCCTCTGTACTTAAGAAAAAGATGGCGGGAACAGTGATAAAGAGTAGGAATAAAACGGCAAAAAGGCCGGGAAGCACAATTCCCTCTGCCGGAGCAACGGGATAGGCACGATTTAAAGAAAAGCCCTTCTGCAGAAAGAATACACCGATGAGAATACCGATAATAAAGCCTAGCAGTCCCACAATGGCGTTAAAGTCTCCGCCGCCAAGACGAATCACCATTCTTAAGGGGCAGCCTAAGAAAGCCAGAGCACCGATGACCACTACAATTCCCAAGAGAAATCTGGTGGCGGGGGAGGAGCCTGCCTTTGGCTTCCATTCCTTCTGAAGGAAAGAAAGTGCAAAGCTCCCAATACGATTCCGATAATTTCCGGACGTACATACTGTACCTTGGCGGCCTGATGCAGACCGATTGCTCCTGCTAAATCTCGAAGAAAGCAGGCAATACAGAATCCCATGTTGGCGGGATTTCCCAGTTTTGTAAGAATCAATGCGGCAAGGCCTGTAGCCAAGCCGGCCAGTAGGATACCGGCATCTGTCCATTTGCTTTTCATGTTTTTCTCCTTTTGTAAATGTGTTGAGTAAATGTGTTTTGTAAAAATGCATCTCCTTGGGAGATTAGGAAAGAATTTCCTGAATAGCCAGCAGGGTTTGGTCGATTTCTTCCATCCTGTTAAAGAAGCCGAAAGAAAAACGTACAGTTCCGCTTTCTTCCGTGCCAAAACATTGGTGCGCCATGGGAGCACAGTGCAGACCCTGACGAGTCATTATGCCGTATTGGGAAGCCAGCCTGCTACAGACTAAAGCATTGTCCGTATCGCAGAAATCAATGCTGACCACACCGCTGTTTTCTCGTCCCTCCTTTCCCGGTATTCGTAGTTTTTTCTTTCCTTGTATTTCATAGAGACCTTCTAAAAATCTCTGATGAAGCTTGCTTGTATGTGCCTGAATCGTTTCCACACCGATCTCTTCAATAAACTGCAGGGCTTTTTCCAAACCGTAGATTCCCGGAATGTTGGGGGTGCCCGGCTCGAATTTATCCGGCATGAAGTTCGGCATCCTCAAGCTTTCCGACACACTGCCGGTTCCTCCGTAAAGATAAGGGGAAAGCTTTTTGGCAAAATCCTCTCGGAGGAGGGCAAGTCCTATACCTTGAGGACCCAATAAGCCCTTATGTCCCGGAAGAATCAGGGCGGACAGATTCATTTTTTCAAAGTCAATGGGGACGTGTCCTCCGCTTTGGGAGGCATCCAAAATAAAGTCAATGCCTTTTTCTTTGCAAATCTTCCCTATGGCCTCCACAGGAAAAACCTCTCCGCTTACATTAGAGGCATGAAGCATAATCAATGCCTTGGTGTCTGGGCGAATCATATTTTCTAAAGGACGGAAATCTCCGTCTAATCCCAAATCATAGAGAAAACTGCTGAGGGATATGGGATTTTCCTCTCTTTGTAAAAGAATCTCCAAGGGTCTTCGCACGGCGTTGTGCTCCAAGGGGCTGATGATGACATGTCCCCCCTTCTTGGAATAAGGGCATAATCAGCATATTTAAAGCAATAGTGGCTCCCGGGGTAATGATGACATGGCTTGGATCTTGGAAGGAGAAGAGCTTACAGGCTCTTTCTCGCAGGCTAATGGCCATATTACCTACATCCATGGCCTTTCCGTAGCTTCCCCGGTTCATGCTGACGCCGATATTTTCTATATAGTCTGCTATAGCCATGCTGACACCCGGTGCTTTCGGGTAAGAGGTGGCTCCCTGATCTAAATAAATTTCTTTCATGCTGTCTCCTGTTGCTGTTTACTCTATTTTTCTGCTTGACCTTAAGAATGGCAGAGCAAAAAGTTATTTATCTTATATTTTTTTAGAAAACTCACCGAAAAAAATATAGTGGTGTTGTTATTTGGGGAAACAAATAAATTGATAAATTGATATAAAATATCTATTAATAATTAAAATAATCATGGTAAATAATACCAATAATTATGAAAAAAGTATAGTGTAATTATTAAGAATAACTAGCTGAATAAATAGCCGGTAAGAAGAGGACATGATTTTTTTGTTAGATAGGTAGAATAAAAATTGGTCTCCGGTCTGAGGCCAAGATATTGAATAGAGTAAAGATTTTGTCAGTTGATAAAGACATTGTCTCTATCTTGACGAGGGAGAGTTGTATTTCTTAGAATAATCGGGAAGAAACAGTGAAAAAGGAGCGCTAAATGAACATTCAAATTTTCGGAAACAAAAAAAGTCAGGATACCAAGAAAGCGGAACGCTATTTTAAGGAAAGAGGGATTAAGTTTCAGGCCGTAGATATGAAAGAAAAGGGAATCAGTAAGGGAGAATTACAATCCGTGCTTTCCGCAGTAGGAGACCTGGAGGCGATGCTGGATGAAAAAACCAAGGATCAGGAAGCGTATCAGCTGATTCGCTATCTTGCGAAGGAGGATAAGTTTGCAAAGCTCTTGGAGCACCCCATGGTCTTAAAGCAACCCATTGTGAGAAATGGTAAGCAGGCTACCATAGGGTATTGTCCGGAGGTTTGGAAGACTTGGGACTAGGTGATTTTGGAAGACATAGGGCATGGAACTGGGTAATTTTGGAAGACTTGGGACCGGATTTTTGTCTTCTTGTATAAGTAGAGACTTCCCACTACAATAGGGAAGAATGATTTTTTTTAACCGGTATCGTATGGAAAGTCTGCGATATTTCGTCTTGTGGTAAGGAAAAGGAGGAAAGAATGATCGAATTAAAAACACCGTTTCGTTATGATTATGTGGGAAGCTTTTTGAGACCGGAGAAATTAAAGAAGGCAAGAAAAGCCTTTGATGAGGGAAAGATTGATTATCCGGCATTGAAAAAGGTAGAGGATGAATGTATTGCGGAGCTGGTTGCTAAGCTGAAGGCATTGGACTATCGTGTGATTACGGATGGAGAGTTCCGTAGAGCTACCTGGCATTTGGATTTCATGTGGGGATTTTCCGGTGTGGGACATGAGGAAACCAAAACCGGATTACCCTTCCACGGAGAGGATGCCATGATTGATGATACCTATCTGGTGGGAAAGGTAGTCTTGGAGAAGGAGCATCCTTTTGTAGAGCATTTCCGTTTCTTAAAGCAGTTTGAAGACAGCGTTACAGTGGCTAAGCAGACCATTCCCGCTCCTGCACAGTTTTATGCGCAATTTATTTTCCCCTTAAACCGCGCAAGTACCGCAAAGATTTATAAGACTGAGGAAGCGCTGGCGGATGATATCGTAGCGGGATATGAGAAGTTTATCGACGACTTATATAAGGCAGGTTGTCGTAACCTTCAGCTGGATGATTGTACTTGGGAATGTTTGCGGATCCCAGAGGACATCTTTTCCTGGGAATCGAGAAGGAAGAACTGAACAAATTGCAGGTAATCAGTAAGGATATTAATAACCGGGTAATTAACTATGCTCCGAAAGATATGATTGTAAATACCCACATTTGCCGTGGAAACTTCCATTCCACCTATGCCTGTGAGGGCGCCTATGACGCTGTGGCGGATGTGCTTTTTGGAGAGGAAAATCCTCAGGCTTATTTCTTAGAGTTTGATGATGAGCGCTCCGGCGGCTTCGAGTCTTTGGTTAAGGTAAATGGAGATAAGAAGGTTGTTTTAGGCCTGATTACCACCAAGTCTCCGGTATTGGAGAAGAAAGAGGATGTGATTGCCAGAATTCATGAGGCGGCAAAGTACATTCCTTTAGACAGACTGTATTTAAGTCCTCAGTGCGGCTTTGCTTCCTGCGAAATCGGAAATAAGCTTACAGAGGAAGAGCAGTGGGCGAAGATGGAGCTGGTAAAGGAAATCGCCAAGGAAGTTTGGAAGGACGCATAAGCATAGTTTTTTAGGAAAAGCGACAGAGCCGATTAAAGCGCTCTGTCGCTTTTTTTCTCCGTATTTTTCTTCCATGTTACTATCGCAGCAAGGGAGAAGGATTCGCATTTTTTTCTTGCAAAAGTTCCGGTGTTTCGATATACTGTTCATAAATATTGCGAACAATATAATTGAATAAAATTATTAAAGGGCGATACGATAAAGAGCAAGACAAAGATTGGTACAAAGAGGAATATCAAGAGTAATATCATGAGTAATACATAGATAGCCTACAGGGGAGTGTAAAGGGGTTAGAGTAGATAAGGAGTTTTTATGAATAGTGTAGTACTTTGGGGGATTTTGATTCCCTTTATCGGAACGAGTTTGGGAGCGGCCTGTGTTTTTATCATGAAACGGGATTTTCATCCCAATGTGCAGAAGGGCTTAACCGGTTTTGCGGCGGGAGTCATGGTAGCGGCGTCTATTTGGAGCTTGTTAATTCCCGCCATGGAAGATAGCAGCCATTTGGGAAAACTGGCTTTTCTTCCCGCCTTTGTGGGATTCTGGCTGGGAACTTTATTCTTACTGGCATTAGATAAAATCATTCCTCATTTACATCAAAATGCGGAGCATGCGGAGGGAATGCCCAGCAGCTTCCAACGTACCACTATGATGCTGCTGGCGGTGACCCTTCATAATATCCCGGAAGGGATGGCGGTAGGCGTGGTTTTCGCAGGCTTTTTAACCGGAGATGTGAAGATTACTGCAGGAGCGGCTTTGGCCTTATCCCTGGGAATTGCTTTACAAAACTTCCCGGAGGGGGCGATTATTTCTCTGCCTCTTCATAGCAAGGGGCAAAGCAAGGGAAAAGCCTTCTTTAACGGTGTATTATCCGGCGCGGTAGAACCCCTTGGAGCCCTACTGATGATTTTCTTTGCGCCGATTTTTGCGCCCTATATGCCTATCTTCTTGTCCTTTGCGGCTGGAGCCATGCTGTATGTGGTGGTGGAAGAGTTGATTCCGGAAATGTCGGAGGGAGAGCACAGCAATATAGGGGTTCTGCTTTTTGCCCTGGGCTTTACAGTAATGATGGCCTTGGATGTGGCTTTGTCTTAGGCAGTCGAAAAGATTTAAAAGGAAAAGATCCCATTTTATGAAGTTACGTGAAAAGAAGAAAAGTGCTATAAGTGCTTGATTGAGAACAAAGAGGAACTATGCAGTATCAAAATATTGTGGAAGGAAAATTCTTGGACCGCCCAAACCGCTTTATTGCCCATGTGGAAATAGCGGGGAAGGTGGAAACGGTACATGTGAAAAATACCGGTCGCTGTAAGGAGCTCTTACTGCCCGGGGTGAAGGTGTATTTGGAGAAAAGCGGAAATCCCAATCGGAAAACTGCTTATGATTTGGTTGCGGTGGAAAAAACAGGTTTGGGACTGGTGAACATTGACAGTCAGGCTCCGAATCAAGTGGTTTTGGAGTGGCTCAGAGCTTTTTCCTTTGAAAAGCTGAAGCCGGAGTACGTTTTTCGTGATTCCAGAGTGGATTTATATGGAAAGGGCTATGGAGCTTCCGGAAATCTTTTGGGAATATCGGAAAATAGAAGAGAACGTACAAGAGAACATACAAGAGAACATACAAGAGAGCATACAAGAAAACATACAAGTGCAAGGAAATATCCGGAAATATCTCCTAGAAGTAAAGGGCTGTACTTTGGAAAGAAACGGTATCGGTTATTTTCCTGATGCTCCGACGGAACGGGGGGTAAAGCATTTAAGGGAACTTACGAAGGCGGTACAGGAGGGCTATGTCGCTATTTTAGCTTTTGTGATTGCCATGCCCAAGGTTTCCGTGGTATATCCGAATGTGGAGACCCATAAGGCCTTTGGAGAGGCTTTGGAAGAGGCGAAACAAGCCGGGGTAAAAGTACTATTTCTGCCTTGCACCGTGACAAAGGAAGGCATGTGGATTACTTCCTAGCTTCCCGCTTGTTTTGAAAATGAAGCGTTCTTTATCAAGGAATCCTAAGCTTGGTCATTAGGAAACTTTGGCTTGTTTTTTTGGAATCGTCAGTATTTTTAGAGGAAAGGTATTTTATGAAGATTATTATTTCTCCTGCGAAAAAAATGAAAATATCTGAATTGGATATCCCCCATCAGGGCTATCCTCTTTTTGTGGAATCAGGTACAGAGGAGAATAGTGCATTTGGAAGGCGGATTGAATCTGTCGGGGAAGACGGAACAGCTTCTACAATATTTAAAATCTCTTTCTTTCTCGGAGTTAAAGGAGCTTTGGGCTTGTAATGAGGACTTGGCCAGGGAAAATAGTGAACGGATAGAGAAAATGGACTTGAAAAGGAATTGCAGTCCGGCGATTTTGTCTTATGAAGGGATTCAGTATCAGTATATGGCTCCCTCTGTTATGGAGGTATCTCAACTGGCGTATTTACAGAGTCATCTTCGGATTCTATCCGGCTTTTATGGCATGGTAAAGCCCCTAGATGGGGTGGTTCCCTATCGCTTGGAAATGCAGGCAAAGGCAAAAATCGGAGCTTGTAAAAATTTGTATGAATTCTGGGGAAAAGATATCTGGGAAGCATTGCTTTTGGAAGAGCTGGAAGAGCGTTTGCAAAAAGAGGGAGAAAAGTCGTTAGAAAATGAAAATCCTATGCTAATCCTCAATCTCGCCTCCAAAGAATATGCCAAATGTATAGAGAAATATCTTCCCAAGGATAGAATCCTGTGGAAAAAAATCATGTGGAAAGATGAGCCGAAAGAGTTATCATTTCCCATTCACTACATTAGCTGCAGTTTTTATGAGAAAGCCGGGGAGAAGCTGGTGCAAAAGGGAGTCTATGCCAAGATGGCAAGAGGAGAAATGGTGCGTTTTTTGGCAGAAAATAAGATAGAAAACGCAGAAGAAATCAAGGGATTCAAGGGGCTGGATTTTAACTTTGAGGATAAACTTTCCACGGAAGATCAATATATTTTCCTTCGAAAATAAAGAAATAGAACAGCAAAAGAGAAAAATGGAAAAACAAGCACTTATAAATCAATGGTTACTTGAGCAGGAAATAGCACATATTAAAGGTTGGGATTTCTCACATATTAGAGGAAGATATAAAGAAGAGGATGATCTCCCTTGGGATTTTGAAAACATTATAAAATCCTATTTGAATGATACAGATTATTTATTGGACATGGAAACAGGAGGTGGCGAATTTCTTTTTGTCTTTTATGGCAAAACGCTAAATATACTGCTGCGATTGAAGGGTATGAACCAAACATCAAAAATATGTGAGGACAGACTTCTTCCTTTTGGAATAGATTTTTAAAAGCATGTGACGGAGGAGATATTCTTCCTTTTTGAAGATAACTACTTTGACATTATTACTAACAGGCATGGTCAATATAACATAAACGAAATTAAAAGAACTCTTAAAAGCGGAGGAGTATTTCTTACGCAACAAGTCGGTGCAGAAAATGACAGAGAACTTGTAGAACTTTTGATAGGTGATGTTGAAATTCCTTTTCCGGAAGCATATTTAAGTATTGCAAGACAGAAATTTACTGATAACGGATTTGACATTGTGGAAGCAGATGAAGTCTACAGACCGATAGAGTTTTATGATGTAGGTGCACTGGTTTGGTTTGCCAGAATTATTGATTGGGAATTTCCGGGTTTTGAAGTGAAGAAATATCAGGATAAGCTTTTTAAAGCACAGGAAATTCTTGATAAAGAAGGTGTAATTAAGGGGAAAATTCATAGATATTATTTTGCGGCTAAAAAGAAATAATAAATTTATGAAGAGGCTGATTATTCCGGATTAGTCTGTGGAACTGAGTTTTATATAATGGAAGGCCAAAATAAAGTTGGAGATGAAATTTTCTCTGCAAAATTGCCACTGCTTAATGTTAATCTTCCATTTTGGATGTATGGGAGAAATCTTATATTTTTAGACGCCTATTATATGCTCGCAGAAACTGTAGAGAAGGGGACTTGGGATCCTATAACGAGCAGACTCATCAACATACATACGGGAGAATACGCAAGCCTTGGCGATTGGTATAATAATGTGAAAGTTAAATAAAACTAAGGAGAAGAATAATGGCTAAGAAAAGAGTTACCCTGCCAAAAGACTTTGATGAATTGCTTAAAGTGGGAGATATTGAAGCACTTAAAGCAGTCTATGATAAATGTGAGCTTACTGCCTATGATGGAAAATTCGGTCTGCACACTGCACTTCATTACAAAGGTGTACCTGACGAGCTTGTTATATGGCTCGTTAAGCAGGGCCTTGATGTGAATATACCCGATTATTATGGCTGCACACCTTTGTACAGTCAGGCAACCTTTGGCATGGATACAGTAAAACTGCTTTATGAGCTGGGAGGAGATATACAAAAGCCAAATAGATATGGGGATACGCCGCTTCATATGGCAGCAGAGTATTTCCGCCCTAACACAGTACACTTTTTGATTGAAAAGGGTGCAGATGTCAATGCTAAAAATGAAAGAGGCGAAACTCCTCTACTAGCGGCTCTTACAGTGTGCGGAGGACTCAGGGCAGTGCCTTTGGCCCAAATAGCAGAAATGTTAATAAAAGCAGGTGTAGAAATTACGCCTGAGATGGCGGAAAAAGTAGAAATAATCGGTAAGGATTTTGAATTCCATAGGGATAACTTTAGTGAAGCTTCCTGTGAAGAGGTAGATACAGCCCTGTCAAAGCTCTACAATATCTTTGGTGCAAAGCCTGTGGCAAAAAGAATAATACATGACGGCGTTTCTCCTATTCTTGTAAAGGGGAGCACTTGGAAGGAGCAGTATAATGAGCTTTGGGATTTACTAATTCCATCGACAGGAGCAGCAAAAACGGTGCAGGGAGAGGTTATCCGCATAACAGGCAGGGTGGACGATGAAATTAACAGAAACGGTGGAATAAACTGGGATAGGAGTTATAGAAATATGCTAAATTCGCTGCCGGTTCATTTTGCAGAAGGAAATGCGCTGTCAGAGAAGGAGATAGAAGAGAGTAAGGTGCTTATTTCAAAGATAGATGGAAAAGGTTTGGCTGAAGACTCTGTAATCACCAGATTATGTGAGCTTGCAGTCCGCTGGGTAATCTTAAATCCTAACCCAATTCCGCTAGGCGAAATAAATTATAACAGATAATAATCACAGGAGATTGCAGATGACTCTCCCCTTTAGGCCTTGCCCTTATTATGGAAAACTTTGATTCTGTAAAGTGGCTGGTGGAAAATACGATAATCTTGCTCTAATCCACGAATTAGGCCATAGAGTAGAAAAATACGGCGGACAGGCATTTCGTAGTGCAGTCTCAGACAGCAATTATAAGGTGCTTGATTTTTTCATTAAAAATGGAGTCGATATTAACTACAATGCACCTGACTCAGTCTATCCTTTTAAGCCTACCCCGCTTTGTGTAGCAGCCAGATACGTGGATCTTAAAATGTGCAAATATCTTGTGGAAAATGGTGCGGATGTGACGATTACAGAAAAAGACGGAATGCGTCCTTACAGCATAGCAGTTGAAAAAGGTGATGAGGAAATGGCCGCATATTTTAAGGAGTTAGAGCCTGATAGCTATCACAGTCTGCATAATAAGTTAGATGAATTAAAGCCATTTAAGTTGTCTAAGGCAGTTATGGATTATCTTCAAGGTAAAGAACTGCATTTTGAACTTAAAGACTGAGATTTAAGTGGATTGAATTTTTCTCTTTAACAGATACAGTAGCTATGAAAAAGGGCAGAGCTAAGTTTCTTCGTCTGTCAAAGGCTACAGGGGATTATGACCATATATGCATTGTGTGGAATCCTAAAACCAAGAAGGTAGCCTTTTGTGTTTTGTTTATAAATACTCTCTATAAGACAACGGAGCTATCCGGAAAGACAATTAGACAAGCAGTACATATAAACATACAATAAACAAGGCTATTTAATTTGCATATTTGTATGTTTTTAAGTACGGGGTGAGGCATGAACGGCATTTCCAAGGATTATGGGGCAGTTAGCAGCGTAGAGGAGCTGTTGGAACAGGAAGAAAAAGGGAAAACAAAGCGGGAGAAAAATCTCGATCTTTTGATTCAATTGAGTCCCTTTTTGATGGGAGTTCTGGCACTTTTAGAATACTTCTATGTTCCTAACCATCACGGGTTTGAGGCAAGTTATGTTTATGCCTTTTTTTTATTGCTTTTATTATTGGGAAATGGAATTTCATTCCTTCTTTCCTTTCGGGGAAAAAGACAAAGGAAGAACTATCTATACCATGCTCCCTTTCGTGCTTTAGTTTTTTTTCTTTTTACGCTTTATGATTTACTCACCTTAAAAAGCAATATTTTGATTACACCGTATTTTCCCAGTATTGATAAGGTGCTTTCTTCCATGGTGCAGGATAGAGCCTATCTGTGGGAATGTACCATGAGCTCCTTGTTCTTATTGTTTTGCGGTTATTTTTCCGGACTGATTGTGGGGCTTTTTACAGGAATTGCCTGTGGGTATAACAAAAAAATCAATTACTGGATAGAACCTTTTATGAAACTCCTGGGCTCCATCCCCAGTACAACATGGATTCCCATTGTCATGGTTTTAGCGACTTCTTTGTTTCGAGGTAGCGTCTTTATCATTGCGCTGGGCGTTTGGTTTTCTATTACCCTGGCAACGATTACAGGCATTCGGAACATGGATAAGTCCTATTATGAGGCGGCAAGAACCCTGGGGGCAAAGGAGAAGGATTTGATTTTGGAAATCGCTATTCCCTCGGCCTTACCCAGCATTTTCCAAGGCATGGTTCAGGCCATGAGTTCAGCCTGTATGGCGTTGATGGTTGCGGAAATGATTGGTGTGGAATCAGGTCTTGGCTGGTATATCACCTGGCAAAAGAGCTGGGCGGAGTACGGAAAGATGTACGGTGCCATCATTTTAATCTGTTGCATTTTCGTCACCGTGAATTTTCTTTTGAACAGCATAAAAAAACGGGTGCTTCGTTGGCAGGAAGGTATGCTGAAGGATTGATAAGAAAAGGATTAGAAGAATGAGAACTGACAGTTGACTAGCGGAAAGAACCTGTTCGGAAAGGAGTAGCCCTTGGGATTAGTGATAGAAAATGTTTCAAAAAGTTTTGCCCGTAAGGAAAAGGAAATCACCTTTGCCCTTTCTCCGGTGAATTTGCAGGTGGAGGAGGGAGAGTTCCTTTCTATTGTTGGGCCCAGCGGATGCGGTAAATCCACTTTACTTCGTTTGGTGGCAGGTTTAATTTCTCCCACATCCGGCAGACTGGTTTTAGACGGGGAGGAGATTCAAGGAACAGATGCTAAAAGAGGAATGGCGTTTCAAAAACCCACCTTGTTTCCATGGCTTACGGTGGAGGAAAATATTGCTTTCGGACCAAGAATGCAGGGAAAGAAGAAAGCGGAAGAGATAGAGAGAATGTTGGAATTAACCCATTTGACGAAATTCCGAAAGGCCTATCCCCACGAATTGTCCGGGGGGAATGGCGCAAAGAGTAGCTCTTGTCAGAACCATGATTAATGAGCCGGAGGTCTTTTTGCTGGATGAACCGTTGGGAGCATTGGACGCTTTTACCAGAATGCAGATGCAGGATGAGCTGCTCCTTTTATGGAAGGAAAAGAAAAACATGATGCTGATGGTGACTCATGATGTGGATGAGGCTATTTATATGGGAACCAGAGTTATCGTGATGGCTAAGGCGGGAGGCAGCATTTTAAGGGACATTTCTATTGATTTGGAATATCCCCGGAAAAGATTGGATCCCAAGTTTTTATCTTATCGTGAGGAAATCATGCGCCTTCTCGGGGTGGATCAGGAGGAAGATGTAGGTTAAGGGCTTTCTTAAAACTCATACAAAATGCGATGGGTTTTTAGATAGATAGGAACAAGAAATGTACAGGCAAGAAGAGGAGTGTATGATGAAAAAGACATTGAAACAGCTGGGAATGGCATTGGCTTTTGCTTCCGTTTTTCTATGACGGCTTGCAGCAGTCAGGTAGGAAAGCGGGCGGAAACGACAAAGGCGGAAACAGGAACTTCGGCTGAAAGTCAGGAAAAGGCTGAGGGCGAGAAGGAAAGTACAGCACAGGAAGCAAAGCAGGAGAATGGAGAACAGCAAACCGAAGAAATCAAGGGGGGATTTTCCGACCGTCCGGAGGCAAAGGACATTGTGTATCACCCCTTAAAGCTCACTCCGGAGGAAGAAGAGTCCTGGAAGAAGGAACCTGCTTATGGAAGAGATATTTTAATCGGATATAATGGGGGACTTTGCACCGGAACTTTTGCAACTGCCCAGGAAGAGGGATTCTATAAGGCAGAGGGACTTAGCACAGCCGTTAGTCAGATGACACAGGCTAAGGATGCGGTAGCCACAGGAAAGGTAGACATTGCTGCTGACCATTTGGCTTCCGTCTTTGTTCCTGCTGTAAACGGATTAAATCTGGTATTCACCAAGGGGGCACACAGTGGTTGTAAAACTCTGTTTGTTTTAAAGGATTCCGATATCCAAAGCACAGCGGATTTAAAGGGAAAAACAGTATCTGTAAGTGATGGTATCGGTGACTCTGACCATAACATTGCTCTTCGTTTCTTTAGTAACGACGGCATTAAGCCTGAAGAAGTGAAGTACAAGGTGGTTGCTAACGATGCGGTGATTATGGCTTTACAGAATGGAGAAATTCAAGGGGCAATGATGTCCGATATGTTTGCCCGGAAATTTGTAGATGAGGGGATTATCCGTCCGATTCGTTCCCTTACCACTGATCCTGACTTCAAGATTGAACCTTGTTGTATGCAGATTATGAATGCAGATTTTGCTAAGGAAAATCCTATTACAGCTAAGAAATTAGAGAACGCCAGCATCTATTGCAGCCAGTGGATTGAGGATAATAAGGAGCCATTTGTGGATCTTCTTTTAGAAAAGAACTGGGCCAGCGGTGATAGACAGAAGGTCTTGGATTTTGCGAATTCTCTGAATTTTGTTCTTAGTGATGAGCAGACAGAAACGGCTATGAGAAAGGTTATCAAAGATTATCAGTCCTTCGGCTTGTTGGATAAGAACCTTAAGGAAGATGAGCTTGTAGGAGAAGTTTTGGAAGCCTATGAACTGTGGAACAGAGAAGTGCACTAATCCCCAAGGCAGTGGAAGCTGTTGCGGTTAATTGGTGTTGATGGACTTTTCTAAAAGTAAGGACTAAAGATTCTGTGTGTTTCTTGTAGGGGGAAAGGGAGAAATTGTAAGGTTCTTCAAAGCTGAACAGTATCATCTAGTGCATTTATCTATAAGTGATGACAGTTTGTAAAAAAAAACTTTTACTTTCTTTTCACTGTGCTAAAATAGACATAGTTCAAAAAATGAAGAAGAAGTACGTTTAGTGCTTCTTCTTTTGTTCGTAATTGATAAAGAAGGAGCAGGAAAAATGGACGCAGAGCAGGAGCATAAGCTACAGAAAAGGATTTTAAACTATGTGCAGATTATTGTAGGCTGTTTTATAACGGCATTTTCCGTAAACTGCATTTTGGTGCCGAATAAGCTGTCTACCAGCGGAGTAACAGGATTGTCTCAGATGGCGGAACGTTTTATCGGGATTCGCTACACCTATATTTATTACTTTTTCAGTATTACCATACTGATTTTAGCTTTTATTTCTGAAACGAGAAGAGTTCATGAAGATTATCTTCGTTTCTTTTCTTTATCCTACTTTATTGGTGCTTACGGGAATGTTTGACTTTGTCTTTGTACAAGGGGAAATGTTTTTGGTGTGCATTTATTTCTCCCTGTTTTACGGCGTTGGCTCCGGCTTGGTTCTTCGGGCAGGTGTGACCTTCGGCGGAACGGATACTGTTGCCAGAATCTTGAATCGAAAGGTCTTTAAAGGCGTTCCCTTAAGTAAAGTCATGCTTTTCTTGGACGGCTCCATTCTGATTTCTCTGGGCTTTGTTTTCGGAAAAGACATTGCTCTTTATGCTTTGGTCAACCATGTGATTTGTATTTATATTATGGACTATATGCTTTTCGGTTTCCGTCAAAAGCTTTATAAGGTCACCATTATTCCATTTATCAAAGATGATACCGAAGACATTACCAAGTATATTTTGGGGCTTGGCCGTGGCGTAACTCAAACAAGAGTTGTGGGAGCCTATACAAAAGAAGAAAAGATTATGCTTTCCTCCATTTGTTCCCCCAGACAGTCGGCCATGATTCGTAAGTACCTTGCGGAGCATTTTCCCAGAGCCTTTATGGAGGTGGCACCGATTGTGACCGTATACGGCATAGGAGAACGCTTTGTGCGAATTAAAGGAGAGGATTAAAAGATAATAATAAAAAAGGATTTTCTGAGCAATATAGGTCTGAATTGGGGCACGCTCTCGCTAGCCTCGCCACATAGCAGTACTAACTTCAAGCTACGCTCTGCTTGCTTTCAGTAAGTACTGATGGGCTCAGACTACCCCATATTCAGACCTATATTGCAGAAAATCTCCTTACTATTTTGATTTTCACAGATCCTTTTTTAATCCTACCCATTCGAGATGGTTTTGCGCTAAGAGATATAAAAGGACTTGTAAAATAGAAGAACAATGTGTATGCATAATAGGTCTAAAACCGGGGGAGTCTGAGCCTGATACTTGCGAAAGACCAGCGAAGTGAATGACTGTCAAACCAATAATTGAAGCGAATGATGCAGTGTGGGGCTATAATAAGGGCAATCTGAGCCCGTCAGTACTTACTGAAAGCAAGCAAAGCGTAGCTTGAAGTTAGTACTGTTACGAAGGCGAGGTTAGCGAGAGCGTGCCCCGGTTTTAGACCTATTAGTGCATATACAAAAGCTTGATTTTTTACAGCGCCTTTTTGTTTTGAGAATACTTTTGATGTTCCCTTAATACGAAGGCAAGCCAGGGGAAGAGTATATAACCGAAAACCATAGCAAAGATGGCATAGAAGTTCGGCTCTATAAAGCCATCTTTTTACTGCTGAATTGTGCGACCCAGTTGAATTGACTGAGCAGGAAGAGGGTTAAGAGAATGGCCAGGACGGATAAGGGCACATCCAGGATAAAGCTTTTGATGGGCTTTTCAATGATTTCTCCCTTTTGTTTACCGTAGTAAAAGCAGAGTACAGCCAAAGGTACCAAAAGGAATTGTACGAATCGGGCAATGGAGCTGATAATCATAATACCCTTCATATCGTAATGGAAGGCCATAGGAATCATAATCGCCCATAAAATGCTGAATACAAAGGCGGCATAGGGGAAGCCTCCTGCAGTTCTCTTGGTGAACACGTTGTTTACCTGTCCGTCCTTGGCCATTGCCTCCAAAAGTCTGGGGGTATGGAAGGAAGCCGCAATATTAATACCGAACATAGAGACAAAAGCACCTAAAACAATGGCGTTTTGCAATGCGGGGTTGGCAAAGATATCGGCTAAAACCACAACATTGCTTGAGTTTAGAAGAGCCATGGGATTCAGTCTCATGGATACTAAAACGATGCCTAAGTAGATAGCGGCAATCATGAAGATGGATAAGGGCAAGGATTTTGGAAGATTATTTTCCGGACTTTCCATATCGGAGGATCCGCTGGCTACTCCTTCAAAGCCTGTAAAGGCATAAAAGGCTGCTACAATGGCTGTGACAAAGGATTTACTGCTTAAAGCGGGAACGGTGCCGCTGCTGTTTCCGGGTACCAGCAGAGACAGGTCTGCGGTTTGCCTATGCCGTAACAAGAAGAAAATTCCTGCCAGAATCGTGAGAGATAGAGCCAATACCTTTCCTAATGTAGATATGTTGGAAACAAATTCCAGTACCTTGAGCCCGAACAGATTAATGATAAAGAGAACAAGCATTAAAAGAATAAAGCCTGCTGTCACCAAAGCAAAGCTATTGGTGTCCAGACCAAATCTGCAGGACGGTTTTTACTACGCCGGTGGCCATCACGCCCCAGGCAATGCTGGCGGAAACGAATCGGGTGATTCCGATATAAAGTCCGGCATTTTCACCGAAGGCTGCTTCTACGTAAGCATAGGCTGCTCCACTCTTCACCACATAGCGGGAGGCGGAAGCAAAGCTTAAGGCTAAAATTACGGCGAAGCCTGCAGCGCAGAGATAAGCAAGCGGCGCATAGGAGCCTACCTGTTTTACAACAGAACCGGGTGATAGAAAGATTCCGGTTCCGATAATGGAATTAATCGTTAATAATACGATGGACCAAAAGCCCAACTTTTGCGATTTACTCATTTGAACTCCTTTAATTTAATAGAAGACCCGAAATATTTCGGGTCGACTTTTCCCGGGATTTGACAGATAAATTCTAAGCTTTTCCATTCAAATTGTGATATTCCTTTCCGGCTTCCACCAGGGCAAGGAATATCTTTTGAATATCTTCGTACTTTGCCTGTAACATTTCCGGATGGAACTGGACTCCGATACCGAAGGGATAGTCCTTTAATTCTATTGCTTCGATTACATTATCCAAGGCTCTTCCGGAAACGCTTAAACTTGCGGGAACCTCCTTAATCGCCTGATGGTGAAAGCTGTTGATATGAAGCTCTTCCCTGCCTAGAATCTTAGCCAGCCGGCTACCTGCTTCTATTTTCATGCTATGGGTAGGAATAGAAGGTCCGTGCCCCTGAGAATGCTTAAGCTTTCCGTAGCCTTTAAGGAAAGATCCTGGTAAAGACTTCCTCCCTCTGCCACATTCATTAACTGATATCCGCGGCAGATTCCCAAAATGGGAAGTTTTTTTTCTTTCGCCAGACGATAGAGTAGAAAGTCAAATTCATCTCTTTCGGGACAGATTCCCTGTAGCTTTACATGGGGCTCCTCTCCGTAACGGTGGGGAGCAATATCCTGTCCCCCTGAAAAAATGATACCGTCAAGAAGCTCTAAGCTAGCTCGCAGATTTTCCTCGCAATCCTCCATGGGAATCATAAGTGGTACTGCTCCTGCAGCAATTACGGCAGAAACATAGTCCTTATTCACATAAATTCTTTCATAACCGGGGAATTCACCCCCCTGATCCACAAGCACACTGGTGGAAATACCGATTACTGGTTTTTTCATAATACATCCTTTCATACTATTTTATCGCTATGCTATTATGCCATAAATGTATTTTATGGGAAATTGATTTTGGGAAAAAAATGAGACATTTTTATGGGGAAATATAGAAAAAAGAAGAAAAAAGACATAAAAAAGACAATTTATGGAAGCACTTTTCTTTTTTCTTATAAGAAAATAGTGTATGATGAAGCTGTTTGGAAAAGGAGTAGAGAATGAAGATTATCGGAATAGTTCCCCCCTCTCGCCTTCGTGAGACGGAAAACCCCTATGAAGACAATGCTGTTTTTCATGAGCTTTATACAAAGAGAGTGGAAGAAGCAGGCGGTATTCCTATCGGAATTATCGGCGTGGACGGTACAGTAAAGGAAGAGGCTTTAGCTCTTTGCGATGCTTTTTTACTTTGTGGAGGAAAACGGATTTTTCCCTATCATTTTCAGGTTATAGATTATGCTCTGAAAACAGGGAAAAAGCTTCTGGGGGTTTGCCTTGGTATGCAGGCTATACACAGCTATTTTATTGCCAAGGAGGATCAGCGGAATCGCCCCGGGAAGAGTATTTTGGAAGTCTATGAGGAAATGAAGAGGGAGCGCTATTTCTTTGTGGAGCCGGTGGAGGGACATTGGAAATGCAATCCCAACCGGGGAGAAGAACATTTGGTAAAGCAGGAGATTCGGATTTTAGAGGATTCTGCCCTGAGAAAGCATTTTCCCTCGGATAGGATTCAGGGAGCCAGTATGCATCGCTATCGGATTACGAAACCGGCAGAGGATATTCGGGCTGTGGCCTTTGCGGAGGATGGCGGCATAGAGGGCATTGAATATGGAGAGGCTATGCTGGGTATTCAGTTCCATCCGGAGATAGATCAAAGCTTTCCGGGGATTTTCCAATTTTTGACAAAATAAAGAAGGGGTGCGTGAGATGAAAAGCAAATCTATTGCAGGAAACTATCGTTTTTTATTGATTTTGATTGCGGCCATGGTATTGGGATCCATAACAGGCCATGTGGCACCGGATTTTGCCCACGGGATTAAGTTTTTGGGAGATCTGTTTATCCGCATGATGTTCTGCGTGGTGGTGCCTATGGTATTTGCCTCCATTGCAGGGGCAGTGGCCAATATGAAGAGCCGGAAGAGAGCCGGAAAGATTATGGGGGTTACGGTGCTCAGCTTCGTGATTACCGGAGCCTTTGCGGCTATCGTCTTTTTCTTGCTTTGCCAGATTTTTCCGCCGGTTTTACAGCCATGGAAGAATCTTAGTGCAGAGGAGGTGGGAGAGCACGCAAGTCTTACGGAAATGGTGCTGAACTTCTTTACCGTGGAGGATTTTGTGGGACTGCTTTCCAGAAGAGCCATGCTTCCCTTGATTGTCTTTTCCGTTCTCTTCGGCTTTTCCGTAAATTTAGCCGGAGAAGCAGGAAAGAAGGTGGCGGAATTTTTGGAGAGCCTTACTGCGGTTATGATGAAGTTCGTGCAAATCGTAACCTACTATGCCCCCATTGCCTTTTTTGCGATTTTTGCGGATTTGGTGGCCAGCTACGGTCCCCAGATTACGGAGAGTTATGCCAGAGCCTTGGTTTTATATTATCCGGTTTGCTTTATTTACATTTTTACGGCATTCCCGTTAATGGCTTATATCGGTGCCGGAATGGATGGGGTGAAAATGATGATGTCCCATATTTTAAAGCCGGCGATTGTAGCTTTGGGAACCTGTTCTTCCGTGGCTACCATTCCCACCAATATGGAGGTGGCGGAGGAAAGCGGAATTTCCAAGGATGTTTCCGATATTGTGCTTCCTTTGGGAGCGACCATGCACATGGACGGTTCCTGCTTCTCCTGTGTACTAAAGATTTGCTTTGTAATGGGGGCTTTGGGAACCCCTGTGAGCTTCGCCCAGCTTCCGGTCATAGTATTGGTAGCGGTATTCTCCTCTGTGGGAATGAGCGGTGTGCCCGGGGGCGGATATATCGGAGAATATATTATCGCCAGCATTTTCTTCCCCAATCAAATGGAGGTAGCCTTCCCTATTCTGGTAGCCATCGGTAACCTGGTGGATCCACCCGCAACTATGATTAACTCTGCAGGAGATTATGTGGTTTCCTTTATCGTTTCCCGTTTTGTGGACGGAAAGGATTGGATGAAGAATGCCCTGGCAAGGAAGGTGCAGGCATAAGAAGGCGCAAGAATAAGAAGAGACGATATGCGGTCTTTGTATTGTAAATAGAAATGGACCGGAAGATTAAGAGAAAAGACAAGAAAAAAGACAAGAAAAAAGATAAGAAAAAAGATAAGGAAGAAGAAATGAACTGTGGTTTTGGAAAAGAAATCGGCTTAGAGGAAGAAGCGCTTTGCCTTCGAAAGGCGGAGCTTTCGGATTTGGATTTAGTAGCCCGGCTGGAAGCGGAATGCTTTCCCAAAGCGGAGGCTGCTACGAAGGAGCAGTTTCAAGAACGTCTGAAAGCCTACAGCAGTCATTTTCTTCTTCTTTTTTATGAAGGAAAGCTGATTTCCTTTATTAATGGTTTTGTCAGTAATCAAAAAGATTTGTCTGATGAGATGTATGAAAATGTAAGCCTCCACGAAGAAGACGGAGATTGGCAGATGATATTCGGCGTCAATACCCATCCTAAGTTTCAAAGAAGAGGCATCGCCACCAAGATGATGCAGGTTTTTTTGGAAGAGGCTGAGAAAGAAGGAAGAAAAGGTGCTGTTCTTACCTGTAAAGAAGAAAAAATTCCCTTCTACAGCCGCTGTGGCTTTGTCTTAGAAGGGAAGTCGGCTTCCACCCATGGTGATGCGACATGGCATCAGATGCGGCGGTGCTTTTAAAGATTAGGAATTGTGAAATACCATTTTGCATTTTGTGTTATAGGTCTGAAACAGAGGCACGCTCTCGCTAACTTCGCCTTCGTAACAGTACTAACTTCAAGCTTCGTATTGCTCGCTTTCAGTAAGTACTGACGGGCTCAGATTGCCCCTGTTCCTGACCTATAGTACAGCAATGCCTCTGTTATTCGTGTTTTCAAAATTCCATAATCTTTAGAAAGCGCCTTAGATCCATCCCCCATCGAAGGGGATTACCTGAGCGGTAAGGTAGAGGGGGGCTTGGGAAAGAAGGTAGAGAAAGTCTGCCGCTTCCTCTACGGTAGCCATTCTGCCGTAGGGGATGCCCTCTTCTAAGCTTTGCTTTTCTTCAGTGCTCAGCCAGGAATTCATGTCTGTGTCAATAGCGCCGAAGGCTACTGCATTTACGGAGATATGGGAGGGAGCCAGCTCTTTTCCCAGGGCTTTGGCAAAGCTGGAGATTCCTCCTTTTGTCAAAGAATAAAGGCTTTCCATGGAAGCCCCAACAGTTCCCCAGACAGAGGAACTGAATAGAATTCTCCCTTCCTCAGCTTTTAAAAGGTAGGGGAGTAGGTTTTGACAAAGGATAAAGGGCTGTAAAAGATTTGTTTCCAAAAGAGTTCTTGTCTCTTCTTCGCTATAGTCTTGTAACAATTTAATAGCATCCTTGCCGCTGTTGGCGATAAGAATCAGTTTAGAAAGGCTTTTTCCTTCAAGAATACGGGAAAGGCCTTCTTTAGTTTGCAAATCTTTGCAAAGAAAAATTTCCGGACAGCTTTCCTGTAAGTCGGATTGAATTTCCTTTTGCAATTCTTCCAGGAGAGTCCAGTTTTTCTCGCAATTCAATAAGAGGCTGTAGCCTTCTTTGGCAAAACGTTTTGCAGCGGCTCTTCCGATTCCTCGGGATGCACCGGTAATAATGGCAATATCCATAATGTTTTCTCCGTGAAATTCAAAGGTATCGTTGAAAAACGAGATGCCACAAAAGGCATCTCGTCAAAATAGAATCCGATTTTTTGTCGAAAGCACCATTTCTCCTTGCAAAAGATCTTACAGCTATTTCCTAGTTAAAGCCGTAGAACTTCTGGGTGAGCTTGTAAGCTAAAATAGTCAACTTGTTTCCGATTTTTCCCGGAAGGTTTACGCCTTGTCCAAGGAAGCCGGAACGCATTCTCCACCATAGGGGGAAGTGCTTCTCCCGAAGCTCTGCCCAAAGCTCCTTCTTTCTTGCAGGTTTTCCTCTGTACCGGACTTGATGGCCAGAACAGAAGATACGGTGGTAATGATTTCCAAATACAAAATCATATATTTCCGAAGCTTTTTGGGCTGTACCTTAAGGACATCGCAGCACTCAATCATCAGGCGGTTTACTCTATACTGCTGGTCTAAACGAGAAATCATTACCGTTTCATTTACGGACTGGTCCTCTCGGCCAATGTAGTAGTGATAAAGATTTTGGTTCAGATAATAAATCTTCTTTACATGGGGGAGGGGTTCATATACGAAGAGGTTATCCACATAGAAGGTGTGTTTAGGAAGCTGTAAGCCGCAATCCTTTAGCATTTTGGTTCGGTAAATAACGGAATGCATCAAAATATACTGTCCCAGGTGGAAGTTCTTCATTTCAGCCCAGCCAAAAACCTTATCCTCAGGGAAGGCATTGGCATAGGACATGACCTTTTTATTCTCTTGCCCCACTTTATCATAGATGAAGTTGGCTACCAGCATATCAATGGATTCACCGGAAAGGGTTAAATTCCGAATTCTTTCCAAAACCTCTAAAAGCACCTTGGAATCCAACCAGTCATCGGAATCTACTACTTTAAAATATAGTCCATTGGCATTTCGAAGACCGGTGTTCACCGCCTCTCCGTGGCCGCCGTTTTCCTGATGAACAGCCTTGCAAATGCCGGGATACTTTTCTTCGTATTCCTTGGCGATTTCCAGGGTATTGTCTTTTTTAGAACCATCGTCAACAATGATGATTTCTACTTCCTCTCCTCCGGGAAGAATACTTTCAATGCAGTTCCGCATATATGCTGCGGAATTATAACAGGGAATTGCAAAACTAATTAATTTCATAAAACCTCACCATAGGGGAAAAGAGGAAAGAATACGTTAAAGGATAGAAAAGGAAATTCCCGCCGTTTCTCTATTTTCGTATCTTTCCGTTAAAATGCAGTGTTTTTAATCTTCCTTACTATAGCATAAAGGAAGGAAGAAACAAAGTAAAAAGCGGAGAGAATCCGCTCTGCCTCTGCGCTGCAGGGAAAAAGTATTGGGATTTTTTGAAAAGAGGATTGTTGCTCTTGGAAATGAACCTTGTTTTTTCAAAAAATCAAAGGATTTCGGAGAAAAAAACAGCAGAAAAATACTTGTATTTTCAAAAGCTTTCGTGTTAGGGTGTAACAGTATTTGTAACGTAGGAAGGGGCAAGCACTGGCTTGTCCCTTTTGCTTGAATGGAGCGTTGGCATGGAAATTGAGAGAACAAAGGCGTATTTGGAAGAAATTCTTCCGGGAATGGGCTATGTGTTGGATAGTGTCACCTTTACAAAAGAGGCGGGAATCCACTATCTAAGGGCATTCATTTTTAGAAAAGATGAGCAGGACATGACGGTCAATGACTGTGCCATGGTCTCCAGAAGACTGTCCAAGTGGTTGGATAAGGAAGACTTTATCGAAGAAGAATATATTTTGGAAGTATGTTCTTTAGGCTTTAAGGATAATCCCGGAGCGGAGGAGCTTTCCGAAGTGGAAGAAGAACTGCTTTCCGGGGAAGAAGCTACGGAAGAGTAAATTGTGAGGCGAAAACAGTTGAAAGTATAATACAGGCGGAATAAAAGGCAGTAAGGATAGAAAACGCCTGATGATAAAAATAAAGAGGAGTAAAAACGATGAACGAGGAATTACGCTTAGCGCTAGACATGTTAGAGAAGGAAAAGAAAATTTCCAAGCAGGCTTTAATTGAGGCTATCGAGCTTTCATTACAAACCGCTTGCAAGAATCACTTCGGTTCCGCAGACAATGTGCACGTAAGCATGAATCCGGACACTGCAGTGTTTTCCGTATTGGCAGATAAGACAGTTGTTGAGAAGGTGGGAGACAAGTCTACAGAAATCAGCTTGGAAGAAGCCCATGAAATGGATCCTTCCTATACTTTGGGAGATGTGGTGCAGGTACCCATTGATTCCAAGTCCTTCAGTAGAATTGCAGCCCAGAATGCCAAGGGCGTCATTGTGCAGAAGATTCGTGAGGAAGAGAGAAAGAACCTCTTTGAAGAATATTATGCTATGAGCAAAAAGATTTTCACAGCCCTTGTGGAAAAGAATACCGGAAGAGCTCTGATTATGAATTTGGGCAAGGTAGATGGTTACCTTGCGGAAGCGGAGCAGATTCCGGGAGAGAATTTGACTCCCGGACAAAGAGCAAAGGTCTATGTGGTGGAAGTGAAGGACAGCCCCAAGGGACCAAAGCTAATGCTTTCCCGTACCCATCCGGAGTTGGTTCGTAAGCTGTTCTTTGAGGAGGTTTCCGAGCTTAGAGAAGGCATTGTGGAGATTAAGTCCATTGCCAGAGAGGCAGGATCTCGTACCAAGATGGCAGTCATTTCCAATGAAGAGGATGTGGATGCAGTGGGTGCCTGCGTAGGTCTTAACGGAAACCGTGTAAATACCATCGTGGAAGAGCTTCGGGGAGAGAAGATTGATATTATCAACTATGATGAGAACCCGGCATACCTGATTGAGAATTCCTTATCCCCGGCTAAGGTAATCGCGGTTATTGCGGATCCGGACAACAAGGAAGCTTTGGTCATTGTACCGGATAATCAGCTGTCTCTGGCCATCGGTAAGGAAGGACAGAACGCAAGACTTGCGGCAAAGCTGACCAATTACAAAATTGATATTAAGTCCGAGTCTCAGGCTCAGGAACAGGGAATCTTCGATGAAATGGGAATTGATTACCATGGAGAAAGCCTGGAGGAAGAAGATTTAGGCTATGATGAGGACTATGAGGATGCTTCCTATGAAGAAGGGGAAGAGGAAGCGGAAGCTTACGAGGAAGAATAAATAAAAGAGAGACTTGGTTTTCGAAAAAAGGATTGGTCTTTTTCGAAAAGCATTTTCATAGAACCGATAGAACCATAGGGATGTTTTCCGGGAGGGAAAATGAAGGTAGAGCCACAACGAAGCTGCATAGGCTGCGGAGAAAAAAAGGACAAAAAGGACTTGCTTCGGATTGTCCGTTCTCCGGAGGGGGAATATGCCGTGGATTTGCAAGGAAGAAAAAATGGAAGAGGCGCTTATCTTTGCAAGAATCTTTCTTGCCTGGAGAAGGCTGAGAAGAAAAAGGCTTTTTTCCGTTCCTTCAAGGAAGCAATCCCCAAGGAAGACCTGGATAGACTGAGGGAGGAAATCAAAGAAATTGCAAAATAAGATATTGGGACTCTTGGGTTTGTCCATGAAGGCCGGAAAGGTCAAGGCGGGAGAGTTTTCCGTAGAAAAGTCCATTAAAGCCCATAAGGCCAAATTGGTGCTGGTGGCTGCCGATGCTTCGGAAAATACGGAAAAAAAATTCCGACAAAGTTGTTTTTATTATCAGATTCCCATATTTTCCTTCGGAACGAAGGAGGAGCTGGGGAGAGGGATTGGAAAGGAAATGCGTTCTTCTCTGTGCATAGAGGATGAAGGCTTTGCGAAACGGATGATTGAGATTTTAGATGGAGGGAATGCGGATGTTAGAAGATAATAAGAAAGAAAATATTGAACAAAAAAGTGAGGAAGCTCCCGTTAAAAAGAAAAAGTTAGCGGTGGTTTTCCATTCCCAAAACTCGGTGAACCATAAAAATCATCCTCTGGGAAGAACACAGTTTTCCGATAAGGCAAAGGCCAAGGTAAAGAAGGAAGCAGGGAAAGAGGAGGGAGGAAAGAAATCTCCCAATGGAAGACCCCTGCCTCCCGGAACTGCAAGGGTTACTCCTTTGAAGGCTTTGAATGCTATCCAGAAAAAGCAGGAGGAAGAGGAGAAGAAGCTGGCAGAGGAGAGAATCCTTTTTAGAAAAAGCAGGAAGCGGAAAGAAAAAGCTAGGGAAGAAGCGGCAAAGGCCAAGGAAGAAGCGGAAAAGATGGCTTTGGCGGAAAAGGAGAGTCAGGAAAAGGCAAAGAGACCTACCATCTCCGGAATCAAACCGACTATTTCCGGAATTGCGGCTAAGCTGAACCCTGCTAAGCCCCAGAGTAAAGAGCCTGTCGGAGAGCGTAAGAGCAGCAGCTTCGGCGCCGGAAAGCCTGTAGAGAAGCGGTTTGCACCGGGAGGAAGAAGTGACAGCAGAGGAGAGGGAAGAAAGGATGGAGATTCCAGCGGAAGACCCCGTTTCGGTGCGGCTGCGAAGAAGCCTGCTCCAAGCCTTGCTCCGGAGATTGTGGAAAAGCAAAGCAGAACCAAGCATGACGCCACAAAGCCTCAGAAGAAGGTTTACGGAAACAAGAGCTTTGAAAATGAAAAGGCCAACATTTCCCAGAAGAATCGTGCTGCCAGAAAGCAGAATAAGTACGGCGCTACCCAGTCCTACGAGAGAGATGAGCAGGTAAAGGTAAAGAAGACCGGAAAGGGTGCATTTATTAAGCCGGAAGTGGTGAAGGTTGCGGAAGAAACCATTAAGTCCATTACCTTACCGGAGGTAATTACCATTAAGGAATTGGCGGATAAGATGAAGCAGAAGTCTGCGGACCTTATCAAGAAGCTTTTCTTAAAGGGGCAGATGGTTACCCTGAATACGGAATTAACGTATGAAGAGGCGGAAAATATTGCGGTTGAGTACGACATCCTTTGTGAAATGGAAGAGAAGGTAGATGTTATCGCTGAGCTGGTACAGGATTCCGAAGTGGATGAAGAGAAGGATTTACAGCCCCGTCCTCCTGTAGTAGCGGTTATGGGACACGTTGACCACGGTAAAACCTCTATTCTGGATGCGATTCGAAATACCAATGTGACCAGTAAGGAGCATGGCGGAATTACCCAGTCTATCGGTGCTTATCAGGTAACGGTAAAGGTTAACGACGAAGACAGAGTGATAACCTTCTTGGATACTCCCGGACATGAAGCCTTCACTGCTATGCGTATGCGTGGAGCCCAGTCCACCGATATTGCTATCCTGGTTGTTGCTGCAGATGACGGCATTAAGCCCCAGACCATTGAGGCGATTAACCATGCTAAGGCGGCCAATACAGAGATTATTGTAGCCATCAATAAGATTGATAAGCCTGCGGCAAATATTGACAAGGTGAAGCAGGAATTAATGGCCTATGATTTGGTGGCTGAGGACTACGGCGGAACCACCATTTGCTGTCCTGTTTCCGCAAAGACCGGAGAAGGACTGGAAAGTCTTTTAGAGAATATTGCTTTGCAGGCGGATGTGCTGGAATTAAAGGCGAATCCAAACCGTAAGGCCTACGGTGTTGTGATTGAGGCGGAGCTGGATAAGGGAAGAGGTTCCGTGGCCCGTCTTTTGGTACAAAAGGGTACCCTCCATATCGGAGATGTGGTAGCTGTAGGTTCTGCCTTCGGTAAGGTTCGTGCCATGATTGACGATAAGGGCAAGAGAATCAAGAAGGCTACTCCATCTATGCCTGTAGAGATTTTGGGATTGAATTCCGTACCTAATGCGGGAGAAATCTTCCAGGTGAAGGACAATGAGAAGGAAGCGAAAGCCTATGCGGATACCTTCGTTAGTGAAGGAAAGCAGAAGATGGTGGAGGATTCCCGTAAGAAAGTCAGCTTAGATGCGCTCTTCGACCAGATTAAGGCAGGAGAACTGAAGGATCTTCCGATTGTCATAAAGGCGGATGTACAGGGATCTGTGGAAGCTGTTCGTGATTCCTTACAGAAGATTGAAAATGCGGAAGTACAGGTTAAGGTCATTCATGCCGGCGTTGGTGCCATCAATGAGTCCGATATTAACCTGGCCATTGCCTCCAATGCTATTGTTATCGGATTTGATGTAAAGCCTGACCCAACCGCAAGAGATATTGCAGAGCGGGAAAATGTAGACGTAAGACTGTACAATGTCATCTATAAGGCTATTGAAGACATTGAACTGGCTATGAAGGGAATGCTGGCTCCTGTTTATGAGGAGAAGGTTATCGGTCATGCTGAAGTTCGTATGATCTTTAAGTCTTCCGGCGTAGGGAATTATTGCCGGCTCCTTCGTTACCGACGGAAAGGTACAAAAGAGGTGCTAAGGTTCGTTTGACCAGAGGCGGAGAGCAGTTATATGATGGAACCATTGCTTCCGTAAGACATTTTAAGGATGATGTAAAGGAAGTGGGTGTTAAGCAGGAATGCGGTATTGTTTTAGAAGACTTTACCGATATTCAGGAATTGGATCAGTTGGAAGTTTATATCATGGAAGAAGTAAAACAGAGATAAGAGGGAGGGGCCGAAGGCTCCCCTGTTCCTACTTTTTAGGAAAGTATAAAGAGGTAAAAAAGTGAAAAAACTGAGCTTTAAGAACCAAAGAAGAAATGAGGATGTGAGAAGATGTCTTTCTCTTTTGATTCGGGAAGAGGTAAAGGATAGCAGGGTTTCTCCCTTCTGTGACGTTACCGGTGTGGACCTTACTCCGGATTTACAATACTGTAAGGTCTTTGTTTCCTGCCTTGGCAGTGAAGAGGAGCTGGGAAAAAAACCATTGAGGGATTAAAGGCTGCCGGGGATTTTTACGAAGAGAATTGGCCGGAAGTCTTAATTTAAGACATACGCCGGAACTGCAATTTATTGCGGATCACTCCGTGGAATACGGTTCCAGAATGGATGCTTTGATATCTCAGGTTAGCAAAGAAGATAAGGAAAGAGCTGTGGGGGAAGTAGTAAATCAGGATAATCGCTATAAAGAGGAGGAAGAATGAGAGACAAGCTGGAGGAATTATTAGCTTCTTCCCAACGGATTTGTCTACTGGGACATACTCGCCCGGACGGAGATTGCCTGGGCTCTACTCTGGGCTGGAAGAATTATTTAAAGAATCGCTATCCGGAGAAGGAAGTACAGGTTTATTTGATGGAGGCCCATGAGAAATTTTCCTATCTTCCCGGTTTTTCCGACATTCGCCACGACGTGCCCAAGGAGAGTTATGACCTGGCTCTGATTTGCGATTGCGGAGCTTATGAAAGACTGGGAGAGTTCGGCTCTTTGGCAAAGTCTGCAAAAAACTGTTATGTGGTGGACCATCATGTAACAAGTAATGGGGAGGATTTTCCTTTTCATACTATTTTACCCGATGCCTCCAGTACCTGCGAGGTGAGCTTTGATCTGATGGAAGAAGAGTTTTTCGATAAGGCGGTGGCTACCTGCATTTATACCGGCTTAATCCATGATACCGGAGTTTTTAAGTATAACTGTACTTCTCAGCATACCATGGAGATTGCAGGAAAATGCATAGCCCGGGGAATTCCTTTTTCCTACATCATTGATGACAGCTTCTACATGAAGTCTGTGGATCAGCAGAAGATGACGGGGAAGGTCTTGCAGGATGCAAAGCTTTATTGTGAGGATAGAATCCTGGCTTCTTCCTTAAGCCTTAAGGATATGCGTTCCTTTAATCTGGAACAAAAAGACCTGGACATGGTGGTCAGTATCCTTCGGGAAACCAGAGATGTGGATGGGGTGATTTTCCTCTATGAGGTAGGGAATCAGCTGTATAAGGTGAGCCTGCGTTCCAACAACAATGCCTTTGATGTTTCACAGGTGGCGGCCTTCTTTTCCGGCGGGGGACATAAGATGGCAGCAGGTTGTAGCCTAAAGGGCAATCCGGAGCAGATTTTGGAGAAGCTTTTCGGAGAAATGAGAAAGCAGCTGGACGCAGAGGGCTTCAAAAAGCAATAAAAAGATGTAGAGAGTAAGCATGGATGGAATTATTAATGTATATAAAGAAAAGGGGATGACCAGCTTCGACGTTCTTCGGGCTCTTCGAAGAATTCTGAGAGAAAAAAAGATGGGGCATACCGGCACCCTGGACCCCATGGCAGAGGGCGTGCTTTTGGTCTGTGTCGGAAAGGCTACCAAATATGTGGATGCTTTGATGGCGAAAGAGAAGATCTATCAGGCGGAATTGACCTTAGGAATCGAAACGGATACGGAGGACAGTACCGGAAAGATTCTTTCTGAAGAAGAGGTTTCTATTTCGAAGGAGGATATTGAAAAGATTCTTCCCCGCTTTCTGGGAAAGCAGGAGCAGATTCCTCCCATGTACAGCGCAAAAAAGCTGGAAGGAAAAAAGCTTTATGAACTGGCAAGAGAAGGGAAAACGGTAGAAAGGAAGCCCAGCCAAATTGAAATTTTTGCTCTGGAAATTCTTTCCTATGCCTGTCCTAAGCTCCGTTTTCGGATTCATTGTTCCAAGGGAACCTATATTCGTACCCTTTGTAAAGATATCGGGGAAGCGCTGGGGACCAAAGCCTGTATGTCTGCGCTTTTACGAGAAAAAGTTGGAGAGTTCTCTTTACAGGATAGCTTCAGGCTTTCGGAAATTGAGAAGCTGGAAGGAGCAGGGGAAAGAGATACTTATCTTCTTCCGCCCCTATACAGTAAAGAAAATACAATCTTAACCTTCGGAAAGTTTGATGGTCTTCATCTCGGACACCAAAAAATATTTGAAGAGTTGTTTAAGGAAGGAAAGGCGGAGAATTTAGTGCCTTCCGTTTTGTCCTTTACCACCCATCCTTCGGTTTTATTTTCCGGAGAGCGGCAGGATCTTCTTTGTACGGAGGATGAGCACTATACCCGTCTGCAAAATGCAGGATTTTTCCCAGATTTTTCTTTTTCCATTAACCTTGGAAACCGCCAAGATGCCTCCGGAGAAATTTCTGGAGGATATTCTGGTAAAGGCTTTAAAGGTAAAGCACCTTGTGGTGGGAACGGATTGCAGCTTCGGCTATAAGGGAAAAGGTGATGTGGCCTTGCTTCAGGAAAAGGCTGAGGATTTCGGCTATAAGCTGACCGTGGTGGAGAAGGCATTAACGCTGGATGCCATAGGGAAATCCGTAGAAATTTCCAGTACCTATATCCGGAAATGCCTGGAAGAGGGTGCTGTGGAAGAGACGGCAAGGCTTTTGGGACGGTACTATACCCTGTCCGGCACCGTGGTGCACGGAAAGAAAATCGGGCGAAGCATCAATTTTCCCACGGCCAACATTCTCCCGAAGGAAGGAAAGCTTTGCCCCATGGAGGGGGTATATCATACTCGTGTGCTTCTGGGGAAAGACTACTATGAGGGAATGACCAGCATAGGAAAGAATCCCAGCGTGGCGGAGAATAACCCGCTGACCATAGAAACACATATTCTGGGCTTTCAGGGAGATATCTACGGAGAGAAGCTTCGCTTGGAATTTATCAGCTTTATTCGGGAGCAAAGACATTTTAAGGATATCGAAGAGTTGAAAAGTCAGCTGGAGAAGGATTTGGCCTTTGTAGAGGAAGAGAGTAAAAAGAGGGAGTCGTAAGAATGTCTTTTCCTGGCTTCGTGAAACTTAGGGTTTTTGCCAAAGCAAAGTGTGAAAATCCTTGACGAAAGCCGGAAATTCGCGTATTATAGTCTGGCATTTATGGACTGATTTTGGAGAAGAAGAAAAGTTATCATAAAATGCACAGCACTTCGCGTTAGGCCTAGGAAGGCGATTTCCTAACGCCTTCCTCAGTCTAACGTGTGTTAACGCAAGAAATTGCTAAAAAAAGGAGAATCAAATGATTACAAGAGAGAGAAAAAAGCAGAGTTGGTAGCGAAGTACGGAAGAAAGCCCGGAGACACCGGATCTCCTGAAGTACAGGTAGCGATTCTTACAGAGAGAATCGTTGAGCTTACCGAGCACTTAAAGAGCAATCCTAAGGATCACCACAGTAGAAGAGGACTTCTGATGATGGTAGGTCAGAGAAGAGGTCTTTTAGACTACTTAAAGAAGACCGACTTAGAGGGTTACAGAAGCTTAATCGAGAAGTTAGGCATCAGAAAGTAAGAAGAATCAGGGTGGAAAAGCATGGCTTTTCTACCCTTTTTTACTGTTCATTTTCTCATTTTCCTGTATAATAGGAATCTATGACAAAAGCTATCCGGAAGGTAGTCCGAGATCACTGAAGAGGCGGTGAACCTCACAGTTTCTTCAGTGGCTTTGGATCTTCCGGATTAAACAAAGGAGGATTTATGTATAAGAGTTATTCAATGGAACTTGCCGGAAGAACCCTGACGGTGGATGTGGATAGGGTTTGCGCGCAAAGTAACGGTGCCGCATTGATGCACTATGGAGACACTACGGTGTTGTCCACCTGTACCGCTTCCGCAAAGCCAAGAGACGGTATTGATTTCTTCCCCCTTTCCGTAGAATACGAAGAAAAGATGTATTCTGTAGGAAAATTTCCGGGAGGATTTAAGAAGAGAGAGGGAAGAGCCAGTGACAATGCGATTTTAACCGCAAGAGTTATTGACCGTCCTATGCGTCCTCTCTTCCCTAAGGACTATAGAAATGATGTTTTATTAAACAACCTGGTATTATCCGTGGATCAGGATGCTTCGCCTGAACTCTTGGCTATGCTTGGTTCTTCCCTGTCCACCTGTCTTTCCGATGTTCCCTTTGACGGTCCCTGTGCAACCACCCAGATCGGAATGGTTGGGGGAGAATTTGTGGTAAATCCCGGAAACGGAGAGAAGGCGGTTTCCGACCTTTTATTGACTGTAGCTTCCACAAAAGAAAAGGTTATCATGATCGAAGCCGGAGCCAACGAGCTTCCGGAGGACAAGATGATTGAGGCAATTTATCTTGCCCATGATGTAAACCAGCAGATTATCGGTTTCTTTGAGAGCATTATCGAAGAATGCGGAAAAGAAAAGCACAGCTATGTTTCCAGCGCCATTCCTGAAGAAGTATTTGCGAAGATGAAGGAAGTGGTAAAGCCGGAGGAGATGGAGAAGGCTGTATTTACCGATGATAAGGCGGAAAGAGATGCCAATGTTTCCCTTCTTAGTGAAAGACTGGTAGAAGCTTTCCAGGATGATGAGGAAGCTTTGGTCATCTTACCGGATGCCATCTATCAGTATGAGAAGAAGACTGTTCGTAAGATGATTTTAAAGGATCATAAGAGACCGGACGGAAGAGCCATTGATGAGATTCGTAAGTTGGAGGCTGAGGTAGACCTTCTTCCAAGAGTACACGGCTCCGCTATGTTTAAAAGAGGACAGACACAGATTATGAATATTACTACCCTGGCACCTCTTTCCGAGGTTCAGAAGGTAGAAGGTTTAAATGAATTTGAAACGGAAAAGCGTTATCTGCACCAGTATAATTTCCCCGGCTATTCCGTAGGAGAGGCTAAGGCTTCCAGAGGTCCCGGAAGAAGAGAAATCGGTCACGGTGCTTTGGCAGAGAAGGCGTTAATTCCTGTACTGCCTTCCGTGGAAGAATTCCCCTATGCGATTCGTTCCGTTTCCGAGACTATGGAGTCTAACGGCTCTACTTCCATGGCTTCCACCTGTGCATCCTGCATGTCTTTGATGGCTGCCGGTGTTCCCATTAAGAAGCCTGTTGCCGGAATTTCCTGCGGTCTTGTAACCGGAGACAGCGATGATGAGTATTTGGTACTTACTGACATTCAGGGCTTGGAAGACTTCTTCGGGGATATGGACTTTAAGGTAACCGGAACAGAAGACGGAATCACTGCAATCCAGATGGATATTAAGATTCACGGCTTGACTCGTCCCATCGTGGAAGAGGCTATTCGCAGAGCAAGAGAAGCAAGACTCTTTATTATGAACGGTGTTATGAAAGAAGCGATTGCAGAGCCTAGAGCAGAGCTTTCTCCGTATGCACCGAAGATTTTGACCATGTCTATCAATCCGGAGAAGATTGGAGATGTTATCGGAAAGCAGGGCAAGACCATTAACGGTATCATCGAAGAAACCGGCGTGAAGATCGATATTGATGATAACGGAACTGTTTCCATTTCCGGAACAAACCTGCCTGATTTGGAAAGAGCGAAGAAAATCATTGAGTCTATTGTAAACGATATTGAGCCGGGACAGATTTTTGAAGGGACCGTAGTCAGAATGATGGATTTTGGTGCCTTTGTACAGTTAAGCCCCAACAAGGACGGCATGATTCACATTTCCAAGCTTTCCGACCAGAGAGTGAATAAGGTAGAGGATGTGGTTCATATCGGCGATAAAGTTCGTGTAAAGGTGCTGGAAGTGGATAAGATGGGAAGAATCAACCTTTCTATGCGCCCACAGGATTTGGTAGAGAAGCAGGAAGCGTAAGCACAGCTTAAGGGGGAAAATATGAAGATTAGAACGAGATATGCACCTTCCCCTACCGGAAGGATGCATGTGGGGAATTTGCGAACCGGCATGTACGCCTATCTGATTGCCAAGCATGAGGGAGGTGACTTCCTCCTCCGTATCGAGGATACCGACCAGGAAAGAGAAGTGGAAGGGGCTGTGGATATTATCCGTAGAACGCTGGAAGCTACAGGACTTTTCTGGGACGAGGGGCCGGATAATCCCGGAGACTGTGGACCTTACGTGCAGTCGGAACGAGTGAAGACCGGCGTTTATATGGACTATGCCAAGAAGCTGGTGGATAAGGGAGAGGCTTACTACTGCTTCTGTGACGAGGAACGTTTAAAGAGCCTGCAAACCGAGGTAAACGGAGAGACGCTTTTCCATTATGACAAGCACTGCCTTTCTCTTACTAAAGAAGAGGTGGAAGAGAAGTTAAAGCAGGGCCTGCCCTTTGTTATTCGCCAGAATAATCCGACAGAAGGCAGCACTACTTTCCATGATGAGCTTTACGGGGATGTTACCGTGGAGAACAGCGAACTGGACGACATGGTGCTCATTAAGTCCGACGGCTATCCTACCTATAACTTTGCCAATGTTATAGATGACCATTTGATGGGGATTACCCATGTGGTTCGTGGAAACGAATATCTCTCCTCCAGCCCTAAGTACCAAAGACTCTATGATGCCTTCGGTTGGGAGTCTCCGAAGCTGATTCATTGTCCTTTGATTACGGATGAGAATCATAAGAAGCTATCCAAGAGGTCCGGACACTCCTCCTTTGAGGATCTGATTGACCAGGGCTTTGTGGCTGAAGCAGTGGTAAACTTTGTGGCTCTTTTAGGCTGGAGCCCTGAGGAAAATGAAGAGATTCTTTCTTTAGAGGATTTGGTTCGTTTGTTTGATTACCGTAGAATTTCCAAGAGTCCTGCGGTTTTCGATATGGGTAAGCTTCGTTGGATGAACGGAGAGTACATCAAGAAAATGGACTTCGACAAGTTCTATGAGAGAGCTCTCCCCTTCGTGAAAGAAGCTGTAGGTGAGGGATTGGATCATAAGAAGATTGCAGAGATGGTAAAGAGCAGAATCGAAATCTTCCCGGACATTCCCGAGCAGGTTTCCTTCTTTAAGGAAGTACCGGAATATGAGCTGTCTCTTTATGAAAATAAAAAGGCAAAGTGTAATTTAGAGAATTCTTTAAGCCTTCTGGAAGAGGTTCTTCCTTTATTACAGGAAGAAAATGACTACAGTAACGACCATTTGTATGAGAAATTACAGGCCTTCGGTCAGGAAAAGGGCTATAAGACAGGCTTTATGATGTGGCCTATCCGTATTGCCCTTTCCGGAAAGCAAATGACTCCTGCAGGAGCTACAGAGATTCTTTCCGTACTGGGTAAGGAAGAGTCCTTAAAGAGAATTGAAAAAGCAATAGAGAGATTAAAAGAAAAGAGGTAATGGCATTGGATAAGCAGGAATTTTTAGAGAGATACAGACATTCTCTTGCACATATTTTAGCAAAGCCATGGTAGAGCTGTATGGTCCGGAGGTACAGTATGCAATCGGACCACAGATTGAAGATGGTTGTTATTATGACTTTGCTCTGCCCAAGTCCTTGTCCGAGGAGGATTTTAAGACCATTGAGGACAAGATGAGAGAAATCATCAAAAGAAAAGAGAACTGGACCAGAGAGGAGCTGCCCCGTGAGGCGGCCTTGGCTCTCTTTGATAAGCAAAAGTTCAAAAAGGAGCTGATTCAGGACCTTCCTGCCGATGAAGTCATCAGCATTTATCGTACCGGTGATGATTTTGTGGATCTTTGCCGGGGGCCTCATGTGGAGAATTCTCAGGAACTCATGAATGTAGCCTTCCAGATTAAATCCATTTCCGGAGCTTACTGGCGCGGAGATGAGCATAGAGATCAGTTACAGCGTGTTTATCTTTTTGCCTTCCCGGATAAAAATGCCTTAAAGGAGCATTTAAAGTGGTTACAGGAAGCCCAGGAGAGAGACCATAAGAAGCTGGGCAGTCAGCTTGACCTCTTCATGTTTGATGAGACCGCTCCCGGAATGCCTTATTGGCTTCCCAGAGGTTGGAAGATGTATCAGGCGCTCTTAGCTTATTCCAGAAGTGTTCAGGCAAGACACGGTTACACGGAAATTTCCGCACCCCTCATCAACAATAAGAAATTATGGTTGATTTCCGGACACTGGGCACATTACATTAACAATATGTTTATGGTTCCCGGTATTTCCGGCTGGTTAAAGGCCGATGCTGACCTTTCCGGTGTGCTGGAGCATCCTACCGATGCCAGCCTTGGAGAGAAGATTGTAAAGATTCAGGCAGGCTCTGTAATCTATAATCGTGAGAATATTGATACCATGGCGGCAAAGCCCATGAACTGCCCTAACGCCATGATTACCTATAAGAGAAGAAATCGTTCCTATAAGGAGCTTCCAATTCGTTATTCCGAGTATGATGTACTCCATAGAAAGGAAAAAAATCCGGACAAATGAACGGACTTTTTCCGCGTTCAGGAGTTCCGTCAGGATGATGACCATACCTTCGTAATGGAATCTCAGATTGAGGCGGAAATTGCGGACATCATCTCCATTGCGGATGAAGTCTACAAGACCTTCGGTGTTACTTATCGTGCAGAGCTCTCCACCAGACCTGATGATTTCATGGGAGATATCGAGGTTTGGGATAGAGCGGAGGCTGCTTTAAAGAAGATTCTCACCGACAAGTACGGAGAAGGCGGCTTTGAGATCAATGAAGGAGACGGTGCCTTCTACGGACCAAAGATTGACTTGCAGATTAAGGATGCATTGGGTAGAGAGTGGCAGTGCGGAACCATTCAGCTGGACTTCCAGCTTCCTCACAACTTCGGTCTGACTTATCAGACTGCAGAAGGAAGCACCGCTATGCCGGTGGTAATCCATAGAGCAATTTACGGTTCTCTGGAGCGTTTTATCGGTATTATCATCGAGAACTTCAAGGGAAGCTTCCCCTTCTGGCTAAGCCCGGAGCAGGTAGGAATCGTACCGATTCGAGAAGAGCATAATGACTACGGAAAAAAGATCTATGAAGCTCTTTCCGATATGGGAATTCGCGCGGAAATTGACTACTCTGATAAGAATATGAAGGAAAAGATTAAGACCTATAAGAACTATAAAAAAATCCATATATTCTGGTTTTTGGGAGATAAGGAAATGGAGGAAAAGACTGTTTCCATTAATATGCGCGGATCCAATAAGCAGATTAATAACGTTCCTCTGGATGCTTTCTTAAAAGCTTGCGAGAGAATGCAGAAGGAACACAGCTTAGAGCTGATGGATGAGTTTTTAATGAATTTGTTCTAAATACAATAGAAAAAAATAGAGACAGAGATAGAAGAATGATTTATCGCTTTTTGCAGTATAGCTTGGAACAGGGCACGCTCTCGCTAAGCTCGCCTCGTAGCGGTTCTAAGCTTTTAAAAGACAAAAAGCTAAGAACCGACGGGCTCACATTACCCCTTATTCTCAAGCTATACTGCGAAAAAAAGCGTAGCACATATTCGTTCTTCCTCTGTCTTTTTATTTTTAAATATTTAGAAAAAAATTCATGGAAAAACTCAAAAAACATCTGCTCAAAAGCTGTTAATGCGGTATAATAAAAAAAGTTTTTTTATGTAAAACTGTAGATGTAGGTGTCTGAGGTAGAATATTTTTACCTCGAGTATGCAGTAGTTCTTTGTTTAGCTAGATAGACAAATTTTTCTTATATGGGAAAAATACAGCAAAAAAACTTGTTTTTAGTTTATGTAGCTAATCAAAAAGCATTTAGAGTAAGGAGAGTCTATGAATAGTGAGCATGTTAGAGAAGGGGTACAATCTGCGCCTCATAGAAGTTTATTTAATGCCTTAGGCTATACCAAGGAAGAGATGAGAAAACCCATGATCGGTGTAGTTTGTTCTTATAATGAAATCGTGCCGGGGCATATCAATCTGGATAAAATTGCGGAAGCGGTAAAGATGGGTATTGCGGAAGCGGGCGGTATGCCGGTGGAGTTTCCGGCCATTGCAGTTTGCGACGGTATTGCCATGGGTCATACCGGCATGAAATATTCTCTGGTGACCAGAGATTTGATTGCGGATTCCACAGAATGTATGGCAAGAGCACATCAGTTTGACGGTTTGGTCATGATTCCAAACTGTGATAAGAATGTGCCGGGTCTTTTGATGGCAGCAGCCAGAGTGAATATTCCTACCGTTTTTGTATCCGGCGGACCTATGCTTGCCGGTAAGGTTAGGGGAGAAAAGCGTTCTCTTTCTTCTATGTTTGAGGCTGTGGGAGAGTATGAGGCAGGAAAGATTAATATGGAGGAGCTGAAGCTCTATGAGGAAAATGTCTGTCCTACCTGCGGTTCCTGCTCCGGTATGTATACCGCCAACTCTATGAACTGCTTAACAGAGGTTATCGGTATGGGACTTCCGGAAACGGAACTATTCCTGCGGTTTATTCTGCTCGTATTCGTTTGGCAAAGATGGCGGGCTATGCCATCATGGATATGATTGAGAAAAATATCCGTCCCAGAAGTATTATGACAGAAGCGGCATTCCGAAATGCGCTTACGGTAGATATGGCTTTGGGATGCTCCACAAACACCATGCTTCACCTTCCTGCCATTGCTCACGAGTGCGGCATTGAGTTGAAGGTGGAAAATGCCAACGAAATCTCCGCAAAGACTCCGAATCTTTGTCATTTGGCTCCTGCAGGCTATGCCTATATGGAGGATTTAAACGAGGCCGGTGGTGTGTATGCGGTGATGAAGGAGCTGTCCAAGAAGAATCTTTTGGACCTTTCCGGCATTACCGTTACCGGAAAAAAACCATGGAGGAAAAATATCGCCCATGCCAGAAATAAGGATGAGGAGATTATTCGTCCTATTGATAAGCCCTTTATGCCTATCGGAGGGTATTGCGGTGCTGAAGGGAAATCTGGCTCCGGATACCGGTGTGGTAAAGCGTTCCGCTGTAGCTCCGGAAATGATGGTGCATGAAGGACCTGCCAGAGTCTTTGACTGCGAAGAAGATGCGATTGCTGCTATCAAGGGGGGAAAGATTAATCCCGGAGATGTGGTGGTCATCCGCTACGAAGGTCCTAAGGGCGGTCCCGGAATGAGAGAGATGCTGAATCCGACCTCTGCCATTGTGGGTATGGGCCTGGGCAGTACCGTGGCTCTGATTACAGACGGTCGTTTCTCCGGCGCTTCCCGTGGCGCTGCTATTGGACACGTTTCTCCTGAGGCAGCGGTGGGTGGACCTATCGCTCTGATTGAAGAAGGAGATATCATTTCCATCGATATTCCAAACTACAGCTTAAATGTAAAAGCTTAGTGATGAGGAGTTGGAGAAGAGAGAAAAGCTTGGAAGCCGAAGAAGAGACCGGATCTGGACGGATATCTGGTTCGTTACCGTGCGCTGGTTACCAGCGGAAACCGTGGAGCGATTTTAGAGCTTCCAAAGGATTGGGAATAAAAAGGTATGCGAATCTATTACAAAGAATAAAAAAATAGAGCGGAAGAGAGATGGATTTATAGCTTCCTGTGAGGAATGGAAACATAGAAAACAAAATAAGTTTTAAGGAATTCACTAAAAATTGTATTTTATAAATACGATTCCTCTAAATTTCCTTTCCATGGATTGTAATATTGAAAATATTGAGTAAAAATAATTAGGGTTTGCCTTTTCTCTAAGGTAAACCCTATTTCTTTACTGTTGGCATATACTAAAAATGCATGAAAGAATAAATAGTATTTACTTAAAAATCAAAAAGTTTTTATGGAGATTTCCTAAAAATCAAATAAATAGAAGTATTATAGATTTTTACGTAGCCAGAGGAATCATTTTACGTTAAAATAATGAGATTAAGAATTTTGTAAGGAAACGATAAGCCTGTAAGGAGGACCGCGGCACAGATGGGAGATAAGGAACGAAATAAAATTATTCGTTTTGCTTTGCTTTTTGGCAAGCTTTCTTTGTCTGCTTCTTTTTGTGTTCTTAACTTTTTGCATGGCAGAACTTTTTTTCAGTCAGAAGCCGAAGGAATGGAAGGAGTGGAAGGAGAGCGATGAGAGTTATATGCTTCCTGAGAAAAAGAACATTCTTTTTCTGAGCTCCTACGATACATCTTCTCCGCTTTTTGCCAGTGAGCTGGAGGGAATAGAATCCATCATTAATCAATCCAATATTCATTTGGATACCATCAACATGGATTTTCAGCATTTTGGACATGATAAGGATATCGAGGCACTTATACCTTTTGTACAAACCCGTTTGGAGAATAGAGAAAAGCCCTATGATGGCGTTTTTGGTGGGGGATGATAGAGCTTTTGGAATTGTTTTGGAAAAAGCAGGAGGAGCTTTTTCCGGATATTCCCATTATCAGCATAAACAATCAGGAACTGGCAAAGAATGCAGCTAAAAATCCCAAGTTTTCAGGATATTACAGTCCATCCTATTTAAAAGATACTTTAAGCTTGGCAACTTCCCTGCAAATGGGTGCGGATACCATTATGGTGCTTTTTATGATAATACTTATTGGGGAAATCAAGCTAGAGAAGAGTTTTTCTGCCTGCAACGAAGCTTTTCCTCCTATCGTTTTGCAGGGCCTTAATTTTTCGCAGATGAAGAAGGAAGATTTTCTGGAAGCCATTGAGAAGCTGGATGAAAAAGTATTGTCCTTTATATTTCCACCACCTTGGATGAAGACGGTAATTATTATCCGGGAAATCAGGCTATGAAAATGGTTTTGTCCAGAGCCAATGTACCGGTTTATAGTGCTATGTTATGCTAGATAATGTCAAAGGGGATTTTTGGCGGGTAGAGCGCCGGATATAAAACAAATGGCCAAGGATGCCAGTCTGCTGATGCTGGATGTGCTATCAGGGCAAGAAGGATGTGGAGAAAATCTCAGCGGAAGAAGATAGCTCAGGAAAGCTTGTGGTGGATAATCGAGTTCTTAGTGCTTACTATCTTTCCAAAGCACGACTTCGAAGAATATTGTGTTGGAGGATACTCCTCAGCAATGGATTATGCGCTATGCCCGCTTTTGTTTATAGCAGCCTTTCCTTTATTGGCGGTATGTATGATTGCTGTTTACTTCCTCATGAGTCGTTTACACAGTAAGAAGGTTCTGCAGGAATTGGAAGAGAAAAATGAGAGTCTCTTGCTGGCAAAGGATGATTTGGAACATAAACTAAGCTACGACTTGCTGACGGAGCTGAACCGGCAGACCGCATTGGCAAGGCTGACTGGATTATATTGGAGACAGCAAAGATTACTCCTGTGTTTTAGTGGACATTGATAATTTAAAAAGAGTTAAATGAATCCAGAGGTTATGATACGGGGAGACTTATATCTGGTGGCTGTAGCCAATCGACTTTACGCCGTTTTTGAAAAGGATCATGGCGTCATTCTTTTCCCGTTACGGTGGGAGATGAGTTTATGATTATTTTTCCCCAGAAAATGTCTTTGCAGGAAGATTCTCCGAGCTGGCGGAAATCCTTTTCCATCTTCCGAAGGGCAATTACCGTGGGAGAAGAAAACGGTATATATGAACGCTTCGGGAGGAGTAGCCTCTTCCATAGGGCGGGGAAAGCCCCCGGACGATTGTAATGTATGCCGGGCTGGCCATGAGCTTTGCAAAACGGAAAGGGAAAAACCGTTTGGTATTCTATAGTGAGGAGCTTCGATACAAAAAGAAAAATCAGTCAAATTTTTGAAAAGATTGTGGAGAATGCCATTCAGGAGAATTCCTTCTATATGGTATATCAGCCCCAGGTGGACTGTAAGACCAGAAAAGTAGTAGGCTTTGAATCCCTTTATGCGTATTCGAAATGAGGATTGCTCTCGGATCAGTTTATTCCTGTGGCGGAAAGCTATGGCTATATTACCAAGCTGGGAAAAGATTGCGGTGGAACAGGTTATAAGACAGCTGGTCAAGTGGAAGGAAGAGGGCCATGCTCTTTGCCCAATCTCCATTAACTTCAGCAGTTATCAGATTTATGATGATGACTTTGTGGAATATCTTTTTACCAGCTGGATCGTTATGAAATTCCTCATGAATACGTAGTCTTTGGAAATCACCGAGGGAATTCTTTTTCGAAGAGAGCAAAGCAAACCAAGAAAATCTTTAACTCGTCTGGTGGAAGCCGGAATTCAACTGCATTTGGATGACTTCGGAACCGGCTACAGCAGTTTTAGCTACCTGCCCTATATTCCATTGAATACGGTGAAAATGGATAAGTCCTTAATCGATCATTTCCTGCTGAACAACGGAGACGTGATTCGAAACCCTGATTGACATTGTTCATGACCTGGGGAAGGTTGTTATCGTGGAAGGTGTGGAAGGATGAATGGCAGTACGAAAAAGCTCCTGGAGTATCACTGCGATGTGATTCGAAGGGTACCTCTTCGGCGGTCCGTTTGCAGGCAGGAGAAATTCCTTAAGGAGTTTTCGTAAAATATTCAAAAGATCTTTTAAGCGGAAATTCAATTGATCTTTGTAATGGCCAGTACGATGAGCAATAGAAACGAGTAACATGGCTCAGTTTTGAAACTGCAAAACAGATATGACTTAGGGCAACTGAGGAATTTCAGGTATGCCTTCGATCTTTGCAAGGAGACCTTGAGAGCTCTAGTGGAATTATCCTATTCTCGGAGAAGATAAGCTGCTGTGCAGAGCTTTTGAAACGCCCCTGGATAGAGGACCGGCGATTTTGAGGCCCATGACATTTTTACTTGATATTCAGAATCTCTGAAGGAGGGAGAAGAATAGATGCATGCCTGATTGCTCGTTCCTGTGATCGTCACGGAGAATCCAAGGGAAGGACATCTGCTTTTTGAAGCCAAAGAAAAGATTTTCCCAAATGCTGTTACAGCAGAGATTACCTCATTCTTTCCGGAAGAGGCCTCATAGACCGGCAGTTGCGGTACGCAATCAGCCATCGAAAATGCAAGAAAAGTTGTCGTTAAGGTAAAGCTGTAAGAGCTTTTGAAATAAAATAAGAAGACATAGAAACAAATTCTATATATAAATTAAATTCTTCGCTATAGCAAGAGCAATGTGAGACTATGTTCATTTTTCAGAAAAGTAGAGCTATACAAAGGATAGTGCAAGACTATAGAATGTTTAAGAATTCTAACGAAAGTTCTTGTTATAAATCGTCAGTTACAGCAGAAAATACCCAAGAATCAAGCCTTATGTCGGGATGTCTTGTTTTTGAGAGAGCTGTGGTAGAACACATTAGCTATCGTTTGAGTATTAATTTTTAAAATCATTATGGAGGATAGAAGACATGAAGCGTAAAAGAAAGCTGTTAGCGATCTTGATGGTCGTGGCTATGGCTTGCAGGAGTATCCTTTGCAAATGCAGATGAGCTTTTACATCCTGCGCCTAAGGCGCGCGCTTACCTACCGCACATGGAAGCCGGCAGCCAGGGTAGCCCCTCGGAGGAGGACATTACAGTGCTAGGGCAAAGCAGGAAGCTGAAAAGTTATGCTCAGGCAGGCTGCCGCAGCCTTTCAATGCAACCACAGCTAAGGCAAGTTTCTACACAGAGCTAAGGCTGTGTATGTCAATAAAGATACTCGCAGCATATAATAATGAAGCTCTCGATAACCACGGATCAGTTCGGTGTGGCTGCAGATCACCGTTCCTAATGCGCAGTCTCTAAAGGCCGGCGATACTACTGTCTTCCAGTTATCCGATTCCTCTGAAAATCTAAAAGTCCGATAACTCCAGATTAAGGGATCGGAGAATCAGGTTGTAGCCAATGCGGTAATCAATGCGGAGGCAAAAGCACTGGCATGTTGACTTATACAGATTATGTAGAAAAGAAGAGCGATATTAAAGGAAAACTTCTGGCTTTCTATGCAGGTGACTCTTGACAAAGAAAAAGGGATGCAAAGCAGCGTCCACTGCATTGAAGGTAAACACACGTCACTGAAATCATGCATCGATGGCACACTCAACTATACCGGTATTGCAAAGGATAGTGATTTTGAGCTGTGAAAGGATTCTTGGAGCAACTTTTGTGAAAGAAAACGATGCTTCCGGAAACAAGATTTACCTATTCGTTAGAGAGTGCTGGGTAAAATGTTGAGTGCAGAACCAATAAGGACCTTTAAAGGATACTTTTAGGAGAGGGAGCATTCTTTCATTATAGTAGTGACATGCTCATCCCGTATCTATCCGTAAGGGTGGCATGGCAGAGGCGAGCGCGAAAACGGTAACTTGCGTTGCTGGAGGAAGTAAACCTGAAAGAACTCGATATTCGTAATTCTGAAAAGACAGGCCCTGCTACACAGGATACCGTTTTGAAGCAGCGTACAAAGCTGCTATAGGAAAGAGGACCTGTACATTGTAAATCCGGAAATACAGCCAACGAGGGTCTGGAGATTGCTTTACTTTTGCTAAAATAGATGGGTGATCCGCGCCGGGTCTCTGCCTCAGAGACGCAATTGAGCTAAACTCTGACGGAAAATGGCGGAAGCTCCCATGAAGCGAGATTGGCATCTTAAGGTTGTCCAAATGCCGAGCGGTGCTAAGCTTCCGGAGCCACCTTCAGCATTGCATTAAGATTAAGAAAGTCATGAAAACCAGGAAGGCTTTAGCAGGAGCGGCATGGCAAAGCGCAGCACAGTGATGGCGTAGGAAGTTGGTGTTACTCACAGATGCAAGCGGAGATGCAGTTCTTGGGGATTGCTGAGGAGGCAACTCATATCGTAAAGGAAGTACAGGCAACCAAGCGGATACCTTTTATCCGATGAAAGTTATACCGTGAATGCGGATATGTTTGATGTGGGCGAAGGTAGCAAGCCTCACCATTGTGACAACAAGGAAGCAAAGAGAAATCTGAATGATACAGCAGTGGGTTGACGCGGAGACAAGGCACAGAGCAGACCTGAGCAGGTAACTGCATGAAGTCAGTCTGAAATGGTGAAGTTATTGGCCTGAAGCGGCGAGTTAGGTTGCGTAGCCAATGCTTGGAAGACTCTCTCTCCGACCTTCCGAGCATGATGATAGTCAGCCGTATACCCATACCATCCAAGAAAAGGCTGCTGAGGGATATGCACCGGCTATTTCGAACACAGGACTTAGGCATACTTTAGCATCACCATCAGCAACAAAAGATTTCTATCTGTTACCAAGGTTTGGCGGGAAAAGGAGAACATCCGGCTTCCGTAACTCAGTGCGCTTGCTGGCAGATGGAAAAGAAATTGCCGTTAAGGGGATCTTTGAAAGGAACAACAACTGGCAGCGTATACCTTACCAACCTGGAAAGCAACGAAGGAAGGCTAAAAGAGATTCAAATATACCGTTACAGAGGGATGCAGTAGCATGGATACAGCACCAAAATTACTCGAGATGCTAACAGGATATCTGAATATCATTACTAATACTCAAAAATAGCCAAAACCCCAATGACCCCGCACAAGGGTGGTGGGAAGTGTTGGCGGGAAGTGGCACCCAAGCGGTAGAAACAACAAGGGCGGAAACGTTCTACTTCCCGAAGCAACAGGTTCTGTACTGGATGCCTCCAGAAACCCGGACAAGAAGCAATTCTAAGGATGGTTCCACCACACAGCAGCAGAAGTGTAAGCAGGCTGATCGGTCTCTGTCTTTAGATGCATCTCGTTCCACTTTCCACAGGACAATAGTAGCAGAGCACTCTTCAGTATCTTGCATTATTTTGGTCAAACTACAGGTGTAGGACTTTTCGTCTGGGTACTGGGCAGAGAAGAAAAGGAAGAAAGCTGATAAGTAAGAAAGAATCTCGATGGAATGGAAAGCATAGTAAGTAGTGTAGGAAGTATAATTGAAAGAAGCCTCTGAGAATTCTGAAGGGCTTTTTTCGTTCTGAAGTGAACAGCATTGTAGCTTAAGGCATTTATGTGGCTGTTATAGTTAAGACAAGAGCAAGTCAGAGGAAATAAGAAGATGAATTTCTTAATATCCGAAGAAAAATTAGAGATTCTCCAAGTATTTTCTTCCAAACCTTTTAAACCTAAACAAACTGCCACACGAAGAAAAATAAAGAAAAATTCATTTTCTTTCAGAAAACTCTCTCTCTAAATACTTCAAAACTTATCTCTATATCTGAAATCTTTAATAGATTATGTTAAAACATCGAACACGTAAGAACGGCATTTTTAAGGAGAAGAAATATGAAAGTTGAAAAGACAGATTTTGTCCTTGCTTTGGTGCTCATGATGTATGGTAGGATTTTCCTTTATATTGATAGCAACAACACAAGGGACAGCTGTTGGCTGGAAGTGCAGGCAGAGGGACTGGTGCTGCGGCTTCTGCAGCAGCAGCAGTAGTAGCGGGAGGAGCAGTTACGTATCCGAAAAGAAATTGAAGGACACTGAAGAACTCACCGTTTTATCGCTAACAAGGGAAGTAAATGACGGAGATACCAGCCAGTGATTCCGCAATTTTACAGTTTAAGTCTGATATTGACATTAAAGTGGCTTCTGCAGTTAAAGAAGGAGACTATATTTCCGTTCAATTCCCTGTTGGCTTAAAAGTCCAAGGACCAGGAGTTTGAGATTCCCGGAGCGTGATGGATATCCAATGCTATGGTGTAAGGATCCAAGACTAGAGAATTGAAGGCATTTTCTAACAGAATGCTGAAAATTACAGCGCGGTAGCGGAAGCATTTTCTTTAACCCAAAATGTAAACACCAATGGATTAAGAAGAGCGGCAAAGAACCGATTGAAATTCTGGTTAACGGAAAGAAAAATTGTCTAGAAGGAATTTAACTTTACCGTAGTGGGGAAGGAATTTCATCCGTCAGTTTCTGGAAGACTATGGATGGGGATATCAAGGCATTAAGGAGGTGAAGGAAAGACACACCATTTAATTCGTTACTATGAAAGATTCGATGAGATTCCTCAAGAAGAAATGCAAGCCCACTGGCTATGACAATGTGGTATTCACCGATACCTTAAAGAGTTGATGCTTTAACTTATTTTGATGTAAGACATCTTTAATATCTGCAGCTGGTAAATCCTGCAATGAGCATATACCGCTATTATGTGGGAAGGACAGTGGCGTTCAGGGGACAATATTGCTGGCATCTGGCAAATGCGCCAATAGGACATTTCAAACGATCCTGCTCGTGGAAAGAGCTGAAACATTAGACATAAAGATGATGATAGCAAGTGATGCGGTAAAGAAGTATTTCCACCCGGCTTCGCGGCTGACGGAAGAAGCTTTACCCAACATCGGGACACATGAATCCCAAGGATGGCTATCAGTTCAGCTTATTATGTGGAGATCAATGAAGCTCCTAAATTGAAATAGCAAGGCAAGAATGTGAGCTTAGCAAAGCTTACTGGAGACACACTCCCAGAAGCCCCATACCTGTGATTTCATTGTTCAGGAAGCTGGCGGATTTTTTAAACGGAAGCACTTCAAGATCGAATCAAGAAGCTGGAGAGAAACGGAGAAGTCCTGAAGGGGGCTAAGTTCACCGTTGTAAATCCTAAGACTAAGTATACAAAATATTATTTTGATGCAACGAAAATGTGAAGCTGGATAATGCTCTTATGGTTGACCATGTGGGTAACAGAGTGAGGCCCGGAGTGGACATGAGCTGGAGAAATACCGCAAAAACTATTCGTCCAGGATTTCAAGGATTCCATCCAGAAGGATGCTACCGTCTCTTTTAGAAGTAGTAAACAAAAAGCCGAAAGCAACACCGTTAAGGAAAGAATACCTGCAAGAAGGTCTGGGTTCTGGATCCAAAGCTTGCAGGAAATTGTCGAGAAGGTAGTGGTTTCCATTCTCAAGAATGGTGAAGGATGAGAACTTACCGCCGAGTTTCTCTGCAGCAAACGGTTGGAAGACTTCTCCAATCTTCTTCCTAAGGAAGACGCAAATGAAAAGAAATTATTTACACTGTATCTGAAGAGGAAGTAGCAGGATTTAAGGCTACAGCTTCCGGAACAGAGGATACCGGATTTTACCATTAGGTAACTACAATGGTTCAAGAGTAATTCCTGTAACCAAGATTTGGCTTGGAAACAGAGAAGCCATCCTGAAACCTGAATGTGCAGCTGCCAACGGAGAAAAGGTCGCAACTTATACTTTAAATGCGGCAAACGGCTGGCAGCACAGCTTTGATATGCCTAAGTTCGATGCTAACGGCAAGGAAATTCGTTATACGGTGACAGAGGATAATGTAGCAGCATATACAGCAACTACAGAGAACAATCAGGCTACCGGGCTGGTGTCAATGTGTTTGCTAACAGAAAGGGAGAAGTTCCTCCTGTAAATCCAAACCGTGGCGGTGGCGGTAACGGTGGTGGAGGCGGATTCACTCCGAGAAACACCCCATCCAACCCGACTCCATCAGAAACAAATCCAAGAGGCGGTGGTTCTGAATATCGTACGCCTGCAGGAAATCCTGATGGGTTACCGCAGAGGGAGCAGTACTTGGAGCGGAAGAGAAGCGAAAAGTTATCTGAATCCGGGAGCTGTTCTTGGCGCTGAGCGTGGACAGACGAAGACCGGCGATGCAAGTCAAATGCGTTTGTACTTTGCCCTTTTTACTTTGGCAGGACTTGGATTTAGCTTATGCTTTGGTATTAAACAAAAAGAGAAGTAGAAGATAATTTACACTTAAAAAGGAACTGTATAAAAAAATTCAACAATATAGGTCTGAATATGGGGTAGTTTGAGCCTGAGGTACGGTGAAAAATAAGAGAAACGTAGTTTTCAGCATCCGCTCAGGCGAAGCTTTTAAGGAGAGCTTGCTCCTATTTCAGACCTATATTGCTTAGGAATTTTTTGGATTTTACAGCCTTTTTTGTGAAAGCGCCCAAGTCAGTTTTCCCTATATTCTATGTTAAAATATGTTAAAATGAAAAAACTGTAGAGTAAAAGAAAAGGGAGAGAGCATGGAGTGGAAGTTTAAATCAAATTATTGATGTGGGAATTGTTATATTCTCAGCGTATTCCTGAAAAAACTATCTGTTAAAAGGGATCACGTCATGCCTGGCTTTTTTAATTTTGGTATTGTTTTGTAGTGACGGTATATTTAAGATCTCTTTTCTGATAATTATCTCACAGAAAATATTTGTAGTTTTGGCTGATTTTACTGTTTCAGGAGGTTTTGGGTACTAGCCTGGAAGGAGTAAGCAAACACGTTTCCAAAGAGGCGATTGTTCTTCCCACTTTGGGGTTGTTCTACTGCAGAAGTCGGCATTTTCTGTATGCTGGTCTTAATCTGAGCTTGGTCATGGGGACTTGGTTGGCTCTGTTATCGGTTCCACTGACGCGGTTTCCGTATTCTCCATTCTTCGTTCCAGAAATAAATTTAGCTGATAGTCCGCTTCTTTACTGGAGTTTGAATCCGGTAGTAACGATCCTAAGGTCCTATATGATGACTTGATTTCCGTGATACATCCAGGGAGAATTATCTCCTACGCAAATTCTTTCCATGCTTTTTTTGCGCAAGTATTCTGGGGCTTATCCAAATGGCTTGTGTAGCAATTTTACCTGGTTATGATGCGGAAAATTGATTTTCCCGGGAGACGGTTTTGACTGGTATTTGTTCTTGCTCTGCTATCACTGCTTATGCTCTCATCCTCCGCCCTTGGAGGAAACGTTATCTATTTCCATTATTTCACCGGAATTATTCTTGGAAATAGTAAAATCAAAGAAAAGAAGGAAATGGTATCCTTCTTTGACGGTTTGACAGGATTGATGCAGTTGGTTATTTTCTTTTACTAGGGTTACTTTTCACCCTCTGAGCTCCCACATGTGGCTATGCAGGGATTAATTATTTTCTTCCTGACTTTTATTGCCAGACCCTTTCTGTTTTCCTTTTGATGAAGGCTTCTCCTCCAGAAACAGAAATATCCTGATTTCTTTATTACTGAGGAGCAGCCTCATTGTATTTGCCATTTTGGCAGTAGAGAGCCCGTAGCGGAGACTTTTTATTCCATTTGGTTTTTTATAGTGATTTTGTCCATTCCTCTTTCAGGGGAAGCTTTTTACCGAAATGTTCCAAGGCTTGGATATGATTGACGACCAAAGTGACGTTATGAAGACTTTTGATGACTATACTGAGCAGAAGCTGGCAAGAAGTAGGAATTTGATTCCGGTGGACAGAAGGCAGGACAGTTTATAGAGACATTATGACTCCGCCGGAAACCTTGATTATTCGGTGGAAAGAAATGGAGAAAGTCTTGCCCAAGGAGATACCAAAATTCAGGTGAGATAGGCGGTCACTCATCCGCAAACCACCAAGGCATCAGACCTGGATATTGTTGAAGTGGGATGTGATCGGGACATGTATACAATAAACCATTGCGGAAAATTCGAGATGAGATGGCCAGGAGTAATTTTAATTGAAAAGAGGAAAAGGATATATTAACCTTAGAGGGGATACCACTGTGGCAGTGGGAGATATTTTATGATGTATAGATTAAAATGAATAAAAAAGGGCACAAAATCAAAATAATAAATAGATTGGCAATATAGGTCTGAACAGGTGCTCATTCGGTTTGGTACTATGCGGAAAACAAGAGAATCAGAAGTTTTCGCTTAGTATCCGATACGTTAAGGAAGCTTAGCGAGCGTGCCCCTAAATTTAGACCTATATTGCTTAGAAAACTATTATGATTTTCCTACATGTCTGTCAGTAGTACGTCTGCAAGGAAGTAGTGTTAGATTCGACTTTTAAAAGCAACCTTTAGAGCCTGTATTTCCTCTTCCCGTAATTTTCTGTATTCCACGGGGGCAAGTGTAGGGTCCAAATGTAAGGGTCCCATGGAAAGTCTTTGCAGCTTGCTTACCACATAGTCCGGAGATAGAGCCAAAAACATGATTTGATGGAATTTTTCCTTCCATGATAATCACCTCCACTTGGCTTCCTTCCTCGGAAGAGGAGAGACAGCGGGCTTTTGCGGGCATGGCTACTAAATTCGTATCATACTGTATCCCTTGCCGAAATCTATCCAGTTCTTCTTCGGATATTTTGCCCGGGATTTCCACTAAATATTTTTTTTCGATATGCATCTTGGGGGAGAGCAGTTTATGAGCCAGTGTGCCATCATTCATAATGAGCAGAGCCCTTCGCTGTCCTTGTCCAATCTCCCCACAGGAAAAAGATCTTTCTGTGATTTTCAGAAAAGAGATCCAAAACCGTTTTTGCTTCCGATCTTCTGTGGAAGAAAGAACACCGGTGGGTTTATTCATCATATAATAGGGAAAAAGCTTCATATTGAACGGCTTCTCCCTTATAGTGAATTTCACAATGCTGCGGGTCAACATCAACGCTGGGGTCTTTCACCACTTCCCGTTTAAGCTAACCAGGCCTTTACGAATTTCTTTTTTCAATACGGAACGGCTTTCCACGCCCATATCCGACAGATACTTATCCAGTCTCAACTTAATCCCCCATTCAAAGGAGAAGAGGAATCCTCCTGATGATTCTCTGCTCTCTCTTTATTCTTTCTGTAATAAATGTTTAGGAACGGTCTATTCTTCATCTTCTTTGGCAGAAAAGTCTTCTTCTTATAGAAATCCTGTTGCACTCAAGTTATCGGAAATCGGTAAGAGAAGATATTCTTTACCATCAATTATTTTGCTTTCCAATATTGCAGAGACTTCATTTTTGATTCTCAAATGAAGATTTTCCGAATCCAAGCGGAGAGTATTGTCCGCCAGATTTTCCAAGAAAAGCTTTTCATTTTTATCTCCTAATTCTTCATCGTATAAAGAAGAAAAGTTCAATAATTGCTCTTCACTGGCTCCTGCTTTTTCCAAGAGCGCTTTTCACCTGATTTTTAGGAAGACTTTGTTCCTGCTCTTCCTCATTTTCCTTATTATGTAATTCTGCCAGTTCTTCCTGAAGAAGTCTAACATTTTCAAAGGTGCAATCTTCCTGCAAAATTTCTTCTACCAGCTTGAGAAACAATTCTTCTGCTGCTTTTCTCCCATGGGAAGAGAACAGCCGAAGAGGGACTCGGGAAGAGTATCCAGACTGTCTTCTCTTTTTTTACAACGATAGAGAAGCTCATGGATATCACTACTTCTGTCGTGAAAGGCGGGATAAAGGAAGGAAATTTCAGGCTTTTGTACCACAAAATCCTCGGAACGGCTCACAAAGGAGTCACTTTGCTTGTCAAAACATAAGCCTTCTTTTAAAAGACTGACCGGACAAAGGGCAAAGAGGATAAAGGAATAGACCTGTTCCGAGGCATCTTCTAAAGTAAGACCGTCACTGGTTTTGCTAGGTATATCATATACGCCATGGGCTAGGAGGAGAAGGTGCTTACCGGGAATGGGATAGTCCTGCCGTACTTTCTCGAAAAAAGCGTTATACAGGGCTTCGTCTTTTAGCTCTGACTGTAAAAGCTTGTAAAGTGTATTCTGCTTTCCCCCTTCAGCCTCTTCTTCTAAAGGAAAAGCCAAAGTATATAGGTTTCTGCCGATTTTTCCGCTTAGAGACTGCTTAAAAAGTTCACAGTATTTGAATAATTCCTTATCCTCTAATGCATAGAAGGAGTCGGAAAATCGAGATATGATTTCTCCTTCTTCGTTTAAAAAGCAACTAACCATACGATCAATACGACAATCTTCTTTTATAAAACATTTCTTTATTTCCGCTATGCCTTTTTTATCCATTTTTATCTCCTTTTGTCTTCTAGGCTTGTATTCTAATAAAAATTGCAGGGATAGACAAGTCTTAAAAAACTCTTCCTTTTTTTTGGAAAAAATTGTGGTATAGTAGGGGAGAAATGGCAAGAAAAGAAAAGAAGGGTTAATCATGGCAGACAAGAGAAATCAGGACAGCGGAGAAAGAAAATTTCGAAATCGAAGTGATAAATATAGATCGGAAAGAAAGACAAGAAGTACAGGAAGCAGCAATAGAAGGCGTTCAAGCAGGGAAGCCGGTAATAGAAGTCCCTAAGTCTTACGGAAGAGGAGAGAAGGGAGTACAGAAGAAGGAAGGCAAGAATCAAGAAAAGAAGGGAAGCGGTTAGGAATGTCCGGATTCTTTTTGCGTGCGTTGCTTTAGTCTTTGTTTTTCTGGTTTTCAAGGCTTTTGCAGGAATTTTTCATTTTATAGAGAAAAGCCGCACAGAGCAAAAAGGAAGCATTGAAACTATTGTGGAAAGTGAAAGTCCGGAAGAATCCCTGGCGGAAACGGTGGAAGAATCCTTGTGGAAACAGTAGAAAGTGCCAGTGAAGACAATGGGCTCGTACTCTCCGGAGGGCGCTACATTGACCCTAGCAAAACCCATGGTGGCTTTTAACCTTTGATGATGGTCCGATGTGCAAGTGGATAGTATTCTGATGGATGAGTTGGAAAAGGTAAATGGTAGAGCTACCTTCTTCGTGGTAGGACAGAGGGTGGAAAAATTCCCTGAGGACATTAAGAATACGGTGGAGCGAGGCCATGAGGTGGCAAAACCATTCCTATGACCATGATATTCATTTGAGTAAGAAGGGTGTAGATTACATCAGAAATGAATTTGATAAGACGGATCAGGCGGTTATGAATGCCGCGGGAGTAAGCCCTGCCTTAGTTCGTTTGCCGGGGGGGAATTATTCTGCCGATGTAAAAGACCGCAGTATCTAAGCCCTTGATTTTCTGGTCTATTGATACGGAGGACTGGCGTTCCAGAGATGCGGAGAAGACCAAACAAAGTGTTTTGACACAGGTTAAGGATGGAGACATTGTGTTGATGCATGCCTTGTATCTTTCCACAGCAGAGGCTTGTAAGGCAATAATTCCCGAGTTAACAGCCAGAGGCTATCAGTTGGTTACCGTTTCGGAAATGATTCGTTTCAGGGGACAGGATGTTGCCGGCGGAAATGGCATTCAATACAAAACACTTCCCTCCCTGTTGCGACACAGCGGAAACCCAGGCAAGTGTTGCTGAGACTACAGCTTCTGTGAGCCAGGTACCTGCAAGCACCGCTTCTTCAAACACATCTACAACAGAAGTCTTCCGAAACAAAGGCAAAGAGTAGTACGGAAAGTAGTAAAAGCAATAAAAGCAGTACGGAAAAGCAGCTCTTCCAAGAAGTCTACGAAAAGCAGTACGGAAAGTACTAAGGAGAGCACGAAGTCTACAAAGGAAAGTACGACTGCCGGCACAGCCCCAAGTACTGCAGAGAGAAATCCGGCTATCTGCCGCACCGGAAACCTCTGCATTAGCTCCTGCACAATATGAATGGCGCTATAGATGCGGAGGATCCTCAGTAAATCTATAGAAATCTCTGATAAGAAGGATTTCTGTTCCGGATAGAAAAAGGTATTAAATAATTATTATTTTTAGAAAAATCCTCTTTCCTAAAAGAGGGTGCTATAATAGTTCGGATTATTATTTATGACGAAATATCTGGGGAGATTTTAGAACATTTTGTTTCAAAGGAAAAGATTTATGAACTTTAGTGGATATGAAAAGGAAATACAAGATCTATCCCTACTTATAGAAAAACAATACACCTTATTTGATGAGGAGATTTTTCACAGCTTAGGATACCTTCTTGGATTGGCTGAAAAATTAGATGATGAATCTTTAAAGGGCTATGTGTATTATCAGTTGGCTGATGCATACTATAGCTTTCATTTTGATGTGGATCAAATGAGGCATTATCTTTCGGAGGCCATTAAATCCCAACAGGAGGTGCAAGACTTTGCCCTTTTGACCCGTTCTCACAATCTTTTGGGAATTACAGAATTCCTTAGGGGCAACTTTGCCCTGGCTTTAGATTACTATATGACAGCTTTACAGTACTGTGAGCAGATGGAGGCGGGGGAGTACAGTCTGAGCGGCATTGTAAAGTCCAATATTGCCAGACTTTACTTTAGCTTAAACGACTATGACCATGGGCGTTATTATGCGGAAGAAGCCCTCTATGAAATCAGCGGGAATGAGGTAGACAGCAGCTATATTCCCAATATGATGAGTATTTATATCTTCCTTGGAAATATTTACCTCAGTAGAAGTCGCGATATTCAGGCGGCTAAAGCTTGTATGGAATCCGTCCTGACCATGGCAAAGAATTCTCCCTTTACCGGAGAATTGCTTTCCGGCATAGATATTTTAAGCTTTTCTATTCGTTTGGCACATTATGAGTCCAAAATGTCTGAAAGGGATCTTTTGATTCGCCGTTTTGTGGATAAGGCGGTTATCACAGCCCTTCGTACCCACATGATAGAGGATGTCTGTGACTTGGCGGACTTTTTTCTGGAGATTGATAAATTGGCAGAGTGTAAGAAGGTTCTGCATTTATTGGAAGGAAAGCTGTCGGAAATCAATCTTCCGGAATTACAAAAGCGTTTTATGGAGTCTAAGCTTCGGTATTTCGAGAAAATCGAGGATGAGAAGTCCAGAAATGAAGTGGCTTATCACTATTATGCAATGGTGAAGCAGCAGGAGAAGGAGAAGGTCAATGCCTTCCTCTTTGCCTTAAAGATTCGAAAGGATTTAGAGGACCTGAAGGAGCAGAACGCTTTTATGGAGGAGGAAAATGTTCGACTTACCCAGAAAGCGGACCATGACGAATTAACCGGACTTCCCAACCGTTATCACTTAAAGTACCTATGCAGACGCTGCCTTTGAAAGAGCTTTACAATGCCAGAACGCCTGTAGGCTTTTGAAATGGTGGATCTGGATTATTTTTAAACAGTACAATGATACGTTATGGGACATCAGGCCGGCGATGAGTGCCTTCGTTTGGTGGCGGGAGAAATTAAGAAGCTTTTGTAGCAAAAGCATCCCGGCATTTACGCTGCCCGCTATGGCGGAGATGAGTTTGTTTTTGATTTATGAGAACATGGAAGATGAAGAGCTTCTAGGCTATGCGAAGGAATTGGGAGATTCTGTAAAAAGCCCTTAATCTACAGCACTCGGAGGAAGTGGGAGGTGGAGTAGTGACCATTTCCCAGGGAATTCGAAATTCTGTTCCTCTGAAAAAGAACAGGGTTTGGGACTATACCTTTGCAGGGCAGATACAGCCCTTTACAATGTTAAGGGAAGAGAACGGGGAGGTATTCTACTGATCCATAAGGCAAAGCTTTCTGATGAAGCTTTGTATGTATAGTGCGATTGGAAAGCAGGGTGATTGTTCACCTCCTATGTAAAAGGAATGTAAGAAATCAAAATAATAAAGGATTTTCGGCAATATAGGTATGAATGCGGGAGCGTGCCCCAAATTCAGACCTATATTGCTTAGGAAATCTTTTTTTGATTTTTTACAGCCTTTTATAGCCTTCCACGATCGTTCCGCCCCCGAGAACTAAGTCTCCGTCGTAAAGCACCACGGCTTGGCCTTTGGTTACGGCTCTTTCCTTCTCCGGAAAGCGAAGGAAGACATCTCCGTTTTCCCGTACAGAGACAATGGCGGGAACTGCCTTTCCGTTATACCGGGTTTTGGCTTCCACAGCTATTTCTCCTGTAGGAGGGAGAGCAATCCAATTAAAGTCATTGGCTAAAAAGCCCTTCAAAGTACAGTCCTTCCTTTTCAGAGAGAATCACTTGATTTTTTTCGATATCTTTTCCGGAGACATACATGGGCTTTTTCAGGGAAAGGCCTAGTCCCTTTCTTTGTCCTATGGTGTAACGAATGATTCCTCTGTGTTCTCCTAATTTTCGTCCTTTCTCATCCACAAAGTCCCCGCTTGTGTAGGGCTTTCCTCGGAAATTTTCCAAAAAGTCTCCGTAATCCCCAGTGCTTACAAAGCAGATATCCTGAGAATCAGGCTTATCGGAATTGATAAAGCCGTATTTGTCCGCAATTTCCCGAACCTCTTCCTTAGAGGAATATTCTCCTAAGGGAAAGAGGGTATGGGCCAGCTGTTCCTGACTGAGAAAAATACAGCACATAGCTTCGATCCTTTTTCTCGTCCTTAGCTTTCTTCAAAAAGATAGCGCTCTGTGCTTTCGTCTTTTTCAATTCGGGCATAGTGACCGGTGACAATATAGGAGCAGGAGAGTTCCTCCGCCCTTGATAAAAGCTTATTGTGCTTCATAAAACGGTTGCAACGGATACAGGGGTTAGGGGTTCCGCCATTTTCATAGGTTTCCACAAAGGGAAGAATGACCTTCTTGTGAAAATCATCTTTGAAGTTTAAAACATAAAAGGGCATGGAAAGACTGGAGGCCACCTGCCTGGCATCCTCACATCCTCTAAGGTACAGCAGGTTCTGCTACGGCAGGCATGTCCCTGTTTCGCTATCGTATAATTTCATGGTAATGCCGATGCAATCATATCCTTTTTCCTGCATGAGTGCTGCAGCAACAGAGCTGTCCACACCGCCGCTCATGGCGATTAAGGCTTTTTCCATCTTGAACTCCTTTAATAAATGCTGAATCATTCTAAGCGTTTAATATATTTTCTTTCATCAGAACAAATGTGGCAGTTCGAATGTAATGATTCAAATATATTCATTCAAATATTTTATTCAAAAATACTACTTCAAAATACCACTTTAAAAATACTACTGAAAAACACTACTTCAAATATACTAATCCGATATTCCATCCTACCTTGCTAGTGTAGCATAGGAGAAAATGCCTGCAAAGGGAGGGAAGGGAGTTTATGAAAAATAAGGAGAAGGACCGGGGCAGAAGAGGGGATTAAAAATATCCTAAGAAAAGAGAAAGAGGAAATTCTTAAAATTCCCATTACAAAAATTAAGCGAAATTAACAGAAAAAGCCTTTGTATATCTGGGCGGCCTATGCTAAAATTTACAGCAGTATGCATTATTTTAAGAGGGGAGAAAAACCATGAAAGGTATTATTCTTGCAGGAGGTTCCGGCACCAGATTATATCCACTGACAAGGGTGACTTCTAAGCAATTGCTTCCGATATATGACAAGCCAATGATTTATTATCCTTTGTCCGTTTTGATGGATGCAGGGATTCGGGATATTTTGATTATTTCCACCACTGATACACCCAGATTTCAGGAGCTCTTAGGGGACGGAGAAGCTTTTGGTTTAAACTTACAGTATGCGGTACAGCCCTCTCCGGACGGATTGGCTCAGGCCTTTTTAATTGGGGAAGAGTTTATCGGCGGAGAGCCGGTAGCCATGATTTTGGGAGACAATATTTTCTCCGGAAGAGGCTTTAGAGAAATCTTAAAGAAGGCTGTGGCGAAGGAGCAGGGAGCGACTGTATTCGGTTACTATGTGGATGACCCGGAGCGTTTCGGTATCGTGGAGTTTGATGAGAGCGGAAAGGCGATTTCCATCGAGGAGAAGCCGGAAAAGCCAAAGTCCAACTACTGTGTAACCGGCTTGTATTTCTACGACAACAAGGTTGTGGAATATGCGAAAAGCTTAAAGCCTTCCAAGAGAGGAGAGCTGGAAATCACTGACCTGGAACCGTATCTATTTGGAGAAGGGGAGTTGGATGTGGCACTTTTGGGACAGGGCTTTACCTGGTTGGATACCGGAACCCATGAGTCCTTAGTGGATGCCACCAATTTTGTCTGCACCATTGAAACCCATGAGCACAGAAAGATTGCCTGTCTTGAAGAAATTGCCTATCGTAATGGCTGGATCAGCAGGGAAAAGGTTTTGGAGGCCTATGAGCTTTTGAAGAAAAACGAGTATGGCAAGTACTTAAAGGATGTTTTAGACGGAAAATATATTGAAGAGCAGTAGGAGGAGAAGATGAAAACAATCGTAACCGAGGCGCAGGCTTCATTGGAGGAAACTTCATGCATTTTGTGGTAAATGCCTATCCCGAGGAGGAGTGGATTTGCCTGGACAGCCTGACCTATGCAGGAAACTTAGAGACTCTGGCTCCCTTAGAGGGAAAGAAAAATTACCGTTTTATCAAGGGAGATATTACGGATAGAGCTTTTATCTTTGACTTATTTGCAAAGGAAAAGCCGGATGTGGTGATTAACTTTGCGGCAGAGTCCCATGTGGACCGTTCCTTAAAGGATCCGGAAATCTTTTTAAAGACCAATGTTTTGGGCACGGTTTGCTTAATGGATGCTTGCAGAGAGTACGGTATTAAGCGTTATCATCAGGTATCCACCGATGAGGTATATGGAGACCTTCCTTTAGAGAGAACAGATCTTTTCTTTACCGAGGACACCCCTATTAAGACCTCTTCTCCCTATTCTTCTTCCAAGGGAAGTGCGGACCTTTTTGTACTGGCTTATCACAGAACCTTCGGTTTGCCGGTGACTATTTCCCGTTGTTCCAACAACTACGGTCCCTACCATTTTCCGGAGAAGCTGATTCCGTTGGTGATTTCCAGAGCCCTGAACAATGAAAGCATCCCTGTTTACGGCAAGGGGCGAAAAATGTTCGTGACTGGCTCTATGTTACCGACCATTGTAAGGCTATCGATCTCATTGTCCGGAAAGGAAGAGTGGGAGAGGTTTACAATGTTGGCGGACACAATGAAAGAACCAACCTGGAAGTGGTGAAGACGATTTTAAGGGCTTTAGACAAGCCGGAATCCCTGATTCATTATGTGACAGACCGTCCCGGACACGATATGCGTTATGCCATTGACCCCACTAAGTTAGAAACTGAGCTTGGCTGGAAGCCGGAATACACCTCTGATACCGGCATTCCCGTAACCATTCAGTGGTACCTTGATCATAAGGACTGGTGGGAGCATATCATTTCCGGAGAGTATCAGGATTATTATAAGAAGGTATGGAGAATAAGCATCGAGAGTTTTCGTTACCGGCGTTAATGGGCAATAGGGCCATGACGTGATGAATGAGTTGGCTCGAAGAGGAATAGATGCGGTAGAGCTCCGGGATTGAACCGGAGCATATAGGGATTATGGACGGAAGTCCGGTTTGCACTATGCCCTATGTGGGACTGACTTGACCAATGAAGAGAAGCTCGAAAAATCCTTTACGGAAGAGAAGATTGACTGCCTGATTCACTGTGCCGCATGGACCGCGGTGGACGATGCGGAGGATCCTGCCAAAAAAGATTTGGTTTTTCGGATTAACGGAGAAGCTTCCGGAAATCTGGCCAGAGTCATGAAGGATTTAAAGGGGAAGATGCTCTATCTTTCTACAGACTATGTTTTTCCGAGAGGGCACAAAGCCCTGGGAAGAGGAGGAAAGGGATTTTCACCCTATCAATGTTTATGGAGCCTCCAAGCTTGCGGGAGAAGAGGAAATTCGCAAAGCACTTCCGGAGCATTTTATTGTTCGTATTGCCTGGGTTTTCGGCTTAAATGGAAAGAACTTCATTAAGACCATGCTCCAGGTAGGAAAGAAGCACCCCAGTGTTCGAGTGGTTTCCGACCAGGTGGGAAGTCCTACCTATACCTTGGACTTGGCAAGACTTTTGGTGGACATGGTGGAGACGGAAAAATATGGTACCTACCATGCTACCAATGAGGGAGAATATATTTCCTGGTATGACTTTACCAAAGCTATTTATGAAGAGGCGGGACTTTCCACAGAGGTGATTCCTGTCACCACAGAGGAATACGGATTAAGCAGGGCAAAACGCCCCTTTAACTCAAGGCTTAGCAAAGAAAAGCTTAGAAGAGAGGGATTTCAGGGCCTTCCCCATTGGAAGGATGCTTTAAAGCGTTATTTAAAGGCGTTAGAAGTAGAATAAAGATATTTTCTGAAAGTAGAAAAGGGAGAGGACCTGTTTGCTGATTTGGCGGACAGGTCCCTTTCCAAAAATAAGGGTAAAAAGAAATGAGAAGTATTACCTTAAAAGAAAGTTCATTCTAAGTTTGGAATGACAATCAAGGGGTATAAGTGTTATTCAAAAGAAAACTAAGGAGAAAAGATGGGAAAATATTTCGAACAGACGGTTATCGTGGAGAGGCGAATGTAGATTTAACAGCAGATACCGCCTTTAAGGTAGGAAAGTTTTTGGCTTACTATTTTTCAAATAAAGGAACAAAGGAGTGTCGTATTGTCATCGGTAAGGATACCAGGCGTTCCAGCTATATGTTTGAGTATGCTCTTTCCGCAGGAATAACCGCTGCCGGAGCGGATGCGTATCTGATGCATGTTACCACCACGCCTTCCGTAAGTTATATCGTTCGTTCTGAAGATTTTTCCTGCGGTGTTATGATTTCCGCCTCCCATAATCCTTTCTATGATAATGGATTAAAGGTCATTAATGAAAATGGAGAAAAGGTTTCCGATGATTTTATTGCGGAGATTGAGGCCTATCTGGACGGAGAAACCGAGGAAGTTCCTTTAGCTACCGGGGATAAAATTGGAAGAACCGTGGATTTTGCCGCAGGAAGAAACCGTTATATCGGCTATCTGATTTCCTTGGCGACCCGTTCCTTTAAGGGAAAGAAGATTGCTTTCGGACTGTGCCAATGGTTCCGCATCCTCCTGTGCAAAGGCTGTTTTTGATGCTCTGGGGGCTGACACCCATGTACTCGTCCAAATCATCCTAATGGCTATAACATTAATGCTAACTGCGGTTTCCACCCACATGGAAGCCCTGCAGGAATATGTGAAAAACAGTGACTGTGAAATCGGTTTTTGCCTATGACGGCGATGCGGATCGTTGTCTCTGCGTAGACAGCGAGGGAGAACTGGTGGATGGAGATCGATTCTCTATCTTTGCGGAAAGAATATGCGGGACAAGGGACAGCTGAAGGACAATAAGATTGTTACCACCATTATGTCCAACTTCGGTTTATATAAGGCTTTGGATGCGGTAGGACTTTCTTATGAAAAGACCAAGGTAGGAGACCGTTATGTCTATGAGAATATGGCGGAAAACGGTTATTCTCTGGGAGGGAGAGCAGTCCGACACATCATCTTTATGAGACATGCCACTACCGGAGACGGAATTCTCACCAGTATTAAGCTGATGGAGGTGCTTTTAGAGGAAAAGAAGAGCCTGAAGGAAGCTTTGGCAGACTATCAGCGCTTTCCACAGGTTTTAAAGAATGTTCGGGTGAAGGATAAGCTTTTAGTGGAGCAAAATGAAACCGTGCAGGAGGCTGTAAAGAAGGTAGAGGAAAGCCTGGGAGAGGATGGAAGAATTCTCCTCCGTGCTTCCGGAACGGAGCCTCTGATTCGTGTCATGGTGGAGGCCTCCAAGGAAGAGTTTTATGAGAACTATGTAGAGGAAGTTATAGCAGTTATGAAAAAGGAAGGGACTAGTCCTTTCCTAAGTTTATTGATAGAGTAAAAGGAAGCCCTGCAGAGCTTGGAAAAGCTTGTTTGGCAGTACAGGGTAGACTCAAAATAAGAACTGTGTAAGAGTAGTAGTGGAAAAATACAATAGGAGGTAAGAATGGATCAGGTAAAGCGTTACAGAAAATTTCCGATTTTTCCGTTATCCGGAAAAGAACTTGGATGGACTCGGAAATCACTAAAGCACTGATTTGGTGTTCTGTGGATTTATGGGGATGGAAACCAGGCCCTCGTGCATCCCATGACCGTAGAAGAAAAGGTGGAATTTTTCCAGCTTCTTTGCAAGCTTGGTTTTAAGGAGATTGAAGTAGGCTTTCCTGCCGCCTCCCAGATAGAATTTGATTATTTACGGACTTTGGTGGAGAAGAATCTGATTCCGGAGGATGTTACGGTTCAGGTTTTGGTACAGTGTAGAGAAGAGCTTTTGGAAAGAAGCTTCCAGGCTCTTCAAGGAGTAAAGAAGGCCATTGTCCATATTTATAATTCCACCTCCGTATTGCAAAGGGATGTGGTTTTCGGAAAGTCCAGAGAGGAGATTACCGCCATTGCCCTTTCCGGTGTAGAGATGGTGAAGCGTCACGAGAAGGATTTTTCCGGAGAGCTTCGTCTGGAGTATTCTCCGGAAAGCTTTACCGGAACGGAGATGGATTATGCTTTGGAAATCTGTAATGCGGTGATTTCCGCCTGGGGAACGAAAGCAGGTCGGGAGATTATCATTAACCTGCCTAATACCGTAGAGATGCATAGCCCCAATGTCTATGCGGATCAGATTGAGTTTATGTCCAAAAACATGAAGGAAAGAGAGCATGTGATTCTTTCCGTGCATCCCCATAATGATAGAGGAGAGGGTATTGCCTCTGCAGAGCTGGCTCTTCTTGCCGGAGCACAAAGAGTCGAGGAACCTATTCGGAAATGGAGAAAGAACCGGAAATGTTGATATTTTAACCCTGGCTTATAACCTTTTCTCCCACGGCATCGACCCCAAGTTGAATCTGGAAAATGTTCGGGAAATTCAGGATGTCTATGAGCGTTGCACCAAAGATGAGTGTGCCGGATCGTCATCCTATGCGGGAAAGCTGGTAGTTTACCGCCTTTTCCGGCTCCCATCAGGATGCCATCAATAAGGGAGTACAGGCAATGCGGGAGCGGAAGAATCCCTTCTGGGAGGTGCCCTATCTTCCCATCGACCCGGCAGATATCGGAAGACAGTATGAGCCGGTAGTTCGAATCAATTCCCAGTCCGGTAAGGGAGGCGTGGCCTTTATCCTTGACTTTGAATATGGCTATAAACTACCTAAGGCTATGCAAAGGGTTTGCGGATTATATTCAAAAATTTCCGAGCTGGAGGGAGAGGTTAATCCTCAGCGTATTTTAGAGGTTTTTCAAGAAGAGTATGTGGAGGCAAGAGCCCCCTTCTTCTTTAAGAATCTTCGTACCACGGATGTGGAGGGAGAGGGAGAATCTTATATCAGCTTTATCAACTTAACCTTTGAAAATCGAGGTGTTTTGCGGGAGATTTCCGGACAGGGTTCCGGTCCTATTGAGGCGGTTATCAGTGCCTTAAACAAGGAATTTAACTTGGCTTTGAAGGTTTTGGACTATACAGAGCATGCCTTAAGTGCAGGCTCCTCCGCAAAGGCGGTATCCTATATTCAACTTGTGGAGGAAAATAGCGGTAAATCCGGTTTTGGTGTGGGAGTGTCCTCCAATATTACCCGTTCCTCCGTACGAGCAATCTTCAGCGCCTTTTAAACGTCGTCTGCTCTTCCCGGAAGAAGCAGAGGCGGAAGGAAAAGAAGCGAGTGGCGGAAGCAAAGAATGAAGCTCATTAAGTCAAACTAAGTAGAAAACAGAAGGGAGATAAGTATGCACATCGTTTACGGAGTCAATGAGGCCTTTATGCCGATTCTTGCGGTGTCGCTTTCCTCCCTTCTGATGCATGGAGAGGGGGAAGCTCTTCATTTTCATATTCTTTCCTTAGGGATAGAAGAGGAGAGCAAGGAAAGGCTTCGACAGTATGTGGAGTCGGAAGGGCAGAAAATCAGTTTTTATGACTTGGAAGAGAAATTTTCGGAATGGAAGGCAAAACTTCCCGGTCTATTTACCGGAAAAATTTTCCAAAAGCCACCTGCTTCGACTCTTTATTCCTTCTACACTTCCGGAAACCATTACAAGGCTTTATATTTGGATGCGGATACGGTGGTACTTCAATCCATTGTACCCCTTTACCATCTAAGACTGGGGGATAAGCTTTTGGGCATGGCAGCGGAACCTAGTATTTATAAAAAGCATAAGGAATTTTTATCCCTAGCGGAAGAAAGTCCCTACTATAATGCGGGGGTAATTCTTATGAACCTTTCTTTGCTTAGAGAAGAAGGAATAGAAGAAAAATGTCTTCGCTATTACCAAATGAAGGAAGGGCGGCTTCCTTTTAATGACCAGGATATTTTGAATATGGTGTGTAGGGGACGGATTCGTGCTCTGCCCCAGCGTTTTAACTTTTTTTCCAACTATGCCTACAGTCGATATTCTTCCTTATGCCGTTTTTCTCCCTGGTATCAGGATTTAGAGAGTAAAAAAGGCTTTTCCCAAGCTAAGGCACATCCGGTGATCGTTCACTTTGCCGGAGATGAGAGACCTTGGAGAGAGGGAAACTATAATTTTTATCGAAGAGCCTTCGATTATTATGCAGAAGAAGTCCCTTTCCTATGGAGAAGGAAAAGGGGAAGCAGGCTTACTTATTATGCTACCATATCCTAAATCTCCTGACTTTTGTTTTTCCTAAGCTTCGGGAAAAAGTAGGAGATTTTATTATCGTTCTATAAAGAAGGAAAACTAATGTCCTGTGCTATAGTGATTTTTAAAATTATAATGACTTGAAAATACGCTTCAGCTCTACCAAGAGCTGAAGGATTTTTCATGTTATCAGAGAATTTATATCGTGGATAATGCCTCCACGGATAGCAGTAGGCAGGTTTTAGAGGGACTTCAAGATAGTAAATGCAAGCTAATATTTGCTACAGAAAATAAGGGATATGGGGCAGGAAACAATCTGGGCTTTCGTGCCGCCTTCTCCGAGGGGATGGACTACTGCTTTTTGGCCAATCCGGACACCCGTTTTCAGGAAGCGTACTTTGAAAATGTTTTTTATCTGTATTTGAAAAGGAGAAGCAGGCAGGATTGGTCTCCGGCAGGATGAAGGACCCTTACGGAAAGCAAGCAACAGCCTGGCCCTTACTCAGCTTTTTCAAAAATCTTCTTAGCATGGGCCCCCTTAGTAAGAGAGTTTTTTCTTCCCTGCTCTTTTATCGAAAGACATATCTTGAACAAAAGCCCTATATGGTAGTGTAGATGTAGCTCCACTGCTCGCATTTCAAAGAGGCATTTCTTAAGACCGGGGCTATGATGAAGAATTCTTTCTTTGAGCGAGGAGGAAAAGGGTAATCGGACCAGCTGAGAAGGGACAGGCTACAAAAGCTATCTATGTACATATGTTCGTATCTCCATGAGGATAGCGGAAGCACAAAGAAATCCTTGAAGTCCTTGGTACAAAGACAAAAGCTACGGCAGAAGTCCGAGGCACTTTATGCCCGAAAATACCTCCATGCTAATTTCTTACAAATGCTTTTGTTAAGGCTTGTTCAGGCAGTGATTTTGGGAGAAACCCTATTGTATTCTCTTTTCTGTATCGAAATGAGTCGGAATCAAGAAATGGTAGAGGCATAATTTCATGGTAGCAAAAAAGTAATAGAAGACGCAAAGAGAGGATTTGCTGAGATGCATTGTGTGATTTTATGTACTTATAATGGGGAGAAATATCTGGAAAAGCAGATTAGTTCCATTATGGAACAGGATAGGGAGGATTTTTGCCTCCTTTATTCTGATGACGGCTCCACCGATAGTACAAAAGCAATTCTGCAAAGCTTGCAGGAAAAGTATGGAAGGAGGATGAGGCCTTTCCTAAGACCTATGAAAACCAGAAGTCCTGCAAAGCATTTTCTTTTTATACTTTCTGCCCTGGCCAAGGGAGAAGTGGATATAGAGAATTTAGAGTATATTTTCCTTGCGGATCAGGGATGATGAATGGTTTCCGGACAAGCTCTCCAAGACGATTTCCGTCATAAAGGAGGAAGAAAGAAAGTTTGGGGAAAGCCTTCCTATCCTTTGTCACACAGACTGCTCTTTGGTGAATTCAAGAGGGGAGCTTCTTGCCAAGTCCTATAGAAGATATCAGAAATTACCGGGTGCCTCATACCGTTTTTCTCGCCTGCTTTTGCAAAACCATGTGACAGGAGCCTCTGTGGGAATCAACAAAGCTTTGCTGCAATATTGCAAGGAAATTCCTGCGGAAGTAAAGATGCATGACCATTGGCTGGCCTTGTTGGCAAACTGCTTTGGGGAAATTCAATATTTGCCCTATGCCAGCTATGCCTACCGGCAGCATGGAGAAAATGTCTTAGGGGCAAAAAAAGCAAGTATATTAGAGGATGTGGAGACAGGCTGGCCGCTTCCAAAGAAAAGGATAAGGAAGAGATCGTTCATTCATACTTCTTACAGGGCGTTGTTTGCCCAGGGAAGGGAATTGAAGGGCTGTTGGGGAAATGATTCCGAAAAAGAGAAGAAAAAGGTTTTGGAAGCCTTTTTGTCCTTGGAAGACCGTTTAGGAAGATAACAACCATGGCCTCACTCGGCATTTACCCTATCCCCTGTATCAGGGCATCGGAGCAATGCTGTTTTTGGATAGTTAAGAGCTTAGAGCCGTAAGGAAACAATAGGATTTATGATTTAATAAATCTGTAAAACGATAAATCGTAAACTATAAACCAATAAAATGATAAATCAATAAATTATAGGGCTTAGATTTGGAGAAAGGAGGCGTAATGGAGGAAAAACCGCTAATTTCCGTATGTATCGTGACTTATCAGCACAAAGACTATATCGGAAAGTGTTTAGACAGTATTCTTTCTCAAAAGGGGAATTTTTCTTTGGAAATCCTCTTCATGATGATGCCTCCACAGACGGAAGTCAGGAGATTATCCGTTCTTATCAGGAGAAATATCCGGAGATACTTTTTCCATCTTACAGACAGAAAAATCAGTATTCCCTGGGAAAAAAGAAATATTACCGGAATTTTTAATTTTCCCAGAGCCAGAGGGAAATTTGTTACCGTGATTGATGGGGATGATTTTTACCTTCGAGAAGATAAACTGGAAAAGCAGATGGAAGCCTTGCAAAGAGAAGAAGAGGCTGTTCTTTGCTTCCATCCGGCAAAGGTTTTGCTCTCCGATGCTAGTGAAGGCCCTAAGGACTTACTTCGTCCCTATCAGGAGGGGAAAATTCTGGAGGGCAAAGAACTTATCAATCATCCTAAGGGGATTGCCTTTTCTTCAATGTTTTTTAGAAGATGTTTAATTGAAAAGCTTCGGATTTTTATTGAGCCGTCCGGTGAGGAGACAGACCTACTGAATTGATGGCGGCATTCGGAAAGGCGGATATGCTGAAGGAATCACCGCCTATCGCTTTCATTTGCAGCTCTTGGACAGAAAGGGAAAAGGGCAGGCAGCAGCAGGAAAAATATCTTTTGGAAATGAAGCATTGCTATAAGCTCTTTTTAGAAGCAGCTAAAGGTAAATATAGCTTGGAAGTAGAGGAAGCTATCAATAGACTTAGCTTTTCTATGGCGCTTAACCTAAGAGATTTTTGACTGTATCTACCAGGAAGAATATAGAGCCTATTTACAAGAAATGTCTTTTCTCAGAGAGAACTTTGCTTAGGCTTAGAGCAGTACTGTCTCTAAGATTTAGTCGCTTCTTCAGAAACAGTTCTGGTATGGAGCGGAAGAATAAACAGAAGAGCATTTTTCAGTGAAAGAGAAAGAGCAGCTTCAGCCAAAACAAAAAGAAATGTAAAAATCAAAAGGACAGTAGGCAAAGGAGACAGTAAGGCAAAGGACAGTAAGGCAAAGGACAGTAAGCAAAGGATAGTAAGGAGAATAGCTATGGAGAAATGACGAAACAAGAGGGATGGAAGGAAAATCCTTTTCCGGCCTTTTTGGCGTTTCCTAGAGCAGATTTCCTACCAGGACATAGACTGATTTTCTCCCTGTTTCTCCTTCGATTTTGGATACACGGAAGAGGTGGGGGCGGTAAGTGTCATCAGCATCTTCATCACCATTGCCAACACCTTCATCCAATCCGGTTTTTCTCAGGCGTTGATGCAGAAAAAGAAATTAAAGAGGAAGATTATCTCCTCCGTGTTTTATCTCACCTTGGCTTTGTCCGGAGGAATCTACCTCCTGTTTTACGGCATGAAACGCTTTTGTGGCAGAGTTTACCATCTTCCGGTTTTAGAATCTCTTTTACGACAAATGAGTATTTTGCTTTTCCCCGGAGCGGTAATTTCCATCCAAATGGCCTATGCCGGAAGGGCTTCTGTAGTTTCGCCTGATTTTTCTGGCCGAGCTTCTTTTCTCCCTCTTTTTCCGGAGTGCTGGCAGTGTTTTTAGCTTATCTAGTTATGGTCCCTTTGCCATGGCATATCAGCAGGTTTTCGTATTACTTTTTACCATGCTGATTATGTTTTCTATGCCTCCCTTGGAGACCGAAGCTTTGTTTAGGCTTTCCTCTTTATCAGCTCTTTTTCATTTTGGCTGGAAAAATCCTTTTTCCGGACTCTTGGATCGAGATATGGCAGATATCATGGTCTAGTCATCGGAAAACGCATGAGGTAGAGAACTGTGCTTTGCAATCGAGGAGAAAATGTTTCCTAAGCTTCTGTCCTCACCCTTTCCACCATGATATCCGGGTAATGTTTCCGCCTTTTCCAAGATGCAAGAGGAAAAGGATACCTTACAGGAAATGGCAAGGAAAACCATTCGTTTTCCGCTTTCCTTCTGTTCCCATCCTTTTTGGATTAATGGCAGTGGCAAAAGCCCTTTATCATCTTACTACTCACCAAGAAATGGATAGGCATGTTGCCTATCTACGTTTTCTTTCCGTGACGTATTTATTCTTACCCCTGCACATGTGTAATCTGCAACTGATGAACAGTCAGGGGCGCTCGGATTTATTTTTAAAGCTGGAAATTATCAAGAAGATTTTGGGCATAGGAATACTCCTCCCTCACCTTCCCCTTTGCTATCTTCATGCTCTTTGGGAAAAATGTAGGAGAAGTTCTTTGCCTGTATTTAAAACTCAAACCCAATGAAAAACTGATACAATACGGCTTCTTCTCCCAATTAAAAGACTGCCTGGCATCCTTTATCGCATCCTTTCTCATGGGAGGAATCGTTTACCTATCCCAAGGACAATTAGAAAAAAGAGGAATGACCGAACTATGGCAACTCATAGTCCTCATCCCCCTGGGAGCAATCTGCTATATACTATTTTCATTGGTGCTGAACAGAAAAGATATCAAAACACTAATGGCATTAAACCCTTTAAAGGAAAAAGGAAGGTAAAAATCATTTTCTAAACAATATAGGTCTAAATTTGGGCACGCTCGCTAGCTTCGCCTTCAGTAGTTGCAGAACTGTAGTATAATCATGCAACGCTCCGATGCTGAATAGGCATGAAAGAGAGGCAATCTGAGCCCGTCGGTACTCTGAAAACACAGGCACTGTGTTTTTCGCTTAGTATCCGCCATGCGGCGAGGTTAGCGGGGCAGTGCCCGATTCATATCCATCAGCATCGGAGCGTCAGCGATTTCATGCCTATACAGCATCGGAGCGCCTGCCTTTTCCTCTTTCTCTCTGAAAGATACACAAAGCAATTTTTAAAAAGTCTTGCCTCAATAGCAATCATTCTTCCAAGAGGCACTTCCCGGAAATCCACCTTCTTCATTTCTTTTTCTTTCCCTAAGCCTCTCAAGATGCCCTTTCGATAAGCTTTTCCATAGCCCTTCTTTTGGAAGTAAAGAGCCTTAATCAAAATTCCCAGTAAGAAAGGCAGGAAGTTCAGAATTTTCAGCCCTAGAGGAAAGTTTTTATAGAGAAGGAAGATAGAGTTTCTGGCTGAAAGCTCTACTTTGAAATCACTGTATTTACCGCCGCTGGTTCCGGAGCCCACATGCTTACAGAGGGCAGTGGGGCAGTAAAACGGAATAGCCCTTCCACTGGGCCTCGAAAAGATGTCCACATCCTCCAGGTAGGCCAGTGTTTTTCGTCAAAGTCGGGCTTCTTCCAAAGAGGAATACTGTATGGGAAGCCCTCCGCAGGCGGAAAATACCTTTTCTGCCCTAGTCCACCGGGAGGCTTCATCCTCTAAACCTCTTTGGAAGGGAAAGCCTAAGAGGCACAGTTCATCCCCTGCATCATCCATAAGGCTTGGGTCATGCATCTTACCATTTTGGAGGAAAGGGCAAATACCTTTTCCTCTTTTCTTCCATGAAAAGCTAGAAGCTGCCACAAAATCAGGAAGCCACCTGTATCGTTGTTTGGTAAGCAGGGCATAGCTCGTTCCTGCCCTTGTGAGTATTCCTGGTTCACTGCAGTGGCAAACCTGTGTTTTCCGTATTTTGAATCAGGAAAATCCGCTCGGATCCCTGCCCCATCCAATAGTGCTCTTTCACCGTCGTCCTGAAAGCATTGTCCACAGAATAGAAAGTCCCTGCCTACTTTATGAAAGCAAAGCGCAGGTATGCACTTTTCTAAAAATGAGCTCCATTATAGTTTGGTATAACGATGGTTGTTTTCATTTGTTTGTCCCTTTAGGCATTGGGTTCAATGATATTTTCCGCTTCTAACCACTTCCTTCTTGGAATCAGCGGCACCTGGCACCTCTGCACTTTCGCTTGCCGGGCAACAGTGATCGGTATGATCGTAGTCCTGCTCTCTGGGGATAGCCTGCATGATGGCATCCTCTTTTCGATGACCCTTTGTCCCAGAGCATCGAAACAATACACTTTACGGGGTTCCGTCTTACAGTTTTCATAGACCCACTGGGAATCTGTGTGGTCTTAAACGGATCATCCATGGAAATAGCCTGATCTGATAAAGTTGTAGTTGATGGCATCAAAAGCTGTGGGTCTGCCTTTTCATACAATAAGAATGAATCAAAAATCCCTATAGAAACGAGAGGAAACTGTGTAGCAATCCTTATGCATGAAGTGCCAACGATATTTCCTGGTAAATCTTGAAAGTACCAAGAGGGGTATCCGGTCCTACACTACACATCATGGTCTTATAAGGAATAGTGAATTTTCCTTTCTCGTCCTTGGTCATTACATGAGGGTTCTGGTTTCTTTATTAATACGGATACTGTAGGCAGCCTGCTTACCCATAATCGGCTCTAAGTCCTTTTAAGGCAATACCCTGTTCGTTTAGGTGAAATCGATAGCCGTTTACAAAGCTTCCAGCCCTCTGAGCAACACTTTCGTTTTCAAAATAGTACTGGTTGAATCCTGGTCAAGGCATAGCCGGTATAGGGCTGTTGTCGGCGGTTTGACACTTAGTTCTCCATTTTCAAAATAGAGTCCTCCTGATATGCACTGTCTAACGCCTTACCACGTTTTCCACTAAATTCTCACGCTGTTTTTCCATAGGGCAATCTTTAAGCCTACAATGTGGGTCTTGTCTTCGGAAAAGCTTCCCAGGCTTCTCCGCTCTTCCAATCCGTTACGGTACCGTCACCTAATACCGCACGATAATAGATTTTCCTCCCATGGTAGCGGTATAGCCCCTTGACTCTAGCATAATGGCGGTAACAGTTCCCTTGTCCGGTGGTCTCTCCGGAAGCCGCCCAGGGTCCCCAGGAACTGGAGGGAGAATAGGTATGATAGTACCCATCTACTGACATTTTTGATGCTCCAGCATAATTTCTGGAAGTCGTTAGGGCTAAAAACCAAAGGATCATGTGTCCTGGCTGTAGCCGTAGTCAGCTACACTCCTGCGGAATTATAAATATAGTAGGTTGCCAAAGGTACCAGATTTAAAACGGGGGTCAGCGACATATCGCCGCATGATCGGTAGGTCATAAAGGGGACGAATGGCATCTACAGTAAAGTTCTGCTCCAATGGTGTGATTCCTGCACGGTGCATTATTCTCCCGCTGAATTCTGTACCAAAATGCTTGGACTTTCAATGCTACACATGGTGCTTCCCTGAGCAGTACTTTCTACGTTGCACGGAGTACTGGCACTGCTCATCCACCGGTCCCTGAGACAGGGAGAGCACTTTTCCTGTATATACAATAGCATTCTCTGTACCCTCTACAGGATTTGCCAAAGCAAGAAAGGGCTGGGTGGCAGAGATGCTCATAAGGGCTCAGGAATGGCAGCATCTCTCGCTTGATTCATAAATTAACCTCTTCATATCTAAACATACCCATGAACCTTAACACAAAAAGCCAAAAAGAACTAGGGAGCATTTACATTTCATGGATTACTATAGATTGTAAAAATCTCTGACAGAATTTAGGAGAGTAATGAAAAAAGAGAAGAAATCTATGTTACAAAATCCAGCCTTCCTCCTTTGGAGCAAATTTCTTCTATATGGAAGACTTTGGGAAAGTCGATTTTTGAATCAATATGGGAGAATTCATGAACAACTGCAGAGCTCTCTACCTATCTTTGGTGGAGATAGGAGCCATTTGTAAACGGACACATCGCTTTTAGAACCTTTTGATTGAAAGCGCTAGGAAAAAGGAAATCATTATATTTCCTTTAGTACTATTCATGCCATTGTATGAAACGCTTGTAATTCGGTGTTTTATGACATGAAGAGAGTTTTATACTATAGATGTACTTCTGCCCCTGATTAGCAAGGATACGTGTGATTCTTCCGGTACATGTTTATGGGCTATATTTGCGATGTGGGAGAGTTGATAAGATTTCAAGGAATACGGCATTCCGGTGCTTTTATGATGCTGCCCACGCCTTTGAACGCTCATCATGGAAGAGGCGTAGAGCTTTAATATGCTGCTCTTCTTCCTTTCATGCTATTCAAAGTTTTTCTACGTATGAGGGCGGTGCAGTTTGCATTTCGAGAGAAAATCCGGAGCTTATGCATGCTTTTATGCCTGAAAAATTTGGTATTATGGGGCAGGAAAGTGTGGAGCTGGTGGGCTGTAACGGGAAAAATGAATGAATTTTCCGCCGCTATGGGACTTTGCAGTTTACATACTAGCAGAATATATTAAAGAAAGGGAAAAGCGGTACCGGCATTACGAAAGCCTGTTAAAGGATGTCCCAGTCTTATTTCCTAAGAGCAGGAGGGGTTGGAAAACTATGCCTACCTTCCTGTATGGATTTGGAGAGGACAGAAGAAATGATTTTCATGGAGGGTGTCTGTTAATGTTTATCCTTGATTTTAATCTAATTTTCCATAAAGTTTGAGATGCTCTGACCTTTGAAATTTGAAGTACTTTATCATGGTTCAGTTTCAATTATAGTTCAGTTTATTTGGTGCTAATATACCATTCTGCAAGGTGATGATAGAGGATTGGAAAAGAACAACATTTGAGGACTGTTAACCAGGTTCCTGAAAAGATTGAAACTTCCTGATGGTTTGATCTCTAGATGATGTTTGATTTTGGTAGAAATCTGGACTTTGACAATTTTCATTGATCAGTTGGTGCTGGGATGGCCGGAGGCTTTGGAGGCTGGTAGCCGACTGTTTTGTTGCTGACTGGGCTTGTCCCTGACTGGTTTCATTTCTTTAATTGATCTTCATTGATCTTTAGTTAATTTGGAGGTCCCGATGGTCTGCCTTCCA